>Ga0335073_10000004_pt1 | contig 927826 bp, 906 predicted proteins | sample Lox_Sample_22_FD_207093 | JGI IMG/M metagenome (GOLD analysis project Ga0335073, IMG submission 207093) | Soil microbial communities from Loxahatchee National Wildlife Refuge, Florida, United States - Lox_Sample_2.2 | ecosystem: Environmental > Terrestrial > Soil > Wetlands | place: USA... | reverse complement strand
GCAAATCCGTGGTGAACGGGGACACCCTGATGACGCTCCCCGTGGCCTTCCGTCCCTCCGCTGACGTCAACGTCGCGGCGCCCGTCGGCTTCGGCGCCGCGCAGATCGTCATTTCGACGGGGGGCGCGGTGACGTGGGAGGGCGCCGAAGCCAAAGCGGGCGAACTGATCGGCCTGGACGGCATAACGTTCAGCCTGACCTAACGACGCGGCTCGCGCGTAGATGCCGTTCTCTGCCGTTCCCGCGCGTCTCTCGCTGGCGTCGCGGCCCCAACGGTGCCGGGGCCTTGCGCGCCGCCTCCCGGCACGGTACGGTGGCCGCAACGACAAGTTGGGGCGGCGCCGCGCTAACGGCCCGCCCCGTGGCTTCGAGGACAGAGCCCTCGACGCGCATCGCAGCCTACTGGCCGCGATCCTCGCCAAGTGGCGGTCTCCGGAGCCTCCGAAACAGGGAGGACCGATATGGACAGCGTGACTACCGCGACCGTCGTCAGGTGCGAGTGGTGCGGCGCGCCGGCGACCGTGAGGGACCTGACGCCCAACGTAGCGACCGGCGAGCCGAGAGGCGACGCGACCTGCGAGCCGTGTGCTCGGTTCCGGTGGGGGTACCGATACGCGGAGGCGGTCTCCATCCGCGAAGCGCTGGAGCACGCACTCGAGAACGCCCAGCGGGCCGGCGTGATGGCCGAGGAAATCCGCGAAGCGGTCGACAGGTGGCTCAAGGGCGGCGAAGCGACGGTTGGCGCCGAGCTCGCGTTCTACCACGCGCGCATGAACCTCGACTCAGACTCGGCCGGCTGGACGTTGCAGTTCGCGCCGCACGGCGACGTCCTGGACGGCGGTGCGTGATGGCACTCTCTGCGATCGACGGCATGAAGGACGATGAGCCGGACCGCACTCGCCGCGCATGGCTGCACGTCGCGGCGGGCTACGAAGCGGCGCTCACCGAGCTTGAGCCGGGGGACGACGACTACGGCCGCATGTTGCGGGGGCGCGCACGGTGCCGGCTGATCGCCGGCGAGGCGACGCTCGGGATGGTGTCGTGATGGCACGCCGGCGCAGCTTCACGAGCCAGCTGTACCGGGCCGCGAGGCTCAGCAACAACATCAGCGCGGTCGCGTCCGGTAAACCCGGGCGCGTCGCGCGCAGAGCAACAAACGTGACCATCGGCCGGGCGTTGGGCCGGGCCGGATTCTGGAGGAGGTTGTGGCGATGAGCGCACCGAAGCTGGAGAAGACGAAGACGCCCGGCGTGTACCGCCGCGGCGGCAGGTACGTCGTCCGCTACCGGCACCGCGGGAAACAGCACAAGCGGTTCGCTCGCACGTACGACGAGGCGCGGACGTTGAAGGCGACGCTCGTCGCGGACATGCGCCGCGGAGAGCACCGCGAGACCAGCTCGGTGACATTCGAGGACTACGCGCGCGAGTGGGTCGAGACGTACACGGGCCGCACGAACCGTGGTTTTCGGGAGTCGACGCGCGTCGGGTATCGCCGGTCGATCGAGCAGCATGCGATCCCGTTCTTCGCGGCTCGCACGGCGACGCTAGCGGAGATCGAGCCGCGCGACGTCCGCGCGTTCGTCGCGATGCTTTTCGAGCTCCGGAGCAAACCGGCGGCGAGTACGGTGAGGGGCCACGTGGCGGCCGTGAAGGCGCTCCTGGCGACAGCGGTCGAGGACGGGCTACTCCGCCATAACCCTGCAACTGGGGTCCGCGTCACGCGGCCCGGCGCTCCCGTCCTGGAGCAGGATGCTGTCGAGCAGCGCAGGGCGATGGACACGCGGGAGCTCGCCGCGCTCCTCGACGCCTGCCCGGCCGACTGGAGGCTGTTCTTCCGGCTGCTCGCGATGACTGGCGTGCGGATCGGCGAGGCCGTGGAGCTCCGCTGGAGCGACGTCGACTTAGGAGCGAAGCGTCTCCGCGTTAGGCGCAGCTACTACGAAGGCACCGTCTCCGAACCGAAGTCGTCCTACGGCAAGCGCGACATCCCCCTGTCGACGAACCTCGGGCGCGAACTCTGGGCAATCCAAGGCAAGCCCGACGAGCTCGTCTTCACGAGTACGCGCGGGCAACGCGTCGACCAGAGCAACATTTGGCAGCGCGTCCTGAAGCCCGCGGCAACCGCCGCCGGCGTGCCGTGGGTCGGCTTTCACACGTTCCGCCATACGTGCGCGTCGATGCTGTTCGCGAGCGGCAAGAACGTCAAGCAGGTCCAGGTATGGCTCGGCCACAGCGACCCCGGGTTCACGCTTCGCACGTACATTCACCTCGTCGATGACGGGCTCGGCGACGCCGACTTCCTTGATGCCGCGGGGTGGGCCACAGGTGGGCCACACGAGCCACGCGAAACGGGGCAAACTGCCGACCCAGCAATAGCCCGGAAAACCGCTTAGACGCGGGGAAAACGCGGACCGCAGGCAAACGCACGCAAACGCCTAAGCCGAATCATAATCCGCGTGTCGGGGGTTCGAGTCCCTCCTCCGGCATCGCAGGATGTCAGCAAACAAGCGGCTCTGCGCACATCTCGAACCCGCCACGACCGCGTAATGGTCCCGGAATGGTCCCGAGCTTCCCTTAGCCTCCGCAGTGCACCGAGTACGCCGCGACGTAGTCGGGATCCGAACTGATGCAGCCAGCCTGGCACCCGCGCGGCCGCGCAACGTGTTGTTCGCCGCCGCGAAGCGGAACGTGGTGTTGCCCGGCGACTGCGGGTTGGTCGATATCCCGACGAGTTCGAGGCGTCCGGCTGCCAGCTCTGCCCGCTGCGGCGACGGAGATTCGGCGAGTCGCCGGAGCAATGCGATTCGCACTCGACGTGAGGGCGCGCAGCTCGGATTCGCCCAGGTTTCCGTCTCGACACGTGATTCGGGGGCGACGAGGCGTCAGGCGCCTGGGCCTCCAAAGTGCCATTCAGTTTTCGATTTGTTGAGTCGGCCAGAATCGTAAATGGCTTTGTTGGATGCAGTTTCAAGCGTTACCGCCGGACCCGCTTCAATTTCCAGATCCGAATCCCAAAGGTCGATGACCTGCGCCCCGAGCGACCCACTTTCCGTCCCGAATTTTCCGTTCCCCATCTGCGACGTGGGGGCGTCTTCATCGTCGAAAACCTCACCGCCATATTCGACTTCCCCCGCGTAGGTGAAGTGCCCTTTGTAAGCGGACTCGGGAATGTAGCCTATGACTCTCGCATCGACGGTCAGGTACCACCGTTCACTTTCGTAGTATGCCCCGAATTCAATTAGTTTTCCTTCCGGCAGTTCCTCGTTTGGCGTGAATGTCGCTTCGTTCGCAGCAACAAAATATTCGCAACCGTCCACATTGATTTGGCAGTCTTCGCCTTCGTAGTTATCGGGGTTAAAGTAAATGAACAGGTGAGGCGCATCGTTTCCGTAGACGGCTGGTTCGACAACCCACCCCTCCTCAATGGTCCGCAAGCCATTGTCAAACGATATCCAATACTGGTCGTCGGAGTGCGCGTCAGCCCACCCCGACATTTTGGGACCCTCGACCCTTGTCGCGTAGTTCGTTCCCACATTTTTCTTGGCAATGTACGCGGTCGCGTACCAGTAACAATAACCACCTTCGCATCGTTCGCCGCCGGCGTATTTTTTACGAACGTTTGGACCTGACGCCATGATCTCGGGGACCGCGCCCGGTGCGCACAGAGGCGGCGACGGCGGGGCGGCGCTTTCTAGTTCGACCGGGGCGCCGCTTGCGGTCTTCCACGGGGCATGTTCGGGGATCACGTTTTCTGGTCCGGCGACACTACATTTGAGCGACTGTGCGGCGGCCGGCGCCGCCACCCACAGGCAGAACGCTATGCACGGCACGGCCACCAGGCTGAACCTCGGCGCATGAGTCCGCAACGTTGATCTCCTTCCAGCGGCGCTGACCAGACGGTCAGCTGCCGTCGATTGTCACGAGCGTGATGGACGTTACAGTGAGCTTGCCTACGGACGTTGACTCGTAGGACGGGACAACATAGATGGACATGCGGCCTCGCACGCGGGGCTTGACCACCATCTGCAGCGGTAGGACAGACTCGGAGTCGCCGTCAACGGTAATGGCGGCCGATGTGATTCGCCGGCGGCCCAGGTATGCGAACGCAGTTGCAGTCGACGGTGACCCCACTGGTGAGCCACTTTCGACGCCGATCGTCGCGCTCACGAAGTCCGTCCCTCCGTCGCGCGGATTTAGGGCGACCGTCCCGACCTCGAAAGCCGAATTCAAATCCGCATTCCGCTGGCAGTTGCGTCCACCGATCGGCGCGATGCCACCATCGCATTGGGTACGCGGGAGCACCTTGTGTGGATCGAAAGTACGTCCCTGCGGAGGCGAGTCGCCGCGAGTCGCCGCGGGGTCCGACCCAACGGACTGCCCCGCTACGGCCGTTGCGGCCATTGCCGAAAGGGACAAAGTAAGCACGGCCACGGCTCTGAACATTTGGGAACCTCGGTTTCGCTAGTGCTCTATAGCGCGGTTATACCACGTTCTCGATAACAATCGTGCGCAATGTCGCCCGGAGAGCGCGGCGCAACCACGAAGTGCGCCCACTCGGCTACGTCTCACCACGACAACGAACCAACAACAACCAACAGAACCCAAACAACAACTAGAACCAACTACCTGAACCAAACCATCCACAAGGCCGGGGACACTGCACCCACCTACCACCAAATCTCTACTCACCCAACCTCACCCCACCCACCATCCACCAGGTTTGTCCCTCGACCTCGCTCACACACCATGGTGGAGGGGCGAGGTCGAGGGACAAACCGCACCGCAAGCCCGTTGCCTGAGCGGAGCACCCAGCGAACCCGATTTGCTGGCTGACTCGCGCGGTCAAGTCGCGCGAGGGCACACCAGTTGCGGGTCGACATCCCGTTGGAGCGACTGGCGTTAGGAGACCGCGACGAGCTCGCGGTCGGCGACCGCGTCTGGCTCGTCGCTGAACCCAACGACCAGATGCGTTTGGAAGGCATCGGCCAAACGGCGCAGCGTTGTGACGCTCGTCGGATGTTGGCCGCTCTCGATGCGCGAGATCACCGAATGGCTCGTTCCCACGCGGTCGGCCAATTCCTGCTGCGTGAGGCCGAGCGCCTGGCGCCGGCCGCTCACGATCCTCGCGAGTCCCTCGTACGGGGCAAGCCGTCGGAGCTCCTCGCGGTAAGTAGCACTCTGCTGCGCCCGTCTCCGACTGCCGGCACGATGAGCTGAGCCGACTGGTGAGACGGCGCTTTTCGTCTCCGAGTGAGACACACGCGCTGATTTGTCTTGGGTCCGAGCCATCTCAGTTCTCTTGCTCGGGCACTTTAGCAATATTGCGAAGCGTTACGGCGCGTCGTGACCGGCTGCCCGCGGTGGGTGCCGCCGCTGCGCGTTCATGCGCGCGTCGAAGTCGGCCCATCGTGCCTCGGCGAGTTCAATGGCCGACTCCGGCAGCCTCCCTGTGTCTTTGCGCAGCATGTGAAGCAGGATCACGAGGTTCCCGGAGCGCCGGTAAAGCACGCGATAAAGCTCCGACCCGTAGTGGCAGCGAAGCCCGCGCAGAGGTCCGCGCACCTGGCTCGAGTGCGGAAACGGCAGCGGAGGTGCCTTCGGGGGCTGGTCATTGAGCCGGTCGATTTGAAGGTCGATCGCTGCTTGCTTACGCGGCTCAAGTCCGTCGATGAACTCGTCAACCGGCTCTGAGCCGTCGATCGCGCGATAGAAGACCGCCTGCGTTCGAGCCATCGTGAGACGGCTAGTGCCGGCGGCTTGCGGACAGCGGGCGGTCGGAGGCGCCATCTGGCGCGGCGCCGAGTAGGCGCGCGGAGAGTCGCTCCGCGGCGTCGTGCTGGGGTACGTGGTGTACGTAGATCATCGTTGTGGCGATGTCGGCGTGTCCCATGTACGCCTTGACGTCGGACAACGGGAAGACCTGAACCGCGAGCGTCCCGAACGTGTGGCGCAGGTCGTGGAAGCGTAGGTGCGGGATCGCCGCGGCCTTGAGCGCTTTGTAGTAGCGCCGGCGCAGTGCCGAGTCCTCCAGATGACGCCCGTCGGGCGACGGGAAGACGAGGTCGCCGTCGCCGACGAACAGCGCGCGACGGGACAGCGCGTCAAGGCCGCGGGCGACCTGGTCGACCATCGGGACGGCTCGCGCCCTCCCGGACTTTGGCGCATCCACCTCACCCAGCGCGATCGCGCGACGCACGTGCAACACCCGTAACGCGAAGTCGACATCACGCCAGCGCAGCTCCCGGAGCTCGCCAAGGCGTAGCCCCGCATAGGCGGCGGTCGTGAACATCACGGCGTCTTGCTGATCCTGAATCGCGCGCGACTCGAGCTCCGCGGTCGTGAGCTCCCGCTGAGGGTCTTCGTGGTGCTCGCCGGCGCGCGTGACGCGCGCCAGCTGCTCGACCTCCTCCGGAGACAGGACACGGAACTCGCTATTCCGGCGTATCGGCTGTCGTTCGAGGCCCGCCGCCGCATTCGCCACAAGACCCCAGCGTCGCTGCGCACGCTTGAGGACCCGTGGATGACGAGCAGGTTCTTGTTGATCGTCCGCGGCGCGAGCCGTCCCTCCCGCACCACGTGCTGGCGATACGACTCGATCATCTCTGGCGAGATGTCACTGAGCGGGATCGCGCCGAACACCGGGACCAAGACGCGGTCGACGATCCGCCGGTAGTCGCGCATTGTGCTCGCTCGTCGCCCGCGATCTTGCTCGACGTGGCGTAGCCACTCGGCCGCCGCGTCGGCGAACGTCGGCTGTTCACCCACACGGCTGCGGGCCCCAGCGCCGACAAGCCGTGCCTCGGCGAGGAGCTCGTCGAGCCTCCGCTCCGCCTGGTGCTTCGTCATGAAACCCGGCCGCGGGCGCCCCGAGCCCTTCCAGACGCGGGCGAGCACCCGTGTGTGCTCGACGCCAGCGGCATCCCGCCATTTCGCGAGCCAGCGCTCCCCCGTGCGGCGCTCAACTCGCCGCACGTGCCCGGACACCGGGCGCGGTCGAAGCCCTTCAAGAGCCACCCGGCTAGGAGCATCCACGTCCGCAACTCTACGCGTCCGTGCGGCTAAAAAAGCGGTCCCGAAACGGTCCCGAACTGACGTCTTCTAACCCGTTTCGGCCGAATACAACTTGGCCCTACAGAGCGAAAACGCATCTCGCCGATCCGCTCCGAGCACGATCATAATCCGCGTGTCGGGGGTTCGAGTCCCTCCTCCGGCACTTCGAAGCCCCTGCAACACCCAGTTCTTCGACACTGAGGTAGAGGGTCCCGAGACCCATTTTGGTCTCAAACTGGTCTTGAACTTGCGTCCCGTCGGGAAGGCGCTAGCGTGCAATCCGCGGAGCGAAATCAAGCATCTAGTCCGGCTTCGCGGCAAGTGTAGCTGCTACGCTACATGAAATGACGCTACATCGCGACGGCTACGTCACACGCTACGCGGTTGGAGTCCGCGAGCTGCACGACCGACTGAGCGAGCACCTCGAGCGCGTTGAGCGGGGTGCTCAGATCATGGTCACGCGTCGCGGCCAGCCGATCGCGCGCCTATCTGCAATCCACGGTGAGGATCCCCTCGAGGATCTCGTCAGGAGAGGTCTGCTTACCCCGCCGTCCAAGCAACGCGTGGCGCGGAATGCAAGCGTGCGCTCGAATGGCTCGGTGTCGGATCTTGTCGCCGAGCAGCGGCGCTGATCCTCTACTTCGACACGTCCGCGCTTATCAAGCTCGTCGTCGTCGAGCCCGGCTCCGACTTGGTGGCCGAGCTGTGGAGCACGCCGCTCCAGACAGCGTCCAGCATCCTCTGCTACCCCGAGGGACGAGCGGCTCTCGCCGCTGCTCACCGTGCCGGGCGGCTCGCCGCCGCCGAATACGCCAGCGCACTCGGGGAGTTCGAGTCGCTGCACGACGAGCTGACGCTCGTCGGGATCGACGCCTCGCTCGCGCACAGCGCAGGCGAACTTGCCGAGCAGCTCGGACTGCGCGGCTACGACGCCGTCCACCTCGCGAGTGCCCTGGTTCTCGGCTCCGAGACCACGCTCGTGACCTGGGATCGTGATCTCGCACGGGCCGCCGCGCTCAGCGGATGCGCAGTCGCACCTGCGGTCTAGATCGATGTGCGCCGATCCGCAAGGTCTCGTGGCCGCGTAGCGTGCATTCCAGTGAGTCTGGGACTTCGGCCTGCGAGCGGTCGCGACGCCGATGCCATCGGCGCGCTGCTCGACGCGCGCGACGCCGTCGACTTCGGCCGCCCGCATTTCACGACACTCGACCTGCTGGACGCGTGGCGTCCTCCAGACTTCGACGTGGAGCGAGATGCCGTGGTCTGCGAGACCTCGCCGGGCGGACCTCTTTGCGGCTTCGCGATGGTGCGCCGCCGCGGCAGTTTCGGGGCTGTCTCACCGGCTCACGAACGATTGGGCGTCGGCGCCGCGCTCGTCGCGTGGGTCGAGACGCGGCAGCGCGAACTCCAGTGGGGCAAGCACGAGATCGCCGTCGCGGACGGCAACCGGCGGGCCGAAACGCTCCTAGGCACACGAGGTTACGAGCGCGCCTGGGCCAACGTTCGGCTTTCGACGAGAAACGACGGACGGATCCCCCGGGCACCACGCCCGGCCGGGGTCGACTTTCGCACGATCGCGCTCCCGGTCGACGCGCAATCCCTGTATGACATCGACGCCGCCGCCTTCGGCAGCAGCGAGGGCACGCTGGCCGAGTTCGAGGAACAGCAGTTGGGCGCGCACGACGTCGCGCAGGACCTCAGCCCCGTCGCGGCGGTCGACGGTCGAACGGTCGGCTTCGCGCTGGTTCGCAGGCGCGAGCAGCCGCATGCGGCGTATATCGCGCTACTCGCCGTGCACCCCACCGACCAGCGCCGAGGCATCGGCCGCCGCCTCGTCGTCTCCGTCATGCAGGCCGCGCAATCCGCTCGGCTTGAAGTTGAAGTGAGCGTCGCGGACGACAACCCCGGGGCGACGCGCCTTTACGCGTCACTCGGGTTGGTGCGCCGCTTCGCGGTTGCGGTCTTCGAGAAGCCGATTACGCGGGGCTGAGACGCCGCCGCGCGCGAACGCGCGGCGCTTGGGAGTCCGCCGCATCGCAGTCGGGCGCGCGCGCGTCGCCAGCGAGCCAGAGCGCGACGATGACGAGCGGCGCGAACCACAGCACGTAGCTATACGCGAAATAGCTGAGGCAGCCCTCGACCATGATCAGGATGACCGCTGACGCAGCCGCTACGCCCGCGGTATCACGGCGCAGATTCATGCGCGGCAGCGAGATCGCGATCACGGCGGTCGCGACGAGCAGCACTCCGTGGGCGAGGCGCGAGAGCACGCCGAGCCACGCTGGGTTCGCCGCCCAGAGGATGCCCCAGAGCGAGTCGACCGGCACACGCCCGCTTTGGTAGCCGAACGTCCGTGACGCGAACGTGGCGAGCGTGTTGTGCGCCGCGACGGGCACGAAGATGACGCACGTTGCCGCGACGAACGTGACAGAGAATGCCGCGACGGAGCGCGTCCGCGGGCGTTTCGCGTCGCCGCCGCACGTGGCCCACAGCGGCAGCAGCGCGAGGGGCGAGAACTTGGTCCAGCAGCAGACCGCTGCGAGCGCGCCCCGCGGCGCCGGGCGCGCGAGCGCAAGGAGCACCGCGACGAGCGACGCAGCGACCAGGGCGTCGTTGAAGCCGAGGCTGCTCTCGAAGGCCGTGACGGGGAAGGCGAGCCAGCAGTACGCCATGGCGACGCCGGCGCCGGTGTCGCGGCGTTTCGCTCCCAACGCGAACAGCAGGAGCGCCGTCAGGAAGACGAAGAAGAGCGTCGCGATCCGCGCGGCGCCGGCCGGCGAAAGTGACGCCGCGAACGGAACGTAGAGCTCGTAGTTGGCGGGGCCGTACGTGTCCGTGTGCGGTTGTTCGCCGCCCGCTTGGGACTCACCGTAGACCGCCTGGCCATGCACGATGCGCGTCGCGCCGGCGACACTGCCCATCCCCACGTCCGTGGGCACGCCATCGTGCAGCGCCCATGCGATTTGTGCGCCGGCGAGCACGATGATGCCGGTCACCAGCCAGGCGAGGGGAAGTCGCGAGCGAATTTCGGCGCCGGCGGCGCGCGGCGACTGGCGGCCGTGGCGCGCACGCGCGATGCGCGCGCAGGAGCACGCGAGATAGCCAAGACACGCGTAAAGGAGCACGATGGGCCACACACGTGGCGCGCCGACGTAGGCCAGCGACAGTGCGGTCCCGAGCATGGCGATGAGCACCCGGCTGCCGGCGTCCGGTCGCAGTCGCTCGACGCCGACGAAGGGCGCCAGCGTGAGTGCCGCGAGGGGCGCGATGACCCAGCCGTTGACGATGCCCGGGAAATGGAACACGTTGATGCTCATCGCCGGGAGAAACGGCAAGCTTGCGAGCCCCGCGATGAACACGGAGCGGCGTGCGAGATGGCCAGCAGGAGACGTGACCCGATCGTGCGCAACGACGCTGTTTGTCGCCATAGCTACCTCATCGACGTTGAGCCGTCAGCCTTAAGTCCGCCCCAGGCGAAGCGCGTGGCGACGGCCGCAGGATGGCGCTGCGTTTGCGGTCAATAGCCGCCGCTAGCTGGTGCTATCGTCAGCGTGTGACCGAGGAGCGCGTCCCGCTCTACGTGAGACTGCCTCGCGACCAGGCGGCCGCGCTGGACCGGCTGGTCGAGTCGACGGGGCGCCGCAAGCAGCATTTGGTCAGCGAAATTCTCGGGGACGGGCTCGCCGTCGGGCGCATCGAGTTTCTCCGTGGCCCCGACGAGGACGTGCTGACGCTGGAGGAGGCCGCGGCGCTGCTGCGCGTCCTGCCGGAGACGCTGCGCGCGGAGGCCGACGCCGGAGCGGTTCCCGGCCGGGCGGTCGGGGAGGAGTGGCGCTTCTCGCGCGAGGCTGTCCTCGCCTGGCTCGCGCACGAAGACGCGTCCGGTTCGGGCGGACATCCGTCGGCTTGATCTGGCGGCGCGGCCGCTGCCGCTGCGGCTAGCGGACGGTGACCGGCACCGGCGGCGACGCGATCCCGTTCGCGACCACGACGAGCGTGCTGGCGCCGGCGGGCGTGGAGGACGGCAGCGTGAACTGCGTCGATGACTGCGCTCCCGGCGCGACCGACACCGATGTCCAGTTGCTCGTGCGCGCGTATGTGACGACACCGCTCGCGTTGTTCGTGATCCGCACGAGCGGGAAGTTTGTGTTGTCCTGCACGTCGTCGCCGTAGGCCGCACCCTGGTCGAGCCCGGCGAGCTGCACGCCCGCGAGGCTCGCCGTCCGGCCCGGCGTCAGGTTCGTCGAGCTGATCGACGTGACCGACGGCGCCCATTCGCCCTTCGCCGTGCCGCCGGCGGTGTAGACCTCCATTTTGTCGCTTCCGTCGTCGAACAGAACCTGCCCGTTCGGCAGCGCGAGCATGCGCGTGTAGTACGAGGAGTCGTTGCGCGCGTTGGAGATGTTCGGCACGGGGACGAGTTTGCGAGTCGTGGCGTTGAAGAGCTCGAACTCGAGCGGAGCGCCGTAGACGCAGGGGCTGACGTCGAACAGCACGTTGCCGTCGGGCAGGATGGAGCCGGGCCCGTCGGCGCTGTCGAACTGCATGCCGTGGTAGGTCGGGATCGCCGGGCCGCGTAGCCACGTGCCGGTCGAGTAGTCGTAGAGCGCCGTCGCCGCGGCGCGGTTGGTGGTGCATTCTTCGGGCGGAATCTCGCTGCTGGTGCCCGCCCCGACGACGAAAGTGTCGCCGCCAGGCATCTCGACCTGGGGGCCGATCTCTACCTCGGGGCTGTTGACCGGCGACTTGACTGTGTTGCCGGCCGAGCTCCAGCTGAGCGTCGACGGCGTGAAGAGCTCGGTGGCGGGCGGCAGCCACGTGTCGATCGTGAGCAGCTGGCCGCTCGGCTCGAGCGTCCAGCCCTCCTCGTCGTTGGGGTCGTTCTTGCCCGTGGCGGGGATCACGGTCCAGTTGAGCGTGCTGGCGTTCAGCAGCGCGTCGTCGGTCGTCAGGGCGCCGGTGGGCAGCGTGCATTCCTGGCACGGCTGGGCGAGCATGAACGTGCCGTTGGCGAGCACGTCGCTCTGCGCGTCACCGATGTTTTCCCAGCCGGGCGGCGGCGCAACGGAGCGCCAGGTGTTCTTGACCGGGTTGTAGATCGCGCCGAGGTCCGTCCAGACGCCTTCTTCGCTTTCGCCGTTGTACTCGCCGCCCTCGACGATCATTTCGCCGTCCGGCAGGATCGCCGAGGCGAAGTAGAGCGGCGCGTATTCGGACGGCATCGACGCGATCTGGCTCCACGTGCCGTCGATGTAGCTCCCGTGCGAATCCGGGGTCAGGCGGTACCACGCGCTCGTCCCTCCCGTTTCGGGCTCGTCGTGGACCAGCACCGTGCCGTCGCTCTCGAGCAGCATCGTCCCGGGCGCGAACGTGGGTCGGTGCTTCAGCTGCGTCCACGGCGACGACCTCGTCGCGGCGAACGTGAACGCCGTGGCGGGCCTTGCGTGGTGAAGCGGCGGGTCGGAGTCGCCGCGCAGGCCGAGCGACACCTTCCCCGCACCGCTGTCGGCCGCCGCGGGCGCCGCCGCCGCGAGCGCGAGCACGAGCCAGAGCGCGAGCGCGGCGCCTGTGACGCTGCAAGCTGCTCGCGCGATCGCCCTCACTGCGCCTCCGTTCCCTAGCCCTTCCTGGACCGCCTGCTCCGCCGCCCGCATCCCGGGCGCCGGGAGAAGGCCGCGCAAGAGTAACACCCGGGAAGTGGCGCCGTGCCTGACATGCGGGTGCGAAACGCGCCGCGCCGGCGGCGGCTCCCGCGCGATACCTGAGCGATTCAAGAATCAGAGGTAGAGTGCGGTCCCGTGACCGAGCGCCGCGACGAGATAACACTGCTGCGCGATCACGGCGTCCAGGTCACGGCCCAGCGCCTTGCCGTGCTGCGCGCCGTCTCGTCGCATCCGCACGCGTCCGCCGCCGACGTCGGTGCCGCGGCGCGGGAGCAGATCGGTTCGATCTCGCTCCAGGCGGTCTACGACGCGCTCGCGACGCTGTCCGGGCACGGGATCATCCGCCGCATCCAGCCCGCCGGCTCCCCGGCGCGCTACGAGGACCGCGTCGGCGACAACCACCACCACGTCATCTGCCGCGCCTGCGGCCGGATGGTCGACACGGACTGCGCTGCGGGCTACACGCCGTGCCTGACGACGCCGAACGACGCCGGCTACGAGATCGACGAGGCGGAGATCATCTATTGGGGCCGCTGTCCCGACTGCGCCGCGTCCGACGCGGCGGTGAAATACACACGCACCAGAGAGAGGAAGAGAAGTGGCGACCACCGATAACACGGACAAGTGCCCCGTCGTACACACGCCGGAGGGGGGCTGGCGCAATCGCGACTGGTGGCCGCACCAGCTCGAGCTCGGCGTCCTGCGCCATCACTCCCCCGAGGCCGACCCGATGGGCGAGGACTTCGACTACGCCGCCGAGTTCGAGAAGCTCGATCTCGCTGCGCTGCGCCAGGACCTCGTGGACCTCATGACCGACTCGCAGCAGTGGTGGCCCGCCGACTTCGGCCATTACGGCCCGCTCTTCATCCGCATGGCGTGGCACAGCGCCGGCACGTACCGCATAAGCGACGGTCGCGGCGGCGGCGGCGCCGGGACGCAGCGTTTCGCGCCGCTCAACAGCTGGCCCGACAACGTGAACCTCGACAAGGCGCGCCGCCTGCTGTGGCCGATTAAACAGAAGTACGGCCGCGCGATCTCATGGGCGGACCTGATGATCTTCGCCGGCAACTGCGCGCTCGAGTCGATGGGCTTCTCAACGTTCGGCTTCGGCGGCGGGCGCGAGGACGTCTGGCAGCCCGAGGACGTCTACTGGGGGCCCGAGCAGACCTGGCTCGCGGACGAGCGCTACAGCGGAGAACGCCGGCTCGAGCAGCCGCTCGGCGCCGTGCAGATGGGGCTCATCTACGTCAACCCCGAGGGGCCGAACGGCACGCCGGACCCGCTTGCGGCCGCGCACGACATCCGCGAGACCTTCGCGCGCATGGCGATGGACGACGAGGAGACCGTCGCACTGATCGCCGGCGGCCACACGTTCGGCAAGACGCACGGCGCCGTCGGCGCCGACAACATCGGGCCTGACCCCGAGGCCGCGCCGCTCGAGCTGCAGGGCCTGGGCTGGCAGAACTCTGTCGGGGAGGGCAACGGCGCGAGCACATGGACGAGCGGGCTCGAGGGCACCTGGACCGCTACTCCCGTCCAATGGGACAACAGCTTCTTCGCGACTCTGTTCGAGAACGAGTGGGAGCTCACCGAGAGCCCCGCCGGCGCCAAGCAGTGGACCGCCAGGGACGCCGCCGCGCAGGGCACCGTCGTGGACGCGCACGACCCGTCCAGGCGCCATGCCCCGGTGATGCTGACCACCGACCTCGCGCTGAAGCTCGACCCCGTTTACGAGCCGATCTCGCGCCGCTTCTACGAGCACCCGGACGAGTTCGCCGAAGCGTTCGCGAAGGCCTGGTTCAAGCTGACGCACCGCGACATGGGACCGCGCTCGCGCTACCTCGGGCCTCTGGTCCCCGCGGAACCGCAGCTCTGGCAGGACCCGGTGCCGGCCGTCGACCACGAGCTCATCGACGGCGACGACATCGCCGCGCTGAAGGAGCGGATCCTCGCAGCGGGCCTCACGAACAGGCAGCTCGTGCGCGCCGCGTGGGCGTCCGCGGCGACATTCCGCGGCACCGACAAGCGCGGCGGCGCCAACGGCGCGCGGCTGCGCCTTGAGCCGCAGAGGGACTGGGAGTGGAGCCGCGACAGCGCCGACGTGGTCGCGGCGCTGACCACGGTCCAGGAGGAGTTCAATGCCTCCGCGCCGTCGGGCAAGCGCGTCTCGCTCGCCGATCTGATCGTGCTCGGCGGCTGCGCCGCGGTCGAGCGGGCCGCGCAGCAGGCCGGCAACCCCGTCGCCGTCGCGTTCGCGCCGGGCCGCACCGATGCCGCGCAGGAGCAGACGGACGCCGACTCGTTCGCCGTACTCGAGCCCAAGCACGACGGGTTCACGAACTACCTCGACAGCGGCCAGGCGCTGCCGCCCGAGCACCTGCTCGTCGAGCGCGCCAACCTGCTGACGCTCACGGCACCCGAGATGACGGTGCTCGTCGGCGGCCTGCGCGCCCTCGACGCGAACTTCGGCGCCTCGGAGCAGGGCGTGCTGACGGCCCGGCCAGGCACGCTCACGCGCGACTTCTTCGTGAACCTGCTCGACATGGACACCGAGTGGGCGCCCTCGCCAGACACGCCCGGCGGGTACGAGGGCACGGACCGCGAGTCCGGCGAGCGGCGCTGGAGCGCGAGCGCCGTAGATCTCGTGTTCGGCTCGAACTCGCAGCTGCGCGCGATCGCCGAGGTCTACGCCTGCGCGGACGCGGATGAGAAGTTCGTCCGCGACTTCAGCGCCGCGTGGAGCAAGGTGATGGACCTGGACCGCTTCGACCTCGCCTGAGCCGCCCGGCACGGCTGCCCGCGCCTACGTCGCGGGCAGCTCGCTCGCGCAGTGCAGGCACTTCGTCGCCTTCGCCGGCACGTCTTCAGAGAGGCAGTAAGCGCACGTCTTGGTCGGCGGCGCCTCGCCGAAGACCGTCGTGCCGCGCCGCGCCATGTACGCGCGGTAGGGGACGACGATCACGAAGTAGATGACCGCCATCAGGATCACGAAGTAGATAATCGCCGCGATGAACGCGCCGAAGTCAACCAGGTGGCCGTTGACGCGGACGCCCAGCCCGTCCGGCCCGCCGCCACCGATGGCGTTCACGAGCGGGGTGATGATGTTTTCGGTGAACGATTTGATCAGCGCGCTGAAAGCGAGCGCTACGACCAGACCGACGGCGATGACCACCAGCTCGCCCTGCATCAGGAAGTTCTTGAAACCCCGCAGCATCGTGAGTGCCTCCAGTGTCTAGGTAGCCGCTTGTTGCGGGGCAGTATGAGCGAACCGCGCCGGCGTATCCGCCGGCGCTGCGATGCTGCTGCGGTCGATGGCGCTCACAAGCGGCGAAGGCCCGAGCGATGGCGGCCCGACGGTCGACGGCGTCGTACTGCCGAAGTCGCGACTTGCGGCTTTCAGCGACGGCGTCTTCGCGATCGCGATCACGCTCCTCGTGCTCAGCCTCGCCGTCCAGTCGAGCCAGGCGCACCGCCTGCTCGACGCCCTGAGCGAACTCTGGCCCGCCTATCTCGCTTACCTGACGAGCTTCTTCATGATCGGCCGCGTCTGGATGGCGCACCACCTCATCCTGACGGTCTGCAAGGGCATCGATCGCACGGCGATCAAGCTCAACCTGATCCTCCTGTTCGCCGTCTCCTTCCTGCCGTTCCCGACGAGCCTGTTGGGCCAGTTCGTCCGCGACTCGGGCGCCGAGCGCGTCGCGGCGGTGTTCTACGGCGTCTGGCTGCTCCTGATCGCGGTCCTGATCGCGGCTCTCTGGCGCTACGTGAGCGCCGACCGGCGCCTTCTCATCGAGCGCCTGCCCGACGTGACGGTCACTCGGCTGACGAACGCGCTCGAGCCGAGCGTCGCCCTCTACGGTGCGGCGATCGTCCTCGCACTGTTCCTGCCACAGGTCGCCGCCGGCGCGTATCTCGCGATCGCGGTGTTCGGCTTCATCATCTCCGCTTGAGGCGCGACGCGCCGCTGCAGGGCGTGCGCTGTACGCTGCACGTTCATGGCCGACGAAGACGACTGGCGCGCCTGCTTCGTCGTAAGCGAGGCGCCGCACGTCTCCATCATGGACCGCCTCGTCCACCACGGCGAGTCGCCGGAGTTCGACGAGGAGACCGCGGCCATCGGCGAGGACATCGTCGCGACGCACGATGGCGCACGAATCTTCCTCTACGCAGCGAGCCGCGACCCGCTCGAGCGCGCTCGCACGACGGTCGCCGGGCGCCTGGAGGCGAAGGGCATCGGTGCCACGTCGACCGTGAGCCTGTGGGACGAAGCGGCGGATGACTGGCGCCAGGTCGACCCCCCGCTCGCGGCGAGCGAGACGGAGCGGCTCGAAGCCGCCGACCGCACCGCGAGCGAGCGCGAAACCCGCACCGTCGTCGCGAGCATCGGCGAGCTGATCAGGCCCGAATTCGAGCAGACGATGCTCGACGCGGCGGCGCGCCTGGGCGTTGAGTGCGAAATCGTCGAACACCGCCACCTGATGACGACGCAGGTCGGCTTCAAGGTGAGCGGCCCGCGCTTCGCCGTCGAGGAGTTCGCGCGCGAGCTCCACGCGGCGACCAGGTCGACGGTGCGCTGCGAGGGCGTGCTGCTCGCTAGCCCGCTCTGACGGCCACCGGGACCGCGTCGGCGGCGCCGGGGACCGGCGCCGGGGCGTCGCCGCCCGCAGCGTCGGACGCCGCGCGAAGGTCGCCGCCGCCGGGTGCCGCGCGGCGCAGGCGCGCGCTGTTCCAGACCACGAAACTCGATGAGAGGGCCATCGCCGCGCCGGCGATGAGCGGGTCGAGCAGGCCCGCTGCAGCAAGCGGGATCGCGACGACGTTGTAGGCGAAGGCCCACGCGAGGTTGCCGCGGATCGTCGACAACGTCCGTCGCGCGAGCGCGATCGCGCTCGCCGTGACCGAGAGGTCGTCGCTGACGATGATGAGGTCCGCGGCGCTCATCGCGATGTCGGTGCCCGAGCCGACGGCGAGGCCGAGATCCGCCGCTGCCAGCGCCGGAGCGTCGTTGACACCGTCGCCGACCATCGCGACGCGGCGACCTTCGCCCTGGAGCCTGCGGATGAACTGCACCTTCGCCGCGGGCAGCGTGCCCGCGTGGACCTCGTCGATGCCGACGGCTGCGGCGACGGCGCGCGCTGTCAGCTCGCCGTCTCCCGTGAGCAGCACGCAGCGCAGCCCGAGCGCGTGGAGACGCTGGACCGCCGCGGCCGCGGTGGGCCGCACGCGGTCGCTCACGGCAAAAAGGCCTGCGAGCTGCTCATCGATCCGCACGGCGACGACGGTGCTCCCAAGAGCCTGCCACTCGCGGCAACGGGCCGCGAGCGCCGCCGGCAGTTCGTCCGCCGCTTCGTACTGCGCGACGCTCGCGACATCGACGTCGACCCCGTCGACGGTGCCGCTCGCGCCGACGCCGGGCCGCGCCAGGAACCCGGCCACCTCGGGCAGCGGGCCGCCGTCCCGTGCCGCGGCGCTGATCGCACGCGCGACGGGATGCTCCGAGGCGCTCTCGACGGCCCCGGCGAGCGACAGCATCTCGCGCGCGTCGCCGCCCGGGACGGCGGCGCTCGCGCAGAGCGTCATCTGGCCGGTCGTCAGCGTCCCGGTCTTGTCGAATACGACCGTGTCGACGGCGCGCGATGCTTCCAGCGCGCCGTACCCCTTGAAGAAGATGCCAAGGCGCGTGCCGGCCCACGTCGCCGCGACGAGGGCGGCGGGCGTCGCGAGACCGAGCGCGCACGGGCACGCGATGATCAGAACCGAGAGCGACGCGTTGATCGCCGTGTCCGCCGACGACCCGGTCAAAAGCCAGAACGCGAGCGTGCCGAGAGAGATGACCATCACGACGGGCACGAAGACCGCGCAGATCCGGTCCGCGAGGCGCTGCACCGCGGCGCGCTCGTTCTGCGCGTGCTCGACGAGCTGGATCATGTGGCCGAGCTGGCTGTCCGCGCCGACGCGGCTGGCGCGGACGACGAGCCGTCCGTTGAGCGAGACGGTGCCGCCGAGGACGGCGTCGCCCGGACCGACGTCGACCGGCGCGGACTCCCCCGTCATGACGCTGCGGTCGAGCGCCGCGTGGCCGTCGACGACCTCGCCGTCGGCGGCGACGCGCTCGCCGGGGCGAACGACGAAGCGCTCGCCGGGGCGCAGGGCCGCGAGCGGCCGCGTCTCCTCCGCGCCGTCGGCGGCGAGCACGCCGACGGTCGGCGCCTCGAGGCTCGCGAGGGCACGCAACGCGTTGCCGCTGCGCCGCTTTGACCAAGCCTCGAAGTAGCGGCCGGCGAGCAGGAACGTCGTCACGCCGGCGGGAACGTCGAAGTAGATCCCGCTGGCAGAGCCGTGCGCGAGCGAGGAGAGGGTGACCGAGCCGCCCCCGGGGGCGAGGTGGAACATCGTGTAGAGCGACCAGCCCGTCGCGGCGGCGATGCCGAGCGAGACGAGCGTGTCCATCGTCGTCGTGTGGTGACGGGCCGCGCGGACCGCGGCCGTGTAGAAGGGCCAGGCCGCCCAGGTGACCACCGGCAACGCCAGCGCGATCATCAGCCACTGCCAGCCGGCGAATCGCAGCGAGGGGTCGATCGAGAAGAAGATCGAGAGGTCGCAGAGCGGCATGAACAGCGTCGCGGAGACGATGAGCCGCAGGCACAGCGAGCGCACCTCGCGGTCGAGCTGCTCGTCGCGCGCGTACGGCGCCCGCCCGTCGGCGTCGGCGCTCGCCTTGTAGCCCGCCGCCGCCACAGCGTCGAGCAGGCTGTCCACCGTCACCGCGGGCCCGGCGAGGACGGTGGCGCGCTCGGTGGCGTAGTTCACGCGTGCGTCTACCCCGTCGACCGAGTTGAGCGCCCGTTCGACGCGCGCCGCGCACGCACCGCACGTCATGCCCGCGATCGAAAGCGAGATCGCCCCGTCCGCCGCGGCCGCCGACGGTGCGCTCACGGGAGCTTCAACCGAACTGACCGACATCCACAGCAAGGATACGCGAGGGCCCGCGGGCGCAGGGCCCAGTCCGCGCCCGTAAGGTCGCTGGATACGGTGGCGGCGGGCGGTGATAGCCTCCAGCGCGCCGGCGCGCCACGGCGCGCTCTTTGTGGCCGCGCCGCGCGCGGCGAGCGAGAGAAGACGAGGTCGACTGCGGATGGCGAACGTACCGGGATGGACTAGCTGGAGCCTTTCGCCGCTGCTTTGGATCGGCGTCGTCGCGGCCGGCACCTGGTACGTGATGATGCTCCGCCGCGTCCGGAGGCTGACCGGACGTAGGGTCGGGATCGGGCACTGGGGCTTTTACTTCTCGGGGCTCGGCGTCATCGTGCTCGCCCTCGGCTCGCCCGTGAACACGATCGCTGTGCACTGGCTGCTCTCGGTGCACATGCTCCAGCACACGCTGCTCTCGGACATCGCGCCGCCGCTCGTCATCCTCGGACTGCGAGCCCCGGTGCTGCCGCTCGGGATGCCGCGCGCCGCCCTCAAGCTCGTCGCGCACCGCGGCGCGCTCGGGCGCTTCTGGGGCTTCGCGACACGGCCGTGGGTCGCGATCCCGCTCTGGTGCGCGACGCTGATCTTCTGGTCGATCCCGGCCGTCTTCGAATTCGCGACGCGGCACCAGCTCGTGCACAACGTCGAGCACTTCACGCTCTTCTACACCGGCTACGCGCTGTGGTGGCTCATCATCACGCCGCTCCCGAGCGAACGCCGCGCGCCCGGTTTCGCGCGCCTCGGGTACCTCGGCGTCTCACGGCTCGCGAGCGCCTTCATCTGCCTCCCGCTCGCGTTCATGACGAAGACCATCTACCCGCTGTACGTGAGCTACCCGCGCGGCTTCGGCATCTCCGCGGCTACGGACCAGCACATCGCGGGCGGCGCGATGTGCCTTGTCGAGTTCGTCGTCTTCGGCGTCGCCGCGGCGCTCGTCTTCATCGACGCCCTGAACCGCGAAGAGAAGGCGCAGGCGCTCACCGAACTGCGCCTCACGGCGCAGTCCTAGCCGCGTCCGCGTCGTGCGCGGCGGGCGCTAGCGTGCGCCGCGCCTGACGCCGGCGAGGCTGAGCAGCGTCGATTCGGCGGCCTCGGATTCGCGCGTGAAGACACGGTAGGCGGCGAACACGAGCGGCGGGATCGCCCAGAGGTCGCCGCAGACCCAGAGGATGCCGGCACCGAGCTGCTGGTCAGAGGCCTGCGAGAGCGATGCGCCGGGGATGTGCGCGTAGACCGAGTACCAAGGGTGCCGGCTGAAGAGGGCCATCGAGATCGCGAGGATCCACATGATCACGTTCGTGACGAGCAGCGCGACTACCTGCGTGCCGTCTGCGGCGCGCACGCGCAGCGGCGGCGAGGGCACGATGAGCAGCCAGAAGATCAGGCCGGCGAACAGGAACCCGCCGTTGAAGAGCCAGACGTGCACCGGCCTCACGCGCTCGGAGAAGTCGAAGACGGCGGGCAGCAGCGCCCCGACCATCACCACGTTGAAGCAGACCACGGCGACGACCGGCGTGACGAGCGCTTTGACGAGCCGCCGCAGCGGGCGCGCGCCGCGCGCGTGCACGAGCCACGGGTAAAGACGCCGGCGCAGACGCAGCGGCAGGCCGAGCACCAGTGGCTGCCAGGGCGCGCCGAGGACGAGCAGCACCGGCGCGACGAACATCAGCAGCAGGTGCTGGCTGATGCGCACGTAGAAGTAGTCGTAGCCGCGCTGTTCGAGCGGGCTGAGCACCGCGAGCATGACGACTGCGCCTCCGGCGTAGAACCACAGCGCGCGCCTGCGGCGCGGCGCGACGCGGTCGCGGCGGCTGCGCGCGAGCAGCTTGCGCAGCCCGAGCTCGTGCCAGGCGGCGAGCACGAGGACGCAGAGCGCGATCGGCTCGAACGTCCAGCCGTGGAGCACGGCGCCCATCGCACTAGCTTACGCGAGCGGGGCGGCGCGATCGCGGCGCCCGCGGGATTGGCTGCGGCGGCCTACGGCCCGCCGTCGCCGCCAATCGACCCGGTGGGGACGATCCGGTCGTCTTCGGTCAGCGAGAGCCCCGAGCCGATCGTGTTTTCCCTGAAGTAGGCGCGGTTCGTGACGAACTCGCACCACGCCATCCAGGCCAGGCCGACGATCACCGTGATGACGGAGATCAGCATCACGCCGCCCACCTGCACGCCGAGGATCGTCACTTCGAATTCGCTTTCCGAGGGCACGGCATAGACTTTCAGGCTCCAGCCGAGCAGCGCGAAGAGCGAGAGCGCGGCGAGCGCCGGCACGACGACCTGACTCACGGTCTGCTGCACGCCGAGGTACACGACCGACCGGTAGTGCCAGGCGCACGCGGCACCGGTGATGCCGAGGTACAGCGCGGCGAAGAACGTCGTGGCCGTCACGGCGTCGGCGATGACGCTCCCGCCGGCGATGAAGTTGATCGCGGCGTAGTAGACGATCGACGCCGCGCCGAATGAGATCGTCGAGAAGGTCGGCGTCAGGTAGCGCGGGTGCGTGCGGCCGAAGATCTTCGGGATCGCCTTGTGAAAGGCCATCGAGAGCGTCGTGCGCGCGTTGGGGAGGATCGTCGTCTGCGTCGTCGCGGCAGCGGACGTGAGCACCATCAGGATCAGCAGGTGGCTCAGGACCGAGCCGACGCCGGAACCGCCGAAGATCGTGCTGCCGAGCACCGACAGCACGTCGTCGGCGTGTTCGGGGTTGCTGAGCCCGACACCGTGCGTGCCGACGCCGGCGAACGCGAGCACCGACACGACCACGATGAGGTACGTCGCGAGCAGCAGGACCGTCGAGATCACGCCTGCGGTTCCCGGGATGCGGCTCGGCTCCTCGGTCTCCTCGTTGACCGACGTCGTCGTGTCCCAGCCCCAGTAGATGAACACCATCAGGAGCATCGCGACCATGAAGTTGTTGAAGGAGGTGATCTGGCCGGGGTTGAACCAGCTCCAGGAGGGCGACGCGTGGCCGGGCGGCGCCGTGCCGTTCGCCACCTTCACGATCGCGAACACGGACAGCACCAGCAGGATCACCATCTCGACGATCACGAGAACCATCTGCATGTGCGCCGAGATTTCGATGCCCCGGTAGCAGATGTATGTCAGCCCGACGATCCAGAGGATCCCGAGCAGCAGCACCCAGATGCTCGTCGGGTCGGTGCCGATCGAGTCGGCGCCGACGAGCAGGAAGACGTACTGGCCCGCGATCTGGGCGTAGCTCGCCATCGCGAGGAAGTCGGCGGCGATCGTCCCCCAGCCGCCCGCGAACCAGCCCGTTCGCGGACCGAGCGCCCGCGCCGCCCATGTGAAGCTCGTGCCGCAGTCCGGGTCGGCGCGGTTCATCTCCTTCGTGGCCCAGGCGGAGAAGAACATGGGGATGAACGCGAGCAGGACGATGATCGCCGTCTGGAACCTCGCGACGGCGACGACGAAGCCGAGCGTCGCGGCGAGGCTGTAGGCCGGGGCCGTGGAGGCGATGCCGACGCCGGTGCTCGTGACCAGGCCGAGCGCGTTGCTTTTCAGGCCCTTCGGTTCGACGACGCCTTCGCGCTCGACCGCGACCGCCTCGTCGTGGTGGCGTGCTGCCGCCCGGTTCCCCTCACTCACGGCGGCGACTTTATAACGGGGGCGCGCGCCACGCGCCCGTGGGCGGCGGTTAGGTCGCGGCGCGCATCGGACACGCGCTTACCGCTTGCCAAGGCGCTGGCGTTGCGCGTATCATTCGCCGACTTGAGGGGGATGAGCCGCCTTCGCATCTTGCTCGGACTGGCGCTGGCCATGGCCGTGCTCGCCGCCGCCGTGCCCGCGGGCGCTTCCGCGGACGTGAACCCGAACTGCAAGGGCCGCGCGAACGCGGACGAACTCGGCGGCTGGACCGGCTACGCCAAGTACTGCTTCCCGATCGTCGCGCTTCCCTCCCCCGCGCCCGCGCGCTACGCACACCTCGCCGAACGCGGGATCGCCGCGGCGAGCCGCTGGCACCACCGGCGCTGGTACTGCGAATTCCTGCACTGCACCCATGGCCCGTACCCCTACGCGACGATCTGGGGCTCGATCGGGCTGCTCGAGGCGGCGGACGCGCTCGAGACCGGGAAGCCTTCCGCGGGCCACCTCAGGCAACTCAACCGTGTCGCGGGCGAGTTCGAAAAGCTCTTCTGGGACCCCGCGCGCGGCGGCTTCGCGCCGTACCCGTACGACAGCGCCGGCAACACGCGCACGTTCTTCGACGACAACGGCTGGATCGGGCTCGGCTTCTACAACGCGTACGCCGCGACCGGCAACACGCGCTGGCTGCACGACGCCCAGAAAGCTGCGCGTTTCGTCCTCGCCCACGGCTGGGACTCCTCGACGGGCGGGATCTGGTGGGAAACGTACCACTCGTTCAAATCGGGCCCGGCGCTGGCCTCCAACGCGCTGCTGGTGACGCTGCTCTACAACGCCGACCACGAAGAATGGCAGTTGCAGACGGCGCTGAAATACGTCGAATGGGGCAACACCGTCGACAACAGCGACGAACGGCGCTACTACCGCAACAACCCCGACGGCGGCGTGACGCTCGACATGGTGCAGTCGCCGATGATCTACGCCCAGTACCTGCTCTGCCAGGACGGCCAGGGCGAGGAATACTGCGAACGCGCCGGGCGCCTTGCGACAACGCTTTCCGAGCAGATCTACGACGCGAACGGCTACCGCTACAACTACGCGCCGCAGTACGACGCGATCTTCCTGCAGTGGATGATGGTCTACGGCCACGCCGTCGGCGTCGAATACTGGCTGCAGCTCGCGGAGGTCAACGCCGGCGAGGCCGCCAAACACGCGGTCAACCGCTCCGGCGAGTATCTGAAGTCGTGGTGGGGCAGGCCCTTCGAAGGGCTGAAGATCGGCGGGCTGATGCGCACCGACGTCGCCACCGCAAGCCTCTTCGCCTGGGTCAGCGTCTACGCCAAATAGGCGCCTGCGCCCAGCGCGCGCTTAGGATGCCCGCGTGCGCTACGAGCGCGGCCTGAGCGAGGTCGGCGACGACCTCTACGCCTACCTTCAGCCCGACGGAGGCTGGGGCTGGAGCAACGCGGGCCTGGTCGTCGACGGCGAGGCGGCCCTGCTCGTCGACACGCTCTACGACCTCGCGCTCACCGAGCGGATGCTCAGCGAGATGCGCGCCGCCGTGCCGGCGGCCGCGCAGTTCGACGCGCTCGTGAACACGCACGCCAACGGCGACCACTGCTACGGCAACGCGCTCGTCCAGGGCGCGCGGATTCTCGCGTCGAACGCCACGGCGAGCGAGATGGCCGAGCTGCCGCCCGCGGCGATGGCGGCGCTCGTGCAGCAGGCACCGCAGATGGGCCAGCTCGGCGAGTTCTTCCTGCGCTGCTTCGGCTCGTTCGACTTCGACGGCATCGAGCTCGCCCTGCCGCACGACACCTTCGACGGCGAGCTCACGCTGACGGTCGGCGATCGCGAGGTCCACCTGCTCGAGGTCGGCCCGGCGCACACACGCGGCGACACGCTCGTCCACCTGCCCGCCGACGGCGTGCTCTACAGCGGCGACATCCTCTTCTCGGGCGCCCACCCCATCATGTGGGCGGGGCCCGCCGGCAACTGGATTGCCGCACTGGACCGGATTCTCGAGCTCGGCGTCGCCGTCGTCGTGCCGGGGCACGGTCCCGTCTCGGGGCCGGATGAGGTGCGCGAGCAACGCGACTACTTCGCCTACCTCCTCGCGCGTGCGGCGGAGTGCCACCGCGAGGGCCTCGACGCTGCCGCCGCCGCGCGCGAGATCGGGCGCGAGCGCTGGGCCGACTGGGGCGAGCGTGAGCGGCTCGTCGTGAACGTCGCGCAGCTCTACCGCGAGCTCGACGGCGCGGAGCCACTGAACGCACTGGAGGCCTTCACGGCGATGGCCGCGAGCGCGGGCGAGCGGTGAGCGCCGGAGCGTTCGTGCACCGGCTCCGCGTTCGCTACGGCGAGTGTGACCCCCAGGGCGTCGTCTTCAACGCGAACTACCTGCTCTACGCCGACGTCGCGTTCACCGAGTACTGGCGTGCGGCGGTCGGCCCCTGGCAGGACATGGTCGACCGCGGCTTCGACGCCGTCGTCGCTCACGCCACATTGCGCTTCCGCGCGTCGGCCGCCTACGACGACGAACTCGACCTCGCCGTCCGCGCGCGCGACCTCGGCGAGACGTCGCTGACGACGGCGATCGCCGTCGAACGCGGCGGCGCGCTGCTCGTCGAGATGGAGCTTCGCCACGTCTGCATCGACGTCGCCGGCAAGGCGAAAGCGCCGTGGCCGCAGTGGATCCGGGAGGCGCTGGCGCCGACGATCGCACCGGAAGGCCCGGGCTGATGCGCCCGCGTGGACTCAATTATCCGCAGGATGCGGCATTGACGTGCGCCGGGGTCTTGCGGTTCGCGCGACCCGTGCATAGGTTGTTCACAGACGCGGTTCGGAGCCGCAAAGAGCGAGGCCACTGAGGTGTAAGGCCGCGCCACCCAAGCGGAAGGCCCTCGCGGGTCGGCCGGGAGGGTTCCTCAAACGGCTTCGGATCGCGTCGCTTTTTTGCGCCCCGCGCCCGCTCGGTAAGAATGCCGTCGTGCGCGCCCTCGTGCAACGCGTCAGCTCCGCGAGCGTCACCGTGGGCGGTGATGTCGTGGCCCGCATCGGCCCGGGGCTCTTGGTGCTGCTCGGCGTCGGTGACGGCGACAGCGCCGCGGACGCCGACCGCCTCGCCGCCAAGACGCGCGCGCTGCGCATCTTCGCCGACGGTGAGGGGCGCATGAACGAGCCGCTCGGCGAGCGCGAGGTCCTCTGCGTGAGTCAGTTCACGCTCTACGGCGACGCGCGCCGCGGCAACCGGCCGAGCTTCGTCGGCGCCGCCGCGCCCGACGTCGCGGAGCAGCTCTACGAACGCTACTGCGACCAGCTCGGCGCGGCGCGTGGCGTCTTCGGCGCGCACATGGACGTGGCGCTCGTCAACGACGGCCCCATGACGCTGCTGCTCGAGACGTGAGCGTCACGGCGCCGGCTCGCGTGCGCCGATGTGGCGCCCGTCGACGACCGCGGTGATGCGCGCGAGCGCGCCGGCGCCCGCGGTGCTCCAGACCGCCTTCGCGGTGCCCGCGGCGAAGCGCAGCGTCGCGGTCGCTATCTGTCCGTCGCGTTCGTCCGCGGCGGGGCGCAGAGCGACGTGACCGCTGACCGGCAGGCCGGGAACGAATTCGTCACGCCGCAGCGTGAGCGCACCGGAGGGCGCGAGCGCGACTTCGCCGCCGTTCAGCCCGCGGTCCCGGCGGACCGTCGCGAATTCGTTGAGCGCGAGCGCTTCGGCGCGTTCGACGGCGTCGGCGGCCGTCGCCACGGCGGCGGCGAGCAGGCGCAGGTCGGCCTTTGACGGATGGCCGCGGGTGGCGCCGGCGGGCTGCTCTTCGGCGACCGAGCGTGGATAGACGCCGACCGCATGGACGGGCGGTTCGGCGACGCAGCCCGCGTTCATCGTCTGGATCGACCGCGGTTTCTGCACGAACTCGCGCACGAGCCGCGAGCCGCACGGCGTGTCGCCCTCGCCGACGACGTGCGTGGCGTTCGCGACCTCGATGAAGCGCGCGTCGCCGCCGAGATAGGCGAGGATTTTCGGGTGGTCGCCGGGGGGCGTCCACGTGTCGAGTTCGCCGCCGAGCACGAGCACCGGCAGGCTCGCGGGCAGCAGCGGCGGCGTGCCGACGACGGGCGGCGCGGCGATCGTCGGCGAGGGCCAGTCCAGGCACGCCGAGTAGGCCTCGGTGTTCTCGTCCTGGGCGAGCCACTCTTCGGTCGTGAAGGGCGAGAAGGTGCCGGCGGGCAGGGCTTCCTGCGCGGCCTGGAACTGCAGCGCGCGCTGTTCCCCGGTCGCCGACATTTCGAAGAGCTGCGGGTAGTCGAGGCAGCCGACGGCGAGGTACAGGCCGACCGAGTAGAACTGTGGCGGCACGCCGAAGTAGTCCTCGTCGAAGATCAGCCGCTGCTCGTAGAGGCGCAGCAGCGGCGCGTCGTAGCCGGCGAGCGCGGCGCGCGCGGCGGCGTCGAGCTCGGCGTAGATGCGCAGATCGCCGGCGGCGTCGTTGACGAGGTCGACGAGCCCGACGACGCCCATCGTGACGTGCACGGGCGCGCCGCGCGTGCCCGGCACCTCGCCGCTTATCGGCGCGGCGCGGAGCCTTGCTGCGAGTTCGCCGATCCGCTGCCACGGTTCGCCTGCTTCGGCGCTCGCGCACGGCGACCACCGTTCGCACGCGCGGTCGAAGTCGGCCGGCATCGCGTCGCGCGAGCTGCGGTACCACGGTTCCAGGCCGTAGATCGAGTACGTCGAGTCGAGCACGACGGTGCGCAGCAGGCGCGGGTAGCGGTCGGCGAAGACCTGCGCGAAGAACGACCCGTACGAGTCGCCGTAGAGATCGACGGGCCCGGTGTGCAGCGCGCGGATGATTTCCGCCATGTCCTGCGCGGCGGCGGCGCTCGTGAAGAGGTCGGAGGCGTGGATCGGCGCGCCGCCGGGGGCGTGCCATTTGCCGTTGAGACTGGCGGCGCATTCGGCCGCCGCCAGCGCGAAGGGCTGGCCCGCCGTCGGACCGGAGAAGTCCTGCAGCGAGGGGCAGTCGATCGTCGCCGAGGTCCCGGTGCCGCGGTTGTCGATCACGAGCATGTTCCAGCGCCGCAGCAGCGGGCCGTACATCGTCGCGAATTCTTCGGCCGAGCCGATCGAGCCGTAGCCGGGTCCGCCTTCGACGGGCACGAGCGTCCCCGGGTGGCGCGCCGCCCCGCTCGCGGGGTACCACCGGTAGGCGATCGGGATCTTCGGGCCGTCCTTGATCGCACGGTCGAGCGGCACCCGCAAGCGCCCGCAGTATGCGACCGGGGCGCTCTGGCAGAGGCGCAGGCGCTGGCCGCCGACCTCGATGGTGCGCGGCGCAGCCGCCGCGGCGGGCGCTGCGAGCGCGAGCAGCGTGAACGCCAGGAGCGCGGCGGGCGCCGCGCGCTTCGCGCCCCGCGCTCGCCTCACGGCTCGACCGTCACCCCGTGCCAGAACGCGAAGCGGTCGACGATCTCCTTCGCGGCGTCCTTGGGCTCGGGGTAGTACCAGGCCGCGTCCTCGTTGCGCTCACCGTCGACCTCTACCGTCTTGTAGCTCGCGGTGCCCTTCCACGGGCAGATCGTGTGCGTATCGCTGTCGCGCAGGTACTCCGCGCGCACGCTCTCCGGCGGGAAGTAGTGGTTGCCCTCCACGACGACGGTGTCGTCGCTCTCGGCGATCGTGGTTCCGTTCCAGACGGCTCGCATCGGCACTCCTCTCGGCGATGGGAAGATGTACCGAGGGTAGTCGGCGCGGCGCCCTCGCACGCCGCGCCCGGCGCGCGTGATAGAGAGCGAACGGTGCAGGAAGGCGCAAAGAGCTGGCGGCCGCGGACGCGCCACCAGATAATCATCGGCGTGACGATCGCGATCCTCGCGGCCGCGGTCGTGCTGGCGCTCACGCAACTGAACCTCTCCCAGGTGTGGCGCTCGCTGACGCACGCCAAGCCGGGCTGGGTCATCGCGGCGCTCGTGCTGATGGCGACGTCCCTGTTCACGCGCGGCCTCAGCTGGATCCAGGTCCTCGAGGCGGCGTTGCCGCGGACGCCGATCCCGCGCGCGTCCGTGATCCGCGCGACGATGATCGGCGTCATGGGGTCCGCCGTGTTCCCCGCCCGCGTCGGCGAGGCGGCGCGCATCGTCCTCATCACGCGGCGCCTGGAGGGGCGCGACCGCACGCTGCTCCCGGTCGTCGCCGGGACCGTCTTCTCGCAGACCCTGATCAACATCGGCGCGCTCGCGATCCTCGCGGCGGCCGCGCTCTCGGGCATACCCGCGCTGCACGGCAAACTCGGCGGCCTGTCCGGCGTGCTGATCGTTCCCGCGCTGCTCGTCGTGCTCGTCCTCGCGGGCCCGTCGGTGCTGCGCCTGGCGCGCCGTTCGCGCAGCGAGCGCGTCGCCGCCGCGGCGGCGACCGTCGCCAACGTGCTCGCGCTCGGCCGCTCGGGGCTCACGGTCTTCGCGAGCCCGCGCCACGGGCCCGCCGCGGTCGCCGCGCAGCTCGTCGCGTGGACGCTCCAGTGGCTCGCCTGCTGGGCGCTGCTGGAGGCCCTGTCGCTGCACACGACCTCCAACGCCGTGACCGCCGCGGGCGTGCTGCTCGCGGTCAACGCGAGCGCGGTACTGCCCGCGACCCCCGCGAACGTCGGCGTCTTCCAGGCGGCGTGCATCGCGGTGCTCGCGGCGGCGGGTGTCGGCGCCGGGATCGGCCTGGCCTACGGCATCCTCCTGCAGGCGGTGGAGCTCGTCACCGCGTTCATGCTCGGCGTGCCGGCGCTCCTTCGCGAGGGGCTCGGCTGGCGTGACCTTCGCTCGGGGCTGCGCTCGCAGGCGACCGAGCCGCTATAGGGAGCGCCACTCCTCGATGGCCGCCGCGACGGTGCGCAGCGCGAGGGCGGCGCGGATACCGCGCGCGAGCGCGGCGGGACGCAGCAGCTCGTGACGGGGGCTGTCGAGCACGACCCGGACGACGCCGCACGGCCGCTCGCCGGCCCTTTCGAGCAGCCACAGCGACTCCATGTCGACGGCGAGCGCACCGTCGCGGCCCAGCTGCTCACGGCGCTCGCCGAGCGCGAGTCGCGAGACGCTCACGACCGGGCCGCTGCGGATCTTCAGCCCCCTACCGGCGAGCGTCGTGATCATGTCGCCGGCGAGGCTGCAGTGCACGCGGTCGGGCGCGTGGCCTTCGTCGGCGGCGCCGTAGACGTGCTCCGCGACGATCACTTCACCGGCGACCGACTCGTCGTCGAGCCCGCCGCAGAAGCCGAGCACGAGCAGCGCGCCGGCCTCGCGCGAGCTGAGCGCGGGGCGCGCCGCGCGCGCGTTGACGGGCCCCATCCCCGTACGGTGCACCCTTGCCCCGGTGAGCAGCGGCGCGATCAGCGCGGCCTCCAGGCGCATCGGGGCGGCCACCGTGAGCGTGCGCCCGCTCACCCGCCGGTCCTCACCCTCGGCGAGACGAGCACTTCGGCCGCTTCGCCCTGCTCGGGCGGCATCAGGGGGTGGGCGAGCAGCGCGGACACCGGGACGGGTCGCGGCGACGGGGCGCGGAAGCGGTAGGCGATCATGCCGTGGGCGTCGACGGCGCCGACGTAGCTGAAGCCCGGCGCGGGCGGCGTGCGCGCCCCCGGCCTGATCGGCGCGTAGCCGACCTCGTCGATTTCGCTGACGTCCACCTCGTGGCCCGACGGCAGCACGTGCAGCTGCGGCAGGTAGTACTGCAGCGGCGTCGTCGCCAGGTGCGCGGCGGTGATCGCGCGCGTCGCGGGGTCCGCCGGGAGCGCGGCGGCGAGGCCCCGCCAGTCGCCGCGCTGCAGACGGTGGTTCACGTTCACGTCGAGCGTCACCGCGAGCATCGCGATGACCGCACCGGCGGCGCAAGCCACGCCGGCGGCGCCGGTGCTCGCCGAGCCGAGCATCACCGCGACGAGACCCGTGAAGGGGATCATCGCGCCGATCAGGTTGCGCGGCGTCAGGTAGTCGATGCCCACGGCGGCGAGCAGGATCGGCACGAGGATGGCGGGCGCGCAGATCGCGAGCGCGGTCAGCGCGCCGCGGATCTCGCCCGCCGGGACCGCCGGCGGGCGGCGCAGTGCGCGCGCGAGCCACAGCACGGTACCGATGAGCACGGGCAGCGCGACGAGCAGCTCGACCGCGTGGCCGAGCGGCGCGCCCGACTCGCCGAGCAGCCAGTACTGGGCGACCGCGAGCGTGCGTTCAGCTAGCGGCCAGCGGCCGATCCACTGCGTGAAGTGCCCGCCTTGCGCGTGGACGAGCGGGATGAGCGCGAGGCCGACGAGGACGATGACGCCGACGACGGGCAGCGCGAAGCGGCGCATGCGCCGGTCGACGATCAGCCACACGCACATCGGCGCGAGCAGGAACACCGCGAAGTAGTGGGTCATCAGGCAGAGGGCGGCGCTGACCGTGAAGTAGATGGCGGCGCGACGGTCGGCGAGACGCAAAAGGCGCAGGAAGCAGTACGTGGCGACCGCGGCGAGCAGCGCGTAGAGGGCGTAGACGCGCGCCTCCTGCGAGTACCAGACAAAGAGCGGCCCGACCGCGACGAGCAGCGCGCAGACGATCGCGGCGCGGCGGCCGGCGAGCTCGCGCCCCACGCCCCACGCGAAGGGGACCGTGGCGATGCCGGCGATCGCCGACGGCAGGCGCAGCGCGACTTCGCTCATGCCGAGCGCGCGGTAGTCGAGCCACTCCAGGACGTACCACAGGAACGGCGAGTTCTCGGTGTGGACCATCGACGAGAGCGTCGCGGTCAGCGAAGGGTGTAGCGTGTGCACGGCGGTGAAGGCCTCGTCGAACCACAGGCTCTGCGAGCCGAGCGTTGCCAGGCGCAGCACGGCCGCGAGCGCGACGATCGCCAGCAGCGGCCAGCGGCTCGTGGCGATTTCCCGGCCGCGGGGCTGAACGCCTGCGGCGGCGCTCATTTTTCACACTTTTCGTGCACCATCGGGTTGGCGGTGCCGAAGCAGTCGTAGCGGTTGTTCTTGTGATCGGGGTGCTTGGGCGGCAGGCGCCAGCCGCCGATCACGGTCCGCAGGCCGTGGTGCACGGGCCCGACGATGACGGTGCACTGCTGCACGGTTGTGCCGGGCTTCTTGTGCGGCAGCAGGTTGCCGCAGACGACGTCCGTCGAGTTCGTGTAGCCCCACAGTGCCTGCTCGAGCGAGGGTTCTTCGCTGTCGAGGTGCGTGTAGTGGCTCCACGTCGCGAGGTCCGCCACGAGGCGCTTGTTGATGATCGTCTGGCGCGCGGTGTCGTTGATCGTGATCGCGATCAGCACCACGCCGAGCGCGAGCATCAGCCAGTTCTCGATCCGCCGTCGTCGCACGCCGCTGTGCGGCGGCTCGCTCTCGCGCGGCCGCAGCCAGGACGGCACTGAGCTGCGGGATTCCGGCGCGCTCATTTGACGGGTTCGAGCAGCGGCGAGTACTGGTGGACGAGGAAGCAGCCCATCACGAACAGTGTGGCGGCGAGCAGCCGCCGGTCGCGTGATATGACGGCGAGCGGTAGCGGCCAAACGATGTACCAGGCGAGCAGCCACGTGGTCGTGACGACGATCGCGAGCAGCGCCCAGCCCGACGCGGCGATCCAGTCGTAGCCACGCCAGGTGCGCCAGAGCAGGTAGAGCAGCACTACCGCGAGGCCCGCCTTGAGGATGTCGTGGTCGACGGGGTAGAGCCCGGGCTTGCCGATGATGTGCGCGAACTCGTTCGCGAAGCTGTCGGTCGAGACGAATTTGGAGTCCCTGCTGAGCGCGGAGACGACGTCGATGCCGTGCGTGCCGAACGCGGCGAGGCCGGCGAGGCCGACGACGATCGCGACGGCTGCCGCGCCGATCAGCACGGTCGCGCGTCGGCGCGCGACGAGCATGAACGGCAGCAGCGTGCCCGCGGTCGCCTTGATCATCGCGCCCGCGACGATCGCCGCGCCCGCGAGCGCTTCGTTGCGCGGCCGCACGGGCTCCGAGACGACGAGCGCGATGGCGCCCATCATCAGGAAGATCATGATGAGGTCGTTGTGGGCGCCACCGAAGCCGTAGAGCAGGTAGAGCGGGTTCGCGCCGACGATCAGCGCGGCCGCCGCCGGTTCGAAGCCGCGCGCCTTCGCGCAGCGCCACGTCAGCCATAGCGTGCCGGCGCTGGCGAGCAGCGCGACGGTCTTCAGGCCCCATATCCCGGCCTTCACGCCGAGCAGCCCGAACGGGTAGCTGATCAGCGTGAACAGCGGCCCGTACGCCGTGGTGGTGTGCACCCAGTCGATGCCGACGTCCGGATAGATCGGGTCGTAGGCGATCGACTGCGGCCCGTGCAGGTAGGGGTTGACGCCGTGCAGCGCCGCCATCCTCGCGTACGCCAGGTAGCTGAAGAGGTCGGTGGAGATGATCACCGGGCCGAGGAAGAGGATCGCGTGCAGCGCGACCAGCACGACGATCACGCCGCGCTGTGAAAGGCGCCTCTGCGACATCCTCAGCGCGAGCGTCACGAGCACCCCGTAGGCGATGCAGAAGACGATCAGCGTCAGGAGGAAGACGGCGTACGAGAGCCCCGGACCGAAGCCCTTCAGCCACGCCGCCGTTTTCGGCTGCTCCGGGACGAGCGCGTTTTTGCCGTTCGCAGCGGCGAGGACGATCTCGAGCGTCGCGCCGACGAGGATCGTCGCGCACAGGTAGCCGAGGGCGCGCGGGCGCGCGATCGCGCGCGAGAGCCGACCCGTGGCGACGGGCTCGGCGGTTGCGCTCACTTCGCGGCCGCGCGCGTCTCGGCGCGGCTTGGCCGGCTTACCCGCTGCGCGGCATGCGCTCTCATCGGCGCCAGCCTACCGACCGCGGCCGTCCTCACCCGCAGGATGAGGCGTCTTCAGCCCGCGAGGAGGGGCTGCGGCGCCGGCGCGCCGACCGCGTAGCCCTGGGCGTAGTCGACGCCGTACTCGCGCAGGAGCTCGACGGTCTGCTCGTCACCGACGAACTCCGCGATCGTCTCGCGCCCCATCTCGCTCACCAGGCCCGCGAGGGCGCGGACGACGAGCTGGTCGGTGTGCGACACCGGCAGGGCACGGATGAAGTCGCCGTCGATCTTCAGATAGTCGAAGGGCAGATGCTTGAGGTACTGGAAGGAGCCGAAACCGGCGCCGAAGTCGTCGATCGCGATCGCGCAGCCGAGGTCGATGACGCGCTCGCAGAACGCCTTGGCGCTCGACATGTCCGCTATCGCGGCCGTCTCGGTCACCTCGAGGATCAGTCGCGCCGGATCGACGTCCCAGCGCGCGAGGCGCTCCTCGATCTCCAGCGGCAGCGAAGGATCCGTCGCGGAGAGCGCCGAGATGTTCACCGCGAGGCCGCGGTCGGCGAAGGCGTCGGACTCGGCGAGGGTGCGCACGGCGCGCGCGAGCACCGCGCGGTCGATCTCGCCGATCATGCCGCTGCGCTCGGCAGCCTGCAGGTAGCGGCCCGGCGCGAGCAGCGTGCCGTCGAACTCGTCCGGGATCCGCAGCAGCGCCTCGTGGTGCGCGAGCGCCCCGTCGGAGAGCCGCACGATCGGCTGGTAGTGCAGCGTGAAGCTCTCCGCTTCCAGCACGCGGCGCAGCCGGTCGACCGGCTCTGCTGCGGCGGCGGCATGGACGGCGCGAAGGTGTCGCAGATCGCGCGCGTGGAGCGTGCCGTGCGGCGGCACGCTCTTGGCGTTCGTGGACATGCCGGGCGTTCTTCGACGGCGCCGCGCGCAAACCTTCGCGTGCAGCGCGCCGTCCACGCTACCTGCGTCTTCGCGCGCCCTCCGGCCTGCGCGCGCGGTCGGAGACGACGAGCAGCAGCGCGACGAGCACGAAGTTCATGACGACGGACGAGCCGCCGTACGCGACGAACGGCAGCGTGACGCCGGTGAGGGGGATCACGCGCGTCACGCCGCCGACGATCACGAAGACCTGCAGCGCGATAATCGTCGCGAGGCCCGTCGCGAGCAGCTTCGAGAAGGAGTCCCGCGCGATGACCGCCGTCTGCAGGCCGCGGGCGATCAGGAGCAGGTAGACGAGCAGCAGTGCGGCCGCGCCGACGAGGCCCAGCTCGTTGACGATGACGGCGTAGATCATGTCGCTTTCGGGCACCGGCAGGATCGGGTGGCCGTACGCTTCACGCAGCAGCGAACGGTCGAAGCCGGTGCCGAGCGCGCCGCCGTCGGCCTGCGCGAAGAGCGACTGCGCGAGCTGGTAGCTGCCGCCCGGCGCGTAGTAGAGGCGGTGGCTGAAGGGGTCTTCCCACGCTTCCACGCGCGACTCGACGTGGCCGACGTGCGTCGCGACGAACCACGCGCCGACGGCGAAGAGAATCGCGCCGATCAGCGGGAAGGAGAAGCGCCCCGTCGCGACGTAGAGCAGCGCGAGGAACGCGCCGAAGAACATCAGCGAGGTGCCGAGCTCTCGCGTCAGCAGCAGCGTCGCCATCGCAAGGCCCCATACGGCGAGCAGCGGCCCGAACTGCTTCATCGGCGGTAGCGTCACGCCGAGGACGCGCCGCCCGGCCGTGACGAGGATCTGGCGGTTGTCGCGCAGGTAGCTCGCGAGGAAGATGACGATCGCGACCTTGGCGAGCTCCGCCGTCTGGAACGTGACGCTGCCGATGTGGACGTCGAGGTACGCCCCGTTCACTTCGCCGCCGATTCCCGGCAGGCGCGGCAGCACCGCCGCGATGATGCCGACGAGCGCGATCGTGTACCGGTAACGCTCGAGGATCCCCACCCCGGTGCGCCGCAGCGCGATGATCGTGGCGGCGAAAAGCACCAGCCCGAGGACCATCCATTGGGCCTGCTGGCGCGCGAGCACCGGGTTGATGCGGTAGATCATCACGATCCCGACGCTCGCGAGCACCGCCGCGAGCGGCAGCATGTACGGATCCGCGTCGGGCAGGGCGATGCGCACGACCAGATGCGCGAGCAGGCACAGCCCGAGGAAGAGAACGCCGTACACGAGCGACGTGCTCGTGGCGCGGCTGAGCACGAGATTCGTGCTCGCGCCGGGGCTGTTGTTCTGCTCCTGTACGAAGATCGCCGTGAAGCCCCCGGTCACGAGCAGCGCGGCGGGTATCAGGCCGAGCAGCTCCCGGTTGCGCGGGCTGATCACGGCTGGAGCGTAGCCGCCGAAGCGGCCGGCGCACTCCGATCCGGCCTCTAGACTCGCTCCAGGTGCGCGGAGCGCTCCCCCCTGCGAGCCCGATGCAAGAACAGCCCGATCCCCCGCGCGCGCGTCTGTGGCGCCACTTCCTTCTCGCCGCGGTTCTGATCGTGCTCGTGTCCGGCGGCGCGACCGCGGCGGTGGCCCTCAACACGGTCGGCGGGCTCGCCGACGAGATCTTCACCGCGGCGAACAAAATCCACGCGCCGAAAGGGCTGATCATCCCCGAATACAACGGCGGGCCGCAGACCTTCCTGATCCTCGGTTCGGACCGCCGCGAAGGCTCCAAGGACGCCGCCGACCGCCTGGATCCGCCGCACAGCGACACGATCCTGCTCGTGCGTTTCGACCCCGAGCAGGGTCAGACATCGGTCATGTCGATCCCGCGCGACCTGCTCGTGACGATCGAGACGCGCTCCGGCGAGACCTACCCCGACGAGAAGGTCAACGCGGCGTACACGATCGGCGCGTCGCTCGGCGGCGCCTCGGAGGCGAGCCTGCTGGCCGCCGAAACGATCAAGCGCGAAATCTTCCCGGAACTGAAGCTGAACGGGATCGTCGACGTCGACTTCCGCGGCTTCATGCGCGTCGTCGACACGCTCGGCTGTGCCTACGTCCAGGTCGACCACCGCTACTACAACGAGAACGTCGGCACGCCCGAAACTAACTACACGAGCATCGATCTGCAGCCCGGCTACCAGAAGCTCTGCTACGAAAACGCGCTCGACTACGTCCGCTACCGCCACACCGACTCCGACTTCGTGCGCGTCGCCCGCCAGCAGGACTTCCTGCGCGACCTCCGCGACCAGGTCAACCCCGAAGACGTCCTCGGCCAGATCGACAAGGTCGCCAAGGCCGTCGGTGGCGCGATCCGCACGACGTTCCCCGACAGCGGCTCGGAGCTGATCGAACTCGCGAAGCTCGTCGCCTTCTCGCAGAACAAGCCGATCCGCCAGGTGCCGTTCCAATACGCGAGCGAGGACACCAAAATCGGCGAAGGCGACTACGTCACCTCGACGCCGGAACTCGAGCGGGCGACGCTGCACGAATTCCTCTACGGGGCGCCGCGCGCGCCGCGCGCCGAAGCGAAGCTCCGCCGCGTCCGGCGCGCGTCGGCGCGCACCGTCTCTCGCGGCGCCGCGAACTTCGCACTCGTGCCGTCGACGGGCGAAGAGCAGGCGCGCGCGGTGGTGCACGACACGCCGGTGCGCGTGCTCTATCCGGCGCTGCAGACAGTGCAGGCGCAGCAGGAACAGGTCCGTGCATACCGTCTGCGCGACGAGCAGGGCCGGCGCCGCAACGCGTACGTGATCGTGTGGATGCAGAACATCATCGGCGGCTACTACGACCTGGAGGGGTCGGATTGGGCCGACCCGCCGCTGTTCGACCACTCGCGGAGCGAAAGGATCGGCGGCCGCGATTTCAAAATCGTCGACGACGGCGCACACATCGATGTGATCGGCTGGCACGAGGGGCGCGACACGTACTGGCTCACGAACACGCTGCTCGAGGAACTCTCGAACCCGCAGATGATCCGCATCGCGCTTTCCGTGCACGCGGTTCGCTAGCTGGCTCGCGCCGCGGTCGCGGCGCGCCGTCAGATGACGCCGTCGAGGGCGTCGTTGACGAGCTCGTCGGCGCGCGCGTTCTCGGCCCGCGGCACCGTCCTGATCGTCCACTCGTCAAAGCCACGCAGGGCGGCCATCGCGTCGAGGTAGAGCGGCTTGAGCGCGGGGTGCTTGACGCGGTAGCGCCCCTCGAGCTGGCGCGCGACGAGCTCGGAGTCGCCGATCACGTCGACGGCGTCCGCGCCGAGGTCGCGTGCCCGCTCGAGCCCGAGGAGCAGCGCCCGGTACTCGGCGACGTTGTTCGTCGCCTCGCCGAGCACCGTCGCGTCCTCGAGCAGGACGGCGCCGTCGCCGTCGCGGATGACGCACGCCGCGGCCGCGGGGCCCGGGTTGCCGCGCGCGCCGCCGTCGACGTTGACCGTGACGCGCATCGGGGGCGCTTCAGCCGCGGGCGAGCGGCAGCGAATCGCCCGTGGCGCGTGGGCGGCGGCGGTCGCGGACGGTGCGTCGCTCGTCGACGCCGGCGGCCTTCGCGCCGCGTGCGCGGCGGTCGAACTCGCGGCGCTCCACGATCACCGTGACGTTGTCGTCGTCGCGGTAGTGCTCCACGAGGCGCGGGTAGAGCTCGTCGGCGAGCTCCTTCGGCACTACGCAGTAGATCACGGGCCGATTATCTGGCGCGACTGCGGCGGCTGCAAGGCCTGCAACGCTAGCTGGACGCTTGGACGATCTGCCCGTGAGGGTCGACGAGCGCGTTCGCGAGGCGCTCGGCCCGCGGCAGCTCCGTCAGCTCGCTGCCCTGCTCCAGGACCCGCGCGGTCGGCTGCGGCTCGGTCAAGTCGACCTCGTAGCGGTACCAGGAGAGTTCCCACGCGATGAGGATGCGCACGACTTCGGCGTGGTGCTCGGCGCTCCAGATGCTCACCTCGGGCGCCCCGAGGGAGCGCGCGACGCCGGCGATCCGGCGGGGGAACTCGCTCTCGTTGAAGACCGCCGCCGCTTCGGTGAGCGGCGTTGCGGCGCTCGCCAGGGCGATCGGTTCGACGATCTGCTCGAAGGCATCGGCGGGCGCCTCGGCGGCGGGCGCGCCGGTTTCGTCGCGGTCGAAGGGCACGGTCGCGGGCTCGGCGGCTACCGGCTCGGCGGCTACCGGCTCTGCGGGCGGGCGGCGGCCCCGCAGGCGCCGCAGCAGTGCGGTGCCGTGGCGCGGGCGCGCCGGCGGCAGCTCCAGGTCCGGCACCTCGCCCTCGCGGCGCCAGCCCTCGTGCGCCGCGCGCGGCGCGCACAGCTCGCAGACGGTGTGGCGACGGCCGGCGCCGATGAACACGTCGGGCGTCTCGCCGCGCAGCAGCGTCCGCTCGCAGATGTCGCATGAGACTTCGGGCTGAAACGTGGCGATCGTCTTGGTTGCCATGGCGGTCGCGCGGCGGGGCCGCGACTAGTCGTCGAAGCTGTCGGCCTGCAGGCGGGAGCGAAGCCGCAGCACTGCCTTCGTGTGCATCTGCGAGACACGCGACTCGGTGACACTCAGCACCTCGCCGATCTCCCGCAGCGTCAGGCCCTCATAGTAGTAGAGGGCGATGACGACCTTCTCCCGCTCGGGCAGCTCCGCGATCGCCGCTGAGATCTGCTCCTTCACGTCTCCGGCGTCGAGCGCGCGCGCCGGGTCGGGGGCGCCGCGGTCCTCGATCGTGTCCAGCAGCGACACCTGGTCGCCGGAGGAGTCGGAGATCGTCCAGAGCTCGTCGAGAGCGACGAGCGTCGTCTGCGAGATCGCGATGAGCGAGTCTTCGAGTTCGTCGACGCTGATGCCGAGCGCGCCGGCGAGCTCCTCGTCGCTCGGCGAGCGGTGCAGCTCGTGTTCGAGCTTGGCGTTGGCCCGCTCAACCTCGCGCGCGCGGGCGCGCACGCTGCGCGGCACCCAGTCGAGCGAGCGCAGTTCGTCGATGATCGCGCCCTTGATGCGCGTCAGGGCGTACGTCTCGAACTTGATGTCGCGCGAGAGGTCGAAACGCTCGATCGCCGAGATCAGGCCGCCGAGGCCGTAGGAGATCAGATCGGCCTCCTCGACGTGCGGCGGCAGCGTCGCGGCGGTGCGTCCGGCGACGTACTTGACGAGCGGCGAGTACGCCACGACGAGCCGCTCGCGCGCGCCCATGTCGCCGTCGCCCTTGTAGCGGCGCCACAGCTGTCTTAGCTCGATCGGCTTGACGTTCGTCTCCACGTTCCTAACCCTCGTCAGGCCCTTGGATGGCTGCGCCGGTATGCGTCCACGAGCCGCGCGGACTCTACCCGAGTGTAAATCTGGGTGCTCGACACGCTGGCGTGGCCCAGCAGCTCCTGGATCGAACGCAGGTCGGCGCCGCCGTCGAGCAGGTGCGTCGCGAAGCTGTGGCGGAGCGCGTGCGGCGAGATCCCCGCCGGCGTGCCGGTGCGCTGCGTCCAGCGCCGCAGGCGCCGGCGCACGTCGCCGGTCCCGAGCGGGCGCCCGTTGCGGCTGAGGAGGAGCTCCTCGTGCCGGCGGCCCGGGTCCACGAGCGCCGGGCGTCCGCGCTCCAGGTAGCGCGCTGCCGCAGCGAGCGCAGGCTCGCCCGCCGGCACGTAGCGCGTCTTGCGCCCCTTGCCTTCGACGCGGAGCTGCTCGCCGTCGTGGTCGACGTCGGTCAGCCGCAGCCGCACGAGCTCCTCGGCGCGCAGGCCGCAGCCGTAGGCGAGCTCGAACATCGCGCGGTCGCGCAGCTCGAGCGGGCCGTCGGCGGGGATGCCGTCCAGCAGTCGGCCGGCGTCGTGCGCGGAGAGGACGCGCGGCAGGTGCTGGCCGCGCCTCGGGGTCGCGACGAGATCCGCGGGGTTCGAGGCGACGATCCCGTGCTCGCGCAGGCTCCCGAAGAGGGAGCGGACCGCCGCGAGCTTGCGCGCGCGCGTGCTCGCCGCGACGTCGTCGCGCGCGAGCGCTGCGACGTAGCGCCGCACTTGTCGCGCCGTCGTCGCCGCCGGTTCGATCCGCTCGGCCGCGGCCCAGCGCGCGAAGCGCTCGAGGTCGCCGTGGTAGGCGCGGCGGGTGCGCCGCGCCGCGTCGCGGCGGGCGAGGTCGGTTTCGTGGAGCGCGAGCGCGTGCTCCCACTCCCTGGGCAGTCTCTCGTTCGCGGCGGGCGCGGCCATCGGCACGCAGCGTAGTTCGACTTCGGCGCGCTTACGCCTGTCCCTCAGCGGACGATCGCGCCTTCGGCGGCGCTGCCGACGAGCTTCGCGTACTTGGCGATCGCGACCTCGACATGCCCGTTTTCCGCGCTGCTTGGCCGAAAAGCCGCGACCCGCGATGCGATTTCGTCCTCCTCGAGCGCGACGTCCAGTCGCCGCGCGTCGACGTCGATCGTGACCGTGTCTCCGTCGGCGAGCGCGGCGATCGGCCCGCCGCGGACGGCCTCGGGTGCGACGTGGGCGACCATGAAGCCGTGCGTCGCGCCGGAGAAGCGCCCGTCCGTGATCAGCGCCACGCTGTCGCCGAAGCCCTCGCCCACGATCGCGGCCGTGACCGCGAGCATCTCGCGCATGCCCGGCCCCCCGGCGGGCCCCTCGCCGCGGATCACGACGACGTCGCCGTCCGCGATGTCCCGCGCGAGCACGGCGGCCATCGCCGACTCCTCGCCGTCGAAGACGCGCGCCGGCCCGACGTGGCGGCGCCGTTCGTGGCCCGCGAGCTTCACGACGCAGCCGTCGGGAGCGATGTTGCCGCGCAGGATCGCGAAACCGCCGTTCGGCTGCAGCGGCTCCGCGAGCGGGCGCACGACGCGCTGGCCCTCCGTTTCGCCCGCCTCGGCGGCGTGCTCTCCGATCGTGCGCCCGGTCACGGTGATGGCCTCGCCGTTCAGCATGCCCGCCTCGGCCAGGCGCGCGAGGACGAGCGGCACGCCGCCTGCCTCGTACAGGTCGGTCGCGGCGTAGGAGCCGGCGGGCTGCAGGTCGCAGAGCAGCGGCGTCCGCGCCGCGATCGCGTCGAAGTCGTCGATCGAGAGCGCGACGCCCATTTCGTGCGCCACCGCGAGCAGGTGAAGGACGGCGTTGGTCGAGCCGCCGCTCATCGCGACGGCGGCGATCGCGTTGTCGATCGCCGGCCGCGTGATCACCTGCGAGGGCGTCAGGCCGCGCCGCAGGACGTCCATCACCAGTTCGCCCGCGGCCGTCGCGACCTTGAGCTTGCGTCGGTCCTCCGCCGGCACCATCGACGAGCCCGCCGGCGAGATGCCGAGCACCTCGAACGCCATCGCCATCGTGTTCGCGGTGAACTGGCCGCCGCACGCGCCGGCGCCGGGCGAGGCCGCTTCCTCGATCGCCGCGAGCTCGGCGTCGTCGATGCGGCCCGCGGCGTGGGCGCCGACGGCCTCGAAGACCTGTTGGATCGTGATCTCCTGCCCGTTGATGTGGCCGGGGCGGATCGAACCGCCGTAGATCATCAGCGACGGCACGTTCAGGCGCGCGAGCGCCATCACGGCGCCGGGGATCGTCTTGTCGCAGCCGGAGATCGCGACGACCGCGTCGAAGCAGTGCGCCGACGAGACGAGCTCGATCGAGTCCGCGATCACCTCGCGCGAGACGAGCGAGGCCCGCATCCCGGGCGTACCCATCGTGATGCCGTCGGAGATCGCGATCGTATTGAGCTCCATCGGCGTGCCGCCGGCGGCGCGGATGCCCTCCTTGACCTTGGCGGCGAGGACCCGGTTGTTGAAGTTGCACGGCATCGTCTCGATCCACGAGTGCGCGACGCCGACGATCGGCTTGGCGAGGTCGTCGGCGCTGTAGCCGATCCCGTGCAGGTACGAACGCGCTGCGGCCCGCTCGGGACCGTCGGTCAGGGCTCTGCTGCGATGCTTGACGTCGAACTCGGCGGCGCTCATGCAGCGCGCACGGTACCGCGCGCGAGGCTGCGGGCGCGTGCCCACTCGGCGAGGCGCGCGAGGTCGGCGCGCACGACCGCCGGGTCGACCTGGCGGCCCGGCAGGTGCATGTTCGCCTTGGCGACCAGCGCCCGCTCGTCGGCGGCGAGCGCGAGCCACTTTGCGAGCACGTCGTCGGCGTCGGGCAGGCGGCCGCTGCCGAACGGGCGCTCGTCGTCGCGGAAAGCGACGCAGTACTCGCTGAGGAGCTCGCGGGTCTGCGGGACGTACGCGACGATCGGGCGGTGCGGGTAGATCAGGTAGGCGTACGCCGCGGGCTCGGCGCCGACGGTGCCCGCGACGCTGATCAGGCCGAGATCGCGGTACATCTCCCACTCGCGCTCGGATACGCACGTGCGTAGGAGCTCTCGTGCGCGCTGCTCGGCGCGCCGTTCGCGGCCGGGATCGAAGTCGGGCGCCGCGGGGCCCGCGCGCCGCGCGCGGGCCCGCGCCCACGTGCCCCGTAGCGTCGGGCGCGCCGCCTCGAACGCGAGCACCAAGAAGAGGACGCCCGCGATGCCGAGCGCGACGAGCACGGGGCTCAGCGCGCGCCGCCGGCGGCGCGCGGGAAGAAGATCACGCGCTCCGCGTCGCGCGGCACGTCGCTGAAGTCGCGAACCAGTTCTGCGCGCCGCCGGCCGCCCCGCTCCTCGAGCGGGACCGCGGCCCACAGGCCGTTGTCGAGTTCGCGCCGGAAGGCCTCGATCAGCATGCGCTCCTCCTCCGGCACGTCGACGTCGCCCTCGGCGACGACGATCTCTCCGTGGCCGGGCTTCATCCGCAGCAGCCGCATCGCGCCTTGATTATGTCAGAGCCCGGCACGCTGCCTGAGCCGTTCGATGCGCTCGCGCGGGAAGATCGAGTAGCTGCCGATCGCCGTCACGAGCAACGCGCCCTCCTCGCTGCGAACCTCGCTGCTGAGGACGGCGATCGTGCGGTTGCGACGGTCCACGCGGCTGCGGCACGACAGCTCGCCGCTGAGCGCGGTCTGGACGTAGTTGATCGAGATCGAGACCGTCGCGATCCCCTCCTCCGGCGCCGTCTGCACCCAGAGCGTCGAACCCATGCAGTAGTCGACCATGGCGTAGGTCGCGACGCCCGAGAGGATGCCGCCGCCGTTCAGGAGCTCGGGCCGGATCTGCATGCGCAGCTCGTCGGCGCCGACCCAGCGCAGCCCCATGAACGAGCTGACGCCGTCGAGCGAGCGCGGCCCGTCGGGCCGGCCGGCGTCGCGGGGCTCCTCGGGCGCTGGCGCCATGGCGCGCAAGGCTACCGTGCACGGCGCCCGGCGCGTGCCGCTCTGCGGCCACATACCGGTCGCGTCGCGGTCGCAAAGGCCTGCGCCGCTGCAGATCGCTCGCCGTACCCTGCGACCCGTGCACGAACCGCACCCCGGCGCACTCGACCACGCTGCGGCGCACCTCGCGCGCCGCGGCATCACGGTTCAGGGCCGCGTCACCAGCGGAGCGGACACGATCATCGTCGGCAGCGAAGGCACGCGCCTCATCATCGCCGTCGTGCGTGTCGCGCCGCAGGGAGAGCCGCGCGCGCCGGCGCCGCGCGCTGTCCGCGTCGACGCCCTCCGCGTGGTCGTCGACGACCGCGGTGAGCTCGCCCTGCTCGACCACGTCGAGGGCGCCGTTCAGAGCGCGAAGCGGCTGTAGGCCTCGGACTGGAAGGAGATGCGGTGAAGCGGCGAGATGCCGAGGACCTTGATCGCCTCGCGGTGCGCCTGCGTCGAGTAGCCAACGTGATCCGCGAAGCCCCAGCCGGGGTGACGCTCGTCGGCGGTGCGCATGAAGCGGTCACGCGTCACCTTGGCCACGATCGACGCGGCGGCGACCGCGGCGCTCGTCGAGTCGCCGTTGATCACCGCCCGCTGCTCGCGGCCGAACGCCGGCACGGCGAAACCGTCGATCAGGCAGAGGACCGGCGCGTCAACCCCATCCGTCACCTGGCGGCTCGCGTCGGCGAGCGCGGCGAGGTTCGTCCGGTGCAGGCCGGACCCGTCGATGCCGCGCACGCAGCGCGAGACCACGGCGACACGCGCCGCGCTCGCGATTATCAGCGGGTAGAGCTCCTCGCGCGCGGCGAGCGTATGTGACTTGGAGTCGTCGAGCGCCGAGAGCGTCCGCAGCTCGCGCGTCGTGATGCGGTCGTAGTCGAAGAGGACCGCGGCGGCGACGAGGGGGCCGGCGAGGCAGCCGCGGCCGGCCTCGTCGGCGCCGGCGACCAGCGAGGGCCCCAGGCGGCGGTCGAAGGCGAAGAGCCGGTTTGCCACGGCGCGTCGCTTGCGGCGGCGGTCGCGAGCGGTGCCGCCGCGCCGGTCAGAGGGTGCCGATGCGATCGGGCGGCCAGTAGGTGAAGAACGCTTCGCCGATGATCCAGGAGGTCGGGACTGGTCCCCAGAACCGGCTGTCATCCGATTCGCCACGGTTGTCGCCCATCATGAACCAATGGCCGGGCGGAATCTTGATCGGCTCGGGGTAGTTGCAGATCTTCGCCTTCGGTTCAGCGCACGGTTTGATGAACGATTCGGGCACGTGTTTGCCGTTCACGATCGCGTGTCCTTCGACGATTGACAGCGTGTCGCCCGGCCCGGCGACGATGCGCTTGATGAAGTTGACGCTGGCCTCCTTGGGCCCGGGCTGATCGCACGCGCGCACGCCTTCCTTGTAGCCGGCGGGGTCGCCGCATTCCTGCGCGTCCGCTCCTTCGGGCGGATGGAAGACGACGATCGAGCCGATGCTCGGGTCACCGAAGCGCATGCCGATGCGGTTCACGAGGACGCGCTGGCCTTCCTGGAGCGTCGGTTTCATCGAGCCGCTCGGGATCTTGTACGGCTTGACGACGAACGCCTGGATCAGGTACGCGAGGCCGACGGCCACCGCGACGATGACGATGAGCTCGATTGCCGTTCCGAGCGCCGTGCGGCGTTTCGCCTGCGGCTGAGCGGCCACGGTCAGCTCGCGTCGTCGGCAGCCGTCTCGGCCGCCGCGGTCTGCCCCCCGTCGTCGCTCGGTGCCGCGTCGGGCTCGTCCGCGGCAGCCGTATCCCGCTGCTCGCCGTCCTCTGCGGCGTCGTCGCCCGCGTCCTCGGCGGCCGGGCGGTCGCCGCCGGGCGGCTCTGGAGCCTCCTCGGCGTCGCCGTCGGCCGGTGGCTGCTCGACCGCCACCTCGCCCTCGGGCGCGGCCTCCACGGCGCCCTCGGCGTCGGCGCTCTCGGCCGCGTCCGCGGCCTCGACGGATCCGTCGGCGCTCGGCTCCGGCGCCTCGTGCAGCAGGCCGGGCTCGACGAGTTCCTCGGGTCCGGTGTAGCTGCGCTCGCGGACGCGTGCGCGCTTACCGACGCGGTCGCGCAGGTAGTAGAGCTTGGCGCGGCGCACGTCGCCGCGGGCGGCGACCTCGATGCGCTCGATCTTCGGCGAATGCAGGGGGAACATGCGCTCGACGCCGACGCCGAAGGACTGCTTGCGAACGGTGAACGTCTCGCGCGCACCGTGCCCCTGGCGCTTGATCACGACGCCCTCGAAGACCTGGATGCGTCGGCGCGTACCCTCGATCACCTGGAAGTGGACCTTCACGCGGTCGCCGGGCTGGAAGTCCGGTACGCGGCGCAGTTGCGCGCGCTCGATGGTGTCGATGACGCTGCTCATGGCTGGGGAGATTTGCGGCCGGCCCGGCGCTCGGGCCGGTTGCGGCCCGCCGACGGCGCGAAGCGCAATCTTAGCGGAAGGCAGCCGGCGCCCCGCTCACATGCGGGCGCCTCGCTCGCGGCTGCGCTCGGTCCGCCAGCGCGCGATTTGCTCGTGGTTTCCGGAGAGCAGGACGTCAGGGACGCTCCAGCCGCGGTACTCCGCGGGGCGCGTGTACTGGGGGTACTCGGGGTTGCCGTCGAGCGCGGGGCTGAACGACTCGTGGAGCGCCGAGTCCTCGTGGCCGAGCGCGCCCGGCAGCTTGCGCAGCACCGCGTCGCAGACGACCATCGCGGCGGGCTCGCCGCCGCTGAGCACGTAACGCCCGACCGATATCGCGTCGCTCGCGATGTGCTCGACGATGCGCTCGTCGAGCCCCTCGTAGCGGCCGCAGATGAGCGTCAGGTCGCTCTCGCGTGCCAGCTCGTCGACGAGCGCGTCGTCCAGCAGGCGGCCCGCCGGGGTCAGCGCGACGACGCGGCGGGCGTCGCGGACGCGGTCGCCGTCACAGCCGTAGCGTGCGCGCAGCGCCGCGTCGATGACGTCGACGCGCAACACCATGCCCGCGCCGCCGCCGAACGGCGTGTCGTCGACCTGGCCTGCGCCGAGCGGCGTCGTCGCGCGCGGGTCGACGAGCGTCAAGGTCGAGCCGAGCTCGAGCGCGTTACGGACGTGGCGCTGCTCGAGCATCCAGTCGAACCACTGCGGGAAGAGCGTGAAAACGTCGATGTTCACGGCCGCCCGCCGAGGACGAACTGCATGTCCGCGTCGACGCGCTTGGCGGCAGCGTCAATCGTGCGTATCGCGTCGCCGACCATCGGCACGAGCACCGTCCCGCCGGCGTCGAGGTCGACCTCGAGCGCCTCGCAGGTCGGCAGCGCGATCATCCGCGCAACCACGCCGAGCCGCTCGGCGCCGTCGAAGACGGCGCAGCCCTCGAGCTCGTGAGCCCACCATTCGCCGTCGGCGAGAGACGGCAGCGCGCCGACGGCGACGTGCAGCGCGCTGCCGCGGAGCTGCTCGGCAGCGGCGCGGGTGTCGGCGCAGCTGAGCCGCACGATCGGCCGCGCGTCCGTCCCGGCGCGGCGCACGATCACCGCGCGGCGGCCGTCGACCACGACCTGCGCTTCCGCGGTCAGCGCGCGCGCGAGCGGCCGCGTCACGTAGAAGCTGCCGTCGAGCCCGTGCGGTCGCCCGACCCGGCCGACCGCGAGCATTTCGGCGCCGTCGCCGCCGCTCAGTCGACTATGTCTATGAGGAGCCGGCACCCGTCGGCTGCCGCTGCCGCTTTGACGACGGTGCGCAGCGCGTGGGCGGTGCGGCCGCCCTTGCCGATGACGCGACCGTAGTCGTCGTCGTCGACGCTCAGCTCGAGAAGTATCGCGCCGTCGTCCTGCTCGAACTGCTCGACGGTGACGGCGTCGGGTTCGTCGACGAGCCCTTCGGCGAGGTACTCGAGCAGCTCCCGTGCGGCGCTGGCCTCGGCCATCCGGCGTCAGCCGGCCGGGGTCTCGATGCCCTGGATGCGCAGGAGCTTGCGCACGGTGCGCGTGGGCTGGGCGCCGCGGGCCAGCCAGCTGCGGGCGCGGTCGGCGTCGATGTCGATCGTCGACGGGTCGGTCTGGGCGTTGTAATGCCCGATCGTCTCGATCACCCGGCCGTCGCGCGGCGAGCGCTGGTCGGCGACGACCACGCGCCAGATCGGGTCCTTCTTGCCGCCCACCCGGGTGAGCCTGAGCCTTACCAACTGGTGTCCTCTCTCGATGCTTTCGCCGCAGACCGGCCGTTCCTGCGCAGAGAGCTTAGACGGTGGCCCGCGGCGTTGCCGCTCGTTCTAGCGCGCCTGGCGCATCAGCGCCGCCAGGTCGGGTTTGCCGCCCTTGCCCACCACGCGCATCACTTTGCGCATCTGGCCGAACTGCTTGACCAGGCGATTGACCTGCTGCACGCTCGTCCCCGAGCCGCGCGCTATGCGCAGCCGCCGCGAGCCCTTGATCAGCTCGGGCCGGCGGCGCTCCTGCGGCGTCATCGACTGGATGATCGCCTGGACGCGGTCGAGTTCGCGCTCGTCGACGTTCGCGAGGTCCGCCTGCGGCACGCCGGGGAGCATGCCGAGGATGCTCGTGAGGGGGCCCATCCGACGCACCATCCGCAGCTGGTCGAGCATGTCGTCCAGGCCGAATTCGTCGCGCCTCAGCTTGCGCTCGAGCTGCTCGGCGTCGCGCTGCTCGAACTCGCGTTCGGCGCGCTCGACAAGACCCATCACGTCACCCATGCCAAGGATCCGCTGCGCCATGCGGTCGGCGTGGAACGGTTCGAACTGGTCCAGACGCTCGCCGGTCGACGCGAAGAGGATCGGCTTGCCCGTGACCGCCTTGACCGACAGCGCCGCGCCGCCGCGCGCGTCGCCGTCGAGCTTCGTGACGAGAACGCCGTCGACGCGGGCGCTCGCGGCGAAGCTCTCGGCGACGTTGACCGCGTCCTGTCCGGTCATCGCGTCGACGACGAGCAGCACGTCGTCGGGCTCGATGCGTTCACGGATGCGCTCCAGCTCGGCCATGAGCTCGTCGTCGACGTGCAGGCGGCCCGCGGTGTCGACGATCAGCACGTCCTTGCCGTCCGTACGCGCGCGCTCGAGCGCCCAGGCCGCGAGCTCGACGGGGTCCTCGTCGGTGCCGCGCTCGTAGACCGCCGCGCCGGCTTCGCCGCCGACGCGCACGAGCTGCTCGACCGCGGCCGGCCGGTAGACGTCGCAGGCCGCGACCGCGACGGAGCTGCCGTGCTCGTGCGCGAGCCAGCGCGCGAGCTTTGCGGCGGCGGTCGTCTTGCCCGACCCCTGCAACCCGGCGAGCAGGATCACGGTCGGCGGGCTCGGCGCGAAGGCGATGGAGCGCTCCGCGGCACCGCCCATGAGCTCCGTGAGCTGTTCGGTGACGAGCTTGAGCACCTGCTGACCGGGATTCAGGCCGCCGACCACCTCGGCCTGCAGGCAGCGCTCGCGCAGGTCCTTCGTGAACTCGCGCACGACCTTGAAGTTGACGTCCGCCTCGAGCAGCGCGAGACGGATCTCGCGCATCGTCGCGTCGACGTCGGCCTCGCTCAGGGTGCCGCGGCTGCGCACCGGTGCGAGCGCGCTCTGCAGGCGCTCTGCGAGCGCGTCAAACACGCGCGCTCAGTGCTCCTCGCCCGACTCGACCTCGCGGCGCGGGTTCAGGAGCTCTCGCAACCCGCCGAACGCCTGCGCGAACTCCGACGGGACGACGAAGACCTTGTTCGCGTCGCCGCGCGCGAGTTCGGGGAGCATCTGCAGGTAGGCGTAGCTCAGCAGCTCCGCGTCGGGCTTGCCCTCGTGGATCGCGCCGAAGACCGTGTCGATGGCCTTCGCTTCGCCCTGCGCCCTGAGGATCGCGGCCTGCCGCTCACCCTCGGCGCTGAGCACGGCGGCCTGCTTCTGACCTTCGGCGGTGAGGATCTGCGACTGCTTCTCGCCTTCGGCGCGCAGGATCGCGGCGCGGCGGTCGCGCTCGGCCCGCATCTGCTGCTCCATCGCGGAGCGGATGTCGCTCGGCGGGTTGACCGACTTGATCTCGACACGGTTGATGCGTATCCCCCACTTGCCGGTCGCCTCGTCGAGCACGGTGCGCAGCTCGGCGTTGACGCTCTCGCGCGCCGTGAGCGTGTCCTCGAGCGTGAGACCGCCGATCACGTTGCGCAGGGTCGTGACCGTGAGCTGCTCGATCGCCTGCAGCGGCGCCGCGATCTCGTACGTCGCCGAGCGCGGGTCGGTGATCGTGAAGTAGAGGACCGTTTCGACCTCGACGACGACGTTGTCTTCGGTGATGACCGACTGCGGCGAGAAGTTCACGACCTGCTCGCGCAGGTCGACGAGCGGCTTGACGCGGTCGACGAACGGCGTTATCACGGCGAGCCCGGGCTCCAGCGTGCGGCTGTAGCGGCCGAGGCGCTCGACGATCCCTGCTCTCGCCTGCGGAATCACGCGGATCGCGCGCGAGGCGACGAACAGCAGGAACACGATCACGACGGCAGCGACGATCACTTCTGCCACGGTTGCCTCCCCTCGTGGCGCCGGCGGCGGCGCGCACTCGACCTCACTGCATCACGAGCGCCGTCGCGCCCCTTATTTCGACCACCTGCACCTGCGCGCCGGCGTCGATGACAACGTCGTCGTCGAAGCTCCGTGCCGTCCAGACCTCGCCGCCGTCGATGCGAACGCAGCCGACGCCCTCCGAGTTCGCGATCCGCTCGAGCACCGTCGCCGGGCGGCCGATCAGCGCCGAGGCACCGGTGCGTATCGCCGGCGGCTGCTGACGATGGCTGCGGGCCACGGGTCGCAGCAGCGCGACGATCAGCGCCGAGACGATCACGAACGCGACCACCGAGATGCCGAAGGGCGCGCCGGCGACGGAGACGATGGCGGCGACGCCCGCCCCGGTCGCGAACGGCAGCAGGTAGAAGCCACCTGTGTGCATCTCGCCCGCGCCGAGGAGCGCGGCCGCGACGAGCCACACGATCCACCAGTCCATGACGGTTAAAGGTTAGCCGTCAAGGATCAGGGCCTTCGCGAAGTCCTCGGCGTCGAAGGGACGCAGGTCCTCGACGCTCTCGCCGATGCCGATCAGCTTGACGGGGATCTTGAGCTCGTCCGCGATCGCGAGCGCGATGCCGCCGCGGGCTGTGCCGTCGAGCTTGGTGAGCACGATGCCCGTGACGCCGGCGGCGGCGGCGAATTCGCGCGCCTGGCGCAACCCGTTCTGGCCGGTGGTCGCGTCGATCGTCAGCAGCGTCTCGTGCGGCGCGTCGGGGCGCTGGCGGGAGATCACGTCACGGATCTTCGTGAGCTCGGCCATCAGGTCGCTCCTCGTGTGCACGCGGCCCGCGGTGTCGACGATCACGACGTCCACTTTCTCGTCGGCCGCGCGCGCGAGCGCGTCGAATGCGACGGCTCCCGGGTCGGCGCCGGCGGCGCCGCCGACGACGGGGACGCCGGCGCGCTCGCCCCAGCCTTCGAGCTGCTCGCGGGCGGCGGCGCGGAACGTGTCCGCGGCGACGAGCATGACCTGCAGCCCGAACTCGCGGTGCAGCTTGTACGCGAGCTTGCCCGCGGTCGTCGTCTTGCCGGTGCCGTTGACGCCGACGACGAGCACGACCGTCGGCTGGGCGCGCACGTCGATGTGCTCGTCGCCGACGCGCGCGGCGCCCGCGAGCAGGCCGACGAGCTGGTCGACGCGTGCTGCGGGCTCGGCGTCGTCCTGGGCCTCGAGTTCCTGGACCACGCGGGCCGTCGTCGGCGCACCGACGTCGGCGGCGATCAGTGCCTCCTCGAGGCGTTCCCACGCGGCGTCGTCGAGCTCGCCGGCGAGGCTCGCGCGCACCTCGCTCCCGAGTGCGCGGCGTGTGCGGGCCATGCTGTCACGCAGTCGCGCGAAGACACCGCGCCGTTTGTCCTCGGGCTCGGGCTCGGGGGCCCGCGGCCCGTCCGTGATCAGGAGGTCGTTCCAGTCGCGCGCCACGAGCGCGCGACGTTAGCAAGCGCCGTGCCTCAGGCCGCGGGCGCCGCGGCGAGCCGCGTCTGCCCGTCGCGGGGAAGGCGGCGCGAAAGGACCTTCGACACTCCGTCGCTCGCCATCGAGACGCCGTAGAGGGCGTCCGCGGCCTCCATCGTGCGGCGCTGGTGCGTGATGACGATGAACTGCGCGCGGTCGGCGTGGCGCCTGACAAGGTCGATGAAGCGATCGAGGTTGAGGTCGTCGAGCGCAGCCTCGACCTCGTCGAGGATGTAGAACGGGCACGGGCGGGCGAGGAAGACGGCGAAGAGGAAGGCGAGCGCCGTCATCGACTTCTCGCCACCCGACAGAAGCGACAGGCGCCGCGCGGACTTCCCGGCGGGGACGATCTCGATCTCCACGCCGCGCACGTCGATGTCCTGCTCGCCGTCGCCGGGCTCCTCGGCCGCGGCGTCGTCGCCCGCCCCGCCGCCGAGCACGCGCCGCGGGGTGGGTTGCGCGTCCTCGACGAGCGTCAGGCGCCCGCTTCCGCCCGGGAAGAGCTCGCCGGCCATCCGCTCGAAGTTCTCGGCCGCCGCGGCGAACGTCTCGGCGAAGCGCCGCTCGATCTGGCGGTCCGCCTCGCGGATCACGGCGCGTAGCTCCCGCATGGCGTCGTCGAGGTCGGCGCGGCGCTCCTCGAGCTCCTCGACGTGCGCGACGGCGTCCGCATACTCCCGCTGGGCGAGGGGATTGACGGGCCCCAGCTGTTCGCGCCTTCGCTGCAGGCGCTCGATCCGGGCCCGCAGCTGGCCGCGCTGCTCGTCCGTGAGGCTGGGGGCGGCGTCGCTGCCGGCGTCCTGCTCGAGTCCCATCTTGCCCTGCACCGCCGCCATCTCGCTTTCGGTCTCGCCGAGCGCGTCGCGTGCCCGCTGGGCCTGCACCTCGGCGTCCGTGAGCTGCTCGGCGCAGGCGCGCAGCGTCGACTGGAGCTCGGCCTCCCGCGCGCCGCAATCGGCCAGTTCGGCTGCGACGCCGGCGCCCGCCTCGCGGTCCACGTCGGCCTGCTGCTCGGCGGCCGCGAGCGTCGACCGCGCCGCCGCGGCGAGCTCGTCGAGTGCTGCGAGCAGCGCGCTCGCGCGCGGCGCGAGCGCTTCGTCGGCGGCGCGCCGCCGCGTGGCCCACGCGTGTCGTTCGCGACCGCGTTCAAGTTCCACCGTTTCTTCCTGCGCCCTGCGCTGCTCGGCGGCGAGCTCGCCTTCGAGCTGCGCGCGCCTGAGGGCGGCGGGGCCCTCGGCGGGGGCCGCGCGCCGCAACTGCAGCGCGCGTTCGGCGCGCTCGAGCTGTGCCGCCGCCTCGGCGTGCTCGCCGGCCGTCGCGCGCTCGCGCTCGGCGGCGTCGTCGCGCGCCGTCGCCGTTGCCGCGAGCTCGTTGCGAGCCGCGTCTTCCTCCTGGAGCGCCGCGCGCTCTTCGGCGTCTGCGCTGTCCACGCGCGCCGCCAGGCGGTCCCGTTCGGCGCGCCTTGCGAGGAGCTGCTCGCTCCCGCCGCTCGCGAGCTGCCGCAGCTCCCCCGACGATGCATCCCAGCGCCGCCCTCCCCTCGTTACGGCGATACCAGCGAAGCTCTCGGGGAGGTCGTCGATGCGCTCGACGAGCCAGACCCCCTGGAGCAGGGTGCGCGCGATCCGGACGTCGTCGGCTGGCCCATCGACGAGCTCCGCGAGCGGCTGCGCGCCGGAGGGCGCATCGCCGGCGCGGCGCTCGCGCCCCGCGGCCGCGACGAGGGCACTGCCGCCCTCGTCGCCGATCTCGTCGAGCACGGCGCCCGCGTCGCGCACGTCGGCCGCGATGAACGCGTCGAGCCGCGGCCCCAGCGCGACGGCGAGTGCCGCCTCGAGGCCCGCTTGCACGGTCAGGCGCTCTGCGAGCGAATGCCGGTCGTGGGGCGCACTGGCGCGCGAGCGCGCGGCGACGAACTGGCTCGCGGCCGCGTGCTCCGCGCGCACGCTCGCGGCGGCGCTGCGCGCCCGCGCGGTCGCCGCCTCCGCCGCGGCGAGCCGTTGACGCGCGCGCGCCGCCGCCTCCTCCGCGACCGTGCGCGCCGCGCGGCTCTCGCTGACGGCGGACTCGAGTTCCCCGACGGTGCCCCGGAGGCGCTCCGCGGCTTCGCGCAGGCCCTCCAGCTCGCGCTCGACTGCGGCGCCGTGGGCGGCATCGATCTCGCGCATCTCGGCTTCTATCGCCGCCACGCGCCCGTCGCCCTGGGCGGGAGCATCCGGCGCGGCCGGCGCGCTCTCGAGCTCGCGCGCGAGTTCGGCGGCGCGCGCGCGCAGGTGCTCCGCGACAGCGGCGGCCTGCTCGCGACGCAGGGCTATCCGGTCGATCGCGCCGCGCACGCCGACGACGCGGCCGCTGAGCTGCGCGAGCCGCTCCGCGCGCTCGGCCAGCGCGCGCTCGGCGGCGCCGCGGCGCTCGGCGACGGCAGCGAGCGCCGCCTCGGCGGTGTCGCGCTCGGCGCGCGCGCCGTCTGCGCGTTGCCGCGCGCGCGCGAGGTCCTCGGTGCGGGTGCGGTGCTCGTCGCGCGCGAGCTCGAGCCGCGCCTGCAGGCTTTGCAGTTCGAGCCGCTCGTGGAGCTCGGCGGCCCGGGCCTGGCGGCCGAGCGGCTTCAGGCGCGAGCGTGCCTCGCGCTCGATGTCCAGCGCGCGATCGAGGTTCTCGGCGGTCCGCTCGAGCTTCAGCTGCGCGCGACGCCGGCGGGCGCGGTGCTTGCCCAATCCGGCGGCCTCCTCGATCAGCACGCGCCGCTCGCGCGGGCGGCTGAGGACGATCTCGCCCACACGGCCCTGCGAGATGACGCTATGGCTCTCGCGGCCGAGGCCGGTGTCGGCGAGCAGCTCGCGGATGTCGGCGAGCCGGCAGCGCGTTCCGTTCAGCCGGTAGCTGCCCTCGCCGCTTCGCTCGAGCCGGCGCACGATGGATATCTCGCTGAGCGGCAGGTCGATCGCGCCGTCGGCGTTGTCGAGCACCACCTCGACCTCGGCGGCCGAGCGGGGCTGGACGCCGCGGCCGCCGCCGAAGATGACGTCCTGCATCGAGTGGCCGCGCACGGCGGTGGGCGACTGCTCCCCCATGACCCAGAGGACCGCGTCCGTCACGTTCGACTTGCCGGACCCGTTCGGCCCCACGATCACGCTCACACCCGGGCCGAGATCGAGCGTCGTGCGCTCCGGAAAGGACTTGAAGCCGGTGATCGTGAGTGACTTCAGGTACACGCGCGGACCCTCACTGCGCCTTCAGGTGCTTGACGGCGGCCTGCGCGGCGTCCTGCTCGGCCTGCTTTTTGGAGCGGCCGCGCCCGCTTCCCAAGGTGCGGCCGTCGACCGTCGCGTCCACGCGGTACGTACGGCTGTGCGGCGGGCCCTCGAACTCGACGACCCGGTAGCGCACGACGGCGCCCCGCTGCGCGAGGAGCTCCTGCAGAGCGGACTTGTGATCGGTGGGGTTCGTGAGGGCCGCCTCGATCTCGGGCGTGAACGCCTCGACCACGGCCGTCGCGGTGCGCTCGTAGCCGAACTGCAGGAAACATGCGCCGATCAGCGCCTCCGTGATCGAAGCGAGCACGCGGTCGGTCAGCAGCGTGTCCGCGTCGGCGCGCACCCCCTCCGGCGCCGCACCGCGCAGGCGCGCGGGGAGCCCGAGCCGGTCGCCGACCGCGCGGCACGCGTCGCCCGACACGGCGGCGGCCCGGATCTTCGTCAGCCTGCCGGCGCCGTAGCGCTCGGGCCCCAGGCGCGGGTAAAGGTGCGAGGTGACCGCGAGCGAGAGGACGCTGTCGCCGAGGAACGCGAGCCGCTCGTAAGAGTCGCCGCGCCGCTCGGTCCACGACGCGTGCGTAAAGACCTGGCGTGCGAGCCCCGGCGGCAGCTCGTCGAGCAGCCGCGCGAACTCCATCAGCCGCCGACATCGCCGGCTCCGCGGTGAGCGATCACGAAGTCGACTGCCTGCCCGACGGTGAGGATCTGCGCAGCCTGCTCATCGCTCATCGTCACGCCGTAGGTGTCCTCGAGCTCCTGCACGAGCGTGTAGAGGTCGAGCGAGTCCGCCTCCAGGTCCTCCTTGAAGCGCGTCGCCTCGGTGATCACGTCCGCTTCGACGTCGAGTTCATCGGCGAGGTGCTCGACGACGAGCGCGAGCACCTGTTCCCGTTCGTCACTCATCCCCGCGCCGCCCGATCGACGGTGCGCGCGTGCCGGCAGCTGCAGCTCATTCCTGGTTGCTGACCTTACGCTCCGCGGCGGACACCGGTGCGCTGCGGAGCGCGCCCGCGGCCCGCAGCGCCTCGTGCGTGCGGCCGACGATGTCGTCGCTCGCGCCGCGCTCGGCCCGCGCGATCGCCTCGGCGAAGCCGCGGCGCTCAAAGCGGCCGTGCGGCACGACCCCGAGCTGGCGCAGCCCGAGGAGGTAGGCCCCGCCTGCTGCTTCAGGGTCGACTTCGTCGCGGAAGTCGCGCAGCGCGGGCCGCAAGAGGAGCCCGCCCACGCGTCCGCGCAGCGACGCGGTCGCGGCGTCACGCACTGCTCGCAGGACGAGCTGGGAGCTGCTCTCGACCGCCTTCAGGGCGATGTTGCCGGTGAGGCCGTCGGTGACGATCACGTCGGCGGCCCCCGAGACGATGTCGCCCCCCTCCACGTTGCCGACGAACCGCCCGGACGCCCCGTTCATCCGCGTCGCGAGCTCGGCGTGCACTTCGACGAGCAGGCGACCGCCGCGGTCCGACTCCTCGCCGTTGGAGAGCAGACCGACGCGCGGCGCGCTGACGCCGAGGACGGTCGCCGCGAGCGCCGCCCCCATGAACGCGAACTGCACGAGGTGCTCGCGCCGCGCTTCGGCGTTCGCCCCCACGTCGAGCAGCGTGACGTGGTTGCCCGGGACGGGGATCGGCAGGGCGAGCGCGGGACGGTAGACGCCGTGCGCGCGCTTGATGTTGAAGATCCCGGCGGCGAGCGCGGCGCCGGTGCCGCCGGCGCAGACGAGCGCCTGGGCGCGGCCGTCGGCGACGGCTCGCGCGGCCTGCACTATCGAAGCCTGCGGCGTCGTGCGCGCCGCGGCGGCGGGATCGGCTGCCTTCGCGATCGAGAGCGGCGCGTCGACCACCTGCGCGCGCTCGCCGGCGGCGCGGATCTGATCCGCGGGGCCGAACAGGATCGTCCGGACGCCGCTTTCGCCCGCGATGCGCGCTCCCGCCGCAACCTCCGCGGGACCGAGATCCGCCCCGTTGCAGTCGACCGCGACGACGCTCCGCCCGGGCGGCTGCGACGCGGTGGTCACGCCCGACTAGGCGTCGTCGTGGTCGTGGTCGTGCTCGTGATCGTGCGTCGCCACCGTCTCGACGACGCGACCCGAGTAGGTGCCGCAGACCGGGCACACGCGGTGCGGCCGGCGCGGGCTGTGACACTGCGGGCACGTGTTGACGGTCGGTGCCGTCAGCTTGTGCTGTGCGCGGCGCTTGGCCGTGCGGGCGTGAGATTGCTTTTTCTTGGGGACCGCCATGCAGCGGCAAGCGTAACAGCCGCGTGGCGGCTAATCGGTGCGTAGCTCGCGGAGCTTCGCCCAGCGCGGGTCAGGCTCGCGCTCGTGGTGGTGGTCGCCCTCGACCTCGTTGAGATCCGCCGCGCATACCGGGCAAAGACCGCGGCAGTCCTCGCGGCAGAGGACCTTCGCCGGCAGCGCGAGCGCGAGCGAGTCGCGCGTCCATGTGGCGAGGTCGAGCTCTCCGTCGTGGACGTAGGGGCTCTCGAGCTCCGCTCCTTGACCGGGGACGTCGACCTCGCGCGCCTGCACCGACACGCGCGGCGCGGCCGGCGACAGGCAGCGCATGCACGACCCCTCGATGGTCGTGTCGGCCTCGAGCGTCAGTGCGTAGCCGCCGCCGGTCATGCGCGAGACCGTGAGGCGGACGGGCAGCGGGTCGTCGCCGTACGTGTACTCCTCCCCACCGAGCGAGATGGGCGCGCAGCGCGACGCGAGCTCCAGCCGCCGCCCTTCTCCGGGCGCGAGTTTCAGGGCCGTGAGGTCGAAGACGTCGGTGATCTGAGCCACTGTCCTCACCGTAGCGCCGACTACACGGGCAGGCGCGCGGCGTGGCCGGCGCTCCGCGCCTGCAGCCGGGCGAGCGGCAGCGCGTCGTGCGGCGCTGCGATGTGGGCGGGTCTGCCCCATCGGCTGTACGTGAAGGCGACCCCGTCGCCGTCGACGGCGACGGGGTAGTGCGGCGCGGCCCGCTCGATGTACACCGTTACCGCTTCGCCCGCGCTCTGGACCGCTTCGGCGCGGATGCCGCCGACGACCTCGTTCCCGGTGATCCGCGGAGCCTTCATCGAGGCGAACGGCAAGGACACCAGTTCGCTCAGGTGCGTCGCGGCACCGAGATCGACGCGCCCGACGAGGGGGTTCGGGAGGTGAACCTCGATCCAGCGCCGTGCGAGCCCCGCCCGCCTCGCGATCCCCAGGGCCGCGGCGATCGGCCGCGAATAGCCCTTCACGTAAAGCTCGTCGCCTTGCTTGACAATGTCGAGCTTTTTGCCGTGCAGGTCGAACGTCGCCGACACGCCGGCGCCGTGCACCAGCGTTGCGCTGAAGGAGAGGCCTGGGCCCGCGTGGGCCGGGAAGTTCGCGTCGACGTGCACCGTCCTGGCCTTCGACACCGCCTCTGCCGCCTCGCGAACGAGGCCTTGCGCGCGGGGAGCGGGCCGCGCCGCGGTCGTCGATCCACATCCGGCCGCCACGGCCAACGGTACGGCCGCGCCCGCCGCCAGCGCTCGCGGGCCGCGTGGCCGCAACGTCATCTGCCGCCGGGCCGGCCTAGGCGCCGGGGATGAGGCTGCTGAGTTCCACGGCGCCCGACGGTGCCGTGACGCTGACTTCCTTGTTCCAGTCGCTGAAGACGAATTTGCCCTGTTTGGCCGTTTCAACGGCGACGGGGTAGTTCGGTGATTCGTTGGCCACGTAGACGGTCGTCGACGGGTCCTCCGAGCTCTGGACGCCCGTCGCCTCGACGCCTTCGATCGACTTGGTTCCGGTGCTCTTGAGCGTGCCCGTTTTGAGCTTGGCGAGCGGTTCCTTCACCGACTGTTCGAACTTCGTGACGCTGCCGAAGGCGCTCGTGAGGCTGCTTTCGAGCGGCAGCTTCAGCCACTTGTCGGCCAGCGCCGCCGCTGCGGCACCGCCGCCGAGCGATCCGAAGAGCGCCCCGCCGCCTTTGATGTAGAGCGCCTTGTCGACCTCGACGATTTCGATTGGGTGGCCCTTGTACGTCACCTTCCCCGTCATGCCGACGCCGGGCGCGAGGGTCACTTCGATCGGGATCTTGCCCGAGGGGCCCGCGGCTTCGCCGCTGACCTTGACGCTCTTGGCCGACGCGAGCGAGGACGAGGCCGCCTTCAGCAGTTCATCCGGAGATTTGGATGTTTCGCCCGATCCCGGCGAGGATGAGCCGCCACATGCCGTCGCGATGAGGACCGGCAGCAGGCCCACCAGAAGGAGCCCGCGGTATCGAGGAACGTGTCTCATCTACCGCTCCGCATACTACATTCCCGCACGGTCAGACATCGGGCTGCTCGGCGCGCAGCTCGCGCCGCAGGATCTTGCCCGTCGCGTTGCGCGGGAGCTCGTCGTGGAAGACGACGTCGCGCGGGACCTTGTAGCGCGCGAGGTTCGCGCGGACGTGCTCGCGCACGCTTTCGGCGTCGAGCGTCGCACCCGCGCGCAGAACCACGTGTGCCGCCAGACGGTGCCCGAACTGCTCGTCCTCCACGCCGACGACGGCGACGTCGGCGATTTCGTCGTGCGTCGCCAGCAGGTCCTCGACCTCGACGGGATAGACGTTCTCGCCACCGGAGACGATCATCTCGTCGTCGCGCCCGTCGATGAAGAGGTGCCCGTGCTCGTCGACGTGGCCTACGTCACCGGTGCTCATCAGTCCGCCGACGACCTCCTTGCTGCCGCCGCCGGTGTATCCCTCGAACTCCGCCCCGTTGCCAACGAAGATGCGCCCCGTCGTCCCGGCCGGTACGGGGCTCCCGCTCGCATCGAGGATGCGCACCTCCGTGCCGGGCGGAGGGGTCCCGGCCGTACCCGGCGCTTCGCGCAGTTCTCGCGGTCCGGCGATCGTCGCCCACGCGACCTCCGTCGAGCCGTAGAGGTTGTAGAGGACGTCGCCGAAGCGGTCCATGACACGCCGCGCGAGGTCCCCCGGCAGCGCCGAGCCGCTCGAGGCGATCACCCGCAGGCACGCCACGTCGAGCGCCGCGAGCTCCTCGTCGTCGACTTCGAGCATGCGGCTGAGCATCACCGGGACGACCACCAGTGCGTCGGCGCGGTGCTGGGAGACGGCGCGCAGGGCCTCCAGGGCGTCGAAGCGCCGGCGCAGGACGAGCGTCGAGCGCAGCGGCAGCGAGAGCGTGAGGTGCGCGAGTCCCCAGGAGTGGAAGATCGGCGCGGCGATGTGGGTCGTCCCGTCGGCATCCAGCGGGATGCGCGAGAGGATGGCCGCGGCGCTGGCGAGAACGCCGCCGCCGAGTGATCGCGCGGCGCCCTTGGGGGCGCCGGTCGTGCCGGACGTGAGCACCACGACTCGCCCGGCTTCGGGAGGCCGCCGCAGGGACGCGCCGCCGGCTCCGGCTTGCGCGAGCTGCGACAGCGTCTGTGTGTCCGAGGCGCCGCCGGGCTCGCTCCACGAGAGGACCCGAGCGAGGCGAGCTGGAACGTCCGCGAAGACGCTCTCGAACTCTTCGTCGTAGATCAGCGCCTCCGGCCGCTCGCGCTCGACGACGCCCGCGAGCTGCGGCGCCGCGAAGCCCGTGTTGAGGTAGACGATGCCCGCGCCGAGCATCGTCGCGGCGACGGTCGCTTCGATGATCCCGCGGTGGTTGCGCGCCATCACGGCGACGTCGTCGCCGGTGTCGACGCCGAGCTCGCGCAGCGAACGAGCGATGTTTTCGCTGCGTTCGAGAACCTCCGCGAACGTGAGGACACCGCGGTCGTCGATGATTGCCGCGCGGTCGCCGTGGCGGCCCGCCGCCGCGGCGTAGCCGCCCGCGATCGTGGCACCCCAGCGGACGATCCCGCCGACGGCGCGCGCGGTGCGCCATGGCGGCTCGAGCGCGAACACGCGCCGCTCGGTGAGCGTCGAGGTGATTTGCCGCGCGCTGTCGAGCCGATCGCGGATCGAGGGCGACAAGGTCGCGCGGGCTACTCGGTGCTGACGGGTTCGTCGCGGCCCTGCAGGCGGTCACGCCCGCGCTGGACAGCGGCGATGAACTTCGAGAGGTTGACCTCGAGCGTCTTCAGCACGTCGTCGGCGTAGTCCTCGGCGCCGAGTCGGATCTCGCGCTCGCGGGCGCGGGCGTCCTCGACGATGTCGTCAGCGGCGCGTTCGGCCTGGCGCGTGACCTCCTGATCGGAGACGAGCTGCTCCTGGCGCTCGCGGGCGTCACGGATGATCCGCTCGGCCTCCTTCTTCGCCTCGGCGAGCATCTCCTGGCGCTCCTTGACGATCCAGCGGGCCTGCTTGATCTCCTCGGGGATCGTGGCCCGCATCTGGTCGAGGATGTCGTAGATCTCCTCCTTGTCGACGCGGACGGTGTCCGTCATCGGCACAGACTTGGCGTTGTGCACGAGGTCGTCGAGCTTGTCTATGAGTACGAGGACGTCCATGGCGCTGGTCGCGGCGCTAGGCGGCCGCTCCCCCGGGAGTTTTACACGACCTGCGATCCGTAGCTTTCGTCACCGCTGCAGCTCTTCCTGCAATCGTGCGGCGACGTCGGCCGGGACGAGGTCGTCGATGCGCCCGCCGAACGTCGCGAGCTCCTTGACGCCGCTGGACGACAGGAAGCTGTACTGGGGGCTCGCCATCAGGTAGACGGACTCCACGTCGGGGTCCTGGCGGCGGTTGAGCTGGTTCATCTCGAGCTCGTACTCGAAGTCCGAGATCGCGCGCAGGCCCTTGACGATCGCGCGCGCGCCGACCGACCGGGCGAAGTCGACGACGAGCGTCGAGAAGGGCTCGACGCGGATGTTGTCGAGATCGGCGAGGGCGTTGCTGACGAACGAGACGCGCTCCTCGATGCCGAAGAGCGACCCGCTCTTGCGCACTGAGCGGTTCACGACCGCCACGACGACTTCGTCGTACAGCGCCGCCGCGCGGCGAATCACGTCGAGGTGGCCGTTCGTCACCGGGTCATAGCTCCCGGGGCATACGGCGATCAGCGGCTCTTCGCGTGTCATGGGTTGCGGTTCACTTTGATGACGGTGTCCCCGTAGCGACGCCGGGCGAGCTCCTCGCCGGGCAGCTCGAGCACGTCGCGCCGGTCGCTCTCGCCCACCAGACGCGCGTGGGGCGCCAGCAGCGGTGTGACCAGCGCCGGCAGCTCGGCTGTCCAGCGTCGCGCGTCTCGGTATGGGGGATCGATGAAGACAAGATCGTATGTCTCAGCGCGCTCGCGTGCCGCGCGGAGCTCCGACACCGCGTCGTTGATGGACAGGCGCGCGCGGTCCGGGCCGAGCTCGAGCCGGTCGAGGTTCGCGGTGAGCGCCGCCGCGGCGCGGCGGTCGCGCTCGACGAAGAGCGCCCGCGTGGCGCCGCGCGAAAGTGCCTCGATGCCGAGCGCGCCGCTGCCGGCGAAGAGATCGAGCACCGCGCCAGAGACGTCGCCGAGCATCGAGAAGAGCGCCTCGCGGACCCTGTCGGACGTGGGCCGTGTCGCCGCTCCTGCCGGCGCCCGCAGCCGCCGGCCGCCGAGCTCTCCGGCAATGACGCGCACGCCGGCAGCGTAGCCGTTGATTTCGGCCCTCCTCGCGGGCGTGCGCCAGCGAAATCGGCGGAGGCCGGCAGGGGCGCTTTGGCGTGTCCGCCCGCCATGGCTCGCTGGGAGGTCGTGCAGGAAGGCGGGCGCGGGAGGGTTCGCCCTAGCCCTGGGCTCTGGTGAGTTCGAAATATCCTGTCGCGTGCGGTTCGCTCGTTTCCCATGTGCCCTTGATCGGCCCCGTGACAGGGCCCGACCCGACGAGCGTTTCGACGCCCATTTCTTTGGTGTCCCGCGAGAACGTGAGCGATTCGCCTTCGTATGACCAGGTCCCGGACGATTCGTAGAACGTGCACGTGTGGTTGGTTTCAAATTCGGCAGCCGACGCGATCCGTACCCCGCCTTCTGCGTAGGTAGTCACGAGTTCCCAGCCTCCGGCCACCGTCGTGGGCAGTTCTGATTCGCTCCTGGACCTCGATGGGCGCCCGTGCACAGTGACGGTCAAGGTTCGCGACGCCGCACCGCCGGTGCCGTGGACGGTCAAGCGCAAGCGGTAGACGGCGGCCGAGGCATCGTTGTTCGCGGGGAGGCTGACGACGCGGCTCCGCCGGCCGGACGAGCAGCGCGTGCGCCAGGGGAGGCCGCGCAGCGCGGGCCTCGCGGTGACGACGCACGATCTCGCATGGCGCGCGGCGAGCGTCAGGGTGATTTTGCCGCCGGCGGCGCCGAGCGCCGATCTGCTCGCTGTGAAGCGCTCGACCGACGGCCGGAGCGCCGATGCCGCGCGCGCAGCTCGGGCCTCGGCCGGGACCGCGATCGCCGTCCCGGCGCAGAGCGCCGTGAGCATCCAGCATGCGACGCTCGCCCGGGTCACGGCACGAGCCCAGGATTCGTCGTTCGCGCCCGACGCCCCGGCACGCATCCGCCGTGCGAACCGGGCGACGGTGGCGCGCCGCCCTTCACCGCTGATCCCGATGCGCGCCCACCGCCACAGCTCCCGACTTGCTAGACGTGTTTCATCGTGAACGCACCGGTTACTTTGCCTTGCGACGCGACTCCGGTGAACGGACCGCCTGCGAGGCCGGTCGCTTCGAAAAACAGCACCGTGGGGCTCCCGCTCTCCGTGAGGTCGAACGTGAGCTTGCGGTGCTTGTACGTCCAAGACCCCGTGACGGTCGACTCGGACGGTAGGGAGATTTTGCCGTCGGCTTCGAAGTCCGCGACGAATTCCGTGGCCGATTCGATCTGCACGAGCCATTCGCCCGTCTCGAGCCGTGGTTCGCCGGGGACCGAGAACGCGATCGTCCGACTCGCCGTTCCTCCCGTCCCCTTTGCGATGAGCTTGAGGCGATAGGCCTTCGCTTTTTCCGTCGTGTTCGGCGGAACCCAGACGCGAAGCGTCAGGGCGTGCTTGGAGCAACGACCCTGCCAGCCCACGCCGATCACCGACGAGGGTCCGGACAGCGCGCACGTCTTCGCGTTGCGCAGCGCGACCTTGAACGTCACGACACCGCCTTCGCCCTGGGGCTTGGAGCCTGAGATCGCGAAGGATTTGATCGTCGGACGCGGCGTCCTCGCGAGCGCGGGCGCCGCGCCGAGAAGCGACGCCGCCGCGACTGCAACCGCCGGCGCCGCCGCGGTTCGAATCGATCGTCTGCTGATCACGTTGGCCTCCGTTCGGCGCCTTTATTCGCGCTTGCCGATCGCTCTCTTCCTACCTGTCGGGCCTGACGGACGGGACCACAAGCTGATCCACGTTGTCTCATCGCGTCGCTTCAGTCGCTTTGCGCCTGCCAGCCCGCGCGTGCCCGGTCAAACGTGCGTGAGGGTGAACGTGACCGGTTCCGGGGTTGGTCCGGCCCCGGTGAGGACGCCGGATCCCCTAAACGGTCCTTCTCGTCCCCCGCTCCCTTCCATCGTGACGGTTTCGGGACCTCCGGCGATGTCGAATTTCAGCACGCGGCGTTTGTATTCCCAGTGCCCGGTGATGGGGGTCATTTTGCCGATGATGAGGCCGTTCGGTTCCAGCGTCACCGCGAACGCAACTTCGCCCGAAGTGAACTTAATTGTTAGCAACCATTCTCCGGTGACGAGCTTTGCTTCGCCGGGAACCGAGATCTTCAGCGTGCGCGCGCTTGTGCCATGCGATCCGTGCACGACGAGGCGAACACGGTAGGTCTTCGCGTTTTCGCTCGTGTTTTCGGGGATCCAGATGCGGTGGACGTGCGCGCGCGACGGGCAGCGACCTTCCCATTCAAGTCCCACGATCGCGGCCGGCCCGGTCAACGAGCACGTGCGCCCGCCCTTGACCTCGATCTTCACGCCGACGACGCCGCCGGTCGCTTGCGGACGCACCGTCAAGGCCAGCACCTTGATTGACGGTCCTTGCGCGGCACCGGCCGGCGCAGCCGCGACGAGCAGCACGGCGAACGCGGCGAGGGCGGCGACTGACGCGCAGAGCGGCCGCTTGGTCTTGGCTTGGCGCACTTGCATGTTCATCGTCGTCCTTTGCTCTCGGTGGCCGTGACGCGTTCCGGCACGTTCGTCATTCGCGTTCCAGCAGGACGGGGATGGGATGTCCTTCGATGATGTACGTGCCGGTCAGGGGCCCGCCGGGCGGCCCGCTCACTTCGAAGAAAAGGGGTTCTCCGCCGGAGGCGGAGAGGTTGAATTTCAGGACGCGGTGCATGTAGGACCACGAGCCCGTGTCGGGTGGCGAGGTGAGCGTGACGAGCCCGTCGGCTTCGAAGTCGGCGACATACGATTCTTTTTCCGAGCCGGCGCCGACCGTGAGTTTCCAGAACCCGGTGTCGAACTTCGGTTCGGCGGGGATCGTGATCGTGAGCGTCCGCCTCGCGGAACCGTGCTTGCCGTGAGCGACGAGCCGGAGGCGGTACGTCGCGGCGCGTTCCGTCGCGTTTTCGGCGATCCAGATGCGGTGGACGCGAACGCGCGTCGAGCACCTGCCCTCCCATTCGCCGCCGATCACCGCGACCGGCCCGGTCAACGTGCACGTGCTCGCGTCACGCGCAGCGATCTTCAGCTCGATCACGCCGGCCGTCGCCGTCGGCCGCGCCCCGGAGATGCCGAACGTGGTGATCGTCGCGCCGTGCGCGCTCGCCGCGGGCGCCGCCGCGGCGCTCGCGAACAGAACGACCGCGAGTACACCGGCCGCGCGCCACATGGAGTGTGTTCTACGCCTCACCTTGCCCCCCGGCTTGGATGCGTCGTGCCCGTACAGGAAATCGTCGCAGGCTAGCAAGCCTGCGGCGCTCTGTCCAAAGTGAACCGACGGATCACGCATCGATCGGCGCCAGAGCGCCCGCGCCGTGCTCGCGCGCGAGCGCGGCGGCAAGCAGCGCGTGCTCGGCGCGCGCGAGTTCGCGGTCCTCGTGCATCACCGTGCGGGCGAGGTCGCGCGCACGCTCCAGCAGGTCGGCGTCGTCGGGCAGCCGCGCGAAGCGCAACGTGCCCAGCCCCGACTGGCGCGTCCCGGTGAGCTCGCCCTCGCTTCGTAGCCGCAGGTCGATCTCGGCGAGGCGGAAGCCGTCGGCGGTCGAGGCCACCGCCTGCAGGCGCCGCGAGCCTCCGTCCGTGGAGCCTATGAGCAGACACGTGGAGGAGTGCGCGCCACGGCCGACGCGGCCGCGCAGCTGGTGAAGCTGCGAGATGCCGAAGCGCTCGGCGTTCTCGATCACCATCACCGTCGCATTGGCCACATCGATGCCGACCTCGATCACGGTCGTGGCGACGAGCACGTCGACCTCGCCGGCGGCGAAGGCGGCCATCGCGGCCTGCTTCTCTCGCGGCGCCATGCCGCCGTGCAGCAGCGCAAGCCGGTGTCCGGCGAGCTCGGTCGCGCGCAGGCGCTCGAGCTCCTCGGTCGCGGCGCGCAGGCGCTCGGCGCCGCCCGTCTCCTCTTCCTCCTCGGCGGCGTCGATCAACGGACAGACGACGTATGCCTGGCGTCCGGCGGCGAGCTCGCCGCGCAAGAGCGCGTACGCCTCGCCGCGGCCGCGCTGACCCGAGAGGAGCACGGTCTCGACGGGCCGGCGCCCGGCGGGAAGCGTGCGCAGGAACGTCGTGTCGAGATCGCCGTAGCGTGCGAGCGCGAGCGTGCGAGGGATCGGTGTCGCGGTCATGTGCAGCACGTGGGGCGAGCCCTTGCCGTCGAGCGCCGCGCGCTGGCGCACACCGAAGCGGTGCTGCTCGTCGACGACGGCGACGGCGAGCGAGGCGAAGCGGACGTCGGGCTCGATCAGCGCGTGCGTGCCGACGATCAGCGACAGCGAGCCGTCGGCGAGGTGGCCGAGCGTCTCGCGCCGGCGCGCGGCCGGCGTCGCGCCGGTGAGCAGCGCGGCGCTGACGGGCTCGCTGCCGATCAGGCGCTGGAGCGTCGCAAAATGCTGTTCGGCGAGCGTTTCGGTGGGCGCCATCAGCGCCGCCTGGTGGCCGCACTCGACGGCCCGCAGCATCGCGTAGAGCGCGACGACGGTCTTGCCGGAGCCGACCTCCCCCATCAGCAGGCGGTTCATCGGCACGCGCCGGCGCAGGTCCAGGTCGAGCTCGCGCATCGCGGCGCCCTGGTCCGCGGTCGGCGTGAACGGCAGCGCGGCGAGCCAGCGCGCCGTCACGTCGCCGGCGCCGTCCAGCGCCGTCGCGTCTTCGCGTGCGTGGCGCGCGGCACGACGCCGCTGCAGCAGGAGCTGCGCGAGCAGCAGCTCCTCGAAGGCGAGGCGGCGACGGCCGAGCTCGGCCTCGTCCTCGCCCGCGCGGAAGTGCGCGGCCGCGAGCGCCGCGGCGCGGTCCGGGATTCCCGCGGCGACGCGGACCGCGGCGGGCAGCGGCTCGACCACGTCGGCGAGGTGCGGGCGCGCAGCGCGCACGAGGTTCAGGATCTCGAGCGAGGAGATCCCCTCGCTCGCCGGGTAGTGGGAGACGCTCACGCCGAGTTCGTCCGCCTCCTCGCCGCCGGTCGCCGCGCTGTGCGAGGACACGGTCATGCCGCCGCGCCCGTCGGCGCGGCCGTGCAGGAGCAGACGCGTCCCGGGCGGGTAGCGCTCGGCGAGCCACGGCTGGTTGAAGAAGGTGGCGCGCAGCGTGCCGGTCGCGTCGAACACGTCGGCTTGCACGAGCGGGCGCATCCGCCGGCGGCGCACGGCCCGTTTGCTGATGCGGCGGACCTCGACTTCGATCGTCGTCTGCTCGCCGGCGCGCAGGTCCGCGATCGTGCTCGCGCCACGGCTCGCTCGCGGCAGGTGTTCGAGCAGGCCGCCGACGTTTTCGATGCCGAGCACGCCGAGCGCCGCCCCGCCCCGCTTGCCCACGTCCGCGACGGGCTCGAGGAGGCGCGAGGGGCGGGGCCAGTGGACCGGCGCCGCCAGGAGCTGCGCGCGCGTGAGCGGCCGTGCGTCGCCGAAGGAGCGCACCGCGCCCGCGTCGCGCACCTCGTTCAGCTTCGGCTTCTCACGCGTGGCCGGCACCCGCGGCGATCATGATCGGCGCCGCGGTCGTACCGCGACCGCGCTACTCGGCCGAAAGCAGCCACCACCACGCTCGCTGGCCGCCGCGTCGCACTTCCAGCTCGACGGCGTCGGCGGGCAGCGCGTCGACGTCCACGCGATCGCTTGGCGCACCCTCCCCCTCGTAGACGCTGATCAGTTCGGGCGCCGAGCCGTTGCCGTTCGCGAGCTCGGCGACGACGGCGGCGAGCGTCGCCTGCGGCTCCCCCCAGGCGATCAGCTCCTCGTCGACGAAGCCGACTGCGTCGCCGACCGCGAACCGCCCCTGCGGGTCCTCGCGCGCCGCCGCGGCGACGGAGCCGGTGCGAACGCCGTCGAGCGCGCGCTGCACTGCGACGGCGTTTTCCTCGATCGGGCGCTCGGGCTGGAGCGCGACCGCCGCCGAGAGCCCCGCCTGCTGGCAGCTCGTGGGGACCACGAAGACCTGCTTGTCGGAGAGGTGGGCGGCCTGCTGCGCGGCGAGGATCGAGTTCGTCGAGTTCGCGAACAGGACGACCTCCTCGGTGGGGACGGCGTGGACGCCCGCGAGCAGTTCCGTCGTGGAAGGGTTCATCGTCGCGCCGCCGTCGATCGTGTGGACACCGAGCTCGTGGTAGAGGTCGCGGATGCCCGGGCCGGAGACAACGGCGACCGCAGCGCAGCGGCCCGCCCCCTCCGCCGTGGCGACGGGCTGGGGCTCGCGCGCGAGCTGCTCGTCGCGCTCCTCGACCTGTTCCTTCATGTCGGCGACGTCCAGGCGCGAGACCTCGCCGGCGCCGGCGAAGATCGCCGTCGCCGCCTCGGGGTCGTCGGTGTGGAGGTGGACCTTCAGCGTCTCGCTGTCGCCGACGACCAGCACCGAGTCGCCGAGCTGCTCGAGCTGCCCCGTGAAGCGCGCCGCCTCGAGCCCTTCGCCGGTGACGGCGAAGTTCGTGCAGTAGCGGTAGTTCGCCGACGCGTGGTGGGGGTGCGTGACGCGAGCGGGCTCGTGGTGTTCGAGCGGCGGCGGCTCGTCGCCGCGCAGAGCCGCGACGACCCCGGCGAAGGCGACCGTCAGGCCGTAGCCGCCGGCGTCGACGACGCCGGCCTCGCGCAGCGCGGGCAGTAGCTCGGGGCCGCGGCGAACCGAATCCTCGCCCGCCCGGACGGCGCGCTCGAGCGCCGCGGCGATCGCCCTGTCCTGGTCGGCCGCGGGAGTGTCGGGCTGCATGCGCAGCTCACCTTCGGTGTGGGCGACGTCGGCGGCGATACGGTGCGCCATCTCGCGCGCGACGGTGAGGATCGTCCCCTCGGCGGGCTCGCGCACCGAGGCGTAGGCGCGGTCCGCGGCGTTGGCGAGCGCGGCGCCGATCAGCGTCGCGTCGATGAGCTGTCCCGGGCGGCTGACGAGCTCTTCGGCGGCGCCGCGGATCAGCTGGGAGAGGATCACGCCGGAGTTGCCGCGCGCGCCGAGCAGCGCGGCCCGCGTCACCGAGTTGACGATCTCCTCGCGCCCGATCTCGTCGATCGAACGGTCGCCGGCCTGGAGCCGGTCCAGCTCCTCCAGGACGGCGCGCAGGGTGAGCGCCATGTTGTCGCCCGTGTCACCGTCGGCGACGGGGAAGACGTTGAGGAGGTTGACCTCCTCCCGCCGGGACTCGAGATGAGCGAGCGCGCCGGCGACAGCGGCGCGGAAACGTACGAGGTTGTCGTCCTTCAACTTTTCAACATCATCGCGAACGCCACGCGGGCGCGCCGGGATCGCCGCTGGCCGTCAGGCGGCCTTGGTGACCTTGCCGGCTTTCAAGCACCGCGTGCACACGTACACGCGGCGGGGCGTGCGCCCGTCCATGATCCGCACCTTCTGCAGGTTCGGCTCGAAGCGGCGCTTCGTCGCGACCATCGAGTGACTGCGGCTATTGCCGAATGCGGGGCCCTTCCCGCAGCTGTGACAGACCTTTGCCATGCCGGCAGTCTAGCCGCTGCCCAGCCGCTCGCGCAGGTCGCAGAGCGCGAGCACCGCTTCGGCTGCGTGGCGGCCCTGGTCGCGCTTGTCGCCGCCCGAGCGGGCGAGCGCCTGCTCCATCGTGTCGCAGGTCAGCACGCCGAAACCGCAGGGTACGCCGGTCGCGAGCTGGACGTGCATGATGCCGGCGGCCGTCTGCGAGCAGACCAGGTCGTAGTGGTCGGTCTCGCCGCGGATCACCGCGCCGAGGCAGGCCACGCCCGCGTAGCGGCCGCTCTCGGCGAGCGACTTCGCGGCGGGAGCGAGCTCGAAGGCGCCGGGCACCGCGAAGACGTCGGCGTCGGCGCCGGCGGCCCGGAACGCGGCGAGCGCGCCGTCGGTCAGCCGCTCCGCAAGCTCGTCATAGAAGCGCGCGGCGACGATCGCGTAGCGACCGTTCACGTGCCGCCGTCCCGGCGGCCGCGCCGCCGGGCGCGCAGCAGCTCGGCGTCGACGTCGAGCCCCTGGTGGTGGAGCGTGTGCCCCATGCGCTCCGCCTTCGTGCGCAGATAGTGCTCGTTGTGGACGTTCGGCGGCGCTTCGATCGGCACCTGCGAGCTGACGGTGAGCCCGTACCCCTCGAGGCCGTGGATCTTCTTCGGGTTGTTCGTGAGGATGCGGATCGACGTGAGCCCCAGATCGACGAGGATCTGCGCGCCGATGCCGTAGTCGCGCAGGTCGGCGGGCAGGCCGAGCAGCTCGTTCGCCTCGACGGTGTCGTGGCCCTGCTCCTGCAGGCGGTACGCGCGCAGCTTGTTGAGCAGGCCGATGCCGCGCCCCTCCTGCGAGAGGTAGAGCAGGACACCCTCGCCTTCGGCCTCGATCATCGCAAGCGCCGCTTCGAGCTGTTCGCCGCAGTCGCAGCGCAGCGAATGGAACACGTCGCCGGTGAGGCACTCGGAGTGGACGCGCACGAGCACGTCCTCGCGGCCCGCCACGTCGCCCTTGACGAGGGCGACGTGGTGCTTGTCGTCGACGAGCGAGCGGTAACCGACGGCGGTGAAGTCGCCGAACGCCGTCGGCAGCGCCGTGTCGACGACGCGCTCGACGAGACGGTCGTGGCTGCGCCGGTAGGCGATCAGGTCGGCGACGGTGACCATGTGCAGGCCGTGCTCCGCGCAGTAGTCGACGAGTTCCGGCACGCGCGCCATCGTGCCGTCGTCGTTCATGACCTCGCAGATGACGGCTGATGGATTCAAGCCCGCGAGGCGCGCGAGGTCGACGCCCGCCTCGGTCTGGCCGGCGCGCTCGAGGACGCCGCCGGCGCGGCTCTTGAGCGGGAACACGTGGCCGGGCTGGACGAGGTCCTCGGGGCGTGTCTCCGGGTCGATCGCGACCTGGATCGTGTGCGCGCGGTCGTGCGCGGAGATGCCCGTCGTGACGCCCTCGCGCGCCTCGACCGACACCGTGAACGGCGTTTCGAACGGCGACTCGTTCTTCGCCGCCATCAGGTCGAGGCCGAGTTCGTCGCAGCGCTCGCTCGTGAGCGACAGGCAGATCAGCCCGCGGCCCTCTTTGGCCATGAAGTTGATCGCCTCGGGCGTCGCGAACTGGGCGGCGAGCGTGAGGTCGCCCTCGTTCTCGCGGTCCTCGTCGTCGCAGACGACGACCATCCGTCCTGCGCGCATGTCGTCGAGCGCCTGCTCGACGCTCGCGAACGTGGCCTGGCTTGTCATCGTGCGGCCTCCATCAGTCGCTCAACGTATTTTGCGAGAACGTCGACCTCGAGGTTCACTTCGTCGCCCGCGGAGAGCAGCGCGAGGTTCGTGCGCTGCAGGGTCTCAGGGATCAGCGAGACGGCGAAGCGCTCGCCGTCGACGGCGCTGACGGTCAGCGACACGCCGTCCAGCGCGAGCGAGCCCTTCTCGACGATGTAGCGCGAGAGCTCGGCCGGGGCGCTCAGGGTCACGACGCGCGAGAAGCCGTCCTCGCGCACCTCCTCGACGCGCGCGCGGCCGTCGACGTGGCCCTGGACCATGTGGCCGCCGAGACGGTCCTCGGCGCGCAGCGCGAGCTCGATGTTGACGCGCGCGCCGGGTCGCAGCGCGCCGAGCGCCGTGCGCCGCAGGGTCTCGTTCATGGCGGCGGCGCGGAACGCCGCACCATCTGCGGCGCAGGCCGTCAGGCAGACGCCGTTGACGGCGACCGAGTCGCCCTCGCTGACTTCTCGCGCGACGCTCGTCGCGATCTGCAGCTCGGCGCCGTCGCCGTCCTCGCGCAGCTGTTCGAGCGTCCCGAGGTCCGCGATCAGGCCCGTGAACACCTTCGCCTCCGGGCGCTCACCATTCGCGCAGCCTCGCCTTGATCAGCAGGTCGTCGCCGACGCGGTCGACGTCGAGCGTGAGGGCGCGCACGGCGTCGGCGATCTTGTCGACGCCGCCGCCCTCGAGCGGGTCGCGCGCCGTGGAGCCGCCGAGCAGCATCGGCGCGAGGAACAGCCTCAGCTCGTCGATCTCGCCGGCGTCCAGGAAGGCGCCCGCGAGGTGCGGTCCGCCCTCGAGCAGCAGCGACGTGACGCCGTCCTCGCCGAGCAGCTCGAGCGCCGACGCGACACGCGCCGGCTCGTTTTCGCCGGTGGCCACCATGATCTGCGCGCCCGCCGCGGCGAGCGCTTCGGTGTCCGCGCGCGCGGCGGCGCGCGAGACGACGACCGTCAGCGGCACTTCGGCGGCGGCCTCGAGCAGGCGGGAGTCGGGGGGCAGGCGGGCGAGAGAGTCGAACACGACGCGCCTTGGCTGGCGCCCGGGTTCGGGCGTGCCCGTCGAGGGCCTCGCCGTGAGCTGCGGGTCGTCGGCGAGCGCGGTGCCGATGCCGACGACGACCGCGTCGACCGTCGCCCGCCACTGGTGCGCGAGATCGCGGCTCGCCTCGCTGCTGATCCACTGCGAGTCGCCGCTGCGCGTCGCGACCTTGCCGTCGAGCGTCATCGCCGACTTGAAGAGCACCCACGGGCGCCCGGTGCGCGCGTGCTTGCGGAAGGCCTGGTTGAGCAGGCGCGCCTCGCCCGCGAGCGAACCGTCGATCGTGACGACGTCGATCCCCTCGTCGCGCAGGATGCCCAGCCCGCGGCCCGACGCCTTCTCGGACGGGTCGTCGGAGGCGACGACGACGCGGCGGATCCCGGCGTCGATGATCGCCTGCGTGCAGGGCGGCGTCTTGCCCTCGTGGCAGCACGGCTCGAGCGAGACGTACATCGTCGTGTCGGCGAGGTCTTCCGTTCCGCACGCCTCGATCGCGTTGACCTCGGCGTGCGCGCCGCCGAATTCGCTGTGCCAGCCCTCGCCGAGCACGGCGTCTCCCCGCGCGACGACGGCGCCGACGATCGGATTCGGGCGTGCGCCCGCGATGCCGCGGCGCGCGAGCTCGATCGCCCGCGCGATGTGGCGCGCGTCGGTGTCGCTCGCTACGCTCATCTCAAGCGCTCAGGATATCTGCGCCCCGCGCGCCGCCATGAGGCGAGAATGGCGGGGTCGATCGTTGCGAGGCGTTAGCCTTCGCCGGGCCGAGTGGCCGGTCGGCTTGCGCTGCCACGACCGCCAGCGGGATCGGACAGCCCACCTCCAGCACGATTTGACAGGCACCGAGCAACAACCAGTCCCGCCGAAGAGCGAGGCCGTGCGGCGCAAGGCCGGCCAGACGCGCAACCGCGAATACGTGCGTGGCGCGCGGATCCTGTCGCTCGGCATCGTCAGCGCCGGCATCATGACGTTCGCGTACTTCTCGATCGCGAGCCACGTGCTCGGCGAAGTCGACGCGAAGCGCCTGGACCTCCTCTGGTCGGTCATGTTCGTGATCATTTCGGTGATCTACCGGCCGACCGAACAGCTGCTCTCGCGCACGATCGCCGGCCACCGCGCGCGCGGCCGCCACGCCGGCAACCTGCGCGCCGCGATCACGATCCAGGCGGCCTTCGCGTTCGCCTTCCTGCTCGCGGCGCTGATCCTGCACGAATTCCTGGTCAAGGAAGTCTTCGAAGGCGACAAGTTCCTGTACTGGGTGCTGGTCTTCGGCACGCTGCTTTACGCCGGCAGCTACTTCGCGCGCGGCTGGCTCGCCGGGCACGAACGCTTCGACCTGTACGGCGCGCTGCTGATCCTCGAATCGGTCTCGCGGGTCTGCTTCGTGCTCGTGGCCGCGATCGGCATCACGCAGGGCGAGAGCGCCGTCGCGATCGGCATCGCCGCCGCGCCGTTCATCTCGATGATCGTCGTGCCCGCGGCTTTCAGGCGACGCCGCTCCTCTGCGCTAGACAAGGATCTCGCGGCGGCGCCGATCACGCTCGACGAGGCCGACGCCGCGCTCGCGGGCCCCGGCACCGAGGGCGCGCAGGAGGCGACGCACGACGAGGGCCTGACGCTGCGCCGCGGTTCGACGTTCGCCGCGGCGGTGGCGGCGATCATGCTCTCCGAGCAGGCGCTGCTCAACGGCTCGGTGCTGACCGTGGACGTGACGGCGGCGAACGTCGCTCTCGCCGGCGTCGTCTTCAACGTGATGCTGATCGCCCGCGCGCCGCTGCAGGCCTTCCAGGCGATCCAGACCTCGCTGCTGCCCCACCTGACGGGCCTGGAGGCGACCGACGGGCACGAGGCGTTCGCCAAGGCGATACGCGTCACGCTGATCGCGATCGCCGCGTTCGCCGCCGCGGTCGCGCTCGGCCTGCTGATCCTCGGCCCCTTCGTGCTCGGCCACGTGTTCGGCCAGAAGTACCACTACAGCGCGATCGGGCTCGCGGTCATCGGCGTCGGCATGGGCTTTCACCTCGCGAGCGGGACGCTCAACCAGGCGGCGCTGGCGCGCGACCGGCCACGCATCGCGGGCGCCTGCTGGATGCTCGCCGCGGCCTTCTTCCTCGTCTGGATGTTCGTGCCGATCGTCAGCGAAGAACTGCTGCGCGCCGAGACGGGCTACGCGCTCGCGACGGCGCTGCTCGCGGCGCTGCTGTTCGTGCTCTACCGCGTGACGTCGCCCGCGAGGCTCGCTGCGAGCTCGGCGTAGGCGCCGGCAGGGTCGCGCGCCGCGAAGATCGCGGAGCCGGCGACGAAGAGGTTCGCACCGGCGGCGCGGCAGAGCGGCGCGCTCTGGACGTCGATGCCGCCGTCGACCTCGACCGCGGTGCCGTCGCCGACGGCGTCACGCACGGCCGCGACCTTCGCCGGCGAACCGGCGATGAACTCCTGGCCGCCGCGGCCGGGACTGACGGTCATGCAAAGCGCGACGTCGATCATCGCGGCCATCGCCGCGAGCGCGGAGGCGGGCGTGCCCGGATTGACCGCGAGGCCCGCGGTGCAGCCGGCGTCGTGGATCGCGGCGGCCGTCAGCGCGAGGTCCGGCGTGGCCTCGGCGTGGAACGTGATCGAGTCGGCGCCCGCGGCGGCGAACTCACCGACGTGACGCTCGGGGCGCTCGACCATCAGGTGCACGTCGATGATCGCGCCGGCGTCGTGAACGGTGGCGGCGAGGGCGTCCACGGCGGGCGGCCCCATCGTCAGCGACGGCACGAAATGCCCGTCCATCACGTCGACGTGGATGACGCGCGCGCCGGCGGCGAGTACGTCGGCTACGCGCTCGCGCAGGGAGCCGAAGTCGGCGGCGAGGATCGAGGGCGCGACGTGCACCCCTGCGAGCAGCTCGCGCGCGTCGCTCATACGGACTGGAGCATCGATTCGCCGCAGTGGTTGCAGCGCATCACCGCGGTCGTCGACATGCGCACGATCGTCGAGTGCTCGCCGCAGTTGGGGCACACGGACGTCAGCTCGAACCGGTGCAGGCAGTTCACGCAGCGGTAGCGGCCCGCGGTGCTCGCGGGGCGCAGCCAGGGCTCGCCGCAGTCGGGGCAGAGCGGGCCGAGGTCGACGGGCCCATCTTCGCGTTGGCTGTCGTGCTCCTCGGACATCTCATCGACGGCGCAGCCGGGCGATGAAGAAGCCGGCTGTCCGGTCGCGGTCGGGCCTGGTCTGCAGCGTGCCCGCGAGCCCCGGAGAGGCCGCCTCGGGCCACAGCGCGGTCAAGTCGTCGAGGTCGAAGTCGGGGTGCGCCGCAAGGAAGGACTTGATCACGGGCTCGTTCTCCTCAGTGCCGATCGTGCACGTCGAGTAGACAAGCATGCCACCCGGACACAGGTGGGACGCCCCGTTCTCGAGAATCCGCCGTTGCAGCGCGGCGAGAGCCGCGATGTCGCCGGGCTGCACCCGCCAGCGCAGGTCGGGCCGCGCCTGCAGGGTGCCGAGCCCCGAGCAGGGCGGGTCGACGAGGACACGCTCGAAGTCGCCGGCGTCCGCGAGCGGCTCGGCGGCGTCGGCGACCAGCACGCGCACCGAAGCGGCGCGCATCCGCTCGGCGGTCGCGCGCAGCTCTCTGGCGCGTGCCGGGTTGCGCTCGACGGCGAGGACCTCGCCGCCGTCGCCGGCGAGCGCTGCGAGGTGGGTGCTCTTCCCCCCGGGCGCGGCGCAGAGGTCCAGCACGCGCTGGCCGGCCTCGGGGGCGAGGGCGCGCGAGACGAACATCGCGGCGCGCGACTGCGCGAGGTAGGCGCCGTGCGCGAAGAGCGTGTCGCGCGAGCTGTCGAGCGGGCCGTCGAGGACGAGCGCCTCGTGCAGCCGCTCGTCGCGGTGCGAGGCGACCGGCAGCGCCGCCGCGAGCTCGGCGGCGTCGGTCACGAGCGTGTTGGCGCGCAGCGCGAGCTCGCCGGGCTCGTTGTCCGCCGCCATCAGGGCGCGTGCGGCGTCCGCGCCGAGCTCCTCCCACCAGAGCTCGCTCACCCAGCGCGGGTGCGAGTACAGGAGCGCCGCGTGCTCGGCCGTGCGATCGTCGAAGGGCGCGAGGAGCGCCTCGGCGCCCTCGCGCGCCGCGCGGCGCAGCACGGCGTTCACGAGGCCCCGGCCCGCGCGGGATTGTTCGCCGGCGAGCTCGACGGCGTCGTTGACGACCGCGTGCGCGGGCGCGCCCTGTGAGTAGACGAGCTCGTAGAGGCCGAGGCGGAGCGCCGCGAGGAGCGGCGCGTCGATCCGCCTCGCGGGCCTTCGCGCGAGGCGCTCGATGAGCGCATCGAGGGTGCCGCGGCGCTGCACGGCGCCGTAGGCCAGGCGCATCGCGAGCGCGCGGTCGCGCGCGTCCAGCCCGGACGCGGCGTGCTGCAGCGCCGGGCCGGTGAAGGCGCCGTCCTCGAAGACGCGGCGCAGCACGCGGTAGGCGCAGCGCCGCGCGGGGGCGGGCGCGTCGGCGCGCTCAGCGGCCACGCGCAGCCCCGTTTTGGGCGTCGTTATCCTTGGCCGGGCGGGCGGCCGAGGCTGCTCGTGGCACACGCCTTTAGTAACAGAACGGGGGATTCGCCGTGCCCGAGCAGAGCCCAGCCGCGCCGCCGTCGGATCGCGTGCGGCTGCGCCGCCACCGCGAGCGCGCCGCCTACGGGCGCGACGCGATCGACGCGATCCTGGACGAGGCGCTGATCGCGCACCTGGGCATCTGCGACGAGGCGGGGCAGCCGTTCGTGGTGCCGACGCTGCACGCCCGCGCGGGGGACGTCGTCTACTGCCACGGCTCGGCGGCGGGCCGCGCGACGCGCGCGCTTGCGGCGTCGACGCCGGCGTGCCTGACCGTGACGCTGATCGACGGCCTCGTGATGGCCCGCGCGGTCGCCAACCACAGCGCGAACTACCGTTCGGTGATGCTGCTCGGGCGGGCTCGCCCGGTCGAGGAGCGCGAGGAGAAGCTCGCCGCCCTGGAGGCCGTCACCGAACACATCGCGCCGGGGCGCTGGGGTGAAGCGCGGCTGCCGAGCGACTCGGAGCTGCGCGAGGTCACGGTCGTCGCGCTGCCGCTCGACGAGGCCTCCGCGAAGATCCGCGTCGGCCCGCCGACCGACGACGAGGGCGACTATGCGCTCGACGTGTGGGCCGGCGTGCTGCCGTTCCACACCGCGTACGGGCCGCCCGAGCCGTGCCCGCGCCTCGCGGACGGCATCGCCGTGCCCGCGAGCGTCGCCGGCTACAGCCGGCCCTGAGCGCGCCGGCCGCGCAGATAGTCGGCGGCGGCCATCGCGCGCCCGCCGGGGGGGCGCACCTCGAGCAGCTCGAGGACGCCGTCGGCGCTGCCCAGCAGGAGCCTGTCGCCGTCGGCGAAGAGCCCGTCACCGCCGCCTGCGCCGGCGCGCGCCGCGAGCACGCCGAGCAGCGTGCCGTCGGCCAGCGCGACGCGCGCGCCGATGTGCGGCGTCAGCGCGCGCACGGTCCGCTCGAGCTCGGCCGCGGTGCGCGAACCGTCCAGGAGCCGGTCGGCGGCCTCGATCTTGTCGGCGTACGTGACGCCGTCCTCGTCCTGCTCGGCGAACTCGAGCGGCTCGGTGAGCGCTGTCTGCAGCAGCTCGGCGGCGAGCTCCTGCAGGCGCGCGGCGAGCGTCCCGTACGTGTCCTCGGGCAGGATCGGCTCACTGGCGCGCAGCGCGACGGGCCCGGCATCGAGGCCGGCCGTCACGCGCATGATGCACACGCCGCTCTGCTCGTCGCCGGCCATGATCGCCCGCTCGACGGGTGCCGCGCCGCGCCAGCGCGGGAGCAGCGACGGGTGCACGTTCAGCAGCTCGAGCCCGGAGAGCAGCGGCTCGCGCAGCAGCGCGCCGAAGGCGCAGACGACGACTGGGCCGCCCGCGGCGGCGGCGGCGATGCGCTCGAAAGCCTCGGGCGCGTTGACCGAGCGCGGCTGAAGCAGGTCGATGCCGAGCGCCCTGGCGGCGCTCGCGACGGGCGGCGGCGCGAGCTTGCGTCCTCGCCCCTGCGCGCTGTCGGGACGCGTCACGACGAGGGCGGGGCGCGTGCGCTCGTCGGCGGCGACGCGCTCGAGCACCGCGGCCGCGAACGGCGAGGTGCCGAGGTAGACGACCGGCACGCCGGCTACGCGTCGTCGGCGTCCATCGCCTCGCGCATCGCGCGCATCGCGTCGCGGCGGTCGCTGCGCGAGATGCGGTCGAGGACGAGGACGCCGTCGAGGTGGTCGATCTCGTGCTGCAGGACGCGCGCGCCGAGGCCCTCGCGTTCGATCACGAGCGGCGCGCCCGAGAGGTCCTGTGCGCGCACGCGCACGGCCGCCGCGCGCTCGACCTCGACGTGGACGCCGGGCAGCGAGAGACAGCCCTCCATGCCCGGCTCGCGCTCGTCGCTCGACCATTCGATGACGGGGTTGACGAGCGCCGTGACCTCGTCCTCCTCGTCGACGCGGAAGACGAACATGCGGTGCAGCACGCCGACCTGCGTCGCGGCGAGCCCGACGCCGAGCGCGTCGACCATCAGCTGGCCCATGCGCTCCGCCTCGCTCGCGAGCGCCGCGTCGAACTGCGCCACGGGCAGGGCCTTTGCGCGCAGCACCGGGTCGCCGAACTGGCGTACCTGCCTGAGCGCCGCGCGCCGGCGCGCGAGAACCTCGGGGTCGAGCTCCTCGGCATCGACCTCGCCCTCGACCTCGACCTCGGCCTCGCGCTCACGCTCGATCTCCGACATGGCGCCAGTCTAACCCCGCGTTTACTGGGGTTCGACGTCGACGGCCAGGTTGACGGCGCCGTGGGTGCGTTCGGCGGCGACGCGCGCGACGGCCTCGCCGACGGCCGCGGCGGCACGGGCGCGCTCGCCGCTCTTGACCAGGAGCATCGTGCGCTCGCGGCCGCGCAGGCGGAAGAGCGGCGCCGGCCCGAGCACGGTCGCCTCTTCCTCGCCGGCGAGCTGCGCGCGGATCGCAACCGCCGCGTCACGCGCCTCGCCGGCGTCCTCGGCCGAGCAGACGACGCGGATCAGGTGGCCGAAGGGCGGGTACGAGAGCGCGCGGCGCCGCTCGAGCTCGCCGGCGCGGAAGCCCTCGCCGTCGTGTCGCGCGGCGTCGGCGATGGCGCGCGCCTCGGGCGACATCGTCTGGACGAGCACGAGCCCGTCGCCGCCGCGGCCGACGCGTCCGGCCAGCTGGCTGATGAGCGCGAACGTGCGCTCCTCGGCGCGGAAGTCGGGGAATCGCAGCGTCGCGTCGGCGTCCAGCACGACGCCGAGCTCGACGTCCGCGAAGTCGTGGCCCTTCGCCACCATCTGCGTGCCGACGAGCAGGCCGCATTCGGCGCGCTCGAAGGCGGCGAGCGGCGCGGCGTGCCCGTCCTCGCCGGCCGCGTCGGCGTCGAGACGGAAGACCGGGAAGCGCCCCTCGCCGAAGAGCCGGCCGAGCTCGTGCGCGACGCGCTCGGTGCCGGCTCCGTGGCGGGCGATGGCGCCCGAACCGCACTCCGGGCAGCTGTCGGGGAGGGCGCGCGCGTGCCCGCAGTGGTGGCACTCGAGCGTGCGCGCGGAGCGGTGCAGGACGAGGGCGACGTCGCACTGCGCGCAGCGCCAGACGACGCCGCAGGAGCGGCACGAGAGGAAGTTCGACCAGCCGCGGCGGTTGAGCAGCACGATCGCCTTCGAGCGCCGGTCGCGCACGCCCGCGAGCTCCTCGACCGTGCGGGGGTGCAGCGCGCCCGGGGCGCCGCGCATGTCGAGCACCTCGACCGCGGGCAGCGGCCGGCCGTCGACGCGGCGCTCCAGGCGCAGCACGTCCAGTCGCGCGACGCTCTCGGGCCGCGGCGTCGCGGAGCCGAAGACGATCACGGCGTCGGCGAGGCGCGCGCGCAGCGCGGCGACCTCGCGGGCGTCGTAACGGGGGTCTGATTCGTGCTTGTAGGAGGCGTCGTGCTCCTCGTCGACGACGATCAGGCCGAGGTCGCCGACGGGCGCGAAGACAGCCGAACGGGGCCCGACGCAGACGCGTGCGCCGCCTTCGCGCAGGCGGCGCCAGGCGCCGTAACGCTCGCTCGGCTTCATGCGCGAGTGAAGGACGGCGACGGTGTCGCCGAAGCGCTGCTGGAAGCGCGCCACGATCTGCGGCGTGAGCGCGATCTCGGGGACGAGGACGATCGCGCCGCGGCCCTCCTCGAGCGCGGCCGCCGCGGCCCGCAGGTAGACCTCGGTCTTGCCGGAGCCCGTGACGCCGCAGAGCAGGGCCGCATGGTGGCGCCGCCGCGCGAGCGCGCCGAGCAGCGGCTCGAGCACTTCTTCCTGTTCGCGCGTGAGCGCCGGCGGCGCGGCGGGCAGCCGCCCGACCGGGGGCTGCGCCGGCGCCTTCGCCACGCGCCGCCTGCGGCCGGAGAGGCGGCGTGCCGCTTCGGGGGGCAGCAGCAGCGTCAGCGCGCGCGCGAGCGTCGTGCAGTACTGCGCCGCTATCCAGCGCGCGACGTGCACCAGTTCGCCCGGCAGGCCGAGCTCGATCGCGCGGCGCGGCTCCAGCAGGCGCGCCTCGTCGACGGTGCTCTCGTCGGCGACCTCGACGACGACGCCGAGCACGTCGCGGCGGCCGAACGGGACGACGAGCATGGCGCCGACGTCGACGCCCGCGAACTCGCCCGTGAGCCGGTAGTCGAACGGCTCGCGCAACGCGCGCGCCGTGGTCATCGGCGCGACCCGCGCGATCGAACTCACCCGCCGACGGTAGTCGGCGCCCCGGTCAGAGCCCGGCGGCCGCGCGAAGCTCCTCGGCGCGGTCGGTGCGCTCCCAGGTGAAGTCGTGGTCGTCGCGGCCGAAGTGCCCGTAGGCCGCCGTCTTCTGGTAGATCGGGCGGCGCAGGTCGAGCGCGCGCGTGAACGCGGCGGGCCGCAGGTCGAAGACCTCGTTGACGGCGGCGGTGATCGCGGAGCGCCCGACGCCGTTCTCGGTGCCGAACGTCTCGACCATCAGCGAAACGGGGTGCGCGACGCCGATCGCGTAGGCGACCTGCACTTCGGCGCGCCGCGCGAGGCCCGCCGCGACGATGTTCTTGGCGACCCAGCGCGCCGCGTACGCGGCCGAACGGTCGACCTTCGACGGGTCCTTGCCGGAGAAGGCGCCGCCGCCGTGGCGCGCCATGCCGCCGTACGTGTCGACGATGATCTTGCGGCCCGTGAGACCGCAGTCGCCCATCGGCCCGCCGATCACGAAGCGGCCCGTCGGGTTGACGAGGAAGTTGCGCGCGAGCTCGGCCTCGTCGTAGAGGTCGGCCGGCAGCACGGGGCGCAGCACGTGCTCGAAGAGGTCGGGCTTGATCAGCGCCTCGGAGTCGATCCCCTCGGCGTGCTGGGTGGAGATCAGCACCTTCTCGATGTTCGCGGGCCGCCCGTCGACGTAGCGCACCGTGACCTGCGTCTTGCCGTCGGGGCGCAGGTAGGGGATCACCTCGCCGCGGCGCACCTCAGCCAGGCGCCGGGCGAGACGGTGCGCGAGCGAGATCGGCAGCGGCATCAGCTCCTGCGTCTCGTCGGTCGCGTAGCCGAACATCATCCCCTGGTCGCCCGCGCCGTCGCGGTCCAGCTCGTCGTCCTCGCCGCCGTGGCGCGTCTCGTACGCGCGGTCGACGCCCTGCGCGATGTCGGCGGACTGCTTGTCGATCGTGTTGATGACGGCGCAGGTGTCGCAGTCGAAGCCGTACGCGGCGTCGTCGTAGCCGATGCGGCGCACCGTCTCGCGCGCGATGTCCTGGATGTCGACGTAGGTGTCGGTGGTGATCTCGCCCGACACGACGATCAGGCCGGTGTTCACGAGCGTCTCGCACGCGACGCGCCCGTTGGGGTCGTCGCGCAGCACGGCATCCAGCACGCCGTCGGAGATCTGGTCGGCGATCTTGTCCGGGTGACCCTCGGTGACGGACTCGGACGTGAACAGGAATTCGTTGTCGCTGTGGGCGCTCATGTTCCTCGCTGGGGGCGGTTTTGCTGACGGGAGAGTGGCAGTCTATGCGGCGCGCGCGCGTGTCCGGGCGCCGCGTTCGACGAAGTCCACGATCAGCGGGATCCCCTCCAGCGAGTAGCGGGCGCGCAGGCGGTTCTCGACGAAGTAGGCGTAGTCGCGCGTGACGCGGGCGCGGGAGTTCACCTGGATCGCGAAGCGCGGCGGGCGGGTCCCGATCTGCGCCATGTAGATCAGCTTCAGGCGGTGACCGGAGGCACCGCGCCGCGTGCCGACCGGCGGCTGGCGCGCCTGGACGGTCTCCGCGAGGAAGCGGTTCAGCTCGCTGGTCGGGATCCGCATCGCGGTCCGCTCGCCGAGCGCGACGATCTCCGCGAGCAGGCGGGTGATGCCGCGTCCGCTCTTCGCCGACGCCGTCAGCACGCGCGGACGCAGGCGCAGCTTTTCGGCGGCGCGGGCGCGTTCGTGCTCGAGGTCGACGTCGTCCTCGCCGCCGCGCAGGTCCCACTTGTTGAGCACCAGCGCCGTGGCGCAGCCCGCCTTCATCGCGAGCTCGGCGATGCGCAGGTCCTGCGCGCTGACGCCTTCGGTCGCGTCGCACACCACGAGCGCGACGTCGGCGCGCTCCGCGGCCCTTTGCGCGCGCAGCGTCGTGTAGTACTCGACCGAGTCCTGCACCTTCGCCTGGCGGCGCATGCCGGCCGTGTCGACGATCAACAGGTCGTGCCCGTCGACCGTGAGGCGGGTGTCGATCGCGTCGCGCGTGGTCCCCGCAACGGGGGAGACGATCACGCGCTGCTCGCCGAGGAAGCGGTTGACGAGCGATGACTTGCCGACGTTCGGCCGCCCGATCACGGCGAGCGCGATCTGTTCGCGCTCGGGCTCCGGGTCCCCGGCGGGCAGGAGCTCCACGACCCGGTCCAGCAGGTCGCCGGTGCCGAGTCCCTGCGTCGCGGACACCGCGACGGGCTCGCCGAGCCCGAGGCGGTGGAATTCTGCGGCGAGCGGAACGTCGGCGAGGACGTCGCACTTGTTCGCGGCGACGATCACGGGCACCGGCGCGCGGCGCAGGAGGTCGGCGAGCTCCTCGTCGCCGGGACGCACGCCCGCGCGCGCATCGACGACGAGCACGACGACGTCGGCTTCGGCGATGCCCGCGGTCGCCTGTTCGCGGATCGAGCCCGCGAGCGGGTCCTCGTCGCCGAAGTCGACGCCGCCGGTGTCGAGCAGCGTGAAGCGCCGTCCGTTCCACTCGCACTCGAGCTCCTTGCGGTCGCGGGTAACCCCCGGACGCTCGTGCACGACGGCCTCCCGCGAGCCCGTCAGGCGGTTGATGAGCGAGGACTTGCCTACGTTTGGGTAGCCGACGACCGCGACCTTCACCGGGCCAGTATGCCCGGGCTAGGCGCGCTCGCGGGCGAGCGCCACTACGCGATCGGTGACCTCGCGCGCGCTCAGCTCGGTCGCATCGATCACGACGGCGTCCGCGGCGGCGCGCAGCGGCGAGTGTGGGCGGGCGCTGTCGCGGGCGTCGCGGTCGCTCAGCTCCTCGTGGGTCGCCCGGAGCGCCGCGCCTAGCTCCCTCGCGCGCCGTCGCGCGCGCTCTGCCGCATCGGCGGTGAGGTAGATCTTCAGCTCCGCGCCGGGCGCCACGACGGTGCCGATGTCGCGGCCCTCGCAGACCCAGTCGCCGCTGCCAAGGATCGCGCGCTGTTTGGCGACGAGCGCCGCCCGCACCGCGGGCTCCGCGGCGACGCGCGAGGCGGCGGCGGACACCGCGGGCGCGCGGATCGCGGCGGCGACGTCCTCGCCGTCGAGCAGGACGCGCGCGCCGTCGGCTTCGATGCGCGCGCGGCGGGCGAGCGAGCCGGCGTCCGCGCCCGGCTCGCGCAGCGCGAGCAGCGCGACGCAGCGGTACATCGCGCCGCTGTCGAGGTAGTGCATGCCGAGGGCCGCGGCGACGGCCCTCGCGACTGTCGACTTGCCCGCGCCCGCGGGGCCGTCGATCGCGATCAGCAAAGCGCGGCCAGGTCGCGCGCGAACGTCGGGTAGGAGACGGCGGCGGACTCCATGCCGATGACGCGCACGCCCTCGCGCGACGCGAGCCCCGCGACGGCGCCGAGCATCGCGAGGCGGTGGTCGCCGCGCGAGTCCAGCGTGCCACCGCGCAGGCCGCCGCTGCCGCGCACGACGAAACCGTCGGCGGTCGCCTCGATGTCGCCGCCGAGGCCGCGCAGGCCATCGACGACGGCGCTGATGCGGTCCGTCTCCTTGATGCGCAGCTCCTGCGCCCCTTCGACCACGGTCTCGCCCTCGGCGAAGCAGCCGAGCAGCGCCACGAGCGGCAGCTCGTCGATGGCGGCGGGGACCTCGTCGGCGCGGACCGTCGTCCCCTCGAGCGCGCCGTGCGCGACGTCGAGGTCGCTCACGGGCTCGTGCGCCGCGATCTCCTCGCGTGGCTCCTCGAGCTCGCCGAAGACGATGCCCCGCATGCGCCGCACGATGCGCAGGAACCCGGTGCGCGTCCAGTTGACGCCGACGTCGCGGATCAAGAGGCGCGAGCGCGGCACGAGGACGCCCGCCGCGACGAGGAACGCGGCCGAGCTGACGTCGCCGGGCACGCGCACGTCGCCGAGCGCTACGTCGTCGGCGCTGACGACGGTGACCGTCGTCGCGGCGCGCGACACCGCGACGCCGGCCGCGCGCAGCATGCGCTCGGTGTGGTCGCGGCTGACAGTCGGCTCGGTGACGCTCGTCGTGCCGTCCGCGGCGAGGCCCGCGAAGAGGACACACGACTTCACCTGCGCGCTCGCGACCTCGATCTGCCAGTCGATTGCGCGCAGCTGCGCGCCGCGCACCGTCAGCGGCGTGTAGCCGTCCCCGCGCGCCCTCAGCTCCGCGCCCATCGCGGTGAGCGGCGCCATGATCCGCCCGACGGGTCGCCGCCGGATCGACTCGTCGCCGTCGAGCGTGAAGGACCGGCCGCTCTGGGCCGCGAGCCAGCCCGGCAGCAGGCGGAGCAGCGTGCCGGCGTTGCCGACGTCCACGGTCCCCGCCGGTTCGCGCGCGTCGCGGATGCCGGTGCCGCGCAGCACGAGGTCGCTGCCGTCGCGCTCGACGAGCGTGCCGAGCGCTTCGACCGCAGCGAGTGTCGAGGCGGTGTCGGCCGCGTCGAGGTAGTTCTCGACGCGCACCGGGTCCGCGGCCATCGCGCCGAGCAGCGCAGCACGGTGCGAGATCGACTTGTCGGCCGGCGCGCGCGCCTCGCCCGTGAGCGGCGACGCCGGGGCGAAGAAGGCGTCCATCAGGCGCTCGCCACCGGAAAGCCGAGGTCCCCGATCAGCTCCGCAGCGACGCGCGCCTGGTCCTCGCCGAGCAGCCACAGGCGTACGACGCCCTGGCTGTTGTCGGGCGACGGCGCGAGCGCGAGGTCGACGATGTTGACCGCCGCACGGCCGAGCGCAAGCGCGATTTCCGCAACCACGCCGGGACGGTTCGGCACGGCGACCCTGAGCTCCTTCGTCGCGCCGCCGAGCAGGTCGGTGCCGAGCAGCCGCTCGCGGTCCTCGCGCGCGTCCTCGTTCCACGCGACGACGGCGTCGCGATCGTGCGCGCCGAGCAGCTCGGCGGCGTTCTGCAGCGCGGCCTGGAAGCGGGTCAGCGCGGCCGTGATGGCGTCGGCGTTGGCGACGTAGATGTCGCCCCAGATGGCGCTGTTCGCGCCCGCGACGCGCGTCGCGTCGCGCAGGCTCGGGCCGGCCGCGACGAGCGCTCCGTCGCCGCCCGTGAGCTCGTCGGCGGCCTGCGCGACGAGGACGTTCGCGAGCACGTGCGGCAGGTGCGAGACGACGGCCATGAGACGGTCGTGCTCGGCCGCGTCGATCGCGACGGGCCGCGCCCCGAGCTGGGCCAGCAGGCGGTGCAGGCGCTCGTACAGGACACCGGTCGTCGACCCCGCGTTCGGCGTCAGGTACCAGGTGGCGCCGTCGAAGAGGTCGGCGCGGGCGTTGCCGATGCCGGCGGTCTCGGCGCCCGCGAGCGGGTGGCCGCCGACGAAGCGGGCGTCGTCGAAGGCGTCGGCGACGGCGCGCTTGGTCGACCCGACGTCGGTGACGACGCAGTCCTCGCCGGTCGCGGCGATGGTCCGTGCCACCGCGTCCTCGAGCGCGCCGACGGGGACGGCGACGAAGGCGACGTCGGCGCCCGCGACGGCCTCCTCGAGGCTCGCGTGCACCGCGTCGACGGCGCCCATCGTGGCCGCCGTGTCACGCACCGCGGGGTCGCTGTCGAAGCCCGCCACGGCGGCACCGGCGCGCTCGCGGCACGCGAGCGCGATCGAGCCGCCGATCAGCCCGAGACCGGCCACCGCGACCCTCATGCCGGCTGGGCCGCCGCGGCCGCGGCGCTCATCAGACGGCGCTCAGCGCCTTGCCGGCGAGGGCCGCGGCCTGCGTGACCGTGCGCGCGTAGTCGGCGAACTCGTCGGCGCGCAGCTGCTGCGGGCCGTCGCAGATCGCCTCGTCGGGGTTCGGGTGCACCTCGACGATCAGGCCGTCGGCGCCGACGGCGGCCGCGCCGAGCGAGAGCGGGGCGACGAGGTCGCGCCTGCCGGCGGCGTGGCTCGGGTCGACGATCACCGGCAGGTGCGTCATCTGGCGCAGCACGGGAACCGCCATCAGGTCGAGCGTGAAGCGGTAGGAGGTCTCGAAGGTGCGGATGCCGCGCTCGCAGAGGATCACGTTCGGGTTGCCCTCCTTGAGGATGTACTCCGCCGCCATCAGGAGCTCGTCGAGCGTCGCGGACAGGCCGCGCTTCAAGAGCGCGGGCCGGCCCGAGCGCCCGACCTCCGTCAGGAGCGGGTAGTTCTGCATGTTGCGCGCGCCGATCTGGATGACGTCCGCCACCTCGAGCACGGCGTCGAGGTCGCCGACGTCCATCAGCTCCGTGACGACGGGAAGTCCCGTCTCGCGCCGCGCCTCGGCGAGCAGGCGGAGCCCCTCCTCGCCGAGCCCCTGGAAGGAGTACGGGCTCGTCCGCGGCTTGTACGCGCCGCCGCGCAGCATCGCGGCGCCGCCCTCGCCGACGATGCGCGCCGTCTCGAGCAGCTGGTCGCGCGACTCGACGGTGCAGGGGCCGGCGATGAGCGCGAAGTGCTCGCCGCCGACCTTGCGGCCGTCGATATCGAGCACGCTGCGCTCGCCGTGGAGCATCTGGCTCGACGCGAGCTTGTACGGCTTCAGGATCGGCACGACGCGGTCGACGCCGGGTTGCCCCTCGAGCCCGAGGCTCGCGACCGACGCGTCCTGCTCGACGTCGCCGATCGCGCCGATGACTGTGACGCGAGCGCCCTTCGAGAGGTGGGCTCTGGCGCCCGCCCGTTGGATCTTGTCGACCACGGCACCGACCTCCTGCTCGGTCGCGGTCTCCTTCATCACGATCATCATCAACTGGTCCTTTCCTGTGCTGGCATGGTAGACGTGGGGGTGCGGCTCGCGTGAGCGGGCCGGGGGCCCGATCTCTGGCGCTCGGTCCCTCTCCGGGACCCCTTGCGGCCGCGCACCCGTTCACGCCCGGGCCGGGCCGAAGCGCCTACCTAAATCGCCAGTTGCGATAGAACGGCCGCGGAGCGGACGCGTGAATGCTGTGTTCACGGAAAGTCGCGGTCATGGCCGTTCTGCGAGCTTTGTAGCAGACCCGGGGCGGCTGGTAAAGGGCGGTGCGCGGCTATGCGCCGAGGATCTCGGCGAGCGCGTCCAGGAACGCGCTGTTTTCCTGCGGCAGCCCGTACGTCACGCGCAGCGCCGGCTCGCTCGCGCCGAGCGCCGCACCGGCCCGCACGAGGATGCCGCGTTCCATCAGGGCGGCGACGACGGCCGCCTCGTCACGGTCGGCGCCGAGCAGCAGCCAGCAGAAGTTCGCCTGCGAGTCGGCGACCGCGAGGCCCATCGCGGCGAGGCGCTCGGCGACGGAGATGCGCTCCGCGACGGTGCGCGCGACGCGTTCGACGATCGCATCCTGCGACCCCAGCGCGGCGCTCGCCGCGGCCTGTGCGGCCGTGGAGACGTTGAAGGGCTGGCGGACACGGTTCAGCGCGAGCGGCACCTCGTGCGAGCCGCAGAGCGCGTAGCCGACGCGCAGCCCCGCGAGGCCGTAGACCTTGGAGAAGGTCCGCAGCAGGACGAGGTTCGGGTGGTGCTCGAGCAGCGCGACGGACGCGGCCGGATCGTCGAGCAGGTTGTACTCGCTGTAGGCCTCGTCGAGGATCACGCAGACGTACGGCGGGATCCGCTCCACGAACTCGGCGATGCGGGCGACCGGCAGCGCCGTCGACGTCGGGTTGTTGGGGTTGCAGACGATCACGACCCGCGTGGCGACGGTGACCTCGCGCGCCATCGCGTCGAGGTCATGGCGGTGCTCGCCGTCGAGGGGCACCGTCACGGCGCGCGCGCCCGACGCCGCCGACAGGTGCGGGTAGACCGAGAAGGACGGCCACGCGTGGACGATCTCGGCGCCGGGCTCGAGCAGCGCCTCGCCGAGCAGCATCAGGACCTCGCACGAGCCGTTGCCGACGACGACGTGGCCGGCCGGCACTTCGTGGCGCTCGGCGATGAGACGGCGCAGCTCGCCCGCCGACGGGTCCGGATAACGGTTCAGTTCGGCGGCGTGGGCGGCGAGCGCGTCCCGCACCGCCGGGAGCGTCTCGAAGGGCGCCTCGTTGGAGGCCAGGCGCACGCGCGGGGCGCGCTCGCCGTAGGCGTCGGCGACGGGGTAGGCGGGGATCCGCTCGATGCGGCGCGAGAACTCGAGTCCCATCGCTACTGGGCGCCCGCGAGGTCGCTGCGCAGCGCGCTCGCCTCGTGCAGGTAAACGTGAACCGGGCTGTGGTCCTCGGCGGCGTGGTAGTGCATCAGCACGCGCACGACGCGCGGCATCGAGCCGGGCACCGCGATCTCGCGCGCGCAGATCAGGGGCACGGCGCTGAAGCCGGCGGCGCGCGCCGCGGCGGCGGGGAACTCGGCGTCCAGATCGTCGGTGGCGGTGAAGAGGCAGCTCACGACGGCGTCCTGCTCGAGGCCGTTGCGCGCCATGATCGCGGCCATGAGCTCCGCGGTGGCGTCGCGGATCGCGCCGGCGTCGTTGGCCTTCACGCTGGTTGCCCCGCGGAGCGCGAAGAGTCGCATGGCGCCGATTCTTTCAGAGCGCCGCGGCGCGCAAGGCGCGCACCTCGGCGCCGGTCAGCTCGCGGTGCTCGCCCGGCGCGAGCGCGCCGAGCTCGAGCGGGCCGAAGGCGATGCGGCGCAGCGTGAGCACCGGGTGACCGACCGTCTCGCACATGCGGCGGACCTGGCGGTTGCGGCCTTCGGTGATCGTGATGTCGATCGTGTCGCCCGCGCGCCGCTCGACCTTCGCGGGCGCGGTTGGGCCGTCGGCGAGCGCGACGCCCGCGCGCAGCGCCCGCAGCGCGCGCTCGCCGAGCGGCCCGCCGCCGAGCTTCGCGCGGTACGTCTTCGCGACGCCGTAGCGGGGATGCGTGAGGAGGTTCGCGAGCTCGCCGTCGTTCGTGATCAGGATCAGGCCGCTCGTGTCGAGATCGAGGCGACCGACGGGGTAAAGGCGCCCCGGAGCGTCGACGAGCTCGACGACCGTCGGCCGCCCGTGAGTGTCGGCGGCCGTCGAGACGACACCGGTGGGCTTGTGCAGCGCGAACGTGACCGGCGGCAGCGGGGCGACCGGCTCGCCGTGCACGCGGACGTCCGTGCCGTCGCCGACGTCGCGCGCGGGGTCGGTCACAACCTCGCCGTCGACGGTCACGGCCCCCGTGGCGACGAGCGCCTCCGCGGCGCGGCGGGACGCGACGCCGGCGTGCGCGAGGTAGCGCGCGAGGCGCATTCAGCTCTCGACCGGCGCGGTGCGCATCGGTGGCACCATAGGACGGCGCGCCCATGGACCTCGAACTGCTGCAAGAGACGCTCGCCGGGCTCGGCGAGCCCGCGTACCGCGCGCGCCAGGTCTGGAGCTGGGCGGCGCGCGGCGCCGGCGGCTACGCCGAGATGTCCGACCTGCCGCTCGCGCTGCGCGAGGAGCTCAGCGAGCGCGTGCCGTTCTCGACGCTGACGGTCGGCGATCGCGCGAGCTCGCGCGACGGGACGCGCAAGGTGCTGCTCTACACGGGCGACGGGCGCCCGGTCGAGACGGTGCTGATGAGCTACCGCGACGGGCGCGCGTCGCTGTGCATCTCCTCGCAGTCGGGCTGCCCGCTGACGTGCACCTTCTGCGCGACCGGCCAGATGCGCTTCTTTCGCAACCTGTCGGCGTCGGAGATCCTCGACCAGGCGCTCTACTTCCGCCGCGTCGCGGGGCGGGCGCTCACGAACTGCGTCTTCATGGGCATGGGCGAGCCGCTGATGAACGTCGACGCGGTGCTCGGCGCCTGCGAGCGGCTGCCGGAGATCGGCGTCGGCGCCCGCCACACGACCGTCTCGACGGTCGGCTGGATCCCGGGCATCGAACGGCTCGCCGCGAGCAAACTCGCGCTGCGCCTCGCCTTCTCGCTGCACGCCCCCGAGGAATCGCTGCGCTCGCAGCTGATGCCGGTGAACGACCGCTACCCGCTCGCGGACGTCCTTGCCGCGTGCCGCGCTTTCTACGCGCAAAGGCGCCGGCGCGTCTTCATCGAGTACGTGATGCTCGCGGGCGTGAACGACAGCTACGCGCAGGCGCTGCAGCTCGCCGCGCTGCTGCGTACCGCGCGCGAGCGCACGTCGGTCTTCAAGGTGAACCTGATCCCGTACAACCCCGCCGGCGGCCCGTTCGAGGGCTCTTCGCGCGACGCGATCGCGGCGTTCCGCGGCGCGCTCGCGGCCCGCGGGGTGCCGGCGACGGTGCGGATGACCCGGGGACGCGACATCGCCGCGGCCTGCGGCCAGCTCGCGGCGCCGGCCGTCGCGGCCTAGCCGGCGCGCGCCTCGCCCGCGCGCAGCAGCCGCTCGCGCAGCTCCCCCCTGTCCTCTGGCGTCGGGTCCCACTCGGCGATGTCGGGCAGCTCGGCCAGCTCGCGCAGGCCGAAGAGGCGCAGGAACTCGCCGCCGGTGCGGTACATCGTCGCGCCGAAGCGCGACTGGCCGGCCTCCTCGATCAGCCCGCGCTCGAGCAGCGTGCCGGTCGCCGAGTCGGCGTTCACGCCGCGGATGCGTGCGATCTCGGGCCGCGAGACGGGCTGCAGGTAGGCGACGATCGCGAGCGTCTCGGCCTGGGCCCCGGTGAGCGCCGCGGCGCGGGGGCGGCTCAGAAGGCGCCTCGCCGCGGGCTCGCTCGCCGGGTCGGTCGCGAGCGTGTAGCCGCCCGCGAGCTCGCGCAGCTGCAGACCGCGGCGGCCGGGCGCGTACTCGTCGGCGAGCTCCGCGAGCGCCGCCTGGACCTCCTCCCCGGGCACCTCGCACGCCTGCGCGAGCTCCTGCGGCGAGAGCGGGTCGCCGGCGAGGAACAGCAGCGCCTCGATCGTGCGCGCGAGCTCGGTCAACGCCGTGCCTGTGCGCCGGGGGCGGCGGCGAGCACCGATATCGCGCCGAAGTTCTCGCCCTGGCGCCATTCGACCTCGCCGCGCCGGTAGAGCTCGAGCAGCGCGAACAGCGTCACGGCGACGGTCATGCGGTCGGCGCCCCGGACGGCGTCGTCGAAGTCGAAGCTGCCGTGCGACGCGAGCGCGCGCAGCGCGTCGATGCGCGCCTGGAGCGACACGCGAGGAGCGTGGATGTGGCGCACGTCGACGGGCGGCGGCGTGCCGAGCAGGCGGCCGATCGCGGCACCGAGGGCGGCCGGGTCCTGCGAGCCGTCGGCGCCGACGGTGACGGTGCGGCGAAGCGCCGCGGGCGGCGGCACGCGGCGAAAGCGCACGCCGTCCTCGCGTGCGAGCAGCGCGCGCAGGTGCGCCGCCGCGCCGCGGAACCGCTGCGCCTGAAGCATCCGTTCGAGCAGCTCGTCGGCGGCTTCGGCCGGCTCGAGGTCGAGCGCGTCGTCCTCGCCGCCGAGCAGCAGGCGCGACTTGAGCTCCAGCAGCGCAGCGACGAGGACGATGAAGTCGGTCGCGCTCTCGAGGTCGAGCTCGCCGCGTTCGTCGAGGTGGTCGAGGTAGGCGACGACGAGCTCGGCCAGCTCGAAGTCGAGCAGGTCGAGCTCTTCGCGCAGCACGAGCGTCAAGAGCAGGTCGAACGGGCCGCTGAACTGGTCGAGGTCGAGCTGCAGCGCGCCGATGCTCAAAGGCGCCGGTGGGCCTTTCATAGCCGCAGGCTACCCGCCGCGCACGACGCCACCGGCCCGCGCGCGCCTAGCGGCGCCAGAACACTGTGACGTGTTCGGAGAAGCTGTAGCGCGAGCGCTCTGCACCAACGCGGTGCTGGATGAACGCCTGGAACTGGACGGGTCCGCCGTTCGGCGGCGGGTTGTCGTCCTTGACCACGAAGTGGGCGACGCCCCGCGCGTTGGTGGTCGCGTAGACCGGCGATTCGCCTTCGGGATGGCCGTTGATTTCGGCCGTCGGCGGCGTCGCGCTGGATTCCTTGTATGCGGTCTGCGCGAGGCCTATGGTCACGCCGGCCTTGGCGATCGGGTTGCCCGTGACGGTCGACAGGGCAGCCGTCAGGTGCACCGATTCGCCCGGCGCGAGCACGCGGATGACGTACTTCGGCTCGAGCTCGAGCGCGTAGTGGTAGGCGGTGACGGCACCGCTGGAGCTGAACGTCGCGGGCGAGTCGGTCATCGCGATCAGCCGTACGGGCTGGTTGCCGCTCGCCTGCGAGCCGATGTTCGGCGCGTCGAGCGTGTACTGGGCGGTGGCGTCCGGCGCGAGCGCGGCGGGACCCGCGACCTGGCGCCAGTAGTTGCTCGCAAGGCCGCTGGAGTTCGTGACGAAGTGCGGCGAGAGGCTGTCGCCGGAGTTGTTGTGGACGAGCACCTTGATCTGCCACAGCGACGTGCGGCGCGCCGCGCTCTTGATTTCCTGGACGGTGAGCGTCAGCGGTGACGGCGTCGCGAGCGCAACGATGAGCAGCACCGCCGCGGGCGCGAGCGGCAGCACGTAGCTCGCGCGGCGCGCCGCCGTGCCCGACCAGCGGTGCTCGCGCACGGCGCGCAGGCTCTCCGGCGAGATCGTCGTGACGCTCACGATCCAGACGGGGATCATGACCGTGAAGTACTCGCTGAGCGACCGCGCCGCGAAGAAGAGCGGGATCACGGCCAGCACGAAGCAGGCGCGCGCGAGCGTGCGGAAGTTGAGCGCGAAGACCGCGAGGATGCCGAGGTAGGCGGCCGCTGCCGCGAGCGCCAGCACGTGCAGGTCGCCGCCACCGACGTGGAAGAAGAGGATCAGGCTGACGAAGCCCTGCCCGTACGGGATCGCTCCCTGGGTGAGCGGCGCCGTGACGCTGGAGAACCAGCTGCCGGGGCCGGTGACGATGAACGGCAGGTTGATGACGAGGAAGGTCGCCGCGGCGGCACCGCCGTAGCGCGCGAGGACGCGCGCGGCGCGCCGCGGGCCGAAGTCGGCGGCGCGCAGGATGTAGACGCCGGTCAACAGGAACGGGATCGAGAACCACGAGAGCGGGCTGCACGCCGCGGCGAGCCCGAGACACACGGCGCTGAGCCAGTCGCGCCTTCGCAAGCGTTCGTGCGAGCCGATCTCCGTCCACTTGTAGGCGCAGACGACCATGAACATCACCATCACGACGGAGACGTTGCCCGACGTGGCGAAACCCTCGAGCACGGGCAGGCCGACCGTCGCGAGCACGGCGAGCGCGCGCCAGCGCCGCGGCAGCATGAAGAACATCATCAGCGTCGTCACGACGAGCGCGATGAGGTCGACGATCATCACGGCCTGCGTCGAGCCGAAGAGCCCCGCGTAGAGGGCGACGAAGACGGCGGCCGCGGGCGGGTAGCCGAAGGACGTGACGACGTGGCCGTTCAGCAGGAGCGTCCAGAAGGCCGTCGGCACGCGGTACTGGCTGAGGGCGTAGCCGAGATCGACGCCGTAGGGGCTGTGGCCGTGGAGGATCAGGTTCGCCGCCGCCTGCGTGAACGCCGCCTCGTCGGTGCCGTATGCGGGGCGCACGCGGCGCAGTGAGGCGCCCCACGAGCAGAGCAGCACGACGCCGGTGATGAGGAGCACGAAGTCGACGCGGTAGAGCGTGCGCGAGCGCGTCGCGGCGAGCGCGACGACGATCACGACGAGGATCGTCGCGAAGGCCGCGACGGCGATCAGCCCCGTGACGGGTAGGAGGATCGACGTGCCCCACGTCGCGAACGTCGCGGCGAAGAGCCCTACGGCCGCGAGCAGCGTGATCACGCGGTGCGTCGGCTCGACGCTCGCGTCGCCGGCGTCGGGCGCCGTCAGCGCGGCCCGCGCCAGCGCCTCTTCCGGCGGCAGGGAGCGCGATGTGCGTTCGATCGGGTTGCGCATCGGGTCCTCTCAGGTGCGCGCGGCGGCCTGCCGCGGCTTCGGTGTGGCGCGCGCGTTATGTCTCATCGGTGCGTGTCCGGCCGCTGCCCTGTGTTCGGCGCCGGTCCGGCGCCCGTTGCGGGCGCTTCGCGGCAGCCACGTTCGGTCGGCGATGGCCGGATGGGGCTCCTCTGCGAGGGGAGTGGTCAAGCTACCACAGGCCGCGGCACGCTCCGGGGGCGTCTGTCGCTAGCCCCCCGGGGGGCCGATGCCCATCGACTCGCGAACGTCTGCGAGCACGCCGGAAGCGATGCCGCGCGCCCGCTCGGCGCCGTGGGCGAGAACCGCCTCGATCGCGGCGGGGTCCTCGCGCAGCGCGCCGTAGCGTTCGCGCACCGGCGCGAGGTGCTCGCTCACGGCGTCGGCCGCTTCGCCCTTCAGCGCCCCGTAACCCGCGGCCTGGAACTCGGCCTCGACCGCGGCCGGCTCGACGCCGCGGATGGCGGCGAGGATTTCGATCAGGTTCGTGACGCCGGGCTTGTCCGCCGCGCGCCGTACCTCGCTGCCGGAGTCCGTGACGGCCGATTTGAACTTCTTCTGCACGGCCGCGGGCTCGTCGAGCACGTAGACGGTCCCGAGTTCGCTGGCCGCGGTGGTCGACATCTTCGCGCTCGGGTCCTGTAGGTCCATGATGCGTGCGCCGACGGCCGGGATCAGGTGCTCGGGCACGACGAGGATCTCGCGCCCGTCGCCGAAGCGCGAGTTGAAGCGCCGGGCGACGTCGCGCATCAGCTCGAGGTGCTCGCGCTGGTCCTCGCCGACGGGCACCTGCTCGGCGCGGTAGGCGAGCACGTCGGCGGCCTGCAGCACGGGGTAGAAGAGCAGGCCTGCCGATACGAGCTCGCGCTGCGCGAGCGACTTGTCGCGGAACTGGTGCATCCGCTGCAGGCGACCGAGCTCGGTCACCGAGGAGAGCAGCCAGGTGAGCTCGGTGTGCTCGTGCACGTCGCTCTGGCGGAAGAGGATGCTGCGCGCGGGGTCGAGGCCCGCGGCGATCAGGATCGCGGTCGTGTCGTACACCCTCTCGCGCAGTTCTTTCGGGTCGTAGGCGACCGTGACCGCGTGCAGGTCGACGATGCAGAAGATGCCTTCGCCGCGCTCCTGGCCGCTCACGTACTGGCGGATCGCGCCGATGTAGTTGCCGAGGTGCTTGCGGCCGGTCGGCTGGATGCCGGAGAAGATGCGCACCGCGCGGACGCTACAGAGCCTGGCGGATCACGGGCCGCTTTGCCGCGGCGGCCTCGTCGAGGCGCCGCACGGGCGTGCTGTACGGCGCTGCGCGTGCGATCTCGGGGTCCTGCGCGGCCTCGGCGAGGATCGCCGCGATCGCGTCGGCGAAAGCGTCGAGCGTCTCGCGCGTCTCGGTCTCGGTGGGCTCGACCATCAGCGCCTCCTCGACGAGCAGCGGGAAGTAGACCGTCGGCGGGTGAAAGCCGTGGTCGAGCAGGCGCTTGGCTAGGTCGAGCGTCTTGATCTGGAGCTCGCGCTTCATCGGCTCGCCGGAGAGCACGAACTCGTGCATGCACAACTCGCCGTATGCGAGCGGCAGGTACTCGGCGACGCCCTTCTCGCGCAGGCGCGCCAGCAGGTAGTTGGCGTTCAGCACGGCGGTCTCCGAGGCGTCGCGCAGCCCGTCGGCGCCGAGCGAGCGGATGTATGCGTAGGCGCGGACGAACGTGCCGTAGTTGCCCTGGAAGGAGCGCAGGCGGCCGATCGACTGGGGCCGGTCTTCGTCGAGGGCGAAGGTCCCGTCGTCGCGGCCCACGACGACGGGCCGCGGCAGGAACGGCGCGACGCGGTCCGAGACAGCGATCGGGCCGGCGCCCGGGCCGCCGCCGCCGTGCGGCTGGGTGAACGACTTGTGCAGGTTGAAGTGGACGATGTCGAACCCCATGTCGCCGGGGCGCGAGAGTCCCATCACGGCGTTGAGGTTCGCGCCGTCGTAGTAGAGGGTCGCGCCGACGGCGTGCACGATGCTCGCGATCTCCTCGATGTTCGGATCGAAGATGCCGAGCGTGTTGGGGTTCGTGAGCATCAGGCAGGCGACGCCCTCGTCGGCCTTCGCGCGCAGGTCGTCGACGTCGACGCCGCCCGCCGGCCCGGTCGCGACCTTGACGAGCTCCATGCCGGCCATCGTCACGGTCGCGGGGTTCGTCCCGTGCGCCGTGTCGGGCGTGAGAACCTTGGTCCGCTGCTCCCCGCGCGAGACGTGGTAGGCGCGGGTCACGAGCACGCCCGCGAGCTCGCCGTGGGAGCCGGCGGCGGGCTGCAAGGAGACGTTCGCGAGCCCGGAGAGCTCCGCGAGCGCGTGCTGCAGACCGTGCATCAGGGCCAGCGCGCCCTGCGCCTGCTCGCCGTCCTGGAGCGGGTGCAGGCGGCTGTGGCCCGGTAGCGCGGCGGCGCGCTCGTGCAGGCGCGGGTTGTGCTTCATCGTGCACGAGCCGAGCGGGTAGAAGCCCGAGTCGAGGTCGTAGTTGCGCTTGGAGAGCGAGACGTAGTGGCGCACGAGCTCGGGCTCGGAGACCTCGGGCAGCCGCGGCGCGTCATTTCTCCGCGCAGCGGCCGGCAGGAGCTCGCCGACGTCGAGCTCTGGCACTTCGGTCGCCGGGCACGCGAACGCGCGGCGCCCGGGGGCGCTCTTCTCGAAGATCGTGCGCGCCCTCACGCGCTGCTCGGGCGGACCGTCGAGAAGCCCGCTGCTCACGCCGGCACCGCCTCCTGCTCGGCCGCCACCGCGGCGCCGAGGGCCTCGGCGAGCGCGTCGATATCGGCGCGCGAACGGCGCTCCGTGACCGCGACGAGAAGCCCTCCGCGGTCCTCCTCGCGGCCGGTGATCTCGTGCAGGTCGACGCCCGGGTTGATTCCCCGCTCGATGCAGCGCGCACGGACCGCGGCGACGTCGGCGTCGAGACGGACGGCGAACTCACGCACCACGGGCCCCTCGTGCATCGGCGCGACGCCCTCGAGGGCGCGCAGCGCCTCGCGCGCATAGTGCGTGCGGCGCAGCAGCAGTTCGCCGAGCTCGACGATGCCGCGGCGCCCCAGCCAGCCGAGGTAGGCGACGCCCGCGAGCGCGTTCAGCGCCTGCGCGGTGCAGATGTTGGACGTGGCTTTCTCGCGCCGGATGTGCTGCTCGCGCGTCTGCAACGTGAGCACGAAGCCGCGGCGGCCGTCGGCGTCGAGCGTTTCGCCGGCGATGCGCCCCGGCATGCGCCGCAGCAGCCGCTCGCGCGCGGCGAAGATCCCGAAGGACGGGCCGCCGAAGTCGAGGCGGTTGCCGAGCGCCTGGCCCTCGCCGACGGCGACGTCGGCACCGTATTCACCGGGCGCGCGCAGCACGCCGAGCGTGACCGGGTCGACGCTCGCGACCGACAGAGCCTCGTCGCCGCCGCGCTCGCGCACGGTCGCGGTGAGCGCGCCGGCGTCCTCCACGACGCCGTAGAAGTTGGGCTGCGCGAACACCGCCGCGCACGTGCGCTCGTCGATCGCCTCGCGCCACGCCGCCTCGTCGGTCGTGCCCGCGTCGAGCGGCACCTCGACGATCTCGACGCCGTAGCCCGGCGCGAGCGTGCGCAGCGTCTCGCGGGCGTGCGGGTGCACGCCCGCGCTGACCACGACGCGCTCGCGGCCGTTGTCCAGGCGCGCCATGTAAGCGGCGGCGCCTACGGCGGAAGCGCCGTCGTACACGGCGGCGTTGCTCACGGGCAGCGCCGTGAGCTCGCTGATCGCGGTCTGGTACTCGAACATCACCTGCAGCGTCCCCTGTGAGATCTCCGGCTGATACGGCGTGTAGGGCGTGAGGAACTCCGAGCGCTCGGTCAGCATGTCGATGAACGCGGGGACATAGTGGTCGTACATGCCGGCGCCGAGGAAGCTGATCTGGCTGTCGGCGTCGGTGTTGCGCGCGGCGAGCTCGCGCAGGTGCTCGTAGACGTCCTGCTCGACCATGCCGTCGGGCAGGTCGAGCGCGCGGTCCAGGCGCAGCGCGGCGGGGATCTGACGCGCGAAGATCTCCTCGAGGCTCCCGACGCCGATCGCGGCGAGCATCGCGGCGCGGTCGTCGTCGGTGGCCGATGTGTAGCGCGTCAAACCGTTATCAGACTAGCCCGGCAGGCTCGCGCGATAGGCCGCGGCGTCGAGCAGGCGCTCGGCCTCGCTCGCGTCGGCGACGCGGATCCGCACGAGCCACCCGGCGCCGTAGGGATCCTCGTTGATCAGGGCCGGTTCCGCGGTCAGCTCGGCGTTGACCTCGAGGACCTCGCCCGAGAGCGGCGCGATCACGTCGCTGACCGCCTTCACAGACTCGATCTCGGCGTACGGGTCGCCGCTTCGCAGCTCGCTCCCGACCGCCGGTGGCTCAAAGAAGACGACCTCGCCGAGCGAGTCCTGCGCGTACCAGGTGACGCCCAGCGTCGCGGTGTCGCCCTCGATGCGGGCCCAGTCGTGTTCGGGGTGGTAGATCAGCTCGTCGGGATAGCTGGCGACCGGCATGCTCACGCTGCCTTTCTGTAGAGCGGTCTTTCCTTGATCACGGCGGGGCGCATCTTGCCACGAACGTCGATCTCGATCCGCTCCCCCACGGCGGCGCGCGCCGCCGGGACGTAAGCCATCCCGATGCCCACACCGAGCGTCGGCGACATCGTGCCGCTGGTCACGACGCCGCCGCCGCGCACCGGGTTGCCCTTGCGCGCGATGCCGGCGCCCTCGATCGCGAACGCGACGAGCCGTTCGCGGGGACCGGCTGCGCGTTCGCGCGCGACGGCCTGCGCGCCGATGAAGCCCGTCGGCTCCTTGCAGCACCAGCCGAGGCCCGCCTCGATCGGGTGGCGGTCTCGCGTGAGCTCGTTCCCGTAGAGGTGCAGGCAAGCCTCGAGGCGAAGCGTGTCGCGCGCGGCGAGCCCGGCCGGCTTGACGCCCGCACCGTCGAGCGCGTCCCAGAGCGCGACGGCGCCCTGCGGCGGGCAGAGGATCTCGACGCCGTCCTCGCCCGTGTAGCCGGTGCCGCAGACGAGCGCCGCCACGCCCGCCAGCGCGAGCGGCGCCGAGCGGTGGCGCGCGGGCAGCTCGCCGTCGGCGAGCGACGCGACGGCGGCGCGAGCCGCCGGCCCCTGCACCGCGATCATCGCCCAGCTCGACGCGGCGTCCTCGACGCGCACGCCGTCCCGCTCGCCGTGCCTCTTCATCCAGGCGAGGTCGCCGGCGTGGTTGGCGGCGTTCGTGACGGTGAGGTACTCGCCGCCCGCGAGGCGGTAAGTGATGAGGTCGTCGAGCACGCCGCCCTCCTCGTCGCAGAGCAGCGAGTACTGGGCGCCGGCCGGCGCGATCTGCGTGACGTCGTTCGTGAGCAGCCGCTGCAGCGCCTCCTCGGCGCCGGCGCCGCTCGTCACGACCTCGCCCATGTGCGAGACGTCGAACATGCCGGCCGCCTCGCGCACCGCGCGGTGCTCGTCGGCGACGCCCGTGTACTGCACGGGCATCGACCAGCCGGCGAAATCGACCATTCGCGCCCCCGCCGCGACGTGCCTTTCGTGCAGCGGGGTGCGGCGGAGCTCGTGCCCGTCGCTCACGGGGCCACAGTATCCGAGGCCGCGAGCGCGCGCGGCTGCGCTGCGCGGCGTGCGGGACATCCCGTTTCCGGCCGTGGCGGGCGCAGCGACGGTGCCCTGCGCGTCAGTCGTTCAAGAGGGCGTGCGAGCCCGCGACCTGCTGCCAGAACTGCGTCGCGGTGTCGTATTCGAACGGCAGCACGCCGCTCCAGTAGCCCGCCATCAGCTCCACCGTCAACCAGCTGAGGAGCACCGCGGCCGCCAACGCGACGCCGCGCCGCGGCCCGCGCAGCTGGGCGAGGCCGAGGCCGCCCGCGGCCGAGATGATCGGCACGATGTCTATGAAGCCGCGCTGGCCGTCGGCTCCGCCGAGGAACCACGACGTCCAGGATCCGTAGATCACGGTCAGTGATGCGACGCTCGCGAGCGCGAGCCAGCCCCAGTTGCGTGACTTTCGCTGCCAGAGCGCGATCGCGATCATCAGCGCGAGCACCGGGAACCACAGGAAGAGGCCGTGGTTGTAGGAGAAGAGGACGTTCCACTCCTCGAGGTCTCTGAGGTTGAACGACGCGGAGGCGCCGTACGTGTTCAGCGTCCACGTGTTGGTCGACCAGCGCACGTAGAGCAGCTGGATGAAGAGCGCGAGGATCACGCCGCCGATCGCGGGCGCGGCGAGGCGCACTGCGGCGCGAAGGCGGCGGGCCCCCGCGAGCCCCTGGGTCTGCCACAGCGTCCACGCCCCGACGAGCAGCAGCAGCGGCGCGATGTCCGGCTCCCTGATCCACGCGATGAACAGCGAGAGGGCGAACACGAGCCACGAGTTGGGGCGCGCGCGCCGTCGCATCGCCCCCACGCCGGCGAAGATGAGCGCGGCGAAGAGCGCGGCGCTCGTGTCGTGCGTGAACGCGCTGTCGTAGGTCGCGTAGTCGAAGAGGCCGGCGCCGAACACGAGGCACAGGACCGTCAGCTGTGCCGTCCAGGTGCCGACGTCCAGGCGGCGCAGGGCGCCCCACATCAGCAGGGCGGTGAGCAGCAGGGTGGCGATCCCCAGCCACTGGTTCGCTTCCTCGTTCGCGTTGCTGACGACGAGCTTTTTCGCGTTGCCGTGCCCGCTGAGCAGCGCGATCGGCCCCATCACGGGCAGGCGCAGCAGCGCCATCGCGGCCGAGTACCTGTTCGAGCAGCGGTTCGGGTGCGCGGGGTCGCGGCCGGTGAGGGCGCCGACCGTCGCCATTTCGGGCCACTGACAGAAGTCGAAGTCGCCGTCGAGAAGCGCGTCGGTCCAGGCGTAATAGCCCAGGCCGTCCGAGCGGATCGGCGGCGAGTTCGTGTAGGGCGGCGCCACCGTGACCCACACGCCGGCGCCGACGATCGGCAACAGCAGCAGGATCGGGATCCGGCGCACGAGTCTGCTCGCCCCGCGGCTGAAGTCCCGTTGCATCGCGCGACAAGCTACAGCGAGAGAGATGGCTGGGCCGCCCCCGCCGGCAGCGGCCGGCAACGCGAAACGATGCCGGGCTGCGGTGCGGAACGGGCGCGCGCGGGGCCGCCGCGCCCGCCGCGGCCGGCGGCCCCACGCGCGCGGTGTGACCGTCGCGCCATCGGGTAACGTGGCGGCACATGTCGGTCCGTGAGCGCGAGCAGGGCGCCGAGGGCACCCAGGCGACCGTCGTCCAAGGCAATGCCCGCGAGGCGGCAACGCGCAGACCCCCGCCGCGTCGGCTGCTCACCGTCGCGACGGTGCTCGTCACCGTCGTCTTCTGCTACATCGCCCTCAGCGGGATCCACTTCAGCGCGGTCTGGGCGAGCCTGAAGAGCTGCGACTACTGGTGGCTCATCCCGGCGCTCGCGGCCTTCGGCCTCGGCAACGTCGCGCGCGGCATGCGCTGGCGGTCGCTGTTCGCGCCCGGCCGGCGCCCCCGGCCGGGGCCCACGCTCGACGCGATGATGGTCGGCTACTTCTACAACAACATCATGCCCGCGCGGGTCGGCGAAGCCGCGCGCGTGATCGTGCTCACCCAGCGCACGCCGACACCGCCCGTCGAGACCGTCGGCACCGTCATCGTCGAGCGGCTCTACGACGTCCTCGCGATCCTCGTGATCTTCTTCCTCGCCCAGCCCTGGCTGCCGGATGTCAGCTGGTTCCGGGCTGCCGCGGTGGCCGCGATCGTGCTTGCGCTCGCGATCGCGGCGGTCGCGGCGATCCTCGTCGTCTACGGCGAGCGCCCGATCCGCTTCCTGCTGCGGCCGCTCGCGCGCTTCGACCTCTTCTCGGGCGCGCGCCTGGACAAGACCGTCTCGGAGATCGTCCACGGCCTGAGCGGGCTACGCAACCGCGAGGTCGCCGTCGAGGCGTTCCTCTGGACGATCGCGGCGTGGATGCTCACGGCGCTCTCCTCCTACCTCGTCGCGGTCGCGTTCCACCTCGGCCTGCCCTTCGCCTGCGGCGTGCTGGTCGCCGTCGCGATCGGCCTCAGCATGATCCTGCCGTCGCCGCCCGCGGCGCTCGGCGTGTTCGAGGGCGCCGCGATCCTCGCGCTGCAGGCGTACGGCCTGCCGAAGTCCGAGAGCCTGCCGTACGCCCTCGTACTGCACGCGATCAACTTCGTGCCGTTCGTGCTGGTGGGCCTCTGGCTGCTGCACTACAACTCGCGCCACCCCTACCGCCGCTCGACCCCCGCACCCGCCGGCGAGCTGGACGACCTGCCTCACCCCGTCGGCATCGGCGCGCGATGACCGCCGGCCGCCCGCGTGATCGCCCGTCGCGCGGGCTGAGCGAACGACAACCCCGAGCACGAAAGTGATGCCAGGAAACCGATGATCAACCCGACCGACTCTCCCCCGACCACGGGCGCGCAACCCGAGCACGACGAGATGTGGGACCTCGAGAACCTGCGCGCCGCCCGGCGGCTCTGCGACTGGATGTACGCGCAGTCCTCACGATACGTGCGCGGGAACGTCGCGGAGATCGGCGCAGGGATCGGCACCTTCAGCGAGCGCCTGGCGGCGAGCCGCGACGTGGACAGCCTGCTGCTCATCGAGCCGGAGCCCGCTTGCGTGCAGGAGCTCCGCCGCGTCTTTGGCGCGAGCCCCAACGTCACGGTCGTGGCCGAGACGCTGCCGGACTCCCCCACCCTGCGCGCCCGCGCCGGCACGATCGATTTCGTCCTCTGCCAGAACGTTCTCGAGCACATCGACGACGAGCAGGCGGCCGTGCGCGCGATGGCCGACTCCCTGCGCCCCGGGGGCAACCTCGCGCTGCTCGTGCCGGCCAATCCGCGACTGTACGGCAGCCTCGACCGCGCCTACGGCCATTACCGGCGCTACACGCGCGCGCGGGTGCAGAAAGTGCTCGCCTCCGCCGACCTCGAGATCATCGACCTCTACTCCTTCAACCTGCTGGGAGTTCCCGGCTGGTGGGTCAACCGGCACCGCCGGTCCCCGGGCCTCAGCCGCGGTTCGCTGCGTGCCTACGAGGCGCTGCTGCGGCTGTGGCAGCCCGTCGAGGACTGGCGCCGGCCCCCCTGGGGTCTGAGCGTCATCGCGCACGCGCGGCGGCGAGCCGGCTGAAGGGACCGGCACGCGCGGCTGAGGGTCGCGTGCGCCCCGAGGGCGCCCCGTTCAACTGGTAGCTTCCCGGCCCGTGCAGGTCAGCTTCCTGATCCCCGCCTACAACGAGGCGTCGACGATAGGCGAGGTTCTCGACCGCATAGTCGCCCTCGGACTGGACTACGAGATCGTCCTCGTCGACGACGGTTCGACGGACGCGACGGCGGAGATCGCGGAACGGCACCCGGGCAGCGACGGTCGGGTCCAGGTGCTGCGCAAGCCGAACGGGGGCAAGGGTTCGGCACTGCGCCACGGCATACCGCACTGCGGCGGCGAGGTCGTCGTGATCCAGGACGCCGACATGGAGTACGACCCGCGCGACGTGCCGTCGCTGATCGAGCCGATCAAGCTCGACGCGGCGGACGTGGTCTACGGCTCGCGGCTGGCCGGCGGAAGGCCGCAGCGCGCGTACATGTTCTGGCATCTCGTGGGCAACCGCTTCCTTTCGCTGCTCACCGGGCTGCTCTTCAACACGACCCTCACCGACATGGAGACGGGCTACAAGGCGTTTCGCCGTGAAGCGTTGGTGCGGCTCAACCTGACCGAGGACCGCTTCGGCATCGAGCCCGAGATCACGGGCGAGATCTGCCGCCGCGGACTGCGCGTCTACGAGGTCCCGATCTCCTACTACGGCCGTACCTACGCCGAGGGCAAGGGCATCACCTGGCGGGACGGCTTTCGCGCTGTGTTCGTGCTCCTGCGCACGCGCGTGCGACCGCTGAGGTAGCCCCGCGCCGCAGCGGCGCCCGTCAGCGCTTCGCCGCGCTGACGGGATAGAGGATCACGCCGCCGACGCTCTGGCCGTGCAGCCCGATGCGGGCCAGCACCCGCGGCCAGCGCTCGGCGACGGTGGGATCGACGACGACGTCGCCGACGTCGTGCCGGCGGATGAACGCGGCGAGCACGGGTGCCGGTGGCGGATGGCCGCGGACCATTTCGACGACGCCCGGCTGTTTTTCAAATGCGGGCGGGATCATGCCGAGCACGTAACCCTCGGGCAGCCGGAAGTAGAAGCCCGTCTCGGCCTGCCAGAGCGTCGATATGTCGTAGTGCCCGTACGGCAGCACGAGCACGTTCTCGTTACGCGTCAGATAGCGGCGGTACAGGTTTGTGGCGAAAAACCTCGGGTTGTGCACCGGCTGGCCGAAGAGGTAGGCGTCGACGTTCGGGAACACCATCACGATCCCCGCCGCCACCAAGAGCCAGCGGGCGGCCACGTGTCCGCCGGGCTTGGCGAGCCAGGCGCTCACGCCGATCGCTATCGCCAACACGGCGAAGAGCACGATGCGCGACGGCACGATGTTGTCGAACACGGGGATGTTCTTCAGCCAGTTGTACGGCAGCGCCACGGTTTCGATGCCGGCCACGTGCAGGTGCGCGCCAAGCGCCATCACGATGCTGATGGTGATGACGATCGCGAGCATCTTGCCGAGCACGCTGCGTCGTCCTTCCGAGAAAAACCAGATCGAGAAGGCGATGATGATCGCGATGCTGAGGTAGCCGTCGGTCTCGGCCTTGTCTTCGGCGGTGAATTTCGTCGAGAGCGTGACGAAGTCGTGGTGACCAAGCCACGTCGTCACGGTGGGGAAAATGAGGTTCGCGAGGTCGAGCCCGAACGTGTTCGACAGGGTCGAGCTGCCCGGCAGGAACCCTTCGCTGATCGCCGCGTAATAGAGGAACGGCGAACCGACGACGATCGCGATCAGGCCGGCGGCGATCGTCTCCCCGATCAGGCCGAGGATCCGCCCGCGCTGCGGCTGGGGCGCGAGGAAGCGCGCCACGACGAGCATCAGCATGCCCAGCATCACGCACTCGGCGAGCCATTCCGTCGAGAGGCCGAGCTGCAGCACGAGCACCAGCGCCATCGAGAGCAGGTAGGCCGTCCGCGAGATCTCGCGATCGACCCTGCGCAGCGCGAGGTGCACCATGACGGGGATCAGGCAGATGAAGACGAGCGGCAGGTGGCCGAGGAGCTGCGCGAACTCGTATGAGGAAAAGCCGAACAGGAAACCTCCGACGAGGGCGGGCAGCTCTCGTTTGACCAGGCGGCGGCAGAGCAGGTAGGCAGTGAATGCCGCCAGCGCGGGGCTGAGGATCGAAACGACGTTGTAGGAGACGATCGGGCCGTAGAGCGCCGTGACCGGAGCCATCGCGAGGGCCGCCACCGGCATCATCGGCGCCTGCGCCAGGTTCACCCCCGTCGGCGCCCACTGCTCGTGCGTATAGAAGGGGTTCAGACCGTGGGCGATGGCGTGGGGGAACCAGCTCATCGACCACATGAAGATCGCCGGGTCCGAGCCCCCGTCGCACGCGCAGACGCTGCCCAGATGTGAAATGGCGAACCAGCCGATCGTCATGGTGGCGAGCACGAGGTAGAAGGCGAGCGCCCAGAGCCACGTCGGGACCCGGGCGAGCGCTGCGCGGACGCGATGCTGGGCGGCGGCGGCCCGCGGATGCTCGCCGGCGTTCCCGCCGCGTTCGGCGTGCGACGGGGGCTTGGTCACCGCCGCGCTCAGGCCCGAGCCGCGGGCGGGGCCGTGACGCTCGGCTGCTGGCTGCCCCGAGCCGGCTTCGGCGCTCACGGGCGCGCGGGGGCGCCCGCCGCCCCGGGGAGGGACGCTCGTCGTTCACTCACCGCGGCCGACCTCGCCCGACGCGGCAATCGACCACGTGCTGCCGCGCTGTTCACCGCGCCGAGATTACCGGAGCGGGCGGTCCCCGCCCGCCGCCTGGCCCGCCCGTTTCGAGCTACCGGCGGGCGCCGTCAGTCGCGCAGGAACGGCGGTATGTCGATGTCGTCGTCCGCGATCTCCAGCGAGGAGCGCTGGCGCTCAAGGCTCGGACGGCGGTCGGGGCGCTCGCCGCGCGCGGTGCCGGAGCGCAGCCCGCGCCGGACGCGGTGGTCGAAGCCCGTGCCGATCACCGTGACGCGGACGTCGTCGCCCATCGATTCGTCGATCACGGCGCCGAAGATGATGTTAGCGTTCGGGTCGGCTTCGTTCTGGATGATCTCCGCGGCCTCGTTGACCTCGAAGAGCCCGAGGTCTTTGCCGCCCGTGATGTTCAGCAGGATGCCGGTCGCGCCGTCGACGGCCTCTTCGAGCAGCGGCGAGGAGATCGCCGCGCGCGCCGCCTCGGCGGCGCGACTCTCACCGGCCGCCGTGCCGATCCCCATCAGCGCCGACCCGGCGTCGCTCATGATCGTGCGCACGTCGGCGAAGTCGAGGTTGATCAGGCCCGGGATCGTGATCAGGTCGGTGATGCCCTGGACGCCCTGGCGCAGGACGTTGTCAGCTTCGCGGAAGGCGTCGAGCATCGAGGTGCGCCGCTCCACCACTTCGAGCAGCTTCTCGTTGGGGATCACGATCAGCGTGTCGACGACCTCGCGCAGGCGGTCGATGCCCTCGGATGCCTGGCGGCCGCGCTGGGTTCCCTCGAAGTCGAAGGGGCGCGTGACGACGCCGACGGTGAGCGCGCCGATCTCGTTCTTGGCGATCTCGGCGATGACGGGCGCCGCGCCCGTGCCGGTGCCGCCGCCCTCGCCGGCCGTCACGAACACCATGTCGGCGCCCTTCAGCGCCTCCTTGATGTCATCGCGCGACTCCGCGGCTGCCGCCAGCCCGACGTCGGGGTCGGCGCCGGCGCCCAGGCCCTTCGTCGACTCGTGGCCGATGTTCAGCTTGACGTCGGCTTCGCTCATCGCGAGCGCCTGCGCGTCGGTGTTGGCGGAGACGAACTCGACGCCGCGCAGTCCCGCATCGATCATGCGCGTGACCGCGTTGGTGCCTCCGCCGCCGACGCCGACGACCTTGATCACCGCAAGATAGCTGCCGCTGCGCTCCATTCTCTCCGTCCGAAGTCTCGAGTGTCAGATGAGCTTTAGAGCCCGCCCGCCGCGTAATCTACACGGCGCAAGTTTGCGACGCTACGTCGGATTCTCCGCTCTGTCAATGGGCTCCTCCCGCCGCAAGGCCCGTTGCAGGCGCGTACCCTCATGTCAAGGTTGAGACTTGAGCGGTTTTCATAACCAACCCTCGAGTTGAGATCAAGCCTTGGTCAGCCGCCGGCGCCGATCTGCGCTTCGGCCGGCGGCGCAGCCTGGCCCGTCGTTTCCGTCGCCTGCTGCTGCGGTTCGCTCGACGGCGTCGTCGCCGCCCCCGACGTCGCCCCCGCCGCGGGGTTACCGCCTTCGGCGAGTGCCGCCGTGAGGGCCGAAATGAGCGCTTCGCCGGTCAGCGGCGCGCTCGCGCCGGCCGTTTCGCCGGCGCCGGTCTTGAAGGCTGCCGCGGGACGGCCGGGGACCGTGACGTCGATCGAGCTCGCGCCGTGCGAGCTCGGCGCGGTCAGGACGCGCACCAGCGAGATCCACTTCGCGCGCGCGAGGGCACCGTCACCGAAGTAGACGCGCAGGCCGCCGCGCATGGCGGCCGTCACGCCGTGCGGGCCGTAGGAGAGCCCATCCACGACCGCGGCGAGCGGCGCCGGTGCGGCCGCGGCGATCGCGAGCAGGTCCGCGGCGTGGGGCCCTCGCAGCGTCTGGCCGCTGACGCGGAAGCTGCCGCTGACGCGCGGCAGGCGGCCGCTGACGTAACGCGCCCCGAGGATCCTGCCGTCGGCTGCGACGGCGCTCGTGAGCGAGCCGACCTGAACGACGGCCGCGGGGAGCTGCTCGGTCACGATGATGCGCAGCGAGTGCGGGAACGAAGCCTGCGCCGTCACGCTGCGGACCACGGCGAACCTTCCCACCGCCGCGCGCAGCGCGCCTTCGTCGACGGCGAGCGTGCTCATGCCGAGCGCGCTGGTGCGCAGGGAGGCGTCGATCGCGCGCGCGTCGACTCCGCGGACGCCTTCGATGCGCACCTCCTGCACGGCCGAGATCGGCGTGTGGATGAGCCCCTCGTAGAGGACCGCGGCGGCGCAGAGCGCCGCCGCGGCGAAGATCAGCGGCCGGCGCAGCGGCCAGCGGGCGCGCTCGGCGGCGGCGCCGCGGCGCGGCGCACGCGAGCCGGCCGAGAGTTCGGCTGCGCCGCTGCGTGACATCAGCTACCTATTCGCGCGCGCGGGCCGGACACCTACCCGCGCCAGGGGAACTCGATATCTCCCAGCGTCTGGACCTCGGCTTCGAGCGCGACGCCGAAGCGTTCGAGCACGCGCCGGCGACCCTCAGCCATCAGCGCGACGATGTCGGCCGTCGTCGCCGCGCCCGTGTTCTCGATGAAGTTCGCGTGCTTGGGCGAGAAGCGCGCGCCGCCCACGGCGAGGCCGTTGCAGCCGGCCGCCGCGAGCAGCAGTCCCGCGGTGCGCCCTTCGGCGCGCTCGTCATCCGGGTTCTTGAAGGTCGAGCCGAACGTGCGGATCCCCTGCGGCTGCGCCTCGTGGCGGGCGCGGCGAAGCTCCGCGAGCCTCGCCGCGACGACGCCCGCGTCGTCGGCCGTGAGGGCGAAGCGGGCGCGGGCGACGACCTCGTCGGCCGCGAGGTTGGAGTGCCGGTAGGTCAGCTCGAGCTCGGCCGGCGAGCGCCGCTCGATGCCCCGCGCGGTCGCCACGTCGACCCACTCGAGCGTCGCGGCGAGCTCCCCGCCGTAGGCGTTTGCGTTCATGCGCACGGCGCCACCGACCGTGCCGGGGATGTTGACGGCGAACTCGATGCCCGCGAGACCGGCGCGCGCGGCGCGCGCGGCCACCGACGGCAGGCGCGCCCCCCCGCCCGCCGTCAGGTGCGTGCCGTCGATCGACGTCTCGGCGAGCTCGCCGTCGAGCTTGACGACGAGCCCGCTGACGCCCGCGTCGGCGATCAGCAGGTTCGAGCCCGAGCCGACGACGCGCAGCGGCGTCCCGCTTTCGTGCGCCCAGCGCACGAGCGCGAGCAGCGCCGCCTCGTGCGAGGCGCGCGCGAAGAGGTCGGCGCTGCCGCCGGTACGCACGGTCGCGAGCCGCGCAAGCGGAACGTTCTCGCGCACTCCCTCCGGCCGCCCGCTCATCGCTCCACCACGCGACGCGCCAGCTCGTCGACGTCGCCCGCGCCCATCACGACGCAGATGTCGCCCGGGCGCAGCAGTTCGCGCAAGGCCGCCTGTGCGTCCTCGAGCGCCGGCGCCCAGCGCACAGTGCGCCCGTCGCCCGCGTCGGCGGCGGCGCGCGCCACGAGCAGCCCGCTCACTCCGGGGTGCTCCGCGGCGCGCTCGCGCGCGGGATAGACGTCGAGCACCACGGCGAGGTCGGCGGCGGCGAGCGCGGCGCCGAAGGCCCCGGCGAAGAGGCTCGTGCGCGAGAACATGTGCGGTTGGAAGACGGCGATCAGGCGCTCGTGCGGGACTGTGCGGGCGCCCGCGAGCGTCGCGACGACCTCGCTCGGGTGGTGCGCGTAGTCGCTGTACAGGCGCGCCCCCGCGTGCTCGCCGACCAGCTCGAAGCGCCTGCCCGCGCCGGCGAACGCGGCGAGCGACGCCGCCGCCGGGCGCGCCGCGGCACCCGCCAGGCGCGCCGCCTCGAGTGCCGCCGCCGCGTTGCGTGCGTTGTGCACCCCGGGGACGCGGAGCGCGACGGGCTCGGAGCACCACTCGAAGCGCGAGCCGCCCTCGACGAGCTCGACGTGCCCCGGCGAGGCGAGCGCCGCGTCCGCGCGCAGCTCCTCGAGGCCGCCGCCGGCGCAGAGCACCGCCTGCGGCGCACCCCGCAGGAAGTCCGCGAAGAGCTCGCGCAGCTCGCCCAGCGAGGAGAAGACGTCGCCGTGGTCGAGCTCGACGTTCAGGAGGACGGCGATTTGCGCGTCGATCGCGAGCAGCGAGCGGTCCGACTCGTCGGCCTCCACGATGAGCCACTCCCCCTCGCTCCAGCGGGCGTTGGGGAGTCCCGCGCCGGCGCTCGCGCCGATCAGCCACCCCGGGTCGAGCCCCGCGGCCGTGAGGATCGTGACGAGCATCGCGCTCGTCGTCGTCTTGCCGTGCGTGCCGCCCACCGCGATCGTGCGCCGCAGCGCCGTCAGTTCGCCGAGCAGCTCGGCGCGGGTGAGCTCGCGCAGGCCGCGTTCGGCGGCGGCGCGCCGCTCGACGTTGTGCGCGCCGATCGCCGTCGAGTGGACGACTTCGACGTCCGCGCCGGCGGGGATGTTCGCGGCGTCGTGGCCGATACGGACGTCGAGCACCCCATCCTCGCGCAGCAGCCGCGCGTATTCGCTCGCGGCGGCGTCCGAGCCCGTCACGGTCGCGCCGAGCGCGACGGCGGCGCGCGCGTAGCCGCTCATTCCCGTGCCCCCCGCGCCGATCAGGTGCAGCCGGCGACCGGCCCACGGGCCGCTCATCGCCCTGCCGCCTTGAGCACCTCGGCGGCGACGTCCGCCGCGGCTTCGGGACGCGCCAGCGCGCGCGAGGCGGCGGCCATGGCGCGCAGCCGCGCCGGGTCGCCCACCAGCCCGTCGACCGTGTCGCGCAGGCGCGCAGCGTTCAGCTCGCCGTCGTCGATCACGACGGCCGCGCCCGCCGCGGCGAAGCGCGCGGCGTTCTCGCTCTGATGGTCGCCGGTCGCGTGCGGGTAGGGGACGAGCACCGCGGGAAGGCCGTTCGCCGCGAGCTCGAACACCGAGCCGCCCGACCGCGCGACGACGATGTCGGCGGCCGCGAGCGCCCGCGCGAAGCGCTCGCGGGGCAGGTATTCGCGGAGGTCGTAGCCCGCGCGCAGCGGCCGCTCTCGCAGCTCGGCGTAGTCGCGGCCGCCGCAGACGTGGAGCACGTGCAGCTCGCAGTCGCGAAAGGCCTCGAGCGCGGCGAGGTTGATCGAGCGGGCGCCCAACGATCCGCCGAAGACGAGCACGCACGTCGCGCCGGCGGGGATCGCGAACTCCGCGCGCGCGGCGGGCCGGTCGGTGAACGGCGGTTCGACCGGGCGGCCCGTGACCACGTAGCGCCCGTGCGCGTGGCCGGCGAGCGCGAACGGCAGGCAGACGCGCCGCGCGAACGGCGCGAGCAGGCGGTTCGTGAGCCCGAGGTGACCGTCGGCCTCCATCAGCACGAGCGGGATGCGCAGCGAGAGCGCCGCCACGCCGACGGGCCCGGCGACGTAGCCGCCGGCGCCGAGGACCGCGTCGGGATCGATGCCGCGCAGGATGCGCCGTGAGGCGCGCGTCGCGCGCGCGGCGAGCAGCGCACCGCGCAGCGCCTCGCGGGGGTCGCTGCGGCTCAGGCCGGTCGCGGAGATCGAGTGCAGCGGCAGGTGCTCGGCGGGGACGAGCTCGGCCTCCGCACGACCCGCGCCGATGAACTCGACCGCCGCACCGCGCGCACGCAGCTCACGTGCGACGGCCAAGGCCGGAACGACGTGACCGGCCGTCCCGCCGGCCGCTATCGCGACGGTCATATGGCTCTCGTGCACCGCTCAATCCTGCCGTTTCGCGCGGCGCCGTGCCGCCCGCGCGCCGCGGGCGGCGCTCCGGGACGGCCCTGATGTGCCCGGTGCCGCCGCGCGCGACGTCGAGCAGCAGCCCGACGGCCGCGAGCGTGACGATCATGCTGCTCGAGCCGTACGAGACGAGTGGCAGCGGCACGCCGGTGAGCGGCGCGAGCCCGACCACCGCGAAGACGTTGAGCAGCGCCTGCGAGACGATCAGGACGGTCAGGCCGACCGCGATGAGCGACGCGTAGAGGCTCTTCGCCTTGCGCGCCGCGCTCATGCCCGCGACAGCGATCACGCCGTAGAGCGAGAGCACCACGGCGACGCCGACGACGCCGAACTCCTCGGCGACGACCGCGACGATGAAGTCGGTCTGTGCCTCGGGCAGGTAGAAGATCTTCTGCACCGACTGCCCCGGCCCGACGCCGAAGAGGCCGCCCGAGCCGATCGCGATCTGGCCCTGGACCGCCTGGAAGCCCGTTGTGTGCGCGTGCGCCCAGGGGTCGACGAAGCTGGTGAGCCGCGCGCGGGCGTACGGGCTCGCGACGACGAAGACGTAGAAGAGCCCGACGGCGGCGACGCCGAGCGCGAGCTTCAGCAGCAGCGCCGTAGGCATTCCGGCGGCGACGAAGATCGCGCCGAGCGTGAAGCAGATGACGAGCGAGGTGCCGATGTCGGGCTGCGAGGCGACGAGCAGCAGCGCGACGCCCGAGACGGCGAGCAGCGGCCGCCACAGCTCGTGCAGGTCGCCGACGATGTTCGGCCGGCGCGCGATCAGCGTGGCCGCGTAGAGCACAAGCGCGATCTTCAGGAGCTCGGAGGGCTCGAACTGCAGCTGTTCGGGGCCGATCCAGCGGCGGGCGCCGTTGACCTCGACGCCGATGTGAGGCACGTGCACCGCTGCGACGAGGCCCATCGAGATGGCGAGCAGCGGCGCGGTGAAGGAGTGGGCGCGGGCGAGCCCGCCGCGCGCGAGGTAGTGCATCAGCGCGAGGCCGAGGCCGCCGTAGAGCACGAACTTGAGCAGGTAGCTCGAGCCGAAGCCCGAACCTTCCAGCAGGCTCGTCGCGCTTGTCGCGCTGTAAACCATCACGGCGCCGATCGCCAGCAGGCACAGCGTCGCGGTGATCAGCATCCGGTACGCGCCGGGGCGCTCGCGCGCCGCCTGCACGGGCGCGGCCGCGCCGTCGCGGCGCAGCGCACCTGGGATCGCTAGGCGCATCCTTGGCGATTTCGACGCGGCGCCGCCTTCGCCTTCCCGCTAGAGCCCGCGGCTCTGGCGGTAGATGGCGAAGCCGATCGCGGCGCAGATCGAGGCGATGATCCAGAAGCGAAGGATGATCTTCGTCTCCGACCATCCCTTAAGTTCGAAATGGTGGTGCAGCGGCGCCATCAGGAACACGCGGCGGCGTGTGCTCTGGAAGGCGACGACCTGGATCAGCACGGAGAGCGCCTCGATCACGAAGATCCCGCCGATGACGATCAGCAGGATCTCCGTCTTGGTCATGACGGCGAGGCCGGCGATCGCTCCGCCCAGCCCGAGCGAGCCGGTGTCCCCCATGAAGATCGTTGCCGGGAACGCGTTGAACCAGAGGAAGCCGATGCACGCCCCGAACAGGCAGCCCGCGAGCAGCGCGAGGTCGTACTGGCCGGCGAGGAAGTTGATCGCGATGTACGCGAGCAGGACGATCGCCGCCGAACCGGCGGCGAGTCCGTCGAGTCCGTCGGCGAGGTTGACGCCGCTCGTGGTCCCCGCGACGACGAGGAAGATGAGGATCGGATACGCCCATTTGAGGTCGATCGTGTAGTCGACGAAGCGCAGGCGCAGGGTCGGCGGCAAGCCGGCCTGACGTTCGGCGAGCCACCACAGGCCGAGCGAGATGGCGAGCGTGACCGCGAGCTTGGTGCGCCCGCTGAGCCCGAGCGAGCGGCGCTTGGAGAGCTTCGTGAAGTCGTCGGCGAAGCCGAGCGCGGCGCACGCGAGGGCGACCGCGAGGACGCCGGCCGAACGCCATTCCCAGTCGGTGAGGATCAGGAACGGCACCGTGACGGCGACGAAGATGATCACGCCGCCGGCGGTTGGCGTGCCGGCCTTGCTCTGGTGGCCTTCGGGCCCCTCGGCGCGGATCTGCTGGCCGAACTCGCGGCGGCGCAGGAATTCGATGAACTTGGGGCTGAGGAAGATGCAGATCAGAAGCGCGGCGAGGCCGCCGAAGAGGATGCGGCCGGTCATCGCGGCTCCGCGGGGCCGCGCCGCGCGACGAGGGCGCCGACGACGGCCTCCATGCCCACCGCGCGCGATCCCTTGACGAGCACCGTGTCTCCGGGGCGCAGCAGCTCGTCGGCGAGTTCGGCGGCCCCGGCCACGTCGCCGGCGACGTGGCCCGCTGAGCCGAGCGGCCCGGCGAGCTGCGCGGCGTGCTCGCCGACGGCGATCAGCACCTCGACGCCGCTCCGCGCCGCCTCGCGGCCGACCTCTTCGTGGAGGGCGGGCGCGTGGCTGCCGAGCTCGCACATCTCGCCGAGCACGGCGACGCGGCGGCCCGGGGCCGTGTCGGCGAGGTCGACGAGGGCCGCGCGCATCGAATCGGGGTTCGCGTTGTAGGAGTCGTCGATCAGCTCGATGCCGTCGGGGAGCTCGAGGCGCGCCCCGCGCATGCCGGAGAACGCGACCGCGAGCGGCCCGGCGGCGACGTCGACGCCGCCCGCCCACGCCGCCGCGACGGCCGCGACGAGGTTGCGCAGCTGATGGCGTTGCGCGAAATCGGGCTCGAGTCGCGTCGTGCGACCGGGGCCGACGATCGTCGCCGCGCCGTCCGCGTCCCGCGTGAGCTCGACGTCGCCGCCGGGGCCGAACGTGAGATTCTCGAGGTCCGCTCGCACGTGGCGGGCGAGGAGCGGCTCGTCGGCGGGCAGCACGGCCGCCGCCCCGGGGCGCAGTCCCGCGAAGAGCTCCGCCTTCGCGGCCGCGATCGCGTCGATCGAGCCGAGCAGCTCGATGTGCGCGGGGCCGACGTTCACGATCAGGCCGACGTCCGGGTCGGCGAGCGCGGTCAGCAGGGCGATCTGCCCCTCGCCCCTCATCGCGAACTCGAGCACGAGCGCCTGGCAGCCGCGCGAGGCGGAGAGGATCACCAGCGGCACCCCGATCTCGGTGTTGAGGTTCCCGGGCGTCGCCACCACCTCGAGTCCGGCGCGCGTCAGCAGCGACGCGAGGATGTCCTTCGTCGACGTCTTGCCCGTCGATCCGGTCAGCGCGTAGACCTGCGCGCCGAGCTCGGCGCGCCAGCGCCGGGCGATGTGCTGCAGCGCCTGCAGCGGCTCGGGCGCGACGAGCACAGCGCCGCCGCCGGCCTCGAGGGCGGCGGCCGCGTGCGCCGGCGAGACGACCACCCCCCAGGCTCCGGCCGCGAGCGCGTCGGGGGCGTAGCACCCGCCGTCGTCGCGTTCGCCGGCGAGCCCGACGAAGAGGTCGCCGGCGCGGACGTCGCGCGAGTCGATCGACGCGCGGCCGGGCGAGCCGGGCGCGTCGCGGGCGAGCTCGGCACCCGCCGCCGCGGCGAGCTCGCCGCCGGCGAGCAGGATCACGCCGCGCTCCTGCCGGAGCGGAGCGCCTCGAGCGCGACCTGGGCGTCGTCGAACGGCAGCTTCTTGCCGCCGGCGAACTCCTGGCCCCGCTCGTGGCCCTTGCCGGCGATGATGAGCACGTCGCCCGGAGCCGCGGACGCGACCGCGAGCTCGATCGCCGCGCGGCGGTCCGCGAGCGCCGTAACGTTCGTCGCGCCTTCGGTGCCGGCGAGGATCTCGCCGATGATGGCGTCGGGGTCCTCGGAGCGCGGGTTGTCCGAGGTGACGATCGCGATGTCGGCGCCGGCGGCGGCGATGGCGCCCATCTGCGGCCTCTTGCCGCGGTCGCGGTCGCCGCCCGCGCCGAAGACGCAGATGACGCGCCCGCCCTGCGCCGCCGCCCTGACGAGGTCGCCCGCGGCAGCGAGGACGTTCTGCAGCGAGTCCGGGGTGTGGGCGTAGTCGACGAGCACGGCGTACGGCTGGCCCGCGTCGACGGGCTCGAAGCGTCCGGGCACGCGGACGCCGCGGGCGAGCGTCTGCAGCAGGCTGTCAACATCGCAGCCGAGCACGCGCGCGGCGGCGAACGCGCCGAGCGCGTTGGCGACGTTGAAGCGCCCGGGCATCGGCAGGCGCACACGGTGCGAGGCGCCCTCGGCATCGAGCGTGAACGTGCAGCCGGCGAGGTCGCACTCGAGCTCACGGGCGCGGTAGTCGGCGTCGCGGTCCACGGCGAAGGTGGTGACGTCCGCGAGTTCGCCGGCGAGGCGCTCGCCGTAGGGGTCCGCGACGTTCACGACGGCGTGCGCCGGCGCCGGCCCTTCGGGCACGAAGAGCAACCGCTTGGCCTGAAAGTAGTCCTCCATGTCGCTGTGGAAGTCCAGGTGGTCCTGCGTGAGGTTGGTGAAGAGCGCCGCGGCGAAGCGGACGGCGGCCGCCCGGCCGAGCGCGAGGGCGTGCGAGGAGACCTCGATCGCACAGGCGCGGTCGCCGCCGTCGAGCATCGCGCGCAGATCCCCGTGCAGGTCGATGGCTTCGGGCGTGGTGCGCACGACGTCGCTCTCGACGCCGCCGATCACCGACTTCACGGTGCCGAGCAGGCCGCACTGCAGTCCCGCGTCGGCGAGCAGCTGGCGCACCAGGTAGGCGGTCGTCGTCTTGCCGTTCGTGCCGGTGACGCCGACGACGGCGAGCTCGTGGGAGGGGTGGCCGAAGAAGCGGTCCGCGATCGGGCCCATCGCGGCGCGGACGGACGGCACGACCAGCTGCGCCACCGGCAGCTCGAGGCGGCCTTCGACGACGAGCGCGGCAGCCCCGGCCGCGAGCGCCGCGGGCGCGAACTCGTACCCGTCGACGTTGAAGCCGCTGACGCAGAAGAAGAGCGCGCCGGGCTCGACGCGGCGGCTGTCGTAGGCCAGCGAGGTGATCTGCGGGTCGCCGCCCACCGGCGACGCGAGGTCGCCGGCGAGCTCCTGCAGCCTCATCGACAGACTCCGGGCGGCGCCATCGCCGTCAGTCTAGATTTGCCGTCAGCGGACCGGTCACCCGGGCGGGATCGACAGGTACGGCAGCGCGTAGGCCATGATCTCGCCGAACGCCGGGGCCGCTACGTGGCCACCGTAGATCGAACCCGCGGTCGGTTCGTCGACGACGACCGCCGTGAGCAGCCGCGGGTGCATCGCCGGCGCGAAGCCGATGAACGATGCGACAAATTTGCTTTCCGAGTACTGGTGCGTTTCGGGGTTGACCTTGTTGGCGGTGCCGGTCTTGCCCGCGAGCGTGTAGCCCGGCACGGATACCTGGCTCGCCGTCCCTTCGGGGCCGAGCACGCCCTCGAGCATGTGCCGGATCTCGGCCGCCGTGCGCGGCGTGATGACGCGCCGCCCGCGCGGGATCGGGACGGCGCGCCCGCCGACGGCCGCGACGACGTGCGGCGGGCGCAGGATGCCCCCGTTCGCGATCGCCGCGTACGCGGTCGCCATCTGCATCGGCGTGACGAGCTCGCCCTGGCCGATCGGCAGGTTGCCGATCGAGGAGCCCGAGTATTCGGAAAGGCGCAGCGTCAGGCCCGGTTCCTCGCCCGCCTCGTCGACGCCGGTGGGGCTGCCGAATCCGTACCGTTTGACCCACTCCGAGAAGCGTTGTTCGCCGAGTTTCTCGGCGATCTCGATCGTGCCCACGTTGCTCGAGCGCGCGAGGATCTGCGACGCCGTGAGATCTTCGGTGCCGTGTTCGACGTCGTCGTGGATGAGGCGGTTCGCGACCTGGATCGCGCCGGGGACCGCGAGCACCGTTTCGGGGGTGATGATGCCGCCTTCCAGGGCGCCCGAGAACGTGACGGGCTTGAACGTCGAGCCCGGTTCGTAGTCGAACGAAACGGCACGGTCCTCCAGTTCTGCCGTCGCGTTCGACCCTGGCGCGTTCGGGTTGAAGAACGGCCAGCTCGCCTGGGCGAGGATCGCCCCGGTCGCCGGTTCCATCACGATTGCCGTGGCGTCCGCCGGTTTGAAGGCCTTGGCTGCCGCTGCGAGGACCTCTTCGGCGCGCTGCTGGATGTTCGCGTCGATCGTCAGCGTGACGTCCTTCCCGGGCCGCGCGCGCTTGGTTTCGCTGACGGCGACGGGCTGGCCGATCGCGTCCCTGACCGTCGCGCGCGTCCCGGCGGCACCGCTCAGCGCGGAGTTGAGCGAGTATTCGAGCCCCGCGAGGGGCTTGCCTTCGGTTCCGAGCAAGCCGAGCAGCTGGCCGGCGAGCGGTCCCTGCGGGTAGACGCGGTCGAGCGTCGGCGTGAATTCGATGCCCGGCAGCGCGAGCTTTTCGACCTTTTCGGCCTGCCTGTCGGGCACGTCGCGGTCGAGGTAGACGAAGCCGGTCGACGCGCTTAGTTTCGCGTCGATTTCGGCGGCGGCGATCTTCAGCAGCGGCGCGAGCTTCACCGACTCGTCGTAGGCGTTCGCGACGCGGTGCGGGTCGGCGGAGATTTCCTGGGCGGGCTCGGAGATCGCGAGGTCGATGCCGTTGCGGTCGGTGATCGTCCCGCGCGGGGCGAGGATCGGTTCGGTCGCGAGCTGCTCCTCGCTCGCGGCGCGGCGCAGAGCGGGGCCACGGACGACGCCGAGATAGGCGGTCCTCGCGACGGCGAGGCCGATCGCCAGTAGGAGGACGAGCACGATGGCGCGCGAGCGTCGCTTGAGCTCGGCGCCCATCCCCTAGCCCGCGGGTGCGGCGGCCCCGCCTCCGGTCGCCGCTTCGGTGGTTGGCGTTTCGCTCGCGGCCGGCGCCGTGCTCTGCGTTTCGCTCGTGCCGGCGCCGCCGCTCGCGGGCGTCGAGGCCTGGGACTGCGTTTCGCCGGCCGGCGCGGACTGCGCTCCCGTCTGTCCCGTTTCCGTGGCAGCTGGGGTTTCGCTGGCCGGAGCCGTGCTCGGGGTACTTTCGGGCGCCACTTCGGGCGCCGTCAGGGCGCTCGCCGCGCGACGCGCGTCGAGCCGCCCGCGCGCGCTCAGTATGTGCAGGGCGCCGTTCGGCACGATGACCATGCCGAGCGCCTGCGCGGCCGCGGCGACGTGCTGGCCAGACGAGCGTTCGGAGTCTTCGATCGCCAGCGCCGCGTTCTGGCGCTCGAGGGTTTCCTCGCGTTCGATCGCGACGCCGCTGCCGTGCGTCAGCTCCAGGTGGATGAGCTGGAGCAGGACGATGCCGATCAGGCCGAGCGCGATCGCGGCTATCCAACGCCGGCCGCCGGCGACCGCGTCGACGCGCGCGGCGAGCGACCGCTCGCGGCGCTTGTGTGGCTGCGCGCGACGCGCGGGGCCCGAGACGCGCCGCGGCCGCGCGGGAGCTACCGGGCGCCGCCTGTGCGTGCGTGCGGGAACGGCGGTCGCGGCGGCCCTGGCGGGCATCAGGATCGTCCTCCGGCGGGCGCGATCTTCCGTGCGGCGCGGAGCTTCGCCGAAGCGGCGCGAGGGTTGGCGTCGCGCTCGTCCTCGGACGGGGTGAGCGGCCGCGGCGTGAGTGGCTGGGCCTCGGGCTCGTGACCGCAGACGCAGACCGGGAGCTCGGGCGGGCAGACGCAGCCGCGCGCGAGCTCGCCGATGAAGCGCTTGACGCGGCGGTCCTCGAGCGAGTGGAAGGAGATCGCGGCGAGCACGCCGCCGTCGCGCAACAGCTGCCAGGCGAGCGGCAGCGCAGCGTCGAGCTGGCCGAGCTCGTCGTTGACCGCGATGCGCAGGGCCTGGAACGAGCGCTTGGCCGGGTGCCCTCCGGCGAAGCGCACGGGCGCGGGCACGGCGGCGCTGATGGCCTCGACGAGCTGCAACGTCGTTTCGATCGGCGCCTCGGCGCGGCGCCGCACGATGGCGCGCGCGATCGGCGTCGCGTAGCGCTCCTCGCCGTAGTCGCGCAGGACGCGCGCAAGCTGGCGCTCGTCCGCGTTCGCGACGAACTCGCGCGCCGTGAGCTCCTGCTCGGGGTCCATGCGCATGTCGAGCGGCGCGTCGTAGGAGTAGGAGAACCCTCTCTCGCGCGTGTCGACCTGCATCGAAGAGACGCCGAGGTCGAAGTAGACGGCGTCCGCGACGACGCCCTCGTCGCCGAGCTGCGCGAGCGCCTGCGCGTACGGCGAGCGGATGAAGCGCAGCGCGCAGGTCAACTCGTCGGCGAGGCGTTCGAAGCGCTTCTGGGCGACCGGGTCGCGGTCGATCGCGATCAGCGTGCCGCGCGGACCGAGGCGTTCCGCGACCGCCCGCGCGTGTCCGCCGTCGCCGAACGTGCAGTCGACGACGGTGTCGCCCGCGCCGGTGCCGAGCAGCGAGACGAGCTCTCCGGCCATGACAGGCACGTGACCGCCGCCGTCCGTTCCGCGATCGGCCGGCGCGCCGGCGCGCGCGGGGGGCCTGGTGCGACGCGCGAGCAGCGTCGCCCCGGCGGCGCGGTCAAGCAGCGCGGTCGGCATCCGCCGTCACCTCCGAGACGCTCTCGTGCAGCGCCGACTGATGGTCATTCCAGACGTCGCGGCTCCAGATCTCGAGCCGGCTGCCGGCGCCGACGACGACGACATCGCGCCCCAGCGACACCTGCTCCGCGAGGTTCGCGGGCATCATCACGCGCCCGGCGGCGTCGAGGTCCGTCTCCATCGAGTTCCCGTAGAAGAAGCGCTCGAGGTCGCTGCGCGCCTTGGAGAGCGGCGACTTCTCCTTCAGCGCCGCGTCGCAATACGCGGCGTACTCGTCCTTGCGCCAGATCGCGACGCAGGGCTTGAGGTCCACGGGGCGAACGAGGACCAGGCCGTCGGCGAGTGCTGAGCGGAAGCGCGCCGGCACGGTGAGTCGGCCCTTGGCGTCGAGCGTGTGGTCGAAGGTGCCGTGGAAATGAAGCACTGTCTGTCCTGCGAAGTTGATTCGGGCCGGGTTGGAGGAGTGGGAGGAGCCCCTCCACCCCGGCCCGCTGCCGCGGAACATATCCCACTTCTCCCCACAATGCAATACCGGCGAGACATTTTTCCCCACGGCGCCGTTCGCGCGCCACGCCGCGGGCCAGCGCCGCGCTCCCGTACTAGGATTTGCCGTGTCCGCGTCGCGACAGGATCCAGTCCGGTGAGGCTCTCGTTGCGCTTCGCGGGCGCGACGAGCGCCGCGCTCGCGCTGGCGCTCGCAGGCGCGGGCTGCGGCTCCTCGAGCCCTCGGTCGGGCCCGGACCCGGCGAAGTACGTGCCCGCCACGGCGACGCTCTACGTCGGCGCGGTGCTCAGACCCGAAGGGGCGCTCGAGCAGTCGGCCGCGGGCCTTGCACGGCACCTGACGGGCGAAGCCGACCCGTACGCGCGACTGGTGCGCGCGCTCGAAACGCCCGGTTCGCAGACGCTCTCCTACCACTCCGACATCGAGCCGTGGCTCGGCAGCGACGGCGGCATGTTCCTGACCACGGCCGGCCGCAGCGGCGGCGCGCTGCTCGCCGACCTCGTCCGCGGGCTCCTCGGCTCCGCCTCCCCCACCACGTCCCACTACCCGTTCTCGCGCGCGGGGGCGCACGGCGCGATCCTGCTGGACACGCGCGACGCGTCCGCGGCGAAGCGCTTTCTGGAAAGGCAGGCGAGCGCCGCGGGCGCCCACGCGGCCCCCTACCGCGGGGTCCAGGTCGAGGAAACGGCAGCCGGCCTGGCGTTCGCGCAGGTCGACTCGCTCGCCGTCATCGGCAGCACGAGCGGCGTGCACGAAGTGATCGACACGGCGCGGAGCGCGCCGTCGCTGCACGCGAGCGAGCAGTACGAGAGCCTCGCGGACCACGCGCCGGACGGCGCCGTCGCGAGCGCGTACCGCGCCGGCCTCGCCGCTCCGGGCTCGCTGCCCGCGCCGCTCGGAGAAGTGCTCGAAATGACGGTCGGACGGCCGAGCGCCCAGCTGAGCGTCGTCCCCGGCGAAAGCTCGCTATCGCTCTACGCCGATTCGAGCGGCTCGACCGAAGGGCTCGTGAGCGACGCGCATCGCGCGAGCGAAGCCTTCAACGCGCTGCCCGGCGAATCCTGGCTCGCTCTCGGGCTCGGCGCGGGACCACCGGCGATCGACGCGCTTCTCGCTCGCGCGGGTAGCGCAATCGACCTTTTGACCGCCGGCCACGGCGCCGCCGGTCTCGGCATCGGCTCGCTGCTCGAAAGCCTCACCCGGCCGCTCGTCCTGCTGGCACGGGCGCCGTCGGCGGCCAGCTGGGAGGGGCCGGTGGGACTCTTCGCCTCCGGCGCCAGCGCGCTCGAAGTGCGCGCGGGGCTCACGATCGATTCGACCAGCGCGGCGCGCAGCCGTGCGGCGCTCACCGCCTTCGGCGCGGCGCTCCGCGCGTCGGGCGCCCACGTCGCGGCGACTCACATCGCGGGCACCGAAGCGGCTTTCGCCCTGCAGCTGAAGGGCCTGCCGGTCGAAGTGGCAGTCGCCGCCGGCCGCGGCGCCGAAGGGACGAGCAAGATCGTGATCGGACTCGGCGCGGAATCGGTTCAGCTCGCGCTGAGACCGCCGAGCACGATGGCGGACGCGCAGAGCGCCCACGACGCGCGTAGCTCGCTCGGCGGCCTCGCGCCGACGCTGCTGCTCGATGTGCCGACGTTCCTGGCGATGCTCGAAACGATCGAGGTGACGAACGAACCGACCGTCGCCGCCGTGGAGCCGTACCTGAAGAAGCTGACGCGCGTCGTTGCCGGGGCGGGCGAAATCGGCGGCGGAATCAGCCGCTACCGCGTCCTCGCGACGCTGCACAACTGAGCTGCGTCAGTTGCCGCGGTCGCTTCGGAGGTACTGCGAGAGGATCCGCACGGCAACCCCGACGAGCACGATCGTGAGCGCGACGATGCCCGCGTCGTCGGGCTTGGTGCCGATCGCCCAGAGGACGATCCAGAGCGAGAGCGCTCCCGTCAGGGTGATGATGAACCCCATCGGCGCACATCCTACATCGCGCCGCGCAGCGCCTCGGCGAAGCCCGCGACGAGCTCGCCCACGGCCGCGGCGGGTTCCGCCGACTCGCCCGCGGCGCGCACCAGGCGCGTGCCGATGATGACGCCGTCGGCGCCGGCGTCGGCCGCCTGCGCGGCCTGCTCCGGCGTCGAGATGCCGAAACCGAGCGCCACCGGCACGCGCGTGCACGCCCGTGCGCGCGCGACGACCTGCGCGAAACGGTCCGACAGCGCGGCGCGCTCGCCCGTCGTCCCGACCACCGAAACCGTGTAGAGGAAGCCCTGCGCGCGCGCGCCGATGAGCCGCAGGCGCTCGTCGGTCGTCGTCGGCGCGACGAGCGGCACGAGCGCCACGCCCTCGCGCTCGCACGCGCCGAGAACCGCGTCCGCCTCCTCGGGCGGCAGGTCGGGGACGATGAGGCCGCTCACGCCGCTGCGCGCGGCGCGTTCGATGAAGGCGCCGGCTCCGGGCGCGAAGACCATGTTCGCGTAGCACATCAGCACGACCGGGATCCGCTGCGAAAGCTCGGCGGCGACGTCGAGCACCCCCGCGACGCTCGCCCCGGCGGCGAGCGCCGCGCCGTCCGCGGCCTGGATCACCGGGCCGTCCGCGAGCGGGTCCGTGTAGGGCACGCCGAGCTCGACGAGGTCGGCGCCGGCGTCGGCGCACGCGAGGCCGATCCGCACCGACTCGTCGAGGGTCGGGAAACCGCCCATGAGGTAGGGCATCAGCGCCGCGCGCCCCCGCCGCCCCGCGAAGGCCGCGGCGATCCGTTCGACGCCGCTCACGCGGCGAGCACCTGGGCGAGATCCTTGTCGCCCCGTCCCGAGAGCGACACGAGGTCCACGTCGCCGTCGGTCCGCGCGAGGACCCAGGCGAGGGCGTGCGCCGTCTCGAGCGCGGGGATGATGCCCTCCGTGCGCGTGACCTTGCGAAACGCGGCGAGCGCCTGCTCGTCGCCGACCGCCTCGTAGCGCGCGCGGCCGCTGTCGCGCAGGTACGCGTGCTCGGGGCCGGCGCCCGGGTAGTCCAGGCCCGCGGAGATCGAATGGGCGTCCAGGATCTGCCCCTCCTCGTCCTGCATCACCGCCGAGCGTGAGCCGTGCAGGATGCCGGGGCGCGCGCCGACGGTGAGCGGCGCGCCGTGACGGCCGCTGGCTATCGACTCGCCGCCGGCCTCGACGCCGACCAGCTCCACGCCGGCGTCGTCGAGGAACGCGGTGAAGATCCCCATCGCGTTGGAGCCGCCGCCCACGCACGCGACGACGCGGCCGGGCAGCCGCGCCTCGCGCTCGAGTATCTGCGCGCGAGCCTCGTCGCCGATCACGCGCTGCAGCTGGCGCACGATGACGGGGTACGGCGCCGGGCCGACGACGGAGCCGATCACGTAGTGGGTGTCCGCGACGTTCGTGACCCAGTCGCGGATCGCTTCGGACGTCGCCTCCTTGAGCGTGCCGGCGCCGGAGCGAACCGGCTTCACGCTCGCGCCGAGCAGTTCCATGCGCTCGACGTTGGGGCGCTGGCGCTGCGTGTCCTGGATGCCCATGTACACGACGCAGTCAAGTCCGAGCAGCGCGCAGACCGTCGCCGTCGCGACCCCGTGCTGGCCGGCCCCGGTCTCGGCGATGATGCGCCGCTTGCCCATGCGCAGTGCGAGCAGGACCTGCCCGAGAGCGTTGTTCAGCTTGTGCGAGCCGGTGTGGTTCAGGTCCTCGCGCTTGAAGTAGACGCGGCGCCCGAGCTCCTCGGAGATCCGCGCGGCATAAAAGAGCGGCGTCGGCCGGCCCGCGAAGTCGCGCAGCAGGTCGTCGAGCTCGGCGTGGAACGACGCGTCCGCCCACGCGGCGAGCCACGCGGCCTCGAGCTCGGCGAGCGCCGGCATCAGCGTCTCGGGGACGAACTGGCCGCCGTACTGCCCGAAGCGGTGCGGCAGCGCCCCGTCGCTCATGTGTGCCCCGCGAGCGTGCCGGCGCCGCCCGCGGCCGCGATCAGTGCGCGCACGCGCGCCGGATCCTTGTGCCCCGGCGACGAATCGGTGCCGCTCGCGCTGTCGAGCGCGAACGGGTGCACGCGCGCGATCGCCTCGCCGGCGTTCGCGGCGGTGATGCCGCCCGCGAGGATGAGCGGGACGGCCGAGCGGCGCTCTTCCAGCAGCGTCCAGTCGAACGCGTGGCCGGTCCCGCCGCGGGGCGCGCCGGGCGCCCCGCGGGCGTCCATCAGGTGGAAGTCGACGTGGAAGCGCTCGGCGTCGCGCACGTCGCCGGCGTCGGCGACGCTGAACGCCTTGATCACGCGGGCGCCGGTGCGCCGCGCGACCTCGTTGCAGAAAGCCGGCCCCTCGTCGCCGTGCAGCTGGACGAGCGTCAGGGCCGCGTGTTCGGCGACCCCGGCGATCCGGTCGAGCGGGGCGTTGACGAAGACGCCGGCGAGCTCGACGCGGCGCCTCAGTGCCGCGCCGACGGCGGCCGCCTGGTCGAGCGCGCACGCCCGCGGGCTAGCCTCGTCGAAGACCATGCCGATCGCCCACGCACCGGCGTCGGCGGCGAACGTGGCGTCCGCGACGTTCGTGACGCCGCAGATCTTCACGCGCGTGGCCGCGACGGCTGGTGGGCCGGCCGCGGACACGGCGTGATCGCTCATGTGAGCGAGAGTAGCGGGGTCAGCCGCCCGGCGTCTGCGTGCCGGTGGGCGCGCTCGCCGGCCGCGAGCCGAGCTTCGCGGTCGTCGTCTTTTCTTCGTATTTGCCGTGTCCGGTCGGTGCGAGGTACTTGATCGTCACCGTTTCGCCGACGTGCTTGGTGCCGATCAGGTTCGCGAGTTCTTCGGAGCTCGCGACCTTCTTGCCGTCGACGCCGGTGATTATGTCGCCGCCGATCGTGATCGCGCCGCCTTCGGTCTGCGACGTGACGGTGCCGCCTTTCAGGCCGGCCTTCTGAGCGGCCGAGCCCTTGACGACGCTCTCGATCAGGGCGCCTTCCTTGACGGGCAGGTTCAGCGCCTGGAGCCCGGCGCCGACGGAGACCGTCGTCACGCCGAGGAACGGACCGGTGATCGTTCCGCCCTTCTCGAGGCTGCCGAGGATGCCCTTGGCGGTGTTGATCGGGATGGCGAAGCCGATGCCGATGTTGCCGTCGTCACCGCTGCCGCCGGTCTCGATCTGAGAGTCGATGCCGATCACCTGGCCGTACGCGTTCAGCAGCGGGCCGCCGGAGTTGCCGGGGTTGATCGCGGCGTCGGTCTGCAGCACGTCTTTGATCGCGAAGCCGTTCGGCGACTGGATCTGGCGCTGGAGCGCCGAGATGATGCCGGCGGTCATGGTCCGCTGCAGGTCGAACGGGTTGCCGATGGCGTAGGCCGGTTCGCCGACCTGGACGTTGTCGGAGTTGCCGAGGGTCAGGACGTGCAGGTTCAGCCCGTCGGTGGGGATGCGCAGCACCGCGAGGTCGTCCGAGGGGTCCTTGCCGACGACCTTCGCTTCGACTGTCTTGCCTTTTTCGAAGCTGACGGTGACTTTGATCGAGTTCTCGATCACGTGGTAGTTCGTGAGGATCGTGCCGTTGCGGTTGATCACGATTCCCGACCCGGTCGCGACGCCTTCGTGCGAGCCTTCCGATTCGCTGCCGAACAGGCCCGACGATTCGCTCTTTTCGACGCGCGTCGAGGTGACGAACACGACGCCCGGGGCGTTGCGCTCGTAGATTTCATGGGGGGTCAGCGTGCCCGAGACGTGTGCGGTGTTCGCTGCCGCCGCGGGCGCCGGTGTCTGCACGGTGGTGACCGTCGTGGTCTGTCCGCCGTTCAGGTTGCCGGTGGCCGCGAGGACCGCGACGACGAGCAGTCCGCCGAGGAGCGCGCTGATGAATGGGATCCAGGGGGTGCGTTTCATGTGCACATCGTGGGCGCGGTGCCTGAACGCGATCTAAATGCCGCTGCCCGCTGAGAGGACCCTTACGGCATCGGCGGGATCGCCCGATCGCATGAGGCTCTCCCCCACGAGCACGCCGTCGACGCCGGCGGCGGCGAGCACGCGAACCTGCTCCGCGGTCGAGATTCCCGACTCGGAGACGACCGTGACGCCGTCGGGCACGAGCGGCATCAGCGACTGCGTGCGCGTGACGTCGACCGAGAGGTCGCGCAGGTCCCGGTTGTTCACGCCGATCAGGCGCGCGCCCGCGTCGAGGGCGCGGCGCAGCTCCTCGGCGTCGTGCACCTCGACGAGCGCGTCGAGGGCGAGCTCGGTCGCGCGGTCGTGCAGCCGCACGAGGTCCTCCTGGTCGAGCGCCGCGACGATGAGGAGCACCGCGTCGGCTCCGACATCGACGCTCTCGCGAAGCTGGTACTCGTCGACGACGAAGTCCTTGCGCAGCAGCGGCAGCGCGCTCGCGGCGCGAGCCGCGCGCAGGTCGTCGAGGTTGCCGGCGAAGTTCGCTTCCTCGGTCAGGATCGACAACGCCACGGCGCCCCCGCGCTCGTACGCGCCGACCACGGCGAGGAGGTCCGGGGCCGCGGCGAGGACGCCGGCCGAGGGCGAGCGTCGCTTGAACTCGGCGATCACACCGACGCCGGGCGCGGCGAGCGCGGCGCGCAGGCGGGCGCCGTCGCCGGACGGCGTCACCTCGGGGAGCGGCCGGCGCCCGCGGCGCTCCGCGACGGCCTCGCGTGTCTGCGCGACGATGCCGTCGAGCGCTGTCATGCCGGCGCCCCGGAGAGCTCGCTGGTGACCGCGACGAGGCGCTCGAGCGCCTCGGCGGCGGCGCCGGACGCGATGGCCTCGCGCGCCACCTCAACCCCGCCTGCGACCGTGTCCGCGCGTCCGGCGGCGTAGATCGCGGCGCCGGCGTTGGCGAGCGCGAGACGCTCGCCGGGGGCGCCGCCGCCGGCGAGGATCGCGCGCGTCACGGCCGCGTTCTCGGCCGGGCTGCCGCCGGCGGGCGCGGCGCCGTCGCCGCCGAGAGCGAGCTCGGCGGGGTCGAGCTCGTAGCGCACGACCTCCTCGCCCGCGACCTCCACGACGATCGTCGGGGCGCTGTCGGAGACCTCGTCGAGGCCGTCGGCGCCGGTGACGACGAGCGCGCGGTCGACGCCGAGCAGGGCGAGCGCCCCGGCCACCGTGTCGAGCGCGGCCGCGTCGGAGACGCCGATCAGCTGTCGGCGCGCGCCGGCGGGGTTCGTGAGCGGCCCGAGCAGGTTGAACGCGGTGCGCACCGCGAGCTCGCGGCGCACCGGCACGACGTAGCGCGTCGCCTGGTGGTGCGCCGGGGCGAAGATGAAGCCGAAGCCGGCGCGGCGGATCGACTCGGCGACCTGCGCGCCTTCCAGGTCGATGCGCACTCCGAGCGCCTCGAGCAGGTCGGCGGATCCCGAGCGGCTCGTGGCGGAGCGGTTGCCGTGCTTGGCGACGGCGCAGCCGGCGCCGGCGGCGATCAGCGCGGCGGTCGTCGACACGTTGAAGCTGGACCGCCCGCCGCCCGTGCCTGCGGTGTCGACGAGGTCGTCGCGGCCGACGTCGACGGGGAGCGCGAAGCGGCGCATCGTGCGCGCCATCCCCGCGAGCTCGGCGGCCGTCTCGCCCTTCGTCCGCAGCGCTATCAGGAAGCCGGCGATCTGGGTTTCGCTCGCGTCGCCCGCCATGATCGCGGCGAGCACCTCCTCCGCCTCCCCCTCGGCGAGGTCTTCGCGCGCGGCGAGGCGGTCGATCGCCCGCGTGAGGATCTCGTTCGGCATCAGGGCGCGATGAAGTTCGCGAGCAGGTCGCGGCCGTGATCGGTGAGGATCGACTCGGGGTGGAACTGGACGCCCTCCGCGGGGAGCGCGCGGTGGCGTACGCCCATCACGATGCCGTCGGCGGACGCGCTCTGTTCCAGGCAGTCGGGCAGCGCGGCGTCGACGATCAGGGAGTGGTAGCGGCCGACGAGCAACGGCGACGGCAGGCCGGCGAAGATCGTCCGCCCGTCGTGCCGGATCGTCGCCGCCTTGCCGTGCACGGGCTCGTGGACGCGCACGGTGCCGCCGAACGCCTGCGCGAGCGCCTGGTGGCCGAGGCACACGCCGAGCGTCGGCGTCCCGCTGCGCGGCATCTGCTCGACGAGGTCGAGCGAGATGCCGGCCTCGTTCGGCGTGCACGGCCCCGGCGAGATCACGCAGCGATCGAAGCCGGCAGCGACGAGCTCCGCGGCGCTCGCGCGGTCGTTACGGACGACCGCGAGTTCGCAGCCGAGCTCGCCCAGGTACTGGACCAGGTTGTAGGTGAAGGAGTCGTAGTTGTCGAGGACCAGGACTTTCACGGCCACTCCGGCTGGCGGCAGGCGAGCGCGACCGCGCGCAGCACCGCTTGCGACTTCGCGACCGACTCGCGCTGCTCGGCGTCGGGGCGCGCGTCGGCGACGGTCCCGCCGCCGGCCTGGACGTACGCGCGGCCGCCCGTGACGACGACCGTGCGGATGTGAATCGCCGTGTCCAGGTCGCCGCCGTAGCTCAGGTAGCCGACGGCGCCGCCGTAGCCGCCGCGCTTCACCGGCTCGAGCTCGTCGATGATCTGCATCGCACGGAACTTCGGCGCGCCCGAGAGCGTGCCCGCGGGAAGCACGGCGCGCAGCGCGTCGAGCGCCCCGACGCCCTCGCGCAGCGTGCCGGAGACCGAGGAGACGATGTGCATGACGTGGCTGTAGTACTCGATCTCCATCAGCTCGTCGACGTGGACCGTGCCGTACTCGCAGACGCGCCCGAGGTCGTTGCGGCCGAGGTCGACGAGCATCACGTGCTCCGCCCGCTCCTTCTCGTCGGCGAGCAGCTCGGCCGCGAGACGGCGGTCGTCCTCGGGGCGCTCGCCGCGCGGTCGCGTGCCCGCGATCGGCTTGGTGGCGACACGCCGGCCGTTGACCGTCACGAGCGGCTCGGGGCTCGCGCCGACGACCTGGAAGTCGCCGAAGTCCAGGAAGTACATGTACGGGCTCGGGTTGATGGTGCGCAGCGCCCGGTAGACCGAGAAGGCTTCGACCGGGATCTCGGCCGACCAGCGTTGCGAGGGCACGACCTGGAAGGCGTCGCCGGCGTGGATGTAGCGCACGATCCGCGCGACGGCCTCTTCGAAGCGCGCGGCGCCCATGTTCGAGACGAATTCGGGCGGCTCATGCGCCGCGCCGGCGGCTCGCGGCACGGGCCCGGCGAGCGCGGCGCGGACGGCGGCGATCGCCTCGAGCGCGTGGCCGTATGCGCCGTCGACGTCCGCGCCCTCGCGCAGGTCGGCGTTGGCGATGATCGTCACGGTGTGGCGCAGGTGATCGAACGCCACGAGCGTGTCGGTCAGCATCAGCGCCATGTCGGGGAGGCCGAGCTCGTCCGGCGGCGGCGGCCCGAGCGGCTCGACGGCGCGCACGAGGTCATAACCGAAGTAGCCGACGGCGCCGCCCGTGAACGGCGGCCCGTCGGCGAGCGGCGCCTGGTTTGCCGCGAGCGTCCGCTCGGCGGCGAGCGCGTAGGGGTCGCCGCCGTCAGCAAGGTTCCAGCGCAGCACCTCGCGCGGGCGCACACCGATGAACGACCAGCGGCCGACCTGGCCCTGGTCGGCCGACTCGAGCAGGAAGGCCGGCTCGCCCGCGGCCATCGCGCGGAGCTTCAGGTACGCGGAGACGGGTGTCTCGCAGTCCTCGACGAACGTCAGCGCGAGCGGCACGAGCCCGTGGCCCGCGGCGAGCGCCCGTACCTCGTCGAGACTCGGCCGTACCTGCTCGACGGCGAGCGGGTCAGGTGCGACGGCCATCGAGCACCAGCTCGGCGTCGGCCAGCGAGCGGCCTCTGGAATGCAGCAGCGCGAGCAGGTGGTACAGGAGGTCCGCGGCCTCTTCGTCGACGCGCTCGTCGCTCTCCTCGCGCGCGGCACGCGCGACCTCCTCCGCCTCCTCGCGCACCTTCGCCTGCGCGAGCGCGCCATCGTCGAGCAGCGTGACCGTGTAGGAGTCGGGGGGGCGCTCGTCGGCGCGCTCTTCGATCGTGCGCTCGAGCGCGGGCAGCACGGCGTAGGGCGCGGCTTGCAGTTCGCCGCGGTAGAAGCATGTCCGTTCCCCCGTGTGGCACGCGGGACCGGCGGGCTCCACTAGCGCGAGCACGCTGTCGCCGTCGCAGTCGACGCGCAGGGCGCGCACGCGCTGGACGTTGCCGGACGTTTCGCCCTTGTGCCAGGGCGCCTCGCGCGAGCGGCTGTAGAGGTGCAGCTCGCCGCTCTCCCGCGTCCGGGTGAGCGCGAGCTCGTCCATGTACGCGAGCGTGAGGACGTCGCCGCTCAGCCAGTCCTGCACCACGCACGGCACCAGATCACCGTCCGCGAAGCTGACCAGGCCGCGTATCGGGTCGGCGTCGTCGCTCATCCGCCGATTGTATGAAGCGCCGGGCGCACGCGGATTGCGGGAGACTGGCGTGCCGATGAACGGTCTGCTCGGACGCGAACTGGTTGTGCTCGCCGGCAAGGGCGGCGTCGGGCGCACCACGACCGCCGCCGCGGTCGGTGTCGTGGCCTCCGAGCGCGGCGCGCGCACGATCGTCGTCGAGGTCGGCGAGCAGGCGCGGGTGCCTGCGCTGCTCGGCGCGCGGCCGGCAGAGCTCGGCGAGACGGTCCGCCTGACGCCCTCGCTGGCGGCGATGACGATCGACCCTGACCGGGCGCTGCTGCGCTGGCTGCAGAAGGTCGGCGGGCGCGCCGCCGGCAGGCTGCTGGCCTCCAGCTCGACCTTCCAGTATTTCGCCGCGGCGGCTCCGGGCGCGCGGGAGCTCGTCGTCATGGTCGCGATCTGGCAGCTCACGGCCGCGTCGCCCGAGCGAGGCGAGCACTTCGACCTTGTCGTCGTCGACGCGCCGGCGAGCGGGCATGCGCTCGCGATGCTCGGTTCGCCGGCGACGTTCGGCTCGATCGCGCGCGTCGGCCCGATCGCGCACCACAGCGAAGAGGTCACGCGGCTGCTCGGCGACGAGCTGCGCAGCGGCTACCTCGCCGTCACGCTCGCCGACGAGATGGCCGTGACGGAGACGCTCGAGCTGCGCGACGCGCTCGCGGCGAAGCTCGGTCGCGACCTCGACGGCGTGATCGTCAACCAGCTTCTGCCGCGGCGCTTCAGCGACAGCGAGCTCGAGCGCGCCGAAGCGCTTCGCCCGCGCGGCGCGACCGCATCGGCGGTGCGCGCGGCGGTGCGCGCGGCGCGCGACGTCGAGACGCGGGCGCGCACGCAGCAGAGTCATCTGCGCCGCCTGCGCGCCAGCGGGCTCGACGTCGTGACCGTGCCGTTCCTCTGGAGCGAGGAGGTCGGGCGCGAGGAGGTCGACGCGATCGCGGCGCGTCTCGCGCGCCGCCTGGCTAGCTGATCCCGAGGCGGTCGAGCAGGCCGTCGTCGGCCCGCCAGTCGCGGCGCACCCGGACCGACAGGTCGAGGTGCACGCGGACCTCCAGGGCTCGTTCGAGTTCGTGTCGCGCCGCCGTTCCGATGGCCTTGATCATGCGTCCCTGCGCGCCGACGACGATCGCCTTCTGCGACTCGCTCTCGACCCAGACGAGCGCACGCACGACGCATAGCCCTCCGGCGCGCCGCTCGATCTCCTCGACGAGCACCTCGCTCGCGTGCGGAATCTCCTGGTACGTGCGCCGTATGAGCGCCTCGCGGATCAGCTCTGCGGCGACGAGCTCGAGCGGCTGCTCGCCAGCGCTACCCGGAGCGAAGAGGAACGGCCCCTCGGGCATCTCCTTGCGCAGGTGCTCGAGCAGCGCCTCCATGCCGCTGCCGCGACGCGCCGAAACCGGGAACACCTCGGCGCCCGGAACGAGCGCCGCGGCGTCGGAGAGAACCGGCACGAGGCGGGCACCGGCCACGCGGTCGACCTTGTTCACCGCGATCGTCGTGGCGAGCCCGCGCTGCGCGAGCTGACGGGCGATGAAGCGGTCGCCCGCGCCGACGCCCTGCTCGGCGTTGACGAGCAGCAACGCCGCGTCGGCGCCCGCGAGCTCCTGGTCGACGCGGCCCGCCATGCGCGCGGTGAGCGCGTCGCGCGGGCGCTGCACCCCGGGCAGGTCGACAAACACGACCTGCGCGCCGTCGGCTTCGTGCACGCCGCGGATCGCTCGCCGAGTGGTCTGCGGGCGGTCGGAGACGATCGCGATCTTCTCCCCCACGGCGGCGTTCACGAACGTCGACTTGCCGACGTTGGGACGGCCCGCGATCGCGACGATGCCCGCGCGCGTCACCGCGCCTCGGCCATCAGCTCGTCCTGCAGCGCGAGCATCTCGCCGTCGTCGCTCTCATGGTCCATTCCGAGCAGGTGGAGCGTGCCGTGGACGATTGCCTCGCGGATGTCGGCGGTCTCGGCGGCGCAGATCACGATGTCGCCGAGCTCGCGTGGCACGCCCTGCTGTCCCTCGAGGCCGTCGATCGGGAAGGACAGCACGTCGGTGGGCCCCTCTTTGCCGCGGTGGCCGGCGTTCAGCTCGGCGATCCGCTGCGCGTCGACGAACTCGACGGCGATGTGGCCCTCGGCGATCCCGAGACGAGCGCATGCGGCGCGGCAAAGCCGCGCTATCTCGTCGTCGCCGGGCCGCTCGACCTGCGTCGCGGCGATCACCTCGACGTCGACCACGCGCTAAGCGCTGCGTATCGCGGGCCGGCTCGGCAGCTCTTCCCCGGCGCCGCCCTCGCCCGCGCGTCGCTCGCCGTGATTGTCGTACGCCTCGACGATGCGCTGGACGAGCCGGTGGCGCACGACGTCCTGTCCGCCGAAGCGCACGAACTCGATCTCATCGACGGAGTCGAGGATGTCCCCGACGACGACGAGTCCGGACCGCTGCTCGCGCGGAAGGTCGATCTGCGTGATGTCGCCCGTCACGACCATCTTCGATCCGAACCCCAGGCGCGTGAGGAACATCTTCATCTGCTCCGGCGTGGTGTTCTGGGCCTCGTCGAGGATCACGAACGAGTCGTTCAGCGTGCGCCCGCGCATGAATGCCAGGGGAGCGATCTCGATCACGCCGCGATCGATGTGCTGCGCGACCTTCTCGGGGTCGAGCATGTCGTGCAGCGCGTCGAAGAGCGGCCGCAGGTAGGGGTCGACCTTGGCCATCATGTCGCCGGGCAGAAATCCGAGGCGCTCGCCCGCCTCGACCGCGGGTCGCGTGAGGATGATCCTGTTGACCTCGTGGCGCGACAGCGCCGCCGCCGCCATCGCCACGGCGAGGAACGTCTTGCCGGTCCCGGCCGGGCCGATGCCGAACGTGACGGTGTTGCGCCGCACCGAGTCGACGTAGCGCTTCTGGTTGACGGTCCGCGGCGCGACGCGCAGGTTGCGGTGCGCCCACACGACGTCCTCGAGGACCTTCGCCGCCGGCTCACGCGCCTCGATCGCGCCGCTGACCGCGATGATCGTGCCGGGGCCGATCTGGTGGCCGCGCCTGACGAGGTCGGAGAGCTCGGCGACGATACGCTCGGCGACCTCGATCTGGCTCTCCGCGCCGTCGAGGGTCAGGAGGTTGCCGCGCAGCCAGACGCTGCAGTCGACGTGGGTCTCGAGCGCTCTGAGCACGGCGTCCTGGCTGCCCGCGATCTCCGCCGCGACGTCGTTGCTGAGCTCGACCTGGACTCTCAAGCGCCGAGCGCCTCCCGCACGAGCACGGACACGCGCCGCCCGTCGGCGCGTCCGTCGACGGCGGCCATCGCGGCCTTCATCGCGGCGCCCATCTGCTGCGGCGTCGAGGCGCCACTGTCGCTCACGGCGGCGCCGACTATCTCCCTTAGCTGCTCGTCGGAGAGCTCCGCCGGCAGGTAGCCGGCGATGATCTCGGCTTCGGCCTGCTCGGTGGCCGCGAGATCGTCGCGGCCACCGTCACGGTACGCGTCGGCGGCCTCGAGTCGCCGCTTGCGCTCGCGGCGAAGCACCGCGAGCTCGTCGCCGTCGCCCTCCTTCGAGTCCTTCTGGAGCTCGGAAAGGACCAGCCGGAGCGCGCCAACGCGCTCCTTTTCGCCGCTCCGCATCGCCTGCGTCAGGTCGAGCCTGATCTGCTCCGTCGCTTCCATCCGTTCGTCAAGGATACGCCGCGCCGAACACGGGGACGGGGCAGGCGGCCGGCGGCACGCAGCCGAAGCGTTCGTCCGCCCCGGCGCCCCTCAGAGCCGCACGCCGCCGTCGTCCGTCAGCGACCAGTGCGGGTTGTGCGCGATCTCCCACGGATGACCGTCGGGGTCCACGATGGCGGCGCTGTAGCCGCCCCAGAACGTCGGCGCCGGCTCGCGCCCGATGCGCGCCCCGGCCGCGCGCGCCTGCTCGACCGCGGCGTCGACGTCCTCGCGCGCCGGCAGGTTCAGCGCGAGCGTGACGCCGCCCCAGCCGCCGCCGTCCTCGACGCAGCTGTCCTCGGCGAGCCGCTCGCGGTCCCAGAGGGCGAGGACCATGTCGCCGGCCTGGAAGAAGACAACGTCGTCGTCCGCCTCGGCGCCGGTCTCCCACCCCAGCGCTTCGTAGAACGCGCGCGAGCGGCGCAGGTCTGTGACTCCCAGCGTGACGACCGAGACGCGCTGCCTCACGCCGTCAGTGTCGCGCATCGGCGCCGCGCGTGGCCGGGAAGTGGTCGGCCCGCCGATAGGCTGGCGCGTCATGGACACCGGCCTCTATCGCGCCGCGCTCGAACCGTTCGAAGCGGAAACCGAGGAACTGCTGCCCGCCGGTGCCGAGGTCTTCGAGGCGCACACCCATCTCGGCCTCGACGAGGACGGGCGCTCGCTCGACCTCGCGACGCTACTCGCCCAGCTCGACCAGGCCCACGCCACCGGCGCTTGCGTCTTCCCGCTGCACGACCCCGAGCGGCGGCCGGCGTACAGCGTGCCCAACGACAGAGTGCTCGCTTGGAGCGCCGAAAGCGACGGCAGACTGGTCCCCTTCTGCAGACTCGACCCGTCCGAAGGGCCCGTGCAGGAGGCCGAGCGTTGCCTTGCGCTCGGGGCGCGAGGCATCAAGCTGCACCCCCGGGCCCAGAGCTTCCGCCTCGACGGGCCCGAGATGAACGACATCTTCGCCTTCGCCGAAGAGGCCCGCATCCCGATCCTCATCCACGCCGGCCGCGGCATGCCGCCGATCGCGGACGACCTGTCAAACCTCGCCCTGCGCCACCCCGGCGCAGCCCTCATCCTCGCCCACGCCGCGATCTGCGACCAGGGCATACTCACGACGCGGCTCCGCGGCCACCCGGCCGTCCTCTACGACACGTCGTGCTTCTTCCCCGTCGACGTCGTGCAGCTGCTCGCGCGCGCCAGCACGGAGCGCATCGTCTTCGCGTCCGACCCCCCGTACGGGCTGCCCGCGGCGACGCTGTACCTGCTGCTGCGCGTGGCGCGCCAGGCACGCCTCGACGAGGACGCGGTGCGGCTGATGCTCGCCGGAACCATGCGCGAGCTGCTCTCGGGCGCCCCCCTGACGGCGGCGACGCCGCCGCGGCGCGGCGGCGAGATCACGCTGCCGGGCAGGCTCGCGCGCGTCACCGCGTACATCTCGATCGTCGGCCCGGCGCTCTTCGCGGGCGCCGTCGACCAGGCGCGCCAGATGCTCGACCTCGCGATCGCCGCGTGCCGCGACGGCGACCCGGGCGACGATGCCGCAGAGCTCGACGCGCTCCACGTCGCGCTGTCCGCGGCGCTCCGTCTGCTCGACGAAGACGAGGGCGGCCGGCCGGCATTCGATCTCATCTACCGCGCGAACGCGCGCGCGGCGACCGCGCCCGCTAGCCGCTGATCAGCGGGCGAGGAGCAGCGCGCCCCATCCGTCGCGGACGCGGCGCGCCTGCTCGGCGAGCCCGCACCCCTCGAACGCCGCGGCGGCCTCGTCGAGCTCCTCCTCGAGCAGCCCCGAGGCGATCAGCGCGCGCGGCGCGGCCGGCAGGACGCCGGCGAGGTCGAGCAGCAGCGGGCGCAAGAGGTTCGCGAGGACCGTGACCGACGCGACCGGGCCGGGCCAGGGCAGCGGGTCACGGCGCAGGTCGGCGCGGCTCAAATCGATGCGGGCACCGTTCGCCGCGGCGTTGGCGCGCGCCGCGTCGACCGCCTCGCTCTCGCTGTCGACCGCCGCGACGGGCTCATAGCCGAGCCGCGCGGCGGCTAGCGCAAGGACCCCGGACCCTGTGCCGACGTCGAGCACCGGTCCGCGGGCCGGCGCGCCGGCGGCGAGCCTCATCAGCAGTTCGAGCGACATGCGGGTCGTCGCGTGCGCGCCGGTACCAAACGCGCGGCCGGGGTCGATCACGACGTCCGCCGCACCGTCGCCCTGCGGTGGTTCCCACGGCGGCCTTATCGTGAGCGCGGGGACGTCCCGGCCGGTGGAGGCGAGCCGCAGAGGACGGTGGAAGGCTCGCCAGCGCTCCTGCCAGTCGTCGGGCACCTCGCTGGCGGATACGGAGACGACCGCGCCGGCGACGAGGGCATCGAGGCGGTCGAGGGCCGGCAGCTCACCGGGGGCGCCGTAGAGGGCGTACTCGACGGTCTCGCCGTCGGCCGTCTCTTCGACGCCGGCCGGCGCGAAGTCGAGCAGCTCCGCGAGCACGAGCTCGGCGTGCGCGGCGTCGACGCGCAGCGCGAGGCGGATCACTCGTGCGCGCCGAGCGCGCGCCGCAGGCGCGCGAACACCGACTCCGGCGCGCGGCCGTTCTCCTGCGTCAGCGATCCGTCGAACCGCTCGAGCAGCTCGCGCTGGTCGCCGCTCAGCTTGCGCGGGACGACGACGTTCACGACGACGCGGATGTCGCCGTGGCGACCGCGCCTGAGCGGCGGCATGCCCGCGCCGCGGATCGTCAGCACCGTTCCCGGCTGGCTGCCGGCGGGCAGCTCGAGGTCCTGCTCGCCGTCGAGCGTCGGGACCGTGATCGTCGTGCCGAGCGCGGCGCGCGACGCCTGGACGTCGACCACGGTCACGAGGTCGTCGCCGTCGCGCACGAAGCGCTCGTCCTCGCGGACCTCGACGAGGACGTACAGATCGCCCGGCGGGCCGCCGCGTTCACCGGCGTGACCGCGGCCCGCGACACGGATGCGCTGGCCGTCGGCGATCCCCGCGGGCACCTCGACGTCGATCTCGCGCGCCACGGCGATGCGCCCCCGTCCGCGGCAGTCCTTGCACGGCTGCGAAGCGACGCGGCCGTCTCCGCCGCACTCGTCGCACGGGGTGGTGCGGACGACCTGGCCGAACGGGGTCCGCATGACGTTCTGCAGCTGCCCCGCACCGCCGCAGCGCTGGCACGTCTCGATCGGCGTGCCCGGTTCGGCACCGTTGCCGTGGCAGCGCTCGCAGAGAGCGATCGCCTCGTACGCGACGCTGGCCTTCGTGCCGCGCGCGGCGTCGATCAGCTCGATGCGTATGGTCGCGCCGATGTCCGCCCCCTGCGCGGGCCCGTTGCGGATCGGGCCGCCGCCGCCGAAGAAGGCGTTGAAGAGGTCCGAGATCGACCCGAAGCCATCGAAATTAGGCGCGTAGCCGCCGCTTCGCAGCCCCTCGTGGCCGTAACGGTCGTAGGTCGCGCGGCGCTCGGGGTCGACGAGGATCTCGTACGCCTCGGCGGCCTCCTTGAAGCGCGACTCGGCCTGCGGATCGTGGCTGTTGACGTCGGGATGGAGCTTGCGCGCGAGACCGCGGAAGGCCTTCTTGACCTCCTGTTCGCTCGCGTCGCGCGAGACGCCGAGGACCTCGTAGGGGTCGCGCGGAATGGCCTGCCCGCTACTCGGCGGCATCGGCGTCCTGGACGAAGCTCGAGAGCTGGCGCGCGGCGTCGCGCACCGCGCCAATCGCGCCCGCGTAATCCATGTGCACCGGCCCGATCAGCGACACGGTTCCCGCACGGGTGGGCGCGAGGCCGTAGCCACTCGCGACGATCGCGAGCGATCGCAGCGCCGGCAACTCGTTCTCGGAGCCGATTCGTACGTACACGCCGTGCTCGCCGAGGGCGGCGCGCAACACGTTCAGCAGGGCGGCGCGGCGCTCGAGCAGTTCGATGAGCTCGTGCACCGGGCCCGTCCCGTCGATGACCCCGGCCTCGAACAGCCGCGCGGTGCCGTCGAAGTAGATGCGGTCCTGGCCCTCGTCCGTGAGTTCCGCGAAGCCCGCCGCGAAGCGTGCGAGGAATTCGCGCTCGCGGTCCGGCAGCGAGGCGTCCGACACGCGCTGCTGCACCATGCGCGCGCCGATCGGAAGGCCGACGAGACGCTCGTTCAGGTACTCGCCGGCCCACGCCACCAGGCCCGCGTCAACCGGCGTCTGGAACGTCGCGATCATCTTCGAGACGTTGCCCGTCGAGGTGATCACGACGACGAGGACGGCGTCGGGCTGCAACGCGAGCACCTCGACGTGCCTGATCGACGCGGTCGAGATCGTGGGCGCGGAGACGACGGCGAGAAGGTTCGTCATCTGCGAAAGCGACTCGGTCGTCGCGCGCATCGCCGCATCGACCTCGCGCCGCATCAGCTCGATGTGCAGCGCCCCGGGGCCCGGCAGCTCGTCCTGGCCCGCGAGCAGGCGGTCGACGATGAAGCGCTGTCCGGCCTCGGTCGGGACCCGCCCCGCCGACGTGTGCGGATGGTCGAGCAGGCCGTGCTCCTCGAGCAACGCCAGTTCGCTACGGATCGTCGACGGGCCGCACGCGATCGTGGGGTCCTGCGCGATCGCGCGCGATCCGACCGGCATCCCGGTCCGCAGGTAGCCGTCGACGACGTGCCAGAGGATCCGCTCCTGGCGCTCGCTGAGCATGGCGCTGATTGTAGGCGGCGCACCCGCGCCGCCAGCGGCCGTTCGGGGCCGAAACGCCCGCCGTGGCGGACGCTCTCCTCAATCCGTGTCGGCCTCGCAGGAGCGCCCGCCGCCGGCCGGATCGAGGAACTGCACGCAGTCGGCGACGATCGCGACGGCCTGCCGGCGCGCGAGCGCGCCGCGCGCGTCCCACTCGCGCCATTGCAGGCGCCCGTCCACACCGACCTGGGCGCCCGTCCGCAGATATCGCGCGCACGCCTCGGCGCTCGCGCCGTAGGCGTGCACGTCGAAGTAGTTGGGGCGCTCGGCAAGGCCGCCGTCGCGGTCGCGGCGAAGCTCGTTGCACGCCAGGCGGAGCGCGCACACGCTCGTGCCGTCGGGCAGTGCGCGCAGCTCGGGGTCGCGCGTCAGCCGGCCTACGAGCACGACGCGGTTGATCGTGAATCCGGACATGCCTACCTCCCGTGGTCGTGTGGTCGTTACGCGGCGCCGGCGGGGGCTTGTCAGCGCAGCCGAAAGCCGACGCCGCGCACGCAGATCACGAGGCCGGGCGCACCGGCGCTCGCGAGGCGTCGCCTGAGCCGGCTCGCGTGGCTGTCGAGCGTGCGCCCTCTCCCCGACTCCGCGCCGCCCCAGACCGCGCTTGCTATCTCGGCGCGCGAACGGACCCGGTCGGGCTCGCGCGCGAGCAGCGCGAGCAGCTCGAACTCCAGGCGACGCACGGGAACCGGAACGCCGCCGACGTGCGCGGTCCGCGCCGACGTGTCCACGCGCAGCGCACCCACGACGAGGGTCGACGCGGCGCACCGGTCGCGGCCGGCGAGCGCGCGCAGCCTTGCGCGCAGCTCGGCGTACTCGACGCCGTCGGCGACGAAGTCGTCCGCGCCCGCCTCGAGCACGGGCAGGGCGCCGTGTTCGGCGCCGCAAACCAGGATCCGCTCGGCGCCCGTGAACGGGGATTGGCCGCCGCGAACCGACCTGACGAGCGCGATCAGGGCGGCGCCCGCACCGACGTCACCGATCACGACCGCGTCGCTCGGCCCGCGCGCGGCGATGACACGGGCGTGCTCCACGGTGCGCGCGAGCTGGACGGCGAAGCCCTCCAGGGAGAGCCGCGCCGCCAGCGTCGCGCCGCGCTCGCCGTCGCCGTCGACGATCATCACGGTGGCGCCTGCGCTCACGGCGTTTCGACCTCGCGCGGGCTCACGCCGAGGCCGGTGCGGGCGATCAGCGCCAGAACCTCTGTGTGGACCCACGGCGTCGGCTCGCCGCGTCCCGCCTCGGGCAGCAGACCGACGCGCCGCGCCAGCCAGCTCGTGTCGCCGCTGCGAGTCCCGGTGCCGTCGCGCTTGGTGCGCCCGCACCGCGCCGCTATCTCGCCCATCGAGAGCGCGCCCGAAGCGATCTCCGCGGTGACGCGTTCGCGCAGCGCGCGGTTGAGCAGGATCGGGCTCTCGAGGAGGCGCTCGAGCTCCGCTCGCAACGCCGCAGTCGACACGCCGGACGCGCCTAGCGACGCCTCGGTCGCTTCGCGTACGGGGCCGTACGCCTGGACGCCGGCGACGACGTCCCGCACGCTCACGATCTCGCCCGCGTCGTCTAGCCAGCGCAGTTCCGCCACCGTCATCGTCCCCTGGACCGGCCGGATCCGCCAGACTCGCGCGAGGCCGTCGCTGACCTCGTTCGAAGCTTCGTGCGCGCGCTGATCCAGCGGCCGCGTGTCGGCGGCGCCGCGGCCAAGAACGCGACAGCGGATCGGGCGCACAGCCGCGTCGGCGGCGAAGAGGTCCGCGAGCAGCACCGCGTTCGACTGCGGCTCGTCGCACTCGAGCACGCCGACGACACGGGGCTCGTCGCCGCGGTCGACGGGGCGCTCGAAGACGGTCGTGCCTGCCCCTTCGTCGCGCGCGAGAATCTCGCGCGCGCGACCTGCTGCATCGGTGAAGCTCCGAATGACGCGCTCGCGCGCCGCCGGCCGGACCGCCACGTGCGCCACTTCGTCCTCCTTGATCTCGCAGTTGGCGGGCGCCTCCAAGCGCTCGCCAACCGAAATCCGACGGCCGGGTCGCGGCGTGACGAGGCGGCGGTCGCGCGAACCTATGATCGGCTGCGATGGCCTCTGAGCACGCCACGGTGCCGGTGCGCAGCCTGGGCGGCGTCCCCTCCCCGGCGCTCGTCCTCGGCGCGATCGTCTCGATCCAGTTCGGCTCCGCGCTCGCGGCGAGCCTCTTCGACCAGGTGGCTCCGGCGGGCGTCGTCGGCATGCGCATCCTCGCCGCCGCGCTCGTCATGTCGCTGCTCGTCAGGCCGACGCTCCACGGCGTCGGTCGCCGCGAAGTCGCGCTGGCGGCGGCCTTCGGCGCCGTCCTGCTCGGGATGAACCTTTGCTTCTACGAAGCGATCAGCCACATTCCACTCGGGATCGCCGTGGCGATCGAGTTCCTCGGGCCGCTCGCCGTGGCGATCGTCGGCTCGCGGCGCCCCCGCGACGTCCTCTGGGCGCTGCTGGCGGCCGGCGGCGTCGCCGCGATGTGCGTCGGGGGCGTCTCGGGCGTCGATACGATCGGCGTCTGTCTCGCGCTCGCCGCCGGCGGACTGTGGGCGATGTACATCCTTCTGAACGCGCGGATCGGGCGTGTGTTTGACGGCGCCAGCGGCCTGTCGCTCGCGTTCGTTTTCGCGACCTGTGGCGCTCTCCCGCTCGCGATCGGGGTTGCCGGCCGCGAGCTGCTGAACGCCGAAGTGCTGCTCATCGGTGCCGCGGTCGGCATTCTCGCGTCGGCGGTTCCGTACACGCTCGAGCTGGAGGCCCTGCGCCGGATCCGCCCGTCGGTCTTCGGCGTCCTGATGAGCCTCGAGCCCGCGGTCGCCGCGCTCTCCGGCTTCGTCGTTCTCGGCCAGGCGCTCGGTGCGCGGCCGCTCGCCGGCATCGCGATGGTCGTCGCAGCGTCGCTCGGCGTGACTGTCAGCGACGGCGCGCGCGCCCGTTTGACGCCATGAGCGAGCGCCCGGGAGCGGTGTGCGTCGCCGTGAGCTGCCCCGGTGCGGGTCCCGACGCGACGACTGAGGTCCTCGAGCACGCGGGCGCGCTCGGGCGGGCCCTCGCCGGCGCTGGCGCGACGGTCGTGTGCGGCGGGCTCGGAGGGGCGATGGACTCGCTCGCCGCCGGCGTGCGCGCGGGGGGCGGGACGTGCATCGGCCTGCTCCCCGGCGCGGATCGCTCGCAGGCCTCGGCGGCGCTGTCGCTGGCCCTGCCGACGGGCCTCGGTCAGGCGCGCAACGCGGTCCTCGCCACGGCGGGCGAAGCGCTGATCGCGGTCGGTCGCGGCTACGGCACGCTCAGCGAGGTCGCATTCGCGCTGCGCCTGGGCCGCCCCGTCGTGCTGCTCGCGAGCTGGGACGTGCCCGGCGCGATCGCAGTGGCCGACGCAGCCTCCGCCGCCGCGGCGGCGCTGCAAGCAGTCGCGGAGCGGCGCGGCTGACGCCGCCTCCTACGCGCTCTCGCCGCGGATCTCGCGGTAGCGGCCGTCGAAGAGCTCGAGCACGGCGGTGACGTCGCTCGGGCCGCGGATGTCGTGGCTCACACCGACCGCGTCGTCGGAGCCCTCCCCGTGTTCGACGAGCTCGTCGCGCTCGACGCCCGTCACGTTGAGTTCGGCGCTTGCGCCGGCGCGGTCGAGCACGCCAAGCTCGACGTCGTCGTAGAGCACCACCGCCGTGTCGTCTGCGCCCCGCTCGATCCGCACGCCGGGCCACGTCGCGAGCTCGTTTGCTACCTCATCGACAAGCGGGCCGGCGTGGGACACGGCTGCATCCTACAGCGGCCCGATTCGCCCGCTTCCTCGCGGCCGGATGCGCGCCGCGCGCCGCGGGTAGGATGTCGCCATGAGCGACGAGAGCATCACCGCGCGGATCGAGGGTCTTGTCGCCGAGGAGCACGATCTCCGTCGGCGCGAGGAGGGCGACAGCAGCGACCCAGCTCGCCTCGAGGACGACCAGCGCAGGCTCGAGGAGATCTCCGTCGAGCTGGACCGCTGCTGGGATCTTCTTCGCCAGCGGCGCGCGCTGCGCGACGCCGGCGAGAATCCCGATGCCGCCGAGGCGCGCGACGCCAGCACCGTCGAGCGCTATTTGCAGTAGCGGCCCGCTCGCCTGCCGCGCGTCAGCTCGCGTCGTCGCCGGGTTCCGATCCCCGCCGACCGCGGCCGATCTCACGCTCGACGTTCGACGCGAACGCCGAGAGGCGTCCGGAGCCCGCGGCCCGTGCTGCGGCGTCGCCGCCCCGCCCACGCAGGATCCAGGCGAAGCCGACCGCAAGCAACGCGCCGGAGAGCGGGCCGACGACGTAGACCCAGAACGAGCTCCAGTCTCCGCTCACGAGCGCCGGGCCGAACGACCGCGCCGTGTTCATCGACGCACTGCTGATCGGCGCGGCCCAAAGGCCGGCGAGCGCCACATATCCGCCCACCGCGAGCGCGCCGAGCGAGCCGACGTTCTGCGCACCGGATGCGGTCCCGAGGATCACGCTCAGCAACGCGAGCGTGAGCACGAACTCCATCAACAGTGCCTGCCACGCGTGATAGCCCGGCCCGGGCAACGTCGCGCCGATGTGGCCGACGTCGCCGATGACTGCGCGCAGAAAGAGGCATGCGAGCGTCGCTCCGATGAGCTGGACGACGACGTAGCCGGGGACGCGCCACCACGGAAAGTCGCCTCGTAGCGCGAAGGCGACCGACACGCCGGGGTTCAGGTGCGCACCCGAGACGGCGCCCATGAACAGGATGATCGCCATCACCATCAGCCCGGGCGCCACGACGGCCGCGGCGAGCGAGATCTCTCCCTTCGCGTGGAGCATCGAACCGCCCGCCGCGACGAGCACGAGGAAGAAGGTGCCGAGGAGCTCGGAGAACAGCCGCCTGTACTCGAGCGACGCGTCCTCGAACTCCGTTAGCGAACCGAACTGCAGATGGAGAAGGTTGCGGGCCCGCTGGTCCTCGGCCGGCGGCAGCACGGGGTTGTCGGTGGGCATGCTCATGAACCCGGCGCGATCGTCGTGCGGTGCGCTATGTCGCCTCGGCGTCGTCCGCGGCCTGCGCGCGCCGTACTGGCGAGACGATCGCCCAGTGATGCCCGACCGGGCAGCGCTGCAGGCGCCATCCTGCGATGCGCAATGCGCGCAGCGAGACGCCCGGGATCCACCACGTGGTGAACTCGTGGCCCGACGTGCAACGGACCGTCACGCGGCCACCGAACGGACGGTAGCCACGGCGTCGCAGCGCGATCACTTCGACCACGAGCGAGGCAAGGCTCAGCACAAGCGCCGCTCTGCGGCGCCGCGAACGCCGCTTGGACTGCTCGTTCGACGTGCTCGTCGTAGGGCTCACAAACTAACCATGCCTGTGGCGGCGATCGCGCGAGGTAGGCGGCCTGCGCGCGCTAGACCCTACTCGATGAAGACCGCCGAGAACCGGCGGTCGGAGGTCGACGTCTATGTGCCCAAATCCCTGGGTGGGTTTCGATACCGCTACCGGGATTCGAACCCGGGTTTCCGCCATGAGAGGGCGGCGTCCTAGTCCCCTGGACGATAGCGGCGCGCTGCCCGCTGAGGCTAGCAAACCGGTGTTCTCGCGCGACCGCGAAAGGCCGCCGCGCCCGGCGTCGTGCGCTATCGTCGCCGCACGCTGGGAGCACGCGGATGTGGCGGAATTGGTAGACGCGCACGGTTCAGGTCCGTGTCGGGGAAACCCGGTGGAGGTTCGAGTCCTCTCATCCGCATTGGGCGTCTTGTGATGGCCCGTCGCTCGGTTCCGATGCGAACCGGCGTCGCGCCGGAGGCCCCCAGCCCACGAGGAGCGAAGGTCGGAAGCAGGCGTCCCGGCGGGGGGCGACGGTTGGCCGCCGAGGCACGGCTACGCGGTTTGGCGCCGCGCCACCCCGAGCACGAACGGAGGGCCGACAGCGCCGGGCCCCGAGACGCATCGTCGCACCCGCTCGACGGTGAATCCGGCCCTCGCTATGGCCGCGACCGTGTCGCGGGCGAGGTGACAGCCGGCTCCGAGCTGTGGCCAGATGCCCGAGCGGTCCAGGCTCGTTTGGAGGGCCCTGCCGAACGTCCCATCTGCGACGACGTGCTCGAAGAAGCGCAGCTCCCCGCCGGGAGCCAGGACTCGGTGCAGCTCGGCGAGCACCGTCTGCTGATCGACCACCGAGCACAGGACGAGCGACGTGACGACGGCGTCGAAGGTGCCGTCGTCCTGGGGCAGTGACTCGGCGGTGCCGTCAACGACCGTGATCGTCACGGGCGCCTCGCGAGCCGCACGGGATGCGAGACGCCGCAGGTACGGCTCGGGCTCGACGGCCAGCACCTCAGTCACCGCGCGCGGGTAGTGGGAGAAGTTGCGCCCGTCGCCGGCGCCGACCTCGAGGACGCGCCCGCCGAGGCCGGCGAGCAGCTCCGAGCGCTCGCCTGCCGACCCCACTTTGCCCGACGCGTGAGACCAGACCCGCGCGAATACAGGATGGTGGCCGACGCCCGCACGCCGGGCTGGCCTGAACCGGGCTAGCGTGCTCGCGCAGAGGTTCGCCAGCGTGACCGTACGGGCCAACGCATCGACCTGCTCGAGCTCGCCGACGGTCAGGTGCTCTCGCGCGAGCTCCTCGACGTCCGCGGGAGCCGGCGCCGCAAAGAGGCGCTCGGCGCGCGCGACGGCGTAGGAGACAGCCGCCCGGCTCCGCGGTTCAAGACGATCGAGATCTCCGGCGAGCAGAGCCTCAAGCTCGTCGGGCGAGACGCCCGAGCCGAGTGCCCACCTACGGTGCACGCGGGTGCAGTCTCCGCAGGCGTTGACCTGGCTCACAGCGACCGTCACCCGCTCGCGAAGGGGCCGATCGAGCCCTCCGCCCAGGCCACGAGCCAGCGCCGGGACCCGCGGCAGAACATGCGCGAGAGCCTGCGCCGCTTCCCCGACCGAAGTGAACCGGCGTGGCACGCAGCCGAGCGGTTCTCCTTCGCCGGCGTCAGCAGCGAGCATCGCAATCCACGCAAGGCCCTCGTCGAGCGCGAGCCGCACGGTTGGAGCTGCTCATGGCGTGACTGTAGCCGGGACCCCGACGGCCCTCGGGCTCGCTCCGCGCGCCACGCACTTAAACGACGCGAGCCTCCCCGCCGCACGAGGCGGCGGGAAGGCTCGCGTTTACTTACGCCCGTGCGCTATTCGCAGAGCGGGTTCGCGGGAACCCCTTCGCACGGGTGAGGCATCGTTTCCTGCGCTTCCGGCGCAGGCTGCGCTTCGCCTTCGTAGGCTTCCGATTCCTCGGAGAGCTGGATCACCCATTCGACGGCTCCGAAGCTGTCGTTCGGGCTCGGCGTTGTGGCGTTATTGCAGCTCCACGTGCCTTCCAGGTCTGCGGGCTCGGTGCCATCAGGCGTCGTGTTACCGATCGCGCAGTCGTCAGGCGAGGAGATGAAGAAGCCACCCTGCATGAAGATGTCCTTCGCGTAGGGTCCGCCGTTGCTTCCGTTGTCTTCGAACGTGTTGTTCGCGACGCGAACGCCCGACAGCGCGAAGACGATCGTGTCTTCCTGCTGCGGGAACGGGTTCGGGTACTCGAAGCCGAGGAAACCGTCGTTGACGTTCCCCTTGATCGTGTTGTCTTCGACTGCGTCGCCGTAGACACCCGGGAACTCCACGCCCACGCCCCACGGCGCCCTGCCCGTGGAACCGTTCGTCGGGGCGGAGAGGTTGTTGTTGTCTTCCACGAGGTTGTCACGGTAGATCGTGCAGTGCGCGATGTCCGTGGTCGTGAATTTCGGCAGGTGCGGGTGCGGCCCCTCGTACGGGTGCTTGGGGTCACACGCGCCGTTCGACGGCGGCGGCGGGTCGCCGGGGTTTTCCGAGTTCGGCACGATGCCGGCGCGGTTGTCCCGGAAGGTCGAGTTTTCGATGATCAGGTTGCCACCGGAGTTCGACCCTGAGTAGCCGACCGCGTTGTCTTCCATCGTCGCGTTGTCGATGCGTGCCTCACATTCGCGGCAGGCGCCGAGGTAGATGCCGGAGTCGTCCATGCCCGAGGAGTAGATGTTTTCCCACGAGCCTTCTTTCTCGTCGTTCGTGAAGATCCCGTAGCCACCGTTCATGCCGGTGTCATACGCGGTCAGGTAGCGCCCGAACCAGCCGTGCGCGCCGATCTTGCCCGAACCCGAGCCGCCGTTCCACCAGATCTCGTTGCCGCAGGATTCGTCCCCGCAGCTTTCGGTGAGTTCAAAGTTGCGGACGGTGAGGTTTTCGACCCAGACGTCGTTGTCCTTGTAGATTTCTATGCCGTTGCCGCCTTTGTGCTGGCCATCGACGATCACGGTGTTGCGGTTCATGCCCCGGATCCAGATGTGCGAGTGGGGCTTGGTGACCTTCACCGGTTCGTCGTAGACGCCGGGCTCGATCAGCACGTAGTCGTTCGGCTTCGTCGCGTTGACGGCCGCCTGGATGGTGTGGAAGTAGGCGGTTCCCGGTGCCGGGGCGGGGAATTCGCCTTGCGTCACGATCATCACGCGGGTGTGTTCCGCCATCGCTGTGCCGGTGAGCAGCGCCAGCGCTGCGAATACGGCCACCGGCAAAACGATCAGCCTGCGCTTGGGCAGGCTTCGCCTGAGCTTCATTTCTCCTCCTCCATGATTGAAATGGGATTCGCGTTAGCGATTCGCGTTACCGTATCCGCGGTACTCCACGATGTCAACGCCCAACCGACACGGTCTGACACCATTCCCCTCCACGCTGATGGTCGACGGACCCAACCAACGCCGGCACCCGGTGCAGGCACGAAGCCGAGAGACGGTCGAGCGGATCCTCGCGGCGACACGCGAACTGATCCTCGAGGATGGGATCGAGGCCGCCACGACCTCGGCGATCGCGGCGCACGCGGGCGTCGCGGCATCGTCCCTCTACCGCTTCTTCGCCGACCGCGACGAGCTTTTCGCGCGCCTGTTGGAAGGCGAGGTCGAGCGGATCGAAAGCTACGCGGAGAAGACGGAAGCCGAATGGGAGCCGGCGTCGATCGGCGACTACGTGGAAAGCATGCTGGAGATGTTCCTCTCCTACCACGAGGAGAACCCCCTCTTCGTGCGCCTCTGGTTCGGCGGCCGCGTATCGCCGGCGGTCAGCGCCATCGCGCACGCCGGCAACGTCGCGCTCGCCGAACGCGCGCGCGAGCGCTTCCTCGCCGCCGGCTGGTCGGAGGACGACATTTCGCCCGAGACGGCGCTGATCGTGATCGAGGTCGGCGACCGCATCCTCGACCTCGCGTTCCGTGGCGGGCGCCGCGCCGACCGCCGCATCGTCGCCGAGGGCGCAGCGATGCTCACCGCGTACCTCGAGCGGCTCGCAAGACGGCCGGTCGGCTAGCGGCGCCTCGCGCCGCCGCGGCCGGCACTCGCGTGCCGCCGGGCGCGCGGAGGCGACTGATCAGACGCGCGTCGGCTCGGCGTCCAGGAGTTGACTGAGCTCCTGCAGCTGGCGGCGGACGCCGCCGCAGACCTGGTCGCAGAGCTCGAAGATGCCGGGGTCGCTGATCGCGTAGCGGACATGCGTCCCGTCCTTCGTCCGACTGACCATCCCCGCCTCGTGGAGTATCGCCAGGTGCTTGGAGACGTTCTGCTGCGACGCCCCCAGGGCTGCCTGCAGCTCGCCGACCGTCGCATCGCCGTCCCTGAGTCGGTCGAGCAGCTTGATCCGCATCGGCTCGCTGAGGACGCGAAAGCGCTGCGCCACAAGTTCAAGTAGCGGCTCGGGGATCGGATGGGTCGTCGTCCCGGGTTCGCTCATGCCACTCACAGTACCACAACTATACCGTTGTGGGGTTGACATGCCGCGGCGATCAGGATATGGTCCTCTTTACAAGCAAACAGTTGTTGACGAGTGGATGGAGTGAAACAGATGTGGCTGATGACGCAGATCGTCTCTCTTGATCCGTGTCCGCTGGACTCCGGCGTCGCAGTCGACGGCCGCACGACGGCGGTCCGCCGATGAGCACCGCCGTCCACCCCACCGAGCGCGCCGTCGCGCCCGCAAGTAGGCTTCCCGAGCTCGGCCCCGTCGGGCGTCTCGGGCGTTACACCGCGACCCACTTTCGCCTCGTGCTCGTCACGTGGATCGTGATCGCCACCGTGCTCGGCTTCTTCGCGCCGAAAGTCGAGACGGCGCTGTCGGGCGCCGGCTGGGAAGCCTCCGGCTCACAGTCGGCGGAGGCGCGCCAGCTCGTCGAACGCGACTTCGCCGGACTCGGCAGCTACGCACTGACGGTCGTCGTCCACTCGCCCACGGAAACGGTCGATAGCTCCGCTTTCAGGCGGACCGTGGCGCATGTCGAAGCCAAGCTCCGCGCCAGCAGCGCCGTCCGGACGGTCGTCCCGCCCGCCGCGGGAGCCTCGATCTCCGCCGACGGCCATACCGCGATCATCGAGGGGGGCGCCGCCAGGACGCCGAACCAGATGGTCGCCGCCGCCACTGCGCTCAAGGGGCCGATGCACGAGCTCTCACGGGGAAGCACCGTGGTGAACCTCACCGGCGCCCCGGGAATGTGGTCGGACTTCAACGCCGCCAACCGCTCGGCGATGCTCAAATCGGAGTTCATCTCCTGGCCGGTGACGCTCGCGATCATGCTGCTCGCGTTCGGCTCGCTCGTGGCGGCTGGCCTTCCGCTGATGCTGACCATGGTCGGGCTGCTGTGCGCGGCGGGCCTGCTCTACCTCGGCACGCAGATCAGCCCGATCTCGATCTGGGCCATGAACTTCGCCCTGATGTTCGCGCTTGCCCTCGGGATCGACTATGCGCTCTTCATCGTCTACCGCTTCCGCGGCGCGTTGTTCGGGTCGGACCTCAGCCGTGAGGACGCGGCCGCCGTGACGATGGACACGGCAGGCAAGGCGGTCCTCTTCAGCGGCCTCACGGTGCTCGTCTCGCTGACCGCGGTGATGCTCGTGGCCAGCCCGGCGTTTCGCAGCATGAGCGTGGGGATCATGCTCGCCGTCGTGTTCGTGCTCGCGGCGACCTTGACTCTGCTGCCGGCGGTCCTCGCGAGGATCGGCGCGAACGTCGACAGGCTCGCGCTGCCGTGGGCCCACTCCGGCGAGCACCGCTCGCCCCGCTTCGCGGCTTGGGGCGAGCGGCTCTGGAGGCGCCCCGCGCTGTACGGGATTCCGGCCGTTGCCGTGCTGCTGGCACTTGCCTTCCCGGTGAGCGAACTGAAGACGTCGATGCCCTCGATAAAGGTCGTGCCGCCCCAGGACTCCTCGCGCGTCGGGTACGACGAAGCCGAGGCGGCGTTCGGCGCCGGCGCCACCGGTCCGCTGCAGATCATCGCGCCCGCCGCGAAGGCCGCGGCCGTGGCGCGGATCGCGGCGTCCGATCCGGGGGTCGCCGCGGTCATCCCTGCCGGCCACTTCTCGCACGGCCTCGCGCTCGTGACAGCCGTTCCGCGTCAGGATCCGTCGAGCCCCGAGGTCGGGGTGACGATCGACCGCCTGCGCGGCGAGCTTCCCCGCGGCGCTCTCGTCGGTGGCGCGGTGGCTGAAAACCACGACCTTGAAACGCTGCTGAAGACAGACACGTGGCTCGTGATCGGCGTCGTCATAGCGCTCGGATTCCTCTTGCTCCTGGTCGCGCTACAGGCGCCCCTCGTCGCCGCGGCCGGGGTCTTGACGAACCTGCTGGCGACCGGCGCCGCGTTCGGCGTCGCGAAGTGGATCTTCCAGGACGGGGCGCTGCACTCGCTGCTCGGCTTCCAGCCCCAGGGGTTCCTCGATGCGTGGGGTCCCGTCTTCTTCTTCGCGATGATCTTCGCTGTATCGATGGATTACACGGTGTTCCTGCTCTCGAGCGCCAAGGAGCACTGGGACCGCAGCAAGGACGCGCACGACGCGATGGTCGGCGGTGTCGCCCACTCCGGGCGCGTGATCTTCGCCGCCGCCGCCGTCATGGTCGCGGTGTTCTTCACATTCGCCCTCTCGGGCCCCCTCCCGCCCAAGGAGATGGGGATCATCCTCGGCGTCGCCGTGCTGCTCGACGCGTTCCTCGTGCGTCTGCTGCTGCTCCCGGTGCTGCTGCGCGTCTTGGGTCCTCGCGCGTGGTATCTGCCGCGCTGGATGCGCCGCGTGCTCCCCGACGTGAGGTTCGGACACGCATGAGTCCCTGCCGCATAAGCAAGGTGCCGCGATCGCGGTCACGGGCAGTATCCCGCACCCGATCGCGTGTTTCTTCCGGAGGAGCGGGCGGCGACGGCATGCGACGCTCGACGCGATGAGTTCCTTCACTGCCAGCGCCCGCCCCGTTGACGGGCTTCGTCATGAGGTCGACGTCAACGGGCGCCACGTGATCCACACGGACGAGCCGGCGCGTCTCGGGGGAACGGACACGGCACCGACTCCCCATGAGTTGCTCGCCGCGATGCTCGCCTCGTGCGCCTCGACGATGGTGGCGATGTACGCCAGGCGCCACGACTGGCCGCTCGACGGACTGCGCGTCGACGTGGTCTACGACGCCGACGAGACGCCGCGGCGGGTGACGATGAACCTGCAGCTGCCTGGCGGGCTTCAGGCGGACCAGGTCGAGCGCCTGCGGCGCGTCGCCGACACGTGCCCGGCGCGTCGGGCGCTCGAGGCGGGGTTCTTCTTCGACGAGCAGGTCCTGGTCGGATCTGCTCAGGCGCACGCGGCCTCGGAGCCGGGCTAACACCCGCCGTATGGGGGGAGCTGTGCTGGCGGCGCCGGCTGAGGTCGACGGTCGACGCTGCTACGCGGCGTACTCGGCGTCGCTCACGTGCTCGAGCCAATCGACGACGGTCCCGTCGTCCTCGGCCTGCTGCATCGCGACGTGCGTCATGAAGCCGTCGGGCGCCGCGCCGTGCCAGTGCTCCTCGCCGGGCTCGAAGTAGACGCGGTCGCCGCCGCGAATCGTCTCGACGGCGCCGCCGCGGCGCTGGCAGCGCCCGACCCCCTCGGTGACGTAGATCGTCTGGCCGTTCGGGTGGGTGTGCCACGCCGTACGCGCCCCGGGCGTGAAGTGGACGCTGCTCGCAGCGATCCGGGATCGGCCGTCGGGCGCCGCCACGGCGTCGAGGAAGACGTCGCCGGTGAACCACTCGGCGGGTCCCTGCGTCGTCGGCGTGTCGCTGCGCGTGATCTTCAAGCTCGTCTCCCCTCGGTCGTGTGCGCGGGCCGGCGCGCAGGCGCGCCACCGGCGCGGTGCGTACGTTCTCGCGCTAGACGCTAGTGCAGCGTGAAGGCGTGCGTGACCTTGACGGTCTTGATCGCGCTCGAGGAGAACGTCGCCTCGCCGGTGAGCTTGATGCTGTGGGCGTGCTTGACGAGCGACTTGCCTTTGGAGGACAGCTTCACGGTGATTTTCGCCCTGCCGGATTTGGACACGGTGATGTGCCCGCTCGCGACGAGGACGGGCCGCGCGCTCGAGAGGTGCGCGCCGCGGGGCAGGTAGTACCAGTAGATCGTGAACGTCCCGGCCGCGGGCGCAGTCACGGCCACGGCCGCGCCGCCGTGTTTCTTGACGTTCGCGAGCCGCTGGGCCGATTCGTGGTTGCCGAGCGCGGCGAGCAGGTCGTGCTTGATCTCCGCTTCGCTCGGCGGCGGCGGCGGTGGCGGTTCGACGTGTTCTTCGTGCTTGGCGGTGACGACTGCCGTGGCGGCCGTTTCGGCGAACCCCGGCCCGCCTTCGTTGGAGGCTTCTTCGCTCGCGCGGATGGTGTGGCCGACGTCGGCGCTCGTGAGCGTGTACGTCGTCCCGGTCTGGCCCGAGACCGCTTCGCACTGCTCGCCCGCCGCGTTGCAGCGCAGCCACTGGCGGTGGAATTCGGTCGGACTGTTCGTCCAGTCGGCGGCGGTGAGTTTCAGCGTCTGTCCTTCTTCGGCCGTGCCGGCGATCGTTGGCGCGATGGTCGCGCTCGGCACCGGCGTTTTGCTTTTCGGCCCGAGCGCGGCGTTGATTTCCGTGATCGTTTCGCCGACTTTGACCGTGAGTTCGGTGGCTTCGGAGAGTTTGAGCTTGGCGTCCCAGTACTGCGGCTGGAATTCCGAGCCGTCGGAGAACTTGACGCGATATTTGCCGCCGACGAGCGAGGGGATCGTGTATTCGCCGCTGCGGTTCGTGAACGAGCACGAGGTGCTGGCCGGGCTGACCTCTTCGGCGCAGACGGTGGCGCCTTCGAGCGGCGCTTTGGATTCGGCGCTCGTCACCTTGCCGCGGATTTCGCCGCCCTGCGTGAGAGTGGCGTCGATGTTTTCCTTGTCCTGGCCGGCGTGTTCGACCTTGACGAGCGTCGCTTCGCCCGCGGCGAAGACGTTGTTGTAGTACTCGGTGAGGTAGTTCCCGACCTCGGGTTCGAACGTGACGCGGTATTCGCCGGCCGGCACGCCGTCGATGGTGTAGTTGCCGCGTTTCCCGGTCGACGCGCAGGGCTGGATCGCTCCCTGGACGGTCGATTCGGCGCAAACGGTGACGTCTTCGACGGGTTCCGCTTTGGAGTTCGTGACGCTTCCGGAGATCATGCCGCCTTCGGCCAGTTTCGCGTCGATGCCGCTGTCCTGCTCGCCGGCGGTGAGCGTGAGCGTTTCGGCGGTGGCGGCCGTCTGGGCGTCGTTGTAGTACTGGGCGGCGTAGATGCTGCCTTCCTCCGGGGTGAATTCGACGCGGTATTTGCCGGGGGCGAGTCCGACAATCTGGTAGTCGCCTTCTTCACCAGTCGTCGCGCAGCTGCGCGCTTCTCCTTCGGCCAGCGCTGTCGCGCAGACGCTGACCAGCGGCAACGCTTTGGCTGCCGCGTTGGTGACCGTGCCGGAGATGGTCGCGCCCAGCGTCAGGTTCGCGTCGATGCCGGTCTGCGTGGCAGCGGATTGCAGTTTGACGATTTCTGCGAGCGCTTCGCTTGTCGCGCCGTCGTACCACTGGGTTTCGTAAACGGCGCTCGCTCCCTGGCCCTTGAATTCGATGATGTATTCCCCGGGCGGAAGGTCCGTCGCCGCGTATTCGCCCTTGGCGTTGCTTTCGGTGCACGTGAGCTCTTCGCGTGAGGTTTTCGATTTGCGTATCGCGCAGGCGAGCGCTTCCGGGACCGGCGTTTTCGTTTTGCCTGCCGTGATGACGCCTTCGATCGTCCCGCCGCGGGCGAGTGTCGCGTCGATCCCGCCGACCGCAGCCGGGGGCGTCACCGCGACGGCTTTTGCTGCCGAGCGTTCTTCCTGGCCTTCGAAGTACTGGGTGACGAAGCCCGCATCTTCGAAGGAGACCGTGTACGTGTCTTCGGGCAGGCCGGTGAGCGTGTAGGCGCCGTTTTCGCCGGTTTCCTGGCACTCGAATTCGAGTGAGGTCGGGGACTGCGGTTCGACGCATACCTCGGCGCCCTCGAGGGGTTTTTCTTCGCTGTCCTTTACGACACCTTCGATCTTTCCGCCCGTGACGAGCTTCGCGTTCACGTTCGCTTCTTCCTGCCCGGATGCGAGCGTGATCACGGTGGCTTCGCCGAGCTTTGACTTTTCGTCGTAGTACTGCGGAACCAGGCTGCTGCCGTACTTTTCAAACTCGACCTTGTACGACCCGGGAGAGAGCCCGGTGAGTGCGTATGACCCGTCACTGGCACTCGGGGCGCATACCCTTTCTTCTTCAGTGTTCACCGGTATCGCGCAGACGTTCGCTTCGTCTACGGCCGTTTCGGGTTTCGCGGTCTTGACGGTGCCGCTGATCGTGCCGCCCGTGACGAGCGTCGCGTCGACGCCCGAGTTCGTCGCTTCTTCGAAGACCCGGACGATCGTTGCTTTGGACTTGGCTGTGACGTCTTCGTAGTACTGGCTGGAAAGATCGGCTTCGCGGTCCGAGAACGAGACGACGTATTCGCCGCCGGCGAGCCCCGTGATGTGGTACTTGCCTTCGGAGTCCGTTTGCTGGCAGGTGACGAAGAATTCTTCGGATCCTTCGGGTGCTTCCGCGCACACGTTGGCGCCCTCGACCACGCCGTGGGGCCCGCTCACTACGCCTTCGATCGTTCCGCCTTCCCGCAACTCGGGGTTGATTTCGCCCGTCGTCGCTTCGAGTTTGACTTCGACGGCGGAGGCCCGTGAGAGTTTGGTCGCAGCGTCCCAGTACTGGGAGACCAGTTTGCTGCCGAAAGGCGCGCCGAACTGGACGAAGTACTTGCCGGCTTCCAGGCCCTTCAGTTCGTAATCGCCGCTCGCTTCGCTGTCGCGGCACTCGACCAGACGGTCCTGCGTCGTGTACGCGCAGACGTCGGAGTCTTCGATCGCGGCTTTCGTGTTCTCGGCGGTGACCTGGCCCGAGATCGTGCCCCCCATGAGGAGCTTGCCGTCGATGCCCGTGCGCTTTTCCTTCAGCGCCAGTTCGACGGATTCGCCTTCTTCGGGGCTCGCCGCTTCGCGCGTCTTGTTGTAGTACCGCGTGACGTAGCCGGCTTCGGCGTCGGAGAATTCGATCACGTAGGTGCCGCCCGACAGGCCCTGGAGCACGTAGTCGCCTTTGGCGTTCGTTTCGGTGCAGACCGGCTGCACGAAACCGGCGCGCAGTTTCGCGCACACTTCCGCGCCCTCGAGCGGCGTCGTTTTGTCTTTGGCTTCGCCGACCACTTCGCCTTCGACTGTCGCCCCTTCGGGAAGATCCGCGTCGATCCCCGTGGCCTGCTTTTCGTTTTCGACTTTGACGAGCGTCGCTTTGTCTTCCGAGGAGACGTCGTCGAAGAACTGGCGGACGTAGGCGCTGCCCGCGTCCGTGAAGAGGACTTTGTATTCGCCTTCTTCGAGGCCTTCCAGTTCGTAGTCGCCGCCGGCGGTGGTCTTGCCGCAGCGCTCTTCGAATGAGAACTGAGCGTACGCGCAGACTTCGGCGCCCACGAGAGCTTTGCCTTCCCCGTCGACACTGCCTGCGATCGTCCCGAGTTCGAACAGCGTCGCGTCCACCGATTTGGTTTCGACTTTGCCTTCGACGTTGACGGCGGTGGCTTCGCGCTCGTTGCTGACTTCTTTGTAGTACTGGAGGGCGTAGTTCGAAGCGACGGCGCGGAATTCGACATCGTATTTGCCGACCTTCAGTTCCGTGATCTGGTACGTACCGTCTTCTTCTGTCTGGGTGCAGGCCGCGACTTCGCGGTCCCCGGCCGTGATGGCGCAAACCTCGATTTCTTCGAGCGGCGCACTGGACCTGTGGCTTGTCACGGTGCCGGATATCGATCCGGTCTCGACGAGTTCGGCGTCGATTCCGCTGACCGGAGATCCGGCGTTGACTTCGATCGGTTCCGCGTTCTGGAAGCCCTTGTCGTTCCAGAACTGGGTTGCGTAGCTTTCACCCTGGTCCTGGAAGGAGATCGTGTAGTTGCCGGGAGGCAGCCCTGCGAGCGTGTATTCGCCTTTGGCGCCGGTCGGCACGCAGGCGTACGACGTGTAGGGTTCCGCTTCCGTGAAGGCGCAGACGCTCGCTCCGTCGATCGGGGCTTTCGTCGCGGCGCTCGTGACTGTGCCGCTGACTTCGCCGCCGAGTTCGAGGCTCGCGGCGGCCAACTCGCTCACGTCCCCGCCTTCCACTTCGACGAGCGCGGCGTCTTCTTCGGTGGCGCTGTCCAAGTAGTACTTCGTGACGTAGCCGTGGGCACGGTTGCTGAATTCGACGACGTAGTCGCCTACGGGGAGGTTCGTGATGTCGTACGAGCCCGAGGCTTCGGCTTCGACGCAGTGGCGGACCGCCTGTTCAGTGAATGCTTCGTGGGCGCAGACCTCGGCATTGACGCCGCTGCCCGCCCCTTTGAGCGTCGCGTCCCCGGCGATCACGCCGGCCGGGACGAGCTCGATCGCAGCCGGCAGTTCATTCGTTTTTTCCGCTTTGACGACGAACTCCGAGGCTTCAGCGGCGGTCGCCGCTTCGTTGTAGAAGCGCGCCGCGTAGAACTCGTTCGCCGCGTTGGGCTTCGCCTCCACGTAGTAGGTGCCGGCAGGTACTTCGAAGGCGAACTTGCCGTTGGAGTTCGTGGCCTCGCACTTGACCGCGTTTTCGGGGTGCGCGAGTTCGTTCACGCAGACTTCGACGCCTTCGAGGCTTTCCGACGTTTCCTGCGAGAGCACTTCGCCGGCGATCTTCGTCGGTTTGACGGTGAAGGCTTTGAAGAGCCCGCCCGCGAGCGGGTCGTTCGCCGCGTTCGTTGCGAGCGCGCTCGACGGCACGAGCAGCGCGACGGCGACGAGAGCCGGCACGAGACAAGCCGCTACCACCGGGCGGCGGCACGCTCGTGGGTTGCGGCGGGGTCTATGTGCCATCGACGGGGATCCCGTTCCTGTCGCTGCTCAAGACGCGCGCATCGTACAGCGCCGCGATGCGGCGCGCACGGGGAACCGTCAGTAGCCGCCGGTCGAGCCGGACGATTCGGACGCCGCCGGTTCGCCGGCGGCGGTGACGGCTTCCCAGGTGCCGCCGAAGCTCTTCAGGTCCTCGCCGTTCGCCTGCCCGTTCTGGGCGTCGCCGGCGTAGACGTAAAGCGGGTGTCCGTCGAGCGTCACCTGGAACTCACCGTTGGGCCGTTTGACGACGCCGAGGCGACCGGTGATCCCTTCGCTGCCTTTTGTGAGCGCCGCCGCGGACGTCACGGTGACGGCGGGCCAGGCAGCGAGGCAGGCGCTTTCGGTGCACAGCAGGTGCGTCGTCGTCTCCGGTTTGAGCAGGTAGAGCGTGCGCCCCTGGGAGTCGACGACGACCTTGCCCGAGAGACCCGACACCGTCGCGAGCTTCAGCGGCGCGGTCGCCGTCGAGGAGCTCGATGCGCTCGTCGAGGTTTTTTCGGCGGACGTCGTCGCCGTGGTCGTGGTCGTCGACGAGGAACCGCAGCCGGCGATGAGCGCCGCCGCGCCGATGAGGCTCACTGCAAGGCACGTTCGCATGACCTTCCCCTTCCCCTTCGCCGCGCTCGCTGCCGGCAACGGTACATCGTGCGCCGCGCCGCGCGCGGCGCGCCTACGAGTCGCGGCGGCGCGAGAAGATGGCGCCGCGGTCGAGATCGCCGACGGAGCGGCAGCCCGTGAGACCGAGCGCGGTGTCGATGTCGGCGCGCATCACGTCGATGACGTGCGCGACACCGCTCTGGCCGCGGGCTGCGACGGCCCACGCCCAGGCGCGGCCGATGAGGACGGCGCGCGCTCCGAGCGCGAGCATCTTCACGACGTCCAGGCCGTTGCGCACGCCGCCGTCGGCGAGGACCTCGACGCGGTCGCCGACGGCGTCGGCGATGTCGGGCAGCACCGCGACGGTGCTCGGCACTGAGTCGAGCTGCCGTCCGCCGTGGTTGGAGACGACGATCGCGTCGGCGCCCGCGTCCGCGGCCGCCCGCGCGTCGGCGACGTCGAGGATCCCCTTCACCGCGATCCGCCCGCGCCAGTGCTCACGCACCCAGGCGAGGTCGTCCCAGGTCACGGCGGGGTCGAACTGGGCGTCGACCCACTCGCGGAAGCCCGCCGGCGTGCTCGCGTCCGGCACCGCCCGCTCGAGGTTCCCGAACGTCAGCGGGCCACCGCCGCGCCCGACCGTCCGTACCCACGTCGGGTGCGAGAGCAGGTCGAGGCCGCGGCGCAGGCGCGAGGCCGGTGACGCCCGCCCGACGACGGCGTTGCGCGTGTCGCGGTGACGCGCGCCGACGACGGGCAGGTCGACGGTCAGCACGAGCACGGGCGCGCCGACGGCGCTGGCGCGCGCCATGAGGTCCTGCGCGTAGGAGCGGTCGCGCATCACGTAGAGCTGGAACCAGGGCGGCTGGGTCGTCGCCGCCGCGACCTCCTCGACCGGGCAGATCGACACCGTCGACTCGACGAACGCGATGCCCGCCGCCTCGGCGGCGCGCGCGGCCTGCACCTCGGCGCGCGCCGCGAACATCCCCGCGAGGCCCACGGGGCCGAGGATGAGCGGCATCGAGAGCTGCTGGCCGAGGACCTCGACGCCCTGCTCGCGCCGGGAGACGTCGCGCATGACGAGCTGGCGCAGCAAGACGCGGCGCAGGTCGTCGACGTTCGCGCGCAGCGTCGCCTCTTCGTAGGCGCCGCCGTCGATGTAGTCGAAAAGCTGGCGCGGGAGGCGCCGTCGCGCGAGCTCGCGGTAGTCGAGCGCGGTCGCCGGCTCGAGGCCGAGCGGCCTGTCGCGCGCGAATCGCATGGCGCGATACTACGGCCGCGCGGACGCTAACGCGCGACCGAGATGTCCGCGCAGCGCTCGCACACGGCGGCGGGGATCACGCCGACGCGCATCAGCAGCGCGAAAGCGCGGCAGCCGAGGCAGACGCCCGCGAACGCCTCGAGGCTCGCGGCGCAGACGAGCAGACCGAGCACGACGTAGGCGGCCGTCACGTCGTCGAGCGCGAGTGCGAGCAGCGCCGCGGAGAGCGAGAAGACGAGGCCGATCAGCTGGGCGAAGCGCTTCGGCGGGCCGGGTACGGGGCGTTCTGCGAGCGCCAGGCGCGGCGTGATGAAGCGCGTGACGATCTGGCCGAGCGGGCTCAGCGTCGGCCCCGTCGCGACGCGCGCGGCGAACCCGTACGCGACGACGGCGGTCATCCACGGCAGGTCGAAGGCGATCGTCGCGAGCGACAGCGCGACGACGCCGCCCGCGACGAGCCGCGCAGAGACCTCGTTGACCGGGTCGGGGAACGAGAACAGGCGGCGCACGACGGATTGTTCACCGGCCATATGAAGATCTTAGCGCTCGGTTAGCCGCCGTCGCCGAGCTCGCCGGCGGGATCGGCTGCCGCCTCGCCGCCGCCCCGCCGGGCGCGCGCGATGCGCCCGCCTGCGGCGCCGAGGAACATGCCGATGATCGCCGTGACGACGGCGAAGAGCGGCGGGAAGCTGCCGAGCGACACTTTCGCTTCGGTGCCGACGATGGCGTGGGTGATCAGCAGCGAAGCGCCGTAGATCGCGCCGCCGACGACGCCGCGGTCCGCGCCGCCCCAGCCGTCCTGGTGCTCGAAGCCGGCGATGAATCCGCCGACCGCGGCGAGCCCCGCGATCGCCCAGTAGCCCACGGTGCTCGTCCCGATGAGGATCCCCGCGGCGACGCCGATCGCCGCCGGGATGACGCCGCCGAGGATGATCTGCGCCGGCCGCGACCGGTCTTTGAACAGCGTCGGGTTCACTTTGCCACTTCCCCTCCCGCCGTGAAAGCTAGCGGGTGGGAGGCCGCGTTGAAAGGCCGCTCAGACCGAGACGCGGCGGTCGAGCGTGCCGTCGGCGAGCCGCGCGCGCAGCACCTTCTTGTCGAACTTGCCGACGCTCGTCTTGGGCACCTCGTCGATGAACGCGAACTCGTCGGGGAGCCACCATTTCGCGACGCGGCCTTCCAAGTGCCGGCGCAGCGCGGCCGGGTCGGGCTCGATGCCGGCGCAAAGGACGACGCAGGCGAGCGGGCGCTCCGCCCAGCGCTCGTCGGGCTTGGCGATGACCGCCGCCTCGAGGACGTCGGGGTGGGACATCAGCTCGTTCTCCAGGTCGACGGAGGAGATCCACTCGCCGCCGGACTTGATCACGTCCTTCGACCGGTCCGTGATCTGCACGCTCGCGCGGTCGTCTATCGACGCGATGTCGCCGGTGCGCAGCCAGCCGGCGTCGAACTTCTCGCCGCTCGCGCCTTCGCGGTAGTAGCCGGCCGCGACCCACGGACCGCGGATCTCGATCTCGCCGGTCGACTCGCCGTCCCACGGCACCTCGGCGCCGTCATCGTCGACGAGGCGCAGCTCGACCCACGGCAGCGGACGGCCCTGCATCGCGCGGCGGTCCCAGTACGCCTCTTCCGAGGGGTCCCCGTCGGGCCGCGAGTAGGTCGCGATCGGGCTCGTCTCCGTCATGCCCCACGCCTGGTAGATCGTGACGCCGTGGCGCTCCTGGAAGTCGCGCATCAGCTGGCGCGGCACCGCCGAGCCGCCGCAGGCGCAGTTGTCCAGCGAACTGAGGTCGACGTCGGGGTGCTCGTCGGAGTAGCGAAGCAGGTCCTGGAAGATCGTCGGCACGCAGCCGAGCTGCGTCGGCCGCTCGGCCGCGATCAGCTTGGCCAGCGGCTCGGCGCCGAGGTGGCGGTCGGGCAGCACCAGGTCGGCGCCGGCGAGCGCCGCCCCGTAGGCGAGTCCCCAGGCGTTGGCGTGGAACATCGGCACCACGGCGAGCACGCGGTCGCGGCGCGAGAGCCCCGAGCCGTCGGTCATCAGCGTCCCCGTCGAGTGCAGGCTGATCGAGCGGTGCGAGTAGAGCACGCCCTTCGGGTGGCCCGTCGTCCCGCTCGTGTAACAGAGCGCCGCGGCCTGGCGCTCTTCGAGCTCGGGGTAGTCGTAGGGGCCCGCCGGTGACGCGGCGAGCAGGTCCTCGTAGCGCAGCGCGCGCGGCAGCGTGCCGGCGTCGCCGTCGCCCATCACGATGAAGTGCTCGACGCGTCCCATCTGCGGCGCGAGCTTCTCGAGCACGGGGACGAGCGAATCGTCGACGAAGATCACGCGGTCCTCGGCGTGCTCGACGATGTACTCGAGCTGGTCGGCGAAGAGGCGCACGTTGAGCGTGTGCAGGACCGCCCCGACGCACGGCACGGCCATGTAGAGCTCGAAATGGCGCTGGTTGTTCCAGGCGAATGTCGCGACGCGGTCGCCCTCACCGATGCCGAGCGCGGCCAGCGCGTGCGCGAGGCGGTCGATGCGCGCCGCGATGTCGTCGTGCGAGATCCGCCGCACCGAGCCGTCGTCGTTGAGTGTGATGACCTGCGCGCCCGCGTTGCACGTGTAGAGGCGGCGCCGGATGTGGTTCAGCGTCAGCTGGTAGTCGTCCTGCATCATGCTCTGAAGGCGCGTCATATCCCTCCGACTCCCTCGGTTGCGGCGGGGCGGCCGCATTGTTCGTAGACGGCGCGCGTGCGCGCGGCGACGTCATCCCAGTCGAATGTCAGCACGTGCTCGGACGCCTCGGCGACGAGCCGGTCGCGCAGCGGCCCGTCGACGAGCAGGCGCTCGATCATCACGCCGAGGTGCTCGGCGTCGCCGCCGTTGAAGCGCAGGCCGACGCGCTCGCCGACGGGCACGACCTCGCGCAGACCGCCGGTGTCGGCGACGATGCACGGGCAGCCCGAGGCCATCGCCTCGAGCGCGACGAGGCCGAAGGGCTCGTAGATCGACGGCACGACGCAGAGGTCGGCGATCCGGTAGAGCGAGTGCAGGACGTCGTCGCCTATCCAGCCGAGGAACGTGCCGTGGTCCGCGAGGCCGAGTCGCGCGGCTTGCCCACGAAGCTCGGCCTCGTGGGTGCCGGAGCCCGCGACCAGGTAGCGCACGCCACCGACCTTCTCGATCACCTCGGGCAGCGCGTCGAGCGCGAGCTGGAAGCCCTTCTCGTACACGAGCCGTCCCACGAGGAGCACGAGCTTCTCCTCCGGCGCCGCGAAACTCTGACGCAGCTCGGCGAGGTCGTCGCGGGGCCTCAGTTCGCTCGGGTCGATGCCGTTCGGGATCACGGCGACGGGGCTCTCGTCGATGTCGAAGACGTCGGCGACGTGTCCGCGCATGTAGTACGAGCACACGATCACGGCGTCGGCGCGGCGCGCCATCCAGCGCTCGACGGCGTGGATGTGCGACTGCGGGTGCTCGCTCACCCAGCCCTGGTGGCGCCCGTGCTCGGTGGCGTGGATCGTCGTGACGTACGGGACACCGGCACGGTCGGCGAGCGTCGCCGACGCCCGGGCGACGAGCCAGTCGTGGCCGTGGATCACGTCGTAGCCGCCGTCGGCGAGCAGTTCGTCGCCCGCGGCGATCATGTCGTCGTTGAGCTGGCCGACCCAGTCCAGGAAGCGCTCGAGGTCGCGCGGCCGGACCGGCTCGCGCAGGCGGCGGATGCGCACGCCGCGCTGCGCTTCACTCGCCATCGCCGCCGGGGCATCGTCGCTGCGCCCCCGCGTGAGAACGTCGACCGCCACGCCCTGCGCGACCAGGCCCTCGGCGAGCTTGCGCACGTGGCGTGCCAGTCCGCCCTCGATCACGGGCGGGTACTCCCAGGACACGATCAGCACGCGGTCCGCCACGCACTGGACCCTAGCTGCAACGCGCGTGACGGCGCGGCCCGTCAAGATGGCCGCGTGGAGCGCACGGTCGACTTCTACTTCGCGGCGATGTCGCCGTACGCGTGGATGGCCGCCGAGCGGATCGACGGGCTGCTGCCGCAGGCGCGCTGGGTGCCGGTGACAGCCGCGTTCATCTTCAAGGCGGCGGGCCGCACGCCGTGGGGCCTGACGGAGCGGCGCGAGGAGGGCATGCGCGACTGCGAGGCGCGCGCCGCGGGCTACGGCCTGGAGCCGATTCGCTGGCCCGACCCGTGGCCGACGAGCGACGTCGACGTGGCGCGCGCGATGACGTTCGCGGACCAGCGCGGCGTGCTCAGGCCGTACGCGCTCGCGGCGATGCGCCGGAGCTTTCACGAAGGGCGCGTCCTCTCCGAGCGCGACACGCTCGCAGACGCGGCACGCGACTGCGCGCTCGATGTGAGCGAGCTGCTCGCGGCGCTCGACGACGACGGCGTGAAGCTCGCCTTGCGCGAGCGCACGGACGCCGCGAGCGCGCGGGGCGTCATCGGCGTCCCGACGGTCGCCGTCGGCGACGAGCTCTTCTGGGGCGACGACCGTCTCGACGAGGCGGCCGCCGCGGCGGCGTAGCGCGGCGCGCTCTCGTCCGCGCGCCACCTACGCTTGCGCTGTGCGCTGGATCGTCGACGGCATGAACGTGATCGGGACGCGCGGCGACGGCTGGTGGCGCGACCGGCACGCCGCGATGGTCCAGCTCGTCGACAGCCTCGAGCGCTGGGTGGCGCTCACGGGGTACGACGTGACTGTCGTCTTCGAGCAGCCTCCGCGTCCACCGATCTCCTCGACCGTGATCGCGGTCGCGCACGCGCCGAAGGGCGGCCCCGACTCCGCCGACCACGAGATCGTGCGGCTGCTGCGCGCCGACGCGGACCCGGGCTCCATCCGTGTCGTGACGTCGGACGTGTGGCTCGGTGACCGGGCGATCACGGTCGGCGCGAGCGTCGAACCGGCGCTCGCGTTCCGCCGCCTGATCGAGCCTCCCGCTTAGCTAGTCGAGCTGGAACTCGCCGGCGGCGTAGATCACGCGTTCGCTGCCGTCGGCGAGCGTCGCGGTCACGGTGCGGTCGGACGTCGAGACGACGTCCGTGTGAACGCTCGAGCTGTTGAAGCCAAGCTTCTCCCACTCCTCGTCGCTCAGCTCGCTCGGGTCGCCGGCGAGCGCGTCCTGGTAGGCCCTCCCGACCGCGATGTGGGTGTTGCCGAACTCGCCGCCGGCGTTCTCGTCGTACAGCGTGTGCGCCATGAAACGCGTGATCCGCGAAAGCCGGCGGTCGGTGAGCGAGAACTCGCCGATCTTGTCGGCGTTCTCGACCGCGAGCATGTCGGTGAGGAGCCGCTCGTTCTCCTCGGCGCTGGCGTTCACGACGCGGCCATCCGCGAACTCCAGGCGCACACCGCGGACGAGCGTGCCGTAGCGGTAGAGCGGCTGGTTGCAGTAGATCCAGCCTTCGGTGCCGCGCCAGTCCGGGCTGGTGAAGATCTCGAAGCTCGGCACGTTGCGCCCCCGCCCGCCGAGCCAGCGCCGGCGCTCGCCGATCGAAACGCGCAGATCGACATCGCTGCCGACGACGTGGACGGAGCGGATGTCGAGTCCGTCGAGCCATTTCACCGTGCGGTCGATCTGCTCGCCGACCTGGCGCCAGCGCGCCACCGGCTGCTCGTCGTCGAGGTAGCAGGCGTGGATGATCTGCTCCCAGTACTCCTCGAGTGACATGCCGGCCTCGGCCGCCATGCCCTCGGTGCCGTAGAGCCCCAGCGTCCACGAGAAGTCGCCGGCGTTCTCCTTCGCGCCCCGCCACGCGATCAGCGGGCGCAGCGTCTCGCCGCGGCGCATCATCAGCGCCGGGTCGATCCCGTCGAGCGCGTGCGGGTCGCTTTCCGCGAGCACCGCGACCTGGTGGTCCATTTCGTCGACCAGGCCCCGGAAGTAGTTCGCGGCGAAGTGGTCGAGCTGCTCGGGCGAGGCGATCTCGAAGAATTCGCGCTGCAGGTTCACGTGCTCGTCGGCGTCGGTCGCATACGCCGGCAGGACGTGTCCGCCGGCACGCCAGATCGCGCGGTGCAGCGCCGCGTAGAGCGGCCGCGCGCTCTCCGGCGCGACGACGCGCACGACGTCGCCGGAGCGAATGCCCGCGCCGGCACCGAGCGCGAAGTTCACGAGAACGTCGGCGTAGCGCTCGAGGATCTCGGGCGGTGGTTCGAACGGCATCCGGCGAACATTAATGAAGTTGGCAGCGGTGCTGCGCGCGGGAGCCGGCGGTACTGTGGTCGTGGCGGCCGAGCGGGCCGCAACGCCGATGCCCGTGCCCAGACGCCTCTCGATTCGCGCGCCCGCGGCGCTCGCCGCGACGGCGCTGCTGCTCGCGGCGTGGGCGTCGCCGGCCGCGGCCGAGTCGCCCGCGACGACTGTGAACCCCACGGCCGAGTCCGACAACCCGTTCGCCGACCAGGGGAGCAACTACCACTACCGCTCGCTCATCACCGCGGTCGAGCCGAAGGTGCCGGGCCTGTCGCTCCAGGTGCTCGAGTTCGCCGACCGAATCCTGCTGACGAACCACACGGGACGGACGGTGACCGTCTACGGCTACGAGCACGAACCGTACGCCCAGGTCCTCGCGAACGGAACGGTGCGCTTCAACACCAACTCGCCGGCGTTCTACCTGAACCAGAACTTCTACGGCAACGTGTCCGTGCCGTCCTACGCGACGCCCCACGCGAAAGCGCACTGGGTCACGGTCGACAAGACCGGGGAACTGGAATGGCACGACCATCGCATCCACTGGATGGAGCCGACAGTCCCGCCGCAGGTCAAGAACCAGGCGAAGCGCACGAAGATCTTCAACTGGCGCGTGCCGATCACGGTCGGCGGGCAGCCGGCCCAGATACGCGGCGTCCTCTACTGGGCGCCGGAGCAGGACTCCACGGCGCCGATCGGCGCGTACATCGCGCTCGCGGCGATCGTGCTCGCGTCGATCGCGCTCGTCGTCTACGTGCGCCGCCGGCGGCGCGCCGGCGGCGGCGAGAGCGAGGCGTGGTGATCCGCGTCAGCGCGAAGCGAGCCGTGCGAGCTCGTAGAGCCCGAACACGACCGCGCCGACGGCGAGTCCCGCGAGCCCGAGAAGAAAGGTGAGCAGCGCCGCACCACCGACGATCGCGACGACCGCGTTCACCGGCTGGCGGCCCGTCTGCTGGCGGCGCGCGACGTAGACGCAGACCCCGACGAAGCAGACGAGAGCGGCGGTCCAGAGCACGCCGTTGGCGTTCAGCCCCGCTTCTTCCATCGTCGCAAGCACCGTGATCATCTCGTCCCGCGCGCACGGGGCGCGCGCCGCGGCGAGTCTAGCCGCGGCCCGACGCCGGCGCCGCGGGCGTGTCTATGCTGGCGCGCGATGCGAGGACGGCCGAACATCGCGGCGCGCGCGGCCCGGCGCACCAAGCCGGCGTGAGCGAATCGGCGCCCGCCGCGGGCACCGCGGTCTCGCCGTTCCCGGCGATCGCGGACTACGCGTTCCTCTCGAACTGCCACACCGGCGCACTCGTCGCTCCCGACGGCTCCGTCGAGTGGCTCTGCCTGCCGCGCTTCGACGCCGCGAGCATCTTCGGCGCCCTGCTCGACCGTGAGGCCGGCGCTTTCCGCTTCGCGCCGTTCGGCGTGAACGTCCCCGCGGCGCGCGTGTACGAGCCGGGCACGAACGTGCTGTGCACGACGTGGGCCGCAACCGGCGGCTGGCTGCTGGTGCGCGAGGCGCTCACGATCGGCCCGCGCCAGGGCGAGGACCTCGTGACGCCGCATACGCGCCCGCCCGCCGACGACGACGCCGACCACATGCTCGTCCGCACCGCGACGTGCCTGGAGGGAGCGGTGGAGGTCGAACTTGTCTGCGAACCCGCCTTCGACTACGGCCGCGAGATGGCGGACTGGACCGTCGCCGAGGACCGCCGTTCCGCGGCGGTGAGCGGCAGGGGTTTCCCGCTGGAACTGGTGTGCGACCTGGAACTCGGCGCCGAGGGCGAACACGTCCGCGCGCGCCACGTGCTCTCCGCGGGCGAGACCTGCTACTGCGTGCTCTCCTGGGCCGAGGGCTACCACGTCCCCGCCGACGCCGGCGAGGCTGCGGAGCGGATCGAGGCGACGGGACAGTACTGGCGCCGCTGGCTGGACTCGGCGAGCATCCCGGACCACCGCTGGCGCGAGCCGATCCAGCGCTCCGCGCTCGCGATCAAGGGGCTCACGTACATGCCGACCGGAGCGACCGTCGCCGCGCCGACCACGTCGCTGCCGGAGACGCCGCGGGGCGAACGCAACTGGGACTACCGCTTCGCCTGGCTGCGCGACAGCAGCTTCACGCTCCAGGCGCTGCACTTCCTGGACCTCGATTCGGAGGCCAGCGAGTTCATGGAGTTCATCGCCGACCTCGAGCCGGACGCCGACGGCGCCCTGCAGATCATGTACGGCATCGACGGCCACCGCGACCTCACCGAGCACACCCTCGACGAACTCTCGGGCTACGAGGGAGCGCGCCCCGTCAGGATCGGCAACGGCGCCTACGTGCAGAAGCAGAACGACGTCTTCGGCGCCGCGCTCGACTCGATCTACCTGCACGCCGGGCGCAGCCGGCGGCTCTCGCGCCGGCTGTGGCCGATCGTGCAGGCGCAGGCGCGGTGCGCGTCCGCCGTGTGGAGGGAACCGGACCAGGGGATCTGGGAGGCCCGCGGCGCCCCGCAGCACTACGTCTCGTCGAAGATCATGTGCTGGGTTGCGCTCGACCGCGCGTCGCGCCTCGCGCAGATCCGCGGCGACGCGCAGCTCGAGTCGCAGTGGTCGGCGGTGGCCGACGAAATCCGCGCCGACGTGCTCGCGAACGGCGTGCGCGACGACGGCGTCCTGCGCCAGCATTACGACAGCGACGCGCTCGACGCCTCCACCCTCCTCGCCGCGATCTTCGGCTTCCTGCCCGGCGGCGACGAGCGCCTGCACGCGACGGTCTGCGCGATCGACAAGGACCTCAGCGAGCACGGTTTCGTTCTGCGCTACCGCACGGACGAGACCGACGACGGTCTCGCCGGACGCGAGGGCAGCTTCCTGATCTGCTCGTTCTGGCTGGTGTCGGGCTTCGCCATCGTCGGCGAGTTGCAGCGCGCCCGCGACCTCTTGGAGCGCCTCTTCAAGGTGGCCTCGCCGCTCGGCCTTTACGCGGAGGAGTTCGACCCCGACAACGGCACGCACCTCGGCAATTACCCGCAGGCCTTCTCGCACCTCGCGCTGATCGAGGCGGCGCAACGCCTCATCGAAGCCGAGCGCGGCGCGAGCGTTACGTGACTAGCGCCGCGCCAGCAGGCGCTCGTAGATCGCGAGCGTCGCGGCCACGTGCTGGGCGACGTCGAACGAGGTGAGGATCCGCCGTCGCCCCGCCGCCCCCATCCGCCGCGCCTGCTCCGGGTCGGCGATGACGCGCGCGGCCGCGCGCGCCCACTCGGCGGCGTCGCCCGGCGCAACCAGGTAACCGTCCTCGCCGTCGCGGACGAGCTCGCGCGAGCCGCCGACGCCCGTCGCGAGCACGGGCACTTCGAGCGCCATCGCCTCGAGCAGGGCGCGGCCGAACGGCTCCTCGTGCGAGGGCAGGAGCAGGACGTCGAGCGCGCGGATCACGTCCGCGGCGTCGTCGCGCTCGCCGAGGAAGCGCACGCGCTCGCCGAGAGATTCGCGCGCGACCTGCGCGTGCAGCCGCTCCACGTACGCGCGGTTGTCAAAGCGGGTCGCGCCGGCCGTGAACTTCGCGGAGCCGACGAGCAGGAGTTCGGCGTCGACGCCTTCCCGCACGAGCGCGCCGAGCGCGGCGATCGCGGTGTCCTGGCCCTTCCACGGCGTGAGCTGTGCGACGACGCCGAGCAGGGCTCGTCCCGCGGGGGCGCCCAGACGTTCGCGCAGCGCGCCGCGGTCCATCCGCGCCGGGTCAAACGCGGCCGCGTCGATCGCGGGGTGCACGACCGTGACTTGCGCGGTCGGGGCGGCGGCAGTGACGGTGGCGGCGGTGTACGCGGAGTTCGCGACGACGAGGGACCTGCGCGCGATGAGGCGCATCGTCGCGCGGGTCGCCGCGACCGGCGGCAGGCAGTCTCGGACGCTCGTCACGCGCGGAGCGCCCGCGGTCGGCGCGAGCGCGACCTCGAGTCCGGCGCGGACCGAGTTCGCGTGCACGATCTGGGCGCGCGCCGCGCGCGCCGCGCCGCCGACCTGGTGCGAGGCGCGCGTCATCGCCGCGAGCGCGACGGGTGTGTGCAGCGGGTGAAGGCGCAGGCTGCCGGCCGTCGCGGCGATCGGCACGTGCGCGACGCCGACCGCGCCGGCGGCGCCGGCCAGGTCGCCCTCGGGGCATGCGAGTGTCGCCTCGACGTCCGCGGGGAGGGCGGCGAGCAGCGTGAGCAGGGAGCGCTCCGCGCCGCTCACGGCGGCGGTGTGGTTTACGTAGAGGACGCGCACCGGCGTCGGTCTAGGCTACGCCGCGGCGGCGATGCGGTCGGCGCTGCGGCGGCCGCCCGCGAAGAGGCCGGCCCAGATCGCCATCGCGCCGCGCAGCATCGTGAAGTCGGCGTCGTCGAGCGGGAGACGCTCCGCGAGCTCTATGTAGGCGCCGGCGACCGTGCGCTCGCTCAGCACGACCGAGTCGACGGCGCGCCAGAAGGACTCGTTGGCGCGCATGCCGCGCGACTCCTTGGCGAGGTTCGCGAAGACGTCGGAGGCGCGCTGGTGGGCGACGGCCGGCGAGCCGCTGTTGACGGCGTAGCCGAGGTGGTCGGCGACGCGCTTGGCGAGCACGCCGCACCAGATGTCCCCGAAGCGGTCGAACGCGTAGTCGGGGCCCATCAGCAGGAAGTACATCGCGGGTGTGAACTCGGCCCGCCACGCGAGGTTCATCGAGCACATCGGCAGGTAGCTGCCGCGCGGGATCGTGCGGTCGCTCCAGCGCTGGCTGATCGGCACGCGGTGCGAGACGAGCTGCGTCGCGGCGTCGAAGTCGGGGACCCCGTTCCAGAGGCCGTGGTTGATGGCGACGGGGGCCTCGCGCGCGGTCTCGAAATACGGCATGCCGCGCGGCTTGGCCTCGTCGAGCGTGCTCTCCCACGAGGGGTCGTAAGCGCCCTGCAGGCGCCGCTCGTGTGCGGCGAGGAAGTCCGTGTGGTTGGGGTCGGGGCGTACGTCGTCGTCGAGCGTCACGATCATCTCGGCGCCCATCTGCCACGCGAGCCAGCAGCCGAACGAGCGGATGCAGCCGCTGCCCGTGGGGATGATCCACGCGGCGTCGCCGAGGCGTTCGCCGATGTCCGGGCGCGCAAAGTGCTGCACGTTCGGCGCGGACGCGTCGAAGCTGCGGCGCGGGCCGTCCTCGACGATGATGATCTGGGCCGCGCGGAGCTCCTGCTCCCACTCCACCAGGAAGTCTGCTGCGCTGGCCGCGCGTGCGGTCGGCACGACAACGATGGACTCCAAGCGGCTCCCCCTTCCGTAGGGTTGGATCGTGCTGCCGAGAATACGGCGTCGCGGCCGCGGGCGCAACGGCGGCAGGGCGTCAGCCGCCGGCGAGCTGGACCGCCTTGACGATCAAGAGGATCACGGAGACCAGCAGGTACACGCGCAGCGTGAGCATCGCGAGCTTTCGCCCCCGCGACCAGCGCGGGCGGCCGAGGAGCGTGAGGGGCGGCATCGTCCATTGCTCGCGTGGCACGCCCCAGTCCTCCTCCTCGCTCACGGCCGCCGCGCGGCGGCGGCCGCGCGCCGTGATGAGGCCGAAGAGGAGCAGCCCGACGGCGAGGATCACGCCGCCGATCACGGTCACGTGGGCCACGTTCACGTGCGGGAAGACGGTAGTCACCATCAGGATCAGCGACAGCAGTACGAGCACGGCGACGATCACGCTCGCGAGCGCGTTGAGCCACGGCCCGTTGCGCCACGGGCCGAGCACTTCGCGGTCGTTGCACAGCAGCAGCAGGAACACGCTCGCGGACGGCAGCAGAACGCCGGCGAGCGCCTGCACGGCCTCGGTGATCACGCCGAGCGGCGCCCCGGGAATCAGCACGATCGCGCCGGCGAACACGATCAGCGCCGCGAAGATGCCGTAGAAGGTGCGCGCTTCGCGGAAGCTGCGGTGCAGCGAGGTGCGCGTGCCGAAGACGTCGCCGAACGCGTAGCTGGTCGAAAGGGTCAGCGCTCCCGCCCCGATCAGCGAAGCGTTGAGCAGGACGATCGCGAAGAAGGCGCCGGCGGTCGAGCCGAGTGTGCTTTCGAGCGCGCTTGCGGTCTCGCCGGCATTCACGAAGTGGCCGGCATAGGGCGTGCCGCCGAGCGCGAACGCCGAGATGCAGATCAGCGCGCCGGCGCCGAGCACGACGACGACCGCGCCGATCCAGGTGTCCAGGCGCTCGTAGTTGATCCAGCGCGGCGTGATGCGCTTGTCGATGACGTTCGACTGCTGGAAGAAGAGCTGCCACGGCGCCACGGTCGTGCCGACGATCGCGATGATCAGAAGGACGGACGTCGAAGTCGCACCGCCCTGGATGCCCGGGACGAACAGGTCGTGCGCGATCTGGCTGCCGTCCGGGTGGGACATGAAGAACAGCGGGATCACGAGCACGTTGGCGAAGACGAAGATGAACATCGAGCGCTCCCACATGCGGTAGTTGCCGCTGACGGTGATCGCGACGAGCGCGGCCGCCGCGATCGGCACCGCCGCGTACTTCGTCACGCCGAAGTAGCCGAGCGCGAGGCTCACGCCGATGAACTCCGTGACGATCGTCAGGAAGTTCAACAGGAACAGGTCGCCGACTGAGAACCAGCCCCAGAAGCGCCCGAAACGCTCGTTGATGAGCCGCGCGTGCCCGACGCCCGTGACGGCGCCGAGGCGCACGACCATCTCCTGGTTGACGACGAGCACGGGGACGAGCAAGAGGAGGACCCACAGCAGGCTCGTGCCGTAGTTCTGGCCCGCCTGCGAGTAGGTCGCGACACCGCCGGCGTCGTTGTCGCCGACCATCACGATCAGGCCGGGGCCGATGATCGCGAGCAACGCGAGGAGCCGCGAGCGCATGCCGCGCCGGCCCTCCTCGTGCTGGCGGATCGTGCCGAACGCGCCGCGGATGTCGCCGATGTGCGCGGAGTCCAGGACGTAGCGCTCGCGCGCGGCTTTCGCCGGCGGCGTGGGCTGCTTGCTCGCCATCTGCTGGACCTCCTTTCGGCGCGCGCGACGCTAGCCGCGGCGTCCGGCGGAGGCCCCGCCCGGTCAGCTCAAGCTACCGGCAGGCAAGGGCACCCGGCGCGACATCCGCGGCCAAGCTACTTCGCGGCAGATCTAAATCGTCGTGTCGGGTCTGGTCTTCCATTGCTTTCGCCCCGGGGCGCGCACGCCCGGCGCGCCCCAGACGAGCCTATCAGCGTCGCGCGGGCCGGCCTACTCGCGCGCGGCGCCGTAGCGCCGGCGCCAGTCGCCGGGCATCGTGTGCTCGAGCACGTCGTCGACCGCGAGCACGCCGATCGTGACGCCGTCGCCGTCGACGACGGGCAGCAGCATCAGGTTGAAGTCGCTCATCAGGAGCGCGATCTCGGGCAGGTCGGCGTCGGCGCTCACGGCGGGACCGCCGGGCTCGAGCAGCGCCGAGAGGGTCGTGTGCGCGGGCGACTTGATGAGCTCGACGACGGGTAGCGTGCCCGCGAGGTGCCCGTCGGCGTCGGTGACGACGACGGTCGTGATCTGGTCAGCGGGAATCTCGCTGCGGCGCACGAGCTCGAGCGCCTGCTCGACCGTCGAATGCTCGGCGACCGAGACGAAGTCGGGGTTCATCAGTCCGCCGGCGGTCTCGGGGTTGTGGCCGAGCAGCGAGAGGACCTTGGTGCGCTTGGCGGCGGGCATCTGGTCGAGGACCGGCAGGCGCCGGTCCTGGTCGAGCTCCATGAGCAGGTCGGCTGCGTCGTCGCTGTCCATCCGCGCGAGCACGGCGGCGACCTGCGTGTCGGAGCGCTCGCGCATGAACTCGAGCTGGTGCTCGTCGTCGAGCTCCTGGAAGATGTCGGCCTCGAGCTCCTTGTCCTGCCCGACTGCCTCGAGGATCTCCTCGCCCTCATCGTGCGAGGCGGCCTCGACGAGGTCCGCTATCTGCGCCGGGTGAAGGCGCGCGAGGCGACGGTGCGCGAGGCGCAGGCGGGAGGTGGGCACGTGCGCGACGAATGGCTCGAGGTCCCCCCACGCGATGAACGCTGCGGGCTCGCGCTCGCCGCGCAGGCCGCGCGGCAACAGGCGCCGCCAGCGCGCACCGAAGCTCGCGTCGATGCCCGCCAGACGCCAGACGCCGTTCTCGCTGACGAGCTCGACCTCGCGCGCGACGACCAGGCGCGCGTTCGTGACGTCGATCAGGCTGCGCCCGAGCACGTCCTGTCTGAGCAGGACCTCGCCGGGGCGGCGCTCGAGCCGCGCGAGGTTCAGCTTCGTCGTCCTCGTGCGCACCGCGCCGGGATCCAGGTGCTCGATCCGGTCGATCGGCACGAACAGTTCGCGCCCGCCGATGCGAGCCTTAAGGCCGACGATCAGAGGCTGCGCCACGCCGGTGTCCAGCCGCGCGACGACGTCCTCGACGCGACCGAGGCGCGCCCCGGAGGAGTCGAGCAGCGGGCTGCCGGCGATTGAGGAGAGATGGACCGCGTCTGGCATCAGCGCGCTCGCACGAAAGGGTACCGGGACGGCCCCCGGCTGGCGAGTGCCGCGCCCGCGTTCAGGTGCGACGGCCTCGCAGCACCGGCGAAATCCGGCTGCGCGTCGCGCTCAGTAGCGGACGTGGTGTTCGTACGTGATTTCGCCGAACGGGCCCAGGTTGATCTGGAATTCGACGTTCACGCGTCGTCCCGACGTCGCAGCGGCTGTGCCGTTGCAACTCCATTGCGTCCTGCGCCGCGTGTCCCCGTAGGGGCCTTCGCAGCTGACGCCGCCGACGGAGTAGGAACGGGGGTTCCCAAGCCAGCCTTTGGCTTTGTTGCCGGCGTCGTTTGCCGCGAGTTCACGCGCGCCGGCGGAGCCGCCGCAGCGTGCGCCACAGATCAGCGGGAGCATTCTGCCGCTCGCGGCCGCGGGCACGAGAACCGCTCCCGCGATCCCGGCTGCCACTGCGACGATTGCGCTGTATCTACGGATTGAACTCACCACTCCTCACCCCATCGGCAAAAGATGTCGGTCGTTTGATATCCGACGAATGATAATCGCTTTGGCGGCGTCATGCGTGACATCGGACACACATGCAGACGGCGCTCTCCCATCGTACGTGGTGTACCGTCATTCGGCGGCACTTGATGCCGCGCCGCCGCCGCAATGAGAGACCGAACCCGCCGCCTTCTCCTGCCGTTCACCGCGATCGTAGCGGTGCTTCTCGCGGCGGCTGCGCCCACAACTTCGGCGCAGGTCGCCGGGCGAGAGCAACCCGGGCTGCGCTTCCACTCGAGCCTCACGCGGCTCTCCGGCAACAGGCTCATGTACCGCACGTGGGCCGACGGGTACTTCGAATCGCTGCTCGTCGAGCTGCGCCAGCCCGGCTACAAGGTCACCTCCAGCGTCCTCACGAGCGAGGACGGCCGCGCGACGAACGCGACCCCGTCGACGAGCCCCTGTTATCCGGCGCCGGCGTCCTACCTGCCGCACCACGGCGTCATCGAGTGCCCTTCGTTGCTGTACAGCAACGACGGCCACACGGGCGTGCGCTCGGTCACGATCGTCTTCGCGACGAACCGCTGCTACCCGCGCAACGGCGGCATCCTCGGCGGCGTCGGCGGCCCGTCGGTGTCCTGCCGGCGCTAGCGCGCGTTCATCGCGGGCGTCCGCCGGCGCGCTGGCGCCTGGTCAGAAGCCAAGTCGCGCAAAGTGCGATCGCGCCGAGGGCGGCACAGCACACGCCGAGCGTCGTGCGTGGCGAGCTGTCTCCCGGCGTCGGCCCGAGAATGCCCGGCAGGGCCTGGCATTCCACGAGCAGGTAGACGACCCCCACGGCCACCAGGAGGATTCCCACGAGGCCCGCAAGCCAACTCGCCGCGCGCGCAGCTGGCGACATGAAACAAATCTAGCTCCGGCGCGGTCAGTCCGTCCTGTAGCGCTCGTACTGCGGCAGCAAGTCCCCGATCTCGTGCCAGGGCGCCTTCTGGCTCACAAAGATGTGGTGCGTCGGCCGGATCGACGGGTCGTCGTCGAGCGGTCCCATCGCGACGTGGATCCACGCGCCGTCGCGGACGACGGAGAAGAGGAAGGAGCCGCAGCGCGCGCAGCGATGGTCGTTGTTCTCCTCGTCGCCGATCAGCATCACGTCGTCCTCGGCGGCGATGAGGCGGAGCTTGTCGCGCTCGATGCCGGCCATTGGCTTGTAGGCGGCGCCGGTCGCCGCGCGGCAGTCGACTCAGTGGCAGTTCATCGAGTACGCGAACTCGTCGGCGACGTCGTAGCGCACGGCGCCGCAGCGGCAGCCGCCTTGCAAGCGCCGCCCGTCGCCGTCGCCGGCGGCGGACGCTGTCATCGCGCGGGCCGCAGGCTCACGGTGCGGGCCGCTCCGCGCCGCCGTCGCCCTGCACCGCGGGCGGCTCGGCGCTCTCTCGCCCGCCGTTTGCGGGGCCCTCCCATGTGGGCGGCGGGTCGCTCGCGGGGAAGGATTCGCGCCCCCACTCGTCGACCTCGTCCTCGTCGCCAGCCCCGCCGGGCGGCGGCCGCTCTCCTCCGTGGCGCATCGCACCCCTTACATACCACTAGCGCGGGAAGAGAGCGCGATACGTCCGCGTCGCGGCGCCGCCGGCGGGACCTCCTCGTGCGGGCTACCAGCGCCCGTACCAGCGTCTCCCCGAACCCGCGGCGCCTGCGCCGCCGACGAGAAACCCGATGAGCCAGACGACGACGGCGGCGATCAGAACGAACCACAGCACGTGTGCGGCGAACCCGAGTCCCCCGAGTAGCAGGATCAGCAGGATCAGAATCAGGAGCGGAATCATCGGTCCCCCTCCCTCATCGGCCGCCGGCCGGCGACGTGACCGATGCCGACTCGGGGCCCGATTCGGCTCCGGCGAACGCCGGCGGCACGCCCCGCGAGGCCAGTTTGGAGACCTTTTCGAGCGCACCGCGCTCGCTCTCGAGGTTCGCCTTCAGCGGCGGGATCACGGCGTCCAGCGAGAGCGCCCGCGCCTGGAGGATCAGGTTCTCGTAGACGGCGATCTCGTAGTGCTCGGTCTCGATCGCGGCGCCGAGGATGATGCGGTCGATCAGCGGCGGCTCGGCTTTGCTCGCCTCGCTTTTGCCCTGCTTCGCGATCGCCTCGGCGGCGTCGGAGGACTCCTCGGCGATCTCCCAGTTCAGGGCCTGGAAGGCCGCTTCGACGTTCGCCTCGTGCTCGCGGGTTTCTTCCTTGTGCGCGAGGAGCGCTTCGCGCACCTCCTCGCTGCGGGACTCGTGAACGAGTTCGTTCAGCGCCCCCAGGATCGCGCGCTCCATCGTCAGCGCCGTCCCGAGCTGCCAGCCGAACACGTCTTCGGGCGTGCGGAGTTTCTCGAACACCGGCACCCCTCCCTTCGATCATCGTGGTGCGTCACCTGACGCGCGGCTCCATCGGCCGCCGTCCCTTCTCTACCCGCCGTCGAGCGGTGGCGAAACCGCCCCGACGCCGCACCGGCGGCACGGTTGGCGTGTTAGAAGGCTTGGGGCGCCGGGTAGAATGAGCCCGGACGTCGCCGCAGGTCCGGTACTGTTGTCTACGACCGAATCGAGGGGCTTCTGATGGCTGTTACATCGAGGAAGACGTCGAGCGACGAGCAGCTGCTGGCACGCTGGTGCAAGCACCGTGACCCCGCCGACCGCGAGCGGCTCACCGAGATGTATCTCCCGCTGGCGCGGCGCCTGGCCCGCAAGTACGGGCGCTCCTCGGAGCCGTTCGACGATCTCTTTCAGGTCGCGAGCCTCGCGCTCGTGAAGGCGATCGACCGCTACGACGACTCGCGCGGCCATGGTTTCACGGCGTACGCGGTGCCGACGATCCTCGGCGAGATGCGCCGTTACTTCCGTGACTGCGGCTGGGCCGTGCACGTCCCGCGCGGAACCCAGGAGCGCGCGCTGAAGGTGCGCGAGGCGCAGCAGCGCCTGGCGACCGCGAACGGCCGCGCGCCCGACGTCGAGACGATGGCGCAGTTCCTCGAGCTCGATCGCGAGGAGGTCCTGGACGCGATGCACGCGCTGCGCTCCTACGACGCGGTTTCGCTCGACGCGCCGATTCCCGGCGGCGGCGAGGACGCGCCGGCTTACCTCGACGTCGTCGGATCCGAGGACAACGGCTATGAACTCGGTGAGATGCGTGCCACCGTCGCCGAAGCGGCGCGCGAACTTCCCGACGCCGACCGCGAACTGCTGCGCCTGCGCTACGTGGACGAACTCACGCAGTCGGAGATCGCGAGCCAGATCGGGGTCTCGCAGATGCAGGTGTCGCGCCTCTTGCGCGGAACGGTCGACCGGCTGCGCGCGGTCGCAACGCAGTCGGCCTGACGGCGGCGCCCTGCGGCTGCGGTCGCGGCCCGGCGCGTTGTACGCTGGCGACGCGATGGGCGCAACCGCGACGTCCGACGTCCGCCTGACGGTTCACAGCCAAGCTGACGACGTCACGCTCGTGCGACAGGTGCTGTCCGGCGTCGGCGAAGCCGCCGGCATCGACGGCGTGGATCTGAACGACGTCAACACCGCCGTGACGGAGGCGTGCAACAACGTCGTGATGCACGCGTACAGCGCGTCGCAGGGCGCCGGTGAGATGACCGTCGATGTGTCACTGAACTCGGTGCTCGTAGTCACCGTCGAAGATCACGGGCGCGGCATCGGGCCTGTGCGCGGCGTCCGCGGACCCGCGGAGGGCGGGCTCGGAATCCCGGTGATGCTCGCGCTGGCGAGTACGGTCGAGTACCGGGAGGCCGAGCCGTCGGGCACGATCGTGCGGATGTGCTTCGACGTGAGGCCGGCGCCGGTCGAGCACGCCGCGACGCCTGCGGCGAACGGCTCCGTGGCGCTGGAGCCCGGCACCGCGCGCCTCGCCGTGGGCTCCGCAACGTGCGCGCCGGCCGTCTGCCGCCGGTTGCTCGTCGCGTTCGCCGCACGCGCGAGGCTCTCGAGCGCGACGTTTCCCGAGGTCGAGGAGATCGCCGCGGCGCTCGCGACACTGCCGTCGCCCGCCCTCCAGCTCGGCGCCGGTCCCCGCGAACTGCTCGTCCAGACAGGCGACGGAGCGCTGCCCGAATTGGGCACGCTCAACCTGCTTTCGGCGACGCTCGCGGGTGGCCGCCTGCGGGTCCGCGAGGTCTGAAAGGTGCGACGAGCAGCCCTTTCCCGCGAGGCGCCACGTTGCAGCCGGTTACTGAAGTGCGAGTACACTTTCAACCCCTGTGGGTGAAGCCGGCAAGCTTGAGATCGACGAGCGCAGCGCCAACGGGCGGCTTGTCCTGGAGTTGCGCGGTGAACTTGATCTCGCCAACGCGGCGCAGCTCGACCGCGCGATCGCGCAGGCCGAGAGCGCCGATCGCAGCGAGCTGCTCCTCGATCTGAGCGGCGTCGAGTTCATCGACTCCACCGGCCTGCGCTCGATCCTCGCCGCGCACGAGAAGCTCGGCGGCCGAGGCGGGCGCCTGCTCGTGACCGGCGGCCAGCCCCAGGTCGCGCGCCTGCTCGAGCTGACAGGAGCCGACGACTACCTGAACATCGTCAGCGCGCCATAGGGGACGCCGAGCCGGCCTCCGGCGCTCACCGGAGACCGGCACCCAGCGCCCCACCGCGGTCCGGAGATTCCCGGGTCACGAGGCTCATTCCGAGCTGGGAAGCAATCGGGCCGCAGGTGCCGCTTACCCCCGGCCGCAGGTTTCGAAACGTCAGAGCTCCTCGTCGATCCCGATCGCGCGCTCCAGGAGCTCGCCGGCGCGCCTGTCGTTCTCCTCACGGATGGCCTGCAGCATCGCGGTCGCCACCGCGTCCAGCTTGTGCTGCATCGCCGCCGACCCGCGGAGCTCGGCGTTCTTGAGCAGCGCCAAAAGCAGCAGCGTCGTCGCGGTCAGGGCCGTCGCCGTCACCTGCTCGTAGCGCGGGCCCGCGCCGAACACGTATCCGAGCGCCCAGGCGAGCACCATGGCGACGCACGCGAGAAAGAACAGCGGCGAGCTCGAAAAGTAGGACGCGCGCTCGGCGACCGCGTCGAAGGTGCCGCGCCGGCCCGGCTCGCCGCGCTCGACCGGGTGGCGGAACGGGCTGCGCTCGGACAGCGGCCGCGCGAGCGCCGCGAGCAATGAGCGCGCCCGTGCGATCAGGGCAGGTCGCGTTCGAGGACGCGACCGCGCCGCGGCCGCCAGACGAACATCTCGATCAGCGCAAGGACGAAGCCGACGACGCCGATGATCATCAGGATCAGGCCCACCGTCGGCCAGGAGATCGTGCTCGAGCTCGCGTGGACCGCGTACCGCAGCACCGCGCCGACCGCGACTAGAAAGAGCGAAGCACCAAAGGTCATGGGTTGTGGCTACCCGCGCACGGGGGCCCCAAAACCGCAGACGGGCTCCCGCCCAGGCCCACGACTGTGTGTAGGCTCGACGGGAACGGGGTAACGCCGCCGGAGCTGACGGCGCCTAAGTCACCACCCAGCGGTGCGACGAGAACAGCCCCCCAGGCCACAAAGGCGAGTGAGAGCGTGGCGATAGCCACGCTCGAGAGCGAGCGCGCGAGCGGGCCGGCCGCCGGCCCGGCGCCCGACGGGACGCCGCTGCGCGAGCCCCCGGCCGTCGATCTGCCGCGCGCGATCCAGGTCGTCCGCTTCAGCCGCCGCCAGATCGAGTTCGTGTTCCGCGCCCGCCGCGAACTCGGCGAGGTGTTCTGCATGAAAGCCGGGATCTCGGGCGACGTGATCGTCAGCTCGCACCCCGACCACGCACGCTCCCTGTTCACCGCCAAGCCGGAGCTCGTGCCCACGTTGACGTCTGAGTCGCCGCTGCGGCCCTTCGTCGGCCCGTCGTCGGTGCTGACGACAAACGGGCCCGGGCACCTGCGCCAGCGGCGCCTTTTGTTGCCGCCCTTCCACGGCGACGCGATCGCGCGTTACACCGACATGATCGGCGTCGTGACGGAGCGCGAGATCGCGTCCTGGCCCGTCGGCACCCCCTTTGCGCTCGCGCCGCACATGCAGGCCATCACGCTCGAGGTAATCATGTCGGGCATCTTCGGCATCGAAGGCCCGCCCGCGCCGGGCACCCCCGAGGCCCGCCTCGTGGCGGCGATCAGGTACCTGACCAGCGCGTCGACATCGCCGCTCGCAAAAATCGCCGAGATAGCGAACACGGGGCGCGACGAGCCCGTCGGGTTCAGCCGCCTTGGCGCGGCCCGGCTGAACCGCGCGATCTTCGCCGTGATCGACGCGCGGCGCGACGCCGACCTCGGCGAGCGGCACGACATCCTGTCGCTGCTGCTGCAGGTCACGGACGAGGGGGGCGAGCCGCTCACCGCGAGCGAGCTGCGCGACCAGCTCGTGACGCTTCTCCTCGCGGGCTTCGAGACGACCGCGAACAGCCTCGCCTGGACGTGGGAGCGCCTGCTGCGAAACCGCGAAGCCCACGAGCGCCTCGTGTCGGCGGTGCGCGAGGAGCGCGACGCCGACGAGCAGATCGACGCGACGATCTACGAGACGATGCGCAACCGGCCGGTCATCCCGATCGTCGGCCGGCGCGTCGCCGTGCCGTGGCAGCTCGGCGAGTACGTCGTCCCGGCCGACAGCGCGGTGTCGATAAGCGTCCTTCTGCTTCACCACCGCGAGGAGCTGTACCCGGAACCGTTCGCGTTCCGGCCGGAGCGCTGGCTCGGCGGGCGCACACCCGGCACGTACGAGTGGATCCCCTTCGGGGGCGGCACGAGGCGCTGCCTCGGCGCGGCGCTTGCGATGGCTGAGCAGCGCGTCGTCCTGCGCGCGATGGCCGAGCGCCTGGACCTGCGCGCCGAGCGGCCCGAGCCCGAGCGCGCGCTGCACCGCAACGTCACGATGATCCCCGCGCGCGGCGCGCGCGCCGTCGTCGTCGCGCGCCACTGAGCGGCCGCCCGCGTCCGCCCGGCGACCAGCGCAGCGCCGCGTGCGGTCAGCGGATCTTGCGGCCTTCCCTGCGTATCCTGTGCTCATAGTGCTTGGGTCTGCTCTGCCTCAAGCTGCCCCCGGCGAGCACTCTCCGCGGCACCGGTTCTGGGCCGTCGCCGCCGGCGTACTCGCGCTCGTGGCCGCCCTCGTCGTGCTCGGCCTGGTCCTCTCCGGCATTTCTGTCGCGAGCGGCCAGGAGGCGCTGGCCCAGGTCTCGGCGATGCCGCTCGCCGGCACCGTGACCGACGTCCAGGCGTGGAACGCGCGCGGCCATGCGATTCCCGTCGCGTTCAGCGACGACCGCCTCACGCCGCGCGTGAAGCTCGCCCCCGGCGAGCTCGTCACCGTGCGCGTGAAGGTCAAGCGCCCCGGATGGCTCGCGTGGGCGCTCGGCGGCGAAACAGTCGAGCAGGTGACGCTGCACGCGCCCGTCGCGCACGTCACGCAGGAAGTTGTCACGGTCGCGCACGGCGGTGCCGTGCACGTCAACTTCGACGCCCCGGTGAGCGCCGTGGCATTCGGCTCGGGCGGCGAACTGCGCGACCACGTGCTCGCCGCCCCGTCGAGCACGGTCTCGCTCGGCGCCCACGGCGCGACGGGAACCGTCGAGGTGGCGGCAGCCGCGCGGCCGTGGGAGCGCCTCGGCAGACCCGCGCGCGTGAGCTGGTTCCCGCCGGCGCACGAGCCGGTCCTCGCGACGCTGCCCGCGCCCGGTTCGGACACCTCGCCGGCGGGCTCGATCTACCTCACCTTCTCGCGCTCGGTCGCCGACGTCCTCGGCGACGCACGCCCACGCCTTTCGCCGTCGATCGCGGGTGTCTGGCGCGAAGTGAACAGCCACACGATCGCGTTCACCCCGAAGGGCTTCGGCGCGCCGATGGACAGCGCGATCGCGATGCAGTTCCCGCACAAGGTCGCGGTGAGCGTCGGCACCGACCTCCAGGTCACCCAGCGCGTGGACTGGCACGTCCCCTCCGGTTCGACGCTGCGCCTTCAGCAGCTGCTCGCGCAGGCCGGCTACCTGCCGCTCGAATGGCACGCCGCAGGCGCGCCCGTCGCCCGGACGCCACGCGCGGAGCTGCAGGCAGCCGTCGCGCCGCCGCACGGGACGTTCACTTGGCGCTACCCCAACACGCCGCACCAGCTCGAGGCGCTCTGGAGCGAAGGCGAAGCCAACGTCATCACGCGCGGCGCGATCATGAAATTCGAGGACGACAACAACCTCTTCACCGACGGCGAAGCGGGCGCCGCCGTGTGGCAGGCACTGCTCCGCAACGCCATCGCCGGCAAGCGCTCGGGCGAACCGTACAGCTACGTGTACGTCCACCGCGAAGTGCCGGAGACGACGACCCTCTGGAGCGCCGGGCGCACGATCATCACCACACCGGCCAACACCGGCGTCCCCGGCGCCGAAACCGAACTCGGGACGTTCGCCGTCTTCGAGCACATACCGGAAGGCACGATGACCGGCACCGACCCCGACGGCCTCCACTACGTAGTGCACGGCGTCAAGTGGATCAGCTACTTCAACGGCGGCGACGCGCTGCACTACTACGAACGGGGCTCCTACGGTTTCCCGCAGAGCAACGGCTGCGTCGAGATGCCGCTCGCAGCGGCCGCGAAGATCTGGCCGTACACGCCGATCGGGACACTGGTTACGGTCGAATCCTGAGGGTCGCACGCGGCGCCCGTCGCCGGAGCGGCCTGACTTCCGCGCCGGCCGGCGACGCCGATGCGACGCCCGGCGGCCGGTACGCTTGAAGCGTGGACGCGCAGGAGGGCTTTGACCTCGCGGCGGCCGGCCTGCGTGGCGACGGCGCAGAACTGCTGACGGCGGTCGAAATCCTCGCGAGCAAGCTCGAACAGGCGCTGCCGACCCAGACGCGCGTCCAGCGAAGCGGAGGCGGCCTGCTCGGACGCGGGGCCAAGCGCGTGAGCGAGGTGCGCGTCGAGCTCGCCACCGCCACCTACCTGCTTGACGTGAAGAACGGCCGCGTCGAGGGTTTTCGCCAGCGGGAGGTCGGCGGCATCTCGATCAAGCGGGAGGCACTCGGCCCGGACGAGTGGATCGCGGCGCTCACGAACGACCTCGGCACGGAAGCCGAACGCAGCTCGCAGGCCCGCTCCGCGCTCGACGACCTGCTGCGATGAGCGGCGAAGCGCCGCAGGAGACCGCCGCCGAAGCCGCCGCCGAGGCAGAGGCCGAGCGTTCGCAGGAGCGCATCGAAGCGGGCGGCATCCCGATCGCCGCGGAGCGCCGCCTGCAGGAGCTCGCGCGCTCTCGGGCGGCCGGCGGCACGAGCGCGACGTTCACCTCCGACCTCTCCGTCAACGGCTTCGCGCTGTGCCACAGGCTCGGCCTGCGGCCGATCTCGCAGGTGATGGGCAGCTCCGTCTACCAGGTGGGTTACCAGGGCGGAAGCTGGCCGACCCTGCTCGGCAGCGGCATCGCCGAGCTGCGGGTGCTCTCGCAAGCCTGGAACGAGGTGCGCCGCCTCGCGCTCGGCCGCCTATCCCTTGAGGCCCACCACGCCGGCGCCGACGCCGTGGTCGGCGTTCAACTACGCACCGCGACGCACGATTGGGCCGAAGGCGCCATCGAGTACGCGGTGCTCGGCACCGCGGTGAAGCGGGAAGGCCGCGGCGCAGCGAAGGCGAAGGGCCGGCGCGACGACGCCCCGGTCCTCACCGAGCTCACCGTCGCCGACTACGCGAAGCTCCTGGACGCCGGGGTCGAGCCACTCGGGATCGTCGCCTGGACGTCGGTCTTCTTCGCGACGTACGAAGCGAACTGGATGCTGGAACCCGGGCTCTTCGGCAGCCCGACGCGCAACTACGAGCTGCCCGAGTTCACGCAAGGCGTGTACAGCGCGAGAGAGCGCGTGATGCAGCGAATAGGGCAACAGGCCCTCGAACACGGGGCGTCCGGGATCGTCGGGATGCGCATCGGACACACCGTGCACCGCCGCGACGTCGGCGGGCCCGGCGTCCGCTCGATGTCGGGGCTGGTGATCACGTTCGACGCGATCGGCACCGCGGTGCACGACTCGCCCGACGCGCACGCCCGGGCGCCGCAAACAAAGCTTGACCTGAACGACGAAAGCGACGACCAAGAGCCGATAGGAGAACCGAGATGAGCGAGCCGAGTTACGACCCGAGCTCCCTGGAGGGCGTGCCCGAGGCGGGCCGCGCTCGCCTGGAGCAGAACCAGCAGGGTCTCTTCACCTCAGACCTGAGCGTGAACGAGTTCCTCCTCGTCAAGGAGGCCGGCTTCGACCCCGTGGGACTGGTCGTGGGGAGCTCGATCTTCCACATCGGCATCCAGATGGCGGGCTGGAAAAAAAGCCAGGAGATGACGGTGCTCTCCGAGGCGATGTACAGCGCACGGCAGCTCGCGATGACGCGCATGGAGGAGGAGGCCGACCAGCTCGGCGCGGACGGAATCGTCGGCGTGCGCCTTGACATCGGGCGTTACGAATGGGGACAGGACATGGCGGAGTTCATCGCCATCGGGACGGCCGTCAAGCATCGCGAAGGCGTGCTTCACCGCGCCCCGAACGGCCGCCCCTTCACCAGCGACCTCTCGGGCCAGGACTTCTGGACGCTGCTGCGGACCGGTCACCGGCCGGTCGGGATGGTCATGGGCAGCTGCGTCTACCACGTAGCGCATCGCGGCATGCTGCAGTCGATGGCGCAGACCGGCCGCAACGTCGAGCTCGCGAATTACACGCAGGCGCTCTACGACGCGCGCGAGCTCGCGATGGAGCGCATGCAATCCGAGGCGCAGGAGATCGGCGCCGAGGGCATCGTCGGGGTTTCGCTCGAGGAGAAGAGCCACGGCTGGGGCAGCCACACGATCGAGTTCTTCGCGATCGGCACCGCGATCGTGCCGCGCGAGGGCCACGACGAGGAGATCCAGCCGCCGACGACGGTGCTCGACCTGAGCTGACGGCCCGCCGAGACCGGCTGCGCGTCGCGGGAGGCGTCAGCGGCGCCGCGGGCGCCAACGCAGCGAGAGCCGAGGTGGATCGTCGACGCGGGGAAGCGGCAGGCCTGTAACGGCCCTGCCAACGGCTGGCGCGCGACGCGTGGCGGCTGCCCGCCAACGCGATGCGCGATGATCGGCCGCGCCTTGCACGACGACCGATCAATCTCATTCGGGCGGGCCGAGCGTCGGCTGTTCGCGGCGTGCGGCGTGAGCGGCGAGGCGCGCCGGGTACAGCTGGCGGACCCGCCGGTAGCCGTGCGCGTTCTCGAGGCCGGCGACGGGCCGCCCGTCCTACTCGTACACGGCAGCGGCATGAGCGCGTCGACCTGGGCCCCTTTGATGCCGTACCTGGAGGGCCACCGGGTGATCGCTTTCGACATCCCCGGGTTCGGCCTCAGCGACGCGTTCGACTACAGCGGTCGCTCGCTGCATTCGCACGCGGTCGCGCAGCTCAGCTCGCTGCTCGATGCGCTGGCGCTCGAACGAGTCCCGATCATCGGCACTTCGCTCGGCGGAATGTGGGCACTCTGCCTGGCCGTCGAGGCCCCGGATCGGGTCGCTGCCGTCGCGTCCCTCGGTGTCCCCGCCGTCGCCCTGCGGGGCATGCGCGGCGACCCTGCCTTCACCGCGCTGTCGACCCCCGTAGTCCGCCAGGTCGTCGCGCGGATCGGCTCGCCGAGCGTGGCGATGACAAGCCGGACCTTGGCCCGGGGCCCGCTCGGCCCTCGGGCCGCCGAGAAGGCGCCCGACGGATTCTTCGAGGTCGTCCACGAGGGCGCTCGCCAGCCCGGCTATCGGACCGCGATGCTGAGCCACATGCGGCTCGCGTTCCGCTTCGGCCGGCCGCGCTCCGAGAACTTCCTCTCGGACAACGAACTACGACAGCTCGCCACTCCCGTCCTGATGATTTGGGGTGACGAAGACCCCTACGGCGGACCTGAGATCGGTCGACGCGCCTGTGACTTGATGCCCAACGCGCAGCTCGAGGTCATCCCGGGCCGCCACGCCCCGTTCCTCGACGACCCGGAGCGCTGCGGCGTGTTGATCGACAAACTCATTCGCAGCGCAAGCTGACGTTTTCGAATCTGCGTTAAACCCGAACGCGACACCGGAGAACGCAGGAGCCCCATGACGCGGGCCTCTCGAGTCGGGGAGACAGGTACAGACTGGCTTTCCTATGCGGTTTCTGGGCCTTCTGCGGTCTTCCTGCGGTCCAGATTACGTGGCCGCCCCAGGTGGCGTTCAGAACAATCCAGCAACAGCTGGGTGGTATGTCAATGCGAAGGCCATACAAGGCTTACGCGTACTGCTCAGCGTGGCCGGGAAGGAAGCGATCGAGCAGGCATTCGGGCGTGACCCGTAGCCCGGTACCGATCACCAGTACCAGAAGGTTCCGAAATCCGGTACCGTACACCTCAGGGTGGAAGCAAATCCCTTCCCATACGGATCACCGCTCAGTCCGGGCTGCGGGATCAAGCGGCCAGAGGAGCTTCGTTTGCTCCTCCAGATGGCCGTCAGTGGCCAGAACACGCGAATCGTGGCGACGCGGAGGTACGGCAAGACGACCCTCATCGAGGACCTGAGGGAGGCTGCGCTGGAAGAGGGGCTCAACACGGTCCGTGTCGACCTGTATGGCGTCCTGACGCGCATGGATGTCGTACTGAGACTCGAGGAGGCATACAAGACGCTCCGTGGTCCTATTCGCCGCTATCTCAATGCGCTCATCCCGCGGGTTCGACTCAAGGCAAGCGGCGGAATGGGGCCCGCGAAGCTAGAGGCGAGCGGGCCAGTCGAGATAGACGCGGACCGACTCCTTATCGAGCTACTCGATCTGCCAGTCCGGTTTTTCGACCGCACTGGCAATCGAACTCTGGTCGTCTATGACGAGTTTCAAGACGTGCTCCAGGCCGAGGGCGGGATCGACGCGATCATTCGGAGTCGGATACAGCATCAACGCGAGGCCGCGAGCTATGTATTCGCTGGATCACACCCCGGCATGCTCGAAGAGCTCTTCGGAAATCGGAACCGGCCCCTGTATGACCAAGCCCGTGAGATCCGACTCCGCCCGCTGGATCCCGTAGCGATCTCAAAGTACGTCGAGGACCGGTTCGTCGAGACCTCACGGAGCGCCGGACAACCGCTCACCGACCTCGTTGACCTCGCTCAAGGTCATCCGCAGCGCGCGATGATGCTCGCGCATCACCTGTGGGAGAACACCGGACACGGCGAGCGAGCAACAAGTCAGACATGGCAAGCGGCAGTAGCTGCGGTCTTCGCCGAGTTGCAAGAGCAGCACGAGATGGCCTGGTCCAATCTAAGCAAGGCCGAGCGATCGGTTCTGATCGCTGCCGCGTCGGGCGAGTCGCCCATTGCGAGTTCGAGGCTAAGAGAGGTCGGCCTCAGCAAGACGACGAGCGTCCGGGCCCGCGACCGGCTCGTCAAGGCCGGTGACCTTGAACGAGCGGAGGGGGGCGGGGCACGATTCATCGACCCCCTCTACCGGAGTTGGATTGCGTCCGGCCGCCGCACTCCAGCACAGCGTCCCGCTGCCGCTACATCTCAATCGGCCGATGCCACGCCTGACGACTCGCCGTTTGGCACGCCCGACGGATCTCGGGTACCCCTTGGAGATCTTGGTCGCACCTATCTCGCCCTCACAACGGCAACTACCAAGAATCGACATCGCATCATCGTTGGGAAGAAGGGATCCGGAAAGACCTTCCTCATACGGCGCATGTATGCCGAACTTGCGATCAATCGTTCCGTCTATGTCCCCGATATTGAGCATGCGGCGCCGAGGACCCAGGACATTGTGCGCGTTTACCAGATGTACCCCAGACATGTCCTGACGGAGATGTGGTCGGCCGTCGCGCGAGCGGCCCTACTCCGCGTTACGGCCGCACATCTCGAAATTCTGCAGCGCCGACCAGGGGTGGATGCGGAGCTTTCGAGGTCTCAGCTCCTGGGTCGCCATCGACACCACCCAACGCTCGCGAGCGAGATCACTGACATCGTCGACAGCCACCGCAGTCCAGCATCCCTCACCGCGTATCTTTCCCACCCCGAGTGGATCGATGTCGAACGGGGCATCTCCGACGCGCTGAGTTCCTCCCCGCCATTTTTTCTGCTCTTTGACGCGGTGGATGAGGTCTTTCGTCACGCACCGGACGCTTGGCTTGCCTTTCAAAAGGGTCTCGTGTATCGCGTTCTCCAAATGTCCCGTGATGATCGTTGGAGCCGGCTTCACACAGTTGTCACGGTACGCGACATCGCGTATGCGTCGATGATGTCGACCGAGCACGCCACGCGATATCTCGACAACCCCCACGTGACGGTGCTGCATTGGACGGACGAATCGATCCGTCGTCTCTTCGTCGAGAAGGCTCGGACTCTGGGCAGCGATTTCCTGCTCGACCCGGGCGCAGGTGACCCGATCGAGCGGTGGCTGGGCCACACGACGATCTCGACGAAGACACGAGACCGAGTCGAGCCAATCACCGACTACCTTGTCCGACACTCCCGGCTCGTACCCCGCGACGTCGTAGTCGTTGGAAATCTGCTGTCGCAAGTTAGCCGCAGGGCGGCGGCCAGTCCGTCCCCTGTCTCTGAGCAGACCCTTCATAGGACCGTAGCCAGTGCTGCGCACATCTTTGGAAGGGAGCAACTTGCAATTGCAGCGAACCACATCGCATCCGAGACGAGTCGCTGGTCAGATCCCACAAGGGAAGATGTATACGGCCGGGTTGACGGGCTGTCGGAGACACCATCGCCGTCCTACTACGGGTTCGTTCAGGACAAGCTACTCGCAGCCTTGCGCAACCTCGCGGCCGACAGGTTTCAGAAGGCATCTCTCAAGACCCTCCAGCACGAACTAGACGAAGCTTTCGGTCGCGTGGATGCCCTCGGCATCCTCTGGCAGAACGGCTTGCTGGGGTATGTCGAGGATGGCGACTCCTATGGTCCGGCACATTTCTTCGATGCAATCACCGACGACCTGTCACTTCCAGATGGCACAGAGTTCTACGTACTCCACCCCATCCTGATCGATGTGCTCGGCTGACCGGAGTCGAAGCCGACCGTCCGCCTACCGTCACCTTAGTTGTGGCCATCGGCACTACGGTCTTGGATGCCGCCTTATTAGACAGTCTGAGCCGGAGTATTAAGGCGGTGCCTGGGGACCCAACTATGTGGAGTCGGATGCGATTGTGCCGCCGCGGTCGACCTGCAGAAGCGTATATGTCGCTCCCCCGGAGATGGTCCCCAAACAACCCTGCGCCACGTGAAGGGCCAGCTCTGAGGCACCGTCGCGATACTTCACTTGGCGCATTGAATACGCGTAGGCGCTTGCAAGGATCTCCCCGTGGCCGGCGCTAACTTCGACGGCCCACGTGCGGCAGGCGCGCACGAAATCCTCCACGGGGCATCCCTCGCAGTAGCTGTCGAGATCACTCCAGGCTCGCGCTTGCTCCACTGAGGGCCATCCGTCGAGACGACCTGCAATCGCCGGGTGGTAGAGGATGCTTAGCTCAAGTGTCACGGGATCAAGGGCCCCGTTTGCTGACATGACCTCGCCGTAGTCGATGAGGGTCGGCTCACCTTGTCCGTTTACGAGCACGTTTAGCCCGTGCATGTCACCGTGAGCGCGAGTCTGACGTACCGAGACTTCGATCTCCCGGTCGTCGGGAAGCTCGGTCTCGGCCTCAAGAACTTCCTCGTCAGTGATCAGACGGCGACGCATCTGAGCCAGCGTCTCGACTGCCTCTGGCGACTCTCGCACCCAAGCCTTCATTCGATCTGCCAGCCGTGATGTCGCGGCGGCGGCAACCGGACTTCGCTTGTCCAAAAGCCCAAACATGCTGTCTGTGTACTCGTCCGCGAGCTGGTAGACGAGCGCTCCGCGCCGTCCGGCACCCGCCTGAACGACGTCCAGAACATGAGCACCCAGCCCGACCGGCATTTTCGCCTCGATCGTGTGGTAGCGATCAGCCTCGCTGATGACTCGACCGAGGGCTCCGACCTTGACGACAACACTCCCGATCGCCTTGTGCTCCGGATCACGGTAAGAGACACGCAGCGTTCTACTACCTGAAAGGCCTCCGGAGAGTGTCTCGATCTGTGCGCTGACGGCTCCAAGTCGTCGCCCGTAGATGCGAAGCGCTCTTGCGTCGCTAACCGACAGATCAACGTCGCCCTCCAGATCCAAGCTGTCGAGGGCTTTGGTCCGGGCGATATGCGTCTGCACGAGTTCGATAAACGCCGATAGTTCCTCCTTATCACACGCCACGACTAGCGGTTCTTCGGTGCGTCGGCCATATATGTCCGCACTACGGCTCATTCGCAGAAAGCTCTGAAGGATCTGCTGGCTGAGATTGCCAGACAAAATGATCACCGGCGTGCCGGGCGCACGCTCACGAATCAAGGCGAAAAGTCTCAGGCCTTCTTGCACATCTGGATCTAGGTTGCGATCGTCAGACGGAAGCGCGAGATCACAGATAATTAGGTCGTAGTCGTGCTCATCTACAGCGTCTGCCGCAGCCTTCACGTCGGCGACAACGTCGATCACAGCGGCACCCGGGTCAGAGCAGCAGCGTTTTTCGATGGACCTCGCCTCAGCGCGGTCGTCCTCGACTAGGAGTAGACGGCAGGCGGGTTTCACGCCTGAGCATCCGGCCAAGAGAGAATCACAGTGGTTCCGCCAACGTCGTTCCGCTGCACTAGCACCTCGCCCCCGAGAGAATGGATCGCCTCACTCGCCGTTGCGAGACCGTACCCGGGATGTCCCTCCTTTGTACTTACGCGGGTTTTCGGTGGCCGTGCGAGAAAACTGGGCGGTCCAGGCCCTCGATCGATGACCGTGGCATGCACTCCAGCGGCCGAGCTTCCCCAGTTGAGTCGCACAGTTCGTCCTTCGATCGGCCCCGTTAGCAACGTCGCCTCCGCTGCGTTCACGAGCACATTATTCACAGCCAACGACAGGAGTGCCCAGTCTGTGGTAACCGTGAACGGCGAGGGGCCCGCGGCAAGCACGGGACACACGTAGTTCTGGGTGATCGTATCGGCAACCTCGCTCAGACGCTCGCCCAGATCGAATTCGGTCAGGGTCGGCGCCTCAGTTGCACTAGCCAACGTGCGGAGCCCTTTGCAAACGGCCTGTAGGAAGGCTAGTTCGCGAGCGGTTTCTGAACCGCCAAATCCTGCCTCAAGCTCGTCGCGTGCGGCAAGATCAAGCCGCCCGACGATCGCGGACACCTCATGAAGAACACGTCGAGCGCTCGTATTGAGGCTCTGTCGCGCGAGTTCTGGCGGGACACCCTCAAATGGCTGGTCCCATGAGGGGGCAGGCACGACAACACCCTCAACAAACGCCGGGCTGCCCGCTTCGAGGATCTCAAGCAGCAGCCCACGCACCCATGGTAGATCCTCCCTCGCAAGTGCCTCCCTAACCTCAAGGTCCAAGGCAGTGGATAGCTCACCGCCGACGTCGAGAATGGCACGAGCAGCTCCTGCGCGAGCCGGCCCACTCTTCGACCTCAGGTCGGCCTTTACGTTCTCGATCTCGTACCGGCCAGGCTCGTCATCCGTCATTGCTGTGCAGGCTGTAGAACGCAGCGCGCCTAGCAAATGCGTCCGCGCCGCCCTCCATCAGTGTCGTGATCGATTGCACGATGTCGTACTGCTCCAATGGCCCGGTAGTAGAGACGAAGCCGTGGCGTCCGTCGGACCTAAGGACGATCACGTTCTGCGCATCGCCGAGCACAGGAATGTTCGCATTGTGCGTCGCCACCAGAACTTGACCGTCGACAGCACGATCACGAATCGCTTGGACCAGTGTCTCGACGACAAAGGCGTTGTCCAAGTGGTCCTCCGGTTGATCGAGGACGATGGACTCATGAGCCGCCGCGAGCAGCAGCGGCAAAACGACAGTGCAGCGCTGCCCCATCGACAACTGACGAGTTGGCTTGTATTCGGTGCCGTCGAGCAGCGCGAAGTCGACGGAGTCCTCAAGCGGCGCGAGGAGCAGAGAAGCAATCTGTTTGCCTTGAAGGTGCGAGACGAGTCGGGCCGCTCGATCTTTAGTGATCTTTGCTGCGGTAGCTATGCCATCACTATCCGAATCCTCGACCCTCGTAAGAAGTTCGCGAGGACTCAGATGCTCGGCGACCGTCGCCGCCAGCGGTTTGTACTGCAGGTTGCTCCCCTGGAGCAGACTGACGAGCGCCGACTCGTAGTCTGCGAGTTCGCCCGAACGCTCGACTCGCACCTCGATCCGGCCGTGAAACCGTTGCGTTATCTCGGCAGCCGTGCCGACGCGCAACTGGTACCGCGCCGTTGCGCATTCTTCACCTTCGTCGAGTGCTCGCTCACGGGCCGCAACGAGTTTTGAGATCTCTTCATCAAGCTGTTTGACCCTCTTGAGCTGGCCCTCGTGCTCCTTAAGCTGTTGGCGCAGAGCGCTGACCCGACGGCCAAGGTCACCTGCACCCTTCTGAACCTCATCAAGCCTTTCGGCGCGCTCCGTGAGCTGGGTCTGCAGCTTTCCTTGCTTTGCGTTTTCGCGGACGCGCTCCTTAGCTAGTTTCAGCCTAAGGGCGTCGAGTTCCTTGAGCGCGGCGTCCAAGTGCCCATGCACCGTGCGAAGACTCTCAGCAAGTACTGCCTCCAAGGCTGCTGACCGCAACCTTGGTAGTGATCGGTCAACCGCCGCGCCTTTTATGTCTTTCCGCCAGTCATCGATTGATTCCTCGGCGGCTCGGTAGGTCTCGGCTGCGGCTCGAACATTTCCGAGTTCATCGGATACCTCGGCTATCTCTTTTTGGAGTGGCTTCGTCTCCGCCACGGCTTTAGCAAAGACAGCCTGCTCTTTCTCGGCCTCTTCGAGCTGGCGAGCTAGTTCCTCCGCGCCCGCGGCGCGAGTCGCGAGCTCGTCGCGCTCTTGCCGGACTGACTCCAGGCGTCGTTGAAGCGTTGCCGTCTCGGCCGGGGCGTCAGCCGACACGGCTTGCCGCCACTGGTCCGCATCGATAAGTCGATCGAGCATGTCGCGTCGACTCGGGGGGTTGAGCCCGATTGCCTCGATCTCGTTCTGAGACACAATGAGGGGCGGTGCATAGGCGTGTGACGCGGAGACAGCTGGTGCTTCGTCGAGGCCGCTGCGCGTGAAGACGAGCGACCGTTCGCCGACGGTGCAGAACACCGCAACCGCGCCGTCCGCCAGAACCGCGAGCGCTTGACCGCGCGCCGCTTTCTCGGCGTCGCTCGTCAGGGCAGGGATCCCGAGCCCATAACGAATCAACTCAAGGATCGACGTCTTTCCGGCGCCGCGGGCACCTATTAGGACGTTGAGCCCGTCGGCAAACGGGAGCCTCAAGCCATCGAGGAAGCCGCCGCTTACCTCCAAGCGGTCAATTCTCACGGGCCCGGCCTAGCATTGATCCCACAGGCGCAGAATACGGCGATTACCAGATGATGCTGGGCCGCGGGGGTGCGAGCGTCTTCCCCCAACGCTCGATCGGCGTTCTTGTGTGCGGCTCGGCGAGGTGTATATGTTTCGACGCACCACATAAAGGGCTCGATCGAGCCGACGTCTGCGCTGCCGTCGTGTTGCGGTCCGTCCTGCCCGTCGCTGCGGTCCTTTTGCGGTCCCGCATGCCGGGAACAGCCGAGAACGAGCGAACCAGAATCCCAGTATTTTCGCGGCTTTCGCCAACATCCGCGGCGAGGTTCAAGGTTCTGATCCTGCGACTTTTCATCGGGGAGACAGGATTTGAACCTGCGACCGCCCGGCCCCCAGCCGGGTGCGCTACCAGACTGCGCCACTCCCCGTCACGCTTCAAAGCGGGCGACGGGAATCGAACCCGCCCTAGAAGCTTGGAAGGCTTCTGTGCAGCCACAACACTTCGCCCGCACGCCCGTCGCGGATGTTAGCGCTGGGCGATCAGCGGACACGCGCTCCGCTCGCCGCCGTGCTCGAACTTGAGATCGGATGCTAGACGCCGGTCACCGCGTCGACGTCACCAGCCGCTATCGCTTCGACGAAGCGGGCGTGGTCGACTTCGTTCTGGTCGGCGTAAGCGCTGGCGAAACGTGCGATCGCGCGGATGAAAGCTTCTCCTGGCCCTATGTATTCGGCGATCCCGACCCGATCTCCGGAGCGAGCGTGAGCCCGCGCGAGCGACCATGCGCACGCGCGGCAGTAAGCCTCTAGGCCGGTGTCCGAAAGGACCGCGAGGTCCGCGGATGCCTTCCAGTCCCATAGCTGGCGCACGTAGAAGTCGCGCCGTCGCCCGTCGATGCCTTCCGCGCTCTGCCAGCCGAGGAAGATGTCGCTTGCGGCTTGCGACATCCGCTGCCCGCGCACGACGCGCTCGCCGCCGTTTGTGAACTCGCTGCCGCCGATGTAGCGCTCAAGAACGGACGCGGAGGCCTCCTTGGCCTGGAGGACGAGCGCGTCGCGGCGACGGCGTCCGACGAGCAGGAAGATCCAGGCGCGCGTCCCGACGCTGCCGACGCCGACGACCTTGCGGGCCATGTCGACGACTTCATAGGTGCCCAGGAGGTGGCGCCGATCGGGCGCGAGCGCCTCGGCGTAACCGCCGAGCGCCTGCACACCACGCTCCTGCGTGACGATCTGCCCGTCCTGGGCGACGAGCTCGCGGACGGGGACGAGGAGGGGCGGCACGGACCGGAAGCGCGTGCGCCCGTCGACCGTCTGCGTGAGCTTCTTCACGGCGCGGTCGTGATCCTTGCGCCGGGGCTTGCCGAAGGCGCGAGCGAACTGGATGCGCCCCGCGGAGCCGAGCCCGTCGCCGAAACGGTCGATCAGCTCGTCCGCGGTCAGGCGCAGGTACCACACGTCGAGGTTGCTGCGTGAGGCGAAGTCTCGCATCGCGTCTCGGTACTCGCGCGTGCAGCTGCGGACAACGTCGCTGCGGGTCGCGGCGGATAGGCCCGCTTCCCGCGCGGCGATCTCGGCGCTCGCCGCCATGCGCTTCACGTCCCACTCCCATGGGCCGGGAAGCGTCTCGTCGAAGTCGTTCGGGCTGAAGACGACACGCCGGTCGGGCGCCGCGAAGGCACCGAAGTTCGAGATGTGCGCGTCGCCGCAGAGCTGCACGACGATTCCGCTGGCCGGGGTGTGCGAGAGGTCGGCGGCCATGATCGCCGCGCCGCCGCGGAAGAACGCGAACGGGTTCTCCGCCATGCGGCCGTGGCGGATCGGGACGAGCTCCTTGACGCGCGGCGCGGCCTGCTCCTCGAGGATCCCGAGCGGATCGGGGCGGTCGAGTGCGGGAGACCAATCGCCGTGGCTCGAGCGCGGCGCGCGGCGCCGCGCCTCCCGGCCGGCGCCCGAGGGCACGGGAACCAGGCGCGCGATCGCCGTGTCGGTGGCGGGCGCGGCGCTCACGCGACGGGCCTGCGCTCCTCGACGGGGACCTCGCCGTCCACCTGCAGGCCCTCGGGCGGCCACGGTCCGAACCAGTTGTCGCGCGCGCCGTCGAGTGTCACCGTTGTGCCGCTCAGGCGGCGGCCGAGCGGCGAGGCGAGAAGCGCGACGAGCCACGCGTGCTCTTCCGGCCGGCCGAGACGCTGGAGCGGGATCGCGCGCGACATCCCCGAACGCACCGCCGCGGGGTACTTGACCATCACCTCCGTGTCGTAGACGCCCGCGGCGACAGCGCAGACGGCCACGCCGTCGGCCTGCCATTCGCGGGCGAGGACGGCGGTGAGCGTCTCGACGGCTGCGCGCGCGGCACCGGAGTGCGCCATTCCGGGCATGCCGTTGTGCGGGGAGAGCGTGACGTTGATGATCGTGCCGCCACGTTTCCCCATCGCCGCGGCGTACGCGGCGCGCGCCATCGCCTCGGTTCCCTGCACGTTCAGGCGCCACACGGCGGTCCAGCCCTTCTGCGCGATCAGCTCGGCCGGGCTGAAGAACTGGCCGCCGGCGTTGTTGACGAGGACGTCCAGCCCGTCGTGTCGGGCGAGGACCTCGTTGATGAGCCGCGATGCGTCGGCCGTCTCACGGACATCCGCGGTGATGGCGCTGACTGTCCCGTCCGGTCCCGCAGCGGCGATCTCGACCGCCGCGGCGTCGAGCACGTCGGCGCGGCGGCCAGCGATGACGATGTCGGCTCCGCACCGCGCGAGCTCGTGTGCGGTCGCCTTGCCGAGGCCGGTTCCGCCACCTGTGACGAGCGCGACGCGGCCGCGTAGAATGCCGGGCGCGAAGATCGCGCTTGCGTCACTTGAGGCCATCGGGCGATCATAGGCGCGGCGCGAGTGGGCCGAACGGCCCTCCGTCGCCCGAACGCATTACGGTTGCTCCGTGCCGAGACGCCTGTTCACACTTCTCGCGATCTGCGTCGCCGACTACCTGCTGTGGCGTTGGTCCTCAGCGTCGGGGCCCCAGGCCGTCGCGCTCGTCAGCGGGCTCGCCCTGCTGCCGCTGGCGCTGGCGGGGCTCGTGCTGGGCGTCGGAACGCTGATGCGTCGTGTGAGACGCAAGCCGGCGCGCGCGGCGTCCGGCGCGCGTAGCGCCGCCGCGGTCGAGGTGCACCAGGAGACTGTCGAGAAGCCCGAGAGGGTCGCAGCGTAGCCTTGGGGCCGTTGGACCGGCTGTCCCGCCGCGGGAGGATCGCGCTCGGCGCCGTCGCCGCGCTCGTCGTCGTCGCCGTCGGCGTGTACATCTACACGAGCAACCGCACGGGGAACGTCTACAACTCGGGGGCGCGTTTCGTGCCCACGGCGGCTCCGAAGCCGCCGAAGAAGGAACCGACGTTCACGTGGCCGATCTTCGGCTTCACGCCTGAACATTCGCGCGACTACGCGGCGTCCGCCGCGCTGAAGCCGCCGTTCCGGGTGCGCTGGCGCCGCGGCAGCGGCGGGCTGCTCGAGTTCCCGCCGGTCCTGCGCGGGAGGACGCTGTATCAGCTCTCGGACAGCGGTGAACTCATCGCTTTGAACACCGAAAACGGCCGGCGCCGGTGGCGCAAATCGCTGGGTCGCCTCGCGGCGTCGACGCCGGCGCTCGCCGGCGGCGAACTGTATGTGACGCTGCTCGAGGGCTCCGAAGGCGAAGGACTCGGACGCGTCGTGGGACTGCGGCAGTCCGATGGTCGCATCCTGTGGTCGAAATCGCTGCCGTCGCGCAGCGAGTCTTCGCCGATGGTCAGCGGCAACACGATCTACTTCGGGACCGAAGCGGGGACCGTCTACGCGGTCGACCGCCTCACGGGCAGGACGCTCTGGACCTACCAGGCGGCGGGCGCGGTGAAGGGGAGCCCGACGCTCGTCAACGGGATCCTTTACTTCGGCGATTACGGCGGCCAGATCCAGGCCGTCTCGGCGCGCACCGGCGCCCCGGTCTGGAAGACGCAGTCCGAAGGCGCCGCGGTCGGCAGCGGCACGTTCTACTCGACCGCGGCGGTGGTGTACGGCCGCGTCTATCTGGGCAACACCGACGGCCACGTGTACGCGTACGACCAGCGCACGGGCGCGCTCGATTGGGCGGTGCAGACGGGCAGCTACGTCTACGCCTCGCCCGCCGTGGCCGACGTGCCCGGCCTCGGGCCGACGATCTTCGTCGGCTCGTACAGCGGCTACTTCTACGCGCTCAACGCGCAGTCCGGAGCGATCCGCTGGAGCTATCCGGCCGGCGGCAAGATCTCCGGGTCGGCGACGATCATCGGTCACGTCGTCTACTTCTCGGTGCTCGGCAACCACGAAGCGATCGGCCTTTCGCTGCGCACGGGGCACCGCGTCTTCCGCTTCGGTGACGGCGCCTTCGACCCGGGTATCAGCGACGAACACGACCTGTTCCTGTCGGGCAGCTACGTCCTCTACTGCCTCGAACCGTTCGTGCGGCGAAGCTGACGGAGCGCACGGCGCCGCGAGCCATAATCGTCGCGTGATCGCGGCCCGCCTCACGGCACGCCGGGCGCTGGGCGCCCTCGCGGCAGCGGCGCTCTGCGCCGCCCTGGCCGGCTGTGGCAGCGGCGATCCGCTGCCCGTCTCGCGCGGCGAACTCGCGGAAGCGCGCTCCTTCCCCTACTTCAAGCTGTACTGGGTGGGCCCGCGCTTCCAGGGCATCCGCCTCGTGTCCACCGACGGACGCCGCAGCTACTCGCCGACCTACGGCGACAGCGTCTACTACGGCAACTGCATCGGCGAACAGGGGCTGGAAGGCGGCGGCACGTGCCACCTGCCGCTGCAGGTCAAGACGGTCGTCTTCGTCCGCCACTCCAACGACGCCCTCGGCCAGCAGCGCAACGTGCTGCTGCGCGGCGTTCCCGCGTCGATCTACGACGCCGGCCACGCGATCGAGCTCTTCACGGGCCAGGTGCAAGTCGACGTCTTCACGAACTCGCTCGCCCGGTCGCTCGCGGCGGTGTCCGAGCTTCGCCCCGTGAACGCTTCGGGCTCACCCGACGAAGCGCTGCCGCCCCCCGTCTACTGTCCCGAGCTCGTCGGTCCGGTGCCAGCGGACGTCGCGGCCGCGATGCGCCGCCTGCCGCACCGCGTCTGCCGCGAGACCCAGCGCCGCCAGGAACTCGCCGACGCGATCTACGGCGAAGTGCCCGGCGGCAGCTGAGGGGCCGGCACGCCGATTTCGCGCCGCAGGCTGCCGAAGGCGAACGTGCCCACGACGGCGGGGATCCAGAGCGCGATCGCGCGGTAGATGATCACGGCGGCGACGACGGAGGAGGCGGGCCGCACGCCGTACAGGAGCAGCATCCCGACCAGGCCGCCTTCGACGGCGACCAGTCCGCCCGGGACCGGGATCGAGTTGGCGAGCATGCCGACGAGGTAGGCCATCGCGACGATCCAGAACGAGGTCGTCGCCCCGACCGCGTCGAGCGTCGCCCACAGCACGAGGTTGTCGCACAGCCAGTAGGCAACGGCGCCGAGCAGGCGCGGGTCGCGGCTGCGAACGAGCTCGAGCGCCTCGAAGACGCCCGCGCCGACGGCGCGCATCGCGCTGCGCAGGCGCTTCTCGCTGCCCTGGCGCGCGCCGAAGCGGCGCGCCCACGCGCCGAGCGCGAGCACGCCGAGGATCACGGCCAGCGCCGCGAACGCCGGCAGCACGGTCAAGAGGTCCGAACTTGGGCCGTGCAGCAGACCGAGCCACATCGGGATGCCGATCACGAACACCGCCGCGACGTTTACAGCGGATGCGAGCAGCCACATGACGATCGAACGCCGCGCGACGACATCGGTCGTGTAGCCGCGGCTGTGCAGAACCCACGCGCCGAGCGCGATGCCCCCGAGCCCGCTCACCGACACGAACGAGTTGACCGCGAGCTCGGAGAGCGAGAGGCGCACCACGAGCGAGCGCCCGATGCGGTCGAAGACGAGCGAGAAGAGGAAGACGTAACCCAGGCACGAGCCCAGCTCCAGTGCCACGCCGACAACGATCAGCGGCATGCCCGCGTTGCCGACGTGCTCGACGGCCTCGCGGAGCGACGGCACGGCGAGCAGCAGGGCGATCAGCATCGCCGTGAAGATCCCGAGCGAGATGATGCCGTTGCGCATGTTGCGCGCTTCGGCACCGGCCGCATCGTGCCGCGCACGGGACTCCGTGTGCTCCTTGACCGGATCGATGGTCGTCATTCTCTCGCCTCGTCCACCTGCCGACGCGCTCGCGCGCTTCCCCCCTACTCCTCGCCTAGCTCGAGGACCGCGAGGAAGGCCTCCTGCGGCACCTCTACCCGCCCCACCTGCTTCATGCGGCGCTTTCCCTCCTTCTGCTTCTCGAGCAGCTTTTTCTTGCGCGTGATGTCGCCGCCGTAGCACTTGGCAATGACGTCCTTGCGGTACGCCTTGACGGTCTCCCGCGCGATCACGTGCGAGCCGATCGCCGCCTGGATCGGGACGTCGTACTGCTGTCGCGGGATCCGGCGCCGCAGCTTCTCCGTGAGCTCGCGCCCGACGGCATACGCCTTCTCACGGTGGACGACCATCGACAGGGCGTCAACCGGGTCGCCGGCGAGCAGCACGTCGAGCTTGACGAGGTCCGCGGGCTTCGTGGCGCTCACTTCGTAGTCGAGTGACGCGTAGCCGCGGGTGCGGCTCTTGAGCTGGTCGAAGAAGTCGAGCACGATTTCTGCCAGCGGCAGTTCGTAGCCGAGCTGGACGCGCTCGGGCGAGAGGTAGTGCATCTCGGCGCCTTCGCCGCGGCGGTCCTGGCAGAGCTCCATCACCGCGCCGACGTACTCGCGCGGCGTGATGATCGAGGCCTTGATGAACGGCTCGCGGATCTCGGCGATGAGGCCCGGGTCGGGCATCGCCGAGGGGTTGTGGACGATCACCTCCTCGCCGTCGGTGAGCGTCACTTCGAACTGCACGGAGGGCATCGTCGCGAGCAGTTCGAGGTCGTACTCGCGTTCCAGGCGCTCGCGCACGATGTCCATGTGCAGCAGCCCGAGGAAGCCGCAGCGGAAGCCGAAGCCGAGCGCGTCGCTCGTCTCCGGCTCCCACGAGAGCGCCGCGTCGTTGAGGACGAGCTTCTCGAGCGCGTCGCGCAGATCCGGGTAGTCGTCGGAGTCGATCGGGAAGAGGCCGCAGAAGACCATCGGCTTTACGTCGCGGTAGCCCGGTAGCGGCTCGGTAGCTTCGCCGGCCGGGGAGCGGGCGCTCCGGCGCACCGTCAGCGTGTCGCCGACGCGCAGCTGCGTGACGTCCTTCAGCCCGGTGATCAGGTAGCCGACCTCGCCCGCGCCGAGCTCGCCGGCGGGCATCATCTGGGGCGAGAAGAAGCCGATGTCGTCGATGTCGGCGACTGTGCCGGCAGCCATCGCACGGATCTGCTCACCCTTGCGGAAGACGCCGTCGACGACGCGGATGTAGGCGATGACGCCGCGGTACTGATCGAACTCGGAGTCGAAGATCAGCGCGCGGGGCGGCCCCTCGGCGTCGCCGGCCGGCGGCGGCACGCGCGCGACCAGCTCCTCGAGCACGTCGGCCACGCCGGCGCCGGTCTTGCCGCTGATCTGGCGGATGTCGTCCGCGGGTTCGCCCAGCAGCTCGGCGACTTCGCCCGCCACGCGCTCGGGTTCGGCCCCGGGCAGGTCGATCTTGTTCAGGCAGGGAATGAGCTCGAGGCCCGACTCGACGGCGAGATACGTGTTCGCGACGGTCTGCGCCTCGACGCCCTGCGAGGCGTCGACGACGAGCAGCGCGCCCTCGCACGCGGCGAGCGAGCGCGATACCTCGTACGTGAAGTCCACGTGGCCCGGGGTGTCGATGAGGTGCAGCTGGTAGGTCTCGCCGTGGTGCGCGGTGTAGAAGACGCGGACGGCGCGCGCCTTGATCGTGATGCCGCGCTCACGCTCGAGATCCATCGAGTCCAGAACCTGGGCGCGCATCTCGCGCGGCTCGACGGTGTGCGTGAGCTCGAGGATGCGGTCGGCCAGCGTCGACTTGCCGTGGTCGATGTGCGCGATGATCGAAAAGTTGCGGATGTGGGCCTGGTCCATGGCCGCTACAGCGTAGAGGCCGGTCGCTGCGCCGCTGGCGAGCGGTTATGCTGCCGCCACCGGCAGATCGCCCACCCGGCCGTGGCCCATCGGGCCGTGGCCCATCGGGCCGTCCCTGGCAACGCACCGTTCGCGGTGGCCCGTCCGGGAGGCCGGGAGTGTCGAGCCACCCGGGCGATGACACTCACCCGGGACGCATGCAGTGCCAGCGGCGATCGATGCCGGGCCGTGCGGCCGGAGGGCCCGTGAGGCTCCCCGGCCGCACGCTCATAGCCAGCGCGACAGGCGGGCGCGGATGGGCCGCAGAATGCGCTCCGCCTCGGGGATCTGCATCAGCGTGACGGCCCACGCGTAGAAGGCGCCGCCCGCGACCGCGGCGCCGCCGACGCTCACCAGCTGACCCCAGAAGGACGTGCCGGCGAGCGAATCCAGGAGCCGCCAGACCGACCACGAGACGAGCGCGAGCAGCGCGGACGCGAGGATGATGCGCACGGTGATCATGCGCGTGCGCGACCCTTCGAGGTCGCCGTCGAAGCCCTCGCGCAGGCGGTTCACCTGCAGCCAGGTCATCACGACGCTCGCCGCGAGCGTGCCGATGATCAGGCCGGCGATGCCGAGCGGCTTGTAGAGCGCGACCGAGACGATGATGTCGACGACGATGTTGATCGCCGCGAGGCGCGTCGGGATCCAGGGTCGCTTTACCGCGAAGAACGTGCGCGTGAGCAGCAGGTTCAAGCCGCCGAACGGAAGGCTCAACGCGAACCAGAAGAGCGCTTCGGCGACGAGTTCCGTGGAGCGGGCGTCGAATTTCCCGCGCTCGTAGACGAGCCGCACGACGGGCGTCGCGAGCACCATGAGGAACGCGGCCGACGGGATCAGCAGGAGGTTGATCTGGCGCATGCCGATGCCGAGCGCGCGGCGCATGTCGGGGCCGTCGCGGCGCGCCGCCATGCGGCTCAGGGTCGGGAAGAGCACGGTCGCGACCGCGACCGAGAAGAGCCCCTGCGGCAGCATGTAGATGCGGAACGCGTTTTCGATCGCGCGTGGCGCTTCTTCGCTGACGAGCGTGCCGAACGCCGAGTTGATCAGCTGGTCGAGGTTGACGATCCCGAGGCCGATCGTGACGGGCAGCATGAGCGTGAAGATCTGGCGGATCCGCGGGTCGCGCCAGTCGAACGCGAACTGCAGGCGAAAATCGATGCGCGACAACGCGGCGCCGCACATGCCGAGCTGGACCACCGTCGCGACGAGGATCCCGATCGCGTACGCGTAGAGCGCGTTGCCGTCCTCGTAGCCGCCGTGGAAATGCGGGTGCAGCAGGACGAGCAGCACGATGATCACGAGGTTCCACACGGCCGGCGCGATCGCCGGGATCGAGAAGTGGTCGTAGGACTGCAGGACGCCGACGAACAGTCCCGTCAGGCCGAGCAGAAGGACGACGGGGAACAGCACCTGCGAAAGGCCGACCGTGAGCATGTCGAGCTGTGCGTTGAACGTCACGCCGGTGAAGAGCGGCATGAAGAGTCCAGCGGTGAGGATCGCGATCGTCGTGATCGTGCCGAGCGCGATCAGCATGATCCAGAAGAGCGTCGACGCGAGGCGCATCGCGTCGCGCTTTCGCCCCTGCTGCAGCAGGTCGGTGAACACCGGTACGAACGCGGCGGACAGCGCGGCGTTCGCGAAGAGGTTGCTGAAGAGGTTCGGGACGTTGAACGCGATCGTGAACGCCGACGCGGGGCCGGTCGTCCCGTAGTAGCTCGCGGCGATGATCTCGCGCGCCATGCCGGCCACGCGCGAGACCCCCGTCGCGATCGAAAAGATCGCAGTATTCCGGGCGATCCGGCCGCTCGCGGCCGGCGCCGCGGCGGCCCGCTCGCCGCCTGAATCCTGGGCTGAACGGGCCAAGGCCGCTATAGTACGGCGCTGCGCGGCGCGCCCCGGAGGGTGGCCGTGCCCCTAGACATGGCCAACATCGAGTCGCAGAAGAAGCGCATCCTGCGCAGCGAACGCGAGCGTGCGGAGAACCGCCGCTACACGTCGGCGGTCAAGACGTACACGCGCGAGCTGCGTGAGCGCGTCGCCGCGGGCGAGTCGGATGAGGCGGACGCGACGCTGCGCCGGCTCACCTCGACGATCGACAAGGCGGTCAAGAACGGCGCGCTGCACCGCAACACCGGCGCGCGCAAGAAGTCGCTGGCCGCGCGCATCCGCGCGGGCGTTAGCTCGTAGCGCTCGCGCGCAGAGCGAGAAGCTCGACGGTCTCGGCCGCGAGCGATGCCGCCGGACGCCGCCGCGCGGTGACGGCGGCCCCGCCGCGCGTGTCCACCTCCAGGCGCGCGAACTCGTCGACCGCGCGCTCCAGGCGCTCGCTGTCGCTGCGGTCGAGCGCGTGCAGCACCGCGCGGGCGTCGGCGGGCGCCATGCGTAGCTCCCGGCGCGCAGTTTCGGCGCGCTCGCCTGCCTGCAGCCGGCGCATCGCGCGCGCGGCCGCGAGCAGCCGCCAGCCAGTGCGTGGCGCGAGCGAACCGGGTTTGGCGCCCTGCCTGGCGAGGCCGAGGTAGAGCCGCAGCGCGGCGTCCTGCTCGCCGGCGACGAGCAGTGCCGCGAGGCGGGCGGCCTGCAGCTCGGCGGAGTCGGCGCTGCGCGCGTAGATCTCCTCGGCGCCGATCGTCACGGCGTCCGGCGCGTCGTCCTGCTCCAGCGAGAGCCGCTCGAGCTCGCGCAGCAGACGCTGCTGGCGTTCCCCGGCGTGCTCGATCAGCGCGTGGGCGGCGTCGTTGTCGAGCGTCACGGAGAGCCTCGCGCCCTGCTCGCGCACCCACGCCGCGAGCTCGCGTCCGCGTAGCGTCATGTGCGGCACGGCGCGGCCGCCGGCCGCCGTGAGCGCCCTGTGCAGGGCGGCGGGCGCGCGGGAGCGTTCGTCCTCACGTGCGACGAGCGCCAGCGTGGTGTCGGGCGGCATGGCGGCAAGCAGTGGCACGATGTCGCGCTCCGCGTCCTCCTCGCGCCAGCGCTCGACGCCGTCGGCGATGATCACGCGGCGCCCCGTTGTCAGCGTGAGCGCGCAGAGCGCCGTCGCAACCTGCTCGACCGACGCGTCCTCCAGCACCTCCGCGTCGCCTTCGCGTTCCGCGAGCGCCCGCAGGCTCGCGCGCCGCTCGGCAACGGCGCCGTGGTCGTCGCCGTGAATGAGGTAGAGCGGCGCCAGCTCGGCCACGCGGCGAGTCTAGAGCCCGCCCCGGTTAGCGCACGACGACGTTCACCAGGCGGCCCGGTACGACGACCTGGCGCACCACGTCGCGACCGTCGACGTGACTGACGACGTTCGGCGCCGCCATGCACAGCGCCACGAGCTCGGCTTCGCCGGCGTCGCTGGGCGCCATCACGCGGTCGCGCACGCGACCGTTCACCTGGCAGACGAGCTCGTACTCCTCGTGCTCGAGCAGTGACTCGTCGGCGACGGGCCACGGCTGCTCCCACACGCGGGCGCCTGTCAACAGCTCGAACGCGTCGGCGCCGACGAACGGCGCGAAGGGAAAGAGCAGCGATGCTGCGTTCGCGACCGCGTAGGCCTGGGTGGCCGGCTCGACGTCCTCGCGCAGGCGATAGCAGTCGTTGAGCAGCTCCATCACCGCCGCGATGGCGGTGTTGAACGCGAAGCGGCGCAGGTCCGAGCTGACCTTCTCGATCGCCCAGTGCGTCTTGCGTAGCAGTTCGAGGTCGGCTCCCGCGGCGTTTACGGGCAGCTCGGGCACCGCGCGCGCGCCGTCGCCGGCGTCGGCGGTCTCGGCCGCCAGCCGCCAGAGGCGGCCGAGGAAGCGGTGCACGCCTTCCATGCCCTCGTCGGACCAGTCGGCGTCCTGGTCGGGCGGCCCGAAGAAGAGCACGTAGCAGCGGGCGGTGTCGGCGCCGACGCGCTCCACGATCGAGGCGGGCGAGACGACGTTGCCGCGGGACTTGCTCATCTTCGCGCCGTCCTTGGTCACCATGCCGACCGTGAAGAGCGCGCGGAACGGCTCGTCGAAGTCGAGCAGGTCGAGGTCCTTGAGCGCCTTCGTCAGAAAGCGCGCGTACATCAGGTGCAGGATCGCGTGCTCGACGCCACCGATGTACTGGTCGACGGGCATCCACTCCCGCAGCGCCGCGCGGTCCCACGCGGCGCGCTCGTTGGTCGCATCGCAGTAGCGCAGGAAGTACCAGGACGAGTCGACGAACGTGTCCATCGTGTCGGTCTCGCGGCGCGCCCGTCCGCCGCACTCCGGGCAGCGCGTGTCGACCCAGTCCTCGGCAGCGGCGAGCGGCGAGCGGCCCTTCGGCTGGTAGTCGTCGATGTCGGGCAGGCGGACGGGGAGATCCTCCTCGGGCACCGGCACGAGCCCGCAGCCGTCGCAGTAGACCACCGGTATCGGGCAGCCCCAGTAGCGCTGGCGCGAGATCAGCCAGTCGCGCAACCGGTAGTTGACCGACGCGTGGCCCTTCCCCTCGCTCTGCAGCCAGTCGACGATGGCGCCGAGCGCCTCGCGGTTCGGCATGCCGTCGAATTTCGGGTGCGAGTCGACGATCGTGCCGTCACCGGTGTACGGCAGCCCCTCTCCGCCGTCGACGACGCGCCGGATCGGCAGCCCGTACTCGATGGCGAACTCGTAGTCGCGTTCGTCGTGCGCCGGCACCGCCATGATCGCACCGGTGCCGTACTCCATCAGCACATAGTCGGCGACGAACATCGGTATCGCCTCACCGTTGACCGGGTTGACCACGGTCCTGCCGAGCGGCACACCGGTCTTCGGGCGCTCGGCGTTGCCGCGCTCCTGGTTGGACTCGGTGAGCGCGTGGTTCACGTAGTCGTGGACTGTCCGCTCGTGCTCGGTGCCGGCCGCGAGGCGCAGCACGTCGGGGTGCTCGGGCGCCATGACGAAGAAGGTCGCGCCGAACAGCGTGTCGGGCCGCGTCGTGAAGACCGGGTAGTCGACGCCGAGCTCCTCGCAGCGGAAGTTGACCTCGGCGCCCTCACTTCGGCCGATCCAGTTGCGCTGCATCGTCTTTACGTGCTCGGGCCAGGCGATCGAGTCGAGATCTCCGAGCAGCCGCTCGGCGTAATCGGTGATGCGCAGGAACCACTGCTCGAGCTGACGGACTTCGACGAGCGCCCCGCAGCGCTCGCAGCGGCCCTCGGCGTCCACCTGCTCGTTGGCGAGCACCGTCTGGTCGTGGGGGCACCACTTGACGGCCGCCTCGCGCCGGTAAGCGAGCCCCGCGCGCAGGAGCTGCAGGAAGATCCACTGCGTCCAGCGGTAGTACGAGGGTTCGTCGGTCGCGAGCTCGCGCGACCAGTCGATCGAGATTCCCCAGGAGCGGAACTGGCGCTGGAACGCGGCAATCGACTCTGCCGTCGACTCGCGCGGGTGCACGCCGGTGCGTATGGCGTGGTTCTCGGCGGGCAGGCCGAACGCGTCGTAACCCATCGGGTGCAGGACGCGCTCGCCGAGGCGCCGGTGGAAGTGCGCGATCGCGTCGCCGATCGAGTAGCACTTCAGGTGGCCGATGTGCGGCTCACCGCTCGGGTAGGGGAGCATCTCCAGGACGTATGAGCGCGGCGGTCCGCCGTCGGCGCGCCCGCGCTGCGGCGCCGCGTCGACGCCCTGGTCGTTCTGGACCTCCCATGTGCGCTCGCTCTCCCAGAGAGCCTGCCAGCGGGGCTCGATCTCGTCAGGGCGGTATCGACGTTCGGACATTGGGGGAAAAGGTTAGTGAGAGCGGCTCGCGCTCCGCCGCCGGTGTCTACGATCGTGGCGTGGCGGCAGCAGCCGAGGGCGGACCGCAGGTGAGCGCCGGCGCGGCGTCGGACCGCGTCTCGGCGATCCTCGCCGCGGCGGAAGGGGCCGCCGGCGAGCTGCTCGCCGATGCCGAGCGCCGCGCGAACGAGCGGATCGAAGAGGCCGACCGCGCGGCCGCGATGCGGATCGACGCCGCCGACGAGGAGGCCCGCGAGACCAGGTCGGAAGCCGAGCGCGCGGCGCAGAGCGAACTGGACGCGGCGGCGCGCGAGATCGAGCGGGCGCGCGAGGAGGCCGAAGGGATCCGGCGCGCGGCGCAGGTCGCAGCTGAGCGCGCGCAGGCCGATGCCGAGCGCGGATGTGACGCCAAGCAGGCCGAGGGACGCCGCCGCGCGGACGAGATCGCGGGCGGCGCGCGCGCGCAGGCCGAGCAACTGCTCGAGGACGCGCGGCGGCGCGCCGAGCAGCTCGTCGAGGAGCGGCGCGCCCAGCTCGCCGCAGCACGCTCCGACGCCGAGGAGCAGGCTGGCGAGATTCGCTCGCGCGCCAAGCGCGAGGCACGCGAGATCACCGGCGAGGCTCACGCCGTGACGCGCGACGTCGTCGTCGAGGGGACCGAGCTCGCGCGCGAGCTGAACGAGCTCTCGGTGTCGCTGCGCAACAACGCCGAACGGCTGCTGCGCGACGTCCGCCTCGCGCACGGCGCCATGACGGCCCAGCTCGACCAGGTCGCGCCGGCCGAGGAGCGCCGGCCCCCGGGCGACGACGACCTTGACGTGCCGGAGTTCATTCCGCGCTCCTGAAGCTGCGCCCGCTGCGCGTGGCGGGCGTCGGTAGCATGGGGTTTCCCGGGGCTATAGCTCAGCTGGGAGAGCGCCGCCATGGCATGGCGGAGGTCGTCGGTTCGATCCCGACTAGCTCCATCCCGCGTGATGGCGCGCGAGCAGCGGCGTTCGGCGGGGAGCATTCACGTCGTGTCCCGCCGCGCCGCGGTGGCGCGGGGTGCGACCCGCCGCGAAAGCGGCTACGGCGCCTTGCCGCCCGGCAGGAGCTTCTGGCAGGCGGCTTGCGCGGCCCGGAACGCGGGGTTTTCGGGGTTCGGCGCGCCTCTGGATCCGCCGCCGGCGTGGATCTCGATGTTGCCGTCCGGCGAGACTTTGAGCTCGACGCCGTGTTCGCGCATGCATTTCGCAAACCGGCGCGTCGTTTCCTCGATTTCGACTCTCTGCTGGGGCGAGGGCGTACCGGTCTGTGGCGCGGGCCGGTAGCGCGCGCAGTCCTTTTCGGCCGCCTCGGCGGCGGCGGCGCTGCGGTCGGCGCCGGGCATGATCTTCAGGCCGTGTCCGCCGGGTCTCACTTCGGCATCGATGCCGTGGTCGCGCAGGCACTTCGCGAAATCTGAGAATTGCGTTTCTGCCTTCTGTTCCTTGGCTGCCGCCGCACGCGTTGAGGTGTCGTTCGAAGAACCGCAGGCCGCGAGCAGCACGAGGGCCAGCACCGCCGCCGACGCGAGCAGCGGTGACGGCAAGGTTGCTGCGGATCCTCTTTCGGTCGGGCGTGCCGTTCGCATGGTGTCGTGACGGAGCTGACCTGCGCCGCTCAGACGACATGGAGCCCGGCCAAGCTGAGCGGGAGCTTAAGGAAGGCGAGGGAGTTGCTGAACGAACGCCCCCGCTTCGACGCGGTCGTGCGCGCGCTCCGCGGCCGTCAGGGCGAGATCCGTGTGGCGGCCGATCCGGTCAGGACGACCTCGCCGGACTGGCGCGCGACCGTGAGCTGGACCGACGCGCTGGGGTTCGCGCCCGTGCTCACCTCGGTCACCGAGCCCGAGAAGGTGAGCACGTCGCCGGGCCAGACCTGGCCCGTGAAGCGGACGGCGAAGCTCGTGAGGTTGTTGGGGCCGACCCAGCGCGAGAGGCACGTGCCGAGCTTGCCGGCGTGAAGCATTCCCATGCCGAACACCGAGGGCAGGCCGAAGGCGACCGCCATCGGCTCGTCGTGGTGGATGGGGTTGAAGTCTCCCCCGGCGCCGGCGTAGCGAACGAAGTCGGTGCGCGTGAGGGGGCCCATCGTCTCGCTCGGCATTTCGTCGCCGACGCGGAGCGCCACCGTGCCGCTCGGCAGGCTCGACGCCGTCGCCCCGCCCGCGCTCATGCCCCACGCTCGATCAGCGTGTCGCGGCGCCTCGCGACGAGCTCGCCGCTCTGGTTGGTGAAGTCGGTCGCGATCTCGACGAACGTCATCGTGCCGCCACGCTTGCCCTCGCGCTGTGAGACGCCCGAGATCCTGGCCCGTCCTGTGAGTTCGTCGCCGCACTCGATCGGCGCGAAGTACTCCCACGCCGCTTCGCCGTGGAGGACGCGCGCGAGGTCGGCGCCGATCTCGATCGCGGCCGCGATCGCCCCGCCCGAACGCCAGTGGTCGGCGAGTGTGGTGACGGTCGGCGGCACCGGGATGCCGTCGAAGCCGGCGCGCCGCGCGGCCTGCTCGTCCCACCACGCGGTGTCGGTCTCCTGAAAGGCGCGCGCGAGCTCCGCGAGCTTGGAGCGCTCGACGGGGAAGGTCGTCGAGCCGAGCTCCCTGCCGACAAGGTCGTCGTCGATCACGTCCGCTCCGCGCGTGGCACGGCCGCGACTCTACCAGAAAACAAGCAGCTGCGCTGGTTTTCTGCTAGCCTGCGGGCGTTGGCGAGACGGAGGGGTGACATGAACCGCACGTTCGTAGTCGGCGTCGGGATGACGCCGTTCTCAAAGCCGGGCACGAAGGACGGCGACTACCCCGACTGGGCGCGAGAGGCAGGCGAGGCCGCGCTGGCGGACGCCGGTGTCGACTACGGGCTCATCGAACACGCCTTCGCAGGCTACGTGTACGGCGACTCCACCGCCGGCGAGCGGGCGGTCTACGAGCTCGGCCTCACGGGCATCCCGATCATCAACGTCAACAACAACTGCTCGACGGGCTCGACCGCGCTCTACCTCGCCAGGCAGTTCGTGCGCAGCGGCGCCGCCGAGTGCGTGCTCGCCCTCGGCTTCGAGAAGATGCAGCGCGGGTCCCTCGCCGCGGGCTACGCCGACCGCGCCAACCCGATGGAACGCCACCTCGGGCGAATGCTCGAGCTGCGCGACCCAGAGCAGTCGCCGATGGCGCCGCAGATGTTCGGCAACGCCGGCCGCGACCACATGGACCGCTACGGCTCGCAGCCCGAGCACTTCGCGTGGATCGGCTGGAAGAACCACCGCCACTCGACGAACAACCCCTACGCCCAGTTCCAGCAGGAGTACTCGCTCGACGAGATCAAGGCGGCGCCGATGATCCACGAGCCGCTCACCAAGCTCCAGTGCTCGCCGACGAGCGACGGCAGCGCAGCCGCGATAATCGCCTCCGAGCGCTTCGTGGACGAGCACGACCTGTGGGCAACCGCGGTCGAGATCGTCGGGCAGGCGATGACCACAGACCTGCCGTCCTCGTTCGACGAGGACGCCGACTGCATCACGATCGTCGGCTACGACATGTCGGCGGCGGCTGCCGCGCAGGCATACGAGGAGGCCGGCATCGAGGCCGCCGACGTCGATGTCTGCGAGCTCCACGACTGCTTCTCGACGAACGAGCTGATCACCTACGAGGCGCTCGGCTTCGCGCCGCGCGGCGAGGGCCACAAGCTCGTCGAGGCCGAAGCAACTACGTACGGCGGCGACGGCCCGCTCGTGAACCCGTCCGGCGGACTGATCTCCAAGGGTCATCCGCTCGGCGCCACGGGGCTCGCGCAGTGCTCTGAGCTCAGCTGGCAGCTGCGCGGGCTCGCGGGTGAGCGCCAGCTCGCGGGCGCGCGGACCGCCCTGCAGCACAACATCGGCCTCGGCGGCGCGGCCGTCGTCACGATCTACCGCCCGCCGCGCTGAGCGGCGCGCCGGCGCGCGACAAAATGGCCGCGACGCTCCCGACTACGGTCCCCAAACAGGAGCGCAGCGCCGCGACGCGTGAGCGCCTGCTCGACGCCGCCGTCGACGAGCTCGTCGCGTCGGGCTTCAGCGGCCTGACCACGGCGGCGGTCTCGGCGCGCGCGGGCGTCTCGCGCGGGGCGCAGCAGCACCATTTCCCGCACCGCAACACGATGCTCGCCCAGGCGGTGCGGCAGCTCGCGCGCAGGCAGGTCGCCGAAGCGCACGAGATGCTCGCGGCGGCGCCGGAGGGCCGCGCCCGCGTCGAGCACGCCCTCGAGGGGATATTCCGTGCCTACTCCGGCAGGCTCTTCGCGGCGAGCGTCGAGCTGTCGCTCGCCGCGCGGCACGACAGCGACCTGCAGCCCGTCATCCGCGAGCACGAGCGGGCCGTGAGCCGCAGCCTCAGCGACCTCGACCGCGAGATCTTCCCGGCCAGCGTCGTCTCGGAAGCGGACTTCCCGGCGCGCTGGGCGACGGCGCTTGGCGCCATGCGCGGCATCGCGATGCTCCGGCTGCTGGGCCACCCCGCCGCCGCGGTCGACCGCCAGTGGGCCGCCGCGAAACGCGAGCTGCTCGCGCCGCTGCTCGGCGAGTGAAGCGCGGCGATCGCCGCCACCGGACGCCGCGTACGCGAAGATCGGCGCATGCCGCTGCTCGCCGTCAAGGTGCTGCTCGCCCCCGCGTTCGTCGTCGCGGCGTCGCTCGCGGCGCGCCGCTACGGCCCGCGCATCGGCGGTCTGATCGCGGGGCTGCCCGTCGTCGCCGGTCCGATCCTGCTCGTCTACGCCCTCCAGCACGGCGACGCGTTCGCGGCTCACGCCTCCGTCGGCGCGCTGCTGGGCCTCGTCTCGCTGATCGCGTTCGTCGTCGTCTATGCGCGCCTTGCGCCGAGCGGCTTCTGGGGGCACTGCGCGCTCGCGGGCTGGGGCGCGTTCGCGGTCGCGACGCTCATCTTCAGCCAGCTGCGCTTCTCGGCGGGCGTCGCCCTCGCGATCGCGGGCGTCGCGTTCGTCGTGGGGCTCACGCTCGCGCCGAAGCCGGCGTCGGAGCCGCCGCCGGCGGGTCCGGCGCCGTCCTGGGACCTCCCGCTGCGCGCGCTCTGCGCCCTCGTGCTCGTGCTCGCGTTGACGGCGGCGGCGGGGTGGCTCGGACCGCGCTGGAGCGGACTCCTGACACCCTTCCCGGTGATCGGCACGGTCCTCGCGACCTTCACCCACGCGCAGCACGGCGCGGACGTGGTTCGACGCATGCTCCGCTGGCTGCTCGCCGGCTACGGCGCGTTTGCGCTGTTCTGCTTCACGCTCGCGGAGACGCTGGTGCCGCTCGGCACCGCGGCCTCGTTCGCGCTCGCACTCGCGATCGCCGTCCTGGTCCAGGGAACGCTGATCCTCGCGATCGCGCGCGTCCACGACGGCCGCCTCGTCGAGGCCCCCACGGGAGAGCCCTCAGGTCTCGAGCGGCTCTAGGTGCCGGATGCGGTCGCGCCGTTCGGAGAAGCGCAGCGCCTCGTAGGCGATCAGCCCCGAGAGCAGCGCCGCGAGCGCCCCGATCGTCACGAGCGCCGCGGGCGTCACCGCGAAGTCGACGCCCAGCAGGACGCCGAGGATCGCGATGCACGCAAGACGCTGCCGGTTCAGCGAGCGGATCGTGCGCCAGCGCAGCGCGACGTGCGCGGCGAGGTAGAGCGCGGCGCCGCCGATCATCGCGGTCGCGGCGACGTGGCCGAGCGGCTGCGAGCTGTGCGGCAGCGCCCGTTTCAACCCGACGGCGACGAATGCGATCCCCGCGACCATCGGGAAGTGCATGTACGAGTACACGTCGCGCGCCATCTCGTTGCGCTCGCGTCCCGGGCGCGCTTTGATCAGTCGCCGTTCGGCGACTATCGACACGATGTCGAAGTAGAGCCACCAGAGCGCGGCGGCGATCACGGCGCCGAGCAGGGCCGCCGCAACGACCCCCGCGGTGACGCGGTGGCTCGCGCCGGCGCCGATCGCGACGATCGACTCGCCGAGCGCGATGATGACGATCGCGCCGTGCCGCTCGGCGAAGTGCGCGGGAGCGATGCGCCAGCCTTCGGCGCCGAAGAGGTAGGGGCCGCCGAGGTCGACGGCGAGCGCGAGGACCCACAGCGCGACGCGCAGGCCCGGCCCCACGAACGCCGCCGCGACGAGTATCGCGACGGCGATCGCGCTGCTCGCCGCGAGATCGACGACCGAGCGTCGCAGTTTCACGTCACCGCGGCTCGCGAGCATGAAGAGCGCGATGTGCGCGGCCCGGACGAACCCGTAGGCGATCGCGAACAGCAGCGCCTCCGAGCCGAACGCGCCCGGCACGCAGAGCGCGGCGACGAGCAGCGCCCCCATCGCGGCGAACATCACCAGACGCACCGACCCCTCCTCGGGGTTCAGGACGCTCGTGAGCCACGAGTAGCCGGTCCACGACCACCACAGCACGCCGAGGATGAGCGCGGCCCGGCCGACGTTCGCCCAGACGGGGTCACGCGCGACGAGCGCCGTGCACTGCGTGAGCGCCAGCACGAACACGAGGTCGAAGAAGAGCTCGAGCGACGTGACCCGCTCCTCCTGGCGCAGCACGGCGCCGAGCCGCAGCCCCGTTCCGGCGGTCGAGCTCATCGCGCCATCTTCGCAAGTGAGCGCCCGCGGGGCGGGCGCCGCCTCAGCCGGCCGCGCGCGCCGGCGCCTCGCCCCAGAGGCGCTCGAGACGGTAGAACTCGCGCGTCGCGGGCGTGAAGATGTGCACGACGACGTCGAGGAAGTCGAGCAGGATCCAACCGCCTTCGGCGGTGCCCTCGACGCGGCGCGGCGTGAGGCCGTGCTCGGCCTTCATCGTCTCGAGGATCCCGTCCTGGATGGCCTTTGCCTGGCGCGGCGTGGCCCCCGAGCAGACCACGAAGTAGTCGGTGTAGCCGAGCACCTCGCGCAGATCGAGCTCGACGGTGTCGATCGCCTTCTTGTCGGATGCGAGGCGCCCGATCTCGCTCGCCATCTCGCGCGAATCCATCACTCGCCGCCGTCCCTGTACAGGCCGTGTTCGGATATGTACCGCGCGACGCCCGCTCCCGTCAGCTCGTCGACGGGTTGGCCGGCGGCGACGAGTTCGCGCACGCGCGAGGACGACACGTCCAGTTCCCCCAGGTCGAGGAAGCGCAGCGCCCGCGCGGCGTCAGCGTCTATCGCCGCGACCTCCCGTTCGACCGCGTCCCTCTCGAAGCCTTCACGTGCCGCCACCGCAAGCGCGCAAAGACTCAGCAGCTCCCGCGGCTCCCGCCAGCTCGCCAGCGTGCATGCCGTGTCGGCCCCGAGGATGAACGTCAGCTCGTCGTCCGGTTTGCTCGCATGGATCGCCGCGAGCGTATCGACAGTGAAGGACGGGCCGCGCCGGTCCAGCTCGGCGGTGCAGACGCCGACGTGCTCGCTGCCGTCGGCGAGCAGGCGGACCATCGCGGCGCGCTGTTCCGGTCCCGCGCCGGTCGCGTTGTGCCGCTTGTTCGGCGTGCAGCGCGCCGGCACGAGGAAGACGCGGTCCAGGTCGAGCTCGTCGAGAGCGTGCACGGCGAGCGCGAGGTGGCCGAGGTGCGGCGGGTTGAACGTTCCGCCAAGCAGGCCGATTTTCGCCACGTCGCAGCTAGCGGCGGATCTGGCCGTCGCCGTCGACGAGGTACTTGAAGGTGCAAAGCTCGCGCAGGCCGATCGGGCCGCGGGCGTGCAGCTTCTGGGTCGAGTTGCCGATCTCGGCGCCCATGCCGAACTCGCCGCCGTCGGTGAAGCGCGTCGAGGCGTTGACGTAGACGCACGAGGCGTCGACGGCGCGCTGGAAGTGCCGCGCCGCGGCGGCGTCGCGCGTGACTATCGCCTCCGAATGGCCGCTGCCGTACTCGGCGATGTGGTCGATCGCCTCCTGCGCCGAGTCGACGATCCGCACGGCGAGCGTGAGCGCGAGGTACTCGGCGGACCAGTCCTCCTCACTTGCCGGCGCGACGCGGGAGGCGCCGTCGCGCGCAGCGAGCGCGAGCGCGCGCTCGTCGGCGCGGATCTCCACGCCGCGCTCGGCGAGCTGCGGCAAGAGCAGCGGCAGGAGGTCCGCGGCGATGGCCTCGTGCACGAGCAGCGTCTCGGCCGCGTTGCACACGCCCGGGCGCTGAGTCTTGGCGTTGATGACGATCTCGCATGCCATGCGCATGTCCGCCCGCGCGTCGACGTAGACGTGACAGTTGCCGGCGGCCGCGTAGATCACCGGGACCGTGGCGACGGCCTCCAGCGCATTCTTCAGCCCCTCGCCGCCACGGGGGATTATCAGGTCCACATCCCTGCTCTGGGTCGCGAGCTCGGCGAGCTCCTCGCGCCCGCCGCCGGCGAGGATGCCGATCGCGCCTTCCGGCAGGCCCGCGTCGACCGCTGCGGCGGCGGCGATGCGCGAGAGCGTCTGGTTCGACGCGGCCGCCGACGTTGAGCCGCGCAGCACGCAGGCGTTGCCGGACTTCAGGCACAGCGCCGCCGCGTCGATCGTCACGTTCGGGCGGGCCTCGTAGACGACGGCCACGACGCCGAGCGGCACGCGGACCCTGCGCACGTCCAGGCCGTTCGGCAGGCGGTGCCCGTCGATCACCTCGCCGACGGGGTCGCCCAGCGCGGCGATGCGTTCGGCGGCGGCCGCGATCTCCTCGAGCCGCCCCGGGTCGAGGCGCAGCCGGTCGAGCAGCGCCTCGCCGATGTCGTTCTCGCGTCCCGCGGCGACGTCGCGCTCGTTGGCGGCGAGAATCTCGTCGGCGTTGGCGCGCAGCGCGGCCGCGATCGCGTGCAGCGCGGCGTCCTTGACGGCCGTGTCGGCCTGCGCGAGCGCGCGCGACGCGCGCCGCGCGGAGCGGCAGACATCGGCGACCGACATCGCGCTGGTGCTCGCCATCGTCAAAGCTTAGGCGCTCACTCGAGCACGAGGTAATCGCGGTGCACGGCCTCCTCGGCGGCACCCGGGAGTCGGTCGCGCAGCTGCGCCGAGTTGAGCCCGGCGACGGCGCGCAGCTCCTGCGCCGAGTAGGTCGTGATGCCCTTCGCGAGCGGCGTCGCGCCGGGACCCGCGATCGACACGGCGTCGCCGGCGTCGAAGTCGCCGTTCACGGCGACGATGCCGACCGGCAGCAGGCTCGCGCTCGTCTCGCGTACGGCGCGCGCGGCCCCCGCGTCCACGACGATCTCGCCGCGCGCCGGCTTCGCGTACTTCAGCCACAGCTTGAACGAGTTGTAGCGCGCCTCGCCGGCGGCGAAGCGCGTGCCGACGGGCCGGCCGGTGAGGGCGTCGGCAACGGCGCGCCGGTCCAGCCCGTTGCAGATCACTGTCGGTATGCCGGCCGCCATCGCCATCTCGGCGGCGAGCACCTTGGAGCGCATGCCGCCGGAGCCGAGCGGTGAGGTGGTCCTGCCGATCTTGAGCTCCTGCAGCTCCGCGGGGTCGGCGACGCTCGCGACGGGCGCGGCATCCGGGTCGACGCGCGGGTCGGCGGTGTAGAGACCGTCGATGTCGGTCAGCAGGATCAGCTCGTCGGCCGCGACGAGCACCGCAACCTGGGCGGCGAGAAAGTCGTTGTCGCCGAACGTGATCTCGTCCGTGGTCGTCGTGTCGTTCTCGTTGATCACCGGGAGCACACCCCACTCGAGCAGCGTCGCGAGCGTCTGGCGCGCGTTCAGGTAGTGGCTGCGCGCGCTCATGTCGAAGAACGTAAGAAGCACCTGCGCCGCGAGCACGCCGCGCTCGCGGAAGAGTCGCTCGTAGATCTGGTAGAGGCGCCCCTGGCCGACCGCGCTCGCGGCCTGCAGTTCGCCGATCGCCTGGGGTCTTGCCCCCATCCCCATCGCGAGGATGCCGTGGGCGATCGCGCCGCTCGTGACGACGACGAACTGGCGCCCGTCGCGGCCCGCGAGCACGACCTCGTCGCAGAACGCTTCCAGCTCCTGGACGCGTACCTGCCCCCGCTCGTCGGCGACGACGCTCGAGCCGAGCTTCACGACCGTGCGATTCATGCGGCCCAGCTTAGTTTTCGGATCACTCGCCGGGATCGAGCTCGAATACGGTGCCCGATATCTCGACCTCGTCGCCGGGCTGGAAGCCCTGGGCCTGAAGGGCCCGGATCACGCCGATGCGCCTGAGGCGCGACTCGACGTACGCCATCGCATCTTCGTTGTCGTGGTCGAAGCGCGCGAGCAGAACATCGATCCCCCTGCCGCGGACGGCGAAGCTCGCGGGGCCGGTGCGCTCGACGATGAAGCCGGCGTCGGGTGCCGGGCGAAAGACCATGTGCTCGGCCATCTCGCCGGCGGCGGGCGCCGCGTCGGCGGCGGCGGCCGGCGCGGCGGGTACATCGCGCAGCAGGCGCGCGGTCAGCTCGGCGACGCCGTGGCCGGTGGCGCTCGAGGTGAGCACCACGGGGACGTCGGGGCCCAGGCGCCGGCGCCAGCCGTCGGCGATCCGCGCGCCGTCCGCGGCGGGCAGCAGGTCCGCCTTGGACAGCGCGAGCAGCCGCGGAAGCCGCGCGAGCTCGTCGTTGTGGGCACGCAGCTCGGCCTCGACGGTCTCGAAGTTCACGGCCGGGTCGGCGTTCTCGCCGAGCGCGGGGTCGGGCGCGACGTCGAGCACGTGCACAAGGATGCTGGTGCGCTCGACGTGGGCGAGGAAGTCGTGGCCGAGGCCCGCGCCCTCGCTCGCACCCTCGATCAGCCCGGGGATGTCCGCGACGACGAGCTGGCGGTCCTCCCCCTCGATCACGCCGAGCACCGGCTCGAGTGTCGTGAAGGGGTAGTCCGCGACCTTCGGCGAGGCGCGCGTCATGCGCGCGAGCAGCGACGACTTGCCGGCGTTCGGCAAGCCCACGAGACCGACGTCCGCGAGCAGGCGCAGGCGCAGCTCAAGCCAGCCCTGCTCGCCCGCGAGCCCGCGCTCGGCGAAGTGCGGGCTCTGACGCGTCGATGTCGCGAAGTGGCGGTTGCCGCGCCCGCCGGCGCCGCCGCGCGCGAGCAGCGCGGCCTGTCCCGGGGCGGTGAGGTCCCAGCGGCGGCCTTCGAGGTCGCCGTCGTCGCCGCGGATCTCGGTGCCGGGGGGCACGCGCAGGGTCAGCGGCTCGCCGGCGGCGCCGTGCCGCTGTGAGCCTTCGCCGTGGCCGCCGCGGCCGGCCGCGAGGTGGGTGCGCCGCCTGAAAGCGCGCAGGTCGCGGAGCGACTCGTCGCAGACGACGCGCACGTCGCCGCCGCGGCCGCCGTCGCCGCCGTCGGGCCCGCCGCGCGGGACGTGCGCTTCGCGGCGAAAGCTCTGGCTGCCGTCGCCGCCCGAGCCGGCGGCTACGTGGATGCGTGCGCGGTCGTCCAGCACGCGCCAATCGTGACAGCCGCGCGCGTTGCCGCGGCTATCCTGTCGCGCCAGGCAACCAAGGGAGGGGCGATGGCTGACGAGCGGCCCGTGATCGCGATCACCGGCGCCTCATCGGGGATCGGCGCGGCGACGGCGCGCCTCGCGGCGGAACGCGGCTGGCGCGTGACGCTCGCGGCGCGCTCGCAGGAGCGGCTGGACGAGGTCGCCTCCGAGATCGGCGACGACGCGGCGACGGTCCTTTGCGACGTCACCGACTGGGAGCAGCAGCGAGCGATGGTGGACACGACGCTCAAGCGCTTCGGCCGTCTTGACGCCGTCTTCGCCAACGCCGGCTTCGGCGCGCCGCGCGGCTTTACCGAGAGCACCGTCGAGCACTGGCGCGAGATGGTGCTGACGAACGTCTACGGCGCTGCGCTGACGATCCGTGCGAGCGTCGGCGCGCTGCGCGAAAGCCGCGGCCACATGCTGCTCACGAGCAGCGTCGCCGGCCGGCGCGTGCTGCCCGGGTCGCTGTACTCGTGCACGAAGCACGCGGTGAGCGCGATGGGCGAGGCGCTGCGCCAGGAGCTCGACGGCAGCGGCGTGCGCGTCACGCTGATCTCGCCCGGGATGACCGACACTCCGTTCTTCGAGCGCCGTCCGACGGAGGGCCTTGAGCCGGGGGACGTCGCCCGCGCCGTGCTGTTCGCGCTCGAGCAGCCGGCCCATGTCGACGTGAACGAAGTGCTGGTCCGCCCGACGGCGCAGTCGGGCTGAGCGCAGGCGTCGCCTTCAGAGCGCGAGGCGCATCTCGATGCGGTCGAGGCCCGGTGCGTACCCGTCGGCGGTCTCGCGGAACGCTGCGAAACCGAAGCGTTCGAAGAACGCGCGGCTGCGCTGGCTCGTGTCGAGCTCGAGGGTGAGGGCGCCGGCGGCCCGGATGCGCGCGAGGCGCTCGCGCAAGAGAAACGTGCCCGCTCCCCTTCGCTGAGCGTCGCGCCTCACCATCCCCCACGTGAGCCCCGCGACCCGCGTCGCGGGTTCGATCCGGTAGCCGCCGCACGCGACGATCTCCTCGTCGCTCGTCACGACGATGTACGGCAGGGGGCTGCGGCGCATCCAGCCTTCGTATTCGGCGAGCTCTTGCGGCGCGAAGAAGAGCGGCGTGTTGGAGCGCATGACCGCGATGCACGCCGCAACATCCTCGCGCGCGAGCTCGCGTGCGCGGAGCTCGCTCATCGGCGTGCGAGCGTCCCCTGCCGCCGGGACCGTGCGTCAGCCGGCGGCCGGGATGACCGACACGATGCGTCCGCGGCGGCCGTTCGCGAAGTGGACCGTGCCGGCGGCGCGCGCGTAGAGCGTGTCGTCCTTGCCGATGCCGACGCCGTCGCCGGGCTTGAAGCGCGTGCCGCGCTGGCGGACGATGATCTCGCCGCCCGTGACGCTCTCGCCGGCGAACGTCTTGACGCCGAGTCGCTGAGCGTTCGAGTCGCGGCCGTTTCGGCTCGAGCCGAGGCCCTTCTTATGAGCCATCTTTGCTGTCCTCCGGTTTCGCGGCTTTCGCTTTCGCTTTGGTCGCCGCTTTCGCTTTCGCAGCCGCTTTCGGTTTCGCCGGCGCTTTCGCTTTCGCGGCCGCTTTCGCTTTCGCGGGCGCTTTCGGTTTCGCGGGCGCTTTCACTTTCGCGGGCGCTTTCACTTTCGCGGGCGCTTTCGCTTTCGGCGCGGCTTTCGCTTTGGTCGCCGCTGCCGCTTTCGCCTGGTCGGCCTTTGGCGCGGCGGCTGCGGCGGGCTCGGCGGCCGTCTTAGCTTTCGGCTCGTGCTGCGCGCGGTGGCCTTTGGCGCTGATCTCCGTCACCTCGATGCGGGTGAGCTCCTGGCGGTGGCCGGTACGGCGCTTGTATCCGCGCTTGGGCTTGAACTTGAAGACACGGAGCTTCTCGCCGCGCTCGTGCGCGACGACGCGCGCCTTGACGCTCGCCCCCTTCAGCGCGTCGCCGACGGCGACCTCCTCCGTGCGGAGCATGACCGGCTCGAGTGTCACGGTCGCACCCTCGGCGGCCGCGAGGCGCTCGACGAGCAGGGTCCGCCCCTTTTCGACGCGGTACTGCTTGCCGCCTGTCTTGACGATTGCGTAGGTGTCCATGGTCAGCTCCGTACGGCGGCTCTAGTCGGAGCCGGCCTCGGCCCTTGCGGCCGAACGGCGCCTGCCGCCCCTGCGGCCCCGGCGCCGAGGTTTGGATTGTAGGCCATCGTCGTCGCCGTCGCCGGGGGATTCCTGCTCGTCTGAGCGGTCGGCGCCGGCGGGAGCTTTGGCGGCTCGCGGACGGCGACGTGAGCGCGACTCGGCGCGCGGCGCGGGCACGATCTCGGCTCCGTTCTCGTCGAGCAGCACGGCGCTCGCGGCGGTCCGCCCGACGTTGGCGATGCGCACGAGGCGCTTCTCACCGACGTGAGCGGCGGCGCCGGCGATCTCGATGATGTAGCCGTCGATCTTCGCGACGCCGTCGTCGGCGACGTACATGTGCGGCTCGACGATGTCGACGAGCACCTCGTCGCCGGGGCGGAACGGCAGCGCGCGCTCCTCGACCTCGGCGCGGGTGCCGATGTACGTGATCGCGAAGTGGTCCAGCGCGAGGCCTTCGGAGCCCTCGAAGAGGAACGACGCCCCGGTGCGCTCCTCGAGCGCGTGCAGCACGCGCGCGCTCTGGCCGGTGAACTGGGCGCTGACGCGCGGGTGGATCTGGACGAGGAAGGCCTCGGCGTCCGGGTGCTGCGCCGCGACGTCGCTGAGGCGCCGCTCGAAGTCGATCGCGATCGTCTCCTCCGAGCGGATCACGCCGTCGCCATCGCACGTCGGACAGGGGCGGCTCATGATCTCGCGCACCCCGTCCGTGACGTTCTGGCGCGTCATCTCGACCAGGCCGAGCTTGGAGATCTCCGCCGTGAACGTCTTCGTGCGGTCCTCGTCAAGGCGTTTGCGCAGCGTCTTCATCACCGCATCGCGGTTGCGCGCGCGGGCCATGTCGATGAAGTCGATGACGATGATGCCGCCGATGTCGCGCAGGCGCAGCTGGTTGACGACCTCCTCCGCCGCCTCGAGGTTGGTCCGCGTGATCGTCTCCTCCAGCCCGGCGTTGCGCCCCTTGCCGGTGAAGCTGCCCGAGTTGACGTCGATCACGGTCAGCGCCTCGGCGTAGTCGATGATCAGGTAGCCGCCGCTCGGGAGGTCGACGCGGCGCGAGAGCACGCCTTCGAAGGCGGCGTCGATGTCGAAGGCCTCGAAGAGCGGCTTCTCGGCGCTCCAAAGTTCGACGCGCTCGACGAGCTCGGGCGCGGTGCGCGTGAAGAAGGAGACGAGGCGCTGGTACTGCTTCTCGTCGTCGACTATGGCGCGCTCGAAGTGTTCGGAGAAGATGTCACGGACGACGCGCACCGAGAGGTCGGCTTCCTGGAAGACGACGTCCGGCGCGCTGGTTTCGCTCACGCGGCGCTCGAGCACCTCATTGAGCTTGTGCAGGTACTTGAGCTCGCGCTCGAAGTTGGCGCGCGATGCGCCGTGTGCCGCGGTGCGTACGATCGCGCCGCCGCCGCCCAGCTCGAGCCCCTGCGTCTGGCGGCGCAGGCGCGCGCGCTCGCGGTCGTCGAGGCGCCGCGAGACGCCGATGCCCTCGCCGCTGGGGCTGAAGACCATGTAGCGCCCCGCGATCGTGAGCTCCATCGAAAGGCGCGCGCCCTTCGTCTTCAGCGGGTCTTTGACGACCTGTACGACGACTTCCTGGCCGGGCTTGAGGAGCTCGGCTATGCGGCTGCCGCCGCCGCGTCCGCGGCGCGGCGTCTGCACGCCGGGGAGCACGATGTCGTCGACGTGCAGGAAGCCGTTCTTTTCGAGGCCGATGTCGACGAACGCCGCCTCCAGGCCGGGCAGGACGTTGTCGACCTTGCCCTTGTAGATGTTGCCGACGATCGAGCGGCCGCCGCGGCGCTCTATGTAGAGCTCAGCGACCCGGTAGTCGGCCTTCTTCGGGGCGCGGCGCTTGGCGCGGCCCGCGCCCGAGTCGGGTTCGGCGCCATTCTGCGCCTCCAGCAGCGCGACGCGCGTCTCCGCGCGGTCGACGCTCACGAGAACTTGCTTTTTCACATTGATCCAGTCTTTCGAGGGGCGCGCTCTTCACCGTCGCGCAGCTGCTGCTGCGACGGGTGGCCTTCGCCCCGGGGTGCTGTGCGCGCATGCGCACCGGGAGTTCCGCGCATCGCGCGGCAGTGGTACGTGCGTGAGAGCGAACGGCTCCGGTGGGTGCCGGACAGGCCTCCGGTGCTGGGGTGGGGGTCTGGGGTAAATCCGTTCGCGTCATCGGAGGACGCGGTCGCCCAATGGGTAGGCGGCACGCGAGCGCACGTAAATCGACTGTAGAAGGCCTACCGCCACCATGACCGCGATCACGGACGATCCGCCGTAACTCATCAGCGGGAGCGTCACTCCCGTGATCGGCATGATCCCGACGACCATTCCCACGTTGACGAAGACCTGGAACATGAGCATAGCCGCTACCCCTGCTGCGATCAGTGAGCCGAAGAGGTCCTTGGACATCAGAAGGATGCGCATCGTGCGCCACAGCAGCAGCGCGTAGAGCAGGAGAACGAGGGCCGCGCCGGCGAAGCCCCAGTTCTCGCCGACCGCCGCGAAGATGAAGTCGGTGTTGTCCTCGGGCACGAAGTTGAGCTTGATCTGCGTCGGGTTGGCGCGTCCGGTGCGCCCGCCCGACCCGACCGCGATCTCCGACTCGCGCAGCTGGTAGGACGATTCGGAGTGGCTCGAGGGGTCCAGGAACGCGGTCAGGCGTTGTTCCTGGTAGGGCTTCAGGACGTGCACGCCGGCGGCGGGGGCGCCGGCGAGGACGATTGCGATGCACGCGATCACGAGTGCCGTGATCGCCGCGAGCCGTCGCCAGGGAGTGCCCGCGACGAACAGCAGCATCGCGGCGATGAACATGTACACCATGCCCGAGCCGAGGTCGGGCTGGGCGACCACGAAGACTGCTGGCACGAGCGCGGCGAGAAGCACGCGCGCGGTCGTCTCGCGCGCGCCGAGCGAGCGCGCATTGTCGACGATGGAGGCGGCCAGCGCGACGATCAACAGGTCCTTGCCGATCTCCGACCCCTGGAAGGAGAAGAAGGGCAGCTGGATCGAGCGTTGGGCGCCGAGCGAGGAGTAGTGGCCGACGGCGAGCACGGCGAGGATGCTCGCCATCAGCAGCGCGTAGATCGCGTTGCGAAGGCGGCGCAGGTGCGCGTAGTCGATGCGCGAGATGATCAGCATCAGGACCAGACCGGCGCCGAGATAGAGGGCCTGACGGTTCGTGTAGTAACCGGGGTCGCCCGGCACGAGGTTGCTCGTCGCCGAGCGCAGCGTCAGCACCGAGCAGATGCCGAGCGCGATCACCGTCGCGGTCAGCACGGGGTCCAGCGGCAGGCGGCGCGGGCCGGTCCGGGGGGCCGGCGCGCTTTCCGGGAGCGCTATCGGGCTGAGCGTGCTCACAGCGTTTTCGAGGAGCCGACGACGAACTTGAGCGGCTGCTTGAACCACTCGGAGGCGATCAGGCGCGCGATCGGCGCCGCCGTTTCGGCGCCGAAGCCGCCCTGTTCGACGGTCACGGCGATCACAATCGGGCGCGAGCGCGACCCGACGTAGCACATGTACCAGGACTGGTCTTCCTTGTTTTCGTGCTGCGCGGTGCCGGTCTTGCCGTAGACGGGGAACGCCGACTGGTTCCAGCCCGTCCACACGTCGGTGGAGGTTCCCCCGGGCTGCGTCGTCGCCCCGTGGATGCCCTCCATCACGAGCGAGAGGTCTGCGGGGTTGAGGTGGACCTTGCGGCCGTGGGGCGTCGGCAGCGCCTGGACGAGCCCGCCGTTCGGTTCCTCGATCGCGAGGCCGAGGTGCGGGACGACGACTTCGCCGTCGCCGTCTTTTTCGTAGGAGTTGGCGAGCGTCGAATAGGCGACCGCCATCTGCAGCGGGTCGGTCAAGAGGTCGCCCTGGCCGACCGCGAGGTGCATGTTGTCGCCGACCGACCAGGGCCGAACTTCGCTCACGATTCCGCAGGAGGGCACGTGGCGCCGCCGCCGGCACGCGAGTTCGAGCTGGTCCTGGCGTGCGCGCCAGCGCGCGTCCGGCACGACGCCCGCGAACTCGCTCGGCAGGTCGATGCCGGTCGGCTCGCCGACGCCGAGCTTGTGCGCCATGTTCTGGACCACGTTGCCGTACGAGTTGGCGCGCTCCCCGACTTCGAAGAAGTACGTGTCGGAGGAGACCGTCAGCGCCTGAACAAGAGGCAGGGCGCCGTAGTCGGTGTGGCCGGAGTTGCAGAACTGCTCGGCGCCCGCGGTTATGCACGAGCCCCCACCGAGGTCTTCGTCGGGGGTGATGACGCCCGCTTCGAGCGCCGCCATCGCGGTGATCGGCTTGAAGGTCGAGCCGGTCGGATACGCGCCTTCCGTCGCGAGGTTCGTGAGCGGCCCGATCGCGCCGCCGCTGCCCTCGAGTGCGTGGTATTCGCGCTCGGTCATCGGGCCGACGAAGCGGTTCGGGTTGTACGACGGGGAGGAGCCCATCGCTAGCACCTGGCCGTTGCGCGGGTCGAGCGCGACGAACGCGCCCGCCGTCGCCGGTTTGCCCGCGGCGCGCGCGTTCGCGATGCCCTCCTTCAGCGCGCGTTCGCCCTCCTGCTCAAGGCCCAGGTCAAGCGTCGTCAGCACGTTGTATCCCGCGGTCGGCTGGATCGGGTGCAGGGCGCTCGCGACCGGGTAGCCTTCGGCGTTCACCTGCACACGTTCGACGCCGCTCTTGCCGCGCAGGTAGCTGTCGTAGTAGTACTCGAGCCCTTCCTGGCCGACGATCGAGCCCTGCGGCACCCCGCTGAAGCCCTTCATCTTCAGCTCGCCGGGCGAGACCTGGCCGACGTGGCCGATCACCTGCGCCGCCATCGAGCCGTACGGATAGCTGCGGATCGACACGGGCCGCTGCTCGACACCGGGGTATTCGTTCTGGCGCTCGGCGAGCACGGTGAGCGCGCCGCGGCCGGCGTCCGTCTTGATCGTGACGGGTGCGTACGGCACGTCGACGCGGCCGCGCGCGACGAGTTCCTTGATGTGGCGCGGCTCCATGTGCAGCAGGTGGCCGAGCCGCACGTAAAGCGACGCGCGGGCGCGCGGGCGCGCCGGCAGCGCCGACGGGACGATCTGCACGGCGTTGGTCTCCTCGGAGGTGACGATCGGCTGTCCGTCGCGGTCGAGGATCTCGCCGCGCGGCGCGGGGATCGGGATCGAGCGGATGCGGTTCGCGTTCGCCTGCTGGACGTACTGTTCGCCGGTCAGGACCTGCAGGAACCACAGGCGGAAGAGGACCACGCCGAACATCGCCAGCGCGATCATTGCGACGATGCTCACGCGGAACGCCATCTGGGGCGGCGTCGCGCCGGACGGGACTCGCGGCTCGGAGGGCCTGAGGGCGCTCATGGGCGCGTCAGCGGGCTGAGCCCGCCCGTCGTGTAGGCGCGGCGCCTGCGCCGGCGGCGCGGATCGTCGGGCAGCGCCGGCTCGACGACGCGTTTGACGATCAGCCACATCGGCAGCGCGAGGATCGCGTCGAGGACCACGCCGATGAGTATCTCGCGCAACAGAGCGAAGCTGACGGGCGCGTCGACGCCGAGCATGAACTCCATCGCGGAGTAGCCGAACAGCGCCGTCGCCGCGGCAAGCGCGCCGACGATGATCGGCGTCAGCGCGGCCTGCGGGTCGCGCACCTCGCGCAGCCGCCCGGCCCAGTAGCCGATCAGCGTGAAAACGAGTGATGTCAGCCCGAGCGTCTGCACGAGCGCGAGGTCGACGAGCAGCCCGACGCAGAAGCCGGTCACGGCGCCGGTCAGCGATCCGCACATGAGGCCCACGAACGCGACGAGCAGCGCCGTAATGTCGGCGCTCACGCCGAAGAACGTGATCTCGGACACGACGCAGACCTGGAAGAGGACGACGACGAGGGAGAGCACGGCGACGCGCAGCACGAGCGACGGCGCGCGGTTCATCCGCCGCTCCCCGTGGACGCGAGCTGTTCGTTCTGCGGCAGCGTCTCGGTCGTGAGCGAGTGCACCAGGCGCGCCTCGCGCGCCGGCGTCGAGTCCGGCGGCGTCGTCAGCACCTGGACGGTTTCCAGTGCCCGCAGGTTCACGGCCGGGTGGACGTTCACGGCCAGGTAGCCGCCTTCTTCGCTCGTCGAGCTGACCTGGCCGATGATGATGCCGGGCGGATACAGCGAGTAGTCGGGCGGCGCGAGCGTGCCGGAAGTGACTACGTATTCGCCGTCGTTGGCCTGCGTTCCGGCGGGCAGGTACTGCAGCAGAAGGTCGGATGGTTCGCCGACCTTCGGCTGCACGACGCCGGTCGCGCTGCCGGTCCCGATCCGCGCCGAGACGCCCATGCCGGTGTTCGTGACGAGCGAGACGATCGCGCCGTTCGGCGCGACGGTGGTGATCTTGCCGACGAGGCCTTCGCCGTTGATCACGGGGTCGTTGGCTTTGATGCCCGCGGAGGAGCCGGCGTTGATCGTGACCGTCGAGTACCAGAGGTTCGGCGTTTTCGCGATCACGGTCGCGGTCACAGGCTTGTAGCTGGAAACGCCGAGCTGGTCGATGTGGAAGAGCGCGAGCAGCTGGTGGTACTGGCGTTTTTCGGCTTCGTCGTTGACGCGTTCGTGCTTCAGGCGCTCGTTCTGCGCCAGCAGTGACGCGCGCTGGCTCTTGGCGTGGAGCGTTTCGCTGAACCAGTTGAAGAGGTCGCGCACGGGCTTCAGCGCCTTGTCCACGCCGTCCTGGATCGGCGTGACGACCGTCAGGAAGTCCTGCTGCACCGAATGCAGGGTGCCTTCGGAGGACTCGCCGAAGTATGCGGTCAAGAGGAGGAGCGACAGGATCACGAGCAGCGCGAGCAGCGCGCGCCGGCGCCGTACCGACTTGTCATGCACTGGCGAATACCTTCCGGAGCGTTCGCCTGAACAGGGTAGCCGCGGCGCCAGCTAGTGGCGCCGTCGTCTGCGCGCCGTGCGGTTCGAGCGGTGGATCGCCTCGAACTCCTCGAGTGAGCGGCCCGAGCCGACCGCGACGCACGTGAGCGGCGATTCGGCGAGGTGCGCCGGCATCTGCGTCTCCTCGCGCAGCCGCTCGTCGAGGCCCTGCAGGAGCGATCCGCCGCCCGCGAGCATGATGCCGCGGTCCATGATGTCCGACGCGAGCTCGGGCGGCGTGCGGTCGAGTGTCTCCTTGACGGCCTCGATGATCTGGTTGAGCGGTTCCTCGAGCGCCTTGCGGATCTCCTCGCTCGTGAGCACGACAGTCTTCGGCAGCCCGGCGACCATGTCGCGGCCGCGGATCTCGGCCTGCAGCTCCTCCGACATCGGGCACGCCGAGCCGATCTCGAGCTTGAGCTCCTCGGCCGTCTGCTGGCCGATCAGCAGCTTGTACTCGCGCTTGGCGTAGTTGATGATCGCCTCGTCCATCTCGTCGCCGCCGACGCGGATCGACTGTGACACGACGATCCCGCCGAGCGAGATGACGGCGACCTCGGAGGTCCCCCCGCCGATGTCGACGACCATCGAGCCGGTTGGCTCGCCGACGGGGAGCCCCGCGCCGATCGCCGCCGCCATCGGCTCCTCGATCAGGTACGCGGTGCGCGCGCCGGCCGACAGGCACGCCTCCTCGACGGCGCGCTTCTCGACGCCGGTGACGCCCGACGGGACGCAGACCACGACGCGCGGGTGCGCCCAACGGTTCTGGTGCACCTTCTGGATGAAGTGGCGCAGCATCTGCTCGGTGACGTCGAAGTCGGCGATGACGCCGTCCTTCAGCGGCCGGATCGCCTGGATCGTGCCGGGCGTGCGGCCGAGCATGCGCTTGGCCTCGATGCCGACGGCGTGGACTTCGCCGGAGCGCGAGTCGATCGCGACGACGCTGGGCTCGGAGAGGACGATGCCGCGGCCGCGCACGTAGACGAGCGTGTTCGCCGTGCCAAGGTCGACCGCCATGTCGCGGCCCCCGAACCCGGTCAGATACGTGAAAAAGCTCATTGGGGGTGGTCCTGGCGGCCCTGCGACGCCGGTCCGGCGGGCGCGACCGCGCCGCAGTCTAGCGCAGGGTGAAAGCCCTGCCGCGCGCCCGTGCGGGGGCTTGCACGCCGTGTCAGGGGGCTGTCAAGAGGTCGGGCCAGCGGTCGATCACCAGCGCGACCGGGAGCCCGACGATGTTCTCGAAGTCGCCGTCGATGGCGCGCGCGAAGGCCGCAGCGCCACCCTGGATCGCGTACGCGCCGGAGCGCTCGCGCCATTCGCCGCGCGCGATGAACCAGTCCATGAGGGGCTCGTCGATGGTGCGGAACGTGACGCGCGTGCGAGCGATCTCGGCGTGCTCGCCGGCGTCGTCGATCAGCGCGAGGCCGCTGAGCACCTCGTGGGTGCGCCCCGAGAGCGCCGCCAGCGTCGCGCGGGCCTCGCTCTCGTCGGCGGGCTTGCCGTAGATGCGCCCGTCCAGCGCGACGATCGTGTCACAGCCGATGACGCGCGCCCTGCCGTCGGCGACCGAGCGCGCCTTGGCGAGCGCGTTGGTCAGCGCCACCCGGTCGGGTGGGCCTTCGGTGACCTCCTCGACGCGGGGCGCGCGGACCTCGAACTCGACACCAAGGCGCTCGAGCTGCGCGCTACGTTGCGGCGAGCTCGAGGCAAGTATCAGCCGTGGCGCGACTGCTACTCCAGCTCGCCGAAGAAGAGCGCGCTCTCTCGTGCCGCGGACTCGGGCGCGTCCGAGCCGTGCACGAGGTTTTCGCCGACGAGCAGCGCGAAGTCGCCGCGGATCGTGCCCGGCGTCGCCTCGAGCGGGTCGGTCGCGCCGATCACCTGCCGCGCGGCCCTGACGGCCTCGTGGCCCTCGAGGACGAGCGCGACGAGCGGACCGGACGTGATGAACGCGACGAGCTCGCCGAAGAAGGGCCGCTCCGCGTGCTCGGCGTAGTGGCGTTCGGCGAGCTCGACGCTGACGGTCATGTGGCGCATCGCGACGATGCGCAGCCCCTTGCGCTCGAAGCGGGCGACGATCTCGCCCGTCAGGCCGCGCGCGAACGCGTCGGGCTTGACCAGGATCAGCGTGCGTTCGTCGGCCATGTGGCTACGCGTCGGCGCGCTGGCGGCGCGTGCGGCCCGCGCCCGCGGGGGCGACCGCGGGCGGAGTCTCGTCGAGCGCGCCGTTGGCCTCCTCGACGGCCGCCGCGGCCGGGGCGGCGGGCGCTTTGGTGCGCCGCGTGCGCCGCCGTGTCGTCGTGCGCGTCGCCGCCTGCACCTCGGTCGCGCAGTACGGACACGTCGACCACGTCGGCTCGATCGGGCGGCTGCACGAGGGGCACGGCTCCTTCAGCTTGCGCTGGCAGTTCGGGCACAGCAGGAAGTCGCGCTCGGTCGGGTATTCGCAGTGCGGGCAGCGCAGGTGCTCGAGTTCGCGCTCGCGCGCCTGCGCGGCGCGCAGGTCCAGGTCGCGCTCGAGTGCGTCGTCGAGGTATTCGGGCGGGCGCAGCACGACGTAGACGAGCGTGCCGATGAACGGGAACAGCGACGCGACCGTCGCGCAGCCCACGAGCATCGGGTCGGCGATGCGCCGGCGCGCGTCGTTGTACGTCCAGTAGATGAGCGCCAGGTAGAGGACGACGAGCGCGAGGACGAGCAGATCAACCGCGATCTTCAGCCCAGCGCTTTCCACCCCGAGGATTGCGAGCGAGGTCATCGGGGCCCTGAGTTTAGAGAAAGAGGCGACCGAAGAGGTAGCCTGCAGCGAAGAATACGAGGATCACGACGGCGACGATCAGCGCGACCGCACCGATCATCGCCGCCACGGACGGGCCGCGGTCGTTCACGCGCGGGCCTCTTCGGGTGCGGTGTTCGCGCGTGCCGCGAGGATCGCGCCGACGAGATAGACCGAGCCGGTCACGAGTACCGCGCCGGCGTTCTCGCGCGCCCATTGCTGCGCCTGCGCGAGCGCGAGCTCCGGGCGCGGTTCGCACCGGCCCGCCTGGTAGCCCTGCTGTGCCGCGAGCGAGAGCAGCGTCGCGGGCGGCAGCGCGCGCGGCGAAGCCGGCGCCGTGAAGTAGGCGCGCTCGCTCAGCGGCAGGAGCGCCGCGAGCATCCCCGCGGCGTCCTTGTCGTCGAGCACGCCGAGCACCAGCGCGAGGGGCCGGTCGCCGAGCAGTTCGGGCAGCGACTCCGCGAGCGCGTCCACCGCTGCCGGGTTGTGCGCGCCGTCGAGCAGTGTCGGCGGCTCGGCGTCGAGCATTTGCGCCCTGCCCGGCACGAGCGTCGACGCGCCGGCGCGCGCGAGCGCGTCGGCGTCGACGGCGACTCCGAGCGCCGCGAGCTGGGCGGTCGCGGCGGCCTGGGCGAGCGCGAAGTTCCGCTGCTGGAAGGCACCCGCGGCGGCGAGCCGGAGACGCTGTCCCGCGGCGGCGACGCTGACCGTCGCGCCGCGCTCGCTCGCGAGCTCGTCGGCGACGGCGCGCGCGTCCGCGTCGAGGTCCGCGCCGACGATCAGCGTGGTTCCCGGCGCGAGCACGGCGAGCTTCTCGCGCGCGATGTCGCGCACGGTCGGGCCGAGCCAGCGGGTGTGCTCGAGGCCGACGTTCGTGAGCACCCGGATCGGCGCGTCGACGACGCTCGTCGCGTCGTAGCGGCCGCCCAGCCCGGCCTCGACGACTGCGACCTCGACGCCTGCTTGCGCGAAGTGCGCGAGCGCGGCCGCCGTCAGCAGTTCGAACTGCGTGATGTGGTCGTCCTCGGCGAGGGTGCGGTCGACGGCGTGTGCGGCGTGGCTCGCGCGTGCCACGGCGTCGGCGAACGCGCGTCCGTCGATCTCCTCGCCGCGCACGAGGATCCGTTCGCGGTAGGAGACCAGGTGCGGCGAGAGGTAGGCGCCGCTGTCGAGCCCGTGCTCGGAGAGGATGGCGGCGATCATCCGCGTCGTCGAGGTCTTGCCGTTGGTGCCGAGCACCTGGATCGTGTGGTAGGAGCGCTGCGGCGAGCCGAGCGCCGTCATCAGGCGGCGCATCCGCTCCAGACCGAAGCGCATGCCGAAGAGCTCGAGCGAGCGCAGCTCGTTCTCCGCGCGCTCCTCGCTCCAGTGCGCGCGGGTGCGCCGCGCCGCCATCGGGTCAGGCGCCATGTTCACGCAGGTATTCGATGAAGATGGGTCGCAGCGCCTCGCCGAGCTCGCCGTCGCCGCTGTGCAGAATCGCGTCGGAGATGACGCCTTTGGAGGACTGCAGGTCGTACCCGGCCTCCCCGGCGTCGCCGCTCGCTACCTCGGCGGCGGGGATGACCTTCATCAGGCGCCAGATGAAGCGCACGTCGAGGTGGCGCTCCGCGCGGCGCATCGCGCGGTCGTGGAGCTCCTTCGTGCTGAGCGCCTCGAGATCCTCGCCGCTCACGCGCTCACCCCGCGCGCCGGCGCCGTATGTGCCGCACGAGCGGCAGCACCTCGTGCCCCGCGCCGACGGGGTCCAGCCGCGCGACGAGCGTCCTGAGCTCGCCGCGCTCCTCCCGTGAGAGGCCCCTGGGACGGCGCGCCGTCTTGGCCAGCAGCGTCATCAGTCGCGCGCGTTCGGATCTGTCGAGCGCGCGACGCCGGCGCTCCAGCGCGAGCAGCGTCGTGAGGATGAGCGGCCACGGCGTGCGCTTGAAAATCCCTTTCATCATCCCGCCGATCGCCATACGGGCGATCGTACCGTCCTGCGGTCAGGCCGACTCCTCGTGCAGCACGTCGCGCTCGCCGTCTTCCGGCGCGGCTTCGGTGACGAGCGTCGGCGGCAGGCCGCGGTCGACGGTGTCCTTCGTGACGACGCACTTCTTCACGTCGCGGCGCGACGGCAGCTCGAACTGGACCTCGAGCAGGATTTCCTCCACGATCGAGCGCAGCCCGCGGGCGCCCGTTTCGCGCTCCAGTCCCCGGTCGGCGATCGCGATCAGCGCGTCGTCGGAGAAGACGAGCTCGACGCCGTCGAAGGCGAAGAAGCGCTGGAACTGCTTGACGAGCGCGTTGCGCGGCTCGACGAGGATCGAGACCAGGTCGTCGCGCGTCAGCTGGTGCACGGCCGACATCACCGGCAGGCGGCCGATGAACTCCGGGATCAGGCCGTATTCGATGAGGTCCTCGGGCAGGCAGTGTTCGAAGACCGCCCCGGGGTCGTGTTCGACGCGCTCGGAGATCGCGGCGCCGAAGCCGATGCCTTTGTGGCCGATGCGCCGCTCGATGACGCGGTCGAGGTTCTGGAAGGCGCCGCCGCAGATGAACAGCACGTTCGTCGTGTCGAGCGTCAGGAACTCCTGGTGGGGGTGCTTGCGTCCCCCCTGTGGCGGCACGGACGCCTGGGTCCCCTCGAGGATCTTCAGCAGCGCCTGCTGGACGCCCTCGCCGGACACGTCACGCGTGATCGAGGGGTTGTCGGCCTTGCGGGCGATCTTGTCGACCTCGTCGATGTAGATGATCCCCGTTTCCGCCTTCTTGACGTCGTAGTCCGCCGCCTGGATCAGCTTCAGGAGGATGTTCTCGACGTCCTCGCCGACATAGCCGGCCTCCGTCAGGGCGGTGGCGTCGGCGATCGCGAAGGGCACGTTCAGGACGCGGGCGAGGGTCTGCGCGAGCAGCGTCTTGCCGCAACCCGTCGGGCCGAGCAGGAGGATGTTGGACTTCTGCAGCTCGATGTCCGAGTCGCCCGAGTTCATCATCTGCACGCGCTTGTAGTGGTTGTAGACCGCGACCGAGAGCGTGCGCTTTGAGGGGTCCTGTCCGACGACGTACTCGTCGAGCACGTCGTAGATCTCGCGCGGCTTGGGGAGGTTGTCGATGTCCAGGCCGGCGGGGGCGGCGAGCTCCTCGTCGATGATCTCGTTGCAGAGGTCGATGCACTCGTCGCAGATGTAGACGCCGGGCCCTGCGATGAGCTTCTTGACCTGCCGTTGCGACTTGCCGCAGAAGCTGCAGAGGAGCTGCTCATTGGAGTCGGTCGGCCTGGCCATGTTGCTTTTTTCCCCCGCTCGCCGTGCCTAGTGTTCCGTGATCACCCTGTCGATGATCCCGTACTCCTTGGCCTCCTCGGCGCTCATGAAGTAGTCGCGCTCGGTGTCCTGGCGGACCTTGTCGAGGTCCTTGCCGGAGTGGGTGGCCATGATCTCGTCGAGACGGCGGCGCAGGTCGATGATCTCTTTGGCGTGGATCTCGATGTCGCTTGCCTGGCCCTGGAAGCCGGAGGAGACCTGGTGGATGAGGATCTTGGCGTTCGGCAGCGCCATGCGCTTGCCTGCCGTGCCGCCGGCGAGCAGCAGCGCGCCCATCGACATCGCGATGCCGACGCAGATCGTCTGCACGTCGGGCTTGATGAACTGCATCGTGTCGTAGATCGCGAGTCCGGCGTAGACCGAGCCGCCGGGCGAGTTGATGTAGATCGAGACGTCCTTCTCGGGGTCCTCGCTCTCCAGGTGCAGGAGCTGCGCGACGATCAGGTTCGCGATCTGGTCGTCGACTGGCGTGCCGAGGAAGATGATGCGCTCGTTGAGCAGGCGGCTGTAGATGTCGAACGCGCGCTCGCCACGGGAGGTCTGCTCAACGACCATCGGAACTAGTGGGCTCATGGTCCTCGCCTCAGTTTCGCCTCGCGCTTCGGATTCCTTCCGAAGGCTAGCGGTCGGGCGTCCAAAGTTCGCCGGATTTCTTGCTGTCGCCCTCGCTCTCGCGCTCCTCTGGCGTCCAGATGCGCTCGCGCGCCTCGGCCCGGCCCGGGCTGATGGGCGTCGCCTGCTCGCAGATCAAATCAATGGCCATGCGCGCCGCGAGGTCGTCGAGCGCCTCCTGCAGCCGGCCGGCGTCGCGTAGGCGCTCGACGAGCGCCGCCGGGGTGACGCCTTCCTGCGCCGCCGTCGGCTCGAGCGCCTCGGCGAGCTCGTCCTCGCCGGGCGCGATCTGCTCGGCGGCGACGATCGCTGTGACCACCGCCTCTCGCTGCAGCGAAAGGGCGGCCTCCTCGCGCAGTTCGGCGAGGACGTCCTCCTCGCCGCGGCCGATCAGTTTGAGGTAGCCCTCGCGCGTCACGCCGCGGTGCGCGAGCGCGTGCAGGGTGCGGTCCCACATCTCCTGCGCGCGCCCGGCGACCAGCTCGTCGGTCAGCGGTACGGTGGCGGCGCCGACCGCCGCTTCCAGCGCCGCCTGGCGGAACTCGGATTTCGCGCGCTCCTCGTCGGCGGCCTGCAGGCGCTCGCGCACGTCGGCGCGGAGCTCGTCCATGTTCTCGAAGCCCGCGTCGGCGGCGAAGTCGTCGTCGAGCTCGGGGAGGATCCGCTGCTTGACCTCCTTGACCGTCACGTCGAAGGAGGCGTCGCGTCCCGCGAGTTGCTCGGCGCCGTACTCGGCGGGGAAGCTCAACTCGAGCGTGCGCGACTCGCCGGCGCTGGCGCCGACGAGCCCCTCCTCCATGCCCGGGATCAGGTTGCCGGCGCCGAGCTCGATGAGCTGGTCGCGTCCCGTGCCGCCCTCGAACGGCGGCTCGAGCTCGCCGTCCTCGCGCAGCCGCCCGACGTAGTCGATGACGACGAAGTCGTTCTCCTCGGCGGCGCGCTCCGCGGTCTCGAGCCTGGCGAGGCGCTCGCGGACGCGTTCGATCTCGCGCTCGACGTGCTGCTCGTCGGCTGTCGCCTCGCGCCGCGGCACCTCAAGACCCTTGTAGGTGCCGAGCTCGGCGACGGGGAGCACGCCGATCTCGACGCTGAAGCCGAGCGGCTCGCCGGCGGCGGGGAGCTCGCCGAGCTCGATTTTGGGGTCGCCGACGGGCAGGATCCCGGACTCGCTGATCGCCGCCGCGTACCAGCCCGAGAGCGAGTCGCGGACGGCCTGCTCGAGGACGGCCTCGCGGCCGACGCGCTGCAGCACGAGCGGTGCCGGCACGTGGCCGCGGCGGAAGCCCGGCAGGCGCAGCTCCTTGCCGAGCGCTGTGGCGCGCTCGTTCAGGCGCCGTTCGACCTCGTCGGCGGGGATGCGGACCTCGACGCGCACGCGGGAGTCGCCGATGTCGGCGACCGTCGTCTGCGGTCCGCTGGGCACCGGGCCACGATACCGTGCGGGCGGTGCGCGGCCGCCTCCAGCTCCTTGCCGGCCGGATCGTGACCGGCCGCGCCGCCCACCTGCTGGGCGGCGCGATCGATCTCGGTGTCGCCGTCGTCGTCTACCGGCGTGCTCTCAGGCGCCCGGCGTCGCGGCGGCGCTGAAGGAGAGCGTCTTTCCGCGCGGCAGCACGACCGTCGCGGCGCGCACGATCTCGATCAGGTGCGCCGCCGAGGAGCTGAGCGAGACGGTGCCGGGCGCGGCGTCGGCCCGCGAGTCGATCACGACGAGGTCGGTCGTGTCGTCGATGACCGGTTTCACCTCGGCGCCGAGCGCTGCAGCGATTTCGTCGGCTGTCGCCGTCGCGCCGCCGTCGCCGTCGGCGACGGCGACGATGCCACGCAGGGCGTCGCTGCGCTCGGCGAGGCCGGCGGGCGCGATCGCGACGGCGCAGGGGCCGCCCTCGAGCAGCGCCTGCGCCGAGTTGCCGATCGACACCTGGCCCTTGGCGGTGTGCGAGTCCGAGCAGAAGATGACGACGTCGGCGCCCTCGGCGGCGGCCAGGCGGGCGAGGCCGTGTGGCGTCGAACGGTCGATCACGACGTGGCTGCCGGCGTGCGGGATGCCGAGCAGGCCGATGCCGCGCTCGAGCACCTCCTGCGCCTCGGCCTGCGCGTGCTGCTCCGCCGCGGTGTCGCCCTCGGCGGCGTGGCGTACGTACGCCACGGAGAGGTCGGCGCCGGCGCGGCCGAACGTGCGGCCGAGCGCGATCGCGTCCTCCTCGTTGGCGGTCCCGTCGTAGGAAATGATGATCTTGGTGGGCATTGCCCGCTCCTCTCTTTTCACGCCATCCTGCGCGTCTGTTTTCCCTTCCGTGGCAACAATGTGGCCCAAAACTGCTAGAAGTTCAAGTAATACTGCTGATAATCTGCATTAGGAATACTAATGCTCAACGTCAATCGTCTGCGCACTCTCTCCGAGGTCGCGCGCCGCGGGTCCTTCTCCGCGGCCGCGGACGCGCTCGACTACACCCAGTCGGCGGTCTCGCAGCAGATCGCGACGCTCGAGGCCGAGACCGGCACGACGCTGCTCGAGCGCCACGGACGCACGGTCCACCTTACGGCGGCCGGCCAGACGCTCGTCGCGCACGCCGACGGGATCCTCGCGCGCCTCGAGGCCGCCGAGGCGGCGCTCGGCGCGATCGCCGGTCTGCGCGGCGGACGCCTGCGCATGGCGTCCTTCCCGAGCGCCGGCGGCGCGATCATGCCCACCGCGATCGCCGCTTTCCGCGCCGCTCATCCGCTCGTCGAGCTCAGCCTCGCGGAGGGCGAGCCCGAGCAGGTGGCGCCGCGTCTGCGCGCCGGCGAGCTCGACCTCGCGCTGCTGTTCGAGTTCGCCGACGGCCCGGCGCTCGCCGAGGGGATGGAGCGCACCGTGCTGCTCGAGGATCCCCTCCACGTCGCGCTTCCCGCGGGGCATCGGCTCGCGGGCGCGCCATCGGTGGACATCGCCGACCTCGCCGGCGAGGCCTGGGTGCAGACCGCGCTGCGCAGTCCGTGCGCGCTCCAGGTCCTGCGCAGCTGCCACGCCGCGGGTTTCGAGCCGCACGTCGCGTTCGAGAGCGACGACTACCAGACGGTGCAGGGCCTGGTCGCCGCCGGCGTCGGGGTCGCGCTGATCCCTGCGCTCGCGCTCTCGCCGCAGAACAAGGGCGTCATCATCAGGCCGCTCTCGCCGGCGCCGCCGAAGCGCACCGTCTTCGCCGCGACGCCGCCCGCCGCGCGGCTCGTCCCCGCGGCGCCCGCGATGGTCGAGTTCATCGCCGCGGTCGCGGCGCGGCGGGCGGCGTAGCGCCAGCGCCGCGAAACGCGCCCGTTAAACGACTCGGGGCGCCCGGCTGGCCGGGCGCCCCGATCGTTTCGCAGGTTCGACCCTTGGGCCGACCTTTCACATCAAACGGCGCTTACGAGCCGCAGTCCCTCTTCATGATGTGGGCGATCGCTTCGTAACCGGCAGGCGTCGGGTGGATGTCCGGCCCGTCCGCTTTGCCGTTGCTTACGTTGGTGTTCGCCATGTTGGTGTACTCCTGCAGCCTGCCCGGTTCGTGTTTGCCACCAGGGTTGAACTCCGGCTGCGGGTTGGCGAAGCATGCGTCGTACGGCGCTTCGGCGAATTTCGTTTCCTCAATCGCGTTCAGCGTCTTGGCGAGCGTCAGCGAGCCCGATAGGAGTTCGCCTTTACCCTCCAGGTTGCCGTACGGGTCGTAACCACCAACCGCGATGATCTGGCCTTTGTAGCCGGACTCGCGGAGGGTACCCATGATCTTCAGGTTGTTCGTCACGATGTGCGTGAAGAGCGGCAGAGCGTGTTCTTCAAGCCACCTTTTGACTTCCGCGACGCCGTGTTCGGCGCCGTATTTTTCGGCTGCGGCTTTGCCGATCGCCTCGGCTTCGCGACCGACGAACGCTTCAGCAGCCGCTTTACCAGCCGCCTCGGCGTGCTCAGCGACGTATTCTTCGCCGGCTTTGGTGCCGATTTCGTTGGCCTTGCCGTAGACGAACGCTTCGAGAGCTTCGCCCCCGATGAGCGCCGCTTCTTCTTCGCTCTTGCCTTCTTCGAGCGCTTTGTAGTACGCCGCGAGACCGACGGCCCATGCTTCTTCGTTCGGGCCAGAGCCGGGGGTCCCAACTTCGGTCAGGTACGCTTCGGCGGCGGCGGCACCGGCTGCCTCGGCAGCTTCGTACGCTTCCGTGCCGGGCGTCTCGGCTTCTACGACATACGCGTAGCCGGCGGCGTTACCTGCGGCTTCAGCCGCTTTGTACGCTTCCGTGCCGGGCGTCTCGGCTTCGACGACGTATTTGTACGCCGCAGCCTCGCCGGCTTCTTCGGCGTGTTTGTACGCTTCCGCTTCCGCGGCCGCGATGGCGTGAAGCTCGTCGTTCGCGCCGATGTCGAGCGTGACCGTGGTCACCGGCTTGCCTTCGGCCGCCGACGCACCGATCTGGTACAGGGCAGCTTCGAGCTGCGACGTACCGGCAGGTCCGTAGGAGACGTGGAGCGGCAGGCCCTCGACTTCGTGGTACGCGCACGGCGCTTCACTGGATTCGCCGAGCGCTTCGCCGAGCGGACCGTTTCCGATCAGCGAGTTCGACGTCTCACCCGGGCAACCCAGATCGATCAGACGCCGCGTCGACGAACGTGACTGTTTCGCGAGATAGTCGTTCGCGAAACCGTGTTCGAAGTTCGACGGGTTCTCGCCGTTCGTGATGTTTTCGTTGAACAGCTGCTGCGAGTACCCGAACGTGAGCGAGTCACCGAGCGTCAATGTGGTCTGGCTTACGCCAGCGTGAGCGGAAGCCGCCGACGTGAACACAGCGCTGAGCGCAAATGCCACGGCGAGCGTCAGGCCCACAATGCGGCCGCGTCTGCGGCCGGAAAGAGCCGAGCCATTCTTGGCTGACATCTCATCCTCCTTACGGGACATGCCAGGGCGGCACGGCCCCCTCTTGTTTTCCCTCTTGCTTGGTGGTTAACGGGCTCGGATTGGAATGAACCCCCCCTGACCCATCTCGAAAGTAAAGATAAGTCGGGGGCTTGTCAAGCGCACAAGTGTCCACTCGCCCCGTCCGGTCGTGCTGAGAAGCTGCTGGGTCCGATGTCAATCCTCGCGACAGGAGCGGCGCATTGAGCGGCGTGGCGATTGCGATGCTGATCGCGGGTCTCGCGGCCGGCGCGGCGCTCGCGAGCCTGCTTTTGGCGCGCGCGAAACAGCGCGAGCGCGCCGAGCTGCAGGCGCTCACCGAGCGGGCGCTCGCGCAGACCGGCGACGCTCTTGCGGCCCGCATCCAGGAGTCGCGGCGCCTGGACGAGGAGCGCGCGAACGGCGAGATGGCGCTTCGCACCGAGGAGATCAGGGGGCTCGTCGGCCCTGTTCAGCAGCGCCTCGAGCGCATGCAGGAGGAGATCGCGCGGCTCGAGCGAGAGCGACGCGAAGGCCAGGGACAGCTCTCGGCGATGGTGGCGGCGCTCGGCAAAGGCGTCGGTGACCTGCGCGAGGAGACCGGCCGCCTCGTGACGGCGCTGCGGCGCCCGGCGACGCGCGGCGCCTGGGGCGAGCTGCAGCTGCGGAACGTCGTCGAGATGGCGGGCATGGTCGACCACTGCGACTTCGTGGAGCAGCGTTCACTTACGGGCGAGGAAGGCGTCCTGCGACCCGACATGCTCGTGCGGCTGCCCGGCGGCAAGACCGTCGTCGTCGACTCGAAGGTGCCGCTCGACGCCTATCTCTCTGCGCTCGAGGCCGCGGACGACGGCGAGCGCGACGTCCACACGGCGCGCCACGCGCGCCAGACGCGCGAGCACATCGCCAAGCTCGCCGCGAAGTCCTACCAGTCGCAGCTGGACTCCTCGCCCGAGTTCGTCGTGATGTTCCTGCCTTCCGACGCGATCTATCAGGCCGCCCTCGCGAAGGACCCGGAGCTGATCGAGTACGGCGTCGGGCACCGCGTGCTGATGGCCACGCCGACGACGCTCATCGGCATGCTCTGGGCGGTCCATTACGGCTGGCGCCAGGAGCAGATCGCCGAATCGGCGCAGCAGATCGCGGAGGCCGGCAGGGAGCTGCACTCGCGCCTCTCCCGGTTCGCCGAGCCGTTCGCGAAGCTCGGCCAGCGCCTGGAATCGACCGTCGGCGCCTACAACGAGGCCGTCGGATCGTTCGACAACCGCCTGATGCCCCAGGCCCGGCGGCTGGAGCAGAGCGGCGCGGCCTCGGGCCGCGAGCTCGACGCACCCGAGCCCGTCGACGTCAAGGCGCGGCGCGTGAGCTCTGCGGACGGCGCGGAAGGACTGCGCCGTTCGCTGCCGCCCGCCGCGTGAGCAGCAGCGCGGCGAGCGCGAGCGCGACCGGCACCGTCGCCGGCAGTTCGTCGAGGAAGAAGAACAGCAGGTCAAACGAGACCGTGAAGAGCGCGCAGAGGGCCGCGGTCCACAGCTGCGTGCGTCGGCCGTAGACGGCGATCACCAGCGCGCCGAGCACGGCGGCGACGAAGAGGTCGCCGTAGCCCATCACCGCCGTGCCGAACGCCGCGGCCTGAAGCCGCGGCAGCCCCGCCGGCGGCTGGACGGCGTTCAGCGCGCGATTGGGCTTCTGCAACTGGTGCGAGAGCACGAGCGCTGCGTCCGCGGTCGCCATCGCGAAGATCCCGGCCGCGAGCCAGCGCGGCGGCGTGACGGCGGCGAGCAGCACGCCGAGGGCGACGCAGCTGAGGGCCGACAGCGCGACGCCGGCGGCCTCCCCCGCGAGTCCGGTGCGGTCCGCCCACGCGAGCGCGAACAGCGCGGGCACGAGCAGCGCGAGCGCCGGGCGCGCACCGTAGATGAGCGCGCCCAGCGCAAGCGCGGCGAGCAGCGGCACCGCGACCAGCGCGAGGTAGGTCAGGGCGCGCGCGCTCGCGCTTTCGATCAGGACCTCCGCGACGACGAACAGCAGGATCGACAGGGGCAGCACGAGCGCCCAGGCGCGTCCGCGTGGCGCCCATCCCAGCGGCAGCGGGCGCGCACCGGCGAGCGCGACGGTGCCGCCCTGCGCGAGCGAGAGCGCGCCGATCGAGCACCAGAAGGGCAGCACGCGGCAACGATAGATCGCCCGCGCACCACGACGGTACCTTCAGGCTGGCCTTAGGTGCTCTGCGATAATCGCTGGTCTACAGGTTCTTAGAGGTTCTGACGAGACCACGGGGAGAGGGAACACGGATGTCCAGGAAGCTTTTGCTGATCGCGTGCTGCCTCGCGGCGCTCGCACTCGCCGCGTGCGGCTCCTCGAGCCCCGCGAAAAGCCCGACGACGGGCACGGTCGCCCAGAACGCCGGCTCCGGTTCAACCGCGAGCGAAAAGACCACGCCGGGCTCCGGCGGCGAAGCGAGCGAACACGGCGCCGAAGGCGCGTCCGCGCGCAGCTCACTCGACGCGTGCCTGGCCACCCACGGGATCAAGGCGCCGAGCTCCGGCGACGGGACGATCCAGATGCCCGCCGGGATGTCGCCCGCACAGTTCGACGAGTTCCTGAAGAGCTGCGCCCAGAAGGCTGGCGTGACCGGCGCCGTGAAGAACGACCAGCCGGCCACCCCCCCGGCCAGCAACGCCCACAAGCTCGCGTTCCAGCGTCTCCTGCAGTGCATGCGAAGCCACGGCGGCAGCATCGACGTCGGCGGCAAAGTCGACGTGAAGAAGCTCAAAGAAGCCGAGCAGGCATGCCACAGCCTGCTGAAGGGCGCGCTCGCGCTAGAGCACGTCTCGCACAGCTCGCTCGAGAACGTCCACGTCGGCAAGATCAAGATCGGCAAGATCAAGATCGGCAAGATCAAGCTCGGCACGATCCACATCAAAAAGCTTGAAAAACTCGGCACGGGCAAGTCAGAGAAAGCCGAAGGCAAGAAGACGTAGGGGGCGCCCGCCGGTGCCGGCGATCGATCCCCGTGCCGGCCTGGCAGCCGCGCTCGCGGCAACGCTCGTCCTCGCGGCGTGCGCGGGCAGCGGCTCGACCGCCGCGACGACCGCGAAGCACGACCCCGCCTCGTCGCCGGCACCCCGCACCGACGCGGGCAAGACGGCACCCGTCCCCCCGACCGCCGGCGCGAGCGAACCGCTGCTCGCGTGCCTTCGCAAACAGGGCGTGAAGCACGTCGCGTACGGCGCCGGTGGACAGCTCGAGCCGCCGTCGACCGTTTCGCGCGCAGCGTTCGAGGAGGCCCTCAGCCGCTGCGGCGTGCGCTCACCGGGCGACCTCGTGAGCCCGCGCGCGGCCGGCGGCGCAGCCCAGGCAGGCCGCGTCCAGCGCGAGCGTGCCGCCGGCGCCCTCGCCAGTCCGCGCCTCGCCGCGGCGCTGCACAGGTTTGCGGCCTGCATGCACAGCCACGGCGTGAACCTTCCCGCCCCCGACGTCGGCGGGCGCGGACCGATCTTCCGCGGCAGCTCGGTCAGCCCGTCCAGTCCGAAGTTCGGCGTCGCGGAGCACGCGTGCTTCACGGTAATCCGCGACGCGCTGCCCAAAGGCGGCAGCGCGCGCAAAGCGCGCTAGGCGCGCTCAGTGCAGCGGGTGCTCGTCGGGGATCGCCCAGTGGCTCGGGCGGGTCGCCACGACCGGCGTCTGCAGCGAGCCGATCGTGCCGAAGAGGTCGCGCCACTCGCTCGGCGTGAGGATGGTCGTCGTCACCGTCGGCAGCGCGTTCTTGCGGCCGCGCTTCGTGCCGCGGGCCGCTGAGGTCCGCGCCGCGAACGTGATGCGGATGTGGTTCCATGCCGCGGCGTCGGCCTTAGTCTTGGTCTGCCCGGGGTAGTGCATGAGGCTCGTGATGCGCGCCGGCGCGTAGGCGGCCGGCAGCGTGAGGAGCGTGCGGATCGTGAGGTCCGTGATCGTGCCGGACCCCTGGTGATGCGCGATCTTGATGCCGTTGATGGCGGTGATGTCGAGCGCGACCTCGCGTCCGCCTGCGCTGCAGCCGTCGGCGCCGACCGTCGGCTGCAGGCCGCTGCGGGAGAGGTAGGCGAGCACCGCCAGCAGCCGGCTGTCGACGGCGCCTGACGCTATCGCGCGGCGCTCGCAGGAGCCGATGGCGATGCCCGAGTCCGTCAGCACCGTGCGTCGCAGCTGGACGGGGCTGAGCAGGAAGACCTCGCTCGAGGTCGCGCCGAGCAGCGGGTCGGTGGCGGTCGCGCCCTTGGGATGCAGCGCACGCTGGAGCTGCGCCCAGTTCGCGAGCAGCGGGGCCGGGTCGATCGTGCCGCCGTCACCAGCGGGTCGCACGGCGAAGCTGAGCGAGCCGGTACTCGAGCCGGCGGCGTCGCGCACGAAACCGAGCACTGTGCCCTTCGCGACGACGGAGCCGACGCGCAGCGTGCGGCCCGCGGCGGCGGCGGCGCTGGCGCGCTCCTTGGCGGCGAAGGCGGCGGCGCGGGCGTCGGGGTTGCCGGGGTGCGCGTAAAGGCGGACGCGTTCCATACCGGCGGGTGCCGTTTCGGCGGCTTCGGGCACGAGCGCGGCACCGGTTTCGGCGGCGCTCGCGGCCTTGTGCGCGGAGGGGTGGACGGTGAGCGTCTGGGGCTGCTGGCCGCCCGCGGAGGCGGCGTGCGACGGGGCGGGTCCCTGCGAGCTCGCGTCGCGGACCACGAGCGAGCTCGAGTGAGTGCGGTCCGCCGCGGCGTTGCTGTAGGTGCGCGCGAGACGGCCGAGGCCGGCGTACGTGTACTGGTCGCCGTAGATGTCGCGCAGGACGATGTAGTAGCCCGCCGCCGTGCGCCCCATGCGCACGACGCGGCCCGCCTGCACCGCGACGGCGTCGGCGTGGCGGCCGCTGCGGACCTTCGCGTAGAGCGGCGGCGCGGAGGATTCGCGCCGCGCGCGGCGGATCGCCGCGGCGATCGCCTTGCGGCTCGCGGGGGCGACGACCGTCGGCGCCGGCGCGAGGCGGTGCGCCGCGGCCGCGCTGGCGTGCGGCACGGACCATGCGACGTGGGTGCCCGTGACGGGCAGCGTGCCGTCGACGAGGCCGGTCAGCGTTTCGAGCACCGCGCGCGGGTAGGTCGCGATCAGCTTCGCGCGCAGGAGCACCGAGTCGACGTATTCTTCGGAGTGGTTGTAGGCCAGGATCGCCTCGCGCAGGTTGCTCTGCGCCCCCGCCGCGCGCAGGTAGCGCGCGGCCGCGAAGATCGCGTCGACGGGGTTGGAGGGGTCGGCGTAGCCGGATTCGAGCGCGTCGACGCCGTACTGCAGCCACGTTTCAGGCATGAACTGCATCCAGCCGACCGCGCCGGCGCTCGAGACGTTCTGGTCGGCGCCGTAGTCGGTCTCGATTTCGTTGATCGCAGCGAGGATCTGCCACGGCACGCCGTACTGCACGGCGGCGGCCTTGTAGATGGGCAGCAGGAACAGCGGGATGCGGTAGAACTGCAGCGCCTTCGCCGAGGTCTGGTTGGACGACAGGAGCGCCTCGAGCGCGCTGAGCTCGGCGACCGAGTTCGGAGCACCGGCGACGTTGTTGTGCGCGTTCTTGGCGCTCTTGGAGTGCGCGGCCGTCGGCGTCGCGTGCTGCGGCTTGGTGGTGTGGCGCCTGGCGGGAGGCTGGGGGCTCTGCAGGACGACGGTCGGCGGCTTCGGTTCTTCGGCCGTCGTCTTCGTCGCTTCCGTCGTCGTCTTCGACGTTTCCGTCGGCTGCGTGACGGTTTCGGATTCGCTCGTCGTCGAAGTAGTCGTGGTGCCCGTAGTCGTTTCGCCGGCGGCCGCGCCGTCGGCGCCGAATCCCAGGCCGAGGACTGCGAGGCCGCCGCCTGCGAGCGCCGAGAGGAGGGAGCGCGACGGGCGCAGGCGCCTTTTCTGCTCGCTGCTCGACGGCTCGTTGCTCACTGGGACGTACCTCTCCATTGTTGGCGCGGACTGCCCGTCACGGGTACGCCCGACTTGTACTCATATCGACGCGGGGATAACGCCCGGTAAAGGAATCGTGACCCCAACCGCCTTCCGGGCCGCTGGCCCGGTGTGCAACAAGGCGCGAAGATACCGATCTGCGGGGCGATCCGTCGCAATTGCGCTGGCGTTTTCCAACTGGACGAATGTCGTAGCAGGCCCCGCGCGCGCCCGCAGACGCTACCCTTGCGGCGTGGAATTGATCTTCTCGATCACCCAGGTCGCGATCTCGGTCGTGCTCGTGCTGCTCGTGCTGATGCACTCGGGCAAGGACTCGGGCCTGTCGGGCGCGTTCGGCGTCGGCACCGGCAGCGGCCCCCTCGGCGGCGGCTCGCTCGTGGAGCGCAACCTGAACCGCTGGACGGTCGTTTTCGCGGTTCTCTTCTTCCTCAACGCGATCCTGCTTCTCAAGCACCCCTGGTCGTAGCCTCCTCGGCGCCTTCGGCGCGCGCCGCTTCCAGTTTGGTCAGGATCGCGAGCGCCTCGGCGCGCAGGCTCGTGTTGAGCTCGTCGAAGTCCCGCTCCTGAAGCTTTCCGGTGCGCAGGTCAAGTTCTGCGTCGCGGATCTCGTGGTACTTGGCTTCGCGCGCCGCTTCCAGGTCGGCGACTCGTTCGGCGTGGTGTTCGGGCGGGCGCTCGCCGTCGCGGCGTCGCAGTGGAGCCGTGACGACGACGACTACTACGAGGAGCACGAGGAACGCGAGGACCACGACCACGGAAGCTGACCCCTCAGGCGTTGGCGGTACCGAGCTGGCGCGAGCGCACGCGTGCGACGACGGTGCGGCGCACCGCGTGCGGCGACGGCCAGATGGCGATCGCCGCGCCGAACACGACGATGAGGCCGCCGATCCAGATCCACAGCACGAGCGGCGAGACGATGAAGTGGAACTGCGCCGGCGGCGGGTGATGCAGGTAGGCGCGCGCCAGGTACGCGATCGCGACGACCGCGTCGCCGGGAGCGAGCGTCCGGTTGCCGATCTTCACGATCCGTTTCAGCGCGGGCGCTTCGATGTCGGGTGCGATCGCGGTCCAGACGTCGCGCGTGATGCCGCCGTCGATCGCGACGTGGCTGACGGGCTGGCCGCCGATCAGGGCGCCGACCGTGCCCTGGGTCGATTCATCGGAGGCGTAGTAGCCCTCCGAGGGGTAGAGAGTCGCGACGTGGTGCCCTTCCTTTGACACGGCGACGACCGCGCCGAGGTTGAGCGTCGAGCCCGTGTGCGCGGTGTCGTAGCGCGGCGTGACCGTCGCCGTCGGCTTGACGTACGTGAGGCGGTAGGCGCCGACCTTCGTCGAGTGGCCGGGCGTGAGCGTGAGCTCGCTGGCGTGCTGGAAGGAGGAGGACGCCGCGACGCCGATGAAGAGCGCCGCGATGCCGACGTGGACGATGTAGCCGCCGTAACGGCGGCGGTTGCGCTGGACGAGCGCAAACAGCGCTCGCGGCGGCGGTTCGTGCGAGACGGCGCGGCGCGCTTTGACGCCGCGGTAGAACTCCTGGCCGACGGAGGCGAGCACGAACGCTGCGAGCGAGAACATCACCGCCGCCGTGATCGACGATGCGGCGATGCCCGTGGCGAACATGGCCGCGAGCGTCACGATGAGCGCGCCGCAGGGGAACGCGAGGTTGCGGCGCAGGTCACCGAGCGTGGTCCGGCGCCACGCGATGACGGGCCCGATGCCGCTCAGGAGGACGAGGAGCAATGCGAGCGGCACCGTGTAACGGTCGAACCACGGCGGGCCGACCGCCGATTCCTGCCCGGTGACCGCACGCGAGATGAGCGGGAAGTAGGTCCCCCAGAAGATCACGAACGCGAGCGCGACGAGAACGATGTTGTTCGCGAGGAACACCGATTCGCGCGAGAACAGGGAGTCCAGGCGGTGCTCGGAGCGCAGCAGCGGCAGGCGCGAAACGACCAGGTAGATCGACGCCACGATGAGGACGCCGATCAGGGTCACGAACGGAACGCCGAGCGTCGCGCCGCCAAACGCGTGGATCGAATTGAGGATCCCGCTGCGGACGAGGAACGTGCCCATGATCGTCAGCACCCCGGTCGCGAGCACGAGCGAGAAGTTCCAGACCTTCAGCATCCCGCGTTTCTCCTGCAGCATCAGCGAGTGGAGAAAGGCGGTCGCGGTCAGCCAGGGCATGAGCGACGCGTTCTCGACGGCGTCCCAGCCCCAATAACCGCCCCACCCGAGCTCCGAGTAGGACCAGCGCGCGCCGAGCAGGATCCCCGCGCCGAGGAACATCCACCCCGCGAGGGAGAAACGGCGGATCGTGCGCACCCATTCGGCGTCGACGCGACGCGAGATCAACGCGCCCATCGCGAACGCGAGCGGGATCACCGAGATCGTGTATCCCGAGTAGAGCATCGGCGGGTGGATCATCATCGTCGGGAAGCGCAGCAGCGGGTCAAGGCCCGCGCCTTCGACGGGCAGCGGGCGCCTGGTCGTGAAGGGGTCGGCGTAGAACAGCATCAGGCCGATGAAGAACGCGGCGAAGCCGAGCAGAATCGCGGTCGCCCAGGCCGCTACCTCGCGGATGCGCCGGCGCACGAGGAAGAGCGCGAGGCTCGACCAGATCGACATCAGCCACGCCCACAGGAGCAGCGAGCCTTCCTGCGAGGACCAGACGGCCGCGAGGCGGTACGCGAGCGGCGTGGTGCGGCTCGACGTTTCGGCGACGGTGTTGAAGAGGAAGTCGTTGCGGACGAACGCGACCTCGAGCACGGCGAAGCAGACGGTCAGTACGCCCGCGAGCGCGTAGACGGAGCGCCTGCCCGATTCGACGTACTGCATGCGCCCCGTGCGCACGCCGTATATCGCGGCGCCCGCGCCGTAGAAACACAGCACGAACGCGATCAGCAGGCAGACGAAGCCGAGCGACGCCATCGATGCTTAACGGGCGTGCACGGCGCTCAGTAGTTCTGTCGCTCGTTCGGGGGGGCTGTTTTGTACTTCGACGGGCACTTGGTGATCAGGGAGTTGCGTTCGCCTACGAAGCGGCCGTTCTGGCGCTCCACCGTCACGATGATCTCGCGCCCTTCGCGGAACGGGTCCGGCACCGTGCCGGTGTACGCGACGGGGACATCGGTGCCCTGGCCGGAGCGGTCGCGCACCGAGAAGTCGAGGACTTCGCCGACGCGCCGCACCGACCCTTGCGCGACGACGCCCGTGAGGATGTAGCTCGCGCCCGGATGCGCCTGCTCGAGCAGCTGGCTCGGGGTGAGGGCCGGGCTCGCCGCACTGAAGCTCGTGTAGATCAGCGCCCCGGCGAGCAGGACGGCAGCCGTGAGCGCCGCCACCAGCCGGACCTTGCGGGTGCGGGCGGGGTTCATCGCCCCGCCAGTATCGCAAAGAGAACACGGCGGGCACCGTGGCAACCGAGGAATGTTGCGTGCAACCGCGAAACCACAACCGGTGACGGGCGTACATTGGACAGAACCATGCTGATGTCCCGCTTCCTTGACGAACTGACGACGCGCCACGCGCGGATCGTCCCCCGCGCGGGCTCCGGCCACGAACGCGTTACCCGCGCGGTGCGCGAGGTACCGCGGCCGGGCGGGATGAGCGACCCGGCGCTCGACAGGGCGTCCTACTCGTGCGGCTGCGGCTACGTGTTCGATGCTGCGGTATCGACGTCCGTCGCGTGCCCGCACTGCGGCGCGGGCCAGGCCTGGTAACGACGCCGCGGGCCCCGGCGCGTGTACGCTCACGGCGTGGGCGAGCTCTCTCCAGCGATCTACCGCGCAGGGCGCGGGCCGCAGCTGGTCCTGCTGCACGGCTTCACGGGAACGTGGGCTCACTGGCGGCCGATCCTCGCGGACCTCGCCAGCGGCCATGAGGTGATCGCGCCGACGGTCAGCGGCCACTTCGGCGCACCCGCGTACCCCGCCGACAAGCCGATGACGATGGCCGGCGCCGCCGATGAGCTCGAGCGGCGGCTCGACGAGATCGGCGTGCAGAGCGCCCACTTCGCCGGCAACTCGATGGGCGGCGGGCTCGCGCTGGAAATGGCCAAGCGCGGGCGAGCTCTCTCCGTCGTCGCGATCGCGCCGGGGGGCGGCTGGGAGCACGGCAGCCCCGAGCCGGCGCGGCTGGCGCGGTACTTCGCCCGCGTGCTGCGCACCGCGCGCGCCGGCGCGCGTTACGCGCCGGCGCTGATGCGCAGCGCCGTGTCGCGGCGCGTCGCGATGCGCGACGTGATGCGTCGCGGCGACCTCGTGCGCCCCGAGGAGGCGGTCGCGATGACGATCGCGGCTGCGCGCTGCGAAGTGGGAGAGGCCGTCATCGCGGCGCTCGCCGCCGACGACGGCGTGGCGATCGGCGAACTGGACCGCATCAGCTGCCCCGTGCTGCTGCTGACCCCCTCCCACGACCGGATCCTGCCGCCGGCGCTGCACGCGCCGCGTCTGCGCCGCGAGATACCGGGCGTCGTGTCGCGCACCCTGCCCGCCGGGCACGTGCCGATGTGGGACACTCCCCAGCTCCTCGCGCGCACGATCGTCGACTTCGTCGCGTCGAACGACGCCTCGCCGGTCGCCGCCGCCTGATGCGCCGCGGCGGCTAGCGCGCCTGCCTGGTCTTCCAGGCCGCCTCGCCGCGCGTCAGCTCGTTGACGTCGGCGGGCAGCTCGTCCGCCGCGACGTCGGCGACCGTGACGCTCTCGAGCACGGTGCGCATCGTCGCGCGCAGCGCGACCCAGACCTCGCGCAGCGGCGCGGCCTTGCCGGCGTACTCGACCTCCTCGGGGCGCTGCCCGCGCACGCCGACGAGCGGGCCCTCGACGGCGCGGATGATGTCGGCGAGGTTGAGCTCGTCGGCCGGCACGGCGAGCCAGTAGCCGCCGTCCGGCCCGCGCTGGCTGCGCACCAGGCCGGCCGAGCGCAGTTGCGTGAGGATGTTCTCCAGGAACGAGACGGGGATCGACTGCGCCTGGGCGAGCTGGTCCACCTTGCGCGGCGACTGCTGGCTCGAGTCGGCGAGCTCGACGATCGCCCGCACCGCGTAATCGGCCTTCGCCGTGACGTGCATAGCGGTGATTCTGTCCTATCGGCCCCGTGAACGCCAACGCAGCGACCAGTTAGGGCGCCCTAACTGCTGTGATACGGTGGCCGTGATCCCGACTTGCGGGGTCGGATTTGGCATGAGAGGCCCCCGCGTCACAGCGCTCGCCACCGTCCTCGCCGCGCTCGTGGCGGCGCTCGGCGGCTGCGGCGGCTCGAGCGCCGGGCTCGTCCTCTACAACGGCCAGCACGAACAGACGACCGCGGCGATCGTGACGGCGTTCGAACGCAAGACCGGCATCAAGGTGCAGGTGCGCTCCGCCGACGAGGCGACGCTCGGCGACCAGCTCATCCAGGAAGGAACGGCATCGCCGGCGGACGTCTTCTACACGGAGAACACGCCGGTCCTCGAAGCGCTCGCGCGGCGCGCGCTGCTCCGCGCCGCGCCACCCGAAGCGCTCGCGTCCGTTCCCTCGCGCTACAGCTCGCGGCAGGGGCTGTGGGTCGGCGTCTCCGGACGCATCGCGGCGATGGTCTACAACACCAGCCGCCTGCACGCGAGCCAGGTCCCGGATCGCCTCGTCGAACTCGCCGCGCCGCGCTTCAAAGGAATGCTCGGCTTCGCGCCGACAGAGACCGACTTCCAGCCCTTGGTCACCTCGCTGATCCACTACGAGGGCGTCGCGGCAGCAGAACGCTGGCTGCGCGGCCTGCAGCGCAACGGCACGATCTACCCCGACAACGAGACGGTCACGGCGCAGGTGAACAACGGCGAGAGCGCGCTCGGCCCGATCAACCACTACTACTGGTTCCGTCTGCGCGCCTCGCTCGGCGCGGGCGAAATGCACTCCGCGCTGCGTTACTTCCGCCCCGGGGACCCAGGCGACCTGCTCGACGTCTCGGGCGCGGCGGTGCTGCGCTCCGCGCACCACGTGCAGAACGCGGAACGCTTCGTGCGCTTCCTCGTGAGCCGCGAAGGCCAGGAAGCGATCGCCCGCAGCACGAGCTTCGAGTATCCGCTGCGCCCCGGAGTCCCGCCCTCCTCCCAGCTGACGCCGTTGCGTGAGCTGAGGCCGCTCGGGCTCACCCCGGCCGAGCTCGGCACGGGCGCACAGGCGCTCGCGCTGGAGCAGAAACTCGGGCTGCTGTGAGCGCCATGGCCTCAGAGCGTGTCGCCGAGGCGGCGCGGCGCCCGCCGCTGAGGACGCGTTTGCCGTTCGCGAGCCTCTCCGGGACGCTCATCGCAGTCGCGCTGGTGTTGATCCCGCTGACCTTCGTCGCGGTCGAGGCGCTGAGTGCGGGGCTCAGCGAAGTGCGCCACGTGCTGCTGCGCCCCGTCGTCGGCGAACTGCTGCTGCACACGGTTCTACTCGCGGCGGCCTGCACGGCGCTCTGCGCCGTGCTCGGCGTCGGCTGCGCCTGGCTCGTCGCGCGCACGAACCTGCCGGCGCGGCGGCTGTGGGCCGTGTTGCTCGTGCTGCCGCTCGGGATCCCCGACTTCGTCGTCGCGTTCGGCTGGGTCTCGCTCGACCATTCGCTGCACGGCTACCTGCCGACGGTGCTGATCCTCACGCTCTCGCTCTACCCCCTCGTCTACCTGCCCGTCGTCACGGCGCTCTCCTCCGTCGACGGCAGCCTCGAGGAGGCCGCGCGGAGCCTTGGCCTCGGGCCGTGGCGCACCTTCCGCAGCGTGACGCTGCGCCAGGTGCGCGTCGCGGTGCTCGGCGGCTGCCTGCTCGTCACGCTCGGCCTGCTCGCCGAGTACGGCGCCTTCGAAATCCTCCAGTTCAGGACCTTCACCGTCGAGATCTTCACGCAGTACAAACTGGCGTACGACGGCGTCGCCGCCGCCGTGCTTTCGCTGGTGCTGCTCGTGATAACGATCGCCGTCCTCGCCGGCGAGCTCGCGCTCACCGGCGGACGGCCCGCGACGCGCAGCGGCCGGGGGGCCCGGCGGCCCGCGGCGCGCGTGCCGCTCGGCCGGCGCACCGTTCCCGCGCTGGCCGCGGTCGTGATCGTCTGCGCCGCCGCGCTCGGCGTGCCCGTCTCGTCCGTCGTCTACTGGACGCTGCGCGGCGGCAACACGACGTTGCCGGGCGCCTCGCTGCCCGAAGCGCTCGGTTACACCGCCGCCTACAGCGCGGCTGCCGCCGCGATCGCCACCGTCCTCGCCGTCGCGGTCGCGACGCTCGCGCTGCGGCACCGCGGCCGGGTCTCGCTGCTGCTGGAGCGGGTCACGTACCTCCCGCTCGCCCTGCCCGGCCTCGTGGTCGCGCTCGGCTTCGTCGCGTTCTCGGTGCGTTACACGTCCTCCGCGTTCCTGAGCAGCCCGATCGAACTGATCCTCGCGTACGCCGTCCTCTTCCTGCCGCTCGCCGTCGTCGCGGTGCGCTCTTCGCTCGCGGGCGCGCCGGCGCGCCTCGAGGAGGTCGCGCGATCGCTCGGCGTCAGCCCGGCGCGCGCGTGGGCGCGCGTGACGCTGCCCGCGATCCTGCCCGGCGTCGCCGCCGCGTTCGCCTTCGTCTTCATCTCCGCGGCGACCGAGCTGACGGCGACGCTCGTATTGCGACCCACCGGCGTCGACACGCTGGCGACGCGCTTCTGGGAGTACACGAGCGGCTTCGCCTACGGATCTGCGGCGCCCTACGCTCTCGTCATGATCCTCATCTCGGCCGTGCCGGCCTACGTTCTGAGCACCCGCTTCGGCCTGCGTTCGACGGGAAGGATCCGATGAGCGAGCTGCAGATCCGCGGCGTCTGGAAGGGGTACGGCCGCCAGCCCGTGCTGCGCGGCGTCGACCTGGACGTCCAGGCCGGCTCGCTCACGGCGGTGCTCGGCCTCTCCGGCTGCGGCAAGACGACGCTGCTGCGCGTCATCGCCGGCTTCGAGCACGCCGAGCGCGGCACGGTGACGCTCGCCGGGCGCGAGCTCGACGGGCCCGGCGCCTTCGTCGCCCCCGAGCGCCGCGACGTCGGCTACGTGCCGCAGGAGGGCGCCCTCTTCCCCCATCTCTCGGTCGCCGCGAACGTCGGCTTCGGCCTCACGCGCGCCGAGCGGCGCGGCGGCGAGGTCGACAGGCTGCTCGAGATGGTCGGCGTCGGGCACCTCTCCGAACGCCTGCCGCACCAGCTTTCGGGTGGCGAGCAGCAGCGGGTCGCGCTGGCGCGCGCGCTCGCACGGCGTCCCGCCGCGTTGCTGCTCGACGAGCCCTTCTCCTCGCTCGACGACGCGCTGCGCGGCCGTCTGCGCGAGGAGGTGCACGCGCTGCTGCGCGAGCAGGGCGTGACGACCGTGCTCGTGACACACGACCGCGAGGAGGCGCTCTCGCTCGCTGACTCCGTCGCCGTCCTGCGTTCGGGCGTGATCATCCAGCACGCGAGCCCCACCGAGCTCTACGAGCACCCCGCCGACCGGGACCTCGCCGGCTTCCTCGGCGAGGTCAACCTCGTCCCGGCCCAGATCCGCGACGGCAGCGCGCACACCGGGCTCGGCGTCCTTGAGCTGCACGGCGGCGTCGCCGGCGACGCGTCGATGGTGATGCTGCGCCCAGAGCAGCTCGTAGTGAGCGCCGGCGAGGGCGAGGGACTAGCCGGGACCGTGGCGGAGTGCCGCTACTACGGTCACGACGCGCTGCTGCAGATCAGGCCGGAGGGGTCCGGCCAGCTGCTCCTCGCGCGCGTCCACGGCGAGCAGGCGCTCCCGTCCGGGACGCCGGTGCGCGTGAGGGCGCGCGGCCCCGTCGCCGCGGTCGAAGACGCCGAGGTCGGGGCGTGAAAAGACTCCTCGCCGCGGCCGGCGCGCTCGCGGCCCTCGCCGTGACGGGCTGCGGCGCAAGCTCGCCGACCGTCACGAGCAAAGTGATACCCACGGCGACCGCCGCGCAGGGCAAGGGCATAGTCGGTCGCGGCGCGAAGCTCTACGAAGAAGACGGCTGCGAGGGCTGCCACTCGCTCAACGGCACGCGCATGACAGGTCCGAGCTGGAAGGGCCTGGCCGGCAGCACCGTACACCTCGCCAACGGGCGCACGCTCGTCGCGAGCAACGCGTACCTCAAGGACCACATCCTCGACCCGAACGCCTGGACCGTGAAGGGTTACCCGGGTGAAGTGATGGCCGCCGCGATCGAAGAACTGCACCTCGCCAAGCACCCGCAGGACGTCGCGGCGCTGGTTGCGTTCATCGACTCGCTGCGCGGCTGAAGGCGGCCGCCGCAACCTCCATGTCCGACGACCGCTGGCGCTGGAACTTCGACGACGAGGGCCGTCCGACGAGCAGGCCGCCCGCTGAGAACGTGCCCGGCGGCCCGCCCAAGATGAGCCGCCGGCGCCGGCGCCGGCTGGGACCGACGATCGCGGCCGTCGCGGTCCTCGTCGTGCTGCTCGCCGTGGCGCTGCACCGGACCAGCGGGCCGAGCGCGCGAACGCGCGCGATCGACCGCGGCGTCGGCGTGCTCGACCGCAGGCCGGCCGAGAGCGACGCGAAGGCGGTCGCGTCGGTGCTCGCGTACACGCCGTTCGTGCGCACCGGCGCCGAGCGAGGCCACGACGTCGCGCTGACGTTCGACGACGGCCCCGGGCCCTACACGCCCCAGATACTCGACGTGCTGCGCCGCGCGCATGTCCATGCGACGTTCTTCGAGATCGGCGAGCTGATGCGTTATTTCGGCGCCTCTACCGAACGCGAGGCGCGCGAAGGCGATGTCATCGGCGACCACACCGAGACGCACCCGTTCATGGCCGAACTGAGCGCGCGCGAACAGTACAACGAGCTCTTCGAAGCGCGGGCGCGGATCGAAGCGCTCGGCGGCGGCCGCCCGGTGCTCTTCCGTCCCCCGTACGGGTCGTACAACCACACGACGCTCAAGGAGCTGCGCCGGCTGCACATGCTGATGGTGCTCTGGACGGTCGACACGAACGACTACCAGCTGCCTGGCGTGCGCACGATCGTAAGTCGGGTCCTGGCAGGCGCCAAACCGGGCGCCATCATCCTCCTGCACGACGGCGGCGGCGATCGCGCCGAGACGGTCGCAGCGCTGCCAGCCATCATCCGCGGGCTGCGCAAGCGCGGCCTTCACCCGGTCACGATCCCGCGGCTGCTGCGCGAAGACCCGCCGCCGCACGGCGAAGCGCTGCCCCCGAACCTCTCAGGTGACTAGGTGTAGTTCCTGAGCAACGTGGTTCATCCGGGCCTCCTTGGAGGCTGAGCGCTGCCGAGCACCGCAGTCCCAAGGAGGACACCGGGTGAACCTTCACGCTGACGCGCCGCTCAGGCGCCCGCCGCCAAGCCCCAACAGTAACGAGACGCGGTCTCGTGTAGCTGGCGCCCGCCGCAGCCCTATGCTCGAGCCGCGAGGAACGCGCTTTGCCGGCCCCGAAGATCACGATCCTGAGCGCATGCCTACTCGCCGCCGGAGCGCTGGCGGCGTGCGGCGGCGCGACCCCTCCTGCGTCCGGAGCGCACGCCGCGGCGCGGCCCGCGACGACGACGCCGACCACGGCCCTCGCGACGGGGAAGCCGGGCGACGAGCCGGCGCCCGTGCTCATGTACCACGTCATCGCGCCGGCGCCCCCAGGCGCACCGTACCCCGGTCTCTACGTTCCCCCCGCCGAGTTCAGCGAACAGATGCAGGCGCTGAAGCGCGCCGGCTGGCACGCCGTGACGCTCGAACAGCTGCGCGAGAACTGGACGCGGGGCACGCCGCTGCCGCCGGGCAAACCGATCGTGATCACCTTCGACAACGGCTACCAGTCCCAGTACACGCGGGCTATGCCGGTGCTGCGCTCGCTCGGCTGGGCGGCCGTCGAGAACGTGCAGCTGCAGGGCCTACCGCCGTCTCAGGGCGGGTTCTACCCGGGCCAGATCGAGGGCCTGCTCCACGCCGGCTGGGAACTCGACACCCAGGGCATCAGCCACGCCGACCTCACGACCCTCAGCGGGCCCGAACTGACCTACCAGATCGCGTCCGCCCGGCGCACGCTCCAGCGCCGCTACCACGTCCCCGTCAACTGGTTCTGCTACCCGTCCGGCCACTACGACGCGGCGGTCATCGAAGAGGTCCGCGCCGCCGGGTTCGTCGGCTCGACGACCGTCATCGCGGGCTGGGCGCACCGCGACGAAGACACGTACCGCATGCACCGGCTCCGCGTCCTCGGCGGGACCAGCGGAGCCGCCCTGCTCGAACTGATCGAGGGCACGCGCGACGAACCGCCGGCGCCCGCGTCGTATGCGGGTTGATTCGCGCCGGGCCATCTAGCAGGATTGTCGCCTAATCGAGCGGATAGCTTCCGCGCGGACACCTTCCAGGGGGACGAAGTGCACATCGATCCATACATCGTGTTGGGCAGCGCAGTCGTCGGGCTGCTCGTCGGCATGACCGGCGCGGGCGGCGGCGCACTGATGACCCCGATGCTGATCCTGCTGTTCTCCGTCACACCATCGAAGGCGATCTCGAGCGACCTCGTCGCGGCGGTGGTGATGCGCCCCGTCGGCGCGGCCGTGCACTTCCGGCGTGGCACCGTCAACCGCGGTCTGGTCAAGTGGATGGTGATCGGCTCGGTGCCGATGGCGTTCCTCGGCACGTACATCCTGCATCTGATCGGGCATACGAAGACGTCCGAGAACCACATCGAGGTGATCCTGGGCATCGCGTTGCTCGTCGGCGCGGCGGCGATGGTCGTGCGCGGCATGCTCGACAACCGCAGCGGCGAGCGTCGCACCCAGAGCGTCAGCGAACTGGTCGTACGGCCGATCCCGACGCTGATCGTCGGCCTCGTCGGCGGCATCATGGTCGGCCTCACGTCGGTCGGCTCGGGCTCGCTGATGATCGTGATGCTTCTCTTCCTGTACCCCCTGATCAGCGCCGGACAGCTCGTGGGAACCGACCTCACGCAGGCCGTGCCGCTCACCGCGGCCGCGGCGATCGGCGCGCTCATCTTCGGCAAAGTCGAATTCGGCGTGACGCTGTCGCTGATCCTCGGCTCGGTGCCGGCCGTCTTCGTCGGCGCGCTCTTCTCCTCGAGCGCCCCGGACCGCTACATCCGGCCCGTGATCACGTTCGTGATCTTCGCGTCAGGGTTGAAGTACGTGGGCCTCGGCACGACGGCGCTCGGTTGGGTGCTCGTGGTGACGCTTCTCATCGGCTTCGTCCTCTGGCTCTCGATCGCACAGCCCTGGCGCGGCGACGAGCCCGGCGAGCCGGGCGCCGCCCCCGACGGCTGACGCGAACCAAGGCTTCTCAGAGCTCGACCGACTCGCCCGGCGCGAGCACGCGCGCAGCCACGCCGGCCGTGCGCGCCGCATCCACGAAGCGGGCCGCTGCGCCCGCGACGGGCTCATAGACGCCCGCGACTTCGTAGCCCTCGGCGTGGATCGGGATCGCGAGCCGCGCGCCGAGGATCCGTGCGGCGGTCGCCGCGGCATCCGGGTCGAGGGCGACCGGCATGCGGCTCGCCGGCTGGCGGTGCGGGAAGCTCACGACGGCGCCGTTGACCGGCACGAGCGCCGCGTCGATTGGCCCGACGCGACTCGCGATCCGCCACCAGTGACCGTGCCAGCACGTGTCGCCGAGGTGGACGAGGCGGCGGCCGTCCGCCTCGACGAGCCAGGAGACCTGCGGGTCGCCGATGCCGTCGCTCGCCGGGAGCGCCGTGATGCGAAAGGGGCCGACGTCGGCGGCCTGCCAGGGGTCGAGACGCCGGCGCTCCAGGCCGGCCGCCGCGAGCTCCTGCTCCGCCTGCATCAGCGCGAGGTCGTCTGCCCCCTGGCCGTCCGCCGCGGGGGGCTCGAGCACCGGAGCGCCATCGGCGAGCGCCCGCGCGAGGGCCGCGGCGTCGGCGTGGTCGCGGTGCAGGTGGGTGACCATGCCGACCGTCGCGCGCCCCGCCGAGGGCGCGACGACCTCGGGCAATGAGACCGGCCCCTCGCCGCCGAGCCCGGCGAAGACAGCCGCGACGTCCTCGAGCGGATCGATCACGGCGGTCGCGTCGCCAACCGCGAGCTCTGCGCCCGCCCAGCCAAGCCACGTCACCCGCATCGCTGCCCCCTTCGTTCGTGGGAGCGCAGCTTATAGCAAACGATCGTTCGATATAGTCGGTCCGTGCCTCGCCGCTCGCTCACAGACGTGGCGCGCAGCCGTGACGCCACCGTCCAGGCCGCCGTCGACGTCGCGTCGGTCGAGGGCCTCGAAGGCCTCTCGCTCGGCCGCCTCGCCGACGGACTCGGCATGAGCAAGGCCGGGCTCGTCGGCAGGTTCGGCAACCGCGAGTCGCTGCAGCGCGCGACACTCGCCGCCGCGATCGCGCGCTTCAGACGCGCGGTCTGGGAGCCCGCGGTCGACAGCGAGCCTGGGCGCGAGCGGCTCGAGCGCATCATCGACCTTTGGATCGGGCACCTGCGCGACGACGTGTTCCCCGGGGGCTGCTTCGTCACCACCGCGTCGGTGGAGTTCGACGCGCGCCCCGGGCCGCTGCGCGACGACGCTGCGGCCGCCGTCGAAGAATGGCTTGCGACCCTCACAAGCGAAGCCGAACGCGCCCGCGACGCCGGCGATCTGCCCGCCGCACGCGACCCGCGCGACGTCGCCTTCGAGCTGCACAGCCTCGCATCGGGCGGCAGTGTCGCCGGGCGACTCACCGGCGATAGCCGCGCACTCGCGCGAACCCGCGCCGCGATGCGCCGCGCCGCCGGCTTGGACTGAGGAAAGGCGCCGCCGGCCGAAGCGGCGAACGGGCTTCGAACCCGCGACCTCAAGCTTGGGAAGCTTGCGCTCTACCAACTGAGCTATCGCCGCGCTGGGCCACTTGCGTCTTGCGCCGCTCTCCCGGCGCCGCTCCTGGCCCGCCAAGCGTACCGCCTGCCCTTGGCGCCAACCGCCTGCCGGCGCCAACACGTCACGCGCCACTGTTAGCCTGCGGCCGTGTTCGTGCTTGCGCTATCGAGCGGCGGCGGCATCGCCATCGCGGCCGTCGCTTACGTGATCCTCTTCCTCTGGCTCGGCTTGCGGTCGATCAAACACGGCCACTGGATCATGTTCCTGCTCGGCATCCCGATCCCGATCTTCTGGATCATCGGCGGGCTGATGCCGCCGGTGCAGCGCGCCACGGAGTAGAAGGCGGCGGCGCAGAGGTCCCGGGCGCGCGGGCACCCCCTGCACGCCACAGCCGCCTCACTGCCGCCGGCGCGGCACGCGCCAGCGAGAGGACGAGAAGGACCAGGCCGAGCGCGAGCAGCAGGGCGATGGTGCGGGCACAGCTGTGCCTCACCCGTTCGCGCCGCGCGCACCTGACGCGCGGCCGCAGGGACGTGCGGGAGCTGCGACCGGTCCCCACTAACCTTGACGCGTCGTGCGACTCAGGGCCGTGCCGATCCTCGTTTCTTTCGCGGCGCTGCTGCTGATCGGTCTCCTGATCTACGGCGTGACGCACAACGCGGCGAGCCGCACGCTCGACGAGGACCTCGCGCGCGGCGAATACCCGACTGCTCCGAACGCGGCGCTGCGGCTCCCGCGCCTCGGCCGCGCCGGGTCCGCCTCGCTCGCGCAGCTGCGCGGCCACGTCGTGCTGCTGAACTTCTGGGCCTCCTGGTGCGAACCGTGCCAGGCGGAGGCGCCGCTGCTCGAGCGCACCGAGCGCCGGCTGGCGCCCCACGGCGGGACGATCCTCGGCGTGACGTACAAGGACCTCTCCGAAAACTCGGAAGCGTTCGTGCGTCACTATCACCTCACGTTCCCGAACCTGCGCGACAAGACCGGCGAATTCGCCGCCGCCTACGGCACCGACCGGATCCCGGAGAGCTTCCTGATCGACCCGCAGGGGCACATCGTCGCGATCTCGCGCGGCGAGATCGAACCGTCCTTCGCGGCTCGCGCCGTCGCGCTCGCGAGGTCCTCGTGAGGCGCGCCCTCGCCGCCGCGGTCCTCGCGCTGCTGGCCCTCGCGCCGGCGGCCAGCGCCGACGTCTCGATGCCCGCCATCGAACGCCAGGTGATGTGCGTGACCTGCAAAATCCCGCTGATGGTGGCGGAGTCCACACAGGCGAACCGCGAGCGCGAATACATCCGCAAACTGATCGCCCGCGGCGACAGCGAAGCGGAGATCCGACGCGAACTGGTCGCGCAGTACGGACCCGCGGTGCTCGCGCTGCCCCAGGCCAGCGGCTTCGGCCTCGCCGCCTACCTCGTGCCGGCGGCCGTCGTGCTCGCCGGCGCGCTCTTGCTCGTCGCGCTCGTGCCGCGCTGGCGCCGGCGCGCCCCCGCAACCGCGGCGCAGGCGCCGCGCATGAGCGACGAGGACAGCGAGCGCCTCGACGCCGACATCGCGCAGATCGAAGGCTGAGCGGCTACATCTCCTGCGGCGCGGAGATGCCAAGCAGCTCCAGGCACGTCGCGAGCAGCCGCATCGTCGCCACCGAGAGCGCGATGCGCAGCGCCCGCGTCGGTGCAGGCTCCGCGTCGACGACGCGGCAGTCGCGGTAGAAGGCCGTGAACGTCTGCGCGAGCTCCAGCACGAAGGCGGTGATACGGTGCGGCGCGCGGCGCGCGGCTGCCTCCTCGAACTCGGCCGGGAACGCGAGCAGCTGCATGATCAGCGCGCGCTCGGAGTCGTGCAGCTCCCCGGCGGGCCGCCAGGACGCCGGCTCGCAGGCGCCGTGCACGTCGGCGTCGTCGAGGCGGCGCAGCAGCGACGCCATGCGCGCGTGCGCGTACTGCACGTAGTAGACGGGGTTCTCGCTCGTGGCCTTGCGCGCGAGGTCGAGGTCGAGGTCGACCGTCGTGTCGTGCGAGCGCGCGAGCAGGAACCAGCGTGCGGCGTCGGCGCCGATCTCGGCGACGAGGTCGTCGAGCGAGACGAACTCGCCGGCACGCTTGGACATCTGCGCGCGCGAGCCCGAGCGCACGAGGTGGACCAGCTGCATGATCAGCATCTCGAGCTTGTCGGGGTCGCCGCCGAAGGCCGCGAACGCGGCGCGCATGCGCTGCAGGTAGCCGTGGTGGTCGGCGCCCCACACGTCGATCTGGCGGTCGAAGCCGCGCAGGCGCTTGGCCTGGTGGTAGGCGATGTCCGAGGCGAAGTAGGTGTGCTCGCCGTTGGAGCGGACCAGCACGCGGTCCTTGTCGTCGCCGAATTCGGTTGTGCGCAGCCAGAGCGCGCCGTCCTTGCTGTACGTTCGCGACTGGCTCTGCAGCTCGGCGATGGCCTCGTCGACTGGGCTGGGGGTGCCCGCGTAAAGCTCGCTCTCGTAGGACCAGTGGTCGAAGGGCAGCACGCCGAAGGCGTCGAGCGACCGCTCGATGTCGGTGACCATCAAGGCTACGGCCGCGCGGCCGAGCTCCGTCGGCGGTAGCGACGCCGCGCCCGGCACGCGCGCCAACAGGTCCTGGACGTAATCGCCGTGGTAGCCGTCCTCTGGCACGGGCAGCCCGTTGGCGGACGCGTGCAGCGACTCGCCGAAGCGCTCGACTTGGCTGCCCGCGTCGTTGACGTAGAACTCGCGCTGCACCTCGTGCCCCTGGAAGGCGAGCATCCGCGCGATCGCGTCGCCGAACGCGGCGTTTCGCGCGTGGCCGACGTGGAGCGGCCCCGTGGGGTTGGCAGAGACGAATTCGACGTTCACGCGCTCGGCCGGCTGGGCGCCGCCCGCGCCGTAGCGGCCGCCGAGCGAAAGGACACCCGCGAGCGCGCCGACCAGCCAGCCGTCGGCGAGGAACAGGTTCACGAACCCCGGCCCGGCGACCTCGGGGCGGCGCAGCTCGTCGCCGAGCAGCTCGCTCAGCTCGCGCCCGAGCTGCTCTGCGACCTCGCGCGGCGGGCTGCCGAGCAGCGGCGCGAGAAGCAGCGCCGCGTTCGTCGAGTAGTCGCCGAACTCCGCGCGGCGGGGCCGCTCGAGCGTGACGGCCGCGGCCGCCTGCGCGCCCTGCTCCCCCGCGGCGCGCTGCACCGCCTCGAGCACCGTCAGGCGCAGTCGGTCGAGCGGTGTGAGGTCCCTTTCTGGCATCGTTGCAGGCACGGGTGTTCTGGTGACAGCCTTGCGATACTAGGCGAATGACCGATGGGGACCCCGGCGCCGAGCGCCACATAAACATCCACCTCTCGCCGGAGATAATGGGCGGCGTCTACGCGAACTTCGCGAACGTCAGCCACTCCGACTACGAGTTCACGATCACGTTCGCGCGCGTCGACCACGAGGTCGAGGCGGAAGAGGTACCGGGCGTCGTCGTCTCGCGGATCAACCTCTCCTCGCGCTTCATGCGCGAGCTGATCGACGCCATGGAGGACAACTACTCCAAGTGGCGCACCCGTGAGGGAATCAAGAACCTGCCGGAGTTTGGCGGCGAGGACAGCGCCGGCGGGGAGTAGCCGGCTCCGTTGCCCCTGCACGGCGCCGAGGTGAACCGGTGAAGGTCGCTGTCGTCTCCGACATCCACGGCAACCGCCAGGCGTTCGAAGCCGTCCTCGACGACATCTCCGCGACCGACGCCAGCGAGCTGTGGTGCCTCGGCGACCTCGTCGGCTACGGCGCCGACCCGGACGCCTGCGTCGAACTCGCGCGCGAGCATGCCGCTGTCTGCCTCGCCGGCAACCACGACCTCGCCGTCACGGGCGGGATCGACATGGGCGATTTCGTGATGGGCGCGCGCGTCGCCGCGGAATGGACGCGCGAAGTGATCGCCGACGAGAACCTCGCCTTCCTCAAGGCGCTCGAGCCGCTCGCCAGCGAGCGGGAGATCGGCCTCTACCACGCCTCGCCGCGCGACCCGATCTGGGAGTACGTGACGTCGGCGCTGCTCGCGGACCTGTGCCTCGACTCGCAGAGCGAGCGCGTAAGCCTCGTCGGCCACACGCACGTCGCGCTCGCCTACCAGCGCCCGGAGGGCGAGAACGCGCGCGGCGACCGGCGCGAGGACGGCGACCGGCTCGACCTCTCGCAGGACGAGTGGCTGATCAACCCCGGCAGCGTCGGCCAGCCGCGCGACAACGACCCGCGCGCCGCATGGCTCGAACTGGACCTCGAGCTGATGAGCGCGCGCTTCTTCCGCGTCGACTACGACGTCGACGGCGCCGCCGACGCGATCCGCGCGGCCCGGCTGCCGGTGGCGCTCGCGGAGCGCCTGGAGCACGGATGCTGAGGCGCGGCGGGGCCTGGCGCGCCGCCGCGGCGGCGGCGGGCGGCGTCGCGTGCGCCCTGCTCGTGGCGTGCGGTTCCTCAAGCGACGGCCTGATCCCGCTCTCGGACGCCGGCCCGCTGCAGTCCGACTTCGAAGCGGTGGCCGAAGCGGCACAGTCCGCCAACGGCAACTGCGGCGCGACGGAAACGGCGATCGAAAAAACCGAACGTGATTTCTCGCGCCTGCCGGCGAGCGTCGACGACCGCCTGCGCCGGCGCCTGGAAGAAGGGATCCACAACCTGCGCACGCAGGCGATCTCGGAGTGCTCGCGCCCGGGCACCACCACCACGACGACCGAAACGCACACGTCACAGACGGGTACGACGAACACCACGACGAACAGCGAAACCGAAGAAAACGGCGGCACCCCGCCGCCGGAAGAACAGGAACACGAACGCGAAACCGGACCCAACAACGGCGGCTCGGCGCCGGAAAACGGCAACAAGCCCGGCGGCGGCTCACCGACGGGCGGTCAGGAACCCGGGTGAGCACGACCGAGATCGGCGGCCGCTACCTGCTCGAAGGACGCCTGGGCATCGGCGGCATGTCGACCGTCCACCTCGCGACGGACAGCCGGCTCGAGCGGCGCGTCGCCGTGAAGCTCCTCGCCGAGCACCTCGCCGAGGAACCGGCGTTCGTCTCGCGCTTCCAGCGCGAGGCGCAGGCCGCCGCGCGCCTGGTGCACCGCAACATCGTCCAGGTCTTCGACTCCGGTTTCGACGAGCCGAGCGAGCAGTACTTCATCGTCATGGAGTACATCGAGGGGCGCTCGTGCGCCGAGATCCTGCGCGACGAACACTGGGTCGACGTCGACGAGGCCGCCAGCATCATCGAACAGGCCTGCGAGGGCCTGAACTACGCGCACCGCAACGGCATCGTCCACCGCGACGTCAAGCCGGGGAACCTCCTGCGCTCCAGCGAAGGCGAGGTGAAGCTCGCGGACTTCGGCATCGCCAAGGCCACGGAGCAATCGAGCATCACCCAGGTCGGCTCCGTCGTCGGCACCGCCGCCTACCTGGCCCCCGAGCAGGCGCGCGGCGAGGACGCCGGGCCCGCCGCCGACATCTACGCGCTCGGCGTCGTTACCTACCAGTTGATCTCCGGACGCCTGCCGTACGACGCGAGCTCGCTGACGGAGCTCGCGCTGATGCAGCAACGAGAAACTCCTCCGCGGCTCGACGAACTCGTCGCCGCCGTCACGCCCGAGCTCGCCGATGCCGTCGCGATCGCGCTAGCGCTGCAGCCCGAGGAACGCTATGCGACGGCGCGCGAGATGGGGATGGGCATCAGGGACGGCCTGCGCGGCGTCTCGCCGCAGCGTCCGCTCGCCGCGGCCGCGACCGGCGCGACGGCCGTGCTCGACGGCGGCGGGCGCCGCCGCGCGCGGCCGCGCGGGGAGCGCGCGCCGCTCACGCCGCGCAGGGCGCCCGCGCCCGAACGTGCCGCGCCGCCGCCGCCGGCGGCACCGGCCGCGAGCGCGCAGGCGCACGCGCGGCCCGCGCGGCGCCGGCGCTCGGGCCGCCTCGCGCTGGCGCTGCTCGCCGTGCTGGCGGCGGCGCTCGCCGTGATCGCGATCGTCGTGCTCACGGCGCCGCCGAGCTCGAAAGTCGTGCTGCGCAACGTCGTCTACTCCGACGTGCAACAGGCGTCGGAAGCGCTGCACCAGCTCGTCAGCGAAAACACGCGCTAGCGGCCGCCGGTGCGGGAGGTCCGCCAACCGTGACGCCATGGCCTTCGCGCTGAGCGTCTCCCACATCGTCGAAGTCGCGGGCTACCCGCTGCTCTTCCTGATCGTGATGGGCGAGTCGTCCGGCGTGCCGATCCCCGGCGAGACCGCGCTCGCCGCGGGCGGCATCGCGGCGAGCCGCGGCATCCTGCAGATCGAGTGGGTCATCGTCGTCGCGGCGGCGGGGGCGATCGTCGGCGACAACATCGGCTACCTCATCGGCAAACACGGCGGCAGGCGCCTGCTCGAACGGCCCGGCCGCTGGTACGAGGAGCGCCAGGCGACGCTGCGGCGCGGCGAACCGTTCTTCGAACGCCACGGGCCGAAGGCGGTGTTCCTCGGGCGCTTCATCGTGGTGCTGCGGATCTGGGCGTCGTGGCTCGCCGGCGCGACGGAAATGCGCTGGCGCTCCTTCTTCCTCTGGAACGCGCTCGGCGGGATCTGCTGGGCGACCGGCGTGGGGCTCGCCGCCTACTACGTCGGCAACGCCGCGATCAAGATCATCGAAGACGCCGGTTACGCCGCGCTCGCGATCGTCGTCATCGCGATCGTCGCCGTGTTCGTCTGGCACCGGCGCAGCCGCCGCGGGGGCGACGCCCGCGGCGAGAAGACCGAGAAAGTCTGAGCTCAGGCGCCGATGCGCTCGCAGAGCTCCGCGAGCTCGGAGAGCTCGCGGGCGTCCAGGTGCGGCAGGAGGTTGGCTTGCACGACCGCGAGGTGCGTCGCGTGCGCCGCGTGCACCTGCTCGCGACCGGCGTCGGTGAGACACGCGTAGGCGCCGCGCGCGTCGTGCGCACAGGTGCAGCGCTCGAGCAGGCCGTCGCGCGAGAGGCGGTCGACAAGGCGCGTGAGGCCGCTGCGCGATATCTGCAGCTCGGCCGCGAGGTCGCACATCCTCATCTTCCCGGCGGGCTGCTCGTCGAGCAGCTGTAGCGCCTCGAACGAGCTCAGCGGCAGGCCGTGTTGGCGTTCGAGCTCGGCGTCGAGCTGGCGCGAGAGGCTCGCCTGTGCCCGCAGGAGACCGCGGAAGGCCCTCAACTCACGAGGGGCGCCAGGCGCGAGGGGCGGTTCTGCGGCGGTTCTGGCTTCGAGTTGGCTCATAACTTGCGTGAGCTCTTCCACGTCCGAAAATAGCAGCGCGAGGAGGACCCGGCCGGTCCTTCAGCTGCGCGTGGCCCTCCAGGCCCACACCATCATCAGGGGCTGCAGCGGCAGGCGCGCGAAGAGCGCCCAGCGCGGGATGCTCGAGAAGCGCGCCGGCTTGAGCGCCATGTAGATGTTCGCCGGGAAGATCGCGGCGAGGAGCGCCACGATGTACGGCCCGGACACGCGCCGCGTGGCAGGCGCGATGACGGCGGCGCCGGCGAGGATCTCCGCGACGCCGCTGAGGCGCACGACGGCTCGCGCCTGAGATTGCAGCGGGGGCGGCACGATCGGCTCGTAGAAGCGCGGCGCGCGGAAGTGGTTGACCCCCGCTCCGACCCAGAAGAGAGCGAGGCCCCAGGGCGTGCGGCGGCGCTCCTGCTCGGGCGGCGAGTCATCCATGGCTCGCGATGAGCATAGCGGCGCCGCCTCACGCAACAAGCAGCGAGCGTCCCGTCATGGCGGCGGGCTGCGGGATGCCGAGCGCGGCGAGCAGCGTCGGCGCGACATCGGCGAGGATCCCCGGCTGAGGGCTCAGGGCCGCGGCCTTGCTGGTGACGATGAACGGCACCGGGTTCAGCGAGTGCGCCGTGTTGGGGCTGCCGTCGGGCTCGAGCATGTTGTCGGCGTTGCCGTGGTCGGCGGTCACGACGCACACGCCGCCGGTCTTGTGCACCGCGGTGACGACCCTGCCGAGGCACGCGTCGACAGTTTCGACGGCCGCGACGGCGGCGGCGATGACGCCGCTGTGGCCGACCATGTCGGCGTTCGCGAAGTTGATGATGCCGAAGCGCGGCCGGTGCCCGCGCCACGCGGCAACGAACGCGTCGGCGGCCGCGTCGGCACTCATCTGCGGCCGTTCGTCGTACGTCGCGACGTCGCGCGGCGAGGGCACGAGCTCGCGCTCCTCGCCGTCCAGCGGCGCCTCGTCGCCGCCGTTGAAGAAGTACGTGACGTGCGCGTACTTCTCCGTCTCGGCGACGTGCAGCTGCGTCGCGCCGGCCTCGGCGAGCACCCGCCCGAGCGTGGTCGCGGGGCGCTCGGGGCCGAAGACGACAGGGAAGGTGAAGTCCTCCTCGTAGCGCGTGAGCGTCGTGTAGCGACCGACGGCTTCCGCCCCGCCCCGCCCGCCCCACCCGGGCAGCTCCTCGCCGGTCTCGCCGAACTGCGGTTCGGCGAGCGCACGGCTGATCTCGCGCATGCGGTCGGGGCGGAAGTTGAACGCGATCACGCTGTCGTCGGGCCCGATTCGCGCCTCGCCGTCGACGAGCGTAGGGGCGACGAACTCGTCGCTCTCGCCGCGCGCGTACGCCTCGCGGAGCGCCTGCTCGCCGCTCTCGGCGCGATGCGCGGCACGACCGTGCACGAGCAGGTCGTAGGCGAGCTGGATCCGCTCCCAGCGCCGGTCGCGGTCCATCGCGTAGTAGCGCCCGACGACCGAGCCGACGCGCACGCCGGCGGCGCGGTCGACCTGCGCGAGGAAGCCGGCGCCGGCGTGCGGGAGCGTGTCGCGACCGTCGGTGAATGCGTGCACGACGAGGTCGCCGACGCCGAGGTCGCGCCCCATCGCGACGAGCGCCATCAGGTGCTCGAGCGAGGAGTGGACGCCGCCGTCGGAGACCAGGCCGATGAGGTGCACGCGGCGCGGCGGGGTGCCGTCGCCGAGGAACGCGCGGCGCAGCGTCCCATCCGCCTGCAGTGATCCGTCCGCGATCGCGTCGTCGATCCGCATCAGATCCTGGCGCACGACGGCGCCCGCGCCGAGGTTCAGGTGCCCGACCTCGCTGTTGCCCATCTGGCCTTCGGGCAGGCCGACGGCGCGACCGCTCGCGGTCAGCGTCGTGTGCGGGTAGGACGCCCAGAGCTCGTCGAAGACCGGCGTCGCGGCTAGCGAGATGGCGTTGCCCGGGCCGGGCTCGGCGAGCCCCCAGCCGTCGAGCACGATGAGGCACGCCGACGTGGCGGGCAGCGCGGAGGGGCCGGCTGCGAGCGTCACGACGCGGCGGCGATGATCGCCGCGAAGGAGGCGGCGTCGAGCGACGCCCCGCCGACGAGGGCGCCGTCGACGTCCTCCAGCGCGAGCAGTTCGGCCGCGTTCTCGGGCGACACCGAACCGCCGTAGAGGATCCTCACGGCGCCCGCGGCGCCGGCGTCCAGGTCGCCGACGAGCGCACGAATGAAGGCCGCCGCGTCCTGCGCCTGCTCGGGCTCGGCGACGCGCCCGGTACCGATCGCCCAGACGGGCTCGTACGCGATGACGACCTCGCCGAGGCGGTCCGGCGCGACGTCGGATAGCCCCTCCTTCACCTGGTGGCGCAGGCGCCGCTCGGTCTCGTCGCTGTCGCGCTCGGCCTCGCTCTCGCCGACGCACAGGATGGGAGTGAGGGCGGCCGCGAGCGCGGCCGGAACCTTCGCCGCGAGCGCACGGTCGCTCTCGCCGAAGTACTCGCGCCGCTCGGAGTGGCCGAGCACGACGCCGGCGACTTCGAGCTCGACGAGCATCGGGGGCGAGATCTCGCCGGTGAAGGGACCCGCGTCGAGCTCGTGCATGTTCTGCGCGAAGACCTCGACGCGCGATCCGCGCGCGCTGTCGACCATGGCTCGCAGGTCCGTGTAGGGGACGCAGATCGCGACGTCGGCCTGCTCGAGCGTCGCGACGCGGGGCAGCAGCGCCTGGATGAAATCCTCGGCCTGCGCCTCGGTCTTGTTCATCTTCCAGTTGCCCGCGATCAGAGGCCGGCGGCTCATGGCGCGCTGACCGCGGACTGCTCGAGCGCCGCGACCCCGGGGAGCTCGACGCCCTCGACGAGCTTGAGCGTTGCGCCGCCGCCGGTCGAGAGATGATCGACGCGGCCCTGCAGGCCGAAGCGCGCGAGCGCGGCGGCGGAGTCGCCGCCACCGACGACCGTGAGACCCGGCGCGTCGGCGACGGCCGCGGCCACGGCGCGGGTGCCGGCGTCGAACGGCGGCACCTCGAAGGCGCCCATCGGCCCGTTCCAGAAGATCGTGCCCGCCGCCGCGATCCGCTCCGTGTAGCGCGCCACCGTGCGCGGGCCGATGTCCAGTCCCGTCATGCCGGGCGGAACGTCGACGCCGTCGGTTGTGTGCGCCTGGACGCCCGGCTCAAGGCACGCCGCGACGACGAGGTCCTCGGGCAGCTCCAGGGCGGCGCTGCCGGGGCTCTCTGCCCGCGCCAGGAGCGTCGCCGCGTGCGAGGTGTCGTCTTCCGAGCAGAGCGAGTCGCCGACGCTGTGGCCCTGCGCGGCGAGGAACGGGAAGCACATCGCGCCGCCGATGAGGATCGTGTCGGCGGCCTGCAGGAAGCGCTCGAGGACGGCGATCTTGTCGTGCACCTTCGCCCCGCCGACGATCGCGACGAGCGGGCGCGCCGGGTTTTCGACGAGGCCCGTCAGCGTCCTCACTTCGCGTTCCAGCAGGCGCCCGGCGGCGCTCGGCAGAAGGCGCGCGACGCCGGCGGTGGAGGCGTGGGCGCGGTGGGCGGTGCCGAATGCGTCGTTCACGTAGAAGTCGGCGAGCGCGGCGAGCGCGGCGGCAAAGTGAGGGTCGTCGGCTTCCTCGCCCGGCTCGAAGCGCACGTTCTCGAGCAGCATCACGTCGCCGTCGTCGAGGCCTTCTGCGAGTCGCTGCGCTCCCGTCCCGGCGACGTCCGGCGCGAGCGGCACCTCGACACCGAGGATGCGCGAGAGCTCACGCGCGACGGGTGCCAGCGACAGCGACGGGTCGACCTTGCCCTTTGGCCGCCCTAGGTGCGAGACGAGGATCAGGCGCGCGCCGGCCGCCCGGAGCTCTTCGATCGTCTCGAGGCTCGCGAGGATCCGCGTGTCGTCCTCGACGCGGGGTTCGCCGTCCTCGCCGGTTTCGAGCGGAACGTTGAAGTCGACGCGGACCAGTACCCGCCGGCCTTCGACGGGGAGTTCGTCGATGCTCCTCACAGCACCCGCTGGACCAGGTCGACGAGGCGATTCGAGTAGCCCCACTCGTTGTCGTACCACGCGACGACCTTCAGCATCGTGTCGCCTATGACGGCGGTCAGTTTCGCGTCGACGATCGACGAGTGCGGGTTGGAGATGATGTCCGTCGAGACGATCGGGTCCTCCGTGTAGGCGAGGATGCCGACCATCGGGCCGCTCTCCGCCGCGGCGCGCAGCGCGCCGTTGACCTCCTCGACGGTCGTCGCGCGCGAGCACTCGACCGTGAGATCGACCACGGAACCGACGGGGACCGGCGCGCGCACAGCGAAGCCGTTGAGTTTGCCCTGGAGCTCGGGGATCACGACGCCGATCGCCTTGGCGGCGCCGGTCGACGCGGGGATCAGGTTGATCGCGGCGGCGCGCGCACGGCGCAGGTCTTTGTGGGGCAGGTCTTGCAGGCGCTGGTCGGACGTGTAGGCGTGGATCGTCGTCATCAGGCCGTGCTCGATGCCGACGAGGTCGTTGACGACCTTCGCGACGGGCGCCAGGCAGTTGGTGGTGCAGGACGCGTTCGAGATCACGTCGTGCTTGGCGGGGTCGTAGACCTCGTCGAAGTTGACGCCGATCACGACCGTCGCGTCGGGGTCGCTCGCGGGCGCGGAGATCACGACCTTCTTCGCGCCGTTGCGCAGATGCACCGCGGCGTCCTCGCGCGCCGTGAAGCGGCCCGTGGACTCGATGACGACGTCGACGCCGAGCTCCTCCCACGGCAGCGCAGTGGGGTCGGACTCGGCGAGAACGCGGATCGGACGCCCGTCGACGACGATCGTGTCGCCCGAGACCTCGACGGTGCCTTCGTACGGCCCGAGGTTCGAGTCGTAGTGCAGCAGGTGGGCGAGCGTGGCGGCGTCTGTCAGGTCGTTCACGGCGACCCATTCGATCTCGCCGCCGAGGTCGCGCGCCTTGGCGGCGCGGAGCACGTTCCGGCCGATACGGCCGAAGCCGTTGATCGCAACGCGTGTGGGCATCCGGTCCTCCTGCGAGCTCGTGAACGAGTGTCGGGCGCCACGCGGCTCGCTCCGCTGGGGCGCGCCCGGAGGCTATCAGCGGCCCGCGGAGGGCGGGCGGGGTCAGGCCGGACCGAGTCCCTTCGCGATGTCCCGGTGCTGCACCGCGACATCGACGTCTTCGCGACCGGAGTAGCGCTCCGCGAGCTCCTCGGCAACGGCCACGGAGCGGTGGCGCCCGCCCGTGCAGCCGACGGCGATGACCATGTGCGACTTGCCCTCGGCGACGTACTGCGGGATCAGGAAGTCGAGCAGCGCATGGATCAGGCCGTAGAACTCTTCGAGCCTGCCGTCGGCGGCGATGTACTCGACGACCTCGTCGTCGAGACCCGTCAGCTCCCGCAGCGCCGGCACGTAGTGGGGGTTCGCGAGGAAGCGCACGTCGAACGCGAGGTCCTCCTCGCGCGGCGGCCCGTGCTTGAAACCGAAGCTCATGAACGTCAGGCCGAGTCGCGTCGCGCCGCTGCGGGGGAGCACCTCGTCCGCGATCCGCTCGCGTAGTAGCGCCGCCGGCATGCCCGTCGTGTCGATCACGACGTCGGCGATCTCGCGCAGCGGCTCGAGCAGCGCGCGCTCGGCTGCGATTCCCGCGGCGACGCTTCCCTCCGGCGCAAGCGGGTGGCGCCGGCGCGTCTCCTTGTAACGCGTCACGAGCGCCTGCTCGCTGGCTTCGAGGAACAGCAGGCGATGCCCGACGGCGAGGACGTCCAGGTCGCGCACCACCTCGCGCAGCCCTTCGAAGTAGACGCCGCCGCGCACGTCGGAGACGATTGCGGCGCGCCGCACTTTCGAGCCGCCGTGGACGAACAGTTCCACGAGCGAGCGGATCATCTCCGGCGGCAGGTTGTCGACGCAGAAATACCCCGCGTCCTCGAACACGTTGAGCGCGGTCGACTTGCCGGCGCCGGAGAAGCCGGTTATCACGACGAGGTCCTCGAGACCGGCGCGCTCGTCCTGGAGCTCGGGGTCCTCCTCTTGCGCCGGCTGGCTCTCCGCTGCGGCCATTGCGCCTCCATTGTGCCGCCGCGCTCCGACGCGCCCGGAAAACAGTCCCTCAGCCGGCGCGGTGCAGGTGCCCGTAGAGGTCCCTGCCGACCTTCGCGGGCACCCCCGGCACCGACTGCAGCTCTTCGCTGGTGGCGGCGAGGAGCGCCTCCGGAGACCCGAAGTAGGTGAGCAGGGCGCGCTTGCGCGCCGGCCCGACGCCGGGCAGCGCGTCGAGCAGCGATCCGGTCATGGCGCCGTCGCGCCGCGCGCGGTGGTGCGTGATCGCGAAGCGGTGCGCCTCGTCGCGGATGCGCTGCAGCAGCTGCAGCTCGGGCGTGGAGTGGTCGAGCACCAGCGGCTCGCTGATTCCTGGCCGGAAGACCTCCTCGATGCGCTTGGCGAGCGAGACGACCGCGACGCCGCGTTCACGGAAGCCTTCGAGCGGGCCGAGCCCGGCGGCCAGCTGGCCCTTGCCGCCGTCGATCACGACGAGGTTCGGCAGCGCGGCGAAGCTCGCGTCGAAGTCGCGGTCGTGGGGGGAGACGTCCTGCTGGTGCTCCCACGCCGCGAAGCGCCGGCCGAGCACCTCCGCCATCGAGGCGTAGTCGTCGGGCGCGCCGTCGAGCGAGCGGATCTTGAAGCGCCGGTAGTCCGAGCGCTTGGGCACCCCCGCCTCGAACACGACCATCGACGCGACGGTATGCGTCGCGCCGAGGTTCGAGATGTCGAAGCACTCGATCCGAATGGGGGGCGCCTCGAGCGCGAGCGCGTCCTGCAGCCCCTCGAGCGCCTCCGCGCGCGCCTGGCGGCGCCGCTCGGCGCGCAGCCGCTCCTGGCCGAGAGCAAGCGCCGCGTTGCGCTCCGCGAGGCCGAGGATGCGCCGCTTCTCGCCCCGCTCGGCGGCGCGCAGCTCCACCGGACCGTCGCGGCGCGCCGCGAGCGCGTCGGCGAGCGCGCCGCCCTCCCCGACGCCGGGCTGAACCACTAGCAGCGCCGGGATCGCGGTGTGCGCGGCGTAGTACTGGAGCATGAACTCCTCGGCGACCTCGGCGACGTCGCGCGCGGTCTCGTTGGCGAGGTAGAAGGACTGGCGGTCGGAGAGAAGCCCGTCGCGCACCTGCAGGACCTGGGCGCTTGCGTCGCGGTCCTCGACGGCCACGGCGACGGCGTCGTAGCTCGCCGCGTCCTCGCCGCCGACGCGGCGGCGCTCGAGCAGTGAGCGCACCGCGAGCAGGCGGTTGCGCTCGACCGTCGCCTGCTCGAACTCCTGCGCCTGCGCAGCGGCGCGCATGCGGCCCTCGATCTCGCGCTCGATCGCCGTGTAGCGCCCGGAGAGGAAGTCGATGACGCCGTCGACGGCGGCGCGGTACTCCTCCCGCGAGACCTTGCCGACGCATGGCGCACCGCAGCGCTTGATGTAGTAGTCGAGGCAGGGGCTGCCGCTGCGCCGGCCGGGCTCGGGGCCCGTGCAGGAGCGCGTCATGAAAACCTTCGCGAGCACCTCCAGCGTGCCACGCACCCGTTTCGCGTTGGAGTAGGGCCCGAAATAGACGCGGCCGGCGCGGTGGCGCTCGCGCGTGAAGTAGACGCGCGGGAAGTCCTCGTCGAGCGAGACCGCGATGTACGGGTAGGACTTGTCGTCGCGCAGCCGGATGTTGAAGCGCGGCCGGTACTGCTTGATGAACGCCTGCTCGGCGAGCAGCGCCTCGGCCTCGCTCGCGACGACGACGCACTCGATGTGCTCGACGAGGTCGATCATCTCGGCGTGCCCGGGCGTCTCCTGCGGGCGCGCGGGCGCGAAGTGCGACGCGACCCGCTTGCGCACGGACTTCGCCTTGCCGACGTAGATGACTGTTCCTGCGCCGTCGCGGAAGAGGTAGACGCCGGGCTGGTCGGGCAGCGCACGGCGCTGCGCCGCGAGTGCGTCGACCGTCGCCCGCTGCCCGTCTTGCCCGTCAGTCACGAAGGCGCCCGGCGCGCTCAATAGGCGCGGTAGCGACGGTATACCTCCACCAGCCCCCAGAGCGCCGCGAGGGCCAGCAGGATCCAGAGCAGCTGGCCGGTGCCGGTCCGCCACATCCTCGTGTGGGCGACGTAGAGGTAGACGGCGAGGGCGAGCGAGCCGTAGAAGAGCGCGCGGTGGCGGTCGCCGAGGAGGTAGATCCGCTCGCGGTATTCGCGGTAGCCGCGGAGCGCGAGCAGGGCGATCGCGGCGCCGAGGGCGACGCCGAGCACGGCGCCGACCGTCGAAGCGAGCGTCCCGCCGCTGGGGAGCGCGTACACGGCGGCGGCGATCAGCACGACGATGCCTACGTTGCGCACAGCGGTGTAACGGCCCACGGGCCGATTCTAGGTCGTTACTGCATGAGCGCTTCCAGGCGCGCGTAGGCGTCCTCGACCGCGCGCCGCGCGGCGGTGTGGCGCGCCTCGGACTTCGCCGCCTCGTACTTGGAGGCCCACGCCTCCGGCTGCGTGAGTTCCTCTTCGAGCGCGGCGAGTGCCTGCTCGGCCTGCTCGACCTCGTGCGTCGCGCGCTCCTGCGCCGCGATGCGGTTCTTCGAGGGCCCGTCGCCGCGCCTACGCTCGCGCCGCGCGTCATGCTCGGGCTCGGGCTCGGGCTCGGGCTCGGGCTCGGGCATCGGCGGGCGCTGCGACGCGTCGTCCGGCGCGGAGCGCATCTCCTCGCGCGCGGCGGCGTACTCGCTCCAGCCGCCGTTGAAGCTGCGCAGCGTCCCGTCCATCACGCCGACGGTGCGCGTCCCGACGGCGTCGAGCAGCGCCCTGTCGTGGGAGACGAGCAGGATCGCGCCCGGGAACGCGAGCAGCGCGTCCTCGAGTGCCTCGCGGCTCTCGAGATCGAGGTGGTTCGTGGGCTCGTCGAGGATCAGGACGTTGGCCTTCGAGCTGACGAGCACCGCCAGCGAGAGGCGGCGGAGCTCGCCGCCGGAGAGGCCGACGACGGGTTTGTCGACCTCCTCGCCGGAGAAGAGGAAGCGGCCGAGCAGCGAGCGGGCCTGGTTCGGCGTCAGGCCGGCGGCGCGCTGCGTCGCCTCCAGCACCGAGCGCGTCGGCGGCGCGCCCGCGAGCAGCTCGTCGGCGTGCTGCGAGAGATAGCCGAGCTTGACGTTGTGGCCGCGCGAGAGGCGGCCGGCAGCGAGCTCTCCCCTGCCGGCGAGGACATCGATGAGCGTCGTCTTGCCGCTCCCGTTCGGGCCGACGAGCGTCACGTGCTCGCCACGCTCGAGCCACAGGCCGGCGTGGTCCAGGAGCGTCACGGCGGGATCGCCGACGGCGACGCGCGCATCCTGCAGCTCGAAGATGACGCGGCCCGAGCGCTCGGGGCGCGCGAACTTGAACGACAGCGAGGCGCCGTCGGTCGGATCGCGCTCGATCCGCTCCATCTTCTCGAGCCGCTTGACGCGCGACTGCGCCTGGCGCGCCTTGGTCGCCTTGTAGCGGAAGCGCGCGATGAAGCGCTCCATGCGCGCGATCTCGGCCTGCTGGGCCTCGATCGCGCGGCCAAGGGCCAGTTCGCGCGCGGCGCGTTCGCGGCGCCACTGGTGCCAGCTGCCCGCGAAATAGCGCGCTTTGCCCGCCTCGAGCTCGAGCACCGCGGTTGCGACGGACTCGAGGAACCAGCGGTCGTGCGCGACGAGCACGACGGCCGCGTCGAGGTCGACGAGCGTCTGCTCGAGCCACTCGAGCGAATCGATGTCGAGATGGTTGGTGGGCTCGTCGAGCAGAAGCACGTCGGCGCCGGCGGCGAGCGCGCGGGCGAGCGACGCGCGCGTGAGCTCGCCGCCGGAGAACGTCGCGAGCTCGCGCGACATGTCGTTCTCGGCGAACCCGAGCCCCGACGCCATCACCTGTGCGCGCCCGCGCCAGAGGTAGCCGCCGCGCGCCTCGAGCCGCGCCTGGGCGCGCGCGTATCGCGCCAGGAGCGCGTCGTCGCTCTCCCCCGCCGACATGCGTTGCTCCATGCTCGCGAGCTCAGCCTCGATCGCGAGCTCCTCGGTGCACGCCGACAGCACGTACTCGGCGAGCGTCAGCGAGCGCTCACGCGGCGGGCGCTGGTCGTGCAGGACGACACGGACGCCCTTCGCGACAGAGAGTTCGCCACCGTCGATCGAGCTCTCGCCGGCGATCATCCGCAGCAGCGTTGTCTTGCCCGCGCCGTTGCGACCGGCGATCGTCAGCCGTTCGCGGCGCTCCAGTTTGAACGAGACGCCGCTCAGCAGCGGGCGTCCCGCGATCTCCTTCACCAGCGACGATGCCGTTATCAGCGCCACGGCTGCCCATCGTAGGTGCGCGCCGCAACGTCGCCCCGGCCTTCGTTACGATGGCGCCGATGAGATCAAGGCTCGCCGCGGCAGCGTTCACGACCGCGCTCTTCGCCACCCTCGTGCTGGCGCCGGTGGCGGCCGCCGAAAACGACGGCCGTGGCCTCGCGGGGGCGACGAACGACAAAATGGTCGTGACGGTCTTCTTCTGCCTGATCATCTTCTTCCCGCTCCTCGCGTTCGTCCTGAGCTGGATCCAGGCGAGGCTCGAGAAGCGCAAGGAAGAGCGGATGGCGGGCGAGAAGGTCATCCGCCACGACGCGCGCTGGCGCGGCGGCTGGTAGCGGCCGGCGTGGCCGGCGGGCCCGTCCTCTATGAGCGCCGCGGCCCGGCGGCGCTGGTGACGATCAACAGGCCGGAGCGGCGCAATGCCGTGAACGGGCCGACCGCCGCTTTGCTGCACGAGGCGCTGTTGCGCTTCGAGGGCGAAGAGGACGCGCGCGTGATGGTCGTCACGGGCGCGGGCGACGCCGCGTTCTGCGCCGGCGCGGACCTCAAGGAGACCGCGACGTTCACGGACCGCCTGATGAGCGCCGAGGGCCCGATGGGGTTCACGCGCCTGACGCCCAGCAAGCCGACGATCGCGGCGGTCGGCGGCTGGTGCCTGGCCGGCGGGCTCGAGATCGCGCTCTGGTGTGACCTGCGCATCGCGGCGACCGGCTCGACGTTCGGTTATCCCGAGCGCCGCTGGGGCGTGCCGCTGATCGACGGCGGCACGCAGCGTCTGCCGCGGATCGTGGGCCTCGGCCGCGCGCTCGACATGATCCTCACCGGGCGGCTCCTCGACTGCGACGAGGCGCTGCAATTCGGTCTGGTCACCGAGGTCGTCGGCGCCGGCGAGCACGTGACGCGCGCGCTCGCGCTGGCGGAGGGTCTCGCTTCGTTTCCGCAGCGCACGATGCTCGCGGACCGCCGCGCGGCGATCGAGGGCCTCGGGCTGCCGCTCGCGGACGCCCTGGCGCTCGAGGCGCGCGCCGGGCCCGAGGTGTTCGCGGACGGCGCGCAGGGCGCGCTTCGCTTCGTCGCCGGCGAGGGACGCGGCGGCGCCGGCGCCGGCGCCTGATCGCGCGCGCAAAGGCGATTCGGGTACGCTGCGCGGGCGATGGCGTACTTCGTCACGGGTGGGACGGGTTTCATCGGCAGCCGCCTGATCGAACGCCTCTTGCTTCAGCGCGAGGGCACGGTCTACGTCCTCGTGCGCGAGGAATCGGCGCCGCGCCTGGACGAACTGATCGGCCGCTGGAGCCTTGCGTCCGGCAGCGACGTCGGGCAGCGCGTCGAGCCGGTGCCGGGCGATCTACGGCGGCCCCTGCTCGGCGTCGACGCGGCGCGCATCGCCGAGTTGCGCGGATCGATCGACCACTTCTTCCACCTCGCCGCCGTCTACGACATGACGGCGCCGGCTGAGCGCAACACGGCGGTGAACGTCGGCGGCACGACGCACGCGGTCGAACTCGCGCGCGCGCTCGGCGCCGGCACGCTGCACCACGTCTCGTCGATCGCGGTCGCGGGCGATTACCGCGGCACGTTCACCGAGGAGATGTTCGACGAGGGGCAGCGCCTGCCCTCGCCCTACCACCAGACGAAGTTCGAGTCCGAGCGCGTCGTGCGCGACCAGCCCTACGTGCCGTGGCGCGTCTACCGGCCCGGCGTCGTGGTCGGCGACTCGCGCACCGGCGAGATGGACAAGATCGATGGGCCCTACTACTTCTTCCGCACGATCCAGCGGATGCGCCAGCTCGTCCCCGAGTGGGTGCCGCTCGTCGGCCTGGACCTCGGCAACACCAACATCGTGCCCGTCGACTGGGTCGCCGGCGCGCTGGAGTACATCGCGCACGTCGACGGCGTCGACGGCCGCGCGTTCCACCTGACCGACCCGCGCCCGCAGCGCGTCGACGAGGTCCTCAACGAGATCGCGCAGGCGGCGCACGCGCCGCGCTTCACCGTGGCGATCGACAAGTCACTCGTCGACCCGCTGCCGAAGTGGCCGCTGAAGCTCACGCTCGCGCTGCCGCCGTGGCGCCAGCTGAGCGCCCTCGCGCTGCGCGACCTCGGCATCCCGCGCCAGATCCTGCCGCACCTGGAACTCGTGCCGACGTTCGCGACCGAGCAGACCGGCGAGGTGCTCGCCGGTTCGCCGTTCGAGCGCCCGCCTTCGATCAAGCAGTACGCGCCGCGCCTGTGGGATTACTGGGAGCGCGAGATGGAGCCCGACCTGCGCCGCCGGCGCACGCTGCGCCAGGCGATGTCGGGACGGACGGTGCTTATCACGGGCGCCTCGTCGGGGATCGGGCGCTCGACGGCGCTGAAGGTCGCGGCGGCGGGCGGCATCCCCCTGCTCGTCGCGCGCGGGGTCGACAAGCTCGAGGAGGTGCGCGCCGAAATCATCGCCAGCGGCGGCACCGCCTACGTCTACGCGGCCGACCTGTCGGACGTCGACTCGATCCAGCTGCTCGCGGAAAAGGTGATCGCCGACCACCGCTCCGTCGACATGCTCGTCAACAACGCCGGCCGCTCGATCCGCCGTTCGGTGTCGCTCAGCTACAACCGCTTCCACGACTTCGAACGCACGATGCAGCTGAACTACTTCGGCGCCGTGAAGCTGATCCTCGCGCTGCTGCCGCACATGCGCGAACGCGGCTTCGGCCACATCGTCAACATCTCGTCGATCGGCGTGCAGACCAATCCGCCGCGCTTCTCGGCCTACGTCGCGTCGAAGGCGGCGCTCGACGCGTTCACGCGCGTCGTGGCGTCGGAGGTGATCGGCGACGGCGTGACCTTCACGACGATCCACATGCCGCTCGTGCGCACGCCGATGATCGCGCCGACGAAGATGTACGACGCGTTCCCGGCGATCAGCCCCGACGAGGCGGCCGACATGATCCTCGAGGCGATGCGCAGCCGGCCGAAGGAGATGGGCACCCGCATCGGCAAGTTCGGCGAAGTGGCGTACTCGCTGTCGCCGTCGATGGTCGACCGGCTGCTGCACCTCGCGTACCGGATCTTCCCCGACTCGGCTGCGTCGCGCGGCCAGTCCGCGAGCGAGGAGCACGTCTCCTTCGAGCAGATCGCAATGGCGACGCTCACCCGCGGCGTCCACTGGTAGCCACGCGGCGCCGTGCGATGATCGCCCGGTGGCGGACAGCCCGGCGATAACGGTTCGCGGCCTGCGCAAGAGCTACGGCGAGTACGAGGCCGTCCGCGGCATCGACGTCGCCGTCGAGCGCGGCGAGGTGTTCGGCCTGCTCGGGCCGAACGGCGCCGGCAAGACGACGACCGTCGAGATCCTCGAGGGCTACCGGTCGCGGAGCGCCGGCGAGGTCTCGGTGCTCGGCTTCGACCCGGCGGAGCGCTCGCTGGAGCTGCGCCGTCGGATCGGCATCGTGCTCCAGGCAGGCTCGATCTACAGCCACATAACGCCGCGTGAGGCGCTCGCGCACTGGGGCGCCATGTACCCGTCGCCGCGCGACGTCGACGAGGTCCTCGCGCTCGCCGGCCTCGCCGAGAAGGCGGACGAGCGCAGCCGCCGCCTTTCCGGCGGGCAGCTGCGTCGCCTGGACCTCGCGCTCGCGCTGGTCGGGGACCCGGAACTCATCTTCCTCGACGAGCCGACCACCGGCTTTGACCCCGAGGCGCGTCGCGCCGCGTGGGAGACGATCCGCTCGCTGCGCGCGCTCGGCAAGACGATCCTCCTGACGACGCACTACCTCGATGAGGCGCAGGCGCTCGCCGACCGCGTCGCGATCGTCAAGGACGGCCGCGTACTCGCCGTCGGGCCGCCGCGCGAGCTCGGCGTCGGCGCGGCGCACTACACCATCTCCTACCGCGACGGCGCCGGCGAGCTCGTCGAGCTCGAGACCGACGAGCCGACGCAGCTGCTGCACGAGTTGACCGGGCGCGCCCTCGAACGCGGCGAGACGCTCACCGAGCTCGCGGTCGGGCGCCCGACGCTCGAGGACGTCTACCTCGAACTGACTGCCGATGAGTGACTCGCTGACGCTCGCCTGGCGGCAGTACAGGCTCGAGCGGCGCCTCTTCTGGCGCAACCCGAGCGCGGCGTTCTTCAACTTCGTCCTGCCGCTCGCGCTGCTCGCCGCGGGCGGCGCGATCCTCGCGTCGAACCACTCGCAGCTCGAGAAGCTCGTGCCCGCAATCGCCGGCATGAGCGTGATGTCGACGACGTTCACGGCGCTCGCCTACAACATCGTTTTCCTGCGCGAGCGCGGGATCCTCAAGCGGATCCACGGCTCGCCGCTGCCGACCGGCGCCTACTTCGGCGGCGTCGCCGCGAACGCCGTCACGAACACGGCGCTGCAGATCGTCATCGTCGTGCTCGTCGGCAAGCTCATCTTCGGCATCGGCTGGCCGCCGGAGCCGGCCTCGCTCGTCGTCTTCGTCGCCGTCGGCGTCGTCTGCTTCGCGTCGCTCGGCGTCGCGTTCGCTCACGTGATCCCGAACTTCGAGTCGACGGCGGCGTACGTCAACGCGGTGTTCCTGCCGCTCGTCTTCATCTCCTTCTACGTCTTCGACTCCGCGAGCGCGCCGGGTTTTCTGCGCACGATCGCCGAAGCCCTGCCGCTCTACCCGCTGATCCACGGCCTCTACGGCGCGATGTCGACCGGCGTGTCGGTCTCGTCCAATCTCGACTCGCTCGCCGTGCTCGTGCTTTGGGCGCTCTTCGGCGTCTACTTCGCCGTGCGCGGCTTCACCTGGGAGCAGCGGCGCGCGTGAGGGAGGTCGCGCCGGAAGTCCACCAGCTCGCGGGCTTCCCGCCGAACGCGATCAACGTCTACCTCGCGGGCGACGTGCTGATCGACGCGGGGACACGGCTCGCGCGCCGGCGCATCATGCGCGAGCTGCGCCGTCGCGCGCTGTCCGCCCACGCGCTCACCCACGCCCACCCGGACCACCAGGGCGCGAGCCGCGCCGTCTGCGTCGCCTACGGCGTCGGGCTCGCGTGCGGGGCCGCGGACGCAGCCGCCGTGGAAGACCCGCGCCTCATCACCGCGGGCCTCGGCTCGCCGGCGATGCGGGCCGTCCAATCCTGGGCCGCGGGTCCCCCCCAACGCGTCTCGCGCGCGCTCCGCGAGGGCGAGCACGTCGCGGATTTCGAGGTCATCGACACGCCTGGGCACAGCGCCGGCCACGTCGCGTACTTCCGCGCCCGCGACCGCACGCTGATCATCGGCGATGTCCTCACGAACGTGGACCTGCGAACGGGTGTGCCCGGCTTGCACGAGCCACCGGCCCAGTTCACGCGCGACCCGGCGCGCAACCGGGCGTCGGCGCGGCGGCTCGCCGAGCTGCGGCCGGCGGTCGTGCTCTTCGGACACGGCGCGCCGCTGCGCGACCCGGGCCGGTTCGCCGACTTCATCGCGGCCCTGCCCGCGTGAGCGAGCCGCTCTTCACCGAGGACGACGGCGCGTTCGTGCCCGGCCCGCACACGCGCGGCCCCTGGGATCCGGCCGCGCTCCACGGCGGTGCCGTCGCGGCTCTGCTCACCGACGCGTTCGAGCGCCACGCGGCGGTGCTCGAGCTCTCCTGCGCGCGCCTGACGTTCGACTTCGTGCGCCCCGTGCCGATGGCGCCGCTGTCGCTCTCGCTCGACGTTCCCCGCCCCGGCCGGCGCGTCGTGGAGCTCGCCGCCGTCGTCGCGAGCGACGGCGAGACGGTGTGCCGCGCGGACGCCCTGTTCCTCGCCGCCGTCCCCTCGGGACTGCCGTCCGCGCAGGCGCCGCTGCCCGCTCCCCTGGAGGGGCCCACGGCGGGACGCCGCGTCGAGTTCGCCCTCGACGAGAGCGCCGGGCCGTCCGCGCCGAGCTTCCCGGCGGCGATGGAGATGAGCTGGCTCGACGATCCCGCGCAGCTCGGTCCCGCGCGCGTCTGGATGCGCCCGCGGCGCGATCTGCTCCCCGGACGCGCGCTCTCGCCACTCGCACGGGTCCCCGCTACGGCGGACTTCGCGAACGGCGTCGCCGCGCCGCTGCCCTTCGCCGACTACCTCTTCATCAACGCCGACCTCGCGCTGCACTTCCTGCGCGTGCCGCGCGGCGAGTGGATCGGTGTCGACGCCGGCAGCCACGCCGTCGACGGCGGCACGGCGCTCACAGCGAGCGTTCTGCACGACGTCGAGGGCCCGGTTGCCTGGAGCTATCAGGCTCTCGTCGTCGGCCCACGATAATACTTGCGTGCGCAAGCAACTGTGCTAGGCTTTTCGTGAGCCGCAGATCGCGGACCCCCACTTACAGAAGGAGAATCGAGAGATGGCAGAGACGTACAGCGAGGCCGTGGCGGCCGGATCGCTCCCCCAGGGCACGTGGGTCGTGGACCCCGTCCACTCTTCGATCGGCTTCCAGGTCAAACACCTGGGCATCGCGAACGTCCGCGGCGAGTTCGGCGAGTTCGAGGGCCGTCTCGTCGTCACCGACTCCGGCGCGAGCGCGTCGGGGACCGTCGAGGCCGCGAGCGTCGACACCGGCCAGAGCCAGCGCGACGACCACCTGCGCTCGGCCGACTTCTTCGAGGTCGAGAAGTACCCGCAGATCACGTTCGCGTCCACCGAGATCACCCCGGTCTCCGATGGCCAGTTCGAGGTCAAGGGCGACCTCACGATCCACGGCGTCACGCGCCCGATCACGCTCGAGGCCGAGCTCGAAGGCTACGAGCCCTCCGACATGCAGGGCAAGGAGCGCATCGGCGTGTCCGCGACGACGAAGATCAGCCGTTCGGACTTCGAGATCAAATTCGACGCGGCACTCGGTTCCGGCAACAAGGTCGTCGGCGACCAGGTGAAGATCTTCGTCGAGATCTCGGCGCAGAAGCAGGACTGACGGTGGGTCGCCGTGCGCGCTCAGCGCACGGCGACGTCGCCGAGCGCAGCATCGATCGCGTCGAGCAACTCCTGGTCGAGGACCTTCCCCGACGCCGCCGCGTTCTGGCGGACCTGTTCGGGCCGCGAGGCGCCGGTGATCGCCGACGCGACATTCGGCTCGCGCAGCACCCAGGCGAGCGCCAGCTGAGCCATCGTCATGCCGGCGTCGGCGGCAAGCGGAACGAGGCGCTGGACGGCTTCGAGCACGGGGTCGCTCGTCAGCTCCGACATGAACGTGTTCATCGCGTCGCTCGCCGCGCGCGAGTCCGCGGGCGGCGGGCTGCCGGGCTGGTACTTGCCGGTGAGGACGCCCTGCGCGAGCGGCGACCAGACGATCTGCGAGATGCCGTTGGTCGCGCAGAGCGCGAAGAGCGCCTCCTCGGGCTTGCGCCACAGCATCGAGTACTGCGGCTGGCTGGAGACCCATTCCGGCGCACCCGCGATGCGCAGCGACCGTTCGACCTCCTCGACCGGCCACTCGCTGAAGCCGATGTAGCGCGCCTTGCCCGCCGCGATGACCTCCCCGAGCGCCGTCATCGTCTCCTCAAGCGGTGTTTCGCTGTCGAAGCGGTGACACTGGTAGAGGTCGACGTAGTCCGTGCGCAGGCGCTCGAGCGAGGCATCGATCTGCTTGTGGATCTGCGCCGCCGAGAGGCCACGATCGGTGTCGGACATCGGGAAGTAGAGCTTCGTCGCGAGGACGTACGACTCGCGCGGCCGGCCGGCGAGGACGTCGCCGAGCAGCGACTCGGCGGCGCCGCGGCCGTAGATGTTCGCCGTGTCGATGAAGTTGATCCCCTCTTCGAACGCCGCGTCGACGCAGGCCGACGCCTGTTCGCGCGACACTCCCCCGGAGTACGTGAGCCACGAACCGAGACTGATCTCCGACACGTCCAAGACGCTCGAGCCGAGTTTTCGGTATTTCATCGTCGCGGAGCTTAGCCCAGGATGATCGACCCGTCACTGAAGATCGACCGCGTGACGCTCGCCGTCGGCGACCTCGACCGCTCGACCGACTTCTACCGTCGCGCGCTCGGCATGCAAGTCGTCGAGGAGCAGGCCGGTCGCGCGCTGCTCGGCCCCGCCGGCGCGCTCGAGCTGCACGGCATCGAGGATCCGCGTCCGACGGAACGGACCGCGAGCGGCCTCTACCACGTGGCCTGGCTGCACCCGACGCGAGCCGCGCTCGCGTATTCGCTGCGCCGCCTGGTCAAGGAGGGCTGGCGCCTTGACGGGGCGTCCGACCACGGCGTGTCGGAGGCGCTCTACCTGTCCGACCCGGACGGTCTCGGCATCGAGCTTTACGCCGACCGACCGCGCGAGTTCTGGCCGCAGGCGCCCGACGGCTCCGTCGCGATGTTCACCGCCCCGCTCGACCTCGCGTCGCTGCTCGACGCGGGCGAAGGCGAACCGGCGCCGGAGATCGACCCCGCCACGGTGATCGGCCACGTCCACCTCAAGGTCGCCGACGTGGAGCGCTCGCTCGCGTTCTACCGCGACGCGCTCGGCTTCGAGGAGAGGGCGGCGCTTCCCGGCGCAGCGTTCGTCGCGGCCGGCGGCTACCACCACCACGTCGGGCTGAACGCATGGGAAAGCCGCGGCGCGCCGCGCGCCGCGCAGGACACGCCGGGGCTGCGCAACGTCGCGTTCTCGTTCGCGACGGCCGACGCCCTCGCGCCGCTGCTCGCCGCCGGCGACGCGCACGGCACGCAACAGGTCGACGTCACGGGCCCCGACGGCGAACACCTCACATTCACGGCCTGAGGGGCCGCGGCTAAGGTGGTTCACCGGGCCGCCGAGGCGCCCGCACGAGCATGAGCGAGCAAACGGCCCCACCCGACGACGGCGCCCGCGAAGGACTGCTCCCGCCGGGGTTCCGCGCGCGCGCGCTCCGCGCCCAGGAGGACGTGCTCCCGGAGGGCGCCATCGTCGTGACGTGCGACGCGCCGCTCGGCGCCGGCGGCCTCGGCCGCCATCTCGCCGAGATCGCCGAGGCCGCCGCGCGGGGCGGCCACGACTGCGCGACGTTCGACGCGGGCGCCGTGCCCGCGCGGCGAAGGGGACGGCTCTGGCGGCTCTTGTCCGCTCGCACGCCGGTCGCCCGCTCGATCGCAACGGCCGAACGCTTCGACCGCGGCGTCGCGGCAGGGCTCCCGCGGGCCGACAGCCTGCTCGCATTCAACCGCCAGGCGCTCGCGCAATTCGCCGCCGCCGGCGCCGCCGGCTACCGCCACCGCGGGCTCGTCGCCGCGAGCCCGCACGCGGCGCTGCGCGCCGAACGCCACGCCGCAGCGCTGCGCGCCTACCCGATCGAGGAATCGTTCGCGGCGCAGGTTCCGCAACGGCTGCTCGACGAATACGCGCGCGCCGACGCGATCTACCCGGCCTCGCGCTACACGCTCGAATCGTTCGCCGATCGTGGTTTCGACCCCGGGCGACTGCCGCTCTTCCCGCTGACGCCCGAGCCCCGCTTCTCGCCGGGCACCCAGCGGAGCGACACGTTCGACATCGTCTACGTCGGCGCGCTCAGCGTCGCAAAGGGCGTGCCGCTGCTCGTCGACGCCTTCCGCGGCCTCGACCACGACGACCTCCGCCTGAAGCTCGTCGGCGCGCCGAAAACGCGCCCCATGCGGCGCTGGCTCGACGCGGCGCTCGCGGCCGACGGGCGCATGACCGCCGCCCCCGGCGACCCGCTGCCGGTGCTCCGCGCGGCCTCGCTGTGCGTGCACCCGACGTACGAGGACGGCTTCGCGTACGCGCCCGCCGAGGCGCTCGCGTGCGGCGTCCCGGCGCTCGTCAGCGCCGACACGGGGATGAGCGAGCTCATCGAGCGCGGCGTGAGCGGCGAAGTCGTCGCGACGGGTGACCTCGTGTCGCTGCGCGAAGCGATCGACGCCGCGTACCGCGGCGACCTCGTCCGCGGGTCGCGCTAGCACCCCACCGGCGCGGCCGGGCGCAGTCGATAGATTTTGGCTGTGGAGCCGAACGCCCGAAACGAGGGGGTCGAGCGTCAGCCGGAGAATGGTCTGCGCTCGAAGTCGTGGCATGCCGCGTACGACCAGAGCGGCCGGCGCGTCCCCGACTTCTTCCTCGTCGGGCATCCGAAGTGCGGAACCACCGCGCTCCACCAGATGCTGCGCACGCACCCGCAGGTCTTCATGCCCGAGCTCAAGGAGCCCCGCTTCATGGGCTCCGACATCCACGTGACGGGCGAGCGACGCAAGCCGCCGCTGCCCCGCGACCTCGATCAGTACCTCGCGCTTTTCGCGGCCGCGCGCGATGATGAGCACGCGGGCGAGGCCTCGCCGATGTACCTCGTCTCGCACCGCGCCGCAGGCGAGATCGCGGCGGTCGCACCGGACGCGCGCATCATCGCGATCGTGCGCGAGCCGGCGAGCCTCTTGCGTTCGCTGCACATGCAGCACGTCCAGTCGTACGTCGAGACCTGCAACGACCTGCGCCGCTCGCTCGCGATGGAGGACGAACGCCGGCGCGGCAAGAACCTGCCGAACCTTGTCGAGTTCCGCCCCGAGGTTCTCTTCTACTCCGACTACGTGCGCTTCGTGGAGCAGCTGCGCCGCTACGAGGAGTTCTTCCCGCGCGAGCACATCCACGTCGCCGTGTACGACGATCTGCGCGCCGACAACGAGGCCGCGGTGCGCGCGATGCTCGCCTTCCTCGGCGTCGACGACGACGTCGGCATCGAGGCCGAGGAAGCGAACCGCACCGTCCGCGTGCGCTCGCAGCCGCTGCACTCGCTGACGCGTTCGGTGTCCGTCGGCACGGGCCCCACGTCGCGCGCCGTGAAGTCCGCCGTGAAGGCCGTCACTCCGCAGGCGCTGCGGCGCCGCGCACTGCACACCGTTCACCACCGCGTCGCGGTGGGTCCCCCCGGCGGCCCCGACGAGGAACTCGAGCGCGAGCTGCGCCTGCGCTACCGCGGCGAGGTCGTCGCGCTCAGCGAGTACCTCGACCGCGACCTCGTGGCCGAGTGGGGTTATGACAGCCCGGACTGACGGGCCGCCCGGGCGATTGCCCGACTTCTTCATCGCCGGCCAGCACAAGAGCGGCACCACGGCGCTCTACGAGATGCTGCGCCGCCATCCCCAGGTCTACATGCCGGAGCTCAAGGAGACCAAGTTCTTCGCGAGCGATCTGCCGAGCCGCATGGAAGGCGACACGCCCGCGGGACTGCCGACGACGATCGAGGAGTACGTGGCGCTGTTCGCGCCCGCACGCGCGGACCAGAGCGTCGGCGAGGCCTCGCCGCAGTACCTGCGCTCCGAGCGCGCGGCGGGCGCGATCGCCTCCTACCGCCCCGACGCGTTGATCGTCGGCATCCTGCGCGAGCCCGCGAGCTTCGTGCGCTCGCTGCACATGCAGATGGTGCAGTCCGGCGTCGAGTCAGAGCTCGACCTGCGCAAGGCGCTCGAGAACGAGGCCGTGACGCGCGCCGGCGGCGAGCGGCTGCGCTACTCGGACCACGTGCGCTACGTCGAGCAGCTGCGCCGCTACGAACGTTTCTTCCCCCGCGAACAGCTGCTGGTCCTGATCTACGACGACTACCGCGCCGACAACGCGGGCACGGTGCGCGAGGTCCTCGACTTCATCGGCGTCGACGCGGACGTGCCACTCGAAGCCGTCGAAACGAACCGCTCGGTGCGCACGCGCAACGCGCGCATGAGCCGTGTCGTCGACTCGGTCGCGGCCGGGAGGGGGTCGGTCGGCGGCGCCGTGAACCGCGCGATCAAGGCGGTCGCGCCCCGGTCGCTGCGTCGCCGCGCTCTGCGCACGACACACGAGCGGCTGCTGTACGCGACGCCCGAGGCGCCCGACGAGGAGCTGATGCTCGAACTGCGACGCCGTTACGAGCCCGAGGTCCACGCCCTGGGCGAGTACCTGGACCGCGACCTCGTCACCCTCTGGGGGTACGACCGCCTGGACGGCTAGCGCCGGCGTCCGGAGGCGAAGCTCTGTACCGGCGGCGCGACCGTCGCAAGGTCGTCCGCGCCGCCACTCTCGCCGCCGATCGTGCTGACGGTCGCGGGCTCCGCTTCGCCCGAGATGCGCCGTGGCAGATGGCGTGCGAGCGGCTCGAGCTCGCGCACCAGCAGGTTGATCACCTGGCGCGGCGCCTCGCCCGGCGTCGCCGGCCCCTGCGAGCGCTCGAGCCGGCCGTGTGCCAGCAGCAGCGGCTCGCTGCGCGCGAGCGCACGGTGCCGTTCGTAGACGTCCTGCGGCACGATCAGGTTGACGGTCCCGAACTCGTCCTCGAACAGCAGGAACATCGTGCCGTTCGCGGTCTGCGGTTTCTGACGCGCGATCACGAGCCCGGCGAGGGCGACGGTCCCGCCCGACGGCAGCCGTGCGAGCTGGGCACTCGTCACCAGGCGCGCGAGCTCCAGGTGCGGCCGCAGCACCGCGAGTGCGTGCTCGTGCAGCGTCACACCCGTCGTCGCGTAGTCGGCGAGCAGGCGCGGCCAGCGGCCGAGAGCGCGCAGGCGCGGGGCCTGCGGCAACTCCAGGTCCAGCGCGAGCTGCCCCGCGGGTCCCGCGGCGGCGGCGACGCCGAGCTGCCACAGCGCGACGCGCCGCTCGCCGCCGGTCAGCTCGTCGCAGGCACCTGACCACGCGAGACGCTCGAGCGCCGGGCGCCCGAGACCCGACCGCGAAGCCAGGTCGGCGGGGCCGGTGAAGGGCCCGCCGGCGCGGGCCTCGACGAGCGCCGCCGCGTCCTGCTGCGAGAGCCCCTTCACCTGGTTCAGGCCGATGCGCACGGCGCCGCGCTCCACCGCGCACGGGACCGCGGAGCGGTTCACGTCCACGGGCAGCACCTCGAGGCCCCTGCGCTGCGCCTCGTGCACGAGGCTGTCCGGGGCGTAGAAACCCATCGGCTGCTCGTTGAGCAGCGCGCAGAGCAGCTCCGCGGGATAGTGGACGCGCAGCCACGTCGACTGGTAGGCGAGCAGGCCGAAGGCGGCGCTGTGCGACTTGGGGAAGCCGAAGCCGGCGAACCCCTCGATCATCGTCCATACCCGTTCGGCGACGGGGCGCTCCGCGCCGACGTGTTCCTGCGCGCCGGTGATGAAACGCTCCCGGCGCGCCTGCATCTCCTCGGCGCCGCGCTTGCGGCTCATGACGCGCCGCAGACCATCGGCCTCGCCGGGGCTGAGCCCCGCGAAGACTTCCGCGACCTGCATCACCTGGTCCTGGAAGATGATCGTGCCGAGGGTCTCGCCGAGCACCGGCTCGAGCACCGGGTGGTCGTAGGGGATGCGGTAGCCGGGGTCGGCGAGCAGCCGGCGGCGGCGCTCGATATAGGGGTTCACGGCGCCGCCCTGGATCGGCCCGGGGCGGATGATCGCGACCTGGATCGTCAGGTCTTTGAGGTTCATCGGCTGCGTGCGCAGAAGCGACTGCATCTGCGCACGGCTCTCGATCTGGAAGACGCCGACGGTGTCCGCGTCGCGGATCGCGCGGAAGGTCTCCTCGTCGTCGAGCGGGATGCGCGAGAGGTCGACGCGCTCGCCGCGCTGTCGCTCGATGTCCGCGACGCAGCGCTCCACCGCGGAGAGCATCCCCAGGCCGAGCAGGTCGATCTTCAGGAACCCCGCGTCCGCGCACGAGTCCTTGTCCCACTGGACGATCTGCCGTCCCTCCATCGCCGCGGGCACCACCGGACAGCAGTCGATCAGCGGCCGCGTGGCGACGATCATGCCGCCCGAGTGCTGCGAGAGGTGCCGCGGCAACCCCTGCGCCTCGGCGACGAGCCGCCCGAGCCACGCCCAGACGCCGTGCCTGCCCCGCAGCGCCCCGACCGGGCCCTCGTCAAAGCGGTCGGCGCCGCGCGCGAGACGCTCGATCTCGGCGGCCGGCAGACCGAGCACCTTGCCGAGCTCGCGGATCGCGCCGCGCGCACGGAACGTCGGGAAGGCCGCGACGAGCGCCGAGCGCTCGCGGCCGTAACGCTCGTGCACGCGCGGGATCAGCCGCTCGCGGATGTCGCGGGGGAAGTCAAGGTCGATGTCGGGCAGGCCCGTCAGGTCCTCGTGCAGGAAGCGCCCCAGCGCGAGCTCGCCGGCGACCGGATCGATGTGAGACAGGCCGATCAGGTAGCAGACGAGTGAGGAGACGGACGAGCCGCGGCCGCGGCCCGGCGCGAGCAGCGCGCGGGCCGAGTCGGGGCCGCGCACCTCGACCGCGACCTCGCGCGCGAGCTCGAGCATGTCGTGGTGCAGCAGGAAGAAGCCCGCGAGACCGAGACGCGAGATGACGGTGAGCTCCTGCTCCAGGCGTGCCTCGGCCCTCCCCGGCTCATAGCGTTCGCCGAGACGCGCCCTGCAGAGCTCGGCGAGACGGCGCTCGGCGTCGCCGTCCTCGGCCCCGGGGTAGCGGTAGCCGAGGTCGCGCGTGAGGTCGAACGTGAGGCGCTCCGAGAGCGCGAGCGTCTCGCGCACTGCCCACGGGTGGTCGGCGAAACGGGCGACCATCGCCTGCGGCGTGGTGAGCACGTGGCTGTGGTTGCCGCGGCGCTGCGGCTCGCAGGCCTCGAGCGTCGCGCCGTGGCGGATCGCCACGAAGGCGTCCTGCAGCTCGGCGCGCGCAGCGTCGTGGGCGTGGACGTCGCCGGTCGCGACGGTGCGCAGGCCAAGGCGCCGTGCGAGCGCCTCGAGCGCGCGGTTGCGCGCCCGGTCGCCGCGGTGGAAGGGGCGTTGCAGCTCGACGTAGAGGCGCTCGGGCCCGAACGCCTCGCGCAGGGCACGCACGGCGCCCTCCCCGCCGGCGAGCGCCGCGGAACGTTCGGCGCAGCCCGTCAGGCAGACGAGCCCCGTGCTGTGAGCGCAGAGTTCGTCCAGCGACAGCGAGGGCTCGCCGCGCTGCTGTGCGCGCTCACGCGTGTGCGCGTGCGCGGCAGTCAGGATGCGGCAGAGACTGCGCCAGCCCTCGCCGTTCTCGACCAGCAGCGTGAGGTGCGCACCACCCGCGACCCGCACGTCGACCTCCGCGCCGTGGATCGCCCGCACACCGCAGTCGCGCGCGCTGAACGCTAGCTCCATCGACCCGGAGACCGAGTTGTGGTCCGTGAGCGCGAGGGCGCCGTGACCGAGCTCTGCTGCGCGTCGGGCGAGCTCGTGCGGCTGCGAAACGCCGTCTAGGAAGGAGTAGGCCGAATGGCAGTGCAGCTCGACGTAGGGCGCCGTCCCCACGATCTCCCCCTAGGCCCGCTGCACGAACCAGCGGCCTGTGCAGAGGTCGCGGAAGACCACGATGTTGCGTCCCCGCACGCCGACGACCTCCCAGTAGCGCCTGCGCAGCGGCGAGGACGTCCACCAGCGGTCTTCGACCAGCCACGACTCGCGCAACTGCTCGATGTCTTCGCCGTCGACGCGCCGCGGCGCCCCCGCGCCCCAGGTGACGTTCGCCGGGCGCGGCTCGTTCATCGGCCCGCCACGGGCGCGAGGATCGCCCGCCGCTCGGGCACGCGCGAGTCGACGTCGACCAGCAGCACGCGCAGCGCCGCGTCGCGCCCGGCCGCGGTGCGGACCTGCTCTACCGCCTCGGCGAGGCGCGCCCGGCGTGCGCTGTCGGCCTGCCCCAGCAGCGCCAGCTGGTCCCCGTCGGGTGGCCCGAAGCGCTCCACGGTCAGCGTCAGCGAGCGGGCCGGCGCAGGTAGCAGAGCGAGGTGCGGCGTAAGCGCGAGGCAGATCCGTTTGCTCTCGGCAAGCGGCTCACGCAGCATCACGCGCTCACTCCAGCCGCCGCCGGCGGCCAGCGCGGCGGCCAGGCGGACGGCGCGTAGTGTGCGCCCGCGGCGTTCGGGCCGCGCCAGAAGACGCTCGACGAGGAGCTCGGCCAGTCCGCCCAGCGCGAGGCCAGAGCAGGCCTCGTCGACCTCCTCGGTCTCGCTGAGCAGCTCCCGTGCGGAGCGGGGGCGCAGCGGCTCATCGCTGGCGCAGGCCAGCCGGTGCGCGGTGATGCCCGCGGGCCCGAAGCGGTCAGCGAGGGCGGCGCGGCCGAGCCGCTCGAGCTCGCCGAGGGTGCGCACGCCGAGGCGCATCAACGGCTCGACGAGACAGGCCGTCCGCTCGTCTCGCTCCAGCAGCGTCACGGGCCGCGCGGCGAGCCACAGTCGCCCCTCGGCTCCCTCCACGATCATCGCCCGGCGCGGGCGCGTCGCGAGCGCCGCCGCGAGCGCGCACAGACGCGTCGGCCCGGCACCGATCCGCACCGGCCGCGCGAGTGCACGGCGGAGCACGGCGATCACGCCGCGCACACCGCCGTACATGGCGTGCAGACCGTCGCTGTTCAGGTAGACGGTGCCCGGCGCTCCGGGCTCGACCGCCGCGCCGACCCCCTCGAGCGCGGCGAGTGCCCGCTCCCACTCGCGCTGCACCGCGCCGGGGTCGCCGGGCACGAGCTCCAGGCCGGGGCAGCGCGCGATCGCCTCTCCCAGCGCCATCCCGCGCTCCACCCCCTGCGCCTCAGCGGCACCGGACACCTCGCCGATGCGCGCCGTCGCCCCCGCGCGCTCGGTCGCCGGCGCGACGGCGAGCGCCCTGCCGGCAAGCACGCCGGCACCTCCGGCGGCCACGAGCAGCTCGAAACGGGGCAGATGGACGCACACCACCATACGAACATATGTTCGCATAGTGGCGGCGTCTAGTCCATGGTCAGCGGCCCCTCCGCGGCACCGGCCAGGAACTGGCGCACAAAGTCGTTCTCGGAGGAGAACATGCGCTCGGCGTCCCCCGCTTCGACGATCCGCCCGCGCCAGAGCAGCGCGATGTATTCGCCGATGCGCCGCGCGGACGCGATGTCGTGCGTGACGACGATGTAGGTCCCGTGGTGGATGCCGTGCATCTCCTGGATGAGCTCGCACAAAAGCGCGGTGCGAACGGGGTCGAGCCCGGAGTCGGGCTCGTCGAAGATCACGACATCCGGGTTCATCACGAGCGCTCGGGCGAAACCGGCGCGCTTGCGCATGCCCCCGGAGAGCTGCGACGGGGCGACGTCCATCGCGTCCCCCAGTCCGACGTCGACGAGGTGCCTCTCGACGCGCTCGCGGATCTCGCTCTCGGGCATGTCGGTGTGCTGGCGCAGCGGAAACGCGACGTTGTCGTAGACGGACATCGAGCCGAACAGCGCGCCGTCCTGGAAGAGCACGCCGATGCGCCGCCGCAGCTCGAGCAGATCGTGCATGTTCAGGTTCGGCACCGACTCGCCGTGCACGACGATGTCGCCTGAGTCGGGGAACATCAGGCCGATGATGTGCTTGATGAGCACGCTCTTGCCCGTCCCGGACGGCCCGAGCACGACGGTGATGGTGTCCTCGGGGAAGGCGACGTTCAGCCCGTTGAGGACGGGGACGCCGCCGAGACGCTTGACCACGTCGATGCAGCGGATCGACCAGTCGCCGGTCTCGGGATCCCCCGCGAGGGCGAGGTCGCTGCGGTGCCAGCGGTAGTCGTCGGACTGGGCGTCGTCGGTCTGGCTCATCAGGGCTTGTAGGTCACGTGCGGGAACTGCGATTCTTCGCCGTTGAATTTAGCCTTGCCCTGCTGGTTGCAGGCAGGGATGCCAACGTGGTTTTCGCTCGAGCCGGCGGGGTTGACGACTTTGAATTCTTCGAGGAGCTGGATCGTCTCTGCGGAGACAACTTCGTTCGCCGGGCCTTCGACGTAGGGCGCCTTGGCGGTGCAGTGCTTCGACTGGTACACGGGCAGTCCGCTAAGCAGCGACCGATACGTGCCTGCGAGCGGGTATGCGTTGAGCCTGGAGTAGCCCAGCGCTTCCTTGAAGACCGAGAGGCTTTCCGGGGTGACGACCGACATTGCGGTGAGAAGACGTGATTCGGGAGCGCCTTCGACGTTGCTGTTTTCCCCGTGGAATGTGCTGGCCGCTGTGAGATTGGCAAAGAATGCCTGGAGCTCACGGACGTATTCGCTGTTGTACTGGAGGAACGGATCGAGGTTGTGGAGCACCGGCCTCAGGTTTTCCAGCACGGGTTCGGTCAGCGCCAGGGACTTGCCGATGTCCGGAAGCGCGGTCTTAGCGGCTGCCGACAGCGGCCCGAGGTCGGTCAGAAGGCGATTGAACTGCGGGGCGAATGGCTCGGCCTCGTGAAGCAGCCTCGCGAGTTCAATCTCGGCCTTCTTGAATTCGTCGAAGTACGGGACGGCGGTGGTTTGGAACGTGTCGAGTTCGCGCAACGCCTGCGAGGAGCGTCGCTCGAATTCCGGTAGTTCTCGGAACGCCTGGGCAAACGAGTCGCTTGCGGCGGCGGCGGCGTGGAATGTCGCCGCGCCGCTTGCGATGAAGCGTTCGAGTTGATTGTTGCGTCCGGCGAGCGCGTTGAAGACGGTTCCGGTTTCCCGGACTAGCGCGCGTACCGCGCCTTCTTGCTGCTCGAGCACAGTCACAAGCGCGTTGGCGTTTTCAACGAATGGGTGCAGGCTTGCGAAGTCCGAGTTGATCTGTTCACCGCGCCCATTAATGCCGAGTGCGACGTCCTTCTGCCACGTCTGGAAAGCCTGCCGTGTTTCCGCGTTGAACGTCGAGATGATGTCGTCGAGCGTGACCGACGGTTTCACGTGCGAGTTGGGGAGGCGGCCGCCGTCCCGGATGTAGGGTCCGGCCTGCGGCAGCTTCGGAATTAGCTGGACGTACGTCTCGCCGAGCAGCGTCTTCTGGCGCAGGATCGCTTCGCTCGAGCGTCGGATCGGCGCGTACTGGCCGTCGACTTCGACTGTCGCGACCGACCGTCCTTCTGGTCCGAGATGGACCGAGATCACGTGTCCGACGGTCACTCCGCTGATGCGGACTTCGGACTGTTCGGTTAGCGCGAGAGCACGCGTGAAACCTACGTTGAATCGGTACCCCTTCGGTTTTAGAGGCAGAGGGCCCCCGAATGACGCCCAGAGGAACATCAGCAGCCCGAAGCAACTGAGGACGAAAAGAATGATCACCAGGATGTTGCCGATCGTCGGCGCCCGCTTCTGCATCAGCCGCGCCCTCCATCCGTGTGCATCATTCGCTCAGCCCCTCTTTTTTGCATTCTTCCTTCGACGGGGCCTTAAGAAGCTGTTCTAGTAGCTTGACGCTGTTGTTGGCCGATGCCGCCTGCTTCAGCACGTCGAGAAAGTCGCAGTTGAAGTAGATAATCGACCGTCCGAACGTCCCATCGGCGTCGGCGGAGCTAACGACGCTGTTCAGGTCGTGGTTCGCCCAATCTAGGAAGAAGAGGAACCCGCCCTTGTTGTGGCCCGGGTTGTATGCGAGCTCGTTGAAGAATTCGTTGAGAACGCCGAAGCTCGTCGTCAGTTGAGGAATAGCCTTTGAGAAATCCGTCGTTGCGGGCGTGAGCTTGCGCACAACCGGTAGTATTTCCTTCGCGAAGGGGCGAATTTCTTTTTCGATCACTGGCGCGGTCGTACGCGCGAGCTTGGCGCTTGCGCGCTGGGCGGCCTGGAGCGATTTCGCGAACGGGTCGAGCTCGTTCAGCGTCGGGGTGACGAGCGACGACGCAGTCGCGACCTTACCGAATGCCGATTGCGTCGATTCGAGGGCCCGTGGAAGTTTGTGTACGAGCGCTTCGACATTCCGATCCTCGTTGGCGAATGCGCGGAAGACCGTGTTGGACGAGTCGACCAGTTCGGCTAGCTGCTTATCCTTGCCGCCGAGCGCTTCCATGATGAGGCGGAAGTTGTGGATCGAGTCGCGGATGTCGACGTTCCGGGTTTTTAGTTCACGCGTGATTTCTTCGCCGAGTCGGGCTGTCGGCGCGAAACGCTTCAGTGCCGCCGAGAGATTGGCGGCATTGTGTTCGAGCCCTCCCGCCGCTCCGGCCAGCAGCAGCTGGAGGTAGTAACGGGTATCACCGTCGAGGCCCGCAAGGAACTGGTCAAAATCGACGTTAGGGGCGGTTTGGGCGAGCGGTACCGTTTCGCCGCTCTTCAGTTCCCCGGACCTCGGATTGCCAGGATTGACCTCGATTGTGATGTCCTGAAGCTGCGTCTTAGGTCTCAGGAGCAGTGTCGCGTTGCGATAAAAGTGCGCGTATTCGGGCTTGATTTTCATCGCGACAACCGCGATGCCGTGTTCAAGGTCGACGCTTTCAACTTCGCCGACCTTCGCGCCTGCAATTGTCACCGCTTGCCCCTGGCCCGGTGTCACGGCCTGGGCCGTTTCGAAGTCGGCACGGAGGATGAACCATTCGCTGCCGATGACCGGAACCCAGCCGGGCAGGGAGAGGTTCTCGTGGTCGAGAATGTAGCCGGCTACGCCGGCGGCGATCAGGATCATCACGACCACCGCGATAAACGCGGAGCGGTACCTCTCGATCTGTTCGCGTACGGATAGGCCGTGACCGGAGCCCCCCGTTTTCGCCGTGTGGTCGTCGACCGCCATCAGCTTCCGTCCGCGGGTCCGTGGGCCAGGGGCCCGTTGAAGTCAGGCAACTTCTGCTTGTCGCATTGGACTTTGGGCTCGTAGGGCGGCTCCTTCGATGGGTAGGCGGGACTCGTTCCCAGCGGCGGGAATGCGCTGTGGGCGAGCAGGCGCGCGTGGGAGGAGCTATCGGGAAAGCCGAGCATCTGGGTTGGTTTGCTCTTGAGCGTGATCGTGCCCGAGCTAAGGAGGAAGCGTGCCTCGGACCCGTTTCCGGTGAAGCTTTGGCCGAGCCCTGCTAGTCCGGTCAGCCCGTACCAGAATTCCTTGTACGCTTCCTCACCAGTCGTCGATGTGCCGTCTTGGAGCTTGGTGTTGCCCGCGGGGTAGATGAGCTTCGTGAGGCAACGGTTGAAGAGTTCGGTTTGCTTGTAGAGCGGGATCTGCTGCGCCTCGAGCTCCGCGAGCGTCGGGGCGGCCTCCTTCAGCGCCGACGCCACTCCGCCGAGCTCTTGTGGCCCGAGTGCCGCCTGGAGTTGCTTGATCCAGGGCAGCAGCGCAGTGACGGTCGCCGGCGTTTCGCGGACGCCGGGCAGGATGTCTTTTGCGAACCGCTGCGTCGGCCCGAACGACGCCTGGAGCTCGGAGAGGCCGTGGTCGACGCTCGTGAGCGCGCCGGGAAGGACCTGGACGGTGCGGGCGAGACTCGCCGACTGGTTGGCGAACGAGCGGAAGAAGGTGTCGAAGTTGACGATCAGTTCGCCGAGCGCCTGCTCGTGGACGTTCAGCGCCGCCGTGACCTTGCCGATTGAAGCGACGAGCTTGGTGAGATCTTCGCCGTTGACTCCGCCAAGAGCCTGGTTGACGATCGCCGTTCCACGCTCGGCTTCAGGGGCGAATTTGTAGACCCGGTTTAGAGCCTGCGAGGCGTCGAGGCCGCGCACTTCGGCTTCTTGTTCGGCATTCTCGGCGGCTGTGGGCTTTTTCGTGAGTGCGGCGCCGTATTCAATGAGGAAGACTTGGAGGTTGTGACGCGTGTCGGTGTTGAGCGCATCGAGAACTTGGTCCAGTTGAACCGGGTCTGCGGTCTGGTCGATCGGGATCGTGTGTCCGGAGGAAACCGACGGCGAGGAAGGTGTTCCGGGCTGCAGTTCGACGAACCAGTTGCCTTCGAGGAAGATGCGTGGCCTGATCTTCAGCGTCGCGTCTTCGTGGATGGGCAGGCCCTTTTCTTCGATTTCCATCGAAACGAGTGCAGTCGACCCTTCGCGCTTGATCGACGTGACTTCGCCCACGTCGACCCCTGCGATGCGCACCGGCGACTTGGATTTGATGTTGATTGCGGACTCGAACTGCGCCTTGAGCTGGAAGTTGTGCGTGAACGGGATGCTCTTCGTGATCGCGAAGTACGAGATCACGATCAGAGCGACGATCGTGATGACGCCGATGCGGACGGGTTTGACGCGACGCTGGAGTTCGCGGACGGGAACGTCGGAGTGGCGGCCGAATTTGAGGGCCATCACGAGCCGCCCTTCAGGCCGAGCGCCTTCTGCACCGACGACGGATACTTTTCGCCGTAGAGGTCCTGCGACCGTGACGTGAATTCGCGGTTGTTTTCGACGTCAGACGCGGGAAGGTTCGAGTCCACCGTTTTTTCCTTTAGGTAGGCCTCGTTGCCCGCTTCGCAAACTTGGCGTTGCCCGGCGCCGCTGACATTCGGATAGGGGTTCGCGTGCAGATAGTTGTTGGGGATAATCTGGCCGTCGGGTGTTTTTTCCTGCGAGTGACCGTTGGCGGGGGCGGAAGCTGGGTACCCGTCGTTGTTCGGCCCCAGGGGGGAGAGCAGGAACGCGGAGCGCGCGAGCGTTCCGACGCCGATGTTCTCCGACTCGAGGCTCGCAAGGTTGCGGAACGTTAGCGTTAGGTAGTTGCACTTCTCCTGCTCGGGAGCGATCCCGGCGAGCAAGGGCGCCCCAAGTTCCGCGGTCCGGGTGAAGTCTTCAAACGCCAAGATGACGATCGGATTCTTCGTGAACTTCTCGAGCGACTTGGCCGTCGCCGTGGTGAATTTGGTGAGTGACTCAGCGGTCTTGAAGTTCTTGGTGCCGACGGTGAACGCGTGCGCGAGTTCCGGCGCGACGGTGGTAAGCGATTCCGCGCTCGGGCGCAACAAGTGCATGAACGTCGCCGCCTTTTCGAGCAGCGGTGCCTGATGGGGAAGCGAGTAGATCGCCTGACGCAGGGAAGCGGGACCTTCGGCTGTCGCTTCTTCCAGCGGCTTTGTGACCGTCGCCCAGGCCGTGAAGAATGTGTTGAGGTCGACGTAGTACTGCGCTTGCTGCTGGGCGACGTTTGCTCCCTGCTCCGCCGCGCGGTCGAGCGCTTTGAAGAGGCCCTTGAGGTTCGTTTCCTTGCTCGCGAGGTTGTGGAGAACCGGGATCGCCTTTTCGACGAGTGGCTTGAGTTCGGCGATCGTTTCGTTCAGGCCTCTCCCCCGGGCCGCGAGGCCGTCGCCGAAGTTGTTGGAGTTGACCTTGATCGCGGCGCGCGTCGGCCTGTTGAACATGTTGAAGAGTTCGTCGATGGCGACCGTTTCGCGGACCTGACTCGACGGCAGGGTGCCGCCGGATGGGATCTTCCGGACCGAGTTGCCCTTTTCGAGTTCGAGGTACCGCAGCCCGATCGCCGAGACCGACTGCACGATTGCGTGGGTGTTCGCGGGCAGGCTTTCCAGTTTCTTTTCGAGCTGCAGGTGCGCGACCGCGACCACCCGTCCGGTCGCGGGATACTCCTTGGGCGTGATCGACGTGACGAGGCCGACCCGCGTGCCGGCGATCCGGACCTGGTTCGCCTTGATAAGCCCAGATGCCTCGGGCAGTTCGACGTTGATGTCGTAGGTCGGCACGAACGGCAGCCCGTTGTTGGCGTTGTACGCGAGGAACACCGCGACGACGATGATGAGCGTCGTGACCGCGCCGATCAGGAGCGGGTTGGAGGCGAGCGATGTCGAGCGCCGCGGGCTCACTTCGGCGTCTCCAGCGGATCGCAGGAAAGGAGCCCACTGTCTTCGAAGGGGGAGGAACCGTCTTCGGACGGTTCGGTCGCTCCACCCGGGCAGCGCTTGAGCTGGTTGGTGATCAGGCCTTCGAGGACTTCGGTGGTCGAGTTGGCCGGACGCAGCGTTTCGCCCGCGCCGTAGTTGAAGTCGGGGAACACCGGCTCGACGTGCGCGTAGTGACCGTTCGCGTCGTAGAAGGAGCCCGCCTGTGCGAATGTCCGGGTTGCGGCCTCGAGATCAGGCGAATAGGGGCCGAAGAAGGCCGTGATCGGCACGGATTCTTCGAGCGCCTTGACGGAAGCCGGCGACGTTGTCTCGAGCTGCTTCAGGAGCGCGGGAACTGCGCGCGCGAGTTCAGTGAGGTCGTTGTCCTTTCCGGGCTTGCTGAACGCCGTGGCGAGGTCGCTGACCGGACCCGTGGCGGTGTGCACGAGCGGGCGCAGCTTCTGTAGCAGCGTGATCAGAGCCGGCGTTGTCGGCTTGGACGTTTCGATCAGCTTCGTGAGGGCATCCAGCGTCGCAGGTAGGTCAGCGAAGGTTTCATTGCCCTGGTGCAGGGTGATCGGCAGCTGCGTGAACGCTGCGGTGAGTTCGCGCTGATGGGCGGCGACTGCTTCAAACGTCGTCGCACCGTTCGAGATCAAACCTTCGAGTTGTTCGCTGCGCGCGCCGACGACGGTGACGGCCTTCGCCGCTTCGATCAGAAAGCGCGTGAACACGGGCTCGTTGTGGACGAGCTGGGCGAAGACCTTACTGGTGGCACTGAGCGCGGGCGAAAAGAATTCGACCGATTCGCCGAACGGCTTGCTCTCGTTTTCGTACTGCTGTGCCATGCCCTGGATGAACTGCTGCAACCCCTTACGCGTCGCGGGGTTCAGCGTGTCGAAGAGCTGGTCGAGGTCGGTCACTTCTTTCGTCGCGCCGACGGGGAGGGTGCCGCCTTCGGCTATGTCTGGAGCGTTGTTTGGGCCAGGCGATAGAGCGATGTATCGGTTGGCCACGCTTGACAGCGATGGAACCCTGACTTGCGCCGTGGTCCCGCGGTGCAGCGGCGCGAGCGACGATTCGATTTCGATCGTGACGCGTGCTTTGAAGGCCTTGGTAAGGGTGATCTGTGTGACCGAGCCGACTGGCACGCCGCCGACCTGAACCTGGTCGCCGCGGACGAGCTGGTCGGCTTCGGCGAACATGAGGTTGTAAGTCGCGGAGCCGGAGCTGCCGAAGATCAGAAGCGCAGCACCAAACACGACAAGCGCCAGCGCGCCGATGCCGGCCACGCGCCCCCAGGGCACGCCCCGAGGCGGTGAGCCAGGCGGCACGCGCGGGGGCGGAGGCGGAGGAGCCGCGGGCGGCGGCACGGGTGGGGGGCTAGTCGTCGCCAAGACGCTCCGTATTGCGTTGCGTGTTCGCTCGGCGCGTCATCGCCCCAACAGGTAGTTGAGAAGGGGCCCGTCCGCGCTGCCCGCACTACCCGGTCCGCCGACGGCAGGCCTGCCGTCGATGTCGGCGAGCGTGCGCGCGAGAGCCGAGGACGTTTCGTGCGCCGACGCAGTTGACGCGCTCGTGCCGGTCGGGGGCCGGCCTTCGTTGAAGAGTTTCCGCCCGCAGCCAACCTTTTCGGTCAGTTCGACTTTCAGGCAGGCCGTGCCAACACCTTCAGAGCGCAGGAAGTGGCCGAGCTTGTCGTAGCCGTTCGCCGTTCCGGCGCCGAGGAAGATGAAGTCCATGATCCGCTCGAGGCCACCTGTCCCCCGCAGGCTCGTGAGAAGCCCTGCAAGATTCGTAGCGGTCGGCAGTCCAGCGCGACCGAGTTTTTCGAGCTGATCAAGTAGCGGCAGCGTTGCGACGAGCGCGGGGCCGGTCTCCTTGCCGGCCTTGCCGAGGTCGACGGTGTACTTTTCCGACGCCGCCGAGAAGGCCGGGGTCTGCTCGAAGAGCTTCGAGATCGACGGGGCCGCCGTGAGCAGTGGCCTGAATGCACCCGTCGTTTCGTCGGCGAAGTGCCCGAGTCGATCCATCGCCGGGCCGAGCTCTTCGAGGAAGCGGGGGAAGAGCGCAAGGTTTTCTTCGAGCGCCTTGCTCTGGTTCGCCGAGGCCTGAGAGACCTTCGCGCTTTCGGCGATGAAGTTCGCGAACTGGTCACGGACACCGGCCCACGGGGCGAGCGCCTTGTTCGAGTCGACGGCGAGTTTCGTGAGCACTTTGTTCTGGCTCGCGAGGATCTGCAGCACCCGGTCGAGTTCCTGAAGCGCGGGATTTGCGCGGCGGATGACGGCGTTCAGGTCGCTACCGCGTTCGGCGAGCCCGACGCCGAGTTCGTTGAGGATGATCGTGAAGCGCTCACGTTCGGGCAGCCGCTGCAGATCACCGAGCAGGTCGACATCGACGGGGCTGTGGGTGTTCGTGACCGGCAGCAGGTACTGGCCTTCGCCTTCGTGTCCTTCGGGGATCTTTTTCAGCGGCGGCGGCAGCGGGGTTCCTTCAGGCCGCGGCTGGGTCGGCAGGCAGTCGACGTACTTCTCGCCGATCAGCGCCTGCGGGCGGATGATGCAGCTCGCGTCCTGGCGGAAGTTCTGGAAGCCCTCGTTTTCGATCTTCAGTTCGACCGCGGCCTTCTGCTGCGGCGTCGGCGTGACGGCACCGACCGTGCCGACGTCGGCGCCGGCGATCTTCACCTCCTCGCCGGAGATGACATTGCCCGCGTCGTCGAAGATCGCGCGGACGATGTAGGAGTGGTTTTTGCCGCCGGCGGCGACGGAGAAGACGAGGGCGAGCGCGACCAGCAGAACCCCGACCGCGCCGAGCGCGGCAGCTCTGCTGCTGCGGATCCGTTCCCTCACAGCGTCCCTTCCCTCTCCCAAACTTCGGCCCTTCACGGAAGCGACCCCACACCGGTGGGGTCGCTGACCGCACTTCCGTGATTAGGAGCTTACGCCCTATCGGGCGAAGGCCCCGCAGTTAGCAGCGTTACTTGCGCGGGCAGGGCGCGTGGTATTCCTTCTTCACGGTCTCCCGGGGGATCTCGGTCCCTTCGTATTCGACCGCGGCGAACGTCAGTTCGGTTTTGACCGGGAGGTAGTGTTTGGGGCACTTCTTCGGCACCGTGCCGTAGTAGTAGGTTTTGCGGCCCTTCTTGTAGGCCGACCCCGTCTTCACCGAGATCGCTTCCACCGACGCGTACGGTGCTCCCGGCAGCGATTCGACGAGCGGCACGACGCCGCTGAAGACCGGGCCGTGCCCGCCTGCGCCGTGGAGGTCTTTGAAGCTGCCGGCGGAGGCGATGTAGAGTTCGACCGGGTGCTGGCCGATCGTCACGAACTCCAGCCCGCGGGACGTGTAGTAGCCCTGGATCGGCGACCGGAAGGGCTTTCCGGCGGCCGGGTGCGGTCCGTACCACTCGCGCACCTTTTCCCATTCGTGGTATTCGTGTTTTTCGACGAGTTCTTTCTCGTGCGCTTCGTACGCTTCGCATTCGGGGCCCGAGATGCCTTCGGGGCATTCCTTCTCGAACTGCACGCTTCCTTCGACGTAGCCCTGCGGTCCGGCCTTCGAGGCCTTCGGGCAGCGCGCCGCCAGTTTGTGGTTGATGAGCGATTCCGAGCAGGTCGTGAACCCCTTCGGGTGTAGCTCGGAGCCCTGTGGCAGGTAGAAGTTGACGTGTTCGAGCGGCGCCGGCGCGCCGTAGTATTCGGTGCCGGTGATCGTGTATTCGGCGTTGACGGCGGCGCCGGCGCCGAAGAAGTTGCCGGTGTGCTTGAAGCCCGGGATGGGCACGGCCGTCGCTTTGAACTTCACGTTCGGCGTGGCCGACGCTGTGGCGGGGATCGCCAAGACGGCAAGCCCGGCAATCGCAATGAAAGTGGATGCTGCTCTGCGCATCTTGATGATCTCTCCTCGTTCCAGTTTCTGGTGTCGGCTGCGGCAGCCGAGCCACCGTCCGAAGTCAGGCGGCAGCACCCCATGCGGCATGCCCCTGCGAATCGGCCGATAACCCTATAGCTACACGCCCTTGCGTTACAAGCTGGAACCGCCCGCGCCGCCCACAGTTGCGGTCCTCACGGCGCGAGGTCCAGCTGCTCACCCGTAAGCGTGACGCCGAGCGGTTGCAGGATGACCTGCCGCGGCCCCTCCTCCACGGCGCCCGCGCGGAGCGCGAACAGCCCCGTCTCCTGGGCCGCCGCGACGACGCTCTCGCCCGCGCCGGCGGCGCAGTAGACGGCCCAGCCGGTGCCCATGTTGAGCGTGCAATGGGCCTCTTCCGCGTCCATCCCCGACTGCTGGACGATCAGCTCGAGGACCGGTGGGACCTCGGGCAGCACGTCGATCCTGTACGTCAGCTCGCGGCGCGGGCGCATCAGCTTCAGCAGGCCGTGCCCGGTGATGTGGCTGTGGTAGTGGACGGGCGCCGAGATCTCGTGTAGGCGTGAGACCAGCCGCGCGTACATCGGGGCGGGGTCGAGCAGCGCCTCGCCGAACGTGCGCCCGTCGGCGAGCGGCGTCGCGTAGCCGCGCGCGAGTCCCGCCGCGACGCGCCGCGCGAGCGACGCGCCGTTCGCGTGCAGGCCGGTCGAGGCGACGAGCACGATCTCGTCGCCGGGAGCCAGCTGCTCGCCGAGGAGCGCGCTTGCCCCCTGCGGGACGAGGCCCACGGCGGCGCCCGCTAGCTCGATCTCGGCGGGGTCGACGAGGCCCGCGAGCGTCGGCGACTCTCCCCCGCCCCAGGTGCAGCCGGCGTCGGCGCAGGCGCGCTGCCAGCCCTCGATCAGCGAGCGGGCGCGCTCCTCGTGCTCGTACCACGCGGCGTCGCCGGTAGCGAAGTACGCGTTGCAGACGAGTGGAAGCGCGCCGACGCAGGCGAGGTCGCCGAGGATCGCCGCGACCGCGTCGTAGGCGACGTCCGCGAAGCGGTCGACGCCGAGCTCCTCCAGCACGGCGCGCGCGATGACCGACTTGGTCCCGAGGCCCTCGACGACGAACGCGAACTCGCGCCCCGCGAGCTCGAACACGAACGCCGGCTCGCCGCGCGAGTCGTCGCGTGGCGTCGCGCCGCGCGCGACCAGGAGGTCCGAAGTCGCCGCGGCGAGTGTCATCGCCGCGCGCTTGCCGGCGTCGAGCGTCTCGTAGTCGACGCCGGCTTCGCGGTAGGACGCACCTTTCTCGCCCATCGGCGATGATCCTACGCCGTACCCACGGGGAAGAGGAGCGGCGCGATGGACTTCCAGCACAGCGAGCGGTGTCTCGAGATGAAAGAGCAGCTCGAGGCCTTCATGGACGAGCACATCTACCCGGCCGAGGAGGTCTACCACCGCCAGGTCGCCGAGTCGGGAGACCCGCACCACCATCCGGCCGTCATGGAGGAACTGAAGGCCAAGGCGCGCGCCGACGGCCTCTGGAACCTCTTCCTGCCCGACGAGAAAGACGGCGCGGGGCTCGCCAACGCCGACTACGCGCCGCTCGCCGAGATCATGGGGCGCTCGCACATCGCCTCGGAGGCGTTCAACTGCTCGGCGCCCGACACCGGCAACATGGAGGTGCTGCACCTCTTCGCGACCGACGACCAGCGCGAGCGCTGGCTCGTCCCGCTGCTCGAGGGCGAGATCCGCTCCGCGTTCGCGATGACCGAGCCGGCCGTCGCGAGCTCCGACGCCGTGAACATCGAGATGAGCATCGCGCGCGACGGCGACGAGTACGTGCTCAACGGGCGCAAGTGGTGGACCTCCAACGCCTACCACCCGAACTGCCGCGTGATGATCGCGATGGGCAAGACCGACCCGGACGGGCCGCCGCACCGCCAGCAGAGCATGGTGCTCGTGCCGCTCGACACGCCCGGCGTAACGGTGCTGCGCAACCTCACTGTGTTCGGCTACGACGACCAGGAGGGCCACGCCGAAGTCGACTTCGAGGACGTGCGGGTGCCCGCGTCAAACCTCATCGCCGGCGAGGGCGACGGCTTCATGATCGCCCAGGCGCGCCTCGGCCCGGGGCGCATCCACCACTGCATGCGCGCGATCGGCGCCGCGGAGCGCGCTCTCGCTTCGATGTGCGAACGCGCGGTCGCGCGCTCGACGTTCGGGCGGCCGCTCGCGACGCGCGGGAACATCCAGGACTGGATCGCCGAGTCGCGCGTCGAAATCGAGATGGCGCGCCTTTTGACGCTCAAGGCGGCGTGGCTGATGGACACCGTCGGCAACCGCAACGCGCGAACCGAGATCGCCGCGATCAAGGTCGCCGCGCCGAACGTCGCGCTGAAGGTCCTCGACCGTGCGATCCAGGTCCACGGCGGCGGCGGCGTGAGCCAGGACTTCGGGCTCGCGAGCGCCTACGCGCACCTGCGCACGCTGCGGCTCGCCGACGGCCCGGACGAGGTGCACAAGCTCTCGATCGCACGGCGCGAGCTCGCGCCCTACGTCCCCTCGGACTGACGGCTGCGACGCCGAGCGACTAGGTTTCGCGGGCGGGCTATTGGGAGGTAGGTCGATGGGGACAGCCAACGGGCACGGGCCACGCGCGATGCGCGTCGTGATCGTCGGCGCCGGCTTCGGCGGCATCGCCGCGGCGATCGAACTGCGCCGCAAGGGGTTCGAAGACATCGTGATCCTCGAGCAGGGCCCGGGCATCGGCGGCACGTGGCTCTTCAACTCGTACCCGGGCTGCGCCTGCGACGTCCCCAGCCACCTCTACTCGTACTCTTTTGAGCAGCGGCGCAACTGGTCGCGCCTGTGCTCGCTGCAGAGCGAAATCCTCGACTACCTGCGTGACGTCGCGCGACGGCACGGCGTCGACCGCCTCGTCCGCGCCAACACGACGGTCACCGGCTGCACCTGGGACGAGCGCCGCGGCCGCTGGAGCGTCGAGGTGACGGACGGCGAGAGCATCCAGGCCGACGCGGTCGTCTTTGCGACAGGCCAGCTTCACAAACCGGCGCTGCCGCGGATCGAGGGCCGCGAGAGCTTCGCCGGCGTGAGCTTCCACTCCGCCGAATGGGACCACGACTACGACATGCGCGGCAAGCGCGTCGCGATCGTCGGCACCGGCGCGAGCGCCGTGCAGATCGTCCCCGAGATCGCCCCCAAGGTCGGCAGGCTCGAGGTCTTCCAGCGCACCGGCAACTGGTTTCTGCCGCGGCGCAACCGCCCCTACCCGGGCGCATTGCGCGCCGCCGTCAGCACGCTCCCGATCGTGCAGGAGCTGCGGCGCCTTTTCATCTTCTACTACACGGAAGGGCTCACGATGACGATCCGCCATCCGCGGACGCTCGGCCGACTCGCGGCGCTCCGCTCGGCCCTCTTCATGCGCTCGCAGATCCGCGACGGCGAGCTCCGGCGCCGGATATGGCCCGACTACACCTTCGGCTGCAAGCGCGTCCTCTTCAGCTCCTATTTCCTGCCGGCGCTTCAGCGACCAAACGTCGAGGTGACAACAGAGGCCATCACCGAGGTCCGCCCGGAGGGGCTTCTCACCGCCGACGGGCGCCTGCACGAGGTCGACTGCATCGTCTGGGCGACCGGCTTTCGCACGCATGACTTCGTCCTTCCCATGCGCGTCACCGGGCGACAGGGCCGCACGCTCGAGCAGGCGTGGGGCGCCTCCCCGCGCGCCTACCTCGGCATGACGGTGCCGGGCTTCCCGAGCATGTTCCTGATGTACGGCCCGAACACCAACACCTCCGGCGGCTCGATCCTCGTCTACCTCGAGGCGCAGGCGGCCTATATCGCGCAGGCGCTCTGTCACGTCCGCGCGAGCGGGGCGGCGGCGGTCGACGTGAAGGCCGACGTCGAGGACGCCGCCGACGCGGCGGTACAGGCGCGCTTCGCGGGGACGGCGTGGGAGCAGTGCGCCTCCTGGTACCGCCAAGAGGACGGGCGCATAGTCGCGAACTGGCCGGGCTACATGCGCGACTACGTCGCCGCCACACGCGTCCTCGACGCCGAGGACTACGAGCTGGTGCCGCGGCCCGAGGCGGCGCCGGTCCCGGCGGAAATCGCGGGAGGCGCCCGTGTATGACTACGTGATCGTCGGCGCGGGCTCGGCCGGCTGCGTGCTTGCGAACAGACTCTCGGAGGACCCAGCCGTAAGCGTTCTCGTGCTCGAGGCGGGCGGCAGCGACCGCTCGATCAAAGTCAAGATTCCCGCCGCGTTCCCGCAGCAGTTCCACACGAAGCTCGACTGGGACTACTTCAGCGAGCCCGAGCCGCACGTCGACGGCCGCGCGCTCTTCATTCCACGCGGCAAGATGCTCGGCGGCTGCAGCTCGATGAACGCGATGCTCTACGTCCGCGGCCGGCCGCTCGACTACGACGGCTGGGAGGCACAGGGCGCACCGGGCTGGGGCTACGCCGACGTCCTGCCGTACTTCAAGCGCTCCGAGAACAACGTCCGCGGCGCCTCGGAGTTCCACGGCGTCGGTGGCCCGCTCGAAGTCGTCGAGCAGCGCTCGCCGCGGCCGGTCAACCGCCGCCTGCTCGGCGCGAGCGCCGAATTCGGGATCCCGCGCATCGCCGACTACAACGGCCCCGAGCAGGACGGCGTATCGGTGTTCCAGGTGACGCAGCGCGGCGGCCGGCGCTGGAGCGCCGCCGACGCGTACCTGCGACCGGCGATGACGCGGCCGAACCTCGAGGTGCGCAAGAAGGCACAGGTCCGCGGCGTCGAGTTCGACGGCCGCCGCGCCGTCGGCGTGCGCGTCGCCGGCCGCGGCGGCGAGGACGTCATCCGCGCCGAGCGCGAGGTGATCCTCGCCGCCGGCGCGATCGGGTCGCCGCAGCTGCTGCTGCTCTCCGGCATCGGCGCCGCCGACGCGCTGCGCGGCGTCGGCATCGAACCTCTCGTCGACCTCCCGGGCGTCGGCGAGAACCTGCAGGACCACCCGTTCGTCACGGTGATGTGGGAGGTCAGCGAAGGCAACACGCTCTACGGCGCGGACAAGCCGAAGCCCCTCGCCGAGTGGCTCCTGCGCAAGAGCGGCCCGCTCACCTCGACCGTCGCGGAGGTCTGCGCGTTCACGCGCACGCGCGGCGGCCTGCCGGCCGCGGACATCCAGTTCCACATGGGTGCCGTGTACTTCGAAGACCACGGCCAGGAGACGTACGACGGCGATGTCGTCGTGATCGCGCCGACGCTCGTCTCGCCGAAGTCCCGTGGCCGCGTCTGGCTGCGCTCCACCGACGCGGCCGACCCGCCGCACATTCTTACGAACACGCTCGCCGAGCCGGACGATGTCGCGTCGCTCGTCGCGGGCGTGCAGATGGCGCGCGAGATCGCGGCCCAGGACCAGCTCAGCGAGATCGTCGTCAGCGAGCTGAAGCCCGGCGCCTCGGTGCAGGGACGCGAGGAGATCGAAGGCGACCTGCGCCGCCGCCTGATGCTCATCTACCACCCCGCCGGCACGTGCCGCATGAGCGACAGCGCCGACGGCGCCGTCGTCGACTCGAGCCTGCGCGTCCATGGGACGGAGGCGCTGAGGGTCGTCGACGCGTCGATCATGCCCACGATCACGGGCGGCAACACGCACGCGCCGACCGTCATGATCGCCGAGAAGGCCGCCGACCTGATCCGCGCATCGCCGTGAGCCTGCGCATCAACTACGAGCGCCGTGGCGAAGGGCCGCCGCTGCTGTTGCTGCACGGCGTCGGTCACCACTGGCAGGCGTGGCGGCCCGTGATCGAGCGGCTCGAAGGCGAGTTCGACGTCATCGCGGCCGACTCGCCCGGCTTCGGGCGCTCGGCGCCGCTCACTCCCGGCATCGAACCGTCGATCGTCGCGTACGCCGACGCGTTCGAGTGGTTCCTCGCCGAGCTCGGCCTGCACCGTCCCCACGTCGCCGGCAACTCCATGGGCGGCGCGATCGCCCTGGAGCTCGGCCGCCGGCACGCCGCGGCGTCGGTCACCGCGTTCTCGCCCGCCGGCTTCTGGACGCCCGCAGAGCTCGCATACTGCCGCTCCTCCCTCGGCCTGCTCGGCTCCACGCCGCAGCCGCTGCGGCCGCTGCTCGAAAGGCTCGCCGCGACGAAGGCGGGGCGGGTCGCGCTCTTCTCGCAGACGTTCGGCTACCCCGCCCGCCTGCCGGCGGACGAGGCGGTCGGGACGCTGCGGGACGCGTGGGCGGCTCCCGCCCTGAAGAGCGCTCTGCGCGCATTCTCGTCGTACCGCTTCCACGACGGCGACGAGCTGAAGGGGACGCCTGTGACGATCGCGTGGGGACGGCGCGACGCGCTGCTGCCGTTCGCGCTGCAGGCGCCGCGCGCCCGCACGGAGCTGCCCGACGCCGAGCACCTCACGCTCGGCGCCGGCCACGTGCCCTTCTACGACGACCCGGCCGCCGTCGCGAGCGCGATCCGCGACCATGCGGCGCGCGCCGCGGTCGTCCTCGCACCCTCCTGACGGCTTCAGAGCGCGAGCACCATCCAAACGTGCGGCAGGCCCGCTTCGTAGAACACGTCGGAATCGACGATGAACCCCGCCTTCTCGTAAAGCTCGGTCGCGTACGTCTGCGAGGCGAGGATCGCGCGGGCGCAGCCCGCTTCCCGCGCGCCCTGGACGCCGAGATCCATCATGGCCTGGCCGATGCCGCGGCGGCGCCACCTGGGCTCGACCGCGACGCGGCCGATTTTCGCCACCTCGCCGCGGACGAGCAGTCGCAGCGTGCCCACGACGCGGCCGTCGTCGATCGCGACGACGTGGCGCGCCTGCTCGTCGAGTCCGTCCATCTCCTCGTCCGGCGGCACGCCCTGCTCGCCGCAGAAAACCTGCTCGCGCAGCGCCAGCGCCGCGCGGTACTGCTCCTGCCCGGTGACCCACACTATGCGGGGTGCGCCGTCGCTCACGGCGCCACGATGGCAGAAGCGGCCGCGCGGCGGCGCGAAACTCGGCCGCCGAGGCGCCGCGCACGCGCCCCGGCGGCGGCCACCGCCTACGCTTGGCTGCGGCAGGCGGCAGGCACCCCGTGCGTGGCAGCGCTGCTGAACGACCACGACGGGGAGTCCGGTCGCGAGATCCCTGAAACCGTTCGGGAAGGTTCGCAATCCATGCACGCCGAAGGTACGGCCGTCCCGGAGCACCGGCAAGCAGCGCACGCGCAATATCCGTCCACGAAGCCCGGGCGCCGCCGGGCACGCCGCGTCGGAGCGCGTGCGAGCCCGTGAGCCGCGTCGTCGTCAACCTCACCGTCTCGCTTGACGGCTACATCGCCGGCCCGAACGACGGACCGGGGAACCCGCTCGGCGACGGCGGCGCCGCCCTTTTCGCGTGGTGGTCCGCGGGCCAGGTAGCGCTGCGCGGCGACGAGCGCCTGCGGCCGCCGGCGGCGAGCCTCCCGTTCGTCGAACGGATGCTCGACGTCGGCGCGGTCATCACGGGGCGCCGCACGTTCGATATCGCGGGCGGCTGGGGCGGCCAGCACCCCCTCGGCGTGCCCTTCTTCGTGCTCTCGCACCGGCCGGTGCCGGCGCACGTCGGCCCCGGAACCGACGGCCACGCCGTGGCCGGCACGATCGAGGACGCGCTCGCGTCGGCGCGCGCCGTCGCGGGCGGGCGCGCCGTCGCCGTCGGCGCCGCGAGCGTCGCGCAGCAGTTCATCCGTGCGGGGCTGCTGGACGAACTGCAGCTCAACCTCGTGCCGGTGCTGCTCGGCGGCGGCGTGCGCCTCCTGGAGAACCTCGGACCGACGGCGCCGCGGCTCGAGCTCCGCGATTTCCTCGCCTCAGACGGGGTAACGCACCTTGCGTACACGGTCATCCACTAGCGCGCCCGCGCGGTTAGACTCGGTCGCAGGCGCACGCTGCGGTTCCAATGGCAGAGCGACTCGCCGACATCTATTTCGAGCTCGTCGACGACCGGGCGGCGGTGGGGCTGCGTGCGTACGACGGCAGTGCCGTCGAACGCGAGCGCGAAGTGGCGACCGTCGACGTCCGCCGACCCCGCGCTCTGCGCTACCTCGCGACTGCCCCGGGTGAGCTGGGGCTCGCGCGCGCCTACGTCATGGGCGACATCGAGATCGACGGCGATGTGCACGCCGCGCTGCGCGAGCTCGAGGCGCACCGGCGCCCCGGTCTGAACGCGCTCGACCTGCTCGGCCACGTCAAGCGCTGGATGCTGCGGCCCGCGCCGACACCCCAGGAGGAGCTCCCGGCGCCGTGGCGCCGTGGCCTTCGAAGACACTCGCGAAAACGCGACGAGGACGCGATCGCCCACCACTACGACCTCTCGAACCGCTTCTACGAGCTGATGCTCGGCCCGTCGATGGTCTATTCGTGCGCGGTCTTCCCGGCGCCGGAGGCGTCGCTGGAGGAGGCGCAGCGCGAAAAGCTCGATCTCATCTGCCTCAAGCTGGACCTGAAAGCCGGCGAGCGGTTGCTCGACGTCGGCGCGGGCTGGGGCGGCCTCGTGCGCCACGCGGCCGCGCACTACGGCGTGAGCGCCCTCGGCGTGACGCTCTCACGCGAGCAGGCGCAGTTCGCGACGCGGGCGATCGCCGACGAGGGCCTTGCGGGGCAGGCTGAGGTGCGCCAGCTCGACTACCGCGACCTCGACTCCTCCAAGTTCGACGCGGTTGCCTCCGTCGGCGCGATGGAGCACTTCGGCAAGGCGTCGCTGCGCTCTCACTTCGCGGCGATGGCCGCGCGCCTTCGCCCGGCCGGGCGGATGCTCAACCACGCGATCTCGCGACCGACGGGACGCCAGGGTGTGCGCGCCGGTGCGTTCGTGGACCGCTACGTCTTCCCCGACGGCGAGCTCGAGAGCATCGGCACCGTCGTCAGCGCGATGCACGACGGGGGGCTGGAGGTCCGCCACGAGGAGAACCTTCGCGAGCACTATGCCATGACGCTCCGTGAATGGTCGGCGAACCTCGAGCACGCTTGGGAGGAGGCCGTCGCCGAGGTCGGCGAGCGGCGCGCCCGCGTGTGGCGACTTTACCTCGCCCTGTCGCGGATCGGGTTTGAAACGAACCGCATCCAGATCCACCAGGTTCTCGGCGTGCACACTGCGGCCAGCGGCGACTCGGGGATGCCGCTGCGGCCGAGCTGGGAAGCGGCGCGGCCGGCCCGCAAACGCCGCTTCCGCAAAGCCGCCGAACGCGATCAGGACGACGCCGAAAGGAGCGCGGAGGAGGCCGCGCCGAAGGCGCGGCCGAAGGCGCCGGCCAAGCGGGCGTAGCTGCCCGCGGTCCGCGCGCACCCAACCGAAGAGAGGGTCGACGCGATGGATACGCCTGAAGTTGTCCCGGCGCTGGAGTGGCAGGCAGCACGCGAAGCGCTCCTCGCGAAGGAGAAGGAGCTCACGCGCGCGCGTGACGCGCTCGCGGCCGAACGACGGCGCATGCCGTGGATGCGGGTCGAGAAGCGGTACCGCTTCGACGGCCCCGAGGGCGAGGCGAGCCTGCTCGACCTGTTCGAGGGACGCCGCCAGCTGATCGTGTACCGCTTCTTCTTCGAGCCGGGAGTGAAGGGTTGGCCCGAGCGCGGCTGCGGCGGCTGCTCGTTCCTCGCCGACCAGGTCGCGAACCTCGCCCACCTGAACGCCCGCGACACCACCCTCGCGTTCGCGTCGCGCGCGCCGCAGGCCGACATCGAACGCTGGAAGGCGCGCATGGGCTGGCCGATGCCGTGGTACACGATCACGGACGACTTCGACGCCGACTTCGGCGTCGACGAATGGCACGGGACGAACGCGTTCGTCCGCGACGGCGAGGAAATCTTCCGCACCTACTTCATCGACAACCGGGGCGACGAGGCGATGGGCGGCACGTGGGCCTACCTCGACATCACCGCGTTCGGCCGTCAGGAGAGCTGGGAGGACTCGCCCGCCGGCTACCCGCAGAGCGAGCCCTACGGGTGGTGGCGCCTGCACGACGAGTACGAGACCGCGCAGGGCGGCTGACGGCCGACGGCGGCGCCGCTACCGCGGCGCGCCGGGCCCCGCGGAGCGACCGTCCGGCGGCGCGTCGCCAGCAGGCTCGGCTGGCGCGGGCGCCGCGGGAGCGGTCTCGATGGCGGCGGTCTGCGGGCCGCCGCCGGCGGCCGGCTGCTCTTCGAGCGGCGGGTAGGTCTCGGTGAGCAGGAAGATGTAAGCGTCGCTGCGAGCTATGTACGAGTTCGCCATCGCCATCACGTCGAAGAGCCCGCGCGGCATGCTGCCGCTGAAAACGAGGATGAACCACGCCGCGATGGCGACGATCTCAAGCAGCACGGTGATCGCGTAACGCAGCACGACGAGCGGGATCATCAGGATCACGCGGAAGAAGGTCTTCAGCCGGTTGTATTCGGGCAGCGGGCCGTGGAACTCGAGCCTGATCGGATACGCAGCGTCCTCACCTCCCCAGAAGGGCGGGTACGCGTCGCGTAGCAGCGCGCCGTATCCCGTGTAACGCGCAACGAAGCGCGTATAGCCGGCCACGAAATCGAAGAGGCTGTCGGGGTAGCGCGCCGTGAGGACGATCACCAGCCACGCGATGAAGACTGCGACAGTTGCGATCAGGCTGTAGACGTACAGCACCACCGTCAGCGGGATCAGAAGGATCAGCCTGAAGAACACTGAGAGCCGACTGCGCCGTTCGGCGTAGTCGGCACTGAAGTTGACCGGGTATGCCATCGGGTTGGCTCGTTCGCGTGCGGCCGCAAGCAACCTACCGCTCCTGCCCGACGCTCCCGCCGCGGCCGCCGGTCGTGTTAGAAGAGCGACGGTGAAGCGAACGGCCCCGGAGAACGTGACGCGGACGGTCGCCTCTTACGAGCGCGGGATGGCGGAGTACCTCGCTAACTACTCGGAGAGCCCGACGATCCGTGCGTTCAGGAGCAAGGTCGCGCGCCGTCTCGGACGCGGTGCGCGACTGCTGGAGCTCGGCAGCGGCCCCGGCGACGACGCCCTCTACTTCGAATCGCAAGGGATCGCCGTCACGCGCAGCGACGCGACGCGCGCCTTCGTCGAACGCATGCGGGACGCCGGCCAAGAGGCGCGCCTGCTCGACGTCACCGCCGACGATTTACCGACCGGCTACGACGGCGTGTACGCCAACGCGGTGCTGCTTCACCTCACGCGCACTCAGTTCGCCGATGCACTCGAGAAGGCCGCGCGCTCGGTGACGGCGCCCGGACTCCTCGCCCTGACCATGAAGGAGGGCGACGGCGACGCGTGGACATCGGCGAAGCTCGCACGGCCGCGCTTCTTCACCTACTGGCGCGAGGGCGCGCTCCTCGCGGCCCTCAGGGCTGCCGGGTGGGAGCCTTCCTACGTCGAGCACGTGACCGCGCGGGAGCCGTGGATCAACTGCATCTGCGCGCTCGCAGCTCGCGCCGACGACGCCTGATCCGCAGCGGGCCTGGCTACTCGCCCTCGTCGCGCGACTTGCGCAGCCAGTCGCTCACGCGCCGCGCGGCTTCGTCGATCGGTTCGCCGAGCCCTTCCAGCGTCGAACGCAGCCGCTCGGCGTAGTGGTTGACCGCGTCGGCCGCGTCGCTCCTCGGATTCGGCGGCTCATCGCGCGTGACGTACTCGCCACCGACGATCCGGTCGTAGTCGCCGGCGCGGACCCAGTTCATCAGCTCATGAACGCGCTGCACCGACATCGGGTGGGTGAGGTTGAGGTCCACCGTGAGGCGCGAGAGGCGGTCGAACGGCGAGGACTTCTCGCGGTACTCCTGGCCCTGCCTGACGAACGCATCGAGGTCGAGGTCGGTCGCCTCGGCGCCAGCGGCGAGCACCATCAGCGTGCGGCAGACGGCGAGCGGGTCGCGCACGACGAGCGCCGCCGCACGGTCGCAGCTCAGCTCCGAGGCGCGAAACCACTCCATCAGCGCCATCTTCAGGGGGAAGATCGGCACCGGAATGCCGGGCACGCTGAACGAGAGCTGCATCAGGATCACGAGCGCGGTGCGGTAGAGGACGTGGTCGGAGAGCACGTGCCCGGCCTCGTGGGCGCAGACGACGCGCATCTCTTGCTCGCTGGAGAGCCGCACGAGCTCGGAGTTCAGGACGACTATGGGACGGCCCGCGCCGATGGTCATCGCGTTCGCGAACGGGTACTGCGTCAGGTACAGCTCGGGCGCGGGCTCGATGTCGAGCGTCGCGTAGGCGCGGGCATGGGCGCGCCACACGCTCGGCAGCTGGTCGTCGCCGAGGCGCACCGCGGAGCCGAGAATGCCGCGGCGCATCGCCCTCTCGTAGCCGTACTCGATCAGTTTGCGCACGACCGAGTCCAGGTGCGGGATTGCTTTCAGCGCCGCGGTCGCCGCGCGGTCGGCGGGGTGTTCGTAAGCCTTTGGCGAGATCCGACTGAGCTGGTAGCCCGGCACGGGGAGGGTCATCGCCTCCACCCTACAGCCCGGCCGCTGGTCCGAAGGAGCGTGCGCCCGCGCCAATCGACGGTGCGGCCGCAGCGCGAAAGCCGCGCGCTCTACGTGGCGGCCGGTCGGATGTTCTGGTTGATGCGGAAAACGTTCTCGGGGTCGTAGGCCCGCTTGACGTCTGCCAGGCGGCCGTAGTTCTCGCGGTAACTCGCGCGGACGCGCTCCTCCCCCTCGTCCATCATCATGTTCACGTACGCACCGCCCGCCGAGTAGGGGTGAAGCGCCTCCTGGTACTCGACGCTCCAGCGCCGCACCGCGTCCGCGTTGGCGGCGTTGCCGTCGACGCCGGCGAACACCGCTCCCCAGTTCGCGTCACGGTAGCTCCAGGCCGTGTCGGTCGGCTCAACGTCGTGAGCTGCACCGTCGATCGGGTACATGTGCATCGTCGACTGAAGGCTCGGCCTGTCGGCGCCGAAGCGGGCGTGCAGCTGGACGGCATCGTCAGGGATCTCGGTGACGAAATCGGCCCGCCAGTACCACTGGTCGCCGGGCGGGTACAGGCCATCGAAGAGGCCTTGCAGCATCGCGTGGGGCATCGCCTGCACTCCGTGCATCAGGGGCTCAGGCACCGAATCGAGCAGCGGCGCCAGCGCCGCGCGCGCATCCTCCTCGGGGCCGAGGTAGCACCAAACGATCCCGCACACTTCGCGCAGGTGGATCTCCTCGGGGAATGGCGGCGCCGGCGGCACCGTGTGGAAGGCGAAGAAGCCGTTGAGCTCGCGCGGCGCGCTGGGCAGGAAGTCGCGGTAAGCCGAGAGCACCTCGACGGAGTCCTCGACGGGCCAGAAGGTCGGCCCGCCGATGACGGTGCCGACGTCGTGCAAGCAGAAGAGGAACGATGTGACAACGCCGAAGTTGCCGCCGCCGCCCCTGATCGCCCAGAACAGGTCGGGGTGCTCGTCGGCGCTGGCGCGGACCTGCTCACCGCTGGCGAGCACGAGATCCGCCTCGAGCAGGTTGTCGATCGTGAGGCCGAACTTGCGGGTCAGGTAGCCGAGCCCGCCGCCGAGCGTGAGACCTCCGACGCCCGTGGTCGAGATGATCCCGCTCGGCGTTGCAAGCCCGTGCTCGCCGGTGGCCCGGTCGACTTCGCCCCAGGTGCACCCGCCGCCGACGCGGACCGTGCGGGCATCGGGGTCGACCGCGATGCCGTTGATTGACGACAGGTCGATCACGACGCCGTCGTCGACCGTGCCGAGCCCGGCGCCGTTGTGTGCGCCGCCCCGTATGGCCAGCGGCAACTCCTGCGCGCGGGCGAAGCCGATGGCCGCGGCGACGTCGCCGGGGTCCGCGGCGCGCGCGATCAGCCCCGGCCTGCGGTCGATCATCGCGTTGTACACAGCCCGCGCCTGGTCGTAGTCGCCGTCTTCCGGGCCGATGAGCGCTCCCTGGAAGTGGGATAGCTGCTGGCGGGCGGCTTGTGCGGGCTCGACGGTGGCGCTCATGATGTTCCTCTCCTACTCGAAGATCTGGAAGTGCCGATCAGAACCGCACCGTAAAACCTCAGCGCGCCACCGTCATGACGCAGACTGACCCACTTTCACATCATTGGAGAGCCCGACACGAACGCACTGGTGATCAGATCTGACTATCGTGACCGCGCGGATACCGGTGGAAGAGCTTCCCGCAGCGCTGCGCGTCCCTTCGCCCTTCCCGTTCGTCGGACGGTCGGCCGAGCTTGAGAAGCTGCGCCTGCTCCTGCCGGCGGCCGAGGGCGAGGGCCGCCGCGTGGTCCTGCTCGGGGGCGCACCCGGCTCGGGCAAGAGCCGGCTGGTGCGGGAGTTCGCCTCCCAGGCCGCAGAGGCCGGCGCGCTGGTCCTGTATGGCGCGTGTGACGCCGTCGTGCACTCACCGTACGGCCCGTTCACACAGGCGCTGGAGCGCCTCACCGCGCTAGCCGATCCCGATCAGCTGCGAGCGGCTCTCGGCCCGTCGGCCGGCGAGCTCACACGGTTGTTGCCGGGCCTCGGAGAGCTGCTTGGGGAGCTCGCGCCGCCGACTCGCGCCGACCCCGACACCGAGCGCCATCGCCTGCACAGCGCCGTGACAGACCTGCTGGACTGGAGCAGCCGACAGCGACCCGTCGTGCTGGTGATCGAGGACGGCCAGTGGGCGGACGCGCCGACGCTCCTGCTCCTGCGTCACCTGGCTCAGGCGCCGTGGGCCGGGCGCGTGCTGCTGTTCGCGACCTTCAGGGACACCGAGGCCGAGGTCCCCGACGGTCTCTCGCAGACGCTCGCCGACCTGCGCCGCGCCGACGACGTCGTGCGGCTCAGCCTGACGGGCCTCTCAGACCGCGAGGTCGGCGAGTTCGTCACGCGCGTGTCCGACGGTGGCCTCGGCGACGAGGCGCCCGAGCTCGCCCAGTCGATCTTCGACCTCACCGGTGGAAACGCGTTTCTCGTGTGCGAGCTTTGGCGGGCGCTGACGGAGACCGGGGTGATCGAGCCGGTCGACGGCGAGCTGCGGCTGTCGGGCTCGCTGGCGGACCTCGGAACACCGGAGAGCGTCCGCGAGGTCGTCAACGGTCGCCTCGCGCGGCTCGCGCCAGAGACCACGATGCTGCTCGAGCTCGCCGCCACCGCCGGCGCCGAGTTCAATGCGGCGATCGTGGGGCGAGGCTTGGAGGTCGGCGAGCGCGAGCTCGTTGAGCCTCTGGACGAGGCCATCAGGAGCGGCATGATCGTCGAGCTGCCCGGCCGTCAGCTGTCGTACCGGTTCGCGCACGAGCTGGTGCGGCGCGCCGTTTACGACCGTCTGCCGGGCGTTCGCAAGGCCGAGCTGCACTTGCGCGTTGCCGAGGCCCTGGACGCGTCGGCCGGCCGATCGCCGCGCGTCCTTGCGGACCTCGCCCATCACTTCGCTGCGGCGGCTCCACTCGGCGAGACGGAGCGAGCGGTCGAATACAACATCCTGGCTGCGCGCGCGGCCGCCGACGCGCTGGCCTTCGATGACGCCGCCGCGATGCTCGCGATCGCCCTCGAGCTGGGGATCGACGACCCCGCGCGGCGCGGCGCGGTGCTACTCGAGCTGGGCCTCGCAAGACACAAGGCGGGCAAGGCGTTCGACGCGCTGGACGCGCTGACAGCAGCGGCCCAGCTCGGCCGCGAACTCGGCGATCACGAGCTGCTCGCGCGCGCCGCGATCGGCTACGAGGAGGCGAGCTGGCGGCCGGGGACGCAGCGTGGTGCGATCGAGCTGCTGGAAGAGGCGGCCGCGGCACTCGGCGACGAGGACTCTGAGCTGCGCGTCGGCCTGCTGGGCGGGCTCGCGCGTGCGCTCGACATGCAGGGCAGGCGCGAGCGGGCGGTAATCGTCCGCACGAACGCCGCCGAACTCGCCCGGGAGCTCGGCGACCGCGCCGGCCTCGCGACGGTGCTCGTTCGCTCGTACTGGTCGCGCGGCACGACCGCGATCGAGGAGATCATCGAAATGCTGACCGAGGCGCGCACGATCGGCGAGGAGCTCGAGGACGCCGAGCTCCAAGCCGAAGCGATGTCCTGGCTCGCGCCGGCGTTCGTCGCCGTGTCCGACATCCGGTCCGCGCGCGCAGAGGTGGCCGAGATGAGGCAGATCGCAGATGTCACCAGGCAACCCTTCAACCTCCACGTGGCCGAGCAGTACGGCGCGGCGATCGCGCTATCGGACGGCCAGCTGGACGCCGCCGAAGCGATGGCGCTGAGGTCGGAGCAGGCGGGGCGAACGCTGACCGGACGGGATGCCTCCGGCACCTACGGGATCCAGATGTTCAGCCTGCGCCGCGAGCAGGGACGACTTGCCGAGCTCGCCTCCGTGATCCGGATCCTCGCGGGAAACGAGCGCGAGGACGGCCCGTGGCGCCCGGGCCTCGCGTCCCTGCTGGTCGAGTTGGGAATGGATTCCGAGGCCGCACGCGAGCTCGCGCGAATAGCCGCCGCGGGTCTTGACCCGCTGCGCGAGTCGCTGTGGCTCGCGTCGCTCACGTACATCACCGACGCCTGCACGGCGCTCGGCGACCAGGCGGTCGCCGAACTCGTCTACCCGGAGCTCGCGCAGCTGGCCGGCACGAACGTGATGGTTGGGCATCTGGTCGCCTACTACGGGGCGGCCGACCGCTACCTCGGTATGCTCGCCACGACGCTTGGGGATTGGGAGCGCGCGCAGGAGCACTTCGAGCAGGCGCTCGAGCTCAACGCCCGGATGGACGCGTCGACGTGGCTGGCGCACACGCAGCACGAGTACGCCCGCATGCTGCTGCTGCGCGGGACCGCGTGGCACGACGAGGCCAGGACGCTGCTCGGGTCGGCCGACCGGCTGGCCGCGACGATCGGGATGGGAGCACTTCGCAAGCGAATCGCCAAGCTCGGCGCACCGCCCACCGCTCCGCCCGGGTTGCCCGACGGCCTGTCGGCGCGAGAGGCGCAGATCCTGCGCCTGGTAGCGCGCGGACTGAGCAATCGCGAAATCGGTGCCGAGCTGTTCATCAGCGAACACACCGCCGCCAACCACGTGCGCAGCATCCTGCGTAAGACCGGCTGCGCGAACCGCACCGAGGCGGCCTCCTACGCGCACCGGCACACCCTTGTTGACGCACCGGGGCCGAGCTAGGATCGCTCCGCATGCCCCTCTTCATCATCGAGCGCACGTTCGCCGATCAGCTGGAGCTGAACGACGATGACGTCAGGTTGATCGAGGAGGTCAACGCCGACGAGGGTGTGCGTTGGTTGTTCTCGTTCCTGAGCGCGGACCGCAGGCGCACCTACTGCCTCTACGAGGCGCCCTCGGCCGTGGCCATCGTGGCTGCTGCGGAGCGGGCGAACATCCCGGCGGACGAGGTCGTCGAGGTCGAGCAGGCGACGCTGGGAGACCACAGCCGCCTCAGCGAGTGGGCCGCCTCCCAATAGCCCGGTCGCTCTGCTCGCCCTCAGAGGGCGGGCATGACCATCGATGGCGAAACCGGTGCGGCGCATAACCAGCGTCCGGTGCCGAGGGCCCCGGAGGCAGCGTGAAATGTCATGTCACCCGACTGGGAGGCGACTTGACATATCTCTATATGGGAATATGAACCGCGCGTGGCCCGGTCAGCCACCACCTCGGACGTCTTCAATGCGATCGGCGACGCGCGCCGGCGCGCGATCCTCGACGAGCTGATCTCGGGCGAGAAGGCGGTCGCGGCGATCGTCGACGGCCTGGCGCTGCCGCAGCCCCAGGTCTCAAAGCATCTGCGGGTACTCAGCGACGTCGGCCTCGTCACCTGCCGCGCCGACGGTCGTCGCCGTCTTTACCGCCTGGAACCAGCCCGCCTGGCGCCGCTGCAGGCATGGCTGGCGCAGTACGCGCGAGCGATGAATGCCCGGCTTGACCGTATGGACGACTACATCAAGGAACTTCAACGAGAAGGAGACGGTGATGCCAGCTGACAGGCACGGATCGGGAGTCGTCGAGCTCCCAAACGATCGTGAGATCGTCGTAACGCGCAAGTTCGACGCACCGATCGAGCTCGTTTTCGACGTCTTTTGGAACCCGGAGCACGTACGCAAGACCTTCGCCCCGTTTGAGGGCGAGGAGGTGACCGTGTGCTCGATCGACCTGCGCGTCGGCGGCGACTACCACATCGCCTTCACCACGAAGGATGGAGGCGAGTGCTCGTTCCGCGGCACGTTCCTGGAGGTCGAGCCGCCGACGCGCACCGTCCAGACATGGCTGTTCGAGGGGTGGCCGGACGCGGAGGCGGTCGAGACGACGGCTCTCAGCGAAGCTGATGGCGTGACCACCTTGACGTGGCGGCTTGCTTTCCGCGACGCCGCGGGCCGCGCCCACATGGGCGACAGATTCGACGGCGTCCAGGCGAGCTTCGACAACGTCGAAGATCACCTGCGCTCGCTGCTCCAGGAGCGCGAGCCATCGCTCGACGGCTGAGCCGCGGCGCCGTGCGGCCGCACGAGGCAACCCAGGCGGCCCGGGGAAACGGCTCGGCGTCGGATCAGCCGCCCGGGCGATCGAACCGGCGCTCGCGATGGCAGGTGGAGACGGTGGGTTCGACAGGTGCGAAATCTTGGCTGGAAACGGCTCTGGAATGCGGGGTGGCGGGGTCAGGCCGAGGGGAGCTGCGTACGCTCGGCGCACGTACTCAGCCGTTCAGCGCGGATAACGCGTCATCGGCTGGCGGTTGAGATCGCCGCCGAACGAAACGCCTGCTTTACGCGCGAAGCGCAACTGACGGCACGGACTGCGAGAGGCGCGTCGGCAAGCGAAGGCAGATCTGCCCCGGGTGCTGCCCGGGTTGCTTGTCAGCGACGGGACTGTGCTTTCTGGGTGCGGTGGCCGCGGGCTGTTCTGGAAACTGCGCGCGCTCCGGTGGCCCGGCGCTCGCGCGCATTATGGCGTGGGGCGGTCGGCGCTGGAGGTGAACGCGTCGATGCGCTGGGCGTATGCGACTGCGTGGGTGCGCAGGACGGCGAGATGGCCGCCCGGCATTGCATCGAACTCGGCGCCGGGAATCAGGCGGGCGAGCTCGCGACCGCCGGCGATCGGTGCTATTCGGTCGTGCCGGCCGTGCAGCACGAGCGTCGGGATCTGGATGTCGATCAGACGCCCCCTAACGTCGTAGCCGCTCCCAGCATCGAGCTGGCGGCGTATACCGTGCCCGCCTTCGCGCTCGGCAGCGGCGGCGAACTTTGTCAACAGCCTCACGCGCCGGCGAGAGCGACCGGCGCAACGGCCGGCGATCAGCGTCAGCGTCCGGACCCGCTCCGGGCTGGCCAGGCAAAACTCGAGGGCGATGCACGCCCCCATCGAGAAACCGACGATGTCGGCCGCCTCAACGCCAGCATCATCCATCACCGCGAGCGTGTCCGCCGCCATCAGCGCGTAGCTGTAGGGCTCGTCGGGCTTGTCGCTGAAGCCACTACCACGGTTGTCGGCGGCGAGTACCAGATGGTGACGGGCCAGCGCGTCGATCAGCGGTCGATACTCGCCAGTGTGGACGCCGAGCCCACCGATCAGAACCAACGAGTCGCCCGTGCCGGCGAGCTCGTAATGGATGTTTACACCGTCGCTGTCAGCGCTCGGCATGAACCCAACATAATCGCGCGTATACGCCAAGACGATCTCAACCAGGTTGTCCACGATCTCCTCGCGTTCGGCCTCGATCAGCTTTTCTGCGCGCAGACGATTGAGAGCCGTGCACAAGGTTCCAGCGCGCAGTTCGACACGCCCGTAAGTCAGAACTGCGGCCGCATCGGCATTTCGATCTCACGTGCGGTTGCGCCGGCGTTTCCCTGCCAGCGAATCGAGGCGCTCGTCGTAGGCGAGGAGATCGCCGTCGAGCTCATGGGCCGTGGCGAGAACGATCGCGTCGGGCAGCCGGAGCCGCCCGTGCTCGGCGCGGAGCGTCGCCGCGCGCTCGGCGATGCTCGCGGTCAGAGGCGCGACCGCGATCCCCATCGCAGCGATCGCCTCGCGGGCATCGGCGGTGCGTGACGCCCGTGCGAACGCCACCAGCGACTCGCTGTAAGCGCTCGCGGGAGTGATGAGCGCTCTTCCAGCGACGTCCGCCGCGGCCACCTCCTCTACGGCGCGCTCGTGATGCGGATCGGCGCCGTCCAGCAGTCCGATCAAGACGCTGGCATCGAGTATCAGCGCTTCCATTCGTCGCGCAGGCGGTCGAGTTCGCCGCGGCGGTAGATGCCGCTGGCGATTCCGGCGTTGTGGCGCACGCGCGAGCCTCGCGCGGCAATCCTGATCTCTCCTTCGCCGAGCGCCTCGATCGCGACCTCGTCGCCTGGGTGGAGCCCAGCGCCGCGCATCGCCTCGACCGGCAGCGTGACCTGATTCTTCGTGGAGACCTTGGGCATGCCTTTACTCTACCAGCTCAGAAGTAAAGGAAAATGGAGACGGTGGGAATCGAACCCACGTCCGCGACCGCGTCGAGATGGCCTCTACGAGCGTAGCCGGCGCTCTGATCTCGTCCTCCGCTCGCCTCGCCGGCCGGGTTGCGGGGGACCAGCCCTCCTGAAGCTTCCCCGGATCGGCGAGGGCGTTCCTCACCGGGTGAGCCTGCTATCTGATCCCGGGTCTCCCCGCCGCAGGCGGGCGGGGTCCGAGACCTCACGGTCTAGTTAGTGCTAGACGGCGAGGGCGTACTCGTGAGAGTCCGCACTTATTGGTTCCCGGGTGTTTTACGAGGCCTCCCGGGACCTCGACTCGCAACCACCAGGACGGAACCGACCGCGTCGAAGCCTGTCGTCCCCGCTGATGTGGGTTCATCGTATCGCGCCGCGGACGGCCGCGGACAAAAGAAGACGCGGCCCCAAGCCGTTTGAGGAACCCCCAGTGGCTCCGCCCGAAGGCTTCGCCCGGTTGGGTGGCGCGGCCTCACACCTCGTTGGCCTCGCTCTTCGCGGCTTGGTTCCGCGTCTGCCGGGAACGTACGCGCAGACCGGCGGCCGCGCAAGCCCTACGGCGCGGCCCAACCCGCATCCTGCGAAAAAAACTGGTGCCGCGTGGCTCGCCGGCCGAGGGCGCCGCTTTGCTGCGCGTTAATCCCGCCTGCCACAATGGCTCCATGGATGAAGTGCACCCGATGATCGTCGCGGGCGAGGATCCGTTCGGGCGTCCCGCGGCCGAGACGAGGCCGCCGGTGCGCCGGCGCCTGCGCCAGCGCATCGCCAGCGCTCTCACGGCGGTCGGCGCGGCGGTTGCGAAGTTCTTTGCGCAGATCAAAGCGCTCGTCTTCCTGCTGCCCAAAGCCAAGCTCCTCACGACGTCGGGCACGGCTCTGCTCTCGATCGCCGCCTACTCGCTGTTCTGGGGCTGGCCCTTCGCCGCCGGCTTCGTGCTGCTGCTCTTCATCCACGAGATGGGGCACGTGATTGCGCTCCGGCGCGAGGGGATCAAGGCGAGCGCGCCGACGTTCGTGCCGTTCCTTGGCGCCGTCATCGCGGCGAAGTCGCTGGGGCGCAACGCGGTCGCGGAGGCGCGCGTAGGGCTCGCCGGGCCGATCCTCGGCACGATCGGCGCCGCGCTCGTCCTTCTGCTCGCCGAAGCGCTGAACAGCGAGATGCTGCGCGCCCTTGCCTACGTCGGCTTCATGCTCAACCTCTTCAACCTCCTGCCGGTGACGCCCCTCGACGGGGGGCGCGCGATGGCTGCGATGGCGCCGTGGATGTGGTTCGCCGGCCTTGGCGTGCTCGTCGCGATGCTCGTGCTCGTGCCGAACCCGATCCTGCTGTTGATAGTGATCATCGGCGCGCTCGACACGTGGCGGCGCTGGAAGGCGCGTTCGACGCGCTCGCTCGAGCAGGCCGCGTACTACCGCGTCACGCCGCACCAGCGCCTGCTCGTCGGGGCGACGTATGTGGCGCTGATCGTGATCCTCGCCGTCGGCATGGCGGACACGCACGTGCTGAGCGCCGGCGGGCACTCGTTCCGCCTGCTCTAACGGCGCGCCTCACGCAGCGCGCGGTCCATGTCGCGGCGCATCTCGCGCTCGCGGATCGCCTCGCGCTTGTCATGCACGTCCTTGCCCTTGGCGAGCGCGATCTCGACCTTGGCGTGTGAGCCCTTGAAGTAGATCCTCGTCGGCACGATCGTGAGACCCCGCTCGCGCGCACGGGCTTCGAGCCGGTCGATCTCGCGGCGGTGCAGCAGGAGCTTTCGCAGCCGCTCCGGTTCGTGGTTTTCGCGCGCCGCTGGCTCGTACGGAGGGATATGGACGGAGCTCAGGTAGAGCTCGCCGTCGCGCGCGAGGACGTAGCCGTCCTTCAACGTCGCGCCGGAGGTGCGCAGCGACTTGACCTCGGTGCCCTCGAGGACGATGCCGCACTCGATGCGCTCGAGCAGGTCGTAACGGTGGGAAGCCTGGCGGTTCGTCGCGACGTCGCCCGGCGCGACCTTGCGCTTGGCCTTTGCCATCGGCCGAGCCTATCCGGCGGGCAGCAGATCCACGCGCCCGCGCAAGGCGTCGACGCGCTCGACGCGCACGCTCAGCGGCTGGCCGAGCCTGACGCTCGCCCCGGTGCTCTCGCCCCGCAGCACGGTCTCCTCGTCGTTGAGCGACCACCACTCGCGCCGCGCCGCGCCGTCGCCGGCGGCGCGCAGTGAGCGCACGGGAAGGAGGCCTTCGTGGACGAGCTCGGCGCCGAAGGCGACGAACGGGCCGGCGGAGATCAGGCCCACGACCTCCCCCGGCAGGCGTTGCCCCCACGAGCCGCCCACGAGCTCGCGTTCCAGCAGCAGGCAGCTGACGATGTCGTCGGCGCGCCGCTCGAGGAGCATCGCTTCGCGCTCGCGCTCCGAGCAGTGCAGCGCGAGCGCCGCGAGGTCAGCGCCATCGTGCGCGGAGTCCTCGGCGCCGATGGCCTGGAGCAGCGCGCGGTGGCACACGAGATCCGGGTAGCGGCGGATCGGCGAGGTGAAGTGACAGTACGCGCGCGAACCGAGGCCCGCGTGACCTCCGTTGCGGGGCGAGTAGACGGCGGGCTTGAGCGAACGCAGCAGCAGCGCGCCGAGGGCGCGCGCGCCGTGGCCCTCGCGCCTTGCGTGCCGCGCGATCTGCTCGGAGAGCGGGCCGACGAGCGCGGCGGCCTGTGACTGCGACAGCGGCTCGGGAAGCGGCGGCGTCGGTACCTCGAGCGAGGCGAGCTGCTCGGCGAGCCGTTCGACCGCGGCGGGCTCGGGGCGCTCGTGCACGCGGTACAGGCACGGCAGCGAGCGCCGCTCGAGTAGCCCGGCGACGGCTTCGTTCGCGGCGATCATGAGCTGCTCGATGAGCCGGTGCGACGCGCTCTGCTCGCGCATCGCCGCGCCGGTGACGTGGCCGGCCGCGTCGAACGCGAACTCGGGCTCGGGCGCGTCGACGGCGAGCGCGCCGCGGACGAGTCGACCCCGGTGCAGCGCGTCGGCGACTTGCTGGGCGAGCTCGAGCGGCGCGCCCCAAGGTTCCTCGGCGCGCTCCTTGCCGTCGAGGACGCGCTGGACGCGGTCGTAGTCAAGTCGTGCGTCGGAGCGGATCAGCGAGCGGTAGAAACGAACGGAGGTCTGCGCGCCGCTCTCGTCGAAGGCGAGCTCGGCCGTGACGGCGGGCCGCTCCTCTCCGGGACGCAGCGAGCACGCGTCGCTGGACAGCGCGTGCGGCAGCATCGGCTCGACGGCAGCCGGCAGGTACGTCGAGTTCGCGCGCCGGCGCGCCTCCTCATCGAGCGGCGAGCCGGCCCGGACGTGCGCGGCGACGTCGGCGATGTGCACCCAGACGCGCGTCTCCCCGTTCCCGGCGGGCGCCGCGGAGATGGCGTCGTCGAAGTCGCGCGCGTCGGCGGGGTCGATCGTGAACGTCGCGAGGTCGCGCAGGTCGCTGCGCTCGGCTTGCGCGCCGCCGCGCGCCGCGGCGCTGCGCGCTTCGCGCTCGATGTCCTCCGCGAAGCCCTCGCCCATGCCGCGGTCCAGCAGCAGTGCCTCGACGACGTCGCGCGCCACGTCGGGTCGCCCGACGACGCGCTCGACGCGCGCGCCGCGGCCGCGGCGACCGACGCGGACGACGGCGATGTCGCCCGCGTCGGCGCGAACGTCGTGCAGCTGCACGGCGATCCTGACGGCTCCCTGCGCGTCGCCATCGAAGAGCGGCGCAGCCGTGAGGAAGCGCCCGCGCCTCTCGAGCAGCGCGACGAGGCGCTGCGGCGCGCCTGGGCGCGCGCTCAACCGAGCTTGGCGGCGACGGTCGCGAGCGCCGCCTTCAGGCCCGCTTCGCTGTCGACGCCGCGCGGCACTTTGACTTCGGGGATCACGCCGGCGCCCTGACGGACGCCGCCGCCGCCGAGGTTGCGCCCGTCGGGCGTGAAGTACTCGCCGACGGTGATGTCGAGCGCGCCGCCGTTGGAGAGCGGCTGCTCCTCCTGGAAGACGCCCTTGCCGAACGTGTGTGTCCCGACGACGGTCGCGCGGTGGTCGTCCTGCAGCGCTGCGGTCACGATCTCCGCCGCCGACGCGGTGTTGCTGTCGACGAGGACCACCAACGGCACCGTCGGCGCGATCGCGTCGTGTTCGGCGTAGAGGCGCGATTCGCCGACGGCGCGCCCGCGCATCGACACGATCAGGCCGTGCGCGATGAATATCGAGGCGATCCGCTGCGCTTCGGCAACGAGGCCGCCGCCGTTGGAGCGCAGGTCGAACACGATTCCCTCGGCGCCTTCGTGGAGGACCTTCGCGACCGCCTGATGGACTTCCTCGGCCGCGCCGGGCGTGAAGGACGCCAGCGCGACGATGCCGACCTTGTGGCCGTTGTACTCGCGTGTCCCCGATGCGACGACTGGCTCCGTGACGACGGCGCGCTGCACCGTGACCTGACGCACCCTGCCGGTCGCGCCGTCGCGTACGGTCAGTACGACGTCGGTGCCGGGCAGGCCCTTGATCATCGTCACGGCCTTGTCGGGCTCGATGTGCACGAGGTTGCGGCCGTCGACGGCGAGGATCGTTTCGCCGTCCTTCAGGCCCGCGTGCTGGGCGGGCGAGGAGTTGAAGACGCGCGCGATCAAAAGGCCCGAGTGCGTGGCGGCGACCGCGATGCCGATGCCCGTGAAGTGCGGCGGCGCGATGAACGTGCCGTATTCGCTCGGGCTCAGGTAGTGCGAAAAGCGGTCGTGGAGCGACGCGATGATCCCCGACAGCGAAGCTTCGTCGAGCTGGTGTTCACCGACCGGCCGGAAGTAATCGTCCTCGATCCGTTCGACGGCTTCGTTGACGAGCTTGTTCGGCTGCTTGGCGACGAACGTTTCGCGGACGAAGCCCGGCAGGCGATCGGGGTGGCCGCCGAGGTACAGGCCGAGGACGAGCGCGAGCACCACGACGAGGAGCACCATGAGCGTCCGTTGCCCTTCACCGCGCAGCTTCATCCTCCGGCAAGCCTAGAGCAGGCGGTGCCGTCCTCCGCAAGTAATCGCCCTGCGCGAGCCTCTAGGCTGCTGGGGCGATGGCGGCCATCTCGACGAGCACGATCGACGCCAACGGCCTGCCGCTGGCGCTCGTTTCGCTGCCGGGCACGCGCGCCGCGACGCTGCTCGTCGCGTTCGACGCGGGCGCCCGCAACGAGCGCCTGGAGGAGAACGGCATGGCCCACTTCCTCGAGCACCTCGTGTTCAAGGGTGGCCAGAGCTACCCGACGTACCGCGATGTGAACGAGACCGCCGAGCGGCTCGGCGGCGTTCTGAACGCCTACACGAGCCAGGATCTCGTCGCGTTTCACATCACGGTCCGCGCCGAGGCCGTCGAGCAGGCGCTCGACCTGCTCACGGACTTCGTCGGCCGGCCACGGCTCGACGCCGAGGAGCTAGAGCGCGAGCGGGGCGTCGTGATCCAGGAGATAAACCGCGCGTACGACCAGCCCGCCGTCGTCGCCGAGTACCTCATCGACAAGGCTGCGTTCGGCGAGCACCCGATGGGCCGCACGGTGCTGGGCCCAGCCGAAAACCTCCGCTCCTTCTCGCGCGAGGCGATCGTCGAGTTCCGCGAGCGCTGCTGGTCGGGCAGCCGCGGCGGCGCGTTCATCGCCGGCAACCTCGACCGACTGCCCGACGAGGGCCGCCTGCAGGAGCTCTTCGGTCGCTTCCCGGCCCTCCCGGCTGCCGGCGACCCAGAGCCTGTGGGCTCGTTCGAGCCGCGCGTGCTCGTCGAGCCGCGCGAGACGAACCAGTCGCACCTGCGCATGATCTACCGGCCCGCGATCGACGTCACGGATCGCCGTCAGCGCGCCGCGCTGACGATCTACGCGACGCTTCTCGGCGGCTCGATGGGTTCGCGTCTCTTCGACGAGATACGCGAGCGGCGCGGGCTGTGCTACTCGGTTTCGGCAGCGTCGATCGTCGCGCGCGACACGGCGGTCCTGCAGCTCAGCTCGGGCCTTGACTCCGCGAAGTGCATCGAGGCGTACGAGCGAATGCGCGGCATCGTCGACGAACTGCGCAGCGACGGGCCGAACGAGGCGGAGCTCGAGCGGGCCCGCGCGTACGCGGCGGGAAGCCGCGTGCTGGCGTTCGAGAACAGCCGCGCCGTGGCGAGCAACGCGGCTCGCCAGCGGATCGTCCACGGCGCGTCGATCGACCCGGACGTGGCGATCTCAGAGCTCGACGAGGTGACCTTCGAGCAGGTGCGTGACGTCGCCGCCGGAGTCAGCGAGGAGCTCGCCGTGGCGTGCGTCGGCCCCCACGACAGCGCCGACTTCTAGCCGATCGCGACCATCCTGTCGATCGGCACGCGCGCGCGCAGCGCCACGTCGGGCGCGACGGTCACCTCGAACTGGCCGTGCGCGAGCGCGTCGCGCAGCTTGGGAAGCGTGATCATCTTCATGAACTGGCAGGAGGCCTCCGCGTTCGCGGCGATGAAGCTGACGTCCGGCGCGGCCTGGCGCAGTCCGTGGAGCATGCCGATCTCGGTGGCGACGACCACCTCGCCGCCCTGGGCGCCGCGCGCGAAGTCGAGCATGCCGCCGGTGGAGAGCATGTGCACGCCGACCGGGTCGATGTCGCCCGCCGCGACGTACTCCATCACGCTCGTGGAGCAACCGCACTCGGGGTGGATGAGCATCTGTGCCTGCGGGTGCTCGGCCCTGATCGAGTCGATGTCGCGCGGGCGGATGCCGGCGTGGACGTGGCACTCGCCGTCCCAGACGTGCATCCGCCGCCCGGTCTGGCGCTCGACGAAGGCGCCGAGCCACATATCGGGCCCGAAGAGGATCTCGACGTCGTCGCCGTGGGTCGCGTAGATGTGGCGGACGACGTCGACGGCGTTCGACGAGGTGACGCAGTAGTCGGTGAGCGCCTTCACCTCGGCGGTCGTGTTGACGTACATGACGACGACGGCGTCCGGGTGGTCCGCGCGCCACTGCGCGAGCTGCGCCGCGTCGATCGACGCGGCGAGCGAGCAGCCGGCGTCGAGGTCGGGGATCAGCACCGTGCTGCCGGGGCAGAGCATCGCGGCCGTCTCGGCCATGAAATGGACGCCGCAGAAGACGATCGTGTCGGCCCCGGCCTGCGCCGCGCGGCGCGAGAGCCCGAGCGAGTCGCCGACGTAGTGCGCGACGTCCTGGATCTCCGGCAGCTGGTAGTTGTGCGCGAGGATCAGCGCGCCCTGCTCGTGCGCGAGCTCCCGCACCTCGGCCTGCAGTTGTGCGATCGCGCCGACCGACAGCTCGTCGGCGGCTGGCGGGAACAGGGACATCAGGTGCGCGGGTGCCGTTTCTTGCTCGTCGGATGCGGCGGTGCCGCGCCCGTGCGCCCATTGTATTGACGCGGGCGCCCTCGCCGGTCCGCGCCAGCTCGCGTCAGGCAGCGTCGGCGAGCAGCAGCGAGAGGTCGAGCGCCGGCGCCGAGTGGGTGATCGCCCCCAGCGAGATCCACTGCACCCCGGTCGCGGCGACCGCGGGCAGGTCGGCGAGCGTGAAGCCGCCGCTCGCCTCGAGCTGCGCGCGGCCCGCGACGCGCTCCACGGCGGCGCGCAGCTCGGGCACCGTCATGTTGTCGAGCAGCAGCCGCGGCGCGCCGGCGGCGAGCGCTTCATCGATCTGTCGGCTGTCGCCGACCTCGACCTCTAGCGTCGCCGCGAGGTCGGGGCGCAGCTCGCGCGCGCGCTCGACGGCCGCGCCGATCGACCCGGCGGCGGCGATGTGGTTCTCCTTGATGAGGACCGCGTCGAAGAGGCCGAAGCGGTGGTTCTCGGCACCGCCCGCGGCGACAGCCTCCTTCTCGAGCGCGCGCAGTCCCGGGGTCGTCTTGCGCGTGTCGAGGACCGTTGCGCCCGTGCCCTCGACGGCGCGCGCCGCACGCGCCGCGGCGCTCGCGACGCCCGAGAGGCGCGCGAGCAGGTTCAGAGCCGTGCGCTCCGCGCTCAGGAGCGCCCGCGTGCGGCCCTCGACGGTGAGCACCGGCCCGGCCTCCCGCCAGACGCCCTCTTCAGTCGCCCGCTCCAGCGCGGCGTCGGCGTCGAGCTCGCGGAACGCGAGTTCCGCGGCCTGTATGCCGTAGATGACGCCGGGGCGCTTCTGCGTGATCGTCGCGCGGCCGCGGGCGTCGGCGGGGACGGTCGCGAGCGTCGTGACGTCGCCCGGACCGATGTCCTCCTCGAGGGCGCGGCGCACGAGCGCCGCGAGCTCACTGCTCTCCACTGCGCTCCCGGGCGGACTCGAGCAGGTACGTCCGCACGAAACCGTCGAGGTCGCCGTCGAGGACGCGCTGCGCGTCGCCGACCTCGTGGCCCGTCCGGTGGTCCTTGACGTTGGTGTACGGGTGCAGGACGTAGGAGCGGATCTGCGAGCCGAAGTTCACGTCCTGGCTCTCCCCCTTCTCGCGCGCGATCTCGGCGGCGCGTTCGCGCTCGGCGCGCTCGAGCAGCTTCGCGCGGAGCATCGACATCGCGGTCTGCCTGTTCGACGACTGCGAGCGCTCGTTCTGGCACTGCACGACGATGCCCGTCGGACGGTGGGTTATGCGGACGGCCGAGTCGGTCTTGTTGACGTGCTGGCCGCCGGCCCCCGACGCGCGATACGTGTCGACCTGCAGGTCGTCCTCGTCGATGTCGACCTCGCCGGCCTCGGCGACGACGGGCGCGACCTCGACTCCCGCGAAGCTCGTCTGGCGGCGGTGCGCCGAGTCGAACGGCGAGAGGCGCACGAGGCGGTGCACGCCGCGCTCGGCGGCGAACAGCCCGTACGCGTTCTCGCCGCTGGCCTTGAACGTCGCGGACTTGATGCCGGCTTCCTCGCCCTCGCTGACCTCGAGCAGTTCGGTCGCGAAGCCGCGCCGCTCGGCCCAGCGCAGGAGCATGCGCAGCACCATCTCGGCCCAGTCCTGCGCGTCGGTGCCGCCGGCGCCGGCGTTGACGGTCACGAGCGCGTCGCCGGCGTCGTACGGTCCGGCGAAGAGCCGCTGCTCCTCGGCCTCGCCGAGGCGCGCCTCGACGCTCTCGAGCTGTTCGGCGAACTCGTCCGCGAGCGACTCGTCCTCCTCGGCAAGCTCGGCGATGCCGTCGAGGTCCTCGACGTCACGCTCGAGGCTGCGGTACTCCTCCAGGCGGCGCGTGAGCCGCGCGTGCTCGGCGGACAGCTCGGCGGCGCGTTGCGCGTCGTCCCAGAAGCCGGGTGCGCCGAGCTCGGTTTCCAGCTCGCCTACGCGTGCCTCGAGTCCAGCCGGGTCAAAGGTAGTCCGCGAGCAGTTTCATCTGCTCACGGATCGCTGCCAGGCGCTGCGGCGTTGGCTCGTACGTCGGCGTGCTCGGCATGCGCTGTGACGCTAGCAGTCCGGGCCCTACGCGCCGTGGCAGCGCTTGTACTTCTTGCCGCTCCCGCACCAGCACGGGTCGTTGCGGCCGAGCTGGTGCTCGGCGTCGACGACACGCTGCTGCACGACCGGGGCCTCGCCCGCCTCGCCGTCGCCGCCGGGCACTTCGGCGCCGTGTGCTTCGCCCGCGGCGCCGGCGGCGGCTGCCGCGGCGGCGATCGCGCCCGCGCCGGCGGCGGAGGTGCCGCCCGAGTAGGAGATGCGGCCGGCCTGCGTTGCCGTGCCGGACGCGGCGAACGTCGGCGGCGGGGCGCCCTGCCCCTCGACGGTGACTTCGACGTTGAAGATCATGCGCGCGTAGTCGCTCCAGACGCTGTTCATAAGGTCGCCGAAGAGCGTGAAGGCCTCGTTCTTGTAGGCGACGAGGGGGTCCATCTGCGCGAAGCCGCGTAGATGGATGCCCTCGCGCAGGTAGTCCATGTCGAAGAGGTGCTCGCGCCAGCGTTCGTCGATGATCTGCAGCAGCAGAAAGCGCTCGAGGGCGCCCATCAGCTCCTCGCCGAGCGCCCGCTCGCGCTCGTCGTACTGTTCGAGCGCCATTTCGCCGACCGCGTCGACGAGCGCGTTGTGGTCGCCGCCGGCGCCGGCCAGGCGCTCGTCCTCGGGGTCGATCGGGAAGAGCTGGCCGAGCGCCGTGTACATGCCGTCGATGTCCCAGTCTTCGATGAATTCCGATTCGGTGTACTGCTCGACGATCCGCTCGACGGCCTTGACGACTTCCTCGCGCGCCTCGTCGCCGATGTCCTTGCCTTCGAGCACCTGGTCGCGGTAGGCGTAGATCACGCGCCGCTGCTCGTTCATCACGTCGTCGTAGTCGAGCACGCGTTTGCGCAGCAGGAAGTTCTGCTGCTCGACCTTTTCCTGGGCTTTCTCGATCTGCTTGCTCAGCATCCCGGCTTCGATCGGTTCCTCGTTGCCCTCCTCGTCGGTGCCGCCGAGTTTGTCGAGAATGCGGTAGATGCGGTCGCCGGCGAAGAGCCGCACGAGGTCGTCTTCGGCGGAGAGGAAGAAGCGCGACTCGCCGGGGTCCCCCTGGCGGCCGGAGCGGCCGCGCAGCTGATTGTCGATGCGCCGCGACTCGTGGCGCTCGGTGCCGCAGATGAACAGCCCGCCCGACTCGACGACGGCCTCGCGGTGCGCCTCCACTTCGCCTTCGATCTCCGGCAGCGCCTTCTCAACGCGCGCCGCGTAGTCGTCGTCGTCGACCGAGGCGCCCTCCTTCGCAAGACGCTGCGCGACGAGGTGCTCGACGTTGCCGCCGAGCTTGATGTCGACTCCGCGGCCCGCCATGTTCGTGGCGATCGTGACGGCGCCGGGTCGCCCGGCCTCCGCGACGATGTCGGCCTCGCGCGCGGCGTGCTCGGGCTTCGCGTTCAGGACGGTGTGTTTGACCCCCCGCTGCGTCAGGCGCTCGGAGAGCAGCTCGGACACCTCGACGGAGATCGTGCCGACGAGGACCGGCTGGCCCGCCTCGTTTCGCGCGGCGATCTCGCGCACGACGGCGGACCACTTGCCCTCCTTCGTCTTGTACACCTGGTCGTTGTGGTCCTTGCGGACCATGTCGCGGTTCGTGGGTATCTGGACGACCGGCAGCTCGTAGATCTTCAGGAACTCGGTCGCCTCGGTCAGGGCGGTGCCGGTCATGCCGCTGAGCTTGTCGTAGAGGCGGAAGTAGTTCTGGTAGGTGATCGTCGCGAGCGTCTGATTCTCCTCCTGGACCGCGACGCCCTCCTTCGCCTCGATCGCCTGGTGCAGGCCTTCCGACCAGCGGCGGCCCTCGAGGATGCGGCCCGTGAACTCGTCGATGATCTGGACCTGCCCGTCGACGACCGCGTAGTCGACGTCGCGCTTGAAGAGCGCCTCGGCGCGCAGCGCCTGCTGCAGGTGGTTGACGAGGTGGCCGTTCTCGGCGCGGTACAGGTGGTCGATGCCGAGGAACTTCTCGGCCTTGGCGACGCCCTGCTCGGTCACCGACACGGTCTTGTGCTTCTCGTCGACCTCGTAGTCGAAGTCGGCGACGTAATGCTTCTTGGAGCGCGGGTCCATCCCTTCGGGCGTCTCGCCGAGGACCATTTTCGGTGCGAGCCGCGCGAAGCGGACGTACAGGTCGGCCGCCTGTTCCGGGGCGCCGGAGATGATCAGCGGGGTGCGTGCCTCGTCGATGAGGATGTTGTCGACCTCGTCGACGATCGCGAACGGGTGACCGCGCTGCACCTTTTCGGCGAGGTCCTTGGCCATGTTGTCGCGCAGGTAGTCGAAGCCGAACTCGGAGTTGGTCCCGTAGACGACGTCGCAGGCGTACGCGAGGTGCTTGTCGGCGTTCGGCTGCTGCGCCTGCAGCACGCCGACGGTGACGCCGAGCGCGTCGTAGATCGGTTTCATCCATTCGGCGTCGCGGCGCGCGAGGTAGTCGTTGACGGTGACGACGTGCACGCCCTTGCGCGCGCGCGGCGACTCCGGGTCCTCGGGGTCGGCGTCGGCGACGGCGAGCGAGTTCAGCACGACCGCGAGCGTCGCGGTGAGCGTCTTGCCCTCACCGGTCTTCATCTCGGCGATCTGCCCGTCGTGGAGGGCCATGCCCCCGACGAGCTGCACGTCGAAGTGGCGCATGCCCATCTGGCGGCGCGCGACCTCGCGCACGATCGCGAAGGTCTCGGGCAGGACGTCGTCGAGGCTGTCGCCGCCCGCGACGCGCTCGCGGACCTCGTCGATACGCTCACGCAGCTCGGCGTCGGATTCGTGTTCGAGCTCGGCCTCGAAGGCGCCGATCACCGCCACGCGGCGCTCGTACGCCTTGAATTGTTTCGACTCGCCGACGTTGAGGGCGCGCTGCAGCAGGGATGGCACGAGGCAAGGATAGCCAGTGCCGGTGAGCCCGAGCTGCCGCTGCGGCTACGTCGCGGGGTGGGCGCGGCCGCCTTCGGCGACGCGCGCGTCGCGGCGGTGGCGCAGTTTGTCGCGGTGGCGCTTCACCTGCCGTGCGAGCTCGTCGACGACCATGTTCAGCGAGTGCATCATCTCCGGCGAGGCGTCGCGGGCGCGCAGTGTGACGCCCTTCAGGTAGAGCGTGCCCTCGGCGACGTCGCGGTCCACGACACGGGGGTTTCTCTCGCGGAGAAGCTCAAGCTCGAGGCGCGCGAACGGCGAGAGCTGGCGGGCGACCTTTTCGAGCCGCCGGGCGGCATGCGCCTTCAGCTCCTCGGTGACCGGGACGTTGCGACCGGTGATCTCGATCTCCATCGTGGGCTCCCTTCGTCGGGGCTGTGGGTGTCACCACGATCGTACGCCCCGCCGCCGTCGCTGTAAACAACGTTTTCACGTTCCGGCCGGGTTCCGGCGCGACGGGCGTCAGGCGCGGCTGGCGGTCATCGCGGCGAGCACGTCGCCGTGACCGACGATCGCGCCGATCACAATCGCTCCGGCGTCGACCTGCGCGCCGGGTAGCAGGATCGTTTCGCGCAGCTGCGCGCCGGCGCCGACGCTCGCCCCGTCGCCGACGACTACAGGTCCCAGCAGCCGGGCCTCGTCGGCGACGCTCGCGCGACGCCCGATCCACGCCTGTCCCTCGACCTCGATGCCCTCGCCGAGCCTGGCTCCCGGGGCGAGCGTGAGGCCCGGCTGCTCCTCGCGCCCCTCGAGCTCGAGGCGCACCTCGCCGCGCAGCGCGTCGAAGGTTCCCTGGCGCAGCTCGGCGAGCGAGCCGATGTCGTTCCAGTAGCCGTGCACCTCGTGGATGTGGAACGGGACGTCCGCGTCGAGCAGCGCCGGGAAGACGTCCTGCGCCCAGTCGGCGAACGGGCGGTCGGGGAAGTAGTCGAAGATCGCGGGGTCGAAGACGTAGATGCCGCAGTTGCCCAGGTGCGAGCGCGCCTCGTCGGGCGAGGGCTTCTCCTGGAAGCCCGTGACGCGGCCCGCGTGGTCGTGCACGACGACGCCGTACTCGCGGGTGTCGGTGACCTGCTTGACGGCGAGCGTCGCGATGCCGCCCGCTTCGCGGTGGCGGCGCGCGAGCGCTGTCAGGTCGATGTCGGTGAGCGCGTCACCGGAGATGATCAGGAACGCCTCGTCGCCGAGGAAGTCGGCGCAGGCCCGTACGCCGCCGGCGGTCCCCAGCAGCTCGGCCTCGTAGCGGTAGGCGATGCGGTCGCCGAAGAAGTCGCGGATCGAGTCGGGGAAGTAGTGCAGGTTCGCGATCACCTCGCCGATGCCGTGCCGTGCGAGCAGCTCGAGGATGTGCTCCATGACGGGCCGGTCGATTACGGGCACCATCGGCTTGGTGATCTCGTACGTCAGCGGACGCAGGCGCGTGCCCAGGCCCGCGGCGAGGACCATCGCTCTCATCGCCGCCGGCCCCCGGGGCGCCTAGTAGCGGTAGTGGTCGGGCTTGAACGGCCCCTCGACGGGGACGCCGAGATAGGCCGACTGGGCCGCCGTCATCTGTGTGAGGTGCACGCCGAGCGCCTCGAGGTGCAGCGCCGCGACGCGCTCGTCGAGGTGCTTGGGCAGCACGTGGACGCTGCGCTCATAGAGCTCGGAGCGCGTGAACAGCTCGATCTGGGCGATCACCTGGTTCGAGAACGAGCAGCTCATCACGAAGCTCGGGTGACCCGTGGCGTTGCCGAGGTTCAGCAGCCGCCCCTCGGAGAGCAGGATGATCGCGTGGCCGTCGGGGAAGACCCACTTGTCGACCTGCGGCTTGATGTTGACGCGCTCGATGCCGTCGACCCCGCCGAGACCGGCGACGTCGATCTCGTTGTCGAAGTGGCCGATGTTGCCGACGACCGCCTGGTGCTTCATGCGCGCCATGTCCGCGGCGGTGATGACGTCGCGGTTGCCGGTGGCGGTGACGAAGATGTCCGCCGTTTCGACGACTTCGTCGAGCCTTCGCACCTCGTAGCCCTGCATCGCCGCCTGCAGCGCGCAGATCGGGTCGATCTCGGTGACGATCACGCGGGCGCCCTGGCCGCGCAGCGATTCGGCGCAGCCCTTGCCGACGTCGCCGAAGCCGCAGACGACGGCGACCTTGCCGCCGATCATCACGTCGGTGGCGCGGTTGATGCCGTCGAGCAGCGAGTGGCGGCAGCCGTAGAGGTTGTCGAACTTGGACTTCGTCACCGCGTCGTTGACGTTGATCGCAGGGAACAGCAGCTCGCCGCGCTCGTACATCTCGTAGAGGCGGTGGACGCCCGTCGTCGTCTCCTCGGTGACGCCGATGATGCCGTCGGCGACGCGCGTCCAGCGGCCGGGGTCCTCCGCGAGCGAGCGCTGCAGCAGCTCGAGGACCACGCGCATCTCCTCGCCGCTCGCGCTCGCCGGGTCCGGCACCGCGCCGGCGCGCTCGTACTCGCTGCCGCGGTGGACGAGCAGCGTCGCGTCGCCGCCGTCATCGAGAATCAGGTTCGGGCCGCCGTCGGGCCAGCTGAGCGCCTGCTGTGTGCACCACCAGTACTCCTCGAGCGTCTCGCCCTTCCACGCGAAGACGGGGACCCCGGCCGGCTGCTCGACGGTGCCGTGGGGGCCGACTGCGACAGCGGCGGCGGCGTGGTCCTGCGTGGAGAAGATGTTGCAGCTCGCCCAGCGGACCTCCGCGCCGAGCGCGGTGAGGGTCTCGATCAGCACCGCCGTCTGGACGGTCATGTGGAGCGAACCGGTGATGCGGGCGCCCTTCAGGGGCTGTTCGACGGAGTACTCGCGGCGGATCGCCATCAGGCCGGGCATCTCGTGCTCGGCGAGCGTGATCTCGGCGCGGCCGAAGTCGGCGAGCGAGAGGTCGGCGACCTTCAGTTCCGGTGTGGTGGCGGCTGCGGTTGGGTTCATGCCCGACCAGTCTAGGGACCGCCGCGAGCTTTCAGGCCGCGGTCAGCTCGAGCCGAGCTCGCGCTTGAGCTGCTGGATCGCGGCGATCGGCGTCGGGTCCACGCCGCGCAGCGCGGCGAGGTACACGGAGACGAGGTCGCCGAGCAGGACGAGCGAGACGACGCGTTCGACGGAGTTGCGCCCGCGCGTTTCGACGCGCAGGCATGCGGCGGCATGCTCGCGCGCGATGCGCTCCGTCACCTCGATGCGCTGGCGCACGCGGGGGTGGGCGTCGGCGTCGTCGAGGAACACCGCGGACAGGCGCGCGACATCGGCGGCGCCCTCCCAGCCCGCGACTTCGTTGTGGTCGAGCTCGGGCAGCTCGTTCCAGAACGCCGGCAGCTTCGCGTTCTCGTTGATCTGCGTCTTCCAGCGGTAAGCGATCGGGCTCGTCAGCCCCGCGCCCGCGACGACCGGGATCGTGCCGTTGAGTTCGCCGGCGATGCGCTTGGCGAGCGAGTCGGGCGGCGCGTCGGGGCCCCACTCGCTGACGAGGCCGTCGAGCGAGGACGCGGCGACATCGATCTCGGAGGAAAGGCGCGGCCCGGCGCCGCACAGCGCCGCCACTTCGAGCGCCGTGACGAGCGTGTAGCCGACGGCGTGGCGCGGCTGGAATCCGCCGGGCAGCGGGATGACGGGCACCTCGTCCGCGCGTGCCATCTCGGCGAGCTGTCCGCCGGTCGTCGTCACGATGCGGCGCGCGCCGAGCGCGCCCGCCGACTCGTAGCAGGCGAGCGTCTCCTCGGTGTCGCCGGAGTAGCTCGCACACAGCACCACCGTGTCGGGCGTCGTCCACGTCGGCAGGCCGTAGCCGCGAGTGACGAAGAGCGGCCGTGTGAGGCGGTCGCCGAGCGCGGCGCGCGCGAGCGCGCCGCCGATCGCCGAGCCCCCCATGCCGGCGACGACCAGGCCGGCGGAGGAGTCCGTGTCGTCCATGATCGCCGAGTCAAAGCGCCAGAGCGCGTCGCGCAGGTGGTCGGGCAGCGCGAGGATGTCGCCCAGCTGGCCATCCGGGTCGATCTGCGCGATCGACTCGCGCGTCAGGTCTGCGGCTCCTATGCTCATCGCGGCGCTCCCCTCGCTGTCGCTTGTGGGCGGCGGCCGCCTAGAAGGCGATCGCGCCGTCGGGCAGCCGTACACCGGGGAAGATACGCGCACCGCCCGCAAGCGCGTTGTCTGCCCCGAGTGCAGCCCCTTCGCCCAGCACCGCGTTGCCGTCGAGCTCGCAGCGCTCGCCGACCGTGCTGCCGGGCGCGAGCACGCAGTTGCGCAGGCGGCTGTCGGCGCCGACGACGGCGTCGTCGAGCACGACGGCGCTCTCGACGCGCGCGCCGGCGGCGATCTTCGCCCGCGGCCCGATCACTGCGCACGGCCCGACGGTGGCGCCGGCGGCGACGTGCGCGCCCGCGCCGATCACGCACGGCTCGAGCACCCGCCCCTCGACCGTCGCGTCGCCGGCGACGGGCTGCGCCGGCGCGCCGGGCAGGTCGCCGGCGATGATGTCGAACGTTCCCTGCAGGTAGCGCTCGGGCGTGCCGATGTCGAGCCAGTAGCTCTCGCTCGCGTAGGCGAAGAGGCCGTTCCCGACCAGATGCGGCCAGACCTCATGCTCGATCGAGACTTTGCGCTCGGACGGCACGAGCTCGAGGATCTCGCGCTGCAGCACGTAGACGCCCGCGCTGATCAGGTTCTCGCCCGGGATCTCGTGCTGCGGCTTCTCGACGAACTCGCGCACCGCGCCGCGCGCGTCGCGGAGCACGAGGCCGTACGGCGAGGGGTCGGCGACGGGGACCAGGGCGAGCGTCGCGCGCGCGCCGCTCGCGCGGTGCGCAGCGAGCTGCGCGGTGATGTCGATGTCCGTGAGGACGTCGCCGTTGAGCATCAGGAACGTCTCGTCGAGCAGCGGCGCGGCGAGCTTCACGGCGCCCGCGGTGCCGAGCGGTTCGGGCTCCTCGATGTAGACGATCTCGATCCCGAGGCTCGCGCCGTCGCCGAGCACGTCACGCACGCCGTCGGCGAGGAAGCCGCAGGAGAGGACCACGCGCGTGATGCCGTGGCCGCGCAGCCATTCGAGCATGAAGGAGATGAACGGCCGGTCGACGAGCGTGACGACGGGCTTGGGGACGTTGCTGGTCAGCGGGCGCAGGCGCGTCCCCTGTCCGCCCGCGAGGATCACGGCCTGCATCGCTAGCGCCTGCCGACGCCCTCGTACACGAGGCCGGCGGCGCGCAGCGCGTCGCCGTCGAGCGCGTTGCGCCCGTCGATCACGAGGTTGCCGGCCATCGCCGAGGCGACCTGCTGCCAGTCGAGCGCCACGATCTCCGGCCACTCGGTGACGAGAACCGCGGCGTGGGCGCCCGCGACCGCGTCGAGCGCGCCCGGCGCGAACTCGACGCCGCGCAGCAGCCCCTTCGCCTGGTCGGCGGCGACCGGGTCGTACGCGACGACCTCGGCGCCGGCGGCCTGCAGGCGCGCCGCGAGGACGAGCGAGGAGGCCTCGCGCATGTCGTCCGTGTTCGGCTTGAAGGCGAGCCCGAGCAGCGCGACGCGGCGGCTCGCGAGCTCGCCGAGGTGCCGTTGCAGCTTGCCGATCACGCGTCGCTTCTGCAGCTCGTTGACCTCGATCACGGCGGTCAGCAGCTGGAAGTGGTAGCCCGAGTTGCCGGCGAGCTGTTTGAGCGCGTCGACGTCCTTGGGGAAGCAGCTGCCGCCGTAGCCGATGCCGGCCTGCAGGAACTTCGCGCCGATGCGCTCATCGAGCCCCATGCCACGCGCTACCTCGACGACGTCGGCGCCCGTCTCCTCGCAGACGTTCGCGATCTCGTTGATGAATGAGATCTTCGTGGCGAGGAAGGCATTGGAGGCGAGCTTGACCATCTCGGCGCTGGCGACGTCGGTGCGCACGAGCGGCGCTCCGAGCGGCTCGTACAGCGCGACGACGGCGTCGCCGGCCCAGTCACCGCTGTCGCCGATCACGACGCGGTCGGGGTGAAGGAAGTCGTGGACGGCCGAGCCCTCCTTGAGGAACTCGGGGCACGAGACGTACGCGAGGTCCTGCTTTTCCTGCTGCGCGAAGGTGCGCGCGAGCGCGGCGCCGGTCCCCGCCGGCACCGTCGACTTCATCACGAGCGCATGTTCCTTCGTCGGCGGTATCGCGTCGACGACGGCGTGCACCGCAGTGAGGTCGGCGTCGCCGGAGTGCGTCGGCGGCGTGCCGACGGCGACGAAAAGCAGCCGCGACGCGGCGAGGGCGTCGGCGATGTCGGTCGAGAAGTGAAGGCGCTCGCGGTTGCGCTCCATCAGCTCGTCGAGCCCCGGCTCCCAGATCGGCACCTCGCCCGCACGCAGGCGCTCGATGCGCTCGGCGTCGATGTCGACGCACCATACGTCGCTGCCGAGCTCGGCGAAGCCGACGGCTGTGACGAGGCCGACGTAGCCGGCGCCGATCACGCCGACCGGCTCGCGCGAGGCGCCCATCGTCAGGCCGCTACGGCGAGGAACGCCTCGTAGCGCCGGATGTCGCGCCTGGCGCGGGCGAGTTCCTCGCTGCTCTGCCCCGCGCTCTCGGCGAGCGCGCGGGCGTCGGCGAGGCGGGCGCCGATCTCCTCGCGGTCGATCTGGTCGGGCGCCAGCGCCTCGCCGAGGAGGACGAGCGCCCGGTTGTCGATGAACTGCAGGTAGCCCTCGGACTGGGCGTAGCGCACGATCTCCGACTCGCTGCGGTAGAGCCGCAGCTCGGTCGGCTCGAGCGTGGCGAGGAGCGGCTCGTGGTAGGCGAGGATGCCGATCGAACCGAGCGTCGTTTTCGTCGACAGCATCTCGATCTCCTCTGCGAAGACCTCCCCCTCGGGGGTCAGCACCTCGGCCAGGAACTTGCGCCGCGCCATCAGCTCTTGGCGGCCGCGACGACTTCGTCGATCGTGCCCTTCAGGAAGAACGCACTCTCGGGGATCTCGTCGTGCTTGCCTTCGATGATCTCCTCGAAGCCGCGGATCGTCTCGGCGATCGGCACGTAGGCGCCGGGGGTGCCTGTGAACTGTTCGGCGACGAAGAAGGGCTGCGAGAGGAAACGCTCGATCTTGCGTGCCCGCTGCACCGTGAGCTTGTCCTCGTCGGAGAGCTCGTCGATGCCGAGGATCGCGATGATGTCCTGGAGCTCCTTGTAGCGCTGCAGGATCTCCTTGACGCGGTTGGCGACGCGGAAGTGGTCCTCGCCGAGAATCTCGGCCTTGAGGATCGTGGAGTTCGAGTCGAGCGGGTCGACGGCGGGGTAGATCCCTTTTTCGGAGATCGCGCGCGAGAGCGCCGTGGTGGCGTTCAGGTGCGCGAAGACCGACGCGGGCGCCGGGTCGGTGTAGTCGTCGGCGGGGACGTAGATCGCCTGGATCGACGTGACCGAGCCGCTGCGCGTCGAGGTGATGCGCTCCTGCAGCTGCCCCATCTCGGTCTCGAGCGTCGGCTGGTAGCCGACCTGGGAGGGCATCCGTCCGAGCAGCGCCGAGACCTCGGAGCCGGCCTGCACGAAGCGGAAGATGTTGTCGATGAAGAGCAGCACGTCCTGGCCCTGGTCGCGGAAGTATTCGGCCATCGTCAGGCCCGACAGGGCGACGCGCATACGCGCACCGGGGGGCTCGTTCATCTGGCCGAAGACGAGCATCGTCTTCTCGATGACGCCCGACTCCTTCATCTCGAGCCAGAGGTCGTTGCCCTCGCGCGAGCGCTCGCCGACGCCGCAGAACGCCGACAGGCCCCCGTGTTCCTTCGCGAGGTTGTGGATCAGCTCCTGGATCAGCACCGTCTTGCCGACGCCGGCGCCGCCGAAGAGGCCGACCTTGCCGCCCTTCGCGTACGGCGCGAGCAGGTCGATGACCTTGATGCCCGTCTCGAACATTTCCGTCGTCGGCGTGAGGTCCTCGACGCGCGGGGCCTCCTGGTGGATGTTGCGCCGCTCGACGTCGTCGGGCAGTTCCTCGCCGAGGTCGATCGGCTCGCCGAGCAGGTTGAAGATGCGCCCCAGGGTCGCCTCGCCGACGGGGACGGTGATCGGCGCTTCGGTGTCGATCACCTCGGCGCCTCGTGCGAGCCCGTCGGTGGTGTCCATCGCGACGGCGCGGACGCGGTCGTCGCCGAGGTGCTGCTGGACCTCGCAGACCAGGACGGTGTCCTCGCCGCCGGGCGAGATGCCGGGCGCCTCCTCGTCGGCCGCGGCAGCCGGCTTGGCGATCGTGATCGCGTGGTAGATCTCGGGCAGACGGTCCGGGAAGACCGCCTCGATGACGACGCCCTGGATCTCCTCGACGCGGCCGATGTTGCGCGCTCCGTTCGCGGCGGCGTCCTTGGCGGCGGCGTCTTGGGCGGTGGTGGACTGCATCTGGGTTGCTCCTCTTGTCGGGCTCATTGTCTGAAGTCTGGTGCGCGCTACGCGACGCCCTCGGCGCCGGCGACGACCTCCATGATCTCCTGCGTGATCTCGGCCTGGCGCGCGCGGTTCATCTGCAGCGTGTACTCGGTGATGATTTCGCCGGCGTTGTCCGACGCGCTGCGCATCGCGGTCATCTGGGCGCCGAAGAAGCCTGCCGCCGACTCGACGAGCGCACGGTAGATCGAGGTCTCGACGTAGTCGGGTACGAGGCGGCGCAGGATCGATTCGGGGTCGGGCTCGTAGTCGACGTTCACGCGCCGCGCGCCGTGCGCGCTCTCCTCCTCCTCGCCGCCCTCGACGACCTCGGCGGAGACGGGCAGCAGCACCTGGCGCGTCACGCGCTGCGTGAGCGGCGAGATGAACGAGTTGAAGACCATCTCGACGCTGTCGATGTGGTTGTCGACGTAGGCGCCGATGAGGTCCTGCGCGATCGTGCGCGCGTCGGCGTACGCGGGGCGATCCGTGAAGCCGACGTAGCTGCCGGCGAGCTCGAAGCCGCGGAAGGAGATCGACGAGACGCCGCGGCGCCCGGCGGCGTACCAGACCGTCTGCGCGCCGTCGGCGGCGTGCTCGTCGTTCTGGCGCACGCCGGCACGGATGATCTGGCTGTTGAACGCGCCGGCTAGCCCGCGGTCGCCGGTCACGAGCAGCAGCGCGCGCCGCTCGCGCGTCTTGTGCTCGGACAGCAGCGGCAGCCGCGCCGCCTCGCTGCCCGCCGCCTCGGCGGCCTGGCGCGTCATGCGCGCGATCGCGTCGGCGTACGGCCGCAGCGCGGTGATGCGCTGTTCGGCGCGGCGCAGCCTCGCGGCCGCGACCATCTCCATCGCCCTGGTGATCTTCTGGATGTTCTTCACCGAGGCGATCTTGTTCTTGACGTCGCGCTGGGATGCCATCTGCACACGGCGACCGTCAGGCGGCCGCAGCCTCCTCCTCGGCGGGTTCGCCCTCCTCGTCGAGGTCGTAGCCGAAGTCCCCGGCGAACGACTCGACGACCTTGCGCAGCGCGTCCTGCGTCTCGTCGGACCAGTCGCCGCCGCGGATCTTCTCGCGCGTCCCCTGGGCCTCGGCGTGCATCCGTTCGGTGAGCCCGAGCAGGAAGTCCTCGATGCGGTCGACGTTGAGGCGGTCGAGGTAGCCGTTGGTCGCGGCGTAGATCTGCACCACCTGGTCCTCGACGGCGAGCGGCGAGCGCTCGTGCTGGTTCAGCGTCGCGACGAGGCGTTCTCCGCGCGCGAGCGTGCGCTGCGTGTCGGCGTCCAGGTCGGAGCCGAACTGCGCGAACGCTTCGAGGTCGCGGTACTGCGAGAGCTCGAGCTTGATGCGCCCCGCGACTTTCTTCATCGGCGTGATCTGCGCGTTACCGCCGACGCGGGACACGGAGATGCCGACGTTGATCGCCGGCCGGACCCCGGAGTTGAAGAGTTTGCTCTCCAGGAAGATCTGCCCGTCGGTGATCGAGATCACGTTCGTCGGGATGTACGCCGAAACGTCGCCGGCCTGCGTCTCGATGATCGGCAGCGCCGTCAGCGAGCCGCCGCCGAGCTCGTCGTTGAGCTTCACGGCGCGCTCCAGGAGGCGCGAGTGCAGGTAGAAGACATCGCCGGGGTACGCCTCGCGGCCGGGCGGGCGGCGCAGCAGCAGCGACATCTGCCGGTACGCGTAGGCGTGCTTGGTGAGGTCGTCGTAGATGCACAGCGCGTCGCGGCCCGAGTACAGGAAGTGCTCGCCCATCGCGCAGCCGGCGTACGGCGCCATGAACTTGATCGGCGCGGCCTCGTCGGCGGGCGCCGCGACGATGATCGTTTTCTCGAGCGCGCCGTACTCTTCGAGCGTCTGCGCGAGCGCGACGACGGTCGACATGCGCTGGCCGATCGCGACGTACACGGAGATCACGTCGCTCTCGCGGTTGTTGATGATCGTGTCGATGGCGATCGCCGTCTTGCCGGTCTGGCGGTCGCCGATGATGAGCTCGCGCTGGCCGCGCCCGATCGGGATCATCGCGTCGATCGCCTTCAGGCCGGTCTGCATCGGCTGCACGACGGGCTGGCGCTGGACGACGCCGGGCGCCTTGAACTCGGCGGGGCGCGTCTGGCTGACGTTGATCTCGCCCTTGCCGTCGAGCGGGCGGCCGAGCGGGCTCACGATGCGCCCCAGCATCTCCTCGCCGACGGGGATCTCGAGCAGGCGCCCGGTGCGCTTGACGGTGTCGCCCTCGGCGATGCGCTCCCACTCGCCGAAGAGCACGGCGCCGACGTTGTCGGACTCGAGGTTCAGCGCGAGGCCGGTGACCTCGTGCGGCAGTTCGAGCATCTCGAAGGACATGCAGTTCTCGAGGCCGTGCAGGCGCGCGATGCCATCCGCGACCGAGAGCACGGTGCCGACCTCGGTCAGCTCCGCCTGGTCGCTGCCCAGGCCCTCGATGCGGCTCTTCAGGATGCTTGTGATCTCGTCGGGATTGATCTGCATTTCGTTCAGGAGGCTCCTTGAGCGACCTGCGTGCGCAGCCGCTCCAGTCGATTGCGGATAGATGCGTCGAGGATCGAGTTGCCGACCCGGATGATTACGCCGCCGAGGATCTCCGGGTCGACGCGGACCGAGAGCGTCACGTTGCGCTGCGCGCGCTCGCCGATCGTGCGGCCGAGCGTCGCGGTCGTGCTGTCGTCGAGCGCGATCGCGCTCGTGATCTGGACCGGCAGGGTGCGGTTCTCCTCGTCCCAGAGCCGGTCGAACTCGTGCCTGATGCGGAAGATGACCGGCATGCGGTGGTTCTCGATCAGCAGCCCGAGGAAGTTCAGGAACAGCTCGTCGGCGCCGTCGAGCAGGCCGCCGAGCGCGGACGTCTTCTCGACGCTCGAGAAGTAGGGCGAGAAGAAAAAGACCGCGAGCTCCCGGCTCTGTTCGAGGGCGTCGGCGAACTGCGCGAGCTGTTCGCGCAGCACGTCCAGGCGTCCCTTGTCGCGGCCCGCTTCGAAGAGCGAGCGCGCGTATACGCGGGCGAGCTCCTCCATCAGTCCTCGCCGCCTCCCTGGGCGATGCTCGCGAAGTCCAGTTCGCCGAGCGCCTCCTCGACGAGGCGTCGCTGGTCGTCCTCGCTGAGCGCTTTGCGCGTCACCTTCTCGGTCGCGAGGATCGTGAGGTCGGCGACCTCACGCCTGATGCCGTCGAGCGCGCGGCGCGTCGCCTCGTCGATCTCGCGTTCGGCGCGGCGCGCCGCCTCGGCGATCATCTCTTTGCCGCGCTCGCGGGCCTCGGACTCGTGGCCCTCGGCGCTCTGGCGCGCACGCTGGACGATCTCGTCGGCCTGGGCGCGCGCCTCCTTCAGGCGCTCGCGGTATTCCGCGAGCACGTCGTCGGCCTCTTTGCGCGTCCGGTCGGCCGAGTCGAGCGACTCGGAGATCACCTGGCGCCGCTCGTCGAGCGCGTCGCGGATACGCGGAAACACCCATTTGACGAGGATGATCATGGAGAGGCCGAAGACGACCAGCGTCCAGATCGTCAGCCCGACGTTGGGCGTGATGAGCCAGGATTCGCTGGCGAGAACGTTCGGTAGGTGGGTGCCGAGCACGGGCATGGCGGTCTAGAGGAAGAAGGCGATGAAGCCGCCGACGAGGCCGTAGAAGAACGTCGCCTCGGTGAGCGCGAAGCCCAGCCACTGGATCGACGTGATTTCATCGCGCATCTCCGGCTGGCGTGTCACCGACTCGATGACCTTGCCGAACAGCATGCCGATGCCGGCGCCGGCACCTGCCGCGCCGCCACCGGCGCCGACGCCCAGGGCGATCGACTTTCCGGCGTTCTCGCCGATTTCCACGGCGGAGTTGGACGCCGCCATCAGCGGCGCCGCGAGGTGCAGTAGTGCGGGTATGACGTGAGGCAGCATCTGTCTCCTTGTTGTGTCTAGTGACTCTGAGAGGTTGCGCCGCCGAGGTAGATGGCGGCGAGAATGGCAAAGATGAAGGCCTGCAGGCCGGCGATGAGGACGGCCTCGAAGAGGAAGATGATGACGGCGATCGGCAGCGTGAACCAGCCGAGCACCTCGAGGCCGAGCAGCACCGCGAGCGTGCCCGCCATGAAGTCGATGAGCAGGTGCCCGGCGAGCAGGTTGGCCCACAGTCGGATCGTCAGCGAAAGCAGGCGCAGCAGGTTCGAGACGAGCTCCAGCGGATACATCAGCAGCAGCATCGGTCCTTTCACGCCGGCCGGGATGAGGCTTTTGATGTAGCCCATGAAGCCGTGGTGGCGGACCCCTTCGACGTTGAACGAGATCCACACGACGAGCGCGAGCACGAACGGCACCGCGACGTTGGTGACGGCGGCGTAGATCTGGAACGCCGGTACTTCGACGCCGAGGATGTTGATCGGCTCGGAGGTGTCGATCGGCAGCGGTATGTAGCCGATCAGGTTCGAGAAGCCGATGAAGACGAAGAGGGTGAAGATCAGCGGGAACCAGCGCTGCGCGAGCTCCTCGGACATGTTCTCGCGCGTCATCGAGCGCGTCAGGTCGTACATCCATTCCACGGCGACCTGCGTCCGCGACGGCCGGCGCTTCATCTGCCGCGCGACCCACAGCATCGTCACGATCGTCAGGACGGTCGCCATCAGCAGGTAAAGAACGCCCTTGTTGAACGAGATCGGCCCGATCTTGAACCACGTTTCGAGCTTGTAGGCGTCGATGACCTTGTACGTTTCGTTTTTGTGGCCGTGGACGCCCCAGACGGCGATGAAGAAGATCAGGCCGAGGACGTAGACGACGGCGATGCCCCACAGCAGCTGCGCTTTGCGGCTCATCGAACGGAACCGGTTCATCGCGTGCTCCCGCGGTCCTCGCGGTTCGGCGGCCCGCTCAGCACCCGCACGACGAAGAAGATCGAGTAGGCGACGAAGATCGTGACGGCGGCGGTCAGCCCGTCGGCGCGGCCACCGATCACGCCCGCGGCGACGATCGCGCCGGCGAGCAGCCAGATCCGGCCGAACGCCTCGAAGAGGTTGAGGCCGAGCTGGGTGCGCGGCTCGCTGGCGCGGCGTCTGATCACGCGCCGGTCATAGAACCCGAGCGCGCGCTGCACGACCCACGCCGCGACACCGACGATCAGCCCGAAGGTCGGCGCGCCGAGCGCGTAGGCGGGGATCGCGGCGAGCACGACGATGATCACGTCGGCGTACTCGACCGCGAGTGGCAGCGCGGGGCGCCCGCTTCCGGGCGCGGGCGAGCCGCTGCTGGATCGGGACGGCGCCCGTCCGGCCATCTCGAGTGAGCGTGGCATCAGCGGCGGGCGCTCTTGCGAGCCTTCCAACCTTCGGCCCCCGCCCGCGCGGCGCGGCAGGGGCAGCGCCGCCGCACGGCGGCACGCCGCGAGCATGTCCGCTCACGGGCGATGACGCGGCGGATGCGGCCGCGACTGTACTGGTCGGGATTCTCGGCTGGGTCGGTCACGCTGAGGATGGGCTTCCCCCACGGGCAGTGCGAACCCGGGGACGACGCCGGCAGGAGGACTCCTGCCGCCCGCGAGTCTAACCGCTCGCGGACTTCGTAACAACATTGTGACGACCGTTACGCCCGCCGCGCGCGCTGTCCGTGCGGCCTTCGGGTCCGCCCCGGGGGCTAAAGCGGGGCGGGCGCGAGTCCGCGCGCGTCGAGCGCCTCGATGATGCGCGGGAGCGCCCGGACCGTGGCGCGCCAGGAGCCCGGCGCGCCGTAGTCGTCGGCGTCGTGCAGCAACACGACGGCGCCGTCGCAAGCGTCGCGAGTGGCGAGCTCGGTGATCGAATCGGCGTCGGCGCGGTCCTCCCAGTCGCGGCCCCAGTCGCTCCACAGGACCGTTCGCCAGCCGTAGCGCCGGGCGGCGCGCAGCGCCGGCGTCGTCGCGATGCCGTACGGCGGGCGGTAGAGGCCGGGCTCGCGCCCGGTGGCCGCGCAGATCGTGTCGAGCGCGCGCGCGAGGTCCTCGCGTACCTGCGCGCCGGTGAGGCGCAGCAGGTTGCGGTGCCGGTCGCAGTGCAGCGCGACGGTGTGTCCGCGCGCGGCGATCTCGCGCGCGAGCGCGGGGTCGCGCCGCACCTGCTCGCCGACGAGGAAGAAAGTCGCGGCGACGCCGGCGGACGCGAGGACGTCGAGCACGGCCGGGGTGCCCTGCGCGTGCGGGCCGTCATCGAAGGTCAGCGCGTAGCCGCTGCCGCCGCTTGTGCGGTCCTCGATGCCGAGCGGAGCACGCAGCGCCGGCCAGGCGCCGGCGAGCGCCGGCAGCGAGCGCGCGAGCAGCAGCGCGCCGAGCAGCGCGCCGGCGGTCGGGAGGACCGCCCTGCGATGATCGCGGGCTGAAATGAGTGAACTGGCGCTCGGCATTCTCTGCGCGGTCGGCGCTTCGGCGATGTACAGCCTAGGGGTCGTGCTGCAGGCTCTGGAAGCGCGCCAGACGCCGCCCGAGATGAGCATGCGCCCCGAACTCGTCGTCTCGCTGCTCAGCCGCAAGCTCTGGCTCACCGGCATCGCCCTCTCGGCGCTCGGCTGGCCGCTGCAGCTCATCGCGCTGCTGCTCGCGCCGCTCGTGGTGGTGCAGCCCGCGCTCGCCGGCGGGTTGCTGGTGCTGTTGATCGCGGCGGAGCGAATCCTCGGCGAGCGGCCCGGCGCCTACGAGTACGGCTCGGTGGCGCTGATCGTGGTCGGCGTGATCGGCGCGGGGCTCTGTGCGCCGTCGCGCTCGGACGCCCACAGCGGCAATCTCACGCTCACGATCGTGCTGCTCTGCCTCGGCGTCGCGAGCCTCGCCCCGTACCTCCTGAGCGCGTTCGGCCGCCATCACCCGATGGTGATGATGGTCGGCGCCGGTCTCGCTTTCGCATGGAGCGGCGTCACAACCAAGCTCGCGAGCGACGACATCGCGCGCGGGCACTGGGGGCCCGCCGTCGCGTGGGCCGTCGCGGCCGGCGCCGCGGCGCTCGTCGGCGTCCTGAGCGAGACGAGCGCGCTGCAGGCGCGCCCCGCGATTCAGGTCGCGCCGGTCGTCTTCGTCGTGCAGACCGTGGTGCCGGTCGTGCTCGCGCCGCTGCTCCTCGGCGAGCACTTCTCCGACACGCCGGCAGGGGGCGTGCCGCTCAGCTTCGCGCTGCTGCTGCTGATCGCCGGGGCGACGATGCTCAGCCGCTCGCCGATGCTCGCGCAGCTCACCGAAGTTGCTGAGACATGAGCGCGCCGAGCGACTCGACGCCGAGGCCGTGCGCACGAATCAGCGCGGCGTCGCGCTCGACACCTTCGAGCGAGGCCACCGAGCCGGAGGCTTCGACGACGATGACGTCGCCGGGGCGCGGCGTTTCGCCGCGCAGCCCTTCGTCGGCTCGCACGCGCACGGTGCCGAAGATCGGCTCGTCGCCCGCGATCCGGGCGAGCACCAGCTGACCGAGGTCGGCGCCGCCGGGCGGCGGCAGGTAGTAGTAGTGCTTGCCCAGGCGCAGCGCGCGTGCCTGGCGATGAAGCTGGGAGCGCGTGCCGAGCCAGTGCAGGAAGCTCGAACGCGGCTCTTCGGGGACCAGTCCGTCGCCGGCAGCCCGGACCCCGGCGATCCGCGATGCGGGGGGCGTCGCGCCGGCTGCGCCGTCGGCGAGCGTGAGGTGCAGGCCCGCGGCGGCGAGATGCTGGGCGGCCGGCACGACGTCGCCGGCGGGCGTGCGAACGATCAGCGCGACCTCGCGCCGCGAGGTGGAGACGCGCGTGAGGGCGTGGATGTCGAAGAGCTTGGAGGCGAGGGCCGCGACCTCGTCGGTGCTCATCATCCATGTCCCGACGAGCAGCAGCAGCGCGGCCTGCGCCGCGAGGGTGCGGGTCCGCAGCACCCACGGCGCCACCGGTTTGACGCGCTGTGGCGGATCGAGCACGACTTCGGCGGCGGGCGTCGCCGCGGCGGCGGCCGGCGCGGGACGCTGCTCGGCGATGCTCGCGCGAACGTGCTCGCGCAGCTCGCGGGCGTCGGTCGCGAGGCGGACCAGGTCGAGGTCGGCCATCGCCTTCGTGTTCAGGCGCGCGTGGGCGATCGGCAGCCCGTAGGAGACGACGGGCACTCCCACCGCGCGCGCCTCGAGGCACGTGACGCCGCCGGTCGAGTGCACGAGGACGTCTGCGGCCGCCAGGAACTCGGGCATGCGCTGGGTGAAGCCGTAGACGAACACGCGGTGCTCGCCGCCGAAGCTGTCCTCGAGTCGTTCGCGGAGCGCGTCGTTGCGTCCCGCGAGGCAAACGATGCTCGAGATCTCGGTGTCGGCGAGCAGCTGCCGCACCGCGCCCTCGATGTCGCCGACGCCCCAGCCGCCGCCCGAGACGACGGCCATCCTGCCGTCGGCCGGCAGGCCGAGCGCGCGGCGCGATGCGGTCGGGGTGCGCGGCACGAGGAAGTCCGCGGAGATCAGCGGCCGGACGAGCTTCGCTGAGCCGTGCCCCGCGATGCGCTCGACGTCGCGCAGCGACTCGTCGTACATCACGAGGTGCACGTCGATGCCCTTCTGGGCCCAGAAGAAAAGACCGGTGAGGTCCGTGATCGTCGCGACCGTCGGGCACGTCACGATGCTGCGGCGGCGCAGGTGCGAGAGCACGACCGTCACCGCCGGGTACGTCGAGACGACGACGTCGGGTTCGTGTTCGGCGATCGCCCGCGCAAGCGGCCGCGCGCCGAAGATCAGCAGCAGCCGCCTCACGAGCGAGCGCGCCGGCGCGAATTTCTCCAACGTCCCGTAGACGAGGCTGTACGTCCACGGAGCGCTGTCGAGCTGGGTGCGGTAGCCGTCCTGGACCGAGCGTTTGAGCACGCCGCCCATCGCCGCGAGCCCGTCGATGATCGTCACGTCGGCGTCGCTGTCGGCGCTTTCGACCTGCTCGGCGAGGGCGCGCGCGGCCGCAGCGTGCCCCTCGCCGACGTCGGCGGAGAGGATCAGCACGCGTTTGCGCCCCCGGAGGGGCTCTATCGGATCAGATTGTTCTCGCGCCATGTTGCGCCAGGGCAGGCCGCGCCGGCGGGTGGTTCGCCCGCGCCTGCGGCATTGTACCTCCCGCCGCCGACCGCGGCTGGACGATCATCTCTTCGATACCGCCTCAAACTCCCCTGTTTCCAGATCCTGCGTGACGTTCCGTTCGATCTCCGCGGCGCTCGCGCCGGGGCGCAGACGGCGCAGCCGCGACGCGTCCAGGCGGCGGAACTTCAGGATCTCGAGCACGTACACGAGATAGACGCTCGCGGCGACCACGACGATCGCGATCACGATCATCACCATCGACCACGCGAGGTTGTAACGGCCGTTGTGGTCGCTGTAGGGGATGAAACGCAGCGCGAGCGCGAGCCCGGCGAGCATCAGCGTCCACGCGTACAGGTACGCGATCGTGCGCCGCGCGGAGAAACCGATGCGCGCCATGCGGTGGTGGAAGTGCTCGCTGTCGGCCTGGTAGATCGGCTGGCGGTACTTCAGGCGCTTGAGGACGACGAACGTGGTGTCCAGGAACGGCACGGCGAGCAGGATCAGCGGCAGCACGAACGAGACCACGGCCGCCGTCTTGACCGCCGCCTCGACGGCGATGACACCCATCAGGAGCCCCAGCAGGTTCGACCCGCTGTCGCCCATGAACGTCGACGCGGGCGGGAAGTTGTAGATCAGGAAGCCGAGCGCCGCGCCCGCCGTGAGCGCCGCGAGGACGCCGGGCTGCGGCCGGTCGAGGTTGAAAGCGAGGATCGCGAGCGTCGCCGCGATGATCGTGCAGACGCCCGCCGTGAGGCCGTCGATGCCGTCGGAGAAGTTGACGACGTTCATCATCGCGACGAGCCCGAGCACCGTCAGGATCGGCCCCGCGTTCGTCGGCCCCGTGTCGGGGAAGTGCAGGACGCCGACGAACGGCAGCGTGATCGCCTTCACCTGGACGCCGAAGTGGACGACGACGAAGGCCGCGACGAACTGCCCGACGAGCTTCGCGGCGGGGTGCAGGTTGAAACGGTCGTCGAGCGCGCCGACGATCGTGATCAGCGCGCAGCCGAAGAGCACGCCGTGCCAGACGTTCGTGTCGACGCCGTCCCCGGCGGGCAGCCACACGAGCGTCGCGACGAGCACGCCGGCGAAGATCGCGAGGCCCCCGAGCAGCGGGGTCGGGCGAACGGACAGTCCGCGCTCGCGCGGTTCGTCGATCGCGCCGACGCGACGCGCGAAGACCATCGTCACGGGCGTGAGCAGGGTCGTCACGGCCGCGGCCGTGAGCAGGGCGTACAGCGCTTCGAGCTCGCTGGGCTTGGCCATCAGCTCGCGCACAAGGATGCCACGCGAGCAGGTCGCGCCGGCGCCGCTACGCGGCCGCGGCGCTCAGCGAGTCGTAGAGCGGATAGCGCGCCGTGAGCTCGCGCACGCGCCCGGCGAGCTCTTCGGCGCGGTCCTCGAACTCGGGGGTGAGGGCCACCGCGAGGATGCGGCCCACCTCGACGAAGTCCTCCTGCTGCAGGCCGCGCGTGGCGAGCGCCGGCGTGCCGATGCGAAGCCCCGACGCCTGCATCGGCGGGCGCGGGTCGAAGGGCACGGCGTTGCGGTTCACTGTGATGCCGATGTCGTGCAGGCGCTCCTCGGCCTGGCGGCCGGTGAGTTCGCCGTCGGCGTTGCGCAGGTCGACGAGCGCGAGGTGCACGTCGGTGCCGCCCGTCAGCACGTCGACGCCGTGTCCGGCCTTCAGGAGCTCCGCGGCGACGGCCTGCGCGCCCGCCACGGTGCGTCGCTGGCGCTCCGCGAAGAGCTCGCTTTTCGCGATCTGGAAGGCGACGGCCTTCGCCGCGATGATGTGCTCGAGAGGCCCGCCCTGCTGCCCTGGGAAGACGGCGGAGTCGATCGCTTTTGCGAGCTCGGCGCGGCACAGGATCGCCCCGGCGCGCGGCCCGCCAAGCGTCTTGTGCGTGGTCGTCGTGACAACGTCGGCGCCGGCGGCCACCGGGTTCGGGTGAAGCCCCGCGACGACGAGGCCCGCGAAGTGCGCCATGTCGACCATCAGCAGCGCGCCGACCTCGTCCGCGATCTCGCGGAAGCGCTCGAAGTCGAGCAGGCGCGGGTACGCCGACCAGCCGGCGATCAGCAGCTTCGGGCGCTCGGCGCGCGCGACGCGCGCGACCTCGTCCATGTCGATGCGGCTGCTCTCGCGGTCGACCTCGTACGCCGCGACGTCGTACAGGCGCCCGGAGAGGTTGATCTTCATGCCGTGCGTGAGGTGCCCGCCGTGCGCGAGCGAGAGGCCCATGATCTTCTCGCCGGGTTCGAGCAGGGCGTGGTACACGGCGGCGTTCGCCTGCGCGCCGGCGTGCGGCTGGACGTTCGCGTGCTCGGCGCCGAACAGCTCGCACGCGCGTTCGATGGCGAGCGTCTCGCTGACGTCCACCCACTCGCAGCCGCCGTAGTAGCGGCGCCCGGGATAACCCTCGGCGTACTTGTTGGTCATCACCGAGCCCTGGCATTCCAGGACGGCGCGCGGCACGAAGTTCTCCGACGCGATCATCTCGAGCGTGTCCTGCTGACGCGCGAGCTCGCCCGCCAGCGCCGCCGCGACGTCCGGGTCGACCTCGGACAGCGGGCGGTCGAAGTAGTCGTCTCTGAGCTGTGTCACTGCGCTCTCCTTTGGGCGGTTGAAGCTCTCTGCCCAGGCGCGCGGCGCTCTGTCCGGCCGCTCCCCGGTGGTCGCTTCCACCCTTGGCGCCAGTCACGGCGGACGGCCTTCAGGCTATCACCGGCCGCCGATCGTGCGCTCGCCGAGCGCCTCTTCGACGGCGCGCTCGGGGAGCGCTCCGGCGCGCAAGATCTGCCAGCGGCCGCGGCCCGCGCGCAGGTCGATGACCGTCGACGGCAGCCCGCCGAGCGTGCCGCCGTCGAGCACGAGGTCCGCGGCGTCGCGGATCCGCGCGGGGACGTCCGCGAGGCGCGCGGCGTCGGCGCCGCCCGAGTCGTTGGCGCTCGTCTGCAGCACGGGGCGCGCCACCGCCTGCAGCGCGGCGGCGTGCAGGCCCAGAGCCGGCACGCGCAGGCCGAGCGTTTCGGGGTCCGGGCCGCACGCGGGCGCGTAGCGACGCGCGGGGTTCGCGAGCAGCAGCGTCACCGGACCGGGCATCAGCGCCTCGACGGCGGACCGCTCGTGCGGTGCGAGGTCGTCGAGCTCGGCGAGCGCGCCGGTCAGCGTGAAGAACATGACGGCGGCGGGGCGCGCGGGGGGCCGGCCCTTCATCTCGTAGATGCGCTCCGCGGCGGCCGCGTCGTCGGGGTCGCAGCAGAGCCCGTAGACCGTGTCGGCGGGGAACACGGCGACGCCGCCGCCGGCGACGCAGCGTTCGAGCGCGGCGGCGTCGGCGGCGCCGAGACTCATCGCTCGGCGACCACGACGCGCGCGATCCCCGCGAGGTCGGCCTCGGCGCGAACGTGCGCGAAGCCGGCCTCGCGCGCGAGGCGCCAGGCCGCGGGCGCCTGTCCCGCACCGACCTCGACGCAGGCGCGAACCACCCGCGGGCGCCCGGCGAGCTGCGCGAAGAGGCGACGGATCACGGCGACGCCGTCCTCGCCGGCGAAGAGGGCGATCGCCGGCTCGTGCCGGGTGATCTCGGGCGCGAGCAGGTGGCGTTCGGCCTCGGCGACGTACGGCGGGTTCGCGAGCACGACGTCGAAGTCGTCGGCGACGTCCGCGAGCAGGTCCGAGCGCACCCAAGTGAGCTCGAGTCCGAGCGCGGCTGCGTTCTCGCGCGCAAGCGCGAGCGCGGCCTCGCTGACGTCGCTGCCCCAGACCTCCAGGTCGGCGCGCTCGTCCTTGAGCGCGAGGGCGACGGCGCCGCCGCCGGTGCAGACGTCGATGACGCGGCTTGCGCGCGGCAGGTCGAGAGCGAGCTCCACGAGCAGCTCGCTCTCGGGCCGCGGGATCAGGGCGCGCTGGTCGGCGTGCAGCTCGAGCGAGCGGAAGTGCCGGCGCCCGGTGATGTACGCGACGGGCTCGCGCAGCTGTGCGCGTCTTCGCACGGCGTCCTGGAAGGAGCGGACGGCGGCGCCCTGCACCTGCGGCGCGTCGCCGCGGTGAAGGCCCTCGCGGGTCACTCCGAGCGCGTCGGCGAGCAGCACTTCGGCGTCCAGGCGCGGCGTCTGGACGCCGGCGGCGCCGAGTGCCGTCACGGCGCCGTCGAGTGCGTCGCGGACGGCGGTCCCGGCGCCCCTCACGCCGCCGCCTGCGCCTCGAGCAGCCGGCGCGTCTCGTCGGCCTGCAGCGCGTCGGTGAACTCCTCGAGGTTGCCGGCGAGCACCTGGTCGAGGTTGTGGACGGTGAGCTTGATGCGGTGGTCGGTGACGCGCCGCTCGCCGTAGTTGTAGGTGCGGATCTTCTCGGCGCGGTCGCCGGTTCCGACCTGCGAGCGCCGGTCGGCCGCGAGCTCGGCCTGCTGCTCGGCGAGCGCCTGCTCGTAGAGGCGGGCGCGCAGGACGCGCAGCGCCTTCTCGCGGTTCTGAAGCTGCGACTTCTCGTCCTGCATCGAGACGACGATGCCCGAGGGGCGGTGCGTGATGCGCACCGCCGAGTCGGTGGTGTTGACGGACTGGCCGCCGGGCCCGGAGGAGCGGTATACGTCGATCTGCAGGTCCTGCGGGTCGATCTGGACGTCGACGTCCTCGGCCTCGGGCAGCACCGCGACCGTCGCCGTCGAGGTGTGGATGCGGCCCGCCGACTCGGTCGCGGGGATGCGCTGGACGCGGTGCGTGCCGCCCTCGAACTTGAAGATGGAGTAGGCGCCGTCGCCCTTGATCGCGAACGTGTACTTGCCGTCGCCGCTCTCCAGCGGCTCGACCTTGAGCCCCCGTTTCTCGGCGTAACGGGTCAGCATGCGGTACAGGTCGCCGGCCCAAAGGCCCGCCTCCTCGCCGCCGGCGCCGCCCTGCACTTCGACGATCACGCTCTTCTCGTCGTTGGGGTCGCGTTCCACCATCGCCGCGCGGATCTGCTCTTCCAGCGCGTCGCCGCGGCGCCGCGCCTCCTCGAGGTCGGCGCGCAGCTCGCCCTGGTCGCCGAGCTCGCCGATCAGCTCTTCCGCGCCGGCGGCGTCGTCGACCGCGCGGCGCCACTGCGCCGCGAGCTTCGCCGCCTTTTCCAGCTGCCGGTAGGCGCGGCCGGCCTCCGCAGCGCGGCGCCGGTCGGCGATCACGTCCGGGTCGGCCATCTGCTCGCCGAGCTCGGCGAAGCGCGCTTCGATGCGCTCGACGAGGTCCTCGATCATGCCGGCAGTCTAGGCGCGGCTAGGACTTCGGCGGGCGCGGCGCGTAGCGGTGGTGGAGCAGCAGGCCGTTGCCGTCGGGGTCGGCGAAGAAGGCCATGTGGCAGACGCCCGTGTCGAGGATGTCGCCGCGAAACGCGACGCCGCGCGCTTCGAGCTCGGCGCGCGCCGCCGCGACGTCGGCGACGTGCAGCGCGATGGTGGCGCCGCCGGGGACGTGCTCGCGGCCCATGCGCCGCGCCTCGAAGACGTTGATCGTGAGCGACCCGGTCTCGAACTCGGCGTAGCCCCGCTCGACGTTCGGCGCGGAGCATTCGAGGCCGAGCGTGTCGCGGTAGAAGGCGATCGAGCGCTCGACGTCGTCGATCGAGAGCGAGACGAAGTCGGTTCGCTCGACGAGCGCCACGGCTACGCGACGACCTCGACCCCGACGAGCTCCTCGGGCGCGACGGCGCCGAGGTCCTCGACGGCGAGGATCTCCTCGAGCGCGGCGATCGCGACCGCGAGCTCTTCCACGTCGGGCTCGCGGGTGGTGAGCAGCTGCAGCTTCATGCCGGGCCACATCAGCGCCCGGACCCACGGCGTGGTGCGGTGCCGGCCGGCGAAGCGGATGATCTCGAAGGAGACGCCGGCGATGATCGGGATGCCGAGGATGCGCGTGGCGACGAGCCAGTACCAGGCCGGCAGGCCGATCGGCGCGAAGGCGAAGATGGCGACGATCATGACGATGAGCAGGAAGCTCGTGCCGCAGCGCGGGTGAAGGCGCGAGAAGCGTTTCGCGTTCTCGGGAGTCAGCGGCAAGCCGGCCTCCAGGCAGGAGATCGTCTTGTGCTCGGCGCCGTGGTACTCGAAGACGCGGCGCATGTCGCGCGCGCGCGACAGGGCGAAGAGGTAGCCGAGGAAGAGCAGTGTGCGCACCGTCCCCTCGACGAGCCAGAAGAGCAGCGCCGAGCCGAGCTGTTCCTTGATCAGGCTCGTCAGCGCGACGGGTACGACGAAGAAGAGGACGATCGCGAGCGCGAGCGCGACGCCGACCGTCGCGGCCCACGCGAGGCGCGAGATTTCCTGCGGCTCCTCCGACGCCTCGCCGTCGTCGAGCTGCGCGTTGGTGGCGATCTGCAGCGCTTTCATGCCGATCGCGAGCGAGCTGCAGAGCGCAACGAAGCCCCGTACGACCGGGACGCGGAGCGCGCGGTGGCGCGCGAGCGCCGAGTCGAGCGGCTCGCGGGTGCGGGCGATCGTGCCGTCCGGGCGCCGCGCGGCGACGGCCCAGTGCGAGACGCCGCGCATCATCACGCCCTCGATGACGGCCTGGCCGCCGACGGGCACGTCGCGGTCCGCTACCAGCTGCCCGGCGCGGTCGAGCTCCACTGTCGGCGCCGCGGCCGTGGGCGGTGCGCCCATCGGATTACTTGGCGACGGTGGCTTTCGCCGCAGCAGCGCGGCCTTTGGCCATGCGCCGCTGGAAGCGCTCGACGCGGCCACCCGTGTCAAGGAGCTTCTGGCGGCCGGTGTAGAACGGGTGGCACTCCGCGCAGACCTCGACGTGCAGGCTCTCCGCGGTGGAGCGCGTCACGAACTCGTTGCCGCACGAGCAGGTCACGGTGACGGGCTCGTAGCGCGGGTGGATGCCGTCCTTCATGGTTCGCTGAGTGTAGCGAGCGGCTCAGGGCTCATCGGTCTGTGCACGGTGCGAAGGCGCTCGCGGCAGACGGGCGTGAAGGCGACGGCCGACCTGATCACGCGGCCGCCGGCGTTCAGCCAGCGGAAGCGCACGAGACCGCGGTAGCTGGCGGGCGCCGTCAGGCCGCTCACCTTGCGCACGTCGCGGTAGGAGTCGACCTGGGGCGCGGCCGCGCGCCAGTCGCCGAGGGCGGCGCCGCCGAGCGTCCTGAAGCGTGCCCCCGCGACGCGCTCCTGGACGTCGATGCGGATCTCCATCCGCGTCGCGCGGCGGATGGAGTGGATTTCACCGGCCAGTGTCGCCGAGCGCGCGGCGTCGCTCGTCCCGCCGACGCACTGTTCGAGCGTCGCCGAGTAGGGCCGCGTGGCGGCGAATGCGCCCCCCGCGGCGCACGCGAACGCGACGCCGGCCGTGCACGCCAGCGCCCCGCCTAGCAGCCTGAGCCCGCCTCTCCGTGGCATCAGAACTCTTAACACGTGATGCGGGCTTTCGTTTCGGCGCCGCGCGAACATCGCCGTCGCGCGTCAGGTGATCTGGTACAGCGGCCCGTCGCCGCCCTCGGGCGTCGTCAGGCGCCCGCCCTTCGCCGTGATCGCGCCGCACTGTACGCAGTTGGTGTAGTTGACGATCACGTCGACGTCGCCGCTCGCGGGGGCGTCGTCGGGGATCTCGTAGACGCCGGCGGGGCACATCCAGCGCCAGGTCTCGGCGAGCTCGCGCGGTACGTGCCGCTGGACGCGGATGTGGTTCGGGGCGTCGTCACGGGTGGCGTTGCCGCTGATGTAGACGGAGGAGAGCTTGTCGAACGTGTACTTGCCGTCGGGCTTGGGGTACCTCTTGCTCGTGTCGCCGACGAACACGGGCTTGGCGTCGTTGCGGTGCCAGGACCAGCGGCCGCCAGGGAAGCGCCCCTTCGTGGCGATCATCAGGTTGACCATCGGGCCGCCGCGCAGGAAGCCTTTCTGGAACGGCTGGCGCGTGTTGCGCACCGTGTAGAGCTCCTTGCCGACCGAGGAGTCCTCGATCGCCGCTTCGTAGGCGTCGAAGGTGCTCTCGCCGCGTACCAGCGCCGCGTAGATCGACTCGGCGGCGAGCTTGCCGGACATGATGCAGTGGTGGACGCCCTTGAGGGCGACGGTGTCGACCATGCCGGCCGAGTCGCCGACCAGCACCGCGCCGGGCATCGCCAGCTTGGGCATCGACCACCACCCCCCGCCGGGCAGCGCCTTGGCGCCCCAGGCGACGCGTTCGCCGCCGTCGAGGATGGAGCGCACGAGCGGGTGCGTCTTGAACTGCTGCAGAAGGTCGTGCGCGGAGGTCGTCGCGTCGGCGTACTCGAGGTCGACGACGAAGCCGATCGAGACGAGGTTCTCGCCGCTCTTCTCGTCGTGCATCGGATAGATCCACGTGCCGCCGATCTGGCCGTACTTCGCGGAGATCTTCAGCGGCCACGGGCCGATCGTGTGGATCAGCGTCTCGAGCGGCTTGGGAACCTTCCAGACCTCCTTCACGCCGAGCTCCCAGACGCTCGGCTCGCGGCCGTCGCCGAGGCCGAACTCCTGGATCGCCGCGCCGGTCAGGTGGCCCCAGCAGCCCTCGGCGAGGACCGTCGCGCTGGCCTTGATGTCGGTGCCCGGCTCGAAGTTCGAGAGCGGCTCGCCGTCCTTGCCGCGGCCCTTGTCGCCGGATCGCACGCCGACGACGCGGCCGTCCTCGACGACGAGCTGGGTCGCGGCGGTCTCGGTCAGCACGTACGCGCCGGCCTCTTCGGCCTGCTCCTGCTGGTAGCGCGCGAGCGCCGAGACCGAGATGACCTCGTTGCCGTGGTTCTTGAACGGCGGTGGCGTCGGGATGCGGATCTTCGTTTTGGCGCTCGGCAGCATGTAGACGGCCTCTTTGGCGACTTCGCCGAAGGCGAAACCGGCCTCGCGCCACTGCTCGCGCGTCATTTCGGGGAAGAGCTCCTGGAGCGGCCCGGGACGCATCACGGCGCCGGAGAGGTTGTGGCCGCCGCAGGTCTTGGCCTTCTCCACGACGGCGACGGGCACTTCGCCGAGGCGCTCCAGCGTCTCGGGGTCGTCGGCGAGCAGCTGCAGCAGCCGGTTGGCGCACGCGAGCCCCGCGGTGCCGCCGCCGACGATCGCGACGCCGACCTCGATCAGCTCGTCCTCGGGGTCCAGTCCGCGCTTGACGAATTCGCGCCGCGCGTCGACCGGCGGCGGAAACGCCGCCGGTACGACCGGTCCTTCGCCGTTGCCGACGGCCATCAGGCGGCCTTCTTGGCCTTGACCGCGTCGGTCAGCTTCGGCAGGAGCTTGTTCAGGTCCCCGACCACGCCGAGATCGCAGAATTCGAAGATCGGCGCGTTCGCGTCCTTGTTGATCGCGACGATGTTTTCCGAGCTCTGCATGCCGACCTTGTGCTGGATCGCGCCGGAGATGCCGGCCGCCAGGTAGAGCTTGGGCGAGACGGTCTTGCCGGTCTGGCCGATCTGTGCCGCGTACGGGTACCAGCCGGCGTCGACGACGGCGCGCGTGGCCGCCACCGCGGCGGTCGGTCCGAACGCTTCCGCGAGCTGTTCGCATAGCTCGAAACCCTCGGGCTTGCCCAGACCCCGGCCGCCCGCGATGAGGATGTCGGCGCCCTCGATGTCGACGTCGGCGCCGCGCTGTTCGCCACGCGTGATCATCGTCGCGCGCGTGGACTGCGGGCTGAGCTCGAACGAGAGGTCCTCGACCGCCGCCTCGCCGCCGCCCTGCTGGGCGATCTCGAAGGCGTTCAGGCGCCCGATGATGATGCCGACGGGTGAGCGGAAACGGATCTCGGAGATCGCCGAGTCGCCGAGGATCGGCCGTTCGGCGACGAGCTCGCCGCCGTCCCCGTGGACGCCGGTGACCTCCATCGCGACGCCCGCGCCGACACGCGCCGCGAGGCCCGCTCCGATCTCGAAGCCCAGCAGGCCGCCGCCGAACAGCGCGTAGCCGTAGTCGCCGTCCTCGATCGCCCGCGCCATCGCGTCGACGACGGGCTGCGCGAGGCCGTCGGGGCCGTTGGCGACGATCGCCTTCTTCGCTCCGTACGCGCCGAGCGAGGCGGCGAGGTCGCGCGGGACATCCTCGCCGACGAGGATCGCGTGGGCCTCGCCGCCAGTCTCGGCGGCGAGTCTGGCGCCCTCCGAGACGGCGCCGAGGGAGTTCTTGTTGATCGCGCCGTCGTAGTGCAGCGCGTAAACCAGGATGTTCGCCATCTTCTTCTCTCAGCTCCCTCTCAGATCAGCTTGCGCTCGTCGAGCCACGTGACGATCCGTTCGACGGTCTCGCCCGTGTCCTCGTCCTCGATGATTTCGCCGGCGGCCTTCGCCGGCGGCGCCTTCGCTGCGACCCACTGCGCGGCGGAGTTCTCGCCGCCGACTTTCGCCGCGTCGATTTCCACATCGGCCGCGGAGACGGTCTGCAGCGGCTTCTTCTTGGCGCCCATGATCGCCTTCAGCGACGGGTAGCGCGGCTCGTTGATCGCGTCGCCGACCGAGATCACGGCCGGCAGCTGCACGGAGACCGTGTCGTAGCCGTACTCGGCCTGGCGCTCGCAGCGCAGCGCGCCCTCCTCGACGTCCATCTTGATCACCTGCGTCAGCGATGGCATGCCGAGGTGCTCGGCGACGACGGCACCGATCGTGTAGCACTCGCCGTCGTCCGACTGCTGACCGAGCAGGACGAGGTCGGGGCTCTCGCGCTTGAGCGTCTGCGCGAGCGCGTAACCGGTCGCGGCGACGTCGGAGCCCGCGACCGCCTCGTCCGTGAGGTGGATCGAACGGTCGGCTCCGAGCGACACGGCCTTGTGCAGCGCGCGTTCGGCGCTCGGCGGCCCCATCGTGACCGCGATGATCTCCTCGACGGGGACGACGCCGCCCTCGCGGATCTGCATGGCAGCCTCGATGGCGTGCGTGTCGTAGGGGTTGAGGTTCTTCTCGCCGCTGCGGTCCATCCGGCCCGTCGCCGGGTCGATCCGCTTCTCGACAGCGGCGTCGGGGACCTCCTTCACAAGCACGCAAATCTTCATTTCAGGGATGCTCCTTGGGGTTCTTGTCGCGGTGAATCCTAACGCGTCAGCGGTTGACTGACGCGTCAATCAGGTGCGCGCGGCGCACGCCGAGCGGATGAAGTCGACGATCTTCTGCGTCGGCGCGCCGGGCGTGAAGACCTCTGCGACACCGAGCGCCTTCAGCTCGGGGATGTCGTCGGCGGGGATCGTCCCCCCCACTGTCACGACGACGTCGTCGACGCCCTGCTCGCGCAGCAGCGCGACGATCCGCGGCACGAGCGTCATGTGGGCACCCGAGAGGATCGAGAGCCCGACGGCGTCCGCGTCCTCCTGGATGACGGTCTCGACTATCTGTTCGGGCGTCTGGTGCAGGCCCGTGTAGATGACCTCCATGCCCGCGTCGCGCAGCGCGCGGGCGATGATCTTCGCCCCGCGGTCGTGCCCGTCAAGCCCGGGCTTGGCGACGACGACGCGGATCCGCCCGCCGCCGGTCTGTGTCGTTGACGCCTCCATCGCTTCGCGGGCGAAAGCTTACGCGTTGCCGCGCCGCCCGCGCGCCGCCGCGGCCACGCCGGCGATCAGCGCGCCCGCGGCGCCGACCACGCCCGCGGTGCGCAGGCGGCTGCCGAGCCGGTCGAGCTCGATGATCTCCCAGCCGTCGCGCAGCGCGATCGCGCGCAGCGCCGCGTCGGGGTTGACGACCACGGGGTGGCCGACGGCCCGCAGCATCGGCAGGTCCGACTCGGAGTCCGAGTACGCGTAGGACGCGCCCAGGTCGATCCCCCGCTCGCGCGCGAGCAGCTGCATCGCGGCGACCTTCCCCTCGCGGTAGTTGAAGGGCCCCGCCGCGCGCCCGGTGTAATGGCCGTCGACGATCTCCGAACGCGAGCCGAGACCGCCGTCGAAGGAGAGCACGTGGGCGAGCAGGTCGGCCATCTCCTGCGAGGCGGCGGTCATGATGAAGACCGGCGTGCCGGCATCCTGGTGCGCGTAGGCGCGTTCGAGCATCTCCTCGTAAAGGCGCGGCAGCACGCCCGCGAGGACGCGGTGCGAGAGGCGCTGCAGATCGCGGACGGGCACGCCCGCGATCATCTCGCCGACTCGGAGCCGCACGGCGTCGGCGCGCTCGTCGGTCGAGCCCACGAGACGGAAGCGCAGGTTCTCGAGCAGGTCGAGGACCAGCCGGCTGCGGCTGATCATGCCGCTCTCGAACGCGGCACGCGCGAAGTAGACGCCGGACGAGCCGTCCATCAGCGTCTTGTCGAGGTCGAAGAACGCGGCGCCGCGCGCCTCGTCCGGGGACACTAGACCTTGAGGATCACCGCGTCGCCCTGGCCGCCGCCGGAGCAGATCGCGGCGCAGCCGAGCCCCCCGCCGCGGCGTCGCAGCTCGTTCACGAGCGTCCCGATGAGCCGGGCGCCGGACGCGCCGATCGGGTGTCCGAGGGCGATCGCGCCGCCGTTGACGTTCACGCGGTCCTCGTCGATCTTCAGCGTGCGGATCGAGTTCAGCGTCACCGACGCGAAGGCCTCGTTGATCTCCCAGACGTCGATGTCGTCGACCTCCAGGCCGGCCTTCGCGAGCGCCGCGAGCGCGGCGCTCGCCGGCGTCGTCGCGAGGTAAGCGAAGTCGTTGGCGCTCTGCGCGTGCGCGACGACTTCGGCGAGCACCTCGCGGCCGTTGGCCCGCGCCCACTCGTCGGAGGCGACGACGACCGCGCCGGCGCCGTCGTTGACGCCGGGCGAGTTGCCGGCGGTGTGCGAGCCGTCCTTCGTCAGCAGGCCCGGCAGCTTGGCGAGGACCTCGAGCGAGGTGTCGCGACGCGGGCCCTCGTCGACCTCGACGAGCGTGTCGCCCTTGCGCGAGTGCACCGTCACCGCGACGGTCTCTTCCGCCATGCGGCCCGAGTCGATCGCGTCGAGCGCGCGTTCGTGCGAACGCAGCGCCCAGCGGTCCAGGTCCGCGCGCGTGATCTCGAGCTCGTCGCCGACCTCGGTCGCCTCCTCATACATCTGGCGGCCCGAGAACGGGTTCGTGAGGCCGTCGTGGACCATCGCGTCGAGCATCTTCGCGTCGCCCATGCGGTAGCCGAAACGACCCTGCGGCACGAGGTAGGGCGCGCGCGACATCGACTCCATCCCCCCCGCGAGGCCGACCTGCACGTCGCCCGCGCGGATCGCCTGGTCGAGCAGCACCGTCGCCCTGAGGCCCGACGCGCAGACCTTGTTGATCGTCTCCGAGGAGACCTCCTTCGGGACGCCGGCCCTGATCTGCGCCTGGCGCGAGGGGATCTGGCCCTGGCCGGCCTGCAGGACCTGCCCGACGATCACGTGTTCGAGCTGCTCGGGCTCGACGGACGCGCGCTCGAGCGCGGCAACCATCGCGGTGCTCGCGAGCTCGGTGGCGTCGATCGACGCGAGGGTGCCGCCCATCTTGCCGATCGGGGTGCGCGCGCTGCCGAGGATCACGGTCTTGGCCATCAGGTCTCCTGGTGTCGGGGGTCCGCGTTGATCCTAGAGGAGGCGAGCCGTGTGAGAATGTCGGCCGTGCTGGCGGACCTCTCCCCCGAACACGAGCTGATCCGCCGCACCGCGCGCGAGTTCGCGGCCGGCGAGGTGGCGCCCCAGGCGGCGGAGCTCGACCGCACGAAGGCTTTCCCGTACGAGCTCGTGGCGCGCCTGGGCGCGCTCGGCATGATGGGGATCCCGTTCCCCGAGCAGTACGGCGGCGGGGGCGCCGACACGCTCGCCTACGCCCTCGTCGTCGAGGAGCTCGCGCGCGTCGACTCGTCCGTCGCGATCACGCTCTGCGCTCACACCTCGCTCGGCACGCAGCCGATCTACATGTTCGGCAGCGACGAGCAGCGCGAGCGCTGGCTGCCGGAACTGTGCTCCGGGAGTGCGCTCGGCGCCTTCGGCCTGACGGAGCCCGAAGCCGGCTCGGACGCCGGCAACACGAAGACGCGCGCGCGCCTGCAGGACGGCGAGTGGGTGATCGACGGCGCCAAGCAGTTCATCACGAACGCCGGCACCGACATCTCGGCGCTCGTCTCGATCACGGCGGTGACGGGCGACGCGGGCGACGGGCGGCGCGAGATCTCGAACCTGATCGTCCCGAACGGCACCGCCGGCTACGAGCCCGGCGAGCCTTACCGCAAGATGGGCTGGCACGCCTCCGACACGCGACCGCTCACGTTCACCGACTGCCGCGTCCCGGCCGAGAACCTGCTCGGCGGCCGCGGCGCGGGGCTGCGCCAGTTCCTGCAGATCCTCGACGGCGGCAGGATCGGCGTCGCGGCGATGGGCGTCGGGCTCGCGCAGGGGGCCCTCGACGAGGCGATCGCCTACGCGCGCGAGCGCAACGCCTTCGGCAGGCCGATCGCGAGCTTCCAGGCGATCCAGGGCAAGCTCGCCGACATGTCGACGGAGATCGAGGCGGCGCGGCTGCTCGTGTACAAGGCCGCGCTCGAGAAGGACGCGGGCCGCGATTTCTCGCTCACCGCGGCCCAGGCGAAGCTGAAGACCGGGCGGCTCGCGGTCCGCTGCGCGGAGGAGGCCGTCCAGATCCACGGCGGCTACGGCTACATGGAGGAGTACCCGGTGTGCCGCTTCTACCGCGACGCGAAGATCCTGACGATCGGCGAGGGCACCGACGAGGTCCAGCAGATGGTCATCGCCCGCGCCCTCGTCGCCTGAGTCAGCCGCGCCGCAGCAGGATCTCGGCGGCGCTCGCGGGGTCAAGGCGCCGCGCGACGACCTCGTCGATCAGCTCCTTGAACTCGCTGTCGGCGGCGAGCTCGCGCTCGAGGCGTCGGCGCATGCGCGCCGTGGCGAGCGAGAGCACCTCGGCGCGCAGGTTGCGTGCGCGGCGCTCCGTGAGCAGGCCCGCGGCGACGATGTGCTCGCGGTGGGCGTCGAGCGACGCCGCGAGCTCGGCGACGCCGGCGCCGCTGAGCGCGTCGGTGCGGACGATCGGCACGCTCCACGCCGCGCCGTCTGTGGCCCGGGCGTCGTCTGCGAGCGAGAGGACGGAGCGGATCTCGCGCACCATCGTGTCCGTCAGCGGGTGGTCGGCCTTGTTGACGACGATGATGTCGGGGATCTCCATCACGCCGGCCTTCAGCGCCTGGATCGAGTCGCCCGAGCCCGGCATCAGGACCAGCACGATCGTGTCGGCGTGGTCGATGATGTCGACCTCGGCCTGGCCGACCCCGACCGTCTCGACGAAGACGTCCTCGCACCCGGCGGCGTCGAGCAGCAGCACAGCCTGGAGCGCTGCCTCCGAAAGGCCGCCGAGCGCGCCGCGGTTGGCCATCGAGCGGATGTACACGCCGCTGTCGAGGTAGTGGTCCGAGAGGCGCACGCGGTCGCCGAGCAGCGCGCCCTGCGTGAAGGGGGATGACGGGTCGACCGAGAGCACGCCGACGGTGCGCCCGGCCGCGCGGCGCACCGCGGTCACGGCGCCGATCAGCGTCGACTTGCCGACGCCCGGCGGCCCCGTGAAGCCCACGACGCGCGCCGCTCCCGTGCGCGGGTAGACCTCGCGCACGAGCTGCCAGCCCTCGGGTCGGTCGTCCTCGACTAGCGAGATCGCGCGCGCGAGCGCACGCCGGTCACCGGCCAACAGCCGCGCGGCAAGGTCCGTGTCGCCCATCGGGCGCGCATCATCGCAGGGCCGGCTGACCGTGTCCGTCGCTTACCATTGCGCCGCGATGGACACAGTCGCCGGCGAGGACACGCAGTCGGCGGGCGCCGACGTCCGCTTGCCGCCGGGGCCGCCGCACGGCGGTCCGCTCACGCTGCTGCGCTTCCTCCACAGGCACCGCATGATCACGCCGTCGTACGCGCTGCTTCTCGCGCGGCTCGCGTACTTCAAGCTGCGCTTCGGCCGACGCCTGCAGACGGACGGGATCTGCTTCATCTGCCCGGGGGTGCGCCTCGAGATCGGCCGCCACGCGAGGCTCAGCCTGGGCCGCTGGAGCTGGCTCGGCAGCGGCACGAAGATCCGCGTGCACGAGGGCGCCGTCGAGCTCGGCGCGAAGAGCGTCCTCGGGCAGGACTGCACGATCTCCGCCTACCAGAGCGTGCGCATCGGCCGCGAGTGCATCGTCGCGGACCGCGTGATGCTGATCGACTTCGACCACGGCGTGACGGAGGTCGAGCGGCCGATCCGCCTGCAGGGGATCTACAAGCGCGACGTCAGCGTCGGCAACAACGTCTGGATCGGTTACGGCGCGTGCCTGTTGCGCGGCGTGAGCGTCGGCGACAACAGCATCGTCGGCACAAGCGCGGTCGTGACCGCCGACGTGCCGGCGAACGCCGTGGTCGCGGGCATCCCCGCGCGCGTGCTGCGCATGCGCGACGCGCCCGAGCGGCTGCGCTGGCGCTAGGCCAGCCCCGGCGCGAGCGACCGCGGACCCGCGATCCTCTCGCCGGCGAGCGCGGCGTCGAGCTCACGCAGGTGAAGCGCGTGGCGCTCGCGCCCGTAGGGCGCCGCGACGTCGCGCGCGACGGCGAACGCCCAGTCGCTCGACTGCAGCGCGAGCAGCTCGCGCAGCGCGGCGCCGCCCGCGTGCGCGGCGACGGCACGCAGCTCGGCGGCGCGCAGCGCAAACGCCATCTCGCTCGCGGGCCCCGTCGACCAGGTCGACAGGTCGTTGTGCATGCCCCAGCTCGTCGGCGGCAGGTGGCCGGGGGCGGCGGCGGCGTCGACGCCTTCGAGGGCGTCGTCCAGCGCGAGTAGCGCGAGTCCCTGGCGTCCGCTCTCGGCGACGACGGCGCCGAGCCATTGCACGCCCTCATGCCACCAGTGGCCGAGGAGCTCGGTGTCGAGGGCGCAGACGACGAGCCCGCCGCCGGCTCCGGCGAGCCGCGCGCGCACGCGCGCGACGAAATCGGCGGCGTGGACGGCGGCGAGCGCGGCGGCCGCGGCGGGATCGTACGGCGCGCCGTCGTTGTTCCACGGCCGGTGGTGCCTCGGCGTGAGGCGATGGCGGTCGCGGTAGGCGCCGGCCGCGGGGTAGCCGCCGGCGCCCCAGACGAGGTCGATGGTGGCGCGGTCGACGGGCACGAGCAGCGGTCCCGCGGCGCTCCGCAGCGGCGTGAGGTGGGCGCCGGCGCCGGCGCCGAAGAGAGCGGTCAGCTCGACGCACGTCGCGCGCACCCCCGTGTCGGCGAGCTGCCCGTCGAGCCACGCGGCGTGGGCGCACTCGGGCAGCCAGAAGCCGCCGCGCCAGGCACCGAAGCGTTCGCGGTGCGAGGCGACGCCGACGTCGAGCTGCACGCGCGTGAGCTCGTCGCAGCTGACGAGCGGCAGGACGGCGTGCGTCGCGGCCGACGTCCACGCGGCGTACGGCGCGAACGCGGCGCGCAGATCGCCGCCGCGCCGCTCGAGCGCGGAGGCGGCCGCGCGGTACTCCTCCCACGAGACCTCGATCTGCGCGGCGAGCGCTCCCTCTCCGGCGGCGAGAAACGCGTCGCGGTCGCTTTCGTGCGTCGCACGGCGGACCTCGCTCACGAAGCGCGCGAAGCGCGGCGCGATGTCCTCGCGGGCGAGCTGGTCGCAGAGGACCGGCGTCAGCGAGACCGTGACGGGCGCGCCGCCGTCGAGCAGGTCGAGCAGCGGCAGGTAGCACGTCGCGATCGCCTCCCACAGCCACTCCTCGCCGAAGGGCCACGTGCCGTAGCCCTCGACGTACGGCATGTGGGTGTGAAGGACGATCGAGAGCGCGCCGCCGGCGCGGCCGTCCCTCACGGGTGGCAGACCGCGACGAAGTCGAGCGCGCGGTCGAGGTCGGCCATGCCGACGGGCCGCAGGCGGAAGTCGCGGACGTCGATGGCCGGCGTGAAGCGCGCGTAGAAGCGCTCGGTGAGGCCGAGCCGTCGGTGCGCGGCGTCCCAGCCGCATTTCAGGGCCAGCTCGTGTGCGCGCAGCCGTCGCGCGTGGAACAGCCCGTACAGCTGCAGCGTCGAGAAGTGGCGCCGCAGGAGCCCTTCGAATTCACCCTGACGGTACTCGTGGACGTGCCACGGGTTGCCGGAACGCGCGGCGCCGCGCGGCGCGAGGGTGAGCACGTTCGGCGTCGAGACGTAGACGGCGCCGTGGTCACCGACGAGGCCGCGCATGTGGACGAGCGCCGCGTCGGGGTCCTCGAGATGCTCGATCGTCTGCAGGAACACGACGACGTCGGCAGGCGCGCTGAAGCGTTCGATCAGGCCGCGCTCGAAGCTGAGGTTCGCGGCGCGGTAGCGCAGCCGCGCGTGCTCGTGGGCCTCGGGGTTGGCGTCGACGCCGACGACGGTTGCGGCACCGCGCGCGAGCACGTCCGCGCCGTAACCCTCGCCGCACGCCATGTCGATGACGCGCAGGCCGGCGACGCGCGCCGCGATCCACTCGTAGACGACGAGATGGCGGCGATACCAGTAGTTCTCGGCCGGCACGTCGGGGAGCGTCCGCTCCCCCGTGAGCGCGAGCGGCGGCACGCCGTCGGGCTGGTCTGTCTGCAGATAGACGGCTTCGCTCATCGCTCCGGGCCGCGAGCCGCGGCCACGGCGGGCGAGTATATGGTGAGGCGGTGGCCGCAGCCCGCAGCGCCGAAGAGATCCGCGACGCAAACACGCGATACCACGACGTGGCGGCCTCGCACTACGACGCGAAGTGGGGCATCGACTTCGGCCCGAGCGGCCGCGCGCAGGTCCACGCGAAGGTCGTCAAGGCGCTGGGGCGCGAGCCCGCCCCGTTCGCGCGCTCGCTCGAGATCGGCTCCGGCACGGGGTACTTCACGCTCAACCTGATGCTCGACGGACTCATCGCCGAGGCGACGTGCACCGACATCTCGGCGGGCATGCTCGCGACGCTCGGCGAGAACGCGGCGCAGCTCGGCCTGAACGTCGCGACGCTCGTCGCGGACGCCGAGGAGCTCCCGTTCGCGGACGAGAGCTTCGACCTGGTGTTCGGCCACGCCGTGCTGCACCACATCCCCGATCTCGACCGCGCGATGCGCGAGCTCGCGCGCGTCTTGGAACCGGGCGGCACGCTCCTCTTCGCCGGCGAGCCCTCCCGCTACGGCGACCGGCTCGCGTCGCTGCCGAAGAGCGCGGCGAAGGCCGCGGCGCCGCTCTGGCGCCGCGCGATCCGCGCCTCCGCCGCGGCCGAAGGCGGCGACGGCGCCCGCCAGCACGACCTCGAGCTCGAGCGCGTCGTCGACGTGCACGCCTTCGCGCCGTCGCGGCTCGCGTCGGCCGCGCGCGGCGCGGGCCTCGCCGACGTGCGCGTCAGCGGCGAGGAGCTGCTCGCCAACTGGTTCGGCTGGGCCAACAGGACGCTCGAGGCGACGGCCGAGCCGAGCGATGTGCCGTGGCTGTGGCACCAGTACGCGTACCGTGGCTACCTGGTCCTCCAGCGCGTCGACGGCGTGCTGCTCGAGCGCCGGCTGCCGCCCGCGCTCTTCTACAACCTGCTTCTCAGCGCGCGCAAGCGCACCGGCTGACCGGCGCTCTTCCCGTGGCGCAGACGCGCGACTTCCCGCTCTTCCCGCTCGGGATCGTCGCGCTGCCCAGCGAGCGCGTCCCGCTGCACATCTTCGAGGAGCGCTACAAGGCGATGATCGCCCACTGCATGGAGTTCGAGGTCGGTGACGAGGGCCGCAGCTTCGGCATCCTGTGGCTGGCCGACCAGGAGCTCAAGAGCGTCGGCTGCGCGTGCGAGATCGAGTCGATCCTCGAGCGCCTCGACGACGGGCGCCTGAACATCCTCGTGCTCGGTACGCGGCCGCTGCGCGTGCTCGAACGCCAGGAGGACTTCGCCTTCCCGGCGGGCGTCGTGGAGTTCCTCGATGACGACGGCACCGAGGACCGCGCGGCTGCCGAGCGAGCGCGGGCCCTCTACCGCGAGCTCGTGTTGCGCGCCACCGAACGCGAACTCGAGCCCGACGAGCTAGCGCGGATGTCCGCGTACGAGATCGCGGCGACCGTCGAGTTCCCCGCCGAGCAGAAGCAGCAACTGCTCGAGCTGCGCTCGGAGGGCGCACGGATGCGCCTGCTGGAGTCGATGCTGCGCGACGCGCTGGCGCGCCTGCAGGTCGCGAACCTCGCGGAGGTCCGGGCGCGCTCGAACGGACGCGTCTGGTACGGCTAGGTGCCGAGCGCCCCCGCTGCAGCCCCTCGGGATCGAGTTGCCGGTGGCTCCTCGGCCTCCAAAGGGCGCCCCGGTGAACACCGACGAAGGTGGGCGGGATCTGCAGCTAGGCGGCCTCGGCGGCGCCGCCGCGGCGCGGGTCGCCGGCGCCTTCGATTCGCCCGTCGCGGCTGAGGACGGCCTGCACGCCGCCGAAGAAGAGGTTCGGCGCCGAGAAGTGGACGGTGCGCACGCCGATGGCGGCGGTGTCGATCCCAGGCTCGGCGTAGAGGACGTCGTCCTCGAAGTGGACGCGCGGCGCGTCGAGCGCCGCGTGGGCGTCGAGGCCACGGTCGGCGACGCCGACGATCACCTGCAGGAGCGCGGAGCGGATCCGGTTCGACCCGGCGCTGCCGAGAACGAGCTCGACGGCGCCGTCGCGCAGCACGACGGACGGGGCCATCATGCTCGGCAGACGCACGCCTGGCTCGTGGCGATGGAAGCCGAGCGGGTTCAGGTCCTGCTCGCCGAGCATGTTGTTCAGGTGGATCCCGGTGCCGGGCACGACGACCCCCGAGCCCTCGCCGTTGGTGCTCGTGACGCTGCACGCGAGCCCGTCGCCGTCGAGCACTGAGATGTGGGTCGTCGACCCGAGGTGCGCCTGCATGAACTCCTCGAGGAAGCCGGGGGCGGCGAGGCCGGCGACGAACTCGTCGGTGCGCGCTTCCTGCGCCGCGCGCATCGCGTCGACGATCGCCTCGAGCGTCGGCGGTGGGGGCGCACGGTCGAGCAGGCCGAGCGAGTACGCGAGCAGCGTCCCGCCGGCGGCCGGCGGCGGGTTCGTGAGCAGCTCGCGCCCGCGGTAGCCGACGCGTGCCGGGGCGCGCTCGATCGCGCGGTAGCCGGCGAGGTCCGCGGCGGTGAGGAAACCGCCGCGCTCCCACACCCACTCCGTGACGGCGGCCGCGACGTGGCCGCGGTAGAAGGGCTCGGCCCCCTCGCGTGCGAGCAGCGCGATCGCGTCCGCGAGGCCGGGGCAGACGATCCGCTCGCCCTCCCTGAGGACGCGCCCTTCGGGGGCCCAGATCGCGGCGCACTCCGGCGTCTCGGCGAGCAGACCGGTGAGGATCTCCGCGACGTACGCCTGCGGAGCGTTGAGCTCGACACCGTCGCGCGCGAGCAGTTCCGCCTCGGCCGCGAGCGCGGTGAGCGGCAGGCGCGCCCAGCGCTGCGCGGCGGCGCAGACCCCGGCGGGCATCCCGTACACGGCGCACGACGCGGCGCCGCCGTGGAAGTTCTGCACGGCCGAGCCGAACGACACGTCGACGCTGCGCAGCGCGGCGGCGCCCTCGTCGCGGCGCGAGGGCGACTCGGCGAAGAAGTCGAGCAGCGTCGGCTCGACGCCCGGCCCGGCGACGAGCATGTAGCCGCCGGCACCGAGGCCCGTCAGGAGCGGCTCTGTGGCGAACGACGCGAGCAGCGCGGCGATCGCCGCGTCGACGGCGTTGCCCCCGCCGCGCAGCGCCTGCGCGCCGGCGTGCGCCGTCAGCGGGTGGCCCGCCGCAACGACTCCGCCGGCACCGGTGTTCATCGCGGGCCCGCCCCGCCCGCGCTCAGCGCCCGGGCAGGAACTCCGGGACGTCGAAGTCGCGTTCGCGCTTCAGCGCCGGCGCCGGCGGCGCCGCGCGCTTGATCCGCACCTCGCCCGCGGGCTCGTGCATCGAGCGCACGCTCTTGCGCCGGCCGCGGTCGCCGTAGCCTGTCGCGACGACCGTCACCCACACCTCGTCGCTGAGCTTCTCGTCGACGGTGGCGCCGAAGATGATGTTGGCGTCGGGGTGCGCCGCGGCGGACACGGCCTTCGCTGCCTCGTTTACCTCCCACAGCGAAAGGCTCTCACCCCCGGTGATCGAGAGCAGGATCGAGCGCGCCCCGTCCATCGACGTTTCCAGGAGCGGCGAGGAGACCGCCTGCTCAGCGGCCTCGCTGGCGCGGTGCTCGCCCGAGCCGATGCCGATGCCGAGCAGCGCCGTCCCGGCGTCGCTCATGATCGTGCAGACGTCCGCGAAGTCGAGGTTGATCAGGCCCGGGAGCGTGATCAGGTCGGAGACCCCCTGCACGCCCTGGCGCAACACGTCGTCGGCGACGCGGAACGCCTCGACCATCGACGTCTGCTTGTCCAGCACGGACAGCAGCCGCTCGTTCGGCACGATGATCACGGTGTCGACCTCGTCGGAGAGCGCCTGGATGCCGTGCTCGGCGGCTTCGGCCCGCCGCTTGCCCTCGAACGCGAACGGCGTCGTGACGACGCCGACGGTGAGCGCGCCGACCTCGCGCGCGATGCGGGCGACGATCGGCGCGGCGCCGGAGCCGGTGCCGCCGCCGGACCCCGCTGTCACGAAGACCATGTCCGATCCCTTCAGCGACTCCTTGATGACGTCCGCGTCGGCGAGCGCCGCCTGGCGCCCGACGGTCGGGTCCGAGCCCGAGCCGCGGCCGCCGGTGAGCTCCTGGCCGATCGCGACGGTCGTGTCGGCGGCGGACTGCTGCAGCGACTGAAGGTCCGTGTTGACGGCGAGGAATTCGACGCCCGCGACCTCCGCCTCGATCATCCGGTCGACGGCGTTGGTCCCCGCTCCGCCGACGCCGACGACGCGCAGGACCGGGCCCTGCGGCTTGGCGCGAGCCGGAGCGTGACGGCGTTTGTGTGCACCGGGAACGACGGCGCCCGTCTCCGAGTTGAACGCCTTGCGCAGGCGCTCGCTCGGGCTCGGTGCCCCGGCCTCCTTCTCCTCCTTGTGCTCCTCGGTGTCGGTGCGGCTGAACAGGGCGGCGAGCGGGCCGTGGCGCATGCTTGCGCGCTTGTCACTTGCCATGACTTAGGACCTCCTGCGCGAGTTGGCGGTAGGACTGGGCCGCGGCTCCGTCGGGCTCGTACCTGAGCACCGACATGCCCTTCACGGGGGCCTCGGCGAAACGGACGGTCTTGCGGATACGCGAGGCGAAGACGCGGTCGCCGAAGTTCTCTTCGAGAATTTCGAGCGCCTCTTTCGCGTGGATCGTGCGGGAGTCGACCAACGTCGGCAGGATTCCCTCGATGTCTACGTCGGGGTTCAGGTTCTCGCGAATCATCTGGAGTGTGTTCTGCAGCTGGAGCAGCCCACGCATCGACAGATACTCGCACTGCACGGGGACGATCACCTTGTCGGCCGCCGTGAGGGCGTTGACGGTGAGCAGGCCGAGGCTCGGCGGGGTGTCGATGCAGACGAAGTCGTAGTCATCCTGGATCTCGCGCAGCGCGCGCTCGAGCGCGCGCTCACGGCCGATCATCGTCGACATCGCTATCTCGGCGCCCGCGAGGTCGATCGACGAGCACGCGACGTCGACCTCGCGGCGGCGGATCACCTCGCGGATCGAGAGCCCGTGCGCGAGGACATCGAACATCGACTTGGCGAGCGTGTCCGGGTTGATGCCCTGGGACATCGTGAGATTGCCCTGCGGGTCCATGTCGACACACAGGACGCGGTGCCCCTCCTCGGCGAGCGCCGCGGCGAGGTTCAACGTCGTCGTCGTCTTGGCCACGCCGCCCTTCTGGTTGGCGAACGCGATCACCTTGGCCATGGGGTCCCCTTGCTGGTTCGAAGCTCGTACTTCCTGCGGGCGATATTCGGATGACGCGGGCCGATTCCTGCCCGCCGATTAGGATCGTCCGATGGGCAGCGGCGACGGTCTTGCTGCGCACCTCGCGGGGCGCAGCGTCGTGATCTGCGTCGGTGCCGGGGGCGTCGGCAAGACGACGACCTCCGCGGCGCTCGCGCTCGGCCTGGCGCGCGGCGGGCGCAAGGTGGCCGTCGTGACGATCGACCCCGCGCGGCGGCTGGCCACCGCGCTCGGTCTCGACCGTTTGTCGGATGAGCCGCACAGGATCGCCGACGCCGACAGCGGCGACGGCGAGCTGTGGGCGATGATGCTCGACCCCAAGCGGGCGCTCGACGGCGCCATCGCGCGGCTCGCGCCGGACGAGCAGGCTCGCGCCGAGATCATCGGCAACGCGATCTACCGCGAGCTTTCGGGCGCCGTCGCGGGCTCACAGGAGCTGAGCGCGATCGTGAAGCTCTACGAACTGCACGAGGAACACGACTTCGACGTCCTCGTGCTCGACACGCCGCCGTCGCGTAACGCGCTGGACTTCCTCGACGCGCCGGCGCGCCTGCTCGGCTTCCTGGAAGGCCGCGCGCTGCAGATCTTCCTCGCCCCGAGCGGGCTGACGGCGCGTGTCTTCGGTCGCGGCTCGGCGCTGCTGTTCGGGATCTTCGCGCGCGTGACGGGCGTCGACCTGCTCGCCGACCTCTCGACCTTCTTCGCCTCGATGTCGACCGTCCTCGACGGCTTCGGCGAGCGCACGCGGCGCGTCGAAGCCCTGCTCCGTGAGCCGTCGACGGCCTTCGTCATCGTCACCTCGCCCGAGGCCGAGCCGGCGCGCGAGGCCGTCTTCCTCGCGCGACGCCTGGCGCAGGCGAAGATGGGCGCGCCGCGGCTCGTCGTGAACCGTTTCCAGGCGCCGGTGCTGGACGGCGTCGGCGCCGACCGTCTGGCCGCGGTGCTGAGCGCGCGCCTCGGCGCGGAGCTCGGCGGGCGCATCGCGCGAAGCGCGGCGGCCACCGAGCAGCTCGCGCTGCGCGACCGGCGCTCCGTCGAACGCCTGTCGGCGCAGATAGGCGGGGACCCGGTGCTCGTGCCGCAGCTCGCGCACGAGGTGCAGGACCTCGACGGACTCGCCGAGGTCGCCGCGCTCCTGTTCGCCTGAGCTACGGCCGCGGCACGGAGTCGAGCGCGCGGGCCGCGAGGAACGGAGCGCCGGCGTCATCGACGTAGCCGTCGTAGAACTCTTCGCCCGCGGGCGGCTGCCCTTCGCCGCCGGTAGCACCGTCGCCGCCGGCCTCCTCGGCGAGGAGCTCGTCGGCGAGCGCCGCGACGTCGGCGTCGAGGTGGCCGCAGACGATGTCGCGCAGCAGTGCCCTCAGCTGGGCCGACATCTCGTCCGCGAGCGCGAGCGCGGCGGCACGGTCCACCGCGGCGCCGTCGATGACGCTCCGCTCGAGCGCGATCGCCTCGCCGACCCGCGCGGCGAGCGCGCCGCGCTCCTCGCGGCCGGCGCACAGCACCGCAAGACGTGGCGCGAGCAGCCCGGTGGCTGGGCCCTCCGGCTCGAGCAGGACGCGCAGCGCGAGAAGGTGGTCGGTGAGGGCCTCGCCCGCGCGTTCGCGTTCGCAGCCGAGCTCGAAGCGTCGCATCGCCCATGCGGCGCGGCCTTCCTTCGGCGCGCGCCGCCCCACCAGCTCGCAGAACTCGCGCAGCTCCTGCTCCTGGTCGGCCGTCGCGAGCAGCGTGCCGCGCGGCCGGCCGCCGGCGCCGAGCGCGACCGGCGTCCAGGCGCCCGCGCCGTAACGGCACCATGCGAGCTGTCCGATGCAGACGCGGCCGTCGCCGAAGAGACGGAGCGCGCGTAGCAGGTCGAAGACGGCCTGGCGCGCGGCCGCGACGTCGCCGTCGGTGCTGAGCACGATCACCAGGTGTGGTTCCGCGCCCGCCTCGCGGGCGCCCTCGGGCAGACCGGCGATCGCCTCGGGGCGCGCGACACGCGCGCCGGGCGCGACGGCGAGCTCGGCGCTGGCGATCGACATGCCGCGCAGCGTCGCGACGAACGTGAGCGCACCGGCGCCCTCAACCGCCGCGTGGTCGAGCCGCTCGAGTGCTGCGCGCAGCCGCGACTCGTGCAGCTGGAAGTCGCTCTGTTCCTCGAAGACGTCGCAGAGCAGCGCGAGCAGCGCAGCGCTCGCCGCCCCCTGGGAGCCGGGCGCGGGCCTGGTGGCGGTCGCGGCGAGGTAGGCCTGCAGCCCGTCGAAGTCGGCGAGCGGCGCGAGCGCCGCGGCGTGCGCGTCGAGAGCCGCGAGCTCGCCGGCGCGTTCGGCGATGAAGGCGTCGGTGAGGGGCCTGTAGCGGGCCAGCGCAGCGCCGCCGGGGCCACTGCGGGCTCCCTGCTCGAGGTCGAAGGGGATCTCGGCGCCCGCGAGGACGTCGCGCTGGAGCTGGCCGGCGGCCGCTTCGACGAACGTCGTCAGGGCGCTCTCGAGCGCGATCGATCGCACGGAGCGTCATTCGATGGACCCACCCCGCCCTCCTGCAGCCGCGCGGGGGCGCAGTTCAGGCGACGGCGGCGGGCAGCGGCGCGACGAGCCACTGTTCGCCCCACGCGTACATCGATTCGATGACGGGAACGAGCGCACGGCCCTTGTCGGTCAGCGCGTACTCGACGCGGGGCGGCACCTCGGCGTGCGTCTCGCGCTCGACGATGCCTTCTTCCTCCAGCGAGCGCAGGCGCAGCGAGAGCGTGCGCGGGCTGATCCCCGGCAGCGCCCGCTCGAGGTCGCAGAAACGGGAGTGCCCGGCGTCCAGTTCACGCACCAAAAGGAGCGTCCACTTGCTGCAGACGACCTCGGCGGTGCGGCAGAAAGGACAGCTGTCGTCGACGGCCACAACCCCACTTTACCAAGTGAAGTTTTGGCGTTCGGGGCGTCAGGCGGCGCGCTCTGCGGCCGGCGCGTCGGCCGTCGCGGGCGGGGCCTCCCCGGCCTCGGTGTCGCGCAGGTCGTCCATCGTCGTGCCGCGCCGGCCGTCGGCCTTGACGAGCAGCTTGAAGTCGTGCAGGTTCGTCGCCGCGGCGAGCGCGTCGTCGAGGCTGACGCGGCCGACGCGGACGTGGTCGAGCAGCGCCTGTTCGAAGGTCTGCATGCCGTAGTAGCCGCCGTCGGCGATCACCTCGGGCAGACTCCCCGTCTCGTCGGGGTCGAGCACCATGTCGCGCGCGCGCCCCGTCATCAGCATGATCTCGCAGGCCGCGACGCGGCCCCCCTCGGCGGCAGGCACCAGGCGCTGGGAGATGACGCCCCGCACGGTCCCGGCGACCATCGAGCGGACCTGGTGGTGCTGGTGCGGCGGGAAGAACTCGAGCATGCGGTTGATCGACTCGGTCGCGTCGACGGCGTGGATCGTCGAGAACACGAGGTGACCGGTCTCGGCCGCCGAGAGCGCCGTGCGGACCGTCTCCTCGTCGCGCATCTCGCCGATCAGGATCACGTCGGGGTCCTGGCGCAGCACGCGCCGCAGGGCACGCGCGAACGACGCGGTGTCCATACCGACTTCGCGCTGGCTGATGGCGGAGCGCTTGTCGCGGTGCACGAACTCGATCGGGTCCTCGATGGTCACGATGTGACGGCTGCGGGTCTCGTTAATGTGGTCGATCATCGCGGCGAGCGTCGTCGACTTGCCCGAGCCCGTGGCGCCCGCCAGCAGGACGATGCCCCGCTCTTCTTCGGCGAGCGTGCGCACGGCCGGCGGCAGCAGCAGCTCGTCCAGCGTCGAGATGCGGTGCGGAATCGCGCGGCAGACGAGTGACGTCGTGCCGCGCTGGCGGAACGCGTTGACGCGGAAGCGGCCGACTTCGTCGATCTCGAACGAGAAGTCGACCTCGTTTTCACGCGCGTACTCCTCGCGCCGCTCGCCCTCCGGCAGCAGCGCGTGAAGCGCCGCTTCCGTCTGCTCGGAGCTGAGGATCTCGGCCCCGGGCACGTCGATGAGCGTGCCGTCGATGCGGCAGCGCGGCGGCGAGCCGACCTTCAGGTGCAGGTCGGACCCCCCCTGCTGCACCATTTCGCACAGCACGCCGTGGACATCGAACATGCTTGCCCTCTCGGGCCCGCGCGCTGCGCCCTTTACGGCGGGCGGCGCGGCTGGACGGATGGTCGACGCTCAGGCGACGTCGCGGAGCTTCTGCGCCTCGGCGAGGCTCTGCAGCTTCTTCAGCGACTGGTTCTCGATCTGGCGGATGCGCTCGCGCGTGACGTTGAACGTCCGCCCGACCTCGTCGAGCGTGCGCGGGTGCTCGCCGCCGAGCCCGTAGCGCAGCTCCAGGACGCGGCGTTCGCGATAGGAGAGGTTCTCGAGCGCTTCGCGCAGCGCCTCCTTCGTGAGGATCTCCGCGGCGCGCTCGTACGGCGACTCGGCGCGCTCGTCGGCGATGAACTGGCCGAACTCGGACTCCTCCTCGTCGCCGACGGGCTTCTCGAGCGACACGGGCGCCTGCGCCGAGCGCTTGATCTGATCGACCTCTTCGGGCTCGATACCGGTGACCTCGGCGATCTCGTCGGCAGTCGGCTCGCGGCCGAGCTCGGTGACGAGCTTGCGCTCGGCGCGGCCGATCTTGTTCAGCTTCTCGACGACGTGTACGGGGATGCGGATAGTGCGCGCCTTGTCGGCGAGCGCGCGGGCGATCGCCTGGCGGATCCACCACGTCGCGTACGTGGAGAACTTGAAGCCCTTGCGGTAGTCGAACTTCTCGGCGGCGCGGACGAGCCCGAGCGTCCCCTCCTGGATCAGGTCGAGGAAGGGCAGGCCCTGGTTGCGGTAGTTCTTCGCGATCGAGACGACCAGACGCAGGTTCGACTCGACCATCTTCTGCTTGGCGTCGAGGTCGCCGCGCTCGATGCGCTTGGCGAGTTCGACCTCCTCCTGGGCCGTCAGCAGCCGCACCTTGCCGATGTCCTTGAGGAACAGCTGGAGCGAGTCGGTGGTCATGTCGGGCTTCAGGTCCAGCGCCGTTTTTGCTTTGCGCCGGCCGCGACGGTCCGGCGCGCGCTCGACATGCGTGGAGGCCGCGGTCGCCGGGTCTATGTCCTCGACGAGCTCTATCTCGGCGCGCTCCAGGAAGCCGTGCAGTTCCTCCACATCCGACTCGTCGAGATCGATGTCCGACATCGCTTTGGCAATCTCCGTGTAGGAGAGCACGCCCAACTGCTGGCCCTTTGCGAGCAGGCCCTTAACCTCGTCCAGCTCCTGGAGCTCAGTTACCGACATCCCACTCCCGTTCTAGCTCGAATCAACGACAGGTCTTCGACAGTTACGGAGCACTCGGCGGCGCAGACCACCCCGCGCCGGCCGGCGCGGCCGCACCGGCCCATGCTAACGCCTTCAACGTCCCTATCGGTGCAAGGCGCGATGGCCTTGACAGTGCGCCTGGTGTAGTGTCGTCCGCGTGAACGCGCGCGAGGAACCGAGCGCCGCGGATAGCAACGGCGACGCGGGCCTGCTCGGCGGCCTGCCGCGCACAAGGCCGCAGCGGACCAGTCCGCGCCGCGCCGCAGCGCGCGCCGCGGCACCCGCCAAACGCGGCGCCACGACGCCGAAAAAGACTGCCAAGAGGCCCCCTGCGGCGAGCGCGGCGGGCGCCGAAAAGGTCGCGTCGCTGAACGGCAGCGCAGCGGCCGAGGAACACGGCAAGGGCCCCGCCAAGGCGGCGCGCACGCGCACCACGGCGAAGAGCACGCCGCGGCGACGCGCCGCACAGCCGAAGGCCGCGCAGCAGCCCCCCGTCCCGCCCCAGGGCTATGAGAGCGACAGCGAGCGTGCGCGCGGCTCGGTGCCCCCGCCGGGCGGCGCCGACTTCGCGGCTACCGCCTTCGAGGCCGTCACCGAGATCGCACGGGCGGGCCTTTCGACGGGCGAGCGCCTGGTGCGTGACGTGCTCGGCCTTCGCCGCTGACGGCCGCGCCGCGCCGGCCGCGGCTCGTTATATACTCCGCCCCACGCCGAACCGGAGCGTCTCCGAACGCGCCGGACGGGGGACCCGAAGCGAGGCAAGTCCTCGCAGGGGCGAGTCGGCCACAAAGGCCGTAGCGCAGCACCTGGTGCAGCGCGAGCCCGTCAGCTAACCCCGCAGGCGAACGGACATGAGAGCTTCACGGACAGCATTCACTGCCACGGCCTGCGCGCTCATAGCGCTCGCGTTCGCGGTACCGGCCGCCCAGGCACGCGCGCACCGACGTCACGCGCCGCGGACCGAGACAGCGATCGCGACGTGGTACGGCCCCGGGCTTTACGGCAACTCGACGGCGTGCGGCCAGACGCTCATGCCCGGCACCGTCGGCATCGCGAGCCGCACGCTCCCGTGCGGCACGCTCGTGCGCGTCAGCTACCGCGGCCGCAGGGTGACGGTGCCCGTCATCGACCGCGGCCCCTACAGCTTCGCCACCTGGGACCTGACGAGCGGCGCGGCGGCCGCGCTCGGGATCGACGAAACGGTCAAGATCACGACGCGCATCGTCGGCCACGTCCGCAACACGCCGACGCTCGGCGAGTCGCCGGCCGAAACCGCCGCCTCCTCCAGCGGCGGCGTCTCCGCCGACTGAGCGTCAGCGGCCGTCGGCCCGCGCTTGCGAGCGGGCGGCGAACATCGCCACGTCGGCCTGGGCGGCGAGCTCGGCGAACTCCTGCCCGTCGGGGGGGCTGACCGCCACCCCGACCACCAGCTCGACGCGGTCTCCGCGACCGTCGACGACGGTGCGCGCGGCGCGTGCGAGGCGCTCGGCGCTACGCCGGGCCGCCGCCCGGTCTTGGTCGGCGCTGACGATCCACCAGCGCCCTGGACGCTCGCCGACCGGCTCGCCGTCGTGCGGTGAGAGCTCGTAGGCGATCGCGTCGCCGACGGCCGCCGCGAGCCGCTCCATCGCGGGAGGGCTTTCCACGGCGCTCAGCAGCTGCAGGTCGATGAGCTCGGCGAGCAGCAGCGAGAAAGGCAGGCCTTCGGCGCGGAAACGGTCCATCTGCGCGCGGATCCTTGCGCCCCAGCGCGGATCCTCGCCGGAGCGCACGTCGCGCGCCCGCACGGGCGGCTCCTCTTCGCGGGCGGCGGGCGCCGCGCCGGCGGCCACTCGCCGCCCCGCGAACTCGTCGAAGATCACGAACTCGTCCGCGCCGGCCGGCGCGGCAGGCCCGTCGGCGGCGGACGGGTCGAGCGACAGGGCCGCCGCGGCGAGCTCCGCGCACGCCGCAGCAAGGCTGTCTGCGACGTCTTCGCCGCCCCCGGCGCGCCGCAGGACGCCCCAGCAGACGCCGCGCAGCAGCTCGCCGGCACGAACGGTCCGCGCCGCGTCGCCGCGGCCCGCACGACGCAGCGCGCGCGCCCCGTGCCCCGCGCAGCCCGGCGTCCCCACGAGCGCCCGACAGAGGAACCCGGCGTCGCCGGCGAGGTCGGCGAGCGGCAGGGAGGCGATCTGGTCCAGCGGCTGGGCCGCGACCACGGCGCCGAGCCACTCCCGCGCTACGACGGACTCGTGCTCGACGAGCGTCGCGAGCGCCGCGGTGGCCGCGTCGGCGGGTGCGGCGGACGGTTCGCGGCCTCGCTCTTCGGACACCGCCGTTGCATACCAGCCACGCAGGACGCGTGCAACACGCGCCGCTGGCTAGTCTCCTCGCGTGTCCAGCAGGGCGCGACACACCCAGGGCGCGGTGGCCCTCGCATCGGCTCTGGCGCTCGGCGCGGCGGTGGGCGCCCGCCTGGCCGCCCGGCGCCGCGCGCAACCCGAGCGGGCGCGCATCGACGCCCTCTTCGACCAGACCGGCGTCGGCGCCGACGGCGCCGTCCGCTCGGTCCAGGTCGCGGAGCTCACGATCGACGACGACGCGCTCGCAGAGCTGTGGTCGCCGATGTACCTCGAGCGACTCGCCCGCACCTACTGGCGTTTCCTGACGCGCGTGACGCTCGGCCTCGTGCGCGTCGTGTACACGCCAACCGAGCGGCGCGTTGTCCTGCTCGTGCCCGCTCTCCGCCTGCTCACGTTCGCCGCCCCCGAATACGAGCTCGACAGCGAGCACGGCCTGGTGCGCTGGCGCATCGACCGCGGCATCCTCGTCGCGCGCCGCGGGCGCGACGCCCAGGGACGTCTGCAGATCGAGGTCGAGCGCCTCGGCGCCGCCGCCGAGGCGGGGCGCAGCCGCCTGCGACTGACGGTCGAGGTCGCGAACTTCTACCCGTCGATTGCGAGCGCGGTCAGCACGCGGATCTACGGCGCGACACAGTCGCGGATCCACGTGGTCGTCGCGTTGGGATTCCTGCGCTCGCTCGTGAGACTCGACCTCGCGCCGTCGCGCGTGGGCCGCTTCGTCGCGTAGGCGCCATGCGACGGACGTAGAATTCGCCAATCGCACAGGGAGAGCTTTCACGCAGCGAGCTGCCGCGTCACCCCTCGCTCGACGACCGCGAGGACCCCGCATACCGCGTCGTCGAGTACGACCCGGCTTGGGAGGGAAACGCGACGCGGGAGATCGAGAGGCTGAGCGCGGGTCTCGTTGCCGTCGCGGTGCGCGTCGAGCACATAGGTTCGACGGCGGTCCCCGGCATGCTCGCCAAGCCGATCATCGACCTGCAGCTGTCGGTCGCGTCCCTGGACCCGCTCGCCGCCTACCGCGACCCCCTCGAGGCGCTCGGCTACGCGTTCATCCCCGACCCGCACCGCCCCGACTACCTTTTCTTCGCCCGCCCGCTCGAGCGTCCGCGCAGCCACCACGTGCACGTCTGCCGCGCGGGCGGCCTGGAAGAGCTCCGCCACCTCGCGGTGCGCGACTTCTTGCGCAGCCACCCCGACGAGGCAGCGCGCTACGGCGAGCTCAAGCGCGCGGTCGTCGAGCGCCGGCCCGACGACCGCATCGCCTACATCGAAGGCAAGGACAAGTACGTGAAAGACCTCCAGGACCGCGCGGTCGTCTGGGCCGGCGTGGACGCCTGAGCGCTCAGCGGCCGCCGCCGACCGCGCGCAGCTTCGCGCGGTCGTGTATCGCCTGGACGCGGCGGATCGTCCCCGACCGCGAACGCATCACCAGCGATTCGGTCGTCGCGCCGCCGGCCGTCGGGTAGCGGACGCCCTGCAGGACGTCGCCGTCGGTGACTCCGGTGGCGGAGAAGAAGACGTCGTCGCCGGCGACGAGATCGGCGCCGGTGAGCACGCGCTCGAGGTCGTACCCCGCGGCGAGCGCGGCCTCGCGCTCGGCGTCGTCGCGGGGCCAAAGGCGGCCAAGGAGCTCCCCGCCGAGGCACTTCAGCGCCGCGGCCGAGATCACCCCCTCGGGCGTACCCCCGATGCCCCACAAGAGGTCGACGGGTGTGCGTTCGGTCACGGCCTGCAGCGCCGCCGAGACGTCGCCGTGCGGGATCAGCCGCACGCGGGCGCCCGCGGCACGGATCGCCGCGATGCCGTCGGCGTGCCGCGGGCGGTCGAGCACGACGACGAGCACGTCGCTGACGGGGCACTCGCGGCGCCGCGCGACGAGGCGCACGGTCTCGCCGAGCGGGCGGTCGAGGTCGAGCAGGTCCGCGATGTCGGGGGCGCCGGCCATCTTTTCCATGTACACGCAGGGCCCCGGGTCGAACATCGTGCCGCGCGCGGAGAGCGCGATGACGGCGATCGCGTTCGGCATCCCCTCCGCCGCCAGCGTCGTCCCCTCGAGCGGGTCGACGGCGATGTCGACCTCCGGCGGGCTGCCGTCGCCGATGCTCTCGCCGTTGAAGAGCATCGGCGCCTCGTCCTTCTCCCCCTCGCCGATCACGACCACGCCGTCCATCGAGACCGAGTGGAGCATGTGCCGCATGCCGTCGACGGCCGCCTGATCGGCGGCCTCCTTGTCTCCCGCGCCGACGAGCGGCGCACACGAGAGCGCCGCTGCCTCCGTCACCCGCACGAGCTCCAGCGCGAGGTTACGATCCGGCTTCTGCCTGTTCAGGTGCTCGCTCATGCCCGCGCGGCGCGAACTATACGGGCGCCGCGACGACTACGATCCTTTCGTGCGAGCGCGCGGGGCAGCGGTGGCGCAGGACGCGGCGAGGTGACGCCGGCGGGCGACGTGGCGTCGCGGCGATGAGCGCGGCAACGCAGGCGGAGAACCCGCTGGCGGCGGGACTCGAGCGCCTCCCGATCGACCCGACGACGCTCGTCATCTTCGGCGCGACGGGCGACCTCGCGCGGCGCAAACTGCTGCCCGCGATCTACAACCTTGCGCACGACGGCGTCCTGCCGCAGCGCTTCAACCTCGTCGGCGTCGCGCGGCGAGAGCTCAGCGACGACGAATTCCGCGCGATCTGCACGGAAGCGATCGGCGCGTTCTCGCGCAGGCGCCCGGACCCCGACGTGCTCGCCGCCGTGCTCGCGTCGACGCGCTACGCCTCCGGCGTATTCGACGATGCGGAGCTGTTCGCGAAGCTCTCGACGCTGCTCGACGGCGTCGACGAGCAAGCCGGCGAACAGCTCGCGCGGACGTTCTACCTCTCGACGGGGCCGAACTTCTTCCCCGCGATCCTCGAACGACTGGGCGAGGCGGGGCTGCAGACACTCGAACACGCGCAGGTCCGCGTCGTCGTCGAGAAGCCGTTCGGCACCACGCTCGCCGAGGCGCAGGCGCTGAACCGCACGGCGCTGCGCTACTTCGACGAGTCGCAGATCTTCCGCATCGACCATTACCTGGGCAAGGAGACGGTCCAGAACATGATGGCGTTGCGCTTCGCGAACGGCCTCTTCGAGCCGCTCTGGAACCGCAACTACATCGACTCCGTCCAGATCACCGCCGCGGAGGACATCGGCATCGGCTCGCGCGCGGACTACTACGACCGCACGGGCGCGCTGCGCGACCTGATCCAGAACCACATGCTGCAGCTGCTGTGCCACATCGCGATGGAGCCGCCCGTCGCATTCAACGCCGAAGAGGTGCGCAACGAGAAGCTGAAGGTGCTGCGCTCGATCCACGAGCCGAGCGAGCGCGAAGTGACCGAAATGGCGGTGCGTGCGCAGTACGGGCCGGGCCACAGCGACGGCGAAGACGTCGGCGGCTACCTGCAGGAGGAGGGCGTACCCGAAGACTCGACGACCGAGTCGTACGCCGCGCTGCGGCTCGAAGTGGACAACTGGCGCTGGGCGGGCGTACCGTTCTACCTGCGCACCGGCAAGCGCCTCGCGCGCAAGGTCACCGAGATCGCCGTCACCCTGAAGCCCGTGCCGCACCTCGCGTTCAGCGACGCCGGCTCGCTCGGGATCCGGCCGAACCAGCTCGTGCTCACGGTGCAGCCGAACGAGGGCGTCACGCTGCGCCTGGGCGCGAAGATCCCCGGGACACGCATGGTGATCCGCCCCGTCAGCATGGAGTTCCTCTACGACACGGCGTTCCTCTCGCAGTCGCCCGAGGCATACGAGCGCCTGCTCGGCGACGCGATGCGCGGCGACGCGATGCTCTTCACGCGCGACGACGAGGTCGAAGCGCAGTGGCGGATCTGCGACCCGATCGTCAATGCCTGGCACGCGCTGCCGGGGCCGCTGCCGACGTACGAAGCGGGCTCGCAGGGCCCGGTGCAGGCGGACTCGCTGCTGCTCGGCGAAGATTCGTGGCGCGCGATCTGATGAGCGCGGCGCTGACATGGACGGCCGAAGGCGCGAGCGTCGACGAGGTCGAGGCGGCGCTCCGCGAACTGCTGCACCGCGCCCACGAGCAGGACGAGCACGTCGTACCCGCGCGCGTGCTGAACATGATCGCGTTCGTCGACCAGAAGCGCAGCACCGAGGTGATGACCCGGCTGCGCCACGTCGGCCGCTACAGCGCATCGCGCCTTCTGATCCTCGCGCTGCGGCCCGACCTCGACGAGCTGCGCGCCCGCCTGCAGATCGCGCCCGAAACCGGTGCGCCCCAACAGGACGCCGACGAGACCGCACTAGTGCGCGAGGTGGTGCGCATCGAACTCGGCGACCGACACCTGCCGGACATCCAGACGATCGCCGCGCCGCTCGTCGTCACGGACCTGCCGACACTGCTGTGGTCGCCGCACGGGCACCGCGCGGAGACGGAGCCGCTGCTCGCTCTCGCGCAGAGCGTGCTCGTCGACTCGGTCGACGACCACGACGCGGCGGCCGGCCTGGCGCAGGCGATCGAGCTCGCCGGCGAGGCGTACGTCGTCGACCTCGCGTGGCTGCGCTCGACGCCCTGGCGCGAGCGGCTGGCGGGCGCGTTCGACCGCAGGCGCGACGAACTGACGCGCATCTCGTCGGTCCAGGTTCGCCATCATCCCGACTCGACCGCCGCCGCCGCGCTCGCGCTCGGCTGGCTCGCCTCGCGGCTGGGCTGGCGCGAGGGGCGCCTGCAGTGCTCCGACAGCGGCTTCGGCGGCAGCGTGCGCTGCGGCGAACGGTCGATCGAGCTGACGATGACGCCCGACCCTGAGCTGCGCGTGCGCGGCCTCGCCGGCGTCGCGATAGAGACGACGTCGGGCTGGCGCCTGGCTCTCGATCGCGGACCGGGCGGGCTGCGGGCGCGGCGCAGCGAACGCGACGGCACCGCCCGCAGCTGGACGATCCCGGGTGCCTCGCGCGGAGAGTCGGGCGTGCTGGGCGAGGGAATCCGCCAGGCGCTGCTGCGCGACCCCACCTACCTGCCGGCGCTGCTCGCAGCCAAGGCGATGCTCTCGTGACCGAGATCGTCCGCTGCGCAGACCGTGACGAGCTCGCGCGGCGCGCCGCGCCGCTCGCCGCCGCCGCGCTCGAAGAGGCGCTCGCGCGCTCCGGCCGCGCGGCGCTCGCAGTCAGCGGCGGCACGACGCCGGCGGCGACGCACGAACTGCTCGCACGCGAAGCGGTGATGCGCGAGGCGGTCGACGTGTGGTTCGTCGACGAGCGCTGCGTGCCGCCGGACGACGAGGAAAGCAACTTCCTGCTCGCGGAGCGGACGCTGCTGGAACCCGCCGGCGTCGCGGCGGAGCGCGTGCATCGCATGCGCGGCGAGCTCGGCCCCGACGAGGGCGCCGGCGCGTACCGCGACGAGCTCGCGGCGGCGCTCGGATCCGAGCCGACGCTCGACCTCGCGCTGGTGGGCATCGGCCCCGATGGCCACACGGCGTCGCTCTTCCCCGACGCGCCGCAGCTCGCAGAGGTCCTCAGTTGCCTCGCGGTGTACGAGTCGCCCAAGCCGCCGCCGGAGCGCATCACCCTCTCGCTCCCGGTCCTGCGGCGCGCGCGTGCATGCATCCTCCTCGTCGCCGGTGCCGACAAGGCGGACGCCGTCGCAGCAGCGCTCGCAGAGCCCTCGCGGCACGTCCCGGCGAGCCTTCTCGCGCGAGAGCGCCTTACGATCGTCGGCGACACCGACGCGCTCGCGGCCGTCCCCCGCACTTAACCGCCGCAGGCAGGACGCTAAGGTTTGCGGCAGGTGGGCGCGGCCGAATCGACCACGCGAGGTGCCGAGGAGCTGCTCAGCACGATGGACGGTGCGAGGCGTCGGACGCTCGCGCTCGTAGCCGACGTCTCCGGCGAGCAGATGAACCGCGTCATCGACCCGCTCATGAGCCCGCTCGCCTGGGACCTCGGCCACATCGCGGCGTACGAGGACCTGTGGCTTGCGCACCGCTGCGGCGGCGCCGACCTGCTGGAGCCGGAGCTCGCCTCGCTGTACGACGCCTTCGAGACGCCGCGTGCCGTGCGCGGCGACATCGACGCCCTCGACGCCGAGGACGCGGTCGAGTACCTGGCGCGCGTCCGCGAGCGCACGCGCACGCTGGCGGCGGACGCCGGGACCGAGCCGCGCGATATCTGGGAGATGGTGCTGCGCCACGAGATGCAGCACCGCGAGACGATGCGCCAGACGCTCGCCATCGGCGGCCTGCTCCCGGCGGGCGAGCCGACCCTCGCCGCAGACGCCGGCGGCCTGTCCTGGGTCGATGTCGCGGCCGGCACCTTCATCATGGGAACCGAAGGGGAACGGTTCTCGTACGACAACGAGCGCCCCGCACACGAGGTCCACGTCGCCGCGTTCAGCATCGCGAGCCGCCCCGCGACGAACGGGGAATGGCGCGCCTTCGTCGCCGACGGCGGTTACGAGCGCGCCGAGCTGTGGTCGGACGAGGGGTGGACATGGCTGCGTGAGGAGGGCGCCGGACCCCATCCCGACATCGCGACGGGCGCCGAGGACGCCGTCGCGTGCCACGTCTGCTGGCACGAGGCGCAGGCCTTCGCGCGCCACGCGGGCGCGCGTCTGCCGAGCGAGGCGGAGTGGGAGAAGGCGGCCCGCGCCGGCGCCGGCGCGTGGGGCGCCCTCGGCGGGTGCGGACAGGTATGGGAGTGGACAGCTTCGAGCTTCGGCGGCTACCCCGGCTTCGTCGCGCACCCATACCCCGAGTACTCGGAGGTCTTCTTCGGCGAGCGCTACCGCGTCCTGCGCGGCGCGAGCTGGGCGACCGACGCGCGGGTGGCGAGCGCGACGTTCCGCAACTGGGACCTGCCCAGCCGCCGCCAGATCTTCGCCGGCGTGAGGCTCGCGAGGGACGCCTGATGGAGCAGGCCCAGATCGTGATCGAATCGCATCTCGACGGGGCCGCGCCGCGGACGCTCGCCGACGACGTCCGCGACGGTCTCACGAGGCCCTTCAAGGAGCTCCCGCCGAAGCACTTCTACGATCAACGCGGCGCCGAACTGTTCGACCTGATCTGCGAGCTCCCCGAGTACTACCCGACGCGAACCGAGCGCGCGATACTCGAGCGCCGCGCCGGCGACATCGCAGCGGCGACGGGCGCCGCTGAGCTCGTCGAGCTCGGCGCCGGCAGCGCGAGCAAGACGCGCGTCCTGATCGAGCCGCTGCTCGCCGCGGGCACGCTCGTGCGCTACGTGCCCATCGACGTCACCGAGTCGGTCGTGCGCTCGACCGCGGCACAGCTCGCCGAGGAGTACCCGACGCTCCAGGTCCATGGCGTGATCGCCGACTTCGAGCGTCACCTCGATCGTCTGCCGCCGCCGGCCGGACCGCGCCTCGTCGCTTTTCTCGGCGGCACGATCGGCAACTTCACGCCGCCGAGCCGGCGCACGTTCCTGCGCGAGCTCGCGGGGCTGCTCGGCCCCGAGGACCATCTGCTGATCGGCACGGACCTCGTCAAGGACAGGGCGCGGCTGCGCGCGGCGTACGACGACAGCCGCGGCGTCACCGCCGAGTTCAACCGCAACGTGCTGGCCGTCATCAACCGCGAGCTCGGCGCGGACTTCGATCTCGCCGACTTCGAACACGTCGCGCTCTTCGACGAGGAGCGCCAGTGGATCGAGATGCGCCTGCGCGCGCGGCGCGAGGTCGTCGTGCACATCAGGGACCTTGACCTCGAGGCCCGCTTCGCCGCCGGCGAGGAGATGCGGACCGAGATAAGCGCCAAGTTCACGCCCGAACGCGTGCAGCGTGACCTCGCGGGCGCGGGCCTAGAGGTCGCCTCGTGGATGCCGGACCCTGACGGGCTCTACGCGCTGACCCTGGCGCGGCCCGCCGGGTAGCATCCGGCCTCGTGCAGATCTCGGGCAGCAGGGCGCTCGTCGTCGGCGGGGGCTCCGGTCTCGGCGAGGCCACGGCGCGTGAGCTCGCCGCGCGTGGCGCGAGCGTGACGATCGTCGACATCGACCCGGGCCGCGCGACCGGCGTGGCGGAGGACCTCGGCGCCGCCTGCGCCGTCTGCGACGTCACCGACGACGACGCGCTCGCAGCAGCGGTCGAGCTCGCGGCGGGCGACGGCGAGCTTCGCATCTCGGTCTGCTGCGCCGGCATCGGCTGGGCCGAGAAGATCGCCGGCTCGCGCGGCCCGCACGCCGCCGAGCCGTTCCGGCGCACGATCGCCGTGAATCTCGTCGGCACGTTCAACACTCTGCGGCTCGCGGCGGCCGCGATGGTCGGCAACGAGCCGCTCGAGGACGGCGAGCGCGGCGTCTGCGTCAACACCGCGTCGATCGCCGCCTTCGACGGTCAGATCGGCCAGGTCGCCTACTCCGCGTCGAAGGGCGGCATCGTCGGCCTGACGCTCCCGGCCGCGCGTGATCTCGCGAGCGCCGGGGTGCGCGTCAACACGATCGCCCCCGGGCTCTTCGACACGCCGCTGCTCGCCGCGCTGCCGGAGCCAGCACGCGAAGAGCTCGGCGCGGGCGTTCCGTGGCCGCGCCGTCTCGGCAGGCCCGCCGAGTACGCCGCGCTCGTGTGCCACATCGTCGAGAACCGGATGCTGAACGGCGAGACGATCCGGCTCGACGGGGCGCTGCGGATGCCGCCGCGCTAGGCGAGCCGTTCGACGAGCATCGCCATGCCCATCCCGCCGGCGACGCACATCGACTCGATGCCGTACGTCGCGTCGAGCGTCTGCAGGTCGTTCAGCAGCGTGGTCATGATGCGCGCGCCGGTCATGCCGAACGGGTGGCCGAGCGCGATCGCGCCGCCGAACGGGTTCAGCTTCTCGTCGGGGATCCCGAGCTCCTGCTTGCACGGCACGATCTGCGCGGCGAACGCCTCGTTGATCTCGACCACGTCGATGTCGTCGATCGACATGCCGGTGGCCTCGAGCAGCATGCGGATCGCCGGGATCGGGCCGACGCCCATGACCTCCGGTTCGACCGCGGCGACGGTCGAGGCGATGATCCGCGCTTTCGGCGTGAACCCGTCGCGGGCCGCGCGCTCCTGCGACATGATCAACAGCGCCGCCGCGCCGTCGTTGAGCGGGCACGCGTTGCCGGCGGTGACGCTGCCGCCCTCCTTGAACGCGGGCTTCAGCGCCGCGAGCCCCTCGAGCGTCGTGCCGGGGCGCGGCCCGTCGTCCTTGGTGACGACGCGCTCGGGGACCTCTATCTCGTTGCCCTCACGGTCCGATTCGCTGTGCGCGGGCGCCGTGACGGGGACGATCTCGGCGTCGAAGTGGCCCGACTCCTGCGCGGCGACGGCGCGCGTCTGCGAGATCAGCGCCCAGGCGTCCTGTTCCTCGCGCGAGACGGCCCAGCGTTCCGCGACGTTCTCGGCGGTCATGCCCATCGGGATGTAGACGTCGCAGATCGAGCCCTCGGAGCCGTTGAGCAGCGGGTGGAATTCGAACGGCGCGCTCTGGCCGGCGCGCGAGACGGCCTCCACGCCGGCGGCGACGTACGTGTCGCCCTCGCCGGCCTTGATGGCGTGGAACGCCATGCGCGCCGTCTGCAGCGAGGAGGCGCAGAAGCGGTTGACGGTCGTGCCGGGCACCGAGACGCCGTAGCCGGCGAGCAGCGCCGCGTTGCGGCCGATGTTGTAGCCCGACTCGCCCTCGGCCATGGCGCAGCCCATCATCACGTCGACTACGGACCCGGGTTCCAGCTGCGGGTTGCGCTCGAGCAGCGCGCGCAGCGGCACCGCCGCGAGGTCGTCGGCGCGGACCGATTTCAGCGAGCCCTTGCCGGCCCTGCCGATAGGGGTTCTGACTGCGTCGACGATCACTGCTTCGGGCATCGGTCGCTCCTCGTGTCGGTGGCCGCGGAATCCTATGCGAAGGCGCCGCGCGGGCCTACAGGTCGTGCTGGCTGATGCCGAGCTCGTCGAGGCTGAGGTGCTGGGCGAGCTCGTGGCGGACCGTCCGCGTGACCTGTTCGCGCAGCTCGTCGCCGTCATCGCCGTAGTCACGACGCAGCGAATCGCGGAAGATGACGATACGGTCGTGGCCCGAGCGATGCGACTCGTAGCGCCCGTAGGCGCCGGCACGGCGGCCGCCGTCGGAGACGACGACCGTGATGTTGCGCAGCGCGTTGCGCAACAGGTCCGGCAGGTCGTCGAGCGCTTCGCGGATCAGCTCGTCGAAGTCGCCGTCGTCGAGCGGGTCGAGGACCATGAATTCCGCTTCTTCGGGCTCGACGGCAAGACCGTCGTCGGCGAGGCGCTCGGCGCGGCGCACGATGCGATCGAACTCCTGCTCGGAGGCGGGGTCGCGCCAGCCACCCATCCGTACCGCGAGGAAGGCGACGGAGCCGAGCAGCGCGGCGACGACGATGACGCCGAGCGCGATGTCCTCCGCGGCGCGCACGACGCCCTCGGAGCTGAAGCCCTGCGCGACCACGACGACGACCATGCCGATGGCCATGGCGATGATCGCCGCGACGCCGACGCGCCTGAGGTGGCCTTTCGTGCTCTTGCGATCGCGCATGCGCCCCCTTGCTCTCCGCCTACCTAAGAGTACGTGCAATCACGAGCCGTTGTATCTCGTTCGTGCCCTCGTAGATCTGCGTGATCTTCGCGTCGCGCATCATGCGCTCTACGGGGTACTCCTTGACGTACCCGTAGCCGCCGAGCACCTGGATCGCGTCGACGGTCACCGCCATCGCCGTATCGGACGCGAAGACCTTCGCCATCGACGAGTACTTCGCTGACAGCGGGTGCTCCTGGTCGGCCATCGCGCACGCCTTGTAGAGCAGCTCGCGCGCCGCCGCAGTCCTGATTTCCATGTCGGCGAGCTTGAACTGGATGCCCTGGAAGTCGTTGATCGGCTTGCCGAACTGGCGGCGCTCGCGCGCGTAGGCGACGGCGTAGTCCGTTGCGCCCTGCGCGATCCCGACGGCCTGCGCGGCCGCGCCCAGGCGCGTCCGTTCGAGCGTGCCGAGCGCCACGGAAAGGCCCCGTCCGACCTCGCCGATCACGTTCTCGGGCGGCACGCGCACGTCCTCGAAGATCGGCTGCCCGGTCGGCGAGGCACGGATGCCGAGCTTGTGCTCGAGCTTGCCGACGGAGAAGCCGGGCCGGTCCGCCTCGACCACGAACGCGGTGATGCGGCGCGACTCGCGGTCCGTCACCGCGAAGACGACGTAGAAGTTCGCGACACCGAGGTTCGTGATCCAGTTCTTCGTGCCGTTGATGACCCACTCGTCGCCGTCGAGCACGGCGCTCGTCTTCATCCCGGCGGGGTCGGACCCGGCGTCGGGCTCGGACAGCGCGAACGCGGGCGACCACTCGCCGCTCGCGCAGCGGGGCAGCAGACGGGCCTTCAGCTCGTCGCTGCCGTAGAGCTGGATCGGCAGCGTGCCGAGCTCCTGGACCATCAGGATCAGCGCGCAGGAGGCGTCGACCTTCGCGATCTCCTCGACCGCCATGTTGAGCATCAGCGTGCCGGTCCCGGTGCCGCCGTACTCCTCGGGGAACGGCAGCCCGAGTATGTCCTGCTCGGCCAGCAGGCGCCGGATGTCCCACGGGTATTCGGCCTTCTCGTCGATCTCGGCCGACCGCGGCGCGATCTGCTCCCGCGCGAGCTGGCCGATCATCGCGCAGAAGTCGAGGTTCTCGTGGGGGACGGTGTACGTGTCGCCGACGGCCTGCATCGCGCTTGATCGTAGTGGGAGCGCCCGCACGGCGCGCGCCAGTCCCGCGCCGCTAGGCTCAGCACAGTGTCCGAGGAGCAGCACCCGCTCGAGATCGACGCGGCGCAGGCCCAGCGGCGCCTCGCGGCGAGCGCCGCCACGCAGCTGCTGGACGTCCGCGAGCAGTACGAGCGCGACGGCGGCTACATCCCCGGCAGCCTCCACATCCCGCTCGGCGAGCTCCCGGCACGCGCCGGCGAGCTCGACCCGGAGGCTCCGGTGATCGTCTACTGCCGCGTCGGCTCGCGCTCGCTGATGGCGGCGCAGGCGCTCGACGCCGCGGGTTTCCAGGCGACCTCGCTCGCCGGCGGGATCGTCGACTGGGCCGCGGCCGGCGGTACGCTCGAGCCCGAGAACGGGTTCGTCGTCGACATGGAGCGCGGCGCGGCGTGAGCGAGACCGCGAGCGAGCACGGCAAGGGCTGGGCGGCGGCCAACCTCGCGGACCTCGGCGACGGGCCGGGGTTCCGCAAGATCCGCCGCGCGCTCGGGGTCGAGGCGTTCGGCGTGAACGCGATCGTCCTGCCGCCGGGCGTGAAGACCGGCTACCACTACCACGACCGCCAGGAGGAGCTCTACTTCCTGCACGCCGGCGAGGTCGAGATGCAGTTCGGCGACGGCGAAAGCGTGCGTCTTTCCCCCGGCTCCGCGGTGCGCGTCGACGCCGCGGTCCCGCGCCGGATCTGCAACGTCGGTGAGGGCGAGGCCGTCTACATCTGCGTCGGCGGGGAGGGCGGCTACGTCGGCCGTGACGGCCGGCTCGTCGAGGGCGAGGAGCGCGGCCCCTCCCCCGTCGACCGGCCCTAGGGGCGTTGGCCGGCGAAGCGGACACGCTGCGCGCCGCCCCCGGCGTCGCGATCCCGCTCGCCGAGATCACGATCCGCACGAGCCGCTCGTCGGGTCCGGGGGGACAGCACGCGAACGTCACCGCTTCGCGAGTTGAAGCGAGCATCGTGCTCGACGAATGCCGTGCGCTCGACGACGCGCAGCGCGCGCGCCTGCGCGAACGGTACGGCGAGCGCGTCACCGCGGTCAGCCAGGACGGCCGCTCGCAGGCGCGCAACCGCGAGCTCGCGCTCGCCCGCCTGGGGCGGCGGATCGCCGAGGGCCTGCACGAGGACCCGCCCCGACGCGCGACGAAACCGACCGCCGCTTCGCGCGAGCGTCGCCGCCGCGAGAAGGAGATCGGCGCGCAGCGAAAGCGCGCCCGCAGGCCCCCCGCCGCCGAGGACTGAAGGCCTTAGTGGAGCAGTTCGTCGACTTCGCGCTGGTGCTGGTGGCCGAGCGGCGTGCTTTCCGGGTACACGCCGAGCGCGCGCCAGACCGAGACCGGCGAGATGATCAGGTAAAGCCCCACGAGCAGGGCCGCCAGACGCAGGCGCCGTGAGGCCGCGACGGCCGCCATCGGCAGGACCCAGATGACGTACCACGGCAGCACCCAGCTGAGCGTCAAGAGCAGCGCGACGCTGACCCACCCCACGGGCACGAGCAGGTCGCGTCGCGTGTACGCCCACCACGCTCCCCACGCCACGGAACCCACGAGCAGCACGTCGGAGAGCAGGCGCAGGCCCGCCGTCTCGCCGCCGAAGCCGAGGCCGAGGCCGACGAGGTTCGGGATGCTCTCGGGCGTGACGAGCGAACTCTGGGCGCTGATGTTCGGCAGGTGCGGCCCGAACGCCGCGAGCGTCGCGGAGCCGAAGACGATGGCGCCGAGCGCCATGCCGACCAGCAGCTGCACGAAGGCGCGCCGCTCGCGCCACGCGTACGCGAGCGCGACGGGTATCACGACCGCCGCCGAGGCCTTCAGCGAACACGCCGCGACGAGCGCGAAGCCCGCCCCCGCGTAGCGCGGCGAGACGGGCCACAGCGCCGCGGTCGACGGCGCGCGCACACGCTGCTCGCGCAGCACCAGGTACAACGCGCCGAAGACGGCGAGCATCATGAAGAAGTCGTTGTGGCCGCCGCCGAGACCCCAGATGATGACGATCGGGTTCAGGCCGACGAACGCGACGGCGAAGACAGGGTCGCGTCCGAGGAGCTTCGCGCAGCGCCAGACGAGCGCCAGCAGCGCGAGGCTCGCCACCGTGAACAGCACCTTCAGCGCCCAGAACGTCCCCGCCACGCCGAGCGGGACGAGCGCCATCGTGAGGATCGTGAAACTCGGCCCGTAAGGGTCGAGCAGCTGGTGCCAGTTGCTGAGCAGGAACGCCGGATCGCTGTGGGGCTCGCTCGCGGCGATCGTCGTGTAGGGGTTCAGGTTGTGAACCGCCTCCATGCGCGCGTAGTTGATGTAGTTGAAGATGTCCGTCGTCGCGAGCGGCGGCGCGAGCATGTAGAGCAGCTGCACGAGCACGATCGAGCCGAGCACGACCTTCGTCGGCAGCGACGAGGCGCCGCGCAGCACGAGCAGGTAGCAGACGATCAGGGCGAGCAGCGACGTCGTGAAGACGACCCGCATCGCCGTTGCGCCGTTCGTCGCGCCGGGCAACAGCCCGCCGAGCGGCCCCGCCATCCAGCCGGGGAAGAAGCCTTCGTGGGTGACCGGCGAGAGGGTGCTCGGGCGGTTCGCCGCGAACAGCACGAGCGCGAGCGAGATGAAGATCATCGCGCCGAGGGCGACCGCCGCGGCACGGCGCCCCGGGGGCGCGAGCGAACGGATGCGACCGCTCCATACCGCCCGCTCCGGAGCGGCTGTGACGGCCGTCAGGGTTCCTGCGTCTGACGACATACGCGCGGCAGCACGTTACTACCGCGAAAGCGCGTTGAGGGCCCGCTACCGGAGCGAGCCCTCACAAGACTTCGCGCTCGATCAGATGGTCGTGACGTTGACGGCCTTGGGGCCCTTGTCACCCTGCTCGGGGTCGTACGACACCTTCGCGCCCTCCTGAAGAGAGCGGTAGCCGTCCGAGTTGATCCCGGTGTGGTGAACGAAGAGGTCCTTGTCGCCGTCGTCCGGCGTGATGAAGCCGAACCCCTTCTCGTCACTGAACCACTTAACGGTGCCAGTTGGCATGTTGCTGGTCTCCTCCAACATCTGGTGCGTGCTACACGGAGGAGGCCATTCGAACCTCCGACCTGCGAGCGCCTGCACTCCTTTTTACCGGCCGTCGGGCCGGCCACTCGCGATGACGGTAGCACGCGCACGCGCGGCGTTGTTGAAGGAATGTTGCCGTGGCCTCCCGTTCACTTCCCGGCGGTGAGGGCTACTCTCAGGCGATGACCGGGGGCGCGGCCGACGCGGGCACGAAGATCACGCGCCTGGCTGCCGGCGGCACCGTCGACGCGGACCGCTACCTGAGCGATCTCGGGCTCGATGCGCGCCGGGACGAGCGGCGGATCCTGCTGAACATGGCGAGCACCGCGGACGGCCGCGCGACGCTCGGCGGGCGCTCCGCGGCGATCGGGGGTCCGGCCGACAGGGCGCTCTTTCACGCGCTGCGCGGGCGCGCCGACGCCGTCCTGGTGGGCGCGGGGACCGTGCGCGCGGAGCGCTACGGGCCGCTGGTGCCCGCGGCCGGCGCGCGCGAACGGCGCGTCGCGCGTGGCCTTGCGCCGCAGCCGATCGCCTGCATCGTCAGCGGCTCGGCGGACCTTGACCCGTCGCTGCCGCTGCTCGCCGACGGCGACAGCCATGTCGTGGTGCTGACCGGCGGGGGCGGCGAGGTACCGCCGTGCGCGGCGCAGGTCGACTACGTCCGTGCGCCCGCCGCGCAAGGCGGCGTCGACATCGCCGCGGCGCTCGGCGAGGTCGAGCGCCGTTACGACGCGCGCGTCGTGCTCTGCGAGGGCGGGCCGCATCTCGCGGCCGAACTCCTCGCGGCGGGGCTCCTCGGCGAGCTCTGGCTGACGATCGGTGCCCGCCTGGCCGGCGACGACCCGGCCGCAGAGGCGCGGCGCATCCTCGCCGGACGGCGCTTCGGCGAGCCGATCGAGCTCGACCTGCTCGACGTCGGCCGCGGCGAAAGCGACCTCTTCCTGCGCTACGGCGTGCGCTCGCCCGCGGTCTCGCGCGCGACGACGGACTGAAGTTCGCCCGCCAGGACGTTGCCCTGCGAGGCGACGCGCGGCGTCGCAGCGATCGTCACGACGACCTCGTCGCCGTCGATTTCCTCGAGCGCAATGCGCGGCGGCGTGCGCGTCGGCGTCTTGATCTCGCCGAGGAGCTCCTGCAGGTCCGCCGGCGTCATGCCGGCCGGCAGGCGCGCGCGCAGGCTCACCCCGTCCGGTTCGTGCAGTGGCATCACGGCGACGTTCAGCACGACGCTGTTCGGCACCATGATCGAATCCTCGCCGCGCACGAACGTCGTGTAGAGCAGGCCCAGCGAACCCACGGTCCCTTCGAGCTGGCCGCCGATCGGGCCTCCCTGCAAGCGGACTTTCTCGCCGACGCGAAACGGGCGGGCGCTCAAAAGGACGGTGCCGGCGATGAGGTTGCCGAGCGTCTGCTGCGCCGCGAGGCCAAAGACGACAGCGGTGAGGGCGCCGCCGAACGCGATCGTCTTCGGGTCGACGCCGGCGACCGCCAGCGCCACGAGCACGGCGACGAAGAGCGTTGCGACGCGGATCAGGAAGCCGACCGTTCCGGCCGTGGCGGGGTCCATGCGTCGGAACAGCGACGGGCCGAGCGCACGGCCGATGTCGCGCGCGATCGCCCAGCCGAGGATGACGAGGACCACGATCACGGCGATCGTCACGAGCGTTCCGTTCGTCGTTTCGCTCACGGACCGGCCCCTGCCGACGACGAAGAAGTGCCTGCTGAAGATCTGCTCGCGGTGGTCGTAGATAACGACGATCGCGACGAAGACCGGGATCAGGAAGAGCGCCTCCAGCCGCGCGCGGCGGGCGGTGCGCGGGTTGATCTGGCGCAGCAGCCCGACCTCCTCCCAGGCCTCGCTCTGCGTTTCGAAGATTCTCGGCGGGTTGCGCGGGATCGTCATCGCTGACCCATGATGGTCGATCGGGGCGGGCCGGTCAGGTTTGCGTGTAAACGATCATGAAGCCGCCGAACACCAGGCAGTAGATCGCGAACGGCATCAGCGTCCGCGTGCGGAAGAAGCGCAGCAGGAAGCCGACGGTGAAGACCGCGGCGACGGCGGCGGCGATCGCGGCGACCAGCGCCTGGCCGCGGACGCCGTTGCCGAGGGGGCCAAGCAGGTCGGGGAGCTTGAACACCCCTGCGGCGAGGATGATCGGGGCTGCGAGCAGGAACGCGAAGCGCGCGGCGTCGCGGTGGTCCAGCCCGCGCGCGAGACCCGCGCCCATCGTCACGCCGTCGCGGCTGATGCCCGCGATCAGCGCCGTCGACTGCGCGATGCCGATCACGAACGCCTCGCGGTACTCGAGCGTGTCGAGTTCACGCCCGCCGTCGGGCTTCGCGCCCTCGCGCGCGGCGAGTTCGCGGACCTCGGCGCGGCGGCGGAAGCGCTCGGCGGCGAAAAGCACGATGCCGTTGAGGGTGAGGAAGATCGCGGCGAGTTCGGGCTTCGCGGTGACCGTGCGCAGGACGTGCTCGAACGCGAGGCCGAGCACGCCGGCGGGGATGCTCGCCGCGATGATCAGCCAGGCCATGCGCTCGTCCGGCGTCCTGACGCTGCGCGTGCGAAGAGTGCGGAAGAAGCCCTTCACGATCGCCACGTATTCGTGCCAGAAGTAGATGAGGATGCCCACTGCGCTGCCGACGTGCAGCATCACGACGAACGCGAGCCAATACGATTCCTGCTGGCTCTGGGACTTCACGACGCCCTCCCAGCCGAACAGCGTCGGGAAGAGGACCGTGTGGCCGAGGCTCGATATCGGGAAGAGCTCGGTGACTCCCTGGAGGAGCCCGAGGATGATCGCCTGCAGGTAGGTGATCGCGGCCGCGAGCGGCGGAACGAGCGTCGACATCGCACGCGAGCCTAGCGCCGGTCACGGCCGCTCACCGCGTACGCTGCGCCGCGTGGAACGCCCCCGCGTCGGCTTCGCCGTGATCGTGCGCCAGTGGCTGCGAATCGGCATCACCGGCTTCGGTGGGCCGCCGGCGCACATCGCGATGCTGCGCTCGCTGTGCGTCGAGCGCCGCCGCTGGATGGCACCGCGCGACTTCGAGCGGGCGGTCGCGATGGCGAGCGTCCTGCCGGGCCCGGCGTCCACGCAGGTCGCGATCTACTGCGCCTGGTGGCTGCGCGGCAGCGCCGGCGCGCTCCTCGGCGGTCTCTGTTTCATCGTGCCGGGCCTGGTGGTGATCATCGCTCTCGCCGCGGTCTTCCTAGCGTCCTCGCCGCCCACGGCGGTCCTCGCCGCGGGCCTCGGCGCCGGCAGCGCCGTCGCCGCCGTGGCCCTGCGCGCCGGGTTCGATATCGCACTGCCGCTCGTCCGCTCGTCCGCCGGCGCGCTGCGGCTGCGAACGATTCTCTACGCCGTCGCGGGCGCCGCCGCCGCGGCGACGCTCGGCCCGCTGCTCGTCGTGGTGTTGCTCGCCTGCGGCGCCGCGGAGCTCCTGCTCGAGCGCGCCGGCGGCGTAAGCGGGGCGCTCTCCTTGCTGCCGCTGCGGCCCGGCGCCGTCATCGCGGTCGCGGGTGGCGCCGGGGCGCTCGCATGGACGGCGCTGAAGGTCGGCGCGCTCTCGTTCGGCGGCGGTTTCGTCATCGTACCGCTGATGCAGGCGGACGCCGTGAGCGTCCACCACTGGATGACGCACGCGCAGTTCCTGAACGCCGTCGCGCTCGGCCAGGTGACCCCCGGTCCGGTGCTGCAGACCGTGTCCGTCGTCGGTTACGCCGCCGGCGGGCTGCCCGGGGCGCTGCTCGCCGCGGCGGTCGCGTTCGCGCCATCTTTCCTCTTCGTTCTCGCGGCCGCACCGAACCTCGAGCGCCTCGTCGAGGACCACCGCGTCGCCGCGTTCCTCGCGGGCGCGGGCGCTTCCGCCGCGGGCGCGATCATCGGCGTCGCCGTCCCGCTCGCGGCGGCGCTCACCCACGGCTGGCAGTTCGCTCTGCTCGCCGCGTCGCTCGTGGCGCTCTTCGTTGCGCGTCGCTCGGTGCTGGCGACGCTGCTCGCCTGCGCCTTCGCGGGCGTCGTGCTCGTCGCCGCCGGCGCAAGCGACGGCTGACGGCCACCGCCGTTCACGCAAGCTTCACACGATCGTCCCCGGTTCGTCACAAAAAATCGCAGTTTGCGGGGAACTCTTGATCCATGGAATGGATACCCAGCACTCCCGACGGGCAGGTATCAAGGGTCGACCTGCACTGCCACTCAGCCGCGTCCGAGGTCTCGCGTCTCGGCGTTCAGCGCGCCGTCGGGCTACCCGAGTGCGCGACGCCGCCCGAGGAGGTCTACGAACTCGCGAAGCGCCGCGGGATGGACTTCGTGACGATCACCGACCACGACACGATCGACGGCGTGCTGTCGATCGCGGACCGAGCGGACGTCTTCGTCTCGGAGGAGCTGACCGCGCGCTTCCGCGGCGAGCGCCAGGCAGTCCACGTCCTCTGCTTCGAGATCACCGGCGCGGACCACGAGTGGCTCCAGCGCTCCGCGCACGACGTCGAAGCGTGCGCCGAATACATGCACGAGCGCGGCTTGACGGCGGCTCTCGCGCATCCCTACTACCAGGTCGCGGCGCCGCTGACGGCGCGCCACCGCCGCCGGCTGGCTGAGCTCTTCGACGTGTGGGAGGTGCGCAACGGAGCCCGGGCGCCCGAGCTCAACCGGCCCGCCGCGACGTACGTCGCGACGCGCGACGGGATCGGTATCGCGGGCTCCGACGACCACGCGGGGACCGACATCGGCCGTACGTTCACGGAGACGCCGGCGGCCGCGACGCCGGCCGAGTTCTTCGCTCACGTGCGTGCCGGGCGTGCGGGCGCGTGCGGGGCGCAGGGCAGCGCCGCGAAGTGGGCGCACGCCGCAATCGCCCTCGCCGCACGCTCGCTCGCGCCGCGCGCTCGCGGCCAGGACGCCGCGAGGCCCGACCCCGCGCGCGTGCTGGCGCTCATGAAACGGCTCCTCGGCGAGGCCGACGCGCGCGAAGGCGCCACCCAGCTCGACTTCGAGCCCGCCGACGCGCGCTGCCTGCTGCGCGCATGGCTCGTCGCGGTCGGCCTCGGCGAGATCGACGAGGCCGGCCTGATCGCGCTGATGCAGGAGGACGGCTTCAGCCACGCCGCCCTCTACCGCCGCGCCTGCCGCGCCCACGAGCGCGGGCTGCGCGCGGCCGTCGAGGCGGCGCTCGCCGCCGTCGACGGCGACGCGGACCTGCCGGCGGCGGCGCAGGGCCTGTTCGACGCGAGCCTCGCGGCCATCCCCTACGCCCCCGCGGCGGCGTTCCTCGCCAGCGAGCGCCAGAAGATCGCGGCCATCCCCGGCCGCCACGACGACGGCGAGCCCGCACGCGTCGCGATCGTCGCCGACGGGATCGGCGCGACGCACGGCGTCAGCCGCACGCTCGAAGAGATTCGCGAGCGCGGCGTGCCGGGCTTCGAGATCGAGGTCGTCGGCACCGACGCCGACGTCGACCGCCGCCTCTCGAGCGCCGCCGAATTCGAGGTTCCCTTCTACCCCGGCCTGCAGATCGGGGTGCCGACGCTGCCCTCGACGGTGCAGGCCCTGACCGACGGGCACTTTGACCTGATCCACGTCTGCGCCCCCGGACCGGCCGGGGTGACCGCGGCGCTGCTCGCGCGGGCGCTCAGGCGCCCTCTCGTCGGCAGCTACCACACCGAGCTCGCGGCGTACACGAGCCTGCGCTCCGGCGACGAGCGGCTCGCGACGGCGATGGCGATGACCGTCGCGGCGTTCTACAGCGCCTGCGACGTCCTGCTGTCGCCGAGCGCGGCCTCGGACGCGATGCTCGCGTCGATCGGCATCACCGGCGAGCGGGTGATGCGGTGGGACCGCGGCGTCGACACGGCGCGCTTTGACCCGTCGCTGCGCGACGAGGACCTGCTGCCCGGCGAGGTCACGGTGCTCTACTGCGGGCGGATCACGCGCGAGAAGGGTGTCGGCCTGCTCGCCGACGCGTTCCTGCGGGCCCGCGAACGCGACGCGCGCCTGCACCTCGTCCTCGCCGGCGACGGCCCGGAGCGCGGGCGGCTCGCGGCGCGTCTCGGCGAGCACGCGACGTTCCTCGGCTGGCAGCACGGCGCGGACCTCGCGCGCGTCTACGCGAGCGCGGACGCCTTCCTCTTCCCGTCCGCGACGGACACCTTCGGGCAGGTGATCCTCGAGGCGCAGGCGAGCGGCCTGCCGGTCGTCGCCGTCGCCGAGGGCGGGCCGCTTTCGCTGATCGAGGACCGTGTCAGCGGGCGCCTTTGCCCCGCCGACGGGCGCGCACTGTCCGAGGCGCTGCTCGAGGTCCTCGGCGCGCCGCTGCTGCGCGAGCGGATCACGGCCGCGGCTCTGCGGGCGGCACGCGCGCGCACCTGGGAGGCGACGATGGAGCTGCTCGCTGACGCCTACCGGCGGGCGCTCGCGGGCGGGGCGAGCGGCGACGGGAGCGAGGACGATGCGGCGCGCGCGGCCTGACGTGAGCGCCCTGCGGGGCGCCCCGCCCGCCGCCCTGGCGCGCCGGCCCCTCACGCGACCGGCGCGCGTCACCGGACGCCGTGCGGCGCTCGCGGTGGCGCTGCACGGGGTCGAGCCCGCGTCGTTCGAGCGCGCGGCGCTGATGCGCGACTGGCTCTCGGACCACGGCATCGAGCGTGTGACGCTGCTCGTCGTGCCGGCGCGCGACCTGCACCCGATCGGGACGCGCTCGCCGGCGACCGTCGACTGGCTGCTCGAGCGCCGCACCGCCGGTGACGAGATCGGCCAGCACGGCTTCCGCCACCTCGGCGTGCGGACCCGCGCGCTGCCGCGCGCCGGCTCCCAGCGCGCGGAGTTCGGCCGCCTGAGCCCGGAGGAGACGCGGCGCGCCGTGCACGCCGGCTGGCGCGTAATGAAGCTCGCCGGGATCGAGCCGGAGGGCTTCGTCGCGCCGGCGTACGCGTACACGCCGGGCCTGCGCGCGGCGCTCGACGGCCGCTACAGCTGGACCGCGGACGTGATGGCCGTGCGCGGGCCGCGGGGCGACCGCGGCCCTCTCGCGCCGGCGTGGAGTCTCGCGCCGGGGCGTCTTGCGCCGCTGCTCGCGCCGGCGCTGGTGCGCGCGGGGGCGCGGCTGCCGTTCGATGCGCTGCGGCTGGACCTGCATCCGACCGACGTCGAGCATCCGCGTCTCATGGCGGCGCTCGAGCGCGTTCTTGCAAGCGCCGCGCGCGAGCGGCGCGCCGTCACGTACGGCTCGCTGGCGGGCGCCTGAACGCGCTAGTTGTCGGCGTCGAACAGCGCGGGCGAGAAGGTCGGCAGCGCCTTGTTCGCGGCGTAGCCGATCGCGGGCAGGCCGAAGAACTTCTCGATGGTGCGCAGCAGCGAGAAGTGGTTGAGCTCTTCCTGGGCGGCTTCGTTTGCTTCGTCGCCCTTGATGTACGGGGAGATCAGGAGCGCCCCGACGTCGCCGCCGCCGCTGACACCGCCGCCCAGGTTCGGGAAGCGTGGCTGTGCGCAGCAGGAGCCGGATTCGGCGAATTCGCCGCTGGAGGGCGCCTGGTCGACGGTGATCACGAGCAGCCCGTTTTCCTTGAACGCCTTCGATTTCGTGATCTCGGGCACGACGCGCTTCAGGAACGGTTCGCTCGCCGCGAGGCCCGCGGGCGCGCCGGGCCGGCAGGGCGTCGCGCTGCCGTCGTTGCAGCGGTCGGGGACGATGTAGGCGAGGTTCGGCGTGCGCGCGCCGCTGGCGAGGTCGCCCGCGAGCGCGGAGAGACCGACGTCGTCGCGCGCGCAGCTGGTGGAGCCCGTGATCGACGCGAAGTAGACGAAGGGGTTGCGGGCGGTCGTGTAGGCGCCCGGCGCCGGTTCCAGGCCGGCGTCGGGGTCGGCGTGGCCGAGCGCGGGGTGCGCGCACGCAGGAGGCGTCGTGGGGCCTTCGTCGATGCCCTGCACGTATGCGCGCCAGCTGAGGTTCTTCGCCGCGAGCTGGCCGGGGAGCGTCTTCGTCGAGGCCGGGTAGACGCAGCCGGCGCCGAGGACCTGTTCGTAGGAGCCCTTGCGGGCGCCCGCGATCGCGCTGTAGTTCGGGCAGTTGCGCGCCGTTTCCGCGGTCGGGCCCTGTCCGCTCACGAGGGCGATCGCGTTGGCGAGTTCGTTGTGCGCGACGGCGTAGTAGTTGCCGAGGATGATGCCCTGGGCGGTGAGGGTCTTGGCGAGGTAGGGCGCCGCCGAGATGGGCGTGAAGACGTTTTCGTAGGGCTGGTTGGCGAGCATCACGATGAAGACGTGCCTGACCGGCGGCAGTTTCGGGGCGGGGGGCTTCTTTTTCTTTGCGGCCGGCGGTTTGGCGGGCGGCGTGGACGGCACGGTGTTCGGCGTGGTCGGCGTCGTCGGCGTCGTCGGCGCGAGTTCCGGCGACGGTTCTTCGGCGGTCGTCGTCCCGCCCGTTTTCGGCGCGACGTGGCGGGAGGCGACGAGCACGCGCAGCGGACCCCGCTCGGCGGCGATCAGCGAGTCGATGGCGGCGCGGTGCGCGATCTCACCGAGCGCGACGCCCGAGCCCAGGAAGACGAGCACGAGGGCGACGGCGAGCAGGCGCGAGGGCAGCGGGATGAGCGGCAGCCGCCAGCGCCTCGGCGCCGTCCCCGCCGGGGCTCCCGCCGCCGGTGACGCGCGGCCCGACGCTCGCCGCATCAGCTCTTCGGCTTCGGGGCGGCGCGGGCCGGACCGCGCGCCGCACGAGACGCAGTACTGCTGGCCGAGCGACAGCGGGGCGCCGCAGGTGCTGCAGGAGATGCCTTCGCCGGCCATCGCTCAGGGCGTGCGGGAGCTTCCGTTCAGCTCGCCGTCGCTGGCAGGCGGCGCCTGCGCCGCGGGCGTCGCGGGGGCGGCCGCCGCCGCGGCGCTCGGCAGGCGCTCCATCAGCTGCCCGCCGCACTGCCAGCAGTAGATCGCGCCGCGGCTGTGCGGCGCGCCGCAGGTCGGGCAGTTGCCGACGATTCCCTCCTGCTCCATGCGCAGCAGGCGTTCGACCTCGGCCAGTTCGGCGTCGCGTTCCTGCAGCACCGCGGCGCGGCGCACCAGCACGTCGAGGCGGAAGTGGTCGCGGATCGCCATCTCGTAGGCGAGGCCGCCCAGGTCCCAGTGAAGCTCCGTGACTTCTTCGGCGAGCGCGCCGCGGCGGCGCGCGAGCTCGGAGTCCGCGGCCGTCGGCGCGGCGGCCGGAGCGGCCGGCGGCTTCGGCGGCCGCAGGGGCGGGCTGGGCGGCGTGTCGGCGGTGTCGCTCACCGCTATTCGACCACCACGTTGTCGGGCAGTTTTTCGCTTTCTTCCTGCTCGCTTTTCGGGTGGCCCGACTGTTTTTCGGCCTTTTCCAGCGACTCGGGCTTCGTGATCGCGTCGCCGGATTTCTTTTTCTTTTCTTCGGCGTTGCTTTCGGCGGGACCGCTGCTCGATTCCTTGTTCGACACTTCGATGACCTTGGCGCCCGGGAATTTCTTCTTCAGCGGCGAAAGCGCGGCGTTGGCCGCGGAGCGCGACGCGTACTGCCCGGAGTAGATGACGTATTCGCTGCCACCCAGGCTGCTGAATTCTTCGGCCTTGAGCGCCCCGACGCCGCTCGCGCCGGCGCTGGTCGCGGCGCTCTTCGCGGCCGCCACCGCGGCTGCGGAGCTGCCCGAGGGCAGCGTCTTCAGCTCCACCGTGTAGCCGCTCTTGCCGGACGGCCAGTCGCTGCTGAAGCCCGCTTCGGTCGCGGTGGGCGTTTCGCCGCCGCCACCGCCGCCGTGGCCTTCGACCTGGATCACCTTCGTCGGCAGCGTGGGCGTCTTGCCGGCTTTGCCGATCAGCACGCCCACGCCCATGGCGAGCAGCAGCACGCCGACGAGCCCGAGCAGCAGCCAGGCGCGGCGGCGCCGTTCGTCGCCGCTGTCGTCGCCCGCCACCGGCCGCAGCGGCGGCGCCGGGGCCCCGCCGCCGACGGCGGCACCGCCGGCGCCTGCGAAGAGGAAGTCGCTGCGCCCGATTTGCCGCTCGCCGCACTCCAGGCAGTAGCGCTGGTCAGCGGCGATCGCCGCGCCGCACGCGGGGCACGCCCGCGGCGCCTGGGCGGGTGGCGGCGCGAGCGCCGCATCGCTGGGCTGCGCCGGCGTCGCCGGCCCCTGTCTGCCGGGGATGATCGGCGGCGACGGCGCGCGGCCCGCCGGAACGGCCGGCGTCTGGCCGTCCGCGCTCGCGGGAGCGCCTGTGGCTGTGGGGTCGGTCGACAGGTTGGGCTCCATTCGTGGTTTGCGGCAGGCGGCGCCCGCGGGCCCGCGCTCGCACAGCATAAGGTTCTCGCGTGAACTCGCCCGTCAGGTGAGCAAAGTGTGAACGTCCGGGTGCAACGCGCGCCGCAACAATCGCGCGGCCGGGGCGTTATATGTGCAGTGCGGGAGCACGAAGCACCCATCTTTGGACACGGAAGCGAGGAGACCGGCGGATGACGAGACGACTTTTGGCGCCGCCGGCCGCCCTCTTCGCGCTCGCTGTGCTGGCCTGCCTCGCGCCGGCGGCGGGCGCCCGCAAAGCGAGCGAACCGAAGCCGTCGTGCTCCACGGGCGGCGTTCGCTACCTGGAGGCGAGCTCGGCGCAGCTCACCGGCGTCGTGCAGCCCAACGGCGTGCCGACGAGCTACTACTTCGCGTGGGGGACCTCCTCCGCGGGCCTGAACCGCGAGACGAACATCACCCCCGTCGGCAACCAGGTGACCAAGATCAGCGTCGGCCAGACGATCACGGGCCTCACGCCGGGGACCGTCTACTACTACCGGATCGTCGCGCTCGCCGAAAAAAAGACTTATGACGGGCAGATCCGCAGCTTCACGGCCAAGGGCAGCGAACTGAAATTCACGATCGCCAAACGCATCTCGGTGCCCGTCGGCGCGTCGTTCACGTACAGCGGCACGCTCTCCGGGACCGGCTCCGCGGGCGCCACCGTCGAGCTTCAGGAGACGACTTACCCGTACTCGGGTGTACCGACCGAGCTCGGCGCGACGACGACCACGAGCTCCACCGGCCACTTCGCGTTCCCCGTCCACGACGTCGCCCGCAATATCGAGCTGCGCGTCGAGGTGCTCACCAAACGGCCGATCTACAGCTCCTTCAGCGTCGTCCACGCGACCGTGCACGTGTCGTTGAAAACCCGTACGCGCAGCGGCGTGACGCGCGCCTACGGCACGGTGTTGCCCGCCGTGAACAGCACGGAGATCGAGATCCAGCAGGAGAAAACGGTGCGTTCCGGCCGCCGCGCGGGCTCGGTGACGTGGGTCACGGTCGCGGTCGCGCACGCCAAGCCCGCCGCGGTCGGCTCTCGGTACAGCGCCGTCTTCCGCGTTCCGCGCACGGGCCGCTACCGGGCGTACGCGCGCATCACGAGCGGCCCGTATTCGGCGGGCGAGAGCGCCTGGGTGCACCTCACCGCGGCGCCGCGCCACACGCGCCACCACCACCACTAGCGCCGACGTCGAGGGTTACAGCAGGCCGCGCGCGGCGAGGAGGTCCATGACGCGTTCGACCTCCTGCTCGACCGTTTCCGAGCTCGAGCCGAGCACGAGGTCGGGCTCGCTCGGGCGCTCGTACGGGGCGCCGACGCCAGTCATGCCTTCGAGCTCCCCGGCGCGGGCTTTGGCGTAAAGCCCCTTCGGGTCGCGCTCCTCGCACAGCTCGAGCGGCGCGTCGACGAAGATCTCGATGAACTTCAACTCGTCGGCGGCGTGCTGGGCGGCGACCGCGTCGCGGTCCGCCGCGTAGGGGCTCACGAGCGACACGAGCGCGATCGTGCCGGAGTCGGCGATGAGCTTGGCGACGTGGCCGGTGCGGCGCACGTTCTCGCGCCGCGCGCGTTCGTCGAAGCCGAGGTCGCCGTTGAGGCCGTGGCGCAGGTTGTCGCCGTCGAGCAGGAACGCGGGCCGGCGGTGCTGGATGAGCCGCTCCTCGACCGCCGCGGCCACCGTCGACTTGCCGGCGCCCGGGAGGCCGGTGAACCACACCGTCGCGCCCTCGTGGCCGAGGGCCGCCCGGCGCTCCTCGCGCGTGACGCGTGTCCCCTGCCAGCGGACGTTCGGGCTGCGCTCGCTCGGCGCCTCCTCGCCGCCCTCGACCTCGGTGTCGAGGACGACGCCGGCGGCGACGGTTTCGTTCGTCGCCTCGTCGATGACGATCAGGCTGCCGGTGACACGGTTGCGGCGGTAGGAGTCGAAGATCACCGGCTGGGCGAGCTGCAGGTGCACGCGCGCGAGGTCGTTGAGCTCGAGCGTCGTGACCGTCGCGTCGCGGCGCAGCGTCTCGACGTCGAGCCGGTAGCGCACCTCGATCGCGCCCGCTTTGACCATTCGCGTGGTGTGCTTGACGAGGTAGCGGCGCTGTGGGCTGAGGGGATTCTCGGACATCCAGCAGACCAGGCACTCGAAGCCGCTCGCGACCGTCGGCTGGTTCTGCGTGCGCACGATCATCGAGCCGCGGCTGACGTCGATGTCGTCCTTCAGGCGCAGGGCGACGGACATCGGCGGGAACGCCTCGTCGACCTCGTGCAGGTCCTCGCCCTCGTACGTGTCGATTGCGGCGACGGTGGAGTGCTGGCCCCCGGGGAGAACCACGACGTCGTCGCCGGGTCGCAGTACCCCGCCGGCGAGCTGGCCCGCGTAGGCGCGATAGTCGCCGGCGACGTTCGCCGGCGGCCGGATCACCCACTGCACGGGGAAGCGCGCGTCGATGAGGTTGCGGTCGGACGCGATGTGGACGTGCTCGAGGTGGTAGAGGAGCGGCGGCCCCTGGTACCACGGCATCCGCTCGGAGCGCTCGACGACGTTGTCGCCCTTGAGCGCCGAGATCGGGATGAACGTCACTTCGGGCATCTCCAGGCGCGCGGCGAAGGCGTCGAACTCCTCGACGATGTCGTTGAAGACGCTCTCGTCGTACTCGACGAGGTCCATCTTGTTGACGCACACGACGACGTGCGGGATGCCGAGCAGCGAGCTGATGAAGGCGTGGCGCTTGGACTGCGCGACGACGCCTTTGCGCGCGTCGATCAGCACGATCGCGAGGTCGGCTGTCGAGGCGCCCGTGACCATGTTGCGCGTGTACTGCTCGTGGCCGGGCGTGTCGGCGATGATGAAGCGCCGCTGGGGCGTCGCGAAGTAGCGGTATGCGACGTCGATGGTGATGCCCTGCTCGCGCTCGGCGCGCAGGCCGTCGGTGAGCAGCGAGAGGTCGAGCTCTTCGTGCCCCATGCGCTCGCTCGCCTGGCGCACGTGTTCGACCTGGTCGACGAGGACCTGCTTGGAGTCGTAGAGCAGGCGGCCGATCAACGTCGACTTGCCGTCGTCGACGGACCCCGCCGTCGCGAAACGGAGCAGTTCGGCGGGCCGCTCGGTCAGGCGGCGAAACGCCTCGGCGGCGTCGTCGCCGCCCTGCCGACCGTGCCCGTTGCTGTTCGCGTCGCCGTCAGCCATCAGAAGTAGCCCTGGCGCTTGCGGTCCTCCATCGCCGCTTCGGTCACCTTGTCGTCGGCACGTGTCTGGCCGCGCTCGGTGACCTCGGTGGCGGCGATCTCGGTGACGACGGCCTCGAGCGTCGCGGCGGTCGACTCGACGGCACCGGTGCAGCTCATGTCACCGACGGTGCGGTAACGCACCATCGCCGTGAAGGGCTCCTCCCCGTCCATCATTTCGATGTACGGGCTGACCGCGAGCAGCATGCCGTCGCGGCGGAACACTTCGCGCTCGTGGGCGAAGTAGATCGACGGCACCTCGAGGCGCTCCTCGGCGATGTACTGCCAGACGTCGAGCTCGGTCCAGTTGGAGATCGGGAACACGCGCGCGTGCTCGTCGCGGCGCAGGCGGCCGTTGTAGAGGTTCCACAGCTCGGGCCGCTGGTTCTGCGGCTCCCACTGCCCGAACTCGTTGCGGAACGAGAGGATCCGCTCCTTCGCGCGGGCGCGCTCCTCGTCGCGGCGCGCGCCCCCGAACGCCGCGTCGAAGCGGTGCTCGTTGATCGCGTCGAGCAGCGTCACGGTCTGCAGGCCGTTGCGTGACGCGCGCGGCCCGGTCTCCTCGACGACGCGGCCCGCGCGGATCGAGTCCTCGACCGACGCGACGATCAGACGCACGCCGAGTTCGTCGACCCGGCGGTCGCGGTACTCGATCGCCTCGGGGAAGTTGTGGCCCGTGTCGACGTGCATCACGGGGAACGGGAACGGCGCGGGCCGGAACGCCTTCTCGGCGAGGCGCAGCAGCACGATCGAGTCCTTGCCGCCGCTGAAGAGCAGCACCGGACGCTCGAATTCGGCGACGACCTCGCGCATCACGTGGATCGCCTCGGACTCGAGCGTGCGCAGGTGTGTCAGGTGGTAGCTGGTTGGCATTGGCGGGGGCTCTGAGGCGTAGATCGGCCCTCGGGCCGGGTCACTGAACTTTAGGAACCCCCCGAGGCATGTCAACTACTCGCAGCGCTGGGCTCCGCACCGCCGTCCTTGCCGGCTGACCTGACGCCTCGCGCTGCTTTCGGCAGCCCCAATAGTGGCACAACGCGCACGCTCAGCCCGCCCGCCTCAGGCGCCGCGGCCGAGCAGCGACATCAGTACCTCTTCGGCGCGCGCGGACACCGTCGGCCAGGCCCGTTCGCGGGCGTGCGCGACGCCCTCCTGCCCGAGGCGGCGTGCGAGGTCGCCGTCCTCGAGCAGCCGCACCAGCGCTGCGGCGACGGCCGCGACGTCGGTCGGGTCGACGAGCAGCCCCGTGCGCCCGTCCCTGACCGATTCGGCGGAGCCGCCGACATTGCCGGCGACGACCGGCTTGCCGTACGTGCCGGCTTCCAGGTAGACGATGCCGTAGCCCTCGCCGGCGAGGCGGCCGCCGGGCAGGCGTCCCGGCATCGCGAAGACGGTCGCGCGGCGCAGCCACTCGTTGCGCTCCCGATCGGGCACCGAGCCGAGGAAACGCACGGCGTCCTGCACGCCGAGCGTCCGCGCGAGCCCTTCGAGCTCGCCGCGCAGCGGGCCTTCCCCGACGACGACCCAGCGCACGTCGGCGACCCGCTCACGGACCGCTGCGAGCGCGCGGAGCATCACGTCGTGGCCCTTGTAGCGGTCCTCGAGCCGCGACACCGTGACGATCGTCGGGTGCTCCGCGGGCAGCGGGGCCGTCTCGGCGGGGATGTCGACGCCCGGCGAGATGCGGACGCTACGCCGCGGCCTGCCGCCCGCGTCGGCGAGCACCCCTTCGGCGTAGCGGCTGACCATCAGGCACACGTCGGCGTGGCGCGCGGCGAACGCCGCGAGGCGGGGTCGTCCACCGATCTCCTTGGCGTAGAACATCTGCGCTACCGGCGCCGAGAGCAACAGCGAGAGGGCGCGCGCCGCCGGCGCGACGACGATGTGGCCGCTGAGGATGACGTCGGGGCGAAGGCGCAGCCCGGCGCGCAGCGAAGCGGCGTTCAGAACGGCGATGTCGAGCGCGTGGCGCCGGCCGGCGCGCACGCGCACGGTCGCGACGCCGCTCTGGCTGTCGAATTCCGCGGCGCCGGGCGCGTCGAGCGTCACGACGGTCGAGCGGAACCCCGGCATCAGCTCGACGAAGCGGAAGACGTGCTGCTGCATACCGCCCACGGAGGGCGGGAAGTCGGGGGTCAGGACGAGCAGGACGGGCCGGCGCTCCTCGCGCGGCGAAGGGTGCTCGCCGGCGTCGCGGTCGCTCACCGGGCGAACGGTAGCGGACGCGCTGCACGCGCTGAGAGCTCGCCCACAAGCGCCGGCGGCCCACAGGAGCGCGCCTAAAATGAGCCCGGATGGAGTCGCCGTCGACACAGGGCGCTGCGCCCGTAGACGGCGGCGGCGCACCGCCGCGCCGCGGCGGACCGCGCGTGATCTTCGCGGCGCTCGCCGTAGTGGCGGTGGTCGCCGCGATCGTCGCCCTCGCCGTGCACCACTCCGCCCCCAACGGGGGCGGCGGCGCGGCGACGAAGGCCGAACGCCATCCGCCCGCCGTCCGCCTGCCCGCGTGCGGCGCCGAATGCGCGCCGATCGACGCGGCGTACCAGACCGACCTGCGCTTCGGCAACACGTCGCCGTGGATCCAGCCGTGGCGCGCCTACCTCGACACGTGGCCCGCATCGCGGCTACTCGAAGCGATCGGCGTGAACTTCAACATCACGCCGAACGAGGCCGACGCGACCGCCCGCCTGCTGCACGAATCGGGCTTTCGCCTGGCCCGCATCGGCCTGGCATGGGGCTCCATCTCCTACAGCGAACCGTCGCACTTCGTGGACGAAGCGAGCATCAGGACACGCTTTCTGGCCCTCAAGCGCTGGCACCTGCGGCCGCTGATCCTGCTCGACGCGAACAGCGAGTCGCCGGCGCCGCACATCAAAGTCACCCTCCAGACGACGGCGCCCGCCGCCGTCGGCGCGACGACGATAAAGCTGACGCCGGCTAGCGCATCCCAGGTGGTGGCGGGCAAGACGGGGCTCGACGCCGGCAACTTCAACAGCGGTTTTGTGCTGCACCGCGCGCAGCGCCGGCTGCTGAGAAAAATGACGCCGCAGCAGCGGCGCGAACGCCACGAACGCCTGAAGGCCGAAAAGCGCAGGCTCGGGCTCTCACAGCTGACCCTGACCGGCAACCCGGCGATCCTCATCACGCACGTGAGCGCGGACGGCGTCGCGACGCTCTCGCGGCCCCTGCCGCGCGAACTGCCGGCCGGCGCGCACAAGGCCGCGACCTTGCGCTACGCGCCCTTCCAGGCGCAGCGGCTGGCGAACGGCCAGCCGAACCCGGTGTTCAAGGAAACGATGAACGGCTGGCTCGCTTACGTGCGAACCGTGTCGCGCCTGGCGTCCTCGATCTTCGGCAGCGGCGGCTTCGACCTCGAGGTGTGGAACGAGCTGAGCTTCGGGTCGCAGTTCCTGGACGCCGCGAAGTACTACGCGACGCCGCCGGCCGGGGAAGGCAAGCACGCGACGAAAATGACCGCCAAGGCCCTGCTCGCCGCGACCGTCGCCTGGGTGCGCTCGAGCGCGAGCGGCCTCTCACCCGCCGTCGGCGTCAGCAACGGCTTCGCGGATGAGACGCCGTTCGCCGGCGGCGCCCACGCGCCGGTCGGCCTCACGGCGATCTCCAAGCACCCATACGCCGGCCCGAAGGAATACCCGGCGCAGTACCGCGTCCGCCCGGGCCACATTCCGCTCAACGCGATCGGCGAACGCGACACCGAGGGGCCGCGCAACTCCTCAGGCGCGTACACGCCGCGCTTCATCCCGCATATGCGCGTGCTCTTCCCCGAGTACTACCTCACCGCCGAAACCCCCGACACGCTGATCCGCGACCTCTCGCCGATAAAGACGTACATCTACAGCGCCCCGCACGGGCGCAATGTCCACCGCGCCGGTCAGCCGCCGCTGCAGGTTTGGGTCACCGAGTACAACCTCGGCAGCAAGCGCCCGCCCGCGACGGGCCCCGACGGCTACACGCCGCTGCCGCACGCGACCTTCACCATGCGCGACCGCGAACACTTCGAGTCGAAGGTCCTGACGCGCAGCCTCGTCGCGATGGTCGGCAAGGGCGTGCGGCGCGAGTACTTCTTCGCCGCCGCGCACGCCGGAGACCTCTCGCTGATCCCCGAGTCGTTCGTCGAATCGGCTGCGCACGGCGGCTACCCCGGCACGGGCGCGGGCGGCGCAGTGATGGCGACGTTCAGGAACCTCGTCGCGCAGTTCGCCGGACCGGGCCCCGGCGCCGGCGCGCGGCAGCTCAAGCTCGTCTCGATCACGCAGCAGGGCGACCACGCGCAGTTCACGGGCGACGGCAGCGCGGAACACCCGTCGCTGCTCGACCGCGAAGTGCTCTTCGTGCAGCCCTTCCAGTCCTCGCCGGCGCGCTTCGTGATCCCCTTCTACGTGATGACGCGCAACCTGAAGACCGACTACGACCCCTCGGCCCCCGCCAGCGACCTCGCACGCTACGACCTGCCGAACGAGACGTTCCGCGTAACACTGTCTGGACTACCCGCAGGAACACCGACAGTGACCGCTTACGACCCGATCACGGGCAGCCGCACGCCGGCCGCGCTCGTGGACCACTCCGGCTCGACCGCGACATTCGAGATCGCGGCGACGGACTACCCGCGCCTTTTGGAGCTGCAGTACCGATGATGCTCTCGTGGCGAAGCGCCCCCGTCCTCGCCGTGCTCGCCGCGCTCGCGCTGGCAGGCTGCGGCAGCGGGGGCGGCGGCGGCGGCGGAGGCGAAGGCGAAGGCGCGGGCCACGGCGGCGCCGAAGCGGCCGAACGCGCCGCGGAAAGCAAGCGCGAAGAACAGGGCGAAATCGCCAAAGACCGTGAAATCCTCGCCCAGCTGGAAGCCAAAAAGGTCGCCGAACGCGCCGAAGCACATGCCAAGGAACGCGAAAAGGTCGCCGAACAGCGCGCCAAACGGCGCGAAGAAGCCGCCGCGAAACGTGAACGCGAAGCGAACCTGCGCGTCGCCCGCGCCGAACACGAACGCGAAGAAGCCGCGAAGCGCGCGGCGGCCAAGGCGAAAGCCAAACCGAAGCCGAAAAGCCAACCGCAGCGCGTGCGGGCGAAGACGGGTAGCAGCAGCGCAGTGACAGGCAAAGCCGGCACAGCGGGAGGGCCGCGATGAACGCCCCGTTGCGCCTGCGGCGCACGACGCTCGCGCTCGCCGCGCTGCTCGTCGCAGCCGCGTTCGCCGTGAGCGGCTGCGGCTCGAGCGGTGGTGGCGGCGGCGGCGAAGGCGAAGGCGCGAACGCGAAGGCGCAGAAGGGCGAAGCCGAATACGAAAAGCAGCTCGAAAAGCAGGAACACGAAAGCCGCATATCGGCGTCGACGACCAAGGAAGCGCCGCCTGCGCCGGCGCCGGCGGCAGCTGAAAAATCGAAGTCCAAGGCGCATCACAAGGGCGGGCACAGCTCGGGTGGCAGTGGCCACCACGCCGCGCACCACCACGCCCATCACACGGGCTCCGCGCATCACGTGCACAGCCACGCGCACCACCGCGCGACGCACAAGCCGACAACATCGACGGGCGAAAGCACCGCCGAAAAAGAAGCGCGCCGGCGCTTCGCGGAAGAAGAAGCGCGCGAAGCGCGCGGCACCTAGGGCCGAAGGGGCACCGATGAGCGACGCAGCGCGCCTGCCGCGGGCCGTGATGATCGTGACGCCGCGCTGGACGCGCAACGGCGGCGTCGGCGCCCACGCGCAGGCGAGCGCCGCGGCCCTCGCCGCGCACGGCGTCGAGGTCACGGTCCTCGCGGCGCGCGCCGACAGCAGCGAGGGCCCGGCGCACGTCATCGTCTCCGAGCGCCTGTTCGACCGCGGCGCCGACCCCGCGACGCGCGTCGGCGACGCCGCCGGCGCGGACGTCGACGTCGTCCACGTCCACCAGGCCGACCACCCCGAGCTCGTCGCCTACCTGCGGCGCGGCGCGCCGCTCGTCGTCAGCGCCCACGCCTACTCGGCGTGCCCGTCGAGCGTGCACTACTTCCGTCCCGGCCAGGAGTGCCGTCGCGCCCACGGCCCTGGCTGCGTCGCGAACATGGCGCTGCGCGGCTGCTCGCACGGGCGCGGCCCCGGCGCGTGGCGCGAAATGTACGAGCGCTCGCTGCGGGCGCTGCAGGCGCTGCGGCACGCCGACCTCGCCGTGTCGTACTCGAGCGCGGTGGACCGTCACCTCGAGCAGAACGGTCTCGAACGCCGCGCCGTCGTGCCGCTCTTCTCGACGCTGCCCGCCTCCCCCGACCACGCCGCCAGGCCACGGCGCGTCCTCTACGCCGGGCGGCTCGTGAAGCCGAAGGGCGTGGACGTGCTCGTGCGTGCCGCAGCGCGGGTCGACTGCGAGCTCGTCGTCTGTGGCGAGGGCCGCGAGCTCGAGCCGCTGCGCCGGCGCGCGCGGTCGCTGGGCATCGCGAGCCGAGTGACTTTCACGGGCTGGCTCGATGAGGCCTCGCTCGCCGACCAGATCGCCGAAGCCGCCGTGATCGCGATCCCGTCCCTGTGGCCCGAGCCGTTCGGGCTCGTCGGCGTCGAGGCGTACGCGGCGGCGCGTCCGGTGGTCGCGAGCGACACCGGCGGCGTCCGTGACTGGATGACCGAGGGCGTCGACGGCCTCGCGGTGCCGGCGGGCGACGTAGCAGCGCTCGCGGCCGCGCTCGAGCGGCTGCTCGGCGACGACGGGCTGCGTGAGAGGATGGGCGCCGCGGGCCGCGCGAGTGTCGCCGCGAGGTTCGAACGCGAGCACCACGTGAGCGCCCTCGCCGCCGCCTACGCGGCGGCCGGCGCGGCGCACGCCGCGGCGCGCTAGCCGCGCGCCTCGGCGAGGAGTTCGCGCACCGCGGACGCGGTCCGCTCGACCGCCATCTCGCGCGCGTAGAAGCCCGCCGCGAGCGCGCCCATCTCTTCACGCCGCGGGGCGTCACCGAAGAGCTCGAGGACGGCGGCCGCGAGGGCGTCGGCGGCGCGCGGCACGACGATGACGGCGCCGCTCTCTTCGAGCGCCCGCCAGGTGCGCCGCCCCTCGAGCGCGATCAGCGGCCGCCCGGCTGCGAGGTCGCCCGCGAGCGTGCCCTTGCGTCCCGCCGGCCCCGTCGGGTCGGCGTAGAGCAGCACGTCGGCGCGCGCCAACTCGTCGGCGAGCTCCTGCGCCGGCAGCGCGCCCGAGAAGCTGAGCGCGTCCGCGACGCGGTGCCGTTCGGCGTCGTGGCGCCAGCTCGCCGCGCCCTCCGACTCCTCGCCCGGGGCGCCGAGGAGCCGCAGCTCGACCGGCAGGCGGCGGCGCACGCCGGCGAGCGCGCCGAGGACCAGCTCGCGCGCGTCGGGAGCCAGCGCCCAGCCGAAGAGGCCGAGCACGTGCCCTGCGGCGGGTCGCTCGGCGGAGAGCGGCAGGTTCGAGAAGACGGGGGCGACGCGGATCGGGCGTCGCGGCAACCAGCGGCGGCTGCGCAGCCACTCGGCGCGGAAATCGGCTGTCGCGAGCAGCGCCGAGCTCGCGCGGACGACGTCGAATGCCGCGGCGCGCTGCGAGGCGGCCCAGGCGATCGCGCGCGGCTCGGGACGCTCCGGCCAGTTGAAGGCGACCTCGTGCAGGATCGCGACGACGGGTACGCCGGCCCGCCGCAGCGCCCCGACGGTCGGGTGGACGTAGAGCGGCAGGCCGCGGTGTGAGAACGCGAAGACCGAGTAGTGCAGCAGGACGGCACGGGTGCGCTCGCGCGCGAGCGTGGCCGGGAGCGCGGCATCAAAGTCCAGCACGCGCCGCCGTGAGGCGCGCAGGCCCGCCAAGGGGTCGAGGTCGAGCCAGTGCGTCGCGCAGCCCGTGCCTTCGCGCTCGAGCTGTGCCGTGAGCAGTCGCGCGTGGTCACGCACGCCGCAGAACTCGCGCTCGGAGAGGCCGACGGTCGCGAGCCCCTCTTTGACGGCGACGTCGGGTTCGCTCATTGGCGATCGTAGTTCCACAGCGAGATCAGGTCACGGCCGACGTAATCGCCGAACGACCGGACCTCCTCGGCGTAGCGCCGGCGCAGCGTCCTCATGAGAGCGTCGTCGGGGGCGGGCGGCTCGCCGCGCACGAGGTGCTCGCGCGCCGCGCGGAGCGCGGCGCGGCGCGCTCCGCGCGGCACGAGCGCCTTGATCGGCCCGCGCAGCGCGCCCGAGAGAGGCCCCCTCCCGGCCGACACCGCGTTCATCGCCTGCTCGAGCTGTTGCGAGCGGATGAGGACCGACGGGTTCGCCTCGCTCGCGGCGAGGGGGATCGTCGCGTCGACTTCGAGGAAGCGCAGGATGCCGCGCATGACGGCGTCGTTGTCGGCGCGCAGGTCGTCGTAGATCAGGACGTGCACCTGCTCGCGCGGGAAGTGTTCGTGGTAGCGGCGCAGCTGCGTGGTGTAGCGGACGTGGTCCGAGTACTGCAGCGCCTGCGGCCGGTGCGAGCGGCGCGGGATCCTCCTGCCGTGGGCGCGCTCGTTCTCGAGCGAGAGGGCGGTGCGCAGGTCGCGGACCGTCTCGACGTGGGACTGCACGAGCTGCAGGTGCAGCGAGCGCAGAAAGCTCGCGGGCTCGCGGAATATCGCGACGATCTTGGCGCGGGGGGCGTGGCGCGCGATCAGGCGCGGCGCGCTGTGTGACGCGATGTAGGAGGGCGACGCCTCGCCGACGACGGCGTCCGCGGGGGCGTCGCGGAACAGCGCGAGGTAGTCGTCCATCGTTTCCGGCAGCGGACCCGAGCGCGGCGGCGTGAAGCGCCTGCGCATGTCGCTCGCGAAGTAACGGGGCTCCTTGACGGCGGGCATCCAGATCTGCGGGTGCGAGACGAGCATCTCGTAGATCGCGGTCGTGCCGCACTTCGCGTGACCCGCGACGAAAAAGTCCGGCAGGCGCGCCGTGCCCGCGGCGGCGCCCGCGGGGAGCCGGTCAGTCGACGCTGTCATAGCCCCACAGGGACACGAGATCGCGGTCGAGCAGTGCGCTCACGAGTTCGACCTCGCCGCGGGCGCGGTCGCGCAGGTCGGCGACGACTCGCTCGTCGGGCGCCGAGGGCTCGCGGACCGTGCGCGAGCGGACCGCGTCGAGCGCGCGCTTGCGGGTGGCGCGCGGCACGACGGCCTGGACCGAGCGCTTGACGGCGCCGGCCACGGGGCCGCGTCCGGTCGTGAGAGCCTCGAGCATCTGGTGCACGCGGATCGACCGCGGCTCGACCGACGGGTTCGCCTCCGTGCTGACGAGCGCGACGTCCGGGTCGACGCCGACGAACTCGAGCACCTCGCGGGCAGCCGCCGCCGTGTCTGCGCGCACGTCGTCGTAGATCAGGACGCGGACCTGCTCGGCCGGGAAGTGCTCGCGGTAGCGGCGCAGCTGCTCGGCGTAGCGGATGTGGTCGCTGTAGAGCAGGAGCTGCGGCCAGTAGGAGTCGGCGGCGATCTCGCGGCCCTCGCGGCGCGCGGGCTCGAGGGCGAGGGCGCGCCCGAAGTCGGCCTCGGTCTCGATGTAGGACTCGACGTACTGCAGGTGCAGCGAGCGCAGGAAGCTCGCGGGCTCGCGCAGGATCGCGATGATCCGCGCGTCGGGCCGCTCGGCTGCGATGAGGCCGGCCGCCGACGGTGACCAGAGGTAGGTCGTGGACGCCTCGCCGGTCCGCTGGCCGGGCCCGGCCGCCGCGAACAGGGAGCGGTAGTGCTCGATGTCGTTCGGCAGTGCGAACGGCTTGCGCGGCGGCTGGCGCTCCTTGAGCTCGGGGGAGAAGTACCAGAGCTCCTTCTCCTCGCTCATGAAGATTTCGGGGTGGCTGCGCAGCATCTCCCATAGCGCCGTCGTGCCGCTCTTCGGGTGCCCGACGAGGAAGAAGTCAGGGACGCGGGCGCCGGGGGCGTCGCTCACGACAGCTCGCCGCCGCACGCGAGCGCGGCCGTTTGCGCGCTCAAGCCGGCGCCTCGTTCAGTTGCCCTCTTCGCTTTCGGCGGCGCACGATCTGCGGCCGCCCCGGTCCCGCGAACCAGTAGGCCGCGATGCCGAACGAGTACCAGAAGTAGGCGCCCGCGGCCGAGGTGTCCATGAAGGCGCCGCGGAAGCCCATGACGATGTGGGCGATGAAAACGGCGAAGACCCCTGCGAGCGCGATCCGGATGTCGACGTTCGGGACCTTCGGCAGCCAGCGGATGATGAGCACAAGGATCTCGATCGACAGCGCGATCCAGAGGATGAGGCCCGGCGCGCCCGTTTCATCCTCGGCGAAGTTGTACTGCGTCTCGGCGGTGACGCCGTGGCCTTCGAGCTCGCCGCCTTTCGAGCCGCCGAAGCCCGACGCCGGCCCGCAGCAGCCCAGACCGAAGCCGAACGGGTCGACGGAGATGTAGTGCGGCAGCAGTTCCAGCGCCCCTTCCTTGTATTCGGTCGACGTTTCGACGACGCGGTTCGGTTCGATGCTTTCGTAGCGCGAGAAGAGGTTCGCGCCGACGGCGCTCACGAAGAGCGCGCCGAACGGCACCGCGATCGCGGCGATCGTGAGCAGCGCGGCGAGGGGTTTGGTCACCTTGCGGCCGGCGCTCGCCGATAACAGCGCGAACGCGCCGATCGCCACGACGGAGCCGACGACCTGCAATCGGCCGAGGCCGATGAAGATCGCGACGAGCGAGCCGAGCGTGAGAATAGACGCGTAGATTTTGCGTCTTCGCCCGCCGAACGCGAGCAGTGCGAGACATCCCGGCAGCGCGATGACGCCGATCCCCGCGCCGCCGCCGCTGTCGTCGGCGAGCCCCATGGGGCGCACGTGCCCTTCGCCTTCGACGACGTATTTGCGGCCCGTCACCTGGACGAGCCCTTCGCCGGAGGTGTTGCCGTTGACCTCTTCGTTGTAGCCCGGCCCCCACGCCGCGAGCTGGGCGACGGGGATCTGCGTCTGATACGTCGCGACGATCCCGTTCGCGAGCGCTATGACGCCGAGGATCACGAACATCTGCGCGAAGCGCCTCTTGGAGCGCATCAGCGCGTAGCCGAAGAAGAAGAAGGGGATCCACTCGAGCTGCTGCCGGTAGCCGCCGATGGTCTTCAGGAGGCCGTGCGTTTTGGGGTTCGCGGCCTCGATCAGCACGAGCGCCGAGAAGGCGATCACCCAGCCGGTCAGCGGCGGCAGCTTCACGCGTTCGCGTTTGGCGATGATGCGCAGGATCGCGCCGATCGACACCGCGGCGATCAGCACGTCGCGCCCGGCGGACGCGAACTGATTGTGGCTGAGCAGCTTCACCGGGCCGTCCATCGTGCCGAGATAGACGGCGAGGATCGTCACGCCCGTCTCCAGGTTGACCCAGAAGATCAGCGCGACAACGAGGACCAGCGCGACGATCAGCGCCAGCACGAGCACGAACCGCGGCGCCGGCACGGCGACGCTGATCGCGAGCGCGATCGCGCAGGCGGCGACCGTACCGGCGATCGCCGCGGCCCTGCGACGATCCGAGGGCTGACGCCCGCCGGCGCTGCGCGCGGGCCGCCGCGAGGGCGGCGCGTGCGTCGCGCTCATTTTGCCTTGCGGTCGGAGTTCTTCTTGCGGGCGGACTGCGAGCGCTTGCGCTTGACGCCCCGCAACCCGTTGTTTTCAAGGTCACGGTCGCTGACGCAGTTAGCGACGGTCCCGATGAGCGGCGCGGTGCCCGGCAGCGCGAGGACCTCGTCGAGGCGCTCGATCGAGGCGTCACGACTGTGGCCTATGCGGCCGATGAGGATGATGCCGTCGACCTCGCGCATGAGCGCGATCGTGTCGGCGGCTTCGAGCTCGGTCTCGACGTCGACCAGCACGCAGTCGTATTCGTCGGCGAGCGTCTTCAGGAGGTTGCTGAACGCGGGGCCCGCGAGCGACGGGCGCTCCTCGTCAGCGTTGCCGAGGAGCGCCGATATCGAGCCGTACTGGGTCCCGTTGGCGGCCGGCGCGGCGCCGCCGTTGCCGCCGGGAACGGCGACGGGTTCGGCGACGGGCTGGCCGAGCGGCACGGTCTGCATCGCTTCGGAGAGCGTCCGCCGGCCCGCCAGGACATCGGCCAGGCCGTACTCGCCGTCGAGCCCCAGCCTGCGCGCCTGGGTCGGTTTGCGGAAGTCCGTTTCGACGAGCGCGACCCGCTCGCCCATTTCGGCCTTGACCAGCGCGAGCGCCGCCATGAACGTCGACTTTCCGTCACCGGGGTCGGGGCTCGTGCAGAGGATCGTCTTCGGCGGCTTGGAGTCGGCCGCTTCGAGCGCGCCGAGCGTCGCGTTCGCGCGTCTCAGCGCGTCGAGCATCCGCGGCGGCAGCGCCGGGTGGCCGTCGCGCATGATGATCGGTTTCTGCAGCAGCGGCAGAGCCGCGATCAGCGGGCCACCGAGCTGGCCTTCGACGTGCTCGATGTCGCGCAGGCTGCGGTCGATGCGCTCAAGCGCGTATGCGATGAAGATCGCGATGATGACTCCGAGGAGGAAGCCGAAGATCGCGCTCTGTTTGGGCATCGGTTCGATGAGCTGCGTCGACTTGCGACCGGCGGGCGTGAGCTGCGTGACGCCCTGCACGTGGAGCTGGCTTTCGAGCTGGTTGATCTTCGAGGAGAGCGTCGCCTCCTGGATGACCTGGACGCCGCCGCCGGCCTTCGAAGAGTGCGCGGCGGCCGCTTCGATCTTCGTCAGCTGGTGACGCGTCGTGCTGATCGCAGCTTCGACACCTTCTTTGAAGGAGCGGTCCTGGCGGCGGATGAAGGCCTCGGCGTACGCGTTCGCGAGTCGCACGGCGTTCTTCGCGCCGTGCGCTTCGGCGTAGATCTGGATGATGTCCGCCGCGCTCGCGCTGGCCTTCGCCTTGACCTTGCCTTTGACGGGTTTCTCGCCTTCGGCGCGCATGATCCGCTTCGCTTCTTTGGCGTTCACCGCGGACTCGATCAGCGCCGGGGCGTCGCTCACGGTCGCTTTGCTGTTGCCCGGCGGCTTCAGTCCCTGCTCGGCGTACGATTCTTCGCTCGCGGCGAGGTTCAGCGTCGTCGTCGCGCTGTAAACGGCCGGCTGGTGCTTGTAATACAGGTAGCTGCCGACACCGGCGACGATGCCGACTATGAGGATCATCCACTTGCGCTTCCAGATGGGCGCAAGCATCGAGCTGGAGGTGGCGGACTTGTTCATGTCGGCGCGGTCGGGCGTCTCGCTAATCAACGCACACGCAGGTAAAGATTAGCCATGCCAAGGTTGCGATTGGTGAGTGTTGGTTCAAACTTCGGTGGCGTTCCTGCAGCCTCGGCGCCTCTCCCGGCCGGGCCTGCAGGGCAGCCGTCGCACGGGGCTCGCCTGCTCGCCGTCAGCCACGCCGCGATCCTTCCCGCCAACCAGCTCGTCTACCGGGAGCTCAGCGAGCGGGGCTGGGAGATCACGCTCGTAGTGCCGGACCGTTGGAGCCACGCGTACACCGGCCGCCTCCGGGCGAGCCCGCTCCCCGGTCTCGAGAGCGCGCTGCGGCCGACGGCCGTCGTCTGGCGCGGGCGCGCGCAGCGCCACCTTCACCGCGTGCGCGCCGGGCGCGTCGTCGACCGTTTTCGCCCCGACGTCGCACTGCTCGAGCTCGAGCCCTACGCGCTCGCGGCGACGCAGTGGGGCCGCGCTCTGGGGCGGCGCGGGATCCCGTTCGGCCTGCAGTGCTGGGAGAACGTCGACCGCCCGCTGCCCGCACCCGTCCGCGCGCTGAGGGCGCGCGTGCTTCGCGACGCCGCCTTCGTCGGTGCTCGCTCGCAGACCGCGGCGGAGCTCGCACGCGCGTGGGGCGCGGTCGGCGAGATCGCGATCGCGCCATCCCCCGTCCCGGGCTGGGAGCCCCGCCCCCGCGCCGACCGGCCTTTCACGATCGGTTACGTCGGGCGACTCGTCGAGAGCAAGGGCGTCACCGACCTTCTCGCGGCCGTGCAGGCGATGGCGGGCGAGCGCGAGCTCGTGCTAGTCGGCGAGGGCGAGCTGAAGGACCGTCTGCGGGTCGAGCGTGTCGCGGGGCGCCCCGTCAGCGTCCTCGGCGGCGTCGCGAGCGAGGCGATGCCCGACGCCTACGCGCAGCTGGATGTCCTCGTGCTGCCGTCGCGCACGACGGCGACGTGGAAGGAGCAGTTCGGCCGCGTGCTGGTCGAGGCGCTGTGGTGCGGCGTACCGGTCATCGGCTCGGACTCGGGCGAGATCCCGTGGGTCATCGGCCTCACGGGCGGCGGCCTCGTCTTTCCCGAGGGCGACACGAGGGCGCTCGCACAGTCACTGACGGCGCTGCAGGGCTCGCCGGAGCTGCGGCGCGACCTCGCCGCGACCGGGCGGCGCAACGTCGAGCGTCTCTTCTCCGTGAAGGCCGCGACCGACGCCCTCGAGCGGCTGCTGCGCGGCGCGCTGCCGGCCGCAGCTCACGCCGCGAGCGAGCCGTAGACCTCCTCGTGGCGCTCGACCATCCGCTCCCAGCTGAACGCGAGCGCCGCGTCACGCGCCGCCTCACCGAGCCGCGCGCGCAACGCCGGGTCGGCGGCGAGCTCGTTCAGGCGCGCGGCGATCGCCCCCGAGTCGCGTGAGATGAGAAAACCGGTCCGCCCGTCGCTGACGAGCTCGCGCACTCCGTTGACGGGGGTGGCGAGGACCGGGATGCCGCTCGCGGCGGCCTCGTAGGCGACGAGCGAGAACGTCTCGTAGCTCGACGGCAACACGAAGGCGTCGGCGGCCTCGTAGACGGTCTGGATCTCCGACGTCACGCCGAGCCAGTGGACGCGGTCCGCGACGCCGCAGCGTTCGGCGAGGTGTCGGTAGGCCTGCTCGTCGCCCGTTCCCGCGACGAGCAGGTCCCACGCCGGGGCGCTCGAGAGCGCCTCGATCAGCTCGCCGAGTCCCTTGTGCCCCCAGCCGCGCGCGACGAAGCACGCGACGAGCCGCTCGTCGCCGATGCCGTGACGTTCGCGCAGGGAGCGCGCCTGTGCGTGCATCGCCCCGGGGCGGAATTCGCCGGCGTCGACACCGTTGTGGATCGTCAGGACGCGGTCGGCGGCGCGCGGGTAGAAGCGCCGCATCTCGTCCGCGACGCCCTCGGACACGCAGACGAAGAGCGCGCTGCGGTTGAGCGCGACGAAGAGGCGCTCGAAGCTTCGCTTCATCAGGCCGAGGGCGCGCTCGTACGCCACGAAGAGCGGTGTCTGGCGGCGCGGCGCCGCGCGGTAGACCTGGTGGCAGCAGTGGATCGCGGCCACGTCGACGCGGTTCAGGACGATCGCTCCGGCGCTCTGGACGACACCGCGCCGGTGGCGGCGGACGGCCAGGGTGCCCGCGGCCATGAACCACAGGTAGCCGACGGGGAAGGGGCGCCGCACGCCGCGCAGGATGTGGATGTCGACGCCGAGGTCGGCGGGCAGCACGCATTTCCAGGCGATGACGGTCACGGGGTGGCCGAGACGGCGCAGGCCCACGATCAGCTCGGCGAGCTGGCGCTCCATGCCGCCGACGCCGCCGATGTCGTGCGCGACGATCGTCACCGCCGCCGGCTGGTGGTGCGCCGCGGCGCTCACCGCTCCTCCGCGATGGACTGCATGCGGGCGAAGAAGCGCTCGCGCAGCGCGCCGTCGGTGAACGAGTCCAGGAATCGCTGTCGGCCCGCCGCGGCCATCGCGGCGCGCGACTCGGGCGCGGCGAGGAGCGGTGCGAGCGCGTCGGCGAGGTCCGCGGGGCTGCCGGAGCGGGCGAGCGCGCCGCTCACGGCGGGCTCTATGAACTCGGCCGGCCCGCCGGAGTCGACGGCCATCACGGCGACTTCGCGGGCCATCGCCTCGAGCAGCACGATCCCGAACGGCTCGGGGTCGGACGCGTTGACGAGCACGTCCATGCGGCGGATGTAGGGCCCCGCGTCGGGCACCTGGCCGGTCATCGTCACTTCGCCCTCCAGGCCGAGGTCGCGTACGAGCCGCGGCAGCGAAGCCGCGTACTCGGCCGAGAGACCGTACGCGTCGCCGCCGACGATCAGCTGGTGCATCCGCACGCCGCGGTCGCGCAGCAGCGCCTGGGCGCGCAGCATGCGGTCCTGCCCCTTCCAGGGCTGCAGGCGGCCGACGAGCCCGACGACGGGCACGCCGGACGGCAGGTCGATCTCGGCGGGCGCCTCGGCCGCGGGCGGAACGGCGGCCCCGGCCGCGATCGTGTACGTGGGGCGCGGCGGGGCAAGCTTCAGCTGCGCCTCCCGCGCCGCCGCCGAGTAGCAGCAGATCGCGCGGGCCGGCAGTCGCGTCGCGAGCCGGTCGAGCCAGAAGCCGTCGGGGATGTTCTGCTGGAACCAGACGACCTTGGCGTGCGCGCCGGCGAGCTCCGCGGCGGGCGAGCCGTAGACCTGCGTCTTGGCGGCCCAGTTCAGGACGATGTCCGGCCGCCGGCCGCGCACGATGCGGCGCAGCCCCGCGACGGTCCGTGTGTAACGGACAGGGTCACGCAGGCGGCCCGCGTGGAGCACCTCGACCTTCAGGCCCGCGGCGCGGAGCTCCTGTGCCCACGGGCCGGGCTCGAAGAACACCGGCTCGAGCTCGTGCTCGCTCTCGGCCGCGCCGTCGAAGATCGCCTGGATCATCGCCTCGGCGCCGCCGAGGCGCTGCGCCCACGGCAGCGTCACGAGGATTCGCACGCCCACCTGCTCTTCGCCGCGGCCGACAGTTCCCGGACCGTCCATGATCCGCCCCCGTTCACGTGTTGAGCGTAGCGACAGCCCCAGGCGCCGAGGCTATCCTCCCGGCGATCCGGCGATGAGCGGCGACGAGAGCGCTACACCCGAGCCGAGCGTCACGCTCGCCCACGACTACCTGCTCGTGATGCGCGGAGCCGAGCGAGCATTCGCGGCGATCGCGGACCTCTACGGCCGGGCACCGATCTACACACTGCTCTACGACGAGCGCGGGACCGACGGGCGCTTCGCGGAGCGCCGCGTGCGCACGTCGCTGCTCCAGCACCTCGGCGTCGGTCAGGACGACTTCCGGCGGTTGCTCCCGCTCTATCCCGTAGCGATCGACCTGATGCGCCTGGAGCAGTGCGAAGCGGTCGTCTCTTCGAGCAGCGCGTTCGCGCACGGCGTCCACCCCCCTCCGGGCGCCGTGCACGTCTGTTACTGCTACACGCCGTTCCGTTATGCGTGGTACGAGCAGGACCGCGCGCTCGCCGAGGTCTCGCCGGCGCTCCGTCCCGCGCTGCGCGCCGCGCTCGCAAGGAGCCGGCGCTGGGATCTGCGCGCGAGCCGGCGGGTCGACTCGTATGTCGCGATCTCGGAGCTCAGCCGCGAACGGATCGCGCGCTACTTCGGCCGCGACTCCGTCGTGATCCACCCACCGGTCGAGACGACGCGCTTCACGCCCGGCGCGGGCGGCGAGCGCCTGCTCGTCGTGTCCGAGCTCGTGCGCCACAAGCGCGTCCACGTGGCGCTGCAGGCGGCGCGGCTCGCCGGCGCGCCGATCACGATCGTGGGCAGCGGCCCGGACCGCGAGAACCTGGAGCGCGAATTCCCCGAGGCCGAGTTCCTCGGCCGCGCGAGCGACGAGCACCTCGCGGACCTCTACAGCCGCGCGCGCGCCGTGATCGTGCCGAGCATGGAGGAGTTCGGCATCACGGCCGTCGAGGCGCAGGCGGCCGGCCGGCCGGTCGTCGCCGCGGGGGCCGGCGGCGCGCTCGAGACGGTCCTCGAGGGGCGCACTGGGCTCTTCGCGTCGCTCGATGACGCCGAGGACTTCGCGCGGCAGATCCGCGCGCTCGCCGAGCTGCCGGACGATCCGCTGCAGGCGCGCGCCAACGCCGACCGCTTTTCCGTCGACGCATTTCAGCGCCGCCTCGACGCCCACGTGCGCGGCGTTCTCGGCGCTGCTAGCGCGGCGCCGTGAACACGACGACCTGGTGGTAGCTGAGGCTGCCGAGGTGCAGGCGCAGCAGCGCGTCGTCGATCGCGGCGAGCGCGCGGGAGGCACGGCGGTGCCGGTAGCGCAGCACGTTACGGTCGAGGATGCGCAGGAACCGCATTTCGCCGACGACCAGCTCGACGCGCCCGATGTTCATTTCCAGGACGCGCAGGTCGGCGCGGTCGAGCGGCTTCTCGTCGTTCGACCCGTACGAGGCGACGCCGGCGCGCCCGACGAGACGGCGCCGCGCGAGCGAGAGGACGGGGTTCAACCCCATCGTCTCGACGAACGCACCGCGGCCGCCGGGAACGAGCAGTTCGCGCATGATCGGCGCGATCACCGTCAGGTCGACGTGGTGGAGCGCGTAATGGCCCGCGACGGCGTCGAACGTTTCCGGCGCGAACGTGTCGACCGTGAGCTCGCCGGCCACGAAATCCACGTCGAGGCCGGCGTGCGCCGCTAGTTCGCGCGCCTGTTCGATGGAGGCGGGGCTGATGTCGATGCCGACGACGCGCGCACCACGGGCGGCGAGAAAGCAGGCCGTGATGCCCGAGCCACACGCGAAGTCAAGGACGCGCTTGCCGGCGAGCGGCTCAAGCGCGTCGAGCATCGCCGCGGTGTTCGGGTCGGGGCCCGCCTCGTACTCCTTGACGCAGTACGCAAGGCGCGGCACATGCTCGTCCCAGAACGCCTTCTCGCGCTCGCCGACGTCGCTCATCGCCGTGGTCCGCGGGACGTCGCTCTCGTGCCGATCGGGCCCATCGCGCGGCAAGTATTCCAAGCGCCCGGGGGCTGTCAAGCGTCTCACCAAGACGCCACGGGACGGCCACTAGAATCGCTGGCCTGACCGAGGCGAACATGAGCACTGCGCGCGAGAGGGACACGGACGTCGGCGGCGAGCGCGGCCGCACGCCGGACTGCTACCTAGTCGGACAGCCGAAGAGCGGGACCACGGCGCTTTTCGAGATCCTGCGCCAGCACCCCCAGATCTTCATCCCTGATCGCAAGGAGCCGCGTTTCTTCGCGCAGGAGCTCTTCGACCGCGACCCGCCGCGGCCGGGCGGCACCCCGAAAACGCTCGCCGAGTACCGCACCTGGTTCGCCGACGCACGCGACGACCAGCGCGTCATGGACGCCTCGCCCTGGTACCTGTGGTCGCCGACGTCCGCGCAGCGCATCGCGGCGGCCCGCCCGGACGCGCAGATCATCGTCGTGCTGCGCGAGCCGGCGAGCCTGCTGCGCTCGCTTCACCTGCAGCTCGTCCAGCTTTACGTGGAGGCGGAGACCGATTTTCAACGCGCGCTGGAACTCGAGGAGCGAAGACGCCGCGGCGAGGAGATCCCGCGCCACACGTACTGGCCCGCGATGCTGATGTACTCCGACCACGTCCGTTACGTGCAGGAGCTCTCGCGTTACGCGGAGCACTTCCCGCCGGAGCAGATGAAGATCCTGATCTACGACGACTGGCGCGCCGACAACGCAGGCGCGGTCCGCGAGGTGCTGCGCTTCCTGCGCGTCGACGAGGACGTCCCGCTCGAACTGCGCGAGGCGAACCCGACGGTCCAGGTCCGCTCACGCCACATGCACGAGATGGTGCACGCCGTCTCCGTCGGCCACGGCCCGGTGTCCAAGGCCGCCAAGGCGGCCGTCAAGGCCGTCACGCCCGGTGGCTGGCGCCGCCAGGCCCTCTACTCGGCGAAGCGCAAATTCGTCTTCACAGAGCCAGATCCGGTCGATGATCGCTTCCTGCGGGAACTGCGTGAGCGCTACCGCGGTGAGGTCGAGGCGCTCGGCGAGTATCTCGGCCGCGACATGCTTTCGCTCTGGGGCTACGCGCCCGCGGACGGCAGCTGAGCGCCGGGACCTGTTTCCCGGGCGGCCACGGCGGGCAGATCAACAAGGGGCGCCGCGCTAGTAGGAGCGTTGGCCCGCCACGGCGCCGCTCATGGGCGGACGGGTTTGCGCCGATGATGCTTGACGAGGGAGCGTGAGCCGTTATGAGCCTGTTTTTGATCGTCCCGCTTTTCTGGCTGACCACCGCGTCGTTCTCCGTGGTTCTGTGCGTCGCCGCAGCTCGCGGCGATGCCCAGGGCGGCCAGGCCGCGCAAGGGGCGGCGCGGCCCGGACCGCCGAAACGCCGCGCGCGGTCGCGGTTCGCGCTCTGACGCGGGCCTAGAGACCGCGGCGGTTCAGGACGTACGGGACCGTGCGAAGCAGCAGCTTCACGTCGGTCCACAGCGACCAGTTCGCGACGTAGAGATAGTCGATCGCGACCATCTCCTTGAGCGGGATGCGCGAGGGCCCGAGGATCTGCCACGGGCCGGTCATGCCGGGGGTCAGCTCGAGCCGACGCCGGTGCCAGCCTTCGACCTGGCGGTCCTCGTCGGCGACGAGCGGTCGCGGCCCGACGAGGCTCATTTCGCCGCGCAGGATGTTGAAGAGCTGCGGCAGCTCGTCGAGGGCGGTGCGTCGCAGGATGCGCCCAACGCGCGTGATGCGCGGGTCGTCGGCGATCTTGAAGAGGCCCTCGGACTCGTTGCGGTCGCGCAGCGAGTCCTTCAGTTCTTCGGCGTTCTCGACCATCGTGCGGAACTTGATCATGCGGAAGCGCTTGCCGTGACGGCCGACACGCCACTGCGAGAAGAAGACCGGGCCCTTGCTGTCGAGCTTGATCGCGACTGCGATGATCGCCATCAGGGGCGCGACAGCGATCAGGCCGAGCGACGCGCCGAAAAGGTCGAGTGCGCGTTTGGAGAGCGCGGAGGAGCGCGTCAGCTCGAAGCGGCGCACGCCCATGACCGTGACGCCGTGCAGGTCGTCGAAGACGACGGATGAGCCGACGACCTCCAAGAGGCGTGGCAGCACGCTGACGCGCACACCGACGGCCTTCAGCGTGCGCACGAGGTTCAGCATCTCGCCGGCGTCGGCGCTGCGCGGCGCGATCACGGCGCGGTGCACGTCGAGGTTGGCGGCGAGGTCGCGGACTTCATTCAGCCGGCTTTCGGAGAACGTCTCGCTCGTCCACGGCGCGACGTTGTCGAGGTCGACCCGCGCCACGACCTCCGCCTTCACGCCGCTGAGCCCGTTGAGCTTCGCGCGGATCGTCTCGGCCGAGAGCTCGTCGCCGATGACAAGACAGCGCTCCGGCGGCGAGGCGGCGAGCGCGGCCGCGCGAGCGAGCGTGCGGAGGACGAGCAGGAAAAGGACGAGCAGGCCGAGCAGGAGCGCCGCCTGGCGGCGGTCGAAGCCCTCGCGCACGAGCAGGCCGCCGGAGATCCAGACCATGACGGCGCCTAGCGCCGCGAGCTGCAAGAGGCGCGGCGCCTCGTCGAGCGTCGTCTTGCGCAGCAGCGACTCGTCGCGGTCGTAGAGGCCGATGACCTTCGCCACGACGATGATCACCGGCAGCGCGAGCAGGCACGCCCAGCCGACGGCGAGCGTGCGCCCGTCGAGGACCACCGTCAGGAAGAGAGCCACGACGAACGCGGCAAGGTCCGCGGCTACGAGGCTGCGGCGGAAGAGCGCGTCGCGGCGGACCGAGGCGGCGGGCCCGCGGAGGTCCCAGAGCCCGGCCTTCTGTGGGTGCGGGGCAGCGGTCGCGTCTGCAGCGCCCCAGACCAAGACGTTCTCGGCGTCACTGCCTGATCCCATGCTCATGTCCTGCGCCTCCCTGCTCGCCTTAGTTCCTCAACTCTCCGGGCGCGTTGGCCGTGCGCTCCGGACCGGACATTTGAGGACTCCTTGGCCCTCCGCGAATGGTAACCCCACCCCGCAGCTTGCGCAAGTAATAGTGCTCTCAGGCACGCGCGCATCCGTAGGAAGGAGTAACGTTCGTCACAAGGAAAAGGACACGAGCCGCACGGATCGCGCTCAAGCGCAACCGGAGAAGTGATCCCATCCTGCCGGTCCTCATATCTGTCGCTGCGCTGTGGACCATGACGGTGACGCTCGTGGTCGCCCTCTGTGGGGCGGCGGCGCGTGCCGATGCGGCGCCGCTGAAGCTCCAGCCCGACGCGCCCGAGTCGGCGGCGCGCTCGCTCGGCCGCGTCTCCGGCTAGCGCCACTCTGTCCGCGGTTGGGCATTGCGTCCATGCTCGCCATGCCGCGATTCTCCTCGCAGCCCGCCGCGTTGGTGTCGCCATCCGGTGACCGCCGCCGCGCGGGCGCTACGGGCCCTTAAAGGGCTCAGGGCCCGCCCCCGACGGGGGCGGGCCCTGAGCTGCGATGCATCGGGTCTGGTTAGCGGCTATTCGCCGGGTTTCCAGCCGATTTTTTCTGCGCCTGCCTGAGCGATCGCGAGAACGCTCTTCTTCGCCGACTTGTTGGTCGGAAGCGGCAGATAGTCGCTGTGGACGTTGATCAGCGCCTGACCTTCTTCGGCACCGGTGCCAAGAACGAATTTGATGTAGTTGGCGACCGTGTCGGTCTGCGATTCCGTGAAGCCTTCGAAGAGGTCGTACTGCTCGTAGGCCAGATCGTAGCTCAGGCCGCAGATGCCGTACGTCTTCTCCGAGGTCTTCGTGGTCGCTTCGTTCCACGGGAGTTCGGTGCTTGCCGGCGGGAACTTCGCGCTGCTCGCGCCGTTCGTGAACTCCGTGCTAGCGCAGTTCGCCACCGTTTTCGTACCGTTGTCCCACGCGCCTTCTTCGCCTTTGACGAGAGCCGGTTCCTGGAACTTCGGCTTTTCTTCGCTGCCCGAGTTCTGCACCTCGACCCAGAAGATCTGCTTGCCTTCTTGGCTGTTGGCGCTGCGTTCTGATTCGGTGCCAGCGTCGTGTTTTGAGCGGGCGTCGGCGATGCCGGCGTAACCGATCAGACCTTCGTGCTTCTGGACCCATTCGGCGAGTTTCCCACCGCTGGAAGTGCAGGCTTCTTTTTCGCCGCATTTGCCGCGTTCGACCGGGTCGCTGCCTTCGTTGGGCCATTCGGTGTTTTCGATTTCTTCGCCCGACTTGCGCCAGGACTTGCCACCGAAGCCTTCGGGGAATTCCTTGACGAGGTTCAGGTACTTCTTGAAGATCGACGTCGTACCGGAACCGTCACCGCGGACCGTCCTTTTGATCGTGTTTTCGCACGTTGCGCCGGTCCAGGTGTTCGCGGCGCTCTTCGAGCCGGGAACGCCCGTGATCTGAGTCCATTTGGTGATTTCGCCGGCGAAGACCTCCTCGAGCTGCTTCTGCGTAAGCACGAAGCGACCCGCGTTGCCCTTCGCGTCGCTCGTCACGGTGCATTCTTTCGGCAGGTGCACGATGACGGACACGGCCTCGTCGAGGACGGGGATCGTTAGCAGCTTGGATTCCGGTTTACCGGCCTCCATTTCGGCGATCTGCGCCGCCGTCGGCGGCTCGTCGGTGCCGACGAACTGCGTCGTCGAGTCAGAACGTTCGTGGCCGCCGAAGCCCCATTTCTGCATCCCGACGGACGACGCTTCCTTCGTGTACGTCACTTTCGGTTTGCCGCCTGGTTCTTCGCCGTTTTTGAACTGTTCGCCGTTGCAGGCGGTCGGCGCTTTCGACTGGTTGAAGCCGTCCGTCGCTTTTTCTGAGTCCCAGAATTTTTCGTCGGCTTCTGCCTGCAGTGAGGAGCCTTCCCCGTGGATGTTCGCGCCTTCAACGCAGTGATGGTTGACTTCGGCGCTCGCTGAAGCCGGCGCGATAAACGCGACGCTAGACAGCGCACCCAGGATGAGCGCCGGCGCAAGCCGGCGGGTTGTAATGCCCATGCTCTAACGACCTCCGTGGTTAGATCGGATCGATTACTGCGGGGACGGTCATCCCCCGCGCGTATCCTGACCTGCGGGCAGCGGGGCGCAGTTACGATTCTGGTGCCCAGTTGTTACCGGCCGTTCACAATGTAAACACCGCCGCGCGCGGTTTCTCCGCTGGCAGAGGCTCACGCCCGCGCGCCTAGCGCGCGAGCGTGATCGTGTAGGAGCCGGCGTGACGTGATGCGAGGGTGTCGAAGCCGACCCAGGTCAGCTTCACCTTGAAGCTGTGGTCGTGCTTGAGTGCCGCCTGCGCGGCCTTGCTGAGGCGCACCTTGACGCTCCCTCTGCCTCCCGGGGGGAGCGAGAACGACCCGCTGCCGAGGGTCAGCTTCTCCTTCGCGCGCTTGTGCGGAACGGCGACCTTTGACGCCGTGACGAGCGTGATCTTGCCGCTGTTGCAGTCGGCCGTGCCAGCGCACACCAGCGGAACGGTCACCGCGCCCGAGCGCATCGTCAGCCGAGACGAGCTGAGGTCCAGCTTGAGGTCGTGCTCTTCGATTTCGACTTCTTCTTGATGCTGTTTTTCTTTTTGTTTTCTGGCTTCTTCTTCGGCAGCGTCTTCTTTGACGATCACCTGGACCGTCTTTTCGCCGGCGTCGCCGACGGCGTCCTTCACGGTGAGCCTGACCGTGTACGTGCCCGGCGCTTCGAATTTGTGCTTCACCTTCTCGCCCGTTTTGGCTGGAAGTTTCAGTTCTTCGCTGCCATCGCCGAAGTTCCAGTCGTATTCCGTGATCGGGTATTTCGAGCTCGCTCCTTCGGAGCCTTCGGCGTTGAATTCGTCTTCTTCTTCGTGCGCGACGACGAATTCTTTGTACGAGCGGATTTTGGCGACGGGGAGCCGCGCGTAGAGGGCGAACGACTGCGTCACGAGTTCCGGTTCGGCGGCGTCGTCGGTCTTAACGGCCGCTTCGACCGTCACTTCAGGGCCCGCTGTCAGGACCTTCGCCTTGTATTCCGGTTCGACGTATTCGGCGGGATGGGGCGGAGTTTCGGGTTCGAATTTCCATTCGAATTCGTGTAAGCCGCCTTTTGTTTCGAAGATCTGGCCGCCGACGGGTTTGGGTTTTTCCGTCACGGTCCGTGTCTGGCCGCCTTCGGTGATTTTCCATTCGACTTCACGGGCGTCGGCTCCGGAGAGCGGCACCTTGAACGTCAGTTCGGCTTCCGGTTCGATCTGTTCGCCTTCTTCGACTTTGCTGCCGCCGGCTGCGTAGGCGGCGACGCCCTTGGTGGACGCGGTCGGGCAGCCCTGGCCGTCGGGGCCGAACTCGACGACGGCGGGGTGTTCCGAGTTCGTCGCGAGGTATTCGGGGGCCAGGGCGAAGACGTCCTGGCCGGAGCCGGCTGCGACGGGGACAAAGGCTTCGAGGGGCACCGGGGTGCCGTTGGTGTTGACGCCGGGTTCCAGGACGCAGGCGTCGGAGGGGCTCGCGGTCGGCGACTGCCCGCCCGTGTAGGCGAGGCCTTCGCCCGCGTTCGACCCGGCGCCTGAGCGGACGTAGACCCCCGTGTACGCACTCGAGTTCTGGTTCAGGTAATCGGGGTCCAGTTCGGATTCAATGTAGATGCGGCCTTCGAGCGCCGACATCGACCCGCCGGCGAACGGTGACCGCGACGACGTGAAGGCCGACGTGTACTTGTGGTTTTCGCGGTAGATCTGTTTCGCGCGTTCGGGGCTCGTGAAGTCGTATGGGATTTCGACGAGGCCTTCGAAGTTGACGAAGACGCGCGGTTCGTGTTCGGTGCCCGCGACGACGGGCGAGTCCGGCGCGACGTCCGGGGCGGTGGGGTCGAGGAACACCGTGCCCGATTCGGCGTATTTTTCGGTGAAGGCCCCGGTCGTCTCGCTGATCCGCTGGAGAATGTAGTAGTCGTGGCCACCTTTGGACGTCGCTTTGTAGGGCGGCGTTTCGTCTTCATGTTCGAGGGGGTCTTTGGCCTTGCGGACGTGACCTAGCACGATCACTTCGTGTTTGTACGGGTCGACGGTTATGCCGAGCGGGTCGAGGAGTGTCTGTTCCGCTTCGGTCGACTTGATGTGCGCGAACGTCGCGAATTCGCTTTCGCCGACGAGCACGGGCGAGCCCGCGGACTTGCCCTCCGGCGTCAGTTCGCCTTTGCCGTTGGTGGCCGTCGAGTACGAGAGCAGTTGCGCGGCCGCCCAGTCGTTGTAGTTGAGGCTTTCTTCCCCTTCTTCGTCTTCGGGCCGCGCGAGCGAGACGAGGACGAAGATGCGGCCGCTGCCGGGGTCGACGGCGATGCCCTCGACGGGCGGTTCTTCGACTTCACTTTCGAGTTCTTCGTTCACCGGCCCGGTAGCCGAGAACTCGACGCTCGCCGTGGCCGTGTATTCGCCGTCGCCGTTCTTGGTGAACTTCTGGATCTCGAAGTGGCGGACGTTTTCTTCTTCTTTGGTCGTCGCGTTGGTGATGACTTCGTCTTCGCTCGGCTGGTCGAGGACGAAGACGCTGTTTTCTTCGGCTGGGTCGACGCCGATGTCGAGCGCGCACTTTTCGATGAGTTCGAGCTGGTGCTCGGCCGGGTCGCACGCGGTGGCGGACAGTTCCCCGTCGCCCGTTCCCTCGCTCCCGAAGCGGGCGAGTTCGCCGTAGCCGACGGCCGCGCCGGCGGGAGCGGCGCTGAGCGCGAGGGCCGCGATCGCGGCGGCAGTCGCCGCGCCGAGGTTGCGGATTCGTGTCGTGCGCGGGCGTGTGCTCATCGGATTGGCCACCTCGTGTCCTCGTCGTGGTCTGTGCGCGTGCAGCCGGCGGCGGGCCGAAGACCCGCGCCGTTCGGTGTGGCGCGCGGCTGCCACGCGTGGAATTGAAGCGCTCTGGTTCGGGGAAATGTTCTGAAAATGTGAAGGTGCGTTACATCCAACGGTCGCGCCGGAGGTCGCGCGCGAGGCCCCGTTCGCGGCGTATCGCCGTGATCGTCGCCGGGGCGACGCGGACCTCGCCGCGTTTGCGCCGGCGGCGCATGCCGCCGGCGCCTGCGAGCGCGGCGAGAACGAGAAGGCCGACCACGAGCAAGGGCGCGGGCTCGTATTCCTCCTGGCGGTAGGCGGTCGCCTGGTTGCTGACCGACTCGGTGGCCTCCTCGTCCTCTTCTTCGGTCTGCGCCACCGGCTGGGTGACCGGCGAGGTGCCGCTCGGCGGCGTCGGCTCGCCGGCCGCCGGCAGCGGCGGCGGCACGAGCGTGCGCAGCGGGATCGGCGCGAGGGCCGCGAGCGGCACGAACGGCGACGGCGGGACCGCGGGAGGCCTGGCGGCCGGGACGGGGGGCACGGCGGGCAGCGTGAGCGCGAGCGGGCCGCTTCCTTCAATGTGCGCTTTACCCGGTTTCGGTTCCTGGTTAGGGATCAGGTTTTCTTCTTCGTCCTTCGTCGAGCCGCACGGCCTGCGCACGCTGCCGGGCTGGACGGTCACAGTCAGCGACGCCGAGAGGCCGCCGCTGCTGATCGTGATGACCGTCTTCCCGGGGTTGTAGGCGCAGAACAGGCCGGACGCTGAGTCGGCGATCGGCTTTTCTTCGTTGCCGCCGAGGAGCACGGCGTTCGTTTCGCTGCTCTCGAGGTTCGGCTTCACGAACGAGCCGACGTCGGGCTTGGACGAGGTGAATTCGTATTCCGGCAGGATCGCGTTGGCGCAAGCGACGCCGACGCAGTTCGCAGGGATCGGTATGTACTGCGCCGCTTCGCTGCGCGTCGACTGGCCGGTCGCGTCGCCGCCGGCGCGCGGGCGGCGCGCGAGCGCGGTGAACAGCGCGGCGTGACTGCGCCGGATGAGCACCCCGTCCTTCGCTTCGAGCGCCAGTTCGCCGATGTTCGGGATCAGCCTTGCGGTGACCGGCGCGCGGTTGTTGCGCGGGTTGCGCGCCGCGACTTCCACCTGTGCGAGCAGGAACCCGGCGTGGCCGCGGAAGTCTTCGAGCTGCGCGTTCACCACCGACATGTAGCCGAGCGTGCCGGAGCCGAACGACGGGATCGATTCGCCGCCGGATCGCAGTGGGATCGAGAAGTTTTCTCCGGGCGAATCGAAGAAGTACGCCGAAGCGCCGTCCTGCACGAGCACGCGCGCGAGCGCCGCCGCGGAGGCGCTGCCGAGCGCGATCTGCTTCTGCAGGTAAGCGTTGCCGACCGCGATCGCCGGGACGCCGGCGGCCTTTGCGGACGCCAGTTGCCGCGCGATCCAGCCGAGCTGCACGGAGCCGACGTCGTCTTCGCGCGAGTCGTCGAGCACGAGCACGCGCACCGCGCCAGCGCTCGAGGCGGAGCCGGCGCCGGAGGCCGCCCCGGCGCGCGCGGTGGCTTCGAAGGCGTAGTAGGCAGCCGCGCCCCCTTCGCACGACTCACTTGAGTTGCCGAGCGGCTTGACGCCTTCGCGCGCGGGAGCTTCGCCGAACGGCGCCGCGAACGACGAGAAGGCCGCGCGGAACTCGCACTCGCTCCCGTCCCCGTTCAGTTCCGTCGGTGTCGCGACGGCGTACGTGGGTAGCTTCGCGGAGCTGAGGATCGACGCGTAGCTCGAAAGCTCGCGCGGATAGTCCGTGCCGAGCAGCGCGATCCCGCTCGGCCTACCCGATGTTTCTCCGGTGGTCACGCGGGGTCCGGTGTCGACGAAGGCGCGCACGCCGGGCGTCCTGGCCGCAAGCGCGACGGCTGACCGCAGCCACACGTCCGGACCGATTCCCGCCATCGCGCGCAGCGCGCACTGCGCGGCGCACTGCGCGCCGCCGCCGATCGCGAGCGTCGCGTCCTTCGAGTCCGTCTTCACCTGCGAGGTGCCGACACCGGGCGGCGCGCCGGATTCGGCCGGGTAGCGACCGATGTCGGCCGTGTCCCCCTCACCGCGTTCGGGGTCCACGACGCCGCCGACGGCCCAACCGGCGGTGCCGGATTCGTTGACGAGGACGGCGGAGGTCGGGTCGCCGTTGTAGACCATGTCGTAGCGGGAGTAGTCGGCGTTCGGCTGTGCGATCGGGTTGCGGTCGTGCTCCTCGTCGCTCCAGCCGCGCGCGGTCTGGCGGATGACGTAGCCCTGCGCGAGCGGGTAGGGCTGGATCAGTGCTTCGGGGAAGCCGGGCGGCGGCTCCTCGACTTCTTCGACCCGTTTCGTTTCGGGCAGGCCGCCCGAGGCGACGACGCGCAGCGCCCCGTCTTCGCGGAACAGCGCGAGCGAGCCGGGTGCTTCGTATCCCGGGTAGGGCTGCGTCGTCGGCTGCCACGCGGAGCTGAACGATTCACGCTCGATGATCAGCGGCACGCTCTGGTTCTCGCCGCCGGCGGTCGCCGAGACGGCGGCGCCGCCGTCGGGCAGCGCGCCGACGGCCCACGGGATGTAGCCGCCGAGCGCTTCCTGTGCGCTCTTGTCGATTTCCCAGCCGCCGCCGTCGTTCACGAGCACGCCGCCGGTGTAGTAGGGCGCCGATTTGGCTTCCTGGGGGTGGAACTTGCGGTAGACGACGATCGCCTGCGAGCCCGCGAACGCGATCGACGTGAAGCTCGCTCCCGCCGCGGCCGGCGGGATGCATTCGCCGACTTCTTCGTTCGCGCACTCGGGCAGCTGGATCCAGCCCTTGCCGTATCTCATCAGGACGCCCTGCTGGCCGATCACGAACCCGCGCACGGGGTCGCCCGGCTCGAACGCGATGCCGAGCAGGTTGCCCCGGAAGTTCGGGGGCTCGCCGGGATCGGGTTCCCAGAGGCCGGTTTCGGCGCGCCAGATCCACATCTGCCCGAATTCGCCGACCGCATATGCGCGGTTGAATTTCGGCCAGGCAACGGAGCGAAGGCGGGCGCGCGAGATGGCGGCGTTCGTCCCGTAAAGGCTTTCCGGCGTCCAGCCGATCCCGGGCTGGTAGCGGGCGACCTCACCTTCGTCGCCCACCGCGAGGGCTTCGCTGGAGAGCGCGCCGATCGGCTGTCCCGGGGCGGGGGCGATGGCGGTGAGCGCCTTGCGGAACGGGACGGGGTACTCCTCGACGCGGTTCGGCGCGGGGTGCTGCGTGAGGTGCACCGGCAGCAGGAAGCTCCCGAGCCAGCCTTCGTACGCGCTCGAAAAGGCGGCGCCCCGGGTGCCGCCGACATCGTTCGGCGGCGTCGAAGCGCCGAGCGCGAGCTGCGGTTCGAATTCTGATCCTGTGAGGCGCAGGCTCATGCCTTCGATGAACCCCGTGATCACGCGGCTGCCGTACGGTTCCTGGCCCGTCGCGGCTGGCCACGCGAAGCTCCGGTAGGGCCCGGCGGGCAGCGCTTCGGAGAGCGGATGGGTGCAGGAGGGCGCGTACTGACGTTCCGTGCACCAGCTGGCGAGAACCTGGCCCGCGGGTCCGCTGCCTTCGATCTTGAAGTACATCGTTGCGCTGCGGTGCGATTCGGCGAGCTCGCCGTCGATCCACACGCCTTCCGCCGTCACGGTAAGCAGGTCATCTGCGTTGGACGGCGGCGAGCCGGCGCCGCTCTCTCCGAACGGTTCTTCGCCTCCGCGCGTCGGGATCTGAAGTGCGGCGCGGCCCGCGAAGAGCACGGGACGCCATTCGACTTCGGAGCCGCTCACGACCCTGCGGAAGAGCGCGATCTTGCCGCTTCGCGCGGAGAGCTGGGCGAGCATCCACGCGTCGGTCGGCGACGCCGCGCCGAGCGAAAGGACGCGGAAACCGGGCATTTCGGCTTCCGGCGGGAGCTTGATCGGCTCGCGCGTCCACGACGAGCCGTTCCAGTGCAGGATCCCGCTCTCCGGCCCGGAGGCCCCGATCCGCACCGGAGCGACGAGCGCGCCGGCGCGGCCGCCGCCTTCTTCGAGCGCGGCGACCATCGGCGCGCGATATTCGCTGTAGAGGCTTTCCGTCGTCGTGTTGAGGAGCGCTTCGGGCACCGGCGCCGTCTCGCGGAATGAGCCGCCGGGGTCGCGCACGAGCACCATCCGCAGCTGACCGTTCGGGGCACTTTTGTCGCTCACGAAGCCGAGCAGGGCGCCGGCGCCGCCGGACGCGATCGAGCCCGCCAGGTCGTGGATCGGTTCACCGGTCGGGCCGGGCGAGCCCGCCGGCTGGAAGCCGCTCAGCGGTTCGCCGTGTTCGTTCTCGAAGGACGGTCCGACGGTCCAGCCGGAGGCGGTCGAGTAACGGACGAGCTGCCACGCCTGCGCGCCTTCCGAGTTGCCCTGGCCGATCCCCCACGTCTCTCCCGTCGCCTCACCCGGCGAGGAGCCGAGCATCGTGACGTTGCGGGCGGGGACCGAGTCGTCGGTCTGCGCGACGACGGCACCTTCGGCCGACTGTCCGGACGCGTTCGCGACGACGCCGGGACCGCCACCGGCGAGCGCCGCGGCGACAGCCGTCGCGAGGGCGGCGATGACGGCGACGAGCGCGGCCGCCCTGCGGCGGCCCCGCAGGCCACGAATCGTGCGCATCAGATGCCCCCACCGCCCGTGGGGGAAAGCCAGCGCGGCGCCGCCCCGAAGTCCGCCGCGTTGCGCGCGCCCGCCCGTTTGTGGACCGGCACCGTCGGGATCGGCGCGAGCGGATGCGTCTGCAGTTCGATCTTCGACGGCCACCGCTTGGGGTCGAGCCTCAGCAGCAGGTGGCGCTCACCGCGGCGCAGCACGCGGCGCCGCGTAGCGGCGACGATGCGGCGGTGGCGGAGCGCCACGAGGCGGATGCGGGTCTTGACGGCGAGGTGGAAGCGCAGTTCGAGCGTGGAGCCGCGGACAAGACGCGATGTCACGTGGGAGATCAGCGGAACGCGCCGGCGCTGTTCCGTTTTGCCCGGTTTTTTCGGTTTGCGGGTTTCGACGATTTCTTCGGACGGCAGGGTGATCGCTTCGACCTGGGGGATGCCTTCGTCCCGGGGCCGTTCGCTGATCAGGTGGGAGAAGGCGGGCGAGGTGTCTTCTGTGAGCGTCCGCGTCTGCGCGTTCGCGTAGTGGTAGAGCCAGCCGCGCGAGGTGACGAGCCAGCAGTCGTTCGCCGTCGGGCAGACGATGTGTTCGGCCTTCCCCTTGGGGCCGATCCCTTCTTCGCGTTCCTGGCTCGAGGGCAGCGTCGCGGCCCCGTTCAGCGCGCCGGCAGGCGAGACGCGGGCGACTTTCGCCGAGGGCGAGGGCGGTTCGGCCTCGGTCCCGAGCGCGAGCCACGCTTCTTCGCCGCCCGGTTCCGGCGCGATCGCGTTGACGCGCTGGTTTGCGTGTTCGGCTTCAATTTCCGCGGTGGTCTGGTCGTGGCCCGCCGGCGCGATGTACGTCGTGAGCGGGTTCGATGCGTGGCTCGGGCCGAGGACCTGCTGCCAGGTCCCTTCGGCGTCACGCACGATCGTCACCTGCGATCCGTGGGCGTCCGATTCAGCCGGGAATTCGTTGTAGGGAAGCGGGTTGGCGGCCGCCCACAGCGAATTTTCGTCATCGCCGAGCGTGAGGGCCTGCAGCGACCAGGACGGCTCGGAGGCTTCCGTGTAGACGGGAACGGTCGCCGCGGTGAGGCGCAGGAAGGTCGGCGAGATGCCTTCCGGGTTGATCGCGTGAAGATCCGAGGGCGAGGTGGGCGATTCCGGTTCGCCGAGGCGGTTTTCGCGTTCGGGCTGCGGCGGCTCGAACTGGGGTTTGATCGCGACGCCCTCGTAGACCTCGTCTTCGAAGGCCTTCATGCTTTCGACCGGGTAGCCCTGCGGGTTCGCTTCCTCGTCGAGGCTCTGGCCGTCCCAGTGCAGCTGGAAGGCGCCGATCTGCGGCTCGGGCAGTTCGGCGCCGCCGAACCAGCAGTCGTCGGGGCCGAAGCACGCGGCCGCCGCCATCGCCTGGTAGGACGCGGCTTCGAACGCCGGCTTGGCGTACGACGCGATCACCTTGCCGCCGCTGAAGTGGCAGAGCGTGTTGTCTTCGAGCGGCGGCGCTTCGTCGGTGTCGCTGACGGCCTGGCCGCGGCGCCCGTTCGAGACCGTCCAGAATTCTTCGGGACCGGCCCACGCGATGCGGCCGTCCGTCGCACCGCAGACGGTGGCGAGCTCGTGCCAGTCGACACCGTTGTATGCCCACAGTCCGGCGGGGATCGTCGGCGGATTGCCTTCCGTGATCAAAAGGCCGCGGTTCGGCGCCCAGAACTCGATGTCGCCGACTTTCCCGAGTCCGATCGGGATCGACGTGGTTTCACCCGCCGGCCCCGCGGGCGGTAGCGGCTGTTCGATCTGCCAGCGCGCCGTTTCCGCCGCGGCCGCGGCCGGCGTGATGAACGGCGCGCAGCAGGCGACGGCGGCGAACGCCGCGAGCGTGAGCGCGCGTCTCACCTGCGCCTCCGGCGACGGCCGTGGCGGCGATGCTTGCGGTGCCGGCGCGCGTGGCGCCGCGCGGAGAACGATCCGGGCGCGGCGTCGAACGTCACCGCGATGCGCTGCACCAGCGTCGCGTGGCCCGCCGCGCTGAACGCGACGCGCACGCTCGCGGTGAGCCCGCCCGATCGCGCGTAACGCGCGAGGGCCGCTGGGAGGGCGAGGTGGACGGCGATCGGCCCGGCGGACGTGCTCGTCGCCGAGCCGGCGGCGAACGTCCCGCGCGTGACGGCGGGCGCCGAAGCACTCGCCGTGACGGTGCCGGCGCCGGGAACCAGGGCGGTGACCGTGGCGCCGCCGCTCGCGGGTTCGCCGGAGGCGTAGAGCTGCCAGTAGCCGACCGGCGCGGGATTCGGCGGCGGTTCAGAGATTTCCTGGTGCGGCGGTTCCGGCGTGAAGGGGATCTGGCGGATGACGAAGGAGTCGGCGCCGCCTCCCGTCTGGAAGGTGTGCAGCGGCGGCGTGTTCCCATCGCCGTAGACGAGGTTCGCGGCCGTGGAGGAGAACGCGATCTCCTCGCCGTTTGACGTGAACGACGGCGCGAACGTGCCGTCGGAGCCTTCGTACGTGTCTTTGCTGCCGCCGCCTTCTTCGAGGTGGGGCTGTTCGGAGGGTTCTTCTTCGCCGCGGTAGCCGTGCGTTACGCGCGTAAGGGTGTCGTTGACGAGATCCGCGACGTAGAGTTCGCTCTCGCCGGCGATCGAGATCGGCGCGCTGAGGAACGAGAGCGACTGCAGCGGGAAGACGCCGCGCACGGTCGTGAAGGCGACTTTCTCGCCGGCCGGGGAGATCGCGTCGTCGGTGACCGGCGCGTCGAGCAGCGCTTCGGCCTTGCGGGCGGCGGCGACCTCGGTGAGCTGGTGCACGGCTTCGACGCGGGTGAGGCCGCCTTCCATGGTGGCCTCGTACAGGTCGTCGGTGAATTCGTAGGCGCTGCCGAATTCGCCTCCGGAGGCGAGGTACGGCGCGTTCGCGATGAAGACGGCCTTCGAGCCGTCGGCGTTGAGCCGCGGCAGGGCGTTCGCGACTTCGGCGCCGAGCGAGAAAAGGCCGCCGTTTGCCGCGGCGCTCGCGCGCGCGAACGGTCCCTGGCAGGGGTCCTGGAGGGTCGCCGGGCTGCTCACTTCGGTCTCCCCGCTTTCCTCGCATTTCGGCGCTTCGGGCTGCGAGGTGCCGGCGATCCGCCGGATTGGTGCGAGCGGTTCGCCGATTTCGCGCCAGAGCGGTTCACTGAATTCGGGGTCGTTCCCGAGCAGTCCCGCTCGTTCGCCGCTGAGGACGCGCGTCTGCTCCGCGATGTCCTGTCCGAGCCACGCTACGGCGTTGCCGTCGCCACTGATCGAGGCGCCGAACGTGTAGCTGCCTTCGGGCGATTCCTCGTTCGAGAGGTTGAGCCTTGCGAACGTCGGCACGCCGCCGCCGCCCGGGAACGCCGCGCCGAACCGTTCGTCGCCCGGGTTGGTCAGCTCGGGCACGGCGACGTCGCGCAGGCTCCCCCCGCTGCCGGTGGTGATCGGCTCCCCCGTTTCGGGGTTCGTGTCGGTCGAGACGAGTTCGGTGGTGTCGCTCTTCAGATTGCGCACGGCTATCTGCAGAGCCGGCGTGTGGGGGCCGGCGAGGTCCGACTCCGCGGTCGTCTCGAAGGCGACGAGCTGCCCGTTGTCGCTGATCGCGGTCCGCCCCGCCGCGACAGAGCCATATTCGCGTTCGAACGTTTCGACTTCGTCCGGCTCGAGCGCCTTTTCGCTTTCGTAGCTGAGCGCTTCTTCGCCTCCGCTCTCCGCCGACACGAGCTTGTACGGGCACGTTTCGTCGCTCACCATTGCCGTGGTGCAGCTTTCGGCGTACGGCTTTTCCATGTCCCTGACGTAGACGTCTGGCCCGTTGTTCGCGTCGCCGGGAACGAGGCGGGCAGTGGTGGTGAAGGAGATGTACGTGCCTTCTTCGCTGATCGAGGGCAGCACGGCGTTGCCCTTCGCGACGAGTTCCAGACGGTCGCCGGCGAGCGCGCGCCGCCAGATTCCCGTGACGCCGCCGAACGAGCCGTGCATCGCGACGTACAGTCCGTCCCCCGCGATCGCCGGCTCGTTCGCGTATTCGGATTGCTCGGGCTGCTGGCCTTCCCGCAGTTCGCCCGCGGAGACGAGGTCGATCGGCCCGAACACGCCGGTCGTGTCGGCCGACGCCGCCGGGGCGCCCAGGCCTGCGGCGACGCAACCCAACGCGGCGATGAGGAGAGCGCGTCTCACGGGATCCTCACCGGGATACGGACGTGCGCGTGCATGCCGAGCGAGCTCGTGGCTTCGGCGCTCACCCAGTAAAGGCCGCGGCGGGCGTAGCGGTGTGTCGTGCGCGCGCTCGCGGCGCGGTGGCCGTCGCCGAACGCGATGTGGAGCGACGATTGCCGCAGGCCGGGCGGCGAGTTGTCGTGAGGGTCCGTGACCTTGATGCTTACCTTCGCGCCGCGGTGGCTGACCGTGATCTGCGGCGGCCCGCCGATGAGCAGTTCGACGGGCGGCGTGTAGTGCTCTTCGCCGTAGCGGTCGGTCGCGCGGACCTGGATGTGGTGGACGCCCGGCGCGAGCAGCGCGGGGTTTAGTTGCAGTTTCAGCGCGCGCGGGGGCGTCGGCTGTTCGTGCCCGTCGAGGAACACGGCGTACGTGACGGGGCCGTCGGCGCTCGGCGCGGGGGTCCATTCGACGAGCGCTTCAGTCGGCCTGACCCACTTCGGCGCCACGGAGACGACGAACTGTCCGGGCGGCTCGCTCACGACCGATGCGACGATCGCCGCGGCGCCGAGCGGCCCCTGGCGGAACGCGACGATCCCGTCGCCGAGCCCCGAGCGGCCGATCGAGACGTTCTCGACTTCGCCGCCTTCGCCGCCCCCGACGAGGCCGTTCTGGACGCCGCCTTCGGGGTATTCCTCATGGATCGCGACCGCAGGGTGGCCGAGCGCTTCCGTGCTGGGCCACGCCGAGAACCCGCCCCCTTCGGGGTCGATGGCGGTGACTGCGGCGTGTTCGCTGCCGGCGAACGGCGGCGTGAGGGTCTGTTCTTCGGGCGAACCGAATTCGAAGCCGTGGAACTGGCGCGCGGCGCCGTTGGCATCGTAGAAGAGTCGGTATTCGTTGTTTTCGTCGAGGTCGACGCTGGGCGCGCCGACCGTCGCGGAGGCGCCGCCGGAAACGTTGTCGTCGGCGAGCTGGGCACCCTCGAACTCGAGGCCGGGCGTTGAGCTTTCGCCGTCTGCGAGCGTGTTTGTGAAGATCCGCGGGCCCGCGAAGGGCGAGCCGCTGCCGACTTCCTGGCGGTAGGCGACGAACGCCTGGCTGAGGCGGCTGTAGGCGACGGTCGGCGCGACGTCGTCCCCGTTCAGTGCTTTGCCTGCGTATTCGCTCGCGGAGACGAGCATCGGGTAGCCGACGGATTCGCCGAAGATCCGCCTGGCCCAGATGAGCGCCTGGCCGGTGACTTCGGGCTCTTGCCAGACGACGATGCCGTTGTCCCACTGGTTGACGACCACCTGGGGCGCGTTTTCGGCGCTCGGCGGGCGCATCGAAAGCGACGTGTCGCGGTTGATCGTGCCGAGGTCCGTCCAGCTCCGACCCTTGTAGTGCGCGACGCGGATCGTCGCGACGACATCGCCGGGGCGCAGGATGTCCACCCTGCTGCCGGCCCCTGGTTCTTCGACCACGCGGTAGACGAGGTCGGCGAAATCCGTCGTGCTGACGGAGAGGTCGGGGTCGGTGCCGACGGCGCTGCCGATGTCGGGGTCGATGATCTGCGCCTGTCCGAATCCCGTCGCGCCCGGATCCATCGTCGCGCCGAGCATCTCGTACACCGGTTTTTCGTTCTCTGTGGCGTAGGGAGTGGCCCACGTCACGATCAGCCCGCCGCCTTCGGAGGCCCCGATGCGAGGCCAGCTCGCGCCGTACTTGTCTTCGGCGTCGACGCGGATCGGTTTGCTCCATTTGCCTTCGTAGTACTGCGAGACGAAAACGTGCACGACGCCTTCGACCTTCTTCAGGTACACGACGCCGCCGGTACCGTCTTCGGCCATCGCGACACCGCCGAAGCCGACGATCGCCGCGCTCGGGCCGTCGATCGTCACCGCGGGCGAGATCAGCGCTTCGGCCGACGGCGCCGCGCCGAGAAGCAGGCTCGCCGCCGCGGCGCCGGCGAGCAGTACGCGGCGAAGGCGGTCAGCGCGGCCGCGCGCGAAGCGCGCCCTTCGCGGCCGCGACGGTTGTGGCTGTGCGAGCCGGGCAGCCACGAGACTCATTCACTGTTTTTGAACTGGGCGCCCTGCGACAGGTTGTAGGCGCAGCGGAAGTTCTGCGGTTCGCTGACGGGCTGGGCTCCTGCGAACCCGCCTTTGGTGAAGTTGCTGTAGACGGTGACGTACTGCAGCGTTTCGGGGTACGGTTCGGCCGGCAGCGGCACGGGGTTGCCCTGCCCCTGGCCGGGATCGCCGGTCGCGCCTTCGCTCACGCCCTCGAAGCCCGCGGCGCGGGAGCCGGGTTCCGTCGTCACGAGCGTCGAGCTCATCTCGCGTTCGTCTTTGAGCCCGTACTTGGGGTCGGTGTCGATCGTGGCGGTGTCTTCGTCGTCTTTGATTACCGACTCGAGCTTCACGATTTCGGCGGCGCCGAGGAGCTGCGCGGCGCTCGGCAGGTAGCCGCCTTCGCGCTCACATGTCTTGCTCGCGAAGATGAAGTTGTTGCGGCCTTTCTCCGCGTTGCTGAGCGGATAGGGCGACGTTTCCAGGCACCACGTGCCGATGTCGGCGGTGTCCGGCGGGCAGGTGCCGCCGATCTGTTCGGGGGTTTTGCCGTCGAGGCGTTTCGCGTTCGCGACCGTGGGGATCGCCGACGCCGGGAATTTGTGGTTGTGCCCGAGCACGAGGATGCCGCCCGCGACGGGTTTGGTGCTCACCGGGTGGCCGGCGATCGCGCTGACGATCGCGTGGCGGGCGGCGTCGGCGGCGCCCGTGAGCGAGAAGACGAGCGCGACGAGCGCGACGACCATCGCGGGTGACGGGCGAAGCCTTCTCACTGCGGGCTCCTCGGCGCGCGCATGCCGTTGGGGCTCGGGCGGCGGACGTCACGCAGTTCGTCGAAGGTCGTCGGCTTGACCGTCGAGAGGACCGCGTCCAGGGCGACGCCGGAGAGCGTCTCCTGCTCGAGCAGCGCTGTGGCGGTCTCCTCGACCGCGCTCCAGTTGCGCTCGAGGATCACCTCGGCGCGCGCCTCGGCGTCGCCGACGAGCCGCTCGATCTCGTTGTCGATCACGTTGAGCGTTTCCGGGCCGACCGAGCCGAGGTCCTGGAGGGAGGCGCCGAGGAACACCTCTCCCCCCTGCTCGCCGATCGTCACGAGGCCGAGCGCGGGAGACATGCCGAAGGAGGTGACCATCGAGCGCGCGAGCGTCGTCGCGGCGTGCAGGTCGTCGTTGACGCTCGTCGAGCTCTGCCCGAACGCGATCCGTTCGCCGGCGAGGCCCGACGCGATCACGATCAGCTGGTTGTAGAGGTCGGACTCGGTGCTGATGCGCTGGTCGCGGTCGGTGAGCATGTGGGCCGCCATGCCCAGCTGGCGCCCGCGTGCGACGATCGAGAGCTTGCGCGTGGACGTCGCGTGGCCGAGGGACTCCGTCACCACGGCGTGGGCCGCCTCGTGGATCGCGATCATCCAGCGCTCCTGTTCGCTCAGGATGTGCTTCTTCGCGGGTCCCGCGACGACGCGGTCGATCGCCTCCTCGAGCGTCGCCTGATCGATCTCGGCGCGCCCCTCGCGGACGCTTAGCAGCGCCGCCTCGTTGATGACGTTGCCGAGCTCGGCGCCGCTGAAGCCAGGCGTCTGGCGCGCGACCTCTTCCAGCGAGGCGTCGGGGCCGAGCGGGCGCTTGGAGCCATGCAGGCGCAGGATCTCAAGGCGCCCGTGGATGTCGGGTACGTCCACGACGACCTGACGGTCGAAGCGGCCCGGCCGCAGCAGCGCCGGGTCGAGGATGTCCGGGCGGTTCGTCGCGCCCATCACGACGAGCCCGCCGTCGCCGGCGAATCCGTCCATCTCGACGAGGATCTGGTTGAGCGTCTGCTCGCGCTCGTCGTTGCCCTGGCCGATACCGGCGCCACGCTTGCGGCCGGCGGCATCTAGCTCGTCGATGAAGATGATCGCGGGGGCCGCCTTGCGCGCCTTGCGGAAGAGGTCACGCACGCGCGCCGCGCCGACGCCGACGAGCGACTCGACGAAGTCGGAGCCGGAGACCGAGAAGAAGGCGGCGTCGGCTTCGCCGGCCACGGCCTTCGCGAGCAGCGTCTTGCCGGTCCCGGGGGGGCCGACGAGCAGCACGCCCTTCGGCGCGGCGGCGCCGACGGTGAGGTACTTCTGGGGTTCGGAGAGGTAATCGCGGATCTCGCGCAGCTCGGCCACCGCCTCGCCGGCTCCGGCGACGTCGGCGAACGTGATGCGGTCGCGGGTGCCCTTGCCCTTGCGCCGGCCCTTGCCCGTGAACTCGGAGAAGGCCGCCAGGCCGCCGCCTGCGCCTTCGGTGCCCGAGCGCATGAAAAGCGAGAACAGGCACACGAGCAGCAGGATCGGTATGAGGAACTGGACGATGATGGCGCGCGCCGTCTTGCCCGGTTCCTGTTCGATCGTGACGGGCGTTCCGCCGGCCGACAGTTCGCGGATCAGCTGCTGCGTGATCGCGCCCGAGGAGGGGTAGGACGCCCAGAGTTTGGTGTCCGGGCGGACCGCTTCTTCGCTCGGGACCTTGCCGGCGAGCGCGCTCGCCGTGGTGACCGCGACGCGGTTGTCGGGGTCGAGCAGCGTGGCGCTCGCGAGGTCGTGGTGCTTGGCGAGCGACTGGATCGTCGTCAGCGGGACCTGCGTGCCGGGAGCCTTCGGCTTGATCGAGCCGAGCAGCAGCGCGAAGGCGATCGCGAGGCCGATCGACGCGCAGAGCAGGAACGTCGAGAGCGTGTCGCGCAGGACGATGTGGCGCAGGCGCGAAAAGGCTTCGCCGGCGCGCACGAGCACGGGGTTGCGCCGCTGCGCGAGGCCCGAACGTACCTTTGCCGCGACCGCGGGCCCGCCGCCCGGTTTATCTGCGTCCGGGCGCCCCTCTTGCTCTGGCTGGGCTCCGTCGGCGTCTGAACTCATCTAGCTCTCTCTCGTCTCACTGCGCCGCCGTCGACCGGGAGGCCCCACTTGTAGCAATGCTCAAATTGGGTCGCTCCGATTGGGCGGTCTAGCGAAGCGGTTGTGTGAACGTTGGTCACAGGAAACACCTGCGCCTCTGGAGCCGGCCTTCGTAGCGGACCCGGAGCGACCGGCGCAGGGGCCCTCCCTGGCACCGGACGTGGAATCTCACAGACGCATGGTCGCTTTTCAATCCCTGTTCACCGGAACGCAACACCCGCGCCCGGCGCCGCGCGCCGCCATCGAGCCGGCCTTCACAGAACCGCAACAACTGCGCCCGGTCCTACCGACACCCTCTACGCGAAATCGCGTACTTCGCTCGGCGCGAGCGCAACATTTGCGAACCCCGACTGTTGGCGCGAACGGGCGCGGTCTGCGCTCCCAGAGACCCCCGTACACCAGAGATAGGAGCTAGCAGCGTGCGCTCAAAAAGAACACTTGTCATCTGTCTCGCGTGCCTCGCCGTGTTCGCGGTGCCGGCGGCCGCGGGCGCCCGGCAGCTGCTCGTCGGCGGCTCGACGTCGGTGCAGCCGCTGGCCGAAAAACTCGCCGCGGCCTACCACGCCCACACGCACCGCCCGAAGCCGCGCGTAAGCGGCTGCGAGTCGGACTGCGGGCTCTCCGAGCTCGCGAAAGGCGAGCTCAATATCGCGGACGTCTCGCGAAACCCGCTTAAAGCGGACAAAGACTACCACGTGACACTCGACTGGACGAAGATCGCGCACGACGCCGTGTGCGTCATCACCAACAGCAGAAACCCGGTGCCGACCATGTCGAAAGAAACGGTCGAAAAGATCTTCACCGGCGATTACACGAACTGGTCGCAGGTCCCCGGTAGCCCCCTCAAAGGCAAGGTGATCTCCGTCTTCGACCGCAACGGGTCGTCCGGTACGCAGGACGCCTTCGAGCACATCTTCTTCCGCAACCCCGAATCGACCAAGGTCACGCAGCGCGCGTCAGAAGAGGCGTCGAACGGTCTGGAGCAGTCGAACGTGAAAGGCACGGAAGGCGGCATCGGCTTCGTGTCGCACGCGTTCACGCGTGGCGTGCACGCCGTGCCCTACCAGGGGGTCGGGTGCACCCTGCACAACGCCCGCACGGGCCAGTACAAGGGCATCCGTAATTTCTGGATGGTCACGAAGGGCATCCCGCACGGTGAAACGCTCCGCTTCCTGCGCTGGGTCACCAGCGGGAACAGGGTCACCAAAGAGATCATCAACTCCGAATGGATCGCGATCCACTAAGGCGGTGCCGGGCGGCGTGACGCGCCGCGCCGGCAGCCGCGCTGGCAGGATGGAAAGGCGCACCGAGCTCACGCTCGGTGCGCTTGCCGTCGCGGTCCTCGCGCTGATCGTCGCCATGACGGTCAGCGTCTTCGTGAAGGCGTGGCCGTCGTTCTCCTACAACGGCCTTGGCTGGTTCGGCAACGCCGCCGAACCGGACGCGCAGCTGCGCGCGATGAGCAACGGCGCGTCGCTGCCGGGCCACGGCGAGCTGTTCTTCAGCGCGTGGCCGCTGATCTGGGGCACGATCCTCACGACGCTGTTCGCGGTCGTGATCGCGATCTTCGTCTCGACGCTCGCCGCGATCTTCCTGACCGAGTTCGCGCCGGCGCCGGTCAGGCGTGTGCTGGACCCCGTCATCCGCCTGCTCGCGGCCGTCCCGTCGGTGATCTACGGCTTGATCGGGATCCTCGCGATCGCGCCCTGGATCAACGAAAACCTGATCAGCGAAGAACGGCGCAAAACGGTCCAGTACGTGGTGCAGCTGAACGGCGCGTCGCTGCTCAACGCGACGCTGATCCTGACCGTGATGATCCTGCCGATCATGGTCTCGATCAGCGCCAACGCCTTCGCCGCCGTGCCGGCCTCCTGGCGCGAAGGTTCCGCCGCGCTCGGCGTCAACCGCTGGCGGACGATCTGGCGCGTATCGATGCGCGCGGCCTGGCCCGCGATCGCGGCGGCGACCGTGCTCGCCACCGCGCGCGCCCTCGGCGAGGCCGTGATGCTCGGCATGGTCGGCGGCAGCCGCGGCTTCGCGCCCAACCCGCTCGACGGCCTGACGATGCTCTACGAGCCGGTGAGGCCGCTCGCAGCGACGATCTTCCAGGAATCCGGGGGCCTCACGTTCGGCCCGCTCTCGCACACGCTCTACGCGATCGGCGCGGTGCTGCTGGTCTCCGCGGCGTTCTTCTCGCTCGCCGGCTGGGCCGCGAAGCAGCCGATGAAAAAGTTCGGGCTCGCGTGAGCGCGTCCGCGCCAGCCATCCCGGCGCCTCCGGAGCGGATCGCGCCGCCGCGCGAGTCGACCAAATCGTGGCCGCTCGTCGACCGCTTCGCCTACCTGTTGTGCTGGCTCGTCGGCATCGGCCTGTGCCTGATCGCCGTGGCGATCGTGGTCTACATGTTCCTCAAAGGCGTTGCCTACCTGAAGCCGGAAATGCTCCTCACGCCGCCGGCGCCGTCGCAGAACCAGGCTCAGAGCGGCGGTTTCTCGAGCGCGATCGTCGGCACGTTCGTCGTCACCGGGATCGGGATCCTGATCGCCGCTCCCGTCGGCGTCGGCATCGCCGCGTGGCTGACCGAGTACCGCCGTCCGGCGGCCCTCGCCCGCGCGGTCGAATCGGCGATCGAGATGCTCGCCGGAGCGCCGAGCGTCGTGCTCGCGATCTTCGGTCTCGCGACCTTCTCCAGGGGCTTCCTGACATTCCTCTCGCGCGAAGCGGCGGAACCGGGCGAGGCGCTCGGTCAGTCGTTCCTCGTCGCCGGCATCGTGATGTCGGCGATCGCGCTGCCGCTGGTCGTGACGAGCACGCGCGAGGGTCTCTTGCAGCTGCCGCCGCGCGTGAGGGAGGCTTCGCTGGCGCTCGGCAAGACGCGCTCGACGACTATCCGTAGCGTGCTCCTGCCGTCGATCCGCCCCTCGGTCGCGAGCGGCGTCGTGCTCGGCATGGGCCGCATAATCGGCGATACCGCGATCATCACGATCCTGCTCGGCTCCGCCCTCCACAACGAACCGGTCAACTCGACGCCGCTCATCGGGCTGCTGCGTGGCACCGGCTCGACGCTGACGAGCTACGTCTACTCCAACTCGCCAGCCGGTGAGGGCAACTCGCACGAAAAGGCCTACGCCGCGGCGTTCGTGCTGCTCGCCATCGTCCTGGTCCTCAACGCGACGGTCACGCGCCTGACCGGCGCCTCGGCGACGGGGACGCCGATCCGGCGCCGCCGCTGGAGGCTTCCATGGACCCGCTGATGCCGCCGCCGGTGAGGCGCATCGCCGTCGACCGGGCGCCGACGATCGCGCCGCCGCGACCGCAGGGAGAGGCGGTCCCGGTGCCGACCGGTTCGGCTGCGCTGCGCAAGCTGCCGCGCAAGCCGGCGCCCGCCGTCGAGCGGATGCGCCTTGAAAGCGTTTGGCTCGCGTACGGCGACAACTGGGTCGTGCGCGACGTCTCGCTGCGCGTGCGCTCGGGCTCGGTGCTCGCGCTGATCGGCGCGTCGGGGTCGGGCAAGACGACGCTGCTGCGCTCGATGAACCGCCTCACCGAGATCACCGCCGGTGCCGCGCGCGCCGGCTCGATAACGCTCGACGGCAGCGACATCTACGAGCTCGAGGTCAACGCGCTCCGGCGGCGCGTCTCAATGGTCTTCCAGCAGCCGAACCCCTTCCCGATGTCGATCTTCGACAACGTCGCGTACGCGATCGCCGAGCAGCGTCCCAGGCACGGCATCCGCCGGCGCTCGCGCACGGCCGAGCTCGAGCACGAAGTCGAGGACGCGCTGCGCCGCGCGGGCCTCTGGGACGAGGTGAAGGACGACCTCGCGCGTTCCGCGCTGCGCCTCTCGGGAGGGCAGCAGCAGCGTCTTTGCATCGCGCGCGCGCTCGCGGCGGGGCCCGAGGTGCTGCTGCTCGACGAGCCGTGCTCGGCGCTCGACCCGATCTCGACCGCGACGATCGAGGAGCTCATCGTCTCGCTGCGGGAGAGCGTCGCCGTGGTGATCGTCACGCACAACCTGCAGCAGGCGTTCCGCGTCGCCGACGAGGTCGCGTTCATGCATCTCGGCGAGCTCGTCGAGTACGGCCCCAGCGAGCAGGTCTTTGACCACCCGATCCAGGAGCGCACGCGCGACTACATCGGTGGGGCCTTCGGGTGAGGTGGCTCGCCCTTGCGCTGACGGCGCTCGCGCTCGCGGGCTGCGAGTCGAGCCAGGAAAAGAGCGCACAGCTGGAAAAGGAAGCCAAGGCCAAGGCCGCGAAGCTCGGGCCGACGGAACACTCGGTGAAGATCCAGACGCCGAGCAAGTACATCCAGGTCGTCTCGGCGAGCGCGCTGCACGGCAGCGAAACGGACGCCGTCGCGATCGTGCTGCGCAACGAATCGAGCAAGGGCATGGGCGGGATGCCGATTCAGTTCGTCGTGAAGGGCAACGGCGGGCAGGATCTCTACACGAACGCCACACCGGGGCTCGCCAGCGATCAGACGACCGTGCCGGTGATCCCGGCCCACGGCATCCTTACCTGGGTCGACGACCAGGTCACCTACGAAGGGACGGTCGAAGCGGTCAACGCGGTCGTCGGCGAAGGCAGGCCCTCGGACGCGCACGAAATGGCCGTCTCGGCGGTGCACCTGGAAAGCGAAAGCGGCAGCGAATTCCTGACCGGGACGGTCACCAACAAGAGCTCTGTGGCGCAGCACGGGCTCTCGGTGTTTGCCTTCGCCAAGCGCGGCACGAGCGTCGTCGCGGCGGGAACGGCGCTCGTGCAAACCCTCGCGCCGGGCCAGAGCCAGTCGTTCCAGGTCTTCCCGGCCGGCGCCTCGCCGAAGGGCACCCAGCTCTCGGCCCAGGCGCCCGCGAACCTCTGAAACGCGCTCAGCCGGCGCCCGGCCTTTTGAGGACGGCGAGCGCGAAGCTCGTCGCGAGCGCCACCGGATGATCGACCGCCAGCGGGACGAGCCGCCGCTGCAGCGCCCAGAGCGGCGCGACGCGGCGGTAGTAGTAGTGGCCGAAGAAGCCGATGTACGCGTCGATGTCGTAGCCGACCGATTCGAGCCGGGCGAGCTGCCGGCGCGAAGGGCCGCGGCACCACGAGTAGTACGCCGCGAACTTCGCTCGCCGCGCCGGCTGCGCCGCTGAGAGGACGCGCAGCGCGGTGCGCGAGTCGACGACACGGTTGAAGAGGAACGGCAGCGCGTAGAGCGTCGGGAAGAGGTGCACGGCCGTCCCGCCGGGCCGCAGCAACGCGAATACGTTGCGGTGGAAGCGTCCGCCGTCGCTCATGTGCTCCGCGGTCCAGCGGCTGACGACGACGTCGAACGGCCCGCCCGCCGCGAGCAGATCTTCGACCGAACGACGGTCGAGCACATCACCCTCGAAGGTGCGGTATCCCTCGGGGGTCCGGGCGAGCTCGGCGGCGGAGACGTCCATCACGACGTATCCGAGTCCGAGCTCACGGATCCGGGCGAGGCGCAGCGAGGGGCGCGCCCCGCCGCCGACGTCGAGGAAGCTCCTCGCGCCGCGCTCCATCAGCCGGTGCATCGCCGCCCCGAAATGCCTGTCAACGTCGGAGACCGGGCCGAATGCGACGCGCGGGTCCGAGCGCGAGCGCCTCAGCGGCGGAAGCTCTGCGCTGCAGGTCACGGCGCAGGTCGCTCGCGGCGAGCCCGGCCGGCCGCCGGCGCTCAGTGGGCGCCCGCGCGGCGGCGGAGGGTTATCCCCTCGAGCACGTGCGCGACCGTCTCGCACGCGTCGACCGCCGCCTCGAGCGACTCGAAGATGTCCTTCCAGCGGATCACGACCATCGGGTCGATGCCGCCGGCGAAGAGCGAGGCGACCGCGTCGCGCTGGATCCTGTCGCCCTCGTTCTCGAGCCGGTGGATCTCGACGAGGTGCGGCGAGAGGTCGCTGCCCATGCGCAGGCAGCGCAGCGCCTCCGCGATCTGCTCGCCCGCGCCGACGAGCACGTCGCTGAACTCGAGCGCCTGCTCCATCGGCGCTTCGACCGCGTAGAGATCGAGCTGCGCCGCGACCTGCTCGACGTAGTCGACGACGTCGTCGAGGGCTGTCGCGAGGGCGTGGCCGTCGTTCGCGTCGAATGGGGCGCGCACGCGCCCGCGCACGGCGAGCCGGTGGATGATGTCGTGCGTGATGCGGTCTCCCTCCTGCTCGCAGAGCTTGAGCTCCTGCGCGAGGCCCGCGTGCTCGGGGTAGTCGGCGAGCAGATCCCGCAAGAGCAGTCCCGAGCGCTGCAGGTTCCGCCCGGCTTCTTCCACCAGCCCCATCAGCTCCATGTCTGTCGCACGGCCAAACGGCGCCATCGCCGCAGCCTATTGCGATCGCGCTCGACGCAACCGCCGCTTCACAGTCAGTTCACGGCGCGGTCACGAATTTGCAACCACTCGGGCCGCGTCCGGTGCCACATTCGACTGACATTGCCGGGGTCAGTCGGAAGCACCACCGAGGAGACCATCTACGTCGGCGAGCTGGAGATCCGGCCGTCGGAGGGCTTGGTCCTCGCCTCGGGAATCGCGATCCAGTTCTCGCTACGCGAGTTCGCCCTGATCGTCGCGATGGCGCGCAAGCGAGGCGCCGTGATCTCACGCGCCGACCTTTACCAGACGGTGTGGGGCCGGCGACTGCGCGAGAACGACCGTTCGGTGGACGTCTACGTCAGCAAGGTAAGGGGAAAGCTGAAGCGCGCTCTTCCCGACCGCTCGTTCATCCACACCCACCCCGGCTTCGGCTACCGGCTACAGCCGCAACCTTCACAAAACCTTCACATCGATGCCGCCGTGCATTAAGCACACTTGCCGCCGCCACGCTGTGGTGCTCCATCCGGGCGCCATAACTTCCAGCGATAGGGGGAACCTTGAGCAAAAGAGCAGCATCGGCCGGCCTTGCGGCCATAGTCCTTGCCGTCACCGTCGCCGCCTGCGGCGGCAGTAACAGCTCGTCGGGCACCACGACGTCGAGCTCGTTCGCGCCGCTCTCCGGCGCGGGATCGACATTCGCCGCTCCGGTCTACGAGCAGTGGGGCTCACAGATCTCGGGCTTTACGCTCAACTACCAGGCCGTCGGCTCGGGGGCCGGCATCACGTCGCTGGAATCCAAGACCGTGGACTTCGGCGCCAGCGACCCGCCGCTGAAAGCCGAAGAAGAAGCAGCGATCGCCAAGAACGGCAGCCCGCCGGTGCAGATCCCGATGTTCTTCGGCGCGATCACCGTCTCCTACAACCTGCCCGGCGTGGCATCGGGGATGAAGCTCGAAGGCAAGACAATCGCCGAAATCTTCATGGGCAAGATCAAGACCTGGAACGCCGCGCCGATCGCAGCGCTCAACCCCGGCGTCAAACTGCCAAGCACGGCGATCACGGTCATCCACCGCTCGGACTCTTCGGGAACAACCGCGGGCTTCACGGCCTTCCTCTCGGCAACCGACCCCGAATTCAAGACGAAGGTTGGCGAAGGCAAGGTCGTGCAGTGGCCGACCGGCACCGGGGCGAAGGGCAACGCCGGCGTGGCCGGAGCGGTCGCTCAGACGAACGGCGCGGTCGGCTACGTCGAGCAGGCTTACGCGCTGCAGCACAAATTCACGACGGCGTCGGTGAAGAACGCGGCCGGCAAGTTCGTCGAACCGTCGCTCGAATCGACGACCGCCGCGGCGGAAGGCGTCACGGTGCCCGCGAACCTCGGCATCAAGGTCGTCAACCCGTCGGGCGCGAATGCCTACCCGATCACGTCGCAGACGTTCATCGTCGTCAACAAGGACGTGTGCAAGGCCGGCCTCCCCGGCGGTGAAGCGGCCGCGAAGAGCCTCGCGAAGTTCCTCGAATACGGGCTCGGCGAAGGCCAGGCGATCCTGTCGAAGGCGGACTACGCCAAACTGCCGTCGTCGATCCTCGAAAAGTCCAAGGCAGCAGCCGCGAGCCTCGAATGCAACGGCTCGCCGCTGAAGAGCTGACGGCAAGAGCCGGCAGGTAGGAGCGGCCGGGTGGATTCGGCGACGGCACTCGCGGGCAGCGGGGCGCCTCTCGGGAGGCGCCCCGCTCGCTCGCGTCTGGCCGACCCCGCGGTCCGCTTCGGTCTCGCCGCGATCGCCGCGCTGCTCGTCGCGCTGATCATCTTCTTCTTCGCGAAGCTCTTCGGCGAAGCGAAACCGGCGCTCGAACGCGAAGGCGTCTTCGGGTTCCTGTTCCACAACGACTGGGACGTGAGCCGCGAATCGTTCGGCGCCCTGCCGCTGCTCGCCGGCACGCTCATCACTTCGGCGATCGCGCTCATCATCGGCGTGCCGGTCGCGGTCTGCTCCGCGATCTACGCCACCGAGCTCTGTCCGCGTGCGCTGCGCACGGCGCTCACCGTCGTCGTCGAGCTGCTCGCCGCGGTCCCCTCTGTCGTCTACGGACTGTGGGGCATCTTCCTGCTCGCCCCGCATCTGCTCGGCTTCGAGAAGTGGATCGCGAGCACCTTCTCCTTCGTCCCCTTCCTCGGCGCCGGTGCGGTGACGGTCCCCAACTATTTCGTCGCGGGGCTCGTGCTCGCGATCATGATCCTGCCGATCGTCAGCGCGATCAGTCGCGAGACGATGGCGACGGTCCCGGCGGAGCACAAGGAGGCGGCGCTCGGGCTCGGCGCGACGCGCTGGGAGATGATCCGCGTCGCGATGCTTCCCTACTCGCGCCGCGGCATCGTCGGCGGCGCGATGCTCGGGCTCGGTCGGGCCGTCGGCGAGACGATCGCCGTGACGATCCTGATCGGCGACAGCCCGACGCTCAGCCACCACCTCTTCAGCCAGGGGTACAGCCTCGCCGCGGTCATCGCGAACGAATTCGGGGAGGCGACGGGGCTGCACCGCTCGGCGCTCTTCGCGTCGGGACTGGTCCTCTTCGTGCTCACGTTCCTCATCTACGCGGTCGCGCGCATCTTCGTCATGCGCGCGACACGCGGCACCCACAGCGCGATCCTGCCTCGCTCGAGCGACATCGCCTCCGCGGAGTCGGCGCCGTGAGCGCGCAGGGCGCCACCGCGGATGTTCTCGCCCCGTTCGCGGTGTCGCGCCGGCGCCGGCGGCGCGACCGCTTCGCGCGCTGGTCCGTCGCCGCGGCGACGCTGATCGCGATAGTGCCCCTCGCCCTCATCCTCTACTACCTGCTGCGCCGAGGGCTCGGCGCGATCAGCTGGTCGTTCTTCACGACCGACCCGACGGGCAACACGTTCTTCGGCTCGAGCTCGATCGGAGGGATCAAGAGTGCCATCCTCGGCACGATCGAGATCGTCGCGATCGCGTCGCTGATCGCGATACCGGTCGGGGTCGCGGTCGCCCTGTGGCTCGTTGAGTACGGTCAGAGGAGCCGCGCCGCCCACGGCGTGCGCCTCTTCGTCGACATCCTGACGGGCGTCCCGACGATCATCTTCGGGCTCTTCATCTACATCCTGCTCGTCGTCGGGACGGGCTATGCCGGCTACAAGGGCTCGCTCGCCCTGGCACTGCTGATGCTGCCGATCGTCGTGCGCTCGGCCGAGGTGGCGCTCGAACTCGTCCCCTCGGCGCTGCGCGAATCGGCGCTCGCGCTCGGTGCCCCGCGCTGGCGGACCATCGCCTCGGTGACGCTGCCCACGGCGCTGCCGGGACTGCTCACCGGCGTCCTGCTCGCGGTCGCGCGGGCCGCGGGCGAGACCGCGCCGCTGCTGTTCACGGCCGGCTCGACCATGAAGACGAACTTCGACCCGAACACCTTCATGAACTCGCTGCCTGTGCAAATCTACAACGACGTGATCTCGCCCACGCCCGCAGTCGAACAGCGCGCATGGGGCGCTGCGCTCACGCTTGTGGTGATGATCCTCCTTCTCAACCTGTTCGCCCGCCTCGTCGCTCGCCGGAGCGCAGTTGGCTAGCGTGCCGGCACCCGACCGCCCCGCCGCAGGCGCGGCGACGGCACCGGCTCCGGTCACGCCGGGCGAGCGCGGAGGCGGCGCTGCCGTCGTCGACGCCCACTCCGTGCGCACCGAGGACCTGCGCGCGTTCTACGGCGAGTCCGAACAGCTCAAGGGGATCGACGTCGAGTTCGCGGCCAACGAGGTCACCGCGATCATCGGGCCCTCGGGCTGCGGCAAGTCAACGCTCGTGCGCTGCGTCAACCGCATGCACGAGGAGATCCCGGGCGCGCGCGCGGAGGGCAGAGTGCTGCTCGACGGACTCGACCTTTACGGCGACGGCGTCGACGTCGTCGCCGTCCGCCGCGCCATCGGCATGGTCTTCCAGCGCCCCAACCCCTTCCCGACGATGTCCGTCTACGACAACGTCGCCGCGGGGCTCCGCCTCACCGGGAGGCGCCGCGAAAGCACCGACGCCGCGGTCGAGCAGGCCCTGCGCGACGCCGGACTGTGGAGTGAGGTCTCCTCGCGGCTCGACGTGAGCGCGACTGAACTCTCGGGCGGCCAGCAGCAGCGGCTCTGCATCGCGCGCTCGCTCGCGGTGGGCCCCCGCGTCCTGCTGATGGACGAGCCGTGCTCGGCGCTCGACCCCATCGCGACGCTGAAGATCGAGGAGCTGATCGGCGAGCTGAAGGCGAGCGTCACGATCGCGATCGTGACGCACAACATGCAACAGGCGGCGCGCGTCGCCGACAGGACCGCGTTCATGCTCGACGGCGAGCTCGTGGAGGTCGGCCTTACGGGCCAGATCTTCACCAACCCCACGGACCCACGGACCGAGGAATATGTCACCGGCAAGTTCGGCTGACGAGTCGGGCGAGCGCGCGGGCACGCGCGAGCGTGCGCCGGACGGTGAGGGCCTCGGGCGCGCCCACTACCGCCAACAGCTCGCCGAGCTCGAAAAGCGCGCGCTCGGCGGGCTCGACCTGATCGTCGAACAGCTCGACCGCGCCATGGAGGCCCTCGCGCACCAGGATGTCGAACTCGCGACGATGGTCATCGACGACGACGACCGCGTCGACGGCCGCTACCTGGAGGTCCATCAAGGAATCCTGTCGCTGCTCGCGCTGCAGGCACCCGTCGCCGGCGACCTCCGCCTCGTCGCGGCACTGCTGCACATGATCAACCACATCGAGCGCATGGGCGACCAGTGCGTGAACATCGCGAAGATGATCCCCCTGTCGGGCTACGAGCCACCGGTCCACGGCGACGTCTTGGACGCGCTGCGGAAGATGGGGGCCTACGCGCGCTCGGAGGTCACGCAGTGCAAGGCCGCTTTCGCGAGCCGCGACGGCGACCTCGCGCTCGACCTCGCGCGGCAGGACCGCGAGATCAACCGCCTCAACCGCGAGATCTTCCGCATGGCGATCGAGATCGGCGACGACCCCGACACGCGCGAGTGGGCGATGCACATGACGCTCGTCGCGCGCGCGCTCGAGCGGATCGGCGACAACGCCGTCGACATCGGCGAGCAGGTCGTCTTCGTCGTCACGGGCCTGTTCCGCGAGTTCCACGACGTTCCCCGCGGTCTCGCGGAGCGCTGAGCGCCCAGAACCGCCGCACTTTGCACACTTAAGTTGTTAAGAGGTTGTTTCCGCCAAATTGCGGACTTCACAGCCGAAGGAGATCGTGCTTTACACTGCGGGCCAATGACGGCCCGCGCCGCCACCGCCGACGTAGCCGGTAAGCAAGCGAGCCGGGCGCCGTCCAGCGCGGCTGCAAGCATCGCGGGCATGCGGATCGCGATCCTCGACCGGGACAGCGGCTTCATCCAGGTTCTCGCCAAGCGCCTGGAATCGATCGACTGCGAGTACCGCGTCCTCGCGAGCCCGGTGCCGCCCGAGCAGATCGCGGCGATGCGCCTCAGCGCCCTGGTCGTCAACCTCGCGGTCCTCGGCCCCCAGGCATGGTCGTGGCTCGAGCGCGTCTGCGAGGCGATGCCCGAGCTCGGCGTGATCGTCTGCACCGAGCAGTCGACCGTGGCCCAGCGCGTGCGCGGCCTGAAGCTCGGAGCCGACGACTGGATCGCGAAGCCGTGCCACCCGCTCGAGGTGATCGCGCGCGTGGAAAGCATCGTTCGCCGCCGGCGCCGTGCGAGCAAGCGCTCCGCGAGCGAACAGGTCGTCGCCGGCGAGGTCGAAATCCGCCCCGACCGCTTCCAGGCGTTCGTCGCCAGCCAGAGCATCGACCTGACGCGGCGTGAGTTCGAGCTGATCGAGCTGCTCGCCTCCGCCGAGGGCCGCGTGCTCGAGCGCGAGGAGATCTACTCAAGGCTGTGGGGCTACGCGATGGTGCGCGGCGACCGCTCGGTCGACGTGTTCGTGCGCAAGCTGCGCCAGAAGCTCGAGAAGGCCTCGCCCGGCTGGCGCTACATCCACACGCACTTCGGCATCGGCTACCGCTTCGCGGCAGAAGCCGTCGGCGCCGGCGAGCCGCTCGCCGACGAGACGGAGCCCGTCGAGCGCGTCGTCAGCCAGGTCTGAGCGCGGGCCGGTCGGCGCGCCCGACAGGCGGAGCGCGCGAGAACGTCGCGCCCGGCGCTATAACGCAGTGGCGCGACGCCGACGGCGGCGAGCGCAACGGCAGGGACGCCTAGTCCGCTGGGAGAAGGATGGCTGAACGCACGCGGGTCATGTGCTTTGCGACGCAGGGCCATGGCCACATCGAAGAGGAACGCATCCGTGACCTGCTCGCACCGCTGGACGCGGTCGTGTTCGAGTTCGAGCGCGCCCACAAGGTCCGCTCGGCGCTCGCTCTCGCCAGAGCGGTGCGGGCGGCGCGCCCCGACCTGATCGTCATGGAGGGCACCGGGACCGCGGGCGGGCTGACGCTCATCGCGCTCGACGCTTTCCTCGGCGTGCCCTTCGTGGTCTGCAGCGGCGACGCCGTCGGGCCGTATCTGGGCCTTCGCGGGCACCTCGTCGGCGTCCTCGGCGGGCTCTATGAGCGCCTGCTGTGCCGGCGCTGCGCCGGCTACGTCGGCTGGACGCCCTACCTGGTGGGACGCGCGCTCAGCTTCGGCGCCCAGCGCGCGATGACCGCGCCGGGATGGACGCGCGGCACCGTCTCGGAGGATGCGCGCCGGAAGATCCGTGAACGGCTGAACATCGCCGAAGACACCATCGCGGTGGGCCTCGTCGGCTCGATGCACTGGAACGACCGCCTCGACTACACTTACGGGGCGGAGCTCGTGCGCGCGATGGCGCTCGTCAAGCGCACCGACGTCGTGGCGTGCCTGATCGGGGACGGCTCGGGGCGCGCGCACCTGGAACAGATGGCCGGCGACGATCTCGGCCAGCGGATCCTCTTCCCGGGGCGCGTACCGCCCAGCGAGGTGCCCGACTATCTCGCGGCCCTGGACGCGGGCACCCTCTCCCAGAGCGTCGACCGCGTCGGCTCGTTCCGCTTCACGACGAAACTGAGCGAGTATTTCGCGTCCTGCCTGCCGGTCATCACGGGCGAGATACCCGCCGCCTACGACCTTGACGAGGACTTCATGTGGCGAGTGCCGGGGAGCGCTCCGTGGAGTCCCATCCACGTGCGGGCGCTGGCGGAGCTCCTCGAAGGCCTCACGGCGGAGGAGGTCGCGCGGCGCCGCGATGCGATGCGCAGCCGCACAAGCGAACCGTTCGACAAAGCGACCCAGCAGCGACGGATGAAGGCGTTCGTCGAAGACCTCATCTCCGAGCGCGGCTCCGCCGCATAGCCGCGCATCGCCGGGGCAGTCCGCCGGCGGCGGCGAGCGGCAGTGTTCTGTTACGCCGCGACCGCGGCGCCGGCGATCGCCGCGAGCTCGCGCGGCCTGAGCAGCGCCGCGAGCTCGCCGCCGCCACCCCCGAGGCGCACGACCGCGAGACCGCCCTTCTTCAGGTCCGCTCGCGCGCCCGTCAATTCGGCGATCAGCGTCGTCAGGTACGGCTCGTGCCCGACGATCAGCACGTGCGCGTCGGGGCCGAGACCCGCCACGGCATCGGCGACGAAAGCGGCGTCCGGTCCACCGGCGAGCGCCTCGCTCGGGCGCGCCACGTCGGCCTGGCCCACCTCGGCGAGCGCGATCGCGGCGGTACGCACGGCGCGCACCTTCGGGCTGTAGAGCACCAGCTCGAAGCTCGCACCGATGCGCGCCAGCGCGATGCCGGCGGCCCGCGCCTGCTCTTCGCCGCGCGCCGTGAGCGGCCGCGCGGCGTCGTCGCGCTCCCCGTGAGGTTCGGCGTCCGCGTGTCTGAGAAGCCAGATCTGGCGTGCCATGAGTACGCGGGAAGCCTAGCGGCCGCGCCCGGCTGCGCCCGCGGTGTTAGCTTGGAATCGATGAGCAGCGAGGCGACACTCGAAAGGCGCGGCCAGGATCCGTCCGAGCCGAGCGGCGCTGAGCTCTACATCAACCGCGAGCTGTCGTGGATGGACTTCAACGACCGCGTGCTGCAGCTCGCCGAGGACCGCGACGTGCCGCTCCTGGAGCGCGTCAAGTTCTGCGCCATCTACACGACCAACCTCGACGAGTTCTACATGGTCCGTGTCGCCGGCCTGCGCGACCAGATCGACGCCGGCTTCGAGCAGCCGAGCCAGGATGGGATGACTCCGGCCGAAGCGATCGCGGCGATCCGCGAGCGGGCGCTGGAACAGAGCCTGCGCCTCACGGCGTGCTTCGAAGGCGACGTGCGGCCGGCGCTCGCGGCGCAGGGCATTCGCGTGGTCGGCATCGACGAGCTCGCCGAGGATGAGCAGCAGGAGCTCGCGGTCCACTTCCAGCGTGCGATCTTCCCCGCGCTGACGCCCCTCGCCGTCGCTCCGGGCCGCCCTTTCCCGTACATCTCGAACCTGTCGCTGAGCCTGGCGGTGCTCGTGCGCGACCCCCTCGACGGCCACATCGTGTTCGCGCGCGTGAAGGTCCCAATGGAGATCCTGCCGCGCTTCGTGCCGCTCGAACGCGGCTCCGAACTGCTGCTGGTGCCGCTCGAGGACGTCATCGCGCGTCACCTCGACGAGCTCTTCCCGGGCATGGAGATCGCCGACCACGGCGTCTTCCGCGTCACGCGCGACGCCGACCTCGAGGTGTCGGACGACGCCGCGGACCTGCTCCAAGCGGTGGAGGACGAGCTGCGCCGCCGCCGCTTCGGCGAGATCGTCCGCGTCGAGGTGGCCGCCGACTGCTCGCCGGAGCTGCGCGGCTCGCTGACGACGCTGCTCGGCGTGCAGCAGGCCGAGATCTACACCGTCGACGGGCTGATCGACATGGGAGCGCTGTGGCAGATCGTCAAACTCCCGGGCCGGCGCGAGCTGCGCGACCGGCCGATGACGGGCGTGACGCACCCGCGTCTTCGCCCGCACGGCGACGAGGAGGCCGACATCTTCGCGGTGATGCGCGAAGGCGACATTCTCGTCCACCACCCCTACGAGTCGTTCGCCACGTCCGTCGAGCGCCTCGTCGAGCAGGCCGTCGCCGACCCGGATGTGCTCGCGATCAAGCAGACGGTCTACCGCACGAGCGACGACTCGCCGCTCGTCCCGGCGCTGATCGAAGCCACCGAACGCGGCAAGCAGGCGGTCGCGCTCGTCGAGCTGAAGGCCCGCTTCGACGAGCGACTGAACATCCAGTGGGCGAAGGCCCTCGAGGAGGCCGGCGTGCACGTCGTCTACGGCCAGCCGGCGCTGAAGATCCACGCCAAGTGCGTCCTCGTCGTGCGCCGCGAGGGCGACGGGGTGCGCAACTACATCCACATCGGCACCGGCAACTACCACTCGACGACGGCGCGCCTGTACACCGACTTCGGCCTCTTCACGACCGACGCAGAGCTCGGCGCCGACGTCGCCGACATGTTCAACTATCTGACGGGCTACGGCCGTCCGGGCCGCTACCGCAAGGCCCTCGTCTCACCCGCCGGGATCCGCGACGGTCTCATCGCACAGATCGAACGGACCGTCGCGGCGCACCAGGACGGCGTCCCCTCGCGCATCGCGCTGAAGATGAACGCGCTCGTCGACGGGCGCTGCATCCGCGCGCTCTACGCGGCCTCGCAGGCCGGCGTGCCGATCGACCTCAACGTGCGCGGCATCTGCTGCCTGCGACCGGGCGTCCCCGGCCTCTCGGAGAACATCCGCGTGGTCTCGGTGGTCGGCCGGCTGCTCGAGCACTCACGCGTTTACACCTTCACGCGCGGCGACGAGGTGACGGTCTACATCGCCTCCGCCGACCTGATGCCGCGCAACCTCGACCATCGCGTAGAGCTCGCAGCGCCCGTCCAGGCGCCCGAGCTGCGTGCCGAGGTGCTCGACTGCCTCGAACGCGCGCTCGCGGACAACCAGAGCTCGTGGGAGCTGCACGGCGACGGGACGTGGGAGCGGCGCGCCCCGGCCCCGGGCGAAGCACGGCACAACTCGCAGCAGGAACTGATCGAACGCTACGGCGCGTTCGGCGACGGCGACGGCGACGCCTGAGCCGGCGGGCCGAGCTCCGCGAGCGCTGCCCGGATCTCATCGACGGTCTGGAAGTCAAGCCCCAGCAGGTGGTCGTGGCGGTGGCGGACTACGCCCTGCTCGTCGATGACGATCACGGCGCGCTTGACGCCGAGCGCGTTCGTCGCGCTGTAGCGCCGTGCGACAGCGCGGTCGGTGTCCGCGAGCAGCGGCACGTTGAGCGTGTGCTTGTCGATGAACGAGCGGTGCGACGCGACGTCCTGCGCCGAGATCCCGACGACCGTCGCCCCGAGATCCGCGAGGTCGTCCGCCCGGTCGCGGTAGGAGCAGAACTGGCGGGTGCAGACGGGCGTGTTGTCGCCCGGGTAGAAGAGGAGCACGACGCGTTCGCCGCGGTGATCGGAGAGGGTGAAACTGCCGTCCGTGCCCTCAAGCGTGAAGTCAGGTGCCTGCTCGCCGACGCCGGGTCGCTTCGCCATCTGTGCCCCTCTCCTCGTGTCGAGGCAGCATACAGCGCCCGAACCGGCGCGTCGGATCCGCCTGAGGCGTTAGAAATCAGGGCGTGCGCGCAGGACTGCCAGCGCGTCTTCTGACCGCCGGCGCGGTCGTCGCGGTGATCGCGGCGTGCGCCGGCGCTCCGGCGACCGCGCGTCACGCGCACTCCGCGTCGGCGGGGACCTCGCTTCGCTCGTGGCCCGAGTTCGGCCTTACGCCGCAGCGCCTGGACGCGACAAACCTCTCGCCGGGTATCGACGCGGGGAACGTCCACGAGCTGCACGGACGCGCCGTCGCGCTGCCCGGGACCGTCGACTCCTCCCCCGTCTTCGCGCCCGACGCCCGCGTCGGCGGCTTCCACGGCGCGGTGATCTTCGTCGACACGACGTACGGGCGGACGGTCGCTATCACCGCCCGCAGCGGCCGGCTCCTGTGGACGTATACGCCGCCCGGCTACAGCTCGTGGGCCGCGAGCCCGCAGATCACGACTTCCACGCCGCTGCTCGACCCTGACGGCCGCTGGCTCTACGCCGCCTCGCCGAACGGAAGGCTCCACAAGCTGTCGCTCGCGAACGGTCGCGAAACGCGCGCCGGCCATTGGCCCGTCTCGATCACGCGCGACCCCGAACGCGAGAAGATCGCCTCGGCGCTCAACATCGACGGTCGCTACCTCATCGCGACGACCGGGGGCTATATCGGCGACACGCCTCCCTACCAGGGCCACGTCATCCTCGTCGATCGCTCGAACGGGCGGATCGTGCGGATCTTCAACACGCTCTGCTCCGGCCGGCGCTACCTGCAGCGCCCCGCCACCTGCCCAGCGAGCGACTCGGCGATTCTCTCGCGCGCCGGCGCGGTCGTCGAGCCCGGGGGCAGGAGCCTGCTCGTCGACACCGGCAACGGGCCGTGGAACGGTCGCAGCGACTTCGGCGACAGCGTCCTCGAACTGACCGTGCCGCATCTCGACCTTCGACAGGCGTTCACGCCGCGAAACCAGGAAGAACTGAACCTCCAGGACATCGACCTCGGCTCGAGCGCACCGGCCCTGCTCGGCGGCGGGCTCGCCGTCATCGCCGGCAAGGACGGCGTGCTGCGCCTGCTCTCGCTGCACCACCTCGACGGCCACAACCCGCCGCTCGCCGGCCGCCGCGAGGCGCTCGGCGGCGAACTCGAGCGCCTCTCGACGCCGGGCGGCGGCGAACTCTTCACCGCCCCCGCCGTCTGGCACCACGGCGGCGCCACCGACGTCTTCGTCGCCGACTTCGAGGGCACCGCCGCCTTCGCGCTGCGCCACGGACGGCTGGTCCGCCTCTGGGAAGCGGGGGCCGCCGGGACGAGCCCGATAGTCGCCGGCGGCCTGCTGTACGTCTACGAACCCAACGAAGGCGGCATCGAGGTCTACCGGCCGCTCTCGCCGCACCCGCTCGATAGGCTCCCGGGCTCGCCGGGGCACTGGAACAGCCCGATCGTCGTCGACGGCTTCGTCGTCGAGCCCGAGGGCGACGCCAACGAACACCTCACGCACGGCCGGCTCGAGATCTTCAGCCTCAGATAACGCCGGGGTCGCGCGCGACGCGTACTACTCTTAGCTCTCGGCGGGTCCCCCCACCGGCCGCCGGACTTCCCCTTCCGCAACCCCGCCGGAGAGGAGCACGACGCAATGCTCAAGCTCGCACGCTGGTCGACGACCCATCGGGTAGCCGTTCTCGTCGGCTGGGTGATCGTGCTCATTGCCGTGGGCGCGCTCGGACGCGCCGCCGGCACCGACTACTCGTCGAACTTCACGATCCCGAACTCCGACGCCCAGCGCGCGTACAACCTGCTCGCGTCACAGTTCCCGCAACAGGCCGGAGACCGCGACGAGATCGTCTTCAGGGTCGACTCGGGGACGGTCACCGATCCGGCCGTCCGCGACCACATGCAAGCGATGTTCGACCAGGTCGCAAAGCTGCCGCACGTCACTTCGGTCGTCAGCCCCTACGAGGCTCCCGGAGCGATCTCGCGTGACGGCAAGATCGCATTCGCGACCGTCGTGTTCGACAAGCGCGCAAATGAAATCCCGGTCGGCGCGATCGACGAAGTCATGTCGACGGCCAAAGCCGCCGCGCGGGCGGGCCTCGAGGTCGAGCTCGGCGGACAGGCGATCGAGTCGGCCCAGAAACCGGCGTTCGGGGTCTCCACCGCGGTCGGGCTGATGGCGGCGATCGTCGTGCTCCTGATCACGTTCGGCTCGCTCACCGCGATGGGGCTGCCGATCCTCACGGCGCTCTTCGGCCTCGGTACCGGGCTCAGCGCGATCGCCCTCTTCACGCACGTCAGCGCGACGCCGAACTTCGCCTCGGAGCTCGCGGCGATGATCGGTCTCGGCGTCGGGATCGACTACGCGCTCTTCATCCTCACGCGCTTCCGGGAGGCCTACCGCACGCCCGGGCCGACGGAGGGAGACGTGCGCGAGTCGACGATCAAGGCGATGGACACCGCCGGCCGCGCGGTCCTCTTCGCCGGCTGCACCGTCGTGATCGCGCTGCTCGGCATGATCGTGCTTGGCATCTCGTTCCTCTACGGCCTGGCGATCTCGGCGTCGATCGGCGTGCTCCTGATGATGCTCGCGTCGCTGACGCTGATGCCGGCGCTGTTGATGTTCACCGGCCACCGCGTCGCGCGAAGCGGCCGCAGAGGCGCCAGCCAGCCGGGAACGGGCGGGCTGATCGGGGCGGGACGGCGCTGGATCAACTGGAGCGCCTTCATCGCGCGGCGCCCCGCACTCATCGCCGTGCTGTCGGGACTGCTGATGCTCGCCTTCGCCGTACCGGCGCTGTCGATGCGTCTCGGGTCGAGCGACGCGGCGAACGACCCGACAACTCAGACGACGTACAAGGCATATCAGCTTCTCGAAGAGGGCTTCGGCCCCGGCTTCAACGGGCCGCTGACGATCGCCGTGAAGCTTCCCGACCCGGCGAGCGCGCACGCGACGCTCGCCGCGGTCGAGGCCGCGATCACGAAGACCGGCGACGTCCTCGCGGTTTCGCCGCCGCGCGTGAGTCCGAGCGGGAAGGTCGGCACGCTGACCGTGATCCCCGCGAGCTCGCCCCAGGCGCAGCAGACGAACGAACTGGTCGAACACCTGCGCTCGACCGTCCTGCCGCCGGTCGAGCACGCCACCGGCGCGAACGTCTACGTCGGCGGGTTCACCGCCGGCGCGATCGACTTCGCGAACACGCTCTCGGAAAAGCTGCCCCTCTTCATCGGCGTCGTCGTGTTGCTATCCGCGCTGCTGCTGCTCATCGTCTTCCGCTCGGTCGTGATCCCGATCCAGGCGGCGATCATGAATCTGCTCAGCATTAGCGCATCGCTGGGGGTGATCGTCGCGATCTTCCAGAAGGGCTGGCTCGGCGGCGCGCTCAACCTCAAGCCGGGCCCGATCGAGTCGTTCGTGCCGGTGATGCTCTTCGCGATCGTCTTTGGCCTCTCGATGGACTACGAGGTGTTCCTCATATCGCGCGTCCACGAGCGCTGGCTCGCCACGCGCGACGCGTCGCGCTCCGTCGCCGAGGGGCTCGCGCTCACGGGCCGCGTGATCACGGCGGCGGCGACGATCATGGTCTGCGTCTTCCTGTCGTTCGTGCTCGGCGAAGAGCGCGTCATCCGCGAGTTCGGCCTCAGCCTCGCGGTGGCCGTCGCGCTCGACGCGCTCGTCGTCCGCTGCCTGCTGCTGCCCGCAACCCTGCACCTGATCGGCAGGGCGGCGTGGTGGATGCCCGAGTCGCTGAGGCGCATCCTGCCTCGCGTGCACGTCGAGGGCAAGACGTCGGTGCCGCAGGCGCCCGCCACGCCGGAGCCGGCGCTCTCGTCCACCTCGAGTTAGCGCGGACGCTAGCGGGCGGCCCGCGCGATGCGGGCACTCACGGCCGCCTCGTCCAGGCCGGCGACCTCGACGAGCTTCTCGCGCGAGCGGGCGCCGCGCACGAGCGTCACGGCTCCCGCGCTGACACCGAGCTGGCGGGCGAGGAGGCGGCGGAGCGCCTCGTTCGCGCGCCCGTCGTGCGCGGGAGCGGCGACGCGGGCGAGCACGACGCCGTCGCGCACGCCGTCGATCGCGTCGCGGCCGGCTCGCGGCGTGAGGCGCACCCGGACGGTGCAGCGCGCCTCGTCGCGGGCGCCTATTCCATTTCGCTTTTGCGTTTGCGGTCGAAGAAGTAGTAGCCGATCGCCACGATCACGAGGACGATCACGACACCGCCGATGATGTAGCGCAGTTTGTGGTGGACCGGTTTGGAGCCGACTTCTTTCTTGGCTTCTTCGGCGCTCTCGACTGTGTAATGGACGCCCTTGGCGCGCAGCGCGGCCTCGATCGCTTCGACTTCGTGCGGCTTGAGGTGGATGAAGACCTTTTCGCCGTTCTTGAGGACGATCAGGATGTCGTGGTCGCGCTTGTTGATCTTCGCTTCGCTGATTTCGTGCGACTTCAGCTGTTCCTCGTAGGCGCTCTGCGCCTCCTTGGTGTAGTGCGCGACCTGGGGTTCTTCGGCTGCGGCCAGCGCGGGGACGGCGAGCGCGAAGGCTGCTGCTGCGGCAATGGGGAGCGTGATGAGTCTCAGGGATCGGATCATTGGGCGAACGCTATAACAGACGGCCCATTGTCCGGGGCGGGAACCCGAGGCCCTAGCGGCGCGCGCTTTTGAGCGCCTTGTTGCGCTCGATCTTCGACAGGTTGACCTTCCGCACGCGCACGTTGTGCGGCGTGACCTCCACCGCCTCGTCGGCGCGCACCCACTCGAGCGCCTCATCGAGGGTCAGCGCCTTGTGGGCGTCGAGGCGCACGAGCACGTCGGCGGTCGAGGAGCGCATGTTCGTGAGGTGCTTCTCCTTCACGGGGTTCACGTCGAGGTCGTCGGCGCGCGAGTTCTCGCCGATGACCATCCCTTCGTAGACGTCCTCGCCGGGGCCGACGAAGAGCGTGCCGCGCTCCTGCAGGGTCATCAGCGAGTAGCTGACAGTGCTCCCGCTGCGGTCAGCGACGAGCGCGCCGCTGGTGCGTGTCACGAGGTCGCCGGCCCACGGCTCCCAGTCCTCGAAGACGTGGTGCATGATGCCGGTTCCCCTGGTCTCGGTGAGGAACTCGGTGCGCAGGCCGATCAGGCCCCGCGCCGGCACGAGGTAGTCGAGCCGCACCCAGCCGGTGCCGTGGCCGACCATGTGCTCCATGCGGCCGCGCCGCGCGGCGAGCAGCTGCGTGACGGTGCCGACGTGCTCCTCGGGCACGTCGATCGACAGGCGCTCGACGGGCTCGTAACGCTTGCCGTCGACGTCGCGCTCGACGACGTGCGGCTGGCCGATCGTGAGCTCGAAGCCCTCGCGCCGCATCATCTCGACGAGCACCGCGAGCTGCAGCTCGCCGCGACCCTGGACCTCGAACGTGTCGGGTCGGTCCGTCGGCAGGACCCGTAGCGAGACGTTGCCGACGAGCTCCTGGCGCAGGCGGTCCTCGATCTGGCGCGCGGTGATCTTTTCCCCCTCGCGGCCCGCGAGCGGCGAGGTGTTGACGCCGATCGTGATCGACATCGCCGGCTCGTCCACGGTGATGACGGGCAGCGGCCGCGGGTCGGCGGGATCGGCGAGCGTCTCGCCGATCGTGACGTCGGCGATGCCGGCGACCGCGATGATTTCGCCGGGCCCGGCCTCGGAAGCGGGGATGCGCTCGAGCGCCTCGGTGACGTAGAGCTCGGCGACGGTCGCGCGCTCGACCGTGCCGTCGGCGCGGCACCAGGCGATCTGCTGGCCCTTGCGGATCGTGCCGTTGCGAACGCGGCAGATCGCGAGGCGGCCGACGTACGGCGAAGCGTCGAGGTTGGTGACGAGCGCCTGGAGCCGGTGCCCCTCCTCGTACTCCGGTGCGGGGATGCGTTCGAGGAGCAGGTCGAGCAGCGGTTTCAGGTCCGTGCCGGAGATCCCGCTCGCATCGTCGTACTCGAGCGAGGCGACGCCGGCCTTCGCGTTGCAGTAGACGATCGGGAAGTCGATCTGCGCCTCGTTCGCGTCGAGGTCGAGGAAGAGCTCGTAGACCTCGTCGATCACCTCGTGGACGCGGGCGTCGGAGCGGTCGACCTTGTTGATGACGAGGATCACGGGGAGCCCGCGCTCGAGTGTCTTGCGCAGCACGAAGCGCGTCTGCGGCAGCGGGCCCTCGGACGCGTCGACGAGCAGTAGCACGCCGTCGACCATCGTCAGCCCGCGCTCGACCTCGCCGCCGAAGTCGGCATGCCCCGGCGTGTCGATGATGTTGAGCTTGACGCCGTCGTAGTGCAGGGACGTGTTCTTGGCGAGGATCGTGATGCCCTTCTCGCGCTCGAGATCCATCGAGTCCATGACGCGCGTGGCGACTTCCTGACCCTCGCGGAAGGCGCCCGACTGCCAGAGCATCGCGTCGACGAGCGTCGTCTTGCCGTGGTCGACGTGCGCCACGATCGCGACGTTGCGTATGTCCTGCCTTGTTGCCACGAACGCTCAGGCTAGCGTCGCCGGGCGGCCGCTTCGCCCGGCGCGCGCGGCTCAGGCGAGGGCGGCGAAGCGCTCGGCCCACGGCTCCGCTTGGACGGCGCAGACGTTGATCACGTAGGCGATCGCGTGGTACCAGCCGGCGATCACGCACAGCTCGATGATCTCTTCGTCGCTGAAGTGCGCTGCGAGCGCGGCGAACTCGTCGTCGCAGACGCCGGAGCGCTCGTGCAGCGCACCGGCGAGCGCGAGCACGGCGAGCTCGTCGGGGGCCCACTGGGCCGCGTCGGGCTGCCCGTCGACGGTCTCGCGCAGCTGCTCGTCGCTGAAACCGAGCGGGCGTGCGAAGGCCGCCACGTGCACCCCCCACTCGTACTCCGCGCCGGTGAGCGCGCAAGTGCGCAGGATCATGACCTCGCGCAGCCGCGGCTCCAGCAGACCGTGACCGAGGATGCCGGCACCGAGCGGCCGCGCGCGCGAGGCGAGGTCGGCATGGCGGTTCAGCGTGCGGAACAGCGCGAGCGGTTCGACCTGCGCCCCGGGCGGCATCCACTTCGCGAGCATCGCCGCGACATCGGGCTCGTAGGGCGGCGTCAGCGGGGCGATCCTCTGTGGCGGGTCGGTCATCGGTTCCTCCTCGGCAGTGCGCTTCTATAATCGAAGCGCAGCATAGCGCTTCTGAAACAGAAGCGCAAGGTGGTTCTCCCGCATGCCCGACCCCGCGACACGCAAACCCAGCAGCCGGCCGATCATGGTGCTGCTCGCGCTGCTCGGGCGGCGCTGGACGCTGCGCGTCATCTGGGAGCTCCGCGGCGACGCGCCGCTGACGTTCCGCGAGCTGCAGCGCAGCTGCGACGAGATGAGCTCCTCGGTCCTGAGCCGCCGCCTGGCCGAGTTGAAACGGGCGGACATAGTCGCGGTCGTACGGGACGGCTACGTCCTCACGGCGCGCGGCCGCGAGCTTCTAGCACTCTTCGGTCCCTTGAACGCCTGGGCCGAGGCCTGGGCGCGTCGCGCCGGCGACCTCCCACCGGAGGGCTGAACTTGCTGCTCTACAACTCGCAGGTCTCGGGCAACTGTTACAAGGTGCGCCTGCTGCTCGCGCACCTCGAGCTGGCGTACGAGACGCGCGAGGTCGACGTCGTCGACCGCTCCGGCCGCGACGAGCTCCTCGGCGAGCTCAACCCGGCGCTGCGCGTGCCGACGCTCGTGCTCGACGACGGCCGCGCCCTGGCCGAGTCCGACGCGATCATCTGGTACCTGTCGGCCCGCACGCGTTACCGGCCCGAGGATCCGTTCGACGCGGCGAAGGTGCTGCAGTGGATGTTCTTCGAGCAGTACAGCCATGAGCCCAACATCGCGGTCGTCCGCTTCTGGGTCGCCTACGCCTCCACGCCGCCGCCGGCTGCTGCGATCGAGGAGCGCCGGCGCGCCGGCTACACGGCGCTCGACGCGATGGAGCGGCACCTCGAGGGTCGGGATTTTCTCGTCGCCGAGCGCTACACGATCGCCGACATCGCGCTGTACGCCTACACCCACGTCGCCGGCGAGGGCGGCTTCGACCTCACGGCGTACCCGGCGATCCGCGCGTGGCTGAGCCGCGTCGCGGCGCAGCCCGGATACGTCCCGATCACCGCCTGACGAGCGCCCGCCATCGTGTAGCCTGCGGAGCCCGTGGAACAGCCAGCCGACCTGCCGCCCGCCGCCGGCGTAGTTGACGGAGCGCAGCGGCCGAAGGTCATCTACGTGATGGGCCAAGGCAAAAGCGGGAGCACGATCCTCGGCGTCGCGCTAGGCAACTGCGACGACGTCTTCTTCGCCGGCGAGCTCGTGACTTGGCTGCTCGCCTCGGGCCGGCCGGTACTCGGCGGCGCCGAGCGCGTGCGCTTCTGGCGCGCGGTGCGCGAACAGGTCGAGGGCGCGCAGGAGCTCTTCGGATCGGCGGCCTACATGACGCTTGAACGGGCGGCGTCGCTCGTGCGCGCCGACCGGTGGCCGAAGCGGCGCGGCCTGCGCCCGCGCTACCGGCGCGTGACCGAGTCGCTGTACCGGACGCTCGCGGCCGAGTCGGGCTGCCGCCACATCGTCGACACCTCCCACCTGCCGCTGCGCGCCCGCGAGCTGCAGGGCATGGACATCGACCTCTATCTCGTGTTCCTGGTACGCGACGTCGAGGCGGTCGTCGCGTCGCACGCGAGCCACATCAAACGTCACGAGGCGGCCGAGAGGCGCATCCGCGTCGCCGCGACCGTGGGCCGCCTCTGGGTCGGCTACGCACTGTCGCTGGCCGTGTTCCTGCGACAGCCCGCGGACAGGCGGATGCTGCTGCGCCACGAGGACTTCATCGCCGACCCCGAAGGCGTGCTGCGCGCAATCCTGCGCATGAGCGGAGCGCCCGAGCGCATCCCGGACCTCGCTCACCTGAAGACCGGGATTCCGCTCGTGGCGAACCTGATGGTCCGCGAGCCCGAGGTGGCGCTGCGGCCGACTGCGGCGCAGCCGCACCGCGCCTCGCGCACGATGCGCGCCCTGCAACGCCCGTGGGAGCTGGTCATCAAACGCCTCGGCGGGGTCGGTGATCGGGCTGGACGCTGACGCCGCAACGGCGCCCGTCGGTACCTTGAGCCCTGGGAGTGCACGGTGAACGCAGACGAGCTCGAAGAGAGAATCGCCGGTTTCCTGAACTGGAACTACCGCTTCGAATTCGATAACGGGGCGATCACGCCGATCCAGAACCAGGGGCTGCTCAACCGCCAGGAACAGCGCCGGCGTTACTTCTTCGCGGCCCTGCTCACCCTCTACGGGGGCTCACTCGCCGGCCGGCGCGTGCTCGACCTCGGCAGCGGCGTCGGCTTCTGGGCGCTCGAGGCAGCCGCCGCGGGAGCCGACTTCGTGATGGGCATCGACGCCCGCGAGGAGCGCGTGACGCAGTCCCGGCTGGTGTTCGAGGCCAGCGGGATCGACCCCTCCCGCTACGAATTCGAGCACGCGAACCTCTTCACGCGCCCGACGCCGGACGGCTTTGACATCGTGCTCTGCCTCTCGATGCTCGAGGAGACCGCACGACCCTTCGAGCTCTTCGAGCGCTTCGCGGCGAGCGGCGCCGAGCTCGTCGTGCTCGAGTGCGAGCTCGCCCCCGTGGCGTCGAGCTTCTTCGCCGTCGAGACGCTGCCGAAGCGCAAGGTCATCGAGCGACCGCTGGTGCTCGTGCCGACACGCGACGCGGTGGTCGAGCTCGCCAAGGAGTTCGGCTTCGACGTGCTCGCGCTGGCGCGGAACATGACCGACTACGCCGGCCTGGACGACTACCGCCGCCGGCGCCGCCTGGCGTTCTTCCTCGCGCGCGGGCGCCCGCTCGACGCGCTCGCCGCCGAGCCCGCCTGGCAGCCCGCGCTCGCCGGCGCGCTCGCGCGCCTGCGCGGCTGACCGCGGATCAACTCCCGAACTGCGGCGCCGGCGGCGGGGCGAGCAGTTCCGGCGGGTCGGGCGCCGCCACCTGCCAGGAGAACGCGAGCATCGAGGAGGCGGTGAGATCGATCGCGGGCTCGGTGTACGAATAGGCTTCCATGTTGTCTTCGTAACGCGCCTGGCCGCTGTCGAAGCGCGCGAACACGTTGCCGCCGCCGACGGGGCAGGGCCGCATCCCTTCAAGGAAGCCGCTGCTCGGTTCGTTGGAGGGACCCTCGACCGCGGCGCCCGCAAGAACCGGCTCGCCGCCGTCGAGCGAGCCGACGATGTTCGCGACCTGATGCTGGATGCAGTCCGGGAACGTCGACCCGTCGCCGACGATCAGCGACGTTCCCCAGGCGTTCGCGCCGAGCACGTTCGCGAGCCAGCGCCGCGACTGAGCGGCGTACTCTTCGCCGCCGGTCAGGTAGTCGTACTCGGAGGCCATGACCGACAGGCCGTCGCCGTGCGAGGTGGTGTCGGCTGCGGCCCACGGGAAGCCGAAGCCGAACGGATCGCGAGCCGCCTGTTCTTCCGCCGCGACGAGTTTTTCGCCGAGCGCGTGCACCAGGTCCCCTTCGCTCTCCTGGAGGCCCGCGGGGTCACCGGCCGCGCGCAGCGCGAGCACCAGTTCGAAGTCGGCGATACCGCTCACGTCGTAGAGGTTCAGGCCTTCACCCGCGCCGCTCGAGTGCTTGTATTCGGCCGCCCAGTGCGCCGCGTCGGCGAGATAGTAAGCCGCGCTCGTGTGCGGCAGGCCGGCGGGCGGCGAGGTCGCCGATTGCAGCGCGAGCGCGAGCTCGGCCGCGCCGAGCGTCAAGTCGTCGCGCCATTCGCTCTCCGGGTAGAAGTCCCACGGGATCGCCGTCAAGAGGTGCCCGGTCGGGTGCGTGTCGGCGAGCGCGTACACGTGCTCGGCGGCCAGCAGGCAGCGGTCAGCGAACGCCGGGCGCGCCTGGTGGAAGACCTGGAAGCAGAGGGCGAAGTCGGCTGCCAGCCGCCCCGCGAGGTTCGGGCTGATCGGCGATCCCGGCGGGCCGGCCCGGAACACGGGACGGTGGCGGATGAAGCGGTAGAGCGGATTGCCGGCGCCGTATGTGTCGTCCTCCTGCGGCAGCCGCCAGATGTCGTGATCGGAGATCGTGTGCGCGTTGCCCGCGCCGATGCCGACCTGGTAGTAGAGCGTGCGCGTCTTTTCGTCCCACATCCGCAGCAGCCATTCGAGGCCGAAGCGCGCCGAAGCGGTGAAGTCCGAGCGCGCTGAACCGCCCCCCATCTGCAACGGGAAGTCGCGCACGCCGATCAGCTGCAACGCCACCGCGTAGCTCGTCGTCTGCACGAACTTCAGGTAGTCGCCGGCGTCCCACCAACCGCCCGCGGCGTCGATCCACTGGTGAAGGCTCTGCAGTTCGCCCTTGAATTCGCCTTCTTCGTTGACGCGCGGCGTGAGGTACGTCATCGCGTGCTCGTCGTTTAGGTGGCCCGGCGCGGTACGCAGAGCCGAAGGTATGAATTCCGGGCCGTCGCGCTCGTTGTCGTAGAACGAAAGCGAGTTCGCGAGCGCGGGGTCGTAGATCGAGGCCGGCGTTCCGACCGGGAACGCCGGCGACTTCGCCGCGGGCTGCGCGCCGACTTCGATCGCGTAGCGCCCCGCCGCGGGTGCCGTGAAGTCGATCGCGTACACGTACGGAAAGCGCCGGCTCCAGGCCCCGAGCAGCTTGCCGACGCTGCCGTGCGCCGCCACCACGCCGCCGGTCGAGCGCACGACGAAACGCGCCCCCGCCTGCGGGGCCGTCGCCATCAGGTAGCCGCGCGCGGAGGAGCCGGCCGGGTAGCCGAGCTGGTCGACGCGGACGTACGCTTCGTCCGTCTTCGCATCCGCGACGGCGGGCGCGAGCGCCGCGCACACCACCACTGCCGCTGCCGCCGCCGCTACGAGGACCCGCATGTGGCAAGCGTACGCCCGCGCGGCGCTGCAAGACGCGCTCCAGCTCCACACCGCGGGCGCCGGGTCCGGGCGATGCGGGCAGACGCTTGGGCTGCAGCGCACGATCACGCGCTTCGGGCTGCTCCCCGCCGGCGACGGCCGCATCGCGAGCGTCCACCGGCACTGGTACCTGGACCGTGACGGGCCGCGGCCGGAGAGCGCAATCGTGTCCGCGTCCGAAGCCACCGAACGCGAGCGACGCGCAGGCGAGGAGCGCTCCCGCCAGCCGGCGCCCGCCGACATCGCCGCCGCGCGCGACCCCGCCCCCGAAGGCTAGGCCAAGGCCGGCAGGCGCCGTCGCCTTAGCGGCGACCGCGCAGCAAGATCACGGCGGCTGCCAGCGCCGCGACGGCGAGTGCGGCGGCGACCCAGGGCGCCGGCGCGCTGCGTGCCGCGGACGCGGCGGCGTCCGACGCCGCGTTGACCTTGCTCGTGACTTCGTCGCGCAGGTCGGCGGCGGCGGCGCTACCGTCGGCGATCGCGTCGGCGAGCTGGCCCTTGGCATCATCGACGTGCCTCTTCACATCGCCCTCGCCGTCCTTGACGCCGTCTTCGTGCGCAAGGCCGATCGTGTCGGCGGCCTTGGCGACCGCGTCCGCGACGGCGTGCTTGGCTTGCTCGCCAGCTGCCGCGAGTTGATCCGTGGGTACCGTCGCCGACTTTCTTGACATCACAAGCTCCTTCGCCGTCGTGCGCGGCCCGCCGCGGGGGCCGCCGTGTTCACCTGGGGTGCCCGCCCGCGCCGCACGCGAAACAGCTACTAGAACGGGCCGTCGGGCAACTCGACGCGGCCCTCGGGCCAGTCGACCCCGGCGACGAGCGGTCGCCACATGGCGCACATCGGCATCTCGACCATGCCGGACGGCTGCCGCACGAACACGGCCGCCGAGATCGCTTTGAACGAGAACTTTTCGTACAGCGGAACGTTGGCGGGCAGAGAGAACAGCATCGCGCGGCTCGTCGCGAGCTCGGGCGCGAGTCCGATCGCAGCTTCGATCACAGCGCGCCCGAGACCCTCGCCGCGGCGCGGTCGCGTCACGATGACGCCACCGATACCGGCGACGTCGAAGTGAGCGTCGGCGACGCTGACCGGGGCGCGCAGCAGGCCCGCCATCGCCAGCAGGCGGCCGTTCTCACGCACGCCCACGTGTCGCGTCTTGCGCAGCCAGTCGAACGCCTCGCCGATGCGGCTGCCCCACGGTTCGACCTCGCCCGCGACCACCTCGTCCCAGTCGGCTTCGGAGACGTTCTCGAGCTCGACGGCCTGCACGACCGACACGCTAGCCGCCGGGGCCCGACTGGCGGTCGTCAGGCGGCCGGCTGGTCGATCCGCACGAGGTTGCCCGCCGGGTCGCGCACTGCGAAATCGCGCGTGCCCCACGCCTGGTCCGTCGGCTCCTGGACGATCTCGGCGCCCGCGTCACGCACCTGCTCGAACGACGCATCGAGGTCGTCGCTGCGGAAGTGCACGCCGTTCATCGCGCCCTTCGCGATCAGCGCCGCGAGCGCGTCGGCGTCGGCCGGGCCGCCATTCAGGTAGTTCGTGATGACGATCCCGACGCCCGGCTGGTCCGGAGCGCCGACCGTGATCCAGCGGAACTCACCGCGGGCGACGTCGTTGCGCAGCTCCAGCCCGAGCGCGTCGCGGTAGAACGCGAGCGCGCGGTCGGGGTCGTCGACGAGGACGAAGCATGTCGAAAGGGTCAGGCTCATGGCGCCAGCCTAGAGTGCGGCGGCCGCCGCGGCTTCTCTGATCCTGCTCGATTGCCGGACGGGCCGCGCGATGTTGCGCGCCAGGCACCCGGGAACCTGCTCCAGGCCGTCGTGCCCGCGCGCCCGGTATGCCGTGGGGGTCTCGCCCACGAGCTCACTGAAGCGGGAGCTGAACGATCCGAGCGAGGCGCAGCCGACGGCGGCACACACCTCGGTGACCGTGAGATCGCCGCGGCGCAGGAGTGCCTTCGAGCGCTCGATACGACGCGTCATGAGATACGCGTACGGCGTCTCGCCGTACGCGGCACGGAACTGCCGCGAGAAGTGCGCCGGCGACATCAGGGCGGCTCGCGCAAGCGACGCGACGTCGAGCGGCCGGTCGTACTCGCGGTCGATCAGGTCGCGCGCGCGGCGAAGATGAGCGAGGTTCGCGAGTTCCTGCGCGGCCACGGGACGAGCGTATCGTCGTCGCGCGCTCACTTCGCAGCGGATTCGCTGAAACGCGCGCGGTAGGCGTGCAGCAAGCGCTGGTGCGTCAGCCAGCCGACGATGCGCTCGCCGTCCGGATCGACCACCGGCAGGCCGGCCTCGTCGCTCACGGCGAGGGCGTGGACCGCGTCTTCGAGCGTCTCGTCGGCATGCAGCTCGGGCGTGCCGCGGACGAGCGTCGCCGCCGTCGAGTCGCGGTGCTCGCCTTCCAGGGCCCGCTCGGCGTCGCCGGCGGCGACGACGCCCAGCAGATGCCCCGCGCTGTCGACCACGGGAAGGCTCTCGGCGTGCGCCTCGGCGAGACGGTCAAGCACCGCATCGATCGGCTCGGACGGCACGAGCGCCGGCGGCGCCGCGGTCATCGCATCAGAAACTCTGATCTGTGCCATGCGATTCGCGCTCGGGCGGTCGATGTCGATGCCGCGCCGGCGGAGCTTGAGCGTGTAGATCGTGTCGCGGGTGCGCGAGTTCGCAAGCGCCGTCGCGAGCACGACCGCGAACATCAGCGGCAGGATGATGCGGTAATCGCCGGTCAGCTCGAAGATGATCACGACCGCTGTTATCGGTGCGCGCGCGGCGGCCGCGAAGACCGCCCCCATGCCGACGAGGCCGAAGGCCCCCGGCGCCGCAGCCAGGTGGGGGAAAACGTCGTGGGCGATGAGGCCAAAGGCGCAGCCGAGCATCGCTCCCATGAAGAGCGACGGCGCGAAGACGCCGCCCGATCCCCCGATCCACATCGTGAGGCTTGTCGCGAGGATCTTCGCCGCGAGCAACGCGACGAGCACCAGCAGGACGTAGCGGCCCGAGATCGCGTGCTCGAGCACCGGGTATCCGACGCCGTACATTTGCGGCACGGCGAGCAGCAGCAGCCCGAGCAGCACTCCGCCCGCCGCCGGGCGAAGCCATTCCGGCCGCCCGGCCCAGAGGCGGTCGGCGACATCCTCGCCGCCGTAGAGCGTGCGGATGAACGTGAGTCCCACGGCCGTGGCGAGCACGCCGAGCACCGCGTAGAGGCCGAGTTCCGCCGGCGAGTCGAAGTTGAAGGCCGGGAGGGTGAGGAACGGGTGGCTGCCGAACGCGGCGCGGCCGATGGCGTCGGCGACGACGGAGCTCAACACGACGAGCCCGAACGAGCGGGTCTCGAAGTTCCGCAGAATGAGCTCGAGCGCGAAGAACACGCCGGCGATCGGAGCGTTGAAGGTCGCCGAGATGCCGCCCGCAGCGCCGCACGCGACGAGCAGGCGCAGCTGGCTCTCGGGCAGCTTCAGCGCCTGGCCGGTGATCGATCCGAGCGCCGACCCGATCTGCACGATCGGCCCCTCCCTGCCGACGGAGCCGCCCGAGCCGATGCACAGCGCCGACGCCAGAGACTTGACGAGCGGTACCTGGGTGCGCATCCGACCGCCCTCGCGGTTGACGGCGTACATCACCTCGGGAACGCCGTGACCTCTCGCCTCCGGCGCGAAGCGGCTCACGAGAGGCCCGTAGATCAGGCCGCCGACGACGGGGGCGGCGACGACGAACCAGACCCCGAGCGACGGGAGCAGCAGATTGGCTGCGTGGCCCGCGGCGCTGTAGTCGTGGTGGCCGGTGAAGAGGTAGGTGAAGCCATAGATCATGTAGCGGAACGCGACTGCGCCGACGCCCGCGCCAGCCCCCACGACGAGCGCGAGAACCGTCAGGGCCGTCGATTCGCGCGTCGCCGAGCGCCGCACCCTGTCGCGCAGGCGCGCCCCGGCTCCGCTGTCGCCGTTTGCCCCGACCGCTCTCACCCGCTCTCGATGGCGGCGAGAAGGACGTCTATCGCCTGGCGGACGTTGCGCCACTGGAAAGCGCCCGCGTCCAGGGCGCTGTGAAGGATCAGGCCGTCGGCCAGCGCCAGGAGGATCGACGCGAGCGCGTTCTCGGGGATCTCGGTGAGCTCCCCGCTGCGCACCCCCTCCTGGACCCAGCCGCGCACGAGTTCGCGCCGGCGCCGGTTAGCCTCCGTCAGCCGCCTGCGCACCTCACCGTCTGTGAGCAGCTCCGACCAGAGGTCGGAGCGAACCTGCACGCGGCCCGGCTCCTCGCCGCTTGCGAGGGTCACCTGGGCGAAGCGGCGCAGGCGATCGACGCTCGAGTCGCTCTCACCGGTGATCATCTCAAGCTCGTGGTCGAGGCTCGCGGCATCGTCGTCGAGCAGCGCGAGCAACAGGTCGCGCTTCTGCGCGAAGTAGCCGTAGAACGCCCCCTTGCTTACCCCGGCCTCGGCACACACATCGTCGACGGTCAGATCTCTGAACCCCCGCTCGGACGCGCATCGCCACGCCGCTTCAAGGAGCGACTGGCGACGCTCGACGCGTGTCTCTTGTCGGATCTTGGGCATCAGCTAGCAAACCGACTCGTCGGTTTTTTATTACGCTAGCATCCTCGCGTTCCACCGACGGTCGCGACTACTCTGACGGCATGCCGATGCCGCGAAGAGCGAGCGTTGCCGACTATTTCGAACGGCTCGATGAGCGCCAGCGCCCCCACCTCGAAGAGCTTCGCCGGCTGAGCGCCGCGGCGGACCGGAACGCGGAGGAGAAGCTCGCGTGGAACCTGCCCGTCTACGTGCGCGATTCGAAGAACCGCCTTTGGATGCTGCAGAACTTCAAGAATCACTGCTCGCTTCGCTTCCCGCCGCGGTTCTTCGCGTCGCAACGAGCCGGCGTCGAAGCCGCCGGCTACGAGGCCGGCGAGGGATTCATAAAGCTTCCGTACGATCGGGAGATCCCGGCGGGCCTGTGCACGGCGCTCATGCGAGCCCGCGTTGAGGAGTACGAGGCGACCGGCGCCGGCTGGTCGGACGAGTGACCGAACGGCGTGGAAGTTGACCGGCCCTAGTCGGCCCACCAGTCGCGCTGGCCTTCGACGTCCTCGCGCGGATCGGCACCGAGATTCGGCGCGCCGATGACGATGATCTCAAGGCCCTGCGGCCCGGCCTCGTAGCCGCGCCAGGAGCCGGGCGGGACGCGTACGGCGTCCCACTCCCCGATATCGACGACCTGCTCGTCGATCTTCATGCGCCCGCTTCCGCGCAAGACCACATAAACCTCCTCCTGCTTGTGGTGCGTGTGGCCGTATGGGAAGCGGTAGCCGGCTGGAACTCGCTGGTAGGTCAGCGCGGACTGCTCGATGGCGAGGGGACCGGTCGCGGCGCGGAACTCGAGATCCGGCGGGCCGTCGAAGCGCGAGCCGATGTCCTTCACGTCCCGCTTCAGGTTCCTCAGGCTGAACGGCATGGACGCAACTGTACGGCGCGGCACCGGCCCCCGCGACGCCGGCGCGAAGCCGTCGAGCGGCGTGCCGGCGGACGGGTCGCCGGAGCGCTCAGCGCGTCACGGCGTCCGCGGCGGCACGCCGGCGCGGGGCTCAGGGACCTCAAAGCTGATCCTCGGCGGCGCGGTAGGCGGCCTGCAGGAAGTCCGAGACGGTGTGTGCGACTAGGATCGTGCCAATCGCGCGGGTCAAGCGCGGGGCGCCAATCAGCCCGATCGTCAGAGCAGTAGCGACCCATTGCGCGAGGCAGTAGGGACATACGAGGAGCTCCCCCACGGCGAGCCGCAGCCCGTGGCCGCAGGGCTTCTCGTCCACCTCGCCCTGTCCGCTCTCCTCTTGGAATTCGGTGAACGGCGCGCGTACGAAGCTTGTCACCTTGTCCTTGGCGAGCAGGCGGCTGAGCTTGTGGCTGGCGATGCCGATGAGCAGTACGTCGGCGATGCCGAAGCGCTCGGGCAGCCCGTGACCGCGAGCGCGCAAGGCCACGAGCGAGCCCGCGAGTGCGCTGCTGTACGTGCCGGCGATGATCGCGTAGGAGCCGAGCGGCCGCTCCTGCCCTGGGGCGTACTGCGACGCGAGGGGTTTATGTCGGCTCGCAGGGCGGGTATCTGTCGCGCTGTATAGCCGGGTCACGGGATGCTTCTTACCCGTGTGCTTGGCGGTCGATGCGCCTCTCGCCGAGGCGCTGGGCGAGCCGGGATGCGAGCGCCATTATCGTGAGCGCCGGGTTGGCCGAGCCCTGGGTGGGCATGACGCTGCCGTCGCAGACGAACAGGTTGGGGACGCCCCAAGCGCGGTGGTCCCTGTCGATCACGCCGGCCTCGGGTGTGGCGGACATGACGCACCCGCCGACGAGGTGGGCGTAACGGTCGATCGTGAGGACGTCCTGCGCTTCGGCGGCGTGGAGGATTTCGTGGAGCGTCCGCTTGGCGTAGGCGATGTTCGCCCGGTCGTTGTCGCACTGGGTGTAGTCCAGTCGCGCGATGGGCATCCCATGGCGGTCGGTCTCCTCGGCGAGCGTGACGCGGTTCTCGGCGCGCGGGAGGAGCTCTGAGAGGCAGCCGATCGTGTACCACTGGTTGTAGTCGCGCATGTACTCGCGGAGCGCTTGGCCCCAGTGCCCGTCGGCGAGGACATGCTCGGCCCAGCCAATCGGGAGCGGGCCGACGGTCTGGATCGAGAAGCCGCGCGCGAACCCGCGTCCGGGGTCGGTCTCGTAGAACTGCTCGGAGTTGATCTCCGGCGGCGGCGCCTTGTACATCCGCATCTCTTGCGGAAAGCGCCCGGCGACCTGCGGTGCGCCCTGGACCATGATGCCGCGGCCCACGAGGTCGTTCGCGTTGGCCAGTCCGTTCGGGAAGCGTCTGCTCGTGGAGTGCAGCAGCAGTCGTGGCGTCTCGATCGAGTAGCCGGCGACGGCGATCGCGTCGGCGGCTTGGAAGTGCTCCTGCCCGTCGTGGAAGTAGGTGACGCCCGTGCAGCTGCCGGTCTCGTTCGTCTCGATGCGCGTGACCATGCAGTCGGCGCGCACCTCGACTCCGTGCTCCAGGGCGTCGGGGATGTGGGTGATGAGCGGCGATGCCTTGGCGTTCACCTTGCAGCCCTGCAGGCAGAAGCCGCGGTAGATGCAGTGCGGGCGGTGCCCGAAGCTGCCGTTGGCGATCCCGACCGGGCCGACGCGCATCTGTATCCCGAGCCTCCGCGCGCCCTCCCATGCCTTCAGCGCCCCGGCGCCGACAGGGTGCGGTCCGTGGGGGTAGTCGTGCGGGTCACCCCAGGGCCAGAACTCGCCGGCGACGGGCAGCTCGCGCTCCAGCCGCTCGTAGTGGGGCTTGAGTTCCTCGTAGGAGATCGGCCAGTCGGCGGCTACGCCGTCGCGGGTGTAGACCTCGAAGTCGGAAGGGTGAAAGCGCGGTGTGAACCCCGCGTAGTGGACCATCGAGCCGCCGACACCGCGCCCGGAGTTGTTCTTGCCGAGCTCGACGGGGTCCTCCCCTCCGATGATTCTGGGTTCGGTCCAGTAGAGGTCGTGGGAGCCGGCCTCGTCAGAGACCCAATCCTCGTCGGGATCCCAGAACGGACCCGCCTCGAGCACGAGCACGCGCCAGCCTCGCCTGGCGAGGCGTTGCGCGAGCGTCGCGCCGCCGGCGCCCGCACCGACGATCAACATGTCGACCGCCTCGTCGGGCCTGTAGCTGCGCATGCGCTCGCGCCCCGGTACGCCTCTGCGGTCCGGGTCGAGCAGGAACGCCGAGTCGTTCTCGGGTGGGCGGAGGGCGCCCTTCAGCGCGACGCGCAGTCGCTCTCTCACTCAAGACCCCGGTCGCGCGCGTCCTTGACAGGATCGAGAGCGAACTCGGGCGGCTTCTCCCAGTGCTCGCGCTGCCCGGCGCCGAGCCTGGCGAACCCGCGTGGGTAGGCGGGTCCGCCGAACCCGATTTCGTTCCACGCCCAGGGATGGGAGTAGAACTCGCTCAGTACGCCGCGCATGACCACCCCCCAGGCCTTTGTGACGGGCAGCTCCCAGTCGAGTTCGCCTTCTGAGAATCGCTGGACGATCTCGTGCTGGAGCTCGGGGGTGGCGGCGGCGAATCCGTCCTCGCAGCCGTGATCGCGTGCCGTTCGGTCGAGGTTCGCGGCGACCTGTTGCCAGGTCTCGGGGTCGGGGGGCATGTCGTGGTGGCGGAAGCCGTCGAGCTGCCTGGTGTACATCTTGGCGTCGACCATCTCGAGCACCGGGATGCGTGGCTCTGATTCCTGACCGACGGCGACGTCGCAGAACGCACGGAGCGTCCGTGCCTCCTCGTCGGTGAAGAAGCGGATCGCGGGGACGTTCGCCACCCGGTCGAGCACTACTCGGCGCGTGTGGGGATCCCAGTGGCTTGCGCTGTCGAGCACGTCGTAGTCGGGGTAGCGGCCGCGCATCTGCGGAGTCGTCCCTCGCCGCTGGCGCGGCAGCCCTCTGGGTGGGCCCGGGGTGGTGTCGCCGCCCCGCTTGGGTAGATGCCCGGCACCGCTGTGAGTCTGCGTGTCAGCCATCTCGGGTTAGTGCTCGCGGTCGGCGAGCGCGGCCGCGAGGCCCATGCCGCCGACGAGCGCGAGTGAGCCGGGAGCGAGCAGCGGTGGCCCCATCACGATGTTGTAGAGCGGCTCCGAGAATCCCCCTGGGCGCTTGCGCAAGCCTTGGACGTGGGTGTAGACCCCGATCAGCCCGTCCAGGCAGTAGAGCCCGGACACGAGGGGCAGCACGGTCCTCGCGGCGCGGGGCGAGCAGACGCCCGCCGCGCCGGCCGAGGCGAGGAGCGGGGAGAGCGCGATTGGGGTCCACATCCACTTGTCGCCGAACGAGCCGCGGAAGTGCTCGAAGTAGATCTCGAGGCCGAGGGGGAGCGCGCTGAGGGCGGTGGCGGCGCAGAGGGTGCGCTGCGCGCGGCCGCGGCGCAGGTTGCCCAGCAGACGCTTGGCGCTCATCGGCCCGCCAGGAAATCGGGCAGCTTCTGGCGCAAAGACTGGGCGATGATGCGGCGGCTGCCGGGGTCGCCATGCAGGATCGCGGAGGTGAGCGACCGGGCCTGCTCGACGGTGATGTGCGGCGGTAGCGGCGGCACTTCGGGGTCGCAGCACACCTCGAGCACCGTGGGTCGGTCGGCTGCGAGCGCTTGGTCCCAGCACTCCCCGATCGCGTCGGGGTCGTCGGTGCGGATGCCGTTGAGGCCGATCATCTCCGCCCAGCGGGCATAGGGGACGTCGGGCAGTTCCTGGGACTCGACGAACTTCGGGTCGCCGGACATCGCTCTCTGCTCCCAGGTGACCTGGTTCAGGTCACGGTTGTTGAGCACGAGGATGATCAGCCGCTGGTCCGCCCAGCGCTCGCGGTACTTGGCGATCGTGATCAGCTCCGCTAGACCGTTCATCTGCATCGCGCCGTCGCCGACCAGCGCGATGACGGGCCGCTCGGGGTGCGCGAACTTCGCAGCGATCGCATACGGAACGCCCGGCCCCATCGTGGCGAGCGTGCCCGAGAGGGTGCCCATCATCCCGGCGCGTAGCCGCACGTCGCGTGCGTACCAGTTGGCGGCGGATCCGGAATCGGAGGTGAGAATCGCGCCGGCGGGAAGGCGCTTTGAGAGCTCGTGGAAGATCAGCTGCGGGTTCACGGGCTGGGCCGGCTCGTGGGCGCGCTTGTCGATGACCTGCCACCACTGGTCGATGTTCTTTTCGATCGTCTCACGCCACCCTCGGTCGTCCTTGCGCCGAAGCAGCGGAAGGAGCGCTTTGAGGGTGAGGGCGCTGTCGCCGACGAGGTTGACCTCCATCGGGTAGCGAATGCCGAGCATCTTGCCGTCGATGTCGATCTGCACTCCGCGCGCTTGGCCCTCCTCGGGCAGGAACTCCGAGTAGGGGAAGCTCGAGCCGACCATCAGCAGCGTGTCGCATTCCTGCATCAGGTCCCAGCTCGGCCTGGTGCCGAGCAGTCCGATGGAGCCGGTAACGAACGGCAGGTCGTCGGGGACGGCGGCCTTGCCGAGCAGCGCCTTGGCGACTCCCGCACCGAGCGTGTCGGCGACCTCGATTACCTCCTGGGTGGCGTGCAACGCCCCGGCACCGACGAGCATCGCCACGCGCTCGCCGGCGTTCAGGATCTCTGCGGCGCGTTCGAGCATTTCGTTGTCGGGGGTCACCCGCGGAGACGTGTAGCCGGGCCCGGAGTGAACGGTGCCGTGGGCGTGCGGCGGCGTCGGCACTGCTTCTTCCATCTGCAGGTCGTTGGGGACGATCACGCAGGTGACGGTGCGCTCTGCCAGGGCGATTCGCATCGCGCGGTCGACGAGGTGCCGGATCTGGCCTGCCTCGGTGGCCATCTGCACGTACTCGTGTGCGACATCCTTGAACAGCGTGCCGAGGTCGACCTCCTGCTGGTAGTTGCCGCCGAGCCCGAGCCTGGCTTGCTGACCGACGATCGCCACGACGGGCCGATGGTCGAGCTTTGCGTCATAGAGCCCGTTGAGCAGGTGGATCGCGCCGGGACCGGAGGTGGCGAGACAAACGCCCGCTTCGCCCGTGAACTTGGCGTGCGCGCACGCCATGAACGCGGCCATCTCCTCGTGGCGGACCTGGATGAACTGCGGCACCTCGTCGCCACCGCGGCCGAAGGCGCCGATGATGCCGTTGATCCCGTCGCCGGGGTAGCCGTAGATGCGTTTCACTCCCCACTGGCTGGAGAGACGCCCGAGCAGGTGGTCGGCGACGGTCTCGCTCATTGCGCTCCTTTGCGATCGAGTGGTGTGAGGCGCCCGGCTCGGTTCTTCGCCTGCGCGTTCATGCGTGCCTCGCTTCTACCCCGTCGGCTTTGGGCCCAAAACGAGGGCCGGCGAGCCTCATGGCTGCTGGCGGACGCCAGCCTCGCGGGCTCGGGCTCGGCGAGCTCGTCGGCCAAGCTGGCGCCCCAGCGGGTGCCGCGCGCGACGGGCCGGCTGGCGGCCAGACCGTCAGTCCGGCAGGTGCTCCGCCAGCCAGTGATCGAGATCCTCGTTGCTCATCAGCTCCAAGTGAACCCCCGCGGGCTCGGCCGCTAGGTGCAGGAAACGCATCGCGATTCGCCACAGCGCGTCGGCGGGCATTGCTCATCCATTTCTCTCTTGGGGTCCCTTCTTACGCCTTTGGCTACCCCGTGGCGCGCGCGGGAACCAGGGGCGAGAACTGCGCGGCGAAAGCGGTGGGCGTTGCGTCGTCCAACGGGGGATCCCGCCCCAGCGGCTCACGACCTGGAGGCGTCCACGGAGAGCACCCCCTCGCCGAGGGCGTCTCTGAGCTCCGGCAGCGATTCGTAGACCTCGACGGCGCCGGCTTGGCAGAGTTCTTCTCGGGAGAACCCGCCCGTCATCACGGCGAGCGTCCGCACGTCGGCTCGCTGGGCGGCTTGGGCGTCCCAAGGCGAGTCGCCGATCATCGCGGCGGCCTCGGGTTCGGCGTCGGCGCGCTGGAGCGCAGCGTTCACGAGGTCCGGCTCCGGCTTGGTGGCGTCCACGTCACCGGCGCTCGTCCAGGCGTCGGCGAGCCCCCTGGCATCGAGCAGGTCAAGGTACCGCTCGATCTCGTCGGGCCTCGCGGAGCTGGCGAGGATGACGGCGTGCCCGTGCTCGTGCAGATCACCGAGGAGCTCGCGCGCGCCGTCCATAGTCTCGACCTCGCCGATCATCTGGCTGTAGTGCTCGGCCTCGCTTTGGCGGATCTCATCGCCGAGCCGCTGCTCGACGTGCTCGTCGGTGAGCGCTTCGACTAGCTGGTCGCCGCCCATGCCGATGTGGCGATGCAGCCGCCAGATCGGCAGCACGATCCCGTGGTCGCGGAACGCGCGATACCACGCCAGGGCGTGCTGGTAGTTGGTGTCGACAAGCGTGCCGTCGACGTCGAGGATCACGACGGTCATGGCGTCATCTCGTTTCAGCCAGCGGCGACGGCGCCGGAGTCGCGTTGCTCGCCGGCTCCGAGGTCTTGGGCGATCTGCTCGAGTGAGCGACCCTTCGTCTCGGGCACCCTGGCGAGGAAGAAGATCAGAGCCAGCACACCGAACCCGGCGTAGAGCCAGAAGGTGCCCTGACGGCCGACGGCGGCGACCAACGTCAGGAAGAACGAAGAGACGATGAAGTTGGCGCTCCAGTTCCCGACGGTAGAGACGCTCATCGCGGGGCTGCGCACCTTCAAGGGGAAGATCTCGGAGATCATCAGCCAGAACACAGGTCCGAGGCCGACCGCGAAAGATGCGATGTAGACGATCAGGCACACGAGCGCCACCCAGGCTGCGCTGTGCTGCAGGCCGCTTGAGGCGAAGAACACGCCGAGCATCGTCAGCGAGAGGATGCAGCCACCGGTGCCGACGATGAGCAAGAGGCGGCGACCCACCTTGTCGAGCAGCACGATCGCGACGATCGTGAAGATCACGTTGGTGATGCCGACCGACAGCGCCTGCGTGATCGCGGTGTTGGTGGACAGGCCGGTGAACTTGAGGATCGTCGGCGCGTAGTAGATGACCGTGTTCACGCCGATGAACTGCTGCGCGACAGCGAGCGTGAGCCCGACCACCACGAGTGGCCGGACCTGGGGGCGCCACAGTTCGCGCACCCCGCCCTCTTCCCTGGCGGCGTGCTTGATCTCCTCGAGCTCCTCGTCGGCCTCCTGGTCGCTGGCGCGCGCCCTGCGCAGGACATCGCGCGCCTCTTGTTCGCGGTCCCGCTCGAGCAGCCAGCGGGGTGAGAACGGCTGGAAGTACATGCCGATGGCGAGCGCGAGACCGGGAAGCGCGCCGAGGCCGAGCATCCATCGCCAGTTTTCGGTCGCGTCCTTCAGCGCCCAGTTGACGAGGTAGGCGGCCATGATCCCCGAGACGATCATCAGCTGGTTGAAGGAGGTCACACCCCCACGGATGCGCTTGGGCGCGAGCTCCGAGATGTACATCGGGGAGACGAAGGAGGCGGCGCCGACGGAGATGCCGAGCACGAAACGCGCGGCGATCAGCTCGGTCGAGGTCTGCGAGAGCGCGGACGCGAGCGCGCCGACCACGTAGATGCTGCCGGAAATGATCTTCGTGCGGCGACGTGAGAACGCATCGGCGGAATAACCTGACAGGATCGCGCCGACGACGGCGCCGATAAGCAGCGACCCGACGTAGGCCTGTTCGTTGAATTGGCCGCCGCCGAGCGCCTTGCTGACGAAAGGCAGCGCACCGGAGATGACGCCGGTGTCGTAGCCGAACAGGAAGCCACCCAGGGCGGCGACGAGCGCCAGGCGCAGCACGAAGCGGTTGTGCCCGCTCAGTGCCTCCTTCAGGAAGTCCACGCCGACCCCGTTGTTGTCGCTTGACCGGTGTCCGTCCGGGCGCTCATCTCACCGATCCGCCCGATCGCCGTCGGCGGACAGCGACCGCGGGTACGGCGGTTCTCCTGGAGTAGTGCCACGGCCGTAGTGGTCGGCGACGAGCGAGAACGCAAAGCTCACGAGGTGCTCCGGGAGCTCGTCGCCGGTCGACCGCTCGCGGTCAGCGTGTAGCCGAAATTTGTCACGAGAGGCGTCTACCCCAGCGCGCGTTGTTCCAAGCGCCGGCACTGCGGGTAGAGGCACGACATGACCCGTAGCGACCGGACCCGCCCGCGTGCCTCCAAGCCGCCGGGTCCAGGTGCAGGCGTGGCATGACCTCTGTCGTGGCGATTACGGGCGCGAGCTCGGGGGTGGGGCGCGCGACCGCACAGGCCTTCGCGCGCGAGGGAGCGACGGTCGGTCTGATCGCCCGCGGCCCGGAGGCGCTCGCGGCGACCGCGAGAGAGGTCGAGTCGCTCGGCGGACGCCCGGTGGTGCTGGAGTGCGACGTCGCCGACTCACAGGCCCTCGAAGCCGCCGCAGATCGGCTCGAACAGGAGGGCGAGATCGAGGTTTGGGTGAACAACGCGATGGCGAGCGTGTTCGCGCCGGCGTGGGAGATCACCCCCGACGAGTTCCGTCGCGTGACCGAGGTCACCTACCTCGGCGTGGTGTACGGGACCCTGTGCGCGCTGGCGCGGATGCGCCCGCGAGATCTGGGGGTGATCGTGCAGGTCGGCTCCGCTCTGGCCTACCGTGGCATCCCGCTGCAGAGCCCGTACTGCGCCTGCAAGCACGCGATCCAGGGCTTCACCGAGTCGTTGCGCTGCGAGCTGCTGCACGAGCACAGCAATGTGCGGGTGACGATGGTGCAGATGCCGGCGCTCAACACGCCGCAGTTCGACGTGGTACGCACCCGTCTGCCGCGCCATCCGCAGCCGGTGCCGCCGATCTACCAGCCGGAGGTCGCCGCCAGGGCGATCGTGGCGGCAGCGCGGGAGCCCGCACGGCGTGAGTGGTGGGTCGCCGCGTCGACAGCGATCACGATGCTGGGCAACGCGATCGTGCCCGGCGTCGGGGATCGCTATCTGGCACGCACGGGGTTCGACTCCCAGCAGACGGCGGAGCCGGTGCCGCCAGATCGGCCCGACAACCTGTTCCAGGCTCTGCCGGGCGAGCGCAGCGCGCACGGTGACTTCGACCGGCAGGCGAAGGCCCATAGCGTGCAGTGGGAGCTGACCAGGCACCGGCGGCTGCTCGCCGGGTGCGTCGGGGCGGCTGCGGGGCTACTCGGGGCGGCCGTGACGCGGCGGGCGCGATGAGCGACCGTGCACCGGCGATCAGCTCCTATGGGCTGATCGGGGACTGCCACAGTGCCGCGCTGGTCTCGACGGAGGGGTCGATCGACTGGTGCTGCCTGCCAAGGTTCGACAGCGGCAGCTGTTTCGGGCGGCTCTTGGACCGCGAGCGGGGTGGCTTCTGCGCCATCGACTTCAGCGGCAGCACCGAGGCAGAGTCGTGCAGCTATCTGCAGGACACGCTCGTGCTGGAGAACGTGCTCAGTGGTCCGCAGGGGATGGTGCGTTTGCTCGATTTCTTTGCGATGCACGAGGGCGGCGCGCGGGAGCCACGCCGCGAGCTGATCAGGATCGTGGAGTGCGAGCGCGGCGGCGCCGAAGTCTGCTTTCAGGTGGCGCCGCGGTTCGACTACGGGGCCGTGCGGCCGTGGCTGCGACGCACAGCCGTCGACATGTTCAGCGCGATCGGCGGCAACGACGGGCTGTTGGTGTGGAGCGACGGGGAGCTCGCCGTCGAGGGGGAGGCGCTGCTTGCGCGCCGGGAGATACATGCCGGCGAACGTCTGCGGCTCTCGATTCGTTTCGTGCGCCCGCACCTGCTCGAGGAGGAGACCGGCACGCTGGACAGCGGCCAGGTCGATGCGTGTCTTGAGGAAACAGTCAGCTGGTGGCGGCACTGGCGTGAACGTCTGCGCCACGACGGCCCCGAGACGGAGGCGATGGTGCGCTCCGCGTTGACGCTGAAGGCGCTGACCTACGCACCGACCGGTGCGGTCGTTGCCGCCGCCACGACCTCGCTGCCGGAGACGCTCGGCGGGGAGCGCAACTGGGACTACCGCTACAGCTGGGTCAGAGACTCGACGCTCGCCGCGCGCGGATTCGCCGAGCTCGGCGGTGAGCGCGAGGCCAAGAGGTTCCGCCACTTCATCGTGCGCAGCTCCGGCGGGCACGCGGAGGATCTGCAGATCCTGTTCGGCGTCGGTGGCGAGCGGCGGATCGGCGAGGAAGAGCTCGACCTGGACGGCTACCGCGGCTCGCGGCCCGTACGGGTCGGCAACGGCGCCGCCGGCCAGTTGCAGCTGGACGCGCTTGGGGAGGTCCTGAATCTCGCATGGCGCTGGCACCAGCGCGGCCACTCCCCCGACGACGACGAATGGCGCTTCTTCTCGGAGCTCGTGAACACTGCCGCGGAGCGCTGGTCTGAGCCCGACCGCGGCATCTGGGAGTGGCGCGGTGAAGCCCGGCATTTCGTTCACTCCAAGGCGTGCTGCTGGGCGGCACTGGACCGCGGGCTGCTGCTGGCCCAGGAGTGCGCGCGCAGCGCCCCGACCCGCCGCTGGCGGAGGGCTCGTGAGGAGATACGCGAGGCGATCGAAGCCCACGGCTACGACGAGGAGCGCGGCGTGTTCGTGCAGTGCTGCGATGAGCCCCAGCTGGACGGCGCGCTCCTCTTGCTGCCGGTCGTTGGGTTCGTGGATTTCGATGACGAGCGGATGCTGCGCACGACCGACGCGGTGCGCGAGGAGCTGGACGCCGACGGGTTTCTCTACCGCTACCGCGAGGCGGATCACCTCGAGGGTCAGGAGGGTGCGTTCCTTGCCTGCTCGTTCTGGCTGGCTGAGTGCTACGCCCGCCAGCACCGGCTGGTGCAAGCGCGTGAAGTGTTCGACCGTGCGATGGGTACCGCCAGCCCGCTGGGCCTGTTCTCCGAGCAAGTCGACCCGGCCAGCGGCGAGCTGCTCGGCAACTATCCGCAGGCGCTGACGCACCTCTCGCATGTCGCCGCGGCCGTAGCGCTGACCGAAACCGCCGCGTACGGCGTGGCCGAGACGGTTTGAGCGAAAGGCCTTTGGGTAGATGCTCGGACGATGTGGTTGCGGCGCAAAACGCTGGCGCCCGAGATCGATCCACTCGAGAGCGAGCGGGAACCGCGTCCGCGGCCTGAGCACGTCGAGGTCGAGATCGAGCAGAACGCTCGCTTCGTCGGCACGCGATAAGCGAGCCCGTCACGGAACGGGGCTGTGAACAGCGGCGACGCCGAGAGCTCCAGCCTCCCCGCGACGCGCGCAGAAGCGCCTGTCGTCGAGGAGCTTTCCGCACGGGTGTTCACGGTTCCCACCGACGCGCCAGAGGCCGACGGCACTTTGAGCTGGGATGCCACGACGGTCGTGTTCGTACAGGCGCGCGCCGGTGGCCACACTGGTCGCGGCTATAGCTACGCTGCGGGCGCCGCAGCGGCGCTCGTGTCCGGGCTGCTCGCCGACACGGTGGTCGGCACGGACGCGCTTTCGCCGCCGGCGGCGTGGGCGAAGATGCGCCGAGCGGTGCGCAACGTCGGGTATCCCGGGGTCGTCTCAAGCGCGATCTCGGCGGTTGACATCGCGCTGTGGGACCTGAAGGCACGACTGCACGATGTCGCGCTTTCGACCCTGCTGGGACGGGTACGCGAGCGGGTGCCGGTGTACGGCAGCGGCGGCTTCACGTCCTACTCGCCCGAGCAGATGGAGCGCCAGCTCGCCGGCTGGATCGAGCAGGGCATCACGGCGGTGAAGATCAAGGTCGGCTCGGAACCTGACCGCGACCCGCGCCGGGTCCGCCATGCGCGTGAGGTGATCGGCGAGCGCCCGGAGCTGATGGTCGACGCGAACGGCGCCTATAGCCGCAAGCAGGCGCTCGCTTTGGCCCAGGCGTTCGCCGGGGAAGCTGGCGTGTCTTGGTTTGAGGAGCCGGTGTCCTCGGACGACCTGGAGGGACTTCGGTTGTTGCGCGACCGCGGCCCGGCGGGGATGAGCATCGCTGCGGGCGAGTACGGCTATGACCTTTTCTACTTCGCGCGTATGCTCGGCGCGCGCGCCGTCGATGTGCTGCAGGCCGACGCGACGCGCTGTGGCGGCATCACGCAGATGCTGCAGGTCGGCGCGTTGTGTGCCGCCGACGGTGTGCGGCTCTCGGCGCACACGAGCCCGGCTGTGCACGCGCACGTCTGCGCGGCGATCGAGCCGCTCGCCCACGTCGAGTATTTCCACGACCACGCGCGCATCGAGGAGCTGCTGTTCGACGGGGCGCCGCCGCTTCGGGAGGGCGCGCTGCACCCCGATGCCGGCCTACCGGGCATGGGGTTGGTGCTGCGCGAGGGCGAGGCGGAGCGCTACGAGCGCTGATGCCGAACACGCTCCACGCCTACGAACATGTGCAGGGGATCTATCTTCCGATCGCGGTTGGCGTGTTCGCGTTGGTCGTCGGAACGCTGGTGGTGCTGCTCGTGCGCGGCGCGCGGCGGAGCAGGCCGGGATCTCGCTCGCAGGCACTGGTCGTCGAGGTGTCCTATGCGTGCTTGCTGGCGTGCGTCGCCGGCCTTCTGGTGTGGGTGACGTTCACCGCTGAGACCCCGATCGACCGCACCGTGGCGGACCCTGGGCTGCGGCTGAAAGTGATCGCCGCGCAGTGGAGTTGGCGGTTCATCTACCCGGACGGAGTGAGCGTCGCCGACATCGACACCTGGCACCCCGCCCCGGCTTACGTGCCGACCGGGACCGAGATCGAATTCGCCGGCACCTCAGAGGACGTGATCCACGGCTTCTGGATTCCTGCGCTGCACTACCAGCGCCAGTTCCTGCCGGGCTACACGACCCATTTCGATCTGCTGTTCCAGAAACCCGGCTGGTACGGGGGGGAGTGCTCGGTGCTGTGCGGCGTGAACCACAGCGAGATGCACTTCGCCGTGCAGGCGGTGAGCCCGCAGCGCTTTCGCGCCTGGCTCACGGAACAACACGGACACGGAGACGCGAGCTCGTGAGCACGGTGGCGCTACCGGCCCGCGTCGCGTCGAGCAGCCTCGCCTCGACCGACCACAAGCGGATCGCAGGCACCGCATGCGGGGTCGCGTTCCTCTTCTTTCTCGCCGGCGGCCTGCTGGCGCTGCTGATGCGCAGCCAGCTAGCCGCTGATGGCGGTGTGGTTTCCCAGCAGACCTACAACGAACTTTTCACGATGCACGGCTCGACGATGGTCTACCTGGTCATCGTCCCGGTCGCGCTGGCGGTCGGCATCTACTTCGTGCCGCTGCAGGTCGGGGCGGCGGAGATCGCCGGCCCGAGGGTGACGCTCGCCGGCCTCTGGCTGTACGTGTGCGGCGGCGTACTGATGTGGTCGGGGTTTCTCACCAGCAGCGGCGCCGCTGCGGCTTCGTGGTGGGGGTTCGATCCCCTCTCTGAATCCATCCACTCCCCCGGCAGCGGCATGGAACTGTGGATCTTCGGGGTAATGCTGGCAACGCTCGGGCAGATCCTCTGGGCCGGATGCGTCCTTCTTACCGCGCTGCGCGCCCGTGCGCCGGGAATGACGCTCATGCGGATGCCGGTTTTCACCTGGACGATGGTCGTCACCTCAGTAATGGTGGTGTTCGGGTTCCCGGCGCTGCTGCTCGCCCTGGGGCTGCTGTGGGCGCAGAGGCATTTCGGCGGCGTGCTGGTCGGCGGCGCGGGCGCCGTGGACTATCAGGCGTTGTTCTGGTTCTACGGGCACCCCGTCGTATACGTGATGTTCTTCCCCTTCGTGGGAATGGTCGGCGAGGTGCTCGCCACGTTCTCCTCACGACGGTTCTTCGGCTACTCGGCGTTCGTGGTGGCGCTACTCGCCTTCGCCGGGCTGTCGATGACGGTGTGGGCGCACCACATGTTCACGCTCGGGGTTTTCTCGAACAAGTACTTCGCGCTGACTTCGACCGCTTTGATCGTCCCTGCGGGCGTTGAGTATTTCGACTTTCTCGCGACGATCTGGCGCGGCAGCCTCCGCTTCACGGTCGCGTTCCTGTTCGCCGTCGGTTTCCTAGTGCAGTTCCTGGTCGGTGGCCTCACGGGGATCATCCTCGCTTCGCCGCCGTTGGACTACGGCTTGAACATGTCGTATTTCGTAGTCGCGCATTTTCACTACACGATCTTCGCGGGCAGCGCGTTCGGCCTGTTCGGCGGCATCTACTACTGGTTCCCAAAGATCACCGGCGTGATGCTCAGAGAGCGGCTCGGCAAGCTGCACTTCGTGCTGATGGTGATCGGCACCAACGTCACGTTTTTCCCGATGTTCATCCTCGGCAGCGAGGGGATGACCAGGCGGATCGCGCGCTACCCGGCCTCGACCGGTTGGCAGGGCTTGAACATTTTGGAGACCGCCGGGTCGGTGGTGATCGCGCTGTCGGTGCTCGTGTTCATGCTGAACGTGGTCGTCTCGCTGCGTCACAGGCGGCCTGCGGGCGATGACCCGTGGGGGGCGCACACGCTCGAGTGGGCAACGAGCTCGCCGCCGCCGCGGCACAACTTCGATGCGTTGCCGCCGATCCGCTCCTACGCGCCGCTGCTCGACCTGCGCGAGGGCGCCGAGGCGAGCGGATGAGACGCGCCGCAGTCGTGCTGATCGGCTGGGGGCTTTGGCTGGCGGTTCTGACGTGCCTGCAGGCTGTCTTCGCGCCGAAACTGATCCAGTTCTCGATCCCCGCCGTGGCCAGTGCGGCGTGCGTGATCGCGGGCCTAGGGCTGTGGCTGACGGAAGCGCGCCAGGGCGAGCAGGAGCGGCCGAGGCTGATCACGGATAGCTCCGTCGCGACGGCGACGCTGATCGTCGGGGCGGCGGTCGCGTTGGTCGGCGCCGGGTTCGGCTTGTGGCTGATCTTGATCGGCGCCGGGATCGCCGCGCTCGGCTTCGGGGGGGTCGTACGTGAGCAGCGGGCTCGCGCGCGCACGCTGCGCGAGGAGGGTTCGCGGTGAGCGCCCGGCCGCCGACCCTCGCGCGCCTGCTCGGCAGCTGGACGCTGGACCCGGTGCTGCTCGCCGTCTGCCTGCTCGCGATGGGCCTTTACCTTTGGGGCGTGGCGCGCTCGCGCCGGCGCTGGCCGGTGCGGCGACTCGCGTCCTTTACCGGCGGGCTGCTGCTCTTGCCGCTCGCGTTGATGTCCGGAATCGACGAGTACGCCTATGAGCTGCTCTCCATCCACGTTGTCGAGCATCTGCTGCTGATGCTCGCCGCGCCCGCGCTGATCCTCTGGGGAGCGCCTGTGAGACTGGCGCTGGGCGCGGCCCCGCCGGCCGGCAAACGCGCGCTCGCCACTCTGCTGCACGGGCGGCTGGCCGGACTCTTGACGCGCCCGGCCTTCGGGTTCGCCCTGTTCGCGCTGGCGGTGCTCGGCACGCACCTGACCGGTATCTACGAAGCGGCGCTGCGCAACCAGACGATCCACGGTCTCGAGCACGCCGCGTACTTCTGGTCGGGGATGCTGTTCCTACTGCCGCTGCTGGGAGCCGACCCTGTTCCGCGGCCGCCGGGCGCGATCGCGAGGTTCTCGTGGCTGATGGCCGCGATGGTCGTGATGTCCGTGCCGGCGGACGTGTTCCTGTTCGATCCGCACGTCCTCTACCCCTTCTATGTGGCGCCCGCAAGGGTGCTTCACACCACGGCGCTCGCTGACCAGCGGGCCGCGGGGATGATCATGATCGTCGTCGGCGGGCTCGCGATGGGTGCCCTGGCGATGGTGATCGCCGTGGGGGCGATGCTCGCCGAAGAGCGCCGCCAGCGCCGCCGCGACGCCTACCTGCCCGCGGACGGACGGAAACCCGCTGCGAGAGGGAGGGCGAGCGTATGAGGCGGCGGCTGACGGCAGCGGCGGCGCTGGCTTGCGCGGCGTTCGCGCTCGCGGACTTTGCCGCACAATGGAACGCGAGCGCCACACCGCTCAACAAGCCGGTTGGCGTGCCCGCTTCGCTGGTGCAACAGGGCCACTCGCTGTTCGAGTCCTCGTGCGCGTCCTGCCACGGCATCTCCGCGCAGGGCATCAGCGGCCGCGCTCCCAGCCTGCACGGCGTCGGCGCGCTCGCGGCTGACTTCTACCTGCAGACCGGGCGGATGCCGCTGCCCAATCCCAAGGCACAGCCCTTGCGCGCATCGCCGGCGTTCCCGCAGAGCAAGATCAGGGCGCTGATCGCCTACGTCGCGTCCTTCGGCGGGCCGGAAATCCCGGCGGTGCACCCCCGGCAGGGGTCGCTCGCGGAAGGCCAGCGGCTGTTCGGCCTCAACTGCGCGGGCTGCCACACGATCCAAGGACAGGGCGGGATCGTCACCGGCGCGATCGTTCCCTCACTGGACGCGGCGACACCAACGCAGATCGGCGAGGCGGTCAGGATCGGCCCGTATGTGATGCCGCGCTTCAGCAGCGGCGAGCTCACCGACGCGCAGGTGAACTCGCTCGCACGGTACATCCAGAGCATCCAGCATCCCGACGACCTCGGTGGCTGGGGCATCGGGCGGATCGGCCCGATCCCCGAGGGCATGGTCGCCTGGCTGCTGGCCGCCGCCGCGCTGCTGCTGATCGCGAGGCTTCTCGGCGAGCGCACGAGCGACGAGACCGAGAATCCCCGACGAACGGACGGCGGCGCGTGAGACGCTTCTGGAAGGCGATCGTGATGCTCTGGGTGTGGCGCGCCGGCGGCATGCGCGCCCGCCGCGAGCAGCAACCCGACGCGGTGGACCCCTCGGAGAGGCGCACGGGTGCACCGGCATGGGCCGAACGGCTGGTCGCGTCCGCGTTGCTGCTGATCCCGGTCGCGGCGCTGGCGTTCGTCACGCTGTTCGTCCTTCACCCGAACACGCAGCTGCTCGGCTTGACGCTCGGGGTCGCGCTGGCACTGCTGGCGGCGGCGCTCGTGCTCGCCGGGCGCTGGCTGGTGCCGCAGGAGACAAAGGTCGAGCGGCGACCAAGGCTCCCGGACCCCGAGGCGGCGCAGCAGGTGCGCGAGCAGGCAGGGGCAGGCGCAGACGGGATCACTCGCCGGCGACTGCTCGCCGGGGCCGCCGGCGTGGCAGGCGCCGGACTGACCGCGGCGATCGTGATCCCGGTGGCGGCGCTCGGCCCTGGCCTCGAGGCGCAGCTACGGCGCACCCCCTGGCACGCCGGTAGGGCACTGGTCGACGAGCAGGGCGAAGCGATCCTCGCCGCTGACGTGATCGAACGAAGCTTCCTGACGGCGTTCCCGCAGCACGCCGACCAGGAAGAGCTGGGCTCCCCGGTCGTCGTCGTTCGCGTAGACCCCAGCACGTTGAAGCTACCGCCGGCGCGGACTGGCTGGGCGCCGCAAGGCATCCTCGCCTACTCGAAGATATGCACGCACGCCGCGTGCGCGATCTCGCTGTTCCGCGACCCGCTGAGCCCGTCCACCGAGTCCAAGGGGCCGGCGCTGGTGTGCCCGTGTCACTACTCGACGTTCGACGTGCTCGACGGCGGCAGCGTCGAGTTCGGGCCCGCCGGACGACCGCTGCCGCAGCTGCCGCTGCAGATCGACTCGGCCGGCGTGTTGCGCGCGGCGGGGCCGATGTCCGGGCCGGTCGGACCTGCGTGGTGGGGCGACCCGTCGTGAGCCGGACAACTCAGAGCACCAAGGACCCGGTGGCGTTCGTCGATGAGCGCCTCGGCGCCGCGAAGGGCCTGCGCTTCCTGATGGACTACGTCTTCCCGGACCACTGGAGCTTCCTGCTCGGGGAGATCGCGCTGTATTCGTTCGTCGTGCTGATCCTGACCGGCACGTTCCTGGCGCTGTTCTTCGACCCGAGCACCACCCCGACCGTCTACCACGGCAGCTACCAGGCACTGCAGGGCCAAAGCGTGTCCGGCGCCTACGCCTCCACGCTTCACATCTCCTTCGACGTTTCCGGTGGACTGCTCGCGCGCCAGATCCATCATTGGGCGGCGCTCGTGTTCGTCGCCGCGATCACCCTGCACCTCCTGCGGATCGTGTTCACCGGTGCGTTCCGGAAGCCAAGGGACATCAACTACTTCATCGGCGTGACCTTGCTGGCGCTCGCGATCCTGGAGGGGTTCGCCGGCTACTCGCTCCCCGGCGACCTGCTCTCAGGGATGGGGTTGGCGATCGCGTGGGCGGTGGCCATGTCGCTGCCGCTCATCGGCGGCCCGTTTGCGACCGCGTTGTGGGGCGGCACGTTCCCCGGTTCCACGGTATTTGAGTCGCGGCTGTTCATCGCCCACGTGTTCCTGGTGCCCGCGATCATCGCCGGCCTGCTAGCGGTGCATCTGGCGATCATCATGCGCCAGCGCCACAGCCAGTTCCCCGGCCCCGGCCGGCGCGAGGACAACGTGGTCGGCACACCGATGTGGCCCGGTTACGCGCTGCGTTCGCTCGGCTTGTTCGCGGCGGTCACGGCGGTGCTGGTCCTGATGGGCGGCTTGATCCAGGTCAACCCGGTGTGGCTGTGGGGCCCCTACCACCCTTACGTCGGCACCAACGGCGCGCAGCCGGACTGGTACCTCGGCTGGCTGATAGGCGCGCTGCGCTTGATGCCGAACCTGGAGATCCACGCCTTCGGGCACACACTCGTGCCTAACCCGTTCTTCGGCGGCGTACTGTTCCCCGCCGTCATCTTCGCGCTGCTTTATGCGCTGCCGTGGCTTGACCGGCGCTTCATCTCAAAGGATTACCGGCGCCACGATCTGCTGGAGCACCCCCGGGACAACCCTCGTCGCAGCGCGCTCGCGGCCTCGGTGTTCTCAGCGGTCGCGGTCGTGTTCGCCGCCGGCTCGGCGGATCGGTTGTTCTTCCAGTTCGGCTTCGGCTACGAAGGTGCCGTCTGGTTCTTCCGCGGCGCGTTCCTGGTCGTGCCGGTCGTCGTCTTCGTGCTCACGAAACGCCTCTGCCTGCGGCTCGCACGCGAGCACGCGCACCCATTGCGTGGCTGGAGCGGCCAGCTCGTGAAGCGCAACAGCCGCGGCGGCTTCGATAGCGCCGGCGAGGCGAGCCGGGAGCTCGATGCCGCGGGACGCTGAGATGGGATGCTCGGTCAGGTGCGCCGGGGGAGCTGCTGATCTCTGATCGCGGCGCGCAGGATCGACCGTGCCCGCTGCGCCTCGCTGCTGATGCCAGCCCTCGAGATCGGTGGCGCGGTCCCGGGCGACCTGAGTAGCCGCCGCGCGGCCTCGGAGAGGTCCCTCAGCTGCCGCTCGCGCACGCGGGACTCCTGAGCTTGCGGCCGGCGCGTCGGCTGCCTCGCTGTCATCTTCGTCTCTCAGGCTGCGGCGCTGGACAGCGCGCCGGCCTGCGGTTGGAAGCGGGGCAGTATCTCGTCGGCGTAGGTCTCGAAGAACCGCTCCTGTTCGGGCCCGATCTGCTGGATGTAGAGCTCATCGAAGCCGGCGTCCTCAAAGCGTTTGATCGCCTCCAGGTGCGCGTCGAGTTCGGGGCCGCAGGGCACGGCCCCGACGACCATGTCCTCGCTGATCAGCTCCGATGCCTGCTCGAAATGCGCGGGGGTCGGCAGGATCTGCGCGAGCTCGCCGGGCAGCTGCTCGTTGGGCCACAGCCGGTGGGCGGTGGCGCGCGCCTGAGCCGCGTCGGGGCCCCAGCAGACCTTCATCCCGCCCGCTACGACACCTTTCCCACCGGCGTCGCGGAAGCGCTCGACGCCCTCCTTGTCGGGCTGCACGGTGCAGTACCCGTCGCCGATCTTCGCGGCGAGTTCTGTGGCTTTGGGACCGAAGCCGGAGATGAGGATCTCCGGGGGCTCGTCGGGTAGGTCGTAGATGCGGGCGTTCTCGACCCGATAGCGGCGTCCGCGGTGGCTTTGCATTCCGCCCTGCCAGAGCTGGCGGATGACCTGCACGGCCTCCTCGAGCATCTCCAGCCGCTCGGCCGCCTCGGGCCAGTGGCCACCGAGGATGTGCTCGTTGAGCGCCTCGCCGCTGCCGAGCCCAAGTGCGAAGCGCCCCTCCAACAGCACGGCGCTGGTCGCGGCCGCCTGAGCGATTACGGCGGGGTGTACGCGAACGGTGGGGCACGTCACGGCGGTCGTCACCTTCATCGTGTTGGTGGCTTGGGAGAGCGCCCCGATCGTCGACCAGACGAAGCCGCTGTGCCCTTGCTCGTCGTTCCAGGGGTGGAAGTGGTCTGAGATCCACAGGCCGTTGAAGCCTGCTTCCTCGGCCATACGGGCTTGGGAAATCAGCTCTCTTGGGTCGAACTCCTCGCTTGAGAGGAAATATCCGAGCCTCATGTGCTCCTCCTTGGGTCAGCCGGGATGTCCTTCTCCTACCCGACGCGCCGAGGGTCAACCCGCTGCCCTGTGGCGCCCTTGGGATGCGGCGATCTCATCGTCGTGCGGTGGTAGCGGCGACGCTCACGCCGCGCTCACCTGAGCCGCGTTTTTGCGGTAGGAGCCCGGGGTAGCCAGGTCACGTGGTGTGTCCCGATTTCCCGCGCCGGCACGTCCTCTGAGCAGATGCCCAAGGAGGCTCCCGTCGGGCAGGTACCTCACCACGCGTCCGCGGCTGGTGCGGGCGCTGCTCGCGACAGCGCGGGACGCCCCGTGGCTGCCATGCCGGGCTCTGAGCGCGTGAATGGCGAGAAGCGTCACGAGACGCGGCAAGAACGGCTCGACCGCAACCTCGAGGAGATGACAGGCGAGCTGCGCGTCGTGGTGACCGGCGTGCAGGTCCTCTTTGCGTTCCTTTTAATCGTCCCGTTCGACACAGGCTTCGCGCATGTCGGGAGCTTCGAGCGGTCGGTGTACTTGGTCACGCTGATCGTTGCTGCGCTTGCGGCGGTATGCACGATCGCGCCCTCGGCGGAGCACCGTTTCCTATTCCGCCAGGACGACAAGCGGTATCTCGTGTTCAACTCGAACCGGGTGGTGATCGCGGGCTTGGCGTTTCTGGCACTGGCGATGTGCGGCTGCGTGCTGCTGGTCACGACCAAGCTGTTCGGTCAGACGACCGGCGTGCTCACCGCTTGCCTCGCCGCGGTGCCGTTCGCTGCTCTGTGGTTCGCGCTACCGCTGGCCAGGCTGCGGACGCGCGACCGTCGTCGGTTCCGGGATCACCGAGCCGACGGGTGACGGTGCACCGCCGATCCGCGGTCGGATGCCCGCGCCACCGGCGCGGAGTCCACGAGGCCGAGCGTCTTTGCCCCGTGCATCAAGTCAACGCGTCGTCTCGCCTGCGGACGTCGTCAGCCAGGCGCTCGGCCGCGACGTAGCGCGTCGCCGGCCCTCTCCCCCGCTGCGTGATCAGCCCGGCATCGAGGAGACGGCGCAGGTCGTTGCTCGCCGTGGGCGAGGAGACCCCAGCCTCAGCTGAGTACCGCGCGCGGTCCGTTCCGTCGAAGAGGCTCTGCTCCAACGCGATCACGAGCCGGTCCGGCCAGCCCCGCTCGTCGACGAGGCGCTCGAGGTAGCTCCACCGCTCAGCCGCCTGATCCAGCTGAATCAGTCGCCGCCGTGCCTGGGCCAGGTGCGCCTCCACGCACAAACGCACGAACGGGGTCGCGTCGCGCTGAGGCTGGTACGAACCTGCCTGGACCTCTCGCAGGGCAGCGTCGTAGGCGCCCGTGTGCTCGCCCAGGTACTCCTCTATCGATACGAACTCGGGCGCGAGCAGGCCGCCCCGCGCGAGCACCAGCGACTGGACGATCCTGGAGATGCGCCCGTTGCCGTCGCGGAAAGGGTGCACCGAGACGATGTGCAGGTGCGCCATCGCGGCGCGGACGATGTGATGGGCGGCGAGATCTCCGGCGCCGCACCAGCGGATCACCTCGGCCATCAGCGGCCGGACTTCCTCGGCGGGCGGCCCCACGTAAGCCGGCGGCCCCCCCTCGGGGCTCGTGACCTCGATCCCCGTCCTTCTGTAGAGGCCCGGTTCCTTGTCCTTTTGGAAGTAGCAAGCGTCGAAGTGCAGGTCCAGCACGACCCGCTCGGCCCACTCGAAACCATCGTCGGCCGCCATCACCCCGACGTGATCCATGGCGTGCGCGTAACAGGCCAGCGCCATGCGGTCCTCGTCGGTTGGATTGGGTGGTTCGGCGCCGCGCGTTATCCCGAGTCGATCCTCGCTGGGCACGCTGAAGCCCTCGATCTCGATCGAGCTCTCGGCGGAGGACGCGCGCCACTGGCGCCGCAGGCTGCCGAGCCACGGCCCGGCGCGAGCCGCACGCGAGCCAAGCTCCTCGCCGAGGCGGTCGAAAACGGCAATGTCCTGCCTCAGCTGGGTGTTGAGCTTCGGCGTGGAGTAGATCACGATCATAAGCATAGACGATTATTCGTATTATCACTTGACCGCTCGAACGCTTAAGGCGTCCATCGTGATAAGACGGGGCCCACCCACGCTGACGACGACCGCCCACGGCGCAGAGCGAGGGCGGTTTCGCGGGCGGCCTCCCCCGCGTCAAGGCCGGTGGAAAATGCACCCCTTTCGCACGCTGAAAACTGACCGCCCTTTGGGCTTGCGCCGGCTGCGTGTGGCAGAACCCTGCTTGGGGCGGACACCCGGTGCCCGACCTCTATCGCAGGCGCCGGAGTGTCGTGTCAATCTCGGTGGTGAGGAGGTAGAGGTCGAGTTCGTCGGGCCCGTCCTGATCGAACGGATGAAAGCCCAGTCGTTCCCACCAGGTGCAAGCTCTGTCAGTGAGCGCGGTCACGACGACGGCTCGGCATGCCGCCTTCTGGTTGAGTTCTACGGCGGTGGCAAGCACGTGGGCGACTAGGGCCGTCCCGATCCCCAGGCGCGAGTAGCGGTGGTCGACCGCGAGGCGGCCGAGCAGCAACGCCGGGACGGGGTCAGGAGAGCGCTTGGCGAGCACCCCAGGGGCCGCTGAGCGATCAATGCCGGTCATGGCGATGCTCGTGTATGCGACGACGACGTCGTTGGCGTCGGCGATGACCCAAGTGGCGGCGGTGTCGCGGCGGCGGTTCTGGCCGGCGTAGCGGCGCAGCCACTCATCGAGCGCGGGCTCGCCGCAATTGAACTGCTCGCGGTCGTGTCGGCGGACGTCGAGGAGCGCGGGGCGGCGCAGTTCAGTCAAGCCAGCTGAACTTGCGCTTGCGCCGCAGCGCCTTGGCGAGGCGGTCGTTGACCTGTGCGGGCCGCTCGAGTGCCTCGGTAAACGCGGACGCAGCGTCTGCTGAGAGCCTGATGCTTGAGCGCTCCGCGAGGACCTCCTCCGCCTTGGATGCCGCGGCCTGGACCACGAAGGCGGACATGTTCAGATGCGACGCGGCAGCTGCTCGCTCCAGCAGGGCCTTGTCGGACTGGTCGACGCGGATCTGCAGCCGTTCTTCCTTGGTTGGCGACATGTGCTTACGATGGCAGTACAGCATGGGTTTGTCAAGCCATCCAACGACAGGGAGGACTCATGCAACCCGCGTTTCTTGACGTCCAGCGACTCCGCGCACCGATCGTCCTGCTTGGGCGCGGGGCTACGGGTTGGCGAGATACTCGAGCTGCAGGAGAGCGACCTCGACCCCACCCGCGGCGCACGCCTGGCGCGCCGTGGCTAGTGCGGCAGGCGACGTGAGGTCGGCATGGACCGGTGGGCGTGGGGACAGCTCGACCCATGGCTGCAGACCCGGCGCGAGCTGTCGATCGGGGCGCTGCTCTGCGTGCGATCCACGGACCGACCACCGGCCGGCACTGGGAGCCCCACAGCACGCAAGCAGCTCCATCACACAGCCGCAGCAGTGGTTTCAAGGCGGTTCGCCCCGCACCAGCTGCGAAACCCGCGACAGCACCCACGCCGGTCCGGCAAACCTTCGCCACGATTCGCTCTTGTTCGCCACCATCGCGGACAACGCGCCGTATCGGGGCGAACGGTTAGAGTTGGCTTGAATACAGGGGATTCGGGCGTTCTGCTACCGATTTGCAGCGGCTATGCCGCCTCCATGCCCAGGCAGATGGCAGCCCAGACCGCGTGTACGCCATCGTGAACGCGCGTATCGCGTCCGCGTCGACCGGCGGGGCGCAGGTGAGCCCAATACCGGGCGGGATCCGTCGCCATCCCGCAGCCAGCCCAGAGCCAAAATATCGCCGTGATCTACCGCATCGAAAGTCATGGCTGCCGCTCAGCATGAGCGCACGGCTATGGCACACCTGACTGCTGGGAGGCATCACGACGAAAATAGAAGCAGTAACGCCGCACGCCGACGACGACGTGCTGCGGTTTCGGCTTGTGCTTGCTCCTGTTCCTGTACGACTGCCCCAATCGGGATCAGTGTGCCCGGCAGATGCACACCTGGGATATGTCCTGGTGGTCCAATCACGCTGCCTCTCGCCTCCGCTTCAACAAATACGTCATTTCGATCCAAATAGCGCAGTCATGCCATACGTCAGTCGCGGCCTTGTACGTAAATACGCCGTTGGCGACTGTAGGCGAACCAACAAGCTCCCAGCCGGCGGCGCCGAGTTCGTTCAGGAGCGTCCAGAAGTGGTCCAACTCTCGTCTCTGCCACTCAGTGTCGGTCGGGAGCTGAAGCCAAAGTGGGACGGCCTCCTTCGATTGAGGATCACGGCTGATGTAGATTCGGGCGTACTCCCAAGCCTCCGCCATAGTCGGCGAAGCCTAGCCCTTGCGCGAGGCCTTACCGAGCCAGAGGTGGTCTTTCCCCGGCTTGGCGCGCCGATGCCGATTAACCGCGGCACACGCCACAAACCGAAGTGGGCCGGTCACGTCCGCTACAAGGGCCGGCGCAACCGTGCTTGAGTTCGCGCGCTCTGAGATACACGAGAACGGCCGAATCACGATGGAGTGGCCGGACGGCGAGCGAGCGCAGAAGGGGACCGGCCGCCGCGACTCATCGGTACGGCGACTGCGCGACGGCCTGCGGCCGTTCATCCGCGAGTTCCACGATCGGCCACTTGACAGCTTCACCGCAACGAGGCCCCGACGTGGATACGCCCCAAGGGCGCCAACATCTAGCAGGCCGTCCGGCAGTTCATCAACCACGCGCTCGACCGCGAGTTGATCGTACGCAACCACTTCACCCGCATCGGCGCTAGCAAGAAAAAGCGCCGCGTTGACCGGCCCGACTTCGAGATCATCACCAACGAGCAGTACAAGCGGCTACGCCGAGCCGCGCGAGAGAGTTGCGCCGACGAGTACGGGCAGGTGCTTGAGGGCATGGTCCTCGCCGTGGGAGAGGAGGCGATGCGCCCCGCCGAAATCTTCGCGCTGCACTGGCCCGAGATTCATCTCGCCCAGAATCTGATCCACGTCAAGCGCAACCTCGACCTCGACACGGGCAAGATCACGTGGCCCAAGGACGACGACGGGCGCTGGGTCGTAATGAGCCCCGCCTTCCGCGAGCACATCGAGACGACGCCCCGCATGGGCAAGGTCGTCCACCGCGAGATGGGCCAGATCGTCTACCCCGCGCCGCAAGGCGGATAAATGCACCGCAGCAGCCGGTCCTCGTACTGGAACGGGGTACGCGTCGCCGCCGGCATGCCCGGCCAAGACTGGTACGAGCTAAACCACCGCGCGATTCAGTGGATGGTCGATCCCGTCGATGACGGCGGCCTCGGCGTCGACCCCGCGACGGCCGCCGCGATGGTCGGCCACGACGACGGCGGCTATCTCATCGCCACCGTCTACACCAAGCTCGCCGAGCGCCGAGCCATCGCCCGCGCACAGCGCGCGATGGACGCGTACCAGCAGCGCCGCGACGCCGCCAATGCCGAGCCGCCACGCCTGCGTGTCGTCGATCCTGCGGTCTAAGCTCGGAACGGTGTCTACGGGTGATGCCGAACCATCGTTCGCCGACCTCTTCCCTCACGGAATCGCCGATCAGGAGTTCGACGTGGGCACCGAGGAGGGCAACCAGGCGTACTTCGGACGAGACGTTCTCCGCGGCCTCGCCGGGGGGATTGACGACTTCATCGCCGAAAAGCAGCCCCGTTGGCGGCGCTACCGCGCAGGCCCAGCGTTCCTCGGCACCGCTCCCTGGCTCGATGACGAGGAGCTGCTGAACCGCATCAAGCGCATGGCCGGCTGCGTCGTGATGACCAAGCAAGGCCGAAGCCAGCGACAACTACAGAAGCTCGCGCGACTTCGGGAGGCCAACGAGCAGTCACCCGGCCTACCCGCCGAAGCCCTCCCAATCCTCGGCGGCATGGCACCAAAGGTCAACGGCCGCCCGGCGATGATCGGTCCCGATACCCCAGTCGGGAAGGACCAGATCGAGGCGATTCGGACGCTCGGCTACCGAAAGCGCGGACAGCAGCTCGTCCCGACCCCCCCACGCCAAGCTGTTGCTGCTCGGACATCTCTGGTGGCACGACGAAGTGCCACTCGGCCACGTAGAAGACGTTACCGGCTTCAGACCGCTCCGCCTCTGGATATCGTCGGCGAACCTGACCGGCTCCTCGCGCCGAAACCTGGAGTTCGGGTTCTGGACCGAGGGCCCGAAGCTCGTGGCAGGCGCCAGGGACTTCATCGAATCGCTCATCAGCGTCTCGGAGGCCTTGGACCCCGAATCCGACCTGCCCGACCCAGACTTCGCCGCCGTCGAGTTCGATGACGCTGCGTTCGGCGAATACTTCGCCGACCTAGATTCAGGCGAGGACGACGATGACGACTACTGACGCAGTGACCGGCTGCGGCCAGCAAAACCGGCCGCAAAACGGCCGCAACGTTGCTTCTGCGGCCACTTTGCGGTCACCGAGCCCATCGAACACCAGCGAACGCGTGCGAACGGCGTCCCGCGAAGCCCAGTGTTCTCCGGGGTTTTCGCCCGTGTCCGCTGGCCTTCGCGGGATATGAAGGAATCGGGGCGCCCGGATTTGAACCGGGGACCTCACCGACCCGAACGGTGCGCGCTACCAGGCTGCGCCACGCCCCGAGAGCGCCAGTATCACACAGAACCGGTGCTGCGAACGATGGACCGTTATCTTCGCGCTGTGCCGTCAGTCGCCGACCTCGTGCACGAGCTCGACCAGCTACTCGACGTCGAGCGCTTCGATGATCCCGGCGTCAACGGGCTCCAGGTTCCCGGCGCGGCCGAGGTCAGCACGCTCGTCACCGGTGTGTCGGCCAACCGCGCGCTACTCGAGCGAGCGGCGGCGGCGGGCGCCGACCTTGTGATCGTCCACCACGGGCTCTTCTGGCGCCCGGGCATGCAGCGCGTCGACGCGGTCACCCACGGGCGCCTGCGCATCATCTTCGATGGGGGCATGGCGCTCGCCGCCTACCACCTGCCGCTCGACGCGCACCGCGAGCACGGCAACGCCGCGCTCCTCGCCGGCGCGCTCGGGATGACACCCGCGACGCCGTTCGCAGTCGAGCACGGCCAGCCGCTCGGCTGGGTCGCGATCCCCGACCGCGAGTTGACCCTCAGCGAGCTCGTCGAGCGGACGGCGCGAGCGACGGGCCGCGAGCCGCAGACTTACGGCTCCGGGGCGGAGCACATAGCGCTCGCCGGGATCGTCACGGGCGGCGGCGCCGACTACCTTGAGGCCGCCCGCGACGCGGGCGCACAGGCCCTCGTCACGGGCGAGGTGACCGAGCGCTCGCCCGGCCTCGCGGAGGAGCTCGGCATGCATCTGATCGCCGCGGGGCACCACGCGACCGAGCGCTTCGGCGTCCGTTCGATCGGCGAGATGCTCGCGCGCGAGCACGGCATCGCTCATACGTTCATCGACATCGAGAACAGCGTCTGACGCGCAGGGCCCCGGCACCTCTAACATCCCGTTTCGCAGGTACGGCGGAGAGAGGGAGAGGGACATGGAGGCCGGGACAACGGGAACTGGTTCACAGACGGGCACGATCGCGGGCCTCGCGGCCGCGGCGGGCGAGCGTTACGGCGACCGCGTCGCCGTGCAGTACAAGCGCGGCGGCGAGTGGCATGAGCGCACCTACAACGAGGTCGTCGGAATCGTCCAGGAGATCGCGCTCGGACTGATCGCGCTCGGAATCGAGCCCGGCGAGCGGATCTGCATCCTGTGCACGACGCGCGAGGAGTGGACGTACTGCGACCTGGCGGCGACGTCCGCGGGGCTGGTGGTCGTGCCGATCTACCCGACGAACTCGCCGGACGAGTGCCACTGGGTCATCTCGGACTCCGAAGCCGTCGCGATCATCGCCGAGGACGACGCGCAGCTCGCCAAGATCGCCGAGGTTCGCGACCGCCTGCCCGACCTGCGCGAGATCGTCGTGATCGACGGCGACGGCGGCGGCGAGCTCGGCGCGCGCACGCTCGCGTCGGTGCGCGCCCTCGGCGCCGAGGGCGATGTCGCTGAGCTCGAGGCGCGCCGCAACGCGGTGCGCCCCGAGGACCCGTACACGTTCATCTACACGTCCGGAACCACCGGCAACCCGAAGGGATGCGTCCTCACGCACGGCAACTACGCGGCTGTCACGGAGATGGTCGCAAGCACAGCCGACCTCACCGAGGACGAGATCACATACCTGTATCTGCCGCTCGCGCACGCCTACGCACTGCTGATCCAGCTCCTCGCCTTCCATCTCGGCTCGGCGATCGCCTACTTCGGCGGCGACACGCGGCAGATCATCCCCGAGCTGATGGAGGTCAAACCGACCTACCTGCCGTCGGTGCCGCGCATCTTCGAGAAGATCTACACCCTCGCCCGCGCCTCAATCGACGCCAAACCACCCGAGGAGCGTGCGCAGGCCGACGCCGCGATCGCCCTCGGCGTGAAGGTGCGCGAAATGATGGCGCGCGAGGAAGAGATCCCGCCGGAGCTCGCCGAGCCGTTCGAGAAGGCCGACGCCGAGCTCTTCGCAAACGTGCGGGCCCTCTTCGGTGGGCGCTGCAAGCGCGCGACGAGCGGCGCGGCTCCCATCGCGAAGGAGATCCTCGAATTCTTCTACGCGTGCGGCATCGCCGTCCTCGAGGGATACGGCATGACCGAGACCTCGACCGCGGCGACGTTCAGCTCGCCCACGGCGTTCCGTTACGGAACCGTCGGGCGCGCGCTGCCCGGCGTCGAGATCCGCATCGCAGACGACGGCGAGGTGCTGCTCAAGGGGGCGAACATCTTCGCCGGTTACCACAACCGGGCGGACGCGGGGACGTTCGGCGACGTCGTCGACGGCTGGCTGCACACTGGCGACCTCGGCTCGCTCGACGAGGACGGCTTCCTCACGATCACGGGCCGCAAGAAGGACATCATCATCACCGCGGGCGGCAAGAACCTGACGCCGGCGAACATCGAGAACGACCTCAAGCAGAGCCGCTGGATCTCGCAGGCGGTGATGTACGGCGACCGGCGGCCCTACCCCGTCGTCCTCGTCACCCTCGACGAGGAAGAAATCCCGGCGTTCGCGAAGGAGCACGGCCTCGCCGAGGACATCCCGACGCTCTCGCGCGACCCCGAGATCCACGCCCTCATCCAAGCCGAAGTTGACCGTGTGAACGCGAAGTACGCGCAGGTCGAGCAGGTGAAGCGCTTCGCGATCCTCGACCACGACCTCAGCCAGCCGACGGGCGAGCTCACGCCGACGCTGAAGGTCAAGCGCAACGTCGTCAACGAGAAGTACGCGGAGATCTTCGAGTCGTTGTACCGGGACGCATAGCCGCCGGCTGCCAAGATGAGGTGACATGCGCACCGATCCGGCTGACAACGGCGGCCTGTTCGCGGGCCGCCGCCCGGGAACCGCGCCCGTCCACTACCGCGCTACGCCGGAGCGCGCAGGCGAGCAGCGCCGCCGCGTGGACGGGTCACTCGCGAACGTGCTGTTCGCGTGCATGGTCGTGCTCAGCCTGCTGTGCTGGGGCCCGATCCCGCTCGCTTGCCTGTGGGTCGGCTCGCAGGCGCAGTACGTGAGCGGAAACGCCGACATCGGGCTGCTCGGCGCGCTCGTCGCGCTCTTCGTCCTGCTGTTCGGCACCCTCGCGCTGCTCAAAAGAATCGATGGGGCTTGGATCCTGGTGCGCCGCGCCGCGGGCCACGACCAGCGCCGCGGCGCCCTCGGGCGCATCTTCGGCACGACGGCGTGCATCTGCGCCGCCATCTTCGTCTTCTGGTTCATCGTCATCCAGGGCCCCGGGTCGAGCCTCGCGCCCGGCAACGGCGCGACCTGACCCGCGGGCAGCCGCCCGCTGCTAGAAAGGTCCCGATTTGGGCCTGCTCGACTACTACCGACAGTTCGAAGGGATGTCCGAGGAGGAGGTCAACCGCGAGCTGCGCGAAGATGACGCACAGCGCAAACGCGAAGCGCTCGCGAAGGTCCCCGACCTCGACCTTTCGCAGACGACCTGGCACGAACTGCCGCACCCGCGCATCGCGAACGCAATCACGTTCGTCGCGCGGCGCGGCATGCACCGCTATCCGATCCAGCGCGAGCAGGAGCTGCGCGACGAGCTTGCCGCCAACCACCGTGTTCCCGCCGAGCGCCTGATCCTCGGCAACGGCGCCGCCGAGCTGCTGAGCGCCGCGACGCGCGCGCTGCTCGGCCGGGGCCAGGCGCTCATCACACGCTGGCCCACCTACCCCCTCTACCCGCTGATGGCGCGCCGCGCGAGCGCCGATTGCGTGCGCGTCGCCGGGGGGACAGAGGAGCTCCTCGCGGCGGCGTGCCAGCCGGGCGCGCGCGCCGTCGTGATCGCGAGCCCGAACGACCCGACGGGAACGCTCACGACGAGCGCGGAGCTGCGAATGCTCCTCGAAGGCGTGCCGTCGGGCGTCGCGGTCCTGCTCGACGAGGCGCTCGTCGACTTCGTCGACGCCCAGTCGCAGTCGAGCTCCATCGAACTGCTCGAGGAGTTCCCGCGCCTGCTCGTGTTCCGCAGCTTCTCGAAGGCATGGGGCCTTGCGGGAACGCGCGTCGGCTACGCGATCGGCGGCCCCGGCTCCGAGCAGCTGCTGGCCGAGCTGGACCCCGATCTCGGCGTCTCGGAGCTCTCGCAGGCCGGGGCCCTCGAGGCGATCCGCAGCTGCCGCGGCCTGATTCAGGCTCGCGTCGGCGTGATCGGCCGCGAGCGCCCGCGCCTTGCGTCCGCGCTCGCCGCGCGCGGGTTCGAAGTGTCCGACAGCCAGGCGAACTTCCTCTGGGTGAGACATCCGGTGCTCGCCGGGAACGCCTTCGCCGCCGAGCTCGCGCTCCAGGGCATCACCGTCGCGATCGGCGACGCGCTCGGCGAGGCCGGGCACGTGCGGATCACGCTCCGCTCGCCGGAGGCCTCCGAGCGTCTGCTGCGCGCCGTCGACGCGACGCTCTAGCGCGCCACGGCTAGACTGCGCGCCGTGAAGCTGATCCACACGTGCTACCGGATCACCGACATCGACCGTTCGGTCGCCTTCTATGAAGCGCTCGGCTTCGAAGAGGTCGGGCGCCTGCCGATCCGCGAGGAGGCGGTGAACGTCTTCATGAACCTGCCCGGTGACGGCGACATGCCGCGCCTTGAGCTGACGTACAACTTCGGCGTCGACGGCTACGAGCTCGGCACCGCCTACGGGCACATCGCCGTGATGACGGAGGATCTCGACGGCGCGCTCGAGCGCCTCGCCGTCCAGGGCATCGAGCCCGAGCGCGAACCCTACTCGGTCCGCGAGGGCGGCTCGCGGCTCTGCTTCGTCAAAGACCCCGACGGCTATCGCATCGAGCTCATCGAGCAGTAGAGGCGGTCACGCGGCGAACGGCGTGCCCCAGGAGCCGGCGAACAGTACGTCGGCGATGCGCTTGCGGTCGGCACTTATGTCACTCGCCGGCTCGGCGGCGTAGCCGATCGACACGGCGCCGATCGGCTTGAAGGAGGCCGGGACGCCGAACGCGTCGCGGTATGCGTCGATCTGCTCGCCCGGCAGCCCGAAGAACGCGGCGCCGAGGCCCTGGTCGATGGCGCTGAGCAGCATCAGCATCGCCGCAAAGCCGGCGTCGATGTCCCAGTACGGCGCGGGCCAGCTCGCCTCGGAGCGCTCGAGGCCCTTGTCGGGCTGCGCGTGGCGGTCCAGGTACGCGTCCATGTTGGAGTGCACGACGACAATCACCGGCGCGACGACGTTCGCCGCGAGCCAGCGGTCCGCATTCTCTGGCGGCGTCACCGCCTCACGGAAGCGCGCTCGATCAGCCGCGGCGGTGAGGACGAGGAAGCCCCACCCTTGCACGAAGCCCGCCGATGGTGCCCGCAGCGCGTGGCGGACAATGACTTTCAGGGCCTCGTCGGGCACCGGCCGGTCCTCGTAGCGGCGCACCATGCGCCGGCGGCGGACGACCTCCCCGAACTCCATGCCGCGACCCTACGTGACGAGGGCGTGCCGTGCACCGGGACGCTACGGTGCGCCGGTGACCGTCGGTACCGTCGTGTTCGATGTCGGCGAGACGATCGTCGAGGAGACGCGCATCTGGTCGCAGCTCGCCGGCCGTGCCGGCGTCTCGCCTCTGACGCTCTTCGCGGTGCTCGGATCGCTGATCGAGCGCGGCGAAGACCACCGCCTCGTTTGGGAGCGTGTCGGCGTCGAGCCGCCCGCCACCGATGGCCTGCGGTTCGAGGGGGGCGACTTGTATCCCGACGTGCTCCCCTGTCTTGCCGCCCTGCGCGGCGAAGGCCGCGGGCTCGGGATCGCGGGCAATCAGCCCGCCGGCGTCGCGGAGCGCCTCGCGGAACTCGAGCTGCCCGTCGACTTCATCGGCTCCTCCGCGGCGTGGGGCGTCAGCAAGCCGGACGCGGGCTTCTTCGCACGGGTTTGCGAGGAGGCGGGAGCGGCGCCCGGCTCGGTCGCCTACGTCGGCGACCGCCTCGACAACGATGTCCTGCCGGCGATGCGCGCCGGGATGGTCGCGGTGTTCATCCTGCGCGGCCCGTGGGCCGTGATCCATGGGCGCAGCGCGGACGCGCGCCGCGCCGACATCCGGATAGCGGGGCTCGCTGAGCTCCCGCGGGCGCTCGCGGTCCGCTAGCCCGACTGGCGCAGCAGGGCGCCCGTCGTTTCCTCGAGGATCTTGCGCCAGGCGCTCGTCGACTCCTCGGAGAGATCGAAGTGCTCGACGATGCGCCGGACCCGCTTGGCCGAGATCTCGAGGCCGTGGCGCTCGGCGAGATCCTGGTAGCGGTCCAGTTCGCCCGCGATCTGCTTGGTCACCGACTCGAAGCCGTGGCGCGCGATGTCGACGCGGTTCGTGAAGCTCATCATCGACGTCTGGAACATGAGCTCGTCGGTCGGTTCGGGCTCGATCAGCAGGATGTCGACGCCGGGGAAACGCCGCTCCCAGGTCTTCGCGAGTTCGTGCAGGCGCTGGTGCGCCACGAGCTTGAAGGTCTGGTAGCCGATCTGCGCGAAGCCCATATCGGAGATGCGGCGCGGGCGACGGCCGAGCGCCGTGCGAATCGTGCCGGCGAAGTCGTTGACGTACGGCACGATCGGGTTGATCACGATCACGAGCTTCGCGCCCGCTTCGACGGCGATGTCGAGGTTGGTGGTCGAGACGATGCCGCCGTCGATCAGCTCGCGGTCGCCGACCTTGACGGGCGCGTAGACCATCGGCAGGGCGCCCGAAGCGCGCGCCGCGGTGGAGATCGGCACCGTGTCGCGCTGGTCGACGCCGAAAACGACGCGCTCGCAGGTGTCGAGGTCCGTCGCGGTCAGGTAGAGCTCGCAGCTCAGCTCGGCGAACTCGTCGGTGCGTCCCGGTTCGTTCAGGACCTCGCGCAGGTAGCGTTCGATGCCGGCGCCCGTGTAGATGCCCGACGGCAGGATGTCGACGAGGCTCAGCGCGACATCCATCATCGACGCCCGCTGCGGGTCGCGCGCGAGTTCGCGCAGGTTCGACATCAGGCGCAGCGGCGCGACGACGCCCATTCGCGCCATCTCGATCAGGTTCAGCTTGAGCAGGTCGGCGAGGTCGATGTCCTTGAACGGCAGCGGCTTCTGGCGCGTTGCGACGCGCATCATCTCCTCGGGGGTGACGCCGTTCGCCGTCAGCGCCGCGATGAACGCGCCGGCGGAGGTGCCGACGTAGACATCGAAGTCGTTGACCGTCGTGTTGACGGCGAGCAGGTCGAGCGCCCGCAGGGCGCCGATCTCGTACATCCCGCCGGTGAAGCCGCCCCCGCCGAGCACCAGCGCCGTCTTGTCGCGCCGGGGCCGTTTGCGCCGCTCGTGCGCCGGCTCGCGCCCAACCCCCCGCGGTGCCTTCTCCTTGGCTTTGCCCGTCGCCCGCTTATCGGGTTCGAGCTTGACAACCTTGCCCATCAGACCCATTCTACGGCCGCGTGGGCAGGAAAGCTCAAATAACGCTGCTTATGAGCGTTTTTTTTCTTTTTGCGCCGGCGGCGTCGGCCGCTGCCAGCACGGCACTCGCGAAGCTCCGCAGCCACATCGCACATGAGCTCGCAATCGTCGGGCCAGCCGACGGCGCCTACGTCTACGACCTCACCGCGCACCGTCTGCTGTTCTCCGAGCGCGCGGCGGTCCGCCGCCCGCCGGCGTCGGTGGAGAAGCTCTACACCTCGACGACGGCACTGGAGCTGCTCGGCGCCGATTATCGCCTGGCGACCCGGGTGTTCGGCCAGGGCCACCTCACGCAGTCCGGCGTGTTCGAAGGCAACCTCTTCCTGCGCGGCGGCGGCGATCCGACTTTCGGCAGCGTACCGTTCATCGACGCCCACTACGGGGGCATCGGCACCGCCGTGCGGACGCTCGCCGTACAGCTCGCCGACCGCGACCATATTCGCCGCGTCACCGGTTCGATCCTCGGCGACGAAACGTGGTGGGACCGGCTGCGCGGCGATCCCTCGAGCGGCTACGCCTTCGACCCCTACCTGGAAGGGCAGCTCAGCGCGCTGGAGTTCAACCGCGGCGAGGACGGCCCGTACTCGGGCGTGCACGCGCCGGGCGAGAACGCCGCGCGCCACCTCATGCTCGCGCTGCGCTCGCTCGGCGTGCGCGTCGCGGGGCGGCCCGGGGCGCGCAAGACGCCCGCGCACCTGCGCGAGCTCGCCGTCGCGCGCTCGCCCACGCTCGCGCAGCTGCTGGGGCTGATGCTCCCCCCCTCGGACAACTTCTTCGCCGAGAGTCTCATCAAGGACCTCGGCGCCCTGCGCGCCGGCGCGGGCACCACCGCCGCGGGTGCGGCCGTGGTGCGCCGCACGATCGCACGCGACTTCGGCCTGCACCCGACGCTCGTGGACGGCTCCGGCCTCTCGGAAACTGACAAAACGTCGCCCGAACAGGTCTCGCGCCTCTTGATCGACCTCTATCCGCAGAAGATCGGTGCGACGCTGCGCGACCATCTGGCGGTGGCGGGCGACACCGGCACGCTCGAAGAAAGGATGCGCGGAACAGCGGCGCAGGGGCGCTGCCAGGCGAAGACAGGCACGCTCACGGGCGTCTCGAACCTCGCCGGCTACTGCCGCGCCGCCGACGGCGACACGATCGAGTTCGCGATCTTCAACGACGGCGTCGAACTTGAAGCGGCGCACCGGGTGCAGAACAACGTCGCGATCTCGCTCGCCCGCTACTAGCACGCGTCGGGCGGGTAGCTACGATGGCCCGGACCCGCCCGAGAAGATGACGTCGCAGCGACACCACCGACCGCCCGACGCGCCGTGAGGAGACTCGGGCGCACCGGACTCGATGTCTTCCCGCTGTGTCTCGGCGGCAACGTCTTCGGCTGGACCGCCGACGAGAGCGACTCGTTCGCCGTCCTCGACGCCTACCGCGCCGCGGGCGGCAACTTCGTTGACACCGCGAACTCATACCTGGTCGAACACGGGCGCTCGGAGTCGATCATCGGCGCGTGGCTCGCGGATCGCGGCTGCCGCGAGGAGTTCGTGATCGCGACGAAGGTCGGCGGCGGGCATGGCGATACGCGCAACCTGCGCCCGGAGACGATCGCGAGCGAGGCGCGGGCGTCGCTCGGGCGCCTCGGGATCGAGCGGATCGACCTCTACTACGCGCATTTCGACGACTCCGACACGCCGCTCGAGGAATCGCTGCGCGCCTTCGACGAGCTCGTCGGCGAGGGGCTCGTGGCGAACCTCGGTGCCTCCAACTACTCGCCGGCGCGTCTGACGGCCGCGCTGGAGCTGCAGCGCGAGCTCGGCCTCGCCGAGTTCACGGTGCTGCAGCCGCTCTACAACCTGGTCGAGCGCGAGTTCGAGCAGACTCTGCTCCCCGTCGCCGAGCGCTTCGACCTCGCCGTGCTCCCGTACTACGCGCTCGCGAGCGGCTTCCTCACGGGCAAGTACCGGCCGGGCGGCGAGGCGACGGGCTCGCCGCGTGCCCAGGCGGCGTCCGAGTACCTCGAGCGCGGCGGCGGCGCGGTGCTCGAAGCGCTCGACGAGGTCGCGGCTGCGCACGACGCACCGGTTGCGGCCGTCGCGCTCGCGTGGCTGCTCGCGCGCCCCCGCGTCACCGCTCCGATCGCGAGCGCGCGCAGCACCGGCCAACTCGAAGAGATCCTGCCGGCGCCGTCGCTGACGCTGACCGCCGCCGAGGTCGAGCGCCTCTCGGGGAGCGCGGGCGGCTAGCCCGGCCCGCCGTCGAGCAGCGCGCGCAGGCCAGCTTCGTCAAGGACCGGGACGTCGAGGCGGCCCGCCTTCTCCAGCTTCGAGCCCGCGCTCTCGCCGGCGACGAGATAGTCGGTCTTCGCCGACACCGAGCCGGTGACGCGGCCTCCCGCCAGGGCGATCAGCTCGCTCGCCTGCTCGCGCGAGAGCTCGGGCAGCGTCCCGGTGAGGACGAACGTGAGGCCCGCCAGCGGCCCCTCGGACGGCGGCGGGCCCTCTTCGGCGAAAGTCAGGCCCTCGGCGCGGAGTTCGGCGATCAGCTCGCGCATGCGCGGCTCATCGAGCTCGGCGCGGATCGAGTGCGCCATCTTCGTGCCGATCCCGTCGATCTGTTCGAGTCGCTCTGGGGGCGCGGCGAGGAGGGTGTCGATGTCGCGCAGCTGCTGGGCGATGTTGCGCCCCGTCACCTCGCCGACCTCCTCGATGCCGAGCGCGAACAGCACGCGGGCGAAGGGCCGCGAGCGCGACTCGTCGATCGCGGCGAGAAGTTTGCGGGCCGAGATCTCACCGACGCCCTCGAGCGCGACTAGCTGGTCCTCGCGCAGGCGGTAGATGTCGGCTGCGGTACGCACGAGGCCTTCGGCGAGCAACAGCTGGACCTGGCGTTCGCCGAGTCCGACGATGTCCATCGCGCCGCGTGAGACGAAATGGCGCAGCAGCTGGAAGGCGCGGCCCGGGCACAAGGGGTTCGGGCATTTCGTGAAGACCGCGCCGGGCGCCGGCGGGATCGTCTTCGTCTTGCAGAAGGGGCAGCGCGACGGCGGTTTCGGGCGCCGTGGGCGGCCCTTGCGCTCGGCGACGTGCGGCGCCGGCGAGATGACCTGCGGTATCACGTCGCCGGCGCGCAGCACGATCACCTCCTCACCCGCGCGCAGGTCCTTGCGGGCGAGGTCCTGCTCGTTGTGCAGCGTCGCGCTGGTGATCGTCACGCCGCCGACGCTCACCGGCGAGAGCACGGCGTAGGGGCGCAGGTCGCCGAACTTGCCGACGTTCCAGCGGACGTCCTCGAGCGTCGTCACGGCCGTGGTCGGCGGGAACTTCCAGGCGACCGCCCAGCGCGGGTCGCGGCCGACGCTGCCGAGGCGGCGCTGCAGCTCGAGGTCGTCGACCTTCACCACCGCGCCGTCGATCTCGAATTCGAGCTCGCCGCGGCGGCGCTCCCAGCTTTGGCACTGTTCGACCGCGGCCTCCTCGCCGCGCACGACCCGGATCTCGGAGTTGACGCGGAAGCCGTGGTCGCGCAGCCAGTCGAGCGCCTGCGAGTGGCGCTCGAACTGCAGCCCCTCGCTGATCGCGACCTGGTAGCACCAGATCGAGAGCGGCCGCTTGGCCGCGTCGGCGGGGTCGAGCTGGCGGATCGCACCCGCCGCCGAGTTGCGCGGGTTCATGAAAGTCGAAAGGTTTTCGGCGGCGCGCTGCTCGTTGAGCGCCGTGAAGTCGTGCAGCGAGATGTAGACCTCGCCGCGCACCTCCAGCAGCGGCGGCGCGTCCTGCACGGTCAGCGGTATCTCGTTGATCGTTCGCAGGTTGTGCGTGACGTCCTCGCCGACGACGCCGTCGCCGCGCGTCGCGCCGCGCTCGAAGACGCCGTCACGGTAGACGAGCGAGATCGCGAGGCCGTCGACCTTCGGCTCGACGACGTAGCTGAAGTTCTCGGGGTCGATCCCCTCGCGCCCGAGGTGGCTGCGCATGCGGTCGACCCAGGCGCGCAGCTCGCTCTCGGTGCGCACGTTCGAGAGCGACAGCATCGGCTCCAGATGAGTCACCTTCTCGAGGCGCGAGACGGGGTGCGAGCCGACGCGCTGCGTCGGCGAGGACGGGTCGACGAGGTCGGGGCGTTCGCGCTCGATCGCGCGCAGCTCCTCCATCATCGCGTCGTAGACGTCGTCGCCGATCTCGGGGTCGTCGTAGACGAAGTAGCGCCGCGCGTGGTATTCCAGCTGGCGGCGCAGCTCGGCGGCGCGCTTGGCCTGCTCGTCGCCGGCGCCGCTCACGACGCTGCCGCGAGGAGCGAGTTCAGGTCGTACGTGCGCAGCGCCTCGATGCCCGAGCGGTCGGTGAGGTCGAAGTGCAGCGGCGTCACGGCGATCCGGCCCGCGGCGATGGCGGCAAGATCGGTTCCGGGCTCGTCCTCGTAGCCGGGGTCCGAGCCGTAGATCCAGTAGCGCCGGCCCGTGGCCTCCTCGGACTCGAGCTTGAGCTCGTCGCGGTAGATCCGCTTGCCCAGGCGCGCCACCTCGACGCCGGCCGGACCGCTCGCGGGTACGTTGATGTTGAGCAGCGTCCCCGCGGGGAGCGGCAGCTCCTGGTGGCGTTCGACGAGCTGCGCGACGAAGCGCGCGGCGACGTCGAAGTTGAAGCCGCCCTCGAAGCTGTAGTCGAGCGAGCCGGCCTGTGACTGCTGTGAGACCGCGATCGCCGGCAGGCCGAGGACGACACCCTCGAGGGCCGCCGCAACGGTGCCGGAGTAGGTGATGTCGTCGCCGAGGTTCGCGCCGTGGTTGATGCCGGAGACGATGAGGTCGACCTCGAAGTCCTCGACGGTGCCGAGCGCCGCGAGGCGCACGCAGTCCACCGGCGTGCCGTCCGTCGCGTAGCCGACGGAGCCGTCGCCGAAGCGCTGTTCCGCGACCCAGAGGGGCCGCCTGGTCGTTATCGAGCGCGCCATCGCCGAACGGTTGCCGTCGGGGGCGATCACGACCGTGCGGATGCCGGCGATCGAGGCCAGCGCCGCGCGCATCGCGAGCAACCCCTCGGCTTCGATCCCGTCGTCGTTCGTCAGCAGCACGTTCAGCATCGCGCCTGCCAGCATAGGCGCGGCCGCGGGCGCCGCGGTGGCCTGTCAGTGACCTTCGTCGTAGGCGACGCGCGCCAGCGCGAGGCCCCGCGCCGGCGCCGTGCGGCCCGCCGCGGCGCGCGGCGCGCCGTCGAGCAGCGCCGCGAACGCGTCGACCGTCGACAGGCCCGACGCCACGTCGAGCATCGTCCCCACCAGCACGCGGACCATGTGGCGCAGGAACATGTCAGCCTCGATCCAGAACTCGAGCAGGTCGCCGTCCTCGCGCCAGCGCGCGTCGCGCACGTCGCAGCGGAACCAGCGGTGCTCCGTTTCGCTCGGTGTGAACGCGGTGAAGTCGTGGCGGCCGGCGAGCGCGGCGGCGCAGCCGTGCAGCGCGTCGCGCTCGAGCGAGCCGGGCCACCAGTGCGCGCGCGTGCGCTCGAAGGCGCTGCGCGTGCGGCGCGCGAGCAGCCGGTAACAGTAGGTGCGTGACACGGCGTCGCGGCGCGCGTCGAAACCGTCGGCGGCGGGGCGGCTGTCGAGCACCGCGATGTCGGCCGGCAGGAGGCCGTTCAGGCGCGCGGGGTCGAGCGACTCGCCGTCGTGGCCGGCGACCTGGCCCCAGGCATGCACGCCGGCGTCGGTCCGTCCGGCGACAGTCGTCGCGACCGGCGCGCCGAGGATCGTCGCGAGCGCCCGCTCGAGCTCGTCCTGCACCGTGCGCCGGCCCGGCTGGCGGGCCCAGCCCGCGAAGTCGGTGCCGTCGTATTCGATCGTCAGCCGGCTCCGCATCGGCGCCGCCGGCGCTGCGTCAGACGAGCTCGATGTAGACCATCTCGGTCGCGTCGCTGCGGCGCGGGCCGAGCTTGAGGATCCGCGTGTAGCCGCCGGGGCGCTCGGCGTAGCGCGGCGCGACGTCCGAGAACAGCTTGTGGACCGCGAACTTGTCCTGGGCGAGCGTGGCGAGCGCCTGGCGCCTGGCGTGCAGGTCGCCGCGCTTGGCGAGCGTGATGAGCCGCTCCACCTCGGGCTTGACGGCCTTCGCCTTGGCCTCCGTCGTCTTGATCCGTTCGTGCTCGATCAGCTCCTTGCTGAGGTTCATCAGCAGGGCCTTGCGGTGCGCGGCGTCGCGGCTGAGCTTGTTGCGGGTCTTGCGGTGTCGCATCGTTCGCTGAGTGTAGGCGCCGGCGCTAGTCCTGGCGGAGCGAAAGGCCCCTTGCAGCGAGCGTGTCAACGACCTCGTCGATCGACTTCTGGCCGAAGTTGGGGATCGCGTTCAGTTCCGCTTCGGACTTTGAGAGCAGGTCGCCGACCGTCTGGATGCCCGCGCGCTTCAGGCAGTTGTAGGAGCGCACGCCGAGCTCGAGCTCCTCGATCAGGATGCCCCACTCCTCGCTCTGCAGCGCGGGCGCCGCCCCGGGCACAGCCGCGATGCCGTTCGCGTCGAGCTGGCCTCCGGGCGCCGCACGCAGCTCTTCGATGCGGTCGGCGTCGGTGAAGATCGCGAGCTGGCTGATGAGCAGCTCCGCGGCCTCGCGCAGCGCGGCCTGCGGATCGATCGAACCGTCAGTCTCGATGTCGAGCGTGAGCTTGTCGAAGTCGGTCTTCTGGCCCACGCGGGCCTGCTCGACGTTGTACGCGACGCGGCGCACAGGCGAGAAGATCGAGTCGATCGGGATCACGCCGATCGGCTGGTCGGCCGTCTTGTTCTCCTCCGCGGGGCGGTAGCCGCGGCCGCGGCCGATCGTCATGTAGAGCTCGAGTTTCGTTTTCTTCTCAAGCGTCGCGATGTGCAGGTTCGGGTTGAGGATCTCGACGCCGGCGGGCAGGTCGATGTCCTTGGCGGTGATCGTGCCGGGGCCCGTCACGACGAGCGGCGCCTCGACCTCGCTCGCGTCGGAGTGCATGCGGCAGACGATGCCCTTGAGGTTCAGGACGATGTCCGTGACGTCCTCCTTGACGCCCGGGACCGTCGAGAACTCGTGCGCCACGCCCTCGATGCGCACGCTCGTCACGGCGGCACCGGCGAGCGAGGAGAGCAGCACGCGACGGAGCGAGTTGCCGAACGTGTAGCCGAAGCCACGGTCAAGTGGCTCGATGGTGAACGTCCCGCGGTTCTGCTCCACCGACTCGGAAGTGATTCGGGGGATCTGGAAGTCGAGCATCGGAGTCCTCACGTCGTAGTTCTTGCGAGCCGGCGCCCCGTGGCGGCGGCCCCTTCGTCCGCCGGCCGCGGCGGCCGGGGGACGGACCTTCCTGTCTTTACTTCGAGTACAGCTCGACGATGAGCTGCTCCTGCACCGGCGCGGCGACCTCGCGCCGCTCCGGCTTGCGCAGGACCTTGGCCGAGAGCGACTCGTGGTCGGCCTGCAGCCACGCCGGGATCTGTCCCGTCAGCTCCGTCGCATCCCTGACGACCTGCGCCGCCGGGCTCTCGGGCTTGATCATGATCACGTCGCCCGGCTTGACCTGGTAGCTGGGGATGTCGACGCGCCGCCCGTTGACGGTCCAGTGCCCGTGGCGGACGAGCTGCCTGGCCTGGCGGCGCGAGGCCGCGAAGCCGAGCCGTACGAGCACGTTGTCCAGCCGGCACTCCAGCAGCGAGAGCAGGTTCTCGCCGGTGATGCCGGGCTGGCGTGAGGCCTTGACGTAGTAGTTGTGGAACTGGCGCTCCTGCACGCCGTAGTAGCGCCGCGCCTTCTGCTTCTCGCGCAGCTGAAGCCGGTACTCGCTCTGTTTCAGGCGCCCGCGTCCGTGCTCGCCGGGGGCGTACGAGCGCCGCTCGACGCCGCATTTGTCGGTCAGGCAGCGCTCGCCCTTCAGGAAGAGCTTCTGGCCCTCGCGGCGGCACTGCTTGCACTGCGGGGAGGTGTCGCGCGCCATCTCAGACCCTCCTGCGCTTGCGCGGCCGGCAACCGTTGAAGGCCTGCGGCGTGACGTCCTTGACGCCCGTGACCTCCAGGCCCGCAGCCTGGAGCGAGCGGATCGCGGTCTCGCGGCCCGAGCCGGGCCCCTTGACGAAGACCTCGACCTTCTGCAGTCCCTGTTCGATGCCCTTGCGCGCCGCGGCGTCCGCGGTGACCTGCGCAGCGAACGGGGTCGACTTGCGCGAACCCTTGAAGCCGGCGCCGCCGGCGGACTCCCAGGCGATGACGTTGCCGTGGACGTCGGAGAGCGAAACGATCGTGTTGTTGAAGGACGTCTTGATGTGGGCCTGCCCGACGGGGATGTTGCGTTTGACTTTGCGCCTGCCGCGGGCTCGTTTCGGGGCGGGAGGCACTACTTCTTCACCTTCTTCTTGCCCGCGACCTGCATCTTCTTGGGGCCCTTGCGGGTGCGCGCGTTGGTCTTCGTCTTCTGGCCGCGGACCGGCAGGCCGCGACGGTGGCGCAGTCCGCGGTAGCAGCCGATCTCCTGCAGCCGTTTGATGTCCTGCGAGCGCTCGCGCCGCAGGTCGCCCTCGACCATGAAGGACTCGTCGATCAGGTCGCGCAGCTTGGTGACCTCGTCTTCGGTCAGGTCGCGCACGTAGGTGTCCGGGTCGATGCCGACGTCGCGCAGGATCTTCTGCGCGGTCGGGCGGCCGATCCCGTAGATGTACGTGAGGCCGATTTCCGAGCGCTTGTTAAGCGGCAGGTTGACGCCTGAGATGCGGGCCATCGCTAGCCGTTCACCCCTGGCGCTGCTTGTGGCGCTTGTTCTCGCAGATCACCAGCACCACGCCCTTGCGGCGGATGATCTTGCATTTCTCGCACATCGGCTTGACCGACGGTCTGACCTTCATAATCCCTTTCGGCGTGTCCCGCCGACCACGGCTCTGGCTGCCGTTGCGGCCGCCGCTACCGGGTCGAGGTTTTCGTCCCAAGGCACGCCAAACGGCGCCCTCGGGCAGGACCCTGGATGGTAGCATCCTCCGCCTCGCGGTTCCGCGTTCGCACCCCGGGCGCCCGGGGCCCGTTTCGTCCGCAGGAAGCGGGCCGCCGACGAGCCTTGAGCACGAGCTGCGTCGGGCCAGGCGCGGCCCCGCCCCCGCAAAGGTACAGCCGCCCGCCGTGCGACGGGCCCGCTCAGGCGCCCGCGGGCGCCGGCGCGGCGGCGCCGCGCTCGTCGGCGGGCACGTGCCACGGCGTGAGGATGCGCGGGCCTTCGTCGGTGATCGCGACGGTGAACTCGAAGTGTGCGGCCGCCGAGCCGTCTTGCGAGTAGATCGCCCAGCCGTCGTCCGCGATGCGCACCTCCGGCGAGCCGAGCGTCGTCATCGGCTCGACGGCGATCACCACCCCCGCTTCAAGCCGCGGCCCCGTGCCGGGGCGCCCGTAGTTGGGCACCTGCGGGTCCTCGTGCATCTCGCGGCCGACGCCGTGCCCGACGAGCGAGCGGATTATCGAGAGGCCCGCGTCCTCGGCGGTGCGCTGGATCGCGGCCGAGACGTCGCCCATCCGGTTGCCGACGCGGCACTGCTCGACGCCCGCGTCGAGCGCTTCGCGGGTGCCGGCGAGCAGGCGCTCGCGGTCCGCGTCGACGGCGCCGACGGCGTGCGTGATCGCGGCATCGGCGACCCAGCCGCCGAGCGTCACGCCCACGTCGAGCGCGATGAGGTCGCCGTCGCCGACGCGGTAGTCGCCGGGGATGCCGTGCACGACCATGTCGTTCGGCGAGGCGCAGATCGAGCCCGGGAAGCCGCGGTAGCCCTTGAACGTCGGCACGCCGCCGCGTGCGCGGATGAACCGGTCGGCGACGATGTCCAGTTCGCGGGTGCTGACGCCCGCGCGCAGGCTCGCCGCGAGCAGGTCGTGCGCTTCGGCGAGCACGAGCCCGCTGCGGGCCATGCGCTCGATCTCGGCTGGTGACTTCTTGACGATCATCGCTCTCGGCCCGCGCCTAGAGGCTCTCCTCGAGCCGCAGCGTCGCGATCGTCGCGCGCACGTGCGCGTGGACCTCGTCGGGGCTGCGGCAGCCGTCGACGCGTCGCAGCAGCCCCGCCTCGTCGTAGTAGGCGACGAGCGGCTCGGTCTGCGCGTGGTAGACCTCCAGGCGCCGGCGGATCGTCTCCTCGCGGTCGTCGTCGCGCTGCACCAGCCGCGCGCCGTCCTGGTCGCAGACACCCTCGTGCTTGGGCGGGTCGAATTCGACGTGGTAGATGTGCGTCGGGTTCTTGACGCACACGCGGCGCCCCGCGAGCCTGCGCACGAGCTCGTCGTCGGGGACCTCGAAGAGGATCGCGGCGGTGAGGTGTCGTCCGAGCGCCTGCATCGCGGCTGCGAGCGCGTCGGCCTGGCTGGTGTTGCGGGGGAAGCCGTCGAGCAGGAAGCCGTCCGCGGCGTCTGGCCCCATGACGCGCTCGATGATCATGCCGATGATCACGTCGTCGGGCACGAGCTCGCCGGCGTCCATGAACTTCTTCGCTTTCAGCCCGAGCTCGGTCTCTTCCTCGACCTGTGCGCGCAGGATGTCGCCGGTCGAGATCAGCGGCAGCGCGAAGTCGTCGCGGATACGCTCGGCCTGCGTGCCCTTGCCCGCTCCCGGCGGTCCGAGGAGGATCAGGTTCAGCTCCGGCATTGGCGCCACCAGCGTACCCAGTAGCGGCGCGCCCGCGTGGGCTTACTTCAAGAAGCCCTCGTAGCTGCGCATCATGAGCTGCGCCTCGAGCTGCTTGATCGTTTCGAGCGCGACGCCGATCACGATCAGGATCGAGGTGCCGCCGAACGCGAACTGCTCGTGTGTCTCAGCGAAGAGCAGCGCGGGCAGCGCCGCGACCGCGGCGAGGAAGAGGCCGCCGGGGAAAGTGAGGCGCGCGAGGATGCGGTCCAGGAATTCCGCCGTCGGGCGCCCGGGGCGCACCCCCGGTATGAAGCCGCCGTACTTCTTCAGGTTTTCGGCCTGGTCCACGGGGTTGAAGGTGACCGCCGTGTAGAAGTACGTGAAGACGATGATCAGGATCGCCTCGCCGAGCACGTAGTGCCAGCCGTTCGGCGAGAAGAAGTCGGAGATCTGCTGGCCGGTGTGGCTTTTGACGAGCTGGCCGACGGTCGCCGGGATGGCCATCAGGCTCGCGGCGAAGATCACGGGGATCACGCCCGCCATGTTCACGCGCAGCGGCAGGTACGTCTGGCCGCCCTCGGTCATGCGCCGGCCGATGACGCGCTTGGCGTACTGGATCGGGATGCGCCGCTGGCCTTCCTGGACGAACACGATCGCGGCGATCACGGCGAGCACGAGGAACGGGGCCATCACCTTGAAGACCTGGTCGGTGCTCGTCCACCAGGTCTGGATCGCGCCGGGGATGCGCGACACGATCGAGGCGAAGATCAGCAGCGAGATGCCGTTGCCGATACCGCGCTGGGTGATGAGCTCGCCGATCCACATCAGGAGCACGCAGCCGGTGGTCAGGCAGATCACGATCAGGAAGACGTGCGGCGCGTCGAAGTGCGTGACGACCGCTTCGCCGGCTTTCGCCTGCAGCGAGTGGAAGAGGAAGACGTAGCCGATCGACTGCGCGAAGGCGAGACCGACGGTCAGGTAGCGCGTGTACTGCGTGATCCGCGCCTGGCCGACCTCGCCTTCCTTGCTGAGCTTTTCCAGCGAGGGCACCGCGACCTGCAGAAGCTGCAGGATGATCGACGCCGTGATGTACGGCATGATCCCGAGCGCGAAGATCGCGAGTTTCGACAGCCCGCCGCCGGAGAACAGGTTCAGGTAGCTGAGGATCCCGCCGCCGCCGAACTCCTTCTGCAGGTTGTTGACGGCGCTCAGGTTGACGCCCGGGACCGGCACGTGCGCGCCGAAGCGGTAGATCAGCAGCATCGCCGCCGTGAACAGCAGCTTGCGGCGGATCTCGGCAACCTGGAAGGCTTTGAGGATCGTCGAAATCATGGCGTGCGCGCGCCGGCGGTCGCGTGCGCGCAGCCGGATCGGCGGCTTCCGATTCTAGTCGAGGGCGTTTGCAGCGCCGCCGGCTTCACGGCCGCCGGCGCCTAGTCCTCGACGACCGTGCAGCTGCCGCCCGCGGCCTCGATGCGCTCGCGCGCGGTGGCGCTGAAGGCGTGCGCGTGCACCTCCAGCGCCTTGCCGAGCTCGCCCCGGCCGAGGACCTTGACGGGCACGCCCTTGCGCGTCGCCAGGCCGTGCTCGCGCAGCGAGTCGGGGGTGACGACGTCGCCGGCGGCGAAGCGCCCGTCGAGCGCCTCGAGGTTCACCGGCTGGGTGTGGGTGCGGAACGGCTCGAACGGCATCGACTTCTTCATGTGCGGTCCGCGCAGCTTTCGCATCCGCATGTGGATCGGCATCTGGCCGCCCTCGAACGCGACGCGTTTCTTGGCGCCCGAACGCGCGCCCGCGCCCTTCTGACCGCGGCCGGACGTCTTGCCAGTGCCGGAGCCTTCGCCGCGGCCGACGCGCTTGCGCGGGCGGCGGCTGTTCGCGGCTGGCGAGAGGTTGTGCAGACCGACGCGCTCCGTGCCGTCCTTCGCCTTCGCGCTCATCGCTTCTCCTGCACGTCGACGAGGTGGCGTACCGCGTGCAGCATGCCGCGCGTCTGCTCGCAGTCGCGCACGTCAACCGTGTGGCCGATCCGCCTCAGGCCGAGCGAGCGCAGCGTGTCGAGCTGTTTGCGGTTCGCGCCGTTGCTCGAACGGCGCTGCGTCACCTCGAGCTCGGCCATCACGCCACGCCCTCCGCGAGCGGCGCGCCGTCCTCGGGCGCCGCGTCGGCGGTGCCCTCGTCGGCGGTGCCCTCGTCGGCGCTCGCGCCGTTCAGGCCGAGCACCTTGTCGATCGAGATGCCGCGCAGCTCAGCGACCTCCTTGGGGGTGCGCAGCCCGCGCAGCCCTTCGACGGTCGCCTTCACGAGGTTGATCGGGTTCTGCGTGCCCAGGCTCTTGGAGAGGATGTCGTGGATGCCCGCGAGCTCGAGGACGGCGCGCACGCCGCCGCCGGCGATCACCCCGGTTCCGGGCGCTGCCGGCTTGAGCAGCACGCGGCCGGAACCGAAGATGCCGGTCGTCTGGTGCGTGATCGTCGAGCCGTGGCGGGGCACGCGGAAGAGGTCCTTCTTCGCGCGCTCGACGCCCTTCTGGATCGCGAGCGGGACCTCGTTGGCCTTGCCGTAGCCGACGCCGACGATTTCCTTTTCGTCGCCGACGACGACGAGCGCCGTGAACGAGAAGCGGCGGCCGCCCTTGACGACCTTGGAGACGCGGTTGATCTCCACGACGCGCTCCTGCAGGTCGAGCCCGCTGGGGTTTACCGATCTGTCCTGTTGACGGCTCATATCCGGATCTGTGTGAGGGTAGCGGTCACCCGGAGGCGATCAGACTGCCATCCCGCTCTCGCGCAGCGCCTCGGCGAAGCGACGGACGTGCCCGTGGTAGCGGTAGCCGCCACGGTCGAAGACTGCTCCCTCGACGCCGGCGGCCTTCGCCCGCTCGGCGAGCAGCTGCCCGGCCCGCGCCGCGCGCTCGCCTTTCGGCAGCGCGCGCAGGTCCGCCTCGTACCAGTCCACCGCGGCGAGCGTGCGGCCCTGGACGTCGTCGATCACCTGGGCGCTGATGCCGCGGTTCGAGCGGAACACCGAGACGCGCGGGCGCTCGGCGGTGCCCGACACCTTCGCGCGGACGCGGCGGCGGCGGCGCAGGCGCCTGTTCTCACGCGTCAGCACGCTCATGCGCGCTTACCTACCTTGCGCTGGACGTGCTCGCCCTCGTAGCGGATGCCCTTGCCCTTGTAGGGCTCGGGCGGACGCTGCTTGCGGATGATCGCGGCGGTCTCGCCCACGAGCTGCTTGGAGATGCCCTTGACGACGACGCGCGTCGCCTGGGGGACCTCGAATTCGATCCCGTCCGGCGCCTGGATCGGCACGGGGTGCGAGTAGCCGACGGCGAGCTCGAGGTTCTTGCCCTTGAGCTGGGCGCGGTAGCCGACGCCCTGGATCTCAAGGCGCTTCTCGAAGCCGTCGGTGACGCCGTGGACCATGTTGGCGACGAGCGAACGCGTCAGGCCGTGCAGCGCACGGTGCTCGCCGCGGTCGGTTGGGCGCGTGACGACGATCTGACCGTCGTCCTGGCGCACGTCCATGTCGGGGCTGATGCGCTCCGAGAGCTCGCCTTTGGGGCCCTTGACCGTTACGGAGCCAGGCTCGATCGTGACGGTCACGCCGTCGGGCACCGGTATCGGTTGTCTGCCGATTCGCGACACCTTCTCACCAGACCTGGGCCAGTACCTCGCCGCCGACACCCTCGGCGCGCGCTTCGTGGCCGGTCATGACGCCGTGCGAGGTCGAGATGATCGTCGTGCCCATGCCGCCGAGGACGCGCGGGATCGACGTCGCGCCGACGTACGTGCGCCGGCCCGGCCGCGAGACGCGCCTGAGGCCGGTGATCGCGGAGCGGCGGTCGTCCGTGTACTTCAGGCGGATGCTGATCAGCTGGCCGGCGCCGCCGTCGGGCGCGTCGGTGAGCGTCCAGGATTCGATGTAGCCCTGCTCGTCGAGGATGCGTGCGAGCTCGCTCTTGAGCTTCGACGCGGGCACGTCGACGGTCTCGTGCGACGCGCTGATCGCGTTGCGCACGCGCGTCAGGAAATCGGCTATGGGGTCTGTCATCGCCATTGCGGTTCTCTCGTTCGCTCAGCCGTCACCAGGACGACTTCGTCATCCCTGGGATCTGTCCGTTGTGCGCCAGTTCGCGCAGGCAGATGCGGCACACGCCGAACTTGCGGTAGACGGCTCGGGGCCTACCGCAGCGCGTGCAGCGAGTATAGGCGCGCGTCGGGTACTTCGGTTTGCGTGCCTGCTTGACCTTGAGGGAAGTCTTTGCCATCTACTCGTCGCTCTCCTTCTCGCTCTCCTCGCCTTCGCCGGCGGCGTCTGCGCCGGCCTCCGCGGTCGGCTCGGCGTCCGGCGTGCCCGGCTCTGCGTCCGGCTCCACGGAAGCCTCGGCCTCGGTTTGCTCATCGGTCTCGGGTTGCCCGCTCGCGGGCTGATCCTCGGCCTCGGGCTGCTGCACCTCGGCCGGCTCCGCCGCCGCGGCCGCGGCCGCGGCCGCCTGCTGCTCCTTCTCCTTCCGGGCGGCGAGCGCCTCCTGCTCGGCGCGCTCGTCCGCCTCGGGGTCGAAGCCCTTCGGCCGGCCCTGCGCCGCGAACGGCATCCCGAACGCGGCGAGCAGCGCGTACGCCTCGACGTCGCTGCGTGCGCTGGTCGTGATCGTCACGTCCAGGCCGCGGACCGCGTCGACCGAGTCGTAGTCGATTTCGGGGAAGATGGTCTGCTCGCGCACGCCCATCGTGTAGTTGCCGCGGCCGTCGAACGAGCGCGCGTTCAGGCCGCGGAAGTCGCGGATGCGCGGGATCGCGATCGAGATGAGACGGTCGAGGAACTCGTAGGCGCGGTCGCCGCGCAGCGTCACGGAGACGCCGACGGGCATGCCCTCGCGCAGTTTGAAGGCCGCGATCGACTTGCGCGCGCGACGGACGCTCGGCTGCTGACCGGCGATCGCGGCGAGCTGCTCGGTCGCGGCGCGCAGCACTTTGTTGTCCTGGCGGGCCGTGCCGACGCCCATGTTCAGCGTGATCTTCTGTATGCGCGGCGTCTGCATCGCCGAGGAGTAGCCGAAGCGCTCGATGAGGCTCGGCCGGATCTCCTCCTGGTAGCGCTCCTTCAGGCGCGCAGTCGGTGCCTGTGCGGTCGCCATGGTCAGTCGATCTCCGTTCCGCTCGTCTTCGCGACACGGTGACGGCGCCCGTCGGTGCGCACGATCCCGACGCGCGTCGGCGCGCCTTTGGGGTCGAGCAGCATCACGTTGGAAACGTGGATCGGACCCTCCTTCTCGATGATCCCGCCGAGCTGGGCGGCGGTCACGGAGCCGGCGGCCTGGGACGGGCGCGTCGCGCGCTTGATGATGTTCAAGCCCTCGACGTAGACGCGTTCGCCCGCGGGGTCGACGCGCAGTACGCGGCCGTTCTTGCCGCGGTCCTTGCCGGCGATGATGGTGACCTGGTCGCCGCTGCGAATCTTCAGCGGCCGGCGGCGCTTCGTCTGGCGCGCCATCACAGGACCTCCGGTGCGAGCGAGATGATCTTCATGAAGTTGCGGTCGCGAAGTTCGCGGGCGACGGGGCCGAAGACGCGCGTGCCGCGCGGGTTGTTCTGGTCGTCGATGATCACCGCGGCGTTCTCGTCGAACGCGATGTACGTGCCGTCGTCACGGCCGATCGGCTTCTTCGTGCGCACGACCACGGCGGTCACGACGTCACCCTTCTTGACGGCGCCCTGGGGGTTCGCCTGCTTGACCGTCGCAGTGATCACGTCGCCGACGTGCGCGTAGCGGCGGCGCGAGCCGCCCTTGACGCGGATGCAGAGGATCTCGCGCGCGCCGGAGTTGTCGGCCACCTTCAGCCGCGTCTCGTTCTGGATCATCGCGCGCGCTCCACGACGTCGATGAGGGCCCAGCGCTTGGTGCGCGAGAGCGGGCGGCTCTCGATCACGCGCACGATGTCGCCCTCGTTGGCGTCGTTCTTCTCGTCGTGCGCTTTGACCGTCGTCGAGCTGCGCACGATCTTCTCGTAGCGGCGGTGGCGGCGCGCGACGTCGATGCGCACGGTGATCGTCTTGTCGGCCTTGCTGGAGACGACGACGCCCTGGCGCTCGCGGCGGCGGCCTTCGGCCGGCGCGTGCACGGGCGCGAGCGGCGCGGCGGGGCCGCTCGCCGCGCGGCGCTCGGCGCGTTTCGCGCGTTCGGTCGCGCGTCGTGCGCGACGGCGCTCGGCGTTGCGACGACGCTCCTGCTGGCGCTCGGCGTAGCGCTCCTCGGGTGTGCGCGGGGGGCGCGCCTTTCCGCTGTGCGTCGAGCGAGCGCGGCGGCGGCGCTCCTTCGACGAAAGGACGGGCTCGGGCTCGCCGGCCTCGGCGACGGGCTCGCCGGCCTCGGGGACCTCGGCGACTGCCTCGGCGTCGTCGGCGACGGGCTCGGCGTCGTCGGCGACGGGCTCGGCGTCCTCGGCGGGCGCCTGCTGCGTCGCCTCTTCGGCCTGCGGCTCGTCCGCCGGCGTCGTCTCGTCGGTCTGCTCTGCGGTGTTCTCGGTCTCGTCGGTCACTGTCTCGTTGCCCTCGTCTGCGTCGCTCATGCGCCCGCCGTCTCGGTCTCGCGTTCGCGCACGACGGTCAGCGCGCGCGCGAGCTCACGCTTCGTGCGGCCGATCCCGGCCGTGTCGTCCAGTTCGCCCGTCGCATTCGAGAAGCGCAGGCCGAGGAGCTCTTTGCGCAGCTCGGCGATTCGTTTGGCGAGTTCCTGTGCGTCCAGGTCGCGTAGTTCGGTGGCGCTCATCGTCAGTCCTCGCGCATCACGAACTTCGACTTGACGGGAAGCTTCTGCGCCGCGAGGCGGATCGCTTCGCGGGCGAGCGGCTCGGGCACGCCGGCGAGCTCGAACATCACGCGCCCGGGCTTGACGACCGCGACCCAGCCCTCGGGCGAACCCTTGCCGGAGCCCATCCGCGTCTCGGCGGGCTTCTTGGTGACGGGCTTGTCCGGGAAGACGTTGATCCAGACCTTGCCGCCACGCTTGATCTTGCGCGTCATCGCGATGCGGGCCGCCTCGATCTGGCGGTTCGTGAGCCAGCCCGACTCGAGCGACTTCAGGCCGTACTCGCCGAACTGGACGTGGAGCTGGCCGCGCGAGTAGCCGCGGCGGCGCCCCCTGAACTGCTTGCGGTGCTTGACACGCTTGGGCGAGAGCATCAGGAGCGCCCTCCCCCGCCGCGACCGCCGCGGCCACCGTCACGACCGCCGCGGCCACCATCGCGACCGCCCCGGCCACCGTCGCGACCGCCCCGGCCACCATCGCGGCCGCCCCGGCCACCGTCGCGTCCGCCGCGGCCGTCGCCGTCGTGCGGCGGCGCGGGCGCCGACATGTCGGTCAGGTCGGCGCCGGTGTAGCCCTCGGGCATGATCTCGCCCTTGTTGATCCAGCACTTCACGCCGATGCGGCCGAACGTGGTACGCGCCTCGTAGAAGCCGTAGTCGATGTCGGCGCGCATCGTATGCAGCGGCACGCGGCCGTCCGCGTAGCTCTCGGTGCGCGCCATCTCGGCGCCGCCGAGGCGCCCGGCGACCTGGATCTTGATCCCCTTCGCGCCGGAGCGCATCGCGCTCGTCATCGCGCGCTTCATCGCGCGGCGGAACGCGACACGGTTCTGCAGCTGCTCGGCGATCGACTGGGCGACTAGCTTCGCGTCGAGCTCGGGCCGCTTGATCTCGAGGATGTTGACCTTGATCTGCTTGCCGGTGAGCTTGTGCAACTCGCGGCGCAGCGCGTCGACTTCGGTGCCCGACTTGCCGATCACGATTCCCGGCCGCGCGGTGTGGATGTTCACCTCGAGTTCGTTCGCGTCCTTGCGGATCGTGATGTCCGAGAGGCCGGCGTGTGCAAGCTTGTCGGTGATGTGCTCGCGGACGCGCACGTCCTCGGCGAGGTACGCCGCGAAGCCGCGCTCGCTGAACCAGTTGGACTTCCAGTCGTGGATGTAGCCGACGCGGATCGCCTCGGGGTGGACCTTCTGTCCCATGTTCAGCTCTTCCTCGGTTTCGTGTTTTCTTCGGGCCGCGGCATCAGCGTGATCGTGAGGTGGCTCGTGCGCTTGAGGATCGGCGTGGCGCGACCCATCGCGCGCGGACGGAAGCGCTTGATCGTGGGCCCTTCGTCCGCGTACGCCTCGCGGACGACGAGGTCGTCCTCGAGCAGTTCGTGGTTGGCTTCGGCGTTCGCGACGGCCGACTCCAGCAGCTTGCCCCACGCCCCCGCCACCTCACGCGGCGTGAAGGCGAGGATAGCGCGCGCCTCTTGCACCGACTTGCCGGGCAGCTGGCGGCAGACCATGCGCGCCTTGCGCGCGGAGGTGCGCACGTACTTGGCGTGCGCGCGCACGACGTTGCGCGGCCGCGCGCCGGCGCGACGGCGTGCCGGCATCGCCGAGCGCTCCTGGCGCGTCGGCGCCTCCTGCGCCTCGACGCCGGGCAGCGTCTCCCCGCCGCTCGTCGCTTTGTCCTGCTCGCTCATCGCACCCTGCCCGATCCGGCGTGGCCACGGAACGTGCGCGTCGGCGCGAACTCGCCGAGCTTGTGTCCGACCATCGACTCGCTGATGTAGACGGGCACGTGGCGCTTGCCGTCGTGGACGGCGAGGGTGTGGCCGACCATCTGCGGGTAGATCGTCGACGCGCGCGACCAGGTGCGCAGCATCTTTTTGTTGTTTTCGGCGTTCAGTGCCTCGATGCGCGCGAGCAGGCGCGCTTCGATCCACGGGCCCTTCTTGCTCGAGCGGCTCATCGGCCCTTGCCCTTCCCGCGGCGGCGGCCGCGCACGATGTAACGGTTCGACTGCTTGGAGCGCTTGCGCGTGCGGTAGCCGAGCGTCGGGACGCCCCATGGGGTGACGGGGTGGCGGCCGGCCGTGGTGGAGCCCTCGCCGCCGCCGTGCGGGTGGTCGACGGGGTTCATCGCGACGCCGCGGGTCTGCGGGCGCACGCCCATGTGGCGCTTGCGCCCGGCCTTGCCGACCTTGATGTTCTGGTGCTCGGCGTTGCCGATCACGCCGACGGTCGCGCGGCACTCGGCGCGGACCATGCGCATCTCGCCTGACGGCAGGCGCAACGTCGCCATCGAGCCGTCCTTGGCCATCAGCTGCGCCGAGGCGCCCGCGGAGCGGGCCATCTGGCCGCCGCGGCCCGGCGCGAGCTCGATGTTGTGGACCACGGTGCCGACGGGCATGCGCGCGAGCTCCATGCAGTTGCCGACGGCGATTTCCGCCTGCGGCCCCGACATCACGGTCATGCCGACCGTCAGGCGCGACGGGGCGAGGATGTAGCGCTTCTCGCCGTCGACGTAGTGCAGCAGCGCGATGTACGCGGAGCGGTTCGGGTCGTACTCGATCGCGGCGACCTTGGCCGGCACGCCGTCCTTCGTGCGCTTGAAGTCGATGCGCCGGTAGGCGCGCTTGGCACCGCCGCCGCGGTGACGCGAGGTCTTGCGGCCGCGCGCGTTGCGCCCGCCGCTCTTGGTGAGTGGCTCGACGAGCGACTTCTCGGGCTTTGACTTCGTGATCTCGGCGAAGTCGGGGTACGAGACGAACCTCATTCCGGGGCTCGTCGGCCTGGGCTTGCGCACCGGCATCGGCTACGACCCTCCCTCAACGCCCGTGAGTCCCTGGAAGATCGGGATGCTCTCGCCGGCGCGGACCTGGACGATGGCCTTCTTCCAGGTGCGCGTGCGCCCGGCGATCAGCCCGCGGCGCTTGGGCTTGGACTTCACGGAGATCGTGCGCACGTCGACGACGTGCACGTCGAACAGCTCCTCGACCGCCTGGCGGATCTGCGTCTTGTGCGCTTCGGGGTGGACGCGGAACGTGTAGCGGTCGGCGGCGGAGAGGACGTACGACTTCTCGGAGACGACGGGGCGGATGATGACCTGCGTCGCGTCCATCACGCGCCTGCCTCGCTGCGGCCCCGCGTCGGGGCGTTGGCGCGTGCGACGAGCGCGTCGAGCGCGGTCTGCGTGATCAGCAGCGAGGCCGCCCAGACGAGCTCGGAGACGCCGACGTCGGCCGCGGTGCGCACCTCGACGCGCGGCAGGTTGCGGAAGGAGAGGGCGGCGTCGCCCTCGTACTCGTCGAGCACGACGAGCGTCGGGCGCGCCTGGTCCCACTCGTCGAGAAGCTGCCGGGCGCGCCGCGTCGCGGGCGCGTCGAATGCTGTCGCGTCGAGCGCGGCGAGCGACCCGCGCCCGGCGTGCAGCGAGAGCGCGGCGCGCAGCGCGGCGCGCTGCTCCTTGCGGTTGACCTTGAAGGTGTAGCTGCGCGGTTTGGGCCCGAAGACCGTACCGCCGCCGCTCCAGATCGGGCTGCGGCTCGAGCCCGCGCGGGCGCGGCCGGTGCCCTTCTGGCGCCAGGGCTTTGCGCCGCCGCCGGAGACCTCGCCGCGCGTCTTGGTCGACGCCGTGCCGCGCCGGCGCGCGGCCTGCTCGGCGCGCACGCACTGGTGCACGAGACCTTCGTTGAACGGCGCGCCGAACGCGTCCGCGTCGAGCGCGACCTTGCCGCTGCCGCCGAGCACGCCGATGTCAGCCATCGGAGCGGACCTCGACGATCTGGCCGCTCGACCCGGGGACGGATCCGCGCAGCATGAGCAGGTTTCGCTCGGCGTCGACGGCGACGACCTCCAGTCCGCGCTGCGTGACGCGCCGGCTGCCCATCTGGCCCGGCCCGCGAATGCCCTTCATGACGCGCGCCGGCGTCGCGGAGGCGCCGATCGAGCCCGGCGCGCGGACGTTGTGCGAGCCGTGGGACTTGGGGCCGCGGCCGAAGCCGTGGCGCTTGATCGTGCCCTGGAAGCCCTTGCCCTTGCTGACGCCGGCGACCTTCACGCGCATGCCGACCTCGAACGCGTCGACGCTGACGGACTCGCCGAGCGCGAGCTCCTCGCCCTCGCCGCGGAACTCGACGAGCGTGCGCATCGGCGGCGCGTCGGCGCGGCGCAGGTGGCCGAGCTCGCCGCGGGAGAGGTGCTTCTCCTTCGTCGCCCCGTACGCGAGTTGGACGGCCTGGTAGCCGTCGCGTTCGACGGTGCGCACCGCGGTCACGGGGCACGGTCCCGCTTCGAGAACGGTGACGCGTGCGATCGATCCGTCGGGCTGGAAGACCTGGCTCATACCGAGCTTGGTTGCGAGTATCGATGCCATCGCTGCTCCCGGTGCGCTCAGTTCGCCAGGCGGATCTCGATGTCGACGCCCGCCGGCAGGTGGTCCAGGCGCTGCAACGAGTCGACGGTCTTCGGCGTCGGCTGGTAGATGTCGATCAGGCGCTTGTGCGTGCGGATCTCGAAGTGCTCGCGCGAGTCCTTGTCCTTGAACGGCGAGCGGATCACGCAGTAGACGTTCTTCTCGGTGGGCAGGGGAACGGGTCCCGCCACGCTCGCGCCGGTGCGCGTCGCCGTCTCGACGATCTCCTTCGCCGCGGACTCGATGGCCGATGTGTCGTAGGCCTTGAGGCGGATCCTGATCTTGTTCTGTGCTGCGGCCATCGCTGAAGTTGGTGTCGCGTCTTGCCTTTCGCGCTCACACGGGGCGCGTCGAGTCTTGCGCCGGCCATGTCGGGGGTCCGGGAGCGTCCCCTCGGGGTGCGCTCCCGGATACCGCCCGGACCACCGGGCCTTCTGGTCGTATCTGACTGAGGGCGCGCCGCCGGCGCGCCCTCCCTGTTGCGTTGCTACTCGATGATCTCCGTCACCACGCCCGAGCCGACGGTGCGACCGCCCTCTCGGATGGCGAAACGCAGACCCTGGTCCATGGCGATCGGCTGGATCAGCTCGATGTCCATCTGGACGTTGTCGCCGGGCATCACCATCTCCACGCCGTCGGGGAGCTTGGCGACGCCGGTGACGTCGGTCGTACGGAAGTAGAACTGCGGCCTGTAGCCGGTGAAGAACGGCGTGTGACGGCCGCCCTCCTCCTTCTTCAGGACGTAGACCTCGGCTTTGTACTTGGTGTGGGGCGTGATCGAGCCGGGGACGCAGAGGACCTGGCCGCGCTCGATCTCCTCGCGCTTGGTGCCGCGCAGCAGGCAGCCGACGTTGTCGCCCGCCTGGCCCTGGTCGAGGATCTTGCGGAACATCTCGACGCCGGTGACGACCGTCGAGCTGGTCGGGTTGATGCCGACGATCTCGACCGTGTCGCCGGTGTTGACGACGCCCTGCTCGATACGGCCGGTCGCGACGGTGCCGCGGCCGGTGATCGAGAAGACGTCCTCGACCGGCATCAGGAACGGCTTGTCGAGCTCGCGGACGGGCTCGGGGATGTAGCTGTCGAGCGCTTCGGCGAGCTCGATGATCTTCTGCTTGTAGGCGTCGTCGCCTTCCAGCGCCTTCAGCGCGGAGCCCGTGATGAACGGGATGTCGTCGCCCGGGAAGTCGTACTCGGACAGCAGCTCGCGGACCTCGACCTCGACGAGTTCGAGGAGCTCGTCGTCGTCGACCATGTCGGCCTTGTTGAGGAAGACCACGATGTACGGCACGCCGACCTGGCGCGCGAGCAGGATGTGCTCACGCGTCTGGGGCATCGGCCCGTCGGCGGCCGACACGACGAGAATCGCGCCGTCCATCTGCGCCGCACCGGTGATCATGTTCTTGACGTAGTCCGCGTGGCCGGGGCAGTCGACGTGCGCGTAGTGGCGGTTGTCGGTCTCGTACTCGACGTGGGAGGTCGCGATCGTGATGCCGCGTTCCTTCTCCTCCGGTGCGTTGTCGATCTCCTCGAAGCTGCGGGCTTCCGCGCCGCCCTTCTCGGCCAGCACGGTTGTGATGGCAGCGGTCAGCGTCGTCTTGCCGTGGTCGATGTGACCGATGGTGCCGACGTTGACGTGCGGCTTGTCGCGCTCGAATTTCTCCTTCGCCACTTTCTGTTTTCTCCTGTATCGGCTTGGGACGACGCCCTGCGGCGGGCTAACCCCAAGAATCTATCTAAATCCGGTCTCTGGCTGCTCGTGGTTGGACTTGTTGCGCTCAGGCGGCGCGGCGCTCGTCGCCGCCGCCCGGTTCGCCGGTTCGCTGTTCGACGATCTTCTCGCCGATGTTCGGCGGTACCTCTTCGTAGTTCTCGAACTGCATCGTGTAGGTCGCGCGGCCCTGCGTGTTGGAGCGCAGGTCGGTCGCGTAACCGAACATCTCGCTGAGCGGCACCTTGGCCGTGACGGCGAGCGCGTTGCCGCGCCGCTCCTGTCCTTCTACGCGGCCGCGGCGGCGGTTCAGGTCGCCGATCACGTCGCCGAGGAAGTCCTCGGGCGTGACGACCTCGACGGCGAAGATCGGCTCGAGCAGCACGGGCTTGGCTCGTTTGGCGGCCTCTTTGAGGGCCAGCGAGCCGGCGACCTTGAAGGCGATCTCCGAGGAGTCCTGTTCGTGGTACTTGCCGTCGACGAGCGTCGCGCGCACGTCGACTAGCGGGTAGCCCGCCTTGACGCCGTTCTCGAGCGCCTCTTCCATCCCCTTGCGCACGGCGGGGATGTATTCGGACGGCACCGAGCCGCCCTTGATCTTGTCGACGAACTCGAAGCCGTCGCCGGGCGCGGGCTCAAGGTCGATGAAGACGATGCCGTACTGGCCCGAGCCGCCTGTCTGGCGGACGAACTTGCCTTCGACGTTCTGCACTGTCGCGCGGATCGTCTCGCGGTAGGAGACCTGCGGCCGGCCGACGTTGGCCTCGACGCCGAACTCGCGCTTCATGCGGTCGACGAGCACCTCGAGGTGCAGCTCGCCCATGCCGGAGATCTCGGTCTGGCCGGTCTCTTCGTTGGTGCGCACCTGGAAGGTCGGGTCCTCCTCGGCGAGGCGGCCGAGAGCGACGGACATCTTCTCCTGGTCGGCCTTGGTCTTCGGCTCGACCGCGACCTTGATCACGGGCTCGGGGAATTCGATCTCCTCGAGGTGGACCGGGTGGTCGGGGTCGGCGAGCGTGTCGCCGGTGACGACCTGCTTGATGCCGACGGCGGCGGCGATGTCGCCGGCGTAGACCTCGGAGACCTCCTCGCGGTCGTTGGCGTGCATCATCAGGATGCGGCCGATCCGCTCGGTGCGGCCGGTCGAGACGTTGAGGACCTTGGAGCCGGCCTCGAGGCGCCCCGAGTAGACGCGGAAGTAGGTGAGCTTGCCGACGAAGGGGTCGGCGGCGATCTTGAACGCGAGCGCCGCGAAGGGCGCGTCGTCGTCGGCCTCGCGCGTGACGGTGCGCGCCTCCTCCTCGCCTTTGATCAGTTCGGTGCCCTCGACGGGCGGCACGTCAAGTGGTGAGGGAAGGTAGTCGACGACGGCGTCGAGCAGCGGCTGGACGCCCTTGTTCTTGAACGAGGAGCCGCACAGCACGGGCGTGAGCTTGCTCGAGAGCGTCGCGTGACGGATCGCGTCCTTCAGCGTCTCGACGGAGACCTCGGCCTCCTCGAGGATCAGCTCGAGCAGGTGGTCGTCGTAGTGCGAGACCTCCTCGAGCAGGTGCTCGCGCGCCGCCTCGGCGGCTTCGCGGAGCTCCGCGGGGATCTCGATCTCGTCCTGTTCCTTGCCGAGGTCGTCCTTGTAGACGATCGCTTTCATCGTCACGAGGTCGACGACGCCTTGGAAGTCGGCCTCGGCGCCGATCGGCAGCTGGATCGGCACGGGATGCGCGCCGAGCCGGTCGATCATCGTCTGCACGCCCTTGTCGAAGTCGGCGCCGATGCGGTCCATCTTGTTGATGTACGCGATGCGCGGCACGTGGTACTTGTCGGCCTGGCGCCAGACCGTCTCGGACTGGGGCTCGACGCCGGCGACGGAGTCGAAGAGCGCGATCGCGCCGTCGAGGACGCGCAGCGAGCGCTCGACCTCGACCGTGAAGTCGACGTGGCCGGGCGTGTCGATGATGTTGATGCGGTGGCCGTTCCACTGCGCGGTCGTCGCGGCCGACGTGATCGTGATGCCGCGCTCCTGCTCCTGTTCCATCCAGTCCATGACGGCGGCGCCCTCGTGGACCTCGCCGATCTTGTAGGTGCGTCCGGTGTAGTAGAGGATGCGCTCGGTCGTCGTCGTCTTACCGGCGTCGATGTGGGCCATGATCCCGATGTTGCGCGTGTCTTTCAGTGAGAACTGGCGTGGCATCTCTCTCGTCCGTGCTTGGTGGTTCGGGGCAAAAAAATGGGCCCCTCGGGCCCACGTGCGCTGCTGGTCGTCGTGTGACCGGACGGCGTCGCTATCTGCTCGAGGTCTCCATTTCGCTTCGAGAACCGCGGGCACGCTTTGCCCACGGCGAAAGGCGACTATAGCAGAGGGTTAATCACCGTCCGCCCGTTGAATCAGGGGTTTCCGGGCCCTCGTCGAACATCGCCGTGATCCTCTCCATGGCGCTCGCGGCGGCCTTCATCTCGCGCGGCGAGAGCCCCGCGAGGGCGGCTTCCCAGCGCGGCAACCAGTGCGCCCGCTTGGCCTCCAGCGCGCTGCGGCCGGCGTCGGTGAGGTCGGTCACGACGACGCGGCGATCCTCGCTGGAGCGCACGCGCTCGACGTGGCCGGCGGCGGCCAGGTGGTCGAGCATCTGCGTGACGGTCGCGGGCGAGAGGCCGGCCGCCTGGGCCAGGTCGCCGGCCGAACTGGGGCCCGACGCTTCGAGCCTGCCGAGCAGCTCGTACTGCGCCATCGTGAGTCCCGGCGCGGCGATGTGGGAGTCGCGCCCGCGCATGCGGATGATCGAGCGCGCGAGCGCCGAGAAGGCCAGGCGCAGGCGCTCCTGCGCCACCACCGAATCGTCGCTGCGTGGCGTCGTGACGGCCATCGCTAGACCCCCACGGCCTCGACGGCCTCGACCGGCGGGCCGCTGGCGGGCCGGCTCGGGGCGCCGGGGCGCTTGGAGCGCTCGGCGCGCGCCAGCACGATGCACGGGATCAGGCCGACGACGCAGATCCCCAGCGACGCCCAGTACGCGGCCTGGAAGCCCGCGACGGCGTGGGCCGGCGTGTGGATCAGCCCCGTCGCGCGCGTCAGCACGACGGCGAGGACGGCGGTGCCGATCGCGCCGCCGACGCGCTGCAGGACGTTGAGCTGAGGCGTCGCGTCGGAGAGCTGGTCCGGGCGCATCGCCGCGAATGCGGCGCTCATCGCGGGCATGAACGAGAGCCCGATGCCCATCCCGCGGATGAACAGCGTGATCGAGATCAGGAGGATCGACGTGTCGCCGCCGATGAAGCAGAGCGGCAACGTCGAGAGGCACAACACGCTCACGCCTACCAGCGCGATCCTGCCGCCGCCGAAGCGCTGCATCAGCCGGCCGGAGAGCGGCATCGTGATCAGCGCGCCGAGACCCTGCGGCCCGGTCAAAAGGCCCGTGACGACCACGCTCTCGCCGCGCAGGTCCTGGTAGTAGAGCGGCACGAGGATCATCGCGCCGAAGAGCGCCGCGCCGAGCACGAAGGTCGTGACGGAGGCGGCGGCGAAGATGCGGTTTGCGTAGAGGCGGACGTCGAGCAGCGGCCGCTCGGTGCGCAGCGCGTGCCAGGCGAAGATCGCGATCAGCAGCAGGCCCGCGACGATCGGCCAGATCACGCTGGGCGCGGTGAGGTCGGCGTGGGAGCCCGCCTCGCTGAGACCGTAGACGAGCGATGTCGCGCCGCCCGACATCAGCAGCAGACCGGTGACGTCGAGTTTGCCCGCCTCGCCCGCTTCTGTTTGCGGCAGCATCCGGATGCACAGCGGGATCGCGACGAGCCCCACGGGCACGTTGACCAGGAAGATCCACGGCCAGTTCAGGTTCTGGAGGATCAAGCCGCCGATGATCGGGCCGAGGATCGGGCCCATCATCGCCGGCATCGCGACTATGCCCATCACGCGCCCCATCCGCCGGGGGCCCGCGACCTGGGCCATGATGAGCTGCCCGACGGGCATGATCATGCCGCCGCCGATTCCCTGCAGGACGCGGAAGAAGATGAGCTCGTCGACGGACGTCGCGAGCGCGCAGAGCGCCGAGCCGAGCGTGAAGAACGTCAGGGCGAAGATGTAGACCTGTCGCGCACCGAAGCGCCGCGCGGCCCAGCCGCTCAAGGGGATCACCGCGGCGAGCGCCAGCAGATAGCCCGTTATGACCCACTGCACCTGATCGATCGGGCTGTGGAGCTCGCGGCTGAGCGTCGGCAGCGCGACGTTGACGATCGTCGTGTCGAGGATCGACATGATCATGCCGAGGATCACGACGCCGGCGATGCGCCAGACGTACGGCTCGATACGGTCGTCGGCTGCGGGGTGGTGGTCGTTCACGGCCATCGGGGACTCCGCCGTCAGGGGTTTTTAGGGACCAAAACTTTCGGTGCCCAATTATTGCAGGCGCAAGCAAAGACGTCAAGACCCGTCGGGCCCTGCGCCGCCTCGCGTCAGCGCCGGGCGGCTACCAGCGGTAGTGGGCGAAGGCCTTGTTGGCCTGCGCCATGCGGTAGATGTCGTCCTTGCGCTTGTAGGCCCCGCCCTGCTGCGACTGCGCGTCGAGCAGCTCGTTGGCCAGGCGCTCAGACATCGTCTTCTCGCGGCGCTGGCGCGCGAACTCGACGAGCCAGCGGACCGCGAGCGTGCGGGCGCGGCGCGCCGGCACCTCGACGGGCACCTGGTAGGTCGCGCCACCGACGCGGCGCGAGCGCACCTCGAGCGTCGGCGTGAGCGCTTTGACCGAGACGTCGAGCGTCTCGAGGGGGTCGCGGTCGCTGCGCTCCGCCAGGATCGCGAGCGCGTCGTAGACGATCCGCTCGGCGGTCGACTTCTTGCCGTCGAGCATCACCTTGTTGATGACCTGCTGGACGAGTTTGGAGCGGTGGATGGCGTCCGGCTCGAGCGGACGGACCTGTGCGGCTGCGCGGCGCGGCATCTACTTCTTCTTGACCCCGTACTGCGAGCGCGCCTTTTTGCGGTCCGTGACGCCGGCGGCGTCGAGCGTGCCGCGCACGACCTTGTAGCGCACGCCCGGAAGGTCCTTGACGCGGCCGCCGCGGACGAGCACGACCGAGTGCTCCTGCAGGTTGTGCCCCTCGCCGGGGATGTACGCCGTGACCTCGATCGAGCCCGAAATGCGCACGCGCGCGACCTTGCGCAGGGCCGAGTTCGGCTTCTTCGGGGTGATCGTGTAGACGCGCGTGCAGACACCGCGGCGCTGGGGCGCGGCGACCTTCTTCTTGCGACCTTTGCCGGACTTCAGACCCGGCGTCGCGAGCTTCTTCTTCGGCGCGACACGTCCTTTGCGCACCAGTTGAGAGGTCGTAGGCATCGGCGACGGATGCTAGCAGCGCTACGCGGCCTCGGCGACGCGTGCCGAGCGCACGGGGGCGGGCAGGATCGCCGCGGCGGCGACGATGAGGGCGAAGGCGAGGACCTGCGCGGCCACGCCCGCGGCGCCGCCGGCGACGGGGTCGCCGAAGACGATCACGCCGCCGCCGATGCCGGCGACGTTCGCGGCCGTGCCCGTCACCGCGATCACCGGCACCGCCTCGCCGATCTGCAGCGCGCGCGCGGACGCGAACAGCGCGGCGAACGACGCGACGACCGAGACGGCGAATAGCGGGCTCGAGAGGACGCCGGCCGCGCCGTGGGCGTCCGCGACCCCGGTCAGCGCCTTGATCGCGGTGTCCGATACGCCGAAGAGGATGCCGGCGGCCGCGCCGAGCATGACGCCGTGCTGCTCGACGCTGCCGCCGAGCCGCGGCGCCGCCAGCAGCGCGACGGCTAGCGCGGTCGCGAACAGCTCGAACGCGATCATCGTCGCGCCGGTGAAGGAGGCGTGCGCGCCGTGCACCGCCGGCAGCGTCGCGCCGAGCAGCAACAGGCCGCCGGCGGCCATCAGCAGGCCCGTCCACTGGCGCGGCCCGACGGAGAAGCCGAACATCCGGTCGGCGAGCACGGCGATGAAGACGACGCCCGCCGCGAGCGCGGCCTGCACGACAGACATGGGAGCGACCCAGAGCGCCGCGACGTGCAGCGCCCAGCCGGCCGTCGCGACCGCGATGCCCACCATGAACCAGCCCGACCGCACGAGGATCCGTGCGGCGCGAAGCGGCCGCCGCAGCGCGATCGCGGGGCGGCCCCGCACGCCGCGGAACTTGAAGAAGAAGCCGAAGTTCGCCGCCATCGCCGAGCAGAAGGCGAGCCCCAGGCCGAGGGCGAGGTGGTCCGTCAACGCGGTGCGCTCCGCGAAGCCATCAGCGAGAGGCTAGCGTTCGGCCTCGCCATGACGAGCGACGCCGAAGGCGGTGAGCCCCCGCTGCTGTTCGTCGACATCGACGGCGTCATCTCGCTGCACGGCGCCGGCGCGGCGGGCGTGGAGTCACGGCTGGCGAACGTCGACGGCGCGCTCGTGTGCCTCTCGCTCACCGCCGCGCGCGAGCTGCGCGCGCTCGCGGGCCGCTTCGAGATGGTCTGGGCGAGCGGCTGGGAAGAGCGCGCCGACGAACATCTGCCGTACCTGCTCGATCTGCCGCGCGGCCTGCCCCACCTCTCGTTCGCGCGCGACGTGGGCCGCAGCCACGCGCACTGGAAGCTCGACGCGATCGAGGCCTTCGCGGGCGATCGCGCGCTCGCCTGGATCGACGACTCGCTGGACGAGACGTGCGAGCGGTGGGCGGCGCGGCGCGGCGCGCCCGCGCTACTGGTGCGCACCGATCCCGCCCGCGGCTTCACGGCGCGGGAGCGCGAAGTGCTCGCGCGCTGGGCCGTCAGGCGGCGTTGATTCGCGCGTCGACCTGGGGCAGCGCGAGGTCGGGCGAGCGCGTTGCGCCAAGACCGCCCGCGTCGAGGCAGAGCGCGCGCACGGCCGCGCCGCGCGCGGCCGGCACCGTGGCGTGCCACGCGCCCCCGCCGTCGGTGACGGCCGTCGCGAGCGTCCGCTCGCTCACCCGCTCGCCGCGGCGTGACACGTCCCGCGCCTGGACGAGCACCCTGGCGCCCGCTATCGCGCGGCCGTCTTGGCGCGCGAGGCGGCCCTGGACTTCGCGCACCGCGGTCGGCGGCTGCTGCGCGGGCCGCGCCAGCGCGGCGCTCAGGCGGGCGCCTTCGGGGAACGAGCCGTGGACCGTCTGCCTGACCGAGGGCAGGTGGGCGAAGAGGACGTTTCCGGGGCAGTCGGTCAGGTCGGCCTGTCGGTGCCCCGCGATGCGGGGCAGAATCACGCGTTCGCCGGGCCTGTGTATGGACCAGCGCTGCGCGCCTCTCGTCGCGCGCACCGTCACCTCGCCGGCCGAGGGCACGCCGTGGAGGGCGAGCTTCCAGCTCAGCAGCGCCTCGAGCGAGCGCCGCGCGGCGGACGAGATGTCGACGCTCGAGAAGGTGCCGAGCATCGCGACGCCGGTAGAGCTCGTGTTGAAGCCCCCCGCCTGGGCGCCGACGACGGACTGGTCGATGCCGCCGGCGCGCGCCTCCCAGATGCCGCCGTAGAGGTCGACGAGGAAGTTGTAGCCGATGTCGTTCCAGCCGTTGACGAAGCGGTGGAAGACGTAGATGCCGCGCACCATTGCCGGCACCTCCCCCGGCGAGTAGCCGTTCGGGTTGTCGGTGTGGTGCACGAAGGCGAGTTCGACGTTGCCGTATTCGGGCGCGACGGCGGGCGGCGAGTCAGAGCCGGCCCAGGCGCTGCGCGCCCAGATCGCGGGCTGCCCGGCGCCGGCGTCAAGGCGCGGCTCGGCGAGCGGGCGCGATGCCGCCGGGCGCGCGCGGTTGCGCGCGCCGGCGCCAGCGCTGACGTCCACCGTGCGCAGGCGGGCACCCGCGAGCGGCCGGTCCGGGACCAGCTGCACGGTCCTCGTGCCACCCGTCCACACCGGTTCGCCGGTGACGGGTCCCGCCGCGGGCACGTCGGGGCCGTGGCCCGCCTCGCCGGCCGACACCCACTCGCTCCAGCGGCCGCCCGCGCCGCGGAAGCGCAGACGGATCGCTGCCGCAGCGGGTCTCTCCCACTGCAGGCCGACGAGGTCCGCGTTCGCGTCGAGCTCGACCGTGACGCCCCTGCGGGGCACGTCGCCGAGCGCGACCGTGCCGGGCCGCGTCTGGCCGCCGCGGCCGGCGCGCGCGAGCGCGGGCAGCGCGAGCACGCCGGCGAGCGTCCCGGTCGAGGCCGCGAGCAGCTCTCTGCGCGTATGCGCGGATCTGCCCATCCGGCCCCGGCCCTACTCCTCGGGCTCTCCGTCCTCGTCCGCGCGGCCGCTTAGCTCGGCGAGCTCCTCCGCGAAGCCGGTGTCGCTGGCGCCGACGCCGAGCGACTCCAGTGACGCCATGTCGGCCTCCAGTTCGCGTCCGAACTCGGCGAGCGTGTCCGCCCCCATGCCGAGCTCGGCTTCGATCTCGCTCTGGTCGAGGAGCCCCACCTCGTCGACGGCGCGCGGCAGCGGCTCGGCCGGTTCGATCTCGATGCGGCGGTAGCGCTTCAGGCCCGTCGCGGCCGGGATCAGCTTGCCGATGATCACGTTCTCCTTCAGCCCGTTGAGGCGGTCGATCTTGCCCTCGAGCGCGGCGTCGGTGAGCACCTTCGTCGTCTCCTGGAAGGAGGCGGCGGAAAGGAAGGAGTCGGTGTTGAGCGACGCCTTGGTGATGCCGAGGATGATGTCCGACCATTCGGCGAGCTCGCCGCCCGCCTGCGCGATCGCCTCGTTCGCCCGCAGCAGCTCGAAGCGGTCGACAAACTGCCCCGGCAGGTAGTCGGTGTCGCCCTTCTGATCGACGCGCACCTTTTTGAGCATCTGGCGCACGATCAGCTCGATGTGCTTGTCGTTGATGTCGACGCCCTGCGACTTGTAGACCTCCTGCACCTCGCGGACGAGGTAGCGCTCGGTCTCGGTGCGCCCGTCCCAGGTCGCGGCGTCGATCGACAGCAGGTCGTGCGGGTACACGGACCCCTCGTTGAGCTGGCGCCCGGCCTTGATCTTCTCGCCGTCGCTCACGAACAGACGCGTGCGGCGCGGGAACGAGTGGCGGTGCTCGTCGCCGGCGGCGTCGGTCACTGTCAGGTTGACCGCCTTCTCGGTCTCCTCGATCGAGACGACACCGTCGTACGCGGCGAGCTCCGCGACGCCCTTCGGCCGCCGCGCCTCGAAGAGCTCGACGACGCGGGGCAGGCCGTGCGTGATGTCGGCTCCCGCGACGCCGCCGGTGTGGAAGGTCCGCATCGTCAGCTGGGTGCCGGGCTCGCCGATCGACTGGGCGGCGACGATGCCGACCGCGTCGCCGATCTGCGCGAGCGATCCGGTGGCGAGCGCGCGGCCGTAGCAGGCCTGGCACACGCCGCTCTGGGCCTCGCACTTGAGCACCGAGCGCACCGGCAGCGGCACCGGGTTGCCCTTCTCGTGCTCCTCGCCGAAGACCTCGATCAGCTCGGCGAGCTCCGCGTTGCCGATTTCGGCGCCCTGCTCGACGAGCATGCGCCCGCGCTTGGTCGTGATCGCCTCCGCGGCGATGCGACCGATGAGGCCCTCGTTCGGTTCGTCGCCGTTGAAGAGGTCGAGCTCGATGTGTTCCTCGGTGCCGCAGTCGGCCTCGCGGATGATCACGTCCTGCGCGACGTCGACCAGGCGCCGCGTGAGGTAGCCGGAGTCGGCGGTGCGCAGCGCCGTGTCGGCGAGTCCCTTTCGCGCGCCGTGCGTCGAGATGAAGTACTCGAGCACGGAGAGCCCCTCGATGAAGTTCGCCTTGATCGGCCGCTCGATGATTTCGCCCTTCGGGTTGGCCATCGGGCCACGCATGCCGGCGAGCTGGCGAATCTGCTTGAAGGAGCCACGCGCGCCGGAGTTGGCCATCATGAAGATCGGGTTGAGCTTGTCGAGTCCCTGCAGGTTCTCGACCATCGCCTCGCCGACCTCGTCGGTGGCGGCGTTCCACTCCGCGACGACCTGCTCGTGGCGTTCGCCCTGGTCGAGCAGCCCTTCCTCGTACTCGCTGACGATGCGCTCGACGGCGCTCTCGTAGCGGGCGAGGATCTCCGCCTTCTGCGGCGGGACGACGACGTCGTTCTTGGAGATCGTGATGCCGGCCTGCGTCGCGTACTTGAAGCCGAGGTCCTTGAATGCGTCGAGCACCAGCGCGATGCTCGGCGCGCCGTAAGCCTGCACGAGCAGGTCGATCAGGCGCGTGGTGTCGCGCTTGGTCATCGACTGGTTGACGAACGTGTACTTCTTCGCGTCGAACTCGTCGCCGAGAGCCTCGGCGAGCGCCCGCTCGATGCGGTCGTTGTAGATGATGCGGCCGATCGTCGTCAGCACGTGGCTGTCGCTGCCGATCGGCCGGAACTCGGCGACGTCGTGCAGCTTGACGACGCCGGCCTCGTACGACAGTTCGGCCTCCTGAGCGGTGCGGAACACGTGCGGGCGCGGCTCGTACGTCGCGCGGTCGATCTTCGCGAGCTCGTCCGCTTCGGGCCCGTACGTCAGGTAGTACGCGCCGAGGATCATGTCCTGCGCGGGCGTCGCGAGCGGCGCGCCGTGCGCGGGCGAGAGGATGTTGTTCGAGGAAAGCATCAGGATGCGTGCCTCGGCCTGCGCCTCCGCCGACAGCGGCAGGTGCACGGCCATCTGGTCGCCGTCGAAGTCGGCGTTGAAGGCGTGGCAGACGAGCGGGTGAACCTGGATCGCCTTGCCCTCGACGAGCAGCGGCTCGAAGGCCTGGATGCCCAGGCGGTGGAGCGTCGGCGCGCGGTTCAGCAGCACCGGGTGCTCGTGGATCACTTCCTCCAGCACGTCCCAGACCTCGCCGATGCCGGAGTCGACCATCTTCTTCGCGGCCTTGATGTTCTGCGCCGAACGCCGTTCGACGAGGCGGGCCATGATGAACGGCTTGAAGAGCTCGAGCGCCATGATCTTCGGCAGGCCGCACTGGTGCAGCTTCAGGTACGGGCCGGAGACGATCACGGATCGTCCCGAGTAGTCGACGCGCTTGCCGAGCAGGTTCTGGCGGAAGCGCCCCTGCTTGCCCTTGAGCATGTCGGACAGGCTCTTCAGCGCACGGTTGCCCGGCCCCGTGACGGGACGGCCGCGGCGGCCGTTGTCGAACAGCGCGTCGACGGCCTCCTGGAGCATGCGCTTCTCGTTGTTGACGATGATCTCGGGGGCGCCGAGGTCGAGCAGCCGCTTCAGGCGGTTGTTGCGGTTGATGACGCGGCGGTAGAGGTCGTTGAGGTCGCTGGTGGCGAAGCGGCCGCCGTCGAGCTGGACCATGGGGCGCAGCTCCGGCGGGATCACCGGGATCGCGTCGAGCACCATCATCTCCGGCTTGTTGCCGGACTGGATGAACGCCGAGACGACCTTCAGGCGCTTGACGGCGCGCGCCTGCTTCTGGCCTTTGCCGTTCTTGACCTGGTCCTCGAGCTCGGTGCGTTCGGCTTCGAGGTCGACCTGCTCGAGCAGTTCACGGACGGCTTCGGCGCCCATGCCGCCGCGGAAGTACTCGCCGAAGCCGTAGGGCGAGCCGAAGCGCTCGCGCAGTTCGCGGAACGTCGCCTCGTCGCTCTCGGTCTGCTTGACCTCCATCGTGCGGAAGAGCTCCCACACGCGCTGCAGCCGGTCGATGTTCTCGTTGCAGTACTCCTGGATGTCGACGATGTCAGCCTCGACGGCCTTGGCGAGGTCCCGCAGGTGGCGTTCGCGCTCCTCCTCGGCGAGCTTGCCGACGTTGACGTCGAGCGCGTCGGCCCAGAGGTGGTCCTCGTCGTTGAAGCCGGTCTGCTTGCCGCTCTTCAGGTACTCCTCGCGGCGCGCGAGCGACTCGCGCAGGGCAAGCACGTCGGTTTCGCGTTCCGCGGCGTAGTCGTCGAGCGCTTTGGCGACCTGCTTCTCGAGCGCGTCGAGGTCGTTCTCACGCGCCTCCTCGTCGATCCAGGTGATGATCGACGCGGCGAAGTAGAGGACCTTCTCGAGCTCCTTCGGCGCCATGTCGAGCAGGTAGCCGATGCGGCTCGGCACGCCCTTGAAGAACCAGATGTGGCTGACGGGCGCCGCGAGGTCGATGTGACCCATGCGCTCGCGGCGCACCTTCGCCCGCGTGACCTCGACGCCGCAGCGCTCGCAGACGATGCCCTTGTAGCGCACGCGCTTGTACTTGCCGCAGTAGCACTCCCAGTCCTTCGTCGGACCGAAGATGCGCTCGCAGAACAGGCCGTCCTTCTCCGGCTTGAGCGTGCGGTAGTTGATCGTCTCGGGCTTGGTGACCTCGCCGTGGCTCCAGCTGCGGATCTGCTTGGAGGAGGCGAGGCTGATCTCGATGGCGTCGAAGTTGTTGATGTCGATCATTCGTGTGCTTTCGCTCGCGGGTGTACCTGGGTCACTCTGCGTTCTCGTCGGCGGCGGCCGGCTCGAGCTCGCCCTCGGCGCTCTCGTCGGCGGCCTCGCCGTCGGCATCGGCGGGCACCGCACGGACCCCGGAGAGGTCGATGCCGAGCTCCTCGGCGGCGCGCAGCAGGTCGTCGTCCTCGTCGCCCATCTCGGCGCGCTGGCCCTCCTCGGAGACGACGTTGACGTCGAGCGCCAGCGACTGCATCTCCTTGAGCAGGACCTTGAACGACTCGGGGATCGACGGCTCGGCGATGTTCTCGCCCTTGACGATCGCCTCGTACGCCTTGACGCGCCCGACCGTGTCGTCGGACTTGATGGTGAGCATCTCCTGCAGCGTGTAGGCGGCGCCGAACGCCTCGAGCGCCCAGACCTCCATCTCGCCGAAGCGCTGGCCGCCGAACTGCGCCTTGCCGCCCAGCGGCTGCTGGGTGACGAGCGAGTAAGGGCCTGTCGAGCGCGCGTGGATCTTGTCGTCGACGAGGTGCAGCAGCTTCAGGATGTACATGTAGCCGACGGTCACCTGCTCCTCGAACGGCTCGCCGGTGCGCCCGTTGTAGAGCGTGACCTTGCCGGACGCGCGCTCACCGGCGCGGCGGCTCTTGTCGACGTCCATCCGTATGCGCCCGCCGTCGGAGCTGTGCGCGTCCTGCCAGTTCACGAGTGCGTCGTCGACGTCTTCCACGCTCGCGCCGTCGAAAACGGGCGTCGCGATGAACACGCGGCCGTCGCCGGCTTTGCCGTGCGCCTCGCGGTAGGCGTCGGAGCCGTCGTCGTACCAGCCCTGCGCGGCGGCCCAGCCGAGGTGCGTCTCGAGGATCTGGCCGACGTTCATGCGCGAGGGCACGCCGAGCGGGTTCAGGATCACGTCGACGGGCGTGCCGTCCTCAAGGAACGGCATGTCCTGCTGGTCGACGATCTTGGAGATGACGCCCTTGTTGCCGTGGCGGCCCGCGAGCTTGTCGCCCTCGGAGATCTTGCGCTTCTTGGCCACGAAGACGCGCACGAGCTCGTTGACGCCCGCGGCCATCTCGTCGCCGTCGTCGCGGCGGAATGTCTTGACGTCGATGACGACGCCGCCCTCTCCGTGCGGCACCTTCAGCGAGGTGTCGCGGACCTCGCGCGCCTTCTCCTTGAAGATGGCGCGGATCAGCTTCTCCTCGGCGGTCAGCTCGGTCTCGCCCTTCGGCGTGACCTTGCCGACGAGCAGGTCGCCGGACTGGACCTCCGCCCCGACGCGGACGATGCCGCGGTCGTCGAGGTTGCGCAGCGACTCCTCGGAGCGGTTCGGGATGTCGCGCGTGATCTCCTCCTCGCCCAGCTTGGTCGTGCGGGCGTCGATCTCGTATTCCTCGATATGGATCGACGTCAGCTCGTCGTCCTGGACCAGGCGCTTGGAGAGGATGATCGCGTCCTCGAAGTTGTAGCCCTCCCAGGACATGAAGGCGACCATCAGGTTCTTGCCGAGCGCCATTTCGCCGCGGTCCGTCGAGGACCCGTCGGCGAGCACGTCGCCGGCTTTGACGCGCTGGCCAGGCGAGACGACGGGCTTGTGGTGGATCAGCGTGCCCTGGTTGGAGCGCATGAACTTGTGCAGCTCGTACTCGTCTTTGCCGTCGCTGCCCTGCACGACGATCTTCTCGGCGTCGAGGTACTCGACGGTGCCGGCGGACTGCGCGAGCAGCACGTCGCCGGTGTCGAGCGCCGCGCGGCGCTCCATGCCGGTGCCGACGAGCGGCGCGTCGGCGGTCAGCAGCGGCACGGCCTGGCGCTGCATGTTCGAGCCCATCAGTGCGCGGTTGGCGTCGTCGTGCTCGAGGAACGGGATCATCGCGGTCGCGACCGACCAGATCTGCTCGGGCGAGACGTCGATCAGGTCGACCTTTTTCGGCGGCACGGCGACGTACTGGCCGGCCTGGGTGCGGCACAGCACTTCGGGGCCCTTCAGGCGGCCCGTCTTCGCGTCGATCGGCGAGTTGGCCTGCGCGATCAGCAGCTCCTCTTCCTGCGTGGCGTCGAGGTGGACGATCTTGCCGGTCACGGCGCCGTCGTCGACGACGCGGTAGGGCGTCGTCACGAAGCCGTACTCGGACACCTCGGCGAACGAGGAGAGCGACCCCATCAGGCCGATGTTCGGTCCCTCGGGCGTCTCGATCGGGCACATGCGCCCGTAGTGGGTCGGGTGCACGTCGCGGACCTCGATCGGCGCGCGCTCGCGCGTCAGGCCGCCGGCGCCGAGCGCCGAGAGGCGGCGGCGGTGGGTCAGGCCCGAGAGCGAGTTCGTCTGGTCCATGAACTGGCTGAGCTGCGAGGAGCCGAAGAACTCCTTCAGCGAGGCGCTGACGGGGCGGATGTTGATGATCGTCTGCGGCGTGATGGTGTCCGCGTCCTCGGTCGTCAGGCGCTCGCGCACGACGCGCTCCATGCGGTAAAGGCCGATGCGGAACGCCTCCTGGATGAGCTCGCCGACGGTGCGCAGCCGGCGGTTGCCGAAGTGCTCGTACTCGTCGAGGTGCTCGGCGACGTTCTCGCGCGGCAGCGTCAGCGCCTCGGCGGCGTAGTCCTTGATCTCGACCTCGGAGTCTTCGGGCATCCCGAGCAGCTTCGGCAGCTTCACGAGCTCACGGATGAGGGCGATGATGTCCTCGTGCGTCAGCGTGCGCTTCTCGATGTCGATGTCGAGGCCGAGCCGTGAGTTGAGCTTGTAACGGCCGACGCGCGTGAGGTCGTAGCGCTTGTCGTCGAAGAAGAGCTGGTCGAGGAGTTTCTTCGCGTTCTCGACGTTCGGCGGCTCGCCGGGGCGCTGCTTCTTGAACAGTTCGATCAGCGCGCCCTCCTGGGTGCGCGTCGCCTCGGTGTCGGCCTCGACCGTGTTGCGGATGTACAGCGAGTTGTCGAAGAGCTTCAGGATGTCCTCGTCGGTGGCGTAGCCCATCGAGCGCAGCAGCACCGTCACCGGGAGCTTGCGCTTGCGGTCGATGCGGACGTAGACCTTGCCCTTCTTGTCGATTTCCATCTCCAGCCACGAGCCACGAGCGGGCATCAGGTTGGCGACGAAGACCTGCTTCTCGCGGTCCTTGGGCTCCATCAGATACGCGCCGGGGGAGCGCTGCAGCTGCGTCACGACGACGCGCTCGGTGCCGTTGATGACGAACGTGCCGCGCTCGGTCATCCACGGGAACTCGCCCATGAAAACCGACTGCTCACGGATCTCGCCCGTCTCTTTGTTGATGAACGCCACCATCACCGTCAGCGGACGGGAGTAGGTGAGGTCCTTCTCGCGGCATTCCGCGAGGCTCGCCGCGGGATCGTCGAAGCGCAGCTCGCCGAACTGGATGGCGAGGTTGCCGGTGTAGTCCGTGATCGGCGAGATGTCGTCGATCGTTTCGCGCAGGCCGCCCTTCTGGGGGTCGGTCAGCCAGTCGAACGAGCGGCGCTGGATGTCAATTAGGTTGGGAAGATCGACGGCGTGATCGAGGCGTGCAAAGGAACGACGGGTCCGGAGAGCACTAGCAGCAGCCAATCGAAGACTCCTTCGGGGGGCGAAACACTATAAGGAAGGGCGCGTGAGCGCGGACAGTCAAAGATAGCACAGACCATCGGCACCCAGCGGGCGGCTGGTGCTCACGGACCCCGCCCCGGCGCTCGCGTATGTGGCGCGATGCCCTGCTACGGGCGGCTACGGCTATCGACCAGCAGACGCACTGTACCGGAAAGTGCGGCAATCCGGTAGTGACGCAACGGTGGGCCGCAGGAAGCGAGGGCCCCGCCGGCGGCGGGGCCCCTGGCCGCTACTTGACCTCGACGGAGGCTCCGGCCTCCTCGAGTTCCTGCTTGAGCTTGTCGGCCTCCTCGCGTTCGATGCCCTCCTTGATCGGCTTGGGCGCCTCGTCGACGATCGCCTTCGCCTCTTTCAGGCCGAGGCCGGTCGCGGCGCGCACGACCTTGATGACCTGCACCTTCTTGTCGCCGGACGCGGCGAGGATCACGTCCACCGTGCCGCCCTCCTCCTCGCCGGCGGCGGCCTCGCCGCCACCCGCGGCGGCGGGCGCTGCGGCGGGCGCGGCCACGGCCGCTGCCGACACTCCGAACTCCTCCTCGAGCGCCTTGATGCGCTCGGCGAGCTCGAGCACCGAGATGCCCTTCAGCTCGTCGATCCAGTCCTGCGTACTTGTCGCCATCGCTACTCGTTCTCCTTGGTCGAATCGGTCGCGGCGTCCTGCGTCTGGGCCTCAGCCGCGACGTCCGCCTCGTTGCTGTCATCGCTCGCCGCCGCCTCGGGCTGCGGCTCGCTGCTCTCCTGCTCTTCGCCGCCGTCGTCGGCGGAGGCCTGGTCGGTCGCCTCCTCGGCGCCCGGCGGCGGGGTGTCGGCCGCCGGCTCGCCCGATGTGGTCGCGTCGGGCTGCTCCGCCGTCTCGCTCGCGTGTTCCTGCGCGGCCGGCGCCGCGGCATCCTGCGCCGCCCCGGCGGCCTGGATCTCGCCCGACTCCATCTTCATGCGCAGATCGGTGAGCGCCCCGGCGAGGCCGCCGAGCAGCCCGCTGAGCCCGCGCACGAGCCCGCCGATCGGCGACGCGACGACGCCGACGAGCTGGCCGTAGAGCACTTCGCGTGAGGGCAGGCGCGCGAGCGCGCGCAGCGCGGTGCCGTCGAGCGGCTCGCCGTCCATCAGGCCGCCCTTGAACGGCAGCAGCTCGATCTCGCGCCCGTAGTCGGAGACTGCTTTCGCGGCGAGCGCGATGTCGCCGCGCACGAACGTCAGCGCCGTCGGCCCGGAGAGGTGCTCCTTGAGGGCGTCGGCGCCGACCTGGTCGGCGGCGCGTTCGGTGAGCGAGTTCTTGACGACGCGGAAGCTCGCGTCCGCGTCGCGCAGTTTCGTGCGCAGCTCTGCCGCCTGGGCGACGGAGATGCCGCGGTAGTCGAGCGCGAAGATCGCGTCCGCACCGTCCAGTTGTTCGGCGATCTCGGCGATCGCCACTGCCTTTTCGTCTCTGTTCATCTGGCTCCTATCCAGGACTTGCGCCGCGTCATCGTGCGGCTGCCGGGGTTCTTCGGTGGCCTCGGGTTGCGTGCTCAGGCCGCTGCGGCTGGCTGCGCCTCCCCTGCGATGTCGCGCGTGCGGCCGGGATCGACCTTCACGCCCGGACCCATCGTCGACGCCACCGTGACCGAGCGCAGGTAGCGCCCTTTGGCCGCGGACGGCTTCGCCCGCACGAGCTCTTCGATCACGGCGGCGTAGTTCTCGAGCAGCTGGCGCTGGTCGAAGCTCGCCTTGCCGATCACGAGGTGCACGATCGCGTTGCGGTCCGTGCGGTATTCGATCTTGCCGGACTTGGCGTCCTCGACTGCGCGCGCGACCTCCATCGTGACGGTGCCGACTTTGGGGTTCGGCATCTTGCCCGCGGGACCGAGGATGCGCCCGAGCCGGCCGACGATGTGCATCATGTCGGGCGCGGCGATCGTGACGTCGAAGTCGTCGAAGCCCTCCTCGATCCGTTTTGCGAGCTCGTCGCCGCCGGCGAAGTCGGCGCCGGCCTCTTCGGCCTCGCGCAGCTTCTCGTCTTTGGCGAAGACCGCGACGCGGACCTCCTTGCCGAGCCCGTTCGGCAGCGCGATCGTGCCGCGCAGCTGCTCGTCGGCGTGGCGCACGTTCAGGCCGGTTCGCACGTGCACTTCGACCGACTCGTCGAACTTCGCGCTCGCCAGCTCGCGCACGAGCCCGATCGCGTCGGCGGGCGCGTACTCGCGCTCGCGGTCGACGCGCGCCGAGCCGTCGGCGTAGCGGCGCCCGTGGCCGCTCACGAGGCCACCTCGACGCCCATCGAACGGGCCGTGCCGGCGATGATCTTCGCCGCCTGGTCGATGTCGTGGGCGTTCAGGTCCGCGAGCTTGCGCTCGGCGATCTCGCGCAGCTGCTGCTGGGTGATCGTGCCGACCTTGTTGCGGTTCGGCTCGCCCGATCCCTTGCCGATGCGGAGCGCCTGCTTGATGAGCACCGCGGCGGGCGGGGTCTTGGTGATGAAGGTGAAGGTGCGGTCCTCGTAGACCGTGATCACGACGGGGATGACTGTTCCCGTTTCGCTCTGCGTCTGCGCGTTGAACGCCTTGCAGAACTCCATGATGTTGATGCCGTGCTGGCCCAGCGCGGGACCGACCGGCGGCGAGGGGCTCGCCTGGCCGGCGTTGGCCTGCAGCTTGATCGTTGTAAGTACCTTCTTTGCCATCTCGTGTCCTCGTGCCGGGCGCGGCCAACCAGCTTAGCCTGACGGCGCGCACGCGCCTCGCTAGATCTTTTTCACCTGGTCGAAACCGACCTCGACGGGGGTCTCACGGCCGAAGATCGAGACGAGCACCTTCAGGCGCGCGGCGTCGTCGTTGATCTCGGAGATCTCGCCCGAGAAGTCGGAGAGGGGACCGGAGACGACCTTGACCGATTCGCCGATCGCGAACTGCGCGCGCGTGCGCGGCGCGACCGCGACGTCCTTGTGCAGGAGACGGTCGACCTCGGCGCGCGAGAGCGGCAGCGGCTTCTGCTGCTCGGAGGTCCCGCCCACGAAGCCCGTGACGCCGGGCGTCCCCTTGACGACGGACCACACCGAGCCGTCGCGGTCGAGGTCGGCGTTCACGAGCACGTAGCCGGGCATCGTCCGCTTCTCGACGCTGATTTTCTGGTTGTCCTTCATCTCGGTCACGGTCTCCGTCGGGATCACGACGGAGCGCACCGCGTCACGCTGGTTGTAGTTCGCGACGCGGTGTTCGAGGTTGTTCTTGACCTTGTTCTCGTGGCCCGAGTAGGTGTTCAGTACGTACCAGCGAAACATTTCCTGTCCTTCTGTGGTTCCCTCCGGCGCGTTCGCCTAGAGGATGCGTTCGACGATTTCCTTGGCCACCACGTCGGCGAGGCCGAGATAGGCCCCGGCGAGCGCGACGAAGCCGATGACGACCGCCGTGCCCTGCCCGACCTGGCGCCGGTCGGGCCACTGGACGCGCTGCAGCTCGGACCAGCTGGCGCGCAGGAAGCCGATGACGCGGTTGCCGTGCCGCTCCTCCGTCTCGGCCACCGGGCGGCGCTGTGCCACGGCCCCCTGCTCGGACTCGCGCACCGCCTCGTCGAGGTCCGCCGCGTCGGCGGGCTCGCCGCGGGCGCCGGCGACGAGGGCGGCGTCGAACTCGTCGTCCGCTCCGGAGGAGTGGTCGAGCGAGCCGGGCAGGTCGCCGCGCAGCGGCTGGCTCGCGTCCTCGTCGGATGCGCCCGTCGGCGGGCCATCGCTCGAGGCGTCGCCCGGCGCGCCTTTGCCGCGGCGGCGGCGGCGGCGTTCACGTTTGCTTTCGGCCACGGCGGCTGGCCCGCGTCAGCGGGTCTCCTTGTGGCTGGTGTGACGGCGGCACCAGCGGCAGTACTTGCGCAACGTGAGGCGGTCGGGGTCGTTCCGCTTGCTCTTGTTCGTCTGGTAGTTGCGTCGCTTGCAGTCCTCACAGGCAAGCGTGATTGCGATTCGTACGTCTCCGCGGGCCATTGTGGTTCCCCTACGTCAGTTTTTGGCGCCGGGCGAAGAAAAACCCCGCCCGGACGCGAGGTGAAACCAGTCTAGCGCGCCGTGCGAGGGGGCGGCGAGCGCTACTCGAAGTACGCGAACGTCGCCACCACGACGTACAGCGCGACGAGCGCCCAGCCCTCGAATTCGTACGCTTCGCCGTCGCCGGTGATCTGGTCGAGGGCGAGCGTCGTGAGCAGCAGCGCCCCGATGTACACGGGAGCGAGCGCGAACGTGAGGCGGTGGTTGAGCGTGAACGAGATGAGGACCAACAGCGGGAACAGGAACGCTGCGATCTGCGCGACGGAGTTCTTGACGACCGAGATGGCGAGGTCGGGCCGGCGGCGGCGCGCCATCACGAGGGCGGTGTAGTTCTCCACCGCGTTGCCGGCGATCGCGACGATGACGATCCCGGCGAACGCCGCGGAGAGATGCAGCTGTGTCAGCGCCGGGTGCAGGGCGTTGATGAACCACTGCGAGACGAATGCCGACGCGACGGCCGCGACCAGCAGCAGCGAGACCGTCGTGCTCAGCGAGAGCCGCGGGCTCGGCCGCTCGCCGGCGCCCGGCGCGCCGTCGCTGCGCACGTAGCGCACCAGCCAGGAGAAGTAGACGACGAGCAGGCAGACCGCCCCGACAGCGGAGATCGTCTGCACGTGCCGGCTAGCGAAGTCGTGCGTCGCGAGCGAAACGCCGAGCAGCACGACGATGAAGACCGTCGCCTGCAGCAGCGTCGCGGTGTCCTTCGGCAGACGGCTCGAGAAGTGCATGAGGCCGCCGGGCGAGCGGCGCGCGCCGATCACGAGAACCAGACCGAGGACGAGCAGCCCGTTCGCGAGGATCGACCCGACGATCGCGGTCTGCGCCACGACGAGCTCGCCGGCCTGCAGCGCGAAGATGACCACGAAGAGCTCGGGCAGATTGCCGAGCGTCGACTGCAAGAGGCCGGTGACGCCGGGGCCGTAGCGTTCGGCGAGCTGCTCGGTGGCGAGCGAGACGGTCCAGGCGAGCCCGGCGAGCGAGACCGTCGCCAGCACGAAGCGGGGTATCGTCGCCCAGGCCTGGGCGTTGGCGACGCCGGCGAGCACCGCGAGAAGCGCGATCGCGGCTATCGCGACGCGCTCACCGGCCCTCAGCGCGGCCCCCTCAGTGACTCGCTAGAACGCGGTCGATCAGCCCGTACTCGAGCGCCTGCTCGGCGGTGAAGAAGCGGTCGCGCTCCATGTCGCCGTGGACCTCCTCGGTCGTGCGGCCGGTGAACTCCGCGTAGAGGCTGTCGATGCGGTCGCGCACGCTGATGATCTCGCGCGCGTGTATCTCGATGTCCGTCGACTGGCCTTCGAAGCCGGCCGACGGCTGGTGGATGAGGATGCGGGAGTTCGGCAGCGCGGCGCGCTTGCCCTTGGTTCCGGCGGCGAGCAGCAGCGAGCCCATCGACATCGCGACCCCGACGCACATCGTGTTGATCTGCGGCTTGATGAAGTGCATCGTGTCGAGGATCGCGAGACCCGCGTAGATCGAGCCGCCCGGCGAGTTGATGTAGATCGAGATGTCCTTCTCGGGGTCCTCGCTCTCGAGGTGCAGCAGCTGGGCGACCACGAGGTTCGCGATCTGGTCGTCGATCGGCGTGCCGAGGAAGATGATCCGCTCGTTCAGCAGACGCGAGTAGATGTCGAACTCGCGTTCGCCGCGGGCGGTGCGCTCGATCACCATCGGGATCAATGGCATGGACCCACCCTAGCGAGCCGGCGGACGGGCCCGCGCGTCACGCCTGGACCGTGCGCATGCCTTCGGGGTCGTAACGGTCGCCCTGCACGTCGGGCAGCGCCGTCGCGATCTGCTCGGCCTCGTTCGCCGTCAGCTCGATGTCGGCCGCGGCGAGGTTCTCTTCGAGGTAGGAGACGCGCTTGGTGCCGGGGATCGGGACGATGTCCGGACCCTGGCTGAGGACCCACGCGAGCGCCAGCTGCGCCGGCGTGACGCCGCGCTCCTGCGCGAGCTCGCGCACCGTCTCGGCGATGCGCAGGTTCGCGCTCAGGTTCTCGCCCGTGAAACGCGGCCCGGCGCGCCGGAAGTCGTTCTGGTCGAGCTCGTCGGGCGAGCTGAAGCGCCCCGACAGAAAGCCGCGCCCGAGCGGCGAGTAGGCGACGAGGCCGACGCCGAGCTCGCGCAGTGCCGGCAGCACGCCGGACTCGACGTCGCGCGTCCACAGCGAGAACTCGCTCTGCACGGCCGTCACGGGGTGCACCGCGTGGGCGCGGCGGATCGTCTCGGCGTTCGCCTCGGAGAGGCCGATGTAGCGGACCTTGCCCTCCGCGACGAGCTCGGCCATGGCGGCGACGGTCTCCTCGATCGGCGTGCCGGGGTCGACGCGGTGCTGGTAGTAGAGGTCGATGTGGTCGACGCCGAGGCGGCCCAGCGACGCCTCACAGGCCGCGCGGACGTAAGCGGGGCTGCCGTCGATCGCGCGTTTGGGCGGGTCTCCCTCGATCTTGATGCCGAACTTCGTCGCGAGGAACACCTCGTCGCGCCGGCCCGCGATGGCGCGGCCGACGAGCTGCTCGTTGGTGTGCGGTCCGTACATGTCCGCCGTGTCCAGGAAGTCGCAGCCGAGCTCCAGCGCGCGGTGGATCGCACGCACCGACTCGGCTTCGTCGGTCGCCCCGTAGAAGGCCGACATGCCCATGCGGCCGAGCCCGATGGCCGACACCTCGGGGCCCGCGGGGCCGAGTTTGCGACGCTGCATCCCATCCTCCTTCGTGCGCGTTGCCGGCCCGGCCCGCTCTGACGCGAGGTGCCGGCCGCCTTGACCCAGAATAATGGGAGCGATGTTCCCGCTGAACGTGCCCAACGTGCTGACGGTGCTGCGCATCATGCTCGTACCGGTCCTCGTCGTCGCCCTGCTCGGCAACACGCACGACGGCGACGTCCTCGCCGCGGTCGTGTTCGCGCTCGCGTCGGCGACCGACTTCGCCGACGGCTACCTGGCGCGGGCGCGGGGGTCGGTGACAACGTTCGGCAAGCTCATGGACCCGCTCGCCGACAAGCTGCTCGTCATCGCGGCGCTGGTCTCGCTGGTTTCGCTGCACCGGCTTGCCGCCTGGATCGCGATGGTGATCATCGCGCGCGAGGTCGCGGTGACCGTGCTCAGGGTCGGCGCTCAGGGGATGGGCGTCACGATCGGCGCGAGCTGGCTCGGTAAGACGAAGACGGCGCTGCAGATCGTCGCGATCATGCTCGTAATCGCACTTCCCGGCCCGCCCGGCTGGGTCGACGTCGTGCTGTACGTCGCGGTCGCCGTGACCGTCATCTCGGGCCTGGACTACTTCTTCGGCCTGCGCCGGCACATGGCGCGCGTTCAGGCCGAAGGCTGAGCGGGCCGGGCCGCGTCGAGCCACCCGGCCAAGCTCGTGTGGTGCGCGGCGACACGCCCAGACTCGAGCTCGTAGCGCAGCTCGGACAGCAGCCCGTGCCGTTCTGCGAGCACGTTGTGCTGGTGGATCGTCTCGAGGTTCTCCTGGCGCGCGGAGACGAAGCAGTCGCCGTCGAGCTGCGGCATCCGCGTGAGCACCCCAGCGATCATCTCGCGCACGCAATCCTCGACGAACCGCGGGCGAGCGTGCGCCTTCTCGACAACCGCGACCTCGTCGCTCCGCTTCATCAGCTCGTAGATCTCCGAGGACATGCTCGACTCGGCGATCTCGAGCAACAGCTTCGCGTCGATCTCGTCGGCGCGGCTCTCCGTGAGGCCGACCTGCAGCGTCGCGAGGCCGCGCTGGTTGTGCGTCGCGACAGGCACGTCGGCGAGGATCAGCTCGATCTGCTCCCCGTCGAAGCCGTCACGCTCCAGGCGCTCGCGTGCGCGCCCCGCGACTAGTTCCTGCGCGCACGGGCACGCCGTCATCCCCGCCGCCGACACGCCGACCGTGCGCCGGGTGCCGTGCGGGAAGGCGACGGCGCGCCCGATCAGCGTGTAGATCTCCTGCGTGAGCACGCCGGACACCGGAGCGGGCTTGTGCTCCGGGTAGCGCGCGTTGATGACTACCTCGGCGCGCGCCGCGCCCTGGCGCTCGCGCACGAGCTCTGCGATGTCGCGCGCGAGCGTCTCGGCGCGGAACGGCGCCTCGCGCAGCACGATCTCACCGATCGCCTCGTTGACGACCTCCTCGAAGCGCGACATGTGGGCGCCCTTCTGGTCTCGGTCGAGGTCGACGAAGCAGTCTAGGCGCGCGTGAAAGAGCTCCTCGCGGATCCGCACGACCTTCTCCACGCCGGTCACTCCGACGCGCGAGAGGGAGACGGCGACGGCCGGCGCGCGGGCTTGAACGTCGTCGCCCGCACCAAGAACCTGGCCGTCGAGGAGCGTCCGGCTCGCGTCCACGGCGACAGCGTACCGACTCGTCCGAGCTCCGCCGGGCGCGTGTCGCCCCGGATGCCTTTCTGGTATCACTTGCCACGTGCCCGGCTGGGGGCCGGGCACTCGGTAGGCAGGCGAGGGACCGGGCACTGGAGGCCCGGTGTTCAGCGGGGATCCGGGGGCGCTCCCCGGCGAGGAGACGGTGCATTGGGGAGGTCCCTCGTGAGTGAGGCCGAACAGCTGCAGGCCAACGGGACGGCACACCCGGCTCTCGAGCAGGAGGTCTTCGAAGCGCTGCTGGAGGAGGCCCGGACGGACGGCTCGCTCAGCATCCAGGCGCTGACCACGGCCGCAGAGGAGGCCGATCTCTCTCCCCGCCAGAGCGAAGAGCTCGCGGGACGCCTCGAAGAGCAGGGCATCGAGGTGTTCGACGCGAGCGCCGCGCCGCTCGGCGCGCGCATCACGCGCCGCCGGCGCGAGCAGGCCGTCGAGGTGACGGTCGACGCGAGCGTCGACTCGCTGCGGCTGTACCTGAACGCGATCGGCCGCGTGCCGCTGCTCACCGCGGCCGACGAGGTCGCGCTCGCGAAGCGGATCGAGCGCGGCGACATGTCCGCCAAGCAGCACATGGTGGAGGCCAACCTGCGCCTGGTGGTCTCGATCGCGAAGAACTACGTCGGCCGCGGGCTGACGCTGCCCGACCTGATCCAGGAGGGCTCGCTCGGCCTGATCCGTGCGGTCGAGAAGTTCGACTACCGCCGCGGCTACAAGTTCTCGACGTACGCGACGTGGTGGATCCGCCAGGCCGTGACGCGCGCGCTCGCCGACAAGGGCCGCACGATCCGCATCCCGGTTCACATGGTTGACCGCCTGAACAAGCTCACGTACGCCGAACGGCGTCTCGTCCAGCGCCTCGGCCGCGACCCGTTGCCGGACGAGCTCGCGCAAGAGCTCGACTGCACCGAGGCGGAGGTACGCGAAGTGCTGCGCGTGACGCAGCAGCCGATCTCGCTCGAGAAACCCGTCGGCGACGAGGAGGACTCGGCGCTCGGAGACTTCGTCCAGGACGACGCGGCGCCGTCGCCGTTCGAGCTCGCCGCGGCGGCGCTGCGCCGCGAGGACGTCGTGCGGATGCTCGCGGCCCTGCCGATCCGTGAGCGCGAGGTGATCGAGATGCGGTACGGCATCCTCGGTGGCCGCGCGAGCACACTCGAGGAGGTCGGCCGGGCATTCAACATCACGCGCGAGCGCGTCCGCCAGATCGAGAACCGGACGCTCAAGAAGCTGCAGACGATGCCCGAGGCGCAGCCGCTGCGCGAGGTGTCGTAGGCGGCAGCACCGGCCCGGCGCCGCTGCCCCTAGACTGCAGGTTCGCCCGGCGGGGTTCCCGAGCGGTCAAAGGGGACGCGCTGTAAACGCGTTGGCTCTGCCTTCGCAGGTTCGAATCCTGCCCCCGCCATGGTGGCTGTCTTCCGGCCCGCCGGAACGCGCCGGTTGCCGGCGCTTGTTTGCCGCACCTCCCGTGGTGGCGACTTGCTGAGGACCTCCGATAGGTCATTGCAATCGATCGTCGGCGACGGCATCACCCATCGACCCATCCGCCGGATGCGTAGTCCCATCTTCCTGCCGCGGTTCCGTCCAGCAGCGGATCCAAGAAGGGACGCAACACATCGAGCGCCTCATCGAGCGTCTGTGCCGCGGGAAGAAGCGACCGAGCCGCTTCCTTGGCGTAGCCCGCGTCCCACAGACGACGGTCGGGGACCGAGAACTTTGTTAGCAGCTCGACGCCTCGCCGGTTGGCCTCCGACGCGAGAGCTGCCATCTGGGCCTCTGCTTCGACGGTCGCGCCGGTCACGATCGAGACTAGATCGACTAGATCGCGGTAGCGAGTCGACGGGCGTTCATGATCCCCGTATCGCTGAAAGGTCGCCACCACCTTGTCGGCGACGTGGTCGACCAGCGGGTAAGCCCGGTATCCCCGTTGGGACACGTCCGGCATCGAAATCCGGGCGAGCGCCGGCACATCCTCCGGAACTCCGGTCATCTCGATGCCGGCACCCACGACATCAATGTGGAACGCCACCCAGACGGTGGCTCCGACGTAGGCGCGCACTGGCAGCCGGATTCCCTTCGATCCATCTGCGATCGGCTTGCGCGCGCCGATCTCGAAGCGAAACCAGTCCCCGAGGTCGATCGCTGCCGCCTCGCGAACCTCGATCTCGGCGACGTCGGCAGCCTTGGCTCTGTAAACGTCGATGTCGATGGATGCGCGTACTCCAAGACCTCGCGCGAGTAGAGCAGCGGCTCCCTTCAAAATCCATTCTTCGTCCATGAAGTACAGACGCTCGAGCAGGCGGTCGTACGCCATCTGTCGCTGTAGCTGCTCGAGAGACCATCGGCTATGTGCGGCCTTGGCTTTCAGCTTGTCGGTCAGGGCACGACGAAGCGCCGCCGGCGTCTTGTAACGCTGCTCAGCCGCCATCGCCCACCTCCGCCTCCTGAGGTTCACGCTCGACATGCGCTCTCGCCTCGGCCATCCATTGCTTGGTTTCGGGATCGCCAGCCAGATCAAGCAGCCAGCCGAGCAGCCCGAGCCCGTCTCCGCGCCGCAGGCCGAAGGCGACGGCGTGCGGCGCCAGCGCGTCAGCAAAGCTGCCCGGGTACTCGTAGATGCGGCGAATGGCCTCCGCGATGATGCGGCCAACCGCCTCGGGATCCGCGCGGTCGGCAATCAGGTCAGAGACGATGCGCGGTGGCATCGTCACGGGCAGACCACGCATCGTGGTCCGTTCGCCGTCGCTGACCGGGCGGCGGTGGAGACGCACGTCTTTGCGTCTGCTCTGGACGCCGCGCCCGACCGTAAATTCGTGCCGATCAGCCGGCAGATCCCCAAGCCCGTACAGCGCTGCAGCTGATCGATGTGAGACGATGCCTTCCGCCGCGACTCGCTCCCAGGCAGGAACGTCAGGAGCGAGTGCCAGCCAAGCCGCCCGCAGCCCGAGGTGATCTGCAGGCGGAGCCCCGACCAGGCGGTAGACGCCTTGCGTGACGCGCTCGAGCAGCGATCCGTCGGCGGTCATGCGACTAAGAGTCGTTCGGGGGATCCCGGCGTTCAGCGCCTGGCGACGGGTGATCAGGCCCCACTGCTCTTCAGCAAGCTCCGCAAGTCGGCCAAGGTGGATGTAGCGAGGCATCCAGTATATTTTACCCCATTTCTGGGGTACTTCGCATGACGTGGTCTGAGGGCATCTGCAAATTACCCCGTTTCTGGGGTAATTCGTATGGCGTTCTGCTTCTCGCTACTGCCAGGCGCCGAGGAACCCGTCGGAGGAGGAAGGCCAAGAAGATCAAGAAGACGGGGACGACGACAACAACGACGGCCGACAGACCTGCTGTCTCGGGCGGAGATGGTGTGCCAAGCTCGCCTCGCGGCGGTACGATGACTGCCGTCGCGCAGGGAGTGGGCCGGCGGTCTAAACACAGGCCAAGTGCCATGGAGGTGCCTTTTCTATGCGGTGCACAGACGAGGCCCAGCCGGAAACCGCTCATTTGCAGGCATTGCCCAGCTAGCTCAGTTGGTAGAGCACTTCCATGGTAAGGAAGGGGTCATCGGTTCAAGTCCGATGCTGGGCTTCGCTGTCCGCGGCGGATGGTCGCCTCGCGCTTCACCGCCGCCGCGCCTTGCCGCCCGGCCGTGCACGCCGGGTGGCGGTGCGGGCGACCCGAAGGCGCACCCGCACCGCACGTAGGCGCCCCTAGCTCTCAGCCGATGCGCACCACCTTGCGGACCGTCTCCGCACGCGCGTGCGCCGCGGAGAGGACGATCGTCACGGTGAAGCGGCCGTCCGTGAGCTTGCGACGCGCCTTCATCGTCACCACCGCGGTCCCGTGTCGGAGCGTCGCGTGCCCGAGAGCGTCCAGGCGTCGGCCGCGGGCGACCGTGAGTCCGACAACCGTCCCCTTGCGGGTCGACGGGTACGTGACCTTGCACGTGATCTTGTTGTGCTTCCTGCCCGTCAGCTTGCAGGTGACTTTCGGGCGCGGCGCCGCCGGTCCCTGGGGGCCTCGCGGACCCGGGGGTCCCTGCAGCGAGCTCTCCTCGATGAAGCGCGAGGTGACCGTGCGCGTGTCCCCGTTGGGATCGCCAACGGTCCACGTCGCCTTGTACGCGCCGGGAGCAAGCGCCCCGACCGCAACACCGTTCGCGCTATCCACGTTCGCGCTGCTGAACACGGGCGCACCTCCGGCCGCGGGTGTGATCGACAGCGCGATCGGCGAGACTTCATCGCTCGCTTCCGCCAGCGCCGTGAAGGCGCCGTACATCGTCTCGCCGTCGATCGGCGAGGTGTCCGCCACACTCGCCACTTCCGTCTCCGTCAGGCCGCCGCTGAGTTCGTCGGTCTGCGCGATCTCGGAAGCAGGCATGCCGCCCGCTTCCCCGTCAGACGGGCATATCGCGCCGGTCAGGTCGGCACCACCGGCGACGAGCGTTGACTCGCCTGCCTCGAGGTTGGTCGGCGCGACCGCGAGTGGGCCGCCCCAGTACTGATCCGGGGAGCATTTTCCGCTCGTGACCGTCGCGTCGTTTCCGGTCAGGGCCACCTGGAGGTCGGCGACGTGAAGGGTCGTCAGCGTCCGCGATCCGTTCGACAGGGCAACGGCGTCGCCGCGTTTCACTTCGAGGGCGCTCACCACGAAGCCTTCTTCGTTGGCGACCGCTTCGGCCGTTTCGGATCCGTCCGTGAGCGTGTACTTCTCCCCTTCGACCAGGCCGGCACACACCACGTACTGCCTGTTCAGGTTGGCCGCACATATCGGGAACCCGGTCGGCGTGAAGCCGGGGAGTTCGCTGCGGTAGTAGGGGATCGCTTCGGACTCGCCCACCTTCACTGTGAGCTTGACCAGGGCACCGTTCGGGTTCGGCGCTTCGGTCAGTTCGCCGTCTTCGGGCGCAAATGCCCGGTTGTCGTTCGAGCTCACCGTGACCGCTTCTCCGGCGCCGACCACCTTGCTCAGTTCCACGGGCGCCGTGTCGGCGGATGTGGAACAGAATTCAGTCGGCGAGCGGCTCCCCTCGACTTCGTCGACTGTGTATGAGAGGACGCCGGTCTGGAAGCACGGGCCCATTTCCAGTCCCGCTCCTTCGATTTCCAGGAACGGGGATTCGAGTTTGTCACTCAGCCGCGACCCCTGGTCGAGCGCGGTCCAGCCGGTCCAGCCGGACTCGGTGAACGGATTTCCGCCGTTGCCGGTCAGGATCGCCTGGTGTTCGGGTTTCGGTGCGCCCGCGCCCGAGTAGGTGATGTCGATCTGGTCGCGGTCGTCGCCCACGGCGCGGCTGAGCGTGAGCGTCCACGCCCCCTGGCCGTTAGTTTCGGCCGATTCGCTCGCGACCGTCACGGGGGTCCCCTTTGCCGAGTCGCGCAGAAGCGAGACGGTCACGGTGACGCCCGCGGTCGCCGAGCCGATGTTGCCGGTGACCGTAGGGCTGAACTGCGTCAGTTCGACCTCCGGTAGCGGCAGGTCGTTGGCCGTCTTTTCGGTCGACTGGACGCAGCTCTTGTCGTCGTTGGACCAGATCTCCTGGAGCAGGTACTTGTGGCCGTTGATGACCTGGTCGTACGGCGAGCCGTTGGCCGCGAAGCCGAGCGGCGTCCCGTGCTGAGGGCCGAACTCGCACTTGTCCGCCACCTCGTATCCGTTGGGATCCATCCAGCCCGTTCCCTCGGGGTCGGTCATCGCCTCGTTCGTCTCGTGGCCGGCGACGTCGAGCGCGATTTCGGCGTCGGGGTTGCCCTCGGGGTCCGCGCCCTGCGGGATCGATCCGACCTCGATGATCGGGTCGATGGAGACCGCGTAGATCGTCGTTTCGCCGTGGTTGCTCGCGGACAGCGAGTGGTAGCCGCCAAACGCGTTCGTGCCGCAGACGTCCGTCGAGATGCACTCGTCGACGTTCGGTGGGAGGAAGACGAACCAGAGGTTGTGCAGGCCGCGCGATCCGGAGTGTTCTTCGATCACGGTCTGGACCTGTTCCTGCACCTCTTCGTCGGTGATGCACGCTTTGGTGTCCTGCGGCGACGTGCATCCGCTGGGGTACGGGTTGGTGTCTTCGATGGCGTCCCCCGATTCGTAAGTGATGCTGTAGTCGCCGGGCGTGATCGCGCCGGGTTTGGTGCCTTCCGCGTACTGCGTGAGCGTCGAGAAGATGTTGCATTCTTCTTCGGCGCTGGCGCATTTGCCGCCTTTGCCTGAGCTAGCCGCGACGTCGGTGTAGAACTGTTCGATCAGGCCGCGGTACGACGGGATGCCCGAGCCGGGCGAGCCCTGGAAGGCGTAGCCGGGCGGCGCCCAGAAGATCGTGTGGACCGTGACGCCGCCGCTCATCACGGTGCCGCCGTGATAGACGACCGGGAAGTACGTCCCGAGCTCCGACGGCTCGGCATTGAAGTTTCCTTCGGTGTTGACGGGCGGCATCAAGCCCAGCGCCGAGCCGACGCGCGGCGCGAACGTCCGGCTCGACGAAGCCGCTTGGGCGCCTGCGACGCCCGCCCAAAGGGCGACGACGAGCGTCAGCGCCAGGGAACACAACACGCGACGAGACTGCATGGCTGCCTCCTCCAGACTGTTCTCGAGTTCCATGAACGGGAGACGCTCCTCGCCGCGGCTGCGGCCCCGAGCCGAAGCTGCTCTCCAAGGCGCGCGTGCGAACCTGCCCCCCCAAGATCGCGCGGAACATATCCGACGTCGGCGCCGGAGTGCGCCGATCCGCCCGCACGCGCGCCCTCGCCGGCTACGCACGCAGCGCGGGCCCCCGCGGGCCGGCGGCTCGCCGCGCGGCGTGTAGGTTCACCCCGGTGAGACGGGGGGCGTGGGCCAGCCGGGACTTTCGCCTGCTTCTCGTCGGACGCGGGCTCTCGTCCGTCGGCGACAGCGTCGTCTCCGTAGCCCTTCCATTCGCGGTGCTCGACCTGACGGGCTCGGTAAAGGACCTCGGGCTCGTGCTCGCGGCGCGCATGCTGCCCCTCGCGCTCTTCGTCCTCGTCGGCGGGGTGTGGGCGGACCGGCTGTCGCGGCGCGTCGTGATGCTCACGTCGGACGCCGTGCGATGCGCGGCGCAGGTCGGCTCGGCGGCCCTCGTGCTCGCGTCAACGACACACATCTGGCAGCTCGCGGCGCTGCAGTTCCTTTACGGCACCGGGACGGCCTTCTTCATGCCGGCCGCCGTCGCCGTCGTGCCGCAGACGGTCGCCGGCAAGGACATCCAGCACGCGAACTCGCTGCTTTCCGTGGCCGAAAACGTCTCGAGCGTCGGCGGGCCGGCGCTCGCCGGCGCCGTCGTCGTCGCGATCGGGGCCGGCTGGGGGCTGATGGTCGACGCCGCGAGCTTCGCGGCGAGCGTCGCGCTGCTCGCGCCGATGCACCTCAAACCGATCGGCGTGCCGCCACGGCGCTCGGTCGTCGCGGAGCTGCGCGCGGGCTGGCGCTCGTTTGCGTCGCGCACGTGGCTCGCCGCGAGCGTGCCGTCGTTCATGGTCGTGAACGCGCTCGGCTTCTCCCCGCTGCTGGTCCTCGGTCCCGTCATCGCGAAGGATTCGCTTGGCGGCGCGTCGGCGTGGGCGATCATCCTCGTCGCGATGGGCGCCGGCTCGCTCCTCGGCGGGGTGATCGGCTCGCGCTGGGCACCCCGCTACCCGCTGCGCGCGACTCTCTCGTTCGCGCTGATCGGCGCCCCCGCTCTGCTGACGCTGCTCGCGGTCGCCGCACCGGTCCCCCTGCTCGCGCTCGCCGCCCTTGCCACGGGCACCGCGACCGCCCTCTTCAACCTCACCTGGTTCACGGTGCTGCACCGCCGCATTCCCGCGGACGAGCTCTCGCGTGTGAGCTCGTGGGACTCGCTCGGCTCGTTCGTCGCGACGCCGCTCGGCCTCGCTCTCACGGGGCCGATCGCGATCGCGCTTGGCGTCGAAGAGACGCTGTATCTCGCGGCCGCGGTGTTCGTCCTCGCGACCGCCGCGAACCTCGCGTTCCCGTCGGTGCGCAACCTCGACGACGGCGCGGAGCCGGAGCGCGCCTAGAGGGCGGCGAGTGCGCCGGCGATCGCGTCGGCCGCGGCGAGTACTTCGCCGCGATCCACGTCGAGGTGTGTCACGGCGCGGACGTGCCGATCGTCGACGGTCGTGAGCGTCACGTCGTCCGCGACGGCGTCCACCAGGCCCTGCGCGTCCTCGACGGCGAAGATCACGATGTTGGTCTCGACGGCGCCGGGGTCGACCGCGATGCCCTCGATTGCGGCGAGGCGTTCGGCGAGAAGCAGCGCGTTGGCGTGGTCGTCCGCGAGCCGCTCGACGTTGTTCTCGAGCGCGTAGATGCAAGCGGCGGCGAGGATCCCCGACTGGCGCATCGCGCCGCCGAGCATCTGCTTCCAGCGCCACGCCTCCTCCACCAGCTCGCGCGAGCCGGCGAGCACGGCGCCGACGGGTGCCCCGAGGCCCTTGCTGAAGTCGAGCCACGCCGTGTCGAAGCCTTCGGCCCAGCGGCTCGGCGGCACAGCCGCAGCGACCGACGCGTTCATCAAGCGCGCGCCGTCGAGGTGCGAGCGAAGCGACAGGCCCCGCGCGACCGCGAGCACCGCGTCGACCGACGCGACCGGCCATACGCGCCCGCCGCCGAGGTTCGTCGTCTGCTCGACGCACACCAGCCGCGGGCGCGGCGAGTAGCGGCTCGGCGGTCCGCCCGCCGCCCGCTCCAGGTCGGCTGCCGTGAACATCCCGCCGTCCCCGTCGAGCGCGACGGCCGTCGCACCGGCGAGCTGCGCCGGGCCGCCGGCCTCGGCCTGAAGCGGATGAGCGGTGCGGTGCAGGAAGACGGCGTCGCCGCCCGGCCGGATGTGCAGCCGCAGCGCGATCTCATTGCACATCGTCCCGCTCGGCATGAACACCGCCGCCTCGTGGCCGAGCAGCTTGGCGACGCGCTCCTGGAGCTCGCTCGTGGTGGGATCCAGGCCGCGCTGCTCGTCGCCGACGGCCGCGCGAGCCATCGCGTCACGCATCCCGTCCGACGGCGTCGTCTGCGTGTCGCTGTAGAGGTTGACCGGGTTCACGCCGCGCAGTCTGCCGGGTCGCGGGGCTCCACGCGGCGCGCGTGCTCGCGTATTGTCGGCGCGATGCTCCTGGGCGTCGACGTCGGCGGCACCTTCACCGACGGCGTGCTCGTCGGCGACGACGGCGCCGTGTACACCGCGAAGGTGCCGAGCTCCCCACAGGAGGAGTCGCGTGCGGTGCTCGCCGCCGTCGACCTCCTGCTCGCCGACGCGGGCGTGGCAGGCCGCGACGTTCGCCGCTTCGCGCACGGCATGACCGTCGCCACGAACGCGCTGCTCGAGGGGCGCACCGCGCGCACCGCGCTGATCGCGACGGAAGGCTTCACCGACGTGATCGAGATCGGCCGCCAGGCGCGCCCGCATCTCTACCGCCTCGCCGAGCAGTGGCCGCCGCCGCTCGTCGGCCACGAGCTGCGTTTCGCGGCGCGCGAGCGGATGGGCCCCGAGGGGCCACTCATCCCCTTGACGGAGCGGAGCGCCGGTACGCTCGCCGATGAGGTCGCCGCCAGCGAACCGGACGCCGTCGCGGTCTGCCTGCTGCACTCCTACGCGGACGCGAGCCACGAGCGCGCCGTCGCCGCGGCGCTGCGTCGGGCGCTGCCGGGCACGCACGTTTCGCTGTCGAGCGAGACCGTCGGCACTTTCCGCGAGTACGAGCGAACCGCGACCACCGTCATCGACGCGGCACTCTCCCCTGCGCTCGCCGGCTATCTCCGCCAGCTCGCCGCAGCCGCGGACTCGCGCGGCCTGCCGGAGCCACTGATCATGCAGTCCTCCGGGGGTCTCACCGGATGGCAGCGCGCCGCGGGCCACGCCGCGGTGGCGGTACTGTCCGGCCCGGCCGGCGGCGCGGCCGCCGTTCCCCTGCTCTTCGGCGAGCGCTCCGCCCTCTGCTTCGACATGGGCGGCACCTCCTGCGACGTCTGCGTCGTCGAGGACGGACGGGTCGCCGAGACGACCGAGCGCACGATCGGCGGGCGCCCAGTGGCGCTTCCCGCCCTGGACATCCAGACCGTGGGTGCGGGCGGCGGGTCGATCGCCTGGCGTGACGCCGGCGGCTCGCTGCGGGTCGGGCCGCAGTCGGCGGGCGCCGTCCCCGGACCGGCGTGCTACTGCCGCGGCGGGACCCTGCCCACTGTCACCGACGCGAACCTGCTGCTCGGCCGCCTGCCCGACGCGCCGCTCGCGGGCTCGCTGCGCCTGGACCGAGCCGCCGCACGGGCCGCGATCGACCCGCTCGCCGCCAGCCTCGGCATCGACGAGCTCGAGTGCGCCGAGGGCATCATCAGCGTTACGGAGTCCGCGATGCTCGCGGCGCTGCGCGTCATGACGGTCGAGCGCGGCGTGGACCCGCGGCCTTTCGCTCTCGTCCCGTTCGGCGGCGCGGGGCCGCTGCACGCCACCGCGCTCGCGGAGAGCCTGCAGATGTCGCGTGTGCTCTGCCCGAGATCCTCGGGGGTGCTGAGCGCGCTGGGACTCGCCGCGGCTGCGCCGCGCCGGGACGTCTCGCGAACGGTCCTGCTGCGCGGCGCCGAACTCACGGGTGAGCGCGTCGACGAGCACCGCTCCGCTTTGCTGGGCGCGGCGTCGGCGTCGCTCGGCGGCACCGTGGCGCGCTCGCGCGTGAGGTACGAGATGAGGTACGCAGGCCAGGCGTTCGAGCTATCCGTCGACGAGCACCACCCCGGCGGGTCGAGCCTGGACGCCCGCTCGTTGCGCGAGCGATTCGCGGACGCGCACCGCCGGCGGTACGGGTACGCCGACGAGGACGCCCCCGTCGAGCTCGTCACGGTCCGCGCGTCGGTCTGGGGCGAGCAGCCGGCCCTCGCGCCGGCCGAGGCGTCACGTCCGATCCCGCAGCGGCGGGCTCACGAGCTGATCATCGACGGGGAAACCGTGCGCTGCGACCTCCACCTCGGCGAGCCGCCACCGGAAACCCTCGTCGAGGGGCCGTCGCTCTGGGCGCTCGAGCATTCGACGCTGCTCGTGCGTCCGGGTTGGCACGGGTCGGTGGACGAGCGCGGCACGATCGCGCTGGAGCGCCGGTGAGCGCGGCGAGGCTGCGCGCCGCCGAGCTCGAGATCCTCGTCGGCGCGCTGCGCGCCGCCTGCGAGGAGATGGGCGCGGTGCTTGTGCGCTCCGCGCACTCCTCGAACATCAAGGAGCGCCGCGACTGCTCGACCGCGCTGTTCGACGGCTCCGGGCAGATGATCATGCAGGCCGAGCACATCCCCGTCCACCTCGGCGCCATGCCGGCCGCGGTGGCCGCAGTCGCGGGCGAGATCCAATTGCCGGGTGTGTCATGGATCCTCAACGACCCCTTTGCGGGCGGGACGCACCTGCCGGACATCACCGTCATAACGCCGGTGTTCGCCGGCGGGCGCGCGCCGGTGGGCTTCGCGGCGAGCCGCGCGCATCACGCCGATGTCGGCGCGCCGCTGCCCGGCTCGATGCCGGCCGACAGCCACTCGATCGCCGACGAGGGTGTCCTGATCTCGCCGCGCCCGCTCGACGAGGGCACGATCGACGAGCTCGTCGGCCGCATGCGCCAGCCGCGCGAGCGCAGAGCCGACCTGCGCGCCCAGCTCGCCGCCAACGACGTCGGCGCGCGGCGCCTTTCGACGCTCGCCGAGCGTCTGGGCGCCCAGTCGCTGCGCGCCGCGACCGACGACGTGCTCGCCTACTGCGAGCGCCGCACGCGCGAGGCGCTGCGGGCGCTGCCCGCGGGCGAACGGGAGGTATGCGACGTGCTCGAGGCGCCCGGAGGCGACCTCGTCCTGCGGCTCCGCGCGGCCGTCCGCGGCGACTCGCTGCTCCTCGATTTCACGGGCAGCGCGGCGCAGCACGACGGCAACCTGAACTGCCCTCTCGCCGTAACGGTCTCCGCGTGCCTCTTCGCGCTGCGCGTCATCACCGACCCGGACATTCCCCCGACGGCAGGGACGTCACGGCCGCTAGCTCTCGAGGCGCCGCCTGGCTGCCTGTTGAATGCGCGCCCGCCCGCCGCCGTCGCGGCCGGCAACGTCGAGACATCGAGCCGCGTCGCCGACCTCGTGCTCAGCGCCTTCGGCTATGCGCAGGGGCAGGGAACGATGAACAACCTGACGCTCGGCAACGACGCGTTCACCTACTACGAGACGCTCGGCGGCGGCCAGGGCGCGTCTCCGGAGAGCCGCGGCGCCAGCGGTGTCCACGTCGCGATGAGCAACACGCTCAACACGCCGGTCGAGGCGCTGGAGGCGGAATTCCCCCTGCGCGTCACGGAGTACGCGCTGCGGCGCGGGTCGGGGGGCGCGGGCGAGCGGCGCGGGGGCGACGGCCTCGTGCGGGAGATCGAAGCGCTCTCCGACATGACCTATTCGCTGATCGCGGAGCGCCGCCGCCACGGGCCGCGCGGCGCCGCCGGGGGCGCGCCCGGGGCCCCCGGCCGTGACCTCATCGACGGCGTACCGGTCAAGTCCAAGTCCACGGGCGTGCTGCGTGCCGGCCAGCGCCTGCGAATGGAAACGCCGGGCGGAGGCGGATGGGGCGAGGAGCGCGGAGTCTGATGCGCCTCACGTCGATTCCGCAGCGCCCGCGCGCAGCAATTCCAGGACCTCCTCGTCCGTCGTCGGGCTGAAGTCCGCGTACCAGTAACCGACCGCCCACAGTTCCTCCGGTTCGGCGAAGCAGACGACTGCGTCGGCCTCGCCGCGCAGCGATTCGGCCGCATCGCGTGACGCGACGGGCGCGGCGATGAACACGCGGCTCGCGCCGCGTACGCGTAGAGACCGGACGGCGGCGAGGGCCGTCAATCCCGTCGCGAGACCGTCGTCGACGATGACCGCGGTGCGACCGGCGGGGCTCACCACCCTAGCCCTCGACGCGCCGAAGCGCTGCCCCAGCGCCGCCAATTCCGTTTCGACTTCGGCGAGAAGATCGCGGGCCTGCGCGTGGGGGATACGCAAGCGCTCGAGCGCACGAGCGGAGAGCACCCTCACGCCGCCCTCGGCTACCGCTCCGATCGCGTACTCGCGCTGGCCCGGCGCGCCGACCTTGCGGACCAACACGACGTCGAGCGGCGCGCCGAGCGCGTCGGCGATCGCCGCGGCGACGGGCACGCCGCCGCGCGCGATCCCATAGACGACGGGCGCGACGGGGTGAGCGGCAGCGACGAGCGGCGCCAGACGCCTGCCGGCGTCCCTGCGGTCGCGAAAAACCACTGTGTCCGCCACGTCGCTGCCGGTCACTCGTTCAACTCGGGCCGCGGCTCCCACTCCTTGCGAGTAGTCGCAGCAAGCCAGTAAGAATGGTCACATTCTCGCATGCGACTGGCTACACCATTCCAGGCTTTGTGGGATAAACCAGCGTAGTCGCGCTTCAGCCGCGATACGTTTCGCCGCCTGCTGTGAAAGGAAACCGCACGATGCTCCGCCGCAATCGCCTGACGTGTTCGTCGCCCCAGACGACGGCGATCTGCGCGCTCGCGCTTGCTGCAAGCTTTGCTCTCGTCGGCGCGCCTCAGGCTTCTGCTTCGCACTCACGTCCGCGTGGGCACGCTGCGAGCACCACGACGACGATCGCGGCCTGCGTCAACGCCAAAGGCTACGTCCGTTTCCTCGCGACCCCGGCGCGCCAGTGCCGCAGCGGCCAACGCAAGCTGGTGTGGGACGTGGCCGGACCTTCAGGCGCGCGTGGCGCAGAAGGACCGCGCGGCCTTACCGGCGCAGCCGGGGCTCGCGGTGAACCCGGGCCGCCAGGCGAAACCGGCCCAGAAGGCAAAGAAGGCGCCAAAGGCGAACGCGGCGAAGCCGGCGAAGCCGGTGCCGAAGGCAAACAGGGAGAAGCCGGACCCCAGGGCGTACAGGGCGAAACCGGTCCGCGCGGCGAACCTGGCCCTGAAGGCAAACAGGGAGAACGTGGAGAAGCCGGACCCGAAGGCAGAGAAGGCGTGAAAGGCGAAACTGGACCGCGCGGCGAACCCGGCGAACCCGGCGAAACCGGCGCCGAAGGCAAAGAAGGCGCCAAAGGCGAACGCGGCGAACCCGGCGCCGAAGGCAAAGAAGGCGCCAAAGGCGAACGCGGCGAACCCGGCGCCGAAGGCAAAGAAGGCGCCAAAGGCGAACGCGGCGAACCCGGCGCCGAAGGCAAACAAGGCCACGAAGGCAAAGAAGGCGCCAAAGGCGAACGCGGCGAACCCGGCGCCGAAGGCAAACAAGGCCCCGAAGGCAAAGAAGGCGCCAAAGGCGAACGCGGCGAACCCGGCGCCGAAGGCAAACAAGGCCCCGAAGGCAAAGAGGGGCCTGAAGGCAAAGAAGGCAAACAAGGCATGCAGGGAGTGCAGGGAGAAACGGGCGCCGAAGGCAAACAAGGCGCCGAAGGCAAACAAGGCCCCGAAGGCAAAGAAGGCAAACAAGGCGCCGAAGGCAAACAAGGCCCCGAAGGCAAAGAAGGCAAACAAGGCGCCGAAGGCAAACAAGGCCCCGAAGGCAAAGAAGGCAAAGAAGGCCCCGAAGGCAAACAAGGCGAACGCGGCGAACGCGGCCCTTCCGGTGGTGAACGCGGCGAAGTGGGGCCCGAAGGCAAAGAAGGCAAACAAGGCATCCAGGGAGTGCAGGGAGAAACGGGAGCCGAAGGCAAAGAAGGCAAAGAAGGCAAAGAAGGCCCTGAAGGCAAAGAAGGCATGAAAGGCGAAACCGGGCCTCGCGGCGAACGAGGCGAACGCGGCGAAACTGGTGCCGAAGGCAAAGAAGGCCCCGAAGGCAAAGAAGGCAAACAGGGGCCCGAAGGCAAAGAAGGCAAAGAAGGGCCCGAAGGCAAACAGGGCGAACGCGGCGAAATCGGCCCGTCTGGCGGAGAACGAGGCGAACCCGGCCCCGAAGGCAAAGAAGGGCCCGAAGGCAAAGAAGGCAAAGAAGGCAAAGAAGGCCGCGACAGCGGATCGACGATCAAAGTCGTGCGCAAAGAAAGCAGCGGTTCCGTCACGGTCGAATACGTTCTATGCCCGAGCGAATACGTGGCGACGGGAGGCGGCGGACGAGCCCTCGAAGGAACCCGCTATCTACTCGCAAGCGGCCCGGCGAACTCGGGCGGAACGTTCGTCAGCTCGGAAAGCGAAACGCCGGCCGGCTGGCGCATCGAAGAGGGCGTCAAAGGTAAGGTCGAAGTCTGGGCCGTCTGCGTCCGCAAATAGAGCGGACGCAACAGGAGCGTCGCGCCACGGTCGCGACATCGCCCGTCAACTGACGCGCCCCGGGCCTGTCCCCGGGGCGCGTCAGACAAAGACCTCGACGGCCGCCGGCCCCGAACGGGCCGGAAGCCGCCGGATCACGTTTGCGTGCTCGGCCCCTTCGCGAGCTCGTAGACGATGAGGATCGCGAGCAGGAAGACGCACAGCGACCAGATCGGATAACCGCCCGAAATGTCGAAAAGCGCGCCTATGGCGACCAGCGCCGCGACGATGATCGCGAACCAGCGGCCGAATTCGCCTCCGCCGAAGAGCGAGAAGGCGGCGATGAGCTCAAGTACGCCGAGGATCAACGTTATCCAGCCCCAGGTGTTCAGGTTGCTGAGGATGAAGTGCGTTTCGGCGACGAAGAAGTGCGATTCGCTGATGGCGGCAATTCCCCAGATGATGTTGAGGAAACCGCCGATCGCGAGCAATACGCCGGCGAACAGCCACCAGCCGGTCACCCTGTCGTCGTTGTTCATGTTGCCTCCTATCGATGCGTTCGGTCAGCGCGGATGCTGCATCCATGCGTCCACACGGGCTTATGTCGGGAGCCCCTGTAGTCCGAAGTTCGTCTAGTGAACCTCGACTCCTACCGCAGATAAAGCGTATATATGGCGCGGATGTCTCGGACGCGCGCCTCGTGGATCGGCGTTCTTGCGGCCGCCGCGACGGTAATGGCGCCGTCTGCGGCGCAGGCACGGCTCACGCCTGGAATCGTCGGCGGGCACCCCGCAGCGGGCGCCCTCGCGGCGTCGCTCGCACTGGTGGTAAGCGAAGGCAGCGGCGGTGAAACCGAGGAATGCAGCGGAACTGTGGTCGCGCCCAGGCTTGTGCTCACGGCGGCCCATTGCCTCGCGCGCCCGAGCGGCAGCGGTTGGCTCGCCGCGTCCACGTTCCGGGTCGTGACGCGCGCCCGCTCGACCCGTGGAGCGACCGTGCAACGATCGCGCCTCGTTCGCGCCTTCCCAGACCCGCGATACTCGAACGCGCGCTTCGCCGACGACGCCGCTCTTCTCGTCCTGGCGAGACCCACGGCGGCGGCACCGGTCGAGCTCGAAAGCGCCGCGGCTTCGCCGGACCTCTCGCTGGCCGGCGGGCATCGCTTCCTCGCGGGCTGGGGCGACAGCCGCGCCGGACAGCTCCTCCCGCAGCACGTCGCGCTCGAGGCCGAAGTCGTGATCCAGCCGGCCGAGGTGTGCGCGCGCGACGCGTGGCAGAGCCTCGCTCTACCGTTCGTCGCCGGCGACGAAATCTGCACGCTCGGACCGCAGGGCGCCGCGCGAGGCGCGTGCCACGGCGACAGTGGCGGGCCTCTCCTCGCGCGAAGCGATCGACGCGTCATCGAGGTCGGCGTCGTGAGCCACGGCGAGGGCGACTGCTCGACGGCCGTGCCGACGTATCTGACTCGCAGCGCGGCGATCTCACGCTGGGTCGGCTGGTGGATCGCGCGTCTGGGGTTGCGCGAGGGTTAGCGACGGTCGGCGAGCGCCGCGGGAACGGATGCCCGCACCCGCGGCGCTTTCCTTCAGCCGACCGGACTGGTTGCCCCTGCCGGCGGCGCCGCACCGCGCGGCATCGGGCCCGCCGCTGGCGCGGCGTGGCCGTGCTTCGTCTTGGAGCCCGCTGCCATTCCGGGGCAGGGTCCGGCGGGCTTTTCACCGGACGACGCGGCGTGGGCGCGGGGCGCCGGGCGCGTCGCCGAGTGATTGCTCGACGCCGCGCTTGACGGTGATGCTGCCAGCGATGTGATCACCGCGGCGGTGCCGAGTGCCCCGGCGGCGCTTGCGGCAACGGATCTCTTCGTGAACTTGAGTCTCATGGGGCCTTCTTTCGTCGGAGTACGCACATCGTTCTGCGCGCCCGTAAGACGGCCGACAGGCGCTCGTATGGATCGCGTAAGCGGTCCGGGCGCGTTCAGGGTTCGACGGTGACTCGGGCGCGCGCGCTGGCAAGAGCGTCGGCCGCGCCCGCGCCCAGCGCCACCGCGGGCGTCAGGCAACCGGAGATGTCCGGCGTCGCCCCCTCGCGCGCCAGCATCAAACCCGACTCACCGACCATCCGCGCGGTCGACAGGTAACCCGGGTGCCCATCCGCCTCGATCTGCGCGCGAATGATGCGAGCACCGACGGTTCGTGCCACGAGACGCATCGACCACGACCAGGCGGCCATGCGGTCCGGTGCGGGGCCGTAGCCCGACGAAGGCCCGACTCGCGAGAGCGCGTGCGCCAACGGGCGCCGCAGCGTCACGCTCGAGCCCGCGAGCGCCCGCAATGCGCCTTGGCTCGCGGCGATCGTCCCGGCTGCTGCCCAGCGGAATGGGGCCGACACCGCACCGCCAGCGAGCACCATTCCCTCGCGGTAGCGGAACGGCTGCGGTTCGCGGCCTTCGAGTGCGGCCGAGAGGACCTCGCTTCGGTGAATCACCGCGGGGTCGATGAAGGGCGCGGGCACCATCGGAGCAACGATCTCGCCGCGGTCGCCGCGGCGCGGCACGAGCGTGATGGGGCTCACGGCACGCACGCGTTCCGCGTACGCCGCATCGCCGATCAGCGCGGCGGGGTCGACGGCCGCGGCGACGTCGTCTGCGCCGGTGAGCAGCGCGACGCTCTGGAACGTCCCGCCGGAGATCACGTCGGAGAAGTGCGGCGGCCCGGGCGGCGGCTTGGCGGTGACCTCGATGTCGACGGCGGCCACCGGTTCGCCGAACCGCTCGCGGGCGGTCGTCGCCGCGAGGCGGACCAGCACGTCGGCCGGCAGCGCCTCGAAGCCGCAGACTTGGACGACCTTGACGCCGGCGCGGCGCGCCGGGTCATCGAATGCCTCCAGGATCTCGCGGACGAATGGAACCTCGCCCGTGAGGTCAACGTAGTGGGCGCCCGCCTCCACGCAGGCTTCGATCACCGGCCGGCCGTACATCGCGTACGGGCCGACCAGGTCGAGGACGACGGTCGCCCTGGCGGCCATCTCGCGAAGGCTCGCGGCGTCGTTCACGTCCGCGCGGACGAAGGCCGGCTCTTTGACGCCGACTTCGGCGAGAACGGAGCCCGCCCGATCCGCGTCGCGAGCGGCCGCGGCCCACGCGATCGGCTCGCGCGCCGAGCGCTCCGCGAGGTGGGCGGCCACCTGTCGGCCCGTGACGCCGGTCGCGCCGAACACGACGACGTCGAAGTCGCGGTCTGCCACGGCGCGACCCTACAGCACGCCGGCCGCCGTCCACCCGGCCGCAAGACGGTCAAACAGGTCGAAGGCCCTCTCCCGCGCGCCGTTGACTCCCGCCAGGATCCGCCGGCGCAGCTCGTGCTCGTCGATCGCGTTGTCCGCCAGCGACGCACGCGCACCCTGCACCCACGCAAGGGCGATGTCGGCGGTCACCTCGGGATGGAACTGCAGCCCGTAAGCCTGGTCGACCCGGAAGGCCATCGGCACCCCGTCGACGCGCGCTATCTCCGCGGCGTCCGGCGGCACCGTGAACGAGTCTTCGTGCCAGCGAAACCACGGGCCCGCGGGAATCAGCGCCGGCAGGCTCGTCTCCACGAGCGACCATCCCGGGTCAAGCGAGGGCGCACGTTCGACCTCTCCGCCGAGAGCGCGGGCGAGCGCCTGTCCCCCGAAGCAGATACCGAGGACCGCTCTACCGCCCGCGGCGGCGCGTCGCAACAGCTCGATCTCCGCGCCGATCCAGCTGTCCGCGGAGCGCGCGACGGAACGGTCGGAGCCGAGGCTGACGAGGACTTCGCCGGGGCTCGTCTCAGGCAGCGCGGCACCCCGCCCGACCGCGACCGTGACCGACGCGTGCCCGCGCGCCGCGGCCCAGCTCTCGAGCAGCCCGGCAGGCGCGTCGGCCTCGTGCTCGAGGAAGACGAGCCGCACTACACGCGGTCCTCGCCGACGGCGAGGTGCCCTTCGCCGATGAATACGACGCTGCCGCGTACCGACGCGCGATCGGATCCCTCGCCGCGATCGACGCGAGCCCAGATCGTCGACGGCCTGCCGATCTCCTCGCCCTGGCGGATCTCGAGCCACGAACCGTACGCGGCTTGCCCGGTGCGGCACAGCCGGCCGGCGATCGGCCCGGCTGCGGAGCCGGTGGCCGGGTCCTCCGCGACGCCGAGCGCAGGCGCGAACATGCGCGTGCGCCAGATCGGCCCGTCGCCCGCGAAGCAGCTCACGGCCAGCGGACCGAGCGCCGCGAGGGCGCCGAGGTCGGGCGTCAGCCGCGCGACCGCGTCGGCATCGTCGAGGGCGACGAGCACGTGGACGGCTCCGTTGACGACGCTGTCGACGTCGACGGCAGCAGCGGGTATCCCCAGCGCGGCGAGCAGTTGCTCTTCGCGCGCGAACGGTGACGGCGGCGCAAGCTCGTGTGTGAGCGTCGCACTCGGCGTCGGCTCCCGTCGGTCGCCGACGAGTAGCTCGAATGCCCCCGCGGCAGTCCGCACCACCGGTTGCGGTGTGTCGAGTGCGCGGGCGAGCACGACGGCGGCCCCGAGCAACGGGTGGCCCGCGAACGGCAGCTCCGCCGCGGGGGTGAAGATGCGCGCGTACGCGCTCTCGCCGTCGCGCGGCGGGAAGAGGAACACGGTCTCGGACAGGTTGAGCTCGCGCGCGACGCGCTGCATCGCCGCCTCGGCGACCCCGTCCGCGTCGGGGAACACCGCGAGCTGGTTGCCGCTCATCGCCCGGTCGGTGAAGACGTCAAGCAGCACGTAGCGCCGCACGCCGTGCAGCGCCGGCTCGAGGTAGTCCTGCCGCGAACCAGGCATCCTCAAAGGCAAGGCGCCGCGCCGCGAGCCTGGATAATCACGCCATCAGGGACCAGCGCGCAGATCCGAGAAAGCGACACGCCGCCTCGCTGGAGCGCGTCGTCGAGTACTTCGTCCCGATCTACGGCGCGAACGACGTTGTCTACGGGCTGCTGCTCATCGGAGCGCTCCTCGCAGGCGAGAGCGGCCGCCACGAGACCTTCAGCGAGACGGTCCTCGCGACGATCATCGCGACGGTGCTCGCGTGGCTCTCTCACGTGTACGCGACGCTGCTCGGCTTGCGCCTTTACGAAGGGCGCCGCATGACCCTCACGGGTGTTCGCGCTGCGCTGCGCCGCGACTCGATCCTGCTGCGTGGCGGCCTGGTCCCGCTGTCCGTCCTGCTCGCGAGCTGGCTCGCCGGCCTGAGCGAGACAAGCGCGGTGACGCTCGCGATCGTCGCCGTAGTCGTGACGATCATCGCTCTCGAGGTGATCGCCGCCGTCGTATCCGAAGCCACGCGCAGCGAGCTCGTGATCGACGTGGCGTTCGGCGCCGTGATGGGGCTGTCGATCTTCCTCCTGAAAGTAGTGCTCCATTAGCGGGCGCCCCGTCTCAGGAGGGCGTGCCGCGGCGGCGCGAGCGCAGACGTTCGATCAGGTAGCAGCAGACGATTCCGACGAGCACCGAAAGGACGATCACCACGATCAACGGCGCGCTCCCCTTGCCGATGATCCAGTTGACCTCGACGCTGCCGGTGTTCAGGACGGCGAAGAGGACCACGATCGCGCCGACGCAGAGCAGCAGGATGGTCCGCGCCCGGTCGCGCCGCGACGGCGCCGGCTTGGTCGCGTTGGTACTCACGGCACGCCGATCCTAGCCCCTGATGCAAGGCGCCCGGCGCCGCCGGGCAGACGCGCAGGAGTCGGCGCGCCGAGTGAGAAGATGGTGCGATGCGCGCGCGCTCGATCCCGGCCCTCCTCGCGACCGGGCTCCTCGCGGGCTGCGGCTCGGCGCAGCAGAGCACCGTGACGGTGCAGGTTCACTCGCCCGCGCAGCGCGCTGCAGCGCCGACGGCCACGACGACGACTCAGAGCCAGGCCACGACGCCCTCCACGACGACGAGCACGACGCGCACGGAAAGCGAACCGGAATTCGTCGAACACCACACGGAAGGCCTCGCCGGCGCCGCCGCGACGGTGCGAACGTTCGGCTACACGCCCGTCGATGAATCGCAGTACCACCCCGACCAGACCCTGCGCGTCCTCGTCGGCGCGCGCAACGGCGAGGGCGGCTACGACCAGCTCGCGTTCTTCTTCATCGGCAACCGCTACATCGGCACGGACGTCAAGCTCCCGAGCGCGAAGATTTCGATCGCCGCCCAGAGCGAATCGGCGGTCACGATCGTGTACCCCCTGTACCGCCCCGGCGACAAGGAGTGCTGCGCGACCGGGGGCTCGGCGCGTGTCACCTTCGCGCTGGAAAACGGCCGCCTCATCGCGATGCAGACGATCCCCGCGCTCTCGCAGCGCAACCCCGGCTATCGGCCTTGACGCGAGCGCGTATCGTGGGACAGACCGCTAGCGACAAGCGAGGAGAGCGACGATGAGCATCAAGCTTGAGGGCCGCGCGCAGGAGCTGCTGCAGGCAACGAACTTCGCGGACGTCTGCACGCTGCGCGCGGACGGCTCCGTCCACTGCGTGCCCGTCTGGGTCGACGTGAGCGACGGCGTACCGTCGGTTAACACCGCGCGTGGCAGGGCTTGGCCGAACAACCTGGAACGCGACCCGCGCATCACGATCACCGTGCAGAACATGGAGAACCCGTACGAGTACGTGACGATCAGGGGCCGCGTCAGCGAGATGACGCACGAGGGCGCCGACGCCCACATCGATTCGCTCGCCAAGAAGTACATGGGCGCCGACGAGTACCCGTTCCGCCAGCCCGGCGAAGAACGGCTCATCGTGCGGGTCGACGCCGAGGCGGTACACCTCTCGGCGCGCTAGCGATCGCGAAGCAGGCGCCGCCAGAAAGGCCGGCGGCGCCCCTGCGCGCGCAGGAAGTCCTCGCGCAGCGGCAGCTGGCCGCGCTCGCGGGCGGCGGCGACGCACGCCGTGTGCGCGTGACGCCGACGCGAGCTGTCCCCCTCGGGCATGATCAGCATATGCTCGCTCAGCGAGGGCAGATGGTTTCCGCAAAATGGACAGCGATAGGTCGACGGCTTGCGGTTGGCGGCACGGCGAACCGTCCACCATCGAGCCTCAGGAAGAGCGGCCATAGGCAGATTCTTGCGCCCCTCGTGGCGACGGTCGCCGCGGGAGTCGCCGTCGGGCTCGGCGTCGCCGTCGCGCGCGCCGGGCAGGAGCGCCAGCGGCGCCGCCGGACCGGTGAGCCACATTTGCCTGGCGGCGCCGCCGCGCCCCCACGGCCCACCCGGCCGGGGCCGCCGCCGCCACCGCCGCCGGCGGCCCCGCCCGCGCGCACGACGGGCGACGAGCAGCTCGGCGCGACGCTGCAGCGGATGGCCATCGCCCAGATCGACTATGCGCTGATTCGCCTGCGCCCAGGAGACGCAGCGCCAGACGCCCAGGCCGTGCACGACACGCGCAAGACGATCAAGCGACTGCGCGCGCTCGTGCGGCTGCTCGAAGGCCACCTCGGCCCCGAGGCGCGCAAGCGCGAGGACCGCGCGCTGGCGCGAACCGCGAAGATGCTGAGCGGCGCCCGTGACTCGGAGGTGATGCTGGAGAGCCTCGACCTGCTCGTCAAGCGCAACCACGGCCGCCTCGGTCACCGCGCCGGCGTCGGACGCGTGCGACGCATGCTCGCGGCCGAGAGCGAGCGCGTCGCGCGCGACGCGCTCGGCGACCCCGCGGTGCGGGCACGCGCCGCCGGCGAACTGCGGGCGCTGCGCGAGCGCATCGGCGCGTGGCAGCTCACCGGCCGGGGCCGATCCGACCTCGTCGAACCGGGGCTCGTCCGCATCTACCGTGACGGCCGTAGGCGCTGCCGCCGCGCGGAGAGCGGCAAGGCGCGCTCCGCCTCCGACATGCACGCCTGGCGCCGGCGCGTGAAGGACCTGCGCTACTCGGCCGAGATGCTCGCCGCGTGCGAGGGCCGCGGCGGCGAGGGCGAGCGAGCGCGCCTCACGCGGATCGCCAAGCGCGCCAACGTGCTCGGCGAAACCCTCGGCGAGGAACACGACCTGGTGATGCTCGCGGCGTGGCTCGAAGAGGCGCCGCGTAAGGGACCCAAGGCCGAACGCGTCGGACGGCGGACCCGGCGGGCTCTGAAACGCGCGATCGCGCGGCGGCGTCGCAAGCTGAGACGGCGCGCCTTACGTGACGGCGAACGCCTCTACCGGCGCCGTCCGCGAGAGGTCGCCGAGATCGCGCGGAACGCCCTCAGCCCACGCTGACGATCGTCAGCCGCCGCTCGCCGCTCGGCAGCTTGACCGTAACCGCGTCGCCCGCGGCCCGCCCCATGAGCGCACCGGCCACGGGCGATTCGACGGACAGACGGCCCTCGGAGGGCTTCGCGTCGTGCGCGCCCACAATCGTCCATGAGTTCTCGCGCCCGTCGTCTCCGCGGACTGCGACCGTCGAGCCGAAGCCGACGACGCCATCCTCGCTCCGGCGGGCGTCGGGCTCGACTACGACCGCGGCCGAGATCCGCTCACGCAGCCGCAGGATCCGCGTCTCCAGGTGAGACTGGTCGTTCTTGGCGTCGTGGTACTCGCTGTTCTCCTTCAGGTCCCCCCACTCGCGCGCTGTCTTGATGCGCTCGGCGATCGCCCGGCGCCCCTCGCCTTCGAGCTGCTCGAGCTCGGCCTGCATCGCCGCAAGGCCCTCCGCCGTGGTGAGGTTCCCCCCTTCACTCATCGCGTCAGGGTACCCGGTCCGCGCCGCATATGAGCGGGCGCGAGCGCGTGTGACAGGCTGTCGCTCGCGTTCGCCGCGCACAGCTCATGAGGTACGACTACACGACGATCGGGCACGTCACCGTGGACGAGCTCCCGGACGGCACGCGCCGGCCCGGCGGCGGCGCCTTCTACAGCGCGCTGCAGGCGTCGCGACTCGGCCTGCGGACGCTCGTGGTGACGCGTGGCGTGCCAGACGAGATCGCGGAGCTGACGGCCACGTTCGCGGCCGAGATCGATCTGCGCGTCGAGCCCGCCGCGGCAACGACGGTGCTCGCGACGCGAGCGCTGACGGGCCCGCGCGACCAGCGCGTCGTCTCGTGGGCCGGCCCGATGGCGGCGCGGCCGACGGTCGACAGCCGCATCGTCCACTTCGCGCCCGTCGCCGCCGAGTGCCCGGCGACGTGCTCGGGCGCTTGCGCTTTCGTGGCGTTCACACCGCAGGGCGTCACGCGACGCTGGGGCCCGGACGGGCGCTTCGCGCACACGCGGGCACCGGGGCGCTTCGTGCCGCTCGCACGGCGCTGTGACGCGATCGTCCTCAACGCCCGCGAGCTTCCCCACTGCGCTGCACTCGTCGGCGCGGCGCGCGAAGCCGGTGCCGTCATCGCGGTGACCGACGAGTCGGGGCCGGCGCGCGTGATCACCGGCGACGCGGAGCACACCGTCGCCGCCGCCAGGGTCGACGCCCCGGTGGACGACCTGGGCGCCGGAGACGTGTACGCGGCGGCGCTCTTCACCGAGCTCGCCGCCGGCCTCGACGTTCTCGCGGCGGCACGTTTCGCAAGCGCTGCTGCGGCGCTGCGCGTCGCCGGCGCCGGCGCCCGCGCGGTGCCCTCGCGCCCGGAGATCGGGCGCGCCCTTAGCTCAGCCGAGGGCTAGCGCCGCCTGGATCTGCTGATGCAGCCGCGCGCGGTCCAGCGTGACGCCGCAGCTGCGAGCCGCGAGCAGCAGGCTCCCACCGACGGGCGCGAGGTCGATGCGCGTGACTTCGGCCTGCGGCGCGAACGTCGCGATGCGCTGCGCGAGCGGCTCGACCAGCAGCGAGTGCGCGCGAAAGGTGCCGCCGAGCAGCCCGACGGTGAACGCGCCACTCAGAGCCGTGTGCTCGACGACGGCGGCGACGCGCGCCGAGAGCTCGTCGGCCGCGCGGGTGAAGAGCTGCCGCGCGACCTCGTCGCCCGACTCGCCGACGCTCTCCACCTCGGCGGTGAAGGCCGCGATCTGGCTCAGCGGCACGGGCCGGGCGTAGACTTCGATCGCGACGCGCTCAACCGTCGGCGCGTCGAAGAAGCGGCAGGCAGCGTGCTCGAGCGCGGTCGGCGGGCCCGAGCCGTCGCGCGCGGAGAGCGCCGCCGCGATCGCTTCGCGGCCGATCCAGTACCCGGACCCCTCGTCGCCGAGGACGTGGCCCCAGCCGCCGGCGCGCCAGGCGCCACCGTTGCGGCCGACGCCGAAGATGTTCGAGCCGGTGCCGGATATGACGGCGACACCGGGCTCGGTCCCCGTGGCAGCCGCCCACGCCGCTACGACGTCGTTGACGACCGTCCAGCGCGGCCCCATCGACTCGCGCAGCGCGGCCGCGTAGGAGTCGGTGTCGAGGCCGGCGAGGGCGGCCACGCTCACCGTCGCGGCGGATGCGTCGATCCCGGCCGAGGACAGGGCGCGCGCCGTCGCCGCCGCGATTTCCTTCGTCGCCGCTGCCGTCCCGATGGTGTCCGCGTTGCTCGGCCCGCCGTGCCCGAGGTGCATCGCTTCGCGCTCGCGGTCGAGCAGCGCGACGAGCGTCTTCGTGCCGCCGCCGTCGACGCCGAGCAGGTAACGCGCGTCGGCGCCGCGTGGCTCCAGAAGCGCGGCGGGAATCGTGGTGAGCGAGTCGCGTGCCATGGCGAAGATGGTGGCAGCTGCCGCCGGTACGGCGACCGAACAAAAAAGGGCGGGCGCCGCAGCGCCCGCCCTCTTGAGTTTCCGGCCCCGTCAGGGCTGTCGATCAGCCCTTATTCTTCGGTCGGCGCTTCTTCGGCCGCTTCCTCCTCAGCCTGGTAGGGCTGGTAGAACCCGAGGTCGCCGTTCGGGACCTTGTACTGAATCGTGCCTTTGTAGTAACCGTTGCTCGTTTCTTCTTTTTTGAAGTTTTCGCAACGGCCGCCTTCGGCGTACGACTTGATGCTCTTCAGGTCAGACGACACAACGAGCTGCTTCTGCAGTTCGTCGCCGAAGAACTTCTGTTCCTTGGCCGACGGCGTGACTTCTGTCGTGCTGTAGACCGCGGACGAGTATTCGCCTTCGGGCTGTTTGATCGCCTTCGAGGGAATGGTCTGCGGTTCCCAGTAGATTTCGCACTGGGTAGAGCCGATTTTCACGTACACTTCGCCCGGGTCGACGAGGCGGACGTTGGATTCGCTTTCACCGCCGAATTCGGCGAAGCCGTTCCAGTGGTATTCGAAGTCGATCGGCTGCAGCGTCGCCCGGTACGGGCCGAGCAGATTTCCGTTCTGGACTTTGAAGTACGTCCAGCACTGCGTGAACCGGACCTCGGCGTAGAACGTGTTCGAGTAGGCGAACCCGATCTTCGTGTGCGAGCCTGTCGCCTTCGCGCAGGTGAACCTAAAGAAGCTCATCTGAAATTCCTGCGGTCCGACGTTCGTGGCCTTGATCGGCGCCGGTTTTTCTTCGCTGATGTACTTCCCGGGACGCTTCAACTGGGCTTCGAAGGCGCCGGGTTCCTGCGCGATCGCCGTGGTGGCGAATACACCCAAGAGTGCGGCAACCGAAATGAGCCCAAACAGTGTCTTCCTGATGGTCATTCTCCGTGTTCCTTTCGGGCTCGGTTATTTAGGGGCCGGACGCCCACGACCGTAACCGACTCGGTCTACGGTCCCTCCAGACCGCAAGCGTCACAGGAGGGTACCAGCACAATCGGGCTCGCGCAACACGATCGGGAACCCTAAGAACCTTGTTAAGACCTCATCGAACGTGCCCATTTCTCTGCATTCAGGCGGCTTACCATGGCCTTAGGTGACGGTTCCAACATGACGGCAATGCGGCTGCGCGCTCCACTCGGCACCAAGGGCCCGGGCGCTACCCCGCTCGCGGCTGGCGTGGCGGCACTCGTGCTCGCCGCCGGCGCGGCAGGGTGCGGCGGCTCGTCGGACACGAAGACCCAGTCCTCGTCGTCCTCGCCCTCGCACTCCGAGACGATCGGCGCCATCGCTGCGGGCTACCTCGGGATCTCCCGCGCGCAGCTGCGCCACGAACTCGCGAAGGGCCGCTCGCTCGCGCAGATCGCCGAATCCAAGGGCCGCACGCCGAAGTCGCTCGCCGAAGCGATCCTCAAGGTCCACCTCAAACGCCTCGAAGCGGAGGTCAAGTCCGGCGCCATCTCGCAGGCGCAGCTCGAAACGCGCATGGCCTCGCAACGCAGGCACGTCGAAATTCGGCTCGAGCGTGCCGGCTCGGTGGCGGTCAGCGTCGTGACGAGCGCCGCGGAGCACTATCTGCACATGAGCGAAGCGCGCCTGCGCGCCGAACGAGCCAAGGGGCTGTCGCTTGCCCAGATCGCCGCGTCCGTGCCCGGACGCTCGGCCGCTGGACTGATCGACGCTGTCGTCGCTGCCGAGCAGGCGCGGCTGCGTGCGGCGGGCAACGACACCGGTGCTGGCGCTCCGTCGCCGGCGCAGATCAAGCGCCGCGCGACGCTCGTGGTCGACCACAAGCCGGTGAGCTCCACCGGCAAGGGCGGCGGCAAAAAGCACAGCAGCGCAAAGTCAAGCGAATCGGAATCGTCGGGCAGCCAGGCGTCATCAGAAGGCGGCTGACTTCAGCGCCGGTCGCCGCGGGCGCCGCGCCACGATTTGTCGCGACGGCGGCCGTTCCCCCGGGTGAACGACGCGGACTTGCATGCGCGGCGGGAGGGTGCTGTGCAATGCTGCCCGGCGTTCTGAGCGTTTGAGGGGGGATCGGAGAGGGGCGGGTTGAGCACCGAGTCGCAGAGCAGCGAGGACGCGGCGGCGCCCGGCGGAGCGCCGCCTTCGCCAGAGGTCCCAGCGAAAGAGACTGCCCCGCCCAACGCCGGCTGGACACTTACCGCGCTGATCCTCGTCGCCGCGGTCGCGAATCTCAACCTGTCCGTCGCGAATGTCGCGCTGCCGGATATCGGCAAGCATTTCGACTCGAGCCAGACGACGCTCGACCTGATCGCGGTCGGCTACTCGCTCGGCCTCGCGTGCTCCGTGTTGTGGTTCGGGGCGCTCGGCGACCGCTACGGGCGCAAGCTGATGCTGATGGCCGGCACGATCCTCGCCGTGCCGATGTCCCTGCTAGCCGCGTTCGCGCCGAGCGACACCGTGCTCTTCATCGCCCGACTCGGCGGCGGCCTGTGCGCAGGCATGGCCTACCCGACGACGCTCGCTCTGATCACTGCGCTCTGGTCGGGGCCGGGGAGAACGCGCGCGATCGCGTTGTGGTCCGGTATCGGGGCGGCGATCGCCGCGCTCGGTCCCCTCGCTTCGGGCTTCCTGCTCGAACATTTCGAATGGGGGTCCGTGTTCCTGCTCACGCTCCCGCTCGCGATCGTCGCGATCGTGATGGCGTGGCGCCTGGTTCCCGCCCACGTCAACGAGACGACCGCGTCGGTCGACAACCTCGGCGGGATCCTGTCTGTCGTACTCGTCGGCGCTCTGATCATCTCGATCAACCTGGCCCCGGTGCCCGGCAAGACGACGGCCACGCTCGTGCTCGCGGGATTGGCGCTTGTCGCGGCGATCGTCTTCCTTGTGCGTCAGCGGCGCGCGGCGAACCCCCTCTACGACCTCGCCGTCGCGGTGCGACCGACGTTCTGGGTCGGCGCGGTCGCGGGCATTATCGTGTTCGGCTCGCTGATGGGCGCGATGTTCATCGGCCAGCAGTTCCTGCAGAACGTCCTCGACTATTCGACGCTCGACGCGGGCCTTGCGATCCTGCCGGCGGCGCTCCTGATGATCCTCGCGGCCCCAAGGTCGGCGAAGATCATCGAGGCGCGCGGGACGCGGGCGTCGATTCTCATCGGGCAGGTCTTCGTCCTGCTCGGCTTCCTCACGATGCTCCTGCTCTGGAAGGAGAACATCCCCTACTGGAAGGTCGGTCTCGCGTACGCCCTCGTCGGGGTCGGCGTCGGCCTTGCCGGGCCGCCGACTTCGAACGCGCTGACGGGTTCGGTACCGGTGCGCCGGGTCGGAATGGCCTCGGGCACCGCCGACCTGCAGCGCGACCTCGGCGGCGCGATCATGCAGTCGATCTTCGGCGCGCTGTTGACAGCCGGCTACGCAGCCGCGGCCGCGATGAGCGTGTCCTCGTCCGGCTCGAACGTCAACGCGAGCGTGGAAGCCGAGCTCACCAAGTCCTTCTCGAGTGCCGCCGACCTCGCCAAGCAGTACCCGGCGCACGCGACGCAGATCATCGAAGGGGCGAAGGCCGCTTTCCTGCACGGCGACCAGTGGGCTTATGCGGCGGGAATCATCGCGGTCTTGTTGGGGGCCGTCATCGTCTTCGCGCGCTTCCCCCGACATGATGAGGAGACGGCGCTGCTCGCGTCCTACGCGAAGGCCGACGCCTAGCCCGCATGCCGTCGGAAGCGCTCTCGTTCGCCCTCGCGGCGTCGATCTACCCGCCCGCGCTGGCGGCGATCATCGCGCTGGGACGGGGGCAGGAGGTTCGCCTGCGGGTCGTGCTGCTGGTCATCGGGGCCTTCTTCACCGTCTTCGTCGTCGGCTGCATCATCCTGCTGCTCTTCTCGCAGGCGCACGCGTCCAAGAACGACGTGCGCACGCCGAGCGCGTGGGTGTACATCCTGGGTGGAGTCATCGTGCTGTGGCTCGCGTGGCGTCTGCACCGCAAACCCGCGAAGCCCAAACGGCCGCCGGAGGAACGCGAGCCCTCGAAAATCGACAGGTACCTGGAAGGAAAGTGGCTCGTGCTGCTGCTCGGCGTGATCCTCTACGTGATCCCGTCGCCGATCTTCATCGGCGGCCTGAAGGCGATCGCGGACACGCACGCCTCGACGGGTACGCAGGTCGCGTACCTGATCCAGATGATGCTCATCATGCTTTGGATGATCGAGATCCCGATGCTCGTGATGATCGCGTTCCCCGAGCGCGGCACCGCCATCCTCGAGTCGATCAACAGCTGGTTCGGCCAGCACGGCCGCTCGATCGGCGAGGTGGCGCTCGTGCTGCTCGCGGCGTACCTGCTCATCGTCGGCGTGATCGAAGCTCTCCACTGATAGCGGACGACCGCAGACGCGGCTGACGCGGCGTCTATGCTCGCGCCATGCTCAGGCGCTGGGGGATACGCATGGGACTGTCTTTGCTCGGCGTCGCGTGCGGGCTGCTGCTGTCGGCGGCGATCCTCGAAAAGTTCTCCATCTCGGCCGGCGCATTCGTCGTCGCGACGGTCCTCTTCTGGCTGATACACCTCGTCGTGCAGGTGTTGGCACTGAAAGTGCTCGTGCGCCAGCCCTCCGTCGCTCTCGCGGGGCTGCTCGCGCTCGCGTCGACGGTCGTCGCGCTGGCGATCGTCGCCGCCGTCGTCTCGGGCCTGCATGTCCACGGCGCGAGCACGTACCTGTTCGCGACCGTGATCATCTGGGTCTGCACGGCGATCGCCGACACCGCGGCGTCGCGCATCGTCCGTGAGCGCCGCGAGGAGCGCCGCGCCTAGCGGCTCGCGGTTGCCGCGGCGCCGCGCGGCGCCGTCGCGGCGGCGGGAATGCGGCTCATCGCCCGCTCGGCGAGGGCCGTGATCGTCAGCGACGGGTTCACGCCGGGGTTGGCGGGGACCGCCGCGCCGTCGCATACGAGCAGGTTCTGGTAGCCGAAGACGCGCTGCTCGGCGTCGACGACGCCGCGCGAGGGGTCGGCGCCGATCACGGCGCCGCCGAGGATGTGGGCGGTCGATGGGATGTTGAAGAGGGCCTCTATCGCCGACGTCTGGGCGATGCCGCCGGTACGGTCCGCCATCCAGGCCGCCGCCTTGTTGCCGATCGGAAGGAACGTGGGGTTGGGGCGGTCGGGGTCCTGTTCGGTCTGGAGCCTTTCGATTCCGAACGGCCCCCTGCGGGGGCGCAGCGACATGTAGTTGTCGAGCGACTGCATCACGAGCACGATGATCGTGCGCCGCGAATAGTGCCTGGCGAACAGGAGCTGCAGCAGTCGGCGGGGGTGGCGCGCGATCTCGCCGAGAAGCTTGAGCGGGCGCGTCACGCGGGTGCCGGCACCCGTCAGCAGCGTGTAGAAGAGGCGCATCGAGTTGCCCGCATCGCCGTACGTGACGGTCTCGATGTGCGTGTTGGCGTCCGGGTAGATGGACGAGCTGATCGCGATCCGCCGCGTCAGGTCGTGCTCGGTGCCCTCGGGCACCGTCACCGTGAGGATCGACTCCGAGTTGGTGCGGACGAGTTCGCCCAGCCGGGACGACAGCCGCGGCAGGGCGCCTCGCGCCTGGCAGCGGCGCAGGAGTTTGTTCGTGCCGAGCGCCCCCGCGGCGAAGATGACGCCGCGCGCGCTTAGCGTCTGTCCCCCGCGCGCGAACCACGCACCGGAGCGGACCGAGCGGACCGCGTAGCCATCGCCGCCGTCGCCGCGTCCGAGCGGTCGCACTTCGACGACCGTGCGCTCCGGCAGGACGCTCGCGCCGCGCTCTTCGGCGAGGTACAGGTAGTTCTTGACCAGCGTGTTCTTCGCGCCGACCCTGCAGCCGACCATGCAGCGCCCGCAAAGCTCGCAGCCCGTGCGCGCGGGGCCGTCGCCGTCGAAGTAGGGGTCGGCGACCTTCTCTCCCGGCTCGCCGAAGTAGATGCCGACGGGCGTGTGCCGGTAGGTGTCCCCGACGCCGAGGGACTCGCCGAACTGCTTCAGCAGCTGGTCGGCCGGGTCCTCGTGCGGGTTTTCACACACGCCGAGCATTCGCTGCGCCTCGGCATAGTGCGGCGCGAGCTCGCGCTCCCAGTCGGCGAGCTCGCGCCACTGGGGGTCGTTGAAGAAGGCGCCCTCCGGCACGTAGAGCGTGCAGGCGTAGCCGAGGCTTCCGCCGCCGACGCCGGCACCGGAGACGACGGCGATGTCCTTGAACACCGAAAGCCTGCAGATCCCCTTCAGACCGAGCTTCGGCGCCCACCAGTAGCGGCGGGCGTCGGCGGTCGAGTCGGGAAATTCGTGGTCCTGGAAGCGCCTGCCGGACTCGAGCACGGCGACGCTGTAGCCCTTCTCGCTGAGCCGCAGCGCCGAGACGCTGCCGCCGAAGCCCGAGCCGACGACGATCCAGTCGTAGTCGTATTCGCGCGTCATGCGCCGGCGTCGTCGCGCTCGAGCGCGGCGACGGTGCGGACGATGATCTGCGCGAGCTCGTCCGGCGCGTCCTCCTGGCTGAAGTGCGCGGCGCTCTCGAGCACGATGTGCTGCTGGCCCGCAGCGCCGGGGATCAGTTTCACGAGCACGCGGTCGGCGCCGCGGGTGATCGGGTCGAGCGCACCGAAAGCGCAGACGAACGGGCGCCCGAAGCCTTTGAGCCCCTCCCACGCCGCGCGGTTCGGCGCGCTCGCGGGGTCGTCCGGGGCGATCGGGACGAGCGACGGGAAGATGCGCGCGCCGGCCTTGTAGCGGTCGTCCGGGAAGGGCGCATCGTAGGCCGCCACCTCCTCGGTGCTGAGTTCGCGCGCGGTGCCGCCGTTGACGATGCGGCCGATGTCAAAGCTCTCGGCCGTGCGCGAGAATTCGCGCCAGGCCCGGAATGCGTCACCGGGATCGTGGTCGCCGGTCGGCAGCATCGTGTTGGAGGCGACGACCGCGGCGAACCGCTCGGGGTGTTCGCCGACGATCCGCAGGCCGAGCAGCCCGCCCCAGTCCTGGCAGAAGACGACCGCGTCACGCAGCTCGAGCCGGTCTACGATCAGCTCGGCGAGCCAGTCGACGTGCTGCTGGTAGGAGTAGTCCTCCTGGCGCGTCGGCTTGTCGGAGCGCCCGAACCCGATCAGGTCGGGCGCAACGACGCGCAGGCCGGCGAGCAACAGCGGCGGGATCATGTGCCGGTACAGGTACGACCAGCTCGGCTCGCCGTGCAGCAGGAGAACCGTTCGTGCGTCGCGCGATCCCTCGTCGATGTAGGCCATCCGCGCGGCTGCGTCGCCGCCCTGCGCGAGGGAGGCGTACTCGGGCTCCCAGCTCCAGTCGGGGAGGCCGTCGAAACGCTCGTCGGGGGTGCGGATCAGGTCCATGCGGGCTCCGGCAGCGGGATTCTTACCGATGGCGCGGGCGCGCGCACGGGCAGCGTCGTGCGCCGGCTGACGAACAGCGCTTGCCTTGGCCTCCCGTCCCCCGCGCGGACGCCCAAGGCGTGGCGCGCGCTTGTGCGTGTTCAGCTCGCCGCGTTGTGCGGCAGGACGACATCCGCCGCCTCGGCGGGCGTGACGTCGGGGTAGAGGGCGCGCAGCGCCAGAACCGCGGCCCCGCCCCCGACGAGCTGGGCGACGATGAAGCCGGGCACTGACGAAGGCGCGATCCCGGCGAAGGAATTCGAGAACACGCGGCCGATGGTGATCGCGGGGTTGGCGAAGCTCGCCGAGCTGGTGAAGAAGTAGGCGGCTCCGATATACGCGCCGACGGCGGCCGGGGCGAAGTTTCCGCGCCGCGTGCGCGCCAACGAGAAGATCACGAGAATCAGCCCCGCGGTCGCGATGACCTCGGCGAAGAGGTGCGCGGGCGTAGCGCGGTGCTGGGTGCTGACGCTCACCGCAGCGAGTTCGAACATCACGTTCGCGACCACGGCGCCGAGGACGCAGCCAGCTATCTGAAACGGGGCGTAGGCGAAAGCGTCGCGCCAGCTGATGCCCTTGAAGCTCGCGTCGGTGAGCGAGACGACGGGGTTGAAGTGGCCGCCCGAGACGGGGCCGAACATGAGGATTATCGCGAACAGTCCCGCAGCCGTCGCCGCGGCGTTCTCGAACAGCTGAAGCCCCGCGTCCCCGGCCGAGAGCGTCTGGGCGGCGATCCCGGACCCGACGACAAGCGCTGCGAGGAAGGCGGAGCCGAGGAACTCGGCGAGTAGCCGTCGCCACATCGCCGGCACGGACGGGGCGGGCTTCACGCGGCCAGGACCAGCTTGTCGGCGAACTCCCCCGGCAGCCCCGCGTTGCGTACTTCGCGCGCGACGCGCTCGGCGTCGTACGCGACCCGTTCGATCCGGGCGTCGAAGCCGCCGGCCGCCTCCTCGAGCAAAGCGAACGAGCCGCGGGGGTCGCCGTCCTTGGGCTTGCCGACGGAACCGCAGTTCACGAACGTCACGCCGCCGTATCTGGCGATCCAGGGCTGGTGCGTGTGGCCGAACACGAGCAGCGGGTCGTCCTCGGCGGCGGCGAGACGCTCGAACAGGCGCGCGGGCTTGTCCGCGAAGAGGTACTCGTTCACTTTTCGCGGCGAACCGTGCACCAGGTGCACGCCGGCGCCGCCGAGCCCGAAGTGCAGGTCGAACGGGAGTGCGAGCATGAACGCCTTTGACTCGTCGCTCGTCGCGTCGAGTGTCCAGTCGACCGACATCCGCCCCAGCGCGCGGTCGTGTGAAGTGACGTACGCGCAGCCACAGTCCTCTTCGTTGCGGGCGATCGCGTAGTCGTAGTTGCCGTAGATCGTCGGGATCTGACGCGCCGCGATCAGCTCGCAGACCTCGTTCGGGTGCGGCCCGTAGCCGACGAGATCCCCGCCGCAGTACGTGGTCTCCACGCCGAGCTCGTCGATCCGGCCGAGCGCGGCTTCGAGAGCCGGGAGGTTCGCGTGGATGTCGGTGATGACGGCGACGCTGCGCCCCATCGCGCGAACATATCCATTGACAGATGTCTTTTCAATCGATATACGTAAATCGATGCTCGTCGATCTGGAGCTCGCCCCGAAGCACAAGCGCGCCGCCGGCGAGCGCTGCTGCGAGCCGGTCGCCTACCCCGACGTGGAGCGCGCCGACGCCTCGCGGATGGCCGACGTCGCAAAGGCGCTTGGCGATCCGATTCGCCTGCAGCTCGTCGACGTTCTGCGCAAGAACGCAGGGAAGGTATGTGTGTGCGAGCTCGTGCCGCTGTTCGACGTCTCCCAGCCGACGCTCTCGCACCATCTCAAAAAGCTCCGCGACGCCGGGATCGTCGACTGCGAGCGACGCGGCTTGTGGGCCTACTACTACGTCATCCCGGGGGCGCTTACGGAGCTTTCGGCATGGCTGGAATGAGCAGCGAGGCCGACTGCTGCGCGGCGGCCGAGCCGCCGGGTCCCGACGGCGCGGCCGAGTTGCACGAGCGGGTCCGCGCGCGCTACGCCGCCGCGGCGAGGGCTAGCGCCGGGCGCCAAGGCTCACCCAGCCCCGCACCGTGCTGCCGCGACGTCTCGACGTCGGACGGAGACGGAAAGCAGGTCTTCGGCAGTGCCCTCTACCCGTCCGAAGAGGCGCGACATGCGCACGACGGCGCGGTCGCCGCCTCACTCGGCTGCGGCGTTCCGACGGCCGTCGCCGACCTCAGGGAGGGCGAGACGGTTCTCGACCTCGGCTCAGGCGCGGGAGCTGACGTCCTCATCTCGGCGCGCCGCGTCGGACCCGGTGGGCGGGCAATCGGGATCGACATGACCGACGAGATGCTCGCGCTCGCGCGGGCCAATGCGCGCGAGGCCGGCGTCGAAAATGCCGAATTCGTCCGCGGCGAGATCGAGAGCCTCCCGCTTCGCGACGCATCGGTCGATGTCGTGATCTCCAATTGCGTGATCAACCTCGCGGCGGACAAGCCGCAGGTGCTGCGGGAGGCGGCGCGAGTGCTGAAGCCCGGCGGACGCCTCGCTGTCTCGGACGTGATCGCAGATCCCGGCATGGACGAGCACGCGCGTTCAGAGATGATCGCCTGGACGGGGTGCGTCGCCGGCGCGCTGACACGCGTCGAGTTCGCGGAGGCGCTCGCTTCCGCCGGCCTCGTCGACGTCGAGATCAGGGAGACCCACCGCGTGCACGAGAAGGCCGCGGCGGCGGTCATCAAGGCACGCAAGCCGATCGGCGACGCAGCTTGACTACCGAGGAGATCCGACTTGGAGCGCCTCGCGCATCCCGGAGAGGGCGCGATCGCCGACTCGCTTGAAGGCGAGGCCGAGTAGCGGGTCGGCAAGCTTGAGGACGCCGTTGAGGGCGAGGTCGGCGTCGTACGTGATCCGCGTGCCGCCGTTGCGCCTCTCAAACGTGATCCGGTCGAACGACACGACGCTGGCGTTCTCGCCACGCAGCGCGACTGCGACCGGCGGCTCGTACTCGACGATGCTGTAGATGAGCGTCGACTTCCGGCCGAGGAACTTCGCGACGAGCCGAAACTGGCTGCCCCGCGCGATCGGACCGCGGCCGAGTCGCTCGGCTTCGACGACACCGGGATCCCATTCGGCGGTCGTCGAGAAGTCGCTGAGGTAGGCGAAGACGTCGTCGGGGGAGCGGGACGTTTCGAGCGTTGCCTTGTAGCGGGCCATCGGGGCCTCCTTACGGGTTTGGGCGGTGCGCGGCGGCGACGTCCCGCCATCCGCTTAGTCGTTCGCATTCGGCCCAGAGCCGCTCGCGGTCCTCTGCGGTCTCCCGCGTCCACGACACGCGGTGGGTCGGCCGTTCGCGGCGGTCATGCCAGAGGCCGCCGGAGCGGCACGCCGGCTCGGCCGCCGCCCCCAGCCAGACGATGGTGTCGGCACCTTGCGCGGGCGTGCGCAGCAGCCTCCTCGTCGCGTTGTAGAAGCGGGGCAACGATGTCTCGAGTCCCGGGGTGTCGGCCCAGCCGGGATGCATTGCGTGGACGACGACGCCGGTGCCGGCGAGCCGCTCTGACCACATCTCGGTGAGGACCACCTGGGCGCGCTTGGTCTGCGCGTAGGCGGTGGCGCCGTCGAACTTTCCGCGGCTGCTCTGTAGGTCGTCCGCATGGATTCGTTGCGTATACATGCCGCCCGAGGACACGTTGATGATGCGAGCGGGCGCGCTCTGCTCCAGCAGGGGGATCAGCAGGTTCGTCAACAGGAACGGCCCGAGTACGTTCGTCGCGAATGTCAGCTCGATGCCGTCGACGGAACGAGAACGCTCCCGCGGCAGCACGCCGGCGTTGTTGACCAGCACGTCCAGGCGCGGGGCCGCCTCGCGCAAACGTTCGGCAAAGCCCCGCACCGCGCTCAGGTCGCTGAGGTCGCAGAGGTCGAGCTGAACGTCCCGATTGCCCGATCGTGCGACGATCTCGTAGCGAGCGCTGTCGCCGCGGGAGCGATTTCGTGCGAGCAGCCGGACGCTTGCGCCAAGGCTCGCGAAGCCCTCGGCCGCCGCGAGACCGAGCCCGGACGTCGCGCCGGTTACGAGCACCGTCCGACCGTCCATCGATGGCAGGACAGCGTCGCCCCATGCTGCGCTTCGAAGCTGGTAGCCGAGGCGCGTGTAGCCCGCCACGACGGTGCGGTCAAGCACCCAGTCGAGCGCAGAGGCGATCACGCCGGTCGCCGCGGGCAAAGGCGCCGCGAGACTAGGCGGCAAGGCCCGCGGCCTCACCAACCGCATCGCCGCCGAGCAGCTCGACGCCCATCGAACGGGCGAGCGCGCCGTTAGCGCCGGCGCCGCCGATACCGACACGGACCCGGGGCGCCAGCTCGCTGATCTGCTCGCTCGATTCGATGAAGCGCTGCTCGCTGATCGCAGAGAGCACCACGATGCTCGGGGCGACGTCGCGGACGGCGTCCGCAACCGCGTGCAGCGGCGTGTCGACGCCGAGGAAGGTGATCCGCCAGCCGCGCTCCCTGAGCGTCAGCCCGAAGCAGATCAGTCCGAGCTCGTGCCGCTCGCCGGGCGGGCAGGCGAGAACCGCCCGCGGGCCCACCCCGTTCCCCCAGCCCTGAGCCAGGGCGCGGAGCCGCCCGCCGATGACGTTGCTCGCGAAGTGCTCCTGCGCGATGCTCACCTCAGCCTTGGCCCAACGCTCTCCGAGCCGGTGCAGGAAGGGCAGGATCACTTCCGAGAGCGCGAACGGCAGCGCGAAGGCTCTGAACAGATGGTCGAGCGCCGATTGGGCAAGCGGCTCGTCGAGCGCTTCGATCCCGTCGCAGAGCGCGGCCTGGATCCCGGCGAAACTCGCCGCACCGGCACGGCTCTCGGCCCCGTCGCTCAGCATCGCGACGCGGGCGGCCTCGGCCGCCGACAGTCCCGCGTCGAGGTTCTCGCGCATCAGGCGCACCCGCCGCTCGTCCGCTTCTGAGAACAGGCGAAGCCCGCCCTTGGTGCGTTCGGGACGCACCAGCCCGTAACGCTGCTCCCAGGCGCGCAGCACCTCGGGGGTCACGCCGACGCGTCTGCTGAGCGCGCCAATTCGTAGTCGCGGACCGTCGGTCACAGCCGCAGTCTATAGAAAAACCTCGACAAGATCTCTACGAAGTCTCTATAGTACGTGCGGTGACCTCACGCGCTGCGATAAAGCGAGCGACGCGCCCCGGCCCGGGAGCCGCCGCGCCCCTTGCCGAAAGTGATCCGTCGCGCGGTTCGACCCGTAGAGCCTGGGTATGAGAATCGCGATCGTTGGCGCCGGAGTCTCCGGGCTTGTCTGCGCGCACCGGCTGAGCGCCCAGCACGACGTCGTCGTATTCGAGGCGGAGGACCGGGCCGGCGGCCACGCGAACACGGTGCACGTCGAGACGGAGCACGGGGCTCACGACATCGACACTGGCTTCATCGTCTTCAACGACAGGAACTACCCGAACTTCGAACGGCTGCTGGACGAGCTCGGCGTGAGGACGCAGCTGTCCCAGATGAGCTTCGGCGTGAGCGACGGGGCGAACTTCGAGTACAACGGAGCCTCGGCTAACGGGCTCTTCGCGAGCCGCGGCCACCTCGTCAAGCCGTCATTCCACCGCATGATCACGGACCTCGTGCGCTTCAACCGCGATGCGCGCGCGCTCCTCACGACGGACGGCGACCCGTCGCTGCGCGATTGGCTCGCCGCCCGCCGCTATTCGACCTACTTCGTCGAGCGCTTGATAGTGCCCCAAGCGGCGGCGGTGTGGTCCGCCGACCCGGCCCAGATGTGGTCGTTTCCCGCGCGCTTCCTGGTCGAGTTCTTCGACAACCACGGGATGCTCGGATTCCGCGCGCGCCCGCGCTGGCGAACGATCACCGGAGGGTCACGCACGTATGTCCAAGCGCTGACGCGGCCGCTCGGGGAGCGTCTCAGGCTCGCGACACCAGTGACGGAGATAACGCGGCACACGGACCACGTCGTGGTGTCATCCCGCGGCTTCGAGTCGGAGCGCTTCGACGCCGTAGTGATCGCGACGCACTCGGATCAAGCTCTGGCACTGCTTGGTGACGCCAGTGATCGCGAGCGCGAGCTGCTCGGCGCGATCCCGTACCAGAGCAACGAAGCGGTGCTGCACACCGACCGCTCGCTGCTCCCGCGCCGCCGCCGCGCCTGGGCGAGCTGGAACTACCACCTGGACGAGGGCGCGAGCGGCCACTGCACGGTGACCTACCACTTGAACCGCTTGCAGGCGCTGCAGGCCGACCGCGAGTTCTGCGTCACCCTCAACCGCGGCGCCGCGATCAACCCCGAGCGGATCATTCAGAGGATCCGCTACGCCCACCCGGTCTACACGCCCGCGGGCGTAGCGGCGCAGTCGCGCCACTATGAGATCAGCGGACACAACCGCACCCACTTCTGCGGTGCCTACTGGGGATGGGGGTTCCACGAGGACGGCGTCGCGAGCGCGCTGAGGGTCGTGCGCGAGATCGGCGCCCGGCGGGTGCAGGCGGTCGGGGTATGACTGCCAGCGCGATCTACGAGGGCACGATCCGCCACCGGCGTTTTGCGGTCCGCCGCCACGAGTTCACGCATCGTGTCGCGCTCGCCTACGTCGACCTTGACGAGCTCGATGGCCTGCTCGACGGGCGGCTCGTCGCCACCCGTCCGGGCCTCGTCCGCTTTCGCCGACGGGACTACCTCGGCGATCCCGCAGTCGGACTTGCGCAGGCCGTGCGGACGCACGTGTCGCGCCGGACGGGCTTGACCCCGAGCGGGCCGATCCGGCTACTGACACAGCTGCGCACGTTTGGGCACTGCTTCAACCCGGTCAGCTTCTACTACTGCTTCGCGCCCGACGAGCACCTCGAGGCGATCGTCGCCGAGGTGACGAGCACCCCTTGGGGAGAGCGCCACGCTTACGTACTCGCCAAGACAGGCGACGGACCGGTCCTGAGCGGCACTTCTGAGAAGAAGCTCCACGTATCCCCGTTCATGCCGATGGAACAGCATTACGAGTGGCGCGTCGCGACGCCCGGCCCGACGCTGTCGGTGCACATCGAGAGCCGCGAGCACGAGCGGCGTGTCTTCGACGCCACGCTGGCGCTGCGTCGCGCCCCGCTGACCCGTGCGGGCCTTTTTCGCGTCTCGGCGCGTTACCCCGCATCCACGTTGCGCGTACTCGCACTCATCTACGGGCACGCGGCGGCGCTGAAGCTCAAGGGCGTGCCGATGCACGGCCGTCCGCGGGTGCCGGCATGACCCCGCGTGAGCGCGTGGCTCGACGAACACTGCTCAGCCTCCTGGAGCGGCTCCCAGAGGGCCGTCTGACGATCATCGAGGGCCAGCAGCGCATGACGTTCGGCCGCGGCGATCCGCGGGCGACCGTCGAGGTCCTCTCGGCGCGCCTCTGGCCGATGCTCCTGCACGGAAGCCGCGGGCTGGCCGAGGCCTATACGGACGGTCATTGGACATCGCCCGACCTGACGGCCGTCGTGCGCGTCGCCGCGCGCAACGCGTCCGTGCTCGACCTGTGGCGTCGCCGCGTCGCTCCGGCGCGAACGGCACTCCAGGTCGCTCGCGGCCTGCGCGCGCGCAACACGCGCGCTCGGAGTCGCCGCAGCATCGCAGCACATTACGACCTCGGGAACGAGTTCTTCGCGCTGATGCTGGACGAGACGATGACTTATTCCTGCGCCTACTTTTCACGCCGCGAGATGACGCTCGGACAGGCCTCGACGGCGAAGCTCGAGCTCGTGTGTCGCCAGCTCGAGCTTCAATCCGACGACGACGTGCTGGAGATCGGCAGCGGATGGGGCGCCTTCGCTGTTTACGCGGCGAAGACACGCGGCTGCCGGGTCACCACCACGACGATCTCGCGCGAGCAGTACGAGTACGCGCGGGCGCAGGCACAGGCGGCCGGTGTCGCCGACCTAGTTACGGTGCTGTGCGAGGACTATCGCGATCTGCGCGGTAGCTACGACAAGCTCGTCTCGATAGAGATGATCGAGGCCGTCGGTTGGCGCGACTTCGGCACGTTCTTCGCGCGTTGCTCGAACCTGCTCGCCGCCGACGGGAGCTTGCTGCTGCAGGCGATCGTGATCGACGACCGCGCCTACGCGGTGGAAAGGACATCGCGAAGCTTCATTCGAACTCACATTTTCCCCGATGGCTGCCTTCCCTCGCTCGAGGTAATCGCGCGGTGCGTTGCCCGGCACGCGGACCTGCGCATCACGTCACTCAAGGACCTCACGCCGCACTACGCCGAGACGCTGCGGCGCTGGCGCGCCAACTTCGAGGCCGCGCACGCTCGTGCCGAAGAACTCGGTTATGACGAGCGCTTTCGGCGTATGTGGCGCATGTATCTCGCCTATTGCGAGGCGGGCTTCGAGGAGCGCCGGATCGGTGTCGTGCAGATGCATCTCGCAAAGCCTCGATGGCGCGAACGCGCGGGCTTCATGCAGCCGGAGGTGATCGCGTCGGCGCCCGAATCGCGTGCCTCCGCCGCGCCCAGTCCTCTCGGCCGCAGCGTGAGCGCGGGAAGGACATGACTACCGACCGTGCCGAACGCGGCCGCCTGGCTCCCGCCCAAGCGCGAGCAGCTCGCCGTCGGGCCGGCTACCCCGCCCTCATTTCTCGCCTGCTGTCGGATGCGACCACGCGTCTTCCTCCCGGGGGCGACGTTCCCGCTTGAACGCACCGGCTCGGGCGCAGGGGCTTCTGGCGAGTGGGGATCGAATTTCGTGGCACCGCGCGAGCTGCGATCACAGCTGCGCCGAGTACACGAAGCGCAGACCGGGCTCTCCGGGTACGGTGACGCCCGCGAGCACCCGCTGAAAGCCGAGGGCTTCGAGGCAGCGCCAAGACCGAACGTTTGTCTCCTGCACGTCTACACGGATCCCGCGCACGCCCGGCATCGCGCGGACGTGACGGTCGATAAAGACCGCGAGCATCGCGCGGCCGAGGCCGCGTCCCGTCAACCGCTCCTCACCAATCAGATAGTCCAGGCCCGCCTCGTGCGGTCCAGCGCCTATCGCACCCCCGTACTCACGGTGGTCGGCCCACCGGTAGGACTGGATCATCCCGAAGGCACGCCCGTCGAGCTGAGCGACGTACCAGTCGACGTCATCCGGGCTAAGCCGATATTGCGCCTCGAAGTCCTCGGGCGACTCCCACCACTCGGCGACATGGGGGCAGGCAATCCACCCCTTGAGCAAGGGAAGGTCCTCGGGCTCGCAGGGCCTGAATCCGATCGAGGCCTCCACCAGGTTTCGGGTGTCGTGAGCATCGGCCACGACCTAAAAGTCTCACGCGCGCGCGACGGCGACGACGTAAGCCTTCGGGTCCCTCAGCTCGCCGACCGCTTCGCGGATCAGCCGCCGCGCTTCACCGGCGATGTCGGACACGGCGGCGCGCCGAACCGTGTCAGGCGGGGTAACGCGAGCTGCCGCGGGCGTCGATGGCTCTCATATGAGCTTCGATCAGCGACGTTGGCGGACGCGTCTGAAGGCCATTGGCGCGCTCGTCGTGCTCAGTCTCGTGGTCCCGCTTCTCATCTCGCCGGGGAAGACGAGATCGTCGTCGCCGGTCCCCAGAGCTGCTTGCCCGCGCAAGCACCGCTCTACAGAGCGGTGTTTCGAGCGCGCCCGAGAGGATTCGAACCTCTGACCTTCGGTTCCGTAGTCGGCCATTTCACGCGTGATTTAGCTCTGCTGAGCCGATCTCGATCGAGCTGAGCGATGTTGGCCGGGGTCAGATTTGCCTAGTTCGGGACATATTTCGGGACACGGCCGCACAGCTGGCGGCGGGCCGCTCTATGTCGGTGGGTGGTAGACGGCGATCGAAATGCCGGGCGAGCCGCTCCAGATCACGGCGACTTCCCCGACGGCGTCCATGCCGTCGCGGATCTCGTCCTCGAGCGGCTCTTCGCCGCCGGCCGAGATCAGCTGAGCTGTTTCAAGGTGATCGTCGTGCCCGACCGCTGCCGTCACCCGGCTGCATGGGGTTGCCACCCCGTCGCTTCTGATTTCGCTGTGGGCGACCGTGCACCACGCGGCCGCGAACTGGCCGTTGTCGTCGGCTGCCAGCTGCGGTTCTTCGATGCCTCGCGGTCCCTGATATCCCGCTGGCGCGTCCACAGGTGCCGGTCGCGTGATGCGCGCGCCGTCGGCTTCCATCGCTGACCAGCGTCCGGCGATGCGGTATGTCGCCGTTCGGCTATACAGGGCCAACGCCGCCTCCGCTCCGTCGGAGATCGTGTCGAGTTCCCACCCGCCGGCGGTTGGCGATAGCTCGTGGGGACCGAGCCAGCGACCGCCGGGCCGCCGCACCTCGGACCACAATCCGGCGCAGTGGCTCACCCGGCGGCATTCGTGTTTGTTCTCGACCGACATCGCGAAGACGGTCAACGTGCCGTTATCTGAGAGCGTGAGGCCGTCTTCCACTGCCTCGTCGGCGATGCCGATCTCGCCGACTCGAATCGCCCGCGGCTTCGAGCAACGCTCGACCTCGTTGCATAGGGCGACGACCGGGCGCGTGGGACCGAGACCAGGGAAGCCGTTGTTGGTCACGCCAACCGCAGCAAATTCACCCCGGTCGTTGACCGCGACGTGTGCCCGCGCGATCCGCCCCACGGTAACGACCTGTCCGAGACCGCCGTTGCCGAGAAGCCGCGCATAGTGCAACAGCGGCGGCGACCGTGACGTCAAACTGCTTTGCCACACGACAACGACTGGACCCGTCGAACCCTGGAGCAGCCCGACAAGATTGGTCCGGGGCGGGAGCAGTTGCCGCGGTGGAGAGAAAGGCTCACCCGGAGCCGCCGCCGACACTGTCGTCTTCCCGTCGCCGTTGGACCAAACGACGTAGGCCGTGCCCGAGGCGGCGAGAGCGACGTGAAGATACGCGAATTCGCGGACGTCGGCCGCGACAACAACAGGGGCGCCAAAGCCGCCCTGAAGCGTGCCCCGATCGACCATCACCGTCTGGCCGCTCCATCCTGACGAGGCGGCTCGCGCTGACCTCGGATGCACATAGACCGGTGGAGGCGGTTCTCCGCTCAGCCAGCCGACAATCGCCTGGCCGTCCGACGTGACCTGCAGTCGAGGCGCACGCGCCGAGGCGCTTTCCGGCAAGGGCTGCGGTGAACTCCAAGACCCCGCACTCGATGTTGCGGATCGCGCGACCGCGCTTGCCCCGACGCCGGCAATGAGGAGTGCGCCCACTCCGGCAACGACCCAACGTCGCGGAGCCCGGATCATCCCGGGAGTGTAATGAGCAGGGCAACCGTCGCCCGACCACTTCGTCGTCCCGCCGAGCCGATGAGCCAGCCGTCGATCAGCTGACGGGTCCGCAGTTCGTGCAAGATGGACACAGTCGGCATCCGCCTCATCTGCGCAAGGACTCGGCCGGTATCCCGCATGACGGCGACTGTCGGACTACGGACGTATCCCGGGGGGCGGTTTGATTGTGGCTCGACCGACGAGCACGGTTCCGCGGGCTCCTCCTTGCACCCGCAGCGCGATCGGGGGTAGAGAGCCACCCGTGTCGTAGAACACTTCAATCGTCGCCGTCCGATGGCCGGCGCAGGTCAAGGCAAATGGCTGCCCGATGCGCCAGGTGATCCGGGCACCCTTGTTGACGTCCCGGCCGAGGGTTTCGCCGGTCCCGCCACCGCCTCCGGTGGCGACGTGCTTGCCGTTAATCAGGTTGTGCGGCTCGCACGCGGGGGGAGTACGGATCCCCCAGGTGTACGCGCTGCGTGCACTGGTGACAGCGTACGGTGCGATGAAGTTGAGGGTTGCCCCAGTGACTTCGTCGTGCCTTATGTGCAGGTGTACCGACAGGGGCTTCCGAAGGTCGCGGGTCGGCGCGGGACGAGGCGCGCGGGGAATTGAAGGGCAGGGATCGCCCACGTGATACGCCGTTTCCCACGGTGCGACGCTTGGCACTCGCTCGCACAGCTTGCCGTCGAGACGGTATGTGATGGAGGTCATAGGCAATTCCGGGGCAAGCTCGCCTGGAGTGCCCGGGCTCGCCTCGTATCCGCCTGATGGTGGGACGCGCGTCGCGGCTTTCACGATGAGGTACGCGCCGAGGCCCGGAACTACCTGCTGTGATCTCCCGGATGCGTCCGTGTGGTAGGCGACGCTGACTGCCTCAGGGCCGAGGAGCCCGAAGTAGATGTTCCGCAGATCACGCTTCGGCCAGCCTCGGTAAGTCGTCGGCCAGTCGGCGCTGCGGTCGCGTCCCTTCTCTTCAGCGGTCAAGGCCGTTCCTTCAAGCTGGCAGCCCGGCGACACTGGAAATATGCGCCCGCGGAATGCGTCGCGCGGGAGCGCGACGACGGGTATCGGGTGAAAGCGCCCGTCATCGTGGAAGGCGCCGTCGATGCCGAGCTCGCCGAGTTGCCCGTTCTGGACGCGGCCGATCTGGACACAAATCTCGCCGCGAGTCGTGTGCACGATTCGCATTCCCCACGGAAGGCCGCCTTCAGGATCGGCGACGCGGAGCGGCAGAAGCCGCGACGCGCCGCGAACCGGGATTCCCTCGCCGACACGCGGGTTGAGGACCTCTTCCGGTCGAACCGGCCGTCCCGTTCGCAGAACGCCGACTGCGGCGAGTGTGATCGAAGCCATGGCCAGCACGCACGCGGCGGCAATCAGCGGGAGCCTTAGGCGCCGTGTCGTGACTCGTGCGCCCGCGGTCTTCGCAGCCCCGACGGCGACGCCGTCTGCGCCGACGAGCCGTCGGTGCGCGGCGTCAACCAAATCACGTTCAAGCTTCGGAAGGATGCTCATCTCTCACCGGCCAATCTCGTTCGTAATGTGCGAAGCCCGCGACTGACGCGCTGGCGGACGACAGCCTCCGAGCAGTGCAAATCGCGTGCGATGTCCGCGTACTCACGCTCCTCGACCACGCGCGCCTGGATCGCGCGCTGCTGGTCCCCAGGGAGGTCCACGAGCGCGAGAGCGGCTTCACGGTCGTCCATCAGTCGCGTGATTGCGTCTGCCGCGTCGTCATCTATGACCAGGCGTGGGAGCCCAAGCCGACTTCGGGCCGACGATTCGACGCTTCCCCGTCGGTAGCTCGACCGCAGCACGTTGCGGGCGATCCCGAACAGCCACTGGTCGGGTCGACCCCGCTGAGGGTCGTATCTGTCGACCGTCTCCAGCGCGCTCGCGAAGGTCTCGGCCGTGAGGTCCGCCGCAAGCTCGGCGCGGCCCGTGGCCCGCATGAAAAAGCCCAACAGTGGCCGCTCGAACTGCCGGTAGAACGTGGCGAACGCGTCTGGATCAGAACGCGCCGCCACCAGAAGTTCTTGGGCGCCTAGCGTGTCGTCCTCCATCTTCGTCACCTATTAGCTCAAGCGGCCGACTCTGTGACCAACTGAGCGATCGTGCCAGCCGCTAGCTCGCCGCCGGCCCCATACGAACTAGCGCCCTCGCTCCAACTTAAAATTCGATGCGCCCCGCCTGGCGCCGTCGCCGACCCCCCGACCACGGCACCCACCGTCTTCACCCGTCCCTTTCTTCAACTCACTTCACCCACCACTGACTACCACCCCACATCTCCACGCACCCCACCGCCCATCCATCTGCCTGTTTTGACTCTTGACCTCGCTCACACACGTTGTGGGGGCGAGGTCAAGAGTCAAAACAGGGCGCCGGCGCAGCCGCGGTGGGGACCGCGTGAGATTCGAAATCCCGGATCAAATCCGGAGTCCAATCCCGCAGCCAATCTCGCGCTCAAGCGCCCATTCGTCGGTGGACGTCCCACCGCGCCGTCACGCAAGACGCCTCCTCAGCGGCCTCTTCGATGCGACCTTCCTGCGCGCTCGACGAGGTTTGGATCTCTCGCTAGCGAGTTCTCAGGAAACGTCGACGACCGCGTAGCTCGCGACGCTGTGCGGCTCGGGGAGCGGTTCGCCGTCTGCCCGGAGCCCCTCGAGGTGAAACTCGATCGCGCCGCGCATCTGCTGTTCGCACTCCTCCCGGGTGGCGCCGGTCGCAACTACGCCGGCGACGTCGGGGCTGTACGCAGAGAAGTTCTCTGAGTCGCTGCCCTCGATGACGATCAGGTATCTCTGGCTCACTTGCGCTCCATTCCCGCCTGCCTTCGGATGCTAGCCAACGTCTTCGGGTGCAAGGTGTCGCTTGGCTTGCCCGCGATGGTGACTTTCCCACTTCGCGCAGGATGCATGTACTGGCGGTGGCTGCCTCGGGTGCGCGCAAGCCGCCAGCCGTCGTCTTCCAGCAGCTTGATCAGCTCGCGCACCTTCACTGGGCGAGGTTTTCCGCTGCGCGCTCGATCGGAGCGGGCGCCTGCCCTTCCACGCTGAACGCTTCGGCCACGAGCCGGGCGTCATCCTCTCGCGGGGCGTAGTGCAAGTAGCGCATCGTCGTCTGGATGTCGGCGTGCCCCATCCACTCCTGCACCCGGCGGATGTCAGCCGTGGCGATCATGCGAGTGCCGAACGTGTGCCGCAGGTCATGGAAGCGCAGCTGTCTGAGCCCTGCACGCCGTAGCGCGGCGGCGTAGCGCCGGCGAAGCGCAGACCCGTCGAGGAACGAGCCGAGCTCACCCGGGAACGCCAGGTCGTCCTCCCCCGTGAACCATTCACGCCGCGACAGCGCGTCGAGCGCGCGTGCGACGTCCGGCGCCAGCGGCACCGATCGGACGCGCCCGGACTTCGGCGCCGTGAGTGCTCCGCCGGAGTAACTCGACCTCACGCGAACGGCCGAGCCGGCGAAGTCGACGTCCCGCCAGCGCAGCGCGACGAGCTCGCCGCGCCTCAAGCCGGTGAACGCGGCCATCAGGAAGATGGCGGCGTCTTGCTCGGAGGCCGCCGCGCGCACGAGCGCCCAGACCTCCTCCGGCGAGAAGACTTCAATGTCGCCGGTCAGGCGCACCGGATGGCGCTCGATCCCGGCCACCGGATTGACAGGCAGGCCGTACAGCTTGCAGGCCCGCACGAAGATGCCGTGCAGCAGGACCACGATTCGGTTCTTCGTGTTGTTGGCGAGTCGCGTGCGCGGCGGTGTAGCTGCGCTCCGCAAGCTCGTGCGCCAGCGCTCGATCTCGCCCGGCGTGATGTCCTCGAGCCGCCGCGGGCCGAATGCGGGCAACAGGTAGGCCGAGATGATCGACCGGTAGCCGCGCAGCGTCGAGGGCTTCAATGCGCGGTCGTGCTCGGCGTAGCGCAGGAACTCGGCGGCCGCGTCAGCGAACGTCGCGCCCGTGACGACCATCCCCGGGAGGGTCCCGCGGCGCGCCTGGTCGAAGACATCGCGGAGCCAGTCCTCGGCGCGGCGCTTGGTGAAGTAGCCGGCCGGCGGCCGGCCGCGCTCGGTCCAGGCAGGCCCCAGCTTCGTCTGGACCTGACGTCCGTTGGGCAGCCGGTACTTCGCGTACCAGACCGGCCCGCGCGTCCGTTCGACACGAAAGACGTGGCCGCTCGGAGGCTTGACCGGCGATCCAAGTGGGCCCGACACCGCGCGAAGTCTACGAGGATCCCGGGACATATTTGGGACACCGTTACTTTTCCATAGTGCCTCAGGGTTCGGTGAGCCCCGTGTTTACTGCGATTTTGAGCGCGCCCGAGAGGATTCGAACCTCTGACCTTCGGTTCCGTAGACCGACGCTCTATCCAGCTGAGCTACGGGCGCGAGAACCCGCAGTGTAGTCGCCGCCGGGCCGGCTCAACCGGTGAACGATGGCTTGTGATGGGGCGGTCGCGGCGATGGCTGCGGCGCGTGGACGAGCGCGAGCACCCGCGCTTCGTCGCTCGAGAAGTCGGGGTGGGATTGCCAAGCCCCACGACTGCGTGGCCGACGAAAGCGCCCCCCGTGGCGCAGGATCACGGCGCCCGCGCAAAGCAGAGCGTGCGCGTCAGCCGGTGAAGGATGGTTTGTGCGCCGGGATGCGTTTGCGGCGCGCGCGCACCAGCACGTGGGCGCGCGCGGTGTCCTTCGAGAAGTCGGGGTCGGGGTTGCCGAGCCCCGCGACGGCGTGGTTCGTGAAGCGCCCTGCTTTGTGTGGGATCACGACCACGTGGATCGTTGCTTTCGCGCCCTTTGCGAGTTCGCCGAGCTCGCAGTGCAGGGGCAGCGACTTGTTGCAAGTTCCCTGGCTCGGGTCGGCGGACACGAACGTCGCCGAGGACTCGGCCTGGTCGTCGACGACGACTTCGCGCGCCGGGGCGGGCCCCTCTCCGGTCACGGTGATCGTGAAGTGAGCCTTCCCGCCGAGTTTGATGTCGGGCGTGCTCGTGACCTTCCGCAGCGAGATCCGCGCGGATTCTTCGATCGGCGGCGGGGGTTCTTCTTTCGCTTCGAAGCGGTCGGTGAAGACGCAGACGGGGCTGCTCGCGTCTTCGGTGATGTCGACGATCGCCGCCCCGGCCTGGAACGGGACGTCCTGGCCGTCACACGAGACGGCGACGAGCACCCAGTGGCCAGCTTCGGTCGGCGGCGGCGGCAACTCCTGGATCAAGTACGGTTCGAAGTAGAGGGCATCGGTCGAGCCGCCGTGAGCATCGAACGGTTCGCCTTCGCGCGTGACGTCGGCGGTTTGGATGATCGCTTCGGCTGGCCGGTCGCGGGACACGACGGCGAAACCGAAGGATCCCGTCCCTTTTTCGGTCTTCTTTTGGATCCTGAGCGACGCGGTGGGTCGCACTTCGTTGCGGAACGTGCACGAGACCGACTCGCCGGATTCGACTTTCACGTAGATCGTCCTGTGCACACCGTGCCCCCGGCTGTTGTCGCAGCCGTCGTCGGTGACGACCCAGGTACCGCGACCCGGCGTCGCCGAGGTCTCGTCGATCGTGTAGTTGCCCGGGCGCACTTTCACGGGCGCGGGCAGCGCGTCGACCGGGAAGGCTTCCTGGAGCGTCGTCGCGAACACCTTCGCGACCTCTTTGAACGGGCGGCGGTCGTGCTTGATGCTGAAGCCGAAGGTGCCGGTGTCGCCGATCGAGACCTTGCGCACGGTCAGCTCACCGGCCGGCGGGACGAAGCGGTCTTCGTAGACGCATTCGACGGTGTCTTCCGGCGCGAGAACGATCGTCGCTTCGTGTTTCGGCTTGATCGCCGTTTCGCTCGTGCCTTTTTCGCTGTGGCACGACAGTCCGCTCACGTTCCAGTCTTTGGGGACTTCCTCGCGCACGTGCCAGGGCGCTTCGCCCGTTTTGGTCTCGCCGCGGATGAAGGTTGTCCGTGCTTCGGTGGACGGCGGCGCGACCGTGAGGTCGAACTTGCCGCCCGGGTTGAAGGAGACGTTGCCCGTGAAGCTGAAGGTTTCCGGCACCCCGCTGCCGTGGCCGACGATCTTCTTCCTGATGATGATCGTGCCGGCCGTCGGCGGCGGCTGGACGTAGTAGGCGAAGCAGAACATGTGGGTGTACCCGGTCGGGAATCCGACCCACTCGACGTTGTCGCCGTTGAGGTTGTCGATCGCGCAGCGCAGCGATCCGAATGCGTACTGTTCCGGGTAGCGTTTGCTGAGGATCGGGTCGCTCGGCGTGCCGCCTTGGACCCAAAGGCTGCCTTTTTTAGCGAGTTCTGCCTCGCGCGCGTTGAGTTCGATCGTGACTGCGCCGTGGATCGACGAGCCCGTGGGACTGCCCCTGGAGTCAAGCAGCGGTTCCGATTCCTTGGTTTCGACGGGTTCGCGCGTCGCCCCTGTGATGATCGAAAGCGAGCCCCAGTAGCCGCTGACGGCGCGCGTGATGTAATCCGAGCCGAGGCTGAATTCCCAGTGCGGGAGCGCTTTGCAGTTGGGCTGGACGGTTTCCTCGACTGCGGGATTGACCGGCTGGCCTTCGGTGTAGACGGTGTTCGGCCCGAGATCGCGCAGGCTCTCCATGATGTTGTTGCGCGCGCGGTTGGCCATGATGTCTTCGTATTTGGGGCACACTCGCGCGGCGAGCGTGAGCAGCAGCCTGCTCCCGGGCGCCGCCTGCGCGACGCCGGATGCCGATGAGAGCGCGGCAGCGAGGGCGACCGCCGCCGTGGCCGCCAGTCGCGGCGCGCGCCGGCCGCAGGTGCACCAAGACATCACCGGGAACCTACCCGATCCCCGCCCGTCGCGGCGCAATTGACGCGTCGCCGGGATACCTTCTTCCCGTGCGGCTTGCAACGCGCATCGGCCTCCTCGCTGCGACCGCCGTCTCGCTATCCGCGGCGGCGACGTCGGCCGCGGCTGCCGTGCCGCCTGCGACGCGGGTGGTGCGGCTGTCGAACGAAGTCACGGTGACCAGGTGGGCGCACCCGCTCGAAGTGGCCGACATCTGGACCGAGCCCTTCGCGCGGGGCCGACGCGTTGCGCGGCTTCACATGAGCACCGAGGAAGGCTGGCCTGAGGTCTATCTCGTCCTCGCGGACGCGACTGCTCCGGGGCGCGAGACGTGGTTGCGCATCCGGGTGCCGGGCCGCCCCAACGGGCGCACCGGCTGGGTGCGCCGCAACGCCCTCGGGCGCCTGAACTCGACGGACATGGACCTGCGCGTGAACCTCGGCGCGCTGCGGGCGACGCTTCTGCGCGACGGGCGCCCGATCTGGCACGCGCCGATCGGCGACGGCAAGCCGTCGACGCCGACGCCGACGGGGCACTTCTGGATCCGCGAGCTGATGCAGGTGCCGCCCGGGTCGATCTACGGGCCGTACGCATTCGGGACGAGCGACTACTCGACGCTCTCGGAATGGCCGAACGGCGGCGTCGTCGGCATCCACGGCACGAACGAACCGTGGCTCATCCCGGGCCACCCTTCGCACGGGTGCATCCGCATGCGCAACGCGTCCATCACGTACCTCGCCTACCACCTGCCGATCGGCGCCCCGGTCGAGGTCTTCCGGTGAGCGCGCGCCAAAGGCAGCGGGCGCCGCAGGCGCTCGAGGCGGCGGCCATCGCGGTCGTCGCGAGCCTGCCTCGACCGGTCAAGAGGATGATCGCGGGCGCTCCGATCGAGCGTGACGGCCTCACCCTCGACCTCGACATGCAGCTCGTCGTTCGCTTCGCCGAGCGCAGCCCGCGCGCGCCCCTTCCCACCGTCACGCCGGTCCAGGCGCGCGATGAACTGCGCCGCTCGACCGCGCTGGTCTCGGGTCGGCCACGCGACGACGTCGCGGTCCGCGAGGCGGAACTGGCGGGCGGCGCCGGCCCCCTGCGCGCTCGCGTCTACGAGCCGCTCGAGGGACGCCTTCCCGGCGCGGGGGTTCTCTACCTGCACGGCGGCGGGTGGGTCGTCGGTGACCTCGACACGCACGAGGTCCCCTGCCGCGCACTCGCGGCGTCGAGTGGGGCCACCGTGGTGAGCGTGGACTACCGGCTCGGTCCGGAGGACCCGTTCCCGGCGCCCGTCGACGACGCGATCGCCGCCTTCACCGACCTCTGCGAGCGCGCGGACGACCTGGGGCTGGACGCCGGCCGCCTCGCCGTCGCGGGAGACAGCGCCGGCGGTCACCTCGCGGCGGTGACCGCGCAGCACGCCGCGCGCGCCGGAGGGGCCGCACCGGCCTTCCAGCTGCTCATCTACCCGGCGACGGACCTTGCTGAGAAATCGGCGTCCCGCCGGATCTTCGCCGAGGGCTTTTTGCTCACGGACGAGAACATCGACTGGTATCGCGCGAACTTCCTGGCCGCCGGCGGCGACGTCAACGACCCGCGCGTTTCGCCGCTGCTCGCCCCCGACCTCGCCGGCCTCGCCCCGGCGATGGTCGTGACGGCGGGCTTCGACCCGCTGCGGGACGAGGGCGAGAGCTACGCGCGACGCCTCAGCGACGCGGGCGTCCGCACGGTCCTACGCCGCCATGCCGGGTTCGTCCATGGCTTCATCAACATGGCCGGCGTCTCGCAAGGCGCCGCGCTTGCGCTCGCGGAGATGGGCGGCGTCCTGCGCGCCGCGCTCGCCTGAGGCGCGCGCGAAGCGCCGGCGCGCCGCAAGCGCAAGCTCGACGTCGTGCCCGCGGCTGCCCGCGACGTGCTCCGGGGCACCGGAGCGCGGTCGCGTGCTCGGCGCGGCAAGTGCGGTCGCAGCTGCCACGGGCTACGCCACCTGCCGTTCACGCTCGCCCTCGCGCGCCAGCGCGGGCGCCACTACCCGCTCGCGCGCCGGCGGCCGGCGCCGCAGAACCGTGAGCACCACGACGATCGCCGCCAGCGCACTGAGCGCCGCGAGCGCGAACGCGAGGTGGTAGCCGTCGAGCAACGCGCCGGGGACCGGGTGGCCGACCGCGATCAGTTCGCGCGAGCGGCTCGTCGCGATCGACCCGAGAACCGCGAGTCCGAGCGCACCTGACAGCTGCTGCGAGACGTTGACGATCGCCGAGCCGAGGCCGGCGTCCGCGTTCGGGACTTCGCCCATCGCGGTCGTGAGCAGCGGCATGAACGCGAGCCCGACGCCGAGTCCGCCCGCGATGAAGGCCACGAAGAGCCGCGGGAAGTAGGCAGTGTGCGGGCCGGCGCCGTGCAGCAGTAGAGCGCTGCCGACGACGATCGTCATGCCGGCGACCATCAATCGCAGGGCGCCGAAACGGCGCATCAGCCGCGCCGTGACACCGAGCGAGAGGATCGCGACTGTGACGGTCCACGGCAGCCACGCCAGACCGGTCTTCAGGGCCCCGAAGTGGAGCAGGCGCTCCATGTACAGCGTGCCGAGGAAGAACGAGGTGTACATCGCCGTGACGAGGAACGCGCGGGCAACGCTCGAGCCGACGAGTCCACGCAGCCGCAGGATCCGCAGCGGCAGGAGCGGGTCGCGCAGACGCGACTCGAGCGCAAGGAACCCGCTCATCAGAGCGACCGCCACGGCGCCGAAGGCGAGCACGCGTTCCGACGTCCAGCCGTCGCTCGGCGCGAGCGTGATCGCGTAGACACCGCTCATCAGCGAGAGCGTCACGAGGGCTGCGCCGGTCCAGTCCACGCGGCGGTGCAGGGCGAGCGGCCCGTCGTCGGGTATCAGCGCCCGACCGAGGACGAACGTCACGACGCCGATCGGCACGTTCACGAAGAAGATCCAGTGCCAGTCGAGTTCCTGGGTCAGCACGCCGCCCGCGATCAGCCCGAGCGAACCGCCGGCGACGGCGGTGAACATGTACGCGCCCATCGCACGAGCCCGCTCACCGGGCTCCTGGAAGGCCGTGACGATCAGCGCCAGAATCACAGACGCCGACATCGCGCCACCCGCGCCCTGCAGGAGCCTCGCCGCTATCAGCATCGCCGGCGAACTCGACGCGCCACAAAGGACGGACGCCGTCGTGAACACGGCGACGCCCGCGAGGAAGATCCTGCGCCGGCCGAAGAGGTCACCCAGCCTTCCTGCGAGCAGCAGCAGGCTGCCGAACGTGATCATGAAGGCGTTGATGACCCACGTCAGCTCGCTCTGGCTGAATCCGAGTTCGCGCTGGATCGACGGCAGCGCGACGTTGACGATGGTCGTGTCGAGGACGATCATCAGCTGGGCGAGGCAGACGACGGAAAGCGCCAGCCAGCGCCTGCGGTCGAGGTTTTCAGTGGAGACGGAGGTCGTGCTCATGGAGGTCCTAACTGTCGCGCGTGAGTGGTAAAGTGGAGGCATCCTCCGAACTATGCGGAGGTCACCTCCGGAAGTATACGGAGGCTACCTCCGTTTTCAAGTCCTCTTTTGCACAGCCATGCACAGCACCGACGCAGACACGCTCTCCCGGCCGTTGCGCGCCGACGCGCAGCGCAATCGTGAGCGCCTGATCGCGGCCGCCCGCGACGCGTTCGCGGAGCACGGCGCGTCGACGTCGCTCGAGGACATCGCGCGCCGTGCGGGCGTCGGCATCGGCACGCTCTACCGGAACTTCCCCAACCGCCAGACGCTCCTGGAGGCCGTGTACGTCAAGGAGGTCCAGGAGGTTTGCCGCACTGCCGACGACGTCGCGTCGCTGCCGCCGTGGGAGGCGCTCGCCGGCTGGCTCGACCGCGTCGTCTCCTACCTGGCCACCAAGCAGGCACTCGCGAACGAGCTGCTCGACTACGTGGACCGCGGCGCCCCGCTCTTCACCGACTGCCGCAGGGCACTGTTCGACGCCGGCGGGCCGCTGCTCGAGCGGGCGCAGAGCTCCGGCGTCGCGCGCGAGGACACCGACATCGGCGAGGTCGTGCAGATCGTCGGCGCGATCACCAAGATCCCGGGCCTTGAGCCGGGACAGCGCGAGCACATGCTGCGCATCGCGATCGACGGACTGCGCGCGCGGCCGTAGCCGCCGTATTCCGCACGCCAGAGCCGTTCCCGCGATAAAGCCCGCCGTTCGCGGATCCGATACGGGAGGGACATGTCCCTGTCGCCCGCCGCTCCCGCGTCGCCGCGCGCCCACAGGCGCTGGCTCGATCGCTGGCTAGAGACGCTGCAGGACATCGACGCGCTACGCGCGACGCATCCCATGATGGACGCCGTCATCGACGAGGTCGACGGACGCCGGATCCGCATCGGCGATCGGTGGCTCGCCGACTTCGCGTCGTGCAATTACCTCGGCTTCGACGTGGACCCCGAGATCATCGCTGCGGTGCCCGCTTACCTGGACGCGTGGGGCACGCACCCGAGCTGGTCGCGCCTGCTGGGGAGCCCGGTCCTCTACGAGCGGATCGAGGAGCGCCTCACCGAACTGCTCGGCAGCGGCGACGCGCTCGCGTTGCCGACGATCACGCACATCCATGCGTCCGTCATCCCGGTGCTGGCGGCGTCGGGGACGATCTTCCTCGACGAGCGCGCGCACAAGACGATCTACGACGGCTGCATCGTGGCGCGCGCGCGCGGCGCCGCCGTGCGTCGCTTCCGCTTCGAAGACGCGGCGCACCTGGACGAGCTGCTCGCCGCCGACCACGACACCACGCGGCTCGTCTGCATCGACGGCGTGAACAGCATGACCGGCAACACGCCGGACCTGCGCGCGTTCGCGGAGGTCGCGCGCCGGCATGACGCCCTGCTCTACGTCGACGACGCGCACGGCTTTGGGGTGATCGGCGAACGGGCCGCCGGCGAGTCGAGCCCCTACGGCACCCGCGGCAACGCCATCGTGCGCCACTGCGGCGAGTCCTACGACGACATCGTCCTCGTGGCCGGTTTCTCCAAGGCATTCTCGTCGCTGCTCGCGTTCATCGCCTGCCCGACGGAGGTGAAGAACCTGCTGAAGGTCGCGGCGCCGCCTTATCTGTATTCGGGCCCCTCGCCGGTCGCCTCGCTCGCGACCGTGCTCGCCGGCTTCGACGTGAACGAGCGCCGCGGCGACGAGCTGCGCCGCGTGCTCTACGAACGCAGCTCGCGACTCGTGGGGGCACTCGCCGAGCTGGACGTGTACACGCCGAACCGTTCTGCGCTGCCGATCGTCGAGATCCCGCTGCGCCGGCACGCCGACATCGACGCCGTCGGCAGGCGACTGTTCGACCAGGGCGTCTACGTCACGCTCGCCGCCTACCCCCTCGTGCCGAAGTCTGAAGTCGGCTTTCGCGTCCAGCTGACCGCCGCCAACAGTGACGAGCAGGTCGAGCACCTGATCCAGGTCGTCGCGGACCTCGCACGCCACGGGCTGCTGCGTTCGGCCGCCGAGGAGCTCGCGTCCCCCACGAGCTGATGGCCACCGCGGCGACGCAACCATCGAGCAGTGCCCGCCGTGCGGCTCGCCCGCACGTGCAGCTCTGGCAGGCGTACGTCGCCGCGTGCGCCTTCGGCATGTTCCTCTACGAGCTGGTGCCGCCGTTCAAGGGCAGCCCGATCCTCCTGAACGGCATCGGCATGACGACGTGGATCGCGTTCATCGTCGGCATCCGCCGCAACCGGCCGCGCTACGCGCTGCCGTGGTGGCTGATCGCCTTCGGCTTCCTCCTGTACTGGCTCGGCGACGTCTACACGTACAGCTACCCGCAGCTGATCCTGCACCACGAAGTGCCGTTCCCGTCGGCGGGCGACGCGATGTACCTGACCGTCTACCCGCTGCAGATGCTGGGGCTGCTCTTGCTCGTGCGCCGCCGGGACCCCGGCTCGCACCGCAACACGCTCATCGACGCGGCGATCATCACGCTCGGCCTCGCGCTCCTTTCGTGGGTGCTGCAGATAGCGCCGTACCTGCACGACCACGAACTGAGCCTGCTGCCGAAGGTCGTCTCCGTCGCGTATCCGCTCGGCGACATCCTGATGCTCGCCGCGGCCGTGCGCCTGCTCCTGGACAGCGGCCAGCGGCGCACCTCGTTCTACCTGATCGTCGCGAGCCTCGTGGCGCTGCTCGTGACCGACTTCATCTACGGGATCATGACGCTGGACGGGACCTTCCACCACCAGCTGATCCTCGACCTCGGCTGGACGTCCTACTCGGTGCTGTGGGCGACCGCGGCCCTGCACCCGAGCATGGCGTCGATGCACGAGCCGGCCGCCAGGCGGCGCGAGCTGCGCCTCACCCCGGCGCGGCTGGGCGTGCTCGCCGCGGCGTCCATGATCGGCCCGTTCTGCCTACTGCTGAAAATCCTGCCGCGTGGTGACGTCGAGCAGATCGTCCTCATCTGCTGCTCGATGGCGCTCTTCACGCTCGTCGTGCTGCGCATGGTCGACCTGGTCCGCCAGCAGGAGCGCTCGGTCGAGCGCGAGCGGGTGCTGAGCTCGTGCGGGAGCGCACTCGCAGCGTGCACGACACGCCAGCAGATGCACCTCGCGGCGACGGAAGCCGTGACCACGCTGCTTGGGCGAAACGGCGCCGCGCTCCTCTACATGGAGAACGAGATGGGGCTCGAAGCCGTCGCGCGGACCGACGGGCAGGTCGCCGGCGGCACGATCCCGAGCGGCTCGCTCGGCACCCGTCTGGCAGCGGTCGCGCACGACGGCGGCGACGGCCCGTTCGCCCTGGAGCGGCCCGAGCTCGAACGTCTCGGCCTGCAGGCCGAGTGGTCGCGCGGCTACGCGCTGGCGCTACCGGTCCGGCGCGACGTGTACGGCGTGATGCTCGTGGCGCGCATGCGGCCCGTGCCGCCCGCCGTCGCCGCGGTCCTCGAGGCAGTCGTCGCGCAGCTCGCGCTGGCGCTCGAGGGTCTCGAGCAGACCGAGGAGGTCTACCGCCGTCAGAGCGAAGCGCGTTTCGCGTCGCTCGTACAGAACGCGAGCGACCTCATCACCGTGGTGGGACCCGACGCCAAGATCATCTACCAGAGCCCGTCCGCGCGACAGGTACTCGGCTACGAGCCCGACGAACTCATCGGCGCACGTTTCGACAGCCTCATCGACCCCGACGACACGGGCCGCCTGCTCACCGTGCTGGCTGACGGCCTCGCGTATGCCGGACGCGACGGCACGCTGATCGAATGCACGCTCCGCCACCGTGACGGGAGCCCGCGCTGCTTCGAGATCCTGCACACCAACCTGCTCGAGGACGAGGACGTGCACGGCATCGTGCTGAACGCCCGCGACGTGAGCGAGCGCAAGGCGTTCGAGGAACAGCTCACGCATCAGGCGTTCCACGACACAGTCACGGGCCTACCGAACCGCGCCCTGTTCGTGGAGCGCGTACGCCACGCGATCGGCCGCGCGCGGCGCGACGGGGCCGAGCTCGGCGTGATCTTCCTCGACGTCGACGACTTCAAGACGGTCAACGACAGCCTCGGCCACGGGGCTGGAGACGCAGCGCTGATCGACATCGCGAAGCGGCTGTCGCAGAGCATCCGCGCGAGCGACACGGCCGCGCGCTTCGGCGGCGACGAGTTCGTCGTGCTGCTCGAGGACCTCGACGGCGTGCAGACCGCCGTCGACGTCGCCGAGCGCATCCTCGACGACCTGCGCCGCCCGCTCACCGTCGCCGGCAAGGAGATCGTGCTGCGCGGTTCGATCGGCATCTCGGTGCTCGAAAGCCGCTCCGGCGCGAGCGCCGACGACCTGATCCGCGACGCCGACGCGGCGATGTACATCGCCAAGTGCGACGGCAAGGGCGGCTACCGGATGTTCGAGCCGGAGATGCACACCGGTGTGCTTGCCAGGCTCGAGCTTCGCGCCGACCTGCAGCGCGCCCTCGACCACGGGCAGTTCGAGCTGCACTACCAGCCGATCGTCCGCCTCGTCGACGGCCGCGTGTGCGGCGTCGAGGCACTGTTGCGCTGGCACCACCCCGAGCGCGGCCTGCTCGCACCGGAAGAATTCGTGCCCTTCGCCGAGGAGACGGGGCTGATCGTGCCGATCGGCCGCTGGGTGCTGCGCGAAGCGTGCCGCGCCGCGATGGAGATCATCCGCGTCGCCGCGGCCCACGACAGCAGGCCTTACATGTGCGTGAACCTCTCCGTGAAGCAGCTCCAGCACTCGGACGTCGTGGCCGACGTCACCGACGCCCTCGAGGAATCGGGGTTGGATCCGTCGCTGCTCACACTCGAGATCACGGAGTCCGTACTGATCGACGATCCGGACCTGACGGTCGCGAAGCTGACGGCCCTGCGCGACCTCGGCCTGCGCATCGCGCTCGACGACTTCGGCACCGGCTACTCGTCGCTGAGCCACCTGAGCAGGTTCCCGGTCGACATGATCAAGATGGACCGCTCGTTCCTGCGCGACGACGTCTCGGCAGAGACCGTCGACCTTTCGAGCGCGGTCGTCGCGCTCGGCTCCAGCCTCGCGCTCGAAGTCGTCGCCGAGGGGATCGAACTGGATGTCCAGCTTTCGCGCCTGCGGGACCTCGGCTGCGACCTTGGCCAGGGGTATCGCTTCGCACGGCCGATGGAGGCGGGCGCCGTGATCGACTTCATCGCGCGCGGAAAGCGGCTGCCCTGCGAGACCTCCGGCGACGCGGCTCCGGCCTCGCCCGCCGATGCCCCCTAGCGCGCCACCGTCGCGTGCCGCGCCGGCGCGGCGCCCCGGCGACGGGCCACTGCGCAACCGCGAGTTCCGCCTGCTGTTCACGGGCCGCTTCGTGTCCCTCCTCGGCGACGGCGCCTTCCTGGTCGCCGTCACGTGGGAGGCCTACACGCTCTCGAACTCGCCCACGGCCCTGTCGCTGCTCGGCGTCGCGCTGACGGTGCCGCTGATCGCGCTCCTGCTCTTCGGCGGCGTCGTGAGCGACCGCCACGACCGCCGCCACGTGATGATGATCGCCGACGCCGTCCGCGCCGGCGCCCTCGCCGTCCTCGGGACGCTCGCCGTCACCGGAGCTTTGCGCCTGTGGCAGATGGTGCCGCTCGCGATCATCTACGGAGCCGCCGAGGCGTTCTTCGACCCGGCGAGCGAAGCGATCCTGCCGCAGGTCGTGCAGGCGGGCGACCTCGCGCGCGCGAACGCCCTCGAGCAGCTCGTGCGGCCGCTCGCACTGCGGATGGCGGGCCCGGCGATCGGGGGCCTTCTGATCGGACTGCTCGGGACGGGGGCTGCGTTCCTCGCGGACGGCGCGACGTTCCTCTTCTCCGCGGCGACGCTGTTGGCGATGAAGCCGTGCGTGCCGTCGCACGCCGGCACCGACGCAGGCGTGATCCGCCAGCTGCGCGGGGGCGTCGCGTACGTCCGCCGTCACGTCTGGCTGTGGGGCACGTTCGCGTGCGCCGCCGTGGCGTACCTGCTCTTCATGGGGCCGGCGACGATCCTGTTGCCGTACATGGTCAAGCATGTGCTCGGCGGCAGCTCACTGCAGCTCGGTCTCGTCGTCGCCGCCGGCGGCCTCGGCGCAGTCGTCTGCGCCGCGGCGATGTCGCGCCATGCGCTGCCACGCGGGCCGATCGGCTTCATCTACGTGACGTGGACGCTCGCGACCCTCGCGGTCGCCGCCTACGGCGTCGCGACCGCCGTGTGGCAGCTGATGCTCGCCTGCCTCGCGTTCAACCTGCTGGAGACCGCCGGCACGATCGTTTGGGCGACGGTCAAGCAGCGCCACGTCCCCGAGTCCCTGCTCGGGCGAGTTTCGAGCCTGGACTGGCTCATCTCGATCGGACTGCTGCCCGTCTCGCTGATGCTCGCGGGCCCGGTGAGCGAGCTCGTCGGCGTCAGGACGACGCTCGTTGCCGCCGGCGTGCTGGGCGCGCTCGTTACGCTCGCCGGCCTCGCGCTGCCCGGCATGCGCGACCTCGACCGGACCGACGTCGCGTTCGCGCGAGGCGACCGCGCCGCCGCCTGACCCGCCGCCGGAGGCTCAGCGAAGCGCTGGGCGCACGAGCTCGAGACCGACGGCGTCGCCGGCTCCGGCGAGCGTCGCGAGCGGGAACGTCGCCGCCGAGACCAGGGCCGCTCGCGCCCTGCCGTTACGCCGCGCGAGGGCCGTCCCGACGACACGAAGGGCGGCCGTCGCCGCCGGCAGCGGGCGGCAGAAGACGCTCAGCTCGCGTATGCGCCCGTCGCCGTCGAGCTCGAGGCGGTCGACGACCTCGATGCTGCGACCGCCGACGAGCGCGCTCCACGCGATGAAGGCCGTGGGGCCCGCGGCGACGACCTCGCCGTAGCTGCGCTCCTGGAACGATGCGAGCACGATCTCCGTCACCGTCCTGATCTCATCGTGTCCGCGGAATGCGAGCGCGTCCGTCAGGGGCGAACGAAGCACCGCGTCCGCGGCGAAGCACGCGACGGCGGCCTCGACGTCGCCCTCTTCCAACGCCGTGCGCAGCGCCAAAGGGGACCGTGCTGCGTCTGACATCGAGACCTCCTCGGCGTTGGTGTAGCGCTTTACGGGGCGTGACGGCAAACACTCGAACACCCGCCTTCGCGTCGCGCACCGTCAACGAGCTGCACCATGCTCGGTGGACCTCGAAGCGGATGCCCGCGAGATTAGGCTACCGGCCGTGACGCAACCAGAAAGGTCCCGGGCGCAGTACGCCGCGATGAGGTGGAACACGCCCCTTTCGGAGGACCACGCAGCGCTGCTCCTGGATTGGCTGGCAGTGGGGCCGTCGGATACCGTCCTCGACCTCGGATGCGGATGGGGGGAGCTCCTCATGCGAGCCGTCGCGAGGACCCGAGGCGAGGGCGCCGCCCCCGCCGTGGGAATCGGCGTCGACATCGACCCGGCGGCCCTGGACCGGGCGCGCTGGCTGGCCGCGACGCGTGGTCTCGAGGGCTCGGTGAGCTTCCAATCGGCTCAAGCCGAGAGTTGGGATCGGCCTGTCTCCCGGCTGATCACGATCGGAACGGCCCACGCCTGGGGCGACGGCGGGCGCGCGTTAGGCAACCTTGCCAACCTCCTCGCACCAGGCGGACGCATGCTGTTTGGCGAAGGCTGTTGGGAGCGCACTCCCACCGACGCCGCCGCTGCCCTCTTCGCAGGCGATGTCCTGCCGCTTGGCGACCTGATCTGCGCCGCGCGCTCTGCCGGCCTCCGAGTGCTTCACATGAGCACGGCCGATCAGCGCGAGTGGGACGAGTTCGAGTCCACGTGGCGGGCGGGCCGCGAGGAATGGCTGCTCGCCAATCGCAACCACGGCGATTCGGGGACCGAGCGAGCGGAGCTCGACGCCAGGCTCGACGAGTACGTGAGCATCTACCGTGGCGTGCTCGGCTTCTGCTACCTCGTCCTAGCCCGCTGAGGGCGGAGGCTGCACGGCGGACCCCGTGGCCCGGCGCGCCAGCAGCCGCCGCAGGCGCTGCTACGCGCCTGCACGGAGAGGGAGGGATTCGAACCCTCGAACGAGGTCGACCCCCGTTACGCGATTTCCAGTCGCGCCCGTTCAACCGCTCCGGCACCTCTCCTGGCGCGGGCAAAGGCTACGGTACCTGCCGCGCGCGCGATTGCTACGGTTCCCGCATGGTGCTCGGGACGACGCACGCGTTCATCGCCACGTTCGGCCTGGCGGTGACGTTCCTCGGCATCGGCGCGATCGCGACGATCCTGATCGTCTACATCCTCATCCAGGTGCGCGGCGAGCGCCGCGAAAACAAGGAATTCCTGAACGCTCGCGGCGACAAGGCCGACTGAGCCGCGCGCGGCGGCCCCGCCGCCCACGCCCGCGATATGCGACGCTTGACTGCGCTGGCAAAAGCGGAGGACGAGATGAACGGCGGAGAGCGGCCCGTCTACCTGATCACGGGCGCGTCGAGTGGCATCGGCGAGGCGGCGGCGCGCCGTCTCGCACGCGAGGGAGCGAGGCTCGTGCTCGTGGCCCGGCGCCAGGAGCGCCTTGCGGAGCTAGCGGGGCAGCTCGGGCCGCGCGCGGGCTACCTCGCGGTCGACATCACCGAGGACGACGCCCCCGACGTGATCAGGGCGCACGTGCTCGAGCACCACGACCGGCTCGACTTGCTCGTCAACAACGCCGGGGCCGCCTGGCGCGGGACGTTCGCTGACACCGGCTGGGAGAACGTCAGGCGCACTATGGAGCTGAACTTCGACGCACAGGTCCGTCTGACTGAGGCGCTGCTGCCCCTCCTGCGTCGCAGCGCGCCTTCGGCGATCGTCAACGTCGCGTCGACGGCGTCGCGCGTCGCGCGCCCCGGCTCCGGTGCCTACAGCGCGTCGAAGTTCGCGCTCGCCGGCTGGAGCGACTCGTTGTGGGCGGAGGAGCATGCCAACGACGTCCACGTCGGGCTCGTTCTCCCTGGCTTCATCGCGACGGAGGGCTTCCCGGCCGCAGAGCTGCGAGCAAACGCACTGACGCGGTGGATGGTCTCGACGCCCGATCGGGCCGCCGAGGCGATCTACGACGCAGGCGTCCGACGCAAGGCCGAGCGCTACGTGCCGCGCCCCTACGCGCTCGCTGCGGCCGCGCGCATCCTCGCTCCCGGACTTGTCCGGCGTGCCCTCGGCTCGAAAAGCGGGGCCGTGATGACGACGGCGACCGGTGCCGCCGAGCCCGCGCAAACGGCGGAGTAGGGCCGGGACCGCCCAGTGCGCGCCGCCGGTGGCGCCGGCTCGCTCGTTCTCTTCACCAGGGATCTGCGCGTTCACGACAACGCCGCGCTCGCGGCCGCTCAACCGCCGGTGCTGGCGCTCTTCGTCTTCGACACACGCCTGCTCGCCGGTCCGGCGGGAGCCGCGCGCCGCGTGGCGTTCCTCCTGGAGTCGCTGGACGATCTGCGCTCTTCGCTCGGCCGCCGCGGCGCTCAGCTCGTGTTCCGCACGGGCGACCCCGCCGCCGCGGCGCTGACGCTCGCACGCGAGCAGCGGCTCGCGGCCGTTCACGCGAGCGCCGACCACGGCCCATGGGCGCTCGCGCGTCAGCGTGCGCTCGCCGCGGGCTGCCGCGAGCTCGGCATCCAGCTCGTCCTGCACGCAGGCGTCGCCGCGTGCGCGCCGGGCGAGCTTTCGCCGTCCGGCCGCGACCACTACCGGGTGTTCACCCCGTACTGGCGTGCCTGGTCGGTCGCGGCGCCGCGCCCGCGGGCCGCGGCGCCGCGCGCACTGATCGCCGTCGACGACGTCGACGGCGGCGAGGTTCCCGCGTCGCTGCGGCGCCGCGCCCGCGGCGCGGGGCGCCAGCGAGGCGGCGAGAAAGAGGCGCACCGGCTGCTCCGGGCGTGGCTCTCCGGGCCGATCGCACAGTACGACGAGGCACGCAGGAGCGCCGCCGAACGCGCCACATCGCACCTGGGCGCACACCTGCACTTCGGCACGATCAGCGCGGCGACCGTGCTTGCGGCGCTCCCCGAAGGCGACGGGCCGCAACAGTTCGCGCGACAGCTCTGCTGGCGAGACTTCTTCCTCCAGCTGCTCGCGGCATCACCGTCGCTCGCGCGCGAGGACTATCGCCGTGCGGCGGTGCCGTGGAGGAGCGACCCCGGCGCACTCGCCGCGTGGCAAGAGGGCCGCACCGGTTACCCGATCGTCGATGCCGCCATGCGGCAGCTCGCGCGCGACGGTCACATCCACAACCGGCTGCGCCTGCTCGTCGCCTCATTCCTGACGCGGCGCCTTCAACTCGACTGGCGCGACGGCGCGCGCCACTTCGCCCGCGAGCTCGTCGACGCCGACGTCGCCAACAACTGCGGAAACTGGCAGTGGGCGGCGGGGACCGGCACCGACCGGCGGCCCGGCCGGATCCTGAACCCCCTGCGTCAGGGGCGCTTGCTCGACCCTCGCGGTGACTACGTGCGCCGCCACGTTCCCGAGCTCGCGCACCTCGCGGGGCCGGTCGTCCACGAACCGTGGCGCCTGCCGTCGCGGGCGAGACCCGCCTCCTATCCACCGCCGATCGTCGCGGTCGAGGGAGCCCGCGGATGATGCGCGACGTGCGCATCGCCGGCGAGACGATCCGGCTCGGACAGCTGCTGAAGCTCGCGGAGCTCGCCGCGAGCGGCGCCGAGGCAAAACAGCTGCTTGCGGCGCAGCTCGTGCGCGTCAACGGCGAGCTCGAGACGCGGCGGGGACGCCAGCTGCGCGCCGGCGACACTGTCGAACTAGCAGGCGAGTCCATACAGATTCAGTAGTTAGTACGGATCGTCACAAGCATCTGGTGTGCATAACTATGCGTTGCAGTGGTGCACCCGCCGGGTGGGTGTGCGCGCGCAGCGAGGACGGGATGGGTACGGCAAGGCCGGCCGATCGGGCCACCAAAGCGACGACGGCAGGAGCGCGCGAGCGACTCGCGCAGCGGGTCGTCAACCTCCAGCGCGAGCTGAGGCGCCTGCGCGATGCGGGGCGCCTGCCGATGACGCGCGACGGCGCGTCCGGCGGCCGGCGCATCGGCCGGCGCTAGCGGCCTCTCGGCGCCCCTGCGATATACACAAGCTGATGAGAAAGTCCGCGCCGCGGAGCGCCGTCAGCCCCCGCCGGGACGCGTGAGCGCGACCAAGAGCGAGCGGGCGCGATCTTTCGAGGGCGTGGCCGCCGAGTACGAGCGCGGCCGGCCCGGCTACGCACCGGAGGCGATCGAGTGGCTGCTCGGCCCGCGCCCGCTCGTCGTCGTAGACGTCGGGGCCGGAACCGGCAAGCTCACCCGCGCGCTTCTCGACGCCGGCCATGAAGTCACGGCCGTCGAGCCGCTCGCGGGCATGCGTTCGCTGCTCGCCGCGTCCTCCCCGCAGGCGACGGTCACAGCCGGCGCGGCCGAGGAGCTGCCGATCGCGGACTCCTACGCCGACGCGATCGTCGCCGGCGCGGCCTTCCACTGGTTCGACGCGGCGCGCGCGCTGGCTGAGTTCGAGCGCGTGCTCCGCCCCGGCGGAACCGTCGGGCTGCTCGGCAACTCGTTTGACGTAACCGTCCCCTGGGTGGCTCGCCTACGCGCGGTGCTCGGCCCCCCGGCGACCGATCGGCCGGGGCACTGGCCCGAGATCGACGAGCTGCGCGGCCGCTTCGCAAGCGTCGAGGACGGCACGTTCGCACACACGCAGGAGACCGACCTGGCCGCGCTGCGCGATCTCGCGCTCTCGCGCTCTGGCATCGCGGTCCTCGCACCCGACGAGCGCGAGGTGGAGCTCGCGCGCATCGGGGAGCTCTGGCGGCAGGATCCGGAACTCGCGGGCAGGTCGAGCGTGATGCTGCCGTGGCTCACGCGCGTGCGCCGCTGCGCGGGTCTGCTGCCGGCCCAGCGGTCTTGAGGGCCGTCCCGGTCACCCCGGATCGCGTCCTGCCGCTACGCCGGGAGGTCCTTCGCCCCGGCCGCCCCGCTGACGCTGCCGTGTTCGCCGGCGACGACGCGCGCGACACGCTGCACGTCGCGATCCTGCAGGGCGGGGAGCCGGTGGCCGTCGCGAGCGTGATGCGCGAGGCGACCGAGCGGATCGCGGCGCCGGGGCAATGGCGGGTGCGCGGCATGGCGACCGCCCCCGCGCTGCGGGGACGGGGCATGGGGACCCTGCTGCTCGCAGCCCTCGAGCAGCACGCGCGCGCCCGCCACGGCGCTGTGCTCTGGTGCCTCGCGCGCCCCGCGGCCCGCCCGCTCTACGAACGCGCGGGACTCGCGGCGGTCGGCGCGCAGTTCGAGCTGGCGCAGATCGGCCCGCACGTCCTCATGGTGAAGCAGCTCGAGCGCCGCTAGAGCTGCAGCGCCTTGACCTGGAGGTACTCCTCGATCCCGAACGGGCCGAGCTCACGGCCGTGGCCCGACTGCTTGTAGCCGCCGAAGGGTGCGAGCGGATTGAAGACGCCGCCATTCACCTCGACCTGACCTGTGCGCAGCCGCCGCGCCACGCCCTTCGCGCGCTCCTCGCTCCCCGACCACACGCCGCCCGCGAGCCCGTACTGCGTGTCGTTCGCGATCTCGACGGCTTCGTCCTCGCTGTCGTACGGGATGAGGACGAGCACGGGCCCGAAGATCTCCTCCTGCGCGATCACCATGTCGGGGCGCACGTCGCTGAAGACCGTGGGGCGCACGAAGAATCCCGTGCGCAGGTCGTCGGGCGGCTCGGCGCCGCCGGTCACCAGGCGCGCGCCTTCCTGCTCGCCGCGCTCGATGTATCCGCGCACGCGCTCTCGCTGGCGGTCCGAGACGAGGGGACCCAGCTTCGCGTCGGCGTCGAACGGATCGCCGACCGTGAAGTGCTCGGCGACGGCGGCGGCGATCTGCTCGGCCTCGCCGAGGCGCGCGCGCGGGACGAGCATGCGCGTCAGGGCGCTACAGGTCTGGCCGGAGTTCAGGAAGCACTTCCCGACACCATCGCTGACGGCACGCTGCAGGTCGGCGTCGTCGAGGATCACGTTGGCCGACTTGCCGCCGAGCTCCAGCGCGACGCGCTTGACGCTCGCGGCGGCGACCTCGCTCACGCGCCGCCCCGCGACCGTCGAGCCGGTGAACGAGACCATGTCGACGTCCGGGTGTGCGGCGATCGCCTCGCCGACGACCGGGCCGATGCCGCTCACGAGATTGAAGACCCCGGCCGGCAGTCCGAGCTCGTCGAGGATGTCCGCGAAGAGGAAGGCGTTGAGGGGCGCGACCTCGCTCGGCTTCAGCACGATCGTGCAGCCCGCTGCGAGCGCCGGCGCGACCTTGGCCGCGATCTGGTGCAGCGGATAGTTCCACGGCGTGATCGCGCCGACGACGCCGACAGGCTCGCGCACGATGAGCGAGTTGCCGATCTGCGTCTCCCACTCGAACGACGCCATCAGCGCCGGCAGTGAGCCGAAGTCCATCACCGGGAGGCCGGCCTGGATCTGCGCCGAGAGCTTCAGCGGCATGCCGACCTCGCGGGCGATGAGCTCGGCGATCTCCGGTCCGCGCGCGCTCAGCGCGCCGGCGATCCGTTCGAGCCACTCGGCCCGCTCGCTGACCGACGTGCGCGACCAGGAAGCGAACGCCGCGCGCGCCGCGGCGACCGCGCGGTCGACGTCCTCCGCGCTGCCCTCGGGGATGCTCCCCATCACCTGCTCGGTCGTCGAGTTGACGACGTCGATCGACCCGCTGGCGCTGGACTGGACCCACTCACCGCCGACGTAAATCCGCTCGCGAACGATCTGCTCCTGCTCGGCTGCAACCGCCATCGTGCTGCTCCTTTCGCTATGCCTGCGCCGCGGCGCGGACCGTGCTGGCCGCGTCCGCGGCGAGCGCCTGCACAGTGCGGTGCGCAAGCGCCATGATCGTGATCATCGGATTGGTGCCCGAGGGCGTCGGGAAGGCGCTCGCGTCGCCGACCCAGACGCCGTTCGTGTCGTGCAGCTGCCCCCACGGGTCGGCGACGCTCGTCGCGGGGTCGGATCCCATGCGGCACGTGCCCATCTGGTGCGCCGCGAAGATCTTCCAGCCACCGGCGCGCAGCGGCAGCGCGCAGATGCGGTTGATGAACGCGTCGAGGTCCTCGCCCGCCCGCCAGGTCGGCGCGCCGGCCGCCAGCGCCATGATCTGAACGGCGCCGGCCGCCTCGTGAAGCCGAACCTGCGCGGCGATGCTCTGCTTCGTGATCCGCACGTCGCGCTCGTCCGACAGCGAGTACCAAGGCACCGCTTCGCCGGATGCATCAGTGGTGACGCTGCCGTGCCCGTGGTCGCGCAGAAGACCGATGAAGGTCGCGGCGCCCGCGAAGCGGGACATCAGCTCCTTGTGCTGGCGGGCGCTGACGAAGGGAATCGCGGACGAGCCGAGCGCGGTCGTGTACTGCGCGCCCTCAATGAGGAATCCGTAACCGTCCTCGAGGTTCGCGAACTCGTTCACGAGACCCGCGTGCGGCGCGCCGCGCCACCCCTGCAGGTCCTCTCCGTAGAGGCCGATCATCGCGGTGCACGGGTGCAGGCGCAGGTAGCGCCCGACGCACTCGCCGCCGATCTGCGAGCGCAGCAGCAGCGCGGGTGACTCGAGTGCCCCGCAGGCGACGACGACGCGCGGCGCGTTCACGGTCACAGCGCCGCCGGCGCCGGTCGCCGGGTCCTGCCAGGCGGCGAGCACGCCGGTGGCGCGCCCGCCGGCGGTCGTGATGCGCTCCGCGCGGCAGCGCGTGAGGATCCGCGCGCCGGCGTCGAAGGCGTCCTTGAGGAAGGTCTTCGTCGTTGAGCGCTTGGAGCCGCTCTGGTCGCCGAAGCCGAGGTAGCCGGCGCTGTCGAAGTCGTAACGCTCCGGGTCGGCGTTGCGGTCCGTCTGCGTGAAGGACCAGCCGAGCGCCTGTGCGCCGGCCTGCATCCGCTGCTGTGGCCCGTTCAGCTCCGAGCACTCGCGGTTCACGCCCAGGCGCTCCCAGACGGCGTCCAGGTGCGCATCGAAGTCCGGAGCGGCGAGCCCCTCCAGGCCGTACTCCTGCTCCCACTGCTCGCGCACCCAGCTCTTCGTGCGCAGGGAGTTGGTCCAGTTGATCACGGTGCCGCCGCCGAGGCCGGCGCCGGCCTGCAGGGAGACGTTCATGTCGGCCGTGAACGTCGGTCCGCCGCGCCAGAAGCTGTTGGCGTACGCGGGCAGCTCGAGCTGCAGGAATTCCGCGTCGTCGACGTAGCCGCCGGCCTCGAGCACGACGACGTCGAGGCCGCGCGCGGCGAGCTCGGCGGCGATCACCGATCCGCCGGCGCCGGAGCCGACGACGCAGACGTCGCAGTCGAGTTCGACGTCGCCGTCCGGGGCGAGCGTCTCGATCGCCTTGGCGACCTGTGGCGGCGGTGAGAGCGGGCCGGGATAGCCGAAACGGATCCAGTTCGGGTTGGTGCCGTCGGCGCCGGGCAGCCCGTAGGTGAAGAAGAGGGCGAGACCGGTGAGGGCCTGCGTTCCGATCGCGCCGTCGGGGCCGCTCATCGCCACGTTGCGCAGCAGCTGTTCACGCGACGGCTGTGAGGCCGCGGCGTAGCCCTGCTCGGCGAGCGCGTCGAGCAGCAGCGCCATGCCGGCCTGCTGTTCTGCGGGCAGCGCTTCGATCGCTTCGGCCACGGCGACGGGGGCGCCCGTGTCGCTGGAGCGCCGGGCGAAGAACCCGTCGGCGTCGTGCGGGGCGTCGATCGAAGGCACGACCGTGTCGCAGACCGCGGTCAGCGTCGCGCGCTGGGCCTCGCTGAGCATCTCATCCCTCCCTTGCCGCCGCGCGCGCCGCAGCCCGGCGCGCCGTCGCGGACAACTTACCGCCGCGCCCCGTGCGGCGCACGCCGACTCGTCAGTCGTTGGCCGTGACGGCGTCGAGCAGCTCGGCGAAGCGCTCACGTGCCGCGGCTCGCCGCGTGGGTATGTGTTCGCTCGGCACCTCGCCGGGCGGGGGGCCGTACCCCGCGAGCACGCGGCGCGCCACCGACTGGCGGTGCACCTCGTCCGGGCCGTCGTAGAGGCGCCAAGCGCGCGCGAAACGGTACATCTGCTCGAGCGGCAGGTCGGTCGAGTAGCCGAGCGAGCCGTGTACCTGAATGGCGCGATCGATGACGTCGGCGAGCACCCTGGCGCCGTAGAACTTGATCGTGCTGATCGGGATGCGCGCGGCTGACACGCCGTCGGTGTCCATCACCCAGGCCGCCTGAAGCGTCATGAGCCGCGCCGCCTGCATCTCGGCTGCCGAGTCGGCGATCCAGTTCTGGACTGTCTCGTGGCCGCCCAGCACCGAGCCGTGCGCGACGCGGTATGTCGCGCGCTCGCAGAGCATGTCGAAGGCGCGCCGCGCGACGCCGAGCCAGCGCATGCAGTGATGGATGCGGCCCGGGTAGAGGCGCTGCTGGGAGATCAGGAAGCCCTCGCCCTCGGCTCCGAGCAGCGCCTCGGGGCCTACGCGCACGTCTTCATAGACGATTTCGGCGTGCCCGCCGAGCTTGCCGAACTGCTCCTCGGGGTGCTCCATCGTTCCGACGTCGCGGATGATTCTCACCCCGGGCGTGTCGACCGGGACGATGAACATGCTCGCGCGCTGGTGCGGCCGCGCGTCGGGGTCCGTCACCGCCATCACGATGAGGAAGTCGGCGATCGACCCGTTCGACGAGAACCACTTGCGCCCGCTGATGACGTAGCCGTCGCCGTCGCGGCGCGCACGCGTGGTGAGCAGCGTCGGGTCGCTGCCGGCGCTCTGCGGCTCGGTCATCGAGAAGGCGGACTTCAGGTCGCCCGCCAGCAGCGGGTACAGGTAGCGCTCCTTCTGGTCTGGAGTGCCGGCCAGCGCGAGGATCTCCGAGTTGCCGGAGTCCGGCGCCTGGCAGCCGAAGGCGTTGGGCGCGAACGCACTCGTGCCGAGCACCTCGTGCATCAGTCCGAGCCGCACCTGACCGAATCCCTGGCCGCCGAGCTCCGGGGGCAGGTGGGCGGCCCACAGCCCGCGCTCCTTCACCCGTTCCTGCAACGGCGCGTAAAACCGGTCGAGCGCGTGCTGGTCGAGCTCGCCGAAGATCGTCTCGAGCGGCCAGATCTCCTCCCGCACGAACTCGGCCATCCAGTCCAGCTGCGCCTGAAACTCGGGCTCAGTCGCGAAATCCCACGCCATTTCCGGGCTCCTCCCGTTGCTCCATGCCGCAGTATCGCATCGCCCCCGAGACGCGTGCAGACCGGCACTTGACAATCTTCATGTTCTCTGTAATATGAGTGAGGAATGAACCTGGCCCATCGTTCCGACCCGCGCGCCGCCGCCCTCCAGACCCCGACGAGCGGCAAGCGGGTGGGCCGAGGCGCATTCAGGACGGAGGACGTTCCCTGCGCTCCCCTCCTCCCTCTAGCTCCCCGGGAAGGCTGGAAGGCCTTCCCGGGGAGCGCTCGGACCTCACCCACCGCCGCGTACACGAAAGGAGACGACTCCATGCCCCGAGTGACCGTCACCGCCGACGCCCACTCCGCACGCTCCGAGCCGCTCGTGCTGCTCGACGAGCGCGTCGAGCTCGTGCACGTCGCCAACCGCACCGGCGCCGAGCAGCTGCTCGAGCGCGTGCGCTGGGCGCTCGCCGACGCCGAGGAGCGCGCGACGCGCGACCGGCGCCGCCGCCTCGCGCACATGCCGCGCTGAGCGCGTGCTAGAAGGTCGGGGCGCCCCCCGGCGCCCCGACGCATGAGACTGCTGCGCGACTACTCACGCCAGGCCCGCACGTACGACAGGACGCGCGGCGCGGGCACCTCATTTCTCGCCGCTCTCCGCGGCGCCCTCGCGGGCTCGCCCGGACGCACGCTCGCCGACATCGGCGGCGGCACCGGGAACTACGCGCGGGCACTCGCGGCCGACGGCTGGCAGCCGCTCGTCGTCGACCGTTCGCCGGCGATGCTCGCGCGCGCCGCGGCCAAGGGGCTTGCGACGCTCGAGGCGGACGCCGAGCAGTTGCCGCTCGCCGACCGGAGCTTCGACGCGGCGATGCTCGTGTCGATGCTCCATCACACCGAGCACCCCGAGCGCGCCATCTCCGAGGCGGCGCGGATCCTTCGCCCCGGCGGCCGTCTGGCCATCGTCGCCTTCACGCGCGAGAACGCGGAGGACATGTGGCTGCCCGAGTACTTTCCCTCGAGCCGCCCCTGGATGGCGGCCACCCACCCGCCCGCCGCGACGCTCGCCGCGCCGCTCCACGGCGCCGCGGTGTCCTCGTTCGCGGTCAGCGACACGGACGACGCGTCCCTTGCGGCCCTTTGCGGGCGGCCCGACCTGCTGCTCGACGCCGACTGGCGATCCCAGACGAGCTTCTTCGAGCGCCTGGAACGCGATGACGCCGCCGGTCTCGCCGCCGGCCTCGAACGCCTCGCAAGCGACGTCGCGGCCGGGAAGGCTCCGCGCCGGCCGGGACGCGCGACGCTCATCGCCTGGTCCGCTCCGGGCGCCTGACTGCTGCCACCATGGGGTGCATGCAGCCTCCGGGGGTCGGCGTCGAGCTGCGCGTGCGGCGCGCCCGCGCCGACGAGCACGACGCGGTCGCGACACTGTGGCTGCGCGCACGCGCCGCGGCGTACCCGGCGATCCCGCCGCCGGCCCACAGCGAGACCGAAGTGCGCACATGGTTTCGCGACCACGTGCTGCCCGACGAGGAGGTCTGGGTCGTCGCGGCGCCGGAGGGCCTCGTGGCGATGATGGCGCTGCGCGGCGAGGAGCTCGCGCAGCTCTACGTCGCCCCGCGGTGGACAGGGCGCGGCCTCGGGGCCGAGCTGCTGGGGCGTGCGATGCGCGACCGCGCGAGCCTCACGCTCTGGGCGTTCCAGGCCAACGGCGGGGCGCGACGGTTCTACGAGCGCCACGGCTTTCAAGCGGTTGCGATGACGGACGGCGAGAACGAGGAGGGCGAGCCCGACGTCCGCTACGAGTGGCGGCGCGGCGGCGCCTGACGGCCGTTCAGAGCACGACACCGTGACGCACGGTGTTCTCGCTCACCACCTGGCCGTCGACGAACTGCAGCAGATAGTCTGGCCCGCCCGCCTTCGCGCCGCTGCCGGAGAGGCGGTTGCCGCCGAACGGCTGGCGCGCCACCTTCGCGCCGGTGGTGCCGCGGTTGACATAGAGGTTGCCGACCGGCGAGCGCGCGATGACGCGCTCCACGACCGCCGGGTCGCGGCTGAATAGACCGCCGGTGAGCGCGAACGGGAGGGCATCGACGATGTCGCACGCCGCGTCGATGTCGCGCACCGCCTGGACCGCGAGCAGCGGACCGAAGATCTCCTCTTCGAGCACGGGCGAATTCGCCGGAAGACCGGTGACCAGCGACGGCGCCGCGTACCAGCCTGCGTCCGGGATGGCGTCCTGCTCGGCGGCGATCTCGCCTTCCTCCCGCGCGAGCGCCGCGTAGCGGGCAACGCGCCGCACCGACTCCTCGTCGATCAGGGCCGGGACGTTGGTTTCGAAGCTCGCGGCGTCGCCGACGCGCAACAGGCGCACCGCGCCGGCGAGGCGCTCGACGAGCGTGTCGTGGATGCGTTCATGGACAAGCACGCGCGACGCCGCCGAGCACTTCTGCCCCGCGTACGCGTACGCGCTCGCGATCACGTCGGGGACGACCTCGTCGAGGTCGGCGTCGCCGTCGACGAGCACGCAGTTCTTGCCCCCCATCTCGCAAACGACCCGCGTGAGGTGCCGCCTCTCGCGCGCGGCCGCCGCGGCGATGATCTGCCGTCCGACGGGCACCGAGCCGGTGAAGGCGATCGTCTGCACGCGCGCATCGCGCGCCAATGCGGCGCCGGTCTCCCCGGCGCCGGTCGCGAGCGTGAACACCCCGTCGGGCAGCCCGGCCGCGGCCAGCGCGTGCGCGAGCTCGCCCGCGCAAGCCGGGGACTGCTCGGCGGGCTTGAGCACGACGGTGTTGCCCGTCGCGATGCCGGCCGCGGACATACCCGTGGCGATCGCGAAGGGGAAGTTCCAGGGCGCGATCACTGCGACGACGCCCCGCGCGCGGTAGCGCATCGAGTTGTGCTCACCCGGCGGCGAGACGAGTGGCAGCGGCTCGTCGAGGGCGACGGCGGCGCGCGCGTAGTACTCGAGGAAGTCGATCGCCTCGCAGACGTCGGCATCCGCCTCTGCCCAGGGCTTCGCGCACTCGAGCAGCGCGAGCGCCGCGAGACGGTCGCGCCGTTCGCGCATCCACGCCGCCGCGCCGCGGAGCACTTCGGCGCGCTCCGTCGCGGGCACCGCGGCCCAGCACGCGCCGGCGCCGACGGCCGCGCCGACGGCGGCTCCCACGTCGCCCTCACCGGCGACCGGCGCGACGGCGACCACCTGCTGCGGCCGACAGGGGTTGAGCGACCAAAGACGCCCCCCGCCCGACGCGCAGGCCTGAACCTGGAGGGGCAGTTCGCCTTCGAGCGTCGTGAGCGCCGACTGCAGCGCTTCACGGACCGCTGGCCGCCTGAGCTCACGGACGGGCTCGCTCGCGAACGCGGCCGGCGCCACGCGCAGCGGCGCGGCGGCGGCGACGCTCTCGATACTGCCCTCGACGGGGGCGCTCACGGTGCCCTGAGCAGCTCGTCGAGTGGCACGCCGTGAGCCTGGGCGGCGAGGAACGACTCGTTGCTGGTGTTCTCGAGCAGCCGGCGCACCAGGTACGCCATGCCCGAGACCAGGTCGCCGACCGGACAGTACATCCGCGCGCGCAGGCCGACCGCGACCAGCGCGGCAGCGAGATCGTCACCGAGTCCCCGCAGCACCTGAATCTCGACGTCCGCGTCGGCGCCGCCGAGCGAGCGGCTGAGCGCGACGGCGTGAGCGATCGAGCGCAGGTTGTGCGACGCGACGGCGACGCGGACGGACGGCCGCGCGCGCAGCAGTTCACCGGTCAGCGACTCGAAGCTGCGGTCGGACGCGGCCTTCTCCGTGTAGACGGGCGGCGTCCAGCCGAGCTGCGCCGCCTCGACCAGCTCGTGATCCCAGTACGCGCCCTTGACGAGGCGGACGGTCAGCGGCACGGAGCGCCCCGCGCCCTGCGCCCACTCGATGAGTCGCGCGCAGATCGCGGGCGACTCGCGCAGGTAGGCCTGCAGCACGACACCGGCGCTCGGGCCGTCGCGGAACTCGGGCTCGCCGAGCAGCTCGAGCGCCAGATCGACGACCGTGGCACAGGTGTCGAAGGCCTCCGAGTCGACGTGCAGGTGCGCGCCCTCGTCGCGTGCGGCTCGCAGCAGCGCGCGAAGCCGCGGCTTGGCGTCCGCGATCGCGCGCGCCGGTGCGGCCGGGTCGAGCAGCGGCGTCAGGGCGCTCACCTTGACCGACAGGTTCGCGCGCGGCAGCATACCGCGCGAGTCGCGGTCCAGCGGCTGGAGCGCCTGCGTGCCGGCGTAGACATCGCGCAGCATCCGGATCGCCGCGTCACAGCGCGCCGCGTACGCGTCGGCCTCCTCGCTCGTCACGCTCGCCTCGCCGAGGAGGTCGACCGACGACGCGACGCCACGCGACCAAAGCTGGCGCAGCACCACCCTGGCGTCGGCCGGGCTCTCGCCGGCTATGAAACGGCGGGCGACGCGCTTCACGCCGAGTGCACCGGCGGCGCCGACCGCCCGGGCGCCGGGACCGCTGCGCGACACCGCCGCCAGCGCGCGGATGGTTCGCGGCGGCGCATCGAGATCGGCGAGGTAGCCGGTGAGGTGGCGCGCCACGTCGGCCGGGCCGTCGCAGGCCGGTGCGACGTCGACCAGGCGGAACAGGGCGGCGCGGACGTCCGCCCGCCGCGCGAGCGCCTCATCGAGGCGCCGGTCGAGGGCGGCGGCCGGGCCACGATGGGCCGGCAGCGCGTGCCAGATCGAGCGCCCGATCGTCTCGATGGCGGGCTGCGACGCGCCGGCGGCGCCGCCGTCGTCCGGGCGCGGCGCGCTCACCTCGCGCCGGCCGCGAAGGCCGCGCCGCTCTCGCCCGGCCGTGATTCGTTGGCTGGCCATCGGCCTCGGTTCGATTATGCCGCGCGTCGCGGACCGGGAACGGGGATCGTTGCCGCGCCGGGCGAGGATCGCGGCTCGGGCAAGCCTGGCACGCTATGCGTCAGGGTCGGCCGAGCGGGCACCGGCGGACGCGCGGGGCCCCGCGGCGAACTCCTCGACGATCGTCTCGCGGAAAGCCGGCAGGTCGTCAGGCTTGCGGCTCGACACGAGCCCCTCGTCGACCACGACCTCCTCGTCGACCCATTCGCCCCCGGCGTTGCGGATATCGGTCTGCAGTGACGGCCAGGACGTCAGCCTGCGTCCGCGTACCAGGTCGGCCTCGACGAGTGTCCACGGTCCATGGCAGATGACACCGACGGGCTTGCCGGCGGCGAAGAAGTCGCGCACGAAGCGGATCGCGCGGCTGTCGGTGCGCAGCTCGTCCGGATTGGCCACGCCACCCGGAAGGACGAGCGCGTCGAATTCGTCGGCATCGGCGTCGTCGAGCGTCACGTCGACCGTGAACCTGGACGCCTTGTCGAGGTGCTCGAACGCCTGCACCTCACCATGTCGCTGGGAGACGAGCCGCGGCTCACCACCGGCCTGCTCGACGGCTCGCCACGGCTCCTCGAGCTCGACCTGCTCGACGCCCTCCTGCGCGACGAGAAAGGCGACGGTCTTCTGCTCAAGCGGTCTGGCGTTCATGTTGATCTCCTTGCTACCCCGGTTTGCGTGCGTTGTGCGATGGCTACCCGTTGCGCGGCGGCGCAGGCGGCGATGTCAGTCGGTGCGCGTGGCTGATTGCTCGCCGCCGCGAAGGACCGGAAGGTCGCCGCCATGTCATCGTCCTCGGAAGCGTCGCCGCGCTGCGCGGCGTCGTCCGGCTGCGCGTCCGCGTTTGCCTCGAGGACGACGCTCTCGAGAAAGTGGCGCAGGTCGCGCTCCGCGCCGGGCTCGACGTCCGCCACGATGATCGCGCGGGACGACAGGCGGACAGCGCCCCATCCGTCAGGGTGTCGCCCGATCAGGGCGAGTACCCCGCGAAAGTGCTCGCTCCAGCGTTTCGTCGGCGCGCCCGAAAGACCGACGCGGAGCTCGCGCTCCTCGATCGTCGCCGACGACCAGTCGATGGTTCGTGCGCGTTCCTTCGCCACGATCGGGTGGTACCCGTTGCGGCGCGGCGCGACACGCGCGATGTCTCGGAACGCTCGTCGCATTCGCTGCGGCAGATTCACCGCGTCATCAGGCGGGTAACCCTCGCGCCAGGGCGTTGCCACCGTGGCTTTGCCGGAACCGAAAGGACCTAGATGAGTGGGGGCGTGGAAACGGGCACGATCCGGACGAGGATCCCGGCCCGCCTTGACCGCCTGCCGTGGTCACGTTTCCACTGGATGGTGATTGTCGGCCTGGGCACGGCGTGGATCCTGGATGGACTCGAGGTCAACGTCGTCGGCTCGATCTCGAGCCGCCTGGCCGAACACGGCGCCGGGACCGGCCTAACGCCCGCAGACATCTCCGGCTGGGGAGCCTCTCTGTACATCGCCGGAGCGTGCCTCGGCGCGCTCGTGTTCGGCCAGCTGACGGACCGTTTCGGGCGCAAGCGTCTCTTCATGGTGACGCTCGGCATCTACCTGACCGGCACGATCCTCACGGCCTTCACGTTCACGCCGGCGTGGTTCTTCGTCTTTCGCTTCGTCACCGGCGCAGGCATCGGTGGTGAGTACAGCGCGATCAACTCAGCGATCGATGAGCTGATCCCCGCTCGCCGCCGTGGCCGCGTCGACGTCTCCATCAACGGCAGCTACTGGCTCGGCGGCGTCGCCGGCGCGCTGCTCGCGGTGGTGCTGCTGAACACCGCGATCTTCCCTGTGAACATCGGCTGGCGCCTCTCGTTCGTGCTCGGCGCCGCAATCGGCCTCGCTGTGCTCCTGGTGCGCCGCAACGTCCCCGAGAGCCCGCGGTGGCTCTTCATCCACGGCCGCAACCGTCGTGCCGAGCAGGTCGTCGACTCGATCGAAAACGAGATCCGCGAGGAGACGGGCGAGGATCTGCCCGAACCCGAGGGCGACGAGCTCACGGTGCGCCAACGCACCACCATCCCGCTGTCGCTGATCATCCGCTCGGTCGTGACGATGTACCCTCGCCGGACGCTGCTCGGCCTCGGCCTCTTCATCGGGCAGGCGTTCCTCTACAACTCGATCCTCTTCGGCTTCGGCAACCTCGTGACGCTCTACTTCCACACGCCGTCCGGCAACGTGCCCTACCTCATCGCGGTCTTCGCGGCAGGCAACTTCGCGGGGGCGCTCTTGCTCAGCCCGCTCTTTGACAGCGTCCGGCGCAAGCCGATGATCGCCGGCACGTACATCCTCTCGGGGTTCCTGCTGATCGGGACCGCATTCCTCTTCAAGGCGCACGACCTGAACGACGTCACGTTCACAGCGTGCTGTTGCGTCGTTTTCTTCTTCGCCTCCGCGGGCGCGAGTGCCGCGTACCTGACCGTCTCCGAGGTGTTCCCGCTCGAGACGCGCGCCTTGTGCATCGCCGTCTTCTACGCGATCGGCACAGGCATCGGCGGCGTGATCGGGCCACAGGTGTTCAGCCGCCTCATCAACAGCGGCAGTTACGAGCAGGTGTTCATCGCCCTCGGCCTCGGGGCGGTGATGATGATCGTCGGCGGTGTCGGGGAGATCTTCTTCGGCGTCAAAGCCGAGCGAGAAAGCCTCGAGAACATCGCTCGCCCGCTGACGGTTTCCGACGCCGCGCCCCCACGTGCGGCGGCTGCCGTCTAAATTCTGCATGCGGGCGCCCGCGGTGCGCTTTGAACCTCGCGCAAGCGGGTAAGTCACCCACGAGAGCTATGCGACGGCCGCCAGTCACGAGGAGACCGGGTTCGCTGCCAGCCGCCCCGGCGGGGCGGGCGGCGCGCGACCCGCGCGCATGAGCCGCCGCGCCGGGAGCCCGACGCAGCGCGCCGCCGACCATCCCGCAGCCGGGGCGGTCGATGGCCACTAGGGCGCACATGCGTCTCGCGCTGCCGAGCAGCGCCGAGAACGTCGCGCTGGTGCGCCGCGCGATACGCGGCCTTGCCGACGCGGCGGGGCTCGAACGCTCGCAGTCGGACGACATCGGAACCGCTGTCACCGAGGCGTGCAACAACGCCTCGCAGCACGCGTACCCTGCGGGCAGCGGGCCGCTCGAGGTCGAGTTCCTCGTCGGTTCCGCCGCGACCGCCGTGACCGTGCGCGACCACGGCGCAGGCGTGCCAGTGAACGCGCACGCGCGGCGGAAGTTCCCCGACGGCGATGAAGCGCCCGAGGGCGGGTTCGGGCTGCCGACGATCAACGCACTGGCCGACGACGCCAGCTGGAGCGAGCCGGCCGGCGGGGGTACGGTGGTCGAGATGCATTTCGCGACGGAACCGCGGCACGCCCGCCGGCTCGGGCCGGGGTGCGACCTGAGCCGCACGGATGGCGTCGGGGGCCGCGACCGTGCCGGCGCCCTGGAAGTCGCCATGGCCCCGCTGTCGGTCGCTCGCAGCGTGCTCCCGCGCGTGCTCGACGCCATGGCCGGCGGCGCGCACTTCTCCCGCGAGGGTCATGTGAGCCTGCAGCGGATCTGCTTCTTCCTGCTCGCCGACCCGTCTCTCGACGCGAACGCCGTGGGCGTGCAGGCACGCGTGGTGATCGACGAGGGCGAGCTCGAACTGGCTCTCGGCTCCGCCGACGGGGGAGACTTTCACCCCCTCGACGACGCCATGCGCCATCTTGAACGCGAGCTCGACACGTCCGCGGTGCGGCTGCGGGGCGGCGCCCGAGGACTGAAGGTCCGTGTCGAGCGTTGAAACCCACAGGCAGCCGCGCGAGCCCGGTGAGTGGACGGGCGCGCGGCCTGCGGCCGCCAGCGGGGCCGACGCCGGCGGGACGCCGCGCGCCCGGGCTGAGAGCCGCGACTGGGCCGTAGCCCTGCTCGTCGAGACAGGCGCCGTCCTCTCGAGCTCGCTGGACCTCGCCACGACGATGGACCGGGTTGCGCGCCTCACGATCCCGGCGCTCGCGGATCTCTGTGTCATAGACCTCCTCGACGACTCCGGCACGATCGCGGAAATCGCCGCGGCGTCCGCCGATCCCGCCCTGGCCCACGGCTTGGAAGCGATGCGGGCGAGGTTCCCTCTCGACCCCGGCGGGCCCCATCCCGTTGCGCGCGTCATTCGCAGCGGCGAAGCCGAGCTGCGCGCCGAGATGCACGCCGACCTGCTGCGCTCCTTCGCCCAGGGCTCCGAGCACGCCCGCTTCATGATCGAGAACGGCTATCGCTCCGCGGTTGTCGCGCCGCTCACGGCCCGCGGCCGGACGCTGGGCGCCCTTTCGGCGCTGCGCCTGACGGGAAGCGAGCCTTACACCGCCGACGACCTCGCGCTGGCGTGCGAGATCGCGCGCCGGGCGGCTCTCGCGATAGACAACGCCCAGCTCTACGCTGATCTGCGCGCGGTCGAGGGGCGGCTCGAAGCCGTCCTCGAGAACCTCGCCGAGGCGATAACCGTGATCGACGCGCAGGGGCGGACCGTCTTCGCGAACCAGGCCGCGGTCGACCTGCTCGGGCTTGGGTCTGCGGAGGATCTCGCCGAGGCTAAGCCCGGCGAGATCATGGCGCGCTTCCGGGTCCTCGATGAGGCCGGTCGCGAGCTCGGCCTCTCCGACATGCCGGCGCGGCGGATCTTCAACGGGGAGGACGCGCCGCCGTTGCTCGTGCGCAACATCGTCCGCGCGACGGGCGAGGAGCGCTGGGTGGTGGTCCGCGCGTCCGCCATCCGCGACCCCGCGACCGGCGCCATCGCGTTTGTTGCGAACGTCCTCGAGAACGTGACGGACGTCAAGCGCGCCCAGCTCGCCGAGGCGTTCATGGCCCGCACGAGCCGCGTGCTCGCCTCGTCGATGGACTACGGGACGACGCTGAAGACGGTCGCGCGCGAGGCCGCGACGTACCTCGCGGACTGGTGTGCCGTCGACCTCGTCGGCGAACGCGGCGCGATCGAACGCGTCGCGGTCCATCACAACGACCCCGAGAAGCTCGCGCTCGCCGAACGCATCGACCGCCTCCACCGGCCTTCGCCGAGCGCGCAGACCGGCGTCCCCGATGTGATACGGACCGGGAAGGCCGTGCTGTTCAACGACATCGCGCCAGAGGACCTCGCGCGCTACGCGCGCAACGACGAACACCTGCGCCTGCTGACCGAACTTGGAGCGCGCGACGTGATCATCGTGCCGCTCGCCGCGCCGACGCACGCCCTGGGAGCGATCACGCTCGTCTCCTCACACGAAGGGCGGCGGCTCACGGAGGGGGATCTGGACGTCGCGATCCGTCTCGGCCGGCGCTCGGGCACAGCCGTCGAGAGCGCGCGCCTGTACACGGAGCGGACGCGCATCGCGCGCACACTCCAGCGCGCCCTGCTCCCCTCTCTCCCCGACGTCCCCGGCCTGTCGATCGCGGCCTCGTATCGCCCGGCGGGGGAGCTCAACGAGGTCGGCGGTGACTTCTACGACGTGGTTGGCTGCGGCGGCGAGCGCTGGATGCTCGTCATCGGCGACGTCTGCGGCAAGGGCGCCGAGGCCGCCGCCGTGACCGCGCTGGCCCGCTACACGCTGCGCGCCGTCGCGATGTTCGACCCGCAGCCTGTGAAGATGCTCCACGCGCTGCACGAGGCGCTTCGCCAGCAGGGCTTCGGCGAGCAGATGTGCACCGCGTGCGTGGCGACGATAGAGCCGTTCGGCAACCGTGCACGCCTCACGCTCGCGCTCGCGGGACACCCGCAGCCGCTGCTCGTCGGGCCGGGCGACAGCGTGCACCCGGTGGGCGAGCCGGGAACGGTGCTGGGCATCGTCGACCCGGTCACGGTCAGGGAAATCGAGTTCGAGCTGCGCACCGGCCAGACCCTCGTGATGTACACCGACGGCGTCACGGACGCGGCCCGCCCGGACGCCCTTGAGACGGCGGGCCTGGAGCGCCTCGCCGCCCGCGTCGGCGGTCTCCCGCTACCGGAGATGCTCGCGCACATCGAGCGCAGCGCGGTCGAACGCGCGTCCGGCGAGCCGCACGACGACATCGCCCTTCTCGCCGTCCGGATCGCGGCGCCCGACGATCTGACATAGGGCGAGACCATGGCCGCGCCCAACCACCTGCAGATCAACGCGCGCCGCGGCAGCGACCGGCTCATCCTCGAACTCGTCGGCGAACTCGACCTCTTCAGCTCGAGCACGCTCGCTGACGCCATCGACCTGCACGAGCGCGCCGGCATGCTCGTGCTCGACATTACGCGCGTCAGCTTCATCGACTCGACAGGGCTCAAAGCGATCTTCAGCGCGCGGCGAGAGGCCCAGGCGCGCGGCGAGCAGTTCGCCGTGACGCGCGGATCACCGCAGGTCCAACGCCTCTTGAGCCTCACGCTCCTCGACGAGCACCTCGTGACGCTCCCGGCGGCGGACGCCGCGGAGAGCGTCACGGCGGAGGACGGCGCCGCCGCCGGCAGCGATCGCGCCTAGCCCCCTCTAACGACGATTCGGGCCACATCGCGGGCGTCGGCGGCGCGATGACGGGCTTGCACGCGTTCCGGCGTCGACCGTCAGCGTTCAGGCGAGCGGATGATCGTCAGGTACCAGTAACCGCACGCGATGTCGAGCACGGCGACCGCGAGGAAGAAGGCGCCCCAGCCGAACGCGCTGTACGCGAGGCATATGGCGCCCGCCGCTGCGGCGACGACGCCGAACGCGAGGCGAATGGTCCCGAAGGCGCGAAGATGACGGTACTCCAAGGGAATTATCAGCAGCCGCGTGCCGCGCCGCTGCGGAGTGAGCCACCAGCTGCGCAGGCGCTTGGCAACGCCGCCATCGGCGGGTGCCGTCATCCGCGTTGCCCCTGAGCGTGCGCGCCGTCGCCCACAACCGAATTATGGTCGCTTTCCGCTGCCGATGGGGGTTTGCACGCTGCAAGGCAGCCGATAAACCCGAGGCCTTGCGGCGTGGCCCGACCGACCGACCGGCCAGGCGCGGCGCTTACATCGCCGGCGACCGCGCCACCGTCACCGGCCGTGACGGCGGCGCGACGCACGCGCGGATTGGCAGCCTGCGCGAGGCGTCTCTGGCGCCTCATCCGGCGCGGAGCACGTAACGCGCGAAGATCCCGTCATCGGAGCATTCGCGTTCGACGATGCGAAGCTGGCAGCGCTCGAACATCGGCTCGATCAGCCACGTGAAGGTCGAGTGCTCGTCGCGGACGTGATCTTCGAGCTCAGAGCTGCTCCATTCCGTCGCCGGCGAATCTCCTCCCGTCGCGCACCAGTCCCCGATTCGCCGTTCGATCTCGGGCGGGTCAAAGTCGTAGATCACATCCCAGAGGCGAAGGACGCCGCCGGTTCGCAACATCCGGCGCATCCTGGCGAGCGCGACCGCCTTCCAGAAGTCGGGCAGATGGTGCAACGCGAGGCGGGAGTAGATGAAGTCGGCGGGCGGCCGGTCATGTTCGTAGGTGAGGAAGCCGGCGGGCACCACCGCGACGTTGCCGAGGCCAAGGTCCGCCACCTTGGCCCGGAGCGTCTCGAGCATCGGCGCCGACACGTCCACCGCCACTACGCAAGCGCACTTCGGGGCGACCTCGACGGTGAACTGTCCAGTCCCTGCCCCGAACTCCACCACCAGCGACTCGCGACCGAGGCCCAATCGCTCGAGCAGGGCGACCTCGGCTGCGGGGCCCGCGTCCTCCTTGGCGTCGTAGCGCGCGACGTGAGTAGCGTCAAGGTTCTCGCTGCCGGCAAAGCTCAGCTCATCGATCAGCCAGCCAGTGTCCCGGCGCCCGCTGCTCACGTCCACCGGATCATTCCAGACGCCACGAGCACCGATCCGGGGACCGCGCGGCACCCGACTGCGAACGCGGTGTTGCGCGCGCGCCCCTTGGGGGCGGCGCTCACAATCCGCTGGGTGCCGGGCCCATCGGCGTCCGCGGGCATACTGGGGACCGTCGACGCGCCCGAGCGAGCGATCGAGGGCGCGGCGGCGGACCGGCCGCGCTCGGATATCGGTTGGGAGTCCGACGTGATGCAGTACCTTGACGCGAAAGGCAATGGAATGTCCCGTCGTGCCCACGACCCGCGGAGAGCGAACAAGATCGGTTACTGCGACGCGCCGTCGGGCGACGGGGCGGCGTGCGCGATGAATGCGGGAGCGCGCTAGCGCCGTGGCCCGCGTTCTCGACCCCTCGGCGCCGATCGCGACGACCTCGCGCGAGCGCGTCACGGCACTGCTCGGGACGCGCCGCCGGCTGGTCGTCGGGCTAGTCGCCTCGTCCGTCGTGTCCAGCGTTGCCGAATCGGCCATGCTTGTGGCGCTCGTGGCGGTCGCCGCCCAGGTCGTCAAGGGAAGTCACGGCCACTCGGTCGGGCGCGAGCTACTCCACTTCAGCGCGAGCGTGCCCGTGCTGTTCGCGATCGCGGGCGCGGCCGCGCTTATTCGACTCGCGATGCAGTTCCCGATCTCCTACCTGCCCGCCAAGATCGGCTCCCAGGTCCAGTCGCAGCTTCGACGCGACGTCTCGCGCGCGTTCGCCCGCACGTCGTGGGCCGAGCAGTCGAGCGACCGTGAGGGCTACCTGCAGGAGACGATGACCACGCAGGTGCTGCAGGCGACGCAGGGCGCGCTGCAGGCCACGTCGATGCTCGCCGCGCTGACGGCCTTCCTGATCTTCATGGCGACCGCCCTCGTGATCAACTGGAAGGCGGCGGTGCTGCTGTTCGTGGTCGCGCTCGCGCTGCTGCTCGTGGTGCGGCCGATGAAGCGCCTCGGCGTACGCCGGTCACGGGAACTTTCGCGCTCGCAGCTCGAGTTCGCCGGCGCCCTCAGCGAGATGCAGCGCGTCGCGGCGGAGTCCCAGGTCTTCGGCGTCGAGGAACAGCAGCGTCGGCGGCTCGAGCGTTACATCAACGCCGCCCGCGACCTCTTCTACCGCTCGCAGCTGATCGTGCGCCTGACGCCGAACCTGTACCAGAGCCTGATCTACATCCTGCTGATCGTCGGCCTGACGGCCCTGTACGAGATCAACCGCCACGACCTCGTCTCGCTCGGCGCGGTCGTGCTGCTGCTGGTGCGCGCGGGCACGACCGGCCAGCAGGTGCAGGCGGCCCAGCAGGGACTCAACCAGTCGCTGCCGTTCATCGAGCGCCTACAGGAGACCGCCAAGCGCTATGCGGCGGCGAAACCAGCCGCCGGCGAGGAGCCGCTCGTGCACATCGAGCGGCTCGGCTTCGAGCACGTCTCGTTCGGCTACCGGCCCGACGAGCAGGTACTCGGCGACATCTCCTTCGAGGTGTTCGAGAGCGAAACGATCGGCGTGATCGGGCCCTCCGGCGCAGGCAAGTCGACGCTCGTCCAGCTGCTGCTGCAACTGCGCGAGCCGACCGCGGGTGCGTTCCTCGTCAACGGCGTGCCGGCCGCAAGCTTCTCGCGCGAGGACTGGCACAAGCTCGTCTCCTATGTGCCGCAGGAGCCCAAGCTCCTGCACACGAGCGTCGCGGAGAACATCCGCTTCCTGCGTGAGGACCTCAGCGACGCCGACGTCGAACGCGCCGCGCGGCTCGCGCACATCCACGACGTGGTGCTCGGCTGGCCCGGCGGCTACGAGACCACGATCGGCCCCCGCGCCGACGGTGTCTCCGGCGGCCAGCAGCAGCGAATCTGCCTCGCCCGCGCGCTCGCCGCGAAACCCGAGGTCCTGATCCTCGACGAGCCGACAAGCGCGCTCGACCCGCAGTCCGAGTCCCTGATCCAGCAGTCGCTGCGCGAGCTCAAGAACGAGATGACGGTGTTCATCGTCGCGCACCGGATGTCGACGCTAGACGTCTGCGACCGCGTGATGGTGATCCTCGACGGCCGGCTCGTGGCGTTCGACCCGATCTCCGTGCTCGAACGCGAGAGCGACTACTACCGCCGCGCCGCGTCGATCGCGACGGGCGAACTGTTGCCCTAGTCGCCCGCCGGCGTCGCCGGCTGCTCCTCCGACCGGGAGACTGGCGCGCCCCACTCGCGCGTGAGGTCCCGGCCGAGGTAACGCCCGAACTCCTCGACCTCGGGGCGGAAGCGCTCGCGCAGGTCGGCCATCAGCTGCGGGTTGGCCTGCTCGGTGGGCGCATAGATCAGGTTGCGGCGCGCGGTCTGCATGGTGCTGCGTCGCAGCCGCTGGGGCGTCAGCGCCTTCACCGCCGAGCGCGCGAGCCGCGTCATTGGCGTGCGGCCGACCGACACGTCGCTCATCAGGTCATGCAGGCGCTGCGAGCGGACCCGGCGCGACGGCTGCGTCTCGACGGTTTCGATCGTGTCGGGGTCGGTGCCGAGGAACTCGTGCACGCTCCTCAGCGTCGCGTGGTTGTCACGCCGGTAGTCCTCATAGATCAGCGTCAGCACCTGCTCCCGTCCGAACGCGTCGTGGAAGCGGCGCAGCTGGTCGGTGTAACGGACGTGGTCGGCATACAGCAGCTCGTGCGGGCGCCCGCAGCGCGGCGGGATCTGCTCGCCGCGACGGCGCGCCGGTTCCTTTTCGAGCGCGCGGCGCAGGTCCAGCTCGTCCTCGAAGTGATTGCGCGTCAGCTGGAGGTGGAATGAGCGCACGAACGACGCGGGCTCGCGGAAGATCGCGATGATCTTCGCGTCGGGGCGCTTCTCGGCGATCCGCTGCGCTGCCTGCTCGGAGAGCAGGTAGGAGGGGGAGCACTCGCCGAGGTGCTGGTCGGCGGCCGCGGACTCGAACAGCGCCAGGTAACCGTCCCAGGTGTCCGGTCGCTTCGCGTTCGGGCGCCGGAACCGCGAGCGCAGCTCCGGCGAGAAGTACCACAGCTCCTTCGGGTAGGGCATGAAGATCTGCGGGTGGCGGCGCAGCGATTCGTAGAGCGCTGTCGTGCCGCTCTTGAAGTGCCCGACGATGAAGAACTCGGGGATCCGGCGCCCGTTGTCGGTGGCGTTCATCAGCGAAAGACGTTAGTGCAGGTATGAGGCGCGCGCAAAGTACGCCGGACGCGCATGCGACTCGCGAGCGTGCCGCGCCCTGCCACCCGCCGGACAGGTGGGCAGCGCAAGCGCGTGCCGCTCCGACGGGACTCGAACGGCGAGAGTCGAGAACGCGGCGGGGCACGGCTGACCCACGGGAGCTTTCAAAGCGAGGGCCGCTCGACCCTTTGCAGCGATGCCGCTGGTGATGGCGTCCCGGGCGTCGCGGGCGTGCCGCCGCGTCGCCCTGGGACGATCATCTTGATCGCATCGGCGTGGCTCGTCGTCGCCAATCGCGGCGACTGCCCTCTCGCGTTGCGAAGTGACGCTCGCCGGAGTCGCAATGGCTGACGGGACCGAGGAGCTGAGAGCCGCTCGCCTGCCCCAGGCCATAGTCCGTAGAAACACCCCTCTCTCGGTGGCTATCCACCGATGTAGGTCGATGAAATGCCTGGGAGCCTGCCTCCATGACCACGAGCCAGCTCGAGCAGCCGACCAGCTACCGCGAGCAGGCCCTCACGCGACTCAAGCAGCGACGCGACTTTCAGGGCCACCTAATCGCCTACCTCGTCATTAACGCGGCGTTGTGGGGGGTGTGGGCGGCGACCGGCGCTGGCTATGCCTGGCCGGCCTGGGTCAGCGGCGCCTGGGGGATTGGTGTCCTCCTGAACGCCTGGGAGGTGTATTTTCGAGCGCCGATCACGGAGGCTGACGTCCAGCGGGAGATCGAACGACTACACCCCCAACGCTGAGAGGGGACGCTCTCGGTGGCCAAATCCGTTCAATCCGGTGCGAACGCCGCAGCGGCCCAAGGCACCGTCGCGGACAGTCTTGCGCCCGCGACTGCGGCATCGCCCATGACACTTCCCGGTGGCCAGCCGGTCACCAAGACCGAGACGGTGATCTCGGTGCGCGACCTGCACATGGCCTTTGGCGACTTCGAGGCGGTGCGGGGGATTGACCTGCAGGTGAGTCGGGGCGAGGTCTTTGCCTTCCTCGGACCAAACGGCGCCGGCAAGACGACCACGGTTGAGATCCTGGAGGGCTACCTCAACCGGACCGCGGGCGAAATCTCGGTGCTAGGCGTTGATCCGCAGCACGCCGACTCGGATTGGCGCGAGCGGGTCGGGGTGGTGCTTCAGGAGTCCACCGTCGAACCCGACCTGACGGTCAGGGAGTGCCTGGACCTGTACGCAGGCTTCTACGGCTCGCCCCGTCCCGTCGACGAGATAATCGAGTTGGTCGGCTTGGCTGGGAAGGCCGAAGTGCTCGGTGGCAACCTCTCTGGCGGGCAGCGGCGGCGTCTGGACGTGGCACTCGCGTTGATCGGCGATCCCGAGCTGGTCTTCTTGGACGAGCCGACCACCGGCTTTGATCCGTCGGCACGCCGCGCGGCCTGGGACATGATCGCCGGCCTGCAGGCGCTCGGGAAGACGGTCTTCCTCACCACCCACTACATGGAGGAGGCGGAGCATCTCGCGGATCGCATCTGTGTCCTGGCGGCCGGGCGAATTGTCGGGGAGGGCACCCCGCAAACGCTCGGAGGCCGCGATAGCGCGGCGAGCGAGATCTCATTCACGCTGCCGTCCGGTGTCGGGCCCGAGGATCTGCCGGCCGCAGTGGCGAGCGCCGTCACGCGCGAGGAACACGACTGCGTGGAACTGCACACCAACGCCCCGATGGAGTTGCTTGGGTCCCTGTCCGCTTGGGCCCGCGATCACGGTTACGACGTTGCGGACATCGAGGTGCACCGGCCAACGCTTGAAGAGATCTATCTGCAGCTCACAGAGGCCTCGCGATGAGCGTCGCCGCCGCGCCACAACTGCAGTATCGGCGCCGGTCCAAAGGCGCCCTGGTTCTCCACCAGCTTCGCTACGACTCCCTCGCGTTCCTGCGCAATCGCCAGAGCCGCTTCTTCACGTTGGCGCTGCCCGTCGTGTTCCTCGTGATCTTCTGCGCGCTATTCGGCAATGGCACCGTCCACGTGGCGGGCGGGACGATAAAGGAGTCCACCTACTACGTACCCGGGCTTGTCGGATTCGGCCTCATCCAAGCCGCATTCTCCAACCTGGTTATCTCGGTCACCGCTCAGCGGGACTCAGGGGTACTAAAGCGCAGGCGCTCAACCCCCGAGCCCGCGTGGGTGCTAATCACCGGCCGGGCGCTCACCGCCGTCGGTACAGCTGTGGTGATCGCGGTCATCCTGATGCTGATCGGCTCGGTCGCCTATGGGGCAACGCCGCCAGGGCGGACGATCCCCGCAATCATCGTGACGATCACCGTCGGAGCGGTGAGCTTCTGCGCGCTGGGCTATCCGCTCGTTACCGCGATCAACTCCTCTGACTCTGCCCAGCCGGTCATCCAGATGGTGATGCTGCCCCTGTACTTCATCTCAGGCGTATTCGTCCCATCCAGCCAGATTCCGCACTGGCTCGCCGACATCGCCAACGTGTTCCCGGTCAGCCACCTCCAGAAAGCGCTGCTGGAGGCGTTCAATCCGCACACCGTGGGCGCGGGGTTTGCTTGGAGCGACCTCTTCTTCATCGCCGTTTGGGGCGCTGCTGGGCTCGTTATCGCGCTGCGGCGGTTCGGCTGGGTGCCCAAGACGAGATGAAGGAACCGCGCCGAAAGGACATGTGATGGCGAACGCGTTCTCGTATGAGTTCACGATCTCGGGCTCGACTCCGCAAGAAGCCCGAGATCGGGTGCAACGGGTCCTCGGCGAGCGCTTACGCCGGCCGACCAGCGGCGGCGTCCAAGGCAACCTTCATCGCGCGATGCGGCTCAGCAAGCAAACTCCGACCTCGCTGGTGTACAAGCCGAAGTTGCAGGTTCCGCTGCCCGTCTCGATCACGGTGTGGGTCGGCCGCGAACTCCGCCGGGAGAACGTCAACGTGACGTTCACCGCAAACGGTGCAGACGAGACGCGCGTCACAGTTTCGGGCAAGGTTGGAGAAGCAACCCAGGCCGTGGCTGGCCGAGACTTCTGGGAGGGAGTGCTGGCCGCCAGCGCCCCTTAATCGCACGGCCTCCCGCCCATCGTGCGCCGCGATACTAGCGCCGAGATAGGCCGCACCGGAGTGCGACCCCACGCACGGGTACGCGCTCGCTCTCGGCGCGCCTGCACACCTCGGCGTAATGGCGGGGAGGATCGCTACCGTGTCGTGCGGCCCGACGCACCGGACACCTCCGTTGCTGCTGTCGCGCGCGGAGGTGACGATGACGGTCGCGTAAGACCGCAGCATGTCCGCCTTCGGTTCGGCCACTGCGACGCGGAGCCGTGTCACGTTCTTTCCGAGGACCGGGTGTCCAAGTCCGTCGTGATGGCGCCGAAACATCGTCGGCGAACGCGCAGTTACTGTCTTCGCAGCGTGGTCGAAGCACGGGTGAACGACCGAGATCTGACTGGTAGTGCCGCACCCGGCGAGCAGCAGCGAGCAGGGCAGAAACTAGACCCGCGGCACCACATCGGCGCGCAAACTACACCGCGCGCAGAAAGACATAGCGGGGGCGGGATTCGAACCCGCGACCTTCGGGTTATGAGCCCGACGAGCTACCAGACTGCTCCACCCCGCGTCGCACTTCGTGTTGTAGCAAAAAGCGCATCCCCAGGCCGGCTGCGCGGTTAGCATCCGCCCGTGCGCGTAGGTGTCGTCGACATCGGGACCAACTCGACGCGTCTGCTCGTCGCCGATGTCGACGCCGCTGGCACCCTCGTCGAAGTCGATCGCCGCTCGTCCGTCACGCGCCTCGGCGACGGGGTCGACAAATCGGGCGCGCTCGCCCGCCCGGCCGAGGAGCGGGTTCTCGCCGCGCTCGATGGCTACCGCGCGCCGCTCGCGGACTGCGAGCGGTCGGTGGCGCTCATGACCTCCGCGGTGCGCGATGCCTCGAACGGACGCGAATTCGCTGACGAGGTGGGATCCCTGCTCGGCATCACGACGCGGATCCTGAGCGGAGACGAGGAGGCCGCAACGACGTTCGCGGGCGCGATGTCGACGGGCTCACACGGAGCGGGTCTGTGTGTGGTGATCGACATCGGCGGCGGATCGACCGAGTTCGTCGTCGGCGACGGCGGAACGATGGCGTTCCACGTCTCGACGGCGGCAGGCGTGGTGCGTATGAGCGAGCGCCACATACACACGGACCCGCCGACACCTGACGAGCTCACCGAGCTCGCCCTGGACACGCGCGGCGTGTTCCACGCGGCGGTCCCGGACGAGCGCCGGGCCGGCGTCGCGGCAGGGATCGCCGTCGCGGGAACCGCGACGAGTGCCGCCGCGATCGAGCTGCAGCTCGACCCTTACGACCCCGCACGCGTCGAAGGGCACACGCTGTACCTCTCAACCGTCGAACTGCTGCTCGCGCGCCTCGCCGAGCTCGACGAAGCCGGGCGCCGCGCCGTTGTCGGGCTGCACCCGGACCGCGCGCCGACGATCATCGCGGGCATGATCCTGCTGCAGGAGTCGATGAACCTGTTTGGCCTCGACGCGGTCGAGGTCTCTGAGCGGGACATCCTCGCCGGCGGCGCGCTGGCGCTGGCGGGCGCCCCTGCTGCGCCCTAGGCCAGGTTCGAGCGCCTCGGGTAGGCGATCTCGGGGTCGGTCAGGACGTTGACCAGGGCCGGTGCGCCCGCGGCGAAGGCGCGCTCGAGCGCCGATCGCAGCTCGTCGGGCCGCGCGACGAGCTCACCGTGGCAGCCGAGCGCCTCGCACACCAGGTCGTAGCGGGTCTCGGGACGCAGGTCGGCGATCACTGAGTAACCGTAAAGCGCCTGCATCGGATGCTTCTCGAGCGCCCAGATGCCGTTGTTGCCCATCACCGCGATGACGTTCACGCCGTGGCGCGCGAGCGTGTCGAACTCCATCCCTGAGAAGCCGAACGCGCCGTCCCCGAGCAGCAGCACGACTTGGCGTCCGGGATGCGCGAGCTTGGCGGCGAGCGCGTAGCCGGGTCCCGAGCCAAGGCAACCGAACGGCCCGGGGTCGACCCAGCAGCCCGGCTCGAAGCTGTCGATGACACGCCCCGCATAGGAGACGAAGTCCCCGCCGTCGCCGACGACGATCGCGTCCCGGTCGAGCATCGCCCGTAGCTCGCCGTAGACGCGCATCGGGTGCAGAGGCGCGCGCGGGTCCTGGAGTTCCCCGAGCTCGCTCGCGCGGCGCTGATCCTCCTGGGCGCGCAGGTGCGCGACCCAGCCGCCGCTTTCAAGCGGGCCACCGCAGCCCTCGGCCAGACCGGCGAGCGTCGACGGGATGTCGCCGTAGCACTCGGCTGCGACGGCGCGCGGGTGGCCACGCTCCGGTTCGACGCTGTCGACGACGATCACGTTCGCGTCCTCGTCGAAGACGGCGCCGAAGGCAAGGCGGAAGTCCATCGGGACGCCGATCACGAGGGCGACGTCGGCGCCCGCCAAGGCGACGGAGCGCGTACGCGAGAACGCGAGCTCGTGGTCGGCGGGCACGCAGCCGCGGCCGAGGCCGTTGAGGAACACCGGGATCGCAAGTCGCTCGGCGAGCGCGCGCAGTGCACCCTCGCCGTGCGCCCAGTAGAGGTCGCTCCCGGCCATGATTACGGGACGTTCCGCGCCCCGCAGCAGCTCCACCGCGCGAGCCAGCTCACCCTCGTCGGCGCGCGTCGGCGGGTGTGGCGCAGCGCCCTCGGCCTCGTCATCCTCGCCCTCGGAGAAGACGTGGTCGAGCGGCAGGTCGACGAACGCGACACCGCCGTGCGGCGTGCTGGCCGCGGCCACGGCATCGTCGATGAGGCCCGGCATCTCGCCCGCCGACGTTGCGGTCGCGGCGAGCTTCGCGAGCGGACGGACGAATGGGACGTGGTCGATCTCCTGCAGCGATCCCTGCCCCCAGCGCATCGCGGGCGCGCGGCCGCCGAGCACGAGCAGCGGCGAATGGTTCGCTTGCGCGGACGCCATCGCGCTCATGCCGTTCGTGACGCCGGGGCCCGCCGTCAGTGCGCACACGCCGACGCTCCGCGTGACCTTCGACGTGCCCTCCGCGGCGAACGCCGCGGTCGCCTCGTGCCGCGTGTCGACGAGTTCGATCCCCTCCGCGCGGCAGCCGTCGTAGAGCGAGAAGAGATGCCCGCCGGAGAGCGTGAAGATGCGCGTCACGCCGTGTGCGCGCAGCCGCCGGGCGATCAGTCGCCCGCCGTGAAAGGTCTCGACCTGGCTGACCTCGGCCACGGGGCGACTCTAGCGACCGATGCCCGGGGAGGGAGTCGAACCCCCACGCCCTCTCGGGCCGCCGATTTTAAGTCGACTGCGTCTACCGCTTCCGCCACCCGGGCCTTTCGGCCGCCCTAGTCTATGGACGAAAGTGCTGCGCGAAGAGCATTTTCATCGGCGCGCAACTTTCGCCGCGTTACCGTGTCCTTATCTTTAGTTAGCGGCGCCTTAGATAGGGGAAATAGGGTCCCAGCGATGGAGGCATCAGCACTCAGACGGCAGCCCACGCTCCGCAGCCTCGGCATGCCCGGACCGATGCTGCGGATGCAGTCGGACGAGCGTCTCATCGCGCTGACGCGCCGCGGCAACAACGCCGCATTCGAGGTGCTCTGCTCGCGCTACCAGGCGCGCCTGCTGGCCTTCTGCCGCCACATGCTCGCCTCCCGCGAGGACGCCGAGGATGTCCTGCAGGAGGTCTTCGCGGCTGCGTTCAACGCGATCCTCGCCGACGAGCGCGAGATCAACGCGAAGCCGTGGCTCTACCGCATCGCGCGCAACCGCTCGCTCAACCACCTGCGTCGCGCGAGCGCCGTGGGCGTCGACTCGATGGACATCCACTTCGCCGAGAACGGCATCACGACGAGCGACAAGGTGATGCGCCGCGAGAGCTTCCGCGAGCTCGTGAATGACGTCGGCGAGCTGCCCGAGACGCAGCGCACCGCGCTGCTTCTGCGCGAGATCGACGACCTCTCCTACGATCAGATCGCGGCCGCGATGGACACGACCGTCCCGTCGGTCAAGTCGTTGCTGGTGCGCGCGCGGATGTCACTGGCCGACGCCGCCGAGGCGCGCAAACTGACCTGCGAGGACGTCCGGATCGAGCTCGCCGAAGCCGCCGAGGGTCTCGGCAAGCCCACGGCGGGGGCACGACGCCACACGCGGGATTGCGAGCGCTGCGGTGCCTACAAGCGCACGCTCAAGGACAACAACAAGGTGCTGGCCGGCCTCGCGCCCGTGGCGCCCCTGCTGCTCCTGAAGAACCTCTTCCTCGGCAAGATCGGCTCGTCCGCGGGCCACGCCGCCGCCGGCAGCGGCGCGAGCGCCGGCACCGCCGCGGGCGGCGGGGTCGCTTCGAGCGGCCTCGTCACGGCCGGGATCGGAGCGGTTGCGAGCAAGGCCGCGGCCGGGATCGCGGCGGCGGCGCTTGTCACCGCCGGGGCCGTGGCCGTCACGCACTCGACGCCCGAAGGCGGCGCCGCCGAAACGGCGAACGTCGCGCATGCCGCTCCCGCTGTCGCGGCGGCACACAGCGACGCGCCGGCGGTGCTGCACCGCGCGGCCGCGGCGCACACCGTGACGCACGTGCGGCCTCCCGCCGGACCCGCGGCGCCGCAGCGCACCGCTGCACCGGCGACGACGACGACGCCCGCGACGGTCTCGACCGCCACCGGCCAGCCCACCGAGGTGACGACGGAAGAAACGAAACTGCCGGGAGCGACGACGGAAGCGTCGGCGCAGGGTGCCTCGTCCACGACGGATCCGATCGCGACGACGGGACCGACGGGCGTCACCGCGGTCGGTGCGCCCGAAGGCGAACGCGCCAGCAGCGAAGAAGAAGCGCCGGCAGCGACCGAAACGACCACCACGACGCCCCCTCCGGCGACCGAAGAAGTCCCGCCGGCCGGGGAAACGCCGGTCGCCGAATAGCGCCGCGGCGGCCGTCAGCCGCCGAGCGAGAAGAGCGATTCGAGGTCGTGCTGCGAGTACGCGGCGAAGGCGACCATCGTCTGTGTCCTTGCGACTCCCGGCAGGGCGCCTATCTTCGCGGTCACAACGTCCGCGAGGCGCTCATGGTCTGGCACGTGCACCACGGCGACGAAATCCCACTCGCCAGTGACCGAATAGGCCTCCGCGACGCCTTCGACGTCGGCGAGGGCCGCGCCGAGAGTCGCGAGCGCGTCGCGCTCGGACTCGATCAGCACGACCGCGTGGGCCATCGACATGGCGCGATGATAGTCGCCCGCGGAAGCTAGACGGCGGCTCGGAGACCAACGCCCACCGGGGCGCCGATCGCGACGCCCGCGAAGCCCGAAACCCAGCTAGCTTCCGCGACGACGGCGGGCAGCGCGAGGAGCACGATGGCTATCGCGCCGGTGCCGAGCAGATCGGCGGTGTGTTCCTCGCCGCCGCGCGCCGCGAGCAGTTGCGGCGCGGCGTAAGCGGTGAGCAGCGCGAGCGCCGCGCCGTTCGCGCCCGTCGCCAGGGGAACACTGTTGAGCGCGAGCTCGAGGAGCTCGCCGGTCACCGCCGCCGCGAAGAAGAGCACGAGGACGACGAGCGGGCCGCGTTCGCGCTCGAGCAGCGTGCCGAAGAGCGCGCACGCGACGAGCGCGACGAAGGCGTAGCCGCCGTTCTGGTAGAGGAACGGGGAGGTCAAGAGGCGCCACCACTTGCCTTCCAGCGGGCCGACCACCGTCGCGTTCAGGTAGATCGTGGGTCTCGCGTGTACGAGCACCCAGCCGGCGCAGCCCGCCGCCACGAGCGAGACGGTGGCCCATGGGCGCTCTACGCTCCAGGCCGGCGCGCGCACCCGGCGCGCTCGCCGGGGCTTGCTGTCGGGGCGCGGTATCTTCGGCGCACGGCGGCGGATGCGCTGGCCGCAGTACGGGCACTCGGTCACGTACGGGCTTACCTCAGACCCGCAGTGCTTGCAGACCACGAACAGATCAGCACCAGAGCCCATGACGTCTCATTCTACGGTGGCCGTCATGCCCGCCGGTGAGCCTCTGAGATACTTCCGCCCATGACATACGGATACGACAAGCGCCTGTACATCCTCGCGTTCGACCACCGTGGCTCCTTCGTGAAGACGTTCTTCGGCATCGAGGGCGAGCCGGACGAGGCACAGACGGCCCAGATCGCCGACGCCAAGCACCTCATCTTCGAGGGCATCTCCCGCGCCGTCGCCGACGGCGCGGACGCCCAGGCGGCCGGCGTCCTCGTCGATGAGCAGTTCGGTTCGACGGTGCCGCGGGAGGCGCACGAGCGCGGCTACACGCTGGCGATGCCGGCGGAGCGCTCCGGCCAGAAGATGTTCGACTTCGAGTACGGCGATGACTTCGGCGCCCACATCCTCGAGTTCGACCCCGACTTCACGAAGGTCCTCGTGCGCTACAACCCCGACGGGGACGAGCAGGCCAACGCCGACCAGCGCGAGAAGCTGCGCCGCCTCAGCGACTGGCTGCACGACAACGGCCGCCGCTTCCTTTTCGAGCTCCTCGTCCCCGCCGAGGAGGCGCAGCTCGAGACCGTCGCCGGCGACAGCGACCGTTACGACGCCGAGCTTCGCCCGGAGCTGATGCGGCGGGCCATCGCGGCACTGCAGGAAGCCGGCATCGAGGCCGACGTGTGGAAGATCGAGGGCGTCGAACGGCGCGAGGAGTGCGAGATGCTCGTCGCCCAGGCCCGCAGCGGCGGACGCGACGGCGTCGCTTGCGTGCTGCTGGGGCGCGGTGCGAGCGACGCGAAGGTTGACCACTGGCTGCGCCAGGCCGCCCCCGTGGAGGGCTTCATCGGATTCGCGATCGGACGCTCGATCTGGTGGGATCCGCTGCGCGCCTTCGTCGACGGCGACCTCGAGCGCGCCGCCGCCGCAGAGCGGATCGCCGCCAACTACCGGCGCTTCATCGGGGTCTACGAGGAGGCCGAGCGCGGCTGATGCGTCCGGCACTGAAGATGCGCCGCAGCCTCGCCGAGCTCGAGCAGGAATTCGCGCGCGAGACCGAGCTCGACCGCGACCGCCGCAGCTCGCTGATCCGCGCGAGCGAGCAGCGGTCGGCGCGCCGCGGCGTCGACAAGCGCAACCGGCATGGTCGGCTGCGTTTCTTCGCGCTGCTCGTGACCCTGCTGCTGACGGCGGTGCTCGTCACCGCCGTGATGTTCGAGACGCTCTACCTGCTGCTTGCCTAGCGCGTGATCCGCCGTGCCCCGCCGCCAGCGGGACGGGCGCCGTCTGGGCTGCCCGCGCCCGGCCGTCCGGCGACGGCGCCGGACTCCACTTCGCTGTGGATCTCCAGGTAGATCTCCTTGCGGAAGACGGGGACCTTCTGCGGCGCCTGAATTCCGATTCGCACCTTTTCGCCCATCACGGAGAGGACGGTGATCTCGATCTCGTCGCCGATCATGATGCTCTGGTTGGACTTGCGCGTGAGGACCAGCATCTTCCCGTTTTCTCTCCCCGCCGGCCCGATCGGCCAGAGTCCAGTGGATGGATCAGCATAATAATCGCGGCGGCGGGCGAACCACGCCGATCTCCGCAATTTGCGTAGTCGCAACCGCCGGATCGGCTCTACAGATACGGTAGTGTCCCGGTCCGTCGATGCCTAAGCGTTCACTGCGCCCCCACCTTAACCAGATCCGCACCTGGGTGCGACAGGGCCGCACCGACGCCTGGATCGCCCACCAGCTCGAGGTTTCGGTGCGCGACATCGAGCAGTTCAAGAGCCAGAACGAGCTCGAAGAGGACGCGGGCGGCGAGACGAACGGCTACCCCGACGAGATCGACCTGCGCGCCGAGGACGACGCGCTCATCGCCGCGGAGCTCGAGGCGGCCGAGGCCGAGGCTGAACGCGAGCGCCTTGCGGCCGCGGACCGCGAACAGGAGGAAGAAGACGACGGGGAGGACGACGACGAGGAGGGCGCGATGAGGCGCACGCGCCGTCGCGGGCGCCGCGGCGGACGCGGACGGCGCGTGCGCGGCGCGACACTCGAAGGCACGTTCGACCACGGCGACGAGGGTTTCGGGCTCTGGCTCGACCCTGCGATCACCGAGAACCCGGTTTACGCGGAGCATTGGGCGGGGCACCGCCCGGTCGAGATCACCATCGAAGAGGACCGCATGGTGATCCGTCGCGCAGGCGACGACGACTAGCCCGCCGGGGGCTCGTCCAGCCGCCCGCCGGCGTAGTCGGCGGCGCCGCGCAGGTAACGCCCGAACGCCGCGTCGGCGACGATCGTGGGATCCCACGCCCACGGCTCTTCGGGCGCGGCCCGCATCGCGAGCTCCACGCACCAGCCGGTCCCGTCGTCGTAGAGGTCGGCGAGCTCGCGGGCGGTGAAACGGCCGCCCAGGCGCCGCCGGAGCTCGGCCACGAGCCTCGTGGTTACGAGCTCGAGCTTCGCGGCCCGGTCTTCCGGCGCGGCGGCCAGGCGACGTTCGCCGCTGTGCCACTGTTCGATCGCTGCCCGCAGCGCCACGGGCGCGAGGCTAGCAGCGAGGCGCCGTCAGTTTGACGGCAGCCCGGTGACCATGTACTGCTGCTCGCCGCGGTGCGTCATCCCCATCCGCAGCGCCTCCGCTTCGATCGTGGAGCGCGCTTCGAGCGTCGAATGCTCGCGGCGCAGTCGCGCATGTTCGCGCTCCAGGCGCGCGAGCGTCGCGTCCACGCCGCGCGACTGGCGCCACGCGTCGAACGTCGACAGCGCGGCGCTGGCGTAGAGGACCGCGAGGCCGACGAGAACGCAGAGGAAGACCGCGCGCCCGACGCGATCCCAGCGCACGCCGCCGTGCGAACTGCGCCGGCGCGAGCGCGCACGGGCTGCTGAGGAGGCCGTGGCCATGGCAAGCGCATTCGCGCTCGCCGACCGCATTCCTGCTAGCCGCGCCGAAAGGCGCCGGCGCCCGCGAAGACGGCGGCGGCGCCGAGCTGCTCGTCGATGCGCAGGAGCTGGTTGTACTTCGCGACGCGGTCCGTGCGCGACGGCGCGCCGGCCTTGATCTGGCCGCACCCGGTCGCCACCGCGAGGTCGGCGATCGTGACGTCCTCGGTCTCGCCGGAGCGGTGGCTCATCACGGCCGTGTATCCGGCGCCCCGCGCCATGTCGATCGCGGCGAGCGTCTCGGTCAGCGTCCCGATCTGGTTCACCTTGATGAGGATCGAGTTAGCGACGTCTTCCTGGATGCCACGGGCGAGCCTGCGGGTGTTGGTGACGAAGAGGTCGTCGCCGACGAGCTGGACCTCGCCGCCGAGGCGGCCGGTCAGCTCGCGCCAGCCCTGCCAGTCCTCCTCGTCCATGCCGTCCTCGATCGAGACGATCGGGTAGCGGCCCGCCAGTTCGGCCCAGTAGCCGACGATCTCCTCGCGGCCGAGCGTGCGGCCCTCGTGCTCGAGACGGTATGCGCCGTCGGCGAAGAACTCGCTCGCCGCCGGGTCCAGGGCGATCGCGACATCGCGCCCGGGCTCATAGCCGGCGCTCGCGATGCCGTCGACGAGCAGCTCGAGCGCCTGCTCGTTGGAAGCGATGTTAGGCGCAAAGCCCCCCTCGTCGCCGACGGAGGTGCTCAGGCCGCGCGCATGCAGTGTCGCTTTGAGCGAGTGGAAGACCTCGCTGCCGACGCGGATGCAGTCGGCGAACGTGGCGCTGCCAAGGGGGACGATCATGAACTCCTGGAAGTCGACGCTGTTGTCGGCGTGCGCGCCGCCGTTGAGGACGTTCATCATCGGCACGGGCAGGATCCGCGCCCCGTCACCGCCCAGGTGCCGCCACAGCGGCATCCCGGCCTCGGCCGCGCGGGCCTTCGCGAAGGCGAGCGACACGCCGAGAATCGCGTTCGCGCCGAGGCGCGACTTGTTCTCGGTGCCGTCGAGGTCGATCAGCGTGGCGTCGAGCGCTCCCTGGTCGCCGTCGAAGCCCGCGAGGGCGTCGGCGATCTCGCCGCACACGGCGCCGACGGCGCGCGTCACGCCCTTGCCGTGCCACTGTGGGCCGCCGTCGCGCAGCTCGACGGCCTCGAACTCGCCCGTCGACGCGCCCGACGGCACCGCGGCGCGTCCTTTCGCCCCTCCCGCGAGCGCCACGTCGACCTCTACCGTGGGGTTCCCGCGGCTATCTAGGATCTGGCGGCCGTGCAAGCGCTCGATCGCGCCCATCGGCCGGCGGCTAGGCTTTCGCCGCGCTCTTCGGTGCCGTGTACTCCTTGCAGTTCGGCACGACGAATCCTTCGCGGCATTCGGTCTGGTCTTTCCAGTGTTCTTTGAATTCCTTGACGAACTTCGCGAGCGCCTTCTGGTCTTTGGCGACGCTGAGCTGTTCTTTGATCCGTTTGTGCTCCTTGCTCAGCGGCTTGGAGGTGCCCGGGTGGATCGACTTGACTTCGTAGATGTAGTAGCCGAACGGCGTCTTGACGGGCCCGGATAGCGTGTTGAGCGGCGCGGAGAAGATCGCTTCGCTCAGCGCCTTGGCCTCCTGCCCCTTCACGACTTCCTTGAGCAGGCCGCCTTTGGCCTTGGAGACGGGGTCGATCGAGCGGGCCTTGGCGACTTCGTCCCAGCTCTTGCCCGATTCGATTTCCTTCTTGGCTTCCTTTGCCTCCTGTTCGGTCTTTGTGAGCACGAGCTCCACAGACCGTGTTTCGGGCGTGCCGAACGTCGATTTGTTCTCCTCGTAGTACTTCTTGATTTCCTCTTCGGAGACTTTCTCGTTTTCGGTCAGCACCTTGTGCTGGATTTTCTGCGAGAGCATGTTGAGCTTGACGCGCAGCAGCAGGTCGGAGACCGTCTGGCCGGAGCTCTTGAGGAATTTTTCGAATTCGGCGGTGCTCGGGAACTGCGTGTCGCGGATTTTCTCGAATTCCTTGTGCACCTGTGAGTCGGTGACTTTGACGTCGAGGTTTTTCGCTTCGCCGAGCACCCATTCGGAGGAGATCAGGTAGTTGACGACCTCTTTCTTGAGCGACTCGTACTGCGTTTCGCACTGCTTCTTGAGCTCTTCGTGCGTCTTCGGCTTGACGCCTTTCGCTTTCGACTGGACCGACTCAAGGTGGGCGATGCACGCGCCGTAGGAGGGCGGCATGGGGACGACGGGGGCGCCGCCTATCTGGCCTGCGCTGGTGGTCGCAGCGACCTGCAGCCAGTGATCGAACGTCGTGTTCTTGATCGCGTTGCCTTCGACGGTCGCGATCGAGTCGCTGGGCACGCCACCGCAGGCGGCGAACGCTATACAGGCAAAGAAAACGGCGCCGAGCGCCGCGATGGGACGAGCGAGTCGTTTCACGCTGCCACGACTGTAGCGGATCATGGCTGCGGTCCGTTCGCTTCCCCGCGGCCGTCGCGGCGGACGACCGCGAGAAGCGTGTCGGCTGCCTCGACGACCGCCGCGAAGCGCTCCGGCCCGGCGTCGGGGACGCGGATTGTGACCTGTGAGCGGCCGCCTTCGTAGAGCGCGTCGGGGAGCTCGTCGCGCAGCACGCGAGCACGCTCGGCGTCGAGTTCGATCGGCACGACGGCGAGCCGGCCGCCGCGGAAAGTCACGCTGCGGGCGCCCGCCTCGCCGAGACGGATCCGTGCGCGTTGCAGCGCCAGCATGTTCTCGACGGGCTCGGGCGGCTCGCCGAAGCGGTCGAGCAGCTCTTCGCGCAGCCGTTCGAGGTCGGCGACCTCGACGGCCGCTGCGACGCGCCGGTGGACGTCGATCTTGGCCTGCTCGTACGGGATGTACGCGGCCGGCACGTAGGCGTCGACGTTGACGTCGAGTCGCACCGGCTCGGGGCGCTCCGGCAGCTGTTCGGACTCGGCCTCGCGCACCGCCTCGTCGAGCATCTGCATGTAGAGCTCGAAGCCGAGCGCGGCGACGTGGCCGGACTGCTCGTCGCCGAGGAGGTTGCCGGCGCCGCGGATCTCGAGGTCGCGCATCGCGATCTTCAGGCCCGCCCCGAGCTCGGTGTGGTCGGAGAGGGCGGCGAGACGCTGCGCGGCCTCGGGGGTGAGTGCCGCCGCCGAGTCGTAAAGGAGGTACGCGTATGCCCGCTCGCGGCTGCGGCCCACGCGGCCGCGGATCTGGTAGAGCTGCGAAAGGCCGAAGCGGTCGGCGTGCTCGACGATGAGGGTGTTTGCCTGGGGGATGTCGATACCCGACTCGATGATCGACGTGCACACGAGCAGGTCGGCGTCGCCGCGCAGGTAGGACAGCATCGTCTGCTCTAGTTCGCCGTCCGCCATCTGGCCGTGGGCCACGAGGACGCGCGCGCCGGGACACAGAGCACGCAGGCGCTCCGCCGTCTCGTCGATCGTCTCGACGCGGTTGTGCAGGAAGAAGGCCTGGCCGCCGCGCGCGAGCTCGCGCTCGATTGCCTGGCGCACGAGCTCCTCCTCGTACTCGCCGACGTACGTGCGTACCGGGCGCCGGCCCTCGGGCGGCGTCTCGATGACGGATATGTCGCGCAGCCCCGCGAGCGACATCTGCAGGGTGCGGGGGATCGGCGTCGCCGACATCGCGATGACGTCGACCTTGAGCTTCAGCTGGCGCAGGAGTTCCTTCTGGCGCACGCCGAAGCGCTGCTCCTCGTCGACTATCAGCAGCCCGAGATCCTTGGCACGCACGTCGCGCGAGAGCACGCGGTGCGTTCCGATGAGGATGTCGACCTTGCCGCTGGCGAAGCCCTCGATGGCGGCGTTCTGCTCGGCGGTGCTGCGGAAGCTCGAGACGTGCGCGAGCGTGATCGGATAGTCCGCGAGCCGCTCGGAGAACGTGCCGAAGTGCTGCTGCGCGAGGATCGTCGTCGGCGCGAGCATCAGCACCTGTTTGCCTTCGACGGCCGCCTTGAACGCCGCCCGCAGTGCGACCTCGGTCTTGCCGTAGCCGACGTCTCCACAGATCAGGCGGTCCATCGGGCGGGGCGCCTCCATGTCGGCCTTCACGAGCTCGATCGCCTCGAGCTGGTCGGGCGTCTCGGCGTAGGGGAAGCGCTGCTCGAATTCGCGCTGCCAGTCGGTGTCCTCGCCGAAGGCGTGGCCGCTGCGGCGGCGGCGCTCGGTGTAGAGCGTCAGCAGCTCGCCCGCGAGCTGCTGGGCGGCGCGCCTGGCGCGCGCCTTCATGCGCTCCCAGCGGCTGCCCCCCAGTTTGGAGAGGGTCGGGCTCTCGCCTCGCGCCCCGACGTAGCGTGAGATCTTGGCGAGCTGGTCGGTAGGTACGAGGACGCGGTCCTCGCCCTCGTATTCGAGGTAGAGATAGTCGCGTGTCACGCCGTCGACCGTCCGCGTCTGGAAGCCCGCGAAGCGCGCGACACCGTGGTCCTCGTGGACGACGTAGTCGCCGCTGGACAGTTCGCCGAAGGAGCGAAGGACACCGCGGCCAGCGACACGGCCGCTCGTGGAGCGCTCGGGGCGCCGGCGCAGCAGCCGGTGCTCGGGCACGACGGCGAGCCGGTAGCCGGGGGCGACGAAGCCCTCGCTGAGCGCCGCGGCGGCGAGCGTGAGCTCGCCCGCGCCGCGCTCCCCGAGCCAGCTCGCCTTCAGGCGCCCGAGGTTGTATGCGAACCGTTCGCCCTCGCCGCGGTGCGGGAAGGCCACCACCGTCTTGTAGCCGGAACGGATGAGGCGCTCCAGGCGTGGCTCGGCTTCGGCTAGCGAACGCGACGGGCCGTCGGCGGATTCGGCGCGCAGCTCGACCCGTTGGCCGGCGGAGTGCGCGGACAGGCGGACGTCGACGCGCCGCGCGAGCTCGCTTTCGATCTGCCGCGGCGGGACGTAGAGGTGGTGTGCTTCGTGGTCGTCGAACGCGGCGCAGACGTCTGACCAGTGGTCGCCGAGGACGCCCGCGAGCTCCTCGTCCGCCCCCACGATCACGCGCACCTCGCCCGCGAGCTCGAGCAGCGGCCGGAAACGGTCGACAGGCAGGAGCTCTGCGACGTCGGGGCGCTCACCGTCGGCGGCGAAACCGCCCGCCGCCGCCAGCTCCGCGAGCTCGCGGTGCTCGAGCGCGAGCTCGGCGGCGGGCGCGACGAGCACCTCGTCGGCGTCGCCGAGCGAGCGCTGGGTGAAAGTCGAGAACCACCGCAGCGACTCAATTTCGACGTCGAACATGTCGACGCGCACGGCGCGCTCCTCCGTCGCCGGGAAGAGATCCATGATCCCGCCGCGTAGCGCGAACTGGCCGCGCTCGGAGACCTGTTCGACGCGCTCGTAGCCGGCCGCGACGAGCTGGTCGGCGCACTCGTCGAGGTCCAGCAGATCGCCGACGTGCAGGGCGAACGAACGGGGCCGAAGCTCGGGGTCGGGCACCTTCTCGGACAGCGCTACGGCGCTCACGACGACGACCGGACCGTCGCCCGCGCCTGGCGAGAGGAGCGCGTCGAGCGCCGCGACGCGCAGCCCCACCAGGTGCGCCGGCGGCGCGAGGTGCGACTCGTACGCGACGCCGCGCGAGGGGTAGTACCCGACCCGGCGCGGCGCGAGCCACGCCTGCAGCTCGCCCGCGAGGTCGCGGGCGGCGCGGTCATCGCCGACCACGACCATCGTCGGCCGTTCGCGCGAACGCTCGTCGAGCTCGACCAGCGAGGCGATCGCGTAGGGCCTCAGCGCGGCGGACACGAACGCCTCGCCTCCGTCGCGGCCGAGCCGCACCGTCGCCTCGTCCTCTGTCGCGAGCCGCGTGAGCGCGCGCAGCTCCCCGGGCACGCTAGGCCTCCTCGAGGATCAGCCGTTCGACGTGGCCGGCCGCCTCGTCGATCAGGCTGTCCACTTCGGCGTCGCTCTCCCGGAAACGCCCGAGTACATAGGACGACACGATCTCGGGGTCGGTGCTGTCGGGCCGTCCGACGCCGACGCGCACGCGCATGAACTCCGGGGTGCCGAGCGCTCCGCGGATCGACGCGAGACCCTTGTTGCCCGCGAGACCTCCGCCGAGGCGGGTCCGTACCTCGCCGAACGGCAGGTCGATCTCGTCGTGCACGACTATGACCCGCTCGGGGGCGAGCTTCAGCGCGCCGCGGGCGGGGCCGGCGGCGCGGCCGACGTCGTTGTAGAAGGTCTGGGGCTGCAGCAGGGCGACGCGCGGGCCGCCGGGTGCGACGCGGCCGGCGAGGAAGCGCCCGGCGTAGCGGTCGCGGGCGCGACCGAGGTCCCAGCGTTCCGCGAGGACGGCGAGGACCCTGAAACCGACGTTGTGGCGGGTGCCGCTGTATTGCGGCCCGGGATTACCCAGGCCTACGATCAGCCAGTCTGCCGGCTCACCGGCGAACGGCCTGCGCAGCGCCTATTCCTCGGCCGCCGCGTCCTCGGCCGCCGGCTCCTCCTCGCCCACGACCTCCGTCTCGGACTCGATCTCCTCCTCGACGGTGGCTTGCAGGCGCGGCGCCGACATAAGCGCGACAACGGTGTCGTGGACGTCGTCGAGGATCTTGACCCCCGCGGGCGCCGCGACGGCCTCCAAGAGGACTGTCTGCCCGATTTCGAGCTCGGCCACGTCGTACGTGATCGACTCGGGGATCGCGGTGGGCAGCGCTTCGACGTTGACCTCGCGCGTTATCTGCTCGAGGATCCCGCCGAGCTTGGCGCCCGCGGCCTGCTCCGCGTTGAGCAGTTCGATCGGCACGACGGCGTGGATCTCCTCGTCGAGTCGAACGCGCATCAGGTCGATGTGCGTGACCTCGCCGCGAACGGGGTGTCGCTGGGCCTCCTTGAGCACTGCGGGCGTCGCTCGACCGCCGTCGACCGATACCTCGATGACCGCGGAGGACGCCGCAAGGGCGACGCGCAGCTCGCGGGCGTCGGCGTGAAAGCCGATCGCCTCGCCGCTGCCGCCGTAAAGGACGCCGGGGACGCGGCCCTCGCGCCGCAGGCGGCGCGCCGCACGCGAGCCTTCGGGCTCGCGGCTGGTGGTCTGAAGCTGTGCGTTCTCCTGCGCCATGGCGGCGTTTGACTCTAGCAACCGGGCGGCAGGGCGCCGCGCCGCTGCCGGCGGGTTGGAAGTTTAGAAGAGCTGGTTCTCGCCGCCGAAGACGGCGCTCACCGAGTCGTCGACGAAGATGCGCCGGATCGAGTCGGTCAGCAGGTCGGCGCACGGCAGAACGCGGATGTTCGCGGGCCGGTCGTCGCTGATGTGGACGGTGTCGGTGACGACGACCTCCTCGAGGCCGCTGGCGGTGAGGTTCTCGAACGCGTCGCCGGAGAAGATGCCGTGCGTCGCCGCTGCGTAGACGCGCTCCGCGCCTTCCGAGCGGACGGTCTCGACGGCCGCGCGCAGCGTGCCGGCGGTGTCGATCATGTCGTCGACGATCACCGCGGTCTTGCCCCTCACGTCGCCGATGACGTAGCCGATCTCGGCGACCTGCTGGGCCGGGCGCTCCTTGTCCAGAATCGCGAGCTCCGCGCCGAGCTTGGACGCGAAGTTCTTGTTGAGCTTCACGCGGCCGGCGTCGGGCGCGACGATCACGAGATCCTCCAGGCCGAGGTCCGCGAAGTAGCGCGTGAGCATGAAGAGGGCGGTCATGTGGTCGAGCGGCTTCTGGAAGAAGCCTTGGATCTGCCCGGCGTGAAGGTCCATGGTGAGGACGCGGTCCGCGCCGGCCGCCTCGAGCATGCGGGCCACCAGACGGGCTGAGATCGGCTCGCGCGGCGAGGACTTCTTGTCCTGCCGCGAGTAGCCGAACCACGGCGTGACCGCGATGACGCGGTGCGCCGACGCGCCGACGGCGGCGTCGATCATCAGCAGCAGCTCCATCAGTGCGTCGTTGGCGCTGACGCCGGCGGCTGGATTGGCCGCGGTTGACTGCACGATGAAGACGTCGGCGCCGCGGATCGACTCCTCGTAGCGGCAGTACGCCTCGCCGTTGGAGAACGTGCGCAGCGTCACCGGCCCCAGCTCGACGCCCAGACGGTCGGCGATGTCGGCCGCGAGCTGCGTGTTCGAGCGACCGCTGAACAGCATCAGGCGCTTGCTGTATTCGATCGGCAGGCTCGCGGAAGAGCTCTCCGTGCGCGTGTCGATCGCGCTCATCTCATCGCGCAGTGTAAAGGGCCGGCGCCGTGCGGTCACGCCCGCCCCGGCTCGCGGTCCGCGTAACCCTCGACGTTGCTCTGGCGCTCGCGCGCGATACCGAGCGCGCGAGCGGGCACGTCCTCGGTGATCACTGAGCCGGCGGCGATCACGGCGCCGTCGCCGACGGTGACCGGGGCCACGAGCGTCGTGTCCACACCTGTCCGCACGTCTGCGCCGATCGTGGTCCTGTGCTTGGCGCGGCCGTCATAGTTGGCGGTGACGGTGCTCGCGCCGAGGTTCGTGCGCTCGCCGATGTCGGCGTCGCCGATGTAGGAAAGGTGCGGGATTTTGGCCTTGGCGCCGACACGGCTGTTCTTCACCTCGACGTACGAGCCGACCTTCGCTCCCGGGCCGATGTCCGCTCCGGGACGCAGGTACGCAAACGGGCCGATCGTCGCGCCGTCGCGCACCACGGCGTCGAGCACGTATGCGTTGCGCAGCGTGCAGTCCCTGCCGATCTCGCTCACACCGCGGATCGTCGTGAAAGGCTCGATGACGGTGTCCTCGCCGATCGACACGCCCACATCGATGATGGTGCTCGCCGGGTCGACGATCGTCACCCCTCCGAGCATGTGACGCTCGTTGATCTGCGTTTGGGCGATCCGGGCGGCGCAGGCCAGGTCGACGCGGTCGTTCACGCCGAGGACGAGCAACTCGTCGCCGACGGTGCGCGCCTGGACACGGCCGCCTTCGCCCGCGATCAGCTCGAGGACCTCGGGCAGGTAGAGCTCGCCCTGCGCGTTCGCGTCCGATAGCCGCGGCAGCGCGCCGGCCAGCGCGCCGGCGCGAAAGGCGTAGATGCCGGCGTTGACCTCCCGAATCGAGAGCTCGTCGGGCGCGGCGTCGCCGGGGCGCTTGGTCTCGACGACGCGCAGGAACGCCCCGTCCGCGTCACGCACGATGCGCCCGTAGCCGGCCGGGTCGTCGAGCGCCGCCGCCGCGACCGTCGCGTCCGCGTCGGCTTCGGCGTGGGCCTCGAGCAGGGCGACGAGCGCCTCTGTGGAGACGAGGGGGACGTCGCCGTTGACGATGAGCACCGGGCTGTCCTCGCCGATCTGCGCGGCGCCCAGGCCGGCGAGGGCCGCACCGCCTGTGCCGTTGGAAGTCGCCTGGACGGCGATCTGCACGTCGTCGCCGGCGAACCGGGCAAGTGGCTGCTCGGGCGAGTCGACGAGCACGATGCGCGCGGCGCCGGTGCCACGCACGGCGTCGAGTACCCACGCGACGATCGGCCTGCCGCAGATCTCGTGCAGTACCTTCGGCTTCTGCGATCGCATGCGCGTGCCGCGGCCGGCGGCGAGGATCAGGACCGTGGCGGCGCTCACAGCGAGATGTTATTCGCTGCCCCGGAGGCGCCTGAAGTTGGGGGGCAGGGATTCGAACCCCGATTCTCAGGACCAAAACCTGATGTCCTGCCGTTGGACGACCCCCCAGCGCGCATCCGAGGATAAAGCCTGCCCGGCGGGAGTCACGAGCGGCGGCTGCGGCGGGGAACCCTGCCGCCGGCGGCGCCGACCTCGCTCGCGGGACCGTCGGCCGTGGGGATGCCGAGTACGCGCATCGACTTCAGCCCGAGGCTCAGCTTCTCGCGACCGTCGCTGGAAGAGACATCGAGCCCGGATAGCTCGCGGACACGCTCGAGCCGGTAGTAGACGGTGTGGCGGTGCGTGAAGAGCCGTTGTGCGGTCCCAGCGACGTTGCCGTCGGCTTCGAGGAAGGTCTCGAGCGTCTTGACGAGCTCGGTCTCGTACTGCTCGTCGTACGCGACGAGGGGCTCGACGGTCTCCTGGTAGAAGCGTTCCAGCTCCCCCGGGTTCTCGCTCATCGCGGACAGGAGCAGCCGGTACGCGCCAGTCTGCTCGAACGCGAGCGGCCCAGCGCCGCCGGCTCCCTGCGCCACGTTCGCGGCGAGGAGGGCTTCGCCGCTCGCGCGCACGAGGTCGGCCGGGTCGGCGGCGACGCGGCTTCGGCCGAGAGCGAAGGAGAAGCCGGTCATCGCGGCGCCGAGCTCGCCGGCGACCGCTTCGGCGGCGCGTTCCGCGACCGCGTCCTCCGTCGTCGGGACCAGCACCAGGACCTCGGCCCCGGCTCCCTCGCGGTCGTTGAGGGCCGCGACGGCGCCGCTGCTGACGGCGCGCGCGCCCCGTTCGGCTAGCGCCCGCATCCGTCCGCGCCATCCCTGCTGCGTGGGCGCCTGCGGGTGCGCGCGCGCCACGATGATGCTCGCGCCGTCGGCGATGAGTGGCGCGAGCGTGCCGGCGCGCTCGAGGACTTCGTCCCGCGTCGAGACCTCGCGCGCCGCGAGGGCCCGCAGCAGCTCGCCCGACTCGGTCTCGCTGATGCGCTTCGGCGCGCGCACGCGCTCGACCTCGGAGGCGATGAGCGTGACGACGAGTCGCCGCAGGGATTCCTGGCCGTCGCCGCGGACCCGCATCACGAGGGTGCCGACTGCGTTGTCGGCGACACGCAGCTGATGCACCTCGACGCCGCTGCCGCGCGCGAGGAGGGCGCGCTCGTCGGCGGGGCTGCGCGCGGCAACGGCGAGCGTCGAGCCCCAGGCGTCGGCTACGGCGAGGCTTCCGTCCAGGGCGCGCGCTGCGGCGCGCAGGACCTCCGGCAACCCGGCGCCTGACTCCACGGCCTGCGTGATCGCATCGAACGCGACGGTCTCGGACATGCCGGCGTCAGCCCCAGTAGTAGACGGCGGCCAGTGCCCCGGCCACGCCTATCCCGATGAGCAGCGCGAGCACGTACAGCGACAGGATCGCGGCTGTGAAGCGTTCCCAGCCGCGCTGATACGAGGTCCATGCCGGCCGGAGAATCAGCACGACGTAGAGCGCCAGTGCGACGACCGCCGCACCGGCGCCGATCAGCTCGTTGACGCTCGATCTGCTCATCGGTCCGTGGATTGTTGCGCAAGTGCCTGTCGGGGGATCACATTGCCTGCGCCCATAATGCCGGGTTCCCGCCGTCGTTGAGGGCGCGCGCGGCTGCGGCACAGCGCTGGCGCGCCGCGACGCCCGCAAAGAGGCCAACGACCGTCGGCCCGGAGCCTGCCACCATCGCGTGGTCGGCGCCGATCGCGCGGACCCGCTCGAGCGAGCGCGCGATCGAGGGGGCGAGGGAGATCGCCGCGGCCTCGAGGTCGTTGCGCATGAGGTCGGCAGGCGGGAGATCCGTCCCGCCGGCGAGCTCGTCGTGGACCTTCCGGGCGAGCGCGTCGAGCTCGCTGCTCGCCCTGCCAATGCCGAGCGAGTCGGCCCGATCGTAGACGGCCGCGGTCGACAATCCGTGGCCCGCGGGCAGCACGAGCACCCACAGCCCGACGGGCGACGGCAGCGCGCGGAGCTTCTCGCCTGCGCCTCGTGCGAGCCAGCGGCCCGGCGACAAGAGGGCCGGGACGTCGGCTCCGAGGTCGGTCGCGACCTCGCGTACGAGCGTCTCGTCCTCGGTGCCGGCGCGCGCCGCTATGAGGGCGAGCGACGCGGCCGCGTCCGAGGACCCGCCCCCGAGACCCGCCGCGACAGGTATGTGCTTATCGATCCGCAGGAGCTGTCCGGGCCCGTCCCAGCCGCTGCGCTCGCGGAACAACGAGAGCGCACGCGCCGCGAGGTTTTCGCCCTCGACGCCGGGACAGACGACGCTGTCGGCGCCGTCCGCGTCGCTGATCTCGAGCTCGTCGCAGAGCGTGATCGCCTGCATGACGGTCAGCAGCTCATGGCGACCGTCCTCGCGCCGCGGCCCCACGGCGAGCCCGAGGTTGATCTTCGCGGGGGCGCTGCGCCTCACAGGTCGATCTCGACGGCCAGACTGCGGAACTGCTGCGGTGAGAGACGCTCGGCGCGGACGTCGGCGGGCAGCCCGAGGTCTGCCAGCGCAGCGGCGAGGCGTTCATGGTCGACGGCGGGGGACCCGACGAGCTTCAGCGAGCCCGCGAGCGTCTTGCGGCGATGCGCGAACCCGCTCGAGACCAGCTGCCGGACGGCCGCCGAGGGGGATTGGTCGGTGCGGGTGAGCGAGAGCAGGACGGAGTCGACGTTCGGCTGCGGGTGGAAGACGGTTCGCGGGATGGACCGCACGACCTTGACGTCACACTCGAGCTGCGCGAGCACCGACGGTGAGCCGTAGGACGCGGTGCCGGGCCGGGCGGCGAACCGCTCGCCTACCTCGCGTTGCACCATGACGGTCCAGCGCCGAATGGAGGTGAGCTCGGCGATCGTCCGGAGCAGCAGAGTCGCGGCGATGCCGTATGGGAGGTTCGCGACCATTGCCGTCGGCCGCGGCTCGAGGTCACCAAGGTCGACCCTCAGCGCGTCACCCCAGTGCAGCGCAACGTTCCCGTGGCGTGCAGCGACCGCGCCGAGCGCCTCTTCCAGTCGCCGGTCGACCTCTACCACGTGCACGAAACGCCCGCGTTCGGCGAGCAGCTCGCTCAGGACACCGAGACCGCCCCCGACCTCGAGCACGACGTCTTCGCTATCGAGCGACGCTGCACGGTCGATGACGCCGAGAATGTTCGGGTCGACGAGAAAGTTCTGACCGAGGTCGCGATTTGGCTTGATGCGGGGCTCGCGCATGCGTCGGCGCGGTGGCTGGCCATCATGCCGGGCGGGGCGATTCACGTCCAGCGGAAGACTCGTCGGCCGTTTTCCTCGACGTGCGTTCCAAGTTCGGTCGGCGTTTCACCCCGGAGCTGGGCCACGAACGCGAGCGTGTGCGCCACGAGAGCAGGCCGGTTGCGCTCGCCGCGGAACGGCGCGGGCGTGAGGTACGGCGCATCGGTCTCGACGAGGATCAGCCCGACCGGCACGCGGGCGGCCGCCGCCTGTAGGTCTGTCGCGTTGCGGTAGGTGACGTTTCCGGCGAAGGAGATCGCGTAGGCGCGCTCAATGCACTCGTCGAGGCGCTCCGGCATCGAGAAGCAGTGCATCACGACCGGTACGTCGGCTGCCTCGGCGAGCCGCGCGAGCGTCTCCTCCTCGGCGGCGCGCGTGTGGATGACCAGCGGCAGATCGAGTTCGCGCGCGAGCTCGATCTGCGCGGCGAAGGCGCGGCGCTGGTCGTCGGCGGGCGCGTAGTCGCGGTAGAAGTCGAGCCCGGTCTCGCCAACGGCGACGCAGCGCGCGTCCTGAGCGAGCGTCCGCAGCGCAGCGGTCGCCGCGTCATCGAAGCCTGTGGCGTAGTTGGGGTGCCTGCCGACGGCGGCGAACACAGACTCGAACGTGCCCGCGGCCCGCAGGGCAGCGCTTGACGAGGCCTCGTCCGTGCCGATCGTGAGCAGCCGGCTCACGCCCGCCGCCGAAGCCTCCTCCACCAGCGCCGAGTCGGGCTCGTCGCACAGGTCCAGGTGGGTATGTGAGTCGATCACGCGGCGCCATCATCGCACGCGTCGCGTGTCTGTCACCGACCGGGCCGGATCGAATTGCCCGACTGCGGCGCGATCTAAAACGCAGACGGCCCGGCGTTTGCCGGGCCGTCTGTCGCTAGTTGCTCTGACTCAGTCAGACCGCGGCGCTTAGACCGTGCACCTTTTATGTCTCTTCAGGAGTCGGTAGCACCGTTCGTATTTCGACAGTTTCGATTTGAGTTTGTTCACGACGATCGGGTTGGTCGTCGTGATCGTCCGAGTACTCGTCACCGTCGGCCCAGTCACCGTCGACGTCACCGTGGACGGAGGCGAAGTCACCGTCTGGGTTTTCGTCTGCGTCGGTCCAGTGACCGTTTCGGTCGTGGTCGTCGTCGGCCCGGTCACCGTCTGCGTTTCGGTCGTCGTCGACACCGGTTCGGTGGTCGTCGACGTTACCGTGTGCGTTTCGGTCGTCGTCGGCCCGGTCACCGTCGACGTCACGGTCGATGGCGGCAAGGTCACCGTTTCCGTTTCGGTTTCGGTTTCGGTCAGGGTTTCCGTTTCGGTTTCGGTTTCGGTTTCGGTTTCGGTCACCGTCGAAGCCGGTTCAGTTACCGTCGACGCCGGTTCCGTCACCGTCGTTTCGTATTCGGTCACCGTCGAAGCGGGTTCAGTCACCGTCGACGCCGGTTCCGTCGTCGTTTCCGTTTCGGTCACCGTCGAAGCGGGTTCCGTCACCGTCGATGCCGGTTCGGTCACGGTCGTTTCGTATTCGGTCACCGTCGAAGCCGGTTCCGTCACCGTCGACGCCGGTTCCGTCGTCGTTTCCGTTTCGGTCACCGTCGAAGCGGGTTCCGTTTCGGTCACGGTCGACGCGGGTTCAGTCGTCGTTTCCGTTTCGGTCACCGTCGAAGCCGGTTCCGTCACGGTCGATGCCGGTTCGGTCACCGTGGTTTCGTATTCGGTCACGGTCGATGCCGGTTCGGTCACCGTTTCCGTTTCGGTCACGGATTCCGTTTCGGTCACCGTCGAAGCCGGTTCCGTTTCGGTCACGGTCGACGCGGGTTCAGTCGTCGTTTCCGTTTCGGTCACCGTCGAAGCCGGTTCAGTCGTCGTCTCCGTTTCGGTCACGGTCGACGCGGGTTCGGTTTCGGTCACGGTCGACGCGGGTTCGGTCACCGTGGTTTCGTGTTCGGTCACGGTCGACGCCGGTTCGGTCACCGTTTCCGTCTCGGTCACCGTTTCCGTTTCGGTCACCGTCGAAGCCGGTTCAGTCGTCGTTTCCGTTTCGGTCACCGTCGAAGCAGGTTCAGTCGTCGTTTCCGTTTCGGTCACGGTCGACGCGGGTTCGGTCACCGTGGTTTCGTGTTCGGTCACGGTCGACGCCGGTTCGGTCACCGTTTCCGTCTCGGTCACCGTTTCCGTTTCGGTCACCGTCGAAGCCGGTTCCGTTTCGGTCACGGTCGACCCGGGTTCGGTCACCGTTTCCGTTTCGGTCGTTGTCGGCCCGGTGACGGTTTCGGTCGCCGAGACCGTCTGTGTTTCGGTCGTCGTCGGCCCGGTGACGGTTTCGGTCGTCGTCTGCGTTTCCGTGACCGTCACGGTTTTGGCGGCATTCGCCACGGACGCAGCCGCAAGAGAGAGCACGGCCACGACGACTACAACGACAGCGGCGAAGGCTGTACGACCGGTCCCGCTAGGTGTTCCGAGCTGCGACATTGGCTCTCCCCAGTTGAGTATTTCGCGTGCGTGCTAACTCTGATATGTGGTTTGGCGGTCGGCCCAGCCCTGCCTGCTGAGACGAGACGGCGCAGACCGTACCAGATCGCGTCGCGCTTTGCATCACTCTGCAGTCGGCTGACGGTGAGCCCGGGATCCGCGCCTCCCGGCGGGGCCGCGGACAAGGACGCCGAGGGGCCTCGCGGCCGCCTCGCACGACGGCGTTCCGGCAGCCCAGCGCGGCGCGCCGGTAGTTTGAGGCGCGCGTCGTCGGGCGCCGGCGCGCGCCCCTCCCCCGCTCGCTAGAGGGTCGGTGGCGCCCAGCGTACGGAGCCGTTCGCCAGCACGACGCCTTTGACGAGCACGGGTTCACCGTGGTGGGGGATCGCCTGACATGCGAACGTGACGCCCGTCGTAGACAGGACGAACTGCGGGCAGCTGACGGTAGCCGGATGCCCGTGCTGGCGCAGGTATGTCTCGATCTTCTGCGCGAGGTGCGTCGTGTTGACCGTGTGCACGGCCGCCGGATACGTGTACGTGACGACGAGGTGAGGCGTGGTCGAGATGATCTTTACGCCGACCGGTATTGAGCCGGCGTCGAGCGCCGCGGTGCAGTTGAAGCTGTGGCCGACTTCATCCGCGACGTTCGTCGGGCACGTGACGTGCGTCACGACGGCGTACTTCGTCGCGAAGTCGTGCTCGACCTGGCTCTCGACGCCGGCGGGGTTGAGCGTCGTGCTCGAACCTGTCGCCGCGACGACGACGATGACGATCACGACGGCGGCTGCGACTGCGACGGCGGCCACGGTCCACCATTTCACAGGCCGCTCCTGCTCGCCGTCGGGCCGCTCGTGCTCGGCGTCGGGCGGCTCCTGCTCGCGGTCGTGCTGATCCTGCTCGGCGTCGGCTGCTTGGTCCCCGTCGTTCATGGGGCGGGAGTATACGTAGATGCCGTCGGCGGGCGGAGCGGTCGACGCGACCTGCCGCGCGCGTACGCATCCGGATCAGCGTCCGGCGAGACTTGCCGCTCGCGCAGGGCGCGCAGGCAATGTAAGCTCGCTCGCCATGCGCGTCAGACTTGGGCGCAACGGAACGGCGCCGCGACCCGGGGACGCCGCGGCGCTCGTCTTAAGGATGCGGCTGTCGCTGGTCGCCCTCTGCGCGGTCGGCGTTCTGCTCGCCACCGCGACGCAGTGCTGGGCGTCCGGTCAGAGCGTCGAAAAGACCGGGCCGCGCGGCTACGCGCTTTCGGTCGAACGCACGCTCGACCAGGGCGGAGCGGTCGGCGTCACGCTGAACAACACCGTCCCGGCAGGGCGCCTGCACAACCCGCTTGAAATCCTGGCGATCGCCAAGGCGAACCCCAAGGTCGCCGAATATCTTCGCGAACACCCGGGGGCCGGCGAACCGGGCGTCGCGCTTCTCGGCACCGAACACTGGCAGGTGACATACAGCGAACCCGGGCCGGGCGGCAAACCGACCCAGGTCGTCTACGCCGTGGTCGACGACGCCACCGGCGCCGTCACGGAAGCCTGGACAGGTTACGCGGCGATCTGGCCCATGGCGCGTGGCCCCAAGGAAGGTTTCGGCAAGAACGTCACGTCCTGGTACATCTGGATTCCGCTCTGCCTCGTGTTCCTGGCGGCGTTCATGGACTTCCGCCATCCGCTGCGCCTGCAGAACCTCGACCTGCTTGCGTTGCTGGGACCGTCGATCTCCGTGTTCTTCTTCAACAAGGCGCGCGTCGACGTCTCGGTCCCCGTTCTCTACCCGTTCCTGGTCTATCTGCTCGCGCGCGTGACGTGGATGACGGTCCACGGACGCTGGCCTGCGCTGAAGGTGAACGTCGGGCCCGCCGTCCTCGTCGTCGGGATCGTCGCGCTGCTCGCCTTCCGCGTATCCCTCGACGCACGCGAATCGAGCGTCCTCGACGTCGGCGCCGCGAGCTCGATCGGCGCTCAGCTCATCACGGAAGGCAAGCCGCTGTACGACAACTTCCCCGCCAAGACGGAACACGGCGACACGTACGGCCCCTTCATGTACGAGGCGTACGTACCGTTCACGGCCACGCTGGGGGGCCCCAACCAGCAGGAAGGCTCGAGCCAGACGGCCGCCCACGCCGCCACGATCTTCTTCGACCTGCTGTCGACGTTCCTGCTCTTCATGATCGGGAGGCGAATGCGCGGGCCGACCCTCGGCCTCGCGATGGCCTACGGCTGGGTGAGTTACCCGTTCACCTCGTACGTAGTCAACGTGAACTCGAACGACGCGCTTCCCGCGGCTCTGATACTCGCGGCACTTTTGGCGGCGGCGTATACGAACCCCCTCGCCGATGTCGCTCGTGGGCTGTCGATCGGCCTCGCCTTCCTGACAAAGCTGTTCCCGGCAGCGCTGGTCCCGATGTTCGCCGTCGCCGGCCTGCGCGGGCGACGGCTTCGCACGCAGATGGTCGCGCTCGTCGGCGTCGGGCTGCTGGTCGCGGTCGTCGTCGGCGCTTTGCCGGCTCTGCTTCACGGGCCGTCGCTGGCAACCGTCTGGGAACGGACCGTCGGCTTCCAGCAGGAACGTGACTCTCCGTTCTCGCTGTGGGGCCTCTACAACATCCGCTTCATGGTGAAAGTCGTGGGCGTGCTGGCGATCCTCTTCTCGCTCGGGCTCTGCTTCTGGACGTACAGGTCGGGTGTGGCCGTCCTCGCCGCGGCGTCGGCGGCGAGCGTCCTTGCCGTCGAGATGGCCCTCGAATACTGGATCTACTTCTACATCGTCTGGTTCTTCGCGCCGCTCCTCGTCGCGCTGATCGCCGGCAACGAACCGCGGCGCACGACATCCGGGAAACGCGAAGCGCGATCCGGGGCGCCCGCCCGGGAGCGGGCACCGGCGGCCGTCACCTGACGCGCGGCTCATCCGAGCTGCGCCTGCGCGCGTAACACGCGTGCCCGTTCCGGCGACCGGGCGACTCGCCGTCCCGCGGCGACGGGTAACCTCGCGCGCCATGGGCGCGCCGTCAACCGCGACCAGCCCTCCGCGCCCGGCGCATGCAAAGCCGTCCCGGGCTTTCCAGCCGATCGACTTCGGAGTGCTCGCCGCGTATGTCGTGCTGTGCGCGCTCGCACTCGGCCGCGAAGCGCTGCTTCACCCGACTCGCGAACTGATCGGCGTTGGCTTGGGGGGCGGCCGCGACGAGGAACAGTTCGCCTGGGATCTGCAGTTCGCGGCGCACGCGCTCACGCACCTCGAAGATCCGCTCCACACCACGCTCATCTACGCGCCGCTGGGCAGGGCTCTCGCCTGGACCGCGTCGCTTACGTCGCTCGGCATCGCGGCGACGCCCCTGACGCTGCTCTTCGGCGCGTTCGCGTCGTTCAACGTGGTCGCGGTCCTCGCTCCAGCCGTGAGCGGCTGGGCCGTCTACCTCATGTGCCGCATCCTCTCGCCGCGGGGAGCCGGCCGCGCCCCCGCCGTCGGCGGCGGCGCGCTGTTCGCAATCGGCACCTACGAGGTGGTTGAGACCGCTTCGCACCTGAACCTTTCAGCCGTGGCGCTCGTGCCGGTGGCCGTCGCGCTCGTCGCGCTGCGCCTGCAGAGGCGAATCGGCCCCGGGTGGTTCGTGACGCTGCTCGCGGTGACGCTGGGCGTACAGATCTACACGTCGAGCGAGGTCCTTGCGACGATGACCGCCGCCGGCGTGCTGCTGCTCCTGGCGACCTACTGGTTGGTGCCGCCCGCTCGCGTGCCGATGCGCGCGCTGCCCGCCGAGCTCGTGATCGCGTACGGCGGCGCCCTGGTGATCGGCTTGCCGTTCCTGTTGAGCTTCTATCACCACCGCACCGAACTGCCACACGTCGAAGGCGGCGTCTGGCACGCGGATCTCGCCAACCTCTTCGTTTCGACGCCGGTGACGGAGGTGCCTGGAGTCGGGAACGCCTTCGGCGTCGGCGCTTCGCACCTCTCCGGGGTCGTCACGGAGCAGGTCGCCTACGTGGGCGTCCCGCTTGTGGGGATGCTCGCGGCGTTCCTCTGGGAGCAGCGCCGCACGGCCGCCGGCCGCTTGACCGGGATCGTGCTCGCGGGTTCGCTCCTGTTCGCGCTCGGAAGCAAACTGACGGTACTCGGCCACGAAACGGCGTTCCGGCTGCCCTGGGAGCTCGCCGAAAAGCTCCCCTTGCTGAGCTCAGCGATCCCGGCGCGCCTGATGCTCTACTTCTGGCTCGCCTGCTCCGTCGCTTGCGCGTACTTCCTGGCCAGGCGCGAAATCTGGCGCTGGCTGTTGTTCGCGGTCGTGCTCATCTCCGTGGCTCCGGCGAGCTTCGTTAAAGCTGCCAACGCGCACCTGGAACGCCCCGCGCTGGTGAACGACCGGCGCCTGCTGGCCTCGGTGGTACCGGCCGGCGCGACCGTGCTGACGGTGCCCTTCGGTCAGGTCGGCGCGGAGATGGGCTGGCAGGTCCAGTCGGGCCTGCGCTTCCGTTTGGCCGGCGGCTACGTGGGCTTCTACAATCCCGAGCGTTACGTACCTTACGAGCGCGCGATCAGCGCGCTCGAAGGCCACTGGAACGGCGTTTCGATCAGGCCGGAACTGTGCGGTCTGATAGCGAGTTCGGGCAGCTCGATCATCCTCGAACGGCTCGGGGACTCCACGGGAAGGTTCCCGGACGTCTTTCGCGAACTCGGCCTGCGCCCGCGCGAGATCGGGGGTTTCCGCGTAGCTGACGTCGCCCCCGCGCTCCGCGCGGCCGGCGCCTGCGCTGCGAGCTGACGAGCGGTCGGCGGCAGCGCGCCGGCCCGCGCGACTACTGCCGCTGCTCCTGGCTGGCTTCGCTCGCGGAGCGCTCCTTCGGGAAGAGCGCCGGCAGCGCGGCGACGGTGCGCGGATGAGGCGAACGGAAGCTCGCTGCGTCGAGCGCGAGGTCGGAGTCCGCGTCGAGGGCGGCGAGCAGCCTCTCGACCGCCGCCGGGAGGAAAGGCCAAAGCAGCACGGCGACGCTGCGCACGCCCTCGACGAGGCTCCGCAGCACCGTGTCCAGTCGCTCGCTCTCTCCGTCGTCCTTGGCGAGCTGCCAAGGCGCGCTCTCCTCGACGTAACGATTCAGGCGCCTGACGCGCACCCAGATCTCCTCGAGCGCCCCCGTTAGGTCGGCGGCGTCGAAGCGCTCCGCGACGCGCGCGGTGAGCCCGTCGAAGTCGGCGACCAGCGCGCCGTCAAGCTCGCCCGCCGAGACCGCGCCGTCGCGGTAGCGGCTGACCATCCCGATCGTGCGGCTCGCGAGGTTCCCGAGATCGTTCGCGAGTTCGCTCTCGTACCGGGTCTCGAAGGACTGCGTCGAGACCGAGCCGTCCTGCCCGAACGGCACCTCGCGCAGCAGGTAGAAGCGCAGCGCGTCGGTGCCGTAGCGGTCGATCACGGCGAACGGGTCGAGCACGTTCCCGAGCGACTTGCTCATCTTCTCGCCGTCCATCAGCAGGAAGCCGTGCACGAAGATCCGTTCGGGCAGCTCGATGCCGGCCGCGAGGAGCAACGCCGGCCAGAACACGGTGTGGAAGCGCAGGATGTCCTTGCCGATCAGCTGGTAGCTCGGCGGCCAGAAATCGCCGCCGGCCGCGCCGGGCGCGAACTGCAGCGCCGAGTAGTAGTTAAGGAGCGCGTCGAACCAGACGTAGAAGACGTGCTCGCTGTCCCAGGGCACACTCACACCCCAGCTCAGGCGCCGCCTGGTGAGGGGGATGTCGCGCAGGCCCGAACGGATGAAGGCGTGCGCCTCGTTGAAGCGCTCGCGCGGCAGCACGAATCGCTCGTTGGTGGCGTATAGCGCTTCGAGCGGCTCCTGGAAGCGGGACAGCGCGAAGAAGTAGTTCTCCTCGCGCTCGATCGTCAGCTGGATGTGGTGGATCGGGCAAAGGCCGTCTGCGCCGATCTCGTTGTCGACCTTGAAGTCGGCGCAGCGCGGGCAGTACCGCCCCTCGTACAGGCCCTTGTAGACGTAGCCGGCGTCGTGGACCGAGCTCAGGACCTCCTGGACCACGCGTTCGTGCTCGGGGTCGGTCGTGCGGATGAAGAAGTCGTTTGTCGCGCCGAGGCGCGGTGCGAGCGCGCGGAAGCGCTCGGCGTTGCGATCGGCGAGCTCCTGCGGCTCGATGCCCTCGGCGTGGGCGGCGTCGGCCACGGGCTCGCCGTGCTCGTCCGTGCCGGTCAGGAAGAAGACCCTCTCGCCGCGCTGGCGGTGGTGCCGTGCCATGACGTCGGCGGCGATGGTCGTGTAGGCGTGGCCGAGATGCGGCGCCGCGTTGACGTAGTAGATCGGCGTCGTGACGTAGAAGCTGTCGGCCACGGCGCTGAGGCTACTCGCCCCCGGCGCGCCGGTCGTACAGGTCTTTGGCCCGCAGGCCGGTGAGCCGGGCGAGTGCCTGCGCGGCGGCACGTGGCCGCGCGCCCGCGTCGATGAGCCGCTCGAGCGCCTCGCCGGCGCGTTCCACGTCGAAGGAGCGGCGCGCCCGCGGCGCGACGACGAGCGTCACCTCGCCCCGCGCCGGGCTCGCGTCGTAGTGGGCCGCGAGTTCGACTGCCGCGCCGCGTCGCACTTCCTCGTGGACCTTCGTGAGCTCGCGGCAAACCGCGACCTCCCGGCCCGGGTCCGCGCGCGCGATCGCGGCGAGCGTCGCGGCGAGCCTGCGCGGCGACTCGAACGCGACTGTCGTCTCGTCGGCGTCGAGCTGCTCGATCAGCCGCCCGGCGGAGCGCTCGAGAAAGCCGACGAAGCGAAAGCGCTCGCAGGGAAGCCCGGACGCCACGAGCGCCGTCGTGACCGCGCTGGCCCCGGGCAGCACCTCGACCGGCTGCCCGGCGTCGCGACAGGCCCGTACGACGGTGAAGCCGGGGTCGCTGAGGAGTGGCGTCCCGGCGTCGCTCGCGAGCACGACGAGTTCGCCGGCGGCGACGCGCTGTGCGATCTCGCCCGCGCGCGCGCGTTCGGTGTGCTCGTTCAGGACGGCGAGGCGAGCGTCGATGTCGTGGGCGGCGAGCAGCGCGCCGGTGCGCCGCGTGTCCTCGCAGGCGACGAGATCCGCGCGCCGCAGCGCGTCGAGGGCGCGGAGCGTGATGTCGCCCGGATTGCCCAGCGGTGTCGGGCAGATGAGAAGCCTGCCTTGGCCGGGGGAACTCGCGGACATTCGGCAAATATAGGTACGGCGAATGCCCGTGGATCAAGAGCCCCCCACCCAGTACACGCGCTACCGCTCCGTGCGTCGCCCGTTCTCGGGCGAGCGCGCCGGCGCGCTGCCGGACCCGAACGAGATCCGGCACGGCGCCGAGCAGCAGCCCAAGGTGCGCCGGCGACGGCGCATCACGCCGTTCCGCGTCATCGCCGCGGTTTTGGCCGTGCTCGTCGGCTGGGTGCTGCTCTCGGCCGTGCTCTTCCTGATCAGCTCGCACTTCGAGCGCACGCCGCTGCCGGGGAACGTGAAGGCGGTCCTCGACCCCTCCGGCTTCCCGCTGACTTCGGTGAACAACATCCTGATCCTGGGCTCGGACCGCCGGCCGAAGAACAGCAAGGAACCGGGCGCCGAAACGACGGGCTACGGGCGTTCGGACACGATCATGCTGATCCGCACCGGCGGCGGGCACGCGGCGCGCCTGTCGATCCCGCGCGACACGGTCGTGAACATTCCGGGCCACGGCCTGGAAAAGATCAACGCCGCCCACGCGTACGGCGGCCCCGCGGAGTCGGTGAGCGTGATCAAGCACTGGCTCCACATCCCGATCAACCACGTCGTTGAAGTCAACTTCGAAAACTTCCCGCAGCTCATCAACGCCATGGGCGGCGTGACGTACACCGGCGGCTGCGTCCACTCGCTGCTCGACGGCGGCAGCGCCAACGGCGGCTTCACGCTGCGTTTGCGCGCCGGCACGCACCACATCGACGGCGAGGAAGCGCTCGCGCTCGCGCGTACGCGCGAGAACCTCTGCGCGCCGAACCAGGACGACATCAACCGCGAGGAACACCAGCAGGCACTGTTCAACGCGATGCGCAACCAGCTGCTGTCAGTCTCGAGCTTCCTGCGCCTGCCGTTGATCTCGTGGGACGCGCCGCCCGCGATCATCTCCGACATGAGCGGGGCGGAACTGCTCGGCATGTTCACCGCCCTCGCGCTGACGGGAACGCCGCCGACGCGCGTGCTGAAGCCGACGGGGTCGGTGGTGCTGCCCGACGGCGGGGACGGACTGACGATCTCGCAGCAGGCGCGCGAACACTACGTAGCGCAGTTCATGGCCGGCTGACGCCGCCGCTCAGTCGCCGGACTCGGTCTTCTTTGCCGGCTTGCTGTCGGGCGACTTGGCGTCGCTCTTGGCCTCGCCCGATTTCGCTGCCGGCTTCTCCGCGGCCTTGTCGGCCTTGTCGGCCGCCGCGGCCTCGCGCTGGCGGCTGCGCGTGCCGTAATCCGTGTTGTAAAAGCCCTTGCCCTTGAAGTGCACGGCCGGCGGGTGCAGCACGCGCGTCACCGGGACCCCCGTCTCGGGGTCCTTCTTCAGCGGGTCGTCGCTGATCGACTGCTGGATCTCGAACGTCGACCCATCGGGGCGCCTGTACTCGTAGATCGGCACTGCGGCGGGGAGTATAGGAGCCGCTCAGGAGCCCAGCAGCGGCCTGGTGCTGCGCACTGCGGTGATGATCGAGTCCCTGAAATCGCGTTCGGGCTCGCTGAGGATCCGCAGCGCGAAGCCGTCGGCGAGGGCGAAGAGCACGTCGGTCACGGACGCCGGGTCGGCCGTCAGCGCAACGACCCCGCGGCCCTGCGCGTCCGTGAGGATCTCGGTCACGGTCTCGCGCGTGCGGCGCAGCAGGTCGGCGAACTCGAGCGCCACCTCGTCGTTGCGGCGCGCGAGGGTGAACATCTCGAAGATCAGCGTCGTGAAGTCGGGGTCGTCGGTCAGCCCTTCCTGCAGGTCCATCGCCATCAGCGCGATGAAGTCATCGGCACGCTTGGCCGCGACGAGGCGCTCGCGCAGGCTCGCCAGGCGCAGCTCGCAGTCGTGCCGCACCGCCTGCACGAGCAGATGCTCCTTGGTGCCGAAGTAGTAGTGCAGCAGCCCCCGCGATACGCCGGCGTCGCGCGCCACCTGGTCGAACGTTGCGCCCGCCAGCCCGCGGCGCGCGACGTTGCTGCGCATCGCTTCGATGATCCTCTGGGCCTTCTCGCCCGACAGCGGGCGATCGGCGCGCGCGCCCGTGGCGTCCGCCTCGGTCGTGCCCACCGATCCCGCCCCGTCAGACCGCCGCGCCATCAGGCGCGGGCGCGCTGACATCGGGAGCGGAGTAGTCGAACTCCTCCTCCGCGCCGAACATCAGGTCCAGCAGCGTCGAACGGGCGCTCTCGCTGAGCGCGAGCGCAAGCACGGCCCCGAGGACCGCCAGCAGAAGAAGCCTGCCGAGCGGCAGTCGGCGACGCGCCTTGGACGTGTCGGTCTCTCCCATCGTTCCCTCAGCTCCTCCCGTAGCCCGAGGACAGCCGCCCGCTTGTCGTCGCGGACGCGCCTGAGCCTATCAGGCGTGAAGCGCCGCCTGCTCCTGCGCCGACGGGAACGTCCAGGCCGCGCGCCCGCGCCGCTCCTGGCGAAAGGCGAAGCGCAACTGCTGCGGCGGGCGCAGCTCCGCCGCCGCGGGCCGGAACGTCGCGCACGGCTCGGCGAGATCGAGCGCGCACAGGCCGTTGGCGCGAAAGAAGCAGCCGTCGCAGCTGACGGCGTCCTTGCGCTTCGCCCTCGCCGTCGTCTGTGCCCGCATGCCGCCGTGAACCGTCACCCGTTTGCTCGCCTCGCTCGCCGCTCGCTCCAGGTCGCCGATGAAAGCACCGCCGCCCGCGGCCCGCACGGGCCACTCCGCAAATCGCGGCACAAAGAACGCGCCGCCGGCACGCGCGTTCGACCGCGACGCGGCGGCGCGCGCGTCATCATGGCCGCAACGTGCGCATTCTCGTGACAGGCGCGAGCGGCTCGATCGGCTCGGTGCTCGTGCCGCGACTCGCCGCGGACGGCCACGAGGTGCTCGCTGCATCGCGGAGCGTGGGCCGCGTGCGCAGCGCGCTCGACGGGGCGGCGGCCGAGGCGACGCTCGTATCGCTCGACGTGGAGACGGGCCGCGGGCTCGCCGCCGCCCTCGACGGCGTCGCGGTCGCCTACTTCCTCGTCCACGGCATGGAGCGCCGCGGGTCCGGGGAGGACTTCGCGGCGCGCGAGCTGCGCGGCGCACGCACGTTTGCTGCCGCGGCGCGGAAAGCCGGAGTCCGCCGCATCGTCTTCCTCGGCGGCCTGCTGCCCCACGCCAGCCCCTCCCCCCACCTCGCGAGCCGCCTGGCCGTCGAGGAGGCGCTGCGCGGGGGGGCGGGCGAATGCCTCGCGCTCCGCTCGTCGATCGTAATCGGCGCACGCTCGCGCTCCTTCCGCCTTCTCGTGCACCTCGTCGAGCGGATGCCGGTGCTCGCGCTGCCCTCGTGGCGGAGCTCGCGGACGCAGCCGATAGACGCTCGCGACGTCACGGACATGCTCGCCGCCTGCGCCACCGTCGCTGGCTTGCCGCCGGCGCTCGACATCGGCGGCCCCGACATCCTCACCTACGGCGAGATGCTCACGGAAATCGCCGAGCTGATGCTCGTCGAGCGCCCGGCGCTGGGGCTGCCCGTGGAACTGACGCCGTACACGGCGCGCGTCGCCGCCGCCGTGGCGGGCGAGCAGCCGGAGCTCGTGCTGCCGCTCATGGAAGGGCTGCGCGAGGACCTGCTGCCGGCGGACGACCACGCAGCGGACCTGCTCGGGGTGCGCCTGCACTCGTTCCGCGCGGCGGTCGAGCGCGCGCTGCGGGACTGGGAGCGGAACGAGCCGCTGGCAGCCCGATGAGCCTCGTCGAAGCGTCGATCGATCTGCCGGCGCGCCCCGAGCGCGTTTGGGACACGGTCATGGACCCTCAGCGCCTGGGAGAGTGGGTGACGATCCACCGCGCGCTCTTGAGCGCGGACTCCGGCCCCCCGGTCACTGGAATGCAGATGCGACAGCGGCTCCACGTGCGCGGCGTCAACGTCGACATCGACTGGCGCCTGGTGCAGTGCCGGGCGCCGTCGCTTGCCGTGTGGGAGGGGCGCGGGCCGGCCCGCTCGCGCGCACACACCGAATACGAGCTGAGCGAAACGGCGGACCACCAGACGCATTTCGCGTACCGCAACGAGTTTCACGTCCCCTTCGGCAAGCTCGGCGCGGCGGTCTCAGCCGCCCTCGTCGGCGGCGTCGCCGAGCACGAGGCACATCACACACTCGAACGGCTCCGCGACCTGCTTACGGAAACCACCAACTGAATTGTTATTGTCCCTGTCCAACAGGTGTGTTGAGGTGCACGCCGAAAAACACGACCGAGGCGAAAAAGTGACTGATTTTCTTGACCAAAAGCGCCGCGAGATCGACAGCCGCCTGAAGGAGCTGAAACCGCTCGTCGAGGAGTACGCCCGCCTGGAGGTGGCCGCGGCAGCGCTCCAGGGCGTGAACGGCACGGCAGCCACCCCGACTACCCCCCGCCGCCGCGGCGCAGCCAAACGCTCCGTGAAACGACGTACGAGCAAAAAAGCGCAGCCAGCGCGCGCGAAAGCCGCGAGTCGCACCACGAAAAAAGGTCGCCGCGGCGCCGGACGCCCAAAGGGCAGCGGCCGGCGCTCAGCCGAAGCACTGAAATACGTTCAAGGTCAGCCCGGCATAACGATCCCGGAGCTCGCCGCGAAGATGGGCATAGCCCAGAACTACCTGTACCGCGTCCTGCCGGGCCTGCAAGAGGAAAAGAAGGTCCGCAAGGACGGCCGCGGCTGGCACGCCGTCGCCTGACGCCAACAATCAGGCCCGCCGGGCCGCCGGCTGGCTGCTGCCGGCGCCCGGCGAGTCGCCGCCTTCAGATGAGCCCGAGCTCGACGACCGCGTCGCGCTCGCCGACCAGCTCGGCGACGGAGGCGTCGATGCGTTCGCGCGAGAAGGCGTCGTGCTCGATCCCCTCGACGACGCTCCAAGCGCCGCCCTCACACGTGCACGGCATGCCGCAGATGAGTCCCTCCGCGATGCCGTAGGCGCCGTCCGTCGGAACCCCCATCGAGACCCAGGCGCCGTCCGTGCCGGCGACCCAGTCGCGCATGTGGTCGATCGCCGCGTTGGCGGCGCTCGCCGCCGACGAGGCGCCGCGCGCCTCGATGATCGCCGCGCCTCGTTTTCCGACGCCGGGCAGGAACTGCTCCTCGATCCACGCCTGGTCGTCGACGACTCCGGCTGCGATCTGGCCGCGCACCTTCGCGTGGAACAGGTCCGGGTACATCGTCGGCGAGTGGTTGCCCCAGACACCCATTTCAGTGATGTCGCTCACCGCGCTCTCGGTCTTCGCGGCGAGCTGTGCGACGGCTCGGTTGTGGTCGAGCCGCAGCATCGCCGTGAAACGCTCGCGCGGGATGTCCGGCGCGTTGTTCATGGCGATCAGGGCGTTCGTGTTCGCCGGATTGCCGACGACGAGGATCCGCACGTCGTCCGCCGCGACCGCGTTCAGCGCCTTGCCCTGGACGGTGAAGATCTCGCCGTTCGCGCTGAGCAGGTCGGCGCGCTCCATCCCGGCCGTGCGCGGGCGCGAACCGACGAGCAGCGCGATGTTCGCGCCGTCGAAGGCGTCGGCGGGGACGTCGTGCAGGTCGATGCCGCCGAGCAGCGGGAAGGCACAGTCGACGAGCTCCATCGCGACGCCCTCGAGCGCGCCCATCGCCGCAGGTATCTCGAGCAGCCTCAGGTCGACGGGCTGGTCGGGCCCGAGCAGCTGGCCGGACGCGATCCTGAAGACGATGCTGTAGCCGATCTGGCCGGCGGCACCGGTCACCGTAACTTTGACTGGGCTGGTCACTGTCTTTCTCTCCTGACTGCTCTTGTTTGTGTGAAATATTTCGCGCGGATCGGCGCGTCACGCGCTCGCGCGCTGCAGGTTCTCATCGATCGACGCGAGAAACTCCTGCGTCGTCTCCCACGGCTCGTCGGGCCCGATCAGCGTGGCGAGGTCTTTGGTCATCCTGCCCGATTCGACCGTCTCTATGCAGACGCGCTCCAGGCGCTCGGCGAAATCCGTCACGTCCGGGGTGTCGTCGAGACGGCCGCGGGCCGCGAGTCCGCGGGTCCACGCGAAGATCGACGCGATCGGGTTGGTCGATGTGGCTTCCCCGCGCTGGTGCGCCCGGTAGTGGCGCGTGACCGTGCCGTGCGCGGCCTCCGCCTCGACCGTGCTCCCGTCGGCGCTCATCAGCACGCTCGTCATCAGCCCGAGCGAACCGAACCCCTGCGCGACCGTGTCGGACTGGACGTCGCCGTCGTAGTTCTTGCACGCCCACACGTAGCCGCCCTCCCACTTCAGCGTCGCGGCGACCATATCGTCGATCAGGCGATGTTCGTACGTCAGGCCGGCCGCGGCGAACTGCGGCTCGAACTCGTCCGCGAAGACCTCCTGGAAGATGTCTTTGAAGCGGCCGTCGTAGCGCTTGAGGATCGTGTTCTTCGTGGATAGGTAGAGCGGGTATTCCCGCTGCAGCGCGTAGTTCATCGAAGCGCGCGCGAAATCGCGGATCGACTCGTCGACGTTGTACATCGCGAGCGCCACTCCGCCGCCGGGAAAGTCGTAAACCTCGAGCTCGATCGGGTCGCCGCCGTCTGAGGGCGTGTAAGCGAGCGTGAGCGTGCCGGCGCCGGGTACCACCAGGTCCGTGGCGCGGTACTGGTCGCCGAAGGCGTGGCGGCCGATGACGATCGGCTTCGTCCATCCCGGAACCAGGCGCGGCACGTTGGCGATCACGATCGGCTCGCGGAAGATGACGCCGCCGAGGATGTTGCGGATCGTGCCGTTCGGTGAGCGGTACATCTCCTTGAGCCCGAACTCCTCGACGCGCGCCTCGTCGGGGGTGATGGTCGCGCACTTGACGCCGACGCCGTAACGCTTGATCGCTTCGGCGGCTTCCACCGTGACGCGATCGTCGGTGGCGTCGCGGTTCTCGATGCCGAGGTCGTAGTAGTGCAGGTCGACGTCGAGATACGGGAGGATCAGCTGCTCCTTGATGAACGCCCAGATGATGCGCGTCATCTCGTCACCGTCGAGCTCGACGACTGGGTTCTTGACCTTGATCTTGCTCAAACAGGGCTCCTGTGCGTCGATTGGCTGGCGGCGGGGGCGATGCTATCGCGGCTCGGCGGGCGCGACCGGGGGCGTACACTCTGTACATGGCGAGCGTGCCAGCCGCCGTTGCCGGCGGCTCCCCGTTTCACACCCACGACGTTCTCAACCAGCCGCCGCCGCTGGAAGGGGTCGACGTCTTCACCAGCAATACGCCGCTCGTCGAGGCGACGCGGCGTGAGGGCGCCGCGTGGGTGCTCGAGCGTGGCGCCGAACTGGGGCGTTTCGTGGGCGGGCCTCCGCAGCAGGAATGGGGTCGGCTCGCAAACGAGAACCGGCCCGTCTTCAGGCCCTTCGACCGTTACGGCCACCGCATAGACGAGGTCGAATACCACCCGGCTTACCACGAGCTGATGCAAATGGGCATCGAGAACGAGCTCCACTCGCTGCCGTGGACGAGCGACCGTGAGGCCCGCCATGCGGCGCGCGCCGCGCTCTACATGACGGCGATGCAGGCCGAGGCCGGCTTCTGCTGCCCGATCACCATGACGTTCGCCGTCGTGCCGGCCCTGCGCGCCCAGCCCGAGCTCGCCGCCGAATGGGAGCCGCTGGTGACCGCCGCGCACTATGACCCACGCCTGGTTCCCGCGAGCGAGAAGGGCTGCGCGATCTCCGGCATGGCGATGACCGAGAAGCAGGGCGGCTCGGACGTGCGGGCGAACACCACCCGCGCCGAGGCCCTCGGCGCGGGAGGCGCGGGCGGCGAGTACCTCATCACCGGCCACAAGTGGTTCTGCTCGGCACCGATGTCCGACTTCTTCCTCGTCCTCGCCCAGGCCGAGGAGGGGCTGTCGTGCTTCTTGCTGCCGCGCGTCCTGCCCGACGGCAGCCGCAACGAGTTCCACATCCAGCGGCTGAAGGACAAGCTCGGCAACCACTCCAACGCCTCGTCGGAGATCGAGCTGCATGGCGCGTGGGCGCGGATGGTCGGCGACCCCGGCCGCGGCGTACCGACGATCATCGAGATGGTGGGGCACACGCGGCTCGACTGCACGATCGGCTCCGCGGCCGCGATGCGCGCGGCGGTCGTCAACGCCGTGCACCACACCGCGCATCGCAGCGCCTTCGGCCGCGCGCTCGCAGAGCAGCCACTGATGCGCAACGTGCTCGCGGACCTGTGCGTGGAGAGCGAGGCGACAACGGCGCTCGCGATGCGCCTCGCGCGCGCCTACGACGACGCCGACGATGACGCCGCCGCCGGCGAGGACGACAGCGACGCGCAGCTCTTCAAGCGGCTCGCCACCGCCGTCGGCAAGTACTGGACCTGCAAGCGCGTCCCGAACCACGCGTTCGAGGCACTGGAGTGTTTCGGCGGCGCGGGCTACGTCGAGGAGTCGGGGATGCCGCGCCTCTACCGCGAGGCGCCGCTCGCGTCGATCTGGGAGGGCTCGGGCAATGTGATGAGCCTCGACGTGCTGCGTGCCCTCGCGCGCTCGCCGCGCGCGCTCGAGGTGTTCCTCGGCGAGGTCGAGCTCGCAGCGGGTGCCGACGAGCGGCTCGACCGCGCGACCGGCCGGCTGAAGGACGCCTTCGCCGAGCCGGAGACGCTCGAGGTCCGTGCCCGCCGCGTCGTCGAACAGATGGCTCTCTGCCTGCAGGCGTCGCTGCTGGTCCGCAACGGCCCCGCGCCGGTCGCCGACGCGTTCTGCGCGGCGCGCCTGGACGGCGACGCGGGCTTGGAGTACGGAACGCTGCCCGCGGGCTCGGACTTCGGCGCGATCATCGAGCGCGCGAAAGTCGGCGACTGACCACGCCGCGCGGAATACCATTAACTACGTGCGGCCCCGCTCGAACCTACAGCTAGGCCGGATCTTCGGCGTGCGCATCGGCGCCAGCATGAGCTGGTTCCTGTTCCTGTTCGTGCTGATCTTCTGGCTCTCCCACTTCTTCCACGAAGTTCTCGGCGGCTCCCAGACGACCGCGTACGTCGTCGCCGTGGCCGGTGCGCTCGGCTACTTCCTCTCGCTTGTCGTGCACGAGCTCGGCCACGCGCTCGTCGCGCGCCGGCTCGGCATCCCTATCGCCGGCATCGATCTGTGGTTCCTCGGCGGCCTCGCGCGCATGAGGCGCGAACCCGCGACGGCCGGCGAGGAACTGAAGGTCTCCGCCGCCGGGCCGTTCGTGACGCTGCTGGTGCTCGTCGCGTGCGTCGCGGCGACGCTGCTCGTCGGCGGCTCAGAACACACGCGAGAAGTGCTGCTGACGACCGAAGGCGCCGTAACCACGCCGCTCCTCGCGCTCCTCGGCTGGCTCGGCTTCATCAACGCGATGCTGCTCGTCTTCAACGTCCTGCCCGCGTTCCCGCTCGACGGCGGCCGGATCGCGCGCGCCGTGATCTGGGCCCGCACCGGTGACCGCAACCGCGCGACGCGCGCCACGGGCATGGCGGGCCGGGGTCTTGCGATCCTGCTCGGCGTCCTCGGGCTGTGGGATTTCGCGGGCCACGAATCGCTGCTCGGGCTGATGATCATGGTGATCGCGCTGTTCGTCTACCAGTCGGCGTCCGCCGCGGTCCTGCAGGGCACCGTCGCGGGACGGATCCAGAACCTCACCGTCGGCGACGTCATGGACCGCGAGCCCGTCGTCATCCCGGGGGCGACGAGCCTGCTCGACGCGCACGACGAGTTCTTCGTGCGTTACCGCTGGCCCTGGTTCGCCGTCGTCGACGAGGCGGGTCGCTACCTCGGGATCCTGCGCGGCCAGAGCGTCGACGCCGAGCTCGCCGCGGGGCGCCCGGCGCTGACCGCCGGCGAGGTAGCCGAGAGCGACGCCCCGGTGCGGATCGGCCCCGGCGCCTCGCTCGAGTCGCTGCTCTCAAGCGAAGGGCTGGGCCGGCTCGGCGCGATGGTCGCCGTCGATGGAGACGGCGTCCTGCAGGGCGTGGTCACGGCGCACGAGATCCGCCGGGCGATGCGCCCCGCCACCTGACGGCGCGGCGAGCGCGCGAAGGCGCGTTATAGAGTTGGGCGACCCGCCCCCGGTTAGCAGGAGCCCGCAAGAGAACTTCATGCCCCACCACGACGTCCTGATCATCGGCGCCGGCCTCGCCGGCCAGCGCGCGGCTCTCGCCGCGGCCGAGTCGGGCGCGAGCGTCGCGATCATGAGCAAGGTCCACCCCGTGCGGTCGCACTCGGTCGCCGCCGCCGGCGGCATCAATGCGGCACTCGCGGTCGACGACGACTGGCGTTCGCACGCATACGACACCGTCAAGGGCTCGGATTTCCTCGGCGACCAGGACGCGATCGAGGTGATGTGCGAGGAAGCGCCGGCCGAGGTCTTCGCGCTCGAGCACATGGGCGTCACGTTCCACCGCAACGACGCCGGCGAGCTCGACCTGCGCGCCTTCGGCGGCGCGTCCATGAAGCGCACCGCGTACGTCGCGGACATCACGGGCCAGGCGATGCTGCACGTCCTTTACGAGCAGCTGATGAAGCACCACGAGACGGTCGAGCGCTTCGAGGAGTGGTTCACCACCTCGCTGATCACCGACGCCGCGGGGGCCTGCGTCGGCGTGATCGCGCGCGACGTGCGCAGCGGGACGATGGAGGTCTTCCGCGCCAAGAACGTGATCCTCGCGTGCGGCGGCGCCGGCCAGGCGTACCGGCCGACCACCAACGGCCTCATCGTGACGGGCGACGGGATCGCGATGGCCTACCGCGCGGGCGCGCCGCTGATGGACATGGAGATGGTGCAGTACCACCCCACGACGCTCGTCGAGACGGGCATGCTGATCACGGAGGGCGCCCGTGGCGAGGGCGCGCACCTGCTGAACGCCGACGGCGAGCGTTTCATGGAGAAGAGCGCGCCGAACAAGATGGAGCTCGCGTCGCGCGACGTCGTCTCGCGCGCCGAGCAGGTCGAGATCGAAGAGGGCCGCGGCGTCGGCCCGAACGGCGAAGGCATCTACCTCGACGTCACGGTCGTGCCGCGCAGGCGCACGCTCGAGGCGCTGCGCGAGATCGTGAACCTCGGACGCGACTTCGCGGGCGTGGACATCACGCGCGAACCGATCATGATCCGCCCGGGCCAGCACTACTACATGGGGGGCGTGAAGACCGACGTCGACGGCGCGACGTCGATCCCGGGCCTGTACGCGGCGGGCGAGGTCGCGTGCGTCTCGGTGCACGGCGGCAACCGGCTCGGCGCCAACTCCCTGCTCGACACGCTGATCTTCGGGCGCCGCGCCGGCGAACACGCCGCGCGGCGCGCCGCGTCGATGAGCTTCCCCGAGGGAATCGGCCGCGAGGAGCTGCACCGCGACGAAGCGCAGATGCAGGCCATCATCAACCGGCCGCGCGAGGGCCGGCGCGTGTCGGAGATAAAGACCGAGCTCGGCGAGACGATGAACCGCTACGCCGCCGTCTTCCGCGACGAGGAGGGCCTTTTGGGCGCGAAGGAGACCGTCGACAGGCTGCGCGAGGAGGCGAAGTCGGCGTACATCGACGACCGGGGCACGGTCTTCAACCAGGACGTGCTGGGCGCGCTCGAGCTCGGCTTCATGCTCGACTGCGCCGAGGCGACGGTACTGAGCGCCATCGAGCGCAAGGAGTCGCGCGGAGCCCACTTCCGCACGGACTTCCCCGAGCGCGACGACGAGAACTGGCTGAAGCACATCGACGTGACGCTCACCGACGGCGGGCCGGAGATCAGCTACTCCGAGGTCACGTTCACGCAATGGCAGCCCGAGGTACGCAGGTACTGACGGCCGCGAGGGAGAGCCACCACGAGATGCCCGAGAGCTACGACAGACCGCCCGAGAAGTTCACGCTCCGCCTGCGCCGCTACGACCCGTCGTCCGGCGGCGCCCCCTACTGGGAGGAGCACCAGGTCGAGCTCGAGCCGCACCGCTCGGTGCTAGAGGGGATCCTGCAGGCCCGCGACCGCGTCGACGGCTCGATCGGCATCCGCTGCTCGTGCCGCCAGGCGATCTGCGGCTCGTGCGGCGTGCGCGTCAACGGCGAGGCGGCGCTCGCCTGCCACACCCACATGGACGAGGCGCGGCGCACCTCCAAAGACGGCGTCATCGAGGTCGAACCGATGGGCAACATGCCCGTGATCAAGGACCTCATCGTCGACATGGACGCGGTGCACTGGAGCAAGGTGCGGCGCGTCACGCCGTGGCTGATGGCGCAGGAACCCGCCCCCGAGCGCGAGTACATCGTCGACCGCGAGGCGATGGTCGACGTGACGCAGACGATGGCGTGCATCCAGTGCGGCGCGTGTGTCTCCGACTGCCTGGCGATGGAGGTCGACCCGGGCTTCGTCGGCCCCGCGGCGCTCGCCAAGGCGTACCGCTTCGTCGGCGACCCGCGCGACGACAAACACCGCGAGCGCCTCGACAACCTCGCGCAGGACCCCCAGGGGATCTTCGACTGCACCCACTGCTTCAAGTGCGTCGAGGCGTGCCCGAAGGACGTGAACCCGATGGGGCAGATCATGCGCCTGCGCCGCGCCGCGACCGGCGATTACCACATCGTCGACGCCAACAACGGCGAGCGGCACGAGCAGGCGTTCACGACGCTGATCAAGGACAACGGCCTGCTCTGGGAGGCCGAGCTCTTGCCGCGCTCGTACGGCGGCAATTCGTGGTTCGGGAAATTCGCGCCCGCCGCGGGCAAGGAGCTCATCAGCTCCCTGCCGGTCATCCTCAAGGCGATCTTCCGCGGCAAGGTATCGCCCTTCGGCGCCCTCAAACCCCACAAGCTCCCCGCCAAGGACCTGATGAGCGTCCAGTCGATCTACGCGAAGGTCGAGGGCCGCGACGAACGCTACGAGCTGAACCTGTACATCGCCGGCGAGGACGAAGAGCCGCCGCCGGCCGAGACGGCCGCCGCCGGCGGCGAAAGCGAGGCATCGTGAGGGTCGCCTACTGGCCGGGCTGCGTGAGCCGCGGCTTCACGCCCGAGCTGCACGGGTCGATGGCGCAGGTCGCGCCGCTGCTGGACATCGAGCTCGTCGAGCTGGACCGCGCCTGCTGCACGGGCGCCGGCGTGATCGCCGAGCACAACCAGGAGCTCGCCGACACGCTGAACGCACGCACGTTCGCGCTCGCGCAGCAGGTCGACGGCGCCGAGCTGATGATGAACATCTGCTCCACCTGCCAAGGCGCGCAGAGCGAGTGCCAGGAACGCCTGGACGCCAACGCCGAGTACCGCGCGCACGTGAACGAGACCCTCGCCGGCGAGGGTCTGAGCTACGAGAAGGGACTGACGAACAAGAACTTCCTCTGGCTGCTGGTCGAGGAGATCGGCCTCGAGGCGCTCGCCGCGAAGGTCAAGACGCCGCTCACCAACCTGCGCGTCGGACCGTTCTACGGCTGCTACATCGTGCGCCCCACCGAGCGCCTCGGCATCGACGCGGAGCGCCCGCGCGACCACTACCTGCAGCAGGTCATCGAGACGCTGGGCGGCACCGTCGTCGAGTACGCCGGCATGCGCAAGTGCTGCGGCTTCCCGATCATCACGATGAACAAGGAGGCGTCGCTCAAGCAGGCGGGCACGCACCTCGGCGACGCGACCGACGCGGACGCCGACTGCCTCGTCACGCCGTGCCCGCTCTGCCACCTGAACCTCGACCTGCAGCAGCCGCTCGCGGGCAAAGTGGTCGGGCGCCGGCTCGCGATGCCCGTCCTTCACCTGCCGCAGCTCGTCGGCCTCGCGCTCGGGCTCAGCCCGCGCGAACTCGGCATGAGCCGCCACGTGGTCAAGCCGACGTCGGTGATCGACTGGAGCACGTCGGTCGTCGCCGCCGCGGCGTAGATCCCGCGGCGCCCGCCGCGCGGGAGATAATCGCGCCGTGCGGATCCTCACCGTCGTCGGCAACAGGCCGCAGTTCATCAAGGCAGCGGCGGTGTCGGCCCCGCTGCGCGAGCGCCACGAGGAGGTCCTGGTGCACACCGGCCAGCACCACGACGACACGCTCTCGCGCGTCTTCTTCGAGGAGCTCGGCCTCGCGCGCCCCGACCTCGAGCTCGGCATCGCGGGCGCCAGCAACACGTCGCAGACCGCCCGCATGCTCGCGGCGCTCGAGCCGCTCATCGGCGACGTGTCGCCCGACGCGGCGCTCGTCTACGGCGACACGAACTCGACGCTCGCCGGCGCGCTGGCGGCCGCGGGCGCCGACGTCCCCGTCATCCACGTCGAGGCAGGCATGCGCTCCGGCGACATGCGGATGGCCGAGGAGCGCAACCGCATCCTCGCCGACCATCTCGCGGCGCTTCTGCTCTGCAGCGCCGAGGCGCCCGCCGCGCAGCTGCGCCGCGAGAGCGTCAGCGGGCGCATCGAGGTCGTCGGTGACGTGATGGTGGACGTCGCGCTGCGCCGCCAGCCGACGGCGCGCGCCAGCGTCGAGGTGCCGGCGGCGTACGGCCTCGCGCCCGGCGACTACCTGCTCGTGACGGCGCATCGGGCGCAGAACGTCGACGACCCGGAGCGTCTGCGCGCGCTCGTCGAACTGATCGAGGCGCTGCCGGCGCGCGCGCTGATCGCGCTTCACCCGCGAACCCGCCTGCGCCTCGAACGCGCGGCGCTGCTCGAGCGCCTCGAGGAGGACGAGCGGCTCACCGTGACGGCGCCGCTCGGCTACATGGAGTTCACGGCGTTGCTCTGCCAGGCCCGCGCCGTCGTGACCGACTCGGGCGGCGTCCAGAAGGAGGCGTACCTTGCGGGGGTGCCCTGCGTAACGCTGCGGCCCACCACCGAGTGGACCGAGACCGTCGAGACGGGCTGGAACACGGTCGTGGACCTCGACCGTGCCGCTCTCGCTGCCGCGCTCGAGCGGCCGCTCCCGGCCGAGCACCCCGCGCTCTACGGCGACGGCCACGCCGCGGAGCGCTGCGTCGCGGCGATCGACGCGCTGTGAGCGCGAACGTCCGCGTCGCCGTCGCGGGCCTCGGCTACTGGGGCCCGAATCTCGCGCGCAACTTCGCTGCGCTGCCGGGCTGCGAGGTCGCATGGCTGTGTGACGCATCCCCGGCGGCGCTTGAGCGCAGCGCCGCCCTTCACCCTGGCGCGAAGACGACAGCCGAGCTCGGCGACGTGCTCGCGGACGAGTCCGTCGACGCCGTCGTGCTCGCTACCCCGGTGCCGACGCACGCCGAGCTCGCGCGGCGCGTGCTCGACGCCGGCCGGCACTGTTTCGTCGAGAAGCCGCTCGCGACGAGCGCCGCCGACGCAGAGCTCGCCGTGCAAGCCGCGGAACGTTCAGGTCGCATCCTGATGGTCGGCCACCTGCTCGAGTACCACCCCGCCGTAACGCGCCTGAAGGAGCTGATCGACGGCGACGAACTCGGCAACCTCTTCTACGTCTACGGCAACCGCGTGAACCTCGGCCAGCTGCGCGCCGACGAGAACGCGCTCTGGAGCCTCGGCGCGCACGACGTCTCGGTCGCGCTTTACCTCGTCGGCGAAGAGCCCGACGAGGTGACGGCCGAGGGCGCAAGCTACGTGCGCGAGGGCATCCAGGACGTCGTCTTCTGCTTCCTGCGCTTCCCGTCGGGGGTGACGGCGCACCTGCACCTCTCGTGGCTCGACCCGCACAAGGAGCGCCGCATCACCGTCGTCGGCGCGAAGCGGATGGCGACGTTCGACGACATGCAGACCGAGGGCAAGCTCACGCTCTACGACAAGGGCTTCGATGAGGACACGCGCACCTGGGGCGAGTACATCGCCCGTTCCGGCGACATCTACTCGCCGCGCCTACCGAACGCCGAGCCGCTGCGCCTGGAGTGCGAACACTTCCTGGCGTGCATCCGCGACGGTGTGCAGCCCCGCTCCGACGGTCTCAGCGGGTTGCGCGTCGTCCGCGTGCTCGAGCGCCTGCAGAACGCGCTCGACGCCTGAACTGGCCGGGCCGGCAAGGGCGCGCGGCGACGCCGAATATCCTCAGGGGGCCATGGACGACATCATCGTCATGAAGTTCGGCGGCACGTCCGTCGCGGACGCCGACCGGATCAAGCGCGCCGCGCAGCGGATCGTCGAACGGCGCAGCGAAGGACGTCCTGTCGTCGCGGTGCTCTCGGCGCGCGGCAAGACCACCGACGAGCTGATCGAGATGGCGCAGGAGGTCTCGGCGACCCCGGACCCGCGGGAGATGGACATGCTGCTCTCCTCCGGTGAGCGGATCTCGTGCGCGCTGTGCGCGATGGTGATCAACGACCTCGGCCACCGCGCCGTGTCGCTGACCGGGTCGCAGGCGGGGATCGTCACGGACGAGTCGCACACGCGCGCGCTGATCCTCGACGTGCGCGCCGACCGTATTCGCGCCGCACTGGAGGACGGTAACGTCGTGCTCGTCGCGGGTTTCCAGGGCGTCTCGCAGACAGCGAAGAACGTCACCACGCTCGGCCGCGGCGGCTCGGACACCAGCGCCGTCGCCGTCGCCGCGGCGCTCGGCGCCGAGGTCTGCGAAATCTACACCGACGTCGCCGGCGTCTACTCGGCGGACCCGCGCATCGTGCCGAACGCGCGCAAGCTCGACACCGTCTCCTTCGACGAGATGCTCGAGATGGCGGCGTCCGGCGCCGGCGTGCTGCAGCTGCGCTCCGTCGAGTACGCGCGCAACCACGACGTCACGATCCACTGCCGCTCGTCGTTCACCGACGAGCCCGGCACTATCGTGCAGGCCGAAGGAGACGCCATGGAGAAGCCGCTCATCACCGCCGTGACGCACACGACCGCCGAGGCGCGGATCGCGCTGATCGGCGTCCCCGACACGCCGGGTGCGGCGGCGCGCATCTTCGACGCCCTCGCCCAGGCGAACGTCAACGTCGACATGATCGTGCAGAACGAGCCGATCACGGCCGAGGGGCAGGCCGAGATCTCGTTCACGGTCCCGCGCGACGACCTGCGATCCGCGCGCGAGGCGCTCGGGGCCCTCAAGGGAACCTCCTTCCAGCAGCTGACGGCGCACGAGGACATGGGCAAGGTCTCGATCGTCGGAGCCGGGATGCGCTCGCACCCGGGCGTGGCGGCGAAGGTCTTCGGCGTACTCGCCGAGGAAGGCGTGAACATCGACATGATCGCCACGTCGCCGATCAAGATCTCGTGCGTCATCGAGCGCGACCTCGTGCCACGCGCCGTCCAGGCACTGCACAGCGCGTTCGAGCTCGCGGGCGAGGACACCGTCCGCGTCGAGGAACCGTTCTAGGCGACTAGAGCGCGCGGCGCCCCGCGAGGGCACGGCCGAGCGTCACCTCGTCGGCGTACTCGAGGTCCGAGCCGACCGGAAGGCCGCTCGCCAGGCGCGTCACCGTCACGGCCGGCGCGGTCGCGGCGAGCTCACGCGCGATGTGCAGGGCCGTCGCCTCGCCGGTCGTGGTGGGGTTTGTGGCGAGCACGACCTCGCGCACGCCGTCGCGGGCACGCGCGAGGAGCTCGGCGATGCGGAGGTCCTCAGGGTCGACGCCGTCGATCGGCGAGAGCGCCCCGCCGAGCACGTGGTACACGCCGTGGAATTCGTGCGTGCGCTCGACGGGAATCACGTCGCCGGGTTCCTCGACGACGCAGATCACGTCGCTCTCGCGCCGCGGGTCGCTGCAGATCGAGCAGCGAGGCTCGTCGGTGAGGTTGAAGCACACCTCGCAGAGGCCGATCTTCTCCTTCACCTCGACGATCGCCTGCGCGAGCGCAGCAGCTTCCTCGTCGCTCTCGCGCAGGATGTGGAACGCGAGGCGCTGCGCCGTGCGGTTACCGATCCCGGGTAGCCGCGAAAGCTCGGTGATGAGCCGCTGGACGGGCGGCGCCCAGGTGCCGCTCACAGGCCCGGGAGACCCAGTCCGCCGAGGTCGATGCCCGACGTCGCGCTGCCCATCGCCTGCTCGGCGAGCTCCCGTGCCGAGCGGAGCGCGTCGTTCACGGCTGCGAGCACCATCTCGGCGAGGATCTCCGCGTCGTCGGGGTCGACGGCGGCGGGGTCGATCTTCACCTCGAGCACCTCGAGCTCGCCGGACACCTTGACCGTGACCGCGCCGCCGCCGGCGGACGCTTCGACGGTCTGCGACTTCAGCTGCTCCTGGGCAGCCTGCATGTCCTGCTGCATCTTCTGGACCTGCGCCAGCATCTGCTGGACGTTTGGTGTGCGCTGCGGCTTGGCCATCAGCCCCCCCTCTCCGCGTGCGCGGCCTTCTCGTCCCATTCGCCGGGGATCTCCTCGGCGTCGAACTCCTCGATCATCCGTGCGACTATCTCGCCCTCGTCGACGGGCGCGACGGGCTGCTCCTCGACGTCGCCGAGGGCGAACGTGAGCGTCACGGGCGCGCCGGCGACGGCGCGCACAGCGCCCGCGATCACCTCGCGACTCGTCTTCTCTTCGGCCTTCTTGCGCTTGAACGCGGACGAGCGCGCGAACGTGAGCGTGAGTGCCCCTTCGCCCCCGTAGCTCGGGGTCGCCTCCGCGACGAGTGCGCCGAGCATCGCGTTTTCGCCGCGCACGAGCTCGACGACTGCCGCCCAGAACGCCGATGGGTCATCGGCCGCGTCCGGCGGCGGCTCGGTGGCGGCAGGCGAGGGCTCGGCGGTCGTCGCTGAGGACTCGTCGGGCAGCGGCGGCTCGCCGGCGTCCTCCTCGGCCTCCGTGCTGTCGCCGTCGACCGGCGCCGCGGGGCGCTGCGCGCCCGGGGCGCCTTCGAGGCGCTCGATCCGTGACAGCAGTGCACGCAGCGAGCCGTCGACGTCGGGGCGCGCGGCCTTCACGAGGGCGAGCTCGAGCCGCGTGCGCCCGTCTGCGCCTGCGCGGACGGCCTCGAGCGCGTCGGCGAGCAGCTCGAGCAGGCGGATCACGACCGCGGCGGGCACGCGCTCGGCCTGTGCCGCCAGCGCCGCGTCGTCCTCGGGCGTCATGCGCAGCTCGGCCGGCACCTCGCCCAGCGTCTGGACGACCATCAGCTCGCGCGCGCGGACCTCGAGCTCGCGAGCCAGCAGCGCGGGCTCCCGTCCCTCGCCGCACGAGCGATCGAGGAGGCGCAGCGCGGTGGCGCCGTCACCGGCGGCGACGGCGTCGACGACGGCCGCGAGCAGGCCGACGTCGGCGGCGCCGACGACCGCGAGCACATCCTCGAGCGTGACGGGGCTGCCGGAGTAGGTCACGATCTGCTCGAGCAGGCCGAGCGCGTCGCGGAAGCTGCCCGCGGCCTGGCGCGAGAGCGCGGCGACGGCGCGCGGCGGAATCTCGATGCCCTCACTCACCGCGGCGCGCGTCACGACCTCAGCGATCTGGTCGACCGTGGGACGGTGGAAGTCGAAGCGGTGGCAGCGGTCGACGACGGTCGCCGGCACCTTGTCGGCCTCGGTCGTCGCGAGGACGAAGACCGTCATCGGCGGCGGCTCCTCGAGCGTCTTCAGGAACGCGTTCCACGCGGCGGTGGAGAGCATGTGGGCCTCGTCGAGGACGTAGAGCTTGCGCCTGCCGCTGAGCGGCGCGAGCGAGACGGTGCCGCGCAGCTCGCGGATGTCGTCGACCGAGTTGTTCGACGCGGCGTCCATCTCGACGACGTCGATCGACGTAGCAGCCGCGATCGACGTGCACGACTCGCAAACGCCGCACGGTTCCAGCGTCGGCCCCTGCTCGCAGTTCAGCGACGCGGCGAGGATCTTCGCCATCGACGTCTTGCCCGTGCCGCGTGAGCCGACGAAGAGGTAGGCATGATGGACGCGGTTACGCGTGATCGCGTTGGAGAGCGTCCGCACGACCTGTTCCTGCCCCACGACGTCGGCGAACGTCCGGGGCCGGTGGCGCCGGTAGATCGACGTCGGTTGCGCTCGCTCCTCGCCTTGGATGCCCACGGACCTGCCAGTCTACCCGCGGCCAGCACCGCGCCTGCGCGCGCATAACGGACCGTGCACCCTCCTTCGAAACCGTGGCCCCGGCGCCCACCGAAGGCGAGGGCTCCGGTACGGGAACGCCCGCTGCACCTGCCTGGACATCGCTTAAGGCTGCTTCCTTCCGGACCTGACCTGGTTCACGAGCCGGCACCGCGCGGGACCCGCACCATCGACGCCCAGCCGACGGAGCGACCGAAACCTCGGCCCCTCGAGAGGGACTTCGGCCCCGCTAGAGCGGATTGCGGGTTCAGGGCACCGCTACCTCCCCGCCTAGCACGGTCCTGTCGCGGAGCCTAACGTACGTGCACGGCAGTACCGCTGCGATAGGCTGCCCGCCGTGAACAAGAACGTCGCAGCACTTACCCCCCGCCGCGTCGCCTGTGGCGCCGCCGCGTTTGCAATCGTCGCGCTCGCCGCCGGATGCGGCTCGTCCGAAGGCTCGAGCACGATCACCGTGGGCAACGAGAACCCGGCCGACAACGCACTCGTCACGAGCGGAACGAGCACCTCCGCATCGAACTCGTCGACCAGCGCGAAGACCCCGACCAGCGGCCCGCTCTCCAAAAAGCCCGTCGTGACGGTCCCCACGGGCCCGCCGCCGACGAAACTTGAAACGAAAGAAATCATCCCCGGCACCGGCGCCGAAGCGAAGAAGGGCGACCACGTGACGGTCAACTACGTCGGCGTCCTCTACAAGACCGGCAAGGAATTCGACTCCTCGTGGAAGCGCAACGAACCGTTCTCCTTCACGATCGGCAAGGGCGAAGTGATCCCCGGTTGGGAACAGGGCGTCGTCGGCATGAAGGTCGGCGGTCGGCGCGAGCTGATCATCCCGCCGAGCCTCGCGTACGGCGCGAAAGGCTCGCCGCCGACGATCCCGGCGAACGAAACGCTCGTCTTCGTAGTCGACCTGCTCGGCGCATAGCGCGCCGAGCAGCGACGCTCGCGGGCGCCGCCACCGCTGCTCTCGCGCTGACGGTCGCCGCGTCCGGCTGCGGTTCCGGCGCGGTCGCCGCGACGACCACAACGACCACAACGACGACGACCAACAGCTCGTCGAGCGCGGCTCGTGTGCGCCTCGCGACGCAGGACACGGTCGCGGCGGCACGCGCGCTCGGCCACGAGGAGCCGGCCGTCAAGCGCGAGGTCGAAGCCGCCCGCGCAGCTTGGCCGCTGATCTACGCGGGCTTCCCGGTGCACCTGAGCCCGCACGCGCGTCGGCTCATCGAGCGCGCGAGCGCCGCGGCGGCGGCGATCAGGTCGCCCGAACGCGTCCCGGGCGCGGCGACCTTCCCGCTCCTGGAACCGGCGGCCGCGGCCTACGACCCGTTCCGCAGCTTCGCGCTGCTCGCGTCGCGCTCATGGGCGCAACTGGCTGAAACGGCGCGGCTGCAGGTCGAAGGACCGGCGCCTTCGGCGCGCTTCGCCCGCGAAGTGAGCGGCCTTTACATCGGTGCGATCTACGATGCGCACGAGAAACTAGCCGGCGTCGGCAGGCACATAGAAGGCGCGTTCCACGAACTCGGCGGCCCCGGCGAATTCGCGGGGCCGCTGACGCAGGCCGAAGTGGAAGACCTTGCGACGGCGTACTCCGAAGCGAGCGCCAAGCTCGTTCCGGCGGTCGCGCCGCAGATGGGCACGTAGGTCCGGCTAGTCGGCCGCGCCGTGCTTGACCTTTTTCGCCTGCGGGTGGGGTGTTTGCCCGTCGGCCAGCATCGCGATGAACTTCTCGATCCTGCGCGCCCTCGTCTCGGGCCGTCTGGCCTCACCGACGCGATAAAGGACCGCGTAGCGATTCTGGGCGCTCAGTTCTGCGAAGGCTGCGCTCGCGCGGGCGTTGCGGGCCAGCGCGGCTGCCAGGTCCTCGGGGACGTCGATCGTCGCAGAGCCCGCGTATGCCTTCTCCCAGCGACCGCTCTCACGCGCGGCACTCGCCGCCGCGAGCCCGGCGGGAAGCATCCGCCCTTCTGCCTGCAGACGTTCGACCGCTTCGACGTTTCGGCGCGACCACGAACTGCGGGGACGGCGCCGCGTGAAGCGCTGCCGGAACGTCGCCTCGTCGCGGCGAGCGACCTGTCCGTCGATCCAGCCGTGGCAGAGAGCCTCCTCGAGCGCTTCCTGGTAACTCAGGCTCGTTGGCTCAGTGGTCCCCTTCTTGGCGAGCACGAGGAACACTCCGCCGTGCGCTGCGTGGTGTTCGGCGAGCCACGCGCGCCAGGCGGCAGCGTCGGCCACGAGCAGCTCTGGGAGATCGGTCGCCACGGCCCGAATCTAGCGAGCGGCATCGCCGGCGGACCTTGGCAGCGACGTCGCGGTCGGCGATTTCGCGTGCGGTAAAGTCGGGCGCCCCGGGCCGCCCGAACGAGCGGCAGGCAGGGGCGCGTAGCTCAGTGGGAGAGCGCTCGCTTCACACGCGAGAGGTCGCAGGTTCGAAACCCGCCGCGCCCATCCCCAAAGCGCTGCACAACAGCGTCTTTCCCGTCACCTGCTCCCAACGAGCGGAGGGCTGCGGCGGACAAACCCGCACCCCGCCGGCGAGCGGACCGCGCGTCGTCCCGACGCGGTGTCCCACGCGATCGACGGGTCCCTCGGCGACGGCTCGCGGCGGCCTGCCCGGCCCGCGGGCACGCGACTGGACCTGCCGCGCGACCGGCGATATGGTCGCTTCACCGAGGAGGCCGACAACCATGCATACGCCAGCGGACCGAATTCGCAACGTGGCCCTAGTTGGACACCGGGGCTCAGGCAAGACCTCGCTTCACGAGGCACTTCTGTTTGAGGCCGGGGCGATCAACCGTCTCGGGGTCGTGCCCGACGGCAGCACGGTGTCGGACTCCGAACCCGACGAGCAGGCGCGCCAGATGTCGATCTCGGCGACGCTGAGCTCCGTCGAGTGGAAGTCGCGCAAGATCAACCTGATCGACACGCCGGGAGAGCCCAGCTTCATCGCGGACGCCCTCGGCGCGATGCGGGTTTGCGAGTCCTCCGTGTTCGTGGTCAACGCCGTGATGGGCGTGGAGGTCACCACGACGAGACTGTGGGCGCGCGCGGCGGAGCTCGACAGCGCGCGCATGGTGCTGGTCAACATGCTCGACCACGAGCGCGCCGACTTCTTCCGCACCCTTGAAGGCCTCAAGCGGGCCTTCGGCCGCCACGTCGTGGCCACCGAGATTCCGATGGGTGCGGAGCACGAGGTAGAAGGCGTGATCGACCTGGTCGACATGAAGGCGTACCGCCAGGACTCCGCGGGACGAGGCGCCTGGAGCGAGGTCGACATCCCGGCGTCCTCCGCGGAGCTCGCCGCCGAGTACCGCGAGAAGCTCATGGACGAGGTCTCCGAAGTGTCCGACGCGCTCATGGAGCGCTATCTCGAAGGGGAGGAGATCTCGCACCAAGAGATCGTCGACGCGCTCAAGGAGGGAACCAACCACGGGTCCATCTTCCCCGTCGTTTGCGGCGTCGCCACCCGCAACCTGGGAACCACCAGGCTGCTCGACGCGATCGTCGAGGATCTCCCGTCCCCGGTCAAGCACGGAGCCTTGCAGGTCGGCGAGATCGAGCTCGAGGCGCGCGAGGACGCGGAGCTCTTCGCGTACGTCTTCAAGACGCGCGCGGACCCGTACGCCGGCCGCATCAACCTGATGCGCATCTACCAGGGGGTGATGAAGGCCGACAGCCACGTCCTGAACACGCACTCCCACCACAAGGAGCGCATCGGCCAGCTGATCGTCTCGACGGGGAAGAAGGCCGAGCACGTCAGCGAGTTCGGCCCGGGCGACATCGGTGCCGTCGCCAAGCTCAAGGAGACGCGGGCCGGGGACTGGCTCGCGGCGCGCGACGAGCCGATCGAGATGCCGCGCCCCGTGCTGCCAGCTCCCGTGATGGCCTTCGCCGTGACGCCGACGAGCAGGGGTGACGAGGAGAAGGTCGCCGCGTCGCTGCGGCGCCTGCAGGAGGAGGACCCCACCATCGACCTGCACCGCGATCCGCAGACGGGCGAGGAGATCGTCGCGGGTCTTTCGCAGGTCCACGTCGAAGTGATCGTCGGCCGTCTGCGCGACCGCTTCGGCGTTGGGGTGACGCTCAAGACACCGCGCGTGCCGTACCGCGAGACGATCCGCGCGAGCGCCGCCGGCCACGGTCGTCACAAGAAGCAGTCGGGCGGGCGAGGACAGTTCGGGGACTGCCGCATCGAGATCGAGCCCCTCCACGATCCCGCGACCGGCGAGGCCGCCTCCGGGTACGAGTTCGTCGACGAGATCAAGGGCGGCGTGATCCCGAGCTCCTTCATTCCCGCCGTCGAGAAGGGCGTGCGCGAGGCGATGGAAGCGGGCGTCGTCGCGGGCTGCCCGGTGCAGGGTGTGCGCATCCGGCTGCTCGACGGCCAGCACCACTCCGTCGACTCCTCAGAGATCGCTTTCAAGCTCGCCGGTATCCAGGCGATGAGGCAGGCGCTCGAGAACGCCGACCCCGTGCTCCTCGAGCCGATCATGCTCGTCACGCTGTCCGTCCCCGAGGCCAGCGTCGGCGACGTCATCGGCGATCTGAACGGACGCCGCGGACGACCGCAGGGGATCGAGCCGAACGGCGCTGCAACAGAGATCAAGGCCGAGGTGCCGATCGCCGAAATGCTCACCTACGCGCCCGACCTGCGCTCGATGACGCAGGGACAGGGGGATTACACCCTCGAGTTCCTGCGCTACGAGGAGGTCCCCGGGAACCTCTCCCAGCGCGTCGCCGAGCAGGCCCGCGAACTGCAGGGCGCTCACGCGTAGGGGCGCCCCGCGCTCCCAACCCGCCGCACCCGATCGGATGCCGCTTCCGCCGACCGGATCGGCCGACGCGGCGCACCGCGTCTTCTCAATAGGACGCGAGCAGCCGCTTTGCCTCGGCCAGCGCGTCGTGCAGGCTGTGCGCGTTGACCGAGATCGCGCGGCCGTCTTCGAGCGGTTCGATCGTCAGAACGAGCTCGCCGTCGTCGAGCCTGGTGAAACCGAACAGCCGGTCGCCGAGCCAGAACTCGGCCGCGCCGTGGTCGGCTGCCTCGGCGCTCACGACTCGCACCTCGATCTCAGTCATCGGCTGGCGCCATGGAGATGCGACCGTGACAGATCCCGCTCGCGCTCGTCAAGGCGAGCCGTCCGCCGACGGCGCGCCAGAGCAAAGCACCCTCCAGCGATCCGATTCGGACTTACCTCTCTCCCCGCCTCGTTATTCCCGTGACCTCCCACGCCCGGCCGAGAGCGCTCGCGTAAAGGGCCACGATCAAAAGGATCAACGCGCGCCGGAGCGCGCCGCTGCCGGTGTTCGCCACAAGCGCTGCGGCGAGAACGAGCTGGACCGAGAAGCCCGTGACCGAGATCGTCGCGAACAGGAGGTTCAGCCTTCTGCCGCGAAAGCCGTGGGAGAAGTTGCCCGCCCGCCTGGCGCGCGCAATCAGCTTGGCCGTCGCGAGCAGCCCGACGAGCGCCATCGCCAGGCTCGAAAGCCCGAACGCGAGCGCACCGCCGCTGAGCGAGATGATCGAGACGAAGAAGATGTCCACGAGGGCGACGAACGCGCTTCCCGCGAGCACTGTGCGCCTCTCCCTGGTCGTCGGGTCGGCGTCGTCCGCGTTGACCACGGACACCGCGACGACCAGCAACCCCAGGATCGCGGCGGATGCCCCCGTGCTCGCGATCAAGAAGCTCTGGTAGTGCCCCACCGCGGGAACCCTATTGGCCGTCCGCGCACCGGGAGCGTGGACCGGCGGGCCATCCCACCGGCGCGCCCCCGACCCCGGCCCGCGCGCGTCCACAACCCTGCCGCGGAACTCCGCTCCTTTGCAGGCCCCAAAAGTGGTTCAATCATGCGCGGATGAGCGCGCAGACGTCGCGTGGGGCGCGACGATAGAGGTCGCCGGCAGCCGAAACCGGTGTCGAAGAGCGGAACGCGTGGAACGAGCTACTAGCGAGATACTCGAGGTCGCGCGCAGTGTGCTGGGCGACCTCGATCTCGACGTCGTGCTGGACAGGGTGCTCGCCGCCGCACAGGATCTGACCGGTGCCCGCTACGCCGCCGTCGGCGTGCTCGACGACTCGCGCCGGGAGCTGGCACGCTTCCTCACGCGCGGCGTGGACGAGGAGACGCGCGCGGCGATCGGCAGCCTGCCGCGCGGGCGCGGCGTGCTCGGCGCGCTGATCGACGACCCGGTGCCGCTTCGCCTCGACGACGTGAACGAACACCCGCGCTCCTACGGCTTTCCCCCCGGCCACCCGCCGATGCGGACCTTCCTCGGCGTGCCGATCGTCGCGGGCGGCTTGCCGTTCGGCAACCTGTACCTGACCGAGAAGACCGACGGGCGCCCCTTCACCGAGGACGACGAAGAGTCGCTGATCGTGCTCGCCGACTTCGCGGGCGTCGCAATCGACCACGCCCGCCGCTACACAGGGGCGCGCGACGACCGCGACGAGCTCGCGCAGACCGTCGCCGCGCTCGAGGCGACGACGCAGATCGCGCACGCGCTGGGCGGCGAGACCGATCCGGACGTAGTCCTGCAGCTCGTCGCCAAGCGCGGCCGGGCCCTCGTGTCGGCGCGCGCGCTGCTGATCGAGCTCGTGCGCGACGACGAACTGGAGATCGCGGCCGGCGCGGGCGAGCTACCCGCCGGCCTGGTCGGCAGCCGCATCCAGCTGGCGGACACGGTCGCGGCGCATGCCCTGCGGACGAGGCGCATCCAGCGCCTCGATGACGAGCTCAATCGCGCGCGCTTCGACGAGCACGGCATCGGCAGGCTCGGCGCAAAGCTGCAAGCGGGCCTGGCCGTGCCGTTGATCTTCCGTGGGCAGCGCCACGGCGTGCTGCTCGCAATCGACCGGCTCGAAGGCGGCCCGCACTTCACCGCCGAGGACGAGCAGCTGCTGCAGGCGTTCGCGACGAGCGCAGCGACCGCGGTCGCGACGGCGGAGCTCGTCGCGACCGAGCGTCAGCGCCAGCGTCTGGCCGCCGCTGAGAGCGAGCGCCAGCGGTGGGCGCGAGAGCTGCACGACGAGACGCTGCAGAGCCTCGGCGCGCTGCGCATCGCGCTCGTGGGTGCACGGCGCGCCGCGGAGGCCGGCGCCGTCGACGACGCGCTGGGGGGCGCCGTCGAGCAACTCGACGAGACGATCGCGAACCTCAGAGCGCTCATCACCGAGCTCCGGCCCGCGGCGCTCGACGAACTCGGCGTCACGGCGGCGATCGAGGCGCTCGCCGAACGCGCGAGCGAGCGCGGCTTCGAGGTCGACACGAACGTCGAGTTGGCGTACGAGCGGGACACGCGGCGGACACGTCTCGACGCCGAGCTCGAGACGGCGCTCTACCGCATCGTGCAGGAGGCGTTGAGCAACGCGTCCAGGCATGGACAGGCGCGGCGTGCCGTCGTCGAGATCCGTGAGGACGAGCGCGCCGTCCACCTCACCGTCCGCGATGACGGGCGCGGCTTTGACACCACGGCGCCGACCGCGGGTTTCGGGCTGCTCGGCATGCAGGAGCGCGTCGCGCTGCTTAACGGCGAGCTGCGCGTCACATCCGCGCCTGGCGAGGGCACGACGATCAGCGTCACGGTTCCAGCGCGCCACCGCTCAGCGGCTTCCGATCGGGACGAGTCTCTGCCCTCGGCTGACGCCGTCCGGGGGCCCGCGACCGCGGCCGAAGATAGGTAGGAAACCGCAGCGACTCGGCGTGCCTGCCCCGATACGCGCGCGACCGCGGGGTCCTAACTTGACGGTATGCCGGTGAGAGCGCGAAAGTCAGCGGAGGCGCGCTGCGAGAGCGACGAGGCCGCGGGGGTGCGCATCGTCCTTGCCGACGATCACGCCGTCGTCCGCAGCGGTCTTCGCATGCTGCTGGAACGCGAGCCGGGATTCGAGGTCGTCGCCGAGGCGCCGGACATCGCGACGGCGCGGCGGTACTTGCTCGGTCACCGTCCCGATGTGCTGCTCGTCGACCTGAACATGCCCGGGGGCTCGACGCTCAAGGCCCTGCCGCGCCTGACCCGCGACTTCCCGGACACGGCCGTCGTCGTACTCACGATGCAGCAGGAGCCGGCGTTCGCGCGCGAGGCGCTCGCCGCAGGCGCGATCGGCTACGTCGTGAAGGACGCGGCCGACGATGAGCTCGTGCGCGCCGTGCGGTACGCCGCCGCCGGCGAGCGCTACGTCAACCCGCGCATGGGAGAGCGCATGGCCGTCGCGCCGCCCGCCGACGCTCCCGATGGTCTCTCACCGCGCGACGCGGACATCCTGCGGCTGATCGCCCTCGGCCACACCAACGCCGAGATGGCGCAGCAGCTCTTCCTGTCCGTGCGCACCGTCGAGACCCACCGCGCCCGCATCCAGCACGAGCTCGGCACGACGACGCGCTCCGAGCTGGTCAGCTACGCGCTCGACAACGGCTTGATCAGCGCCTGAAGCGGGCGCCACGCGGTCGCGACGACGGTCAGGCCGCGCGGGGAACCTGCTGCGTGATGCAGTGGATGTTGCCGCCGCCGAGCAGGATCTCGCGCGCCGCGACACCGACGACTTCGCGGTCGGGGAAGCAGCGCGCGAGGATCTGGCCCGCATCGGTGTCGCTGCGCTCGTCGAGCAGCGGATAGACGACGCGCGAGCTCCCAAGGTAGAAGTTCACGTATGAGGCGGCCAGGCGGTCGCCGGCGCGGCGCGGCTGTGTCCCCTCGACCGCGTCGACGCCTGCGGCCTCCTCGGGCGTGATCTCGAGCGGGCCGGGCGACGGCAGCAGGACGATCTCAAGCTCACGTCCGCGCGCGTCCCGCGCGGACGTAAGCCGCTCGAAGGCGTCGCGCGAGATCGCGTGCTGCGGATCGTCGGGGTCCTCGCTCCAGGTCAGCATGACCGCGCCAGGCCGCGCGAAGCACGCGAGATTGTCGACGTGACCGTCGGTCTCGTCGTTGTAGACGCCCCTCCCGAGCCACAGCACGCTCTGCGCGCCGAGGTACGCGCACAGCGCCTGCTCGATCTGCTCGCGCGAGAGCTCGGGATTGCGGTTCGGGTTGAGCAGGGTCTCTTCGGTCGCCATGACGGTGCCCTGCCCGTCGACGTGGATCGAACCGCCCTCGAGAACCAGCGGCGCCCTGTAGCGGCCGGCGCGTTCGACCTCGAGGACCTTGCGCGCGACCTGATCGTCGCGATCCCACGGGAAGTAAAGGCCGCCCGCCAGGCCGCCCCAGGCGTTGAAGTGCCAGTCGACTCCGCGCAGGCCTCCGTCGTCGTCGACGACGAAGGTCGGGCCGCTGTCGCGCATCCACGCGTCGTCGGTCGACATCTCCACGACACGAACCGCGGCAGGCAGCATCGAGCGGCAGTTCTCGAACTGCTCCGCCGATACCGCCATCGTGAGCTCCTCGGATCCCGCGATCGCCGTGGCGACCGCGGCATAGGCGCGCTGTGCGGGCTTGGCGCCGAGTCGCCAGTTGTCGGGACGCTCGGGCCAGACCATCCAGCAGCCCGCGTGGGGCTCGAACTCGCCCGGCATCCGGAAACCGTCGGCTGCCGGCGTCGACGTGAACGTCTCGCTCACGTCCCGCCGCCGGCGGGCGGCTCCACGTCGGGGGACGATGATGTCGCCGCGGTGACGCGCGGACCGGGCTCGGACGCGGACGAGCGGTGCCGCAGATGCGGGCGGGCGTGCGGGTGGCCGCGGTGGACGATCGCGTGCTCGCCCCGGTGGGGGTGGAAGACGCTCCAGATGATGATCTCGCCGACGACGAGGGCCGCCGCGACGATCGCGAGCAGCGGCCCGGTGTATGACCATTCTTCGGGCGCGTGGGGTATTTCGGGCCACACGAAGAGCAGGATGCCGCCCGCGATGATGACCGTCGTGATCGTCGCGATCGCGACCACCACGCCCATGCCGCCGGGGATCCTGAACGGCCGCGGGCGGTCGGGATCCTTGCGCCGCAGGGCCACCACAGCGGGGAACATGAGCAGGTAGGGCATGAGGAAGATCACGGACGAGGACGCGAAGATCGCGAAGAACAGCGAGTCCTCCGTGTTGATGAAGATCGCGGTGAACAGCAGGACGCCTGAGGAGACGGCGCCGGTCAGCGCAAACGCCGCCACGGGCGTGCGGCGCACCGGGTGTTCGCGGGCGAACAGCTTCGGGAGCTCGCCGTCGTGGCCCGCCTCGGCGGCCGCGCGGTTGGCGCCCATCGTCCACGTCGTCATGTTCGAGAAGAACGTGTAGAGAGCCCCGACGCCGAGCGCGTAGACGACGACCAATCCGACGCCGCTGCGGCCGAAGATCGCCTTGAACGTTTCGACGAGGCCTTCGATCAGGTGCAGTTTGGTCAGCGACAGCGCCAGCAGGATGCCGAGCGTCGCGAGGATGTACAGGAACGCGATCGCGACGCCGGAGCTGAGGAGCGCGCGCGGCAGGCGCTTGCGCGGGTTCTCGATCTCGTCTCCCATGCTCGAGATCAGCTCGAAGCCGATCATCAGGTAGATGATCACCGGCAGGAACTTCTTCGCGACATCGAACGAGGGCACGAAGCTCGAGGCGGTGATCGAGTTGGCAGCACCGTGACGGATCGCGAAGACGATGCCGCCGACGCCGAGCGCGAGGATGATCACCACCTTCAGGGCCGCGCCCACGTTGTTGAAGTGCTTGCCGACCTGAAGGCGGATCATGCCGACGAGGACGACGAGCCAGGTGGCGGCGAGCGCGATGACGACCTGGGGCCACTTTCCGGCCGGCCATTCGCTCCACGGTTTGATGAACAGCTGGCAGAAGACGCCGGCGAACGCGACGAACACGGCGGGCATCCACATGGCGACGTTGACCCAGTACCAGTAGGTCGTGCGCGCGGCGGCGCGGCGGCCGAAGGCGCGCCGAACCCAGACGTATATGCCGCCCTGTTCGGGGTACGTCGTCGCGAGCTCGGCCGTGATGAGACCGTACGGCACGTAGAAGAGGATCAGGAAGAGCAGCCACCACGCGAGCGTCTTCGTGCCAACGGCGGCCGAGGAGGTGAGCGTTTCGACGACCAGCACCGCAGAAACGGTGTAGAGCGTGATGTCGCGCAGGCCGAGGACCCTGCGGCGCGGCGCGGCGACGGCGCCCGTTTCGCTCGCTGCTGCGGTGTCGGTGGCCATGACGTGCGCGCCGGCTTTCAGCCGCTCGCGAGGCCGGCATGCCCGTCGGGCACGCGGTATGTCGTGTGTGCCGAGGCCGCGCGATCCCAGCCGAGCTCGCTCAGGTACGCCTGCACGCGGCCTTCGTGGAATGCGCGCAGCTCCTCGCTCGGGCCGTGCTTGATCGTGGGGTACGTGAGCCACACGAGCAGCCCCTTCTGGGCGTGGAGGCGGTTCTCGGCCTGGTCGAAGACGATCGAGCGTTCGTGGTCGATGACGGCGTCGGTGACCTCGCCGCCGCGCGTCGCGGGCAGGCAGTGCATGAAGAGCGCGTGGTCGGGTGCGCGCGCGAAGAGCTCGGCGTTCACCTGGTAGCGGGGCATGAACGCGGCGGTGCGGTCGGCCACCTCGTCCTCCTGCCCGTACCACCACCAGACGTCCGTGTAGAGGAAGTCGGCGTTCGCGACGGCCTCCTCGACCGCGTCCGTCACCGTGACGCTGCCGCTGCCGGCGGTCGCGACGTTCTGTTCGGCGATCTTCACCCAGGCGTCGGGGGCCTGGTACGCGGCGGGGGCGGCGTGCACGAAGTTCATCCCGAACTGCGTCGTGATGAACATCAGCGAGCTGCAGACGTCGGTTCGGTCGCCGACGAAGACGACGGTGCAGTCCTCGAGCCGGCGGCCGGCGGGCAGGTGCTCTGTGATCGTGAAGAGATCCGCGATCGCCTGCGTCGGGTGGTTGTAGTCGCTCAGGCCGTTGATGACGGGGACCTCCGCGTCCTTCGCGAGCTCGACGACGGTCTCGTGCTTCAGGACGCGCGCCTCGATGACGTCGCACATGCGCGAGAGCACCTTCGCGGTGTCGTACAGCGACTCGCGGCCACCGAGGTGGATCTCGCCGGGCTTCAGGTAGAGCCCGTGCCCGCCGAGCTTGGTCATCGCGACCTCGAACGAGACCCGCGTGCGCGTCGATGGCTCCTCGAAGATCATCCCGAGCGAGCGGCGCGGCAGGAGCTGCGGCACCGCGCCGTCGTAGTCGGCCTCCTTGAGCACCCCGATCAGCCCGAGGACTCCTTCGAGCTCGGAGCGGGTGAAGTCCTGGGTGTCGATGAAATGCTTCACTGGCCTGCAGTTTTCACGTCGAACGGCACCGCTTCATCGGTGTTCGCCCGCAGGCGCGGGCGCGGAAAACTACGGCCGTTTGAAGCCCGCCGATCGCGGGGCGTCGCGCTCGCCGGGCGTGCTTAGGCGACGACCCGCGTGCCGGCGTCGCCGGCGAGCACTCGCGTGGCGTCGGCGAGCGAGCCGATCGCCGCGATCCGGCCCGTGCGTGCGAAGCTCCCGGCGGCCTGGACCTTGGGTCGCATCGACCCTGCGTCGAGGCTCGCGAGATCGAACTCCCTGACGTCCAGGCGCCGCAGCGGCCGCGCTTCGCTCGTCCCGTGTCCCTCCTCGACGGCCGTGACGTCCGTGAGCAGGAGCAGCGCGTCGGCGTCGAGTTCGCGCGCGAGGAGCGCGGCGGAGCGGTCCTTGTCGATCACGGCCTCGACGCCGCGCAGCGCGCCGTCGTCGCCGACGACGACCGGGATTCCGCCGCCGCCGACGCAGACGACCAGCACGCCCGCGTCGACGAGCGTGCGGATGGTCCGTAGCTCGACGATTCGCACGGGCTCGGGAGACGGTACGACGCGTCGCCAGGCGTTGCCGTCGGGCGCGACGACCCAGCGGCGCTCGCCCGCCAGGCGACGCGCTGTGAGCTCGTCGTAGACGGGGCCGATCGGCTTGGTCGGGGCGGCGAAGGCGGCGTCGCCGGGGTCGACGATGACCTGGGTCAGCAGCGTCGCGGCCGCAACCCCCGGAAGTGCGCCGCTGAGACCCTGCTCGAGCAGGTAGCCGATCATGCCCTCGCTCTCGGCGCCGAGCACGTCGAGCGGATAGGGCGTCGCGTCTCTATAGGCGGCGGCCTGGAGCGCGAGCAGTCCGACCTGCGGGCCGTTGCCGTGCGTGACGACCACGCGGTGGTCGGCCGCGAGACCGGCGATCGACGCGACGGCAAGCTCGACGTTGCGCCGCTGGACCTCGACGTCTGCGGACTCGCCCCGGCGCAGGAGCGCGTTGCCGCCGAGCGCTACGACGACGAGCATGTCAAAGGGCCCCGGCCCGGCATCTCGTTCGGTACGACCCGCACGGCCCCAGCTTGCTGTTCGCCGACGGCGTCAGCGCGCCGTCGGCGTCGCGACCGGCAGCGGCGCCTGCTGTGCGGTCACGGCGCCGGCCGGCGGTCCGCGTCGGCGCAGCCGCCGCGTGATGCTGAGACGTCGGATCACGAATTTCTCGACCAGCGCCGCGGCGAGCGCGACCGAGGCGCCGGCGAGCACGTCGAGCACGAAGTGGTTTCCGGTCGCGATCACGACGAACGCGGTGACGAGCGGGTAGATGAGAGCCGCGATGCGCCACCTCCGGCTCGGCGTGAGGCTCCACACGGCGATGCAGCACCACGTCGCCCACGCGATGTGCAGGGAGGGCATCGCGGCGTACTGGTCCGCTGCCTTGGCGAGACCGCCGCGGTGGAAGTCGCCGACGGCCCCGGTGAGCGCGATGACGTCGCGGAAGCCGTCGGTGATGAGCATCCGCGGCGGCGCGACGGGGAAGAGCCAGAAGACGGCGAAGCCGATCAGGTTGATGACCACGAGTTGCGTGCGCAGCGGGCGGTAGGCGTCGGTGCGCCGCCACCACATGTACGCGAGCAACCCGAACGTGACGAAGAAGTGGGCCGCCACGTAGTAGTACGAGGCGATCAGCCCGACGGGGGCGTGCGCGGCCACCCAGCGGTCGAGGCGCAGCTCCGGCGCGAAGTCCAGCGAACGCTCGAGCGCGAGGACACCGGCCGCGTCGTGCAGCGCGACGACGCGACGCAGCGGCGCGAGGTTGTTGATTTCGTCGTACAGCCAGAGCAGCCAGACCGCGACCAGGAGCTCCGCCCAGACGACGGGGCGTCCGTCGCGGCGCCCGATCAGACGACGAAACGGCGATGGACGGTACGCGGCCTTCGCTTCGCGGGCAGCGACGGACATTGCGAGACCTTAACGCGTCCGGGACCCGCCTCCGGCGCGCGCTCCCGCATCGCGCGCACAAACCGTTGCCACGCGACGCGCCGCAGCGCCGTTCAGGGCAGATCGATCGCCCGATCGGCGGCGAAGCTCTCAAGGAAGCGGCGGTCGTGCGTCACCATCACAACCGCTCCCGAGTAGGACGAGAGCGCGGCCTCGAGCTCCTCGATCGCCTCGATGTCCAGGTCGTTCGTCGGCTCGTCGAGGATCAGGGCGTTGGCGCCGCGGGCGCTGAGTGCCGCGAGCACGGCGCGCCGGCGCTCGCCGGGGGAGAGCGTCGCGCCGGAGCGCAGCACGTCGTCGGGTCCGAGACCGAACTTGGCGAGCACGCCGCGCGCGTCCTCGACGGGCATCTCGCAGGCCGAGACGAACGCGTCGAGCAGGTTGCGGGCGTGGGCGAACGGCCCGTCGCCCTGCGGCAGCGCGCCGATCACCGTGCCGGGCCCGACCCACCGCCTCCCGCTCGTCGGCGTGAGCTCGCCGCGCAGTGCGGCGAGCAGCGTGCTCTTGCCGGCGCCGTTGGGACCGCTGACGGCGACGCGTTCGCCCGCGCCCACGGCGACGTCGATGGGGCCGAGCGTGAAATCGCCGCGTTGCAGGACCGCGCGTTCGAGGCCGACGACGTCGTCGCCGCCGCGTTGGCTCGCGGCGAGGTCGAACTGCAGCGTCCACGGCTGCCAGGGCTTCTCGGCGGCCTGGACGCGCGCGCGGCGCCGCTCGGCCGCCTTGGCGAGGTCGCGGCCCTTCTTCTTTTTGCGCCCCTGCCCGTAGCCGCGCTGCTGCCACGAGCGCATGCGGCGGATGTGTGTCTCGGCTCTGTCGCGCTCGGCCACGTACGCGCCGTATGCGCGTTCGCCCCGTTGACGCGCGTCGCTGCGCGCCGCCTCGTACGCGCTCCAGGGGCCCGCGTAGCGCGTCACGCGACGCGTCTCGTTCTCGAACTCGACGATGCTCGTCATCAGCTCGAGGAAGCGACGGTCATGGGACGCTGCGACGAGAGGCCCGGCGTGCGCCGTGACGAAGCGTTCGAGCTCGTCGAGCCCGGCGAGGTCGAGGTCGTTCGTCGGCTCGTCGAGCAGCACCACCGCCGGCTCCTCGAGCAGCAGCCCGCGCAGCGCCCGCCGCGCGGCCTGCCCGGGCGACGGGCCGGTGCGCGCGGCCCCCTGGGCGAGGTAGCCCACCGTGAGGCGAGGCGGCTCGAGACGCACGACGCCGGCGTCGGGCCGCTCCGCGCCGGCGAGGATGCGCAGCAGCGTCGACTTGCCGATGCCGTTCGGGCCGACGAGACCGACCCGCTCGCCGGAGTTCACCGTCAGCGAGAGATCGTCGAGGACGACGACATCGGCGTAGGACTTGCGGATGTTGCGCGCGACGAGCGCGCCTTGACGCGGCACGGGCTGACCCCCTTGTTGGCCATCGGGCGGGACGGGTTGCTGGTCAGCGCGTGCGCATAGGCGGAGCTCATGCTCCGCCGTCCAGCGTACTACCCGTCCGCGGCGGCCGGGGCGCCGCGGCCGCTCACTCCCCGCGGCCCCAGAGCGCGGTGAGGTCGCGCCCGAGCATCTGGCCGAGCGCGTCGACCTCGCCGCTGAAGCGCGCGCGAAGCTCGACCTCGAGGTCGGCATCGCGCGGCGGCGCTCCGGCATAGCCGAAGCGCCGCCACAGGCCCCGGCCACTGTCGGTCAGCGATTCGGGCAGCACGCGGCTCGCGATGCGCGCCGGCCGCGACACCGCCTCGGGCCGGCGTCGCGCGCGCCGCAGTTCGCCGGCGAAGCGGTGCAAGCGCGCCGAGCGCGGCGCGCGCACCGGGTCGGTGCGCTGCATCTGCAGCGGGTAGTCGTCCTGCACCTCCAGGAAGCGCAGCACGTCGCGGACGGTTCCCTCGTTGTCCTTGCGCAGGTCGTCGTAGACGATCACGTGAATGTTCTCGGCGGGGAAGGCGTCCCTGTAGCGCGCGAGCTGCTCGGCGTAGCGGACGTGGTCGGCGTAGATGAGCTGTTCGGGGTGGTGGCAGCCACGCGGGATGTGCTCGCCGCGCGCGCGCGCCGCTTCGAGCTCGATGGCGCGGCGGAAGTCGAGCTGGTCCTCGACGTGGGAGGCGTAAAGCTGCTCGTGCAGCGAGCGCAGGAAGTCGGCGGGCTCACGGAAGATCGCGATGATCTTCGCGTCCGGCCGCACCGCGGCGATCGCCCCCGCCGCCTCCCGCGAGACGAGGTAGTTCGGCGATGCGTCGCCCGTTTTCTGGCCCGGCGCCGCGTCCCTGTAGAGGTCGAGATACCCCTCCTCGGTGAGGCGCTGGTGTCGGCCGTGGTCCTCGTCCGCGGGCACCAGGACCGAGCGCCGGTCGAGCGCGAAGTAGCGCGGCTCCTTGCGCGCGGACATGAAGATTTCGGGGTGCTGGCGCAGCATCACGAAGAGCGCGGTGGTGCCGCACTTGGGGTGGCCGACGAGGTAGAAGTCGGGGAAGCGCGGCGGGACCGGCCCGGCGCCGGAATCCGCCGCCGAGCCCGCCTGCTGCCTCTCGGACGACTCGGGGCTCATCGCGATGCAAAGGTTACCCGGCGCCCGCGGCGCGTCTCGGCGGGCGTCTCAGAAGACGATCGTGCGTCCGGCGTGCACGAGGACGCGGTCCTCGAGCTCGCTCGCGACCGCCCGCGCGAGCACGAGGCGCTCGAGGTCGCGGCCGAGGCGTTCGAGGTCCGCGACGCTCGAACCGTGCGAGACGGGCTCCGCCGCCTGCGCGATGATCGGTCCCTCGTCGAGTTCCTCGGTCACGTAGTGGGCGGTCGCGCCGATCAGCTTGACGCCGCGCTCAAATGCCTGCCGGTAGGGCTGCGCGCCCGCGAACGCGGGCAGGAACGAATGGTGGATGTTGATCACCGGGCAGCCGACGGCCGCGAGGAAGTCGGCGGACAGGACCTGCATGTAGCGGGCGAGAACGACGAGCTCCGCGCTGCCCGCGAGGCGCGTGAGCGCGGCGCGCTCGGCGGCGGCCTTCGTGTCCGGCGTGACCGGCACGTACAGGTACTCGACGCCGAGCCGCTCCACCTCGCCGCGCAGATCCTCGTGGTTCGAGACGACGCACACGGGCTCCATGTCGAGCTCGCCGCGGCGCTGACGCCAGAGCAGGTCCAGCAGGCAGTGGTCGGCACGCGAGGCCATCAGCGCGACGCGCCGCGCCCCCGCGGGGCGTAGCCGCCACGACATGCGCAGGCGGCTCGCGAGCGGCGCGAAGTCCGCTTCGAGCGCCGAGCGGTCCATCGCGGGCAGGAAGAAGACGACGCGCATGAAGAACGTTCCGTCATGCGGATGGGTCGAGAACTGGTCGGACGAGACGATGTTCGCGCCGTGCTCGAAGAGGAAGCCCGAGACGGCCGCGACGATCCCCGGCCCGTCGGGGCAGCTGATCAGAAGTCGGGCCGTGTCGCGGCCGCCGTCCGTGTTCGAGTCGCTCATCGTCGTGCTGCGCCCAGGATCGAGCGGGGGCGCTCGCGCCAGATTAGAGGCGCGCGCGCTCGCGGCGGCGCGCCGGCGCGCGGTTACGGGGACTCCGTGGTGCGGGCCATCGCGCGATCCCCGACCGTCGCGGCGCTCGCAGCCGCCACAGCGCTGCTCGCGGGCGGCTGCGCCGGCAACGTGGCGGCGCCCGCCCCCGGGCACGAAGCCCATGCCGGGCCCGTGTCGGGCGTGGTCAGCTCGATTACGACGGACGGCTCAATCATCGAGCTGACCGACGGTTCGGTCTTCGCGCTCGTCAGCGGCGACGCGAGCCGCTGGCTGGACCAGCGCGTGCGGACCGTGAGCGGCGGAGCGATCATGATCGACGTCGCGAGCGGCGAAAAGGGCGAAGCGCAGTACGTCGGTTCGGTGCGCCACCCGCGCACGTACGCGAACGGCGGCGAACACAACCAGGAATCCGGATCGCCCGACGGTTCGCTGATCCTCCTCGACGACGGTTCGGTGTGGTCGATCCCGCCGGACGAGCGGAGCCGCACGAGCACGTGGGCGGAAGGCGCGAGCGTCTCCGTCGAACCGGGGCCGCACGGCCGCTACCGGCTCACCAACGGCGCGTCGGGCTCGACGGTCCTGGCGACGTACGTCGGCGAAAAGTAGCGGCGGCGCGCGCCCAAATAGGATCCCCGCGGGGCCCCGCGCGGGCCGTGTCGACGCCCAGCGGGCGGGAGGTGCGTTATGAGCCAGAGGAACAGGCGGGTTGTGCTAGCCGAGCGTCCGACGGGAGTCGTTGACGATTCGACGACGCGGCTCGAGACCGAGGAGACCCCGGAGCTCGCCGACGGCGAGGCGCTCGTCGCGGTCCGCTACCTGTCGATCGACCCGACGATCCGCACGTGGATGAACGACGCGCCCGGGTACCTTCCCCCGATCGGCGTCGGCGAGGTGATCCGTTCCGGCGGGCTCGGCGAGGTCGTGGAGTCCAAGAGCGATCGCTACGCGGTCGGCGACAGCGTCTTCGGTCTCGTCGGCTGGCAGGAGTACGCCGTCGCCGACGAGGGCGCACGGGCGATGCAGGTGATCCCGGCGCAGGTGCCGCCGACGCTTGCGCTGAACATCCTCGGGCTCACCGGAGTGACGGCGTACTTCGGCATGCTCGACGTCGGTGGCGTGAAGGAGGGCGATGTCGTCGTCGTCTCCGGGGCGGCCGGCGCGACGGGCTCGGTGGCCGGACAGATCGCGCGCATCAAGGGCGCGGCGAAGGTCGTCGGGATCGCCGGCGGGCCGGAGAAGTGCGCCTGGCTCACCGGCGAGCTCGGTTTCGACGCGGCCATCGACTACAAGAACGAGGACGTCGCGGCGCGCCTTGCAGAGGAGGCGCCCGCCATCGACCTCTACTTCGACAACGTCGGCGGGACGATCCTCGAAGCGGCGCTCGCGAACCTCGCGCTGCGCGGCCGGATCGTGATCTGCGGCGCGATCAGCCAGTACAACGCCGCGGGCGGTCGCGCCGCAGCGCAGGGCCCGGCGAACTACACGATGCTCGTGATCCGCCGCGGACGCATGGAGGGTTTCCTGGTGCTCGACTACGCCGAGCGCTTCGGCGAGGCGCAGGCCCAGCTCGGTGCCTGGGTGGCGGAGGGACGCATCAAGGGCGCCGAGCACATCGTCGAGGGGCTCGAGAACGCCCCGGCGGCGCTGAACCTCCTCTTCACGGGGGGCAACACGGGCAAGGTGATGGTCCGCCTGTAGGGGCGGCGCTCACGCCGCGGCGGATAGCAGCCAGAGCCCGAGGCAGGTGAAGAACACCATCACGACGAGCATCCAGTACTGGGAGCGCACGGCCTGCACGGGGTCGCGGTAGAGCGCGATCGCACGGTCGTGTGCGAGCGCGAGCGCGCATACGTGGCCGATGAGCAGCGCCGCGACCTGGAAGTACCAGATCGAGTTCGGCGTCAGGAACGTGAAGTTGATCATGCCGCCGGCCGTACCGAAGTAGTTCGCGCCGTTGCCGAGCGGGTCGGAGATCAGGAAGTAGAACGCCTGGACCTGGTACACGAGCAGCGAGAAGTAGTGCGCGAGCGCGTACGCGAGCGCGATCGGCACGAGCGAGTGCGCGAAGCGCAGCGCGAGCACGCGCTGCGGCGTGTCGCGGTCGACGGTCGACATGCCCAGGATGCCGAGCCTGTACGCGGCGCCGACGAGCAGCACGACGCCGACCATCACGATCGAGCCTGCGAGCTCGACCGCGACGGTGGGCCCGAGGCCGGCGAGCGGTTCCTCGACCGCCGGGTAGATGTGGTTCATGTACAGCGGACCCTGCTGCAGGCCGTCGAAGGTGATCGTCCCGATCATCACGATGATCAGCGCGAGCGTCCCGGGCCAGAGCTCGAGGTCGACGATCCCCGAGAGCGCGGTTCGAGCGTCGAGCTGCCGCCGGCGCCAGCTGAGCGGCGACAGGCGCGAGAACAGGTTGAAGTAGACGGAGAAGGCATCGCCGCGGTAGCTCCACGTCTCGATGCCGTAGACGGCCATCCCCGCGAGCATCAGCAGCGCGTACGCGAGCGCGACGATGCCGAGGTTGCGCGGCGTGTCTTTTTCGACGTAGATGAGCTCCATCCACGCGAAGGCGAAGACGCCCGCGGCGGCTGGCCAGCGGCCGAGCCACCGCGGGTAGGGCGCGACGGCGAAGGGGCGCCGGATGCGGGCCTTGCGTGCGAGCCACGCGGCCCCCTCGGCGAAGGCGAGCCAGGGGTTGAACGCGCGGAAGACGTCGCCGAAGAGGCTCGCGAAGGCGAAACCGACCCAGAAGAGGGCGTAGACCATCGTCGGCGCGATGTTCGAGGGCGGCAGCACCTGCTCGCCTGCGAGGCCCGCGTAGACGGTGAGGCAGAAGAAGAAGAGCCCCACGGCGCCGCACGCGGGGCGCAGGAGGCCAGGCAGGCCCGCGACCCGGTGTGCGATCACGTTCTGCAGGCGCGGCCGGCGCCACATGACCGAAAGCGCGACGAAGCTCACTATCAGGACGACGGCCGCGGCCCACGCGAAGAGCCAGCGCGGCACGGGCAGGTCGGGCTTGCCGATGATGCCGTGCGCGAGGGCCGGCGCCGGCGAGACGAGCAGCGCTCCGGCCGCGCCCAGCGCGCAGAGCGCCGCGCGGCGCCTCAGTGAAGCGGTGCCCATACGCGCGTGATCCTATGACCCGCGCGCAAAGGTCAGTCGCGCGCGGCGCGAGGCGGCACGCGGTCCTACCCGAGCGTCACGGGCAGCGTCTTCAGCTGGTTCAGGAACAGCGATTCGACGTGGCTCGGCTCGCCGTCGAGTGTGATGTTGGGGTAGCGGGCGAGTGTCTCTTCGATGAGGATGCGCAGCTCAAGGCGCGCGAGGGCGGTACCCAGGCAGAAGTGGCGTCCCCCGGCACCGAAGGCCTGGTGCTCGGGGTTGCGCGTCACATCGAAACGGTCGGGGTCCTGGTACTTGGTCTCATCGCGCCCGGAGGAGACGTACCACATCACCACCTTCTCGCCCTTCTTGATCGGCTGGCCGTGCAGTTCGGTGTCGCGCGTTGCGGTGCGCCGGAAGTGCGCGAACGCGGGGAACATCCGCAGCGCCTCCTCGACCGCGCTGGGGATCAGCGCCGGGTCCTCGACGAGCTTTTGCTTTTGCTCGGGGTTTTCCATCAGCGCGCGCATCGCGCTGCAGTACGTCGCCTTCGTCGAGTCGTTACCCGCGGCCATCAAGAGGAAGAAACCCATCACGATCTCGTGTTCCTCGAGTTTCTCGCCTTCGACCTCCGCGTGCACCAAAACACTCGTCAAATCATCCGTCGGACGCTCCCGCCGCTCCGCAATCAGACTCTGACAACGCTCGAATACCTTCGGGATGTCCTCGTTGATCGCCGCCTCGATGCCGCCCGGGTTGAGGTCTTCGTCGCCGGCGCCGAGCGTCGAGTTCATGAGCTTGGCCCACGCCGCGTCGTCCTCCTCGTCGATGCCCATGAAGCTGCCGATGACGCGCGAGACGACCGGCTGCGCGACATCGGTGACCAGGTCGCAGCCCTCGCTGCCAGCAAGGCGATCGAAGACGCCGCTCGTGATCGCCCGGATCGCCCGCTCGTGCTCGGCGATCCGCTTGGGGGTGAAGCCGCGCTGGAAGAGCGCCTTCAGGCGATCGTGCTTCGGCGGGTCCATGCCGATGAACATGGCGCGGGCGAGCTCGATCGGGAAACCGAGGTTCGCGGCGAGGACCCCGCCGAGTTCGGAGGAGTAGGTCTCCCAGTCGCGGCTGACGGTGAAGATGTCGTCGGCGGTGGTGACCGACCAGAATCCGGGCTCGTCAGGGAATTCGCTGAAGTGACCGGTCCAGTGGATCGGGCAGCGCGCGCGCATCTCGCGGAACGCGGCGTACGGCGGGCCCTCCGACCAGAGGCCGTCCTCGGTCAGTTCGAGCTCCTGAATGTCGCGCTCCGTGCTCGCCATCGCCGCCTCCCGCCCGCGTCGGCGGGGATTCTAGCCCGCGCCGCTGCCGTGCGCCTCGCCCGCGCTGCTACTCGAACTGCGGTTCGCTGTAACCGGGCATCGTCTCCGGAAGCCCGTCGCTGACGCGGTCCGGGAAGTCAGCGGCGCGCTTCTCGAGGAAGGACGTGATGCCCTCCGCGGCGTCCGCGGAGCGCCCGCGTGCGACCATGCCGCGGGAGTCGGCGCGGTGGGCGAACATCGGGTGCGGGGCGCCGAGCATGCGCCACATCAGCTGGCGCGCGAGGGCGACCGACACGGGGGCGGTGTTGTCGGCGATCTCGCGCGCGAGGTCCCGGGCGGCGTCGATCAGCTCGCCGGCAGGGTGAACGCTCCGCACGAGACCGCGCTCGTGCGCCTCGCGGGCGTCGAAGACGCGTCCCGTCGCCACCCATTCCATGGCCTGCGAGATTCCGACGATGCGCGGCAGGAACCAGCTCGAGCAGGCCTCGGGGATGATCCCGCGTCGCGCGAAGACAAAGCCGATGCGCGCGTCCTCGCTCGCGAGACGCACGTCCATCGGCAGCGTCATCGTGGCGCCGACGCCGACGGCCGGGCCGTTGATCGCGGCGATGACGGGCTTCAGGCTACGGAAGATGCGCAGCGTGAGCTCGCCCCCGTTGTCGCGCGCGGGACCGGTGTGGCCGCGCGCCTCATAGTCGAACGTCGCGCTGCCGGCTTCGAGGTCGGCGCCGGCGCAGAAGCCGCGGCCGGCGCCGGTGACGATCACGCAGCGCACATCGTCGTCGCTGTCGGCACGGTCGAAGGCGTCGAGCAGCTCGGCGCACATCTGCGCCGTCCAGGCGTTGAGGCGGTCGGGGCGGCTCAGCGTGATCGTGAGGACGGCGTCGCTCAGCTCGGCCTGTATCTGTTCGTAGTCCATGGCGCGCAAGCCTAGAGGTCGGCGGCGCCGAGCATGCGCTCGTACGGCCCGTTGCCCGTCAGGCACGTCGCCGAGCAGCGCGCGGCGAGCGCCAGCGCACCGTCGAGCTCCATCCCCGCCGCGAGGGCATACGTGACGCCGGCGGCGAACGTGTCCCCGGCGCCGTAGGTGTCCCGCTCCTGGCCGGGCAGCGGTGCAGCGCACCATTCGCCCGTGCGACCGCGGGCGTCGTGCCAGCGTCCGCCGGCCTCGCCGCGTGTTGCGACGTAGAGCTCGGCGACGTCGCCGAGCTCGGCGGCGGCGGCGGCCTCGAAGCGGTCGGCGGCGCTGTAGACGAGAACGTCGGGACGGACATCGGCGGCGGCGAGCGCGGCGCGAGCGCGGGGGCTCGCGACGAGGACGCGTGCGCGTTCGCGCGCCAGTTTGAGCGCCTCGGCGTCGCCGGCGGTGAAGTAGAGCCCGTCGCACGGGCCGAGGGCCTGGACGCACGAGCCGGGTGGCTCGAGGCGTCGCCCGAGCGTGATGATCGTCCGCTCGCTGTCGTGGTCGATCAGCGTCATGCCGCGGCGCGTCGGCTCGCCTGCGGGCTGGACGTGGACGGTGACGCCAAGCTCTGCGAGGCGCGAGCGCGAGCGCGCGCCGTGCTCGTCCTCGCCGACCGCGGTGAAGAAGTCGGCGGCACCCGCGAGGCGCGCGAGCTGGACGGCGGCGACGGCGCCGCCGCCCGCGGGCTCAGTGAAGAGCGTTTCGGCGTGGCAGACGTCGCCCGCGGAGGGCAGGCGGTCGACGCGGGCGAACTCGACCCACTCGACGTGGCCGACCACCGCGAGGGAGATGCTCCCGCTCACCGCGCCAGTCTCACAGACGGGCGGCGCGGCGTGTCGGCGTCAGGCCTGGATGAACCTGTGGTGGCCGGCCTTGACCACGTATTTCTTGTGGGTCCGCAGGTTCGTGACGAGCACCTTGTCGGTGATCACGACGATTTCGGTCCCTTCGCAGGAGTCCAGCGTCTCCCAGCGCGTGCCGAGCACGGCGCCCGACGCGTACGAGCCTTTGGAGGCGAACTTGCCGTGGCCTTCGACCCAGAGCCGGCGGTACGGGCGGCGGCGGCGGCGTGCGGCGCTCGCGCGGCCGTGGCGCACTTTGCGGCCCTTGGATTTGTGGCATTTGGCATTGCCGCCCTTGAGCGTGAAGAAGGTGTAGCCGTTCCTTGTCTGTTCGATCTCGAACTCGCCGCCGTGCAGCACGACTGTCTCCATCTTGCCGTTTTCGCCTTCGAGTTCGAGCGTCACGACGCCGTTGGCGGCGTTGATGACGCTGTCGTTCTTGACGGTGATCGGCGGCGTGAGCGTGACGAATTTGCCGGAGCCGCGGGGCTGTTCGATCGTGACGGTGCCGGTGACGCCGAGGACGTCGGCCTGGACGCCCTTCTTCGGTTTGGACTGTTCGCCGGCGATCTTCTGTTTTTCTTCTTCTTCCTTCTTTTTCTGTTCTTCTTCTTCTTCCTTGAGACGGACTTCTTCTTCGCGGCTCTCTTCTTCGAGCTTTTCGCGTTCTTCCCGTTCCTGCTGTTCCAGTTCTTCGCGTTCCTTTTCCTTTTCCGGCAGTTCGCCGGCTTCGGTTTCGGCCTGCAGCTCGCCCGCCGTCATGTAGCTCCAGACGGCGCCGGCGTCGTTTTCGTTCTGCTCGCCGCCGACCAGCGCCGAGTTGCCGTCGGCGGATAGCGCGACCGCGTCGCCGAACCAGACTTTGCCGGTCACTTCGGTCGGTTCGAGCCGCTCCGCTTCGGTCCACTTGGACAGTTCACGCGTGAAGACCCATGCCGCGCCGGTGTACTTCCCGGTAGTCGGCCCGCCGATCAGCGCCTCGTTGCCGTTGCCGCTCAGCGCGACGCTGTAGCCGAACTGGCTGAGGCTTTCCACGCTTTCTTCGATTTGGCCTTCGGGGCCTTCGGTGCGGGAGATCGCCTGCAGCTTTTCGCCCTGCTGGTTCCAGCCTTCGGTGCCGGGGACGAAGACGAACGCGGCACCCGACTTCGCGTCGTCCTGGCGCGCGCCGACGAGGATCGTGGAGCCGTCCTGCGAGATCGCGACGCTGACGCCGAAGCGCTCTTCGCCTTCTTCGCTGGTGTCCGAGAGGATCGACCCGGGTCCGAGCTTGTATTCGGGCTTTTCGCCCGTTTCGTCGAGGCGGTAGACGAACGCCGCGCCGTGCCACTTGCCGGGCTCGGCCACGCCGGGGGCGCCGACGACGACCGTCTGGCCGTTGCCGGAGATGGCGATCGAGCGGCCGAGGCGCCCTTCGCCGACGTCGCCCGTCCCGCCGCTTAGTCGCGGACCGACCTGCGCCCACTGCGAGCCGCCGGACGGGCGCTTGAAGACCCACGCGGAACCACGCGCGATGTAGTCGGAGGGCGCCCCGACGGCGAGCGTGCTGCCGTCTTCGGAGAGCGCCACGCTGCGGCCGAAGCGCGTGAGGCGTTTGGAGTTTTCCGGCGCCGCGATCCGTTCGACCTGTTTCCACTTCGGCGAGATGCCGACGTTCGACACTTCGTAGAGGCGCACTTCGCCGCGATCTTCGTCGGCCTCCGGGCTGCCGACGGCGGCGACTTTGCCGTTGTCGGAGATCGCGACCGAGATGCCGAAGGAGCATTCGGCTTCTTCGAGTTCGTTTTCGATCGAGCCCGAGCACGTCCCGCCGGCGGCGCGCGTGTTCGGGTTGACGAACCCTGTGAACTGGTACCAGTGGCCGGCGAGGCGGTAGAGGATCCAGGCGGCGCCCGGGAGGTAGGAGGTGCGAGGCGCACCGACGATCGCGGTCTGGCCGTTCGCGTCGACGGAGACCGATGCGCCGACTTCGCCCTCGCCCGCTTCGGGGATCCTGACGATGCTCGCGCCTTCTTCGGTTTCGAAGACCGGGTCGACGTGCAGCGGGTAGCTCGCGCCGCGCGTGTCGATCACGATCTGCAGGCGGCGCCCGTTCAGCGCGAGGTGCGCGGGCAGCGCGCGCCCGGTCGCGTCGCGGACCGCGAGGTGGCCGTAGCGCAGCTGCGTCCTGCCGGCGCGCGAGAACGTCACCTCGCCGTGGCGCAGCGTGGCTACGGTGTTGCCGCCGACGGTCATGTCGAGCGTCGTCCGCGATGCCGCCTGCGCGGGCTGTGCGACTGTGAAGCTCTGGGCTACGCCGTGCGGGCTGTTGGCGAACCACTGCTTGATGCCCGGCGCCGTGTAGCTGACGCGGTTGAGCTCGGTACGCGGGCGTGACGTGGCGAGCGCGTCGGCTTTCAGCGTGACGACGGCGCCGTCATGGCGCAGCGAGACGCCGCCGGCGCTGTAGCGCTCGCTCAGGTGCTGCGCCGGTGAGCCCGCGAGCGCGCTCCCCGCAAGCGGAACAGCCCAGTAGCCCGGGCCATACCCCTCCGCGAGTGGGCTGGGCGCTCCGGCGCGCGCGGCGCTCACCGGTGCGCCGGTGTCGCGCAGCGCGAGCGCGAGCGCGCCGCAGGCGATGGCCGCGAGCAGCGCGGCCGCGGCAAGAAGGGCCCGTGAATGCTGTGGCCGGGCGGCCCGTCCGATCGTTGCGTTCAGTACGCGTTCCATCGCCGACTAGTTCCCGCCCTCCAGGCGGAACTTCCCGTCCGCCACCATCGATTCAACCATCTTGTCCGTTCCGTGCCAAGCTGAAAATCCGTCCAGGGTAGCGTGACGGCATCCCGCGCGCCACCGATCGCGTGTATCCAAGGGACGGTACGGGGGCGCGGAGCACCGGTCAAGCACTGAAGAGTTTCCTCATGTATTCAGCGTCCCCATCCGTGCGACGCCGATCGCGGCAGTCTCTTACGATCTCACGTCGTGGCGGCAGCACACTGGCGTAAACGCAGAACCCTCGAGTTAGTTGCGGTCGCGCTGTTCGCAGTCGCCCTCGCCATCGCCGCGTACGCGACGAACCTGCTGCGCTCGAGCGAGCAGCAGACTCTCGACGCGCGCTACTCGATCCGCGGCCGCCAGCCGACACCGCGGGATCTGGTGATCGTCGGCGTCAACCACGAAACGCTCGAAACGATCCGCCGCCAGTGGCCGTACCCGCGCCACTACACCGCACGCGTGATCGAAAACCTCGTCCGCGCCGGAGCGAAGTCGATCGCCGTGGACCTCCAGTTCACGCAGCGCACAAATCGCGCGGAAGACATCGCGCTCGCCGAAGCGGTCGAAAGCGCGCACGGGAAAATCGCGCTCGCCACCGCAGAAATCGGGCCGCACGGCGAAACGAACATTCTCGGCGGCAACGAATTCCTGAAGGAAATCGGCGCCCGGCCCGCGAGCGCCGTGCTGCTGCTCGACAGCGACGGCGTCGTCCGCAACTTCCCGTGGGGCACGAACGATCTGCAGAGCCTCGGCGTCGTCGCGTACGAACTCACCTCGCACCGCCACGTCTCGCGCTCGACCTTCGATCACGGCGCGCTGCCCGTCGACTTCGTCGGGCCGCCCGAATCGATCCCCGAAATCTCGTATTCGAAGGTCGACAAAGGCGAATACGCGGCCAACGAGTTCCGCGGCAAGACGGTGCTGCTCGGCGCCACCGCGCCGATCCTCCAGGACGTGCACGACACGGCGACCAGCGGCTCGCGCGTCATGTCGGGACCGGAAATCTGGGCCAACGTGGAGAACACGCTCGCCCTCGGCGTGCCCCTGAAGCGCGCTCCGGCGTGGCTGGACATCCTCCTCATCTGCCTGATGGGCGCGGTCGTGCCGCTCGCCTGCCTGCGCCTGAGGGGCGTCGCGTCGACGCTGCTCGCGATCCCGCTCGCCGCGCTCTACGCCGTCGGCGTGCAGGTCGCGTTCAACTCGGGCCTGATCGTCAGCTTCGTCTACGCGATGCTCGCGCTGCTGCTCGCGACGCTCGGCACGCTGCTCGTCCTCTACCAGTCAGAAGCCGCCGAACGCGAGCGCGTGCGCGACCTCTTCGGCCGCTTCGTCGCGCCCGACGTGATCGAGCAGGTCGTCGAACGCGCCGGCGACAACCTGCGCCTCACGGCCGTCGAACGCGACTGCACGGTCCTCTTCAGCGACCTGCGCGGCTTCACGAGCTTCTCCGAGACGCAGCCCGCCGCACGCGTCATCGACGTGATCAACACGTACCTCTCGGAAATGACGGACGCGATCCAGGACCATGGCGGCACGATGATCTGCTACATGGGCGACGGCATCATGGCCGTGTTCGGCGCGCCGCTGGACCAGCCCGACCACGCCGACCGCGCCGTCCAGGCGGCGCTCGAGATGATCGGCCCGCGGCTCGAGCACTTCAACGACTGGATGAACGCGAACGGCCACGACCACCGTTTCGCGATGGGCGTGGGATTGAACAGCGGCACCGTGATGGCGGGCAACATCGGCGCCGAGAACCGGGTCGAATACACCGCGCTCGGCGACACCACCAACACCGCCGCGCGCCTCGAGGGCATGACGAAGGGCTCCGGCCACATGCTGTTCTTCGCGGACTCCACGCGGGCGCGCCTGCACCACGAGTACCCCGGCATGCAGGAGGTCGGCGAGCTCGAGGTCCGCGGCCGCGTGCAGAAGGTCCCCGTCTGGACGATCGAGGCGGAGGCTGCGCCGGAGGCGGGCGATGCGCAGGCGGCATCCTCGCCGACGGCTGGCTAGGGCACGATCACGATCTTCGCGCGCGTGCCCTCGCGCTGGGCGCGCCAGGCATCCTCGACCCGGTCCAGGCCGAACTCCAGGACGTCGACGACGATTTCTCCGGCCGCGGCGGCGGCGAGCAGCGACTCGTACGCCGCGCCCTTGACCGCCGGCGGCGCGGCGAACGTCGAGTGCCCCATCAGCGTGAGGAGCTTGCCGCGCAGAAGCGGCGAGGGGATCGTGGCCTCGCTCCCGGCGCTCGCACCGAGGTGGACGACCCGCGCGCCGACGCTCGCGGCGTGCAGCGCCGCGACGAGCGGCTCGCCGAACAGCGGGTCGACGACGACGTCGATGCGGCCCTCGCCGGCCGCCGCGAGCGCCGGCGCGAGATCGGCCTCGTCGAGCGGGACTGCCGCGTCGGCTCCGCGCTCGATCGCGAGCGCCAGGCCGTCGCGCGAGCGCGCCGCCGCGACGACGCGGCCGGCGCCGAGGACGCGCGCCGCCTGCAGCGCGACCTGCCCGACGATGCCGCTCGCGCCGAGGACCAGGACGTGCTCGCCGGGCTGCAGCTCGGCGCGCCACGTCAGCGCGAGCCAGGCCACGAGGCCGGCGATGCCGAGCGCCACGGCGACGCCGTCGGCCACGTCGTCACGCACCGCGAGCGCCGAGGCCGGGTCGATCAGCGACCGCTCCGCCATCGACCCGAAGGGTGCGATCGGCGCGTCGAAGTAGACGCGCCGCCCGTCGAGCAGCGCGACCGCCTCGCGTCCGGCGACGCACGGCAGTCGCGGTCGGCCGCCGTAGAACGTCCCCGCCGCCGTCGTCACGTCGACGGGGTTCAGCCCCGCCGCGAGCACCTCGACAACGGCCTGGCCGGGCGCGGCGGCGGGCTGCTGGAAGTCGCCGGCCGCGGGTACGCCATACTCGCTCAGCACCGCCGCCCGCATCACCGGCAGCTTCGCAGGATCCGCGCCGGCGCTGCGTACCGCCGCGACCATGCCTTACGAATTCCGTCCAAGTGCCGATACCATGCCGTGATGTCCACGATTGGTGTGTCCGAGTCAGCGGCGCGTCAGCCGCAGAAACTCGCCTCGATGCAGGTTCACTTCCTCGGGGTCCGTGGTTCTTCCCCCGCTCCGGGGGAGGATTTCCTTCGCTACGGCGGCCATACCTCGTGCGTCGCCGTCGGCAGCAACGATGAAGCGCCGAAGCTCGTGCTCGACGCGGGGATCGGGATCGCGGTCGCGGCGCGCATGCTCAAGGACCGTCCGTTCGACGGCACGGTGCTGCTCACGCACCTGCACTGGGACCACATCACGGGCCTGCCGTTCTTCCCCGCCGGTGACCGAACCGACGGCACCGTGCGCCTGCTGCTCCCGGAGCAGGGCGACGGCGTCGACGCGTACCACGCGGTCGCAGGCATCATGCGCCCGCCGTACTTCCCGATCGAACCCGACCTTCTGCGCGGCGAATGGAGCTTCACCGGCATCGAAGAGGGCGAGCACGACATCGAGGGCTACAAGGTCCTCGCCCTCGAGGTTCCGCACAAGGGCGGGCGCACGTTCGGCTATCGCATCTCGGACGGCGACCACGTCTTCACGTACATGCCGGATCACTGCCCGACGGAGCTCGGCTGGGGCCCGGACGGTCTCGGCGCCTACCACGACGCGGCGGTCACCCTCGCCAAGGACGCCGACCTGCTCGTGCACGACGGACAGCTCCTGACGGACGAGCTGCCGGTCCAGGCACCGTTCGGCCACGCCGCCGCGGAGTACGCGGTGCGCCTTGGCGAGGTCGCCGGCGCGCGCGCCGTCGCGGTCTTCCACCACCGTCACACCCGCACGGACGACGAGCTCGACGCTCTGCGCGACTCGCTGCAGCGGACCGGCATCGAAGTGTCGGTCGCCTCCGAGCGCACGATCGCCCAGCTGTAGACGGCGCCTGTCGGCGCCGCTGCGAAGCTCTCACCCGTGGAGAACCTGCGCGACATCACGCGCGTGCTGCGCCAGCGGCAGTTCCGGCTGCTGTGGCTCGCGAACACGTTCAGCTGGGTCGGCGACAGCCTCGTGCTCGTCGCGCTCGCGCTGTTCGTCACCGAGCGCACCGGAAGCGCGACCGACCTCGGCATCGTGCTCGCGGCGCACGCGCTGTCGCTGGTCGCCTTCCTCCTGCTCGGCGGGGTCTGGGCGGACCGCCTGCCACGCCACCGCGTCATGGTCGTCACCGACCTCGTGCGCTGCCTGCTGCATGCGCTGCTCGCGGCGCTGATCTTCGCCGGCACGATCGAGATCTGGCAGCTCGCCGTGATCGAGGTCTTCTACGGTGCCGCGGAGGCCTTCTCGCGGCCGGCGTCGAACGGACTGCTGCCGCAGACCGTCGACGAGAGCGACGTGCAGCAGGCGACCGCCGTGACGACGATGGCGCGGAACGTCACCGAATTCGCCGGGCCCGCGCTCGCGTCGGTGCTCGTCCTCGGCGCCGGTGCGGGCTGGGCGTTCGCACTCGACTCGGCGACGTTCGTCGTCAGCATGTTCTTCCTCGTGCAGCTCAGCCCGCGCCGGCGTGTCCAGGCGGCGGGCGCACACATCGCCGGCGACAGCGGCGGCGAGAGCACGCTCGAGTCGATCCGCGAGGGCCTGCACGAGGTGCGCACGCGCCCGTGGGTTTGGGCGACGCTCGCGTCGTTCTGCGCGGGACTCTTCTTCGGCCTTTCGCCGTGGTTCGTTCTCGGCGCCACGATCGCGCGCGAGCAGTACGGTCACATCGCCGTGTTCGGCTTCGCCGAGACCGCGATCGGCGTCGGCACGATCGTGGGCTCACTCGTCGGCGTCGGCTGGCGCCCGCTTCACCCGATGCGCATGGCGATGCTCGCGATCATGATCTGGCCCGTCGCGGCGATCCTCTATGCGAGCGGCATCACGCTCGCGGTGGTGCTGCCCGCGACCGTGCTCGCCGGCGCCGGCATCTCGCTGTTCGACGTGTGGTGGATCACGGCGTTGACCGAGCGCATCCCGCCGGACCGGCTGTCGCGGGTGACCGCATACGACTGGATGGTCTCCGGCGGCATGCTGCCCGTCGGTTATCTGATCGCGGGGCCGCTCGGCGATCGGTTCGGCGCCGTCAACGTGATGGTCGCGGGCTCGGCGCTGGCGTTCATCTCGTTCGCGCTCGGACTCCTCCCGGCCGCCACACGGTCGCTGCGGCGGATCGACGGCGGCGTGCCGGCCTTCTCCGGCGAGGAGCCGTTCGAATCGATCGCCGGACGCTACTGAGCGCGGCGCGGTATCGTCGCGACCGCCAGCTAGCGCAAGGGAGAAGAGCATGGGCGACATCGAGTTCCAGACCGGCAGCGGCTCGGCGATGGGCTACCTCGCGACACCGGCGTCCGGCGAGGGTCCGGCGACGATCGTGTGCCAGGAGTGGTGGGGCGTCGACGAGCACATCCGCTCGGTCTGCGACCGCTTCGCGGCAGCGGGGTTCTTCGCGCTCGCCCCGGACCTTTACCGCGGTGAGACCGCGTCGCAGCCGGACGAGGCGCAGCAGAAGATGATGGCGCTCAACATCGAAGAGGCCGAGCGCGAACTGTGCGGCGCGGCGTCGTACCTCGCGGGACTGGACGGCGTGCGCGGCGAGGGCATCGGCGCTGTCGGCTTCTGCCTCGGCGGGGGCCTTGCCGTGTGGGCCGGCGCGGCGTGCCCACAGATCGCGGCGACGGTCTCCTACTACTACGTGATGCCGCACGGCCGGCCCGACTTCGCGCAGATCAAAGGTCCGGTGCTCGGTCACTTCGGCACGGCCGACGACTTCATCCCGCGCGAGGACGCCGACGCCCTCGAGCAGGAGATGCGCGCCGCAGGCGTCGACGTGACCTTCGAGCACTACGAGGGTGCGGGCCACGCGTTCTTCAACGACACGGACCGCCTGGGCACCTACGATCGCGAGCTCGCTGAGCTCTCCTGGGAGCGCACGATCGCCTTCCTGCACGCGGCGCTCGGCGCCTAGCGGAGCGTCAGCCCTCGCCCTCCACGGCGACGGGGTGGATGCGGAACGTCCAGGCGCGGTTCAGGATGAACGTCGTCACCGTGACGACGGCCGTCGCGAGGACCTGCGCGATCAGCTCGCCGAGGCCGGCGCCGCGGACGAGCGCGAACAGCAGCAGCTCGTTGACGGCGAGGCCGAACGTCTGGACGACGCCCCAGCGCACCGGCGTGTACGCGTCGCCGACGTGACCGCTGAAAGTCCAGCGCCGGTTCCAGATGAACCCGTTCGTCGCCCCTACGATGAACCCGATCGCCGAAGCGGCGAGATACCACACGTCGAAGCCCTTCAGGAGGATCGTGTATACGGCGAGCGTCAGCAGCGTGTTCGACACGCCGACGAGCACGAACTTCGCGAACTGCCGGGCGACGCCGATGTGGCGTTCAGGCAGCGGGAACGGTCCGCTGCGCCGGACTGGGGGGCGTTCGGGCAATGTCACGTTCATTCGTAGCGAACTTCGAGGATAATTTCAGGTTGCCGTTATGAGCGGGGTACATAGTTCGCATTGCAAAAGCGCCGCATACCGGTAGACCAGATGCCAGACACTTCACTTCGTACACCCTCACTGCTGAGCGTCGTCGCGCCGATCTACAACGAGCAGGAGCTCGTCGAGCGGTTCGTCACGCGCACCAAGGAAGCCGTCGCCGACTACGAGTTCGAGCTCGTACTCGTCGACGACGGCTCGAGCGACGACTCGCCGGCGATCCTGGACCGCATCGCCGCGACGGACCCGCGCGTGCGCGTCGTGCATCTGTCGCGCAACTTCGGCCACCAGGCGGCGCTCACCGCCGGCCTCGAGCACGCCGTCGGTGACGTCGTCGCGATGATCGACGCCGACCTGCAGGATCCCCCCGAGCTGATCCGTGACATGGTCGCCGAGTGGAGCCGCGGCTACGACGTCGTGTACGCGGTGCGCGCCGAGCGCGACGGCGAGACCGCGTTCAAGCTGTGGACGGCGAGGTGGTTCTACAGCCTCTTCGACCGCCTCACGCAGGTCGAGCTCGAGCACAACTCGGGCGACTTCCGCCTGCTCGACCGCCGCGCGCTCGACGCCCTGCTCTCGATGACCGAGCGCTCGCGTTTCCTGCGCGGCATGACGGTCTGGGTCGGCTTCCCCCAGACCGCCGTGATGTACGAGCGCGACGCGCGCGACGCGGGCGAGACGAAATACACGCTGCGACGGATGCTCCGCTTCTCGCTCGACGCGATCACGGCGTTCTCGCACGTGCCGCTGCAGCTCGCCACGTGGCTCGGGATGCTCTGCGCCGGCGTGGCGTTCGTCGCGATCCCGGTCGTTATCACGCTGCGCCTGCTCGGCTCCTATCTGCCGGGCTTCTCCACGATCACGATCGCCGTCCTGCTCCTCGGCGGCATCCAGCTGATAGCGCTCGGGCTGATCGGCGAGTACATCGGGCGGATCTACGACGAGGTCAAGCGGCGCCCGCTGTACATCGTGCGCGAGGAGCTCAACCGGCCCACCGTGACCGGCCGCTTCTTCCACCCCGCCGAGGTCCGTGCGGGCCTGCCGGCGAGCGCGCCCGAAGCGCCGCCGCCGGCGCCCGAGGGCATCCTCTAGCCGGAGCCTACGTCGGCCCGCTCGGTGTGCGCCACGAGCCGCCGGAGGGCTGCTGGGGCACTGAGTTCGGCGGCACCGTGACCGGCCCGGAGGTCGCGCAGCCGCCCTCCATGAGCTCGGCCGGCGAGAGCGGCACGCGCGGCAGCTTGGGGTGCGATTTGACGCGTTCGACGAAGTTGAAGGAACTCGTCATGTCGCCCGTCGTCGAGCGGCGCCACGCCGAGAGGTTCGGGACCTCGACGCCGAAGCGCGTCTCCAGGAAGCGCAACAGCGACGTGTGGTCGAACCTGTCCGAGCACAGGAACCCGCCGCGGCTGTACTCGGAGATGACGAGCGCGGGAACGCGGAAGCCGAGGCCGACCGGGCCCGTGTAGCCATCCTCTGCCCCGGTCAGGTCGGGGACCGTGAGGTACTCGCCGGCCGTTCCCGGCGGCGGTGTCGGCGGCGGCACGTGATCGAAGAAGCCGCCGTTCTCGTCCCACGTGATGAACACCGCCACCTTCGACCACAGCTCGGCGTTCCCCCAGATCGACCGCAGCAGCTTGGAAACGGTGTGCTCGCCGATCGCGGCGGTCGAGTAACCCGGGTGCTCGGTTTCATCCAGCGAGGCGTTGATCCACACGACCTGCGGCAGCGTGCCGGCCGCGATGTCGGCGACGAAGTCTTCGGGGTAGGTCGGTTCGAAGGCGAGCGCGGCGAGCGCAGGGTCTTCGACGTAGGACTTGAAGTAGGTGAGGACGTTGTCGCCGAGCCCGCCGCCGGTCCCGTTGTAGATCTTCCAGCTGATCCCGGCTGCGCTGAGCGCCTCGGGCATCGTCTGCCACGTGAACGTGCCCCTGTACTTGGAGCGTTCGCCCTCGAGCGTTTCGATCAGCGGGCCGCCCTGCCCGCCTTCGGGGTCGAGCGTCGCGGTCATGCTGAGGAGGCGGTTCGGGTCGGTGGGGCCGAGCACCGAGCAGTGGTAGCCGTCGCACAGCGTGAAGGCTTCGGCGAGCGCCCAATAGAAGGGGATGTCGGCGCGTTCGTAGTAGCCCATCGTCGCGGGCCCGGCCTTGGGGCCGTCGACGGCGAGGTGCGCGCGGATGAAGCCGTCCATCGCGCCGCTGTCCCAGCTCTCGTGCTGCGGCCCCCACTGGTGGGTGATGTCGGGGAAGCACTGCGGCGCGCCGTTGGTCTGCAGATGGAAGGGCATCAGCACCCCTTCGTAGCCTTCGACGGGGTAGCCGGGCTGGGCGTAGACGCCGCTCGCGACCGCCTGCGCGTAGCCGTTGACGCCCGGCATCATGCCGAAGTAGTGGTCGAACGACCGGTTCTCCTGGATCAGGATCACAACGTGTTCGATGTCTTCGAGCGTGCCCGGACGCGGGCTCGCGGCGAGCGCGGCCTGGATGACGGGGTCGGCGAGCAGCGCCGCGGCGCCGGCTCCCGCTCCGGCCTTCAGCAGATCCCTCCGTGTGTACACGCCTCCCCCTTCGGTCGCGCCCGCTTCGTGCGGCCGGCCGAGCGTACCGTCCCGGTCCGCGGCGCGCAACGGTCTGTACGGAGAGGGCGGGATTCGAACCCGCGATGGAGTTTGACCCCCATACTCGCTTAGCAGGCGAGTGCCTTCAGCCTCTCGGCCACCTCTCCCGGGGGTGCGGCGATTCTAGATGGTGGGCGCGCCCGTCGCGGGCGCCGCGCCCGCGCGGGGTAAGTGCTAGGAATGGACGCTATCGGGGCACGAGGTGTGCCCCTGGCGCGGATTCGAGGTGAGAGTTGAGCGATCCGGATTTCGAACAGCGCGAGTTGGAAGCGGCGGAACGCGAAGCGGCGGAGATCGGCGGTCACGTCGACCCGGAAAGCGCGGATCCCGCAATGCGCGCCGTGCTCGAGGGCGGCGGCGGCGAGGCGGAGGGATTCGAGGAGGCAGAGCGGGAGCTGATCGAACACGCCTCGCACGGCGACGACGAGCCGGCGCACGTGGTGCTGCACGACCAGGGGCAGGTCGAGGAGGACCAGTCGGTCCGCGCCGACGGCGAAGCCGACCACGAGCCTTCGAGCGAGTCCGAGAGCGAATAGGCGCACGCCCGCCGGGGCGCTGCCGTAGCCTGTCCCGACACCCGGAGGGGTGGCAGAGTGGTTGATTGCGGTGGCCTTGAAAGCCATTGGGCGGGCAACCGTCCCGGGGGTTCGAATCCCTCCCCCTCCTTCGCCTCGCCGCGCGTCCAGCGTCCGCGCGGCACGCCCGGCGCCGGCCGCTGACAAGCGAGCGGCCCGGCTGAGGCCGGGCCGCTCGTTTCTACTTGCCTACCGCGGCGCAGGGGCGCCGCCGCGAACTTCGTGAGGGCCGGTCGCTGCCCGCGCCTCGCGGCGCCGGCAGCGACCCTACGCCCTCACTCGCCTGTTGACTTTCGCGCTACCTGTCTTCGTTTTCGCAGAGACCGACCCAGTGGTGGTCGAAGCCCCCGCCGTCCCACGACACGTTCGTGTCGATCACGGTCGTGCCTTCCGGCACTTCGAACATCACCGTGTTCATGCCTTCCGGACCTTCGAACGTGAACGTTTCTTCCTTGGCCACTTTGCGGCCGCTGCCCCCGTAGCTGATCCTCTCGGTGACCGTGTTCTCGCCGAGCGGGAAGCCCCAGAAGTAGAACGTCGCTTCGTGGCAATTGATTTCGCTACCGCCTTCTTCGGTGGTGCGTTTTTTGCTCGGGAGGTTCACGACGACGCAGTTCGAATTCTTCGTGATCGGAATGCCTTCGTTTTCCGGCGGGTAGGCAGTGTCCGTCGCGCAGTTTTCGTAGTAGCTGTTGTGAACCGTGAGCGCGTGAGCGCACGTGTAGGTCGCGCTTTCGCCGGGCGCCAGCGGACCTTCCGGCCCGCCGGAGATCGTGCCAGCGTCGCAGTGCGCGTCGACCAGTTCCCCGAACGTCAGGGACGTGTTCCCGGTGTTCGTGACGGTGATGTTGTACTCGACCCATTCACCGACGTGGCCGGTGATCACGTGCTTGACGAACGGGCCTTCCTCACCGATGCGCTGCGTCTTTTCGATGTTGAACGAAGGCCTCGCGTTGGTCTCGACGACCACCACGTTCGATTCCGAGGAGACGGTTTTGCCGCCTTCGGTTTTGCCTTCAATCGACGCCTGGTTGGTGTACACGCCGCCACCGACCAAGAGGTGCGAACACGTGTACGTGATCGATTCGTTCGGCTCAAGCGGAACTTTGGGCGGGTCGGAGATGGTCCCCGGGTCGCAGTGTTCGTCCTCGAAGTTTTCGAGCTCGAGCGGCTGGTTGCCGGTGTTCGTGATCGTCATCTTGTATTCGACCCTGCGGCCCTCTTCGGTCACGATGAGTTCCTTCGTGAACGGTTCTTTGGTGCCTTCGATCCGCTGTTCCTTGACGATCGCGATCGATGGGCCGCAAAGCGCCTTGCCCGCGTGGTCGAAGTCCCCGGTGACGCCATGCGTCGTCCAACGCGCGCGCGCGTCGACCTTCACCGAGCCTTCAGGCGAGCTGTAGGAGATCGTGTTCGACCCCGACGACCCGTTGAACGTGAAAAAACCTTCATAAACGCGTTTGCCGGCCACCTTGACCCGCTCGAACACGACGTTGTGTTCGGCGTTCGCGAAACCGGAGTACTTGAAGGTCACGTGGTTACACGTGATTTCGGTCACGCCTGTGCCTTCACCATGGTCTGCCTGTGCAGCAGAGGCGGCAAAAGCGCCTGCAAATGCAAGGGCAAGGACCGCCATGGCGAGCAGCCCTGCCCTCCGTGTTGCGCTGCGAGCAGCGCGATGTTCGTTCCATGCGTTTGTCATGACGCCCCCTGCGAGGTTGCTAGAAAATCGGTCGAGCTTACCATGCGGATGTGCTATGCGCATCTTCCCACGCGGCGCAAGTCCCGACCCCGCGTAGGGCGCCCGCGCCGGCACCGCGAGGCTCGCGCGCCCGTGGTAGACAGGCCTTGGTGCGGCCACCGGTGAGCCGCACGCGGCAAGCGAACGGGAGCGCAAATGTCGGCTTACACGCTGAAGAACATGATGGAAATCGAAGACTTTCTCGCCGACCGCGACATCGGCGTCGAGGGACGCTTCGCGCGCAAACACATCGACTCCCGCGAGCTCGGTGTCAGTTACTTTCGCTACGAACCCGGGCGCCGCGCGCCCTTCGGCCACAGCCACCGCGAGCAGGAGGAGGCTTACGTCGTGGTGCGCGGGTCCGGCCGCGTGAAGCTCGACGACGACATCGTCGAGCTCTCGCAGTGGGACGTGCTGCGCGTCGCGCCCGAGGTCGTGCGGTCCTTCGAGGCGGGCAGCGACGGCCTCGAGCTCATCGCGGTCGGTGGCACGCGCCCGGAGGACGGCGACGGTGTGCCCGCGCCGGAGGGCTTCTGGGACGACTGACGCGCTAGACGGCGAGCGCCGCGCCCGCCACCTGCGGCTCGGCTGCGGGCACCGCGCGCGCCAGCACGACGGCGGCGCCGCGCGAGGGGCTGAACGTGATGCCGCGCCGGATCGTGCGCTCGCGCGGGCCGGGCGCCGGTGCGACGTCGTAGCGCAAGAGCGCGCTGCGCAGCAGCGCGTGCATCTCCGCGAGGGCGAAGCTCGCCCCGATACAGCGACGCCGCCCGCCGCCGAAGGGGATCCACGTGTACGTCCCTGGCGGCGAATCCAGGAACCGTGCGGGGTCAAAGCGCTCGGGGCGCTCGTAGATCAGCGGGTCGCGATGCATCAGAAGAGCTGAGACGGAGAGGATCGTCCCCGGCTCGTAGGTCCGCCCCGCGAGCTCGAACCTGCGGCGGACGATCCTCGGCTCCGCCGTCGAGAGGACCGGCCGGATGCGCATGACCTCCTGGATCGTCGCGGTCAGATAGGCGTCGCTTCCGGCGCGAAGGTCCTCGCGGACCCGTGCGACGGCCCACGGTGCGCGCGCGAGGACGGTGAACGCCCACGCGAGCTGCGACGCCGTCGTCTCGTGACCGGCCACGAGCGCCGTGACCAGCTCGTCGCGCAGCTCGCGGTCGGTCATCGGCGAACCGTCCTCGTGGCGCGCGGCGAGCAGGAGCGCGAGCACGTCGTTCCCGCCGGCGCCCTCGGCGCGGCGTTCGGCGATCAGCTCGAACAGCATCTCGTCGACGCGCGCGATACGCCGGTCCTGCTGGACACGCGCGCCGTTGCGCGCCAGCAGCGGTATCGACCAGAGGATCGCGATCGGGTTTTCTCCGAAGGCGAGCGTCTCGACGAGCGCCTCGCGCAGACGCTCGAGGCGGGCTCCCTGCTCGAGGCCGAAGACGACGCGCAGGATTATCTCGAGCGTCAGGCGCTGAAGGCGCGGGTGCAGCGCAACGGCTTCGCCGACCGGCCAGCTGTCGGTCTCGCGCTCGCAGAAGCCTTCGATCAGCTCGCCGGCGGCGGCGAGGCTCTCGCCGTGGAAGGGCGGCAGCATGACGCGTCGCTGCTGCAGGTGGTCGTCCTCGTCGAGCACGATCACGGAGTTCGGGCCGAGCAGCGGTTCGAGGATCCGGGCCCCCTCGCCTGGGTGAAGCACGTCCGGCGGCGCGGTGAGCACCTCGCGCGCCGCGTCCGGGTCACTCACGATGACGATCTCTTCCCGCCCGAGCAGGCGCATCGTGAACGTCCTGCCGTAACGCTCGCGCGCGCGGCGTACGAAGCCCGTCGGGCGATACCAGAAGCCGACCGTCTGTAGCAGCGGTGATAGGCGCGGGCCGGGCGGGAAGTCGGACGTCACGGTAGGACCGGGGCGAACGCTAGCGCGCGGTGCACCGGCGTGCGCTTGTGAAAATGTGTACAGATTCGTGCGCGCCGGTGGACCGGCCTGGACGGACGGCGTAGTATCCGCCGGTGTCGCACCAGCCCGAGGGCCGTCGGCGGCCCCGCAGCCGCACAGCGCAGGAAATGGAGTTCCGCATGGCACGCAGCGCTCGAGCACGTTCAGCGAAGCTGATCCTCGTCGCGTCGGCCGCGCTGATGCTCGCGGCGGGCCCCGCCGGCGCGCGCGAGCTCGCGAGCGGCCGCGAAGAAACGCCGAAAGCACCGAGAATCACCACCAACCCGCCCAACCAGACGGTCGAAGCGGGCACCCAGGCCACGTTCGTGAGCGCCGCGACGGGCTCACCCACGCCGACGGCGCAGTGGGAACGCTCGACGAACAACGGCTCGAGCTGGAACACGATCGCGGGCGCGACGAGTCCCGACTACATCATCGCGAGCGCCGAAACGTCGCAGAGCGGCTACGAGTACCGCGTCACGTACACGAACGCGTCGGGGACCGCGACGTCCAAGGCGGCGACGCTGAAGGTGTACGCAAAACCGCACGTCACAGTGCAGCCAAGCGAACAGGTCGTGCTCGTCGGCCACAACGCCACCTTCGAAGCGGAAGCAACGGGCTTCCCGACGCCGACGGTGCAGTGGGAACAGTCGGGCGACGACGGCGCGAGCTGGACCAACGTCGGCGGCGCCACCTCGCGCACGCTCACGATCAGCGACGTCGCGCTGAGCCAGAGCGGCAAGCTCTACCGCGCGGCGTTCAAGAACGAAGGCGGCGAAGCGATCAGCGCCGCGGCCCAGCTCGTGGTCGAGCAGGCCCCCGCCGTCACGACGCAGCCCGCGTCGAGCGCCGTCGAAGCCGGCGGGTCGACGAGCTTCACGGTCGCCGGCAGCGGGACACCGACGCCGACCGTCCAGTGGCAGCTCTCGACCGACGGCGGCAGCGAATGGAGCAACATCGCGGGCGCCACCGAAGCGACGCTCGCGGTCGTCTCCGCGACGACCGAAGAGAACGGCTACGAGTACCGCGCCACGCTCACGAACGCCGCCGGCAGCGCGACGAGCAACGCCGCGACGCTGTCCGTCTACCTGCTGCCCCAGGTGACGGAAGACCCCACGTCGACGACGGTCGAAGAAGGACACACGGCGACGTTCAGCGCCGCCGCGTCGGGCTTCCCGGCCCCCACGGTGCAGTGGGAAGTCTCGACCAACGGCGGCGGCAAATACGCCGCGGTCGGCGGGGCGACCTCGCCGACGCTGACGCTCGCGGACCCGAAGCTCGCGGAAAACGGCTACGAGTACCGCGCCCGGTTCACTAACGTCGGCGGCAGCGTCGTCACGACGGGGGCCACGCTCACGGTCGACACGCTGCCCGCGATCACGAAACAGCCCTCGTCGACAACCGCGATCCAGGGGCAGGGCGCGAAATTCGAATCGGCCGCGAACGGCTTCCCGACGCCAACGGTGCAGTGGCAGCTCTCGACCGACAGCGGCGCCGAATGGTCGAACATCGAAGGCGCCACATCGGCGAGCCTCTCGCTCGCGTCCGTCAGCTACTCGCTGAACGGCGACGAGTACCGCGCCGCCTACGCCAACAGCGCGGGCACGACCTACACGAACGCGGCAACGCTCACCGTGACCGTGCCGCCCGAAGTGACTAGCCAGCCCGAATGGCAGACCGCTCTCGCCGGCGAACCGGTCAGCTTCACCGCGACGGCGACCGGCCACCCCGCGCCGACGGTGCAATGGGAACGCTCCACGAACGGCGGCACGAGCTTCAGCCCGATCGCGGGGGCGACATCGACGACGTATTCGATCGCGGCCGTGCACGCGGCCGAAAACGGCTACCGCTTCCGTGCCGTGTTCACGGACAGCGCCGGCACCGCGACGAGCGAATACGCGCGCCTGACGATCACGACGTCGCGCTACCAGGCCGTCGCGTGGGGGCAGAACGAGTCGCGCCAGCTCGGCAGCGGCACCGACGTCCCGTCGAGCGACACGCCGGTGACGGTCAGCAAACTCAATTTCGTCAAGGCGATCGCGGCGGGCACACGCAACGGCATGGCGCTGCTCGAAGACGGCACGGTGCGCGACTGGGGCTCCAACGAAGACGGCCAGCTCGGTGACGGGTCGGACGAAGAAGGAACGTCGTCCGTCCCCGTGAAGGTCTCGGGCCTGTCCGAAGTGACGTCCATCGCGGCTGGCGAAAACCACTGCCTCGCGCTGCTCGCGAACGGCACGGTGAAGGCCTGGGGCGACGGTGAACAGGGCCAGCTCGGCGACGGCAGCACCGGCAGCAGCGACGTGCCCGTGACGGTGAGCTCGCTCAAAGGCGTTGTCGCGATCGCCGCGGCCGCGAACTACAGCATGGCGCTGCTCGAAAACGGCACCGTCGAGGCGTGGGGCGAAAACGAACTCGGCCAGCTCGGCGACGGCGGGACGGCCCGCGCCGACATCCCGCAGCCGGTGAAAAACCTCTCGGGTGTGACCGCGATAGCGGCCGGCGGCGAATTCGCGATGGCGCTGCTCTCCAGCCACAAGGTCGATATCTGGGGCAGCGACCAGTACGACGAGATCGCCGACGAAGGCGAACACTCCGAATTCGTCGACAAGCCAGTCGAAGTCGCGGGGCTCAGCTCCGTGAACCAGATCGCGGCGGGGGCGACGCACGCCCTCGCCCTGACGAGCGGCGGCACCGTCTACGGCTGGGGCCAGGACAGCGAAGGCGAGCTCGGCAACGGGACCTTCAAGGCGACCGTAACGAAACCGACCGCCATCACGGGCCTCGGTGAAGTCGCGTACCTGTCGGCGGGCGACCAGTACAGCCTCGCTTTGCAGAAGGACGGCCACCTGCTCGCGTGGGGAACCAACACGTACGGAACGCTCGGCGACGGCTCGAGCGGCGCGCCGAGCGCGAGCCCCGTGAGCGTCTCCGGGCTCGGCGAAGTCAAGCTCATCGCCGCCGGCGCCCAGTTCGCCATGGCGGACGGTGAACCGCTGCCGCAGGTCACGGCGGTCAGCCCCGACGTCGGCGCGGAAAGCGGCGGTACGACCGTCACGATCAGCGGCGAGAACCTCAGCGAAGTCACCGAAGTCGACTTCGGCTCGACGCCGGCTGCGAGCTTCACCGTCAACTCCGCGACGTCGATCACGGCCGTCACCCAGGCCGGCAGCGGCCTCGTCAACGTCACCGCCTCGAGCGCCGCCGGGGTGAGCCCGATCGTCCCGGGCGACCGCTACACCTTCCAGGCGCCGCCGACGGTCACGAAGGTCTCACCCAAGACGCTCGGCGCCGAAGGCGGGACGAGCGTGACGATCACGGGCACCAACTTCAAAGACGCGAGCGCCGTCGACTTCGGAGGCGTGCCGGCGAAGTCGTTCGTCGTCGAGAGCGAACTGACGATCGTCGCCGTCTCGCCCGAACGGGCCGGCGGCCGGGTGAACGTGACGGTGACGAACACCGACGCGACGAGCGCGCCCGCGAAGGGCAACGAAGTGAAGATCGTTCCCAAGCTCACGGCGATCGAACCCGCGAGCGGGCCGCTCGCCGGCGGCAACACGGTCACGCTCCGCGGCGTCGGGCTCGCGGGCGGCCCCGCCACCGAGCTCAAGTTCGGCAAAGGCGTCGCGACGAACGTCGAATGTTCCTCGCTCACTCTCTGCACGGCCGTCGTGCCGGCCGGGCGCGAGGCGGGCGCCGTCACCGTCCTCTTCTCGATCGGCAAGGAGAAGGCAGCTGTGACGCGCCCCGCCGACGAATACACGTACGAATAGGCAGCCGGCGCCGGCAACCGAACGTCCGCGCCGTCGAACGCGCGGCCTACGATCCCGTTGGATGGCCGACGAGCACGACGCCTCGCCGCAGCTGACCCGCCGCGCCCTGCTGCGAGGCGCCGCCGTCGCCGGCGGCCTCGCCGCCACCGCCGGGGTCGCAGCCGCCGCGACCACGGCGACGACGCCCGGGGCGCGCACACGGCGCCGTCCCCGGCGCCCCACCAAGCCCAACATTCTCGTGATCGTCGTCGACCAGATGCGCTACCCGCAGTGGCTTGCCGCGGGCGTCGCCGGCGCGGCCTTCCCGCCGAACATCCAGCGCCTGCGCGACGGGGGAGTGCTCTTCGCCCGCCACTACGCCGCCTCGAACGACTGCTCGCCCGCGCGCTCGACGATGCTGACGGGCCTGTACACCCACCAGACGTGGACGCTGATCACCGGCGGCTCGACGCTCGACCCGGGCTTCCCGACCTGGGGCGGGATGCTGCGCGAGCACGGCTACCACACCCGCTGGCTCGGCAAGTGGCACCTCACGCACGGGGACCGGCACTGGAACCACGCGACCGGCGAACGCGCGCTCGAGCGCTACGGCTTCGCCGGCGGCATCTTCCCCTCACCGAACGGGTCGCCGGGCCAGGGCTACCACCGCGACCCGGTCATCGTCGACGCGTTCAGGCGCTGGCTGCGCGAGGACGGCGCCGGCGGGCCGTGGTGCACGACGCTCTCGTTCGTCAACCCGCACGACATCGCCTGGTGGTACGCCCTCAGCGGGCGGGTGAAGGCCGAGGCCTCCTCGCCACGCGTCGCGGCGGGGCTTCCGCCGAACTTCCAGACCCCCGCGGACCTGGCGCGGCAGGGCAAGCCGCGTCTGCAGCGTTCGCTGCAGCAGACCGCCGCCGTCTCGTTCGGGGGCGTGCCGTTCGAAGGACCCGACACCGCGGCCTACTGGCGCGGCATGCTGGATCTCTACGTCGCGCTGCAGCGGATGGTCGACGAGCACGTCGGCGCGGCGCTCGATGCGCTCGAAGAGCGGCCCGAGATCGCGGCGAACACCGTCGTCGTCTTCACCGCCGACCACGGCGAGTACGCGGCCTCGCACGGCTTGCGCGGCAAGGGCGCGGGCGTGTACGAGGAGGGCATCCGCGTGCCGCTCATCGTCAAGGACCCGCGCGGGCTGCTGACCAGGCGCCCCGAGCTCGTACGGCGCCGGCTCACGTCCTCGGTCGACCTCGCGCCGCTGCTCTTGACGATCGCTGCGGGCTCCGACGCGTGGCGCCGCGAGGCGCACTACGCGCACCTGGCCGGGCGCGCCGACCTCGCGCGGATGCTCGCCGACCCCGCCGCTCCGGGGCGAAGCTTCGTGCTGCACGCGACGGACGAGATCGTCACGGAGTTCGCCCTCGAACCGTACGCGGCCGACGCGCCGCTGCACGTGCAGATGATCCGCACCGAGCGGGCCAAGTACGCGACGTACTCGAACTGGATCGCGGGCACCACGATCGCGACGAACGCCGGCCGCGAAGAGGAGCTGTACGACTACCGCCACGACGACGGGCGCCTTGAGACCGAGAACTCGGCCGCGCGGTCCGCGCTCACCGAGGAGCTCGGCGCAAGGCTCGCCGACGCCGCCGAACGCGAGCTGCGCGCCCCGCTCCCGGAGTCGCTGCGGCCCGCGCAGCGGCGGGGGCTCGCGAACTATCTCGATGTCGCGCAGCGCGACGCGCTCGTCGCCGCGGAGCATCGACGCGCGCTGATCGACCACGCGCTGGGCGACCGCGCGCTGCTGCGCCCGCCGCCCGTCGGCGTGCCGCGCTAGCCGCGCGCGACCCGCGACGCGGCGAGCACCGAGCCGTGGCCGCCGAGCGCCTGGACCGCGACGAAGCGCGGGCGACGTGCGAACGTGAAACTCGTCTGGAAGCCCTCGTCCCCGACCTCGCCGACCTGCTTCAGAGCGTGTCGCGTAGCGCCCGCGAGTATCCGCCAGCGCTGCACATCGGTCGCCCCGTTCCAGCTGAAGTAGAGCTGCGCCCCGCCGGCGGCGCCGCGCACCGCGAGCGCAGGGCGGCTCTGCGGCTGGCCGCTCCACTCCTGCAGATATGTGCGGAAGCTCTGGACGCCCTTGCCGAGCGTTCCCGCGAAGAGGATGTGGCCGTGGCTGCCGTACTCGATGAAGTTGGGCAGACCGCCGTAGCCGACCATCCAGTCGCCGCCGCCGAGCGCCTGCATGCTCCCCTGGCTGCTGGCGAGCAGGTTTTCGTGCGGCCTGTAGGCGTGCAGGAGCCTGACTGTGTGCGCCGCCGTGTTGACGCGCAGCAGCAGGGCGAGCGAGCTCGCCTGCATCGGCGGATCCGAGCCGTTGTCGAAGAGCGAGATGCGCCCGCCGCCCTGGAGCGTCGCGTCGTGCTGCCAGTAGAACTTCGTTCCCTTCAGCTGACGGAAGTCGCTGTGGTCGCCGCCGAGGCGCCAGCGGACGCCGCCGCCGCGCATCTGTACGTCGTACAGCGCCCACGTGTTGCGCGCCGACAAAAGCACCTGACCGTCCGGCAGCGGGTCGATCGAATTGATGTGGACGTAGTCCCACGGTTCTTCGTTCGTCGAGAGCGCTCCGCCGCCGACGCTCGTCGGCGGCGTGGTGTGCGATTCGGTCAGCGGGATGTGGCCGAGCGCGTGCCATTCCCACATCACGAGCCCCGTGCGGATGTCGATCTCCTGGACGACCGAGTCGCTGACGGCGCCTTCCGCTTCGCCCCCGACGCTCGCGAGGTCCTCACGCACCGGGTCGAAAGCGTCGATCCAGGCAGTGCCCTGCTTGGTGACGAGCAGCGAGTGAAGGTCGGCGTGGTAGCCGTTGCCGGCGTGGATCGTCGCGATGCGCCGGTAGTGGTCGTCGTAGATCACGTCCTCGCCTTCACCGAAGCCGAGTTCGAGCACGCTGCCCTGCCACCATACGAGCACCGGTTTGCCCTCGTAGCGCGCGACATGCAGGTTGGTGGCCACGATCCCGCGCGGGAGGCGGTGGAACCAGAGCAGGCGCCCGCTCTGCGTCGTGATCATCGGCCCGGCGGCGCCGAGGCCCTGATAGGGAGCGAGCAAGAGGTCGCCGGGCGCGGCGCCGTGCTGCGGCGGCACGGTGATCGTGACCGTCGAGGGCGTGATCGCGGGCGCGCTGAGGTAGTGCTGGATGTCCGCGGCGTCGCCCGGTTCCTCGGGAAACTCCGTGCGCGCGTATGTGGCCTGGTCGGCGACGGTGAAGTACGTGTAGACCCGGACACGGCGGCCGTGGTCATCGACGAGCGCGTGCACGAGGACCTGCTCGCCGGCTTCGAAGCGACGGTAGGGCAGGAAGCTCTCGCCCGTCCCGGTCGAGTAAGCCTCAAGGCGCCCCTCGTGGATACCGCTGCGCGAGCCGGTCACGGAGACGCGCAGGACGCGCGTGCCCGCACCGCCGAGGAAGCTGATCTGCGTCGTCGGCGAAGCGTCGGGGGTCCCTGGCTGCGGCGAGACTGCCACCGGGCCGGAGCTCGTGTCCTCTCCGGCGTCGAGCAGCGCCGTCGGCGTGACGCCGTCCGCGCCGCAGCCCGCGAGAACCGAGATCGCGGCACAGGTCCCGACAGCCGCCAGCGCGCGGCGGGGCCCGGCGAGCCTCAAGGCGCTGCCGCCTGACGAAAGGCGAGCGTGCTCGAACTCTGCGTCGGTAGTGCCCAGCTCGCGCCGCCCGGGCACGTGAGCCGCACGCTGATCTCGCCGGCCGTGGACCCCGCGGGGGCACCGGCGACCTCGGGCGCCGGCACCGGGGGCACCTCGGGCGCCGGCGCCGGGGCGACCTCGGGCGCCGGCGCCGGGGCGGCAGGCGCAGCCCCGTGCTCGGCCGGGCGGGGGCCGTCGTGTGGTGCGCCGCCGCCCGCGGGCGGGGCGACGTGTCCGGCCGCCGGCGCGGCGGCGGCGGGCTTCACGCGAATCAGGAAAAAGAACGTCACGAGCGCGGCGAGCGCGCAGAAGACGGCGCCGAGCGCGAACGCGAGATGGAAACCATCCATCACGGCCAGCACTGGTGCGCGATAGTCGACATTGACGAGGTGCTGGGCGAACAGCACGGAGAGCGTCGAGAGCAGCGCGAGGCCGACGGCGCCGCCCATCTGACGCGAGGTGTTGACGAGCCCCGACACCAGGCCCGCCTCGCGCGGCGCGGCGGTCGAGGTCGCGGCGATCGTCGACGGCACGATCGACAGCCCCACGCCGACCGCGATCAGGACGCTCGCGGGCAGGAATTCCTTGACGTAGCTGCCGTCGACCGAGAGGCGCAGGAACAGCGCGAGCCCCGCCGCCATCAGGATGAGCCCCGCCGCGAGCACCCGTCCGGCGCCGAAACGGCCGACGAGAACGCCCGCCTGGCCCGCGCAGGCCATGATCGTCAGGGCCATCGGCAGGAAGGCAAGGCCCGCGTCGAGCGGCCCGAGGCCGAGTATTTCCTGCAGGTACAGCGACGAGAAGTACCACATCGGAAAGAGCGCGGCGCTCAGCAGCACGACGACGATGTTCGACGCGCGCAGCATCGGGCTCTGGAAGATCCTCAGCGGCACCAGCGGGTCCGTCGCGACGCGCCCCTCGATGAAGAGGAAGAGCGCGAGCAGCAGCACGCCGATCCCGATCGGCACGAGCGCCTGGCTCGAGCCCCAGCCGTGCGGCCCGGCGCTCACGACCCCGTAGACGAACGCGAGCAGGCCCAGTGTGATCGTGAGCGCGCCGGCGAGGTCGAAGCTGCGGACGTTATCGCCGCGGTGCTCGGCGATCGCGGAGTACGCGACTACCGCCGCGACGACCCCGATCGGCAGGTTGATCAAGAGCACCCAGCGCCAGGTGAGCTCCTGCGTGATGATCCCGCCGAGAAGCGTCCCCGCCGCGCCGCCCGCGCCGTTCATCGCCCCCCAAAGACCGATCGCACGGTGACGCGCCGGCCCCGGCGCGAACGTGTAGGTGATGATCGCGAGCGAGGCGGCGGCCATGCCGGCGCCGCCGAGACCCTGCAGCGCCCGCGCGCCGACGAGCATGCCGCGCGTCGCGGCGGTGCCGCCGAGCAGCGAGGCGGTCGCGAAGAGCAGCAGGCCCGTGACGAACGTGCGCCGGCCACCGAAGAGGTCCGCGGCGCGCCCCATGAGCATCAAGAAGCCGGCGAACGTGATCGTGTACGCGTTGACGACCCAGACGAGGTTCGAGGCGCTGAAGCCGAGGCTGCGGTGGATCGACGGCAGCGCGACGTTGACGATCGAGACGTCGAGGATGACCATGAACTGCGCGACGCAGCAGACGCCGAGCAGGAGGCCGTGGCCCGAGTCGGGGCTGTCGCGGCGCTGGCGTTCGAAACGCCGCGCGGCGAGCGATGCGACGTTGGTGCTCATCGTTCGCCCGCCACGGAGATCACTTCGGGGTCGGCGGCGCCGGGGTGACGGAGATCGTCTGTGACGTTGCGAGGACTTCGCGGTGGGCGCCGAGGGCCTGTACCGCGGCGTACTTGAACGGTTCCGCGAGCTGGGCGGTGGCTTCGAAGCCGGCGTCGGGCACCGTCGCCTGCGCGGTCAGCGCGTCCGAGCTCTCGCCCGCGAGGATGCGCCACGAACGCACGCCGGTGGCGCCGTTCCAGCTGACGGCGACCGCCGTGCTGTCGCTTGCCGCCATCACGCGCGCGACGATCGCAGGCGCTGTGAGCGGGTGCCCGTTCCACTTGAAACGGAAGGCCCGGTACGACGAGTTGCCCGGCGCCATGTGGGCGTCGAAGAGCAGTTCGCCGCCGGGCGAGAACTCGCTCACGGAGGGAACGGCGCCCCAGCCGACGACGACGTCGCCGTCCGGCAGCGTCTGCACGTTGCCCTGGCTGCCCGCGAGCAGCGGCGCCCCGGGATGGAAGAAGACACGCAGCAGACGGACGCGGCCGTGTTCGATCGCGAGACGCACGCCGCGCGATTGGAAGTGCTGGCGCGGACTCGCACCGTCGTCGAAGGCTGTGATCTGGCCGTCGGGGAGCATCCGCGCGTCGTGCTGCCAGGCCGTCTTGGCACTCTTTTCGACCGCGAAGGACGATTCGTCGCCGCCGAGGCTCCACTGGATCGTGCCCGAGCCGGCGCGGAGTTTGTAGAGCGCCCATGTGTTGCGCGCCGAGATCAGCAGCGAACCGTGGAGCACGTCAATCGAGTTCAGGTGAAAGTAATCCCACGGCACGGACACTTCGGGCTGCGGCGTGTGCGACGCGCGAACCGGGACGTGGTCGAGGCTGTTCCATTCCCAGCGCACGAGTCCGGTCTTCATGTCGACCTCCTGGATCGCCGGCGCGATGATCGTCCCGTTGCGTTTGCCGCCAACCGGTTCGAGGTTGCAGCGCATGACGTTGTAGGCGGTGATGTAAGCGACGTCGTCGGGAGCGATGCGAAAGTCGTGCAGGTCGGCCCGCAGGCCGTTGCCGCCGTGTACCGTGACGACGCGCTGGTAGGCGCTGTTCATGACGATGTCTTCGCCCTGGCCGAAGCCGATCTGGCGCACGTGGCCCTGCCACCAGGTCAGAACCGGTTTGCCTTCGTAGCGCTGGACGGTGAGGTTGAGGGCGTTCGTGCCCGACGCGAGCGGCGAGAACCAGATCAGCTGGCCCTGGGGGCCGTAGATGAGCGGACCCGGCTGGCCGGGCCCCGGTCCCGTGGTCATCAGGATGTCGCCGGCCCCCGGATCGCGGTCGGCGGCCGTCACTTCCAGGCGCGGCGCCTGCAGGCCCGGCGCGGACGTGAACTGCTGCACGGTCGCGGGCGGCGCGGGCGGGTTCGGGAACTCCGGCAGCTCTTCGCTGGGGTAGGGAGTGTCGACGTGGAAGCTGTAATCGATCGCGTGCCGCGCCCCGCGCAGCGTGACGTCGGCGCGTACCGTGACCTTCTCGCCGTCGTCGAACGGCTTGTTCGGGACGAATGAGCCGCCGTCGCCCTGGTAGTAGCCGTCCAGGTGCCCGTGGTGGTAGCCGCTGGAGGCCCCTTCGACGTCGACGTTAGAGATGTCGGTGACGGGCACGCCGAGGAAGCTGATCTGGGTCGACGGCGTCGCGGTGACGCTGTACGGCGCCGGCGAGACGTCCAGCGGCGTGCCGGCGATCGCTGCGCTGCGGTCGACGTGGCCGGGCAGGCAGTCCGGCGAGGGCCCGCTGGGCGGCAGCTCGACCTTCGCGCTGCCCTTCGCCGAGAGCACCACGGCGACGATCACCCAGGCGAGGACCGCGACGAGCAGTACCGAGTAGCCGAAACGTTTCATCTGTCAGCAGCGGGCGCAGCGGCTGTTGGCACTCGCAGGGCCGGAACGGGCGGCCGCGGCGTGCTCGGGCGCAGGTTGCACCGGCACAGAATATCCGCCGTGACGGGCGCCGCTCGAAGCTCCGGCGGCGCGTCGACGCCCCGCGATCGCTTACCGTTCAGTGCATGGGGAGGTTCGCTGCACTGTTCGCAGTCGCGTGCGCGCTCGCGCTGCCCTCCGCCGCGAACGCTGCGTCGGCTGATACCGCGGCGACGTCCGCGTACCTGCGCGCCGACGATGCGCTCGCGCGCGTCGGCGCGGCGAAGATCCACGAGGGCGAACAGACGCTGACGCGCCTGCTGTCGCGCCTGAAGCGCGAATGCCCGGACGCCGCCGCGGGCTCACCCGAGGACGAAGAATCAACGCTCCTCAGCGACGAGCTGATCGGCACGATGGTGCTGAGCGTCAACCGCAACATCGCCGGCCCGTTGCACACGTTCATCCGTGCGACCGAGCACCTGCACTGGCGCAACGCGGCCGCGAACCGTGCGGTGCACGCGTACGTCGGGGACCTGAAGGCGATGATCGCCCTGCCTATTCCGTCGCTGTGCAAGGACGTCGCAGCCTGGGCGGCGAACGTGCGCGCGAGCCGCGCGCCGCCGTTGCTGACCTCGTTCACGAGGTCCTTCGCCCCGAAGTTCATGGATGTGTGGGTCGCGACGAGCGACCAGCCCGGCGCGCTCGTGCGGATCGAGCGGGGCGCGAACCGGTCGCTCGCGGCGCGCGTCGCGCGGCTGGAAGAAAAGATCGAAGCGTTCGAAGCCCGCGCGGTCGAAAACTACACGTTGCTCATGAACGCGCTCGAACTCTGGCCGTGACGGCGCTCAAGCAGCGCGCTCGACCGCGTTCAGGCCGCTGAGGATGTTCCGCGTCAGGGCGACCTGGACCAGAAGCGCGAGAAACGGCACCGGCGACGCGAGCCTGATGTCGTAGTCGAGCCGCGTGCCTTCGCCGTGCGGCGAGAACTGCATCACGCCGACGTGGCCGCGCAGCGGGGAGCCTGCGGTGATGCGGTAGACGATCCGTTCCGGCGGCACGAACTCGGTCACGGTCTCCTCGAACGGCGGCAGCGGGCCGATCTGCAGGCGGCGGACCGAACCGACGCCGTTGCGCGCGCTGTCGGCGCCGTCGGCCAGGCGCGTGATCTTCGCGCCGAAGAGCGCTTCGAGGTTCTCGTGCTCGGCCAGGTAGTCGAAGACCCTCTGGGGGGGCGCGGAGAAGGTCCGCGTGACCCTGACGTGGTGGGCGCGCATGGCGCGCAGGCTACACGCAGGGCGCGGCGCGCGGCCGCTATATTGCCGCCGCCGATGGAGCCGGCGCAGATCATCGACGTGCGTTACGGCGGGCGCGAGCGCGCCGTCGGCGCGTGGCTCGCCGGCGACGCACTGATCGACTGCGGCCCGCAGGCCTGCACCCCGGAACTGCTGCGCGGCCTGGCCGGACGGCGGCCGCGCCGCCTGCTCTTGACGCACATCCACTTCGACCACGCGGGCGCCGCCGGGGAGCTGGTCCGCCGCTGGCCGGACCTCGAGGTCTGGGTGCACCCGCGCGGCGCGCGCCACCTCGTCGACCCGGCTCGCCTGGTGGCGAGCGCACGTCGCGTGTACGGCGCGAGCTTCGAGCGCCTCGTCGGCGACGTGATCCCCGTTCCCGCGGCGAACATCAAGCTGATCGACGATGGCGCCGAGGTCGCCGGCTACCGCTCCGCATGGACGCCTGGCCACGCGTGGCATCACGTCGCGTTCCATGACCCGGGGTCGGGCGACTGCTTTCCGGGCGACATCGCGGGGGTCTGTCTCGCGCCGGGGATCGTGATCCCGCCGACGCCGCCGCCGGACATCGACCTCGACGCGTGGCGCTCGTCGCTCGGCGTGGTCGAACGCTGGCAGCCGGCACGGCTCCTTCTGCCCCACTTCGGCGCTGTGGACGACGCCGCGGCACATTTCGCGCTGATACGCGAAGCGCTGGACCGCCACGAGATGTGGGCCCGGGAGGGCGAGGAGGCGTTCGTCGCGAAACTGGCGAGCTGGCTCGGCGAGCGGCTTCCGCCCCGCGGTGCGGACGACTACTCGTCGGTGGCGCTCGCGGGTCCGAGCGCCGCGGGCCTCAGCCGTTGGCTCGCGGCGGCGAGGAGCTGAAAGTCCGCCGCGTCGAGCGCTCGCTGCGCCAGAACCAGACGATGCCCTCGAGCGCCCAGCACGAGACGAGTGCGAGCGCTTTGTTGGCGGGCGGCCAGGGCGTGAGCAGCACGCCGGCCACGGGCACGTAGATGGCTGCGAGGCCCGCCGCGAATCCGAACCGCTCGCGCACGCCGTGGGCCCGGCGGCGCGCTTTACGAATTGCTCTCATGCGCCGATGCTCGCAAGAGCGGATGATGGGCTACTAAGGCTCTCATCATGCGGCGCTAAAGATGCGGGCGGCCCGATAACATATTCCTCAGTATGCTGGTGCACAACCCGGAAGGCGACGAACGGTGCTCTTCAAGCAGATAACGCACGACGACCTGGGCTGCGCCTCCTATCTCGTCGGCGACGAGCACGCCGGCGTCGCGGCGGTAGTCGACCCGCGGCTCGAGATCGACGAGTATCTCGAGCTCGCGCGCTACCGCGGCGTCCGCATCGAGCACATCCTCGAGACGCACAACCACGCAGACCACGTCTCCGGCCACGGCCGCCTGGTCGCGGCGACGGGCGCGAAGATCCACGTCCACCGCCTGGCCGCCCCCGACTACGAGCACGAGCCCTTCGACGACGGCTGGGAGCTCGAGCTCGGCGCGATCCTGGTCCGCGCACTGCATACGCCGGGCCACCGCCCCGAGCACACGGCGTTCGCGCTCATAGACACGGCGCGCGGCGCCGAGCCGTGGGCCGTCCTCAGCGGCGACAGCCTCTTCGTCGGCGACACGGCGCGGTCGGATCTCGCGATCGAGAAGACGCAGGGGGCGCGCGAGATCTTCCGCTCGCTGCACGCCAAGCTCCTCTCGCTACCGGACGATTGCGAGGTGTGGCCGTCGCACCTCGGCGGCTCGATGTGCGGCGGCGCGGGCCTGGACCTCAAGGTCTGCTCGACGATCGGCTACGAGAAGCGGCACAACCACTCGCTCGCGATCGACGACGAGGACGAGTTCGTGGCGCACGCGCTGGCCGGCCTCGGGCCGCAGCCACCGAACTTCGCGCGCATCGTCGAGATCAACCGCGGCCGCCTGCTGACCACGCAGGGGCAGGCGCCCGCGCTCTACTCGCACCAGGTCCTCGCCCGGCGCGACGACGGCGCGCAGCTGTTCGACGTGCGCACCGACCTGCAGTTCGACGAGGCGCACATCGAGGGTTCGGTGTCCGTGCCGTCCTTCAGCCCCGGCTTCGGCACGAAGCTCGCGTGGATCGCCGACCACGACCGCGAGATCATCTTCATCGGCCGCGACGAGGCCGACGGCCAGCGCGCGACGCGCCTGGCGACCGCGGTTGGCATCACCAACGTCGCCGGCGTCCTCGCGGGTGGCATGACGACATGGCGGCAGGAGCGCCAGCCCGTCGGCCAGCGCGAGCGGATCACCGTCGAACAGCTCGCGGAGCTCGTCGCCGCCGACGACTCGCTGCAGGTCCTCGACGTGCGCGAGGAGGGCGAGTTCGACGCCGGCCACATCCCCGGGTCGCTCTCGCTGCCCTGGCACGACATCGACTCGCTGCCCGCCGGGGTCGATGCCGAGCGGCCGATCGCGACGATCTGCGCGGGCGGTGTGCGCGCCGGCACCGCCGCGAGCCTGCTCGCCCTGCACGGCGCGACGCGCGTCCTGCACGTCGTCGATGGCGGCGTGCTGCGCTGGGGCGAGATCGGGCGCGAGCTCGTCTGCGCCTGACGCGTCAGGCGCGCTGCTCGCGCAGCGCCTCGCGGAGCTGCGCCTCGTAGCCGGCGAACGCCGCGGACTCCTGCATCTCGGGTGTACGCGGCCGCGGCAGCTCGATCGGGAACGTCGCGCAGACGCGGCCCGGACGCGGCGTCATGACATGGACGCGGTCGGCGAGGAAGACGGCCTCGGCGACGTCGTGCGTGATCAGCGCGACCGTCGAGCCGACCGCTTCCCAGACGTCGAGCAGCCACGTGTGCAGCTCGCCGCGCGTGATCCCGTCGAGCGCGCCGAACGGCTCGTCGAGCAGCATCGCGGCGCGGTCCAGCAGCACCGTGCGCAGGAACGCGGCGCGGTGTCGCATTCCCCCCGAGAGCTGCCACGGCCAGGCCCCGGCGAAGCGCCCGAGTCCGAAGCGGTCGAGGAGCTCCTGCGCGCGCTGGCGCGCCGCGGCGCGTCCGACGCCCTGCAACGTGAGGCCGAGAGCGACGTTGTCGACGGTCCTGAGGTGCTCGAGCAGGCCGTCGCGCTGGGGCATGTAGGCGCAGATGCCAAGCCGGTCACGCCGCGCCAGCCCGTCGATCAGCACGTCCCCGGCGTCTGGCTGCTGCAGGCCGGCGAGGATCTGGAAGAGCGTGCTCTTGCCGCAGCCGCTCGGTCCGATCACGGCATCGAAGCTCGCCGGCTCGACGTAGAGGCTGACGCCGGCGAGTGCGGCCACCGGGCCCGACTCGCCGTCGAACGTGCGGTGCACGGCGCGCACCTCGAGCGACGCGCCGGACGTGACCGAGCCGGAGCTGGTGAGCAGGTCGGCGCTCACCAGACGACGTCCGCCGCCGCCGGGCGGCGCCAGGGCATCGCAACCCGTTCGAGCAGCGCGACGCCGCCGAAGAGCAGCGCCGTGAGCAGCGCCGTCGCGACGATCGCGCCGAAGACGAGTTCGGTGCGCAGCGCATTCTTCGCGGACTGCATGTAGACGCCGAGTCCCTGCTGCGCGCCGACGTACTCGGCGAAGATCGCGGAGACGTATGCGTACGTGACCGCGACCTTCAGCCCCGTGAAGAAGTGGCCGAGCGCCCCGGGTACACGGACGCGCAGCAGAAGCTGGCGCCGCGTGGCGCCCATCGTGCGCAGCAGCGCCATCGCTTCGGGATCCGCGGCGGCGAGGCCCTGCACGGCCCCGACCACGATCGGGAAGAAGGTGAAGAGCGCGACGAGCGCGACCTTGGGGCCCGTGCCAAAGCCGAACCAGATCACGACGAGCGGCGCGAGCACGATGATCGGCAGCGTCTGCGAGGCGAGCAGAACCGGGTACAGGCTTCGCCTGACGGTTCGCGACCAGTCGATCGCGACGGCGAGCAGCACGGCGCAGATCGTGGCGAGCAGGATGCCGAGCAGCGCCTCGCGCGTCGTCGTCCACATGGCCGACCCGAGGTTCGCGCGATCGGCCCACGACGCGCTCGCGACCAGGCGCGGGCCGGGCAGGATTTCGGGGCTGACGGCGAAGAGGCGCGTCGCGATTTCCCAGGCGGCCAGCAGAGCGACGAGCACGAGCAGCGGCGGCCACAGCCGCGCGAACCCGCGGCGGCGCTCGCGCCGCGCTGGAAGCACGCTCGCTGGCGCAGGTGCGAGACTCATCCCGTGCAGCGTACCGGCGCGTCGGTGACGGTCAGGCGGCGGACGGAGGCGTGAGGCGGCGCCTCGCGGCCACCACGGCGCTGTGCGCCTGCGCCCTCGCGCTCTCCTCGTGCGGCTCGACGGCGAGCGACGGCTCGCGCACGGTGCGCATCGCGCTCGACTACACGGCAAACGTCGACTACCTCGGCATCTACGCCGCGATCCACAATGGCTACTTCGCGCGCGAGCACATCCATCCCGTGATCGTTCCCTACGCCGAAACACCGGCCGAGCCGCTGATTCGCAGCGGTGCGGCCGATCTCGCCATCAGCTACCCGCCGCAGGTGATAATCAGCCGCTCCGGAGGGCTGCGGTACAAGGCGGTCGCGGCGCTCGTGGCGGGCAACACGACCGGCCTCGCGGTCCTCGCTTCCTCGCCCGTCACGCGCCCCGCGCAGCTGAGCGGCCTGCTCTACGGCGGGTTCGGCCTGAGCAGCGACCGCCCGGTGATCGAAACGATCATGCGCGACGACGGCGCGCGGCACCCCTCCTTCCGCGAAGTCGTGCTCAATACAGGCGTGACGCAGGCGCTCGGCAGCCACCGCATCGGCTACACGGCGGTCTTCGAAGGCATCGATGACGTGACGGCCGCGCTGCAGGGCGTGAAGCTCCGCACGTTCCCCTACCGCGACTACCTCGGCGCCGCGGGCCAGTTCCCGAACTCGGTCTTCGTCGCGAGCGACGCCGAGATCGAACACCGCGCGTCCGTGCTCCGTGCGGCGCTCGCGGCGCTCGCGCAGGGCTACGAATTCGCCGCACGCCACCCCGCCGCCGCGGAGCGCATCCTGATCGCCGAAAACGAGACCGCGCTCGGCAACAGCGCCCGCATCGTGACGGCGACGGGCAACGCGACGGCCCACGATTTTCTCGACGCCGCGGGGCGCTGGGGCCCGATGGACTCCTCGTCCTTCACCGCCCTGGAGGCGATCCTCGCCAAGGCCGGCCTGCTGCGCGGCCACGAGCCGAGTAGCGAGGAACTCTTCACCAACTCGCTGCTCCCCGGTCACTGATGGCCGCCGGCGCCTACGACCGCCTGCTCGCGGCGGTCCGCGCCGCCCCGCCGAGCGCCGGCGAGAGCGCGGTCGTCGCGATCGACGGGCGTGCCGGCGCGGGCAAGTCGACGCTCGCTGCCCGCCTCGCGCGCGAGCTCGCCGTGCCGGTCGTCGAGATGGACGCGCTTTACGGCGGCTGGGACGGCCTGCAGCGGGGCTCCGAACTGCTCGTCGACGCGGTGCTGGCCCCGCTCGCCGAGTCGGGCCGCGCCGCAGTTCCCCGCTACGACTGGATCGCCGAAAGCTGGGGCGAGCCCACCGAGCTCTCGCGGCCGCCGCTCGTGATCGTCGAGGGCGTCGGCGCGGGCGCCCCGCGCGCCGCTGCGTATACGGCCCTGCTGGTCTGGCTCGAGCTCGGCGCCGCAGAGCGTCGCCGGCGCGCGATCGCGCGCGATGGCCGTGCGCTCGCCGAGCACTGGGAGATGTGGGCGCGCCAGGAGGAGCGCTACCTCGCGGCGGCGGACACGCCGTCGCGCGCCGGCCTCGCCCTCGACGGCGGCGCCCTGGACGCGCCCGCTCCCGACTCTCAGCCGGCGTAGGCGCGCATCAGTGTCTCGGCGACGCAGACGGGCTTCTCGCCACCGTCGCGCTCGAACGTGAGCGCGGTCGCGACCTGGATGCCGCCCGGGATGTCCTCGACCGATGCGAGCGTCGCGCGCATCCGGACGCGGCTACCGACCGGGAGCGGCGCCGGGAAACGAACCTTGTTCAGACCGTAGTTCAGCGCGAAGGCGAACCCGGTGAACGTGAAGAGTTCATACGAGAATTTCGGCGCCAGCGACAGCGTGTAGTAGCCGTGCGCGATCGTGCCGCCGAAGGGCGTTTCGGCTGCGCGCTCGACGTCCACGTGGATCCACTGGTGGTCGCCGGTCACGTCGGCGAACGCGTTGATGTCCTCCTGCGTGACCTCGTGCCAGTCGCTCACGCCGAGCTCCTCGCCGACGCGGGCCCGCACCTCATCGATTCCGTTGAGCGTGAGCATCGCCACCTCCTTCTGCGCTTCGCCGGCCAGTGGCCGGCCTGATGCCGGGATCCTACGCGGGCTGGGCGCAAAGCGCCGCCGGCCGACGCGACCGCGTAGTCTTGGGCTCACAGGGGCGACGACACTCGAACGAAGGGAGCCGCGCGATGGGCGCGCAAGAGAACGAGACGATCATGGGGCCGGTGGACATCGTCGTCATCGGCTACGCGGCCGACGCGCCGCAGACCGGCGAAGCGATACCGATCTTCCTCGACCTGGTTGACCGCGGCGTGATCCGCGTGCTCGACGTCGCCGGGTTGCGGCGCGAGGAGGACGGTTCGTACACGGCTTTCAACGCCGACGTCGCCGACGGCGTGGTCGATCTTGCGCACTTCGACGGCGCGCAGAGCGGCCTCATCGGTGAGGAGGACATGGCCACGGCCGCCGAGGCGATGGAGCCCGGGTCGTCGGCGATCATGATCGTCTTCGAGAACACGTGGGCGGCGCCGTTCGTGGCGGCCGTGGCGCGCAACGGCGGCCACGTCCTGGCGTACGAGCGCGTCGGCGCCGAGGACCTGATGGCCGCGGCCGAGCTGCTCGGCGACTGACCGGACGACGCAACCGCGAAAGGAGAAAACGAAATGCCACTTTTGAGAATGGCGGGACGCACGGCGGTGGTCGCCGGCACGGCAACGGCCGTATCCGGGCGCGTCGCGCGGCGCCAGCAGGGCCGCTGGCAGGAGCAGGAAATGCAGCAGGCCCAGCAGCAGCAGGCCGCGGCACCACAGGCGGCGCCGGACCCGATCGAGCAGCTGAAGCAGATCGCCGCGCTGCACGACCAGGGCGTGCTCACGGACGAGGAGTTCGCAGCGCAGAAGGCCAAGCTGCTCGGCTGACGGCCCGGAGAACGGGCTCGGCGCGGAGCGTCGGCGCCGGCGGCTTCAGCGCGGCGCCGACACGTCGGCGAACGCGGCTGCGGCCGCCGGCGCGTCGACCCGCTGCGGCTGCTCGTCTTGCCGCGCCGTGGGGTGCGCGGGCAGGAGCACGGCAGCAGCGGCGCAGCCCGCGAGGGCCACCCCCGCCGCAACGAAGCAGCCGACGCTCAGTCCGTCGATGAAGGACTGTGTGGCGGCGCCGTGGAGCGCCAGGCCGGCGCCGGCGTCGCCGCGCGCGACGAGGCGCTTGGCGACAGCGAGCGCCTCGCCGACCGATGAGCTGAGCGCCGCGGTCAGCGGCGCGGGCAGGTGGGCGGGCAGTCTCGCCGCGAGGCGCGCAGCGTACGTCGAGGCGTAAACGCTGCCGATTACCGCCACGCCGAGCGTCCCGCCCAGGAGGCGCGTCGCGTCGTTGACCGCCGAGCCGACGCCGGCCTTGGCGAGCGGGACGACACCCATGATGGCCTCGGTCGCGGGCGCGCTCGTGAGCCCCATGCCCGTGCCGTAGAGGACCATCTGCGCGGCGATCACGCCGTAGCTGAGGTGCGGCGTCACGGACGTCGCCACCCAGAGATAGAAGAGGGCCACCATCGCCATGCCCGCCGCGACGACGAGCTTGGTGCCGGCGCGCACCGCCAGGCGCGTGCCGAGCACCGACGAGACGCCGACCGATGCCGCGACCGGCAGCAGGTGCACGCCGGCGGAGAGCGGCGAGTAGCCCTTGATGAACTGGAAGTACTGGGTCATCAGGAAGATGAAGCCGAACAGCGTGAAGAACGCGACGGTCACGGCGGCGCAGGCCGCCGTGAAGCGCGGATTGCGGAACAGCGCAAGTTCGATCATCGGCGCGGCCGTGCGCCGCTCGCGCGAGAGGAAGGCGGCGAAGAGGGCCATCGCGCCGATGAAGCCCGCGAGGCTCCGCGCGCTCAGCCAGCCGGCGGTGGGCGCCTCGATGATCGTGAACACGAGCAGCGAGATCGCCACGGTCGAGAGCGCGACGCCGGGGCCGTCGAGCGGCGCCGCGGAGGGGTCACGCGAGGTCGGCACGAAGAGCGCGACGAGCAGCGCGCCGATCGCCGCGACGGGCGTCATCGCGAAGAAGATGCTCGGCCAGGAGTGGTGCGCGAGCAGCCAGCCGCCGATGATCGGGCCGAGCGCGATGGCGACACCCGCGGTGGCGCCCCACAGCCCGATGGCGCGGGCACGCTCGGCACGCTCGGTGAAGACGTTCGAGATCAGCGAAAGCGTCGAGGGGAAGACCATCGCCGCGCCGAGTCCCATTACGCAGCGGGCCGCGATCAGCTGGCCGGAGTCGGCCGCGAAGCCGCCCGCTGCGCTGGCCATGCCGAAGACCGCGAGGCCCGCGAGCAGCATGCCCTTGCGCCCGAGGCGGTCCGACAGCGTGCCCGCGGCGAGGATGAACGACGCGAACACGAGGTTGTACGCGTCGACGACCCACTGCAGCTGGCTGTTCGACGCGTGCAGCTCGCGCACGAGGGTCGGCAGCGCGACGTTGACGATCGTCGTGTCCAGGTTGATCGCGAACGCCGCGAGGAGCAGCGCCACGAGGATCAGGGGCTTGCGCGGACCCGCCATCGGTCGCATTAGTAAAGCATGCAGACAAGAAAGTCAAGTACTTGCTTTACGACCTCAACTGAGGTTAGACTTGGGCCATGCGCTCCTACCACCAGTACTGCTCGGTCGCCAAGGCACTCGACGTCGTCGGCGACCGCTGGACGCTGCTGATCATCCGCGAGCTCGCGCTGCGGGGCGCGTGCCGCTACACCGACCTGCGCGACGGTCTGCCCGGGATCGCGACGAACCTGCTCGCGGAGCGCCTGCGCGAGCTCGAAGCCGCCGGGGTCCTCATGCGCCGCGACGCCCCTCCCCCGGTCGCGACGGCACTGATCGAACTGACCGACCGGGGCCGCGCGCTCGTGCCGATCGTGCACGACCTCGGCATGTGGGGCCTTCAGTACATGGTTGACGGCCCCGCGCCGGACGACAGCTTCCGCTGCCACTGGCTCACGTTCCCCGCGGAACTCTTCCTCACCGACGGTGCGCCGGACGGGCCGCCGGCGAGCCTCGAGATGCGCGTCGACGACGAGGCGATGGCGGTCCGCGCGAGCGAAGGGAAGGTCGCGATCTCGCCCGGACCGGCCGAGCACCCCGACGCCGTGCTCGCCGGCGCCCCCGCGCCGCTGCTCGGGCTCATCTCGGGGCACCTCGATCTCGACGCGGCGGTCGCGAAGGGACTCCACTTCGAAGGCTCGCGCGAGACAGTGGAACGTCTCATGCCGCGGCGGGCGCCGGTCGCCTGAGCCGGGCGCTAACGAAGTGATCCCCCGGGACCTCCATGCCCGGGGGACAGCTCGAAGTTAGGGCAGCGCCGCGCCGTTGTCGGTAAGACTGCGCTTAGCCGCGCGAGGATCAGGGCGCGCTCACCGTCTCGCCGCGCGCGAGCCGCCCGGCGGAGCCCGGATCGTGCGACGGCAGGTAGACGGTGGGGTGCTCGCGGCAGTGGGCGAGGATCCGTTCGAGGGTCGCGACGTGCACCCGCGTGTCGGGCGCGACGGCGTCGGCACGCAGCGCGAGGAGCTGCTCGAGGGTGTCCGTCGCGTCGCCGGCGAGCATCACGTGCCGGCCGTCGTCATCGATGCAGATCACGGACACGTGACCGGGGGTGTGACCGGGCGTGGGCACGGCGACGATGCGACGGTCGACGCTCAGCGGCAGGCTGTGGTCGAAGGCGCCGAAGGGCTCGCCGGCGATTTCGAAGATTTCGGGCGCGAAGGGGTCGGGCAGCGGCTGGCGCAGGACGCGCCGCATGACCGACGGGAAGGCCGACTGTGCGTAGCGAAGCTCCTCGCGTCCGATCCGGACCGGACAGCGCACGTGGACGATGCCGTCGACGTGGTCGCCGTGATGGTGCGTGAGCACGACTTCCGCGACGTCGTCGGGCGACAGGCCGGCGGCGGCGAGCGCCCCGGGGAGCTCCTCGTCGCGGTCAACCGAGAAGCGCGCGAACGCGATGTCGCGTGCGTCCGCGCTCTCGCCGCTGTCGACGAGCAGCAGCCGTCCTTCATGCTCCACCGCCCAGCAGTGGATCGGCAGCGGGGCCGCCCAGGGTCCGGGCAGGAAGAGGTCCGCCTGGCGCCGCAGGCCCGGCCGGGGGTGCAGGAACGCCTCCTTGACGACGACGGTCCCGGTGCTCAGCGCGTGAATGCGCACGGCGGCAGCCTAGTCGTCGCCGATGAGGCGCAGGAAGTCCGGCTCCTGGCGCACGGAGTCGAAATCGCCGTCGCCACGCGCCGAGTCGACCAGGCCGGGCTCGAGCTCCACGGCTTCGGCCAGGCGTTCGAGCGCTGCGTCGCTGTCGCCGTCGATCGCGGACTGGCAGGCGAGCTGATAGCGGATCGACGGCGACTCGGGGTGCGCCGCGAGCCCCTCTTCGAGGATTTGCCGCGCCGCGGCCGGGTCGCTGCGCGCGAGCGCGGCCGCTCTGAACGTCCACTCCCACGCCGAGGGTTCGAACGTCGGCGGCCCGCCGAACGAGAGCACGAGAGTGTCCGGCTCGGCGGCGACGGCGGCGCGGTGCGAGGCGGGGTCCGGCACGAAGACGTAGGTGCCCTCGCCGGCGTCGTACTGCTCGCCGTCGATCGTGAAGCTCGCGCGCCCGCGCGCGACGTAGTAGAGCTCCTCGTGCGCGAGGGCGGGGTTCTCGCTGTGCGGCTCGATGAGTTCGCGGCCCGGCCGGTCCGCGACATAGGCGTTGCAGCCGAACGCGCGCACGCCGAGCGTGAAGCGGATCGGCTTCCACATCAGCGTGCCGGGCCCGCTGAGCGCCTCCACCTCATCGACGTTGATCACGCGCGGCGGCTTCGCAGCCATGGCGCGAGGTTACCCGCCGGCGCGCACCGCGCACTTCTGAGGCCTGCGATACTCGGGCGCGTGAGCGAGGAGGCACGGCTCGAGGAGCAGGAAGGGGGGCTCGTCCCGGTCGGCCCCGGCTGGTTCGTGCTCAACGCGCGTGACGCGCTCTGGAAGACCGGCGACTTCGGCGCCTACACGCGCTTTGAAGGCGAGAGCCGCTTCCCCCACGTCGGCTTCAACATCGGCGTGCTCGAGCCGGGCCAGCCCGCGTGCTACTACCACGGCGAGGACGAGCAGGAGGACTTCCTCGTCCTGAAGGGCGAGTGCCTGCTGATCGTCGAAGGCGAGGAGCGGCCGCTGAAGACCTGGGACTTCGTCCACACGCCGGCGTGGACCGAGCACGTCTTCGTCGGTGCGGGCGACGGCCCGTGCACGCTCCTCGCGGTCGGCTCGCGCCTCACCGACGACGTCGTCTACCCCGACTCGGAGGTCGCCCGGCGCCACGGCGCGGGCGTGCAGACCGAGACGCGCAGCCCCAAGGAGGCTTACGCCGACATCGGGCCCGACACGCCCGTCAAGCCGGCCGCCGACTGGCTTCCCTGATCCGGCGCGCTACGTGCGCACGGCGGCGCTGGTCGCCGTCGCGCGCCCGGCGCTGTTGCGCGCCGTGACGGCGCATTGCAGCCGCCAGCGGTGGGCAGATCGCGGAATGCGGTAAGTCGAGCGGGTCGCGCCGCGCAGCGTCCTGCCGTCGCGCAGCCACCGGTAGGAGAGCGTCGGCGCCGGCAGGGCGACCCAGTGGCTGACGCAGCGGACGGTGTGACCCGGGATGGCGCGGCCCGTGACCCGCGGGCGGCCGGCGGCGCGCGGCGCGGCCGTCGCCGGCGGCGGGCCCGCGGCGAGAGCTTCGAGGTGCGCCTTGAGCGCGACCCCGTTCGGCGCCAGCGGCGTCCCGCTCCAGCTGGAGATGAGCGCGTATTCGGCGCCGCATTCGAGGTGTTCGGGCACGATCCAGCCCCACGCCAGATAGCTGACGCCGTGCTCGTCGGCCCAGCGCATGAAGCGGTTGTCGAACGTTTCCGGACCGAGGCTCGACGCCGGGCACCCTTCTTCGGCGAACTCGCCCGTGACGACGGGGACGCTTTCGGCGAGCGGCGCGATCGTGTCGTTCCAGCAGGCTTCGGTTTCGCAGACCTCGCCCTGGTAGTTGTGGAACGAAGCGACGAGCTGGTGGTCGGGGTCTTCGGGCTCGAAGTTCAGCCATTCGCCCAGTTCGTTGGCCCATTCGAGACCGCCGAGCAGGATCGGCTGGTCGGCGCCGGTTGCGCGGATCGTGTCGACGAGCTGCTGCATGCCGACGGCCTGGTACGTGGGGCTGTCCGCCTGTGCGGGTTCGAGTTCGTCGGGGACTTCGCAGCCGCCTTCGAGCCAGCACGACCAGGTGACCGGGAAGGTGGTGCTGCCGTGCGGCTCGTTGAACGCGTCAAAAAGCACGGCGTGGTTGTTCTTGAACTCGCCCGCGACCGAGGTCCAGAATTCGAGCGAGTTCGCGTCGGGCATCGAGCGCTGGCCGTTGGCGCCTTCTTCTCCCGGTGCCGTCCAGTGCAGGTCGAGGATCGCGTAGATGCCGTGGGCGTTGAGGTCGCTGACGTAGGACGCGATCGCCGCGCGGTAACCGGCCGCGGTCAGCGGCTCCTTTTCGTCGACGGGCTCGCCGCCGTGGCCGAGCCAGCAGCCCTCGTTGAGCGGTATGCGTACCGCGTCGACCTTCCACGCCGCGATCGCTTCGACGTCGGCTTCGTCGAGCGGGTCGAGCGGTTCGGCGGTGTTTTCGCCGCCGCTGGCGTACGCGTAGCCGTCGGCGCAGGCGTACTCGGTGCTCGGGCGGTCGACGCCCAAGAGCCGAATCGTCTTGCCTTCGCCGTTGACGAAGTGGTTGCCGGATACCGAGATCGAGAGCGCCGACGCAGACGCCGCGGCCGAGAGCAGCGCGACGCAGGCGAGGATCGCGGTGAGGGCGGCAGGCCTCACGACCCGGCGATCATAACCGCGCGCCGCTACCCACCGCCCAGTCCGTCGTGCGTCGGCGGTACAGGCGCCACGCGAGCCGGCGAGCGCGCGCCGCCGCGGAGCTCGCGAACGAGGAAGCGTACGAGGCGTTCTCCAGCAAGCTCCAGGAGCGCCATGAGGCGATCCGCCGGCGCCGCGCGGGCAGGCCGGCAGGTAGCACGCGCTTCAGGTGTCGCGCTCGATCGGCGCGCCCACGAGGCTCCCCCACTCGGTCCAGGAGCCGTCGTAGTTCTTCACGCTCTCAACGCCGAGCAGCTCGTGGAGCACGAACCAGGTGTGCGCGGCGCGCTCGCCGATGCGGCAGTACGCGACGACGGGTCCGCCGTCGAGTACACCCCGCGCGCCGTAAAGCTCGCGCAGTTCCGCGGCCGACCTGAAGGTCCCGTCCTCGTTCACGGCTTGCCCCCAGGGGATCGATAGCGCGCCGGGGATGTGCCCCGGGCGCTGCGCCCCCTCCTGCTCGTAGCCCGCCGGGGTGATGAGCTCGCCGGCGAACTCCGCGGGCGAGCGCACGTCCACCAACGCGACGTCGCCTTCGAGCGCGGCGTACACCTCGCCCACGCGCGCGCGGATCGCCGCGTCGCCGTCGCGGGCGACGAACGACGCGGGTGGATACGAGGGCACCTCGGCGCTCGTCGGGTAGCCGTCGGCGATCCACTTTTCGCGTGGACCGTTGAGCAGCTTGACGTCCTCGTGGCCGTAGTACTTCAGGTACCAGTAGGCGTAGGCGGCGAACCAGTTGCTGCGGTCGCCGTAGAGGACGATCGTGTGCTCGCTGCCGATCCCGCGGCTGGAGAGCAGCGCTGCGAAGTCCGCGGCGTCGAGGAAGTCGCGGCGCACCGGATCCTGCAGGTCGGCCGTCCAATCCAGACCCACGGCGCCCGGGATGTGGGCCGCTGCGTAGAGCGAGGGATCCTCGTCGACCTCGACCACCCGCAGCGACTCGTCGCCGAGGTGCGCGGCGAGCCAGGAGGGCTCGACGAGCACGTCCTTCACGTATTCCGACACTGCGATCTCCAATCTGCCCTCGGCACCGGCGCGTCGTGCGCCGGAAGGATAACCCCGCCATCCGGCCCGCCGCGCCGCTGCCTCGGCAAAAGTGGTGGTTAAATCATCCGCACCGAAGACAGGGGTCACGATGAAGCGCCAGGCGACTGAGGGGCTCGCGGGGTGGAGGCTCGACGCGGGGGACTTCCTCGCTGTCGTGCTGCAATCGGTGGCGCAGCCCGTGTGGGTGATCGACCACGATGGCAAGGTCCTTTTCGCGAACCCGGCGTCGCTGCGGACGCTCGGCTACGAGAGCCTCGACGAACTTCGGGGCAAGCCGAGCCACGACACGATCCACTACCGCTATCCGGACGGCCGACCGTTTCCCGCCAGCGAGTGTCAGATATTGCGGCCGCGGATAACCGGCGAGACGGTGCGCAGCGACGAAGACTGGTTCTTCCGCCGCGATGGGGAGATGTTCCCGGTCAGCTACGTGGCCTCGCCGATCGAGACGCCGACGGGGCGCGGCGCCGTCGTCGCCTTCAGCGACATCGGTGAGCGGCGCGTCGCGGAGGAGGACCGCCGCCAGCGCCAGGCACTGGAGGTACGCAACGCCGAGCTGCTCGCGAGCGAGCTCCGCTACCGGGCGATTCTCGAGGCGGCGTTCGACGCGATCATCAGCGTCGACCACGAGCTGCACGTGACCTACATGAATTCGGCGGCGGTGCGCACCTTCGGCTATGCGCCACAGGAGGCGGTCGGCCGGGACCTCATCACGCTCGTCGGTCCACCCCACCTGCGCGAGCGGTACCGCGCGTGGTGGGAACGCCGTCAGCGCGAAGACCGTGAGGTACTCACGCGCTCCGAGGACGCATTGGCGATGCGGGCCGACGGCCGCGAGTTCCCGGTCGAGTTTGCCGTCGCGCGAATGGCGGGCATCGTCGGTTACACGACCTACTACCGCGACCTCACGGACCGGATCCGCACCGAGGGCGAGCTGCGCGATGCCAGGCGGCGCCTCGTCCGTGCGGCTCACGAAGAGCGCCGGCGGATCGCCCGCGACCTGCACGACGGCGCGCAGCAGCAGTTCGTCAACCTGGCGCTGAGCCTGGAGCTCGCCGCGCGCAGCCTGAAGCTGGACCCCGACGGCGCGCTCGAGTCGCTGCGCCACGCGCGCGAGGAAGCGCGCGCGGGCACGCTCGCGCTGCGCGAGCTCGTGGCGGGAATCCACCCTGCCGTACTCACCAGCCGCGGCCTCGCCGACGCCATCCGTTCGCTCGCCGGCCGCACGCCGCTTGAGGTCCGGCACGACGAGCTGCACGAAGTGCGCGTCGACCCGGCCGCCGAGGCCGCCGCATACTTCGTCGTCAGCGAGGCGCTGACGAACGTCGTCAAGCACGCGGGCGCCTCGCGTGCCGTGGTGCGAACGGTCGTCGCCGACGGCCAGCTGCACGTCTCGGTCGACGACGACGGCTGCGGCGGCGCCGATCCCGGGGTGGGAACCGGGCTCGCCGGGCTGGCGGACCGCGTCGCGGCACTCGACGGGACCCTCCGGGTCGTCAGCGAGCCCGGCCGCGGCACGTCCGTCAGCTGTCGGCTCCCGCTCGCGCGCGACGCCGGCGACTAGGACTGCTGGAGCAGCAGCAGGACCGCGCGCACGCGGCGGTGCTCGCTCGGCTCGACGGGGAGATCGAGCTTCGCGAAGATGCTCGTCACGTGCTTCTCGACGGCCGCGACCGTCACGACCATGGCGTCGGCGATGCCCTGGTTGGAGAGCCCCTCCGCCATCAGCTCGAGCACCTCGCGCTCGCGCGGAGTGAGCTGCTCGAGAGGACTGTGCGCGCGACGGCGGCCGAGCATCCGGGCCACCACCTCGGGGTCGAGAGCCGAACCGCCGCCGGCGACACGGCGCACCGCGTCGACGAACGACGGTATCTCGCTGACGCGGTCCTTGAGCAGATATCCGACGCCCTCGGCGCTGTCGCCGACGAGGTCCAGCGCGTAGCTCTCCTCCAGGTACTGGGTGAGCACGAGCACGCCGATCCCTTCGCCGAGCTCGCGCAGCTCGACGGCCGCGCGGATGCCGTCGTCGGTACGGTCGGGCGGCATCTGCACGTCGACGATGACGACGTCGGGGCGGTGCGCCCGCGCCTTGCGCACGAGGTCCGTCGCGTCGCCGGCCTGCGCGACGACTTCGAACCCCTCGCCGTCCAGGAGCCGCGCGAGCCCTTCGCGCAGGAGCACCTGGTCCTCGCCGATGACGACGCGCAACGCCATCCCGCCCGTCAAGCGTCGCCGGCCGGCGCGGCGAGGAGCGCGTGCAGATCGCTGACCGGCAGCTCCTCCTTCGGGATGAAGGCCACCGCACCGCACGCACGGACCTCCTCGTCGGCCACGTCGGCGTCGGCGGACACGAGAAGGACCCGCGGTGGCTCGGGCAGCCTCGCGAGCGAGCGCGCGACGCTCAGACCGTCGTCTCCCGGCAGGTTCACGTCGAGCAGCACTGCGGCGGGCCGCAGCTGGCGCGCGAGGCGCAGCGCCTCCGGGCCGTCGGCAGCCTCGCCGGCGACGTGCAGGCCGCTGAGCTCCACGAGCTCGCCGGCGTGACCACGGAACGTCGGTTCGTCGTCGACTATCAGGACTGAAACGGGCACGTGAGGATGATGAACGACGGGGCGCGCGCGGACGGTAGGGATCGCCCTACCAATGGCGCCGCTGCGCGACAGGTTGTGCTGTTCGGGCGACCGCGTGCAGGGGTTCGGCGGCGCACGAGCGCGGGTATGCTCGGCTGGTGGCCAGAGCGATCTGGAGCGGCGCGATCAGTTTCGGGCTGGTGAGCGTCCCCGTGAAGATGTACAGCGCCGTGGAACGCAAGACGGTGCAGTTCCACCAGGTCTCCCGCGACAGCGGGGCGCGCATCTCGATGCGCCGCGTCGACCCCACCAGCGGCGAGGAGATCGAGTACAAGGACATCGTCAAGGGGTACGAGCTCTCCCCCGGCCAGTACGTGCTGATCGACCCCGCCGAGCTCGAGGAGATCGCGCCGCAGCGCACGCGCACGATCGAGATCCAGGACTTCGTCGAGCTCTCGCAGATCGACCCGATCTACTACGACCACCCGTACTACCTCGCGCCCGCGGCCGGCGGCGTCAAGCCCTACCGGCTGCTCGTCGACGCGATGCGCGACACCGCGCGCGTCGCGATCGCACAGGTCGTGATCCGCTCCAAGGAGCAGCTTGTGGCGTTGCGCGCCACCGGCCGCGTCATCACGATGTCGACGATGGTCTTCGCCGACGAAGTCCTCTCCGCGGAACGCCTCGACGAGTACGCCGAGATCGAGTCCGCTAAGACGACCAAGCGCGAGCTCGAGATGGCCGAGCAGCTCATCTCCTCGCTCGCGACCGACTTCGACCCCGCCAAGTACCACGACACCTACCGCGAACAGGTCCTCGCGATGATCGAGCGCAAGGCCGCGGGCAAGCAGGTCGTCAGCCCGCCTGAAGCCGAGCCCGCCAGCAAGACCGTGCCCGACCTGATGGCGGCGCTCAAGGCGAGCCTCGACGCCGCGCGCGACGCCGGCGTCAAACCGCGCACCCGCAAACCACGCGCGACGCCCGCGAAAGCGGCGCGTTCGCGCAAACCGGCGGCGAGCCGCAGCAAACGCTAGTGCCGCGCTCCGGCGCCGCAGGCACCGGGAAGAAGAGCCGCGGGCTCAGCGAGTACGAGTCCAAACGCAACTTCGCGCGCACGCCCGAGCCCGCGCCGGCGAAAGCGAAACGGCGGCGCAAGAACCCCCGCTTCGTGCTGCACGAGCATCACGCCCGGCGCCTGCACTGGGATCTGCGACTCGAACACGACGGCGCGCTGGCGTCCTGGGCCCTGCCGAAGGGCCTCCCCGACGACCCGGCGAAGAACCACCTCGCGATCCGCACGGAGGACCATCCGCTCGAGTACCTCAGCTTCCACGGCGAGATCCCCGCAGGCCAGTACGGCGCCGGCGACATGAAAATCGCCGACCACGGGACGTACGAGTGCCTGAAGTGTTGGGAGCGCGAGGTCGACGTTGTCCTGCACGGCGTGCACGGCGAGCAGCGCTACGTGCTGTTCGCCACCGACAAGGACGAGCCACCCAAGCAGTGGATGATCCACCGCATGGGAGAGGCCGCCGACCCCACCGCCGGGCCGATGCCCGACCAGGTCGAGCCGATGCTCGCGACCGCGGGCGAGCTTCCCGCCGGGGACGGCTGGGCGTACGAGGTCAAGTGGGACGGCGTGCGTGCGATCGCGAGCTGCGACCGCGGCACCGTGATAGTGCGCAGCCGCAACCTGCGCGACATCAGCGCGACGTTCCCGGAGCTCAGGGAACTCGGGCCCGCGCTCGGCGAACACCGCGCCGTGCTCGACGGCGAGATCCTCACGCTCGACGCCACCGGAACCCCCGACTTCGGGGCGCTGGTGCAGCGCGTGCGCACGACCAAGCCCGCGCGATCGCGCGAGCTCGCGCGCTCCGCCCCGGCCATCTACGCGATATTCGACCTGCTCTGGCTTGACGGCCACTCGCTCATGGACGAGCCGTACAGCGAACGGCGAAAGCGACTCACCGAACTCGGGCTCGGCTCGGCGCATATCAACGTGCCCGAATCCTACGAATCCGATGGCGCGGGCCTGCTCGCGGCGACCGCCGAGCGGGGCCTGGAGGGCGTCGTCGCCAAGCGCCTTTCGTCACCCTACGTCCCCGGACGTCGATCACGCGACTGGGTCAAGGTGAAGTCCGTGCACCGCCAGGAGTTCGTCGTCGGCGGCTGGCTGCAGCAGCGCGGAACCGCGGGCGAGCGGATCGGCGCGCTGCTCCTCGGCGTGCACGACGCCGCGGGCGACCTGCGCTACGTCGGCCGCGTCGGCAGCGGGCTCTCGCAGGAGACGAGCGACGAACTCGCCGGGCTGCTCGAACCCGTTGACCGCTCGCCCTTCAGCAGCGGGCGACCGCCCAAAGACGCGCGTTTCTGCGCGCCGACCGTTGTCGTCGAGGTGCGTTTCGCGGAGTGGACCGAGAAAGGAAACCTGCGCCACCCCGTTTTCCTCGGCGTGCGCAGCGACAAGGCGGCAGCCGAGGTGGTACGCGAGGAAGGCGGCGACCTCCCCGAGCCCGACGGCCCCATGAAGCTTGCGATCGAAAGCGACGCACGCCGGAGCGTCGGACGCATCGGCGGCCTGGACGTCGCGCTCACCAACCTCGACAAGCCGATGTACCCCGCCGCCTCGTTCACGAAGCGAGACATGATCGAGTACTACGCCGCCGTCGCGCCGGCGATGCTCGCGCACCTCGAACGCCGGCCGGTGACGCTCGTGCGCTGGCCCGGCGGCGTCGACGGCAAATCGTTCTTCCAGAAGCAGACGCCGAAACATCCCGACTGGATCCACACCGCGGCGATCGAGACGTCCGAGAGGACGATCGACTATCTGCTCGCGGACAGCGCGGCCGCGCTCGTCTGGGCCGCAAACAGCGCCGCCATCGAACTGCATGTCACGCTCGGCCGGATCCCGCGCATCGAACGCGCGCTCGCGGTCGTGTTCGACCTCGACCCCGGCGTGGGCACGGACATCAGCGACTGCTGCCGCGTCGCGCTGCGACTGCGCGCGATGTTCGAGCAGCTCAATCTCGCCTGCGTCGTCAAGACGTCCGGCAAAAAGGGGCTGCACATGTTTCTGCCGCTGAACGGCGACGGGGCCTCCTACCCCGACGTCAAGTCGTTCGCGCGGACCGTCGCGGAAATGTTCGAACGCGAACTGCCGGACGAGGTCGTCTCGACGATCTCGCGCGAAGACCGCGAGGGACGCGTCCTGATCGACTGGCGCCAGAACGAGGTGCTGCGGACCGAGGTCGCCGCCTACTCGCTGCGCGCAGTCGAGTATCCGTCGGTCTCGACGCCCCTCGACTGGGACGAGGTCGAGGCCGTCGCCGGCGGCGCCGCCGCGGGAAGCCTGATTTTCGCCCCCGGGGACGTCCTCGCGCGCGTCGCCAGTCACGGCGACCTGCTGGCCCCGGCGCTGTCGCTCGTCCAGCGCCTGCCGGGCGCGCCGTCCGCCTGACGGGCGACGAGAACCGGTGTCGTCGCGGTTCCTTCTTGACATGGCGGCGGCGCGCGAATACGTTGCCGCGATGCCGCGGGCCGCGTTCAGCGTCTACAGGCGGGTGACCATTTTGGTCTGTGCGTCGCTTCTCGCGCTGTCTGTGGCGGCGTCCGCCGCACAGGCTTCGAAGCCCTCGGTGGGCCACGCAAAGTTCTCGCCGGCGCTTCTGCCGAGCGCGGGCGGGCACGCGAAGCTCACGTTCAAGGCGAAGCACGCCAGCAAGTGCTCACTGAAGTCGTCGCTCCGTTTCGTGAAGGTCCCGCGCAGCGTCAAGTGCTCGCACGGAACGGCGCACGTCACCCTCCGCGTTCCGCGCAACGCAAGCCGCGCCGTGGAGAGCGTGACGATCACCATCACGGCCAAGCGCGGCCACCACGCTGCACACAAGAAGCTGACGCTCCAGGTCCTCGGCGCGCCCGAACTCGCGCTCGGCGTCGAATTCGGCTGCGAGCTCATCAACGGCAAGGTCTACTGCTGGGGCGAAGATTTCGAGGGCCAGCTCGGACGCGGCACGGTCAGTGCGGCCTCGCCGACCCCCGCGCAGGTCACTCTTCCGGCGCGGGCCGTACAGGTCGGCGCGGGATACAGCGCTGCGTGCGCGCTGCTCGCGACCGGCCAGGTCTACTGCTGGGGCAACGACGAACGGGGGGTGGTTGGCCAGCCGCCCACGCCCGAACCCATCCCGAAGCCGACCCTCGTGGCCGGACTCACGGGCGCGAAGTCGCTCTCGATGGGCGACGGCGACGCGTGCGTCGTCCTGCGCAACGCCAGCGCCGAGTGCTGGGGCAACGACGAGACCGATCAGGCTGGCAACGGTAACTCCAACGAAGAAGTGCTGAGCGTCTACACGCCGACCACTGTCATCGGCGTCAGCAACGTCGTCTCGCTCGCGGTCAGCGAAAAATCGACGTGCGCGGTGATCAAGGGCGGCACGGTCAAATGTTGGGGCGACGGCGAACTGGGCCAACTCGGCGACGGCAAACTGACCGCGGATGTCGTTGTGACAACACCCGTCTCAGCCATCGTCAGCGGGGTCACGCAGCTCGCGGCGTCGTGGTACGACTTCTGCGCCGTGACGAGCGGCCACCAGGACGAGTGCTGGGGTGGCGACCAATTGGGCGAAGCCGACGACGGCGCCACCGGGGCCCCCGTTGAAACGCCGGCGGTCGCGCACGGTCTCGGACCGGTGTCCTACACGGGCCAGGGGACGCGAACGCTCTGCGCGATCAGCGATGGTCACGTCTTCTGTTGGGGCTACGGCGAAAACGGGCAGCTCGGCAACGGCGAAACGCGCTTGGACGCGGCGTCCGCCGTCGAAGCGCAGGGCATCACGACGGCCGCTGACGTCGCCAGCGGGGAGAGCGACAGCTGCGCGGTGCTCGTGAACGAAACGACGGACTGCTGGGGCGAAAACGAGCGTGGTGCCGTCGGTGACGGCACCACCGGCGAACGCGTCACAACGCCGACGCCGGTGACCGGGCTGCCCTGACGACACGCCGCCGACCGGCGGCGCCACGGGAAGCGGGCCGCTAACGGGGCCCGTCACGCCAGGCGACGCGCCCCGCGACGACCGTCGCAGCGACGAGCGGCACTCCGGGCCGGTAGACGAGGTGATCCGGCGCCGGCGCGTCCAGGAGCACCGCGTCGGCGCGGGCGCCGGGCGTCAGGCGGCCGAGGTCCTCGCGCCGGAGGGCGCGCGCGCCGCCGCTCGTAGCGGCGACGAGAGCCTCCTCGACGGTCATCCCCATGTCGCGCACCGCGAGCGCGAGCGCGAGCGACATCGCGGTCGTGTTGCTCGATCCCGGGTTCGTGTTCGTCGCGAGCGCGACGGTCGCTCCGGCGTCGATCACCTTGCGTGCGTCGGGGTACGGCTGGCGCGTGCAGAAGTCAGTGAGGGGCAGGAACGTCGCGACTGTGTCGCTCGCGGCGAGCGCGGCGACATCCTCGCCATCGAGATGGGTGCAGTGGTCCGCCGACGCGGCTCCGGCTTCGACTGCCACGCGGACCCCGGGGCCCGGGCCGAGCTGGTTGGCGTGGACGCGGAGCCCGAGTCCCGCGTCGCGGCCCGCCGCAAGCACCGCCTTCGCCTGCTCGGCGTCGAAGGCGCCGCGCTCGCAGAAAACGTCGATCCACCTCACGAACGGGCGGCACGCGGCGAGCATCGGGCCGCAGACCAGGTCGACGTAATCGTCGGTGCGATGCTCATATCCAGGCGCGACAACGTGCGCGCCGAGAAACGTCGCGTCGTCGGTGAGCTCGGCCGCGAGCGCACACAGCCGCGCTTCGCCGTCGACGTCGAGCGCGTAACCCGACTTGACCTCGACGTGGGTGATTCCGGCGCGCAGGCCCTCGCGGCGCCGCGCGGCGGCCGCCTGGCGCAGCGCGGCGTCGCTTGCGCCCCGCGTCGCCTCGACGGTCTCGAGGATCCCGCGCGCCGCGTACGGCCGGCCGGCCATGCGGGCGGCGAACTCGGCCGAACGGTCGCCGGCGAAGACGAGGTGCGTATGGCTGTCGACGAAACCGGGGATCACACAGCGCCCGGCGGCGTCGAGGCGCTCGTCCGCGGCGGCGCCGCGCCGACCGACCGCGAGCACCGTTCCCGCGTCGGCGTCGAGCACGAGCGACGCGTTGCGGTGGACGCCCATCGGCCCCTCGCCCTCGTCGCCGTTCGTCACGAGCAGCGCGATGTTGTCGACGACGAGCGTGGTCACCTGTCCACCGCGGCGATCGCGGCGCCGAGCTCCGAGGCGACGTCGATGTCCACGTGTCTCCCTTCGCTGACGACCGTCCGGCCCCCGACGATCACGTTCCTCACGTCGGCCGCGCCGGCCGCGTAGACGACGGCCGCGAGTGGGTCGTCGGCGCCGGCCGTGCGTGGCGTGTCGAGCGAGATCGTCGCGAGGTCCGCGAGCGCCCCGACCTCGATGCGTCCTGCCTCCGGCCAGCCGACGCTCCGGCAGCCGCCCTCGGTTGCGGCGGCGAGCAGCGCAGCGGCTCGGTGGCGGCCGCGCTCGCCCGTGACGAGTCGTTCGTCGAGCTCGACGGCGCGGGCCTCCTCGAGCAGGTCGATCACGGCGTGTGAGTCGCTGCCGAGCGCGAGCGTCGCGCCTGCCGCCGCGAGCTCGCGCGCCGGGCCGACACCGTCGGCGAGGTCGCGCTCCGTCGTCGGGCAGATGCAGCACGTCGCCTCGGCGCCGGCGAGCAGCGCGATGTCGTCCGCCGTGACGTGCGTCGCGTGGACGGCGGTGAAGCGTGCGCCGAGCGCCCCGGCGGAGTCGAGGAGCGCGGTCGGCGTCATCCCGTACGCGGCGAGGCATGCCTCGTTCTCCGCCTGCTGCTCGGAGAGGTGCCCATGCAGAGGCGCGTCGCGCGCCTCCGCCCACGCCGCGACGGTCCGTGCCTCGTCCGCCGCCACAGCACGGACGCTGTGGATCGCAGCGCCCACGCGCGCGGCGGAGGTCGCCTCGAGCGCCGACGCGCGCGCGGCCCACTCGTCGGCGTCGCCGTCGCCGAAGCGCTCCTGCGCACCCGCGAGCGGAGTGTCGACGCCCCCGCGCAGGTAGCACGCGTCGATCAGCGTGAGGCGCAACCCGGCTGCCGCGGCGGCGTCGATGATCGCCCGCCCCATCTCGTTCGGGTCTGCGTAGGGGGCACCGCCGGGCGCATGGTGCAGGTAGTGAAACTCGCCGACGACGGTGACCCCGGCGAGCGCCATCTCCGCGAACGTCGCGCGCGCGAGCGCCCTGTAGCGGTCCGGGTCGATCGTGCCAGCAAGCCGGTACATCTGCTCGCGCCACGTCCAGAACGTGCCCGGGCCGCTCTGTGCCCGGCCGCGAAGGGCGCGCTGGAAGGCGTGCGAGTGCGCGTTCGCGAGGCCCGGGATCGTAAGGCCCGCCAGGCGCCGGGCGCCCGGTGGAGCGACGGGCACCGTCGATACGTCGGCGATGCGCTCGCCGTCGAGCTCGAGCAGCACCCCGCTCTCGGCCCGCTCGCCGCCGAGCCAAGCGTTCTCGCACCAGTAGCGCTCGCTCACGAGCCGTACCGCGCGACGATCGCGCGAGCTTGCGCTTCGAATGCGGCGCGGTGGAAGCGGTCGAACTGCTCCCATGTCATGAACGTCCGCGGGTCGGCGACGCGGTCGAGGAAGAGGACACCGTCGAGGTGGTCGATCTCGTGCTGGAACGTGCCCGCCGTCAGGCCACGCCGCACCTCCTCGTGGGCTTCGCCGTCGCGGTCGAGGTAGCTGACGCGGACCTCGGCGTGGCGGCGCAGCACGCCGCGCAGCCCGGGGACCGACAGGCAGCCCTCGTTGACCTCGAACGTCTCCTCGCTCGTCGCCTCGATCGTCGGGTTCACCATCACCGTGAGCTCGATGTCGGGCTTGTACGGGTAGCGCGGGTTCCCGTGCACCTCGACGACGGCGATTCGCCGCGCGTCCCCGACCTGGCTTGCCGCGAGGCCGGCACCGGCGGCGTCGCGCATCGTCCCGATGAGCTCGTCGATGAAGAGCTGGGTGCCGGCTTGGCCGAGCTCCTCGCGCGAGACCTCGCGCGCCGGCTCGCGCAGCGCCGGGTGCCCGGCCGTCACGATCTGGAGCGCGCTCACTGCGGCTCGTTCATCGGTATGCGCACGCCGCGTTCGCGCGCGACGTCGCGCGCCGCCGGATAGCCCGCGTCGGCGTGCCGGATCACGCCCATGCCCGGGTCGCTCGTCAGCACGCGCTCGAGCTTCTCGGCCGCGAGTGGCGTACCGTCGGCGACGCACACCATCCCGGCGTGGATCGAGCGGCCGATCCCGACGCCGCCGCCGTGGTGGATCGAGACCCAGCTGGCGCCCGCGGCCGTGTTGACGAGCGCGTTGAGCAGCGGCCAGTCGGCGATCGCGTCGGAGCCGTCGGCCATCGCCTCGGTCTCACGGTACGGCGACGCGACGGAGCCCGCGTCGAGATGGTCGCGGCCGATCACGATCGGCGCGGACAACTCGCCCGCCGCGACCATCTCGTTGAAACGAAGGCCGAGCCGGGCACGTTCGCCGTAGCCGAGCCAGCAGATGCGCGCCGGCAGGCCCTGGAACGCGACCCGCTCGCCGGCGGCGCGGATCCAGCGCGCGAGGTGCTCGTCGTCGGGGAACTCCTCGAGCACGGCGCGGTCCGTCGCCGCGATGTCGGCGGCCTCGCCCGAGAGCGCAACCCAGCGGAATGGTCCCTTGCCCTCGCAGAAGAGGGGGCGCACGTACGCGGGCACGAACCCGGGATACGCGAACGCCCTCTCGAACCCGCCGAGCTTCGCCTCGGCGCGCAGGCTGTTGCCGTAGTCGAACACCTCGGCGCCGCGGTCCAGGAATCCGACCATCGCGGCGCAGTGCGCCGCGATGGAGCGCCGCGCGGCGGCGACGTAGGAGTCGGGGTCGCTCGTGCGCAGCTGCTGCGCTTCGCGCAGCGACATGCGACCGGGTACGTAGCCGCCGAGCGGGTCGTGGGCGCTCGTCTGGTCCGTGACGATGTCGGCCGGGAATGAGCGGCGGAGCAGCTCGGGGATCGCGTCGGCGGCGTTCGCGCACAGTCCGACGCTGACCGCGCGCCGCGAGTCGCGCGCGGCCAAGCATCGCTCGACGGCGTCGTCGAGGTCGACCGCGACCTCGTCGAGGTAGCGCGTCCTGACGCGCCGCTCGATGCGCTCGCCGTCGACCTCGATGCAGAGCGCTACGCCGCCGTTGAGCGTGACCGCGAGCGGCTGCGCGCCGCCCATGCCCCCCAGCCCCGCCGTGACCGTCACGGTGCCCGCGAGCGATCCGCCGTAGCGGCGCCGCGCGATCTCGGCGAAACACTCGTAGGTGCCCTGCAGGATCCCCTGCGTGCCGATGTAGATCCAGGAGCCCGCGGTCATCTGGCCGTACATCGTCAGGCCGAGCTCTTCCAAGCGCCGGAATTCGTCCCACGTCGCCCACTCCGGCACGAGGTTCGCGTTCGCGATCAGCACGCGCGGCGCCCACTCGTGGGTGCGGAACACGCCGACGGGCTTGCCTGATTGCACCAAGAGCGTCTCGTTCGCCTCGAGTTCGCGCAGCGACCGGACGAGCGCGTCGAACGCGTCCCAGGAGCGCGCGGCGCGGCCGGTGCCGCCGTATACGACGAGCGCGTCGGGGTCCTCGGCGACGTCCGGGTCGAGGTTGTTCATCAGCATCCGCAGCGCCGCCTCCTGAGGCCAGCCACTACAGCTGAGCGACGTCCCCCGCGGGGCGCGTACGGGCCGCGGGCCACTCACGCGAGCGGCCCCACGGCGTCCTCGACGGATGCGAGGACCGCGCCGTCGAGGAGCAGCTGCTCGGCGGCGGCGATGTCCGGCGCGACGACGCGGTCACCGGCGGGCGGGCGGACCCGGCTGCGCAGCGCGCCGAGCGCCGCGCCGGTGCCGGCGGCGGGCGCGAGCGGCGAACGCAGGTCGATGGCGGCCCCGGCGACGAGCAGCTCGATGGCGAGGATCTGCCGCAACGCCCCGACGGTCCGGCGGAGCTTGCGCGCGGCGCCCCACCCCATCGACACGTGGTCCTCCTGCATCGCACTCGTCGGCAGCGAGCCGACGCTCGCCGGCGTGGCGCGCCGACGGTTCTCGGCGACGAGCGCGGCCTGCGTGTACTGGGCGATCATGAGCCCCGAGTCGACGCCCGGCTCGCGCGCGAGAAACGGCGGCAGCCCGTGCGAGCGCGCGGGGTCCAGCAGACGGTCGGTGCGCCGCTCGGCGATCGCGCCTAGCTCGGCCGCCGCGAGCGCGAGGTAGTCGAGGACGAACGCTAACGGCGCGCCGTGGAAGTTCCCGCACGACTCGACGCGGCCGTCGGGCAGCACCATCGGGTTGTCGATCGCCGCCGCGAGCTCGCGCTCGGCGACGGCGCGCGCGTGCGCATGCGCGTCGCGCGCGGCACCGTTCACCTGCGGCGCGCAGCGCAGCGAGTAGGCGTCCTGGACACGCGGGTCGCCGTGGCGGTGGCTCGCGACGATCGCCGAGCCGTCGAGCAGCCGGCGCATGTTCGCGGCGCTGTCGGCCTGGCCGTGCTGCGGCCGGAGCGCGATGAGGTCCGCGGCGAATGCCCGGTCGGTGCCGAGCAGCGCCTCGACGGACATCGAGGCGGTCACGTCGGCGACGGCGAGGAGGGCTTCGAGGTCCGCCAGCGCGAGAACGAGCATGCCGAGCATGCCGTCGGTGCCGTTGACGAGCGCGAGACCCTCCTTGGCCGTAAGCCGCAGCGGCGTTATGCCAGCGGCGGCGAGCGCGTCCGACGCAGCGACGATCTCGCCGCCGTCGCCCACGGCGACCTCCCCCTCGCCGATCAGCGCCAGCGCGCAATGCGCGAGCGACGCGAGGTCGCCGCTCGCTCCGACCGAGCCGTGCTCGGGGACGAGTGGCGTGACCGCGGCGTTGAGCAGCGCCACGATCGTCGCGGCGACCTCTGGGCGCGCACCCGAGCGCCCCATCGCGAGCGTCCGCGCCCGCAGCAGCATCATCGCCCGCACCACCTCGCGCTCGACGGCGCCGCCCGCGCCCGCGGCGTGCGAGCGCACGAGCGCGAGCTGCAGCTGCTCGCGCTGCGGCGGGGCGATCGGCACTGTCGCAAGCGACCCGAAGCCGGTGGAGACCCCGTAGACCGGCGCGGACTCCGACGCGAGGTGAGCGACTATGGCGGCGCTCGCGGACATCGCTTCCGTCGCCTCGCGCGAGATCACACAGGTCGCGCCGTCGCGGGCGACGCGCACCACGTCGGCGGCGCCGACCCCATCCGGGCCGATCACGACTGCGTCTGTGCCGCTATTCCCCGCCACCCGCGGCCACCTTAGAGGCTGGGCCGCGCGACGCGACCCGCGACCGTCGCACCGCAGGGATGTGATGAAGTGCGCGAGCAGGACGTAGTAATGGTGATGCGCCTGCTCAGGCCCGACCCGCAGTCCCGCGAGGCGAGGACACCGCCGCACGGGGGCAGCTCCGGCGCCGACGTCGGATACGACTTCGACGCGATCTTCCGTTCCTGCGTGCGCGACGTGCACGCTTACGCCTTCGCCCTGCTCAGGGACCGCGCCGCAGCCGAGGACGTGACCGCGGTCGCGTTCGAGCGGCTCTTTCGCGCGCGAGGCAGGCTCGACGCCGGGCGAGGGTCGCCCCGCGGGCTGCTTTTCACGATCGCGCGCAACGCGGCCCTCGACGAGCTGCGCAGGCGCGCTCGCCGGCCCGTCGCGGATGCGCCGGCGGCCGAGCGTGCCGACGCACGCTCCCAGGACGAGCTCGAACAGGTTGAGCGGCGCGATTATGTCGCGGGAGCACTGGCTGCGCTCAGCCCGCGCGAACGGGAGCTCGTGCTGCTGAAGTTCCACGGCCAACTCTCAAACGCCGAGCTCGCGCGCGCACTCGGCATAAGCGAGACGAACGCGGCAACGCGGCTGCACCGCGCGCTGACGCGTCTGCGCACAGCCTGCGTCGCGGAGCGGGAGCAGGTCGCATGAGGGTGATCCCGTTTCCAACGCGGCGCGAAGAGACGGTCGACCCCGCCGTGCTCGCCGAACTCGAGGCGGCGTTCGACGGCGACGGCACCGGCCCGCAGGCGGAGGCGTGGCGCGAGCTCCGCGCGGACGTCCGCTCGCTTCCCGCGCCCATCGACGCCGCCTTCCAGAGCTCACTCGAGCAGCAGCTGCGCCGTTCGCGGCAGCGGCCGCGGGGCGGCCGACGGCTCACCCTCGCTCTCCGCGGCGGACGGCTGCGCGGACAGCGGTTGCTCGCCGCCGGGACGGCCGTGGTGCTGCTCGCGGCGCTCGTGTTCGCCGGCGCCGCGTTGACCTCCGGCGGCGGGCGGAGCGGGACGATTCGCGACTACGGCAAGGAAGCGTCCCCGCTGCAGGCCCATCGCGCCCAGGGGGAAGAAAGCGACCACGGCCCGGTCGTTCAGGGCCCGGCGGCCACCGGCAGCGGCGAATCGGCCGGCACGGTTGCGGGGCCCGACGCGACCTTCGGCCCCGCCGAGGAACGGGATTCCGGCGCCGCGCCCGGCGAGAGCGCCAAGCGCCTCCAGCAGCTCGGCGCGACGATCAGCCTCGGCGGCGGCCAATCCGGCGTGCAGGCGGTGGCGGATCGCGTCGGCGACGTGGCGGTGTCCGCGGGCGGCTACGTCGTGAGTTCGAAGGTGGAACTGCAGCACGGCGCGGCCGGTGAAGCTGCGCTCACGCTCAGCGTCCCGAGCGCCAAGCTCGCGAGTACCCTCGCGACACTGCAGCGCCTCGCGCCGGTGCGCGCGGAGACGCAGGAACTGCAAGACCTCACGGGACACTACGACGCCGTTGCGGCGCGCCTCGCGGCGGCGCGGGCCGAACGCGAAGCACTGCTGCGCGCGCTCGCGGGCGCCGAAAGCGCCGCGGCCGTGGAAAGCCTTCACCTGCGGATCGCGCGCGCCAACGCGGCAATCGCCGCCGCCGAACGCCAGGAGGCGAAGATCGCCCACACGGCAAGCGAGGCTCAAATCGAAGTCGAGGTGGTCGGCGAAACGGCGCACGCAGGCGGAGGTCTCACGATCGGGCGTGGATTGCACGACGCCGGCCACGTGCTCACCGTGCTTGGCGCCGTCCTGCTGATAGCGCTCGCTGTAATAATCCCGCTCGGGCTCCTGATCGCCGCCCTCTGGCTCGCTGCGCGCGTCCTGCGCCGCTATCAGCGCGAGCGCGCGCTCGGATCCGGCTGACGCGCGCGATCGTGCCGCGGCGGGGCTCGCCGCTTTCGCCGAGGCTCGCTTGCACCGCGTGCGCCGGCGGGCGTCCGCGCCGCGCCGGACGTGCGCCGACGGCGTGCTTGCTCCCGGCAGCCCGACCGCGCAGTTTCAGCAGACGGGGCACAGCTGCCGATACGAACGCGAGGCATGTCCGAACCGAATCGACAGACAGCGGGCGCCGATTCCGGCGGCTTCCGCACCGCTGCGCCGCGCCCCGCGATCGCCGACTCGCCTCCCGGGTACCTCGGCGAGCTCGTCGCGCATCTCCCTGCGGTGCTCTACGTCGCCGAGGAGGGCGACGCGGGGCGCTGGCATTACGTCAGCGCCGGGATCGAGCGGATCCTCGGCTTCACCGCGCAGGAGTGGCGCGAGGATCCCACCCTCTGGGCGCGGCAGATGCACCCCGACGACCGCGAGCGCATCTACCACCACGAACAGACCACGCCCGACGTACCCGCCGAATACCGGATGCGCCACCGCGACGGTTCGGTCGTCTGGCTGCGTGACGAAGCCCGCCTGATCCGCGATGTCGCCGGCAACAAGCGCTGGCATGGCGTGATCCTCGACATCACCGACCGCAAGCTGGCCGAGGCCGAGCTCGAGCGGCGCGTCGACCAGCAGGCCGTGGTCGCCCGCCTCGGCCGCGACGCGCTCGAGGGCAAGCACGTCAACGACCTGATGCGAGACGCGCTCGGCGAGGCGACACGCGTGCTCGGCGTCCGCATGGGCGCAGTACTCGAACGTCAGGCAGACGGCGGCACGCTGGTGCTCGCCGGCGCGATCGGCCTTGGCCCCCACGACGCGGCGGCACAGCGCGCGCCGTCGCGCCCCGCGGCCGAGGGAGCGAACGGCCACGGCCGCGCCGCGGGCTCCGCGTTGCCGTACAACCTCGCCGGCGGCGCGATCGGACAGATCGTATGCCGCGGCAGACTCTGGGGCGCGGTCTGGGTCGGCGATGGCACGAGCCGGGAACTCGCGAGCTCCGACGGGAACTTCGTCCAGTCGATCGCGAACATCATCGCCGACGCCATCCAGCGACGAGCGACCGAAGAGGAGATCCGCTACCGCGCGCTGCACGACCCGCTCACGGACCTGCCCAATCGCAGCATGCTGCTCGAGTCGATCAGCGGCGCGCTGGAACGCAGGTCCGACAATGTTGCGCTCGTGATGATGGACATCGACAACTTCAAGCTCGTCAATGACAGCTTCGGCCACGCCGCCGGCGACGAGCTGCTCAAGCAGATCGCCCCGCGCCTGAAGGAGGTCGTCCGCGAGGGCGACGTGATTGCCCGTCTCGGCGGCGACGAGTTCGTGGTGCTGCTGGAGCACGCCTCGCCGGCGAACTCGCGGCGGTTCGCCGAACGTGTGCTGTCGGCGTTCGAGGCCCCGTTCCGGCTCGGCACGCACGAGCATCTCGCGAAGGTGAGCCTCGGCGTGGCGCTCGCCGGGCACGCCGGCCAGAGTACTGCCGCGAGCCTGCTCCAGGACGCGGACGCCGCGCTCTACGTCGCCAAGCGGCGCGGTCGGGCGCATTTCGAGATCTTCGATCGCGCGATGCGCGTCGGCGCGATCGACCGCCTCGCGCTGGAGAACGATCTCGGGCGTGCACTGCGCCGCGACGAGCTGCGCCTCGTCTACCAGCCGGTGGTCTCGCTACACGACCGCTCGATCGTCTCGTTCGAGGCGCTGCTTCGCTGGCAGCACCCGGAGCGCGGGCTCGTCAAGCCAGCCGACTTCGTGCCCGTCGCCGAGGAGACCGGGCTGATCGAGCCGATCGGGCGGTGGGTACTGCACACCGCGTGCGGGCAGCTCGCCGAATGGCAGGCGCACCTGACGGATGCGGCGCCGCTCGCGATCTCGGTGAACCTTTCGGTGCGCCAGTTCCTGCAGCGCGACTTCGAGTTGATGGTCGCCGAGGCGCTCGCCGAGACATCGCTCGACCCGTCGGGCCTGTGCCTCGAGATCACCGAGTCGGTGCTGCTCGACGAGCCGCAGTCCGCCAGCGAGAGGCTTGAGCGCATCGCGCAAACCGGCGTGCGCTTCGCGCTCGACGACTTCGGCACCGGCTACTCGTCGCTGGCTTACCTCGGCGGCCTGCCGATCAGCGTGCTGAAGGTCGACCGGTCCTTCGTCAGCTCGATCACGAACGACGAGCGCTCAAAGGCGATCACGACGGCGATCGTCGGAATGGCCGACGCGCTCGAACTGCAGGTGGTCGCCGAGGGCGTCGAGGACGAGTCGCAGTTGCGCACGGTCCGGAACCTCGGCTGCGACCTCGCGCAGGGCTACCTTTTCTCCGCGCCGCTCGCCGCCGGCGATGCTGCCCGCCTCCTCGCGCTCGGTCGACGGACTGCGGCGCGCGCCCCCGTCGGCTGAGTTCTCTGACCGGTCCCGAAGCCCGGAATGGCACCACTCGCGACGCGCGGTGTTGCGCGGGTGACACGATCCCCCGCGGCCCGATCGCCCGCCCCGACCCCCACGAGGGCGGCGGCGGCCTCGGAGAGCGCTCACCACTCGGCTACCCGCCGAATGATCCCGCGCCTCGCAAGTTCTGAGACGGCGCTCGCGACGGCCCCGGGTGTGAAGGACGCCTTGCCCCGGCACACAGGCGCGCGTTAGCCTGCCCCACCGACCCACTTCACGGAGGTGCTAAATGCGCAGTCTCACTCGTCATCTCAACTACGCGAACGTCATGGCGACCCTGGCCTTCATGCTCGCGATCGGTGGCAGCGCGTACGCCGCCACCCGCCTGCCCGCGAACAGCGTCGGCACCAGACAGCTCAAGCGGGGAGCGGTGACACGCGCGAAGATCGGCAAAGGCGCTGTCGGCGCGGCACAGGTCGCGCCAGGGTCCTTGACGGGCGCCCAGATCAAGGCTTCGACACTCGGGCCGGTCCCGGACGCGAACGATCTCGGTGGCCTCCCGGCCTCGGCGTTCGGCGCGACGAGCTGGAACAGCGTCGACTTCGCGCCGAGCAGCGAAGAAGAAAAGACGCTGCTCACGGACGGCCCGCTCACGATCACCTCGAAGTGCATCTCCAAGGGTGGCTCCCGCTATCTCAATCAGATCTACGTCGTCTCAACCGTCGCGGCATCGATCGAGTGGGTGGCTGACACGAACAGCCTCGTCGAAAACGCCGCGTTGGACGTCTGGAACTGGGAAGGCACCTCCGGGGGCCGCACAGAGCCCTTCACGTTCGCTGCGAGCGACGGCAAGCAGTTCGCCGGCATCCTTGGTTTCTCGGTTGGTTCCGGGACGAGCGGCGGGTGCGCCGACGTCGCCGCTGCTTTCAACCAAAGCTAACGAGGCATCCGGGCGCGCCGACGGCGGCTCGCTGCATATCCAGTCTTGCCGCGGTGCGCCCGGAATGCGGACGCGCGAGGCTCGCCCAGACCGGCCTCTAGTCGGGCGGGCGCGGCGCCCGACGACGAACTCATCGAGGTGGCAGGCCCGATCGCGCCGTGGTGCATAGCCGGCGACGCGAGGTGCGCGAAGCCGAGACGGTCGCTCGGCGACTCTGCACTGCCGCCCCCGCTGTGGCCCGAGGACGAGGAAAGTCGGAGCCGACGCCCGGACTCGAACCGGGGACCCCTTCATTACGAGAGGCTCCGAGCAAATCCGAGCCTCAGCGAACCGTCCTGAGCTGGTCCAAAATGGCTTAACTGAGCCAAGCCAGCCGCGCTACCAAGTGCCGTTCCTGCACTCGATGGCTTCTTCGCCGGGGCCGGTGACCAGCGTGCACGAATGTTCGATCGTCCCGTCGGCGCGCCTGATGATGGTGAACGTGTCGTCGGAGACAGAAGTCGTCGTGACGCTGAAGCCTTCGTCTTCTTCGATCGGCGCGGCTTCGCTCAGGTAGGGCAGTCCCGGGCTCGGTGCGATCACGAGCGAGTCGTTCCAGCCGGCGAGAAACGACGGCGTGAGGCCTTCGTAACGCTGCGGAGGCGCGCTGTGCTCTTCCGTCGTCGCGTACGCGACTTCTGCCATGCCCTCGGCTTGCTGGTCGAGCGCCGCCCTCTTCGCGTTGCTGAGCGTCGCATCGACCTTCAACTGTACCGTCGTGCTTTCGCCAGAGGCGTCCGTTACCGTCAGCGTCGCGCGTCGCGTCCCGGGCCTGAGCGGGATCGTCTTGACGGAAATTTCGCAACGGGCGAACGGCCAAAGCATCGCGTGTTCGTATCGGCAGTCGTCGCTGGTGATTTCGAAGTCGGCCGGGTCTTCACCGCCGAGTTTCACGTCGGCGATGTCGGCGCCCGATTCGCCGGCACCGATCGTGACTGGAACTTCGTCCGAACTGACGGTCACGGGGTTGGAAGGCCAATAGACGACAGCCGGTGCTACGAGCTCGGGAGCTCCCGACGCCGGTGCTCCGACCCGAACTTCGCCGAACAGAGCCGGTTCGTCGGTTCTTTCGCAGCTCTGTTCGTAGAGTGCCCAGAGGCGGTCGACCTCGCCAATGTCATTGAAGTGGATTTCTTTGATCGTGAAGCGGCCGAAGCTCTGCGGGCATGCGCGTCCGTTGCCGGAGACCGAGAGCAGAGGGCGCCCTTCGTCGGCGGCATTTTCCACTTCGGCGGTCGTGTATTCCCTGGCTTCCAGTTCTTGTCCGGCGGGCGGCGCGAATCGGAACGCGTAGGTTTCGGCTCCGAGCTTGCCCTGTGCTTCCACGCCGGCGGCATCGCCGCTCAGCGAGAGCGCTTCGTTCGCGTCGATCAGAAGGTCCTGACCCGCGCCGATCGGATCGTCCGTTTCACTGACGAGCGTCGCCCAGCTGCTCGTCATCGGCGGGGCCGGGGGCGGCTCGCCTTCGCCCGTGAGCGGCACGGTCACCTTCGCGCCCGAGGCGTCCGAGACGACAAGCTCTGCTGAAAGGGTCCCCGCGGCGCTCGGTGTGAAGGCGATGTCCAACTCGCAAACCGCGCCGGGAGCCAGGACCGCGCCTTCGCATTCGTCGCTCGTCACGCGAAAGTCGCCCGCGTCGTCTCCGCGGAGCGCGACGCCCGCGACCTGAGCGCCGGCTTCGCCGCCGATGACGGTTATGGGCACCTGCTTGGCTCGCGCTCCAACCGCGGTCGCGGGCCAAGTGAAGGTCGTGGGGACCGTGGTCTCCGGGGTTTCAGCCGGCGGCTCGCCGACGCGCACTTCGCCGATCAGTGGCGCCCCGCCCGAGTCTCCGCAATAGCTTTCGAACAGCGCCCAGAAGCGGTCGACGCGTTCCGCGGCGTTGACGTGGACGTCTTTGACGATGAAGCGGCCGTGTTCTCCCGAGCACCCCCTTCCCTGGCCTTCCACCGACTCAGACACGGACAACACCGGAGTGTCGGCGGACGCCGAGCCCCAGCTCTCGGCACCGGCGTATTCGCCTGCTTCGAGGGGCATCCCGTTGTGAGAGGCGAATTGCAGTTCCAAGTCTTCGTCCCCTCTTTCAACGAGCACCGTGACCCAGCCGGCGCTGCTCCAGTGGCTGATTTCGACTGCATCCGGCGTGTCGAAGAGCCTGGCGCCGCCTGGTAGGAGGGCGTCACCGGTGTCGGTGACGAAGTTCGCCGAAGCGAACGCGAACATCGGTTCGGCGGGTACCGCGAGTGCGACCCTCGTCTGGGCGCCGGATGCAAAGTCCACGACGAGCTCGGCCGTGCGGGTGCCGTGGATTTTCGGCTTTGCCGCGACTGAGATGACGCAATTCGCGCCCGGCGCGAGAGAGTCGCCTTCACAACCATCGGCCGCGATGCCGAATTCGCCGGCGTCGGCGCCTTCCAAGCGAACCGCGGTGACCCTGGCACCAGGGCGCTGGCCGGTGATCGTGACCGGGACCGGATAACCCGCCGTGCCAGCCAGCATGAGAGGCCATTCGACGGCGGACGGTAGGGCGGCCTCCGGCGTCGTCGCAGGCCTCTCGTTCGCCGAGATCTCGCCAAACACGGCCGGTCCGCCGGTCCGCTCACAGTGCTGTTCGTAGTTCGCCCAGAAGCGATTCACCTTTCCGCGCGGGTTGAAGTGGATGTCTTTGATCACGAACCGACCGAAGTCTTCGTTGCAGGCATCGCCGTCGCCGGAGACGGAGAGGCCCGGCGAGGCGTTGTGCTCGAACCGGAAGCGTTCAGCGTTGTTGTAGGTACCGTCGGCGAGTTTCTCCCCTGACGGCGCGGCGAAGTCGATTGAGAACCGCTGTTCGCCGGACTTGACTTCAACTTCGACTTCTTCCGCGTTGCCGTGCACGGAGATCCCTGACGTGAAGAGCCGGTTCACTCCCTGCCCGATGCATGAGGGCGGTTCGCTGACGAGCGTCACAACACGCGCCGGCGGCTTGGCAGCGGCGCTGGCCGGCGAGGCGAGCGAGACAGCGGCGAGGAGCGAACCGAGGAGCACGAGCGTGACGTGCCGCGGTCGTCGCAGCCTCCCGATCCGCACCTCGCAAATCCGAAGCGTCCATGAGGCGCCTGCGACCGCCGCTCTTCTCACCACACGTCCCCCGGTTCGTGTATCCAGCCGACGAAGCGTAGAAGCGCCGCGAGCGAGTCGACGGTTCGCGCAGCGAATGTTTCAGCCGAAGCTCCAGCGAGCACGGCCAAGGCTTCGACACCGGCCCGGAAAGACCTCGCTGGTGCTTCAGGGCCCTTGAACGCTCCCGTTTCGCGCGACGCTCCAGCAGCTGACCAGCCCTCAGATGAGGGTCACGGCACCGGGACGATTAATGCCCAGCTCCGATCCGGGATGAGGTCGAACGCCGGCTTGACGCTGCGGCTAGCGCCTGCGGCCCGAGCCGCGAGTACGCAGTCGCCGCGGGTCACGCGTACCAATCCGGGCGGTTCGCAGGTCGGTGATCGCTAGATAGCCCGCGTATTCAGAGCCGACGCCCGGATTCGAACCGGGGACCCCTTCATTACGAGTGAAGTGCTCTACCAGCTGAGCTACGTCGGCATCGGCCGCGCCGGTCGGGCCGTCGAAGTCCGACCTGGCGTCGAAAAGCACCTTAGCTTGCGCGAGCCGGGGCGGCGACGCGTGGCGCTCCCGCCTTCACCCGCGCTTCCACATGGCGCCAGGCGGCATGCGCAGCAGGACGGCGAGTCGGGTGCGCGCCCCAGCGCCACGGCATAGCGCGCGCCGTAGCGCCGCGCGCTTGCCGAGGGCGTCGCCGAATGCCGTGACCTTCCGCGCGTCCGGCGCAGCGAAGCGCAGGTCCCTGAGTAGCCGGACGTACGCCGCCGCCGCGGCATCGCCGCTCGCGTCCATGCGGTGCGCGATGACCTCCAGCGTCGTGTGCTGACCGGTCCCCAAGTTGGCGGCCGCGACGGCGTCGGTCAGCTCGGCAAGCGCGAGCGTGCCATTGCCCGCGAGCGCGAGGCGGATCCGCCTCGCGCCGCGGATCCAAGCCAGTGCGAAGGCCGCGAGAAGCGCGAGCGCGAGTCCTGCGAGGGCACGCGCCGCGACCGACGCTGCACCGGAGCCGCCGGCCGTCGCATGGGCAGAGCCGGTGAGCGTGGCGCCGCGCCCGGTGTGGTGCGTGCGGCGGAGCAGCGCCGCCTTCGACACGCCGAGCCCGGCGGCCGCGCCGCGTGCGCCGAGCGGCGTCGGGTCGAACGTGACCCAGCCGATCCCGGTGAAGAACACTTCGACCCAGGCGTGTGCGTCGACGCCGCGGACGATCCACTCGCGACGGGGCGCGTCGTAGAGGCTCGGTTTGAAGCCGACGCCGACCCTCGCCGGAATGCCGTCCATGCGTAGCAGCAACGTCATCGCGCCCGAGAACTGCTCGCAGTAGCCGCGCTTGTCGCGGAACAGGAAGGCGATCAGCGGGTAGCGCCGCAGGGGCGGGTCTTCGGTGTAGGCGTAGCCGGTGCGCAGGTAGCGTTCGATTCTGAGCGCGACGCCGTACGGCGAGCGCCCGCCGGCGGCGAGGCTACGTGCGAGGGCGAACGTACGCGCATACACAGATGACTCGACCGCGCGGACCGACGCGAGCGTGGCGCTGGTCGGCCGCAGATCCCACGGCAGCGCGATCGCCCGTTCGGCGCGTCTCGCTCCCGCCTCCGCCGCGAGGTCCGGGGCGACGAACGCGCTCGCGTCGAGCGCCGGCAGGTCGAAGCGCGTGTACGGAACGAGCGCGCGCGGCACTGCGTGCGGCGCGCGGCGCAGCTGCGTCACGGTCGGCGACGGCGCGTACGCGCGCACGGTGTAGCGCGCGCCCTGCGGGAGCGTTTCGTCGAATTCGAGTGTGCCGTCGGTCGCGACGGTCGGCTCGCGCTCGCCGAGCTTCAGCCCGACGCCGGCGTTGCCGCCGGGTAGCCCGGCGAGGAGTGACGTTTTCAAGCCTGCGATGGTGAAGCGGGCAGATTTGACCCAGGCCGGATGCCGTCGCGCGAGTGCAGCTTCCAGGCGAACGGTCGACGGCGGCGAGTCCGACCGTATGAAGCGCAGGCCGTCGAATCGGTCCAGCGACGTGACCCGCACGAGATCGCCGGCGCCGCCGGAGAACGTCATCACGGTCCGGGTGGAGTGCGGCCAGTCGGTGGGACCGTAGAGCTGGTCCCACTCGAATGAGAGTGAACCGCTGCCGCCCAAGCCCCCGGTGAGCTGCAGCCACGCGGTGGTGCGCAGCGCGGGCGCAACGAGCAGCGCAGCGATAAGGCACGCGCCGAGCCAAACGGTCGCGCGCGCGCCGTCGAGTCCGCCCACCGTCGGCAGCCAGAGCAGCCCGAAGAGCAGCAGCGCGAGCAGGGCGCCCTGAACCCGCCAGGCGCCGCTCGGCGAGTTGGCGGCGCCGGCGAGCACGAGCAGGACGGCGATCGCGACGCAGCCACCGAGGCGGAGCGCGCCGACGCGCCGCGTAGGCCAGAAATAAAGGGCCGCGGCGAGGAGGTTTGCGGGCACGAGGACGACGAGCACAGCGATCCGTGTCCATGTGCGCCCGCCCGAGTAGGGCCACACCCATCGCGTTAGACCTTCGGCGCCGTATTTCAGCCCGTGGACGAACGCGGCGACGCGCCACGGAACAAGCGCGTGGGCGGGCACTCCGGCGGCGAGCAGCGCGAGCGCCAGCGCGATCAGCAAGAGGATCGTCCGTGTCACCTTCGACGTCCATGCCGGCCCGCGTTCGCCGCCCGCGGCGGCGACGGCGACGCCCATCGTCGCTGCGACGGCGACGACTAGCACGACGCTGCCGCGCGGCGGCGCGTGCAGAAGCGACGCGTACTGCAGCGACGCGTACACGAACAGCGCGAAGAAGGCGACGGCGCGCAGCGCCAGCGAGCCACGCACCGTCGAACGCGCGGCGGGCGCGTCGCCGGCGCGCGACGCGGCGTAGGCGCTCAAGGCGCGCCCACGATCGGTTGCTCGCGAGCATCGAAGACGCCGCATCCCGCGACGGTGAAGAGCGGCGGCCGGCCGGCTGCCGCGGGCGCGACGACGAACTCGGGAACGCGACCTTCCTCGGCGCGCGGCGCGGGCTCGCCGCCCACCGTGACCCAGACCACGATCGGCGCGGCCGCGACCACGCGCCACGCGAGCGAATGTCCGGCGCCGATCAGTGCGAGGCGCACGTGGACTTTCGGCCATCCGGCGAGCCGGCGGTCCAACACGTGGGCCGTGCCCTCGTCGCAGAGCAGCAGTCGGCAGCCGCCGCTGCGCGCGAGCGCGACCGCGAGCGAGCCGGCCGCGCGGACCGCCATGTCGATCTCCCGCGGCCCCGGCGGGTGTCTTGTGTCGAGCACGACAAGGGGACTGCGGTCCGACTCCGCGGTCATCCGGCGCTGCACCAGAACGCCGGTCCGCGCGACGGTCGGCCAGTGGATCCGTCCCGCCGCGACACCCGGGCCCGCGGGAGCGACGCCGTCGGCTTCGCCGACGCCGTCGGCCGCGATCGAGGAGGTCTCGGCCCCGGAGCGCAGTCGCGCGACCGCGGATGAGCCGACCTGCTCGATGCGCGGCAGCACGAGCAGTTCGGTTGGCTGGGAGCGCAGCGACCGTGCCGCGACGCCGAACGGGTCGTGGAAAGAGAGCACCGTCGCCGGCACGCGCTGGCGGCCGCGGCGTTCGGCCCGGATCGTGAAGCCGAGGTCGTCGCCGTCGAACCAGCGGAGCGGCTTCGGCCTGCCTCCCTCGAGCAGCGAGACCTCGCCGATGCGCAGCCGGGTGCGCCCGCGCTGGACGTGGGTGGCGAGGTGAAGCGTCGCGCCCTCCAGCGCCGTGACGGAGCGCGGTTCGCGCTCGAGCGCAGCGCCGCGCGCCCAGACGCGAACCGAGATCTCGGCCGCGGCCACTACCGCGAGGAGCGCGAGCCCCGGCACCAGGAGCAGCGGAACACCGAACAGCAGGGCGGCGGCGAGAAGCCCGGCGCCCATCGCGAGCAGGCCAGGCGTCCGGCTCATAACGCCGGAACGCGGGCGATCGCGTCCTCGACGACGCGCGCGCGCTCGTCGTCGGCGACGCCGGGCCTGAGGATCAGGCGGTGCGTAAGGACCGCGGTGGCGAGCGTCTGCACGTCGTCGGGGAGCGCGTACGCGCGGCCACGCAACGTCGAGCGCGCCATCGCCGCTCGCAGCAGCTGAAGGCCCGCGCGCGGGCTCGCGCCGAGTTCGATGCGCGGGTCCGTTCTCGTTGCCTCCAATACCGCGACGACGTAGGCGCGCAGCGCGTCGCTCGCGTGCGTCGCCGCGACGCACGCCTGCGCCGCGAGGAGCTGCTCGGCAGCGACCGTCGCGCGTATGTCGAGTACGCGGTCGCCCGCCGCGTGGCGGGCGAGCATCTCCGACTCCGCGTCCGCGGCGGGATAGCCGAGCGTCACACGGAGCATGAAACGGTCCAGCTGCGCCGCGGGCAGCGGGTATGTCCCCTCGAAGTCGACCGGGTTCTGGGTCGCGACGACGATGAAGGGGAGCGGCAGCTCGTGCGTCGTTCCGTCGACGGTCACGCGCCGCTCCTGCATGCACTCGAGCAGCCCCGACTGGGTCTTTGCGGACGCGCGGTTGATCTCGTCGACGAGCACGATGTTCGCGAACACCGGCCCCGCCCGGAATCGGAACGAGCGGTCCGGCTCGCTGAACACGTTCACGCCCGTGACGTCGGACGGCAGCATGTCCGACGTGCATTGGATTCGTGAGTAGACGCAGCCCGTCGATGCGGCCAGCGCCCGCGCGAGGGCCGTCTTGCCGACGCCGGGCAGATCCTCGATCAGTACGTGCCCGCCGGCGAGCAGCGCGACCACGAGCTGCTCGACGGAGTCGGGCGGCGCAGTGACGGCGCCTGTGACCGCCTCGATGATCTGCGCGCCTGAGCGCGCGACGTCCTCGGGCGTCATCTCGGCTGCGGCCGTCACAGCACCGTGTACCCCATGAAGGGGCGTGGATCAGGCGTGAAAACCCATCCTCCGGCCACGAAAGTAACCCCCGTGTGAGGGATCGTAGCCGACCACCGACCGCGCGATCGCACATCGGTTCAGCGAGGGTGGCGGCGCCCGACGACGCGGTGTAGTGTGAGCGCCCTGAGAGTCGCGCGGTCGCAGCGTGCGCCTTTGAACGACGCGCAACGGAGGTGCTTCCAGATGGGGACGATGCCGGCAAAGCCAACGCCGCGCGGGCTGGGTCGACGGTCGGGCGCCGTGCTCGCCGCCGCGGCGCTCGCGATTCTCCTTGGCGCTTCAAGCGCAACCGCCGCGGTGAGCGGCCGGGCGGTCCTCGCCGGCACGCCGTACGAGAGCGGCCCGCCCGCCGTCGCCGTCGCAGCGAACGGCGTGGCGCTCGTCGCCTGGGCCAACGAAAAGGACCTGGAAGGCGCGTCGAACTTCGTTCAGTACTGCGTGATCGCGGCCGGCGACAAAACCTGCGCGCACAGCGGCAACCTGATCCCCGCCGCCGAAGGCGAACACATCGACGGCGTCCACGTCCTCGTCGACGGCGGAACCTTCGTGATCCTTGCCGACGTGTACGGCGTGAAAGGCCCGATCGGCGAAGACGCCGTGCCCGAGCAGGAGTGGCAGTCGACCGACGAAGGCGCAACGTGGTCGATCGTCGACGAAGGCCGCTCGGTCGCCAACGGCATCCTCTCCGCCGACACGGGCCCGCTCAACGCTGTGATCGTGCCGGGAACCGGCTACCTCGGCTTCGGCTGGCAGTCCGCCGCCGGCAAAAAAGGAGAGGAACCCCCCGCGCCGACTTTCGACGTCTTCCCGCTCGAAAACCCGTCGGAATGCGCCGTCGTAGAAGGCCACTGCCCGCCCGAAGAGGAATACACGAGACTCGAGGCCGAATCCAATCCCGACGCGGTCACGAACACCGGCGGCAACTTCGCCTCTGAGGCGGGCGGCGAACCGGGGATCCTCGCGATCTTCAACACGCTCTTCTCCAACGGCCCTCTTGGCTGCACGGGCTCGAGCTTCGGCACCGCGTTCGTGTACGGCAGCGGCGACCAGTCGAGCACGAACAGCTACAACCTGCCGTTCGGGAACCCCGACAGCGCGTGGCGCACCGAAATGTCGCAGGCCGCGTGCGGCGAGGAATACCCCGTGGTCGGCGGCGGCCCGAGCGGCTTCGGCGTCGTAGAGAACAAAGAGTCGGACGGCCACGCCGTCTTCCAGCGCTTCAACGCGTCGACGCGGTCCTTCGGATCCCCCATCCTCATCTCAAGCGACGGAGAGCTCGCCGCGTCCCTCAGCCAGGACGAAAGCGGTCACGAGTACACCACGTTCCTGCGCGGCGGCGACGGCGGACCGATCGCGCTCGCCTACAGCGAAGACGCGGGCGGCGCGTGGACACCCGCGGCCACGATCGTCCATGACCCGCACGGCGACATCAGCGCGCCCTCAAGCGACGTCGGGGCCGATGCGCAGGGCTGGGTGACGTGGAACGAAAACGGCTCCGTGCTGGTGCAGCCGTTCGACGCCGCTGAGGCGATCTCGGCGGCGGCGGCGAACGCCGACTCCAGGGGCAGCGACACGCACCGCGACGCGATCGTCAAAATCGAGTGCAGCGTGGCGCCATGCAGCGGGACGGCGACCGTGTCGGCAAAGATCCACGGCCACCAGGTCAAGCTCGCGAGCGGGCACTTCTCGATCAGCGCGGGCGGGTTCCACACGTTCAAGCTGAGCCTCACCCACGCAGGCCGCTCTGAGGTCAAAAGACACAAAGGCCGCTTCTCTGCGGACGTGCTCCTAAGCACGAAGGTCGCCGCACTCCACGGCCTGGCGAGCCGGGTCGACGACGTGCGCTTCACGCCTGCGCGGCGCTAGGGCCGCGCAGGCTCAGGAGCCGCCGAGGCGGTCGAGCTCGGCCAGCAGCGACGCCGCGTGGCGCTCGCAGAACGCAGGGCCGACGCCGGCGATCGTGCGCAGTTCGGGCTCACTCGTCGGCCTGGAAGCGAGGATCTCGCGAAGCGTCGCGTCACTCGCAACGGTGTAGGCCGGCTTGCCCGCTGCGCGACCCTTGCGCCACGCCCGCAGCCGATCGAACGCCGGGCCGTCGCACGGCGCACCGGACGCTGCGCTCCGGCGCGACCGTCGCGGCCGCGGTGCGGCCGCCGCGACGAGCGCGGCGTCGACCTCGCAGACATCGCAGCAGCGGCCCGTCGGTTCCGGCGGCTCGCTGTCAGCGAAGTGCCGGAGGAGCTGAACGCGCCGGCAGCGGTCGCCGGCGGCGGCGTAGCCCTCGATGGAGCGGTATGACTCCCACGCGCGCTCACGCGCGGCGGCGATCGCCTGGCGCGCGAGCCGCGGGCTGCCCTTCCCCGTCGGCTGCACGGCGAGGCCCCTGCCCACGCCCGGTTCGAGCGTCAGCGCGCCGGCGCGCTCAGCGATCGAGAGCAGAACCCGTTCGCGATCGTCGAGCGCGCCGTGGGGCAACAGCAGCGGCTCTCCGTCTCCGTTTGCGCGCAGATCGGCGACGAATGCGCGAACGTCGCCGACGTTCATCTCGCGCTCCTTGATGAAGCGCAGCAGACGCCCGAGGTCCGAGCGGGACGCGAGCAGCACCGCCCGGGCGGGTTGGCCGTCGCGCCCGGCGCGGCCGGCCTCCTGGTAGTACGCCTCGAGGCTGGTCGGCAGTGCCCAGTGCACAACCGTCCTCACGTCCACCTTGTCGACTCCCATACCGAAGGCGCTCGTCGCGACGGCCACATCGGCGTCGGCGCCCATGAACGCCGTCTGCGCGGCGCCGCGCTGCTCGCCGTCCATGCCGCCGTGGTACACGACGGCGCGCAGTCCCCGCGCCGCGAGCGCGGACGCGACACGCTCCGTATCGCGCCGCGTCCCGCAGTAGACGATCGCGGGCAGCGCCCCGGAGCTGTCGAGCAGGTGATCGAGGGCCGCGGCCTTTCTGCGCTGTGCGCCCTCGCCGTCGACTGTGACGACGTCGAATGTCAGGTTGGGGCGGTCGAACCCGGCGCGGACCTGCACCGGGTCGCTCAGCGAAAGTCGCTCCGCTATCTCGCGCGCGACACGCGGCGTCGCCGTTGCTGTCGTCGCCATCACGGGCGGGCGTCCGGCGAGGTCGATGGCTTCGGCGAGCCGCAGGTAGTCGGGCCGGAAGTCGTGGCCCCACTCGGATACGCAGTGCGCCTCGTCGACGGCGAAGAGCGAGATGTTCGCTGTTTGAACCGCGTGCCTGAACGCGGCCGACGCGAAGCGCTCGGGCGCGGCGAGCACGAGGTCGACGGCGCCGGCCTCGAGGCGTTCTAGCGCTTTCGCATTGTGGCCGTCGGGCATGGTCGAGGCGAGCATCTCCGCGCGGACGCCTGCGCGTTCGGCGCGGTCCCGCTGGTCGGCCATGAGCGCGATCAGCGGGCTCACGACGAGCACAGGGCCGCGGCCCGCGAGAGCCGGGAGCTGGTAGCAGAGCGACTTGCCCCGCCCCGTCGGCATCACGACCAGGCAGTCGCACCCCTCGAGGGCCGCCTGGACGGCCTCGCGCTGGCCGGGGCGGAAGCCGGGGAGTCCGAAGCGCGCCAGCAGGCGCTCGGGCGAGACGTCGTGGTTCATGCGCCCGACGGTATCCCGCGTGGCGGCCGGTACGTCCGCGCGGCCCCGCGTTACTTCGACGTCGACGTCTGCGTGTCGTCGTGGTCGTGGTCGAACACGCCGGACACGCTGTGCTCGGCGTGGCTCACAACGTGCCGCACGGAGGGCGAGACTGCGTAGGCCACGAGCGTTGCCACGATGCCGATCAGCGCAACGACCACGATGATCCGCGCGCGACGCGTTTCGCTCTCCGGCGACTCTGCGCGCCTCTTGCGCACGGGCGGGAACGTGGACATCCTGCCTGCACGGTAGCGCCCGCGGGCGCGGCCTCGCGCGCGGCGTCGCGCCCGCGTGCTCCGGGCTAAAGGTTCTGGCCGTTCGCGCCGACGCTTTGCGTATGAGCCTCGTCGCCGTGCGACCGGTCGCCGAGCCCTACGGGGAGGAGGACGGCGACGGCGCCGTCCAGCTGCTGCTCTGCGCCCATGCCGAGCGGCGCTGGCTGGCGACGCAGATCGCGCCGCTGCTGGAGGACCTCGACCTCGAAGACGGCGTTCCCGGTGCCGGCCGCGCCCCGGCGCTCGCATGCCTGCGGGTTCTCTGGGACGAAGAGCTCTCGCTTGCGGCGCACACCGAGGCGGCGTTCCTGCGCCTGCCTGCGGCCGCGGGCGCCGAGGGTGCCCGCGGCTTCCACGAATCCGTCCGCGCGCTGAGAGGCGAGGTCGGGCGCCGCGTCGAGCTGCACCTGAGGCCGCAGGCCCAGTAGGCGCCATCTTGCCCTGTTTCGCATAGGCTGCGCGGCGATGCGCTTCGACCTGCAGGCCCACTCGACCCACTCCGACGGCGCGCTCTCCGCAACCGAGGTGGTCGAACAGGCCGCCGCGGCCGACGTTCAGCTACTCGCCCTCTCGGACCACGACACGATCAGTGGCGTCGCCGAGGCGATCGCCGCGGGGGAACGGCTCGGTGTCCGCGTGGTGCCGGCCGTCGAGATCTCGGCCGTCGACGCGGGCTCCACGATGCCGCGTGAACTACACATCCTCGGGTACCTCATCGATTACGAGGCGCCGCTGATGGAAGAGCGGCTGGCCGAGTTCCTCGCCGATCGCGAGGCGCGCACGCTGCGCATGGCGGCGGCATTGCGCGACGTCGGCTTCGCCCTCGACGAAGAGGAGATCGAGCGGCGGATAGCGGAAGGCAAGCCGATCGGGCGCCCGCACCTCGCGGCCGCCGTGCTCGCCGCCCCCGCCAACGCGGAGCGCCTCGAGGCGGAGGAAATCGACGACGTCGGCTCGCTGATCCGCGCCTACCTCATCGAGGGCAAGGCCGCCTTCCGCCTGCGCGAGACGCCGACCGTGGCCGAGGCGATCGAAGCGATCCACGACGCCGGCGGCCTCGCAATCTGGGCGCACCCGTTCTGGGATGTTTCGGACCCCCAAGAAGTACTCGACTCGATCGAGCGCTTCGCAGCCCTCGGCATCGACGGCGTCGAGGCGTTCTACATCTCGCATGACCGCGAGCAGACGGCGCTCGTCGCGAAGCGCTGCGCCGAACTCGGGCTCCTGACGACCGGCTCCGCCGACTATCACGGCCCGGACAACAAACTCTTCTCACGGTTCCTGGCGTTCGATACTTTCGGGTTCGAGCCGAACCTCGGCGCCATCGCCTCAGGCGAGTAGCCGGCGCAGACGAATCACCAGCGCCTCGACGGCGAGCTCCTCGCCGACGTTGACGCGCAGATCGGCGCGCGTCTCGCCGACGAGCTCGATCGCCTCCCGCAGCGAGGCGGGCGTGCGACCCGCTGCGTCGGCTTCGAGCTCGACGCGCCTGTCCACCGCGTGGACGAGGTCGCCCGCGCCCTCGATGATGCACAGGACGTCGCGGAGCCAGAGCTCGACCAGGCGCAGTCCCGCCTCGAGCGTCTCGGTCCGCGCACGCCGCTGGGCGCGTTTGCACGCCTCCTGCAGTTCGCGCCTGGCGCGCCCCTGCTCGCGCTTGGGCAGGAGGGGCAGCTCCTGCTCCAGGCGCTCGGTGATGGCCTGCTCGGCGCGTTCGGCCGCCGCGGCCGCCTGATCGAGCAGGCTCTGGCCGGCCCGGACGGGCGACGCGGCGTCGAAGGCGGCACGGACGAGCTCGCGCGCCGCAGCACGCAAGCGCTCGCCGGCGTCCGAGGAAAGGAAGGCGGCCATGCGGGCGTCGCCGAGCGCGAGTCGAGCACAGGCTTGCGCGCGTGTGGCGTCGACGTCCGGCAGCCCTGCGGCGATCAGGTCCGCGGGCAGCGGGTCGAAGCGAACCGCCTGGCAGCGCGAGCGGATCGTATCCGGCAGTTCCTGTGGCCGGTCGGCGACGAGCACTAGGTGGACGAACGAGGCGGGCTCCTCAAGGGTCTTCAGCAACCGCGCGGCAGCCTCGTCGTTCATGGTGTCGGCGGACTCGATGACGAAGACGCGACGCCGCGCCTCAAACGGCGTCCGCGTCGCGGCGGCGACGACGGGACCGTCGATATCGGCGACGACGATCGAAGCTGAGCCCGACGGGGTGACCCACGTCACGTCCGGGTGCGCACCGCGGCGAACGCGGGCGGCGACGGCGTCCGGGTCCACTTCTCCGTCCGCGATCAGCCAGGCCGCGAGCTCACGGGCGGCGGCCCGCTTGCCGGTTCCGGCAGGACCGTGGAACAGGTACGCATGCGACGGGGCCACGGCGGAACCGACGACGGGCGAAAGCACCGCGCGGGCGTGGGGGTGGTCGCGCAAGCCCGCGAAGTCGGCTTCGGCGTGCTGGACCATTCGGGCCATCCTAGGCATGCGGCGGAGCGGTGCGGGTACGGCCGCCTGTACGTTCCCCGCATGCAGCGTGGACGACTGATCACGGTCGAGGGCGTTGACGGCGCCGGGAAGTCCACGCTTGCGACCGCGCTCTGCGCCGCGATCGGCGGCGGTGGCAGCGACGTCCGCCTGCTGCGAGAGCCCGGCGGAGTCGAGGTCGCAGAGCGCATTCGCGACCTCGTCAAGGACCCCGCGCTCGACGTCGCGCCGGCCACCGAGGCCCTCCTCTACGCCGCCGCACGCGCGCAGCTCGTCGCCCAGCTACTCGAGCCGCTGCTGTCCGGCGGCGTCAGCGTCGTGCTGGACCGGTTCGTCGACTCCTCGCTCGCCTACCAGGGAGCGGGACGCGAGCTGGGCGTCGCAACGGTGCGCACCGTCAACGAGCTTGCCACCGGCGGGCTCGAAGCCGACCGGACCCTGCTGCTGCGCATCACGCCGGAGACCGCTCGCGCACGCCAAGACGCGCGAGCGCTGCTACCCGACCGCCTCGAGCGGGAGAACGAACTCTTCTTCGCTCGCGTCGCCGAGGCCTACGACGAGCTGGCGCGGGCGGAGCCCGGCCGGATCCGCGTCATCGACGCCGATCGGGACCCGCAGACCGTCCTGAACGCCGCTCTGCAAGCCGTTTCCGACCTCTTCTGACGGCAGCCGCGGCGGGGCCGCCAGCCCCGGCTCGGCGCTCTGCAGGACCTAAAATGGAGGTTGAAAAACCTCTGTCTTTCTGTCCGATCCCAGCGGGACGATTCGCGACCCGCACCCGCTTCGTGGGGATAGCCACCGGGCAGCCGCAGCAGAGGAGGAAGGTCGATGAACGCAGTGACGAAGCACACGGAAGGGCCACGTCTCGCGCCGGGGGAGGCGCTGACGATCAACAGATTTTTCACGACGGACGGCGTGCACCCGTTCGACACGATCGAGTGGGAGACCCGCGACGCGGTGATCGGCCACGGAGAGAGCGTCGTGTTCGAACAGCGCGACGTCGAGTTCCCGCGCAGCTGGTCGCAGAACGCCACGAACATCGTCGCGCAGAAGTACTTCCGCGGGCACCTCGGCTCGCCCGAGCGCGAGCGCTCCGTGCGCGAGATGGTCAGTCGCGTCGCCGGCACGATCACCGGTTGGGGGCGCTCCGGCGGCTACTTCGCGACCGAAGAGGACGCGCGCACGTTCAACCACGAGCTGACGCACATCCTTGTCAACCAGCTCGCCGCCTTCAACTCGCCCGTCTGGTTCAACGTCGGGTTCGAGGAGAGCCCGCAGTGCAGCGCCTGCTTCATCCTCTCCGTCGAGGACACGATGGAGTCGATCCTCGACTGGAACACCAAGGAGGGCATGATCTTCCGCGGCGGTTCGGGCTCCGGCATCAACCTGTCGAACATCCGCGGCTCCAAAGAGCCGCTGGCGAAGGGCGGCACCGCATCCGGACCCGTCTCCTTCATGCGCGGCGCCGACGCGTGGGCGGGGACGATCAAGTCGGGCGGCAAGACGCGGCGCGCGGCGAAGATGGTCGTGCTCGACGTCGACCATCCCGACATCGGCGAGTTCATCTGGTGCAAGGCGCACGAGGAGGACAAGGCCCAGGCGTTGCGCGACGCCGGGTTCGACATGTCGATCGACGGCGACGGCTTCAAGTCGATCCAGTATCAGAACGCCAACAACTCGGTGCGCGTCACCGACGAGTTCATGCGCGCCGTCGAGGAGGATGGCGACTGGCACCTCATCGCGCGCACCACCGGCGAACCGATCGGTGGGCCCCTGAAGGCACGCGAGCTGATGGGCGAAATCGCCGCTGCCGCCTGGCGTTGCGCCGACCCGGGGGTGCAGTACGACACGACGATCAACGACTGGCACACGTGCCCGGTCAGCGGCAGGATCAACGCGTCGAACCCGTGCAGCGAGTACATGCACGTCGACGACTCCGCTTGCAACCTCGCCTCGATCAACCTGATGCGCTTCCGCCGCGGCGACGGGACTCTCGACGTCGCGGCGTTCGAGCACACGGTCGACATCGTGCTGCTCGCGCAGGAGATCATCGTCGGCCCGTCGAGCTACCCCACCGAGGAGATCGCCCGCAACGCCCGCGCGTTCCGCCAGCTTGGCCTCGGCTACGCAAACCTCGGCGCATACCTCATGGCCGACGGGATGCCGTACGACTCCGAGGAGGGACGCGGCACCGCCGCCGCGATTACCGCGCTGATGACCGGCCGCGCGTACAGGCGCTCCGCCGAGATCGCGGGCGTGCTCGGTATCGGCACGTACGACCGTTACGGCGAGAACCGCGACGCCCACAACGCCGTGATGCGCATGCACCGCGACGCGTCACACGCGATACCGCACTCGGCGTGCCCGGACTCCGCACTGCTCGAGGCCGCACACCGCTCGTGGGACGACGCGGTTGAGCTCGGCGAGCGCTTCGGCTACCGCAACGCGCAGGCCACGGTCCTCGCCCCGACCGGCACGATCTCCTTCCTGATGGACTGCGACACGACGGGCATCGAGCCCGACTTCTCGCTCGTCAAGTACAAGGAGCTCGTCGGCGGCGGCCAGATGACGATCGTCAACCGCACGGTCCCGCTCGCCCTCGAGACGCTCGGCTACGCGCCCGAGCAGATCGCGCAGATCGAGGCGCACGTCTCCGAGCACGGCTCGATCGTTGGCGCACCCGGACTCGCCGACGAGCATCTGCCCGTCTTCGACGTCGCGGTCGGCGAGCGGGCGATATCGCACATGGGCCACATCCGCATGATGGGCGCGGTCCAGCCGTTCATCTCCGGCGCGATCTCAAAGACGGTGAACATGCCCTTCGAGACGACCGTGGACGACATCGCCGACGCCTACATGCAAGCGTGGAAGCTCGGCGTGAAGGCCCTGGCGATCTACCGTGACGGCTCCAAGACGGCGCAGGCGCTGCGCACCGACGCCCAACAGCTGCAGACGCTTGACACCGACGTCGACGCCGTCGTCCAGCGCGCCGTCGCCGACGCGCTCGCCGCTGCCGGCCCGCAGCGCAAGCGGATGCCACGCGAGCGCCAATCGATCACGCACAAGTTCTCGATCGCTGGCCACGAGGGCTACATCACAGCCGGAATGTACGAGGACGGATCGGTGGGCGAGATCTTCCTGACCGACATCGGCAAGGAGGGTTCGACGCTTCGCGGCATGATGAACGCCTTCGCAACCGCGATCTCGATCGCACTGCAGTACGGCGTTCCGCTCGAGACGCTGGTGCGCAAGTTCAGCTACATGCGCTTCGAGCCCGAGGGCGTCACCGGCAATCCGGAGATCCCGTTCGCGAAGTCGCTGCCCGACTACATCATGCGCTGGCTCGCCTCGCGCTTCCTGGACGCTGAAACGCAGGAGGAGCTCGGCATCCTCACGCCCGAGGTCCGCTCGCGCAAGGCGTCCGAGGACACCGTGATCTCGGTGACCGCGTCGGACACGCACGGCCCGAGCGCGCAGGCGACCGGCGACGGACAGCCGGCGCCCGCGGCTTCGGCGCTCACCGATTCGCCGCCGGTGATCCCGGCGCGACTGCAGGGCCTCGATCTCGGCCCGGCGTGCAGCCAGTGCGGCGGCATGATGCAGCGCACCGGCTCGTGCTACACGTGCCCGAGCTGCGGCAACAACACCGGCTGCGGCTGATCGGCGGCAGGCCGGCCCCCCGCGGCGCCGGACGCCGCGACTAGCGTCGCGCCGGTGCGGGCGCGGGCAGCCCCGGGCGTCCGGGGGCTTGCGGGCGGTGGACCACCGGTGGGCTCGCGCTTTCGCGTTCCGCGGGTCGCCCGGGCGCCGACGTTTCGGCAGGCGCTCGCGGTCCGTTGACGTGGCTCGTCGCTTCGTTCAGGTCCTGATGGTGGCCACTCGTGGGCTTGGAAGGTGCCACGCCGCCCGGCGCGGCACCTACAGAGCCGCGCCCGTGCCCGCGCGGGGGCGACGGAGCAGAGGCGGGCGACCGCGGCAGCGAAGGCGCCGTACCTGCTCCTGCGTCGACCGGCGCGCCCTGGATCGGCGACGTCACGACCACCCGCCGGCCATGCGAGGCAGGCGCCCTCGTGTGGCCTGCGCGCTCGCGGGTCCTCGTCGCACCGTGGCGCGTCGCCTGCCGCTGGAGCCGTGGCCCCGCGGCGATCGGCGCGCGCACGCGCGAGGCGACGGTGACGCTCGCGGGGGCCGCGGCGGGCGGCGCCGTGCGGACGCCGCGTGCGTCGCGCCGCGGCACCGCGCCGGCATGGGGGTGTACGACGGCGACGCCAGCGACGAACACGGCGGCTGCGGCGGCAACCGCGGCGCCCTTGGCCAGCTCAGTCCCCATTTCGACGCCGCCGCCGGGGGCCGAACCCTCGGCCACGCGGCTGGCAAGTGGCGCGATGCGCGAAGCGCCCGTCGCAAAGAACGAGACGAGCGGCGGCGGCACGATGGCTGCGGCGGCGGCGCGCAGCGTGCGCCGCGCACGGTGAAGGAGGCCCCGCACCGCCCCGTCGCTGACGCCGAGTGCCTCTGCCACCTCGTCGTGCGAGCGGCCGTCGACGGCGCTCATGAGGATCGCGTCGCGCTGCATCTGGGGGAGCGCGACGACGTCGGCCAGCGTCGCGCGCACGTCCAGGACGCGGTCGAGGTGCGGCGCGCTGTGGTCGGAGAGGTGGTGGTGCATGTCCGCGTCCATCGCGTTCGGCGTCTCGCGCTGGCGCGTGATGGCGTTCACCGCGTTGTTGTGGACGATCCGGAACAGCCACGGCCGCAGAGCCCTTATCTCGGCGCCGCCATCAAGCGCGATCCATGCCTTCAGCAGCGACTGCTGAAGGACATCCTCCGCCGCCTGGTGGCCGAGACCCAGCCGTCGCGCGTAGCGGAGCAGCTCGCCGCTGTACCTCAGGACGATCGCGTCGAACGCACGCGACTCACCACGCGCCACGCCATCGACGAGCCGCCCGTCCGAGGTGTCCCCGGACGCTTCGCGCGTGTCGATCGGCTGCACCGCGCTCACGGCACTGCGGATTGTAAGCACGTCAGAAGGCCCTCCGCGCCGGTCGCAGGGCGTGCACGGGACAAACCTCGCGGGGCCGGGGTGAGCTTTCGCTTACCCCGGCCCGCGCGTGCCCGCCACGTTGCCGCTACGCGGCGAGAATGATGAGCGACCAGACGGCGCCGGACGACCCAACTGATAGCTGGGCGTAGGCGAGCTTGGCGCCAGCGGTGAGCGAGGAGGTGGCGCACCGTTCGAGGTGCGGGCCGTGCCAGCCCCGGGAAGGGCCGCCGTGCGGGCCGCCCCACCAGCCGTGTGGCCCACTCGGGCCGTGGTGTTCGCTCCAACCGTGATCGCTGCCTTCTTTGGTTTTCGGTTCTTCGCTACCCGTTTTCGCGGGACACAAGATGAGAGTGTGATCCCCGACACTGCCGCTCACGGTTTGCCCCGACGTGAGCGTTATGAGGAGGACGCCTTCACTGTACGACGTGACCGTGCTCGTTGCTTGCCCGGTCGTAACGGCGGCCGCGTGGCGGCGGCGGTGCCGGTCCTTACGGTGCGAGGTCGCGTGGCGGTACTTCGCGTGCTCGTGGCTCGCGGACGCGGACGCAGCGGCTATCCCGACGGCGACGACCAGGCACAAAGTCGCACCGATGAGAAACCTTCTTGCCACGTCGACCTCCGTTCGCGGGCGGCACGGCCGCCGGTTGACTACTCCTTGATAGACACAGCGGAGCGTCGAACGTCACGCTCTGGACGCTTAGCTGAGTCCGAGCGCGAATTGAGGTGCGTGGGCGGATCGCAGAGGCGCCGGCTCCGCCCCCATGCGAGAGCTTGAGCCGGCGCCGCGTGCGCTAGGGGTTGAGCTTCTTCTTCAGTTGGCTCGCGGCGGAGAATTTGGCCGCCTTGGAGGCCGCGATTTGGATCTTCTGTCCGGTCGCAGGGTTGCGTCCCTCACGCGCCGCGCGATGGCTCACGCTGAACTTGCCGAAGCCGGCGATCGAGACCTCGCCGCCCGCGGCCAGCTCATTGGCAACGGCGTCGACCGTGCTCTCGACCGCCTGACGCGCCTGAGAGGCTCCCAGCCCAGTGGCGGCCGCGACCCGATCAGCCAGTTCGTTCTTGTTCATTGCCCATCCCTTCTCGAGTGTCAGCGTCGCCCGCAGGCTAACGGCTCGTAAAGACGCCATTACGCGGAAACACGCGCAACTCGCCCAAAGAAGCCCCTAATTTCCGGTTTAGACGGGCGCCGCCTGCTCATCGGCGACTCCCACGGACGGCTGCTCGCGGACGCGTCGTTGGCGGGCCGCGTAGCCCTCCGAGATGCAGGTCAGCCACACGGCCGTGACCCACGCCGCTGTCGCAAGGCACACATGGATCCAGACGAGCTCTGTTGGCAGCTTCAGGTAGTACTGGTCGAGACCGACGATCCCTTGGAGCGCGAGGAGGATCAGTAGGACGACCAGGAAGCGCACGATCTGCTTCGGCGCGCCGATCCGACGGGCACGCCACCAGCAGAAGAGCGCGAACAAGCTGAACGCGAACGCTATCTCGGCGTGTCTGTGAATGACGAAGTCCATCGTCCCGCGGCCGTCGAAGCTGAGCCTGTTGATTCGTTCGCCGGGCGCTCCGCCGGCGTGCGGGCCGGCCGCGGTCGCAGCCGTCCCGGCAACGATCGTGACGGCCGCCAGTCCGACCAGCACCCGAGTCAGGCGCACGGTGGTCCGGTCGATCAGTTCGCTCGGCGTCCAGTCGCGCTCATGCTCGGCACGCCACACGACGATGGCCGCGGCAACGAGGATCAGCATCGAAAGGCAGAAGTGGGCCATGACCCAGCCGTAGTCGAGCTTGCCCTCGACGGTGAGGCCGCCGAGGACGGCTTGCGCGACCACGCCCATCGGCAACAGAAAGCTGAGCCACACGAGGTCGCGCCGGTACGGCCTGCGTCGCAGCGCCGCGACCCACGCCAGTCCCGTCGCAAGCACGAGCGGGACGCTCAGCACGCGGTTGCCAAACTCGATGACGGCGTGCGAGCTAAGCGGCGGGTACAGATGCCCATAACACTGCGGCCAAGTGGGGCACCCGAGCCCCGAGCCGCTCAGACGCACCGCAGCGCCGGTTGCGACGATGATCGACAGGGCCAGAAGCGCTGCCTGAGCGAAGCGCACATACTGGTGCGGCGTCACAGTGAAGCCGTTGGTGCGCTGCCGTAACGTTGCCGTCGCCGTACTCATGGATGCCAAGGATGCCAGTCGCGCGAGGAGCGCGCCAAGCGGCACGCGAGCGAGGTGCGCTGCTCAGTTCGAACCGCCCCGGGACACGATCGACCTCTGGCTCGTGAATCTCGACGGGGCAGCCCCATTCGACCGTCTTAGCGAGTCTGATCGTCGTCGCGCCACTCAGAGCCTCAGACCGACTGCTGCGCGCCGACGGGCGGCTTCGCGTGCCCTACTTGCAGACCTGCGGCTTCTCTACGCAGACGCGTTCGTCAGCATCTCGCACTCGGGCCCGATCGGGCTCTTGGCGTTCGCGGGCGAGCCCGTCGGCGTCGACATCGAGCAGTCACGCCTTATCGGCAACAAAATCCGCGTTGCCCGGCGCGCATTCGGCGAAGAGCGCGTCTCCGAGCTCGCGCGCATCCCGCCATTGTCACGCGAACGCGCCTTTCTGGAGTCCTGGACGCGTCGTGAGGCGATCCTCAAGCTTGGCGCCGCCGGCGGTGAGGCGTGGACGAGCCCGCTACACGTCGAGGACCTCGCAATTGGTGCGATTGCAGCCGACGGTCCGCGGCGCCTCAGGTGGCGCCGGGGGGATCAGCGCTCGAAGACCTTGACCACAGGCGACGTGCCCGTCGCGAACGGATAGTCGGCCTCGGCCTCGCACAGGACCCGAAATTCGTAGTGCGCTGGCCCGGCGAAGCGAAAGCGGTAGGCAGCGCGGAAGTAGCCGCGACGCGAGCTTCGGATCACATTGAAGTCCAGCCATCTACCTCCGGGGGCACGGGCCTGAAGAACCAGCAGCTTCCCCGTCGTGGGTACAAGCCCTCCAAGTAGCCGCCCGGCGAATCGGATGGAGTGTCCAACCGAAGTGACGCGAGGCGCAATGGAGAGCGTCAGGCCAGCGTGGACTACGAGGGAGAGCGAAGTTGAAGCCGAAGCTTCGATGGCGCCCTGGCGCTCGCGGTAAACCAGGTCGATGCGCCTCGAGGACGAACGTGCGGGAACCACGATCGAGAATGCGCCTCCCGAACCAGTTCGCACGACCGACAACGACGAGCGGACAGCTCCGGCACTAGCGGCAGTAGAGCGAACTTCGATCTGACCACCCGCGATCGGCGCGCCGCTGGCGTTTGACAGCTGACCTGAGATCCTCGCGGCGCGGTCGAAAGGAATCGATGCGGTTGAGCCGCCGGTGGCCCAGTGCGCGGACAACGTCGGGCGATCTAGTGCGCTGCTTTCGCCCGTCGCTCCCGTTTCTGCATCGGACGGGCCATTTGCGACGTCGATCGTGCGATCGATTACGGGGGTCGAATTCCCAGCGGCGTCTGTGACGAGCACTTCCAGGTGGTGTTCGCCGTTGGGTAGATCGGTGGTGTCTAGTTCGACGGCGGCTGACACCTGTTCAGCACATGGGCGGATGTACAGGAACCCCATCGTTCCGTCGCTTGTCCCGCCGACATTCGAGCATCGCCCGCCATTGGAATCGAGCAGATTCGTCTCGACTACGGCTCCGTCGACCTTGACCGAATCTGAGTAGACACCTGCGCCTTTGTCAGCTGCGGTAAAACGCGCGTTTGCCGCACCAGAGACGCTTGCGGCGGTCGCAAGATCGCCGCTGACTTCGCCTACTTCGGGTGATAGGACCTGTTCGAGCGAGAAGTCAGCCTCGTAGACGCGAACGGCACTGGCGAAACCTTCGATGTCGCCAGCTCCAGCTGCACATTCGAAACCTTCCCCGACTCCGCCACAACCGGCGGATACCCAGATGCGACTGCCAAGATCCGCCGCTGGAATGGCGAGCGCATTCTGTGGAGCGAGCGGCTCATCCTCGTCGCCGCGCCCGGGACACCCCAACGTCGCGATGCATTCTTGAGCTATCAGCGTTTCGCGTCCGGAGCTCACCCAGTACTCGTAGGGGCTTCGTGATAGGCCACCATCGACGTCGCCGGCAATCCATAGATCTGCCGCCTTCACCGTCACAAAGGTGGGCGCAGTGAAGGTCCACGATGCTCGATCGAGATTTCCAAGGTGAGTCGTTGCGTCACCGAGATCTGCAAGTAGCGAGCCGCCGGTTTCGCAACTGTTCGCCGTCGATGTGTCATATGCGCTGCCCTGGGCGATCTCGGGAGTCCATCCTTCGGTTGGCGCCGGTTCTCCGCTCGGTGTGCGGCACGAGTACACGTGGTAGACCCCGGCGCTGGCGGTCGCGGGCAGCGTTGCCCCCGCGAGCGTGAGGGCGCCCGCGACGAGGAGTCCGAGGAGTCGGGTGGAGGACTGCGACATGCTCTTGTATGTCGACGGCTGGGACGCCGACACCCCCCTTGAACGTGTGCCTGGCGCGCGAGTTGCGCGCCAATCCGCTTTAGAAGGCGATTCTTAGGGGAAGCGCGGCGAGCCCGTAGATGCCGGTGATGCTCTCGTACTCGGGGTCGCCTGCGGGTTCGAGGCGGGAGAACCTTGCGGCGAGGAACGTGAGTGCCTCGGTTAGCTCGAGGCGCGCGAGGTTCGCGCCGAGGCAGTAGTGGATGCCCGCGCCGAAGGTGAGCGGTCGCGCCGCGTCGTGGCCGGCGGTGATGTCAAAGGTGTCGCCGTCGCCGGCGGGAAGGTCGCGGTTGCCGGTGAACGCGCAGACCATGACGATCGTGTCGCGCGGGAAGGTGACGTCGCGGTATGTGACGTCGGCGGTGAGGATGCGGGCCGTGAACGGCGTGATCGGCTCGTAGCGGAGCGACTCCTCGACGGCGGGGCCTGCGAGCGATGGGTCGGCACGGAGCGCGGCCCACTGGTCGGGGTGTTCGGAGAGCAGTCGCACTGCGTGGGCGAGCTGCGCCTGGGTCGTGTCGACGCCGCCGACGAGGATGTTGAAGACGAGGTTCACGCACTCGACGTCGGAGAGTCGGTCGCCCTGCTCTTCGGCCTGGACGAGAAGCGAGACGATGTCGTCGCCGGGTTCGCGCCGGCGCGCGGCGACGAGGTCCGCGGCGTACTCGTAGAACTCCGCCACGGCCGCCTCGATGCCCTCGCGTTCTCCGGCCATCGCGATGGCGTCGAACTGCCGCTGGATCCAGTTCGACCAGCGGTGCAACCGCGGCGCGTCGGTGAGCGGCGCGCCCATCACGGACGCGATCACCCGCGAGGGGTAGGGCTTCGCGAACGCCGCGACGAAGTCGAGCTCCGCTTCGCTTGCGCCTTCGCTGCGCGCGTCGTCGAGGAGTTCGGCGAGGAACCGTTGCATCGCCGGCCGGTAGCGTTCGACGGCGCGCGGCGTCAGCGAGGGGTTTACGAGCCCGCGCAGCCGCGCGTGGTCCTGGCCGTTGATGTGCAGGATGTTGCGGACCATCTCCTCGTGGAGGGGCCCGTCTGCGACGCCGAAGATCTCGGCGATCTTCATGCCGGGGAAGATCGCGTCGCGTGAGCGCAGGAAGAACTCGCCGGCGTCGCGGTCGAGCGTGATGTAACCGAACGGCCCTTGCGCGAGCCAGCCTTCCCCGCTCACGGCCCGCATGGCGGCGTGAAAATCCGCCCCCCGCAGCGACCCGTCTGTGTGGTCGAACGCGGGGAGGTCGAGCTCGGCGACGTCCGTCACCGCTCTTTCCGCCTCGTGGGCTCTACTTCTTGATCTTCTTGATCTTCTTGATTTCCATGCGGTTCCGCCTGCTCGTAGCTACTTTTTCGGGTTGACGGCCTGCTTCAGCCCGGCGCCCGCCGTGAACTTCGGCGCTTTGGAGGCTTTGATTCTAACCTTCGCGCCGGTCCGCGGGTTTACGCCGTCCCGCGCCTTGCGGTTGGCGACCGAGAACTTACCGAATCCGGTGATGCTGACCTCCTCACCCTTCTTCAGCGTCTTGTGGACGGTGCCGATGAGCGAGTCCAGTACGCGGGACACCTCGGCTTTGGCCATGCCGGTGTCCTTCGCCAGCGTGTCGACCAGCTGCGTCTTGTTCATTGCAGGACCTTTCTCTCGCGTGTTCTTTTCACAGCCGCCCCCTCGCCGGTCGCTGCGGCCGGGACCTTCGCCGCTGGATTCAACAGGTTGCGGGGGTCGAACTCGCGCTTGACGCGCGCTTGCAGTTCCAGGGTCGCCGCGGGCAGGTGCTCCGCGGCGGCGGCGGTCTTCACGCGGCCGATGCCGTGCTCACCGGCGATCGAGCCGCCCATCGCCGCGACGCTCGCGAGGAACTCGTCGCAGATCCTCTGCGCGAGCTCGGCGTCGCGGACGCTCTCGGGGTCGGTGAGGAGGTTGGCGTGCATGTTGCCGTCGCCGCCGTGCCCCCAGCTGCAGCTCGGCAGGCCGTGGCGCTCGGCGATCGCGCCGAACTGCTCGAGCGCCTCCCTGAGCCGCTCCACCGGCAGCACGACGTCCTCGGCGACCTTGGCGCCGCGGGCGGCGGCGACGCGACCGTTCACGCTGTCACGCCAGCGCCAGAGGTCGCGGCGGTCCGGCGTGTCGACGCCGGCCAGCTCGCCCGCGAGCAGCTCGAGCAGCTCGCCGCGCTGCTCGGCGACCTCGTCCTCGGTGCCGTCGATGTCGAAGAGGAGGGCGAACCCGGCTTCGGCCGGTATCTCGCCGGGATAGCCGGCGGCGGCGTACGCGAGCGCCGCGCGGTCGAGGAAGTCGAGCGCCGCGGGACGTATCCCCGCCGCGATCGACTCGAGGATCGCGTCGCAGCCGCTCGCGGCATCGCTCGCGAAGAGGACGACGGAGTCGGCAGCTGCGGGCGCCGGCAGCAGGCGCAGCGAGACCTCGGTGATCACCGCGAGCGTCCCCTCGGAGCCGACGAGCAGCGATCGCAGATCGTATGTCGAGACGTCCTTCTGCGCCCAGCCGCCGACGCGCACGATCTCGCCGGGCGCGACTACGGCCTGCAGGCCCGCGACGTAACGCCCCGTGACGCCGTACTTCAGGGCATGGGGGCCGCCGGCGTTCGTCGCGACGTTGCCGCCGATCGTCGACTGCTCGCCCGCGCCGGGGTCGGGCGGGAAGACGAGCCCGTTCTCGCGCGCGAGGCGGTGGACGTGGGCGGTCGTGACGCCGGCTTGGACGCGTAGCCGCCACAGCGCGGGCTCCACGTCGAGCACGGCCGTGAGCCGCTCGAGCGAGCAGACGACGCCGCCCTCGCTGGGCACGGCGCCGCCGGCGAGCCCGGTGCCGCCGCCGCGCGTCACGAGCGGCACGCCGCGCTCGTAGCACCACGCGAGCACAGCGGCGACCTCTTGCGCGTCGCCGGGCAGCACGACGGCGTCGGCGCGGCCCTGCAGCCCGCGGCGCAGCGTCGCGTCACGGTTGTACGGCGAGCCGGGCGGGGGCTCGAACACGTGCTCGGCGCCGACGATGCGACCCAGGTCGCTGCGCATCGACTGCGAGGCTAGCGCGGCGGCTAGCATGCGGCCATGGCTGTCGAGCAGGGGCGTCCCGACACCGGCGCCGGCGCGAACCCCCGCTCGCTGTCGGGCAAGCCGGTCCGCGAGCTGTACACGCCCGCGGACCTGCCGGCGGGGATCGGGGGCGATGACGATCCGATCGGCACACCGGGCGAGTACCCATACACGCGCGGGATCCACCGCACGATGTACCGCGGGAGGCTGTGGACGATGCGCCAGTTCGCGGGCTTCGGCACCGCCGAGGAGACGAACGAGCGCTTCCGCTACCTGCTCGAGCACGGCCAGACGGGCCTTTCGACGGCGTTCGACATGCCGTCGCTGATGGGTCACGACTCCGACCACCCGCGCTCTCTCGGGGAGGTCGGGCGCGAGGGGGTCGCCGTCGACACGCTCGACGACATGCGGACCCTGTTCCAGGGCATCGACCTCGGCGACGTCTCGGTCTCGATGACGATCAACGCCCCGGCGGCCGTGATGCTCGCCTTCTACGTCGTCGCGGCGGAGCAGGGCGCGGCGGGCGCCGTCGCGCCCGAGCGCCTCTCGGGAACGATCCAGACGGACATCCTGAAGGAGTACATCGCGCAGAAGGAGTGGTGCTTCCCGATCGACCCGGCGATGCGCCTGTGCGGCGACATGATCGAGTGGTGCACGCGGCGCATGCCGCGCTGGCACCCGATCTCGATCTCGGGCTACCACATCCGTGAGGCCGGGGCCACCGCGCAGCAGGAGCTCGCGTTCACGCTCAAGGACGGCCTGACGTATGTCGAGCAGGCTGTCGCGCGGGGCATGGACGTCGACGATTTCGCGCCGCGGCTGTCGTTCTTCTTCAACGCGCAGATCGACTTCTTCGAGGAGATCGCGAAGTACCGCGCCGCGCGGCGCATCTGGGCGCGCGAGATGCGCGAGACCTTCGGCGCGCACACCGAGCGCGCGCAGCAGATGCGCTTTCACACACAGACGGCGGGCGTTTCGCTGACGGCGCAGCAGCCGCTCAACAACATCGTGCGCACCGCCGTGGAGGCGCTCGCCGGCGTGCTCGGCGGCACGCAGTCGCTGCACACGAACTCGTACGACGAGGCACTCGCGCTGCCCACCGAGGAGGCGGTCGCGGTGGCGCTGCGGACGCAGCAGATCATCGCGCACGAGACGGGCGTCCCGAGCACTGTAGACCCGCTCGGCGGCAGCTACTTCGTCGAGGCGCTGACCGACGAGATGGAGGCCAGCGCGTACGAGTACTTCGCGAAGATCGACGAGCTCGGCGGCATGGTCGCGGCGATCAAGACGAGCTACCCGCAGCGCGAGATCGCGGACGCCGCGTTCGCGTTGCAGCGCGAAATCGACACCGGCGAACGGATCGTCGTGGGCGTCAACAGGTACGTGACCGAGGACGAGCCGATCCCGACGCTGCGCGTCGACCCCGAGCTCGAGCGTAAGCAGGTCGCGCGCCTGGGCGCGACGCGCGCGCGACGCGACGGCGCCGAGGTCGAGCGCACCCTGGCCGAGCTGCGACGCGCGGCGGCGAGCGAGGGCGAGAACCTGATGGAGCCTCTGATCGCGTGCGCGCGCGCCCTCGCGAGCGAGGGCGAGATCATCCAGGCGCTGCAGCAGGTGTTCGGCGATTACGCCGAGACGCCGGTCTTCTGAGCGTCAGGCGCCAGGCGAGGACTCGAGGGGCGCGCCGTGCAGGCCGCTCGAGGGCCGCTCGCGCGCGTCCCACCACTCGTTAATCACGGCCAGGCCCCCGCCGATGATCCCCTCCTTGAAGGAGACCGTGTCGTTCAGGCGCGGCAGCGGTTCGGCGGGCACCTCGACCTCGAGGAACTCGCAGAGCGGCTCGTAGCCTTCGCGGGGGTCCCAGACGAGCAGGCGCTCGGGGGCGATCGCCGCGCGGACCCGCGCGTGCCAGTCCTCCATCGCGGCGGCGAGCCCCTCCTCGGTCTGCGTGTCGCCGGCGCCGACGAGCGCGCCCGTCCCCGGCTCCCAGGTCATGTGGCGCATCAGGGCGATGTAGCGCTCCCAGAGCGGGTCGATTTTCGCGCGCGCCTCGCAGACGTGGTGCAGAACGGAGTCGCCGAAGTAGACCGCCCAGACGGTGTTGCGCATCGAGCTGACCCAGTCGGCGGCATCGCGGACGCTGAGCACGACCTTCGCTTCGGGGTAGTAGTCGGCGAGCTCAGCGTAGTAGCGGCTCGCGGGCCAGTCGACCGCCGAGTTGCGTCCCTCGAAGATCCGCTCCCAGTCGGGGTCGCCCTCGGCGACGCGCTCCCAGAGCGGAAGCTCTTTCTCCATGTCCGCGAGTACGTCGCGCATGTGGTAACAGCCGCCGAAGCCGAGCGTTTCGAGCGCGAACATCTGCGTCGTCGTAGCCGAGCGCGGCAGCCCTGCACCAATCACCCTCATCTTGCCAGGCCCACCCTTCCGTCGTGTGCGGACGACCCGTTCCGGTGCCGCCCAACCCGGTGAAGCGCGGAGTATCGCACGTCCGTTGACCGCTTCCCGGCGCTCCGCGTCAGTCGGGGCGGACTTCGAGCACGACCTTGCCGGTCGCCCGGCGCTCGTCCAGCGCGGCGAGTGCGTCCGCCGCCCGCTCGAGCGGATAACGCGAGCCGACGAGCGGCCGCACGTGCCCGTCGGCGACGAGCGCGGCGACCCGTTCGCCGACCTGCTTGACGTAGTCGGGCTTGCCCATCGCGAAGGCGCCCCAGCCCGCGCCGATCACCTCCGTGTTTTTGAGCAGCAGACGGTTCACGCGCACCTCGGGGATCGCACCCCCGGTGAAGCCCACCACGACCAGCCGACCCTCCTCACGCAGCGAGCGCAGGCTGTCGGTGAAGCGGTCGCCGCCGACAGGGTCGATGACGAGGTGGACGCCGCCGCCGGAGAGCTCGGTCACGCGTTCACGCCAGCCAGCCTCGGCGAGCACGACCTCGTCCGCGCCCGCTTCGCGGGCCGTCTTTGCCTTCTGCTCGCTCGAGACCACGGCGATCGTGCTCGCGCCGAGACCCTTTGCGACCTGCAGCGTCGCGGTGCCGACGCCGCCGGCGGCGCCGTGGACGAGCACGGTCTCGCCGGCCTGCAGACGCCCGCGTGTCACGAGCGAGAAGTACGCGGTGTGGTAATTGAGGATCAGCCCCGCGCCCTGTGCGTAGTCGAGCGCGTCGTCGAGCGCGAAGGTGTAGAAGGCCGGCGCGGCGGCGACCTCGGCGAAGCCGCCGAGCATGCAGAAGGCGGCGACGCGGTCGCCCGCGGCGAACGGCGAGCCGTCGGGGGCCTCCAGGACGCGCCCGGCGACCTCGCTGCCGGGGACGAACGGCAGCTCCGGTTTGAACTGGTATTCGCCGCGACTCTGCAGCAGCTCGGGGAACGAGACGCCGGCGCTGTGCACCTCCACGAGCACGGTGTCCTCGCCCGAGAGCGGGTGCGAGCGGGCTGGCGCGTCGATCTCGTCGAGCGAGAGCGCGCTCCCCGGCCCGGTCTCGGCGACGATGCGAACCGCGCGCACCGGCGGGCAGTTCAGTCGGCGTACCGCGCGACCGTGAAAGCGATCAGCGTCGGTACGTCGATGGCGAAGAGAACGAGGGCGAAGATGAGGACCGCGAGCGGCCCTCCTGTCGTTTCGTTGCGGATGAAGACGTAGATGATGAGCCCGGAGATCACGGTGTACGCGAGCAGCGCCCGCAGCGCGATGTACGCGAAGCGCTCCCAGGCGAAGCCCTCGACGCGCGAGAGCAGGACGTAGATCGAGGCGAACGTGCCGTAGGCAAGCACGAGGAGCACGATGCACGGCGTGAGGTCGACGATCTCGGGGAGGTGCGCGGAGAGGTAGATCACAGCCGCGGCGAGCAGCGCGAGCGTCACCATGCCGAGCTCGGTGACTGGCGGCAGGCGGCGTTCTTCGGCCATCAGATCGACGCGATCTTGGTCATGATCACGAGCGTCGCGACCTGCATCGCGCCGGTGATCGCCGCGCAGTAGATGAAGCGCTTCATGAGGCGCTCGACGATCGCGGGGTTCGGCTGCTCCTTCTTCAGCTCGGTCAGCACGGCGACGTTCGCGGGCTCGAGCAGGCCGAGGGCGATCACGGACATGACGGCGACGACGATGAAGGACGCGACGACCCAGCCGTGCGCCGGGTTGCCGCTGTCGAGCGTGCCGGTCTTCGCCGCGAGCTGCCAGCCGGCGGCGAGCGTCCCGGCGACGACGGTGGGCATGATGACGACCATCTTCGGCATCAGCCGCGTCGTGAATTCGACGCGTGCGGGGATCGCAAGGCTGCCGATGATGGGCCCGAGCACGAAGCCGAGGAAGAGGTCCACGATGGTCCACGCTGCGCCGGAGACAACGTGCATGAACTCGAGCGGCCAGAGCTTGTCGGACGCGATCGCGGCGACGAGCAGCACGCCCCAAACGGCCGGGAAGATGAGACCGCGGCGCGGGACTATCTGGAAGTCGAGCCGGGCCGGTGGCCCGGCCGCCGGTGCCCCGCCGGCGTGCGGTATCGCGACCTCTGCCACGGCGCGCAAACTAGCGCATCGCGGGTGGCTGTGTCGCGGGGCTCAGCGCGCCGCTGCCGCCCGGCTGCGCCGGGGCAGGTCGGCGCGAAGCCAGGCTGCGGCGCCGACGAAGATCGCGGCGGCAACGACGGCCGGCCAGGCGCCGGTGAGCAGCGCTAGTAGATGGCTGAGCGCGAACGCGCCGAGGCCGGCCGCGCCGAGTGCCAGGGCCGTCCTGCGGTCACGGCGGCGGTCCCACTCGCGCAGGCACCACAGGCCGCCGGCGGCGAGCACCACGCCGCCGAGGGCGCGCGAGCCGGTCGCTTCGACCACCGCCCAGGAGGCGACGAACGTGCCGGCGGCGACGGGGGCGGTCGGCATTGCCATGGCGTCAGCGTACCGCCGTGAAAGCCGCAACCTTCATGCGGGCGAATACGGATGAGGTCGTCGGCTGCGCGACGTAGGGTCCGCGGCGACATGCACACGACCTCGGGGGCAGAGGGCTAGATGCGTTCACCACTCGCTGCGGTGTTCGACCTGAATCACGCGCCGCACATCGTCCACTGGCACGTGATCAGCGTTCCGTTGCCGAACGTGATCGTCGTGATCCTGATGTTCGTCGTCTTCTTCGCCGCGATCCTCCTGCCGTTCCCGGGCGCGGCGGCGCGCAAGAGAGCGAGGCGCGGATGACCACGAGCGACACGACGCCCGTAGCGCAGGAGCCGCCCGCGGGCACGCACGCGCACGGCCGCTCCTGGACCGTCGCGCTGCGCGAACGCCTCGTCCGCGAGCTCCCGCCCGAGCGGCTGCTCCCGGACGGGCAGCCGACGTACGTCGCGTCGTGGATCTACGTCTTCGGCGTCGCGAGCATCGCGGCGCTGATCACGATCATCCTCTCCGGCACGATCCTCGCCCTCAAGGGGCCGGCCTGGTGGCACGAGACTTCGGTCGGCCACTTCTTCAACTCGATCCACCTCTGGGCGGTCGAGATCTTCTTCTTCGTGATGGTCGTCCACCTGTGGGGCAAGTACTGGATGGCCGCGTGGCGCGGAGGCCGGGTCCGCGTCTGGGTTACGGGGGCCATCGTGTTCCTGGTCGCGGTGCCTACGGCGCTCACGGGCTACGTCTCGCAGCAGAACTTCGACGCGCAGTGGATCTCGACCCAGGCGAAGGACGCGATGAACGCGGTCGGCGTCGGCGCGTTCTTCAACGTCATGAACTTCGGCCAGATGTACAGCTGGCACATCCTGATCTTCCCCATCGCCGTCGTCGCGATCGTCGCCGGGCACGTGCTGCTCGTGCGCCGCAACGGTGTAGTGCCGCCGATCGAACTCGGCGAGCGCCTCGCGAAGGCGACCGGCGGCGAGGACGACGGGGTGCGCCGATGAGCTCGCTGGCGGCGCGCATCCGCGGCCGGGACGACACCGGCCCGTGGAAGGGCGCCTACCAGCCTTACGACCTCGTGAAAGAGCTGTTCATCGCGTTCCTGGTCATCGCGGGGCTCGCGGTGGTGCTCACGATCCTCTTCTCCTCGCCCGACGACCCGCCCAGCACGATCGCCGAATGGTCCCACAGCCTGCCCGTCAACTTCGCCGCCACCGGCGCCCAGGAGCTCGCGGGAACCAGCGAAACGGCCGAATACGGGCCGCCGTACAACCACAACGCCGAAGGCCAGCACGCCGGCCCGCTGTATCTCGCGAAATGGTTCGGTGTCAGCCACCCGATCGAAACGGCGAACGACATGGTCATCGCGCCGCTGAGCCGCGTGCCCGAGCCGGCGGATGTCACGGCGGCGCTCGCGGCGTGGAAGGCGGCCCCGGAAGCGACGCGTCGGGCGTGGGCCAAGAACTACGCGGAAGCGCTCGCCAAGGTCGAAGAAAAGGGCGGCACGGTCGCGAGCGCCGGCGCCGGCGACTACGGCCCCGTGCCGGCGATCATCGGCGGCCTCGCCGCGCTGGCGCAGAGCGGTGGCCTGGAAGGCGCGCTGCTCACCACCAAGCGCTTCTACAACAACGACTACACGCTGCCGCTGCTGTTCCTCGCCAACGGAGCCCTGCTCAACGAACGCGCCGAAGGGCTCCATCTCGGCGGCGACGAATGGGGCATGATGAACGAGACCGGGAGCTACCCCGGGCAGGTCTGGCTCTGGCTTTACACGTTCTGGTACCAGATCGAACCGTTCAAGGCGTCGGAAAATGCGGACGTCCTCGTGATGCTGATCATGGCCGTGCTCAGCCTCGCGTTCATCTGCATACCGCTGATCCCGGGCGTGCGTGACGTCCCCCGCTGGATCCCCCTCTACAAGGTGATCTGGCGCGAGCACTACCGGGGACGAACAGCTTCGCGCCGGCCCCTAGGCCGGCCCGGGGACAAGGACGGCTGCCGGGCTCCGTGACATGCCCCTCACGTCCGGCGCCCGGCAGCCCGTCATGTGCCGATCATGCCGTGCTCCAGCGCGTACGCGACGAGATCGGCGCGCGTGGAGAGGCGAAGCTTGCTCTGGATGTGGGCGCGGTGCGTCTCGACCGTGCGCACGGACAGGAAGAGCTGCGCGGCGATCTCCGCGTTCGTGTGCCCGAGCGCGATGAGGCGCAGCACGTCGAGCTCGCGCTCGGAGAGCCCGTCCGGCGGACCGGCCGCCGGTTCGGCTGCGATGCGCGCGCCGAGGCGCGGCGTGAGGTACTGGTCGCCGGCCGCGGCGCGACGGACCGCTTCGACGAGGTCCTCGTCGGCGGCCTCCTTCAGGACGTAGCCGATCGCGCCGCTGGAGAGCGCCTCGCGCGCGAAGCCGGGGTCGTCCTGCATCGTCAGCACGACGATGCGCGTGTCGGGCGCCTCGGCGGTGATCTCCGCGATCGCCTCGAGACCCGAGCCGCCGGGCATGTTGAGGTCGAGGACGAGCACGTCGGGGTGGTGGCCGCGGACGTAGCGCTTCGCGGCTTCCGTATCGCCCGCCTCCGCGACGACCTCCAGGTCGGCTTCGCTCTCGAGCACCATGCGCAGGCCGCTGCGCACGACCGAGTGGTCGTCCGCGAGCACGATGCGGATGGGCGTCGACGTCGGTCCGCCGGCTGGGGCGTCGTCGGGCACGGCGCCGTGCGTCACCCGCCGCCGGCGTGCCGTGGCAGCACGAGGAGCGGGCAGCGGGAGTTGCGCTGCAGGTACTCGGAGGTGCTGCCGACCACCAGGCGCCTGACCGGGCCGTAGCCGCGGGAGCCGACGACGAGCAGGTCGAGCTCGTCGCCGAATGCCGCTAGCTGCTCGCCGGCCAGGCCGAATTCGGCGCGTCCTTCGACGCCTTCGAGCGATTCGACGTCCTTGCGGGCGACGTCGAGCACCGCGTCGATTCCCGTGCCGGTGTCGGCGGCCCCGATCTCCGTGTACGCGTACGCGGGCACGGCTACGACCTCGAGCGCGACGACCTTGGCTCCTTTTTCGGCGGCTATCTCGCGCGCCGCGGCGAGCGCCGCCAGCGACTCGTCTGATCCGTTGTAGGCGACTCCGACCACACCCTTGCGCTCGCCCGCGGACGCGTAGCCGCGGCTCGCGACGGCGACGGCGCAGGGCGCCCCGTTCAGCGCGGAGCGCGCGTTGTCGCCCATAAAGACGCGGCCCAGGGTGCCGCGGTGGCACGAGCCGACGATGATCAGGTCGACGCCGTTCTCCTCGGCGTAGCCGTGCAGGCCCTCGCCGGGACTCGGTGCGGCGACGGAGGCGAGCTCGGCCTCGATCCCGGTCTCCTGCTGTTCGCGTTCCAGAAGCGCGGCGGACCGCGCGTCCTCTTCCGCGACGGCACCCGGTTCGACCGCGTGACGGGGGTTCGTCGTGCCGGCGTGGACGTTGGCGAGCGTGATCGTCGAGCCGGGCGCGGCCAGCGCGCGCGCGAGGGCGATCGCGTCGCGACTGTGCTCACTGCCGTCTACGCCTACGAGGATCTTCTTGAACATTGGTCGCCGCCCTCTCGCGGCAGGCGCGATGCTACACGCGCGGTCGCCCGGCGCCGGTAGGTACTTGCCCGCAACTTTCAGCGTAGTCACCCCGCGCGCGCCGGCGGACGGGCGGCGCGAGACTTCGATCCATGCCGTTCGCGAGCGCCAGCGGCGGGAGGGCGCCGGCCAAGCCGCGGGACGCGGTGCGTGTCCTGCTCGCGAACGAGCACGAGTTCATGCGCTCGGCCCTGCGCGCCCTGCTGCTCCACCACGGCGACCTGACGGTCGTCGGCGAGTGGCGCGGCCGCGGCGTGCTCGCGCGGGCCGTCGGCGATCGCGGGGCGGACGTCGTCGTGATGGACCACCCCGTGGGCACGGGCCGCGGGACGAGCGACATCTCGGCTGTCGCACACGCCGGCACCGCGGTTGTCGTCACGTCGTTCGAACGTTCGCGCGCGTTCGCCCAGCGCCTGTTCGATGCCGGCGCGATCGGCTACGTGCTTACGGACCGCGCGGACGACGAGCTCGCGATGGCACTGCGGAACGCGGCGAGTGGCGTGCGCTACCTCAGTCCCGCGGTCGCCGGGCGGCCGGCCTGACCGGCAAGCCTCCCTCGCAGCATCCGTTCGCCGGCCGTGGCAAGCTGTGGCCGCGCGGTGACGAAGTCCGAGAAGGGCGCCCGCGACCTGAGCATGTCCGACACGTCCGACCCAAGCCCGCTGCGAGTCCTGATCGTGGGGGGCGGAATCGCCGCGCTCGAGGCGGCGCTCGCCCTCGACGAGCTCGCGGGCGAGCTCACGGAGCGCACCGTCGTCGCCCCCAACGACGAGTTCGTGCTGCGCGCGTGGAGCGTGCGCGAGCCGTTCTCGGAGCCGGCGGCGAACCGCTGGCCGCTGGACGACATACTCGCCGCGGCGAACGCACGACGCGTCGTCGACGAACTCGAGTCGGTCGACGCGACCGGGCGTTCGGTGCTTCTGCGCTCCGGCACGACGCTCGATTACGACGCGCTGATCCTCGCTGTCGGTGCGCGCCCCGTGGCCCGCTACGAGCACGCGGCGACGATCGACGACGCGTCTATGTACGCGACGCTCGGCGGGCTCGTCCGCGACGTCGAGGAGGGCTATGTCGATAGCGTCGCGTTCGTCTCGCCGCCGCGCATCGCGTGGCCGCTGCCGCTGTACGAGCTCGCGCTGCTGACCGCGGCGCGCGCATACGAGATGGGCGCCGAGGTCAGGCCCTCGATCGTCACACCTGAGGAGGCGCCGCTCGCGATCTTCGGGCGCGAGAGCTCCGAGGTCGTGCGTGGCCTGCTCGCCGACGCCGGCATCGAGGTGATCTGCTCGGCGTACGCCGAGGTGCCCCGCAGCGGCGAGGTCGTCGTGAGTCCCGGGGAACGCGTCCTGCACGCGGCCCGGATCGTCGCGCTCCCCGAACTCATGGGGCCTTCGATCGCGGGTCTGCCCGAAGCGGCGAACGGCTTCCTGAAGATCGATCAGCATGCGCGCGTCCCTGAAACGGAGGGCGTGTATGCGGCCGGGGATGCCGTCGACTTCGCCGTCAAGCACGGCGCGGTCGGCGCCCAGCAGGCCGACGCCGCCGCTGAAGACGTCGCCGCCCTCGCCGGGGCGGCGATCGAGCCGCAGGCGTTTCGGCCCGTGATCAGCGGCATGCTGCTGACGGGCGGACACCCGCTCTTCATGGAGGCGGACATCGCCGGCGGCAGCGGCAGCGCGCCCGCGGCGTACCGGGCGCCGGCAGCCGAGTCGGGCAAGCTCGTGACGCGCTTCCTGACACCGGCGCTCGAGCGGCTGTCGGCAACACGCTGACGGACCCACAACGACGACGGGACCCGCGCCCGGGCCCCGTCGACCTTTTCTAGCGGGGCAACCTGACACGGAACAGGGGCCCCCGTCGCTCGCGGCATCTCGCGACGACCTCGGCGCGCACCCTAACCCGCGTGCGAACGCTTTGTCAACAGGCTGTCGAGTTCGTTGCAGTTACTTCATGCGGACTGGTAAAATAGTTTCTTGGCATGTCAAAATATTTCTCAAGAGCATGAACAACTCGATATCCCCGCACGTTCAGGACTACGCGAAGGCGGTGTACGCGCTCGAGTCGCGCGCGGGCGGGGCCGTTTCGACGAACGATCTCGCTGACCGCCTGGGGGTCACGCCGGGCTCGGTCTCGGCGATGGTCCGCAAGCTCGCAGACCTCGGGCTAGTCGAGCACGAGCCCTACCACGGCGTCAAGCTCACCGAGCGCGGACGCGAGATCGCCCTGGAGGTGATCCGCCACCACAGGCTGCTCGAGCTGTTCCTCGCGCAGGAGCTCGGCATGCCCTGGGACCGCGTCCACGCCGAGGCCGAGGTGCTCGAGCACGTCATCTCCGAGGAACTCGAGCAGCTGATCGCCGCGCGCCTCGGGCACCCGACGCTCGACCCGCACGGCGACCCGATCCCGACGCTCTCGTTCGAGATCGACGAGGGCAACACGCGCAGCCTCGACGAACTCGCTCCCGGCACCGTGGGGCGCTTCGTGCGCGTCTCCGACGCCGACCCCGAGATGCTCCGCTACCTCGACGGTGAGGGCGTGACGCTCGGCGACCGTCTTCGCGTCATCGGCCGCCAGCCGTTCGGCGGCCCGGTCTTCGTCCGTATCGCGCAGCGCGAGCTCGCGCTCGGCGGCGAGCTCTCCCGCGCGATGCGCGTGGAGATCGAGGGTGAAGCCGAATGACGCCCCCGCCGCCCCCGGAGCTACAGCCGGCACTGGAGGGCGCTGCGGACGGCGGCGCGACGATCGCGCTGCCGGACGCCGTGGCGCTCCCCAGCGCCCTCGAACAGCTTCTCGCGAGGGGCCGGCTGCGCGCGACGCTGTGGATGCTCGGGCCGGCCTTCGTGGCGTCGATCGCGTACGTCGACCCGGGCAACTTCGCGACCAACATCGAAGGCGGCGCGCGCTATGGCTACCTGCTGCTCTGGGTCGTACTCGCCGCCAACGTCATGGCGATGCTCGTCCAGTACCTCTCGGCGAAGCTCGGCATCGTCACGGAACGCAACCTGCCGCAGCTCGTGCGCGCCCACTTCCCGAGGGCCTTCACCTGGGGGATGTGGGCACAGGCCGAGGTCATGGCGATGTCGACCGACATCGCCGAGTTCCTCGGCGCGGCGCTCGGGCTGAACCTGCTCTTCGGCGTCCCGCTCCTGCCCGCGGGCATCATCACGGGCGCGATCGCGTTCGCGCTCCTCGAGCTGCAGTCGCGCGGCTTCCGCCGCTTCGAGCTCGCGATCTCGGCGTTGCTCGGAATCGTCTTTCTCGGCTTCCTGTACGAGACGCTCCGCATCGGCCCCTCCACGCACGAGTCGCTGAGCGGCTTCGTGCCCGGACTCAGCGGCACGAGCTCGCTCTACCTGGCGGTCGGGATCGTGGGCGCGACCGTCATGCCGCACGTGATCTACCTGCATTCGGCGCTGACGCAGGGACGGATGCCGTGCCGTAACGACCGCGAGCGCGGCCGCGTGCTGCGTTTCGAGCGTACGGACGTCATGATCGCGCTCGGCCTCGCCGGCGTCATAAACCTGGCGATGCTCGCCGTCGCCGCGAAGCTCTTCCACGGCGCGGGCCTGAACAACATCGCCGGCATACCCCAGGCCCACGCCGAGTTCGGACACCTCGTCGGCGGCACCGCGGCGCTCGCGTTCGCCGTCGCTCTGCTTGCGTCCGGCGCGTCGTCCTCCTCGGTCGGCACGTATGCGGGCCAGGTGGTGATGGCGGGCTTCATCGACGTCCGCGTGCCCCTATACGTGCGCCGTGCGGTCACCATGATCCCCGCGATCGTCATCCTCGCCGTCGGCTTCAACCCGACTAGCGCGCTCGTCCTCTCGCAGGTCGTGCTGTCCTTCGGGATCCCGCTGGCGCTGATTCCGCTGGTCCTGCTGACGAGCCGCAGCTCGGTGATGGGGGCACACGTGAACCGCGTGCACACCGCGGCGCTCGCGTGGGGCTGCGCGCTTCTCATAACGGCCCTGAACGTCTTCCTGATCATCCAGCAGGTGTGACCCCGCGCCGCGCTGCGCGCTGCGCGGCACTAGGCTCGCCCCTGCGATGGGCATCTCCCCCTATCTGAGGCGCCTTCGCGAACGTGTCGGCCACGACCTGGTGCTGATGCCCGCGGTGGCCGTGCTGATCTGGGACGAGGAGGGCCGCGTCGTGCTCGTGCGTGCCGCTGACAGCGGCCTCTGGCAGACCGTCGGCGGTTCGGTCGAGCCGGACGAGGACCCGCTGGTCGCGGCGGTGCGCGAGGCACGCGAGGAGGCCGGCGTCGACGTCGCGATCGACGGCGTCCGCGCGGTGCTCGGCGGACCCGAATACCGCCTCACGTACCCGAACGGCGACATCGTGAGCTACGTCTCGACGGTGTTCGACGCCCACGTCGTCGGCGGCGTGCCCGCGCCGGACGGCGACGAGACGCTCGACGCTTCGTGGTTCGCGCTCGGCGAGCTCGAGGCGAGCGCGCTCACGCCGTTCACGGTCGCCCTGCTGCGCGACGCGCTCGGCGCGGGCCTCTTCCCGGCCGCGGGCTAGCGGGCAGATCCTCGAGGCGTCGACAGCTCACCTAACGCGCCGCCAAGGAGGCGGTCGAGGGTACAGCGCGTAGGCGAGCTGTCAACGTCAGCCTGGCACTGCCTTCCACCGTACTCCGATGCGGCGGTGGATGTCGCGCCGCGGAGCGCGTCCGCCGGGGCGCGCTACGCGCCCTTGGCGGCCCCGTTCGCGTTGCGCGCGAGCGCGGCGAGGACGGCGATGTCGTCGCGGACGTCACCGTCCGGTGCGACGGGTTTCAGCAGCGCGTCGACTACTCCCTGCGCCGACGCGGGCACGCCGCGGCGGAGCTCCGCGGTCATCTCGGCGACGCCGAGGATCTGCTGTGGCGCACGCGCGTCGGGCAGCCCGTCGGTGTAGAGCGCGAGCGCGTCGCCGGCGGCCAGGCGCGTCGCGAAGTCTTCGCTGCGGGCGCCCGCGAGGCCGAGCAGTCCGCCCTCGCCGAACTCGTCGACGTCGCCGTTCTGGCGCACGACGAGCGCGGGGGGATGGCCCGCCGCGGCGAATCGCGCGTCGACGTGGTCGCCGCGCGGCTCGAGGTGGACGAGCACCGCGGTCGCGAACCCGTCGGACAGTTCCTGCTCGATCATCGTCGCGTTGACGCTCGCGAGCACCGCGCTCGGGCTCGCCGTCTCGCGCGCATACGCGCGCGTGCTCTGGCGCAGAAGCCCGGTGAGCGCCGCCGCCTCCGGCCCCTTGCCGCAGACGTCGCCGAGCAGCAGCCAGCATTTGCGGTCGTCGCCGAAGGCGTCGTAGAAGTCGCCCCCGATGCGGTTCGCCGGCCCGATCGGGCGGAAGTAGCTGGCGAGGTCGAGCCACGGCAGCCGCGGCAGTTTCGGCGGCATCAGGCTGCGCTGCAGGACGTTCGCGATGTGGGCGCGCTCGGCATAAAGGCGCGCGTTGTCGTATGCGAGCGCCGCGCGGGCGGTGAGATCCTCGAGCACGCCGAGCTCGGCGCCCGAGTGGACGGCGTCGACGCCGACGTGCAGGAACGACACGGTCCCGTGCGTGCGGTGGCGGGCGCTCATCGGGAAGACCGCAGCGGAGCGGTAGCCGACGTCGCGCATGAAGCGCATGTGCTCGTCGCTCTGCGCCGTGTCGTCGAGCGTCGCCTCGTCCGCCTCGACGATCTGCGGTTCGCCGGTCGCCAGCGCCCGCGCGACGGGGTGCGGCCCGTGCAGGTCGAGGGGATAGTCGTGACGCAGCTGCTCGAGCCGTCGCGCGACGCTGGGGTCCAGCGACACCGCGACGGTCTCGATCCGGCCGGCGTGGTCGACGACGTCGATGACGCAGAGCTCGGCGAGCTCCGGCACCGCGGAGCGGGCGATTTTGCGCAGCGTCTGCGAGGGGTCCAGCGAGCTGTCGAGTTTTTTGCTCGCGGCGATCATGAACTGCAGCCGGCGGCGCTGGCGCCTGCTCCACGCGAGCGTGACGTGCAACGCGAAGGACGCGAAGAGCAGTAGCACCACGCCGACGCCCGCGAAGGGCGCGAAGTCGAGCGGGACATCTTCGTAGGCGACCGGCGCGAGGAAGGCTGCGAGCGCGACGAACATGACGAGCAGGAAGCGGCGCGTCGGCTGGAAAGCGGCGGCGTGGCAGACCGCGAAGAAGTAGATCAGCGCGAACGGGCTCTGTGCGCCGCCGGTAGCCGCGCAGAGGACGAGGATGAGGACGATGCCCCATAGGTCGGCGGCGCACGCCAGGCCGAAGCCGACGTGGCCGCTGCGCGCAGCGACGATCAGCGCCGCGGCGGTGATGCAAGCCGCGATCGCGACGCCGATCACGGCGGCGGGAGAGCCCACGTGCGGCGCGAGCGCGGCGGTTGCCGTCAGCGCCGCGCCGACGAGATAGAGCCCGGCCGCGATCATGACGGCCGCGTGTGCTTCGTCGCGGCCGAAGCGCGAAGCCCAGTCGCGACGCCGCAGCGTCAAGTCCCCATTGATCCGTTGTGGCATCGCGCCCCTCGCGCGAGATACGTGGAAAGCCACTGCAGAGCTTACAGGCCGCCTGCCGCCGCCGCGAACGGTGGGCGCCTTGGTCGCGGCGCCGGCCCCCGGGTCCCGGCCGGCGCGGTGAGCGGGAGCGACGGGACTTGAACCCGCGACCTCTGCCGTGACAGGGCAGCGCTCTAACCGCCTGAGCTACGCCCCCGCGTGTCGCGCGAGCTGCTGGCTCGTGCGTGCGCCTAGTATGGCAGGGCGGTGAGGCGCAGCCGCCTCGCTAGGCTTCGGCCAACGAGGGCGTGTAGCTCAGCTGGCTAGAGCACCTCGCTTACACCGAGGGGGTCGCCCGTTCGAGTCGGGCCGCGCCCATCTCCCGACGGAAAATGTCCGACCAGACGCCCCTACGCATCGCCGTGATCGGCTCCGGTCCGGCCGGCTTCTACGCCGCCGGACATCTGCTCGCGGACTCGGACGAACGCTTCGAGGTCGACATGATCGAGCGGTTGCCGACGCCCTGGGGCCTGGTGCGCTCGGGCGTCGCCCCCGACCACCCCAACATCAAGTCGGTGACCCGGGTCTACGAGCGCACCGCTGCACACCCCCGTTTCCGCTTCTTCGGCAACGTCACGTTCGGCGCCGACGTCGACCGCGGGGATCTGCGCGAGCACTACCACGCGATCGTCTACGCGACCGGCTCGCCACACGACCGCCGGCTGGGCATCCCCGGCGAGGACCTGCCGGGCTCGCATGCGGCGACGGAGTTCGTCGGCTGGTACAACGGCCACCCCGACCACACCGATCTCGAGGTCGATCTCGGCCGGGCGGAACGCGCCGTGGTGATCGGCAACGGCAACGTCGCGCTCGATCTCGCGCGCATGCTCGTCCTCGGCGAGGGCGAGCTCGCGCCGACCGACACCGCGAATCACGCTCTGGAGGTGCTCGCGGCGAGCGCCGTCCGCGAGGTCATCGTCGCCGGCCGCCGCGGCCCCGCCCAGGCGGCCTTCACCAATCCCGAGCTGCGCGAGCTCGCCGATCTCGAGCAGGCAGATGTGATCGTCGACGGCGAGGAGCTCGAGAGCGCGCTCGCTGCGAGCGGGCCGCTCGACGACCTCCCGACCATCGCGCGTAAGAACGTCGAGATCCTGCGCGACTTCGCCGCACGCGAGCCGGCCGGGCTCCCGCGACGCGTCGTGCTGCGCTTCCTTCTCTCCCCCGTCGAGCTCGTGGCCGGCGAGGACGGCCACCTCGCGAGCGTCGAGTTCGTGCGCAACGAACTGGTGCCGGGCGCGTCGGGCCTCGCGGCGCAGCCGACCGACGAGCGCGAGCGCGTCGACGCGGACCTGCTGTTCCGCGCCGTCGGTTACCGCGGTGCACCCTTGCCCGGCGTGCCTTTTGACGAGGACCGCGCCGTGATCGCGAACGCCGGCGGACGCGTCGTGGACGGCGGCGGCGAGGTCGTGCCCGGCGAGTACGTCGTCGGCTGGATCAAGCGCGGTCCGACGGGGGTGATCGGCACGAACAAGAAGGACGCCCAGGAGACGGTCAACGCGATGCTCGAGGACCTCGGCGCGGAGCCGCCTCACCGGCCCGCCGACGCGTCGGCGGCGGCGGCGGAGGCGCTGCTGCGTGAACGCCAGCCCGACCTGATCACCTATGAGGGCTGGGAGGCGATCGACAGGCAGGAGCGATCCGCCGGTGAGCGGGAGGGCCGGCCGCGCGTGAAGCTCACGCGGGTCGAGGAGATGCTGCGCGCCGCGGCAGCGGAACGCCCGTAGACGAGCCGGGCCGCGGGCCGCGCGACGTCTGCCACACTGTCGGCCGCTGGGCCCCGTTAGCTCATCTGGTAGAGCGCCGGACTTTTAATCCGGTGGGGCGGGTTCGAGTCCCGCACGGGGCATGCCGCGCCGAACGGCCGTTGTTCAGGCGCCCTTCACGCCACCGAGGATCCGCTGCAACGTCGCGAGATCCTCGTCGGCGAGGTCGTTGAGCGCAGCCGGCGGCGTGCCGAGGATCGCGTCGGCGCGCGCGGCCGCGCGCTGACCCTCGCGTGTCAGCTCGACGACCTTCGCGCGGCGGTCGCTGGCGTGCGGGACGCGGCGCGCGAGACCGCGCGCTTCGAGGTCGTCGACGACGACGGTCGCGTTGGGTGCCTCGATCGTCAGCGCGGCGGCGAGCTCCCCCATCGACATCGGTCCTCGTGCGAGCCTGCGGATCGCCCGGATGCGCCCGAAGCTCAGGCCGAGCGCCTCGGAGGCCTCGCGACGGCGGACGTTGGCGAAGACGACGTCGCAGATCAGGATCCAGACGTCCTGCGCGCTCGCGTGCGCTCCGCCCGCGTTCGCGTCGCGGCGCGGGCTCATCCGGCGGCGCTCCCGAGCACCTCGGGGTTCAGCTCGGCGGCGGTGCGCCGCGCCGTCTCTGTCGCGTGGCGCGAGGTCGCGACGAACCCCAGCACGAGGACGACCGCGCCGCAGCCGGCGAGCAGCCACCAGGCGACGTGGCTCGCGTGCGCGAGGTCGCTGTGCGCCGCACCGCCGAGCGAGGAGGCGACGATCGCGCCCGTGATCGCGACGCCGAGCGTCTGGCCGATCTGGCGCGAGGTCGAGGCGACCGCCGACGCGACGCCGGCCTGCGCGCGCGGCATGCCCGAGACGGCTGCGTTCGTGATCGGCGCGTTGACCAGGCCGAAGCCGAGACCGAAGACCACGTACGCGGCGAACAGCCAGGTGAAGGGCGTGGTCGCGTCGATGCGCGTCAGCGCGAGGCAGGCGACGGTGAGACACGCGCCGGCGGCGACGAGCGGCAGGCGCGGCCCGCGCACCCCGACGATGCGGCCGGAGAACGGCGACGCGATCACCGTCACGGCCGCCATCGGCAGCGTCGCGAGTCCGGCGTGAAGCGGTGAGAGGCCGCGCACGTCCTGCAGGTAGAGGGTGTTCATAAACAGGAATCCGCCGAGCGCGGCGAACGAGGCGACGGCGGTGACGGTCGCCGTCGAGAAGGGAATCGAGCGGAAGAAGCGCAGGTCGATGAGCGGCTCGCGGCGGCGCGGCTCGTAGACGAGGATGCCGACGAGCGCGGCCGCGGCGGCGGCGAATGCGGCGAGGATCAGCGGCGAGCCGAGACCCCGTTTGGGCAGCTCGATGATGCCGAACGTGAGCGTCGCGAACAGCACGATGATGAGGACCTGGCCGACGGGATCAAAGCGCCGCGCTTTGGGCGCGCGTGACTCGGGCACGAAACGCAGCGCGAGCGCGATCGCGGCGAGACCGATCGGGATGTTGATCCAGAACACCGACCGCCAGCCGACGCCGGAGACCAGCAGGCCGCCGACGACGGGCCCGGCGGCCATCGACACGCCGACGGCGGCGCCCCAGACGCCGACGGCCTGCGCACGCTCGCGGCTGTGGGTGAACGTGTTCGTGATGATCGACATCGCGACCGGGTTGAGCATCGAACCGCCGAGCGCCTGCACCATGCGGAACACGATCAGCAGCGCGAGGCTCGGCGCGGTGCTGCACAGCAGCGACCCGGCCGAGAAGACGCTGAGTCCGGTGAGGAAGACGCGGCGGCGGCCGAAGCGGTCGGCGACGGAGCCGGCGAGCATGAGGAAGCTCGCGAGCACGAGCGTGTACGCGTCGATCGTCCACTGCAGGCCCGAGACGCTCGCCCCGAATTCGCGGCCGATCGAGGGGAGCGCGACGTTCACGATCGTTACGTCGAGGCCGACGATCAAGAGGCTCATGCAGCAGATCAGCAGGATCGTCACGCGCCGGCGCCTGCCGAGCTGCTCGATCGGCGTGGCGCCGTGCGAGTGCCCCGCTGTTGCTTGCTGACCAGTCATCATGATGATTTTATAACTAAATTGGCAAGCTGCGATGCACTCCGCGCCGGGCCTGCGCACCGGTCCTCGCCGCGGGCGTGCGACATGATGGGCGCGTGCCCGAGGCGGACATCCAGGTCGTCGTACCGGGCAGCATCGCGGCGCGGGCGCAGCCGACGATCGCCGCCGGCGAGCTGCTGCTCCGCCCTTGGCGGGTGGACGACGTGGGCGTCATCGTCGAGGCGTTCCGCGACGAGGCGATCAGGCGCTGGCACCTCGCCACGATCGACGAGACCGAGGCCGCGGCGTGGCTCGCGGAGCGGGCGGGCCGCTGGCAGCGCGAGTGGGGCGCGGACTGGGCCGTCGAGCGCGGCGGGGTCGTCGTCGCGCGCGTCGGCCTGCGGCGCCTCGACCTCGCGCTCGGCGCCGGCGAAGCCGCCTACTGGACGCTCCCCGCCGCCCGCGGGAGCGGCGTCGCGCCGCGCGCGCTGCGGGCGATGAGCGACTGGCTCTTCACCGAGGCGGGTATGCACCGCGTCGAGCTCGAGCACTCGACGGCCAACGCGGCGTCGTGTCGCGTCGCGCTCAAGGCCGGCTTCTGCGCCGAGGGGACGCGGCGGCGGAGCCTGCTGCACGCCGACGGCTGGCATGACATGCACCTGCATGCGCGCCTGGCGACCGACGCCTGAGGCGCCCCGCTACCAGCAGGGTTCGTAGCGCCGGCCGTTCAGTTCCAGGTTGAAGCGCGCACCCATGATGCCCGCGGCGTCGTCGGCGGCGCAGAAGCGCGACGTCGGCAGCGAGTACTCGGCGTTCAGGACGGGCTTGCCGTGGCGCAGGTAGTCGTCGAAGAGGTCGCATTCGCGGTACTGGTTGCACTGCTCGGTGAGCGCCCCGTCGAAGTACGGCTCGAGCTTCGCGGTCTGTTCGCCGTCGTTCTTCTGCAGCACGTCCATGTGCAGCGAATGGACGGTCCGCGCGATCCACTCGTTGTACGTGAGCTGCTCGGCGGCGGTGATCGGGAAGCCGCTCTTGTTCGCGTACGCTTCGATGTTGTCGGGCTCCACCGCTTCGAAGCCCTTGCTCGCGCACATGCGAAAGCGCGCGCGCATGATCGGGTAGACGACGCGGGCGCGGCGGATGTCGATCCAGCGCTCGCCCGGCCAGCCGTCGCCGCGCCCGAGCACCGACTTCGGGAACTCCTTGTAATCCGGGCGCCAGTTCTCCGCCGTGCCCGCATCGATGTAGCAGACGACGTGAACGCCGCGGCGGTGCAGCGCTGCGACCTGCGCGGCGCTCGTTTCGAAGCCGTCGACGTCGTACATTTCGGCTTGGACGTCGCTACTGAGGCGCCCCTGCAGCTGCCAGTACCACGTCGGGTGAGCCGGCATGAGCCAGCGTCCCTGCGCAGCCGCCGGCGCCAGCGCGAGCAGCGCGAGAGCAAGAAGAGCCGCAGCGAGCCGCAGATGCCACATGGCCTGAAAACCATGTTAGATGCGCCCGTGCAGGCGAACGGCAGAGCGCAGGGCGCCGCGACTACAACCACCGTCGCCTGGTTCGGGCACGCAACCGTCCTGATCGAGATCGACGGGGTGCGGCTGCTCACCGACCCCGTTCTCGGCCGCCGCGTCGGCCCCCTGGTCCGCGTCGCACCGGCCGCGCCGGCGCACGGCCACCTCGACGCGGTGCTCCTGTCGCACCTGCACGCAGACCACGCGGACCTTGCGTCGCTGCGGCGCGTCGCGCGCGGCACGCCGATCCTCGCTCCGCGTGGCGCCGCCCCGTGGCTCGAGCGCCGCGCGCTCGGACCCGTCAACGAGCTGGACGTGGGCGCGAGCGTGAGCTTCGGCGAGGTGCGCGTCGAGGCGACCGACGCGCGCCACGACGGGCAGCGCTGGCGCTACGGCCACCGCGCGGGCTGCGTCGGCTTTCTGGTGCGCGGATCGACGACCGTCTACTTCGCGGGCGACACGGACCTCTTCCCGGCGATGGCCGAGCTCGCCGGGCACGTCGACGTCGCCCTGCTGCCCGTCGCCGGCTGGGGGCCGAGCGTCGGCCACGGCCACCTCGACGCCGAGCGTGCCGCCCGGGCGGCATCGATCATCCGCCCGCGCGTCGCGATCCCGATCCACTGGGGGACGCTGGCGCTGCCCGCGCCGCTGCGCCGCAGAGCGCCGGACGCCGGCGCCGAGTTCGCCGCGCATGCGGCGCGCCTCGCGCCGGGCGTCGAGGTTCGCGTCCTTCACGCCGGCGAGCGCACGGAGCTCGCGCCATGAGCGGACGCCTGCGCGGCCACGCGTGGATGCGCACCGTGATCATCTGGCTCGTCTCAGCGGCGACGCTGTTGCTGCTGAGCCTCCTTCCGGGCACGCTGCACGTCGAAAGCTTCGGCGCGGCGCTACTCGCCGCGGCCCTCATCGGCCTGATCAACGCGCTCCTCTGGCCGCTCGTCCTCGTCGCGGCGCTGCCCCTCACGGTGCTCACGCTCGGCTTCGGTGTCGTCCTGGTCAACGGCGCCGTCGTGCTGCTCGTCGCCGCGATCACGCCGGGCGTGGAAATCGAAACGCTCGCCGGCGGCGTGGCCGTCGCGCTCGTGATGGCGGTCGCGACGACGCTCGTCACCTCGCTGCTCGCGATCGACGACGAGAGCTTCTGGTACCGCAACGTCGTCCAGCGCTACGCGCGCCGCACCGCGCCCGCGGCCGACACGACGACCCCGGGACTCTTCTTTCTGGAGATCGACGGTCTCGCGCACGACGTGCTCGAGCGCGCGATGCGCGACGGCAACGCGCCCTTCCTCGCGAGCCTGGTCCGCGACGGCACTCACACGCTCACGCCGTGGGAGACGGACTGGTCTTCGCAGACGGGAGCCTGCCAGGCGGGGCTGCTGCACGGCGACAACCACAACATGCCGGCTTTCCGCTGGTGGGAGAAGGAGCGCGGCGCCGCGATCGTGACGAACCACCCGCACGACGCCGAAGAGATCGAGCGCCGTCACTCGAACGGGCGGGGGCTGCTGTTCGCCGACGGCGCGAGCCGCGCCAACATCGTCTCGGGCGACGCGCCGTACAGCCTGCTGACGATGTCCACTGCCCTCAACCGCTCGCGCCACGGGCGGATCGGGCGCGACTACTTCGCCTACTTCGCGAGCCCCTACAACGTGATGCGAACGATCGCGCTCGTCGTGCGCGAGTACTTCTCCGAGCGCCGCAGCGCGCGCCGCGCCCGCCGGCGCGACGTGCACCCCCGCATCGAACGCTCGCGCGTGTACGCGCTCGTCCGCGCCTGGGCGACCGTGATCCAGCGCGACCTGCAGGTCAGCGCGCTGCTCGGCGACCTCTACGCCGGCCGGCCGGTCGCGTACACGACGTTCCTCGGCTACGACGAGGTGGCGCACCACTCCGGTCTCGAGCGCCCGGAGACGCTCGCGGTGCTGCACGACGTCGACCATCACATCGAACGGCTCGTACGCGCCGCGCACAACGCGCCGCGCCCCTACCGCTTCGTGATCCTCTCCGACCACGGCCAGTCGCAGGGCGCGACGTTCCGCGACCGCTACGGCGAGACGCTCGAGGAGCTCGTCGACCGCTGCTGCGCAAGCGCCACGGTCGAAGGCCAGCACGGCGACCCGAGCGAGGCGCTCGCGTACCTCGGAGCCTCGATCGGCGAGGTCGCCGCCGGCGACTCGCGCACGGCGCGGGCCGTGCGCGCGGCGGCGCGCCCGCGTAGCGAGGAGGGCGAAGTCCAGGTCGGCGTCGACATGCCGGCGCGGGGCGATAAGGCGCCCGAGGTCGCGGTCCTCGCGTCGGGCTGCCTCGGGCTTATCTCGTTTCCGCGCATCCCGGGGCGCCTCACGCGCGAGCGGATCGACGCGCTTCACCCTGGGCTGATCGAGGGCCTCGCCTCACACGAGGGCATCGGCTTCGTGCTCGTGCGCTGCGCCGGCCGCGGCGGCGTCGCGTTCGGGGCGAAGGGGACGCACGAGCTCGCGACGGGCGCCGTCGAGGGCGAGGACCCACTCGCCCCGTTCGGCGCGCACGCGGCGCGCCACGTCGCGCGCACCGACTCGTTCGACAACTGCCCGGACATCGTCGTCAACTCGGCGTACTGGGTCGACGCCGACGAGGTCGCGGCGTTCGAGGAGCTCGTCGGCTCGCACGGCGGCCTCGGCGGCACCCAGTCACGCCCGTTCCTGCTGCACCCGCGCGAGCTCGGCCTCCCCGACGAGGAGCTCGTCGGCGCCGAACACGTGCACGCCCAGCTGCGCCGCTGGCTCGCCGAACTCGGCCACAGCGAGTACGCGGCTAGTGACGGAAGTGACGGATCCCCGTCATGACCATCGCCGCCCCCGCCGCCTCGACCGCCTGCACCGTCTCCTCGTCGCGCACCGAGCCGCCCGGCTGGATGATCGCGCCGACGCCGGCGTCGAGCGCGATCTGCGGCCCGTCGGCGAAGGGGAAGTAGGCGTCGGACGCGAGCACCGCGCCCCTCAGCTGATCGGGGCGGAACTCGCGCGCCTTCTCGACCGCGATGCGCACCGCGTCGACGCGGCTCATCTGGCCCGCGCCGATGCCGATCGTGGCGCGGTCGGCCGCAATGACGATCGAGTTGGAGCGCACGTGGCGGCAGACGCGCCAGGCGAAGAGCAGGTCGCGCCACTCGGCGTCGGTCGGCTCGCGCGCGCTCGCGACGGTCATGTCGGCGCGTTCCTCGCCGACGGTGTCTCGCGTCTGGACGAGCTCGCCGCCGAGGACGGCCTTACTTTCGAGCGTCTCGCTGTCGCGCGGCCACGCCGCGAGCTCGAGCAGGCGCACGTTCTTTTTCTCCTGCAGCACCGCGAGCGCCTGCTCGTCGAATCCGGGGGCGAGCAGCACCTCGATGAACTGCTGCGCGAGCTCGCGCGCGAACGCGCCGTCGACCGGCCGGTTGACGGCGATCACCCCGCCGAACGCGCTCTGCGGGTCGCAGGCGAGGGCCGACAGGTAGGCCTCGCGGCCGCTGTCGGCGACGGCGCAGCCGCACGGGTTGTTGTGCTTGACGATCGCGCACGCGGGCTCGTCGAACTCCTGCGCGAGCTCGCGCGCCGCACTGAGGTCCAGCAGGTTGTTGAACGAGAGCTCCTTGCCGTGGAGCTGGCGCACGCCGGAGAGCAGGTGCGTCTCGGCGCCGGCGCGGGCGTAGAAGGCGCCCTGTTGGTGCGGGTTCTCGCCGTAGCGAAGCTCCACGACCTTCTCGTGCACCGCGAAGCGCGCCGACGGCAGCGCCTGCTCGTCGCGCGCGGCGAGCCACGTTGCGATAGCGGCGTCGTAGCGCGCCGTCGTGGCGAAGGCCTTGGCGGCGAGGCGGTCGCGCGTCGCGAGCGACAGGCGCCCGGCGTTCGCGGCGAGCTCGGCGCCGACGGCGGCGTAGTCGGCGGGGTCGACGACGACGGCCGCGAACTGGCTGTTCTTGGCGGCGGCGCGGATCATCGTGGGACCGCCGATGTCGATGTTCTCGATGATCTCCTCGTCGCTCGCGTCGCCGCGCGCCAGGGTGCGCTCGAACGGGTAGAGGTTCACGCACACCAGGTCGACGGGCTCGATGTCGTGCTCCTGCGCCGCGGCGAGGTGGGACTCGTCGTCGCGCAGGGCCAGCAGGCCGGCGTAAAGGCGCGGGTGCAGGGTCTTCACGCGCCCGTCCATCATCTCCGGGAAGCCGGTGAAGTCCTCGATCGCGCGCACCGGTATGCCGGACTGGGCCAGCGCGCGCGCCGTTCCGCCCGTGGAGACGACCTCGACGCCGAGCTCGACGAGGGCGCCGGCGAACTCCTCGATGCCCGTCTTGTCGCTCACGGAGACGAGCGCGCGGCGGACCGTCACCTCGCCCGGCGCCGCAGCCTGGACGCTCTCGCGTTGCGCGCTCACCCCGGCAGCGTATCCAGCGGCACGTCGACCTGGATGCGGCGCTCGTTCTCCGCCGAGACGCGGAGCCGACCTTCGGCGGCGAGGCGCACGGCGTCGGTCAGGAGGTCGTGCTCGAGCGGCCTGAGCGCGGCGCGCACCTCCTCCGCGTCGCGCGCATCGGGCAGCTCCAGCGCGCGCTGCAGGATGACTGGGCCGCTGTCGACGCCGGCATCGACGAAGTGCACGGTGACCCCGAACACCTTCACGCCGTAGGCGAGCGCGTCGCCGACGCCGTCGAGCCCCGGGAACGCCGGCAGCAGCGACGGGTGGACGTTGATCACCGCCCACGGGAAGCGGTCCAGGAGCTCGGGGCCGAGCAGGGCCATGTAGCCGGCGAGGACGACGAAGCGGGCGCCGTGCTCCTCGAGCCAGGCGGCGATCGCCGCGTCGCGCGCGCCGCGCCCGTCGTACTCGGCGAGCTCGAACGCCGCGCACGGGACATCCGCGGCGCGCGCGCGCTCGAGGGCGCGCGCGCCCGCGCGGCTCGACGCGACCGCGACGACGCGCGCCTCGCGTCCGTGGACGCGGTCGAGCAGCGCCTGCAGGTTCGTCCCCTCACCGGAGACGAGGACCGCGATCGGCAGCTGCTCCGCCAAAATCAGGCGCGCACCAGCGGGTCGCCGGCCTGCTCGAGCGAGAGCTTGCCGTCGCCTGTGTCGGTGCGCTCGACGGGGTAACGGCCGGTGAAGCACGCGTCGCAGTGCGTGGTCCGATCGGCGCCGACGGCCTCATAGACACCGTCGAGCGAGAGGTAGTGCAGCGAGTCGCACCCGAGCTCGCTCGCGATCTCCTCCACGCTGCGGCCGTGGGCGATCATCTCCTCGCTGGAGGACATGTCGATGCCGTAGAAGCACGGGTGCTTGATCGGCGGGGCGGATATGCGCAGGTGGATCTCGGCGGCCCCGGCCTCGCGCAGCATCTGCACGATCTGCCGCGTCGTGTTGCCGCGCACGATCGAGTCGTCGACGACGACGAGCCGGCGCCCGGCGACGACGTCGGGGAGCGGGTTGAACTTCAGGCGCAGGCCGTGCTTGCGCAGCTCCTGGCCGGGCTGGATGAATGTGCGCGCCACGTAGCGGTTCTTCACGAAGCCGTCGTCCTGGGGCAGGCCGGCCGCGCGGGCCAGGCCGCGGGCCGCGGCGTTGCCGCTGTCGGGAACGGCGATCACCAGGTCGGCCGTCGGGACGGGCGACTCGCGCCAGAGGATCTCGCCCATCCGGCCGCGGACGACCTGGAGCACCTGGCCGTTCATGCGCGAGTCCGGGCGCGCGAAGTAGATGTACTCGAAGACGCAGAACGCGGGCGCCGCCGCGGCGGCGCCGCGCCGGCTGTGCAGCCCGTCCGCGTCGAGCGTCACGATCTCGCCCGGCTCGACGTCGCGCACGAGCTCGGCGCCGATGATGTCGAAGGCGCACGACTCGCTCGCGACGCACCAGCGCTCGCCGTCGGCGGAGCTGAGGCGCCCCAGGGCGAGCGGCCGAAGGCCGTGCGGGTCGCGGAACGCGATCACCTTCTCGCGCGTCATGACCACCGTCGAGTACGCGCCGCGCATGCGTCCCATCGCGGCCTGCACGGCGTCCTCGACGTCGCCGTCGCCGTGCGAGGCGATCAGCGCGGCGATGATCTCGGAGTCCGAGGTGGAGCTGAAGCTGAGGCCCGCCGCGACGAGCTCCTCGTGCAGCTTGAGGGCGTTCACGAGATTGCCGTTGTGCGCCAGCGCGAGCTCCCGCCCGGAGCCGTCGGCGCTCTGCGAGCGGTGCACGGGCTGGCTGTTCTCCCAGGCGTTGGAGCCGGTCGTGGAGTAGCGCACGTGGCCGATGGCGAGGTCGCCGGCCAGCGTACGCAGGTCGTTCTCGTCGAACACCTGGCTGACGAGACCGAGCTCGCGGCGGGTGATTATCTGGCCACCGTGGTCGGCGGATGCGATCCCCGCCGACTCCTGGCCGCGGTGCTGCAGGGCGTATAGAGCGAAGTACGAGAGTCTCGAGACCTCGCGGCCGGGTGCATAGAGGCCGAACACGCCGCATTCGTCGCGGGGCCCGTCGCGCATCACATCTGCACCGTAACAGGGTGCTCCGCGGGCGCTCACGCGAGGACCTCGCAGAGTGCGTTGTGAGCGGCGGCGAGCTCTGCGAGCGTCACCGTCAATCCTTGCGCCCCGGCCTCGACCTCGAGCGCGTCGCCGCCGACGGTGCCGACGAGCTCGACGGGAACACCCGCGAGCTCACCGATCGCGCCCGCCGGGCCGCTGACGAGAAAGCCGCCGCAGCCCTCGCCGAAGAGCGCCGCCTCGTCGCCTGTGAGCTTCACGCGGGCGCCGACGGCGCCCGCGATGCAGCACTCGGCGAGCGCGACCGCGACGCCGCCCTCGGCGATGTCGTGGGCGCTCGCGAGCGCACCGGCGCGCACCGCCTCGCGGACGACCCGTTGCGCGGCGGCCGCGGCGCCGACGTCGGCGTCCGGCAGCCTGTCGGGCAGCGCTTCGCCGCGCAGCCGCGATAGCTCGCTCGCCGCGAGCGACGGCGCGAACGCGCCGACGATCGCGATCGCGTCGCCCTCGGCGGCGAAGGCGAGCGACCCGGCGCGATGCGCGTCGGGGATGAGCCCGACCATGCCGATCACGGGGGTCGGGTAGATCGGCCCCGCGGGCCCCTCGTTGTAGAGCGAGACGTTGCCGCCGACGATCGGGGAGCGCAGCTCACGGCACGCCTCGCCGAGGGCCCTCACCGCTTCGGTGAGCTGCCAGGCGACGTGCCCCTTCTCGGGGTTGCCGAAGTTCAGGTTGTTGGTGGTGCCGAGCGGCTCGGCGCCCGTGGCCGCGAGGTTCGCGGCGCACTCGAGCACCGCCTCGACGGTGCCGCGGTACGGGTCGGCGGCGACGCGGCGGCCGTTGCAGTCGATCGAGACCGCGAGCGCGGCACCCGACGGCAGCTCGAGGACCGCGGCGTCGGCGCTGCCGGGGCGCCGTACGGTGCGCGACTGGACGATCGAGTCGTACTGCTCGTACAGGGGTGTGCGCGAGGCGATGTTCGCGCTCGCGAGCAGCGCGAGCAGCGAGTCGCGCGCACCGGCATCGGCCGCGAGCTGCGCCGGCGGCGCGGCGTACAGCGGCGTCGCCGGGCGCTCTGGCTCAAGCTCGTACAGCGGGCATTCGTCGACGAGGCCCGCGACGGGCATGTCGCCGAGGACCTCGGCGCCGCGCAGCACACGCAGCCGGCCGCCGTCGGTGACGGTGCCGATCCGCGCCGCGGCCAGTTCCCAGCGTTCGCAGAGCGCAAGCACGCCGTCGACGTCCTCGGGACGCGCGACGCACAGCATGCGCTCCTGCGACTCGGACACCATCACCTCGAAGGGCTCCATCTCCGCCTCGCGCAGCGGCACCAGCGCGACGTCGAGGTCCAGGCCGACGCCGCCCTTCGCCGCCATCTCGGCGGCGGAGGACGTCAGGCCTGCGGCACCGAGGTCCTGCAGCGAGACGATCAGGCCCGCCGCGAGGAGCTCGAGCGAGCACTCGAGCAGCCGGCTGCCCTCGAAGGGGTCGCCGACCTGGACGGTCGGGCGCTTGTCCTCGTCGCCCGCGCCGAGCTCGGCGGAGGCCAGCACCGAGGCGCCACCGATGCCGTCGCGGCCGGTCGCCGCGCCGAAGAGGATCACGGCGTTGCCGGGGCCGCTCGCGGCGCTGCGCACGAGCCGCTCGCGCGGCGCGAGGCCGACCGCCATCGCGTTGACGAGGCAGTTGTGCTCGTACGGCGCCTCGCAGTAGACCTCCCCGCCCACGGTCGGCACGCCGACCGAGTTGCCGTAGTGGCCGATGCCGGCGACGACGCGCTCCAGCAGGAAGCGGCTGCGCTGCGAGGTGAGCTCGCCGAAGCGCAGCGAGTCCAGCACGGCAATGGGACGCGCACCGATCGCGAAGATGTCGCGCAGGATGCCGCCGACGCCCGTCGCGGCGCCCTGGAACGGCTCGACGGCGCTCGGGTGGTTGTGCGACTCGACCTTGAAGGCGCATACGAGGCCGTCGCCGACGTCTACGGCGCCGGCGTTCTCGCCGGGGCCGAGCACGACGCGCTCGCCCTCGGTCGGCAGCGTCCGCAGGAGGAGCTTGGAGTGCTTGTACGCGCAGTGCTCGCTCCAGAGCAGGGAGTACATGGCGAGCTCGACCGTGTTGGGCGCGCGCCCCTGCTTCTCGCAGACGAGGCTGTACTCGCTTGCGGTCAGGCCGAGCGCGAGGGCGTCGGCGAGGGCGGGCGGCTCGTCAGGCATCGCCCTCGACGCTCTCGCGCATCGAGCGGAAGAAGGTCAGGCCGTCGGTCGAGCCGCCGACGAGCCCGTCGACGGCGTGCTCGGGATGCGGCATCAGCCCGAAGACGTTGCCGCGCTCGTTGCAGACGCCGGCGATGTCGTGCAGCGAGCCGTTGAAGTTCTCGCCCGCGGCGTAGCGCAGCGCGAACTGGCCGTTGGCGTCCATGCGCTCGAGGGTCGCGTCGTCCGCGTACCAGCGGCCCCACGAGTGCTTCGCCGGGATCGAAAGCAGTTCGCCGATCGTGCAGCCCCGCGTGAACGGGCCGCCGGCATAGAGCACCTCGACGTTGACCTGGCGGCAGGTGAAGCGCAGGTTCGCGTTCGGCAGGAGCGCGCCCGGCAGCAGCTTGGCCTCGCAGAGCACCTGGAAGCCGTTGCAGATGCCGAGCACCAGACCCCCCGACTCGGCGAACTCGATGACGGCGTCCATCGCGGGCGAGAAGCGCGCGATCGCGCCCGCGCGCAGGTAGTCGCCGTAGGAGAATCCGCCCGGGACGATGATCGCGTCGGCGCCGCCGAGGTCGTTGTCGCCGTGCCAGATCATGTGGGCGTCCGCGACACGCGAGGCGGCGGCGAGCGCGTCGCGCTCGTCGCAGGAGCCCGGGAACTGGATGACGCCGAACCGCAACGCGTCAGGACTCGCCGAGCAGCTGGACCTCGTAATCCTCGATCAGCGGGTTGGCGAGCAGCCGCTCGCACATCTCGCCGAGGCGCGCCGGGTCGGCGACGTCGAGCTCGACCATGCGCCCGACGTGGACGTTCACGGCGCCCTGGAAGCCGAGCGCCGGCAGGGCCCGTTCGACGGCCTCGCCCTGGGGATCGAGGATGCCGGCCTTCGGCCGGATCAGCACGCGGGCCCTCACCGGGCCCCGCTGCGCGCAAGCCACGCCGACAGCCGCTCGCCGGTGATCCGTTCGTAGGCCTCGAGGTAGCGGCCGCGCGCGGCCTGAACGACGTCGTCGGGGATCGCGGGCGCCGGCGGCGTGCGGTCCCAGCCGCTCGCGGTCGCCCAGTCGCGCACGTACTGCTTGTCGAAGCTCGGCTGGCCGCGCCCCGGCTCGTAGCCGTCTGCGGGCCAGTAGCGCGAGGAGTCCGGCGTGAGGACCTCGTCGCCGACAACGAGCGGCCGCGCGGGATCGGACTCGTCGATGCCGAACTCGAACTTCGTGTCGGCGAGGATCACGCCACACGAAAGGGCGTGCTCGGCGGCGAAGGCGTAGAGGGCGACCGACGTCGCTGCGACGCGCTCCATCAGCTCGGCGTCGCCGACGAGCTCCGCGGCGCGGGCGAGGTCGATCGCCTCGTCGTGGCCGACGTCGGCCTTCGTGGAGGGAGTGAAGATCGGCTCGGGGAGGCGCTCTGACTCGCGCAGGCCGGCCGGCAGGGCGACACCGGACACTTCGCCGGTCTGCTGGTAGTCCTTCCAGCCCGAGCCGGTGATGTAGCCGCGCACGACGCACTCGACGGGCAGCATTTTCAGCGCGCGGACGGCGAGCGCGCGGCCGCGCACCTCCTGCGGCACGCCGTCGGTCGCCGAGACCATGTGGTTCTGGACGATGTCGCCGGTCCGCGCGAACCAGAAGGCGGAGAGGCCGGTGAGCACGGCGCCCTTGTCGGGGATCGGCGTCGGGTGCACGACGTCGTAGGTGGAGATGCGGTCGCTCGCGACCATCAGGAGGCGCCGCTCGCCGCCTTCGTCGCCGAGGTCGTACATCTCGCGGACCTTGCCGCTAGCGATCAGAGGCAGGTCGTCGATGGCGCTCACGCGGGGCGATGCTACCAGCGGCGCCGGGGACCCTTCAGGCGATCGCGTCCAGGCGCGCGACGATCTCGCCGGCGTGGCGGACGAAGGGCGCGTAGTCGAAGAGCTCGTCGAGGTCGATGCCGGCCGCGCGCGCGTCGCCTTCGAGCAGCGTGCGCAGCTGCACGCGCTCGTCGAACGCGCGCTGCGCGAGCTCCTGGACGGCGCGGTAGGCGTCGTCGCGCGCAAGGCCGCTCTCGACGAGCGCGAGCAGCAGACGCTGCGAGAAGAGCGCGCCGTACGTGAGGTCGAGGTTCGCCCGCATCTGCTCCGCGTCGACGACGAGCGAGTCGACGAGTGCGGTCGCACGGTGCTGCAGGTAGTCGATCAGCGTGGTGGTGTCGGGCAGGATCACTCGCTCGACCGAGGAGTGTGAGATGTCGCGCTCGTGCCACAGCGCGACGTCCTCGAGCGCCGCCTGCGCGTCGCCGCGGAGCACGCGCGCGAGGCCGGCGATCTGCTCAGAGCGGATCGGGTTGCGCTTGTGCGGCATCGCGGAGGAGCCCTTCTGGCCGGCGGAGAACGCCTCGTGCACCTCACGCACCTCGGTGCGCTGGAGGTGCCGGATCTCCGTCGCGAGACGCTCGAGACCGGCGCCGGCGAGCGCGATTGCCTGCACGACCTCGGCGTGGCGGTCGCGCGGCACGACCTGGGTCGAGACGTCCTCGCGTGCCAGCCCGAGGCGTGCGAGGACGCGCGCCTCGTACTCCGGCGAGGTCGCCGAGTACGTGCCGACCGCCCCCGAGACGGCGCCGACGCGCGCCTGCGCGAAAGCGCGCTCGAGCCGCTCGCGGTTACGCTCGGCCTCGAAGGCGAAGCCGGCGAGCTTCACGCCGAACGTCGTCGGCTCGGCGTGGATGCCGTGGGTGCGCCCGACACAGAGCGTGCCGGCGTGCTCGCGCGCGAGCCGCGCGAGCGCCGCGACGAGGTCGCGGGCGCCGGCGACGATCAGCTCACCGGCTGCGGCGAGCTGCAGCGCGAGCGCCGTGTCGAGCACGTCGGAGGACGTGAGCCCGAAGTGGATCCAGCGGCCCGCCTCGCCCGCGGAGGCGGCGAGCACGTCGACGAAGGCGGCGACGTCGTGGTCGGTGACGCGCTCGCGCTCGGCGACCGCGTCGACCGTGAAGCTCGCGCGGCGGACCGCTTCGACGTCGGACTCTGTGGGCCCGTCGGCGCCGAGCAGGAACGGGAGCTCTTCGCACGCCGCCACCTCCACGCGCCGCCAGCACTCCATGCGGGCCTCGTCGGCCCAGATGGCGGCCAGCTCGGGCCGTGTGTAGCGCGCTATCACCTGCCGTCCATTATCGCGCCCGCGCGGCGCCGATCAGGCGCCGATGATCTGCGCAGCGAGGATCGCCGCGTTGCGTGGATTGTCCAGGCCCACGCAGGCGACGGGCACGCCGGGCGGCATCTGCAAGATCGAGAGGATCGCGTCGAGGCCGCCGGCGGCGGTGAGGCGCCCGGAGAGGGGCACGCCGATGACGGGCAGGTCGGTGTGCGCCGCGACGGCGCCCGGCAGCGCGGCGGAGATCCCTGCGCCGGCGATGATGACCTTCAGGCCGCGCATCCGTGCGGCCTTCGCGTATTCGGCGACCTGGTCGGGTTCGCGGTGCGCCGACATCACGCGCACCTCGTGCATGATGCCCCGCTCGGCGAGCTCCGCCGCCGCTTTCTCCATCGTCTCCATGTCGCTCGCGGAGCCCATCACGATGCCCACGAGCGGGCTGTCCACCTGAAGGCCTTCGAGCTCGGCCTCGACCTGCTCGGCCGGGGTTGCCGTCTGGACCTCTTCGCTCACCGCACAAGCATACGGGCCGTCCTACACGGCGGCGATGAAATCGTCGATCGGTATCGCCGAGAGCGTCTCGTAGCGTCCCGTGCCGCGCGAGCCGAGCTCGAGCGAAACGCGCGCCATCGTGCGGTCGTCGGGCGCCTCGACGATCGAGATGAAGTCGACGTTGCCGAGCGTCGCCCATTGCGCCTTGACGCTCGCACCGAGCCGCGCGACCTCGTCGTTGACCTCGCGGATGCGCTCGGGGTTGTTCTTGACCGTCATCACGCCCTCCGGAGTGAGGCGCGCGAGCATCACGTACGTAGGCATCTTTCCCTCCCCGTTCGGCGGTTGCCTGGGCGGCCATCGTCCCACACGCCGCGCGGACGCGCTCAGCGGGGCGCGTCAGGCGACCGCGGCGAGCGCGTCCGCGCGTCCGCCGACTGGCGCCGGCGCGGGCTCCATGAGCCCGCGCCGGTCGAGCGTCACGCTTCCGGTGCCGGCACGGGCGCTTCGTACGCGACGCCGTGCACGTAACAGGGCGCGTCCGAGCTCGCTTCGCCCGTGTAGACGTAGACGTCGAAGTAGAGCGCGGTGCTCGCTCCGACCGCGTAACCGGACACCGTCGCCTGATTGGATTCGTAGTCGGAGCCGAGGCTGAAGTATTTGCCGGCCGCGAACGTGGTGCTCAGCGGTTCGTTGCCGGATTCCAGGCTGTTGTACTCCCAGCTCACGAGCCCCGCGTATTCACCCGCGGTTGTCGAGATGGCACCGAGAGCCGACTCGGCCTTGTTCGCGGACGGTTCGATGCACGACAGTTTCATTTTGAAGCCGCTGCCTTCGAACAGCTGCACTTCATGGTCGAGGTTGTCGGATGAGTAGATCCGCGACAGCTCGGGCGGTGCGCCTTCGGGGCCCGGTTTGCCTTCGCCGCCGGGTTTGCCTTCCGGCCCGGTTTTGCCTTCGGCGCCGCGCGCTCCTTCGACGTTCCAGCGCAGCACCTTTTCGCCGTGGTGGCAGCGCGCGGCGCTCGTGACGAAGCGCAGCACGCCGCTGTGGGCGACGCACGTGGTGATCGTCGCGCTCTTCGAGGCGCCCGTCGCGCGCCGTAGGGCGAGCCTTCGCTCGCCGCGTCTGCAGCTGCGCCGCAGCGTCAGCCTGCCCGAGCGCGCCGCGCAGACGGCGCCGTCCCTGCCCGCGCGGTGCGCGCGGGCGGTGGCCGCGGGCGCTGCTGTCGCGAACAGCGCGAGCGCGCCGACGATGGCGCCCGCGCCGCGGCGCACGCGCATCCAGTCCCGTCTCTTCATGCTTTCCTCCTTCTCCGTGGTGGCGCGGACGGTTACCGCGCCACGGCGAAGGTATTCGATCGCCCGGGTCGGGCGAGGCTAGGACGCGGGTCTGAGAACGATTTCGCCGTCGCCGGCGTCGACGGTCCAGGCGTCCTCCGGCGCGGCGCGCGACGCTATCCGGAGCGCGCCGGCGTCCCGCCGCATCACGTCGGTCGGCCACTGAGAAAGCGCCGCGCGTTCTCGATCTTTCGGCCGCGCGAGGTTGCGCGCCTTCGCGCGCCTCGACCGCAGCGGGGCGCGCGAGTGGCGCGCCCCGCTGCAGCGGCTCAAGCGTCAGTTTTCTTTGTAGAACAGGCTGTTGGTTTCGACCGCGGAGATCGTCCCGCCCGCGACCCGCGATTCGTTCATTTCGTATTCTTGGGTGTTGCATTCGACGCGCAGTTCGTCGTCGAATTCAGGATAAAAAGCCGCCTGGATCACGATTTGACCTTCCGCGAAACCGGTTAACACGACCGGCTTGAAGGCGGCCATGACCATTGCCGCGGAAGCGATGACGTGAAATTCGGGGCCGCCGCGTTCGGGGTATTCTTCGCCGAGGCGACATTCGATTTTCGTCGAGCTTTCCGTAATTTTTTTCGACAGCCCCTGGACCTTTACGACCGCTGTCACTAGGAAGGCGCCGCCGGAGGCTTCGAAGGTCAGCCCTTCGACGTGCTTCCAGGTGCCTTCTTTGAGTGCCGTGGTTTTGTTCGTCGTGATGTAGTAGGCCTTCGACACGCCGTTGCTGCCGGGTGTGCCTTCTTTACCCTGTTTGCCTTCGCCGCCCGGCGGCCCCGCTTCGCCCCGCGGTCCGCGCGGGCCTTCGACCCCCCAGGTCAGCTTTTTTTCGCCGCGCTTGCACCGCGTGCTTCTCTTGACCAGGCGCAGCTGCCCCTTGCGGTTCACGCACGTGTAGATCACTGATCCGCCGCTGGAGGCGCCCCTCGCCCGGGTCACGTCGAGCCGTCGCCCGTGTCCGGTACACGCTCCGTAGCGCATCGTCATTGCGCCGTGGCGGTCCACGCAGATGTTCGCCCGGCGCGCCGAAGCGCCGGCTGGCGCTGCCAGCAATGCGAGCGCGAAGACCGTTCCGCCGACTGCCGCCAAGGCGTGCGCCTTGCGCACATCGATGGTCGTCATCGTTTGCCGTCCTCTCAGTCTCTTCTATGCGGCCGGCTTAGCCGGCCGGCGGCGCGCACATCGTAATTGCTGTATGCGCGATCTGCGCGCGCACATCGACGAACGATCGGCTCGCGACGGCGGCGTTCAGTCGCCGACCGCGTCGAGCACGAGCTCGCCGTCGCCGGCGTCGACCATGACCTCGTCGCCGGTCTTGATCTCGCCCTTCAGGATCGCGAGCGCGAGGCGGTCGACGAGCTGCTTCTGGATCACGCGGCGCAGCGGCCGTGCGCCGTACGCGGGGTCGTAGCCGAGGTTGCCCAGGAGCTCCTCCGCCCTCTCTGTGACGGTGACCGCGACGCCGCGTTCCTCGATGCGCCGCACGACCTGGCGCACCTGGATGTCGACGATCTCCTTCAGCTGCTCGCGGCTCAGCGACTGGAAGGGGATCACGTCATCGAGGCGGTTGATGAACTCCGGTTTGAAGTATTTGGTCAGTTCGGTGCGCAGGCGCGCGTCGGGCGCGTCGAGGTCCACGTCGATGTTGCTCGTGAGGATCAGCACCGTGTTCTTGAAGTCGACGGTGCGGCCCTGCCCGTCGGTGAGGCGCCCGTCGTCCATCACCTGCAGCAGCGTGTTGAAGACGTCGGGGTGGGCCTTCTCGATCTCGTCGAGCAGGATCACCGCGTAAGGGCGGCGGCGCACCGCCTCGGTGAGCTGGCCGCCCTCCTCGTAGCCGACGTAGCCGGGGGGCGCCCCGAGCAGGCGCGAGACGGCGTGTTTCTCCATGTACTCGGACATGTCGATGCGCACCATCGCGTCCTGCGAGTCGAACATGAACTCGGCCAGTGCGCGCGCGAGCTCGGTCTTGCCGACGCCGGTCGGACCGAGGAAGAGGAAGGCGCCGATCGGCCGGCCGGGATCCTGCAGGCCCGCGCGCGAGCGGCGCAGAGCGTCGGAGACAGCGGCGATCGCGTCGTCCTGCCCGACGACCCGTTCGTGCAGGCGCTCCTCCATGTGGACGAGCTTCTCGGACTCGCTCTCGAGCATGCGGCTGACGGGGATGCCGGTCCAGCGCGCGACGACCTCGGCGACGTCGTCGGCGTCGACCTCCTCTTTCAGGAAGACGGGGGCGGCGGCCTCGTGCCCGGCGTCGCCCTCGGCGCTTTCGCTTTCGGCAAGGCGCCGTTCGAGCTCGGGGATCTCGCCGTAGCGCAGTTCGGCCGCGCGCTGCAGGTTCGCTTCGCGCTCGGCGCGTTCGGCTTCGATGCGCAGCTGCTCGAGCTTTTCCTTGGCCTTGGAGACGTCCTGGATCGCCTCCTTCTCGGCCTGCCATTGCGCCTTCATCTCCTGCGAGCGCGCTTTCAGCTCGTCGAGCTCTGACTCGATCGCCGCACGGCGCTCCTTGGAGGCCTCGTCCTTCTCCTTGCCGAGCGAGGTCAGCTCGATCTGTAGCTGCATGATGCGCCGGTCGACCTCGTCGATCTCGGTCGGCAGCGAGTCGATCTCGATGCGGATCTTCGACGCGGCCTCGTCGACGAGGTCGATCGCCTTGTCGGGCAGGAAGCGGTCGGCGATGTAGCGGTCCGAGAGGGTCGCGGCGGCGATCAGCGCGCTGTCCTGGATGCGCACGCCGTGGTGGACCTCGTAGCGCTCCTTCAGGCCGCGCAGGATGGCGATCGTGTCCTCGACCGAGGGCTCGTCGACGTAGACCGGCTGGAAGCGCCGCTCGAGCGCGGCGTCCTTCTCGATGTACGTGCGGTACTCGTCGAGCGTCGTCGCGCCGACGGCGCGCAGTTCGCCGCGCGCGAGCATCGGCTTGAGCAGGTTCGCGGCGTCGACGGAGCCCTGCGCGGCGCCCGCGCCGACGATCGTGTGGAGCTCGTCGAGGAAGAGGATGATGCGCCCCTCGGCCTCCGAGACCTCCTCGAGGACGCCCTTCAGGCGCTCCTCGAACTCGCCGCGGTAGGAGGCGCCGGCGACGAGCGCGCCCATGTCGAGCGCGATGACGCGGCGGTCGCGCAGCGAGTCGGGGACGTCGCCGTCGACGATGCGCTGCGCGAGGCCCTCGACGATCGCGGTCTTGCCGACGCCGGGGTCGCCGATCAGCACGGGGTTGTTCTTGGTGCGGCGCGAGAGGACCTGGATCACGCGGCGGATCTCGTCGTCGCGACCGATGACGGGGTCCAGGCGGCCCTGCTCGGCGATCTCCGTGAGGTCGCGGCCGAAGCGCTCCAGGGGGCTCTGCTGCTCCTCCTGCGGCGGGGCCTGGGCGGGGTTAGCGGCCATCGTCCCGCCTTGTGCGGGCGTTCTTGAAGGGCGAGCGCGCATCGGCTGCCCGCACGAGCGAGGTGCCGCCACGGTAGGGCACGGCGAGCTCGGCGCGGAACGAGCGGCGCACGCCCTCGAGCTCCTCGCTGAGACGGACCTGGCTTTCGAGCGCCTCGAGCTCGAGCTCCTCGATGCGCCGGTGCATCTGCTCGATCTCCTCCTCGAGCGCGAGGACGCGCTCGACGCCGGCGAGGTTCAGGCCGAGGTCCGCGGTCATGGATTGGATGCGCCGCAGCTGCTCCACGTCGCGCTGAGAGTAGAGCCGCGTGCCCTTCGGCGAGCGCTGCGGTTCGATCAGTCCACGCGCCTCGTACATGCGCAGCGTCTGGGGATGCATGTCGGCGAGCTGCGCGGCGACGGAGATCATGAACACGCCGCGGTCGGTCTCGACTTCGACGCGCGTGACCGTCGGCGACTTCGCGCGCCGCGCCGGCGCCTTGCGGTCTTCGCGCGCGCTCACGACGCGCCTGCCCCCTGCGCGCCCTCGAAGAGGCCCGCGCGCGGGTCGCCCGAGGCCCGCGAGAGCTGGTCGAGCGCCTCGCGCTGCTCGTCGCTGAGCTCGCTCGGGACGTTGATGACGTAGCGGTAGCGGATGTCGCCCCTGCGGTCGGGGGCGCCGAGCTTGGGCGGGCCCTCGCCGCGGAGGCGCTGCACGGTGCCGTGCTGGGTGCCCGGTTTGACGCGCAGCGTCTTGGAGCCGTTCAGCGTCGGCACCTTGACGTCGGCGCCGCCGACGGCCTCGGCGATCGTGAGCGGCACCTCGACTTCGAGGTTCTCGCCCTTGCGCTTGAAGACGGGCGACGGCGTCACGTGGGTGATCAGGTAGAGGTCGCCGGGCGGCCCGCCGCTGCGGCCGCCTTCGCCCTTGCCGGCGATTCGCACGCGGCTCCCCTCGCGGACGCCGGCGGGGATGTTCACGCGCAGGCGCTTGACGGTGCGCACGGCACCGCTTCCCGAGCAGGTCGGGCAGGGGTCCTCGATGATCGTGCCGGCGCCGCCGCAGCGCGAGCAAGGCTGGGAGATCGAGAACATCCCCTGGCCCTGCGTCTCGATGCCGCGGCCCTCGCAGCGGGGGCAGACGACCGGTGTCGTGCCGGGCTTTGCACCCGTCCCGCCGCAGGTCGGGCAGGTCTGGTGCATCGGCAGCTGGAGCGGCACCTGTGCCCCCGAGATCGACTGGTCGAACGTGATCGAGACCTCGGCCTCGAGGTCGGCGCCGCGTTGCGCGCGCGTCGCGGTGCGCGTGCGGCGGCCCGCGCCCGCGCTGCCGAAGAGGTTGGAGAGGATGTCGCCCATCGACGCGGAGTCGAAGTCGAATCCCTGGAAGCCGCCGAAGCCGGCGCCCTGACCGGGGGTCGCGAACGAGCCGGTGCCCGTGTCGTACTGGCGGCGCTTGTCGGGGTCGCCGAGCACGTCGTAGGCCTGCCCGATCTCCTTGAAGCGGGCCTCGGCGTCCTTGTCGCCCTGGTTGCGGTCGGGGTGATACTTGCGCGCGAGCTTGCGGTAGGCCTTCTTGATCTCCTCCTGCGAGGCCTTCTTGTCGACCCCGAGGGTCTTGTAGTAGTCGTCGCCGCGCGCCATCGTGCCTAGGCCGCCACCACGACGCGAGCGGGCCTGATGACGACCTCTCCGCTGCGGTAGCCCGACTGGTAGACGTCGAGCACCGTGCCGCTCGCGCCGGGGTCGGGGGCGGGCGCGGTCGCGACGGCCTCGTGCAGCGTCGGGTCGAACTGCTCGCCGAGCGGCGAGAAGGCGACGATGCCGGCGCGGCCGAGCGCCGCGACGAGCTCTTCGCGCACGAGGCGCACGCCCGTCAGCAGCGGGTCGTCCTGGTCGGCGTGGTCGATCGCGCGGTCGAGGTTGTCGAGCGCGGGCAGCAGCTCGCGCGCGAGCTCGGCGCCGCCGCGCTGGCGTGCGCCCTGCAGGTCGCGCGACACGCGCCGCTTGTAGTTCTCGAAGTCGGCCTGCGTGCGCTGCGCGAGCGCGAGGTACTCGTCGCGCTGCGCCGCCACGTCGACGTCGGCGTCCTGCGCGACTGGCCGCTCGTCGGTGCCCGTCGCGGCCCCGGCGCCGTCGGCCGGGACCGGCCCGCTGGCCGGCCCCGTCGCGGCGGCGATGGTCTCCTCGCGCCCTGCGCTGGCGTCCTGGTCGCTCATCGCGCGGCTACTCCGTCGGCTCGTCGACTACCTCGGCGTCGACGACGTCCTCGTCGTCGCCCGAGGTCTCGCCGCCCGCCGCACCGTTCTGCGCGGCCTGCTCCTGCGCGCGCTGGTAGACGGCCTCGGAGACGGCGTGGAACGCGGTCTGCAGCGCCTCGGCGCGGGCGTTGATCTCGTTCGCGTCGTCCGACTCGAGCACCTCACGCACGCTCTTGACGGCGTCTTCGATGCGGCTCTTGGAGTCCGCGTCGACGCTGTCACCGAGCTCGGTGAGCTGTTTCTCGGCCTGGTAGGCGGCGTTCTCAGCGTTGTTGCGCGCCTCGGCGAGCTCGCGTGCGCGCCGGTCGTCCTCGGCGTGGGTCTCCGCGTCGCTGACCATGTTTTTGATCTCCTCGTCGGAGAGCCCGGAGCCGGAGCGGATCTCGATCTTCTGCTCCTTGCCGGTGCCGAGGTCCTTGGCGGAGACGTTGAGGATGCCGTTGGCGTCGATGTCGAACGCGACCTCGACCTGCGGGATGCCGCGCGGCGCCGGCGGGATGCCCGTCAGCTGGAACTTGCCGAGCGACTTGTTGTACTGCGCCATCTCGCGCTCGCCCTGCAGGACGTGGATCTCGACCGACGGCTGGTTGTCCTCGGCCGTCGAGAAGACCTCCGCCTTGCGTGTCGGGATCGTCGTGTTGCGTTCGATGAGCTTGGTCATGACGCCGCCCTTGGTCTCGATGCCGAGCGTCAGCGGCGTGACGTCGAGCAGCAGGACGTCCTTGACGTCGCCGGCGAGGACGCCGGCCTGGATGGCGGCGCCGACGGCGACGACCTCGTCCGGGTTCACGCCGCGGTGGGGCTCCTTGCCGGTCAGCTCCTTGACCTTCTCCTGCACGGCCGGCATGCGCGTCATGCCGCCCACGAGGACGACGTGCTCGATGTCCTTGACGCCCTTGCCTTTGGCGTCGTCGAGCGCCTGGCGCACCGGGGCCACGACGCGGTCGAGCAGGTCCGACGTCAGTTCGGAGAGCTTGGCGCGCGTCAGGCGCGTGTCCAGGTGCTTGGGGCCCGAGGCGTCGGCCGTGATGAACGGCAGGTTGATCTGTGTCTCCTGCGTCGTTGAGAGCTCGATCTTCGCCTTCTCGGCGGCCTCGTAGAGGCGCTGAAGCGCCATCGGGTCGGCGGCGAGGTCGATGCCCTGCGAACGCTTGAAGTCCGCGACGAGCCAGTCGACGATCGCCTTGTCGAAGTTGTCGCCGCCGAGGTGGTTGTCGCCGGCGGTCGACTTGACCTCGAAGACGCCGTCCCCGATCTCGAGCACGGAGACGTCGAACGTGCCGCCGCCGAGGTCGAAGACGAGGATCGTCTGGTCGCTCTCCTTGTCGAGTCCGTAGGCGAGCGACGCGGCGGTCGGCTCGTTGATGATGCGCTTGACGTCAAGGCCCGCGATCGTGCCCGCGTCCTTGGTCGCCTGGCGCTGGTCGTCGTTGAAGTACGCGGGGACGGTGATCACTGCCGAGTCGACGGTGTCGCCGAGGTACGCTTCCGCGTCAGCCTTGAGCTTCTGCAGGATCATGGCCGAGATCTCCGGCGGCGAGTGCTGACCGTCGGAGACTTCGACGCGCGCGTCGCCGTTGGGGCCGGCGACGACCTTGTAGGGGACGATCGCCTCCTCCTCGCGCACTTCGGCCTCCTTGCGGCCCATGAAGCGCTTGATCGAGAAGATCGTGTTCTGGGGGTTGGTGACGGCCTGGCGCTTGGCGACGGTGCCGACGAGGCGCTCGCCGGAGGGCGCGATGGCGACGACGGACGGCGTGGTGCGGCCGCCCTCGGCGTTCTCGATGACGGTCGGCTCGCCGCCCTCGAGGACCGCCATGCACGAGTTGGTCGTGCCCAGGTCGATTCCGATGGTCTTGGCCATATCTAGCTCCTTCTCACAGTGTTGCTGCGTGCACGCATGTAAAATCTAAGCGTCATTATTGCAGATCTTCGTCGGCGACGCAAGCCCGTTTCTCGGGGTTTTTGGCCTTTTGCGGCGCTCTCCGCGTACCCGCACACGGCCGCGCCGACGCGCCGGCGGCGTGCGGCGCGGTGGCGCACCGCCGGCGCCCGGGGCGGCCCTGCGCGCCCTCGCGCGGGGAGGGGGTCGCGATCCGCGTGCAACGGCGCTACTTTTCGGGTATGAGCGCGACCGAGTTGGCACCGGTCAAGCCAAGACTGCGGGGTGTGAGTCACACCTACGCGTTCTTCGGTTCGCTCGCCGCCGGCGCCGCGCTGATCGTCGCCGCCTCCGGCGGCCGGGCGCGCGTCGCGATCGCAGTCTACGCGGTGACGGTCTCCGGACTGTTCGGCACGAGCGCGCTCTACCACCGCGTCACCTGGCGCCCGGCGACGCGCCGCTGGATGCGGCGCCTGGATCACTCGATGATCTTCCTCCTGATCGCGGGGACGTACACGCCGATCGCGCTGATCGCGCTGAAGGGGTCGCTCGCGACGCTGATCCTCATCCTCGTCTGGGCCGGCGCGCTCGGCGGCATCATCTTCAAGCTGCTGTGGATCGACGCGCCGAAGTGGCTCTTCGCGGCGATCTACATCGCGTTCGGCCTGATCGGCGCGGCGGCCTTCGGCGAGCTGCCCGCCGCGATCGGCTGGCTCGGCGTCGCTGGGCTCGCGCTCGGCGGCGCGCTCTACGCCACCGGCGCCGTCATCTACGCGGCGGGGCGGCCGAACCCGGCGCCGCGCGTCTTCGGCTACCACGAGATCTTCCACGTCCTCGTGATCTGCGCCGCCGCGGCGCACTACGCCGTGATCGCGTTCCTGGTGCTACCCAAAGCCTGACGCAGCCACGGGCACATCCGTGCGAGCGCGCAACGCTCGCACTCCGGCGCGCGCGCGTGGCAAAGGCGACGGCCGTGGCGCAGCATGTTGACGTGCAGCTCGAGCGCCGCGCCGGCCGGCGTCAGGGCCAGCATCTCGTCGTGCTGCTCCGCGAACGGTGCGCCCGGCCGCAGCAGGCCGAGCCGCGTGCCGACGCGAGAGACGTGGGTGTCGACGGGCACGTCCTGCGCGCCGAAGCTGAAGAGCAGCACGCAGGCCGCCGTCTTACGCCCCACACCGGGAAGCGCCAGGAGCTCGCCGCGCGCGTCCACGAGGGCCTCGCGGGCGAGCCGGTCGAGCGAGACCGGGCCGCGCGGCGCGATCGCGCGCAGGATCGCCTGGATGCGCGCCGACTTCACGCGCGAGATGCCGCCCGGCCTGATCGCCTCCTCGACGGTGGCCGCCGGGGCGTCGCGCACCTGCTCCCAGGTCGGCAGGCGCTCGCGGAGCCGCGCGTACGCGACGTCACGGTTGCGGTCGTTCGTCGACTGCGAGAGGACGGTCAGGACGAGCTCCGAGACGGGGTCGCCGTGCGGCGCCATCACGGGCACGCCGTACATCTCGCGCAGTCGCGCGCGGATCCGCTCGACGCGCTCTCGCGAAGGTGCTCGCCAGTCGCTGCGACGGCCCGCCATCGCGGCCACGGTAGCGCCGGTATGCTCGCGGCGATGCGCCGGGTCAGGCCGATGAGCGCCGAGATCGCGGGTTTGCGCACCGTCTGGCTGCAGGCAGACAGCGACGCGACACCGACGCTCTACGTGCACGGCGTGCCCTCGGCCGGGTTCGAATGGCGCGAGTTCCTGCGCCGCGGCGGGGGGCTCGCCCCCGACCTTCCGGGCTTCGGCCGCTCCGCGAAGGACGACTCGTTCGACGTCTCGATCGCCGGCTACGGCACCTTCATCGAGGCTTTCGTCGACGCGCTGGAGCTCGAGCGGATCAACCTCGTCGTGCACGACTGGGGCGCCGTCGCGCTCGCCTTCGCGCAACGCCGGCCTGAGCGGATAGAGCGCCTGGTCCTCGTCGACGCGGTACCGCTGCTGCCCGGCTACGCGTGGCACCGCACGGCGAAAATCTGGCGCACGCCGCTGCTCGGCGAGCTCTCGATGGCGGCGACGACGCCGACGGTGACGCGGCTTCTGACGCGCGAGTCCAACGTGACGCCCGGCCCGCTGCCCGAGAGCTGGCTGCAGGAGGCGCTCTCCACGCTGGACTCCGGCACGCAGCGCGCGATCCTGCGGCTTTACCGCTCCGCGCCGCCGGACGCGCTCGCAGCCGCCGGCGAGCACCTCGCCGCGATCGGCGCGCCGGCGCTCGTCATCTGGGGCGAGCGCGACCCCTACCTGCCGCCGCGCTTCGCGCGCGACTACGCCGCCGTGCTCGGCGCCGAGCTCGAGCTGCTCGACGCGGGCCACTGGCCGTGGCTCGACCGCCCCGAGGTGATCGACCGCGTCGTCGCTTTCGTGAACGGCGCGCCCGCCGCGGGCGAGATCCCCCCACGCGCGGCCGCGGAGCACATAGATTGAGGGCCGTGAGCGTCACTGGCGATGGCCGCTAGCAGCCCGCGCGGGACAAGACCGCGCGCCGGCGAGCGGCGCCGCGCGCCGATCGGCGCGGGCGAACGGCGCGAGCTCGTCCGCAACCGCCTGATCGAGTCGCGCCTGACACCCAACGCGATCTCGATCACGGGCCTGATCCTGAACCTCGTCGCCGCGGGACTGGTCTGGGAGCAGTACTTCTTCCTCGGCGGCATCGCCTTCATCGTCGGCTCCGTGATGGACACGCTCGACGGGCGCTACTCGCGCATGTCCGGCAAGGGCACGCCTTTCGGCGCGTTCCTGGACTCGACGCTCGACCGCATCGAGGAGGGCATCGTGCTCGCCGCCGTGTGCGGCTACTTCGCTCTGCACGGCGAACGGCTCGCCGCGGCCGCCGTCGTGATCGCCGTGCTCGCGTCGCTGATGGTCAGCTACACGCGGGCGCGCGCGGAGGCGCTCGGCGTCGAGTGCAAGGTCGGCATTGCGACGCGGCCCGTGCGCGTCGTGATCCTCGCGATCGGCCTGCTCTTCGCGAAGGGCGCGTCGCTCGGCTCGTTCGAGCTGCTGCGACCCGCCGTGTACGTCCTCGCCGTGCTCTCCGTCGTCACCGTGATCCAGCGCATCGACCACGTGCGCCGGGCGCTGTCGGTGTGACCAGCGGCGCGCGGCGGGGTAACCTGCCCTGGGGCAAGAGCGCCCCCGAACGCCGCCGCGCCCCGCGCAGGGCGAAGGCGCGAGAACCTTCCACCGGGCGCGCGCGCCCCTCGCAAAGGAAACTCACCCCGTGACAAACGAGAACTCCAGCGCGCCGGCCAACGGCGCGGCAAAGAACGGAGCGGTCGCGACGAACGGCGTCGCCCGCTACAAGGACGACAAGGTCCGCGTCGCGATCATCGGCGTCGGCAACTGCGCGTCGGCGTTCGTGCAGGGCGTCCACTACTACCGTGACGCCGACCCCGCCGAGCGCGTGCCCGGCCTGATGCACGTCGACCTCGGCGGCTACCACGTCCGCGACATCGAGTTCACGGCCGCGTTCGACATCGACGCCGCGAAGGTCGGCAAGGATCTCGGCGCAGCGATCTGGGCCGGGCAGAACAACACGATGCGCTTCGCCAAGGTGCCGCGCAAGCTCGGCGTCACCGTTCAGCGCGGCATGACACACGACGGCCTCGGCAAGTACCTCAAGGAGAAGATCAAGAAGGCGCCCGGCGAGACCGCCGACATCGTGCGCATCCTGCGCGAGACGCACACCGACGTCGTCGTGTCCTACCTGCCGGTCGGCTCGGAGGACGCGACGAAGTGGTACGTCGAGCAGGTGCTGGAGGCCGGCTGCGGCTTCGTCAACTGCATCCCCGTCTTCATCGCGCGCGAGCCGTACTGGGACCGGCGCTTCAAGGCGGCGGGGCTCCCGATCGTCGGCGACGACATCAAGTCGCAGGTCGGCGCGACGATCGTGCACCGCACGCTCGCGCGGCTCTTCGACGACCGCGGCGTGCGGATCGTGCGCACCTCGCAGCTGAACGTCGGCGGCAACATGGACTTCTACAACATGCTCGAGCGCGAGCGCCTCGAGTCCAAGAAGATCTCGAAGACGAACGCCGTCACCTCGATCATGGACGAGAAGCTCCCCGCGGACGACATCTACATCGGCCCGTCGGACTACGTGCCGTGGCTGACCGACCGCAAGTGGGCGCACATCCGCGTCGAGGGCCAGGCCTTCGGCGACGTGCCGCTCAACGTCGAGCTCAAGCTCGAGGTGTGGGACTCGCCGAACTCCGCGGGAATCGTGATCGACGCGGTGCGCTGCTGCAAGCTGGCGCTCAACCACGGCGTCGGCGGCCAGCTCGACGGCCCCTCCTCCTACCTGATGAAGTCGCCGCACAACCAGCGCCCCGACGACCAGGCGCGCCGCGACACCGAGCGCTTCATCGCCAGGCACGCGGGGCGGCCGGGAACGCGGCCGGCCGGCCGCCGCGCGCGGGCCAAGAGCGCGGCGCGCTAACGCCGCCACGCCGGCCGGCGATGAGCGAACGCCTCTCGATCGCCCACGTCAGCCCCTATCCGTGGGAGGACGCGGGGGAACTGTCGGCGCACGTCCGCAGCGTCGCGGGCGAGCTCTCGCGGCGCGGCCACCGCGTGCTCGTGCTCGCCCCGTCGCGTTCGGCGGACCAGGTCCGTGAGACGCGCCGCGTGGTGCGCGCCGCCCGCGCCGACGCGGCCGTGCTGCTCGACGGCACCGACGGCGGGCTGCCGCGCGCGCTCGCGGTCGGCGAGGTGCTCGACGTGCTGTCGACGCGCCGGCAGTCGCTCGCGCTGGACGTCTCGCGGACGGTCGAGGAGATCCTCGCGAGCGTCCCGCTCGACGTCGTGCACGTCCACGACCCGTTCGCGCCGAGTACCGCGAACGCGGCGCTGCGCTTCTCGCGCGCGCTGAACGTGGGCTCGTTCCACGCGTCCGGCGAGCGCGCGCTGTCGGCGACGATCGGCCGGCGGCTCCAGGAGGGGCTCTTCGGGCGCCTCGACGCGCGCACCGTGAGCCGCGACGGCGCCGCCGCGGAGCTCGCGCGCCTCTTCGGCGGCGAGTACGTGCTCGTCCCCGATGACGAGCACGCCGCCGCGCGCTACGAGGAGACCTACGCGCGGCTCGCGGCACGCCGCCACGACGGCGCGGGAGCAGCCGACGTCGCGGCACGGCTCGCGGCACGGCCGCTGATCGACGTCGACCTGCACATGCACACCGACCACTCCGGCGACTGCGAAACGCCGGTCGAGGTGCTGCTCGCGACCGCCGCCGAACAGGGCCTCGGCGCGATCGCGGTCACCGACCACAACGAGATCAGCGGCGCGCGCGAGGCGGCCGCCCTCGCGGACCGCTTCGGCGTGAAGGTGATCGTCGGCGAGGAGGTCAAGACGAGGAGCGAAGGCGAGGTGATCGGCCTCTTCCTGCGCGAGCTGATCCCGCGCGGGCTGACGCTGCGCGCGACGATCGACGCGATCCGCGCGCAGGGAGGGATCGTGTACGTGCCGCACCCCTTCGACCGCATGCACGCCGTCCCCGACTACGAGCACCTGCTGCCCGTGATCGACGACGTCGACGCGATCGAGATCTTCAACCCGCGCGTCGCGCTCAGCTCGTTCAACGAAGAGGCCGCGCGCTTCGCCGCCAAGTACCGCATCACCGCCGGCGCGGGGTCGGACTCGCACGTCGCGCAGGGGCTCGGCACCGTGCGCATCCGCATGCGCGACTTCGATGGCCCCGCCGAGTTCCTGCAGTCGCTGCGCGAAGCGGACATCCTCACGCGCTCGGGCACGCTGCTCTACGTCCAGGCGCTGAAGTTCCTGCAGACGAAGGCCGCGCCGCCGGCGGCCCGACGCGCGAGCAAGGCGCGCCGCGTGCGCCGCGTCGGGCGGCGCCAGCGCCGCTCGGGCCTCTAGGCGCGGGCGCAACGCGGGCGCAAGGTACGCTGCACCGTCAAGGAACCGTGTCGGTGCCGTCAAATCCATCGGGGCCGATGCCCGTGACCGACGACGAGATCCGCGAGAAGTACCTCGAGCGCGCGATCCGCGAGCTCAACGCGTTCACGCGTTCGCTGCAGGCGTGCCCGCACTGCCCGCGCGGGAACGTGATGCCGGTGCTCGGCTCCGGTCACCCGCAGGCCGACATCATGCTGCTGAAGTTCTCCGCGCAGCCCGCCGAGGTCGAGGAGGGCGTCGCGTTCTACGGCCGCGCGGGCGGCGCGCTGATGAAGTCGCTGCGGGGCCTTTCGATCGACCCGCTCGCCGTGTACGGCACGCTCTGCGCGAAGTGCCCGCAGTACGACGGTTCGCTCGCGGAGGCGGGGTGCGTCGGCCGCGTCGTCGAGGAGATCGCGATCGTGCAGCCGCGCATCATCGTCGCGATGGGCGAGGACGCGCTCGCCGCGCTCGCCGCGATGGACGTGCCGCTCGCGATGGACGTGCGCCGCGAGTACGGCGTCGTGCAGCAGTTCACACCGTCGATCGAGCTGCTGTTCACGCCCGACATCGACGCCTCGCTCGACGAGCAGGAGTCGAAGCGTGCGTTCTGGGCCGCGTTCCGCGCGCTCGGCGACTGGTACGCGGCCCAGCCGCCGTACTGACGGCGCTCAGGCGAGCTCGAGCAGCGGGAAGGCGCGGTGCCGCCGCGGCGGCACGAGGAAGTTCTGGCGGCGCGTGGCGGTGATGAACCGCTCCAGCCCGACGTTTTCTTCGGGCACGCCGAAGCGTTCGACGAGGTCGTCCGAGGCCTGGCTTTCGCGCATCGTCTGGAAGAACTCGGCGGTCGGCACGAAGATCGAGAACTGCAGCTTGGGCTGCGCCGTCCCGTCGGGCACGTCCATCGCGTCGAAGCCGGGCCCGTCGGCGCGGATGTGGAGCGGGTCGTGGTTGAACGCGCGGCTCACGCGCTGCAGCGCCGTCGTGTGTCCGAGGTGGCGCGCGCCGTCGAACGTGTCCTGGGCCTCGGCTTCGGTTTCGGCGGCGCTTGTGCCGTCGAACGTGTTCTTGATCGCCGCGGGCCCGCCGCCGTTCGTGAACTGGTCCGCGTAGCCGGTGTTCGGCACCGGGTTGGCGCGGAACATCGCCGCGCAGCGGCGCACGTACGTTTCCCCGGGCCGTTCATAGAACTGGCCGAGGTCCTGGATCACGTGCGAGAGGTGCATGATCGACGCCTTGGCGAAGTAGTTGCGGCTCGTGGCGTTCGTGAAGTGCGCGGTGGCGTTGCCCTCGAACGTCGTCACGGCCGGCGCGCCGGCGGAGCCGAGCTGCTGGTCCATGAAACCCATCCACATCGGCGAAACGGGATTGACGGTCTGCGCGTACGGCAGGCCTTCTTCTTCGGCGACGCGGCGCGGCAGCCCCTGCTGGTTGAACATCAGCCGCCGGGAGGTGACGTCAAAGAGGCCCTCCAGGCCCGACGCCGGCGTCGCCTTGCCGGCGAGCGTCGTGGCGCCTTCGAAGAGCCAGGAGACTATTTCGTCGATGTTTGCGCTGGAGTCGCTGCGCAGCGCGAGGACGACCTCGTTGGACTCGATCGCGACCGGCACGTTGAACGTGCGCTTCTTGACGCCGGGGTTCAGCGGCGAGACGTCGGTCGGCGCCGGGACGGCCTCCTCGAGCGGGTAGCGCGAGGGGTCCGAGGAGAGCCGCGGCATGTTCGCGGAGACGAGCGAGCCCGTCATGCCGCCCGGGAGCCGTTCGAAGTACGGGATGCCGTAGGCGACGGTCAGGAACACGCCGCTCGGCGTAAACGGGTAGACGGACTCGACCTTCGTCAGCGCGGCGGCGAGCGCTTCCTGGTCGGTGCTCGTCGGGGTGCGCGCGAGCGTCGCGGTGAGGAAGACGGTGTAGACGGGCGCGAAGCGGACGCGGACGCCTTCAACGCTCACCGGCGACTCGAGGTACTTTTCGATCTGGTACTGGATTTCCGGCAGCGCGCCCTTCGCCGCTGCGGCGCGCGCCGGCGCGAACGCGAAGAGGTCGAGCGCGCCGAGCGTCGACGCGGCGAGACCGAGCGTCGCGGCGCGCTTGACGGCCGTGCGCCTCGTGAACGCGTCTGTGTCCGTGGCCCTTCGCTCCCCCCGGGCCGCCTCCCTGCGGCAACTCATGCAGTCGATGATGCCATACGACCGGCGCGGCTCACGACGGTAGAAACCGGCTGCCCGCTAGGGCGTCAGGACGATCTTGCCGAGCTTGCCGCCGGCCGCGAAAAGGTCGTAGGCCCGCGGTGCCTCGTCGAGCGCCAGCGCCGCCGCGACGGGGACCTCGAGCAGGCCCCGCTCGAAGTTCGGCAGCACGTCGCGTTCGAGGGCGCGCGCCGTGAGCGCCTTCTCCTCGAGCGGCCGCGGCCGCAGCGTCGAGCCGTGGATGCGCCCGCGCGCGCCCATCAGCGCGAGCATGTTCAGCTCGAACTTCGCGCCGGCGCCCACGCCGATCACGCAGATCCGCCCGCCGGTGGCGAGCGCCGCGACGTTCGCCTGCATGTTCGGCGCCCCGACGAGCTCGAGGATCACGTCGTAGGGGCCGGCGCCGGCGAAGTCCTCGGGTGCGATGACGGTCGCGCCGAGCTCCGCGACGGCGCCGCGGCATGCCTCGTCGCGCACGGTCGCGGTCACGCGGGCGCCCGCGACCGTGGCGAGCTGGATCGCGGCCGTGCCGACGCCGCCGGCGCCGCCGTGGACGAGCACGCGTTCGCCGCTCGCGAGGCCGGCCTGCGTGAAGAGCGCGTCGTGGGCCGTCGTGAACGTCTCCGGCAGGCCGCCCGCGGCGCCCCAGTCGAGCGCCGCGGGGACGGGCATCAGCTGGCGCTCGTGCACGACGGCGAGCTCCGCCTGCCCCGCGCCGCCGACGATCGCCATCACACGGTCGCCGACGGCGAAACGCGTCGCGCCGTCGCCGAGCGCGGCGACCTCGCCCGCGAGCTCCATGCCGGGGATGTCGGCGGGGATGCCCGGCGGCGGCGGGTAGAGCCCGCGGCGCTGCATCATGTCGGCCCCGTTCAACCCCGCGCCGCGGACCCGGACGAGCACCTCGCCGGCGCCGGCGCACGGGTCTTCGCGCTCGGCGACGACGATCTCGCCGTCGCTGATCGTCACGGCACGCATCGCAGCGAGACTACCCGTGGCTGCCGCGTTCGAGCAGCGCGACGCACTCGATGTGGTGCGTCTGCGGGAACATGTCGACCGGCGTCACGCGGACCAGGCGCCACCCCGCCGCAGCCAGTTCCGCGGCGTTCGGTGCGAGCGTCGTCGGGTTGCACGAGACGTAGACGATGCGCCGCGGCGCGGCGTCGACGATGCGGTGGACGACGCGCTTGGAGAGCCCGGCGCGCGGCGGGTCGACGACGACGACGTCGGGCCGGCCGGCGCGCTCGGTGAGCTCGGGCAGCGCGAGACGCGCGTCGCCGGCGAAGAAGTGCGCGCTCGCGATCTGGTTGCGCGCCGCGCCCGCGATCGCATCGGCAACGGCGTCGGGCGCGAGCTCGAGGCCCCACAGCTCGCCGGCGCGGGGGGCGAGCCACATCGCGATCGTGCCGATGCCGCAGTAGAGGTCGAAGACGCGCTCGTAGCCCGACAGCGCCGCGTAGTCGGCGGCGACGCCGTAGAGCACCTCCGCCATCTCGGTGTTCGTCTGAAAGAACGCTTCGGGCGAGATGCGAAGGTCGAGCTCGCCGAGGCGCTCGGGGAGCTGCTCGTCGCCCCACACGAGCTCCGTTTCACCGCCGAGCGTCGTCTCGGCGAGGCTCGCGCTGCGCGTCCAGACGACGCCGGAGAGCGCCTCGCCGAGCGCGCCGTGCACGTGGGCCGCGAACTCGCCGGCCTCCAGCTCGCCGGCCGAGGTGACGATGCGCAGCTGGACGCGGCCGCTGCGCCGCCCCTCGCGCACGACGAGGTTGCGCAGGCGGACGCGGCCGTCGTGCGCGGCGCCGGTGCGCTCCTCGCGCTCGCCGGCGGCGCGACGGTCCCACGGGGTGAGCTTCGCGCCGCGGCACCACTCGAGCGCGGCCGCGCGCGCACGGTTGCCGAGCTCGGACGCGAGCAGGCAGTCCTCGAGCGCGACGACGTCGCGGCCACCCGCGGGCGCATGGAAGCCCAGGATCAGCTCACCGCCGGCGTCGCCGAAGGAGTACTCGAGCTTGTTGCGGTAGCGCCACTGTTCGACCGCGGGGACGATCGGTTCGAGCGCGAAGCCGTCGAGGTGCCCGAGGCGAGCCAGCGCGTCCGCCACCTGTTCCTGCTTTATGCGCAGCTGGCTCTCGTAGGCGAGGATCTGCCACGGCACGCCCGGGTGCTGCGCGCGCGGCGCGATCCGCTCGGGCCCCGGCTCGATGATCTCGGTCACGCGCGCGTGCGCGTAGCTGCGCTTGGAACGGTGCACGAGCGCGCGCACACGATCGCCGGGCACGGCGCCCGCGACGAACACGACGTAGCCGCCGTCGCCGAGGCGCGCGACGCCCTCGCCGCCGAATGCGAGGGAGTCGACCCGCAGCTCCAGTTCGTCGCCGCTACGCGGGCGCGACGCGGTCTGGGCCGCGCCGTTCACGGCGACACCAGGAACTCGAGCAGCGCCTTCTGGGCGTGACGGCGGTTCTCCGCCTGATCCCAGATCCGCTGGCGCGACCCGTACAGCACCTCGGCGGTGATCTCCTCGCCGGGATGGGCCGGCAGGTCGTGCATCGCGAAGGCGCCGTCGGCCGCGAAGTCGAGCAGCGCGTCGTCGACGCGGTAGCGGGCGAGATCGCGGCGGCGGCGCTCGGCGTCGTCCTCGTCGCCCATGCTCACCCACACGTCGGTGTAGACGGCGTCGGCTCCCTGCACCGCCTCGAGCGGGTCGCCGAGGAGCGTGATCGAGCCGCGCGCGCCCTGCGGCGGGGCGATGTCGGACTCGAGCGTGTAGCCGTCGGGGGAGGCGACGACGACGTCGAGGCCGGCGAGCGACCCGAGCAGCGCGAGCGAGCGAGCGACGTTGTTGCCGTCGCCGACGTACGCGAGCCGGCGCCCGTCGAGCTCGCCGTAGGCGTCGCGGAGCGTCAGCAGGTCCGCGAGCGCCTGGCAGGGGTGGTGGCGTGCGGTGAGCATGTTGATCACGGGCACCCCGCTGTAGCGGGCGAGCTCCTCGACCTCGGCGTCGGCGCCGGTCCGCACGCCGATCGCGCGCACGTGGCGCGAGAGCACCAGGGCCGTGTCGCGCAGCGCCTCGCCGCGCGCGGTCTGCATCTCGTCGGTGCGCAGGACGACGGCGTGGCCGCCGAGCTCGGATATCCCCACCTCGAAGCTCACGCGGGTCCGCGTCGAGGGCTTGCGGAACATCAGCGCGACCGAGCCACCCGCGAGCGCGTCGGAGGCGCCGGGGTCCGCCGCGAGCTCCTGGGCGCGCGCGAGCAGCGCGTCCAGCTCTGAAGCGTCGAGCTCCGTGCCGGTCAGGAAGTGTCGTGGCTTCACGGGAGCGACTGAGTGTAGGACGCGCGCGGCCTGCGAGACTGGCGCCGTGACAGGTCAGGCCGAGCAGCGCGGACGGCGTCCGAGCGCGGCCGAGCGCGACGCGGCGGCGCGCGACGCGCTGACACCGCTCGCGCCCGGCGAGCGCCCGCGGCCGCTGCTCGTCGCGTGCGCGGTCTCGGCGGCGCTGGCTCTCGCCGTCGTCGTCGGCGCCCTCACGGACAGGCACCTGTCTGCGAAGGGAGGCTCGCTCCCCGGCGCGATCGTGATCGCGGGCGTCTTCCTACTGCTCGCGCGGGGCATGTACCAGCGGCGCTACGGCGCGGTGCTCGGATTCGAGGCGCTGATCGCCTTCCAGCTGATCGTCGCGTCGCTCGCTCTGGCCCTCGCCGCGACGCTGCTCGCCGCCGCTGTCTGCGTCGCGCTGATCGGTCTCGGCGGCTGGCTCTTCTGGAAGCTCGTGCGTGTGATGGGCCGTATCCAGGCCACGGACGCCGCCGCGCGCGAGCCCACGCCCGATAGGCTCAGCGACCATGAGCGCTAGGAGCTTTGACTGCGTCGTCATCGGCTCGGGCCCCGGCGGCTACGTCGCCGCGATCCGGGCCGCGCAGCTCGGCCGGACGACGGCCGTCGTCGAGCGCGACGCCGTCGGCGGGCGCTGCCTGAACTACGCGTGCATCCCGGCGAAGTGCGTGCTGCGCTCCGCGGACCTTTTGACGGAGGTCCGCGACGCCGAGGAGTTCGGTCTGCGTGTCGCCTCCGTCGAGGTCGACTACGCGCGGATCCAGCAGCGCCGCGCGCGCGTCGTCGAGACACTGACCGGCGGCGTCGCCGCGCTGCTGAAGAAAAACGACATCGAGCTCATCGCCGGCGACGCGACGCTCACCGCCGAGGGCGCCGTCATGGTGGACGGCGAGCCGGTCGGCGCGAGCTCCGTGATCCTCGCGACGGGGTCGGTTCCCCGCGCGATTCCCGGCGTCGAGTTCGGCGGCCGCGTGATCGGCACCGAGGAGGCGTGGGCGCTGCCGGAGCTCCCGGGGCGCCTCGCGGTCGTCGGCGCGGGCGCCTCGGGCGCCGAGATCGCGTCGGCGTTCGCGCGGCTCGGCAGCGAGGTGCTCCTGCTCGAGGCGCTCGACCGCGTGCTCCCGACCGAGGACGCGGACGTCTCGCGCGTCGTCGAGCGCGGCCTCAAACGGCAGGGCATAGCGGTCCACACCGGCTCCCCCGTCAGCGACGTCGTGAGTGGCGACGCGACCGTGACGTTCAGCTTCGCGGGCGGCAGCGCCGAGGTCGACTGGCTCGTCATCGCGGCGGGCCGCGGCGCCGACACCGAGGCGCTCGGCCTCGCGGCCGCGGACGTCGCCACTGCCGAAGGGGGGCTCGTCGAGGTCGATGGCGCGCAGCGCACCTCGCGCGCGGGAATCTGGGCGATCGGTGACCTCGTGCACGGCCCGGCGCTCGCGCACAAGGCCTCCGACGAGGGGATCATCGCCGCCGAGGACGGCGCGGGCGTGCCGACGACGCCGCTGGCGTACGAGGACATTCCGCGCGCGACGTTCTGCGCGCCCAACGTCGGCTCCTTCGGCCTCACCGAGGAGCAGGCGCGCGAAGCCGGCCACGACGTGGTCGTCGGCAAGGTCCAGTACGGCGCCGTCGGCGGCGGCATCGTCTACGGCGACCGCACCGGGATGATCAAGATCGTCGGCGACCGCCGCTACGGCGAGCTGCTCGGCGGCCACATCGTCGGTTCGCGGGCCACGGAGATGATCCAGGAGCTCGTCAATGTCCGCGAGCTCGAGGGCGGCTACCCCGAGGTCGCGCGCGTCGTGCACGGCCACCCGACGCTGTCGGAGGCCGTGATGGAGGCCGCGCGCGCCGCGGACGGCTGGCTGATCCACGGCTGAGCCGTGAGCGGCGCCCGCTTCTACTTCGACCTCGCGAGCCCCGACTCGTATCTCGCCGCCGAGCGGATCGGCTCCCTCCTGCCCCGCGCCGAGTGGATACCGGTGCTCGCACGAGGCCTTGCCGCCCCCGCCCCCGCGCCCGAACCGGGGCAGCTCGCCGCGCGCGCGGCCGAGCTCGGCCTGCAGCCCTTCAGGCTGCCGGACCCCTTCCCCTTCGACAGTGCTCTCGCGATGCGCGTCGCGACCTACGCGAAGGCGATCGGCCGCACCGTCGCGTTCGCGCAGGCCGCATTCCGCCAGGCGTACGCGGGCGGCCACGACCTCGCGCGGGAGGATTTCGTGCTGATCAGCGCCGCAGCGTGCGAGATGCACCCGCACGCCGTGCTCGCGGCCGCGCGGTCGCAGAGCGTCGCGGCGCAGCTCGCCGAAGCGACCGCGACCGCCCGCGCGGCGGGCGTCGCGACGGTGCCGGCGATAGCCGCACGCGGGAGCGTCCACTGCGGCGCCGAAGCCCTCGAGGACGCGGCGAAAGCGGTGCTCGCATGAGCGCCGGCCGCGACTACCGGCTGACCGTGACGCGCGGTGGCATCGCGCCCGCGCTGATCGCGGACCCCGAGCGCGTCGACCACGTCGAGCTCGTGGAGGTGGCGTCCGGCGAAGTCGTCTTCTTCTGGGACTGCACGCCGGCGCAGGCGATCACGCTCGCGAAGGCGATCCGGCGCGATCTGCAGACGCTCGAGACCGGCGAGTTCATCGCGCGCTGGTCTACGGTGCAGGCATGAGCGAAATGCTCCCGGCGCCCGACGCCGCGCGCGACTGGCTGGAAACGATGATGCTCGTGCGGCGCTTCGAGGAGCGCGCCGGAGAGATGTATGCGCGCGCGATGGTCGGCGGCTTCCTGCACCTGTCGATCGGCGAGGAGGCCACGGTCGTCGGCGCCACACGGGCGCTGCGCGACAGCGACTATCTGGTCGCCACGTACCGCTCGCACGGCTACCCGCTCGCGCGCGGCACCCCGCCCGCGCCCGTCATGGCGGAGCTCTTCGGCCGCGCGACCGGCGTCTGCCGCGGCCGCGGCGGCTCGATGCACATGTTCGACGCGGGCCGGCGCTTCATGGGCGGCTACGGCATCGTCGGCGGCAACCTGCCGATCGCGGCGGGCCTCGCGTTCGCGAGCGCGTACGAGGACAGCGACGTCGCGACGCTCTGCATCTTCGGCGACGCGGCGTGCAACCAGGGCACGTTCGGCGAGACGCTGAACATGGCGGCGCTCTGGCGCCTGCCGGTTCTGTTCATGGTCACCAACAACCAGTTCGGCATGGGCACCTCGCTGCGGCGCCACTCGGCGGTCACCGACCTCGAGCGCAAAGGCGAGGGCCTCGGCGTGCCAGGCATGCGCTGCGACGGGATGGACGTGCTCGACACGTACCGCGTCGTGAGCGAGGCGCTCGAGATCGTCCGCGCCGAACGCCGGCCGCTCCTGGTCGAGGCGATCACGTACCGCTTCCGTGGCCACTCGATGGCCGACCCCGAGGAATACCGCACGCGCGAGGAGGTCGAGCACTGGCGCGAGCGCGACCCGATCAGCGCGTTCGCGGCGCGCCTGCGCGAGGGCGGCCTGCTCGCCCCGGGCGAGGAGGAGGAGCTCGACGCGAAGGCCGTGCGCGCCGTCGACGAGGCGGTGAGCTTCGCCGAAGAGTCGCCCTTCCCGGCGCCCGACAGCCTCTACGACGACGTTTACGTGCTGCCCGAAACGGCGGGCGGCTGGTATTCGGCGGAGAGCGACGTCGCGCGCGCCGAGCGCGCCGCGACGCCGGCGCAGGGCGAGCCGGACGACGAGCGCCTGCGCGAGGAACGGGCGGGCATGAGGGAACTGTGAGCGAGCTGCGTTACCGCGAGGCGCTGCGCGCCGGCCTGATCGAGGAGATGGAGCGCGACGACCGCGTCTTCATCATGGGCGAGGACGTCGGCGTCTTCGGCGGCGCGTTCAAGGTCACCGAGGGCCTTCTCGATCGCTTCGGTGAGCGGCGGGTGCGCGACACGCCGATCTCCGAGAACTCGATCGTCGGGATCGGGGTCGGCGCGGCGATGGCGGGGCTGAAGCCGGTCGTCGAGCTGATGACGATCAACTTCTCGCTGCTCGCGTACGACCAGATCGTCAACCACGCCGCGCACATCCACTACATGTTCGGCGGGCAGGCGCGCGTGCCCCTCGTGGTGCGGATGCCGCAGGGAGCCGGGCATCAGCTCGGCCCCACCCACTCGCACTGCTTCGAGGCGATCTACCTGCACGTCCCCGGGCTGCTGGTCGCCACGCCGTCCACGCCCGCGGACGCGAAGGGGCTGCTGAAGACCGCGATCCGCGACGAAAACCCCGTCGTCTTCATCGAGCACGAGTCGCTCTACGGCGTGCGTGGCGAGGTCCCCGACGGCGAGGACGAGCTGATCCCGTTCGGTCGCGCGCGCGTCGTGCGCGAGGGCGGCGACGTGACGATCGTCGGCATCTCGCGCATGGCCAGGACCGCCGAACGGGCCGCGGAGACGCTCGCCGCCGAGCACGGCGTGCAGGCCGAGGTCATCGACCCGCGCACGCTGCGCCCGCTGGACCTCGACACGATCCTCGCGTCGGTGGGGCGCACCAACCACTGCGTGATAGTCGAGGAGGGCTGGCCGCACGGCGGCGTCGCCGCGAACATCGCGGCGCTCGTGGCCGAACAGGCCTTCGACGAGCTCGACGCGCCGATCGAGCGCGTCAGCGGCGCCGACGTGCCGATGCCCTACTCCAAGCCGCTCGAGGACATCGCGTACCCGCACGAGCAGCACGTCATCCGCGCGGCGCTCGCGGCGCTCGGCGCCGTCGCCGGGGGGCGCTGATGGCGGACATCGTGATGCCGCGTCTGTCCGACACGATGGAGGAGGGCACGATCCTGCGCTGGATCAAGGGCGACGGCGACCACGTCGCGCGCGGCGAGGAGCTCGTCGAGATCGAAACGGACAAGGCGGCGCTCGTCTACGAGTCAGACCAGGACGGCACGCTCCACATCCTCGCCGCCGAGGGCACGACGCACCCCGTCGGCGCCGTGATCGCGCGCGTCGGCGAGGGGGACTCGCCGCCAGGCGCGCCGCCGGCGCCGCTCGCGACGCCCGCGGAAGGCGACGGCGACCTGACGGGCGCGCCGGCGGTTGCGCCGCCGCCCGCGCGCGGGGACGGCGAGCGCGTGCGCGCCTCGCCGCTCGCGCGCCGTGTCGCGCGCGAGAGCGGCGTCGACCTGGCGGCCTTGAGCGGCACCGGCCCCGGCGGGAGGATCGTCAGACGCGACGTCGAGCAGGCCGGCGCGGGCGCGGCGGCCGCGCCGGAGCCGAGCACCGCCGCCGCGACCGCGAAGGGCCCCGCCAGCGGCGTCCCGCTCACGCGCGTGCAGCAGACAATCGCGCGACGGATGGCCGAGGCGAAGGCGACGATCCCGGACTTCAGCGTCCAGTTGGACGTCGCGATGGACGCCTGCGTCGAGCTGCGCGCGCAGCTGAAGGCGCTCGCCGAGCAGGCGCCGACGTACAACGACATGGTCGTGAAGGCCGCGGCGCTCGCGCTGCGCGAGCAGCCGCGCGCGAACAGCAGCTACCGCGACGGCGAGCTCACCATCCACGAGCGCGTCAACGTCGGCGTTGCCGTGGCGGACGAGGGCACGCTCGTCGTACCGACGATCTTCGACGCCGACGAGAAGTCGGTCGGCGAGATCGCGCGCGCAACACGCGAGCTCGCCGAGCGCGTGCGCGCCGGGGCGATAACCCCGCCCGAGGTCGGCGGCGGCACGTTCACCGTCTCCAACCTCGGCATGCACGGCGTGCGCGCCTTCACGGCGATCATCAACCCGCCGCAGACCGCGATCCTCGCCGTCGGCGCCGTCGAGCAGCGGGCGGTCGTCGGCGACGGCAGCCTCGTCGCGTCGGCGCAGATGACGCTGACGCTGATCTGCGACCACCGCGTCATCTACGGGGTGGAAGGCGCGCGCCTGCTCGGCCGCATCCGCGAGCTGCTCGAAAGCCCCGCCTCGCTCACGCTGTAGGGGCGGCGCTAGCCTTGGCGTTGACGTGACAGCCACCGCGAGCGCTGAGATCTGGACGTGCGAGCTCGGGCTCGTGCCGTACGAGCAGGCCAACGCGCTGCAGGAAGAGCTCTGCGGGCGCCGCATCGCCGGCGAGATCCCCGACACCGTCCTGCTGCTGGAGCACCCGCCGGTCGTGACGCGCGGCCGGCGCGGGCGCGGCGAAGCGCCCCCCGCGGACATACCGGTCGTCGACGTCGACCGCGGCGGGCGCCTCACCTACCACGGCCCCGGCCAGCTCGTCGCCTACCCGATCGTCGCCGTCGAGGACGTCGTCGGCCACGTGCGCACCCTCGAGGCCGCGGTGGTCGCGGCGCTCGCGCACGAGGGCATCACGGCGCACGCCCGCGCCGACGAGGGGCCCGACTACACGGGGGTATGGGTCCAGGAACGCAAGATCGCGTCGATCGGCGTGCACGTGCGCCATTCCGTCGCCACCCACGGCCTCGCGCTCAACGTCGACAACGACCTCGCCCCCTTCGCGACGTTCACGCCCTGCGGGCTCGACGGCGTGCAGATGACCTCGCTCGCGCGCGAGCTCGGCGTCGCGGGCTGCCCGCGCGGCACGACCTGTGTCGGCCGGCGTGTTGCGCACGAGATCGCCCGCCTGCGCGCAGCGCGCGTGCGGGTCGTCGGTCCCGCGCGCCTGGCGGCGCACGACCGGCCCGCGGTGGCCGCGCTGTGAGCGCCACCCGCTCGCGCGCCAACCCCGGCGGCATGGACGTGCTCACCGTGCTCGGCGGTGACGTGCGGCCACTGCGCGAGCGCAAGCCGCCGTGGTTCAAGGTTCCCGCCCCCGGCGGGCCGCGTTACCTCGAGCTCAGCGACATGATCCGCGAGGAGAACCTGCACACGGTCTGCCAGGAGGCGGCGTGCCCGAATGTCGGCGAGTGCTGGGAGCGCGGCACCGCAACGTTCATGATCCTCGGCGACACGTGCACCCGGCGCTGCGGCTTCTGCAACGTCCAGACGGGCAAGCCGACGTGGAACGACCCGCTCGAGCCGGCGCGCGTCGCGCGCTCGATCGCGCGCATGGGCCTGCGCCACGCCGTCGTCACTTCCGTCGACCGCGACGACCTGCCGGACAAGGGCGCGTCGGCCTTCGTCGGCGTGATCCGCCAGGTCCGCCGCCAGGCGCCAGGCTGCCAGATCGAGGTCCTGACACCCGACTTCCAGGGACAGGAGATGCTCGTCGCCCGCGTCCTCGCAGAGCGGCCCGACGTCTTCAACCACAACGTCGAGGTGGTGCCGCGCCTTTACCCCGTCGCGCGCCGCGGCTCGGACTTCCGCCGCTCGTGCCGCGTGCTGCGCCTCGCCGGCGAGCTCGGCGGCGCCGACGTGATCACCAAGTCGGGTTTGATGGTCGGTCTCGGCGAGACGCACGAGGAGCTCGTCGAGGCCTTCGGGGCGCTGCGCGAATCCGGCGTCCAGGTGCTGACGGTCGGGCAGTACCTGCGGCCCTCGGAGCGGCACCTGCCGATCGTCCGCTACTGGCACCCCGAGGAGTTCGCGGCACTCGAGCGCGACGCGTACGCGCTCGGCTTCGCGCACGTCGCCGCCGGGCCGCTGGTGCGCTCCTCGTACCACGCCGACATGCACGTGCCGCAGCGCACGGCGGGTGTGGGGCCACGCGCCGCGGGCGCGTAGCGGGCAGCGCGCGACCGGCAGCGTCCGCGTGCGCGCCGTCTACGCTCTGCGCTAAGCCCCCGCGCGATGCCCACCGTCACCGAACACGCGGCGCCCGTGAGCGGCGCACGATTCCGTTGAGACGCGACGTCGTCCTCGCGGCGCTGATCTTCTTCATCGTCCTGCTGCTCGTGCTGACCGCGATCACGGTCGCCGAGCACGGCGTGGACATCGCGACGATCATCAGCCTCGCGATCGTCGTCTTCCTCGCAATCGCGATCATCGGCGCGGCGGCGACCCCCCGCCGGTGAGCTGGTTCGACGACATCGCCGCGCGACGCGCGGAGCGGCGACGCATCGAGCGCCGGCGCAGGCGGACACGGATCGCGGTCGCCGCCGCCGTGATCCTCGCCGCCGCCGTGGCGGCGGTCGCGGTGATGCGCTCGAACGGCAGCGGCGACGGCCACCGCGCCGCGACTGCCGGCAGCCGCATCGCCGTCGGCGCGCCGCCGGCGGCGCGCTCGCAGACGGGCCTGCCGCTCGCGCGGCCGGCGTTCGCGCTGCACGGGCTCGCGCACCCACCGCTGCACGTCTACTTCGCAAAGCCGCCCCGCGCGGGCCTGCTCGTCAACCTCACGACCGGCCAGGTGCTGTGGGCGCTGCACCCCACCCAGCGCGTTCGCATCGCGAGTCTCACGAAGCTCATGACTGCGTGGCTCGCCGTGCAGCACACGACGCCCCGCACGCGCGTGTTCATCAGGCGCAGCGCCGTCGACGTCGAAGGCTCGAAGGTCGGCGTGCTGCCCGTCGGCCGGCGCGTGCCGATCGAGCCGCTGCTGTACGGCCTGCTGCTGCCGTCCGGCAACGACGCGGCGAACGCGATCGCGCAGAACGTGGCCGGCAGCAAAGGGCGCTTCGTCCGCCTCATGAACGAGGAAGCGGCTCATCTGGGCCTTGGATGCACGCGCTACTCCACGCCGTCGGGCGTCGTCGACCGCGGCAACTACTCGTGCGCCGAGGACCTCGCGGTGCTGGCGCACGTCGACATGAGCTCGCGCCGCATCGACCGCGTCGTCCGGACGTACATCGCGAACCTGCGCTTCCCGATCCGCTCGCACCACCTGTGGCTCGAAAACGACAATCCGCTGCTGATCTACCACTACCGCGGCACGACCGGCCTGAAGACGGGTTTCACCGCAGCGGCCGGACGCTGCCTCGTCGGCACGGCCGAGCGCCACGGGGTGCGCCTCGCGGCGATCGTCCTGCACTCGCCCTCGCCGGGCACACAGGCGCGCAGGCTGCTGAATGCCGCGTTTACCCAGGTGTACGGTCAGCGCCCGGTGCGCGAACCGGCCTGGCCGCCGGGGGCCTGACGCGACGGCGCGAGCCGCGACCGGATATTTTGGTCCCGGCACCGGCGAGCGCAAAGGAGCATCGAGTGGACCTTGACGACACACCCGAGCAGGCCGCATACCGCGCCAAAGTGCGCGGCTGGCTGGACGAGCACCGCGGCGAAGCGCCGGTCCTGCGTGGACCGGACGCGCTCAAGGACGAGCAGGAGATCATCGCGGCGCGGCGCGTCTGGCAGGGCAAGCTCGCCGAGGGCGGCCTCGCCGGCGTCACGTGGCCCAAGGAGTACGGCGGCCAGGGCCTGGGGCCGATCGAGCAGGTGATCTGCGGCCAGGAGATCGCACGCGCCGAAGTGCCGAACGTGCTCGACTCGATCGGCATCGGCATGCTCGGGCCGACGATCATCGCCCACGGCAGCGACGAGCAGAAGTCGCGCTACCTCGGGCCGATGCTGCACGGCGACGAGGTGTGGTGCCAGCTCTTCTCCGAGCCCGCCGCCGGCTCGGACCTCGCGGCGGTGCAGACGCGCGCGCGCCTGCAGGACGACGGCTCCTGGCGCCTGTCGGGCCAGAAGGTGTGGACCACCAACGCGCAGTTCGCGTCCTACGGCCTGCTGCTCGCGCGCACCGACCTGGACGTGCCGAAGCACAACGGCCTGACGATGTTCATCGTGCCGATGGACGCCGAGGGCGTCACGGTGCGTGGCCTCAGGCAGATCTCCGGCGAGGCAGAGTTCAACGAGGTCTTCTTCGACGACGTCGAGCTCGCCGCGGACGCCGTCGTCGGCGGCGTCGGCAACGGCTGGGGCACGGCGCTCACGACGCTCATGTTCGAGCGCGTCACGATCGGCCTCGGCGGCGAGGCGATGGGCTACAGCGCCTCGCGCTTCACGGAGGCGATCGCCGCGGACGACGTCGCGCGCGCCGACAGCGAGGTGCGCCACGTCGCGGGCGAGATCTCCGCCGAGCTGCTCGGGGTCCGTTTCACGGGCTACCGCACCCTGACGGCGCTGCAGCGCGGCCAGATCCCCGGGCCCGAGGCGGGGCTCGCGAAGGTCACGATCGTCAACTGTGCGATCCGCGCCGGCGACCTGATCGCGGACGTGATCGGCCCCGAGGCGCTCGCGCAAGGCAGCGAGTGGGCTTACATGATCTCCTTCCTGCCGGGCCTGAAGTCGGCCGGCGGCACCGAAGAGATCCTGCGCAACACGGTCGGCGAGCGCGTGCTCGGTCTGCCGCCCGCGCCGCGGCTCGACAAGGGCATCCCCTTCTCCGAGCTGCGCTCCAAGGAAGGGGCGCCGGCGTGAACCTCGCACTCTCCGACGAGCAGGAGTTCCTGCGCGAGGCGGCCCGCGGCGCCCTCTCGCGCTTCAAAACCGTCGAAGCGGCGCGCGAGGCTCTCGAGCAGGGCAAAGGCGCGCTCCCGGACCTCTGGTCCGTCGCGCGCGAGGCGGGCTGGCCCGGCCTGTTGGTGTCCGAAGAGCACGGCGGCGCGGGCCTTGAAGCCTTCGACGCGATGCTCGTGATGAGCGAGTGCGGGCGCGTCCTCGCGGGCGTGCCGCTGCTCGGCCACCTGCCGGCGACCGCGATCCTGCAGGCATCCTCCGGTGCGCCGCACCTCGCGGAGCTCGCCTCCGGCGAGCTGCGCGCCGCGTATCTGCCGACGTGCCCGCCCGGCGACCTTGAGCTCGACTGGACGGTCGACCGTGAGCACGGGTCGGGGCGCGCCGCCGCGCCCGTCGCCGAGAACGTTGACGGGGGCATCGCGGTCTCCGGACGTCTCGCGTTCGTGCCCGACGCCCCGGGGGCCGACGTCCTCGTCGGCGTCGCTCTCGTCGGCGGCGAGCCGACCGGCTTCGCGGTCGAGAGCGGCACGCAGGGCGTCACGGTGCAGGAGGTCGACGGCTACGACGCGACGCGCCTGCTCGGTCACGTCGTCCTCGACGGCGCGGTCGCGCAAAAGCTCGACGCCCCCATCGAGGCGCTCGCGGACGCCTGGCACCTCGCGCAGGCGCTGATCGCCGCCGAGTCGATCGGCAGCGTCGAAACGGCGCTCGACGTCACCGTCGCGTACGCCAAGGAGCGCCACACGTTCGGCCGCGCGATCGGCTCCTACCAGGCGGTCAAGCACTCGCTCACCGAGGTTCTGCGCCAGCTCGAGAACGGCCGGTCGCTGCTGTACTACGCCGGCTGGTCGCGCGACGGCGCGCCCGGCGAGTTCGCCCTGTCCGCCAACGCCGCACGTTCGGTCGGCGGCCGCGCGCTCGACACGGCGGCGCGGACGATGATCTCGGTGCACGGCGGCATCGGCGCGACGTGGGAGCACGACGCGCCGCTGTACTTCCGCCGCGCACAGCTCTCGCGCCGCCTCGTCGGCGGGACGGGGCTCGCGTCGGACCGTGTCGCGGGCGAGCTGATCTCGCAGGCGGCGTGAGCGACGTCAGGCGGGCAGCTTGGCGCGCTCTTCGCTGAGCGTCGCGAGGACTTCTTCGAACGAGTCCGCGAATTTGGCGACGCCGTCGCGCTCCAGCGTCGCCGTGACGTCGTCGTAGTCGAGCCCGGCCGCGGCGAGACGGTCGAGCGTTTCGCGCGCGTCGCCGACGTCGGTCAGGCGCGCCTCGGCGACGCCGTGGTCTTCGAACGCTTCGACGGTCTTGAGCGGCATCGTGTTGACGGTGTCGGGACCGATCAGCTCCTCGACGTACAGCACGTCGCTGTAGGCGGGGTTCTTCGTCGACGTCGACGCCCACAGAAGTCGCTGGGGCCGCGCGCCCTTCGCCACGAGTTCCTCCCAGCGCCGGCCCGCGAACACGTCGCGGTAGTGCTCGTACGCAAGGCGCGCGTTCGCGACAGCCAGGCGCCCCCTGAGATCCTCGGGGGCACCGAGCTCCTCCAGGCGCCGGTCGGCCTCGGTATCGATGCGCGAGACGAAGAAGCTCGCGACTGACGCGACGCGTGAGGGATCGCCGCCGGAGGCGACGAGCCGCTGCAGGCCGCGGATGTAGGACTCGGCGACGGCCGCGTACCGGTCGAGCGAGAAGATCAGCGTCACGTTGATCGAGCGCCCGGCGGCGATGACGTCCTCGATCGCACCGAGGCCGGGGCGCGTCGCGGGGATCTTGACCATCAGGTTGCGCCGGTCGAGCTTTTCGTGCAGCGCCATCGCCGAGCGGTACGTGCCGAGCGTGTCGTACGCGAGGCGCGGGTCGACCTCGAGCGAGACGTAGCCGTCACGGCCGTCGGTGCGCTGCCAGACAGCGTCGAAGAGCTCGAGCGCGCCGGCGATGTCGCGCTCGGCGAGCGCCCAGAAGGCGTCCTCGACGGCGACATCTCCGAGCTCGCGCAGCTGCTCGTCGTACGCGTCACCCTTGGACATCGCCTCCTGGAAGATGGTGGGGTTCGACGTGACGCCGACGATCGAGTGCTCGCTGATGAGGTCCGCGAGCGTGCCGTCGCGCAGCGCGTCGCGCGAGACGAAGTCGATCCACGCGCTCTGCCCGAGAGCCGAGAGCTCGGCGAGGGGGCGCTCAGCCACCGTCAGTCTCCCGCCGCGTCATCGCCGTCAAGCATTGCACGCGCGTGGCTCTCGATGTTCGCGACCGTGAAGCCGTAGTGGTCCATGACGACTTCGCCGGGCGCGGAGGCGCCGAAGCGGTCGACGCCGATGACGTCACCGTCCTCCCCGACCCAGCGCCACCAGCTCATCCGCGTGCCCGCCTCGACGGCCAGGCGTGCGCGGACGGCGCGCGGCAGCAGCGCCTCGCGTTCGGCGTCGCCCATCGCTTCGAGCAGTTCGATGCAGGGCACGGAGAGGACGCGCACCCCGATGCCGTCGTCGGCGATCGCGCGCCCCGCCTCGAGCGTCGGCGCGAGCTCGGAGCCGGTCGCGAGCAGGATCAGCCGCAGCGGCGCGCCGGACTCCCAGAGCACGTACGCGCCGTCGGCGGCGCGCGCCGCCGGGGCGAGGTCCGAACGGTCGAGTACCGGCATGCCCTGGCGCGAGAGCATCAACGCGACGGGGCCGTCGGCGCGTTCGAGCGCGACGCGCCAGCAGACCGCGGCCTCATTCGCGTCGCCGGGGCGCATGACCCAGAGGTTCGGGATCGCGCGCAGCGACGTGAAGTGCTCGACGGGCTGGTGCGTCGGGCCGTCCTCGCCGACGCCGATCGAGTCGTGCGTGTAGACCCAGAGGTTCGGCAGGCCCATCAGCGCGGAGAGGCGGATCGCGCCGCGCATGTAGTCGGAGAACATCAGGAACGTCGAGCCGTACGGCTTGACGATGCCGCCGTGGGCCGCCAGGCCGTTGACGATCGCCCCCATCGCGTGCTCGCGGATCCCGAACGGGATGTTGCGGCCGGCGTGCACCGGTGAGAACTCGCCGCCGCCTGGAAACTCGGTCTTCGTCGACTCGACGAGGTCGGCGGCGCCGCCGATCATCGTCGGCGAGAACGGCGCGAACGATTCCATCACGGCGCGGCCCGCCGCGCGCGTCGCGATCTTCTGGCCCGGCTCGAACGCCGCCAGGGCGTCCTGCCAGCCGTCGAGCAGCTCCCCCGCCTGGCTGCGGTCCCAGTCGGCCGCGAGGTCCGGGTACGCCTCACGCCACGCGTCGGCGCGGGACTGCCACTCGGCGCGCAGCGCGGCGCCGCGCTCCTTCAGCGACATGTGCTCGAGCACCTCGCCGGGGACGTCGAACTTCGCGTCCGGGTCGAGGCCGAGGACGAGCTTGGTCGCGCGGATCTCCTCTTCGCCGAGCGGCGCGCCGTGCGCGGCGGCGGTGTCGGTCGCGTTCGGCGCGGGATAGGCGATGTGCGAGCGGACGATGATCAGCGAGGGGCGCGCGGTCTCCTCGCGGGCGGCGGCGAGCGCCGCGGCCAGGGCGGCGAGGTCCTCGGAGTCCTCGACGCGCTGGACGTGCCAGCCCGCCGCCTTCAGGCGGGCGCCGTGGTCCTCGGCGTCGAACGAAAGCGCCGTCGTGCCGTCGATCGTGATGTGGTTTTCGTCGTAGCAGGCGATGAGCTTGCCGAGCCGCAGGTGGCCGGCGATCGACATCGATTCCTGCGAGAGGCCCTCCATGAGGTCGCCGTCGCTGCAGATCGCGTACGTGTGGTGGTCGACGAGCGTCGCGCCGGGGCGGTTGTAGCGCTCGGCGAGGAAGCGCTCGGCGATCGCCATGCCGACGGCGTTGCCGATGCCCTGGCCGAGCGGGCCCGTGGTCACCTCGATGCCGGGCGTGTGGCCACGCTCGGGGTGGCCGGGGGTGCGCGACTGCCACTGGCGGAAGGATTCGAGGTCCTTCAGGCCGAGATCGAAGCCGGTGAGGTACAGCAGCGAGTACTGCAGGACGCAGGCGTGGCCGGCGCTGAGCACGAAACGGTCGCGGTCGGGCCATTGCGGCTCTGCCGGGTCGATGCGGAGCACGTCGCGGAACAGCGTGTAGCCGAGCGGCGCGAGCGCCATCGCGGTACCTGGGTGGCCGGCGTTCGCGCGCTGGACGGAATCCATCGCGAGGGTGCGGATGGTGTCGATCGAACGGCGCGCGACGGCGGCGTCGACATCGCTCGCGGCCGTCGTCGTTGCGCTGTCAGTCGCCATTCACCGGGATGCTAGATGAGCGGGGGAGCTAGAGTCCCGTGGATGGCCGAGCAGTTCTGTGACGTCGGGCGAGGGATAACTCTCTGCTGGGAGGACTTCGGCGACGCGCAGGACCCGACGATGCTGCTCGTCATGGGCCTCGCGACGCAGATGATCGCCTTCCAGGACGACTTCTGCGAACGGATCGCCGCGCGCGGCTTCCACGTCGTGCGTTTCGACAACCGCGACATCGGCCGCTCCACGCACGTCAACGGCCGCGTGCCGACGCCGGCCGACCTGCTCCTGCGCCGCCGCTCCGCCGCGAGCTACACGCTCGCGCACATGGCGGGCGACACGGCGGGGCTGCTGCGCAACCTCGACATCGGCCCGGCGCACGTCGTCGGCGTTTCGACGGGCGGCATGATCGCCCAGACGCTCGCGGCGCTTCACCCGGAGCATGTGCTCTCCCTTGTCTCGATCATGTCGAACACGGGCAGCCGCTGGAGCGGCCAGCCCTCACCGCACCTTTACCCGCTTTTCCTCTCGCGACCGAGGGTCGGGCGCGAGGAGTTCATCGCCCGCGTCGAACGGACGTTCAACGCGATCGGCTCGAAAGAGCTTCCGCGCGACCCCGAGGACCTGCACCGCCTGGCCGTCGAGAGCTACGAGCGTGACCACGACCCGCACGGCCCGCAGCGCCAGCTCGCGGCGATCATCGCCTCCGGCGACCGCCGCGCCGAGCTGCAGGCGATCGACGTACCGACGCTCGTGATCCACGGCGACGCCGACCCGCTCGTCGCGCTTTCCGGGGGGCGCGCCACCGCGCGCGCGATACCCGGGGCACGCCTGATGATCGTGCCGCGCATGGGCCACGACCTGCCACGCGTGCTCTGGCCGCAGATCATCGACGCGATCGTCGACAACGCCCGCCTGGCCGAACAGCGCAGCCACGCCGCGACCGCCGCGTAACGACCGCGGGGCGCCGAGCTACGATCGCGCCGTGGCGCGACCGGCCCTCCCAGCACTCGCACTCGCCGCGCTCGGCACGGTCGCGCTCGCGGCCTGCGGGAGCTCGGAAACCAAGACGATCGACAGCGCCCAGGTCGAGCACGAGATCGCGCGGGCGATCAAGCACCACAGCGGCATCCCGACGACGGTGACCTGCCCGTCGAGGATCGAGCGCGAAGTCGGCTACCGCTTCACGTGCGCCGCGGCGATGGAAGCGGGCCGCTACCCGCTCGCGGTCGTCGTGACAAGCGAGGGCGGCGACGTCCGCTACGAGAACCACGAACCGTTCATCGCGCTCGACACGACGAAAGTCGAGGGCGCGATCACCGCGTCGATCGCCAAGCAGCGCGGCCTGAAGGCCACGGTCCGCTGCCCCCGCTACGTGCTACAGCGCAAGGGCGTGAGCTTCACCTGCACGGCGACAATCGACGGTCGCAGCTACCCCTTCACGGTCACGCAGACGAACGAAAAAGGTCACGTCGTCTACGAAGGCCACTAGACGGCGTCAGCCGCCGCGGGCACGCACGACGAGGCGGCGCATGCCGGCCTGCCAGCGTTCGGGATCCCCGGCGCGCATCACCATGTACTGCGCGACCTCGGGGTGGGGCAGGATCAGGAAACGCTCGTCACGGATGCCGTCGAGCACGGCCCGCGCGACGTCCGCGGGTTCGAGCACGTCGCCGGCCGTCAGCGCCGCCGCGCTCGCGGCGTCGTCGAGCGCCGCTTCGAGCATCGGCGTGCGCACGCCCTGCGGGCAGATGCACGAGACCCTCACGCCGAGCTCGGCGTATTCGATCGCCATCCACTCGGCGAGCGCCACGGCCGCGTGCTTGGTAACGCTGTAGACGAGCGAGGAGACCTGCGTGAGCAGGCCGGCCGCCGAAGCGGTGTTCAGCAGGTAGCCCTCGCCGCGCGCGCTCATCTCCGGGAGCAGCGCGCGGGCGGCCCAGACGTGCGCCATCACGTTCACGCGCCACGCTTCGTCCCACGCCTCGTCGGCAACCTCGGGCCCACCGAGACCGCCTCCGACGCCGGCGTTGGAGATGAAGATGTCGACGGGACCCGCGGCGTCGGTCGCGGCGGCGACGAGCTCGCGCACCCCGTCCTCGGAGCCGACGTCGCACTCGACGGTGCCGACGACCTCGCGCGCGGCGAGCGCGCCAGCGGCGGCGAAATCGCGGTCCGCGGCCGTGACGTGGCCCGCTCCCGCGTCCGCGAACGCCTCCACCAGCGCCCGGCCGATCCCCCCCGCCCCGCCGGTCACCACGATGTTCCTGCCGGCAACGTCCACGCGCGCACTCTACGCGAGCGCCCGCGAGGCGGGCGCTGCGCCCCGCGCGCTCTCCATACGATGGTGCCGTGAGCGAGGGGGACCGCATGCTCGAACACGCGGCGGGAAACGCGCGCGACCTCGCCGCGCCCGGGCTCTCGCCGCGGCCGCGGCGGCGAGTCGCGGTGCTCGCCTGCATGGATACGCGAATCGACCTCTTCCCGCTGTTAGGTCTCGCACGCGGCGACGGCCACATCATCCGCAACGCGGGCGGCCTGGCCACCGACGACGCGATCCGCTCGCTGTCGGTCTCGCAGCGGCTGCTCGGCACGGAGGAGGTGATCGTCGTGATGCACGACGGCTGCGGCCTGCACGGTGCGTCCGAGGACGAGTACGCGGACGCCCTCGCCGCCGACGGCGCGCGCCCGAGCTGGCGCCTGGGAGCGTTCGATGACGTCGAAGCCGCGCTGCGCGACGGCCTCGCGCGACTGCGCTCCAGCCCGGAGCTCTCGCGCCGCGACGCGATCCGCGGCTTCGTGTTCAACCCGGAGGACGGCACGCTGCGCGAGGTCGCGCCGCGCGCCGAATAGGCTTCCCGCGATGCGCGCCGTCACGTTCCAGGCTCCGGGGGTCGTCGAGGTGCACGACGTGCCGGACCCCGAGATCACGGACCGCCGCGACGCGATCGTGCGCATCGAGGCGTCCGGCATCTGCGGCTCGGACCTGCACATCTACCACGGCCGCGTCCAGATCGAGCCCGGCTTCACAATCGGCCACGAGTACGTTGGCACCGTTCTGGCGGTCGGCGAGGGCGTCAATCGCTTCGCCGCCGGCGAGCGCGTGCTCGGCTGCTTCCAGTGCGCGTGCGGCGAATGCTTCTTCTGCCGCCGTGGCCTGTTCCACCGCTGCGAACACTCGCGCACCTTCGGCCACGGGGCGACGCTCGGCTCGCTGCAGGGAACGCAGGCCGAGATGGCGCTGATCCCAAACGCCGACCTCACGCTGCGACGCGTGCCCGATGGCATGAGCGCGGACGTGGCCCTCTTCGCGGGCGACGTGATGGGCACGGGCTTCCACGCCGCGAACGCGAGCGGTGTGCAGGGCGGCGACACCGTCTGCGTGCTCGGCCTCGGCCCGGTCGGGCTCTGTGCCGTACAGGCCGCGCGCGCCGCGGGCGCCGCTCACGTCGTCGCCGTCGACAGCGTCGAGCAGCGACTCGATCTCGCGCGCAGCTTCGGCGCGACGGCGGTGCACCTCACCGAGCAGGACGTGCGGGCCGAGGTCCGCGGGCTGACCGAAGGCCGCGGCGCCGACGTGACGATCGATGCCGTCGGCGACGGCCGGGTGCTCGAGACCGCGCTGCGCGTGACGCGCAACTGCGGCGCCGTGCAGTGCGTCGGCGTCTACGCCGAGCGCACGGACGTGCACATGGGGCTGATGTGGCTGAAGGCACTGACGGTGCGCGGCGGTCACGCCAACGTCCTGGCACACGTCGACCGCGTGCTCGCGATGATGAGCGCCGGGCTGCTCGATCCGGCGCCGCTCGTCACGCACCACATGACGCTCAACGAGGCGCCTCTCGCCTACGCGATCTACGACGCCCGCGAGGCGCTGAAGATCGTTCTCACGCCCTAGCTCCCCGGGCTCCCGACCGCACCTCGACTCTCGTCCGAGCGCCCCGTCGGGCGGCGTCTGCACCCCACTGAGAGGGGCCGCAGAAGCCCTCCAGTTTAAATCCAGATAATTCTCATCGGCTTTATGAGCTTCTGCTAGTCTCCGCCCCCGGCCACCTGTCCCGCGGCCGCCGCAGAACCACCCAGAACCCCCCAATCGCAAGGAGAAGGCAGATGTCGTACGCAGACACCAACCGGCGGGTGCGCCGGACCTCGCGCGTGCTCGCCGCCGTGGCGACCGCGCTGCTCGGACTGCTTGTCGCAGGCGCCGGCGTAGCCGCCGCGGCCGACGAGGAGCCGCCGCCCGTCTCGATCCTCACGCCGAACGGAGCAGTCGGCAACGGCTCGATATTCATCACCCCGACGGGCGACACCGCGAACTACGCGAACGGACCGGAGATCCTCAGTGCCAACGGTGCCGTGCAGTGGTTCCACCCGATCCCGCAAGGCCAGACGGCGGGCGACTTCCGCACGCAGAGCTACCGCGGCAAACAGGTCCTCACGTGGTGGCAGGGCACCGGCTTCGGTGGCCTGTCAAGCGGCGAGGACTACATCTACAACGACCACTACAAGCCGATCGCCGTCGTCAAAGCCGGCAACGGCCTGTCGGCCGACGGCCACGAGTTCCTGATCACGCCGTGGAACACGGCGCTGATCCTCTCGTACACCACCGCGACCGAGGACCTCACGTCGATCGGTGGCGCGCCGAACCAGGAGGTCATCAACGGCGTGGTCCAGGAGGTCAACATCCACAGCGGCAAGGTGCTCTTCGAATGGAACAGCGCGGACCACGTGCCGTTCTCGCAGAGCGAGCAGCCGCTGCCGGCCTCGCCCACGACGCCGTGGGACTGGTTCCACATCAACGCCGTGCACCTGGACTCGGACGGCAACCTGCTGATCGACGCGCGTGACACCTGGACGCTCTACAAGGTGAGCCTGCAGACGGGCAACATCCTGTGGCAGCTCGGCGGCAAGGACAGCAGCTTCGCGCTGCAGGCCGCGCCCGGGCAGTCGCTCGACAGCGCGGGCGAGATCTTCGCCTGGCAGCACGACCCGGAGTCGGTCGGGAACAACGATTACACGTTCTTCGACAACGAGTCCGCCGGTTCACCGCTGCTCTCGTACAGCCGCGCCGTGACGGTGCAGCTCAACACGAGCACGCACGTCGCGACGCTCGTCGCCTCGGACGACCAGCCCGAGGGGCTGTCGGCCGCATCGCAGGGCAACGCGCAGACGACGGCCAACGGAGACCTCTTCGTCGGCTGGGGCGCCTTGCCCTACTTCTCGGAGTTCGACCCGGCCGGACAGCTGGTCTTCAACGCCGAGTTCCCGACCGGAGTCAACACGTACAGGGCGTACTTCCTTCCCTGGACGCCGGCGACCTAGAGCCCCCCCGACGCGGCCAACCGCTCAGCCCCGCACCTGTCCCCGGGGCTGGGCGGCCCGCGTCACGCGCGGCGCGGCGGCCAGTCGAGCGATCGCTCGACGGCCGCCCGCCACGTCGCGTAACGCTGCTCGCGCAGGTCCGCCTCGAGCTCGGGCTCAAAACGCCCGTCGGAGCGCAGCAGGCCGCCGAGCGCGTCGCGGCCCGGCCAGGCGTCGACCGCAAGCCCGGCGGCGAAGGCGGTGCCGAGCGCCGTCGTCTCACGCACCTCGGAGCGCACGACGGGCAGGCCGAGCGCGTCGGCGAGCAGCTGCATCAGGAGACTGTCAGCGGTCATGCCGCCGTCGACGCGGAGCTCGGGAAGAGCGACGCCGGCCTTCGCGGTCGCCTCGTCGACGACTTCGCGGGTCTGCCAGCAGCTAGCTTCGAGCGTCGCGCGTGCGAGGTGGCCGGCGCCGGCGAACGCGGTGAGGCCGACGATCGTGCCGCGCGCGTCCTCGCGCCAGCGCGGCGCGAAGAGGCCCGAGAAGGCCGGCACGAAATAGACGCCGCCGTTGTCCGCCACGCTCGCCGCGAGCGCTTCGACGTCGCCGGCGCTCGCGATGATCCCCAGCTTGTCGCGCAGCCACTGGACGGCCGAGCCCGCAACCGCGATCGAACCCTCGAGCGCGTACGTCGCGGGCTCGTCGCCGACGCGCGCCGCGACCGTCGTCAGGAGCCCCGCCGAGGCCACGCGGTCCCGGCCGGTGTTGACGAGCAGGAAGGCGCCCGTCCCGTACGTGCACTTGGCGTCGCCCGCGGCGAAGCATGCCTGGCCGAAGAGCGACGCCTGCTGGTCGCCGACGAGCGCCGCGACGGGACAGCCCGCGAGCGGGCCGCGCGCGACCTCACCGTGGAGCGCCGCCGACGGGGCGATCCGCGGCAGGATCGCCGCGGGAACGCCGATCAGCGCGAGTGCCTCCTCGTCCCAGTCGAGGGTGGAGAGGTCCATCAGCAGTGTCCTGCTCGCGTTCGTCACGTCGGTGGCGTGCACCGCTCCGGCCGTCAGCTGCCAGAGCAGCCAGCTGTCGACGGTGCCGCATGCGAGTTCCCCCGCGGCCGCGCGCTGCCGCGCGCCCGGCACGGCGTCGAGGATCCACGCGATCTTGGGGCCAGAGAAGTACGTCGAGAGCGGCAGGCCGGTCGTGGCGCGCAACCTGTCGGGGCCGGCGTCGCCCGCCAGCTCGCGCATGAGCTCGGCCGTGCGGGTGTCCTGCCAGACGATGGCGTTGTGGACCGGCCGCCCGCTCTCGCGCTCCCACACGACGACCGTCTCGCGCTGGTTCGTGATGCCGAGCGCCGCCACGTCGCGCGCATCCGTCTGTGCGAGCGCGTCGGCGATCACCTGCTGCGCGCGCTCCCAGATCTCGAGCGCGTCGTGCTCGACCAGGCCCGCGCCGGGGTGGATCTGGCGGTGCTCGCGCTGCGCAGACACGACGAGCGCGCCGTCGCCGTCGAACAGCGCGAGGCGCGTGCTGCTCGTGCCCTGGTCAAGTGCCGCGATCAGCTTTCCCACGGGCCGATCCTAAGCGCGCGGACGCGAGGAGCGGCTAGCGTCGGGGGCGTGCACCGTGCGGCGCTCCTGTCCGCAATGCTGGCGGCGGCCTTCGCGCTCGTCGTGTCGCCGGCCGGCGGCGGCGCGGCACGCGCCGAAGGCGCGGGCCTCTTCCGGATCGTCGGCTGCCGGAGCTTCGGCGCGCACGCCTACAGCGAAGGGCCCGCGCGGCGCGAGGTCGCGATCGGCTTCGACGACGGGCCCGCCGCCGACACGCACGACTTCGTCTCGATGCTCGAACGCGAACACGTCCAGGCGACGTTTTTCATGATCGGGCGGCAGATCGCCGGTTCCTACCGCACGCTGCTGCTGCGTGAGCTGCGCAACGGCGACGTGCTCGGCGACCACACCTGGACCCACCCGGACCTCGTGACGGCGCCGAACGTCCGCGAAGAGCTGGCCCGCACCCGCGAACGGATCCGCTCGCTCACCGGCTACGCGCCGTGCGTCTTCCGGCCGCCGTACGGCGACTACGACCGCGCGGTCCTCGACACCGCGCGGTCGCTCGGGCTCGCCACGGTGTTGTGGAACGTCGACCCGACCGACTGGGCACTGCCCGGCACGAACACGATCGTGCGGCGCGTGATGGCCGAGGTGAAAGCCGGGTCGATCATCATCTCCCACGACGGCGGCGGCCCGCGGCAGGAGACGCTCGCCGCCTATCCGCGGATAATCAAGGACCTGCGCGCGCGCGGCTACCGCATCGTGACGATCCCCCAGCTTCTCGGCTTCAGGCCGATTTACGCGTACTGCGGCCGTAGCTGCGACGGCCTCGGCATCCCCGGCGAGCGCTTGCCCGGCGACGCGATAGTGATCGGCGGCCCGATCGCCCACGAGGCACAGCGCCCATGATCGTCGACGCCTGGATCCAGCATCCGACCGCCCGTTTCCTCGACCAGGAGATGTTCGCCTCGCTGCGCCGCTGGACCGGCGGCGAGATACCCGACGAGGCACCGGCGATCGAGGCGACCGTCGCCGCGCTCGACGCCGCGGGCGTCGACGTCGCGCTGCTCACCGCCTGGCACGGGCCCGGCGGGGCGCTGATCACAAACGACGAGGTCGCCGGGTGGGTGCAAGCGCACCCCGCGCGCTTCGCGGGCGCCGCGGCCGTCCCGCTTGACCGCCCGATGGCCGCCGTGCGCGAGCTGCGCCGCTGCGTCGAGGAGCTCGGCTTCAGCGCGCTGCGCGCGATCCCCTGGCTCTGGGAGACGCCGCCGACGGACCGGCGGTACTACCCGCTCTACTGCGCGTGTGTCGAACTCGGCGTGCCATTCTGCACCCAGGTCGGGCACACCGGCCCGCTGCGCCCCTCCGAGACGGGCCGACCGATCCCCTACATCGACCAGGTCGCGATCGACTTCCCGGAGCTCACGGTCGTCTGCGGCCACGTCGGCTACCCGTGGACGGAGGAGATGGTCGCCGTCGCGCGCAAGCACGAGAACGTCTACATCGACACGTCTGCCTACACGGTCGAGCGCCTGCCGCGCGAGCTCGTCGCGTACATGCGGACCTCCTCGGGCGCGCGCAAGGTGCTGTTCGGCTCGAACTGGCCGATGATCGCTCCGCAGCACGCGCTCAGGGGCCTCGACGACCTCGGCCTCGACCCGGAGAAGCGGGACCTCTTCCTCGCCGGCAACGCGCTGCGCGTCTTCGAACTGGGCGCCGCGGCCGGGTGAGGCTGCGTCGGCGCGAAAGCCGCCGGCGTGCTGTAATAGTCGGCGTCCGAGCGGTCCCCGCCCGGCGCTGGCGCCCGTAGCTCAGTGGTCAACGGTTCTCTTCGGGGAGCCAAAGAGCAGCGGTCTTTCAAGCCGCAGGCCGAGGGTTCGATTCCCTCCGGGCGCACTGGCGGAGGGCGGGCGGGTATCTACACTCGCCGCATGCTGGCGTCCACGTCGCCGCTACACGTCATCGGGAATGTCGTCTGGCTGCTCTTCGCCGGCCTGTGGCTCGCGCTGTCCTACCTGCTCGCCGCGCTCGTCTGCTTCATCCTGATCGTCACGATCCCGTTCGGCATCGCGTCGCTGCGGATCGCGCTCTTCGCCCTGTGGCCGTTCGGCCGCCGCGCCGTGCGCCGCGCGGACGCGGGCGCCGGGTCGGTGATCGGCAACTTCCTGTGGATCATCCTCTGCGGCTGGTGGATCGCGCTGATGCACCTGGTCACCGGCGCGCTGCTCTGCGTGACGATCATCGGCATCCCGCTCGGCCTCGGCAATTTCAAGATGATCCCGATCTCGCTGACGCCGCTCGGGCGCGAAATCGTCGACCTGCCGCGCTGACCGACCGCGGAGCCCCGCCAAAAATCCTGCCGCCCGCGGCTATCGCGACCCCCACGCCAGCTGTTCATAGTGCCCGCCGAGGGGGTCCGCGATCGGGCTCCAGGTGCTCCCGCCATCGTCGGTGCGCAGCAGCTCGGGTAGTTCGTAACAGTCGCTCTTGCCGTCCGTGCATCCGGCTGCGACCGCGTACGCGATCGCCGTCTGGCTCCCGAGCGCGAACAGCGACAGCTGGCCGTTTTCCGGCAAGCCTTGCGCACTCGTCACTACCGCGGCGCCGGAGCGAAGGGAGATTCGCGTCACCCGTTGCGAGGCTCCGACGACCCAGAGCGTGCCGGCGGCAAGCGAGTCGGTCCCAGTGCCGCAGCAGCCGCCGGGTCGGAAGCGATGGAGCCCGTGCCACGACCAGCTCCCCTGCCTCTCCGAGCCGACGTACACGACGATGGCGCCGGCGTTGTTCGCTGCCAGCAGCACCGGTTTGCCGCGGAAAGCCTGCATCGCGCCGTAGACCGTCTGTGTCCGGCGCGGCCCGAGCAGCGGGGAGCGCACGCGCCTCCACGACCGACCGTCGTTCGCACTCGCGTAGACGTCTGCGCCAACTACGCCGCCCACGAGCCAGAGCCGCCCGCCGACGGCAGTGACGGAACCACCGACGGGCGTCCTGCGCGCCCTCCAAGCCGCCCCCTTCTTGGCGAGCCACGTCCCGCCCGAAAAGGCGCTCCCCAGGAAAGCGTTGTCCATGACCCCGAGCACCCGGCCGGAGTCGTCCACGACTTCTGCAGGCCCGGGAGGCTGCCCGATCGCGATGGTCGTTTTGCGCCATCGCGAATGGCCCGCCGGCCGCGCGTAGATGAACAGCTGCGGTCGTCGGGCTTCACGCACGGTGACCGCGACCGTTTCGCGTGGCAGTACGGCCGCGGTGAGCGTCCCCGTTTCCGTTGTCGGCGGTGAGAGGAGTGTCCAGCGCTCGCCGCCGTCGCGCGTCGTGGCGAGCGCTGTAGCGCCCAGCACCCACTCGTCGGCGCCGTCGTCCCGGCGCGCACCGGCTTCGACAATGCCGCCAGTCGCGCCGGAGGAGGCGGCGGTGCGCGCTCGTCCGGCACCCTGATTCGGCTGCGGCGCCGCTGCAGGCGGGGTCACGCCGGCGAGCACCAGGAGCACTGCCACGAGCACGGCTCCGGCGCCCCAGCGACACGCGGCCATCGACACAAGCTGACGATAACCGCGGGTTAGGGGAACGGTCGGGCGCCTCGTTAGCCCCAAGGGCGTGCTCGCCCGCACCGAAGGCGACTCGGGACACGCACGCGGTCGGCGCATCGCCGCTTGCGCCCCCAGGCGGGGCGCTCCTGCAAATGGAGCTAGGGGGATTCGAACCCCCGACCTCCTGAGTGCGATTCAGGCGCTCTCCCAGCTGAGCTATAGCCCCGAGAAGCCGACTGGACGGTCGGTCGAACAAGCAGTGTAGACGGGCTGCGCGAACGCCGTGAGCTGTATCTTTCGCCGCGGTGGGACTTCTCGACGACGCAATCCGCGAACACCTCGAGCTCAAGCTGCGCAATGGGGCCGACCCGGAACTGGTCGCGCAGGAGGAGCACGAAGCCCTTGACCCCATCAACGTCGAGCCCGCCGCCACCGTCGCCGAAATGGCGGCCGACCCCGCGGAGCTTTACGAGGACGCAGCCTTCGAGGCTCCGCCGGCACAGGACACTGCCGAGTTCGACATGACGACGGTCCTCGAGCACGAGGACGCCGGCGATGCCGACGCGGGTCAGCTTGAGTGGGAGCTGCCCGACGCCGCAGACGACACTGACGAGCAGCCTGCGTAGAAAAAGCCCGCAAATGGGCGGGTCGTTTGCTGCGCCGATGTGAACACAGCCGGCGCCGCGTTCTGTTACCTTCCCCGCGATGAGGCCTGGAAGGATCCCGCTGTCCTCCGGCACGGTCGCCGTCCTGTTCGCCGCCGCGCTCGCGTTGACGCCCTCAGTGGCGTACGCGAGCGAAGCAGGCACCGTCTACACGTGGGGCGCCGTCGACAGCCAGACCTCGCCGCTGCGTTTTCCGCAGCGCGTCGAACCGCTGACCGAAGTCACTGAAATCGACGCCGGCAACTCGAGCGCGTACGCGCTCGAGAAGAACGGGACAGTCTGGGCGTGGGGCCAGAACGAAGACGGCGAGCTCGGCAACGGGACCGTAGTGTCGTCCGCGAGCGCGGTGCATGTGAACATGCCCGCGGGCGTGAAGATCGTGTCGATCGGCGAGTCGCAAGACAGCGGCCTCGCAGTCGACAGCACGGGCCACGGCTGGGCGTGGGGTCTGCGCGGCGCGTCGTGCAACCCGGGGGCCAACGCGTACACGGCCACGCCGCAGGAAGTGCAGGGCCTCGGCTCGATCGTCTCCGTGCAGGGCGGCGAGCACCATTCCCTGTGGCTGACGTCGAGCGGCACGATCTACGCGTGCGGCACGAACGCCCAGGGCCAGCTAGGCGTGCCGAACCTGTCCTCCACCTCGACCCCGGTCCGCGTGCCGGGCCTCGGGCACGTCGTCGAAATCTCCGCCGGTGAGCGCACGAGCTGCGCGCGCACCTCGAACGGCGAAATCTACGTGTGGGGCGCGGACAACCACGGTCAGGTCGGCAACGGCCAGTTCCGCGAAGAGGTGACCTCGCCTTACCACGTGCCGCTGCCCGGCCCGGCCTCGGAGATCTCCTGCGGAGGAAACCTGCCGACCAACGGCCACACGCTCGCGGTCGTGGGCGGGACGCTCTACGGCTGGGGTGCGGATGCCTTCGGGCAGGTCGGTGACGGCGCAGAAGAAGACAAATCGCTGCCCGTCGACACGGGCATGAACTTCGAAACGGTCGTCGCCTCCGGCGTGAGCTCGTTCGGTATCGAGGACGGTGTTCTCTTCAGCTGGGGCAACCACGCCTCGGGCATCCTCGGCACCGGAAGCGCGCGCGACGCGCTGGAACCCGAAGAAGTCGAAAGCGGCGTCACGCAGGTCTCCTCGACCGCGCACATCGCGGCGTACCTGTACCGCTGAGCGTCGCCCGACCGCTCCGACGAGCCGGCGTGCCACGGTGCAGCCCCGGCCAGGCAGCCGCGTATATTGGGTCGCGCGGGGCCATAGCTCAGCTGGGAGAGCGCCTGCTTTGCAAGCAGGAGGTCACCGGTTCGATCCCGGTTGGCTCCATAAACGGGCGATGTGTGCGCTGACAAACCACGCCGCGGGGGCGGGCTAGGCCGATCCGCCGGGCGGCCCATCCGGCCGCGGTTGCTGCGGCGTACTTTTCGTCCAGTCTCGTTGCCCGGTCCCGTTGCAGGCACGACAAAGCTGCCAGGAGGGATCTTGCGGTGGTGTGGTTGGCGCCGGTGGTTGCCACACCCAGCCAACTCCGCCGCAATATGGGCACCGCTCATCGTCCTCGACCGAAGTCGGATCGACCTTCAGGAGACCCTGGACGGCCTCCTCGAAGGACAGCGGAATTGCTACGCGCTCCTCGTCGTCAGCGTTCATCCGGGAAGCCCTCCAGGGGCTGCGGCAACCCGACGAGGTGCGGCTCGTTGCAAGTGACTCCCTCAATCTCCATCCCGTTCGGGAACCCCCCGTCCCAGGCGAGAAGCTGATCGCACCCCCCGCGGATAGCCGTCGCCAGGTGTACTGCATCCCCGGGCTTCAATTTGTGCTGGCGTGACAGGTCGCGGGCCTTGCGCGCGATTAGGAGGTCGACCTCCACCCACTGGATAAACCCGTGTTCGAGATAGCCGTCGATTGCGGCCTCTTCGGGCCCCGTCAGTTCCGGTCGCCCGCGGTCCTTGATGACCTCCGCCACGACGAAGGTTGACGCGACAACCACGAAGTTGCCTTGGCGCGCAAGGTCCAGCACCTGCGCGGACACATCGCCCCTCCCCGGCTCGGCCCCCTCGCCCTTGATCGCCGAGATGTAAACCGATGAATCGAGGTACGGTCGCTTGAACGGCTCCGGCAAGTCGGCGACCCCTCAGCTCCGCAGCTCTCTCACGTACTCACCCGCATCAATGTCGCCCGTAAAGTCCGGCACAAGTCCGGCAATGGCGCTGGTCGGCGGCAGCTCTTCATCGGGCGGAAGGAGCGTGAGCGTGGGCTGCTCGACTCTTATCGCATCGCCGTGCGCGTTGCGCTTCACGGTTCCCTCCACGATCACCCGGCGACCGAGCGCCGACTTGACCGACTCCAGGTCCGCGCCATCAAAGTCGCAGCGGACGGCGCGCAACGTCCGAGCTTCGTACACGTTGTACGTGGACTTCCGGTGGATCGAGATCACCTCTAAGGTGCCGACGACCGACCCAAGCGCGCTGTAGCGCGGTGCGATCAGCTGCGATACGTTCGCGGCGGCGCGTTCGCTGACTCGGCCGGAGAGCTTCCGATCAATGTCTTCCACGGTGAATCCCGTGGCGGCGTCGGGCGAGAGATCCTTCGCGATGCCCTTCACGCGCTTGAGCGCCTGCTCGGAGAAGTACGCGGGGTACACGGCCTCCGTCGGGCGGTCCACCGCCGAAAGCCCGTTGATGAACTGGGACGCGACCAGCACCGGCAAATCTGGTTCGCCGCGCGGCGGCGCGGCTTCAATCAGTGCATCGGCACTTGCGATGCCCAGGTCCACAATCCGCCAGGTGAGGTTCCGGCGGTGCGTGGCGGAGATCGCGACATCTAGCTCGTCAAGGATCAAGCGCGACCGGTTGAGCGCCCTGACGAACACATCAAGCGGGACCGCTCCTGGGGCACCCTCGACGTGAAGCCTGAGCCGGCTCATCTTCGGCCGCGCTACCTTGAGTCCGAGTACACGAGGCGCCTACCGGCAGTTTGACGGACCGTCCGTTCCGTGCGTTCCTCGTCGGTGAGCCAGCGCGTGCTGTGCCGGTAGTCAAACTCGGCAAGGTACCGCGGAAGATGCTCGACGCTGACGTGGTGGAACGTCCCGTCGAGGGACCGCTTGAGCTGCGAAAAGAAGTTCTCGGCCTGGTTGGTCGACGCGCCGTCGCGGACGTACTCGCCTTTTTCGTGGCTGACGCGCGTGTGCCCCGCGAAATCACCGGCGAGCCCGACGTAGCCTTTGCCCTGGTCGGTGTGGAGATGCGTGTTCGTGGCGTCCACGTTTGCGTTGAGGACCGAGCGAAGCGTGGAGCTTTTCACGTTCGGGATGATCTGCGAGCGGACCTCGCCCGTCTCGCGGCTGACGAGCGCCATGACGGACGTTCTGTCGTGCTCGCCCTGCAGGTGCTCGGAGCGCTTGTGCCCGTGACGGTTCGACGGCTTGCCCCCGATCCAAGTCTCGTCAGCGACGACACGACCGGAGAGTAGCTGCGGCATCGGCCCCTGCTTCATGGCCTCACGGATGCGGTGGAGCATGAACCACGCGCTGCGCGGCGTGAGATGGTATCGGCGCTCAATCTCGCGCGCAGCGACGCCGTTCTTCGACGCGCACATCTCGAAGATCACAAAAAGCCACTTCCGGACCGGAATCTTCGTCCCGTGGAAGATCGTGCCCGTCAGCACCGAGAACTGTTTGCGGCACCCTCGCTCGCAGCACTTCCAGACGCGACGTTCGGAAGCGGCGCCCGTCCTCGTCTTGCGCGACCTGCCGTTCGCCGGGGTCAGAAAGTAATGCCCGCCAACGGAGCCGCAGTGCGGACACACTGGCCGGTCGCCCCAGCGCAGCTGCTCTAGAAGCACGTAGGCGTCCCCCTCTGTGCGGAGTTTGTCGGCCAGTTCGATCATGCTCATCGGCATAGCCTAACTGTAGCACAACTTGACATGTACTGTCAACGTCTGTTACAGTCAGAGCCATGCCCGATCTTCCGTCAGCTGTGCAGGCCCGCCGAGCCATTGAGGATCGCGCCGTTGAACTCGGGGCGGAACGGCGAGCTCTCAAATCCAGGCAGGAAGGCAACGTAGGAGCCATCGTTGGGCTGGTCCAGCAAGCGGAGGGAATCCTGCCCCTGGAGGAGGTAGCGCGACTCATCGGCGTGAGCCGCCAGACGCTCTATCGCTGGCAGGAAACTGGAGGCCGCAACCCGGAGGCTTAGGGGCGGTCCGGGCTGGCACCCGGACCGCCTGGCACAGCTGGCTAGACAACGGAACCGCGTCGCGGAAGGCGACGGATCGATCCTTACAGCCCGCACGGATGCCTTGGGTTTCTGTCCGGTCCCGGCGAGACGATTCGCAGCGAAGTCCTGAGCTTCTTTAGCCCGCTGGCACGGGCGGCTCGGGGACGCTAGACAACTGCGAATGGAAGGAAGGCAACGTGTACTTCAAGCTCATCTTCAGCGACAAGGGTCTCTACCACGCGCGGCTGTACAACGCTCGCCGCGAATTGCTGTTCTGGACCAAGGAGCACACGACGAAGCAGCCCGTCGTCAACGTATGCGACGAAGTCCGGCGCAACATGAATGTGAGCGCGCCGATCTACGACGTGGACTAGGACGCTAGGCGTCGGCCGTCGGCCCCAGCGGGATCTCCTCCGGCGGGGGCTTCTCTGCCGCATACTTGAGCAGGCAATCCCAGTCGCAGAAGTGCCGCTGGTGGTCGGCGCCCTCGGTCACGCTGAGAAAGCCCGGAGGTAACGACGCCGCAGTCTGGATCTGCGCGTTGCAGTCGTGCCAGTCGCAGTAGTAGACCCGCTCTACGCTCATTGATCCTCCCGCGGTTCGATCACCGGCCCACGTCTCCTGCCAGCGGCGTGGTTTGTCAGCGCACACATCGCCCATAAACGTGCTGGTTTCCAGGGCTCTTGTGGTCCGGCGCCCCCGGCCGTTCGAAGTTGGCTCGCGTGCCGCCGTCGGGACGAGCGACGTGGACGAGCTCCGCGTGTTGAGTTACCGGCGTCGCGCTCGGCTGGCCGTCGGGCCGCAACGGTCAACGTTGTCGCGCTGGGATGCCTCAGGGCCAACCCCCTGCTTTCAAGGGCACCTTGTGTCGGTCGTCGCTCGCTGGGCGCGCGCCATCAGCCCTTCTACCGGCCGGTCGGCGAGCAGGGTTTCGACGCGTGCGCGCGCTGGCCCGCGTAGCGTTCGTGCAAGGAGCGCGAGGCGGTTGTTGACGCCGATCTCCAGCTGGTACGTAGCTAACGTCCGGTGGGGGTTAACGGCCTGGAATCGCCATGAGCCCTCTAGCGAGCGCAGGTTCCCGCCGACTCGTGTCCAGGCTATGTGGTGCGGCTCCTCGTAGCTAAACAGCAGCCGAACCTGAAGCTGAGCGACGGCGGCGTGCATGTCGGTGTCCACCAAGGTGGCTCGGCCCGACTTGTCACGGTCAAGAACCCGGATGGCGGTGATCACCCCGTGCCATTCGGGGACAAGATCGAGATCGGCAGCGATGGCAAAGCAGCGCGAAACCGGAGCCGCGATCTCTACCGTGCGCGAGCCCGTCAGGTTGGCCATCGCTAGCGGTGCTCGGCGCGTCGCAGACGGTAGAGCGCGACGGGTGCGCTAAGACCTCGAATTCTGCGCGTTCCCACGTAGCTCCAGCGGAAGCGCTCGCTGCGGGCCGCACGGCGAGTCGCATCGTGAACCAGGATGCTGTCGGGTCGAGCGATCGCGGTGATGCGGCTCGCAAGGTTGACTGGCGGCCCGAACCAGTCGCCGCCTCTCAGCAATGCGTCGCCGGTCGCAACGCCGACCCGAACGGGTGGAAAATCGCCGCCGCGCTCAGACACTGCGCGTTGAACATCGAGCGCGATGTCAAGCAGCGTGTCGTCCTCTGGCGAGATGAGCATCGTCGCGTCTCCGATCGTCTTTACGAGCTGTACCGGGTTGTAGATCGAGGCCTGGACGATGGCTTCAAGTTCAAGCGACAGGTCTGCGAGAGCACGCGGCTCTGTGTGCTCGCCGATGCGCGTGTAGCCGACTAGATCGACAAAGCAAACAGCGATGCGACGCGCACCGGTCAGTCGACCTGCAGTCAAATGAGCCGCCGAGATCGCCTCGGTCTCCGGGATCTCACGGAGATAGAGCGTGAGTAAGTTCGTGACAAGTGGCGTGAGCAGGCCGTGCAGTTCCTCGGCAACAGCACCGTAGGCGTCGGCAAGCTCGGCCTCAGTCATCCGTGGGGTAAGGGCAAGCCGGAGGACGAGCGCACGCGCAACTTCGGCTGCCGGTTTCAGGCCACGGGCCAGTGCTCGCAGAAGCTCGACCATCTCCTCCGGCGATATGCCCGCGCGCCCGGCGAGCGCGGCTATGCGCACGGCTTCGACGTCGGCGGATACGTAAGTCGCGCTCTCGGAGATCGGTAACGCGAGCGCGCGTCGGGCCGCGAGGATGAAGTCAACGTCTACTCCTGCGCGTCGGGCGACATCCTCCACGGTGAAACGCTCGATCGACGAAATCGCTCTTTCAGCGGCGAGGTAGAAAAGCGTGCCCTGCTGTGCGTGACGTTCGACCTCGGCGCTTGGGACGCCGTCGCGTTCTAGCCGCTGGACGAGCTCTTGCCGACCGGCGCGCCACTTTCCGTCGGACGCGTTCGGATCCGGCGGCTCGTCCACGGCAGGACTGCCACCAAGCCGGGGTTTCACACGCGCGCCCCGACCGGTCCGCGACAGACCAGGATCGACACGCCACCGCGAGAGCGGATCACCGCGACAGCGCTGCCTGGGGCCCAGTCGCCGCGCCGCCTCCGCCCTCGCGTCAAGGCGTCCTTCCAGAGTCGATGTGCTTCAGAGTGGAGCATCGGGAAAGCCAGCGCGGTCGACCGTCTGAAACGCCACGGTTCGTTCAATTCGCCTCGCGCGATATGCTATTTGGGGTGAGTCTGAATGCTAGCGGTTTGCCTCTGGCCGTCCGCTTGGGGGAGCAGACCAAGTTCTTCGGCCAAGACCGGACGGGCGGGCGCATCCCATCTTCTCTACGGCATAGGCGCCGGCCTCACGGTTCGAGCAGCGTAGGCTGGGACGGGCGCCGGAGTTTGGTTGCGAAGAGCCCGACCAGCCTACAATTCGAGCGACCACAGACTGCGTGCCTGATGACATCCGAACTCGAGCGCACATCACCTGACAACGCGTTACTTGCTCGCGCCGCAGCAGGGGCGACGTCATGAGTTCGTTCGAGGCTAAGACCGTGACCCTTCACGGCCGCGGCGTCACGTATGCCGAAGCCGGGAGCGGACCCGTGCTGCTCCTGATTCACGGGATGGCAGGCACGTATGAGAACTGGGATGCGGTGATCGGGCCGCTCGCGCGCAACAACACGGTGATCGCACCCGATCTCCCGGGTCACGGGGCGTCGGCGCCGGGCGCCGGCGACTACTCGCTCGGGGCGCTGGCAGCCGGCCTGCGCGATCTGCTGGTCGCGCTCGGGCACGAGAGGGCAACTCTCGTGGGCCACTCGCTCGGTGGCGGCATCGCGATGCAGTTCTCCTACCAGTTCCCGGAGATCGTCGAGCGCTTGGTGTTGGTGTCGAGCGGGGGGCTCGGTCGGGAGGTCAGCCCGATTCTGCGCGCCGCCGCACTGCCCGGCGCCGACCTGTTCATCGCAGCGACCGCCACCCCGGGGCGCGTCGCAGGAACCGCGCTGGCTCGCGGCCTGGGGGCCATCGGCCTTCGCGCAAACGCCGACGTTTCCGAGATCGCACGCGGCTACGCCTCACTCGCCGATCCCACGCGTCGTGCCGCATTCCTAGCGACCGTACGAGCCGTGATCGGGACCGGTGGCCAGAGCGTGCACGCAGACGACCGCCTATACCTCGCACAGGCCATGCCCGTCCTCATCATCTGGGGGGAGCATGACCCGATGATCCCGGCCCACCACGGCGAACGCGCACACGAGGCGATCCCTGGAAGCCAGCTCGTCGTGTTCGAGAACGTCGGCCATCTGCCGCAGCTGGAGGCACCGGCGCACTTCGTCGAAGTGCTCGAACGGTTCCTCGCCGACAACGAGCCGGCGCAATGGGACAGTGCAGCGTGGCGCGCCCGGCTGGACGCCGCGTCCAACAACTGAAGACGCGGCGACCAAGCCGAATCGATTCGCGTTCCTAAACTCAGACATCACAGCTCGTTGTACGACGTCGCCGCCACTCCGGCCGGCTAGCTTCGCCGCCGAAGTGGCGGACCAGCAAAACTCCCAACCGGGCTTTTGCCAGCTGTCGCGGAACAGTGGGCGCTCGAGGCTCGCCGGACGACCTGATTCTCGCGCGACGCGCCAGCGGCTAGCTCCAAGCGTGCTGCCCGCGCTATTTGAGGATGGTGAAGGTGAGCTGCTTGGGTGCCGAGTGCTGGCCGGCGCCGTTGGTTGCCACGATCACGAGCGTGTATTTCCCCGGCGGTAGCTTCTTGGAGCGCGAGATTCGCCCTTGGAAGGAGAGCTTGTCCGTGCCGTTGTGGCCTGCGAAAGAGAGGCGGCCCTTGATCACCGTGCGATTGCAGGCGTGCTTGTGGCGGTTGTTCTTTGTCTGCGCGTCGCATTTGCCGTTGACCTTGCGCCCGGGCAGCCGCTGGGTAAAGGCGAATGTCACGCTCGCCGGCTCGTCGAGCGTGAAGGAGAACGTCGTGCCCAGCGGGGGAAGCTTGCTCCCGCGCGAGAAGCTGGCCAGTCGCGTTCCCTCCCGCCAGGTGCGGTGGGACTGAGAGGCGTTTGCGATGACCGGCGGCGCGCATCGTGGAGCCGGGCTCACATGCTGGTACTCAAACGCGCCCATGTCGACAGTCGCGGGTCCCAGTCGGCCGCAGCCGAGATGCGAGGCGACGATCCGTGGGGCGCCGGCCAGGTCGGTGCTCAGCCCGGTGGGGACCAGTGCATTGGAGCCGGCATCGATCGTCGGGCTCGCGGGTGTCTCTTCGCCGTTCGCTTCGAGCCGCGGGTTGGCGCAGATGTCGCCCTGCCCCGCTGGGACTGCCGGCCCGTCCGCTTCCTGGCAGATATCGGAGTACCTGAACGTCGGTGCACCTTCGCCGGTGGCATAGCCGAAGATCTCCGGTCCCGGGGAGTTGCCTGAGATGATCGAGTTGGCGACCGACAACGAGTCGTTGGGCGAGCCCCACAGGGCACCACCCTCGCTGCCCGACCCGGCCATCACTTCGTTGGCGTAGACGGTGGAGTCCTCCAGCGCGAGCGTGGTGCTCCCCGTGCATGTTTCGACGGGTAGGCAGCCGCCGTTTTGAAAGCCGGTGTAGATCGCTCCGCCCCAGCCACCGGCGGCGATGGAGTTCCCAAGGAAGAGATCGTCGATGGCGGTGAAAGACGCCAGCTGGGGGTGCGCTTCGGTTGTGCTCGTCCCGAGCACCCCGAGCCCGCCGCCCTCCGGCGGCTGACCTTCGCCCGCTGTGACCTCGTTCTTGCTGAAGATGTCGCCCGTGCTCTGCACGTGGACGCCGAACACCCACTCGCCGCCGCCGCCCGCGGCGAGCCTGTCGCCCGTCCGCTCGGTTGCTTCCACGCTGTTACCCACGAACGTGTTGTGCGCCTGGAGGACGTGGAACGACGCCCCACCTTCGATCCCGAGGACGGCGACGGCGAGCCCCCCGCCCTCGCGCGGAAAGATCGCGTTTTCGCCCGCCACGCGATTCGCGCGGAAGACGTTGTCTTCCAACGCGACGGTCTGGTTGCCGGCGGCACTGATAAACGCGCCGCCCCCGCTGTCCAACACGCGGTTTTCCGTGAACGTGTTGCCGGAGATCGCGATCGGGGCGGTGCTTTCCCGAGCACCCGTTTCGACGTCGAGCCCGCCACCACCGCCGAAGGTGCTCGTCACTTCGTTGTCGGTGAAGCTGTTGCCGGCAACCCGCACTGGGCCGGACACCCACAGGTACGCGGCACCACCGGCGAAGCCTTCGGCCTTGTTGCCTTTACCGGGGGCACCAAACGTGTTGCCTTCTACGACTGTCGGTTCGCTCGCGGCTAGTTCGTAGTTTCTGATGAACACGGCGCCACCGTCGTTGGTCGCGGTGTTGGCGAGGAACGTGTTGTCGCGCAAGGTCACAGCGCCCTTGCCGGATTCGACGGACACCGCGCCGCCCTGCTCGGCGGAGCCGTTCTCGAACGTGAGACCTTCGAGCGTGAAGCTAACGCCTTCTATGTCCGACTCGAGGATCGGTGTTCCCGCAGTTTTGGGGGTCAGCACAGCGCTGGCGTCGCCCTCGAGCGTAAACGGCTTAGCGTTCGTGACGTTGACGTTGGTTTCGCAGGCTTCCGACAGCTGGAGCACCTCGCCTTCGGTGGCGGCGTTCATGGCGCTCTGAAGTTCTGCGCATTTGACCGGCACCGCACCGGCGGCAGCGGAACCTGCCGGCATGGCCAGCAACAGTGCTGACGTGCACGCGAGGAGGGCCGCGAAAACCCGGATCCTGGCCGCGTCGGTCATCGGCGCCCCGAATATAACGCCGCCGTGAACGCATCGTGCTGATTTCCGCCGCCGGCCGACGCGACTTCCCCGGCCACCTGCGCGCGCCGAGCGATGCGCGGAGCCCGGCTACCTGCGGCGATGGCAACCGACCGACCGGGCACCCTAAGCGGTGGCTGTGCACGCCCGCGACTCCAACGCAGCACGGACCCTGCGCTCGCGCAGCTCCGCAAGCGGGCGACAGCTGCAAGGTGGAATTTTCGAAATCGGTACGGAATCCGCTCATACGGGCACCGAGGCACTGTTGCGGGTGACCCCGAGACCGTGACGGGCTCCCGGCTCGCGGATCGGCGCCGCATCTGAGCCCGGTGCGCGTATGAGCTCGCCGGCCCGTTGCTGGAGCGCTGCCGTGCAATCATCTCCCTCGGTCCGTCTTCGACGAGCGCGGGAGGTGCCCGACATGGCGACGACTGATGCAACGCTCGGTTTCGTTGGGCTCGGACACATGGGGGGGAACATGGCCGCTCGCCTGCTCGCTGCTGGGTACACGGTCTACGGCGAGACGCAGAGCCGCGAGTCGGCGAAGCAGCTCGTCGGGGAAGGGCTCGAGTGGTGTGAGACTGCGGGTGCGCTCTCGCAAGCCGCTGACGTGGTGTTCACGTCGCTGCCGGATGATGACGTGATCGAAGGGGTCGCGGCGGGAACCGACGGCCTGCTCGCTGGTCTTGGCCCCGAGAAGATCTGGGTTGACATGAGCACGATCAGTCCGCGGGTCAGCCGCGAGCTCGCCTGGCAGGCGACGGAGCGAGGCGCGACGATGCTCGATGCCCCGGTCTCGGGCAGCGTGCCGCAGGTGCAGTCGGGGACGCTCACGATCATGGTCGGCGGCGACGAGCAGGCGTACGCCCGCGTCGAGCCGATCCTCCGGGAGCTCGGCACGCCGACGCTCGTCGGCGAAAACGGGCAAGGGCTCGCACTGAAGCTCGCGATCAATATCAGCCTGGCTGTCCAGATGCTCGCGTTCGCCGAGGGTCTGCTGCTCGCGAAGCGCTCCGGTGTCGACCCGCAACGCGCCCTCGACGTGATGGAGGCAAGCCCGATCGGCTCGCCGATGCTCCACGCCCGCGCGCCGTTGATCCTCGATCCGCCGACCGACGACGCGTGGTTCGATCTCGCGTTCATGCACAAGGACATCAAGCTCGCGCTCGATGCCGCACGATCGCTCGAGATCCCCCTGCCCACTGCGGAGCGCGCAGAGCAGATCCTCGGTCGGGCGAGCGAGCTTGGATATGACCGCCGCGACCTGGCGGTGCTTTTCGAGGTCCTGGAGCAGATCGCGGATCGGGGGGAGGCGATGGCGTCATGACGACCGAGACGCTCGAGCACGTGAGGCTCGGAATGACGGAGCTCAGTGTCTCGCCGATCGCCTTTGGAACGTGGGAGCTCGGGGGCGAATGGGGAAGCTTCGACGAGGACAAGGGGATCGAGGCGATCCGCAATGCGCGCGAGCTCGGAGTCAACTTCTTCGACACGGCCCAGGGCTACGGCTTCGGAGCGTCCGAGCGCCTGCTGGGGCGGGCGCTGCGCGATGATCTCGACAACCGCCGCGACGAGGTGGTGATCGCCACGAAGGGGGGCCTGCGGATGACCGACGAAGGCCTCGTGCGCGACGCAAGCCCGGCATGGCTTCGCAGCGGCTTGGACGCGAGCCTCGAGGCTCTGGGCATCGACTACCTGGACCTCTATCAGGTGCATTGGCCCGATCCGAACGTTCCGTTCGCGGAGACCGCCGGAGCTCTCCAGGAACTCGTCGACGCTGGCAAGATCCGTCATGTCGGCGTTTCCAACTTTGACGCGCAGCAGATCGGCGAGTTCGCGAAGACGCGCCCGGTCGAGACGCTTCAGCCCCCTTACCATCTCTTCCGCCGCGAAATCGAGCGGGATATCCTTCCGTACTGCGCGACGCACGACATCGGCGTGTTGGTGTACGGGCCGCTCGCGCACGGCCTGCTCACCGGTGCCCTGCGCGACGACACGAGGTTCGCCGCCGGAGACTGGCGCGGCAGCGCGCCGTTCTTCAAGGGTGAGGACTACCGCCGCAATCTCGCGGTCGTCGGAGAGCTTGAGCGCTTCGCAGCGGAGCTCGGCGTGTCGCTGAGTCGGCTGGCAGTCGCCTGGACACTTGCAAACGGGGCGGTGGATGTCGCGATCGTCGGTGCACGCAGTCGCGCGCACATCGAGGACAGCGTCGCCGCAGCGCGCCTTGTCCTGAGCGACGCCGACCTCGAGCGCATCGATCGGATCATGCGCGACGCGATTCCGATCGCGGGGCCCTCGCCGGAGATGATGCCGGACTGAGAACGTCGCTCGCCGGACCGCTCACACGCGGCGGCGTCGCGAGATCGACTCGTCACGTGGGCGGCGGGCCGATTCCACTGCGCAAATCTGACTTAATCGCGGCTGATCCCAGATTCGGTCGACATGAAGAAGTTCCGGCATTTAGAGCCCCCGCCATGCCATTTTGCAAGCACGAGGTCAAAAGTTGCGACTGCGGCGCCGCGGTCAGGATTCCGTTGCTCCGAGCGCCGGGCGGACGATGACGCCCTGCAATCGACGCAGCGCCTCCAAGTGGTCGCCCGCGCCGAGACGGCGCTTGTGGCTGCTGCGCTGTTCTTTGTTCTGCAGCTGGTGGCCAATCGGTTCCGCGAGCACGACCTCGGCCGAATGGCGTACGCGTCCTAGCGCGGGGTTCGCGAGCACGAGGTGCGCCGGGCGCGCGGCGAACCAAACATCGCCGCGGCGAGGGGCGTCTTGTCACCGTGGGCAGGAAACGACGCGTTGCTCCCAGACGGCGTATGATCCGCTCACATGGGGGGCAAATGCCGCGCCACCCTGGGGCTAACTTGGGCGTTCGCAGCCCTCGTGCTGCTAGCCGGCGCATCGTCGGCCGCTGCAATCACGCGGATGCAGGCCGACAAGATCGCGATGAAGGTGCTCGCACCGCAACGCATCGATGCCGCCAACGGGGTCGTACTACTCGGCCTCCCGCGCCCGCTCTCGGCCAGCGACGACGTAAATCAAGCCAAGCCCGGCACGTCGCAAGTCAGAACGCTCGGCAAACGCGAGTGGCTGTTCTGGCTGGATCCCGCATACGGCGAGAGGTTCAGTCACGCGAGTACGATCCTGTTACTCGACAATCGCACCGGCAAAGTAGCCGCGAAGCAGAAAATCGAATGGTGGCCGCTCGTCGACGGAAAACCGGCCGCGTTCTACACCAGTGAGAAGGAGCGTGAATCTGGTGCTGATAAGCGCTTCCGCGTCTATGCAAATCTCCCGGCGTCGAAGTTCAGCCGGGCGACGCGCGCGGCGCGCGGCAACGCCATTCGGGTAAGCCACGCCCCGATCGCCCACGCGAGCAACACGTACTCGGACTCATGCCTCGTGCTAGCCGGAAACCTCGACGACTTTCCCGACGACTTCACGAACATTGCAACCTACTTTGGCGATCTCGGGGTGGAAGGCTTCCGCATGCCGAGCACCGAAGACCTCGGGGCCTTCATCAAAAAGCTTCCAAGCAAGTGCAAGGACGTGATTATCTATCTGAGTGGCCACGAGGGTCATGAAGGCGGCATCATTGCCCCGGCAAAAGTAAAACGCAAAACGATCACCCAGGTCAACGGGAAACACGTCTTCGGCTGGGAAGAAAAGGTCGAAGACCAGATCATTACCGTCCGGTCCATTACCGAAGCAATAAAATCTAACGCTGCCCGGACCTTCAAGGTGATTGTCGACGCCTGTTATTCGGGATTGGTAATCGCAGCAATCGAAAAAGCCAAACTCGCGAATGCTCTCGTAGCCGCCGCCTCCTCTGGGTCCACCGAATCATCGTGGGCGTTCTCGCACGGTGGGTTCACGGAAGGCCTGATCGAGGGCATGAAAGAAGGCGAAACGACCGCCAAGAGCGACATGTCCGGCGCCGATCCAATCGCGCGCTTGATCGAAGAGGGAACGAAGCACCCTCATGGCGTTTTTAGCGGCCGCTGGAAAACGTACTCCAGCCTGCCGGCACTAACAACGAAACCCCCCGCGTACAAGTGCGGGAAAGAAGTGACGCTATACGACAACACGAACACCGAATTCGTTGAAGACGTCGGGACGGAAATGGAAAAGGAATCGAGCTTCACCACCGGTCCCACCACGTACTGCCTAGTGTCGGTCTTCAACTACCACTGGAACTATGGGAAAGGAAGCGCATCAGTGGGAACGATCGCGCTGAAGTACCCGGGTGGAGAAATCGGGCCGTGGCAGGCGGAAGACAGCCCAGGGGAAGAAGTCCCGACGGCCTACTGGACCGCCAATGTGTACTCCGAAGCGGAACCGATCCTGATCAAAGGCACTTACACCTGCTGGGATTCGGAATATGTGACGTGGTCGGCCAACGAAAAGTCGGAACGGCACGGATTCTGCAAAGTGACTGGGCGGGTTCTCGAACCGGTCGAATGATCCCTGTGCGCGCGGGCACGGGCGTTAGCGTCACGGCGAAAAGCATCCTCCGGTCCAGCGCTTCCGACGAACGCCGAGAATTTGGCTGCGCTTGACGCGTACCGCCGGCCTACTTGTGGGCTCCCTTTGGCACGAGGTTCGATCCTGGTTCGCTCCACCTTCCACTGACCCCACCGTCGCGGCCTGAAGGTCGCATTGGGCGCGGTCCTCGTCACCCCATTTAATCCTCGCGAGCAGGCCCCGACCGCGGCGGCCGGGCCGGGAGCAAGAGAAGGGGGCGAGGCGAGCCGCGCGCCGGGCGACCCTGCCCCGCGTTCGACGGTCACGCCTTCCAGCGGACGGACGTCTTGACTGGCGTGCCGTACCGCGGCGCGTGAAAGACGGTCGCCGCGAGCTTGAACCTCCGGTCGTGGAACGCGATCCGCCTCTCGCCGGCCGTCAGCGCGAGCGTGAACGTGGCCTGGCCGACCCGCGCGAGCGTCTTCGAGGTTTGCCGACCGTGATGCGGCGCGGTCCTGAGACGGTCACGTGGACCGAGGACCCACTCGTAGCAGTCTTCGAGACCGCCCCGGCGGCGACGATTTCGACACGTTCGGTGGTGGTCGCGGTGATACCGAGCGAGTCGGTAACCCTCAGGGACGCTGAGTGGGAGCCGCGCCGGCCGGCCGGCAGCAGCGCGCAGTCCCGCTAATTTGCCGGCGATTCGTTGGCTCGTCAGCCACGATCCCGGCCGCGACGGCGTACGCTCGTGTCGAGCGACCCCGCCCCACCGCGGTTGCGCGACCATCAATTGCGGGGCTGCCGAGGTGGTCATGATCAAATCCGTCGCCAACGAGCGGTCGTCGCGCGGGCGGAGACGACACCCCGGTTCGCGGGCCTGCGCTCCGGCGGCGATTTGCTGGCTGGCCCTCGCGGGCGCGACGGCCTCATGCCCGCCTCCGGCCTCTGCGGATCCGAACCCGCGGATCGTGCTCGACGCGCTGCCACGGGGCGTCGTCTCAGGCCGAGCGGTACGTGTAGCCGGCCGGCTCACGGGTCCCGCGCCAGCGATCTCTGCTCAGCCGCTCGAGCTGGAAGCTTCGCGCGGCAAAAGCTCGCGTTTTGTGGCAACGGCGCACGCGATCTCGAACCGAGCGGGTGGCTTCTCCTTCCCGCCGCTACGCGTCGAGGGCGACGTCCGCTTGCGGGTCCTCGACACCGCCGAGCCGGGCGTCGTTAGCCAGCTCGTCGCCATCCGCGCCGAAGCGCCTGACTTCCCACTGTCGCGGTCCGTGCGGGCGGCCGCTCGGTATCTCTCCCGCCGTGCCGGCACCAAGGCGTTCGCCGTCGTCGACGACAAGGGGCAGCTCGCGGGCGTCGCGGTGCATCGTCGATTCCACTCGGCGAGCGTCGTCAAGTCGATGCTGCTCGTCGCCTACCTGCAAGGGCTCGCGAGGAAGCATCGTCCGCTGGAAGGGGGACGCCTGCTCTATCCGATGATCCACTCCTCGAACAACGAAGCCGCCTCGCAGGTGCTGGAAATCGTCGGCGAGGCCGCGCTCAACGACGTCGCGCGCCAGGCGCACATGGCGGACTACGTGGCCGCCGGAGCGTGGTGGGGATTCACGCAGGTTTCGGCGTCCGATCTGGCCCGCTTCTTCTACGTCCAGGAAAGGCTCATCCCGGCGCGATTCCGCGACTACGCGCGGTGGCTGCTATCCACGATCGAACAGCCCGAGAGCTGGGGCATACCCGCTGCCGCACGGCCGCGCTTCGAGGTGTTCTTCAAGGGCGGCTGGCTGCCCGAAGTCGAAGGTCTCGTCAACCAGGCAGCGCGACTGCAGCGCGGGCGCACGGTGTTCGCCCTCGCGGTGCTGACACGACGAGACCCGTCGATGGTCTACGGCGAGCGGACGATCGAAGGGGTCACCCGCGCGCTCCTCGCGCGCCGCTGACAAAGGTTCGCCCGCGAGGCGGCGCCGCCGGCGCGCGAGTCCTCGCCCGTCCGTAATTGCCCGCAGCAGGCCTGGGTTGAAGACCCGATGTCGCTGTGCCGGGCGCGGACTAGCTTCGGTCCTGTCGAGGGAAAAGGAGAGCCGGTATGCCGAAGGCCGCGGTTGTGCACGAGTTCAAGGCCCCGCTGACCATCGAGGAGCGCCCGATACCGACGGCGGGCGAGCGGCAGGTGGTCGTCCGGATAGAAGCTTCGGGCCTCTGCCACACCGACATCCACGCCGCACACGGGGACTGGCCGGTGAAGCCAACGCTCCCGCTGGTGCCCGGCCATGAGGGCGTCGGGAGGATCGAGGCGATCGGTCCCGAGGTACACGGCGAGCTCGCCGAAGGTGACAGGGTTGCGATCCCCTGGCTCGGCTACGCGTGCGGGGAATGCCGCTACTGCAACGACGGACGCGAGACTCTCTGCGAAAGACAGCTGAACAGCGGTTACGCCATCGACGGCGCCTACGCCGAGTACGCAGCGGCGTACGCGCGGCACGTCGTGAGGGTCCCCGACGGCGTCGACTCGCTTGTCGCCGCCCCGCTCACCTGCGCCGGCGTCACGACGTACAAGGCCGTGAAGGTCTCCGGCGCGCGACCGTCGATGCTCGCGGCGGTCTTCGGCGTCGGCGGCCTCGGCCACCTCGCGGTCCAGTACGCAGAGATCGCGGGCTGCACCGTCGTCGCCGTCGACATCCACGACGACAAACTCGAGCTCGCAAGGCAGCTCGGCGCCTCTCATGCGATCAACGCCCTCGAGCAGGACCCGGTTGAAGAGATCAAGAAGCTCGGTGGCGCCGACGTCGCGATCGCGACCGCCGTCTCGCCCACGGCCTTCGAGCAGGCGTTCGCGTCCATGGCCCGCGGAGGCACGCTGGTGTTTGTGGGTCTCCCGGCCGAGAACGTCGTGCACCTGCCGATCTTCGAAACGGTGCTCAACGGGATAACGATCAGGGGCTCGATCGTCGGAACCCACCGCGATCTCGAGGAGGTCTTTCAGCTGCACCAGCAGGGCCGCACCCGCGTCATGCACGAGACGCGCCGGCTGGACCAGGTGAACGAGGCATTCAAGGAAGTCGAGGACGGCACCGCCGGAACGGCGCGCCTCGTCTTCGAGTTCTAGCCACACAAACGATCCGATCGGAGGGCAGAGCGATGGCCACAATCGAAGCGACAACGACCTACGCGGCACCCGGGGAACCCGGGAGCCCGGTGGAGCTGAAAGAGAGATATGAGAACTTCGTCGGCGGCGAGTGGGTTGCCCCCGTCGACGGTGAGTACCGCGCCAACCTTACGCCCGCGACGGGGCAGCCGTTCTGCGACGTCGCGCACTCCGGCGCGCAGGACATCGAGCTCGCGCTCGACGCCGCCCACGCGGCGAAGGACGCGTGGGGCGAGCGTTCGGCGACCGAACGCTCGAAGGTCCTGAACGCGGTCGCGGACGCGATCGACGAGAACCTCGAGATGCTCGCCGTCGCCGAGAGCTGGGACAACGGCAAGCCCGTGCGCGAGACGCTCGCCGCGGACATACCGCTCGCGGCCGACCACTTCCGCTACTTCGCCGACGTGATCAGGGGTGAGGAGGGGCGCATCTCCGAGATCGACAAGGACACGGTCGCCTACCACTTCGCCGAGCCGCTCGGCGTGGTCGGGCAGATCATCCCGTTCAACTTCCCTCTGCTGATGGCGGCGTGGAAGATCGCGCCTGCGCTCGCGGCGGGCAACTGCACGGTCGTGAAGCCGGCATCGCCAACCCCGTGGTCGATCCTCAAGTTCGCGGAACTGATCGAGGACATCATCCCGGCGGGCGTGCTGAACATCGTCAACGGTCCCGGCGCGGAGACCGGCAAGGCGCTCGCATCCAACAAGCGCATCGCCAAGATCGCCTTCACCGGAGAGACCGTCACGGGGCGGCTGATCATGCAGTACGCGGCACAGAACATCATCCCCTCCACAACGGAGCTCGGAGGCAAGTCACCGAACATCTTCTTCGCCGACGTGATGGCAAGCGAAGACGACTTCCTCGACAAGGCGGTCGAAGGCCTCGTGCTCTACGCCTTCAACAAGGGCGAGGTCTGCACGTGTCCCTCGCGGGCCCTCATCGACGAGTCGATTTACGACGAGTTCATGGCGCGCTGTCTGAAGCGGATCGCGCAGATCAGGCAGGGGCACCCGCTCGACCGCACGACTCAGATCGGCCCGCAGAACTCCAATGCGCAGCTCGAGAAGATCGAGAGCTACGTGGAGATCGGCAAGCAGGAGGGAGCTGAACTGCTGATCGGCGGAGAGCGCAACGTGCTGCCCGGCGAGCTCGCGGGCGGCTACTACTTCCAGCCGACTGTCTTCAAGGGCCACAACGAGATGCGGATCTTCCAGGAGGAGATCTTCGGCCCGGTGCTCGCCGTGACGACCTTCAAGGACGAGGCGGAAGCGCTCCGGATCGCCAACGACACCCTCTACGGGCTCGGTGCAGGCGTCTGGACCCGCGACGGCTCGCGCGCGTTCCGCATGGGCCGCGCAATCAAGGCCGGTCGCGTGTGGACCAACTGCTACCACCAGTATCCCGCCCACGCCGCCTTCGGCGGTTACAAGGTGTCGGGAGTGGGCCGCGAGAACCACAAGATGATGCTCGACCACTACTCGCAGACGAAGTGCCTGCTCGTCAGCTACGACGAACACGGAATGGGGCTCTTCTGAGGTGCCCAAGGCGAGCGTGACCGCGACGCCCGCGGCGCTTGATGCCATCGAGTGTCTGCGTGACCGGCACGGTCCGCTCGCCTTCTTCCAGTCCGCCGGCTGCTGCGACGGCAGCCTGCCGATCTGCCTGAAGGACGGTGAGCTGCCGCCCGGACCCGGAGACAGGTTGCTCGGTCTGGTCGGCGACGCGCCCTTCTATGTCGATGCCGAGCTCTACCGGCGCTGGGGGAACCCGGAGCTCATGCTCGACGTGCGGCCGGGCGCCGCCGAGGGGTTTTCGCTGTCACCGCCCGACGGCCACTTCGTGACCGTGCCGCCGTCACCGGACGACGCCTGACGACTCGGCCGACCCTCAAAACGCCCGCGGAGGCCACCCGGTCGTCGAGGGCGCGAGCTGGGCTCTCGCGACGCCCGGGGCGCGCGGGCGCGAGCACCGGCCATGCAACGCGGAACCCCCGGACGCGGCTGCTCGCGCGCCCTCCCTTCCCCAGCTTCGGCTAACTGAACCGCCAGCGAGAGGCCCCGAAAGGCTCCGCCGTGGCAACGCCGAACGCCGTGTCAGTGTCGAGCCGGTAAAGGTGCCACGGAGGGGGACCTGCGCTTGGGGCGCTGTACGGAGCTGTGAACGCATCGCCCTCTACCTGCGCGGGCCACCCCTCTCCGCGGTAGACGGCGGCGAGTCGCTCGAGGGCATCCGCATCGCGCACCCGCTCGGCGCGGCCCTCGAGCACGACGTCGAGCCCGCTAAGCCGGCAGGAGACCGTGCAAAGTGGGTTGACGGCAAGGTTGCGGGCCTTGCGAGTACCGGGGCCGGTCACGAACCACAGCGCTTCGTCCACCCAGATCGCGCCGAGGCCCGCCGCATGCGGCCGCCCGTCCGGGCGCACGGTGCCGAGGAAAAACGTGAACCCGGGTCCACGGCCGGCGGCCAGCGCCTCTTGCGCCCGTCTCCACGGAATCGGCGCGTTGCCGTACATGTCGAGGTTCTTGGTCTGCATGTCCGATCGAAAACCTCCGAGCCGCGATCCGGACGAGTGCCAACATCATCGTAATCCCCGACATCGGGCGAAAGCCGGCTGGGCTGAGCCGTCCGCAAGCAAAGCAGGACGTCCAGTCCCGTCGTCATGCGCTTGCCCAAGCCCGATCCTGCTGGGACAATCTGCAGCCATGACCAGCCGCGTCGTCCGTCTCACCGCGCCGCTCGCCGTGTTGACGATCGCGGCTGGCGCCGCGTTGCTCTCGCCCCAGGCCGCGCTCGCCCGCAAGGTGTCCCCGCTGCCGGCATCCAGCTACGCGGTGCGCCCCGCCTGCAGCTCCGCCCGGGCCGGACACGCACGCTGCTTTGCGCTACGCCTCGTGCCGCAGACGGAAGAAGCGCGCGCGAAAACCCATCCAATTGGCATGACCAGGAGCGCACCGATCACGGCGGGCAAGGCCGCTGAAGGCGCCGACGGCATTCGCCCCCAGGACCTTCACAGCGCCTACGAACTGCCGACTACCGCGGCATCCACGCAGACCATCGCGCTCATCGACGCGTACAACGATCCCAACGCGGAAAGCAACCTCAAGACGTACGACGAAGAATTCGGGCTGCCCGCGTGCACGACGGCGAACGCGTGCTTCAAGCAGCTGAACCAGGAAGGGAAGACGAGCCCGCTGCCGGCCAACGAAGGCGGCTGGTCGCTTGAGATCTCGCTCGACATCGAGGTGGCGCACGCGGTGTGCCAGAACTGCCGCATCCTCCTCGTCGAGGCGAAGTCGGCGTCCTACGCAAACCTCGAAACTGCCGAGGACGCCGCCGCGTCCGCTGGCGCGACGGAGATCTCGAACTCCTGGGGCGGAGAACCACCAAGCGCAGAAAGTGCCGCGTTCAACCACCCCGGCGTCGTCGTCACGGCCGCCGCCGGCGACGACGGCTACCTCAACTGGGATGCCCCGAAACGAATCGAAAGGGGCTTCGTCAACTACCCCGCATCCTCGCCGCGGGTCGTCGCGGTTGGCGGCACTCGGCTCGAGCTGAGCAGTCCCGGCAACACGTGGAAGAGCGAGGCCGTGTGGAACGGCCAGGGTGCGACCGGCGGCGGCTGCAGCGCGTCAGCGTTCGGCGCCGCCCCTTGGCAGCTGCAACTCTCCGACTGGTCCGCCGTCGGGTGCGGATCGTCGCGCGCCGTCTCGGACGTGTCGGCGGACGCGGATCCCTACACCGGCGCGGCCGTGTACGACACGACGCCCTACGAAGGCAAAGTGCTGGGCTGGCTGCCGGTGGGTGGCACGAGCCTCGCAACGCCGCTCATCGCGGCCGTGTACGCGCTCGCGGGCGGTGCTGACGGAGCCTCGTCCCCCGCCGAGACCCTGTACGAAAACGAGCTCCGTGATCCGGGCTCGTTCCACGACGTCACCCAGGGCTCCAACGGCGAATGCACCAAGGGCTTCAACTCCGAAGGGCTGTCGGATTGCACCGCGTTCGAAGCGGGCGCGAGTTGCTCGGAGAGATCCGTGTGTGTCGCGGGTACGGGCTACGACGGTCCGACAGGTCTCGGCACCCCCGACGGAACACGGGCGTTCGAACCGACCCCCAACGCCCCAACGGTGCTCACCGAAGGTCCGACGGCGCTCACGCAGAGCAGCGCAACGCTGAACGCCACCGTGAACCCGAACGGCGCCAACGTCAGCGAATGCGAGTTCGAATACGGCACCAGCACCGCCTACGGCTCGAGCGTGCCGTGCACGAGCTCACCCGGCTCGGGCACAAACCCGGTCACCGTCAGCGCCCAGCTCGCCGGCCTGAACCCCAACAGCGAATACCACTACCGCATCAGCGCCACCAACACCGGCGGCACCAGCAAAGGCACAGACCACACCCTCACCACCCTCCCCAACGCCCCAACGGTGCTCACCGAAGGTCCGACGGCGCTCACGCAGAGCAGCGCAACGCTGAACGCCACCGTGAACCCGAACGGCGCCAACGTCAGCGAATGCGAGTTCGAATACGGCACCAGC